>BNJT01001013.1_pt1 | contig 1330896 bp, 2181 predicted proteins | sample 8540491 | NCBI WGS metagenome assembly BNJT01 (sample SAMD00202455, study PRJDB9452) | human saliva metagenome | host: Homo sapiens
TTATCACCCTTCATCAGCGTAAGTATGATAAGCTCACCAATATCAAAAAAATCTATGCTTGAAAAAAAATGTTTCCGAAAAAAATGGGAATAATGTTCCAGAAATTCGTTTTTAAGGGTTTTACTGAAGCTTGGGAACAGTGTAAGTTGGGTGAGCTTGTAGATAGAGTGGTCAGAAAGAACACGAACAACGAATCAAGTTTACCTCTTACTATTTCTGCACAGTACGGTCTTGTTGACCAAATCACTTACTTCAATAACCGCGTTGCAAGTCGCGATGTGAGCAATTATTACTTGGTGCTGAACGGTGAATTTGCGTACAATAAAAGCACTTCTGACGGCTTTCCTTTTGGCGCGGTCAAGCGTCTTGATCTATACGAAAAGGGTGTATTATCAACACTTTACATCGTTTTTCAGTATAAAAAAACGCAGAAGAAACCAGCAGTGATTTTTCTCACAGTTTTTCTTTTGATACTGACAGGTGGCATAAAGGTGTAGCAGAGCGAGCAGCCGAAGGAGCAAGAAATCACGGATTGCTCAATATCTCCGCCGATGACTTCTTTGACATCGACCTCTATATACCGAAATCAGAAAAGGAACAGGCGTCAATCGGCACTTATATGCGTTCCATCGACAACCTTATCACCCTTCATCAGCGTAAGTTGGAGAAATTAAAAAACCTCAAAAAAAGCCTGTTTGGAAAAAGATGTTTGTTTAAGTGATGTGGAAAATTGAATATAAGAGGGAAAAATACTATGATTTTTTTAGTAAAGAGTCTGATTTTGAAGCGGCTTTGATCAAGGTTCTATCTGAAAAGGGTTGGGAAAAAAAGAAGTCTTAAAAAAATTATTCGGAAAAAAAGATTTGCTTAGAAATTGGGCAGATATTCTTTTTGAAAATAATAGGGATATTGATAGGCTCAATGACTATCCCCTTACTGATAGTGAGATGCAACAGATTTTTGGAACAAGTCAAAGCCTTGAGAACACCATTAAAACTAAATGGTTTTTATCAATGGGAAAAAGTGTCTCCATTGTTAGAGATAACCCAGAGGATAAACTACACTTTGGTAAAGAAGTCAGTCTAAAAAAATATATGACCGTAGAGAAATCGCTGCAGGGCAAAGCCGATATCAGATTGTTCAGCAACCACAGTTTCCGACCAAGTCCAAACTATTAAATGATCGCCGTGGGGACTTAATGCTTCTGATTAATGGTATGCCTGTCATTCATATTGAGCTAAAAAAAGACAGGCATACCTGTCAGTCAAGCCTATCATCAGATTGAAAAAAATATGCCCATGAGGGGATTTTTTTACAGGGCTTTTTTTCACTGGTTCAGATTTTTTTGTAGCGATGACACCAGAAGAGGCTGTCTACTTTGCCAATCCTGGACCTGAGGGAGGTTCAATCCAGACTACTATTTTTCATTGGGCAGACTTTAACAATGAGCCAGTCAATGAATGGAACAAGATTGCCTCTACCCTTCTTTCTATTCCTATGGCACATCAGCTGATTGGCTTTTTATACTGTTGCGGATAATTCGGATGGTGTTCTAAAAGTCATGCGAAGCTACCAGTATTTTTGCAGCAAGTGCAATTTCTGATAAGGTTGCCAAGGCAAAATGGGAGGGAATAATCAACTCGGCGGTTATGTGTGGCATACCACAGGGTCTGGCAAGACCATGACGAGCTTCAAGTCTGCACAGCTGATTGCCAGTTCAAAAGATGCCGACAAGGTCATCTTTCTCATGGATAGAATTGAGCTTGGTACACAGTCGCTGAAAGAATATCGTGGCTTTGCTGATGAAAATGAAGCTATACAGGAAACAGACAACACTCATATGCTTATCACAAAGCTGAAAAAGTACCAATCCTGCTGATACCTTGATTGTGACTTCTATCCAAAAAATGAGTAATATAAAAGATGAAGCAGGGGGGCTCAATCGTCATGATATTGAGACGATTAATGCTAAGCGGATTGTTTTTATCCTAGATGAAGCTCATCGTTCAACCTTTGGCGATATGTTATTGACGATTAAAGAGACCTTTCCTCGAGCGATGTTTTTTTGGCTTTACAGGTACACCAATTCAAGATGAAAATCAGAAAAAGAAAAATACCACAACCACTGTTTTTTTGGCGATGAACTCCATCGTTACAGCATTGCCGATGGGATAAGAGATAAGAATGTTCTTGGCTTTGACCCTTATAAGGTATTAACCTTTAGGGACAAAGATATACGCAAGGTCGTTGCACTAGAAAAAAAGCCAAGGCAAAGACAGAAGCAGAAGCCATTTCAGACCCTGTCAAGCGTAAGGTCTATTATCACTATATGGATGCTAGCCAGATGCCAATGGCGGGATATTTTTGATGCGAAAGGCAATCGCATCAAGGGTATTGAGGATTATTTACCAAATGCGCAATACCAAACAGATGAGCATATGAAGATGGTTGTTCAGGATATAGCAGATAATTGGCTGACGCTCAGTAGGGGAGCAAGTTTCATGCTATCTTTGCGACAAATAGTATAGCTGAAGCGATTCATTATTATCGTTTAATGAAGCAAATGCTTCCCAGCTTAAAAAAATTACTGCCTTATTTGATCCAAATATTGATAATAATAATGGCGCTCAGTTTAAGGAAGATGGCTTGGTAGAAATCATTGAAGACTACAATGCGACGTATGGACAAGACTTTAGCATTCCTACTTTTCATAAAATGAAAAAAAGATATTGCCTCTCGTCTAGCCCATAAAAAAAGCCTTATGAAAGAATAGAAAATGAACCCCAAAAAAACAAATAGATCTCCTCATCGTTGTTGATCAAATGCTGACAGGATTTGATTCAAAGTGGATTAATACCTTGTATTTGGATAAGATTTTTGCTTTATGAAAATATTATTCAAGCTTTTTTTCTCGTACCAACAGACTTTTTGGACCGGAGAAGCCCTTTGGGACGATCAGGTATTATCGTAGGCCACACACAATGGCGCAAAATATAGATGCTGCGGTTAAGTTGTATTCAGGTGATAGACCACTAGGGCTATTTGTTCAGCACCTCACAGACAACTTGGAGGAGATGAACAAGCTTTTTAAAACGATATCAGACCTTTTTAATAATGCCGGCGTGATGAATTTTGAAAAATTGCCATCAGATCAAGAGGCCTGCAAAAAATTTGCCAAAGAGTTTAAGGCATTTAATGCTTTACTTGAGGCTGCAAAGATTCAAGGGTTTCAATGGGAGAAGAGGTCTTATAGCGATGAAAAGACAGATAATATGATTGACGTCGCCATTGATGAAAAGACGTATTTGATTTTAGTGCTTCGCTATAAAGAATTAAGTGGTTCAGGTCCAAGAGATGGTGAAGACATCGCCTATGACTTGGTAGGTTACATTACAGAGATAGATACAGGTTTGATTGATTCGGAGTATATGAATTCTCGTTTTGATAAATACATGAAAATGCTTAAAAAGCCATGAGACGACTGCGGAAGATATTGAAAAAGGCAGAAAACTGAACTTCATAAGACTTTTTGCCACATTGACCCAAGAAGAACAGAAATATGCAAATATTTTTCTTACATGATATTCAAAGAGGGCGAGGTTAAAATCACTTCTGATAAGACATTGCGAGATTATCTCAATGATTATTTATTAAAAAGCCAAGAATGACCAAATTCATCACATTCATGCTTGTCTCGGCATTGATGAAAACAAGCTCAGAAATATTATGGGTTTGCAACTGAATGAAAAATAATTTGAATGAATTTGGAAGATTAGATGAGCTGAAGCAAACAGTGGATAAAGCAAGGGCAAAAGATTATTTTTGAAAAAGCTTGAAGGGAAAAAAATAATTCCCCCAAAGGTTAATATCAAAGTAGATAAACTGCTTCGGGCGTTTATTTTTAAGTGGTGGTTTTGACCTTAAATTACCAGAAGGGGAAGTGTAAAATACTGGCAGTGAAGCGTTTTAGTGCTGTTTGACGGCTATAACACCAAGGGAAGCCCCTTGGTGTTATTTTTATTTGCCACTTCAAAACTATGGTATAATAAACAAAATTTTTGCATCATTTTACTCAGAGCTGATTACAAAGATAGGAGGCATCTCATGAGGATACTTTTAGCTGAAGATGAAAAAAAAGAATGGCGAGTGCGCTGACTGCTCTCCTACGTCAGGAGAAAATATGACGTTGATCATATGACAGATGGTGTCTCTGCACTGATGGCACTAGAAAGTGGCATTTATGATATTGCTGTCCCTAGATGTCATGATGCCCGAGATGAATGGCTTTGAAGTGGCTCGCCGTGCGAGAAGTAAGGGCATCACGACCCCTATTCTTATGCTGACGGCAAAGGGGCAAGTGGATGATAAGGTTGAGGGGCTTGATAGTGGGGCAGATGACTACTTGACCAAGCCCTTTCAGACCAAAGGAACTTTTGGCAAGGGTTCGTGCCCTAGGGAGACGCATCTTTGCTTCTCAGGATGGGGGACTACATTATGGGGATTTGACCATAGCGCGGGCAACAGCTATGTTGACTTGTGAGGCGACAGGGCAAAGTGTTCGCTTGAGTGAAAAAGAGCTTCGCATTTTGGAGTATATGTTTGGCAACCAAAGCCAGATTATGACACGAGAGCAACTCGCCATTAAGATTTGGGGCTTTGAAAATGAGTCGGAGTACAACAATGTAGAAGTCTATATGTCTTTTACAAGGAAGAAACTCGCCTTTGTCGGCTCAAAGGTTGAAATCAAAGCAGTGCGTGGCTTGGGTTATGAATTGAGGCAAAAAGATGTTTAGGCGCTCGAGGAGAAAAATTATCCTGTCAATTATGGGCTCGCTTATTCTTTTGTTTGCTGTGACTCTGTCAGTTATTTTATTGGCAAGCTTTGGAGAGATTAGACATAAAAAAATGTAGAAATGCTAGAACGCTATGTGGCAGAGTATTCTCTCGATGAGGTCACGAGTAAGCAGACAAAAAGCTGATCTGCCAGTTGAAAAAAATGATGGGGAGAAGAGAGCCTCCGCCTAGCAATGAAAGGTCAGGTTATCAGCTATCCGCGTTTTATTCTGTGGCGCTTTCTGATGAGGGCAAGGTGCTTGCTGTAGATAATGAGGGCAGGGACGCCTATCAGGAAGAGGAATTGGTGCAGATAGCAAGAAAAAAATTTCAAGTCAAGACCAACGTTCTGGCAGGATGGGCAATATTACCTATATTGTGGAGGATAAAGAAGGCTATACGCTCGTGGCTTTTATGGATAATACGGTATCAGAAGCAGGCTTAAAGACGATGTTACGCTATGTCTTTCTTGTGGGTGGACTGGCGATTTTGGCAATGTTTTTTATCGCTTCGATACTTGCTGGTTTCATTATCAGCCCCTTGGAGGAAAATGACCGACAGCAGAAGCGATTTATCTCAGATGCCAGTCATGAGTTAAAAACGCCCATTGCCGTGATTGCAACCAATGCCGAGATGCTCTCACGTGAGCTTGGGCACAATGAATGGCTCAGTAATATTCAATATGAAACTGAGCGTATGGATAGGCTAGTCAAGCAACTCTTAGACCTCTCCCATGCTGAAAGTGCTATTGTACCGATGGAGAGTTTGGATTTTTCCCGTCTTGTTACAGGTGAAACCCTAGCTTTTGAAAGTCTTGCCTTTGATAAAGGAAAGACTTTTATAATAGAGATTGAGGCAGGGATTATTCTAATGGGCAATCCCTCCCAATTGACCCAGCTTGTCTCTATTTTTATTAGACAATGCGATTAGGCATTCAACTGGTCGGGAGATAGGGATTAGTCTGGTGAGACGTCCTCATACCGCCCTACTAACTGTTACCAATGATGGCAATGAGATTTCACCAGAAAAAATCCAACACCTCTTTGAGCGTTTTTATCGTGTCGATGAGGCGAGAAATAGTGAAAGCAAGCACTATGGGATTGGACTGTCGATTGCCAAAGCGATTGCGGAAAAAAACATGGTGGCAATATTGATGTTTTTTTGGCAAGATGGAAAAAAATTAGTTTTATGGTCAATTTATTGCTAAAAAAAATAGAAATCTTCAATCTTACTTCAATAAACCTCCGCTATTATAAGCTCATCAAATATGAGGAGGTCATTAAGATGAAAGTATTGAAAAATAAAAAAGTAAGAAATCTGGCAATTGTTTTATTGGTATTAGGGTTTGGCAGGAGGTTCATACGCTTATGCCAATACTCAAAATGATCAAGATAAGTTTGGCGATGGGCAAAAGATGGCACAGGGGGCACCCCCTAATGGACAACCCCCTGATGGCAAAGGTGGCTCAAAAGGACAAGGTCCTGATGGACAACCTCCTGACGGCCCTCCTCCTGATGGTAAAGGCGGTCCTGGTAGCAGTAGTGCAAATATCAACTACAGTGGTGCTGTTGAAATTGCTTCCAAAGATACCCAAAGTGGTAAGACCTATGCGAGTACCAAAGGGGATCAAAGTGCTTTATTAGTGGCAACAGCTGATGAAGTCACCATCACCAACCCGACTGTGACAAAGTCAGGTGACTCTGATGGTGGTGACAATAGCAACTTCTATGGTCTAAATGCTGGCATACTCGTCAAGGATGGCTCTAAAACGACCATCACTGGTGGGACAATCAACACCAGTGCGAATGGTGCTAACGGTATCTTCAGCTATGGTGGTAATGGTGGGCAAAATGGTGCCAATGGTGATGGCACGACAGTGACTGTCCGTGATACCAAAATTGTCACCACGGGAGGAGGTTCTGGTGGTATTATGACCACTGGTGGCGGGATGACCTACGCATACAACTTGGACATCACTACCAGTGGACAATCTTCAGCAGCCATCAGAACAGATAGAGGTGGTGGCAAGGTTGTCGTCGATGGCGGGAAGTATACCTCAAATGGTCTTGGCTCGCCTGCGATTTACTCTACGGCAGATATTACTGTCTCTAATGCTACTTTAACTTCTAACCTTTCAGAAGGTGTCTGTATTGAGGGCTTAAATACCATCACCTTAAATAATTGTAATTTGACAGCGAACAATACCAAACGCAATGGCAATGCGACATTCTTAGATACGATTATGATTTATCAATCCATGTCAGGAGATGCTGCTAGTGGCACCAGCAAGTTCACGATGAATGGTGGTACCCTCACAAGTAAAAGTGGTCATGTTTTCCACGTCACCAATACTAATGCTGTTATCTCCCTCAAGGGTGTGACCATTGACAATAAGGATGCTGAAAATATCTTATTATCCGTCTGTGCTGATGGCTGGCAAGGTGGTAGCAATATTGCAACCTTAAATGCAAGCGCTCAAAAGCTCAGTGGGGCAATCAAAGTTGGCAGTGATTCTCAATTGACCTTAAAACTTACTGATGGCTCTACCCTCAATGGTGCTATTGATGGTAAGATTACCAATGCTAAAGGGACTACTGTTTCAAAAGAGGTAGGCAAGGTCTCTGTCACCCTTGATAGTACGAGTACTTGGATTCTTACTGGAGACAGTTATGTCACTGAGTTCAATGGTAGTGCTTCCAATGTTATCAGCAATGGTCATACCTTGTATGTCAATGGCATTGCCCTAAAAGGCGTCAAGTAAGGTATGCAGGCGAGTACCTTTGATGTCAGTCAATACCACAAAACTAAAAAAACCACTGTATGGTGCTTATTTCTCCATATCGTGGTTTTTTTGGCGTATTTTTCAAAGCTTTTTTTAGAGGATAAGCAATGTATTATGTGCAATTGTTTTGATTTTAGCTATAATAAGCCTTAGCACAAGAAATCGTTTTAGAAATAATAGGAGTCGATATGAATCGTCAAGACATTAAAACACAAATTCACGCCCTTGAGGCAAGGTTGAATCTCACTTTTCCACGATTGTACCTTGATTTTTTTAGGTGGTATTGACGATGGTGAGGTAGTTGAAGTCAATGCGTCTGGTCTTTGCTTTTTATGCCTATTCTGATTTAGAGGAAAGAAATCAAACCTATGCGATACAAGAGGATGAACCGCAGTATTTTATGATTGGACAGGATGGGGATATAGGGTATTTTATCAAGATAGATATGCCAGCTAATGAGGCGATTTTTTCCAATGACTTGGGTGCCTTGGGGTCATTGGAGATGACAAAGGAAGCAGAGAATATTTTTTTGCTTTTTATTAAGAAAAGAGAGAGCAATGAATCTGATTGCTAAAAATTAGCTTCAAAGCAGAAGACAAAAATCATAGGTAGAATTGGGGGCAATATCCCTGCTGTATTTCTTGCTAGGAAAGAGGATATTGAGGCTTATCGCTTTTATATGACATTTCAAAATCCAGATGAGCCTCAGACCTTTCTCTCCATTTTTATTCCTGCTGATTATGAGGTCATGCTCAATAACAGTATCTATCCAAATTGCTCGGTAAAAGTTTTTTTCCATGATTTTTCCAAGGAAAGTGATGATGACGCCTATACCTTAGAAGGGATAAATAAAGCCTACCTTACAGGCTATAACCAGGTAGATGGCGCATTTGACTTTATCACCAAAGCAAGCACACCTAAGTTGATACAAGATGAAGCATACTATAGTGCGCAATTAGAAAAAGATGGTTATCGGTTTTTTCTTCAGATAGATGAAGATTATTATCCAGATGATTTATTGAATGTAAGCTATATTTTTGGCTATGGGGCGTTGTATCTTTATAGGCATGAGGATAGTGGTGAGGTGATTGCTGGGTTTTGGCAGTATTCCTAAGGCTATTTTGTTCAAAGCTGATAAGAGGGGCAATAAAATGACAGGAGAAGAATTTGTAAAATTATGTTTTACAGAGAAAGAAGCGAGTTTAAAACAGTACTTTGATGAAAGGTGTACAACTGAAGTCGGTAGCAAACTCAATCACTTGCTAGAGGATGGGGGAGATAGAGAGGCGCTCTATACGCTGCTTAATTTGGTTTTAAACGAGACCTATTACAATTTACTTCTTGCCTTGGATGGGGAAGCCTCATTGGGAGGCAAACAAGTGAATTATAAGCTATTTGATGACGAGATGAGTCAGCTAAATGAATCTGGCGCAATTGAAATGGCTGCATATCAGTATTTTATGGAAGCTTGATGACGATTAACGCATACTAGGTATAGGAAAAGAGTAGCATTAGTTACAAAAAGCACATCACTTTAAGTAGATAACACTTTTAGTGAGGTGCTTTTTTTAGTATGGGGATTTGGACAGAGGATGAGGAAAAAAATAGTGCGATAATGTAATACCTATGTTACAATATTTTTGCTAGATACAAGCGAAAACAATAAGAAAGTGAGGCAATAAATGATAAAAAAATATCTTCTACCAGTTATGATGCTGGTTATATTTGAAGGCATAGCAGTAACACTATGGCTAAGTAAAGATAATCTATTTTATTTGTTTAATTTTAGTTACATTGGTATTGCCCTAGCCTTGGGTATTGTGCTTTACATCAAACAATATCCCCACGCAAGGCGAGTGACTCAGCTCTTGGTGGGCATGTATATGCTATTTTATTTGGGGCTTATCCGTCAAGAAAATATGCAGATAGAGGGCTTTTGGTATTATTTGTTTCTCGGTGTTTTTTTGAGGCAGCAACCATTCATTACGCTGTTGCCAAGCTATTTGGCCCTTTGATTTTTTTGGACGGGGTTGGTGTGGTTATGCCTGTTGGACAGCTATGGTGCTGGATTTTTCTGCCCTATAAAGTGCCTGAGCAACCTAGAAGAAAAAGGTTGGAATGGATAAGGTATTTGGTTTTTCTTGCCTCATTTGGTTTTGTCGTGACGCTTTTTTTAGCACAAGTCAATCACATGGAGGAGATTATATTTTGGGCGTTTATTGTTGGCAATGTGCTGTATTACCTTGTGGGGATTGCCTTAGCCTTTCTTTTTAAAGATAATAGGGCGTTTTGTAAATACATCTGTCCAATTACTGTATTTTTAAAGCCAATGAGCTATTTTTCTCTTTTACGTATCAAATGCGATACCAGCAAGTGTATCTCCTGTGGCAAGTGCAGACGTGTCTGTCCGATGAATGTCGATATGACGGATAACTCAAGAAAGAGAAAAACGGTACTGAGTGTATTTTTATGCTTTGAATGTGTCAATATTTGTCCAAAGAAGGCTTTAAGATAATTAATATTGCATATGATAAAAGAATGCGCTGTGTATTGAGAAAGATGATATACAAGTGTTGAGGTAAACATCCTATTTCAGATAGATTAGGAAAGTGATAGCAATCATGAATAGTATTCGCAGATTAAAAAGACAAATATGAAGATGGTATAAAAAGAACTAAAAAAAGGAGCAGAAACGCAAGGAGCTTGAATATCTAAGAAATAGGAATATTATACTCATTATCTCAGGTATTATTGAAATAATAGCAATAATTAGTTCGTGGGTTTATTTTTTTCAAAACAGATAATAGCGTTCCAATGATGATAAGCATGTACGTAAGTGCAATAATTTTTCTCTATGATTATAGCTGTAACATGGCGATTTCAATATGAGCTTGAGAATGGATGGGATAGAAAATTAGCTACTAATCATTATAATAAGAGGATCAATAGATTAAAAAAATGGAAAAAAAGATAATAGGTCAAATAACCTTAAAAAGAAGATCTATATAAAGCTACTTTTTACACTTATATCACTTAAAAATGGATGCAAAAAGATAACTATTGTTTTAGGTAGTACCTTTATAGTTTTGATAATTTTTTTCATATATTATTTTTTTGATTCCAAAGAGAATTATCCGGATATAATAGGAGCTGTATTAGTATTCATAGCAATGATGTATATCATTTGGTTAGATTATTTTAAGAAAAAAACAATCAATTAGTAGGCGAAAAAAATATTATTACTGGTATAGAGAGGAAAAGACTAAAAATTTTTTTGAAAAAAACTTATTAGAAAAAGGAAAAAAATTTTTGTTTTTGATGACATAGAAAAAAATTCAAATTATTATTGATGAGTTGACTCGTATGAAAAGAAAAAGTGTTTCCATTTGTTGAGATTAACCAATTTATCATTAAGCCACTTATCGTTTTATGGATACCATTGGCTATAGGTTTTTTTGATTATTGGATAAAAGACATAGAGATTGACTTTAAGATATATTTTCTTGTGACGATATTTACAGTAATAATTTCTTTGGGCATTTTGGTTTTTGCGATTATAGAACCAGTGCGATATTTATTATATGGAAAATACGATGCCTTGATTGATGATTTAAGGCTACTACAAATCATTAAAGAGGAGAAAGAAAACCAATAAATGGGATGTATAGTTTTCCAGATGAAGGAGAAAATCTGATAGTTATCAGCATCAATCATTCTAGTGTCTTATAGGGAAAAGTGTTACAATAAAGTGAGATGAGAGTTTTTAAAGTGAAGTTGCCTATCCAAACGTAAAGGCATATCAATGAGAGAGGATGAGTCAGATGGCGTTTGAACAAGAAATTGATGAGGCACTAGAGGCAGCAGATTATGCCCCTAGACTCTTTGCGCAAGGCAGAAAGTGACTTGGATAGTGCAAGTAGTTGGGGTATGTTTGATATTTTGGGCGGGGGCTTGATTTCAACCTTAATCAAGCACAATGACATGGACGATGCCCAAGCGCATATGGAAGAGGCTAAAGGTGCCCTAGAAAAAAACTCAGTCAAGAGCTTAAGGATGTGGATTATCAGATAAATCTAGATTTTTACTGTCTCTGATTTTTCTTTCTTTTTGCCGACTATTTCTTTGATGGCTTACTTGCGGATTTATTTGTACAAGACCGTATTAATGAAGCAGAACAACAAGTGAAAGAAGCCATTACCAAGGTGGAAAGTATTCGAGACCACTTGCGCCATTTACGTCAACAGGCACAATGACAATATAAGCACTAACAGATTAGCACCCTTAGGGGTGCTTTTTTTGTTGGCTACAAACAGAGCAAACTATAGGTGTTAGTGTGCTAAGTTTTTTTACATATGAAGAAATTTTTAAAGGGATTTTTTTCAAAAAAATGGTTTATTTCTATAAAAAAAGTTTATTATAATAATAGATGTATTTGTTGATTTACAAATGCATGAAAAAAATAGGGGGTATTTTAGATGTACAATTTTAATTTCTTTTTACCAACAAAGGTATTGTTTGGGGCAGGACGACTCAATGATCTTCATGCTGAACCGCTTCCAGGCAAAAAAGCCCTGATTACGATAGGCGGACAATCTGTTAAAAAATACGGCTACCTTGAGCGTTTAGAAAAAGAACTCGACAGGGCAGGCGTTGCCCATGTCCTTTTTGAGGGCATTCGTGCCAACCCAACAAGACAAAATGTCATGGATGGTGCCAAGGCTGTACGTGACAATGGTTGTGACTTTGTCATTGCCTTAGGTGGTGGCTCAGTGATGGATTGCACAAAGTGTATCGCTCTTATGGCTGCCAATGATGGTGATATTTGGGATTATTCACTTTCTGTCACTGGAGGAAAGAAAGCACCTGAACATCCTGCTATTCCGATTGTTTGTATCACCACAAGTGCAGGGACAGCGAGTGAAGTCGATACAGCGACTGTTATTTCTGATGATGAAGCAGATGAAAAGACAGCAATTTTTGATGTCTCTATGTTCCCCACCCTTTCCATCGTCGATAGTGATTTGATGATGACTGTACCGCCAAAACTCACAGCTTATCAAGGGATGGATGCTTTTTTCCATGCTTCTGAAACTGTTATCAATAAAAATGTTCACCCTATGGCAGAGATGTTTGCCTTAAAGACAATTGAATACGTTGCCAAGTATTTACCAAGAGCCGTCAAAGATGGCAATGATAAAGAAGCTAGAGGTTATATGGCTTTGGCAAATACTTTTGCGGGCTATTATATGTTGTGTACTTCTGGGCATAGTATTGAGCATACGATGGGTAGCTTCCATCCAGATTTGATTCATGGTGCTGGGTTGATTATGATTGCGCATGCCTACTATGATTTCTTTGCTGAAAGAAAGGCTGCTGAAGAGCCGATGATTAAGATGGCAAAGGCGATGGGTGTAGAACATCCAACTTCTGGCAAGGACTTTATCAAGGCTTTGGATGACCTAATCATTGCAATTGGCTGCGGTGACCTCAAGATGAGTGATGAAGGTATCACTCAAGAAGAGCTAAAGCTCTATCCAGCAAAACTCCATGAGATTATTGGTGGGGATGATAGTGCCAATCCGCTTCCTCTTTCTGATGAGGACTACTTAACCATTTATCAAAATGCTTGGAAATAAAAACTTGAAGCAATCAAAGGCACACTCAAGAAATTGAGTGTGCCTTTATGTGTAAGAGGATTTTTTTATTAAATGTTGTTATTACAACATACAAAAGATAGCGATTTTTTTGCTAAAAAAATAGTATTAGAAAAAAATCGTTAGTGTATTGATTCAGCAGAGTTTATATAAAAAGGAGGCTATTATTATGAGAAAAACATGTCAAAGGTAATGTCAGTTGGCTAGGCTACATTGACTGGGCACTGGAATGGTTTCATGGTGAGGATTATTCTATCAAGAATGGCTCTAGTCAAAATGCTTACCTTATTGAGGAAGAAAAAACTGTTCTTATTGATACCGTTTGGTTACCGCATCAATTTGAGTTTGTGGAAAATTTGGAAAAAGAAATTGACCTTAATAAAATTGATTTTATAGTTGCCAATCATGGGGAGTGTGATCATTCTGGTTCCCTTGTTGCCTTGATGGAAAAGATACCGGATACCCCAATCTATTGTACAGCAAATGCCATCAAGAGTATCGAAGGGCAATATGGTAAACGTGGTTGGAATTTTCATGTGGTCAAAACAGGAGATACTGTAGATATTGGCAATGGTAAGCAGTTGATTTTTTTGTGGAAATGAAGATGCTTCATTGGCCAGATTCTATGGCAACTTATTTGACAGGGGACAATATCCTCTTTTCCAATGATGCCTTTGGCCAACACTATGCAGTGGAGGAGCTATTTAATGACAAGGCAGACCAATGCTTGCTTCATAAAGAAGCCATGAAGTACTTTGCCAATATTCTCAATCCTTTTGCCCCTATTCTCATAAAGAAATTAGAAGAAATTGGCAAATTTAATTTACCAATTGAAATGATTGCCCCATCTCATGGTGCGATTTGGCGTGATGACCCTTTACAGATTGTCAATTTGTACGCAACATGGGCGATGGCCTATCAAGAGGATCAAGTCACTGTGGTGTATGATACAATGTGGGAGGGAACTGCCAAGTTGGCAAATGCCCTTGCAACCCAGTTACACAAGGAAAGCCCAAATACAGTTGTCAAAGTCTTTAACCTCGCTAAAGCAGATAAAAAAATGAAATTATGACAGAAGTCTTTAAGTCTCGTGCTATCGCTGTGGGTAGCCCTACCGTTTCTAATAGTTATCTTTCCTCTATGGCAGGTTGGTTAGAGTTTTTTTGAAGCAATTGAAGTTCAAAAAAATAAAAAAAAGCACTAGCCTTTGGTTGTTATGGTTGGAGTGGTGAGAGTGTCAAGCGTTTGGAAGAAAAGTTAAAAGAAGCAGGCTTTGATGTGATTGAAGAAAATATACGCATCCAATGGACGCCAGAGGAAGCAGACCTTGCTAGCCTTCCTGCTGCGGCAAAAGCTTTGCTAGCATAAAAGTTGTTGGGATGTATGGCACTAATTTTTAGTTTTTTTGGGGACTTCTCTCATCTAGTGCCTTGTGTACGACTGGACTTCAAGATTTTTACTTTGTATGAGGTTACAGAATCAATGGCTAAATGCTAAGTTATCTTTTATATGGGGTGTCTATTGCAATATTCCTTTTGTCCTCTTGGCGCTACTGATTATTGTATTATTTTATCGCAGTGCGCATAAGGTAGAAGGTAAGGCATTTCGGTGGATATGGTTGAGTATTGTCTTGAGCTTTGGTTTTTATATCTCAGTAGTGCTATTGTTTGATACGATGCCATCTATTGGGATTTTTAATGTTCCTAAGACTTGTGATCTTTGGATGGTGTTGATTGGCTAAAAAAAGAATGTTAGTAAAGAACTGGAAAAACTGATAGCACAATGGCTAGGAAAACTATGCTATAAGACTTATCAACAAATGAACAATCCCCCTTTTTATGTTAGTACATAAAAAGGGGGATTGTCATATTATCGTGAAGATAGTGAGAAGCGTTGGCATTATTCTTCTGAGAAATCTGTATCCATGGTAGTTTGTAGGTGATATTCTGGAAAAGCTTTTTTTGTACATCTGCAAGGACTTCTTGATAGACTGTATTGCGATTTTTTGCGTTAAAGCTGATGACAATATCAAATTTGTATTTGAATAATTTGTCACGCTATTCCCTCAATAGTATATAATATTATTATAGTACTACCCTTTTGATTTAATTTTATACAGTAATTGATGAAAGTGTAAATCAATGGCTGTTTTTTTGTGTAATAGCGTGATTTCGATTATTATGAAAAAAATTTATTGAAGTATTAAAAAGATGTAAAGGTGAAATTATGGAAAAGTTAAAACTCAGTCTTTTACAAAAAAATGGGTCTTGCCTAAATCCTATAGCTTTATACACAGTTCAGCCTTGCTTGGTGATGGCAGGGCGGTGGTTTTGACAAGTGACTTAGAGGATTGTGATAAGTACACTGTTCTTCTCTTATCTTCTTCAGGGATTAGAGAAGTAGCGATTTATGATTGTTCTGATGAAAGAAGAAATTATCCTGTACTTTTCTGTTTTGAAGAGGGCTTTAGCATTCTACAAAAAGGTAAACAACTGGAATATTATACGGGTGAGTTTTCTGCACCTGAGGTGATAGAGATAAAGAATGCTATCGTGCCCTCAAAAAGCACAGCAGAGATATTTTCAGGTGGTTTCGGATAGTACATTGATACCAGTTTGTTTTTGAAAATGAGGTTTATTATGGCGATGCAAGGCATTTTTGCACTTTTAGAAGTTGATGTTGCCAAAAAAACATGCTGAGTGGCTCTCTTTTTCAAGTATCGATAAAAAAAAGCATTGACACACCATGATGACGCCAATGATAATACGCCGAAAAATAGACAGTTTAAAAATTATCAAATCAAGAAATCTATGCCTTTATTTCAGGTGAAAGTACGACATCGGTGAATAAATGGGGCATGGATTATTATGCACTAGCAAAAAAATCTCAGCAGATGGAAGCGTGCTTGGAGCACTTTTTAGAATCGGATGATTTGAAACGAAATGGTAAAAAAAGGGTGGGGTTAATGGACACTTTACCAATTCGAATTATGTTATTCTGACCCCTCTTTTTAAAAAAATGATGATTGGAAGGGAAAACAAAAACTTTTTTTCACTAACGACAGGTGAGTATTTTTGATCTTGCCTTTCCTAGAGGGATGAGCAAACATCAGGTACAAAACATCAGTGGGGAGATGTATCTCACCTTTCTTTATGATAGAGGATTAAAAGAAATAGCACTTTGTAACGTGAGTGATAAAGGATAACATAAGCGATATTTTTTAGGACTAGTAAGAGCTTCTCATGGTATAATATGCCCAAAGGAGGGTTAAGTATGGAAGTGATTGTTTCAAAGTCAAGTAGTCACAACAGGCGTTATATTAGAGAAGCATTAAAAGCACATGATAGGCGTGGTGAACGTGCTTATTTGATTGTTCCTGAACAATTTACGATGGAAAGTGACTTAGCCCTTTTAAGGACGTTAGAAAAAAAAGCTGTCTTTGATATACGTGTTCATTCATTTACGTCGCTATCTAGAGAAGTAAGCGAGCGTCTAGGTGGCGATGGTCATATTCCCATTTTAGAAACAGGGCGAGCGATGTTGCTTCGCAGTATTTTATTAGAGAGCAATGACAACTTACATATTTTTAAAGATGCTTTAGGGCCAAGTGGCATGATTAATCGCTTGCTTGAACTCTTTGAAACTTTACGTCTAGGTAAATTATCAGCGGATACTTTAGAAAACTTGCTAAAGGATGAAAATTTAGGCGAGCTTTTTTCCTTTAAATTACAAGATTTAAGTCTTCTTTATACCTTGTATGAAAAAGAAGTGACATCAATTTATTTGGATACGGCACAAAAAAATTGATGTACCTCACAAGTCATTTAGCTGAAGCCTCTTGGTTAAAAAGAGACCTATTTTTTTATATTGATGGCTTTTTTAGGCTTCAATCAGTTGGAATATGAAGTTTTAGAAGCCTTAGAAAACTTAGGTGTTTCAATCGTGGTGAGTTTGATTGGCGATAAGGCTGTTTTAGAGCTACCATTTCATCCCCAAAGACATCTCTTTCAAGCGAGTATCACAACCTATAAACAACTGAATCGTCTAGCTAAAAAAATCGTCTTGAAATGACTTATTTTTGATGAGCCAGAAGGTCATTGTCTAGGTGGAGAGAGAGCGAGTGAACTGTTTTTCTTATAAGAAAGATAAAGGACAGGCACCCCCTAAAAAAATCTTTATCTGACTCAAGGGATTACGATGGAAGATGAAGTCCATGAGACCTTGAGTTTCATTCGTAGAGAGGTAATTGAAAAGGATAAAAAAAATATCGAGATTTTTGCTATCGTTGTGACCGATGCCAAGACCTATCTTCCCTTGTTAAAAAGATTGTCAACAAGCTACCAACTGCCTATTTTTTTATTGATGAAAGACAAAGTGCCATTCATCATCCTCTAGGCAAATATTTTGCCAATAGTTTAAACCTATTGGCCTATGATTTAAGACTAGTCGAAGTGATGGCTTGTTTAAGATCAAACTTTTTTCTTTTGGATGAGGAGGAAATCCTTGCCTTTGAAAATTATGTCAAACGTCGCAAACTAAGGGGCAAGGCGTTTTTTTCTGAAGAAAATTATATTTTTTTGATGAATCATATTATGAAAATAGAAAGGACAAGACTTATTATCAGCAGGGAGGCCTTATTGGCACAAAAAGGTGAGCGTACATTTAAGTGAACGTTTTGCAAATTTTTATAAGATCAGTCGTAAGAAGGCGAGTATTAGAACTTTTGCAGAGCAGTTTTACCAATTAATCATAAATGAACATTTTTAGATTGGCACTGGATGTTTGGGAAGAAAATAGCACACGAGCTAATCTCAAGGAAGAAAATGAGGCCATTTTTAAGGCATTAAATACTATTTTAGATGAACTGGTTGAGTCTCTAGGTGAAAAAAAGGTAAGCTTTTAAAACCTTTGCCACCATTCTTCTTGAAGGGCTAGAGACCTTGCAAGTAGGGTCTTTTACCACCGGCACAAGATCAAGTCTTGGTAGGAGAGTTGGGGCATATTCGTTCTATGGATGTGGCTTGGCAGATGATACTTGGATTGACAGATGCCTTTTATCCGACAAATTTTGAACAACAGGGACTTTTTGGCACTAAGGAAGAAAACTATTTGGCGAATAAAGGCTTTGAGGTGGTCTTGGGTAGTGAGTACAAACAAGCAAGTGAGCGTCTTGCGCTTTATGATAATTTGACTAGGGGACAAGAAGGGCTTTACTTGAGTTATGCTTTAAATTCCACTAAAGGAGAAAGTATGCATCCTGCTTTTATTATCAAGCGCTTAATGCAGATTTATCCTACGCTTAAGGTATCTAGCTCACTCAATTATACCAAAGAGAGTTTAGTTTATTCTCCACCTCGTGCTTTGGCTGAGACGATGGCAAATCTGCGTGCCTATCAAAAAGGTGAACTAAGTGTGGAAGATGGGCAGTACTATTATGCCTTTTATCAGAGCTTTATTAAAAATGATGTGCAAAAAGCAACTTTTCTCAAGAAAGGTTATAATGGAGATAATAGAAGATTTAACCTCTCTCAAGATATCACTTGCAAGCTTTACCGTAGTTTTTCAAAAGCACAGATGAAAATGAGCATTAGCCAATTGGAAAAAAATTCAGAGCTTGTCCATTTTCTCATTTTATACGTTATGGTCTAAGACCAAAGACCCCAGAAACTTATGATATTGAAAAACGAGAATTAGGCTCTTTTATTCATGATGGGATTGAAGCTTTTGGAAGGTACGTTCAGGAAAATTATGCTACCCTTGAATCCTTGAGTGAAGAAGCTTTAAGGGCATTTTTACAGACTGTTCTTGAGGATGGTGCTAAGGCACGCTTTGAACATCATCGTTTATCTTCACCAAGAAATCAGTTTTTTTGAAAACGTAGTAAAGAAAATCTTTACGATTTAATGTTAGGGATTATTGAGCAGATGAAGGCAAGCCAATTTAGGCAAGTTGGACAAGAAGTTCACTTTGGCCAAAGAGGGAGTTTACCTCCGATTTATCTTCAATTGGGTGAGGAGGTTATTGCCTTGGAAGGCTTTATTGACAGAATAGATAAGGCGACCTTTGGTGAAAACTCTGCTGTTATAGTAATTGATTACAAAACTGGTAAAAAAGAAATAGACCTTTCTAAACTTTTTGGATGGTTTGGACTTACAGTTGATGCTTTACCTTATGGCAGCAAGCCAAAAATCAAGATGAGGCAGCAGGTGCTTTTTTTATCTTCATTTATCTGATGAGCTTTTAGAAGTGGATTTTTAGGGAAAAAAAGAAAAAAATTTTACAGGCTTTCAAAAAAACACTTCTCTTTGATGGTTTAGTGATCAATAAACCAGAAATTTTTAAAAAGCCATTGATGTAAATTATGATGAAAAAAATCCAACAGTTTTACGTTTTTATGGACGAAAGAAAGATGTGATAGAAAAAGATAATGTCTTATCTACTGATAAGCTCACCTATTTATTAGACCATGCCAAACATCGAGCGATAGAGAATTTAGAGGCAATGTATCAAGGGGATATTAAGGTCTTTCCTTATCAGACAAATAAGGATAATGCTTGCACATTCTGCACTTACAAGGCCATCTGTGCCTTTGAACCAAATACGAGTGTGGCTTATCGTTTGGTTGAACCAATGGATTGGGCAAGTTTAGATAAGATGGTAGGAGGTGAAAAAGGAGGATGTTTAATTATACAAAAAGAACAAGAAATGGGCATCAAGATGCGTGGCAGAGACATGCTTATTTCAGCCGCTGCTGGGTCTGGCAAGACGAGGGTTTTGGTGGATCGCATTGTCGATATGGTTGTCAGTGATGGGATTTCTCTAAAAAAATATGTTGGTAGTGACCTTTACCAGAGCAGCTGCGGGAGAGATGAGAGCAAGGCTAGAAAAGGCTTTGCAAGAAGCGATTTTGGCGTATCCAGAGAAAAGCGAGTTCATACAAAAAGAGTTGTATCAACTCTCAGAATGCCATATTTCCACCATGCATGCCTTTTGTATTAATATCTTAAGAGAGTATTTTTTTATTTACTGGATTTATCGCCAAAATTTGGACTATTGAGTAGCAGTGAAGAAGCTGTTTTTAAAAAAATGAAGCTTTTAGATCAAGTCTTAAGTCAAGCGTATGAAGCTGAAGATGAAGCTTTTTTTGGATTTTTGTACGTGCCTATGGTGGACATAGAAGCGATAAAAAAAACTGATTGATATGATTTTTTTTGATTTGACCAATTTTTTGAGCGGTATTGTTGATGGAGACACTTGGTTAAAAAAATGCCTTAAAAGTTTATCAAAATCCTAGCGAAGAAGATACATTTTTTTCACTTTTTAGTTAAAACAAGTCAATTGCAGATAGATAGATTAGAGGATTCTTTAAAAGCGATGGGCATTTGTCTCAGTGACACCTTGCCTCTAGAAGCTACTCAAGCTCATCTTAAGACCTTACTTTTGGATCAAGAAGTCATAGAGATGTTAAAAAAAGCACTTAATCAAGATATTAAAACTTATCTTGATGCCTTAAGTAAGGTGAGTTTTTCACGTTTAGCAACGGCACCCAAAGCCTACAAAGAGATGTATAGTCATGTTTATCAATCGTTTAAGAACTTACGTGATAATGAGCTTAAGAAAGGTGTTAAAGACTTACAAGATTTGGTGAAAGATTTGGATGTAGAGAAGATAAGAGAAGATAGAAAAAAATACTCTATCCTTATTTTTTTGACTTTGCTTCGTTTAACAAATGAGTATCAAGCTACCTATGCACTTTTTGAAAAAAAGAGGAAAAATATGCTTGATTTTAGTGATATCGAGCATTTAATGTTAAAACTCTTAAAAAGATGATAAGGTTAAAAAAAGCATTAAAGAGCGTATTTGCTACATTTTTTTGATGAATACCAAGATGCCAATCCTATTCAAGAAGCGATTGTTTGTGCTTTTACAAGGGGAAAATAATTTATTTTTTTGTTGGTGATGTTAAACAAGCGATTTACCGTTTTCGTCTTTCAGATCCCTCTATATTTAACGCACGTTATAAGGCTTATAGAGAAAATCAAGATTTAGGTGCCTTGATTTTTTTATCCAAAAAAATTTTTCGTTCAGAGCCAATGATTTTTAAATTTTTGCGAATTTTTATTTTTTTAGTAATCTTATGATGGAGGATTTAGGTGAGGTTGACTACACTGAGGAAGGTCAAGCCCTCATCGCAGGTAAAGAAGAGGGAGAAGAGAAAATTCCCATTACCTTGCATTTGGTAGAAAAAGATGCAGAAAGTGAGTACGATGAAGAAGTCGTAGAAATTGCTAAGACAATTGGTCAAATGCATCAAAAAGGTTATGCTTATAGAGATATTGCGATTTTATTGCGCTCGCCTAGGGCAAAATTAAAGGTCTTTGAGGAAGTATTCAAGCAAGCAGAGATACCGTATTTTACAGATAACTCGACAGTTAGTTTTGAAAATGTAGAAGTTAAGCGTTTTCTTGAAGTTTTTAAAGTGTATTGCTAATGCGAGTCAGGATGAAACCTTAATTGCAACACTTCTTTCTCCCTTTGGTGGTTTTGATGAACTAGATGTGGCAAAGGTACGTGTTGGCGCACCAGATAGTAGCTTTTATGGGGCGATGGTGTATTTTTTTCAGATGAGCTTGCTCTTGGCAAAAGACTTTTTGGCTTTTTCAAGACAAATTGAGTCATTGGCAACGTATTTTTTTCGTGACTTGCCTTTGGTTGAGGCGGGTAGTTATCTTTTTAGAAGAAAGTGGCTATGGCGCCTATCTGCTTGCATCTTCAAATGGACAAGCACGTTATGAAAATGTCAAAGCTTTTGTTGGTCTGATGGAAGAGTATGATGGTTTTTCTCATTTAGGTTTAACAGGTTTTTTGGCCTATGCGGATACTTTAGTCAAAGAAAAAGGCAGATACGCTTTCGCCAGCAATGACCTTATCTGAAGCAGATGACTGTGTACGTATTATGAGTATTCATAAAAGTAAAGGTTTGGAATTTCCTGTGGTATTTTTAGCAGATACTGCAAAGGGCTTTAATTTTAAAGAGAGTAGCTCAAGCCTTGTTTTGGAAAGCAAATTAGGTATGGCAATGAATGTGGTGGATTTAGAGACAAAGACTTATCATAAAAGTTTTGAAAAGCGTATCTTAGCGACTTATCAGCGTGCTTTGACAAAATCAGAAGAAGTTAGACTCTTATATGTTGCGCTTACCCGTCCGATTAAAGAATTACATTGGTTTGGAAAAGTTTCGGATAAAGAAAAAGCCCTTACCAACGCCCTTGATAAGAGTACGCTTTTTGGCTTATATCAGGCAAATAGTTATTTGGAATGGCTACTTTTGATTTTGGCAAAAGATAAAGTGGGTGAGATAGTATTTAGTGGGGACAATGATCTACCAAAGTCAGATTACTTCTCTGGTGAGAAGGTGCTTTGTTTAGCAGAAGATGATGTAGAATTATCAGAAAGCAAAAGAAAAAAACTTGTAGCAGCCCTAAGGTATGAAGACGCACTAGAAAAAGACATTACGGAAAAGCTTTATTACCACTATCCTTATCAAGAAGAGACGAGAAAACCTGCTAAACAAACGGTATCTGACTTAAAAAAGGATAGTTATCAAGTCTACCTTAATGAGTTTCAGGTATCTGCTCATGTTTCAACAAAAAAAGAGAAAGAAATTATCCCTCCACCAAAATTTCTTTTAAATGAACAAGCACTTTCACCTGCACAAAAAGGGACACTTTTTCATAAGGTGATGGCCTTATTACCTTTAGAGGTGTTAGATGAAGCAAGCTTAGAGACACACTTAGAAAATTTAGTCAATAAAAACTTTATCACTGTAGAAGAAAAAACTACGCTTCCTATCAAGCGAATTATAGCCTTTTATGCCAGTCCTTTAGCAGGAAGGATTATTGTAGCAGAAAGTAAAGATTTGGTGAGACGAGAGGCAAGTTTTACCATGCTTTATGAAAATAGTGGGGTAGATGGACAGATTGATCTTTTTTTTGAAGAAGAGGGTCAGTTAATTTTATTGGACTTTAAAAACAGATCGGAGAATTAACATCAATATTTATAAAAAAACAGATGGAATTATACAAAATGGCATTGGAAGAAGCGTTTCAAAAAAACCTGTTAAGGAAGTCTGGCTCTACTGGTTGAGTCATGATAAGGCAACCTTGCTTTAGGAGGTCAAGATGGAATTATTTGGAATTGTTGCAGAGTTTAATCCTTTTCATAATGGACATAAAAGACTAATTGATGCTCTAAAAGATAAACATCCAGATGCTGTAGTGGCAGTGATTATGAGTGGTGCTTTTTCACAACGTGGTGAGGTATGTCTTTATGATAAATGGACACGAGCAAAAATTTGCTCTACTTTGTGGCTGTGATCTTGTTTTTTTGAGTTACCACAAGTTTATGCCACAGCATCGCTTCAATATTTTGCTCAAGGTGCTATAAAGAGCCTTTTGGCAACTGGTGAGTTAAAAGGGTTGGCATTTGGGAGTGAGACAGGAGATGCCACCAACTTAAGAAAGTTTAGTGGTTTTTTAAGAGATGAGCCTAAAGCCTATCGTGAAGCCTTGCGTGAAACTTTAAAGCGTGGGCGATCCTATGGGGAAGCACAATATGAAGCCCTAACACAATTTTTTTACTAATGTGCCTGATAAAGAGGCACCAAATGATAGATTGGCTATGCAATACCTATCACACTTACCAAAGGGTATGAGTATTTTTTTGCACTGAGGCGTCAGGTCTTTCATCAAAGTGAGTATGCTTTGGTGCATGAAGCCCCGGCAAGCTATATTAGAGGCGCCTTGCTTTCAGGTAAGTCCTGTCGGCCTTATGTACCAGAAGAAATTTATACGATTTATCAAGAACAAAGAGGACAGTGGAAATTTCCTCATATGAGACAGTATTATAAAATTTTAGAAAGCCAGCTTTTTAGGTGTAAGCGCTAATGAGTTGGCAGTACGTTTGGGCTTGAGTGATGGCTTTGAAAAATCGGATGAAAGAAGTTTTTAAATGATGCAAGGGATTATGAAGAATTTTTTTGGATTTTGCACAGACAAGGCAATATACCAAGGCACGTATTTCTAGGCTTTTTATTACGGTTACTTAGTGATCATACCTTAGAGGAGACTAGTGAGGTTTCTTATTTGAGACTTTTAGGCGTATCTAGTTTAGGAAAAAAATGGCATTAAGACAATTGGAAAGAAGTAGCCAAGTGCCTATTATTAATTCTGTGGCAAAAAGTTATCAATTCTCAGCTCATTGGGACAAAAAATGCTCAATTTAGATATTAGAAGGCAAGATTTACAGTATCTATTCCAAGATAGAAGAAATTATCCTTATGGTAGTGACTATAGGAATCCACCAATTGTGCTTTAGTCCAGTGCTGTAATATGCTATAATGGGCCTGATTGAGATAATATAATTAGGAGGCTAATATGAACGAGGAAAAAAACACGCCAACTTAAAAGGAGATAGCTAGGGAAATTAGGTTAAGCATCATTCGTATGCTTAAAGAGGCAAAAAGCGGACATCCTGGTGGTTCTCTTTCTTGTGCAGATCTACTCACCGTGCTTTATTTTGATCAGATGAATATTGATCCTAAAAATCCAACTAAGGAAGATAGGGATCGTTTTGTTCTCTCTAAAGGTCATGCTGCTCCTGTACTTTATGCGACCTTAGCAGAGCGTGGTTTTTTTGAAAAGGAAGACTTGCTAGGCCTAAGAAAAAAATAGACAATAAATTACAAGGTCATCCTGATATGCAAAAAGTACCTGGTGTAGATATGTCTACAGGTTCTTTGGGCTTAGGCTTTTCTAGTGCTGTAGGTATGGCGTTAGCGTGTCAGTTGGATAAGGCTTCATGGTATACTTATGCGCTTCTCGGTGATGGAGAGATGGCAGAAGGTCAAGTATGGGAAGCGATGATGGCAGCAAAACACTACAAACTTGATCGTTTTATTGCCTTTTTTAGATAAGAATGGTTTGCAAATTGATGGTGCTTGTGAAACTGTCATGGATACCTCTCCGCTGGAGGAAAAAAATGTCGTGCCTTTGGTTTTGAGACTGTGGAAATTGATGGGCATGATTTGGTGGCAATTAGTGAAGCTATTACTCAAGCCAAGGCCAATCAAAATGGTAAGCCTAAAATGATTATCTTAAGGACGATCAAAGGTAAAGGTGTTTCCTTTATGGAAAATAATGCATCTTGGCATGGGAAAGCACCAAATAGCGAAGAAGCAGAACAAGCACTAAAAGAGTTAGGAGAAAGATAATATGCGTGCAACAAGAGATGCCTATGGAGAGGCACTAGTTGAATTAGGTGGTATCAATGAAGATGTTGTTGTACTAGATGCTGACCTTTCAGGCTCAACTAAGACAAAAGACTTTCAAAAAAAGCTTATCCAGAGCGTTTTTTTCAATATGGGTATTGCAGAACAAAATCTCATGGGTGTAGCAAGTGGACTTGCAGCTAGTGGCAAAAAGCCTTTTTGCCAGTACTTTTGCTGTATTTGCTACAGGAAGAGCCTATGATCAGATAAGAAATGCCATTTGTTACCCTAATTTAGGCGTGAAGGTAGCAGCAACACATGCAGGGATTACGGTAGGTGAAGATGGAGGCTCTCATCAGATGTTAGAAGACATCAATTTGATGAGAGGATTACCAAATATGCAAGTTTTTTTGTACCTGCTGATGCTGCAGAGACCAAGGCTATTGTGCATGCAGTAGCAGAGCTGGATACACCTTGTTACATCCGTATGGGCAGATCTAAAGTAGAAGATGTCATGGAAGGGAAGCCTTTTTCAAATCGGTAAAGGTTCTGTCTTACGTGAAGGTATTGATGCAACAATTATTGCTTGTGGGGTGATGGTTGCAATCGCCTTTAGAGGCAAGTGAGCTCTTAGCAGAGCAAGGTATTAGCGTGACAGTGATTAATATGAGTTCTATTAAGCCAATTGATAAACCGCTTATTTTACACTGGGCTAGAGAGACAGGTGCTATCCTAACAGCAGAAGAGCATAGTATCATTGGGGGATTAGGTTCAGCAGTCGCTGAAGTCTTGAGCGAAGACTATCCTGTATTTTTTTAAAACGTATTGGTGTGGAGGATGCTTTTGGACAATCAGGTAAACCTGATGAACTGATGAAACATTATGGTTTAACTAAAGAAAATCTCGTTCAGGCAGTACAGACCTTAGTGGATAAAAAAATAAAAAAAATTAAAATAGCTTTTTAAAAGCAGGCTGGTAAATGGTATAAAAGTTTACAAGCTTGCTTTTTTTAGCGTAAGAAGAGCATGTCAAAAAAAATGGCTTTTTTTAATGAGCGATTAGGACAAAGATCTTCGAAAAAAATTGGAGCGTTTTTTTAAATTGACGATGATAAGTGGCGTTGTTATACTTTAAGTGGCTATATCAATAAGAAAACGGTATTTGATTCCTTAAAAAAATAAAAAGCATTTGGGAGGTGTAAAGAAGGCATGAGAAAAAAAATTAGCCTTTATGGCTTTAATAATCTCACCAAATCATTGAGTTTTTAATATTTATGATGTGTGTTATGCCAAGACAGCACAAGAAAAAAAGAGAGTATGTGGCTTATATAGATGAGCAATATAATTCAGACAGATTGACAGATATTTTTGCATAACTTAACAGAGATGATAGGTGCCACTGTACTGATGACAAGCAAACAAGATTATGAACCACAAGGAGCAAGTGCAGCACTTTTTAATTGCTGAAGAGCCAGTTTATCGTGGTAAAGATGATGTTGTATTGGCACATCTTGATAAGAGTCATGTGACAGTGCATACTTATCCAGAAAGTCATCCAGATAATGCCATTGCTACTTTTTAGAGTAGATATTGATGTTTCAACCTGCGGGGAAATTTCACCTTTATCAACTTTGGACTATCTGATAGGCAGTTTTGATTCAGATATTATTACGATGGATTATCGTGTAAGGGGTTTTACAAAGAGACTTAGGTGGTAAAAAGATTTTTTTATGGATCATCCTATATATTCCATTCAAGAATATATTTCTGATGAGACTTTTAAAACGCTATGATGCTGTTGATATCAACTGGTATCAGTCAAATATGTTCCACACCAAGATGATGATCAAGGATATAGATTTACAAAATTATCTTTTTTTAACGTGGAGAATTTGAGCCTTTTTAGAAAAAGAAAGGGATAAAAATCACTGAGGGTTTACGTCGTGAAATGATAGAGATTTTTTTGCTGGAGCAAATATTTTTTTAGGAGAAGTTATGCTAGATCAATCAAGAATGCCTTTACTAGAGGCACTAAACCGTTTTTAAGAGAGATAGGGTTGTCCCTTTTGATGTCCCTGGGCATAAAAGAGGAAAGGGCAATCCTTTATTGACAGCTTTTTCTGGGAGAGAAATGCGTTGGTATTGATGTCAATTCCATGAAGCCTTTAGATAATTTATGTCATCCAATTTCTGTCATTAAAGAAGCAGAGGAAATGGCTGCTGAAGCTTTTGGTGCTTACAGTGCATTTTTTTATGGTAGGGAGGAACGACGTCTTCAGTTCAGACTATGGTACTTGCCAATTGTAAGCCTGGAGATGAACTGATTTTACCAAGAAATGTTCATCGCAGTGTTATTAATGCTATGGTTTTTATGTGGTGCGATTCCAATTTATGTCAATCCGCAAACCGATAGAAGACTAGGGATTGCTTTGGGGATGCGGATAGAGGATGTTAAAGAAGCGATAGAAAAAAACACCCTAATGCTAAGGCAGTCTTAGTCAATAACCCGACTTATTATGGGATTTGTTCTAATTTAAAAAGAAATTATTGATCTTGCTCATGCCCATGGGATGAAAGTTTTGGTTGATGAAGCACATGGGACACATTTTTATTTTTGGGGAGAATATGCCTCCAGCAGCCATGCACTTAGGTGCTGATATGGCGGCAGTGAGTATTCATAAAAAGTGGGGGATCTTTAACCCAAAGTTCGATATTACTAGCTAGTCAAACGATGAATTGTGATTATATTAGACAAATTATCAATCTCACTCAGACGACAAGTGGTTCCTATCTTCTTTTTGGCAAGCTTGGATATTTCTAGAAGAAACCTTGCTATGGAGGGAAAAAGCAACCTTTAAGCGGGTTTTAGAAATGGCAGAATATGCACGAGCTGAGATAAATCAAATTGGTGACTACGATGCCTATAGTCTAGATTTGGTCGATGGTGATGCTGTTTATGATTTTGATCGTACCAAGCTTTCGATCAATACCTTACGTTTAGGACTAGCTGGGATAGAAGTTTATGATTTATTGCGCGATGAATACGATATTCAAATTGAATTTGGTGATTTGGGTAATATCTTAGCCTATATTTCTGTTGGGGATAGGGATAAGGATATAGAACGTCTTGTCAGTGCTTTAGCAGAAATACGTCGACGTTTTAAAAAGACCGAAGTTGATATGTTTGAACAGGAATATATTTCGCCAATTGTTTGCATGAGTCCACAAAAAAAGCCTTTTATGCACCTAAAAAAAATTGGTACCATTAGAGGAGGCAAGTGGTCATGTGTGTGCTGAATTTGTTATGAGTTATCCTCCGGGGATACCGATTTTAGCACCAGGAGAGGCGATTACTAAAGAAATTATTGAATATATTAAATATGCTAAAGAAAAAGGCTGTAATCTTACAGGAACGGAAGATATGCAAGTGGAACGCTTAAATGTTATTTGGGAGGTGGAGTAGATGGAACTATGGTTTTCTGAAAACCACACCGAAAATGTCAAGTTATCCATCCGAATCAATAAACAACTTCATAGTGAAGAGAGTGATTTTCAACGCATTGATGTTTTTGAGTCACCGGAATTTGGACGTTTCCTTGCACTTGATGGGTATTTGATGTTGACGGAAAAAAAGATGAGTTTATTTACCATGAAATGATCACTCATGTACCTATGGCAGTGCATCCAAATGTTAAGGATGTTTTTAGTGATTGGTGCTGGTGATGGTGGTGTCATGCGTGAATTAAGCAAGTATCCACAGATTGAAAAAATTGATGTCGTGGAAATTGATGAGCGTGTGGTGGAAGTGTGTAAGGCTTATCTTCCTAAAACGGCGATAGGATTTGAAGATAAGCGAATCAATCTCTATTTTCAAGATGGATTGAAGTATATTAGACGTTGTGAAAATAGTTATGATTTGATTATTGTGGATTCTACAGACCCTTTTTGGACCAGGAGAAGGACTTTTTTTACTAAAGAATTTTTATGGTAATTGTTATAAGGCGCTAAAAAGAAGATGGGATTATGGTCAATCAACATGAAAGCCCGTTTTATGATGAGGATGCCTTAGCAATGAAACGAGCGCACAAACGTATCGTGGCGAGTTTTTAATTTAAGTAGGGTCTACCAAGTGCATATTCCAACCTATCCATCAGGACATTGGTTATTTGGTTTTGCCTCCAAAAAATATCACCCTGTTAAGGATTTTGATGAGACGATGTGGTGTCAGTATGCGATTGAAACAAAATATTATAACCCTAATATTCATCGTGGGGCATTTTATTTACCAAATTATGTTCAGGAGTTGTTGATAGATGTGGAAAACATTGACGAATAGTCATAGTTTTATTGGTTGTGAATCAAGTTATGATGAAGCTGGCATTGTTATTTTTGGTGCGCCTTTTGATGGGACGACTTCTTATCGTCCTGGGACACGTTTTGCACCGAGTGCCATTCGTAGTGAAAGTGATGGTATAGAGACCTATAGCCCTTATCAAGATAAGGATTTAGAAGATTATGCTATCTTTGATAGTGGAGATTTAATTTTGCCTTTTTGGTCAGCCATCAAAAGCTTTGGCACTTATTGAAAAGCGAGACCAAAAGAAATACTTGAGGATGATAAGCGTCCTTTGATGATAGGTGGCGAACATTTGGTGACTTTAGGTGTGGCAAGGGCGATTATCAAAAAAAATATCCAGATGTGGTTTTTTTATTCATTTTGATGCACATACGGATTTACGTGAGGATTACCTTGGCGAACAGCTCTCTCATGCTACTGTTATTCGTAGGATTTGGGATTTGGTAGGTGATGGGCGCATTTATCAATTTGGTATTCGTTCTGGAGAACGTAGTGAGTGGCAGTTTGCCAAAACACATACTGATTTAACCCCCTTTACTTTAAAGGGCTTGGATGAGGTGATAGAAAGCTTAAAAAGGCAAGCCAGTCTATTTTACCCTTGATTTGGACATCCTTGATCCTTCTGTTTTTTTCCTGGTACAGGAACGCCAGAAGCTGGAGGAGTGACTTATAAAGAGTTGCAATTGGCTCTGGAGAAGTTGGGTGCTTTAAATATTGTAGGTGCTGATATGAATGAGCTTTCACCACATTATGATCACAGTGGTTTATCGACAGCTGTGGCATGTAAGGTTTTACGAGAAATGCTACTAATGATGGTGGATTAAAAAAATACAGGCAGTCGTGTAATTGTTTTTTTCAGTCATTCTCTTTGACTTATAATATATGCTTATGTTATAATTATTAGAAAATAGATTCGATGAAAGGATGAGACCAATGTTCCAAAAATTACAAAAAGAAATTGCTATTTGCGATAGAACCATGCCTTACCTTTATATTACCTATTCTACTAGAGATGCTGAAAAAGTTTATCCGGCAGTAAAAAGCCTTACAAGAAGCTGGTATCAATGTATGGATAGATGTGCTCTCAAAAATTTTTAATACTGGAAAAGGCTATAATTCTAGTATTTTTTTGAAGCCCTAGAAGCACCAGAATGTAAAGGAATTCTCTTTTTATGACTGAGAGTTCTATGACAAGTGCTCAAACTTGTAAAGAAATCGCCTATGCTGATAGCCCAAATGTTAAACAAACCCATAATTTTTGGCTTAGCATTAACAATCGTGGAATTGTTTGATTTAGAAGATCATGATAGAGAAAAAGTGGGTAGAGGGAGAGCTTTATCAAAAAGTTTAAGGAAGTTCATCTTAGCCCTGAAGAATTTAACCGTATTGAAAAAAATATCGCACGAAATATAACACGCGTTTAGAGAGCCAAGAAACAAGATATGATTTGGCAAAAGACGATTTTTAGATGCAACCAAACAATATGAAGCGGAATATGTAGACTTCAATGCAGATAATACCTTATTCTATGATGCTATTGTCAAAAAAGTTGCCAAACAAGTTTATTAATTTCATTGACTAACTTATTTTAATATGATACAATTTCTTTATTGAACAGACTGGAGTTAATCTGAGGTCGGGTCGAAAGACAGTGAGCGTATCACGGGACAATAAACCGTGATACGCTTTTTTTATTTTTTAGGAGGAAGAAAACAATGGATCAATATCAAAAAGTGAGTAAAATTTTAACCGTTATTTTGTTGCTTAATTTATTGGTAGCTGGCATTAAGATTGCTTTAGGTCTTTTTGTAGATAGCCAAAGTATTTTTTCTGATGGAGTACATTCTATCAGTGATGGTCTAGGAAATGTTGTTGGTTTGGCAGGGATTAGTTTAGCGAAACGCCCAAAGGATGAAGCGCACCCTTATGGTCATGGCAAGTATGAAGCGATTTTTGGTTTAGTGATAGGTGCTTTACTTCTCTTTTTAGGTGGACGTATTTTTCTTGATAGTTTAAATACTGTACTTGAGCCTAAAGTGATTAATATTACTTGGAGTGCTGTGATGATTATGGTAGCAACTTTTAGTAGTCAATCTTGGTATTAGCACCTATGAGTCAAGGATAGGAAAGCGACTAGATAGTGCAATTTTGATTTCTGATGCAAAGCATACAAGATCGGATTGTTACATTACCATAGGGGTACTAGTGGGCTTAGTTTTAATGCTACTTGGTTTACCTAGTATCGTTGATGGTATTGTTGGCTTTGTGGTCGTTGGCTTTATTTTTTACGGGGCTTATGAAGTACTAACAAATAATATTAATTTATTGCTAGATGGTAAAAAGGTGGACGAAAAAGAAGTAATGGAGGTAGTAGAGGCCTTTTGAGGAAATTAAAGGTGTGCATAACATTCGTTCACGAGGATTCAACCAAAATATTTTTTTAGATATGCATATTTTAGTGGATAAGGAGATGAGTGTTGCCCAGAGTCATCACTTGGAGCATAAAATAAGGGAAAAAATCAAAGCCATTTATGGTAAACACAGTGAAATTTTAGTGCATGTTGAGCCTTATTAGGGATAAGAAAAGCCTCCTTAGTTTAAAGGAGGCTTAATTGTTTTTTCATAAGGTCAATTAGTGGTGACAAGTCTTCTTTTTGAATAGTAGCCAAATCGACTAGGTGAACCTGAACCCATAATAGCAACTCGAGCACGATAGAGATTGAAATATCGACTGGTGATTGGGGCATAGAAAAATACTTGTTCAATTCGTTTAGCTAAGATAAGGGTAGTGGTTTTGTCAAAATCTCCTTTGACAAAGGTGTAGAGATTTTGTGTTGCTTGGAAGCTATTGGTACGCCAAGTCGCATAGCTTTTTTATTAGAAGGTAGCATAGTAGCGGAATGACGGGATAATACCAAGAGGTTTGAAAAAGGTAAAGGGCTGATATAAGAAGAATAAGAAAGACTGGTAATTTTTCTAAATAGTAGATGACTAAGCTTTTTTTGATTTGCCTTGGTAAATTTTCTTCAAGAGAATATTCTGGTAAAATAATTGCTAAAGTATGTAAGACTTCGGACTTTGGTGCTTGAAGCAGAATATGTGGTTTTTCGTTTTTTTCATCATTTAGCCCAATATTAACAGCTTCAACACTTACATAATTAAAGAGACGTGCGAGAAAACCTTGACGTAAGATGATAGCATGGATTTTTCTCTAAAGGGAGAGCATAGTTTTTATGTGTGATTAGACCATGTGTGAGTAAAATAGCATTTTCTGTACGTTTAATGGAAAAGCGAGCTGTTGAGAGATAGGTTGATACCATACTTTGTCCCCAAAGGAATAGGGCTAAAAGGACAAAACCAAGCTTCAAATAGCCATTTGAGGCTAAATTTAGATATTGCCAAAAACTTGGTGGTAGGGTATCAAAGAGAAATTTTTGCGCTAAAAAAATCATTAGGGCAACAATAGGAAGCATGAGTTGACGCCATGAAGTATTTAAAATAGTATGGCGAATCACTTCTTTTTGGCTATAGATTTTTTTCATAAAAAAATTGAGCGATTTGAATTATCCGTAGATGTTGGATTTTTCTGAACTGTTTGAAAACGTACTGAGTTCACTTTTTTTAGCCAATTGGCTTGTTTAGGTGCAAGAAATAATTGCATATCAGTCTTATAGGCTGTAACACTGGTATTGGTATTTAGGGAAATTTTTATAGAGTCCACAGATTTTCTGTAGGAGGTTTTGACTGAGATTAATATTAGAAATATCTTTTTTTGCCAGTACAAGTGTTGATTTTTTTAAGCGATTGACTTGCATAGTTAAGGTATCTTTTTCTAAAATATAGCTAGTGAGATACCATTTACGCCAAGAGAAAAAGAGGATAATTACTAAAACAAGTAAAAAAACCCCTAGAATATAAAAAAATGCCTTGAGAGAGAGAGAAAGAAAGTTACCTTCTTTAATGCTGAAGTAGACTTCTTTTTAGAGTATCTAAGTTGGTAATGATAGAGATAAGGATGAGGTAAAAAAACTTGTCCCCAATTCACTAATGATCATTAGAGGATGATTTTTTTAAACTTTATCTTTTCAGACATATTAGACCTCCAAGATAGCTTGATTGACTTTTTTGCTGAGTTCTTTTGAAAGGTAATCTGCCTCATCATTTTTAAGATAACTTATGGTTAGACTACTTCCGGCACTCATTAGTAAGATAGATTTTTAGATGGAATAGACGCATAAGTGGATTAGAGGTGAGTTCAACTTTTTGTAGACGCTCAATAGGGAGGTAGGCTTCAGAAATGGTGAAATAGCCTTTTTTTGTATAGATAAAAGTTTCGTTTATTTCGTAACGATAATAATGGTACCCTAAGGTAGGTTTAAAAAAATAAGCTGAACAAAGCATAAAAAGAGAATTAGCCCAAAACAGATACTATAGATGGTTTGAAATAGATTACTTAAGTCATTTTTGTATGATAACGTAGTAAATGAGGGACCACCAAGTGCGCCAAAGAAAAGCATAATTAATAGGGAAGAAATAAAGAAGAATTTTTTTAACATCTGGATGTAAGTGTTTAATTTTTACTCAACTCCTAAAAATTTACGGTATCAGGAAAGTATAGCATTTATCTTTTTTATCTGACTAGAGGAGATAGACTGTGATGAAACAAAACATAAAAAGCCTTGCCAGAGGAGCTTAGACCACGAGAAAAACTATTGCTTTTTGGAGAAAATACGCTAAGTGATAGTGAACTTTTAGCGATTTTACTTCAGAGTGGCACAAAAGAGAAAAATGTCATTGACTTAGCCCAAGAAGTACTGATTCAAAGTAAGGGTTTGATGGGCTTAGGTGAGATGACAATGGCAAGTCTTTCTGAGATTAATGGAATAGGTATCAGTAAGGCTTGCACAATTCTCAGTATGGTTGAGTTATCTCGTCGTTTGAATTCTATGGGGTTTGCTCAAAAAAATGAAAATCAGGCATCCCAAAGAAGTTGTGCCTATCTTTTTTTAAGAATGGTGACCACTTGGTGGCAAGAGAGCTTTATGGTGGTGTATCTGGATAAGGCAATGCAGGTGATTGGTAAACAGGAATTATTTAAGGGACAAGAAAATTTAGTTATGTTTACCCCCAAAGTTTATCTATCAAGAGGCTTTAAGACACAAAGCGAATGGCATTATCATCGCTCATACCCATCCTAGTGGCTTGCTTATGCCTAGTCAAGCGGATATAAAGGCAACAAAGACACTCAAAGAAGCGGGAGATATCATAGATATTACACTCTTAGATCATCTCATTTTAAACCGTACAGGAGAATACTATAGTTTTTTTAGAAAATGGGCTGGTTTTTGGAGAAATTAAGATGATGAGGCTTTTAAAGACTAGCCTTTATAATTGACGTGGGTAAGCTATTTGTGGTAAATTCTATGTACCATAAAGTTTTATTATAGTTCAATCTTGAGAGGCGGTTATGGTATGGAAAAGATAAAAAATATTATGGAGAAGGATGTTTTTGTCGCTAGTGAAAACAACAATATAGGGGAAATTCTACATATTTTAGTGGAACATAAGACAAGTGGTTTACCAATTGTTAATGATCAAGGGGTTTTAGTTGGCTTCATCAGCGATGGTGATATTATGAAATTTATTGCCAAACAAGATCCTCGAATTATAGATATGACCAGTTTTATTACAGCTTGGTATGATGAAGAAAGTTTTGATAAAAAGATGCAAGATTTATTCAAAATAAATGTTATGGAACTAGCAACGACAAAAAGTCATTGATGTTGATATAGATGATGAAGTTGATGAAGTTGCTCGTACTTTAGGCAAAAAGAAGATTAAAAAAGTACCTGTTGTGGAAAATGGAAAAATAGTCGGTATTGTCAGCCGTTCTATGATTATCCGTTACATTGTTGCACAACATTTACGTTAAGATAAGGGTGAAAATATGGAATTAACACAAAGTAAAAGCAATTATAACAGTATTAGGTAAGGATAGACGTGGTGTTATAGCACGTGTTTCCACACTTTTAGCAGATTATGATGTTAATATCTTAGATATCAAGCAAACGATTATTGGAGAGTATTTCAATATGATTATGATTGTTGATATTGCTGATGCTAAAGTTGAACTTTCAACGTTAAAAGAAGATTTGGAAGCCTTAGGGAAAGAAATTGCTATGAAAATAACTTGTCAGCATGAAGATATATTCCAATTTATGCATAGAATCTAGGATAGGAGGCAGTAATGTCAATAACCATTTCAACTTCTGAGATATTAGAAACCATTCATATGATCAGCGAGGAAAACCTTGATATTCGTACCACAACCATGGGGGATTTCTTTGCGTGATTGTGCTGATAGTGATGTGGATAAGGCTAGTCAGAAAATTTATGATAAAATTACAAGATTAGCGGAAAATCTTGTGAGTACAGGAGATAAGATTTCTAAAGAATTTGGGATACCTATTATTAATAAGCGTATCTCTGTCACACCAATTTCAATTATTGGGGAGTCCTGTGAAAAAAAGGACTATGTTAAATTAGCAAAGGCGTTAGACAGAGCAGCAAAAGCAGTTGGGGTAAACTTCATCGGTGGTTATTCTGCTTTTAGTACAAAAAAAGGAATGACCGTAGGAGATGAAGCTTTTTTTACGTTCTATTCCAGAAGCGCTTAGTGTAACGGATCTAGTATGTTCCTCTGTTAATGTTGGTAGCAGTAAGGCTGGTATCAATATGGATGCTGTAAGACTACTAGGTCAGATTATAAAAGAAACTGCCCAATTGACCAAAGATAGTGATGGTTTGGGTTGTGCAAAGTTTGTTGCTTTTTTGTAACGCTGTTGAGGATAATCCTTTTATGGCAGGCGCCTTTCATGGTGTTGGTGAACGTGAGGTTGTTTTAAATATTGGTGTCAGTGGTCCTGGTGTGGTATTAAATGCGATTAAAGGCAAGGAAAATCTAAGCTTTGGTGAGCTTTCCAATGCGATTAAAAACATGGCATTTAAAATTACACGTTCTGGAGAAATGGTTGGACGTATCGCGGCAGAACGTCTAGGAATACCTTTTGGTATTATAGATCTTTCTTTAGCACCAACACCTGCTGTTGGAGATTCTGTTGCAGATATATTAGAAGCCATTGGTCTTGAACGTTGCGGTACCCATGGTACAACAGCAGCTTTAGCAATGCTAAATGATGCTGTTAAAAAGGGTGGCGCTATGGCATCCTCTCATGTAGGGGGCTTAAGTGGCGCATTTATTCCTGTTAGTGAAGATGCCAATATGATACGTGCTGTGGAAGATGGAGCCTTGGACCTCAATAAATTAGAAGCAATGACTTGTGTGTGTTCAGTGGGGATTGATATGGTTGCGATTCCTGGCGATACAAGTGCTGAGACAATTTCTGCTATTATTGCTGATGAAGCAGCGATAGGTATGATTAATAAAAAAAGACAACAGCTGTGCGAGTTATTCCTGTACCAAATAAAAAAAAGTAGGAGAAATGGTTGAATTTGGTGGACTTTTTGGGACATGCACCAATTATGGCAGTCAATCCTTTTTCATGCTAAAGTATTTATTGAGCGTGAAGGACAAATTCCACCACCAATTCATGCATTAAATAATTAAAATGAAATTTAAAAAAAGAATGAACAGGAAAAAAACAAAAAAACAACAGGAGAAAAAAAGCTAAAAAAAGAAGAAAAAAACAAAAAGAAATTGTTATTGCGATGGAAAAAGGCGAGGCTTTTATGAGTATGCGCTTTATGCAGAGCATCCTTTTCAGTTGCTTTTTGATGAATTTTTTTAATTGGATTGTTTAGAGGTTTAGGGAGTACAGTAGGTTTAGCGATTGTACTGATGATACTCTATTATCTCTTTAAGGAAGCTATACGCTCAGATATTCCCTACCTTAGTGAGATATTAGAAAATCTCTTAAATCAATATAATCAGTTCAAGTAGGAGGGGAAGATGATCGTTTTTGTCTTGATAGCCTTAGTTCTTGTACTGGATCAATTGACGAAGTGGCTTGTGCGTACACATTTTCTGCTTGGTGAAAGTTATGATGTGATAGATGGTATTTTTTTCTATCACTTATATTGAAAACAAAGGTGCTGCCTTTGGCCTAGGGGAAGGCAATGCCTTTGTTTTTATATTAGTGGCAGTATTAGTTAGTGTAATAATGATTTACTATTATAAAAAACAAGAAAAGAATTTTTGGCTCAGTCTTGGGGTAAGTTTAATTTTGAGTGGTGCTTGGGGTAATCTTATTGATAGAGTGATGAAGAGTTCAGTTACTGACATGTTTAACTTTCATATTTGGCCTGTTTTTTTAATATTGCTGATATTGCAGTTTGTTTGGGTTGTCTCTTTTTGATTATTTATGTATTTAAGGAGCCAAATCACAGATGAGCCAAATCAAAGAATTTAATGCCTCTTATAGGGATAGTGGAAAACGTTTGGATCAATTCTTGGTAGAAAAACTGCAAAAAACAAGAGCAGATTGCCAAAGGTTGATTAAATCTAAAAAAGTAGCAGTATTAGGTCAAGTGATAACCAAACCAAGCTTTTTAGTCAAAGAGGGACAGTACTATGCTGTTTTATTGGAAGAAGAGCAGAAGATAAGCTTAAAGCTCCCCTTACCAGAGCATATACCTCTTGAGATTCTTTACGAAGATGAAGACATTCTAGTGGTGAATAAATCACGAGATATGGTTGTTTATCCAACAATATCTCATCCAGAACACACTTTGGTAAATGCTCTTTTTAGCACATTGTACAAGTTTATCTAATCTTTCCGGGGAGGATAGACCAGGCATTGTACATCGTTTAGATAAAAATACCTCCGGTTTAATGGTTGTGGCAAAAAATAATTTTTCTCATGAGAAATTAGTGGAGGGGTTTTCTGAGCATAGTTTTAGACGATTTTATGAAGGTATTGTATATGGGGTACCAAAAGAGAAAAAAGCAAGAGTCGTCTTAGCACTTGCAAGAGACAAGAATTACCGTACACGTATGGCTGTAGATGAAAATGGTAAAGAAGCCATCACCAATTATGAAGTCATATCAGAAAATGGAAAATACAGTTTGGTGAAATTCTCTTTAGAGACAGGTCGTACTCATCAGATAAGGGTACATATGGCATATTTAGGCAATAGTCTTTATGGAGATGAGGTTTATGGAAGAGGTGGCAAGAAGAGCTTTATCCTAGGTCAAGCACTCCATGCCTATAAACTTGTAATACAACATCCAAGAAGTCAAGAATGGATGACTTTTGAGACAACGACACCTGAGTATTTTTTGTCACTTTGTGGACAATTACAACTAGATTATCAAAGAGGAGATGAGAGCTTTGTTAAGTGATAGTCTAAAAGTATTTATTACAGTAGCAAATACGAAAAAAACTTTTTCTAAAGCTGCTAAAGTGTTAAATTTGACTCAACCGGCAATTAGTTTTTCAAATTCAGACTTTAGAGCAGTACTATCAGACGATGCTTTTTTTGATAGAGTCAATCGTCATGTAAAATTGACAGAGTCAGGTGAACTTTTGCTTGAATATGCCTTATCAATGAATGATTTACAGGCAGAGTTAGAAAGAAAGATGCAACAATTGACAGGCCAAGTGAAGGGTAATTTAACCATAGGTGCTAGCCGAACCGTTGGTGAATATATCATGCCCTATATCGTTAGTGCGTTTAAAAAAAGAATATCCCGATGTTGATATTGCCTTAGAAATTTATAACACTAGGCAAGTAGAAAATAATATCATGAATAATACAATTGATGTTGGTTTAGTAGAATCAGATATTAGTAATAAAAAAAATTATTTTATCAAGATTTTTTTAGATGATGAATTGGTATTAATCGTTTCTAGCAACCACAGATGGGCAAGTGAGGAGACAATTTCGCTTTTTAGAGTTAAAAGATGAACCTTTCATTATTCGTGAGGCGGGATCAGGTAGTCGCTTGGTTTTTTTGAACAGGCACTTTTTGGATTCTGACTTTGATATAGAAAAATCTTAATATTATCATGGAAATAGGCAACATCACCGCAATTAAGACAATAGTTGCTAGTGGATTAGGCGTTTCTGTGGTTTCTAAATGGGCTGCTGAAGATATGGTGAATTCAGGTGAGATATGTATTTTACGGATTAAGGAGTTTACCATTCATCGTAAGTTGAGCATTATTTTAAATAATGACTTTTTTGAATCTGAGGCTTGTAGTAAATTTGTTCGCTTCTTAGGAGAAATGCGACCTGAAGATATTATTAAGGAAGGTTAGCGAGGTGAGATAATATGCTTAATGACAGTATTAGAGTTTTTTTGATGGTAGTAGAAAAAAAGAGCTTTTCTAAGGCAGCTAAGGCACTTTTTTTGACACAACCAGCAGTAAGTTTTCAGATTCAAATGCTAGAAGATCATTATGGGACGAAGCTTTTTGATAGAATTAGTCGCAATATTATTCTCACGGAAGCTGGGGAACTGCTTTGTAAGTATGCCAATGAAATGAATGATATGCAAGGCAGCCTAGAGCGTGATATGCAAGAATTGAATACTACAACAGTAGGACGATTACGTATAGGTGCTAGTGCAACGATAGGTGAATATATAGCACCTTCTGTTTTAGCAGACTTTAAAAAAACACTATCCAAAGGTTTCTTTAAGCCTTGAAGTGGCGAATTCTGATGAAATTGAAATTGCTATCCATGATACGACGCTAGATATTGGTCTAGTAGAAGGGCCACCAATTGGCAAGGATTTAGAGTCTATCCCTTTTTTTAGATGATGAGCTTGTGGTAATTACTAGCCCAAATCATCCATGGAGTGAATTAGATACGATATCAGTTTTTTTGAACTTGATAGGTATCCTTTTTATCTCAAGAGAAAAAAAGGGTCTGGTACTTTAGCAGAAATTCATAGTTATATGAAAAAAAAGCGGGTTTTTTTCACCAAATAATCTCAATATTATGATGAAACTTGGCAGTACAAAGGCGATTAAAACAGCTGTACAGAACGGTGTAGGTTTTACCATTATTTCTCGTTGGGCAGTGAAGAAAGAGTTAAAAAATGGCACCCTTGCGATGATTAAACTCAAAGAAGATAAGTTTAAACGCCAATTTAGGATTGTTTATCATAAGAAGAAATTTAAAACTCAAGCCAATGAGGAATTTATTAGATTTTTTTGAAAGCGGAGCAATTTTAGAAAGAGAGCATTGTCCTTTTTGGATAATGCTTTTTTTCTATGTTTTTAATAAGGAGAGTTTATGTGGAGAAAAGTAAGACGATTAATTATCATAGGCTTTTTAAAGCAAGTGATAAAAAAATAGGAGGGTTACTGATAGAGTGTGGGGCAGAAATTTATCGTGTAGAAGAATCCATCAAGCGCATGTTAAATGCTTATCCTGTAGAGTCTGTGGATGTTTTTGCTATTCCTTCAATGATTATGGTCACTCTGGAAACCCCCTCACAAGTTTCAATCACTAAAAACAAACGCACTTTTTGCAAACAAGCTGATTTTAATAAATTGGCAAGATTAAATAACTTGGTAAGGGAGATTAGTATCAAAAGCACCTTCGCTTGATGTTGTAGAATATTCTATCAATGCAATTGAACAAGAAATGCCTTATCCGAGGTGGATAGTTATTTTGGCAACAGCTTGTTTATCTGCAATATTTTGTCTTTTGGTTCAAGGTGGTTTTGATAGTGCTTTATGTGCAGGGGCAATCGTTGTGCTCTCACAGCTTGTTTCTCAAGAAATGGAAAAATTTCATGCCAATACATTTTTTATTACTATTGTGGCGAGCTTTATCCATACAACCTTAGCAGGGGGAATTGCAAATTTTTTTCCTTCTACTGAGATTGATGCGATGATTATTGGTACCTTGGTTACTCTTTTACCAGGCCTAACATTTACAACGGCAATTCGAGATATGATAACACGTGATTTGTTGGCTGGAATTTTGGGCTTAATTGAGACCCTTTTAGTTGCTACTTCGATTGCTATAGGAAATTCCTTGGCTTATTTGGCGATTTCAAGGTTGTGGGAGGTATTTTAGGTGACTTATATTCTTTCCTATATCGTTTGTATATTCTACGGTATTTTTATATAATCTAAGAGGCTATGTTCTTTTTGCATCTGCTTTTAGGTGGTGTGGTAGCACGACTTATGCTCAATAGTTTAGATGGTTATGGTTATATGATTAGCTTTTTTTCTGCATCCTTAGCTGTGGCGATTTATGGTGAGATGATGGCACGGATTAGTAAAGTACCAGTAATGATTTATACAATTATTGGTATTTTGCCAATTATCCCTGGTCGTGGCATTTATAAGGCAATGGCGACCCTTTATCAAGGTGATATTAATAGTTTTACAACTTATGGTTTGGAAACCCTTGAAATGGTTGGTGCCATGGTTATGGGCTTGATGTTAACATCCTCTATTGTACGAATGTTTAAAATTAGAAAGTTGTTAAAAAAATGTTCTATTTGGAATAAAAGGAGAAAAACGATGAGGCAGGGAGAGTTTTTACACAAAATCTGTGAAAGCATAGCAGATGAGCTATATTCTGCAGAATGCTTTCGTGAACTTGCTAGCTATTTTACCAATGAAGGAAGAGAGCTGCTTTTAAACTATGCTCAAGAAGAAGTGGAGCATGCAGAAAAAAACTAAAAAGGTATCTATCAAACACTAAGTATGAAAGCGCCTAGTTATGTTCTCCGAGAGGTCAAAACCGATTGATAATATTCTTATTTTTTTAATAGAATATTTGAGTGAAGAAGAATCTTCGATATTTTTTTGTATGAAACCTTATATCAGTTTACAGATAACGAGCAGTATAAGATGATATTTCAAGCAATTAAAGAACAAGAAGAAATTCATTTTGCTAAGATAAATGAGCTTATCTTGCATTATAAACAAGAAAAATAAAAAGGAGTGTATAGTGATGGAAACAGAAGAAAAAAATATTCTCCCTCTTATTTTTGTTGCTCAAATTGGTCATGAATTACGAACGCCACTCAATGCGATTAAGGGATTTGGTGGTATTTTTAGCGGAGGAGTATTTTTGGTGAGCTCAATAGTGAACAGAAAAAAATATCTCTCGCGTATTTTAACAAGTGCTGATGATTTATTAAAAAAATTGTAAATCAAATATTGGATTGGGCAAAAATTAGAGTCCAATGAAATTAAACTATCTTATGAGTGGCTTAATCTCTCTCATATTACTACAGAAATGAAGGATTTATTTGAAATTTCATTAAAACAAAAAAACTTATCCTTGGAAGTGGATGTAGATTCGTCTCACCAAATTTATGGTGATATGGGAAGGTTGCGTCAAGTTTTGATTAATCTTGTCAATAATGCCATCAAATTTACCCCCAGAAGGTGGCAAGATAAGTTTATCGGTGATAGATAAGTCCTCTCACATCATCCTCTTGGTAAAAAGACACTGGGGTTGGTATGGATGAAGAAACTAAGAAGATTTTTATTTGATCCTTTTAAGAAAAAAAGGATCAGGGCAAATTCAATACAGAAGGTACAGGGCTAGGGCTATGGATAGTTCAAAGCATCATGAAACTCCATTATGGGTATGTAGAGGTTGAAAGCCAAGTTGGTGAGGGCTCAACATTTTATCTTTATTTTCCCAAGGATGTGTGTGAAGATGATGGTTAATCCTTTAGCTTTAAAGCGAGTATTGGATTATTTTTGAAACATTAAAAAAATTGATAGTCATCGTTGTGTAAAAAAATAAAAAGTTCTTTAGCGAGTTGTAATTTATGCTATAATGTTTGTCCGACTAAAGGCTTGAACTATGTTGATGGAAAATGGGAAGTTTCAGAGTGTACATTGTGTGGACGTTGTATTAACTTGTGCCCCATGGAAGTCTTTAGTCTCGATGAAGATAAATTACTGGCCAATGCTAAAGATGAAGAAGTGCTTTGTTTAGGGTGTCATCAAGATAAAAATACGCTCTTGCCAATAAAAATCAATTGTTTTAAGCAATTAACCCCAGAACTAGTTTTATTGTTACTTTCTAAAACGAAAAAAATTGTTCTCTTGGTGGATGAAGAGGTGTGTGGACAGTGTCAAAATGATTGGTCGAAGGAAGTGCTAGTTCTTTTACTTCAACGCTTTCATTTAATAACAGAAGGGCGTCTTGTTTTTGAAACGCGAAGAGAATCTATTAATTCTTTCATAACAGAGTATGATGCTTCACGTCGAGATTATTTAAAGAAGACGTATAGAGATTTTTTGAATCAAGGTAGTAAGGTTGTTGAGGGAGAACTGAAAAATAAAAATCTTGCCATCAAAGAAGAGGAAAAGTTATTAAAACGAATACACCTTTTTTTAAGGCATATAAAGACAATTATATAAAAGAAGCGAGCTTACCTTATCCTTTACTTGAGGTGAGGCATTGTCATTTTTGTGGTGCTTGTACGACACTTTGCCCAACTCAAGCTTTAAAAATTGTTGAAACGATGAAAGATGATACTGTAAACAAACACCTTTTGTTTCATCCAACCCTTTGTACGCAGTGCAAATTGTGTGAAGATATTTGTATAAGTAAAGGGATTTTTTTGGGGAGATTTTATCAGACAAGACTTATTCTTTCTAGGCAAGTGGTTAGAAGTGGCTAGGGGAGAAAAAAAGATTTGTCAAGGCTGTAAACAGGATTTTTTTGATTATGAAGATGAGACAATGTGTTATTTTTGTCGTAAGCGTGATAACTACAAATCATGAAAACTATCGTAAAAGTAAAAATAAGAGTAGTCAAACAACAATAAAGGCGACCAGTGGTAACTGGCCGCCTTTATTGTTGTTTGAGATGAGATAGAGAGACCTCGGCAAAAAAATTGCTCACGAAATAGCTTATAAAAACGATAAAAACATAAAAAAATGCTTGCTTTAGTAAAAGTAGACAAGTATTTTTTTATCAAAAAAAGTCTATTAGAATAATGACAGGTCTTTGTTATAATAAGGCTATTATTTTTCAATATACTTTAAGGAGGCGCTATGAAAAGGATTAATTTACGTCGCTGATGATGAAGAGAATATTAGACTATTGATACAGACATTTTTTTAGAAGAAGAGGGCATGACGTTAGATTATTTTTCAAATGGAGATAGTTTATTTGAGGCTTTTTTTGATTGAGGCGCCAGATCTTGTCATTTTTGGATGTTATGATGCCTGGAACAGATGGCTTTTAGTATTTCAAATAAAATTAGAAAAAAAATCAGAAGTGCCTATTTTTACTACTGACAGCACGAGATAGTGATGCAGACTATGTAGCGGGGTTTACCGCAGGTTGTGATGATTATTTTACAAAGCCCTTTTCTCCAGTAAAACTCACCATGCAAATCAACGCTATACTAAAAAGAATGCATAGGGATAAAGAAACTAAAGAAAGTCATTTGTTGAGTTTTGAAGACCTTTCTTTAGATACAAAGTTAAAAAAATATGTACGATTAAAGGCAAGGAAGTCAAGTTGACCAATACGGAATTTGATGTCATGACCTATTTCTTGCAATATCAGGCAAGAGCGATTTCTAGAGAAGAACTCCTAGAAAATGTATGGGGCTATGATGCGATGGTAGAGACTAGGGTCACTGATGATACTGTTAAAAAGATTACGAAAGAAATTGATTGCTAGTGAGGCAGACTTACAAATAGAAACTGTTTGGGGTTATGGTTTTAAATTGGCAAAAAGTTAAAGGAAAAGAAAATGAATAGGGTACAAAAAAAGAGAAGAGTTTTTGCAACAAGACTCTTGATTTTTGCCTATTACTATTTTTTTGTAAGTTCTTTTTAGTCATTGGCTTTGGCTTTTTAATCTCATCATGGCAAGTTATATTACTTCTTTGACCAAGAGTACCATTGAAGAAGAATTTTTCTTTGTTGGAAGCAACCTATAATGAAACCTCAGATGCAGCATTCAAGCTTTATGCTGAACGAGAGGATAGCTTATTTGTCACAACAGAGCTGGTCTTTTTGGATGAAAACAGGGATATTTTTTTGAAGCAGAAGGTGTTTTTTTGAAAAATAGCGCAATAGATGGTGAAATAAAAAAAGATAGCACAGTATTTTTAAAAAAAGTGGTTTGTATTTTTCAAGAGGGTCAAGCTAAAACCTTTGATATAGGGAATCGAACCTATGTGGGAGAATATAAAACTTATCAATTAAGGTATATGGATGGCTACTTTGCTAAGCCTTTTAATACATGAGTTAGGAAAACAATACTATGTCTTTGTGTATAGTGATGTCACATCCTTGCAAAATATACTAGATAAGATGAATTATATATTGATAGGAATACTCTTTATCTTTGGTTTTTTTGGTGACACTTTTTATTGGTAAGTGTTTTTCGCCAGGCGAGCTATTCTTTAAAAAGCCTTGGATACTTTCTTAACTAAAATTGGTAAAAGGGAAGAAATTACCTCTCCGCCCAATTTTTTTCTTATATAGAGTTTGCTCATATTGTAGACACCACGATGAAAATGTCAGAGGAAATTACCAAGTCTGAGATGGTACAAAAACAGTTCTTTCAAAATGCATCACATGAGTTACGAACGCCACTCATGTCTATACAAGGTTATACCGAGGGATTAAAGTATGGTGTGATGAAAGATAAGGAGAAAACTTATGATATTATTTTGAAAGAAACAGAAAAAAATGACCAATTTAGTCAATGAAATTTTTGTCTCTCACTAAATTTGAATATGCCAAACCCAATAGGGTGAGTGTGAAAATAGAAGATATTTTTAAATATTTGTATTAATAGTTTTATCCATCAAATCAAGCAAAAAGGGTCTAGTATTAGAAGTTGATGTAGAAGATAACTTAGATGTTCTAGTGGATGAAGTGATGTTAGAAAGAGCGATTTCAAACTTAATTTCTAATGCGGTAAGATATGCACAAACAAAGATTGCTATTGTTGTGAAACAAGAAAAATGATATCATTTCTTTTTCATATAATTGATGATGGTAAGGGTATTAATGAAAAAGACAGATCACATATATTTGAGCGCTTTTATAAAGGCGAAGGTGGTAATTTTGGTATAGGACTTTCTTTGGCCAAAGAATTGATAGAAAAAAATAGCGGGAAACTTTATCTAACGGATAAGGTAGATCAGACTGAATTTATCATTGAGTTACCGATACATTAAAAGATATTTTTGCCACAGTTCTGCCACAGATTTCTTGCAAAATTAGGGAGACTTTTCCTAAAATTTGATAGTATACTCCTAATCAAGATAGGTGATGGTACTTATCTTGATTGCTAGATAAAAACGAGATAAAAAGGAAGGTCGAGTACAATGAAGATGAAAAATACAGAAATTAAACACATTATTATTACTAAGCATAATGGCAGCAACGACAATGACGAGCTTTAGCATCAATGCTGCTGAGCTTAGAGATCAATCTCAAGATTATCAAGTGATAGAAGAAAATGTGATAGATACTGACGATGTCGGTATGGAATCTTATATCACAGGTTTAACCATGTTGACCGAGCAAGAAAAAAAGCACAGCTTCTTGAAACAGAACAAAAATTGAAAGAAGATTTTAAGACTTTGGATAGAATCTATCAGACTTTAGATGACAGGCTAGATCAAGCCCTTCAAGGACTTGATCTCGAAAAGATGTATGATGATGTGATGAGTAAAAATGAATCACTTTGGAAGAAATTAGAGGATAATCTTACCTCAGAACAGGAAGAAGTAGTGGATGAAAGAGCCTTTATCAAGGCTTCTAAAGCTTTAACTGAGGCGAGAAAAAGACACCTTACTGAAGGAGGTGGAAGAGCGAGAAAAACTAGACAAAATTTTTGAGGAAAAAGAAGCTGAAGTTTTAAGAGAGAACAGTGTACTTGTAGAACAAGCTGAAAAAATTGAAGAAAAAATTCAGGCAGAAGATGCTAAAAATCAAAGTATTTGGGATAAAGTAGCTCAGTATGAAGTCATCGATGAAGATGAATTGTACTAGACCATAATCCTAAAAAAAGCTTTTCTCCAACTATATAACTATTATCAAAAAAACAGGGTATATTAAGATAAATTAGTGTACCCTGTTTTTTTGGTTTGTTCAAAAGGAAGATTATAGGCATAAAAAAAGCAAGGCAGTCAAAAGACTGTCTTGCTATAAAATTTAATTTTTTAGCGATATTACTGAGTAATGCTTATCATTAGACTTCTTCTAAATTGGTATACACATTTTGGACATCATCGTCATCTTCTAGAGCATCAAGAAGTTTTTCCATGAGTGCCATTTTATCATTATCCAGAGCTTGGTAGGTTTGTGGAAGCATGGTAATTTCCCCAGAAATGATTTCTAGATTTTTTTCTTCAACAGCACTTCTGACATCAGAATAAACTTGTGGTTCTGTGATAACTTCATAATAACTGTCTTCACTGGAGAAATCTTCAGCGCCTGCCTCTAAAACAAGCTCCATAACTTCATCTTCAGAAAGAGGGCAACCTTCTTTGTTGATTGCAAGAGCACCTTTTCTATCAAACATGAAGCTAACACAACCAGCGGTACCTAGGTTACCGCCTCTTTTGTCTAATTGATGACGAACATTACCAGCAGTACGGTTTTTATTATCAGTTAGGGCTTCAATAATGATGGCAACTCCACCAGGACCATAACCTTCATAGGTGATATGTTCATAATTTTCCATATCACCGCCACCGACCCCTTTTTTTATCGCACGGTCAATGTTATCATTGGGCATATTATCAGCTTTAGCTTTTTTCAATAGCTAGTTTGAGGGCAGCATTGTATTCTGGTACGCCGCCACCTTGTTTTGCAGCAACAGTGATGTTTCTAGCATGCTTGGTAAAAGCAGCAGAACGTTTACTGTCCATTTTATTTTTTTTACCTTCAATATTATGGATACGACCCATTTCTATCACTCCATTTCTGTTTAACAAAAAAATTATAACATTTCGATCAAACTCATGCAATCAATAGGAGGAAAAGAATGATAGCATTTAAAAAAAGTCAGTTTCAATCAATATTTTAGAGATTTAAAACAATGTGATGAGACGATTTCAAAAGATCAGGCAAAAGCTTACTATGAAAGTATTGTTTTACCTGTTAGGGCAACACAAGCCTCAGCAGGCTATGATTTTTCTTTGCCAATGTCAATTACGGTGGCACCAAATACTTCTGTTTTGGTGCCGACGGGTATTCGTTTGGCGTTGGAGAGTGATTTGGTTTGCCTTTTTAATGCCAAGAAGTAGTTTAGGGATGAAATATGGAATGTCTTTAGATAATACCATAGGGGTTATTGATGCAGATTATTTTGAGGCAGAGAATGAAGGTCATATTATGGCAAGGCTGACTTTTAAGGGGATACAGGAACCTTTGACTTTAAAAGCGGGAGAACGTTTTATGCAAGGTGTCATTGTACAATACCATCAGACAGATGATGATGGTACGATAGAAAGTCGCCACGGTGGCTTTTGGTAGTACAGGAAAGTAGAGTAACTATACAATGATACATCTCTCAGCGTATCATTCTCCACTAGGAGAAATTTTACTGGCTGCCCAAAGCGAGGCTTTTGGTGGGTTTATGGCTAAAGGGACAGCATCCTGATAAATTTTTTTGATTGATGAGAAGACCATTTTTTAAAGAATCTGAAGCGATAAAAAAAGACAAAAATGGTGGCTCGATTGCTATTTTTACACATCAAAAAGCCAGACCTAAAAAGAGCTCATTTTAGCACCAAGAGGCACAAGGTTTCGTCAGATGGTTTGGAAGTTGTTACTAAAGATACCGTATGGACAGATGACAACTTATGGAGAATTGGCAAAAGAGGTGGCATATCGTTTAAAACAAGCCCAAGATGTCAGCCCAAGCGATTGGTGGTGCTGTAGGACAAAAATCCTATCTCTATCATTATTCCCTGTCATCGTGTTGTGGGCTATAACGGAAATTTAACAGGTTATGCAGGGGGCTTACCTTTAAAAAAATTAAATTATTAGCACATGAGGGTGTCTCCGTAGAAAAAAATTACACTTGCCTAAGAATTATGGCAAAAATTAGCAAGAATTTAGAACTGTAAATTTATCATAGTTGTATCAGTGAAAAAAAGTGACTAGATAGCTTTTACCTAGTCACTTTTATAATAGATACCAATGGTATCAAAACGATTTTTCAATAATCCTTGTGATGATACTATAGTTGTATTATTATAATAAAAAAAGAGGAAAAAGCTGATAAATAGTAGCTAGTAAAAGCTTATTTTTTTAAATCTTTAAGAGGATATTCTCTCAACTGTTGTGCGAATAAATCAAATAATTGTAAAAATTTTTATTTGACAATTTTCTAAAAAAATGGTTATAATCTTACTAAATATTTAAAAAAACGTTGATCAGGAGTAGTAAGTTTGGCTTGAAGCAAAGAGAGCTATCGGTTGGTGTGAGATAGCCTTCAAAAATAAACTGAACTCGCCTTGTGAGTTGCTTTATTTTACTAAAAGCCGGTTTATCGCCGTTATTGATAAGAGTGGTCAGTAATGACAAGTAGAGTGGTACCGCGGAAGAATCTCTTTTTCGTCTCTAGATGAGATGGAAGGAGATTTTTTTGTTTATATAAGGAGGATTTTGAGATGAGCGATAAGGTAATTATTTTTTTGATACAACTTTGCGTGATGGAGAACAAGCACCAGGTTGCAGTATGAACCTCAAGGAAAAAGCTAGCTGTAGCCCACCAATTAGCAAGATTGGGTGTGGATGTTATTGAAGCAGGCTTTTCCAGTTGCGTCCCCTGGTGATTTTTGAAGCAGTAGAAAAAAATTGCTACAGAGGTAAAGGGGCCTACTATTTGTGGGCTTTGTCGTGCCAATAAAAAAAGACATTAAAGTTTGTGCTGATGCCATTAAAAAAATGCTGAAAAGAGACGTATTCATACGTTTATTGCAACTAGTGATATTCATATGAAATTTAAACTAAAAAAAACACCTGACGAAGTGGTTGCAATTGCAACTGAGGCAGTCAGTTATGCTAAAACTTTTACAGATGATGTGGAATTTTCTTGTGAAGATGCTGCAAGAAGTGAGATCAGCTTCTTACAACGTATTATTGAAGCAGCTATAGGCGCAGGAGCGACAACCATCAATTTACCTGATACAGTTGGCTATATGTTGCCATGGGTCTATCAAGACTTTGTTAAGCAGGTTATTGAGGGTGTGCCTAGTCGTGATAAGGTCATATTTAGCGTCCATTGTCATGATGATTTGGGCTTAGCTGTTGCCAATTCCTTGGCTGCCTTAAACAGTGGTGCAAGACAGATAGAAGGCTCTATCAATGGGATAGGCGAGCGTGCAGGCAATGCAGCCATAGAAGAAGTGGTAATGGCAATCCATACAAGAGCCGACATTATGAAGGTAAAAACAGACATTAACCTTAAAGAAATCTACAATACTTGTCAATTGGTTAGCCGTACCACTGGGATGTCTATTCCAAATAACAAGTCTATTACAGGTAAAAATGCTTTCTTGCATGAATCAGGTATTCATCAAGATGGGGTACTAAAAGAGCGTAGTACTTATGAAATTATGAATCCAGAGACAATAGGCATCAAAGTGGACAATCTTGTCTTGGGCAAGCATTCTGGTAGACACGCTATTTCCAGTCGTTTAGAAACCCTAGGTTATCACCTCACAGAAGAGGAGCTTAATAAGACCTTTGAAAGTTTCAAAAAACTTTCTGATAAGAAAAAAGAAGTCTTGGATGATGATTTGATTGCCCTTGTGATGGATAAGGCTCTACATGAAAAAGCACAATTTACTTTTAGCCATTTACATGTTTTTTCAGGGACAGATCTTACTTCCACAGCGACCTTAGGGATAGAACATGAGGGCGTTATTAAAGAAGTGGTTGCCCTAGGAAAGGGACCTGTCGATGCTGCCTATGAGGCGGTGGATTTGTATTTTGACTCTATCTTAGAGGATCGTGTGATCTTAGAAGATTTTCGTATAGGAGCAGTCACGCCAGGTCAGGATGCCCTAGGTCAAGTACGTGTCAAAATCAGTTATAAGGGTGTGACGGTAAAGGGGACAGGACTCAGTGTCAATATTTTAGAAGCTTGTACCAAGGCTTATGTTGATGCAATGAATCGAGTGGTAACTTTAGTCAAGAAAAATTAATAAAGGGGTGTTTAAAATGGGAATGACAATGACACAAAAAATCATTGCTTTTCATGCTGGCTTGGAGGAAGTACATGCAGGGCAGTTGGTCAGTGCAAAGGTGGATATGGTACTCAGTAATGACATTACAGGACCTGTTGCCATCAAGGAAATGAAGAAAAAAATGGGATGGATAAAGTTTTTTTGACCGTAGTAAAATTGCCATGGTACCTGACCATTTTTCACCAGCTAAAGACATTAAATCAGCAGAACAATGTAAGATCTTGAGGGATTTTGCGAAAGAACACCAGATTGAGCATTATTATGAAGTCGGTAAAATGGGTGTGGAGCATTGCCTCTTACCTGAACAAGGTGTTGTTGGACCAGGTAACCTTATTATAGGCGCTGATAGTCATACTTGTACTTATGGTGCTTTAGGTGCTTTTTCTACAGGTATGGGCTCTACGGATATTGCTGCTGCGATGTATTCAGGGGAGACTTGGCTTAAGGTACCAAGTGCCATTAAAGTGGAAATTGTGGGCAAGCCAAGTAATTCATGGATAAGTGGTAAGGATGTTATCTTATACCTCATTGGTCAAATTGGGGTAGATGGTGCCTTATACGAGTCTTTAGAATTTTTGTGGTGATGGGTTTACAGTACCTCTCTATGGATGGTCGCATGACAATTGCCAACATGGCAATTGAGGCAGGTGCTAAAAATGGTATTTTCCCAGTAGATGAGTTAACATTGGCGTATATCAAAGATCGTTATCATGGTGAAGTAAGCGTCTTTTCAGCTGATGAAGATGCAGAATACACTAAACATATTATCATTGATTTAAGTACCCTTGATTTACAAGTCGCTTTTCCACATTTACCAAGCAATACACACGAAGTTGGCGCCATTGAGAAGATAGCAATAGACCAAGTAGTCATAGGTAGTTGTACCAATGGACGTATTGAAGATATGCGCATAGCTGCTAAGTTACTTGAAGGAAAAAAGGTAGCAGACTACTTACGATTAATCGTTATTCCTGGTACGCAAGAGATTTATGACACTTGTGTGAGAGAAGGTATTGCCAGCATTATTATTGAAGCAGGAGGGGTGTTCAGTACACCAACCTGTGGGCCATGCCTTGGAGGGTATATGGGCATCCTGGCAAAAGGCGAAAGAGCTTTATCAACAACCAATAGAAATTTTATCGGTAGGATGGGTGACCCGGAAAGTGAAGTTTATCTTACCAGTCCAGCAGTCGCAGCAGCAAGTGCAGTCAAAGGCTATATTGTTAGCCCAGAGGAGGTTTAAACTATGGCAAAGGCAAGAGTATGGAAAGTTGGAGATAATATTGATACCGATCTTATTATTGCAGCGCGATATTTAAATGATGCTAGTGAAGAAAATATGAAAGCCCATTGTCTTGAGGATGTCATCAGTGATTATGCTCAAAAAATCACTAAAGGCGATATTTTAGTTGCAGGCAAAAACTTTGGTTGTGGAAGCTCTCGTGAACATGCGCCTTATTCTATCAAGGTGGCAGGGACGAGTTTGGTGATTGCTGAAAGTTTTGCACGTATTTTTTTACCGTAATGCGATCAATATCGGTTTGCCTATTATTGAATCCAAAGAAGCCTCTGAAAAAATTGATGATGGAGATGAGCTTGAGGTTGATACTAAGCTTGGTGTCATCACAAACTTAACCAAAAATGAAACCTATCAAGTAGAAAGTTTTCCACCGTTTATAGAAAAAATTGTACAGGCTGGCAATCTTATGAATTATGTCAAGGAAAAGGAGCAATTATGAATAAGATTTTAGTGCTAAAAGGCGATGGTATTGGGCCAGAAATCGTCGAAGCGACACAACTTGTTATGGATAGTGTTAAAACCAAGCTAGGGCTAGCCTATGAATGGGTAGAAGGTGATTTTGGTGGTGCTGCCTATGATAAATATGGTCAGCCTTTTCCAGAAGAGACAAAAGCTTTGCTATCTGAGGTGCAGGCAGTTTTACTTGGTTCAGTAGGTAACCCACGTTATGATAATCTTCCGCTTCCTTTGAGACCAGAAAGCGCCCTTTTAGAAATAAGAAAGCGTTTAGGACTTTATGCCAATATCCGTCCAATTCTCTATTATGATTTTTTGCGAGATATGGTGGCGATTAAAGAAGAAGTTGCCAAAGGTACAGATATTGTTATCTTAAGAGAATTGACAGGTGGTATTTATTTTGGAGAAAAAGGCAGAAAAGAAGATAGTGCCTATGATGTGATGACTTACCAAGAAAGTGAGATTAGGCGTATTGTAAAAGATGCCTTTGAACTTGCAAGCAAACGTGAGCGTAAGCACCTCACTTCTATTGATAAAGCCAATGTCTTAGAAACTTCACGTTTATGGCGTGCTATTGTGGAAGAAGAGGCAAAGCACTATCCACAAGTAGAGGTAGTACATTTATATGTTGATAATGCTGCGATGCAACTTATCATCAATCCAAGACAGTTTGATGTGATTGTGACAGAAAATAGTTTTGGCGATATTTTAAGCGATGAAGCAGCGGCACTTGCAGGTTCCTTGGGTATGTTACCATCGGCTAGCCTAGGTGGTGAGGTGAGTTTATTTGAGCCAGCTCATGGCTCTGCCCCAGATCTTGCAGGTAAGGATGTTGCAAATCCTGTGGCAACTATCTTATCTGGTGCCTTACTATTTCGTTTTGCCCTTCAAAATGAAGAGGCTGCCATTATGATAGAGAATGCTGTTAAAAAGACGTTGATGGAAAATATTAAAACTGAGGATATTGCAGATAATCAGTCAAAAGTTGTTGGTACTAAAGCTTTTTGCTGAAGAAGTGATAAAAAAAGGCTTTTAGTGTGGAAGAAGCTTTTTTTATCATGATGAGGGTTTAAAAATAAAATCAAGAAAAAAAGCGAGTGACTTAAGATAATCTTAAGTAGCTCGCTTTTTTCTAGATAGTATTAAGGTGTTTTTTTATCAAATGAGTTTTTAAACTGCATTTATTGTTATGAAGGTAGGAGATTTAATAGATAAGTATTATTTATGAATTAAAAAAATAATTTTTTTATAAATAACTGATTATGAGATTATTAATTATGGAGAAGAAAGATGCTATTTTTTTCTGATAATTTTTAGGCATTTTAATTATAAGCAGAAAAATAATGACTATTGACGAAAAAAAATACAGTTTAATAGTTAAAAAGTTATAGTTAGAAAAAAATAATTTATTTAAATTTTTATGAGTAAGATAGTAAAAAAATAATAATTAGCTATTTATAATATAGTGGCAATAACTATTATTTTTTTCTTTATAGAGACTGAAAATTCGATAGCTTGTTATGATTTTTAATTTAACTTTTTAATCAATAAAATAAGTTAAAGAAACGATAATATTTTTACAAATGTTAAAAAAATTAAAAAAAGAAATTTTAGGATGTAAAATTATAAAATAATTTAATAATTTTTTTGTTCCAATAGATAGTTTTAGTATATTTTTTTAATGTTGACGTACTATAGCATTTTTTTGCTATATTTTTAATGAGCCTAGACTAACATAATAAACATTAAAGTTCACATGTGCGCTTAATTCAATTATTTTTTTAATAAGAGGAGAGGATAATTTATTGTATTTGGATCTTATGCTATCAACTTCAAGTACGAATACATACAATTTAAATTAAAACGGTTTGGGAAATCTATAAACTAAAAAAATTGAATTAAAAAGTTAAAAATATTAATATGAGGAGTCTACTTACTATGAAAAACAAAGTTTATTAGCGTTGCTTTGGTAGGGCTCTTGCTTGCAACTTCACCTTCAAGTGCGTTTGCTAAGGTAGATGTCAGTACGCTCAGCTCTGAAAATGATCAACCAGAGAATACTAATATTTTTTTACAGAGGATAAGGCACAGAAACTAAGTCCCCTTTTAGAAAAGTTTAAGGAAGATTTAAAGGAAACACCTGTAAAAAAAGAAAAAAAGTGGTTTATATTTTTGGAATACACTTCTAATGCTCCAAGGGTTAAAGAAAATGTTTTACAGGAGATCAAGAAACTGCCAAATACGAAAGTCCTGTATGAATATAAGGTGCTTTTTTTCAAAGGGGTGTCTATAGAAACCTTTCCAGAAAATTTAGATGCAATCAAGGCAATTTCCGGTGTTAAAACAATTGAAAGAAGTCAAAAAATTGAGCCTCTAATGGAAAATGTTCGTAAGATGATTAAAGTCAATGAGGCTTCAGACTATCTCAAGAAAAATTAAGGCAGATAGTCCAGAGATTGCTAGCAATTATGATGGTCGTGGGATGTTGATTGCCAACATTGATACAGGTATGGATTATCGTCATAAAGCGATGAGAATAGATGACGATGCTAAGCCTATGATGAAAATAAAAAATGATAGAAATGATCCATTTTGGGTTAGTGATAAAATTCCTCATGCCTTCAATTACTTGAATGGCAGTAAGGATACAGTTGAAAAATATGATGACCTTTCTCCTTATTATGATCCTCATGGACAGCATATAGGAGGGATTTTTGGCTGCAAATGATACCAAAGAAGATATTGAAGCTGGGAATGGGATGAGAGGGTTGCACCAAATGCACAGGTGCTCGCCTATAAAATGTATTCTTATTCCTCAGATGCTTTTTGCTGGTGATGAAACTTTATTTCATGCCTTTGAGGATTCTATTTTACAAGGTGCAGATGTTGCTTCAATTTCATCAGGGTTTACAGGGACTGGTCTTGTAGGTGAAAAAAATATTGGTATGCGATTCGAGCAATGCGCAATCATGGCATACCGGTTTTTGTTGCGACTGGGAACTATGCTACGGCAGCTTCTAATTCTTCTTGGGATAGATATGCCAATAATGCTTTAGGTATGGTAGACACGGGTAATGTTACTAGAACAGCAGCCCATGAAGATGCTATTGCAGTTGGTTCTTCAAGAAATACAACCATCAATTTTCCAGGGGTAAAGATAGGGGATAAAAAATTTAAGTATAGTCAAATTGGTGCTTTCTTTGATAAGACAAACTTCCCCCAAAAAAACCCTATAAATTTATCTATCTAGGGAAATGTCAAGATGAGGACATCGTAGGCAAAGACTTAAAAGATAGAATTGTTGTCATGGACAGAATTTTTTCAACGGATATGAAATACGCCTTTAAAAAAGTTCAAGATAAGGGTGCTAAGGGCGTTATTGTTGTTAATACAGTTTCTTACTATAATCGTGATGACTGGGAAGTCGTACCAGCTATGGGTTATGACAGAGACGAAAGAACTTCTATGCAAGTCTTTTTCCATTTCAGGGCGAGATGGTACGGAACTTTGGAAGATGATTGATCCTGATAAAGGGAAAATCACTGCTAGTGATACTTCATCCAATGCAAGTTCATCAGATTATAGGATTGATATGAAGGTTTACAATGCAGGTAAGCCAGCGATTGGGAAAGAAAACACCCTAAATATGGCATTTTTACAAGAAACCATACCATATGAAGATCAAAGCATTCCAGCGGGATCAACATCTTGGGGTCCTAGAACAGACCTCATGTTAAAGCCAGATTTATCAGCACCTGGCAAAAATGTTTATTCAACCTTAAATGTGGTCAATGGTAAACATGACTATGTCTATGCTTCTGGTACTTCTATGGCAACACCAGTTGCTGCAGCTTCTAGTGTCATTATTAGACCAACTTTGAAAAAAATGGTCAAATCGGAAGTTTTAGAAAATGCAAAAATTGACCTTGTGACCTTGACTAAGATAGTTATGCAAAACACCTCAGGACCTATGATAGACCCATCTACAGGCAGTACTGGAGAAACCTGTCTTTTTGCTTCCCCACGTCAACAGGGTGCTGGTTTAATCAATGTAGAAAGAGCCTTGAAGACTAAAACAATTGCTTCTTATCAAGTAAAAGATTCTACAGGAAAGTATAATGCTTATGGTGCTGTGTCATTGAAAGAAATTCGTGGTGGTGCAAAAGACTTCACCATAGATTTGTATAATACATCTGATAAAGATGTTACATTTACTGTATCTGCTAGTCCTGTTACAACAGATGGTGAGAAAAATATCACTAAGCTTGATGAGGAATACATCGATGAAACTTCTAAGCAAGGGAAACAGATTGTAGCAGAGTTACACCCTGTAAAAGTTGATGGTGCAGAAATTGTGTTTAATAAGACTCAAATTAAGGTACCAGCAAAAGGATCCTATAGCTTAAAGGGTACGCTTAAAACGGGGGCTGCAGCGGATAGAGATAAGTTTGTAGAAGGTTTTTATTACATTTGAATCTAGTGATGTTATGACACAACCATCTTTATCTATGCCTATTATGGGCTTTGCAGGAGATTGGAATAAGGAACCTATCATAGATAAATGGGCTTGGGAAGAAGGCTCTAAATCAGGTCAAGTGGTAGGTTTTGATGAACAAGGTAAACCTAAGCGTCCAGGTACTTTGAACTTTGGTCGAGGTGGGGAACATGATGTAGACTTATTCCATCCAGCCGGTGTGATAAAAAATACGAAGGATGGTAATCCTAAATTTGAACAAGATCCAGAGCTTTTTGCCTTAAATACAGCTATGGCAATAGGGGGTTCAAGTGAAGAACCTTCTAAGAGTGAGAGTGGCTTGATTGCAGGAAATGATGATTATGAAATCAATAATGCTGGACTAACCCCAGATCCTTTAGTCTTAAGATCAGCTTCAGATTCAAAAATTTTTATTACCGATGAAAAGGGTAAAAACTTGAGGACGATGGCTGTCCAACACTTTGTAAGAGGGATTTTTAAATTCTCGTAGAAATACTGCGAAAGGTTTAAAAAGAATCCAATAAAAAAAGTTTGGGGAGATTTGAAGTGGGATGGTACAGTCTTTAATCCTCACATCAAAAACTGGTTACGGTGATGAGATTATTTCAGGTCTTGATCAATTGGCAGAAGGACAATATTACTATACCTTCCAATATCGTTTGACACCGGAGTATGATTATCAAACTTCAAAAATTCCTTTAAGAATTGATAACACAAGACCAAGTATTGAATCTTTGGATTTATCTAATCCAGACCAAATTAAGTTGACAGCAAAAGATACCTACCATAAGGCAAATGATTTAAATCAAACTTACTTTTTTTGCGAGATCAACAAGCGCATCCATCTGACTTCCATGAAGTTGCTAGTAAGGTGTGGTATGTAGGGGCAGGTTTTGTCGATGAAGATGGAGAAGTATTAAAAGAGTTTAAGGTTCAAAAAACAACAAAAGAAGGGGACTATGTCATCGAAGGGGCCAATGAGAATTTAGCAGGCAAAACCTTGGAAATTGTAGCCATAGATGGTGCAGGAAACTATGCACCAACCAAGAGAGTAGTTTTTGAAGCACAATTAGATTCCAATGGTGACTTGAATTATATCGTTCAAGATTATGGTCTTACTCAGAAGAAAGATCCAAATGATCCTACCACTTCAGATGAGTATGGCTTTATAGACAAGGCACAAGGGAAGTTGCCAGGTAAGAGCTTAAAAAAATGTTAGCCCTAAGACACAAACTGAGCCAACGCCAACACCTAGTCCGTATGAAGAAAAAAATCGTAACAGGGGATCCTAGTATTGCGGTAGATACTAACTCTGAGTATATTACAGAGCTTACCGAGAATGATATGAAAAAATATCTTCAGCCGAAAGAATTGGAAATTCCAGACTTTACAGCACCAGATGGTAAGAAAAAAGTTATGGCTTATGGGGATTATAGTGAGTTAGATAGTGAAGGTCTTCCTAAATACTATGAATATGAAATAGATGGACAGAGAGTTCCTGTAGAGCCTGATGATATAAAAACAGAAGAAGTCGCAGATCTTAAAGCAGATGGTTTTATAGGAAAAGTGGTTTTAAATCAATCTAATGGCTTTAGCATAACAGGGGATGTAAAAAATGTAAGCAAGAATGCTAAAGTATATTTCCAATCAACTGGGATGAAGAAAAATAATCAGAAAAAGGCAATCCAAACCTTTGACTATGATGCTACTAGTGATAGTGTGAGATTTGATTTTTTTATGGTAATAGAAATGATCGTAGTGCTGAAGGTACGCCTTTTGATTACAACGGAGATATCACCATTTTTTTGTGGTCGATAGAGGAATTAAAAGTAATGTGCTAAAACTTCGTATGCCAGAGGTAAAAGAGTCAGAGGAAGTTGACCCTAATATCACAGTAGATGATTATAAAGCATATCGCATTGGTCTCAAAAATATAGAGGAATTCAGTAGTTCTGATTTAAAATCTAAAGTCCGTGAGACAGATGATGGCCATGGTAGCATTATTTACAAGGTAAAAAGATGATCTTAAGGTCAATAAAGGCTATGCTGTTAGAATTATTTCATACAATGCTGGTAAGAAATCTATGGTACCATTGAGCGATGACACTTATTTTGCTGAGCCTAAGACACTTGGAAATGATGAATATATTGAACAAGATATTAACTTCAATATTCTTCAAGGCTTTAATGTCATTCGCTTTGAAATCTATAAACCAGAGCTTACTAGCGATGGTGCATTTAAGCGAAACAGTGCCGGAGAAATTGAACTATCAGAAAATAATATGGTGTTTGAGAAAGGTCGTAGTATCTATTTTTGATAAGGATAGCCTCCAACTGGATATGGATCCTGATACTTTCAATCCTTTTGTATCGCCATCTAGTGATAAGCCAATCCTTTATACCAGAACTTCTCCTATGACACTTCGAGGTAAAATTGGTGACAAGGGCGGCTTTATGTGGCATCTAAGAATCAATCATCATATCATAGATGAATATCTCATTTATGGTGATTTGAAGTCTGACAATTCCAAAACTTTCTCTTTTACATTTGATGTTAAAGATGGTGATATCATGGATTGGGGAGCAAAAGATTATTCTGGTAATGGCATGCCTGAAAAGAATTTTTGATACTGGCGTAACAGAATCTTTGCCAGATAAATATGATATCTATATTGATACTGAGAAACCTGAGGTCAGCCTCACTAAAATGGCAGAGAATGAGACGACAGAATCGACCTATGTGATTCCTTATACAGGTGGAAAGCTTGGAATTGATCTCAAAGACTTTACCAATACAGATAAGAGTCACGTTGGTGCAATTCAAGAAAAAGTCGTTATGATTAATGGTAAGGTATATACAGATGGTATGACTTTAGATAATCCGACAGCAGATAAACCATGGAATATCAAGGTGAAAGTTTCTGACTATGCAAGAAATACGACAGTTAAACAGTTTTTATTTAATGGTGATGAAATTAAAGTAGCAACACAGGCTACCATGCTTGTAAAATTTAACTTAAATGGTGCAAGTGGTCACATTCCAGATCAAAACATCATATTGGGTGAAGATGTCCTTTTACCTTCTAATAAAGCATTTACAGCACCAGAAGGCAAAGAATTTGACGCTTGGTTGGTCAATGGTGAAAGATACTATGCGGGTAAAGTTTTGAAGGTGGGTGAAGCATTTGAAGACCTTAAAGACCCTGAAAAACTACCAGAACTTATTGTTAATGCAACTTGGAAAGAAAAAGAAGTAAAAGATAAGGTTGTTATATCCTTTGACTTGAATGGTGGGCAAGGCTCTTATCCAAATGTAGAAATTGCTAAGGGAGATAACTATACCTTGCCATATAAGAGTGCAGTAATCGCACCAGAAGGTAAGGTGTTTGATGCTTGGCAAGTTGAAGGTCAAAAGCTAAAAAGAAGGGGAGAAGATTACAGTCACAAAGAATATGGCAGTGATGGCACTTTGGAAAGATAAACAAGCAGAAGATAAGCCTGATCAAGGTAGCACAAGCAGTAGTTCAGGTGGTGGCTCAAGTTCTACCTATCAAGGCACAAGCCCAACTTCAAGTATTAATTCCAAAGACTACAAGGGTCACTGGGCTGAAAAAAAGTTATTGATTATAATTTGTCAAAAGGCTATTTCAAAAACATTTCAACTAATGAGGGCCTTTTGCACCAGAAAAAGGCAACCACTCGTGCTGAATTTGTTACAGTACTTGCTCGTTTGGCTAAAGTGGATGGAAGTAAGTATGACAAAAATAACTTTTTAAAGATGTTGATAAAAAAATGCTTACTATAGTCCTTATATTGCCTGGGCAAAAAGAAGAAAAAGATTGTCTATGGAACAGGTAATGATTTGATGAGTCCAAATAAGACAATCACTCGTGAAGAAATGGCAACGATTCTTTACCGCTTTATTCAGGTACAAAAATTGCTATTAAGCAAGTAGAAGCGACAAAGAAAGTCTATACGGATGAAAAATCTAATCGCTTTATGGGCAAAAAGATGCAGTAGGGGAAATGAGTAAGTATAGTATTTTACAAGGTAATAATACTGGGGACTTTAATCCTAAAGGTTTATTTACTAGAGCACAATTGGCACAAGTCGTTTATGTCCTTGAAAATCAGTAAAAACAATTTAATAGTGTGAAATAAAAAAAGTCACTTCTCTTATGTAAGAGAAGTGACTTTTTGGTTTGTTAAAAAAATAAATTGACTTTTTCCAAGGCTGTTATACCCTACTTTGCATGCCTCCAGGTATCACTTTAAAACTTTCAGGGAAGCTCGCCATTGATATTGATACTATTGGTTTTAGAATCCCATGAAATATCTAAATCTAGCGTTTTTTTGCTAGAAATTTCACAGGCACCAAAGCCCTACCATTAACTATGACAGGTGAGTAGGTAAATTTATAATAATGGTATTCACTATCTGGTGAAGGTGGTGGACCTTCCGAATCCATTAAAGCGCTAATATCAGTATTGATAACGATATGTGTTGGCAATGCTAATGGGTGATACTTGTAGTTAATAGAAAATCTTGTATTACCTAAATCAGAATATGCGATACCAAACTCATCATCAAATCCTACTTCTAATCCTAGAGCATTAAAGATAGGGCGAATGGCAATAGTGTTGTACCATTTCTGATAATAGGTGGTTGATCAAGTTGTACTTGAACATTGTTGACAAAAAAACAGTAGGTATTGGCTTTGCCCATACTGCTGTAGAAGATAACGAAATAATGATAACTACAAGTAAAGATAACCATTTTTTTCATTGCTATCCCTTTCTTCATTCTTGAGCGATCTTAACTATTGATTGTATTAGAGCTTGTAAAAAGGTGGGGTAGTGCTTTTTACAATTTTTATTTGAAAAATACATCAACGAAACTTTTTTTCGACTAATGCACCATCGGTGATAGAGTAATATTTTTATCATAGTAGGATCTGGACCATGTCCTGGTCCATAGGCATATTGTACCGTCTCTTCTTGGTTAAGTGTTAAAGTGTTTTTTTGTTGTACGTGTACCAATACCATACCATAAATTTATAATTATTGATTCATAATCATCAGTATTATATTCACCTATCATCATAGTAATAACTTTTATAAGTATTATTTTTTTAAGGGATGGATAAATTTAATAAAAAGTAGTATCATATTCATTTTGGCTAATCCATGTACCTACAAGAGGATCATCGGATGGATTTGGGGTGTATTTATCGATTAATAAACTAGCTTTTGCTGGTAGGGGAGAAGCGTCTCTTTGATAGAGTTTTCTTTCACTAGGAGAGGTCGTTTCACCAAGAGAAACAATTCTATATTTACTATCCCAATTGGTTTGAATATTTAATGCTTCTGAAAAGGCTCTTATCGGTAAATAAATACGATTGCGATACGTACTTAAGGGCACATCTAAGGCGATGGTTTGACCATTTTTTGTGAATGATTTCTTATTGACGGTGAAGACTAAAGTCGTATCATTTTTAGTGATAGTAGCTTGTTTGGCAGCTTCGTTCCAAATAACTTGAGCATCAAGTGCTTCAGCAGCAGCCCTTAGTGGGAGTAGGGTTCTACCATTAATGACTTTTGGATCGGCATCAGAGGCAATAAGTGCACCATTTGTATTGACAGTAACAGGCATAGGGGTCTCAAAAATAGGTGTGTCATAGATGTCAAATGCCTGAGCAGGAGAGCTGAGCAATAAGGAAGAGGCTAATAACAATACAGCTAATTTTTTCATAAATATACTCCTTTAAAAATAATAATAAAATTGAGAATATAGAGGTTATTTTTTTGACCGTCGATTGATTTACTATCAACTTCTTAATAATAGTATAATAAAAAAATAAGAAATTCAATATTTAAAAATAAAAATTATAAGTTTAATGGCTTATTTTTGAGTGATTCTGGAATATGTTCTTTATAAAATGGTGTTTTTTGAGATAAGGAAAGTTGATATTGAGTCTAGTTTTTTTCATTAGTAAGTAGAGCTGTGTTGAAGGTGCAGAGGAAGATTATATAACGTTATCCTCCTAAAATTAGAAAAAAATCTTTCTGAAAAATAATTAAGGTGATTAAAAAAAGTAAAAATACTGACTGAAACCAAGGTATTGTATAGGCAAGATAAATACTGGTCTAATGTCAAACTAATCTTGTTAATGATAAAGTGAAGGTAAATTAAGGGCTTGATAATAAAGAATGAGAAAAAAATACAAGCATTGATGCCAATAATATTCAAGCTAATGTTTTGTGAAGTTAACAAGACAGCGATTAAGTAAGTCATTAAATGGAAAAAAATATATGCCCAAGCTAAAATGATGTGTATATAGGTATTATCATCTATTCCTAACATAAGAGGAAGGAAGATAAGTCCCATTATGAGAGGAAAAAGCAAGAAGGCATATAATTTTTTTCGTGTGATTTGAAGAGGTGCAATAGTTTTTTTGCCAGTCTTGAAATTTCTTTTTTTAACATATCCATAGTAATCACACTCCTAAGTTAGACAAAGTACTATGAACTTTAAGAAAAAAATAGAAATCGTTATCAAAGTATTTAACATACTTGATAAATATATTACAATTTGAGTTATAGATTTTTTTCAGCATACATATTTTAGTTTTACTTCATAATTCATCTTTTGTCAAAAATGAAATCAGCATACTTTATTATTTCCAATAACTGTTCGTCATTCATATTTTTTTAATTTGTCTAATAGGGTAAAGAAATGTTTTTTTACTGTCAATAGTAATTGGAATATCTTTATTAATATCATTGTCATATTTTTGTATTGTTTGCTAGGCTACCACTATTGTTTTGATTGGGTACATTATCTTTTTATGTCAGCGAATAAATCCATTACAGAACAACCCAAACCTTTTGCAATTTTTTTGTTAAATCACCTTCATTATTTGGTATTTGTCCCTTATTTATTGCGGTTGCTTTTTGAGCCAGAAAAAAACCTAAACTTTTTCATGAAAGGAGTAAGCTTTGTCCCTTGTTTTGCACAAAGCCGATTTACATTATCAGCAAAAAGTCATCTAAATGACCTCCTTAAAAAGTTAATTAATAAATTTACAATTTAAATGTTGTAAATCCTTAATGATAGTAATGCATTTTTTTATTTTTATAGGGGAAATACTTCTTTGATGAATATTAAAAATTAGTTTTAATATAAAAATAGAAAAGGAAGAAGTTTATCATTAAACATCTTCCTTTTCTAGGATACATCCAAAGTAGTATTTAATAAAAAAATAAGGAGTTTGGATATATTTCATTGATATGGAGGTGAGGGGAGTCGAACCCCTGTCCGAAAAAAATAATTCATATCGCTTTCTACGTGAATAGCTTGTTGTTTGAGCTAAAGTAGGTTTAACAACAAGCAAATAAATCCCACTTTAGGCTAATGATAAGAAAACGCCTTCCTAATTAGCATCAAAAAAAGCGCTTTTGCCTGATAATTGGCCCTTAGCTTGCACCTCAGGCACAGCAAGTAAGGGTTCGCAGAATTAGCTGCGAAAGCTAAATTTTCGTTTTTTTAGCAGTTAAATTTAAGTTCATCAGTTTTACGAGTTAATGAAAGCTCGTCACGCTTACAATACAAATTCCATTCCTCGTCGAGACCATTACACCCCCAAATTATACTGGTGAAAGTTTATCATATACTTATTTTTTTCTAGCAAGTACCTTTTTCAAAAAAAGACCTTGTACTATGATAACGTACAAGGTCTTTTGTTTACATCGTTTCTGGTTCTGGGTAAAATGTTCCAAATGTTTCGACGGTGACAGATTTCATGATTTGGTCTTCTCTAGGTCTATCTGCTCTATCCACTGGTACTTCAGCGATTTTTTTGAACATTTTTCAAAACCTTCGATAACTTTCCCAAAAAGCTGCATAGGCACCATTGAGATGAGGAGAGTTTTTTTATGCATGATAAAAAACTGAGAGCCAGCACTATTTGGCATCATTGCTCTAGCCATAGAGAGAACACCTTCTTCGTGTTTCAGGTCATTTTGAAAACCATTTTGTGCAAATTCTCCGTAAATGCCGTAGCCAGGGCCACCAGTACCTGTACCTGTTGGACAGCCACCTTGAATCATAAATCCGTAGATGACACGGTGAAAGATAAGATTGTTGTAAAAATCCTTTTTTTAACTAAAGAAATAAAATTATTGACTGTATTAGGGGCTATCTCAGGATAAAGCTCTGCCTTAATGACATCACCATTTTCCATTTCGATAGTCACGATTGGATTGTTTTTGCATGATATTCTCCTTCAATCTAGTTATTTGGTATCATCATAGTGTTTACACCAAATATTGTCAAGAGTAATTAGTATTAGGATTTTTTTGGCTCAATAGGACTAGTTTGAGTGATTTTTTTAATAGATATCCTTTTTTTGCATTAAATTTTTTTATAGTACTAAAAAGAGTGAGAGAGGCAATCTAAAAAGCTTTTACCATAGTAGGTTAATATAGTCAAAAAGGATAGAAAGTTACGAGCTAATGATAACTTGAAAATCTATAAAAGAAGATGTAATATAAATTTTTGTCTTAAATTAAATGTATAAGATATATTATCGTATGAGAGGTGAGATTATCTTATACTGTAAAAAAAGTATCAAGTTATCTAAAAAAATGACAATATATAAAAGTTGATTGATAAGTTGGAGATTATCTTATATGTTTAAGAGGTGAGGAGATGAGATATTTTGAAAAAGAGATTAATGAGTTTTGTGCTTTTTATCTGGTTTGCTTTTTTTAGCTTTTTCTCCAGCAGAGGCTAATAACGTTTCTTTTGGAGATTAATGGTAAAAAGTTATGATAATCAATCACCAACAATTGTCAATGGTCGTGTGTATGTACCAATTAGGGTAATTTCTGAAGCCTTGGGTTATGAGGTCTTGTGGGATGGTGCGACACAATCTGTCTTGATTGATTCTAAAAGGTATTACACGACCTTAGATAGTGAGATCAGTATTTATGTCAAGAAAGAAAAAAACTTGCCTTGAATAATGTGGTAGGGCAGCCTTTTATCACCACTAATGGTACAACCTACATTCCACTAAAAAGTCGTATCAGATGCTCTTGGGGCACAAATCACTTGGAACAATATGACTAAAAAAAGTTACTGTTTTAGGCAAAAAAAAATCAAGTGACAACTAGTCAAACGACTTCCAATACGACATCTTCTGCACCAAAACAATCTACACCAGTACAAGAAGGCAAGACCCCAGCGATTCTTTCAAAAGTCTAGTGTTTCTCTGGAGCAGATTAACAAGTATCTGGATAAAAAAAGAAAAGGAAATGCAGGCAAGTGCCAAAAAGACAGGTAAGACCTTTGTGCCATTTCCACAAGATATTGGTCAACTTTACTATACTATCGGACAAAAAAATATGGTATTGCAGGTGAGTATGCACTAGCTCAAGCAATGCTTGAAACAGGTAATTTTCAGTTTGGTAATGAAGTCAAACCTGAGCAAAATAACTATTGTGGTTTAGGCGCTATAGGGCGAAAAAATACAAAAGAAGATTTGGAAAAACTTGTTTTTTCTAAGGTTGACCACAATAATGCCTATCTTGTTGTTGGTAATCATGGATGGAATTATCGTACAGTTGCTATCGGTGTAGAGGCTCATATTCAGCATATTTATTCTTATGCGAGTAATCAGCCTTTACCAGAAGGGGCCCTTCTTTATGATGGTAGATTTAGTCATGGCTATCGCGGTAAGGCGAAGTATTGGCATGATTTAAATGGCAAATGGGCTGTACCTGGCAAAGGTTATGGTGAACGTATTACGGCGATTGCACAAGATATCGCTAATCAGTAATTACATTGAATATAGAAAAACACCTATTTATCAATTTGATAAATAGGTGTTTTTTTGAGACTTTGTTAGCTTTCTAAGAGATTAAAAATTCCTTCGATAGCAGTTTTCATTTCATCAACAGTGATGACTCTGCGAGGCTTTTTTTGACCTTTATTGATAAGTGAAGAAAGGCTTGGATGTACCTTAGTTTGGGTTTCACTAGCTAAAATCTCAAGGCTTTTTTTAAATCATCAAAAATCAATTTTTTTCTTCAAAAGACAAGGCTTTGGCAACAGCTTCAAAGAATTTATAAGGGTTGGCAGTTGCATCCACAACAACAGTGCCATCAATATTTAAGTTTTTTGTGACATTGACGCCAACAGCAGTATGTGGATCAAGGAGGTAGAAGTCTTCTTCAAAAAAATCGTTTTGATGGTTTCACTTGTTGTTTCATCATCACAAGAACCAGCAATAATGAGTTCATCAATTTTAGCCTTAGTCTCGGCATCAATAGTAAATGTGCCAGAGGTAGAGAGATCTTTCATATAGCCATTAACTTTTTCACTATCTTTTCCTGTGACTAAATAGAGGAAGCGTTCAAGGTTGCTTGAGATTAGGATGTCCATAGAAGGGCTGATTGTTTTTTAAGAAGGCTCTATTTTTATTATAGACACCTGTTGCAAAAAAGTCTTTTAAAACATCGTTAGCATTGGAAGCACAAATAAGCTTATCAATAGGTAGGCCCATTTCTTTAGCATAGTAAGCTGCTAAGATATTGCCAAAATTTCCTGTAGGTACAGTAAAACTGACCTTATCACCATATTTAATCTGTTCTCTACGCACCATTTGGAAATAAGCACTAAAATAGTAAACAATTTGTGGTAATAAACGGCCCCAGTTTATTGAGTTGGCTGAAGATAGTTGATAGCCCAAAGAAGCAATATTTTTAGCAAAATCATCATCTGCAAAAATAGTCTTTACAGCGCTTTGGCAATCATCAAAGTTACCTTCTACAGCTAAAACATGCGTATTGGTACCATCAGTTGTTAACATTTGTAATTCTTGGACTTGGCTAACGCCACCATTAGGATAAAAAAACAATAATCTTAGTATTGTCTACGTTTTTTTGAAGCCTTCTAAGGCAGCTTTACCAGTATCTCCAGAAGTAGCGACTAAGATAAGTATCTTTTTATCTGTACCACTTTTTTTGATTGCTTGTACAAGGAGATGAGGTGTGAGTTGCAATGCCATATCCTTAAATGCTGCTGTAGGGCCATGCCAAAGCTCAAGAATATAGAGATTTTCTTCCAGTTTTACAACTGGTGCGATATCCTCTGTATCAAAAACTTGGAGTACGATAAGCACTATCTACAGCTTGTGCAATTTCTTCTTCATTAAAATCATCAAGATAAAGATTAAGTATCCATTTCACAAGTGAATTGTAATTTAAGTCTACTTTTTCTTTTTAATTCGTCTAAAGTAAAGTGTGGTATTTCATCAGGTAGGTAGAGACCTCCTTTAGGTACCATACCATTCAAAAATAGCGACAGAGGCAGAAACCTTTTGGCTATTTCCTCTTGTACTGATGTAGTTCATGTCAACTCTCCTTATTAGATAAACCCATTTTTTTCTTAAAACCAGTTTATAGCCATCTGCACCGTAATTCAAGCATTTTTTTAACTCGACTAATTGTAGCAGTGCTAGCACCTGTTTCCAGTGCGATAGAGGTATAAGTTTCTTCGTTAGCTAGTCTCTTAACGACAGCAAAGCGCTGTGAGATTGCCTGTAATTCAGAAATGGTACAGACATCTTCAAAAAAACGATAGTATTCCTCTCTAGTTTCTAAGTAACTTAATGCTTCAAAAAAATCGTCAATCATGGGGTTCTCAAATTTTGATTGATACATAGTAGGCTCCTTTTTAGACATTAAAGGGTTAAATTATAGTCATCTTACTTTAAAATAGTAGGCGTGTCAAATAGAATTGACAGGGATTTTTACTTTTTATAAATTATAGGCCATAATGCTTCTACTCTTTCACAAAAAAAGAAGGTCTGAGCGCAAAAAAAGAGATGTGTAGGATGCAAGAAACAATGATGTAACAAAAAAAGCATATCGTTTTAAAATATAACAAATAAAATATGGAAAAAAATATTAAATATGTGGTTTAGATCTAAATAGGATGAGTTTTGTCATATATTTGATAACATTGAAAATTACTTAAAACAACTTAGTTAAATTATGGAAAATAATATGTAATTTGTAAGAAAGCTGTGGTAGAATTTCGTCTAAATATTTTTTTATTTTTTTAATAAGGAGGAAGATTTATTTGAAGCAAATTTTTAAAACGATGGCAATTAGCCACCAGTTTATTGCTATTGAGTATTTTTTTATCGTAACAAGTATTTTTTTCCACAAGGTGCTTTTTGCAGGCGTAGAACAGGGGACTGTCGTTTTTTTGTAACAAATCATGGTAATCAGACAGTCAAGTTCAATTCTCTTAGTGAAGCGATCAATCATACGGATGATGATGGTAACAAGGCCAACGAAACAGATTCCGGTGGTGGATTTTTCAAAGGCCTATTTTTATCGGTTGGTCAACTGTACCAAATTATGATGGAAGACAAAGGGATGCTAAAATATTTTTATGGACATGAACCGCTTTCCAATGCTTTTTCCAGATGGATTTGATTCTTCACCAAAGAAGCTATATGCTTTTTTTATTTAGATAGTGCTGTTGTTTTTCTCTTTGGCAGATAAATTTCATGGAAACATTGAAATTAATCGAGAAAGCTTAATTCCGTCAAGCGATGTTATAGATAATATAGATACAAGTGACATTAAATCTGTAGTGGACAAAACGACAACTGTTTATTTAAAAAAATAATGTTTCTGATAAACATAAATTAAATTTCAGGGGCATCTTTCACTTTAAATCCATTTATTACAGCTGTGGTAAGATATAGTCCATCTCATTATTTCCAACCAGGGACAGCAGAACACTATCCAGAAACTGATGCAAAGATAGATTCTAATCCAAATAATTACAAGGAAAAAAATTGCTGATGTACCAGATAAATATACCTATGTCGATTTACATGTAAAATTAGATCCACGTATAGAAGTTGCTAATACATTAGAGTTTGATTTTAATTCATATTCATTTAGACCGTTTGCTGTTTTTAAAAACCAGATTATTCTGGCAAATTTGCAACTCAAACAATTAATGGCAAGCATGTTAGTGTTGATACAGAAGGACAAAAAGAATTTATTGTTCGTACTCGTATTTTTAGGAAGTGAAGTTCCTCCGACTGTTAGTCTTGCAGAAGCAACTAAAGATATGGAATTGATTAGTACAAAAAGCTGATAACTTCCAAATTGCAAAAGAAGATATCTTAAAAATTGCAAGAGACGAGGAAGCACCACTTGAAATTGGTGGTTATATCCAAGGTGGGATGAAGCTATACCAAAGAAGCTTTTTTGGATTTATTTTGGGTGGACCAACAGATATTCCAAGACAGGTAGCAAAGAATGTAGTGATTGATTTTTGAACCAGTTAAGGTAAAGTTTAACTTAAATACCACTCAATTTGGAGAAACGACGGAACAAAAATTTAGGTACTACAATTGTTGCAAAAGAAGGAAATGTCGATGATGATATTTTAAATCGTAGTACTAAACCTACCATCCATGCGACAGGAGAGGCAATGCCTGATGCCTTACCTAATCTTGTTATTACAAGTGGAACAAAGGCAGGGGAGTATCTATTTAAAGGATGGAATACCAAGCCTGATGGAACAGGTGATAGCTTTACAGGAAAAACAATTGTCAGTAAAGATATAGCCGTATATGCAGTGTGGGAAAGAAAACGAACACCTGGTAGTAGCAGCCCTGGAAGTTCAGAGGAAGAAGAAACATCGCCGGCAAAAACCGCCAGCAAAAAGAGCAGAAACCAGATATTGTGACAGTAAATCTAAATAGAGTGGATCACTATTCTTATATGGTGGGGTATCCTGATAGAACTTTCAAAGCAGATGCACAGATGACAAGAGCTGAAGTCACCATGATGTTTGCAAGATTGCTAAAAGATAGACCTGTAGGTACACCATTTATGGCAAATAGATATAGTGATGTCATAGAGTCTAACTGGTTCTCCTATGCAGTGGACTACATGAGTGAACAAAACATTGTCAAAGGCTATCCTGATGGAACATTCAGACCAAATGCTCCGATTACAAGAGCAGAATTTGCAGCAATTTCAGCAAAATTCGATAACCTTTTAGATGAAGGAAATAGTACGTTTGGAGATGTAAGTGAAAATCATTGGGCAACTAAATTCATTGCTAAAGCAGCAAAAAAAGGATGGGTAAGTGGTTATCCTGATGGAACATTCAAACCAAATCAAAATATCACAAGGGTGGAAGTTGTATCTTCAACCAACAGAATCCTAAACAGATATGCAGATGTAGAATTTGCCAAACTCCATAAGGGGGAATTGGCACCGATGATAGATATTGTTGAAACACATTGGGGCTATGGCGCAATTGTAGAAGCAATGAATGGACACGATTATGTCAGACTAGAAGACGGGAAAAACAGAAAAATGGGAAGAAATAAATGGAAAAAGCATTTACATTCCCAACACCGTTAGCAAAATAAGCTAATCGTTGTAAAACAATAATTGATATAAATAGAGGAAGCAGCAGCGTCACTTTGAAATATCATCATGATATGGATAAGGAGGCTGCTGTTTTTTATTTCTTTGTAGATGAGGCTATATTTTAATTTAAATGACCAACGAAGTATTCTAAAGCAGAAGAAGATAAGAGTTAGGACACTAAATGAAATAATGGAAAAATTATTTTTAAGCATGTAGCTTAGATTGAAAAAGGATAATTCTATCATATATTTAACAATCCTAGACTTACAATTTAAAATTAGCACACTAGCTACTTGACTTTAGACACAGAGAGTGATAAGCTTACTTAGGTTTAAAAATCTTGCGGAAGTGGCTCAGTGGTAGAGCATCGCCTTGCCAAGGCGAGGGTCGCGAGTTCGAATCTCGTCTTCCGCTTTGCCAACTGCGACAATTGTTGCAGTTTTTTTAATAAAAAAATTTAAGAGTCGTTATTTTTTTAGGAGGATTTTTAGATAATGAAAGTAACTAAAAAAGAGTTGGACAAAGCGCATATTGAATTAACAATTGAAGTTCCTGATGAACGTTTTAAGGAAGCTTTAGATAAAGTATTTAAAGAACAAAAAGGGAAAATCAATATTCCTGGTTTTAGAAAAGGTCATGCACCTAAGGCGATTGTTGAAAGACATTTTGGCAAGGATGTTTTTTTATGGTGAAGCAGCAGAAGCTTTTAGTCTATCCATGCTTTATTGAAGTACTAAAAAGAAGATGAAAGCATTAAAGCAATTGGTCAACCAGAATTTGATATTGAACAATTAGAATTGGATAAACCATTCATCTTTACTGTCGTGACTGCTGTTAAGCAAGATATCAACCTTGGTCAATATAAAGGGATTGAGTTAAAAAAAGGTAGATGAAACTGTTACTGAAGCTGAAGTTGAAGCTTACTTAAAAACATATTCAAGACACTACAGCAGTGATTGAAAATATCCAAGATGAAAATGAAGAAGTCAAAACTGGCGATATCGTAGTTTTTTTGATTTTGTTGGGGAAAAAAAGATGGGGTTCAATTTGAAGGCGGCACAGCTGAAGATTATGAACTTACTATTGGTTCAAATACCTTTTATTGAAGGTTTTTGAAGCAGGCATGATTGGGATGAAGCTCAACGAACGCAGAGATTTGAATCTTACTTTCCCTACAGAATATCATGTTAAAGACTTAGCAGGTGCTGATGTTGTCTTCCATGTTACTTTGAATGAAATTAAGCGTAAAGAATTGGCTGAAATAGATGATGAATTTGCTAAAGATGTTAGTGAATTTGAAACCTTAGAAGCTTACAAAGAAGACATCAAAAAAAGATTTAGCAAAACAAAAAGCAGAACATGCACAAAGACAGTATCGTCAACAATTGGCTGAAAAAGCTACAGCTGATTCTGATGTTATCGCACCAAAATCTTTAGTGGCTCAAGAAGCTCAAAACTACCTCAAAGAAACTGAAATGAACTTACAAGAGCAAGGTATAGAATTAGAAGAATACCTCAAATTAACTGGCACTGCCCTAGAAGATGTCAAAAAGCAATGTGAACTTCGTGCTGAAAAAAACCATCGCTCAACAGTTAGTATTAGAAGCAATTGCTGAAAAAGAAAATCTTGTCGTAACTGATGAAGAGATTGAAGCAGAAATTGACAAGATGGCAGAACACTACAAGATGGAAAAAAAGAACAAATCAGACAAGTGCTCACCATTCAAGGTCATATTGAAGGTATGAAGCATAACTTGCTTACTGAGAAGGCGATTGATTTACTTTTGAAAGAAGCAAAAATTGGGTAAATCTTCATTTGTTAAACTATTGTGCGTTAGGAGGATAACAAATGAGTTTTATACCTTATGTGATTGAACAAACGGGTCATGGTGAACGTTCTTATGACATTTATTCTCGTTTATTAAAAAGATAGGATTATCTTTTTGGGAACAGATGTTAATGATTATTCTGCAAATGCCATTATTGCACAGCTTTTTATTTTTTTAGAAGCTGAAGACCCAGAAAAAAAGATATTTATCTTTATATTAATAGTCCTGGTGGTTCTGTAACGGCTGGCATGGCGATTTATGATACAATGAATTATATCAAGCCAGATATTAATACCATTTGTGTTGGCATGGCAGCGAGCATGGGTGCTGTACTTTTTATCTGCTGGTACTAAGGGCAAGCGTTTTTGCTTTTAAAAAAAATAGTGAGATTATGATTCATCAACCTCTAGGTGGTGCTCAAGGTCAAGCAACGGATATTGCTATCCATGCTGAGCATATTTTAAAAAAATAAAAGAGAAACTAACAAAGATTTTTAGCAGAGAATTCTAATCAGCCTTATGATGTTGTCAAAGCAGACACTGAAAGAGATAATTTTATGTCTGCAGATGAAGCATTGGAATATGGCTTGATAGATAAGGTCATTTCCTCAAAGTAAGGTGGTAAACGTGTCTAAAAGGACAGAAAACGATAGCAAAAAGGGTCTGCTCTTTTTGCACAAAGTCAGAAGAAGAAGTAAAACAGTTGATTTTTTTGGTCCTGATGGGTTGGCGATTTGTGATGAATGTGTCGATCTTTGTAATGAGATTATTAACAATCAATTCAATGAAGATTTGGCAAGCGAACTTGAAGAAGGGCTAAAAGCCTGCTGAGATTAAAGAAATTTTAGATTTATATGTGATTGGTCAGGATGATGCTAAAAAAAGCATTATCGGTTGCTGTTTATAATCATTATAAACGCTTGAAGAATCAAGTACTTGATAATGAGACTGATGTAGAGATTCAAAAGACAAATATTTGTATGATAGGACCTACAGGTAGTGGAAAAACATTACTTGCACAAACTTTGGCAAAGATTTTTAAAAGTTCCATTTGCTATAGCGGATGCTACTTCTTTGACTGAGGCTGGTTATGTTGGGGAAGATGTGGAAAATATCTTGCTTCGTATCATTCAAGCAGCTGATTTTTGACTTAGATCGTGCTAGTAGAGGTATTATCTATGTCGATGAAATTGATAAAAATTGCTCGAAAAATCAGATAATCCGTCCATTACGAGAGATGTTTCTGGTGAAGGGGTTCAACAAGCTTTTACTTAAAATTGTCGAAGGTACTGTAGCAAATATTCCTCCCCAAGGTGGTAGAAAACATCCTCATCAAGAATTCATTCAATTAGATACTTCTAATATACTATTTATTCTTGGTGGAGCCTTTGATGGTCTTGATAAGGTGATTGAGCGTCGTATTGGTAAAAAGAATTTGGGCTTTATGACAAATCAAGATGAGGCTAATCGTCATCAGACAGAGGACATATTAAAAGCAGTGCAACCAGAAGATTTATTGAAATTTGGCTTGATTCCTGAGTTTATTGGACGAATTCCATATATTATTTCTTTAACACCACTTGATAAAGAGGCACTCATTCGTATCTTAACTGAGCCTAAAAATGCTTTAGTGAAACAGTATGAAAAGCTTTTGCTTATGGATGGTGTTAAGCTGACATTTACAGAAGAAGCTTTTGATACTATTGCTGAGGAGGCTTTGAAACGTCAAACAGGTGCGAGAGGTTTGCGTGCAATTTTAGAAAAAAAGTTATGATGGATGTCATGTTTGAAGTACCTAGTGATGAGAAAATTAAAGAAATTCGTGTCACTAAAGAAGCTATCTTAGGTGTATCAAGTGTCGAAAAAGTGTATGAATATCAAAGCCTTGCAAAGGTTTCCCCTTTGCAAGGCTTTTTGTTTTTAAAATTATAATAGGTCTATTATTACCAAGGAGGTAAGTTTTTAGTGAAAAAAACCATAAATCAGAGGAGTATTTGGCCATACCACTTAGGGATATTATTCCTTTTCCAGGTTCTGAATTATTATTGGAAGTTGGTAGAGAGTTTTCAGTCAAAACCATAAGAGAGGCAGCAGATACCAATAAAAAAATATCATATTACTTTTGTCAAGTAAATCCTGACGATAATGAAATTATTGCCAAAAAAATTTGCTTCCTTTTGGTGCAAGAGCTGAAATTGTCAATGTCTTAGATTCAAATGTTACAGGTGGCTTACGTGTACAAGTTTATATTAAAGAATTATTTGCTTTAGAGTCTTTAGAGAGTGTATTTCCTGTTTGCCGTATTTTTAGCAAGTCCTAAAGAATATGAGATTTTTAGATGCAGAGGCTTTTAAATGAAATTGATATTTTAGGGGCAAGATTATCTAATGAATTTTTATATTTATGCTAGAACGACAGGCTTTTATTTCTAATGAACAATTAGAAAAATTTTCTAAACAGCCTAGTCCACTTTATCAAGCTTACTATGTTGGTGATATTCTTCTTCAGGATAGAGACTCACGTATAGAATTATTGAATCAAACTAATTTTAAAGTAACCATTGAAGAAATATTACAAAAATTACTTCAAGAAAATGAATACCATCGTCTTGATTTAGAAATTAACCAAAAACTGAAACAAGAATTAGATGCTCATCAAAAAGGAATACTATTTGAGAAAAAAATTCGTGTCATTAGTGAAGAAATTGGCGATGGTCAAGATAAAATAGAGGAAGTTAATGAATATCGTCAAAAAGTTGATGAAGGGCTTATGCCTCAGAAAGTAAAAGATAAACTTTATAAAGAAATCAACAAATTAAATCGTACGAATGTGATGAGTCCAGAATATGGTATACTTACAAACTATCTTGATTTTGCAACGAGTTTACCGTGGGGTATTTACAAAGAAGAAAATGAGAGCATCAAAAAGGCTGAAAATATCCTTAATAAGGGACATTATGGTTTAGAAAAAGTAAAAGAGAGAATACTTGAGTTTTTTTAGCCGTACAAATCCTCAATAAAGAAAAATAAAGGCTCAATTATTTGTCTCGTCGGGCCTCCAGGCGTGGGTAAAACTTCCTTAGGAAGATCAATTGCCGAAGCAACCAATCGTGACTTTGTGAGATTATCTCTTGGTGGGATACAGGATGAATCGGAAATCAGAGGACATAGACGCACATATATTGGCGCAATGGCTGGGCGTATTGTACAAGGAATAGCGGATTCTTCTTCAGCAAATCCAGTGTTTTTACTAGATGAAATTGATAAGATTTCTCGAGATTTTCGAGGCGATCCGGCTGCAGCCCTCTTAGAGACCTTTAGATCCTTCTCAAAATGATACGTTTAGCGATCATTATCTAGAAGTGCCTTTTTGATTTATCTAGGGTTTTTATTTATTACAACTGCTAATAGTCTTTCCACAATACCAGAGCCTTTATTAGATAGACTGGAAATTATAGAGTTACCAAGCTATACCCAAGATGAAAAGATGCAAATTGCTAAAAAACATCTAGTGCAAAAATCTTTAGAGGCGCATGGTCTATCTAAAAATAACGTTAGTATTGGAGATAGTGCGATTAAGGCTATTATAGAAACCTATACAAGAGAGTCCGGTGTACGTGAACTTGAACGAAAAATTGCAACGATATGTAGAAAAAGTGCGCGTCAATTGGTAGAAGGTTATGAAGGTAAAATCAGTATTAAAAAAACCAATTTGGCAGATTATCTTGGTGCTTCAAAAGTTATTCATGATGTGATTGATAAAAAAGATCAAGTTGGGGTTGCTGTTGGCATGGCATGGACAAGAGTAGGTGGAGAAATTCTTCACTTAGAATGTCAAACGATGAAGGGTACAGGTAAACTTCATCTCACAGGTCAAATGGGCAATGTCATGAAGGAAAGTGCATATTTGGCAATGAGTTATGTGAGGGCGATAAGTGCGGACTTAGGTCTAGATGACGATTTTTTTATAAAGATCTTGATGTACACCTACACATCCCAGAAGGTGCTGTACCTAAAGATGGTCCTTCTGCTGGCACTGCGATTACAGCTGTCTTTGCAAGCGCTTTTACCAAACGTGCTTTAAAAAGAGATATTGCCATGACAGGTGAAATGAGTCTGAGAGGTAGAGTCTTACCAGTAGGTGGTATTAGAGATAAGGTGAGCGCTGCTTATCGTGCTGGTTGTCAAGCGGTTATTTTACCTAAAACCAATGAAAAAGATACCAAAGATTTGCCACAAGAAGTGAAAGAAAATCTTAAAATTTATTATGTTGAACATATTGATGAAGTCCTTGACCTTGTACTATTAAAATAGGTGGCATTATGCAAATACTAAATACTTCTTTTTTGATTGGTGCGGTTAGAGAAGCACAATACCCACAAGATGGTTATATTGAAATAGCACTTTGCGGACGTTCAAATGTAGGAAAATCTTCTTTGATTAATACTCTGATTAATCGCAAAAACCTAGCACGAACAAGCAGCCAACCAGGCAAGACACAACAGTTGAATTATTATGCTGTGACGACAGATATCTCACCATTTTTATTTTTGTAGACTTACCAGGGTATGGATTTGCTAAGGTAAGCAAGTCAGAGCGTGAGAAATGGGGGTAAGTTTAGTGAAAGTTATTTACTGGAACGTAGTACCCTAAAATGCATTTGGCAGATTGTGGATATGAGACACAAGCCAAGTCAGGATGATATTGCGATGTATGAGTGGTTGAGTTACCATGATTTGCCAGTGAAAGTTATTGCAACTAAGGTTGATAAAAATTTCTAAAGGTCAATGGCAAAAAAACATAGTAGTATCATTCAAAAAAAGCATTGGGACTAAAGGGAACAACCAATCTTATTTTTCTTCTGAAACAAAAATACAATAAAGACAAACTATTATCTTTGATCGAAAGTTTAATTTAAAAAAAGCTACTAATTGGTAAGTCCAATTAGTAGCTTTTTAGATGAAAGGTAAGGTGTATTTATTAATGATTTTTAAATGATATAAATAGTAGCCTTACCAATGATTGTTATGATATTTGGCTGATCTTTCAGATTTTTTTATTCTGGACTTCTTTCATACCATTCCATATCAGGATCTTCATAATACTCGTATGGTTTTGTTTTTCTAGGTTGTTATTTTTGAGGGTTACTTTGCCCACTGAACTGTTTTTTTGATAGATATCGTACCATTTTTTTGATTCATTTTGATTTGTATGATATTTCCATCAGAGAAATAATAGACTTTATTTTTCTTTTTAAACCTTGAATGAAGTAACTTAAATAAGTTTTAAGTTCATGTAAATCATTTGTTGAGATAGCATCATCAGAAATAATATTATCTTTAATACTGAATTTAGAGGGATTTTTTTATCAATAGGGAGATATTCAATTACAATTTTATCCCCTAGTGTATTATCAACTAATACACGATAGTTACCGATAGTATGGTTATCAATATAAAGTGAGCTGATGTTTGTATCTAAGTCTAATGTTGTGCTTATTTTGGTATCATTGTTATTAAAGGAAATAAAATCTAAGCGACTCAATTCAATCATTGCGAGGACACTGCCAAACAAACTGAGTACAATGCCTGTTATAAGTGTGATGATAATAGTCTTAGTTTTCATGGTTTACCTCCTGTGATGTATACGCTATCTCTTGACTCGATTCACTTGGATTAATAGAAGCTTCTTTAGAAAAGAGGAGTTTACAGATAAAGAGAACGAGCGCAAGATGGATAAGTGCACCACCTAATATAGCGATAGTGATACCAATACAAGGTAAACCAGTGCAAGCAAAATAGATAAAAATCAAGAGTGCAATCACCAAACCAAGAAGAGTTGTAGCAATTGGCAATAAAAATGCTACTACCATGATAATCTTGAAGATGATGACGACTAAAGTAATAAGTGTATCATCTTTGGATTTGATGTTGGGTTTAGTATATTCTTGCTTTTTAGGGGCTAATACAGCAGTATGATAATTTCTTTGCGTTTCATAGGATGTTTCATTTTGCACTGGCTTTTGAGGTGCAAAGGGAAATACGTATTTTTTGATACCATAGTAAAGTACATAAATAAAAATCCCCAAACTAAGAATGTCCAAAAAAAAGTTAAGAAGGGCAGTGATTTCATATTGAAAAGGTAAGTTTAATGGTGAAAATACAAGGGAACATATAAGTAAGGAAAAAAATTTTTGAGTCCAAATTCTACAAAAGCAAAAATACAATCACAAGTAAGATAAATTTTTCCTAGAATATTAAAAAAACTTCCTTACGATTCATGCCTAAAAAAAGCCATCAATGGTAGTTTGTAAAAAAATCGCCCTAGCCCATAGACATTTTTGTTTAATATATTCGGTATTATCACTTCTTTGTTTATAATTTGGATCAGATACTAGCTCTTTTAGTAGCTCATCAATATCACCAAAGTCATTGATTACCTCTTCTTCTTTAAAGCCGTCTTGAACCTTTTGATCAATGTGTTGTGCATATTCAAGTAAGATCTCACTTCTTTCTTGAGTTTGTAGGCTTTGCAAGCCTTGCTCAAGGCGAGATAAAAAAATTCATTTTTTTATTCATTGAGTAGTCTCCTCTAAGAATGCCATGACATTTTTTTGTCAAAGTCAACCATTCTTGTTTTTGTTCTTGCATTTTTTCTTTACCCAAACTGGTTAATTGATAGTATTTTTCGTGGTGGACCTTCACTTGACTCTCTTAAATAGGTTTTAAAATAATCTTCATTTGTTAGACGTCGCAGGAGAGGGTAGATGGTTCCTTCTTTAACATTGATAATTTTAGAAACTTCAGAGACAATTTCATACCCATACATATCTCTTTTTTGAGATTGAAGCGAGAACAACAAGTTCCAAAATACCTTTCTTTAATTGAGGATTCACAAGTGTATTCACCTCCTTGTTACTATGAGACTACACCAACTACTATGCAATGTCAAGTACTAAAAAAATTAAAAAAATATTATATAAAAATAAGATAGTGGAATTTTTGATTTAGCGATATTTTTTTGTTAGAATGAAATGTATATTAGCTAGGAGGAGAAAAAAATGTTAGAACAAGTGCTTATAGAGACTGTACTTGGTGCTTTAACAGGATATGTGACAAATGACATTGCATTAAAGCAGTTATTTCGTGATGGAGGCTTTTATTGAACAGGAAAAAAAGATGAGTTTATTGAAGCGTTATTAGTATTATTGAGGGATGAAATTTTTTTACTGAAGAACAAATAGAACGTATCTTATCAACAAAAGAGGTTGAGGAAGCACTCTATCAATTGAGTTATAAATTTTTTTAGATAGAGGATTAGAAGAAGGATTTTTCTCAGCTAACATTAAATGATTTTTCCTAATCATCAGAAAGCTAAATCTATCTTGATAAAATACTTGAATCGTAAAGGGAGATACTCAAACAGAGCCTTTAATCAATATAAAGGGGATTCATAGTAATTTTTATCAATTTAATTAAGAGTGAAGAGTTTAGTTTAGCGATTGATAAATTACTCATGCATTTTGCAGGTGAAAGTTTTAAGGAAGCCTTAGGCGAAAGCAGATATGATACTTTAATTATTAAACAACTTTCTAATGAGGTATTTTTTTAAAGAAGAATACCTACAAGAAAAAAATAAGTGATTTTTTTATGATGCATTATTAGCGTCAAATTTACAATTGAAACAATATATTTCGATAACACCAGAACAAATGAGTCTCACTGTTACAAGCCTATTAAGAGAAGTTTTTGGCTAATTTGCAAGAGGCTGATCTTACAAAAATTAATGGAAAAAAATTTCTAACTATAATGATGGTGCTTTTGATAGAAGCTTTTTAAAGCAATAGAAAATCAATGGCTATTAAATATAGCAAGTGCTTTTATCGTACCTTTGAGTGCAAGAGAGGATAAACTAGCTAGACTGCTTTTATGAGTCTGTACAAGAGGCAACAGAAGACTTGGGCGAAAGTATATCTTCTAGTATTCTTCAGACGGTTCAAGGTTATTTAGCACCAAATTGGTTAGAGAGAGAAGTTCTACCTAAAAATATTACAATTAGACTTAACAGGTAAGCCTGAAAAAAAGTAATAAATCAGTTCAGAGAAAGCCTAACTAACTATCTTTCAACTGATGTATTTGCGGATGAAATGAATCAACTATGTTTGATCTTCTTAAATTCATCAATAGGGGAATTACTCAAAAAAATATGGCAATAAAGAACTAATTATCAATGCATTATGCTACCTAGTTCAGGCTTTTTTTACACCAAAGGAATTATAGAAAAAAATTGTCATTGAAATTAGAGCAAGAACCTTTGGGACAATGGCTTTTTAACCCCAAAGGTTAGAATAGAACTGAGAGAGAGAGCATTGAAGTGGTTTAGCAATTTAGGACAAGACAAGTATCAAGCTAAACTATGTAACCTAGAAAAAAATTATGCGTGGAAGAAAAACCTAGGTGAAAAAGCATTTGACGTTCTAGCCATACAGCCATTAGATCAACTATTAAAGTTATTACTTTCTGAAGAGGTAAAAGATAGCTTAGCCAAGAATATGACCAAATTCTTTAAAGAATTTTTTTAAGGGAAAAAAATGTCAGGCTTAATACTCAACATGCTAAGAAATTATCTTGAATCATTAACTCAAAAGGAGATACGTCAATTAGTCAATGATCTTTTAGGCAAAGAATTACGGCCCCTATCTTATTTAGGCGGCTTAGTAGGATTAATGACAGGCTTAGGTGTAGGTGTAATAGGTAGTAATTTATCTATGATACCAAGTGATTCTCAAGGACTGTTAATACGTTCTTTTTGTTTATGGTGCTATCGGTTATAGTACTAATGTATTAGCAGTACATTCTTTGTTTAAACCTTATCAAAGTATTTTAGGTTGGCAAGGTTTATTGCCTAAAAATAAACATCGTTTTGCAAAAAAAATGGGCGCGATGACAGAGAAATATGTTGCTGATGAGAAGATATGGCAGACATATTTAGGTAAGTGGCAAAATATTTTTAGAAAATGACTTTACAGGAAGTCAGTTGATACTTTCCCCTCAGAGATACTTTCATATTCCTTTAACAGGTGTATGGCTAGATAAACCTTTAAATTATTTTTATGAAAGACAGATTAGATAGGATGTTAGTGGATACTGGCAATAAAAAGTTTGAACCTGTTTTTTTAAAAAGAAGAACAATTTATAAAAAAATACTGAAAAAAATAATTAAAGAAAAAAATTAATGCCATATCTTTCAAATCAGTTTTTCAGTTTATGGTAGTAAAATTAGCTCATCCTTATGGTCAACTTTGAGAGAGGATGGATTTTTTTAAAACTGGAGACAAATGCTGAGGGTTTTCTCCATAAAAAATTATCAAGACTTTTCAATAAATTTGAAGATGATCATTTTTTAGAACATAAGCTCCAATCCATTCATTTTCCCAAACAAAAAATGCTATATACTTTTTTTGCAAATAAACTGGTGAGTTATGAAGATAAGCTTTTTCTCTACTTGCAAAAAAAGAAAAGGGCTTTAGTGGTAGCATTATCGGATAGATTAAAAAGCTAATTTAGGTTTTAGGGCAGGCTTAGCCTATAAGATGTTTGGTGGAGATAGATATGTCGCACGAGCAGTAAAAATTTTTTTCTCTATAAGAAATTGCCAGTGTTCCTTGATGAAGAAAGAAATTTTATCCGAGATAGCTTAGGAGAGTATTATTATAATTATCTATCAGGTCAACCGTTCAGTCTCTTGGGCAAAGGAATAGAGAACGTGCACTATATGACTTTTTATTGAGTATTTAAAAAGATCAGAAAGTTCAGGATTACATCACTGTAAAAGGGACTTTTATGATAAAAAAACATCTCATTCGACCATTAAAGCTTGTGGAAGAATAAAAAAATACTCATTTTGATAAAAACAATTATAACTTATATCAATCAAGATTTATGTTATGCTAGTTTAAAGGATATGTTCTTGCCTCATTTAGAACGCTTACTCATCAATTTACAACGTAGTGCATTAAGACAAGTATTAACAGGACATATTAATCTACTTTTTTTCCACATTGGAGCAAGAACTTAAGTCGTGCCATAGGAGAATGGAAGCTTTATGAGTTGATTAATGTGGATGCATTACATCGCCTAGAAGATAGGATTAATCAAGAAACGCTAAAATTTAACAAACAAATTTTTATTAGTAATGAGATATTATTTACGTGATGGGTGCACCTATCTTTTTACCAGTAGGGGAGAAGTTATTGATGAATGAGATGAAATCTTTGCTTATTGCCTTTGATTTTTTTCTACGATTGCAACTAGAGCAGTGGACAATAAAAAAATGCAAAAAGAGTTAGAAGCATTGTTGAGAGGTATTGCTAACCCTTATTTTTAGACAGGTTGAAAGAATGGGACTTTTTAGGTGCTGTTGTTGCATTACCAGCCACTTTCTTAGGTCGGTTTTCTGATGTAGAGAAAGGATACTAATCGTGAAGTTATTTCATTTGGCTGATTTGCATATTGGCAAAAAAATTGAATCAAGTAGATTTATATGTAGAACAAAAACTTATTTTTTTGAGGAAATTTTTATCTTATATTGATCAAGAGCAACCTGATGCTATTCTTTTTAGCAGGAGATATTTATGATAGGAGAAATCCATCCCTAGAAGCAATAGCGCTTTGTGATTGGTTTTTTTCAGAACTCATACTTGAAAAGAAAGTAAAAGTGTTTGCTATAGGTGGTAATCATGATAGTGGTATTAGATTAGAGTTTGCCAATCACTTATTGTCAAGATTGGGTTTACATCTTGTGGGAGAGTTTCGCTATCCTTTACCTGAAGTAGCTTTATATGATGACTATGGAGAGATCATTATCCATCTCTTTCCATTTGCTGATTTAGCAACCTTAAGTTATCAAGCACCACATTTATTAGGGAAAACTTATGATGAGGCAGTTGCTTGTCTTTTTAGAAAAAAATTGACTGTGATGATGGTAAAAGGCATATCTTAATGACACATGCTATGGTCATTGGCACTGATGAGCTTGTTTGTTCAGATTCTGAACGCTTACTTTCAGTAGGAGGTGCCCTTTCTTTTTCAGCGAAATGTCTGGAAAAAAATTTGATTATGTGGCATTAGGGCATATGCATAAGGCGCAAGCTGTTTCAAAAGAATACATCCGTTATAGCGGTTCGCCTTATCCTTATTCATTTTCAGAAGAAAATCACCAAAAAAAGAAATTTCGATGATAGTGCTTGATCAAGAGGGATTTTTCTTCCTATCAAAGTTTACCTTTGTTAGGGTGGTAGACGTCTGAAAAACGATTAGAGGATACTTTGAAGAGTTTTTTTAGAGGTTAAAAAAATTGTAGTTATCAAAATGATTTTTTTAAGAGTTGAGCTTCTTGATGAAGGTGGATTAATTGAACCGATGAATCGTCTTAAAGTAAAATATCCGAATATTTTACAATTGGTTCGTCTGAATGAAAAAGCCTTGGAAAGACAAGATGAAAAAAAGTTTTTTTGTTCAAGAAGAAAAGCTATCTGATCCACTAGACTTATTTGCCTATTTCTATGAGACAATGAATGAAAAGGCTTTAGAGCCGGAGACTAAAACTTGGTTAGAACGCATCTTGAATACAGGAGAGGGTGATAGGGATGAAACCCTTATTTCTTGAACTTTCTCTTTTCGGACCTTATAGCAAAAAAATATTAAGTTGGATTTTTAGTCGCCTATCCCAAGATGGTCTTTTTGTCATTACAGGTGTGACGGGTTCTGGTAAATCAAGTTTGTTTGAGGCGATGTTTTTTGCACTCTATGGAGAATCTAGTCAGAAAGAAAGGGGTGCAAAAAGGTTATCGTTCTGATTTTTCCAAGGAAAGCAGTGAGATATGTTTTGTTCGTTTTTCGCTTTTTAGTACACCACGATATTTATGAGATTAAGCGCATTCCAGCTCAACTGGTACCCAAAAAAAGGGGTAGCGGGTACAGAGAGCAAAAAGCATGAAGTAGAATTGACTTGTCTGACTAAAGCATTCTCCCCCTTGACACGGATAGACGAGGTAAAAAAGTAAAATAGAAGCCTTGATTGGTCTAAATCAAGAACAATTTAAAAAAATTATTATGTTACCACAAGGCGATTTTTCAAAAATTTTTCTTTTTAGCTGAGACACAAGAAAAAAGAAATTTTTAAGAAATATCTTTGGTACAGAACGTTATCTTGCTATACAAGAAAAAAAATAAAAAAAGAAATCTCTGGATTAAAAAAAGACCTATGATAAATTGCTCACAGAAAAAGAAATTCTTTTTAAAAAAACCTATCTTGATTTAACGCTCGATGAAGAAAGTGCGCTTGAATCCATAAGTGAAGAATTGAAAAAAATAGATTTCAAACGACAATGTTAGTTTTGGAAAAGAAAAATGAGTCTTTTAATACACTAAAAAAATGATTGGCAACAAGCTAAACTTTGGCAGGATTATGATAAAAAGTTACAGTATTTAATGCTGGAGCAAAAGAAACATTTAGCCCAAGAAAATGAAATACTTTCTTATGAAAATAACTTGGCTTTATTGGAAGAAATAGACAAAATGGCAACCACTGGAAGCGACGTTATTACAAACAAAAAAATGATGTTAAGACACTGACTTTAAAACGAGAAGCCTTACTTCAAGAGCAAACACTAGTCGCACAAGAGAAGGAAAAAAATTAGAAACATTAGCATGCTTAGTTGATGAAAAAAAGAAAAGTATCAGTCTTGTCAAGCGCGTATTTTACAGTACCAAAGAGAAGAAAAAGAGGCTAGAGCATTTCAAGAAAAGAAAAAAGAATGGCTAGAGGCAAAAAAAGCTTGTGAAGATAAAAAACAAGACTACCAAGTGATAGAAAATAAACTTACGCTTACAGAAAAGAAGCTAACACTTTCTAATGCAAATCTACAGGAAATTGAGCAAATAAGAGAAGACTATCATGTTCTAGAGCATGAAAAAAACTGGCTTTTAGAGAAAGACTATGAGATAACAAAACGGCTTTTTACAAATGATAAAAAGAGAGGCAACAGAATCTTGATGAGTTAGAAAAAAATTAGACAAACAGTTATCATTACAAAATCAAGCTTACAGCTTACAAGAAAAAGAGTACATGGACTTTAAAGATAAGGTATTTGAACTTTATCGGTATGAGTTAGCACAAACTTTGAGTCAAAATATACCTTGTCCTGTTTGTGGAAGTGTAATTCATCCTCATCCATTTCAAAAAAATGCAAAAAAATTTCTTTGAAAAAAATTATGAAGAAATTGAGAAAAAAATTGAAAGATGAAAAAGACAACTTTAGTAAAATTACAGACAGAGTATGAAGAGCGAAAGAAACAAAAGCCAACTTGTCAGTAAGAAATTAGAGTATTCTCTTTTTGAAGCGAATATTAAAGAAGAGGATGTAGAAGAAAAATATTATTCCTTAAAGGATAAGATTATTTTTAAGAAATAAAAAAACTTAAAGGCTTTACAAGATAGACTACTTACAGCTGAGGAAGTTAAGAAGCAGAAAAATAACATTAGAGGAGAATTTTAAGGACTTAGATGAGACAAGAGCATCCACACTAAAAAGAGGTCTTAAATCTTGAAACGACGGCTTTAGCATTGAAAAAAACATCTAGAAGCTCATCCTGTATTAGCTAGTTTAGAAAAAGATTGTTCAAGCCCTTAAAGAAACAGAAAATGAAAAAGCAAGCAATTGAAGTTTGGCTTGATGAATTTGAAACAGATAAAGAAAAACTTAGGTTTAAAAAGAAATGCGTATCCTTAGTGCGCTTAGAACGACTGAAACTTTATGGCATAGTGCAAAAGAAAAAAAGTAGTCTCTCAGGGGAATGCTTTTAGAAAAGTTGTATTTAGAGCATTTTGATACATCAGAAGTCTATCACGAATTTAAAAAAATTATTATCTAAAAAAAGATGCTATTAGAAAAAAATATTCAAGCATGGTATGATAAAAAAACAAGCTTTTTATTGTAGAGATGAAAACTCTTAAAAAAAGAACATGGAAGATTTGAAAAAAAGGTAATCTTTCTGATATAGAAAAAAAGAGCTGTTACTGTTGGAATCTGAAGTTCAGAGACTTCAAAAAGGAAGTTAATACAATAGAGATCAAGCTCAAACAAATATATGAATTAAAAAAATATGCTCACAGTATTAAACAAAAAAACTGGATAAGTCATCATCAGCATATTCCAGTTACTATCAAGTTATGCAGATTGCTACTGGCGAAAACAAATGGCGAATGGACTTTGAAACCTTTGCTTTTAGTGTACTATTTTTCAAAAAAATACTATACTATGCGAATAAAAAGGTTAATTAAGATGACTTCAGGGAGATACTATTTTTTTAAGACAACTAGAGACTTTAGATAAGCGTAAGCAAAAGTGGACTAGGTTTGGATATTATGGACGAATATACAGGAAAAGAGTAGACAAGTTAGCACGCTTTCTGGTGGGGAAAGTTTTAAGGCTTCTTTGGCCCTAGCTTTGGGATTGGCCGATGTTGTGAGAGAAGAAAGTGGGGGAATCACCTTAGATACGATATTTATTGATGAAGGTTTTGGTACTTTAGATGAAGAGTCCTTAGACTTGACGCTTGATACTCTTGTTGAGTTAGAAGAGGGTGGTAGATTAGTTGGTATCATTTCCCATGTTAGTGAATTAAAAGAGCGTATCTCACAAAAATTAGTAGTCAAAGTTGAAAAAGATGGCAGTGTTGCTTATTTTTGAGGGAATAGATAGTGAATAGATATAGCAAAAAAATGTCTCTGAATTTTGGCATGGAAAATTACTAGGGAGTTTTTTTATTAACAGAAATGCAATTATCTAAACGAATGATAAGAAGGCTAAAATCTTTAGAGGATGGGATTCTTGTTAATGGTGAGCCTAAAACAGTAAGATATATGCTCAATCTTGGTGAAAGCGTCTCAGTGGCCTGCACATTTAACAAAAAAATTAGTTATGAGTCAGAGGCCTTAGAGATACCTGTATGCTATGAAGATGAAGATTATTTTATTGTAGATAAGCCTCCTTATATGACAATGTATCCAAGGTATCTAGGCGAAAAGGGTAGTTTAGCCAATTTTTCTAGGTACTATTTGGAACGACATGGTGGTATAGGTGGATTTTTTTCCTATTTCACGTTTGGATAAAGGAACTTCTGGTTTGGTATTACTTGCTAAAAACAGCTTTTGCAGCAAGCGCTTTAAGAAAAATGCAGAATAATAAAAATATTACCATGCTCTAGTTACAGGAGAGTGTAAAGAACATGGCACTTTGACAAATTATTTAAAACAAGCACCTTATTCTGGTATGAGGGATGGCGCATTATTTGAAGTACATGAAAACGAAGGAAAATATGCAAAATTATCCTATAAAAAGGCTATTTTTATGATTCTCAAAAAGGATGTTAGTGGTCTACTTATTGCGTTAGTGACTGGCAGGCGACATCAAATTCGAGTTCAGCTGTCGCATTTAGGGCATACAATTTTAGGCGATATGCGCTATGGATCGAAGTTTAGTGAATATGATAGACCACTTCTGCATTCAACTCATCTTTCATTCAAATCACCTATAAGCAATAAAATAATCAAAGTAAATTTGCCTTTGCATTCTTATCATGAATTGGATCATATTAAGGTATGGGAAGAGTATTTTAAAGGAGGAGAATTGACCTATGATAAAATTGCCGAAGAATTGTGAAAGAATAATTGAATGTTTGAATACTTCCGGTTTTGAAGCTTATATAGTAGGTGGTTGTGTACGAGATTCTCTTCTAAAAAAAATACCATCTGATTGGGATATCTGTACAAACGCAACACCAGAAGATATGAAGGAAGTTTTTAAAGCCTATAAATTAATCCCTACTGGTATTGCTCACGGGACACTAACTGTACTGATTGAAAAAAAGAAGCTTTTGAAGTTACAACTTATCGCATTGATGGAGAGTATTCAGATCATAGGCGACCAAACCAAGTGTCTTATACGAACCAATTGAAAGATGATCTTGCACGCAGAGACTTTACAATTAATGCGATGGCCTATCATCCTCAAAAAGGTTTGGTAGATTATTTTAATGGTAAGCAAGATTTAGAAAAAAGGATAGTACGTGCAGTCGGTGATCCTATATTGCGCTTTGAAGAAGATGCGCTTCGCCTTTTACGTTTTATACGCTTTGCAACAACGTTATCATTTGATTATGAAGAAAATACGCTTAAGAGTATTCCTAAAAAAATTCATCTTTTGCGTTATATTGCTAAAGAGAGAATACAAGCAGAATTTAATAAAATTCTTTGTGCGGAAAATGTTGCAAGAGGGTTATATGATTTAGGTGTCTATGGTTTTTTTACCCTTATCTTGTACCAAAAAAATTTGTCATGAAAAAAATCCTTTGAACAACGAGGGGGACATTTTTTAGATGTTTTTTTGAGCATAGTTTATTAGCAACAGGATTGATTGAAGATAATCTAATATTAAGATTAACAATGTTTTTTTGCACGATATTGGTAAGCCATATACTTGGTTTGAGACAGAAGATGGGGATAAATTTCCTGAACACGAAGTCGTGGGCAGTGCTTTTAGCCAATGAAATCTTGCGTGAACTCAAATATGATAATAAAACAAGAAAAGAAGTGGTGAAGTTAATTCTTCATCATAATGATATTGTTACCACTGATGAAGTAAGTATTCGCAAGATGTTGTCTGTTTTAGGTCTGGAGAGTACAAAGCTTCTATTGAAGGTTAAGGTGGCGGATATATCAGCACATCATTTGACTTTTTGTAAAAACGTCAGAAGGTGAGGGCTTATTTTTCAAAAAAATTAATCAAATGATAGATCAGATAATAGAAAAGGGAGAGTGTTTTTAGTTTAGATAAACTTGCTTTTAAATGGTAATGACTTAAAAAGCACTGGGATTTCAAGGTAAAGCAATAAAAAAAATGCTTTAGAGTATTTATTAGGTGAAGTAGTGGTTGATCCAAAAAATGCTAAAGAAATACTGGTAGAATTAATAAATTAAAGAAGTAAATATCTTGACAGAGTAACACTTTTTTTGTTAGAATTCACAAAAAAATTCATATAAGCAGAATCATCAGAGGTTGCAAGTGTAAAGAGTAACTAGAAAGTGAAAGGTGCATTTGCCGAAGTCAAATTTGGCTGGGCTTGTATTTAATAGGTATAAGACTGTTGATTAAAGGTTGCCCAATCTTTTAGTCAAGGTGCTGATGTTTCGCGGGCAAAAAAAGTAACTATCTCTGGTGCTATGAGTAAGCTTTTTTTGCTCATGGCATCTTTTTTTATTTTAGGAGGTATGAAGTGAAATTAGCAAGTAATATGATAAATAGTGAAGGAATCTTGGCCATATCTGAAGTTAGGGTCACTGATTTAGCCAAAGAATATGGCACGCCATTGTATGTATACGATGAGTCTTTATTAAAAGATACCGCTCTATCTTTTTCTTCATGCATTTCAGAGTAATGTCTTTAAAAACAAGGATTATTTATGCTTCTAAAAGCAAGTTCATTTATTGCTTTGCTGCAGTTATATCAAAAAAACTAGGTTTATCTATTGACGTGGTCTCTGAAGGAGAACTTTATACGGCGTTGAAGGCAGGGGTTTATCCTGATAATATAATTTTTTTCATGGCAATAACAAACTTGATGAAGAGTTAGAGATGGCGATAGACTCTGGTGTTGCAACAATTGTGTTAGATAATTTTGACGAAGCGAAACGTTTGTCTAAAATTTTAGAAGAAAAAAATCGGGTTGTATCAGTACTATTACGTGTCAATCCTGGTGTAGAGGCACATACACATGATTATATTAAAACAGCAACGAGTGATTCTAAGTTTGGTATTGGAATAAAAAATGGTGCTGCACTTGAGACTTTAAAAGCAATTCATCAATTACCATTTCTTCAACTAAAAGGGATTCACTCACATATAGGTTCACAAATTTTTTTCAAGTCAGTCATTTATTGAGGGCTAGTAAGATACTGTTAGATTTTTATTGAAATTTGCAAAAGATAATGACCTAGATATTTCTATATTAAACCTAGGCGGAGGCTTTTGGTGTTTACTACACAGAAGAAGATACACCTTTTGATATACCAGAATTTCTTAAAAAATTAAGCGCTATCTTAGAGGAAGAGCTTAGTATACGAAAATTAAAACTCGAAGAAGTATGGTTAGAACCTGGAAGAAGTCTCGTGAATGAAAGTGGTACAACACTTTACGAAATTGGTGACATTAAGAAAATAGATAATGAGGCAAATTATGCCTTTATCAATGGAGGGATGGGAGATAACCTTAGAGTCAGTCTTTATGGTGCAAAGTATGAGGCTGTAATAGCGAATCGATTAAATGAAGCATCTCAAGCATTGTGGAGAGTGGCAGGAAAATATTGTGAGAGTGGGGATGTTTTATTGAGAGATATCCCTTTAGCAAATCCTCAAAAAAGAGATATCCTTGCTGTACTTAGGACTGGAGCATATACTTTTTAGTATGTTTTCTAATTACAATCGACTAAGACGACCTGCTGTTGTTTTTGTGTCTAATGGAGTCTCAAGATTAGTAGTAAAAAGAGAAAGTTTAGATGATTTAATTGCTTTAGATATGGAGGAATAGATAATGATTAAAATAGCAATAGTAGGTTATGGCAATTTAGGTAGAGGTGTTGAGCAAGCGCTATCTTTTCAAAAAGGATATGACTTGTGTTGGTATTTTCACAAGAAGAGAGCCTAGTACAATCAAGGCAAAAAATCCAGTATATCATATAGATGATATTACAAATCATGAGATAGATGTTGCAATTTTATGTGGCGGCTCTGCAACAGATCTTATGCACCAAGGACCTGAAATTCTTTCCAATTTTAATGTGGTAGATAGTTTTGATACCCATGCGAAGATACCAGAACACTATAAAAATATGGAAGAAGTGGCACTTCACCATGATAAATTAGCAATGATTTCTACAGGATGGGATCCTGGATTATTTTCTATTATGAGACTTTTGAGCACTGCAATTTTACCTCAAGGGAAATATACAACTTTTTGGGGACGTGGTGTGAGCCAAGGTCATTCTGATGCAGTAAGACGTATAGAAGGGGTTAAAAATGCTGTTCAGTATACCATTCCAAGAGAAGAAGCTGTAAAATCAGTATTATCAGGTGATGATAAGGATCTAGGTACTCGAGATAAGCATTTAAGACAGTGTTATGTTGTTAAAGAAGAATGGGCTGAAGAGGAAAGTATTAGGGAGCAAATTGTAAATATGCCACATTATTTTGCTGATTATGATACGATTGTTGAGTTTATTGATGAAGAAACATTTTTTTAAAAAGAGCATAATACTATGCCACATGGCGGTCGTGTGATTCATCGAGCAAATACATCTCCTAATACTTCACAGACTATGCAATTTATATTGGATTTAGATAGCAATCCAGAGTTTACGGCTTCTGTGAATGTTGCTTGTGCAAGGGCAGTATACCGTGCTTATAATGAAGGACAACGTGGTGTGGTCACAATGTTTGAAGTCCCATTAGCTTATTTATCTAGTAAATCAATGATGCAACTAAGAGAAGAACTACTTTAAGGGGATGTTTTAGATGCGCAGAAAAGATAGAGAAATGGATGAAAATTTTTGCAATAGAGTTACTTGATACTTGTGATTATATGACGATGTCAATGGTAGATGAAGTTGGAGAAGCTTATGCTGTTCCATTATCTATGGCAAGATTGGATGATAAATTATACTTTCATTGTGCACTATCAGGTAAAAAAATTGGTTGTCTTAGGAAAAATCCTAAAGTCCATATTACAGCAACAAGAGATTTACATTTGGTGCCTGAAAAAAATTTACGACAGAATTTGCTTCTGTATTTGTTGAGGGCAAGCTAAAGAATTAGTGGATGATACAGACAAAATACTAGGCTTACGTTTAATTTGTGAGCGCTATGCTAAAGAAAATATGTCAGAGTTTGATCAAGCCATCCAACGGAGTCTAGATAGAACAGGTGTTTGGGTAGTAGAGATTTTTAAATCTAACAAGCAAACGAAAGAAATATTAATAAAAAGCTAATCCTTTAATAGATTAAAGGATTAGCTTTTTGTATGATTTTTTTATTTTTGGTTAATCCATCAATAAAGTTAATTTTTTTAGTAGATTTTTTTCTAAAAAAATTTGGGTAAGTAAAAAGGAAGTGATTTCTTAAGGTAGCATTGTTTATTGTACATAGATAAAGAAAAAAATAGGCTTTTTAAATTATTGAGAGGGAATTTGAATAAAAAAAATAGATTATGTATTTGTATAGAAGATAAAAGGATATGTTTTGTGAAATCATTGAAGTAGCATTAGAGATTTGAAAGGGATGTATGATGAATATATGGGCTATTGGAGACTTACATTTATCCATTGGCTTGTCAAATAAGTGTGTGAAAGAAATGAGTGATTTTGGCGAAGCATGGCATGATCATGTTACTAAAATAGAGGTTAATTGGAGAAAATTTATCGCTCAAGATGATTTGGTCTTAGTACCAGGAGATTTATGTTGGGCAAATCGATTTGAAGATGCATTTCCAGCGTTGAAGTGGTTAGCCACCTTACCAGGAAAAAAAGTTCTTATTAAAGGGAATCATGATAATTGGTGGGTGGGAAATGAGCGTTTACAAAAGCACTTGCCAGAAGGCGTCTATGCAATTAGAAATAATGCACTTATGGTAGGTGATATTTATTTGGCAGGATCAAAAGGTTGGACTTATGCCATTAACGAAGATAAAGAACATCGAGATAGGATGCTATTGCGAGAATATAGAAGGATGAGGGTATCGCTTGATGCTTGGCCGAAAGAAGGAGGGAAATTAAGGATTTTGATGACACATTATCCCCCATTTGATCATAGTGTAAGTGATAAAAAGATTTTTTTAGATCTATTGGACGAGTATAGTGTTGATATTTGTATATTTGGACATTTACATGGTGGAGATGCAACATTATTTAAAAAAATTTTTTTCATATAACCGTAAAAAAACTTATTCTTGTTTCAGCGGATAAAGCTTTGATTTTTTTCTCCACTTAAGCTTTATAGTTTAGAAAGTAATAGTGACACAGTAAGGTATATTAGTATTAATACGTAAAGGAGGGAAAAAGATGACAAAAAGAAAGATTCAAACACAGAATGCACCAAAGGCACTAGGTCCATACTCACAGGCGATAGAGACAGAAGGAAAGATGCTTTTTGTTTCTGGACAAATACCACTAACGAGTTCGGGAGAATTTGTTGGTGACAGTATCCAAGTACAAACAAAACAGTGTATGGAAAATATTAAGGCGATTTTGGTAGAGTCAGGATATGATTTTTTTCTCATGTTGTTAAGGTAGGAATCTTCTTAACAGACCTAGCGAATTTTGATGAGGTCAATGCTATTTATGCTACTTATTTTGAGGAAAATCCTCCTGCTAGAGTATGTTATGAGGTAGCAGGTTTACCTAAGGGTGTTTCTATTGAGATTGATGCTATAGCAGTTAAATGAGTGAAAAAAGAAAGGAAGGTGTTTTATGTTTGAGGTTTTAGAGTTAGCAAGATGGCAATTTGCTATAACAACTGTATATCATTTTTTTGTTTGTACCATTGACTTTAGGACTTTCTATCGTTACCGCAATTATTCAGACTAAATATTATCGCACTAACGATGAAAAAAATATAAGAAAAATGGCAAAGTTTTTGGGGGAAATTATTTCTCATTAACTTTAGTATAGGGGTGGCAACAGGACTTGTTCAAGAATTTCAATTTGGGATGAACTGGTCAGAGTATGCACGTTTTATGGGTGATATTTTTGGAGCCCCTCTTGCTATTGAAGCTTTAGCAGCATTTTTTTATTGAATCTACTTTTTATTGGTGTATGGATTTTTTTGGCTGGGACAGAATAAATAAAAGGTGTCCACTTACTTAGTATTTGGTTAGTAGCATTTGCATCTAATTTATCTGCTTTTTTTGGATTTTAGTAGCCAATTCGTTCATGCAAAATCCTGTTGGTTATACCATTAATAATGGTAGAGCAGAAATGCAAGATTTTCTAGCAATTATTACTAATCCTTATTTTTCTTCATCAGTATCCCTCATGTCGTGACTGGAGGACTCGCAACAGCAGGATTTTTTTGTAATGGGGATTAGTGCGTATCATCTTGCACGAAAGCAAAATGTTGAGATGATGAAATCTTCTCTTAAACTTGGTGCAGTGGTTGCTTTAATTGCTTCTTTGGCAGTTGCAGGTGTTGGACACGCTACAGCACAGTATCTTTATAAAGAAAAAAACCCTATGAAACTTGCTGCGATGGAGGCACATTGGGAGACAGATAATAATGTGCCTTTAACTTTATTTGCCAGTATTGATACAGAAAAAAAGAAAAAAATAGTATGAGTATTGGCATTCCATCATTATTAAGCTTTTATGGCAACCAATGATCCGAGTGCTGAGGTTAAAGGTTTGGTTGATTTGCAAAAAGAATATGAGACACTTTATGGTGAAGGCAACTATATTCCTGATGTTAAGACGATGTATTGGAGCTTTAGAGCCATGGTAGCCTCAGGCTCTTTGATGGTATTATTGGCGCTATGTGCAGTAATATTGGCATTGAAAAAGAAATTGGATGGTAAATTAGCAAAATTATTGTTTAAAATATTACCTATTGCCATACTTTTACCATTTATAGCAAATAGCTTTGGTTGGATATTGACTGAAACAGGTCGTCAACCTTGGCTGGTATATGGCTTACAAAAAACGGCTGATGGCGTATCGACAGTTGTACCATATAGTAGTGTGATGATTACTTTAATTGGCTTTACTGTGTTGTATTTCATTTTTAGCTGTTGTGGAAGTAGGCTTAATGTTTAAGTATGCTAAACAAGTTGAACCTACTGAACCAAAAAAACAGGAGAGGAGGGCTCACTATGGGTATAGATTTAAATACAATATGGTTTATTCTTATTACAATTTTTATTTACCGGTTTTTTTTCTTCTTAGAGGATTTGACTATGGTGTAGGCATTCTAGTGCCAGTCATTGGGAAGACAGATGATGAGAAGAGAGTTATTTTAAATACAATTGGCCCACATTGGGATGGTAATGAAGTTTGGATGATAACAGCTGGTGGTGCTTTGTTTGCAGCCTTTCCTCATGTTTATGCGACAATGTTTAGTGGATTTTATTTAGCACTGTTTTTGTATTTTTAGTGGCTTTTAATTGTAAGGGCAGTTGGTATTGACTATCGTAGCAAGCGTGCTTCAGCTACATGGCGTAAAACTTGGGATATTGCCATAGCAATAGTCTCTATTTTAGCTGCTGTACTTTGGGGTGTTGCAGTAGGTAACCTAGTAACTGGTGTACCAATTGATGAAAACATGCAATATGCAGGAAGCTTTTTTACACTTTTGACGCCTTTTACGCTATTAACTGGTGTTATGTTTGGTTTGTTATTTTTTTGTATCATGGTGCGGTTTTTCTTGCAATTAAAGGTTGGCGAAGAGAATTTACTTGATAAGATTAATCGTTTGGCGCCAAAGCTTGGTGTGAGCATGATTGTAGTAACAGTTATTTGGGTCATCTTTGCATTTTTTTGACCACAGGATTATTTGATAAATCAATTAATTTCTTCCTTTGTGGCTTAACTGCTGTTACAATGATTTTTATCAGTATTTCTTGGAATAAAGAAAAAAATTTGGATGGAGTTTCTTAATGATAGGATTGGCAATTGCTTTTTGCAACTTTTTGCAGTTTTTTTATTAGCCTATTCCCGAACATTATGATATCTACTCTAGATCCAAGCTATAGTTTAACAATTTATAATGCATCTTCATCTGCTTACACATTGAGATTGATGACAATAATAGCATTTACCTTGGTACCTGTTGTTCTGGCTTACCAAGCATGGAGCTTTTATATCTATCGTAAGCGTGTTACTAAAGAGACAATTCATTATTAATTGAGACATAACAAGGGGCTACTGAGTATTCAGTAGCCCTTTTTTAGGAGAGTTTATATGATAAATCGTTATTTATTTTCACCCGTTAAGCGCGAATTATCAACATTTATATTTACGATCTTATTTGGCTTAGCACAAGCTTTTGGCGATTTTATGTGAATACTATATCCTTGCTAAGGTAATAGCATTAGTTGTTTTAGCGCAAGCAGATTCTAATAAAATATTACCCTATTTGTTTTTTTGCTTTTGTTAGCTTTTAGCTGCTCGATTATTTTTTTGAGGTTACAGAAAATAGATTAGCTAAAAAAATACACTTCAGCGATATTACAAGATTTTTAGGAAGAGTATTATAATCAAGATTAAAGAAAAAAAGTAATTTTTAATCAGCAAAAATTTAGGGAAATTGTACAATCTGTTAGATAATGGTGTCGAACGTTTAAGTGCTTATTATAGTGGTTACTTGCCACAATTAATGAAAGGTGTTTTTTTATACCAGTTTTATTTTTTTGTGCTTTGTCTTTCCTAGGGATATTCGTTCTGGCCTTATTATGCTTTTTTTAACAATTTTTTTAATTCCTTTTTTTATGATTTTTAATAGGTAAATTCACAGAAAAGGTAAGTAAAAAAACAGTGGAAATTAATAAGCTCATTATCGGCTTATTTAAAAGATATTCTATTTGGGATCGAAACATTAAAAAGTAATAGGTCGTAGTAAAGAACAGTATAATAAGATTCTTTCTTTTTAGCCAAAAGTTATGCTAAGGCGACTATAAGAGTACAACGTTTTTGCTTTTTTTGTCGGCCTTTGTACTTGAACTCATTGGGACCATGTCTATCGCAGTTTTAGCTGTAGGGTTAGGTTTGCGTCTAGTTAATGGAAATATGGACTATGAGATAGCTTTTTTTATATTACTTTTTAGCGCCTGAGTATTATCAACCTATGCGACAATTGGGGGTGTTTTTTCATACTAGCTTGGATGCAGATGCAACAAGCGAGGATATAAAGGCATTATTAGAGGAAGATGAGGAGATTGCTTGGGGTAACGACATCTTAGAAGAAGTTCAAAATTTAAAAATTCGTAGAAGTCAGTTATAAATATTCAAATTCGGATAATAATGCTATTGAGAAAGTTAGTTTTAATTTAAACAAAAACGAAATGCTTGCTTTAATTGGTGCTTCAGGTAGCGGGAAAAGTACGATTATGAGTATTTTGTTAGGAGAGATTAAGCCACAACAAGGTGAAATTCTTGTGAATGGACAATCAATCTATGAGTATACCAAAGAGAGTTATCTAAAAGAGATAGCTTATGTCGCTCAAAAACCTACCTTAGTGCAAGGTAGTATCTCAGATAATATAATGTTATACAGTAATAAAAAAAGAAGATAACTTTTTAAATCAGTATAAAAAAACATTTTCTTAGGCCTAAAGGATGGGTTTGATACCCAGATTGGGGAGGGTGGAATTTCTCTTTCTGGAGGTCAAACTGCTTTGGTGGCTTTTAGCAAGAGTTGCGAATTCTAATAAAAAAATATGGTTTTTTTAGATGAGCCTACTAGTGAGATTGATCTTCAAACAGAAGCGATTTTTGGTGGAAGCGCTTCCAGAACTTTTTGAAAAAAATAGACTAAGTGTTATTATTGCGCATAGATTTACAACAATTCATAAGGCTGATAAGGTTATTTTGTTGGAAGAAGGTCAAGTAGTAGCATATGGAAAATTTGATGATATTCAAAAGACAGATGCTTTTTATGAAGTTAAGAGGTAGCAATCATGTTTAATAATGAAATAAGATGGCTTTTTAAACCTAATAAAACCTTTTTAAGTGGCAAGCTTTTACTTGGAAGCATCTTAGTAGCACTAACAATACTTTTTAATATAGGATTATTAGCGACTGCAGCTGTTTTACTTTCAAAAGCCGCTTTCCAACCACCGATATTATGGCTAATGACGTGGATTGTAGGTGTAAGATTTTTTGGATTGGGACGAGCACTGTTACGTTATGTAGAGCGACTTATCAATCATCAGATTGCTTTTTAATATTTTAGGAAAACTAAGGGCAGATGTTTATAAATTAATGGAGCCCCTTATTCCAGATCCTCTAGAAGGGCAATATGATAAAGCTAAGCTCTATAATCGCATGACAAGTCATATAGAAGTTTTACAATACTTTTATTTGCGTGTTATCAGTGTACCCTTGGGAGCCATGTTTGTTGTCATAGTTGTTGGAAGCATTTTATATCGGTTTTCAGCTGTATTATCCATAGGCTTCATTACTTTTATACGCCCTCATTAATTATATTTATGCCGCTTATTCTTGCAAGATTGATGAATGGCCGTGGGAAAAAGATAAATGAACAAAGGGATAAGCTTACACTTAATTTTTTTGATTTTTTTGTATTGGAAAAAAATCGACTACGCTTTATCAGGAAAGTTGGATGAAAGAGGAAATTTTTATTATAAAAAGATTTCCAAAAAAATTAAATGAATATTACAAACAAAGTGAAAACATTGAACTTTGGGCAAATCGTTTTCTACTTATTCTTTCTCACTTATCGATGTTACTTACTTTGTATCTTACAAGTGATAGAGCGATTCAAGGTAGTTTTGATCTGGTGTTTTATCCTGCATTAGCATTGATGGTTTTTGGCTTCCTTTGAAGGTCTAGCTGGTATACCCAATGCAGCAAAAATCTCTCGATTATTCTTCTAGTGCAGCTAAGGAGTTATGTCAGTTAGAGTCATATCATGTTTTGAAAAATGAAGGTAAGGAAAAAATTAATCTTAATTTGATCAAGGGTGATATTAAATTTAAAAATCTGTTTTTTTCGTATCATCAAAAGGAGAATGCATTTATCAAAGACTTGAGTCTAAACATCAATTATGGTGATAAAATTGCTTTTGTTGGTTTGAGTGGAAGTGGGAAAACGACAGTAGCGAAGTTGATTATGAATTTATGGTCTGAAGATAAGGGAGAAAGATATTTGGGTCAGTACAACTATAATGATATTTCACAGGAAGCATTGTGGTGTCATATTGGTATGCTTGAGCAAAAAAACCGTATTTTTTTAACACTTCTATTAGAGAAAATTTATTATTAGCCTCTCCTTCTGCAAGTGATAATGAATTATGGCACGTACTTATGAGTGTTAAGTTAGATAAGAAAAATTAAATCATTAAAAAAATGGATTAGATGAAGTACTTGGTGAAAACGGAACGGGGCTTTCTGGCGGAGAGAAGACTCGTCTTGCTTTAGCGAGATTGGTGCTCAGAAACCCTTCTATCGTGATTTTTAGATGAACCTTATAGTGGTTTAGATGAAAAAGACAAAAGAATGACGTAAGTAATTTTATTCAAGAGTGGTCTAAAGGAAAAAAACACAGATTTTTAATTACACATGAGTTTAATCATTTGGAAGATTATGATACAATCTATATATTTAAAAGCAGGAAAAAAATTATCGAGAATGGTGATCACAATACATTAATGCGCTTAGGTGGTGAATACCAAAAATTCTATGACTTGAATAAGATTCGAATTTAGGAGGAACGATTTATGTTTCAGATACGCCAAAATAAAGAAATAATCTGGCTAGAAGTACAAGCAATCAAACAAACTGAAAAAAAGTGATTCATGCCTTTTTCTACAAGATTGGGTGGTGTTAGTCAATTCCCTTATAGAAGTTTAAATCTTGGTTTATATACGAATGATGATGAAAATGATGTTATTGAAAACAGAAAGCGTTTTTTACGTCCATTTAGTGTTGACCCAAACTGTGTAGCAACAGTTAAACAAATACATTCTGATAAAATTGTGCGTGTAGATGAGAATTTCATGGCAAATCCTTTCTTACAAAAAATAGAAAACTGTCTAGAGGCAGATGCTTTAATTACAAATAAAAAAGGGATTGCTTTATTTGTCAATTATGCGGATTGTGTACCTTTAATTATTTTGGATCCTAAGAAAGAAGCAATTGCCGCTGTCCATGCGGGTTGGCGGGGCACTTTAAAAGGTATAGGTGCGAAAGTTGTTAAAGAAATGATAAGTCAATTTGATTCAAGTCCTGAGGATATTATTGTAGCCATAGGACCTTCTATTGGACCATTAGATTTTGAGATTGGCTTAGATGTCATAGAAGAGATAAAACAGCATTATCCAACGTACACTGAATTACTGGTGCCAAGTAGAGAGAACCATGCTTATTTTTGATATTTGGCTAGCAAATGAATGGCAACTTCAAAGTGTTGGCATAAAGAAAGAAAATATTCATCTTGCAAGGTTATCAACAATGAAACGAAATGATTTATTTTTTTCACATCGCAAGAGTTTGTTGGGAGAAACTGGAAGAATGGGAACCTTTATTATGCTAACTTAAAAAACACTCCTCAAATGTTTTTATGATTTCATTTGAGGAGTGTTTTAGATTATAAATTTGAATTTATACGTTTCTTTGTTATAATTGTTAGTGAGTATTTAGGAGGTGAACAGATGTCGTTTATACAAAAAAACAAAACATGAATTGGTCATTAATCATATAAAAAAACACTCGCTATTGGAGAAAAAAAGTTTCTGTTCGCCGTTTGGCAAAAAGATTTAAAAAAATAAGTGAGGGTACCGTTTATCGAGCAATTAAAGAAGCGGAGAATCTTGGCTTAGTGTCTTCTATTCCTAAGGTAGGAACCATTAGAATTGAACCAGATGTGGAAAGGTCGATAGATAGTTTATCCTATGAGGAATTGGTTTCAGTATTGGAAGGAGATTTATCTCAGGAATAGATCTAAAAAAAGAAAACACCTAAAAGCCTATTTTTGTAGCGACTGGAACAGAGAAATTAAGATATAAAAAAATTTAAGTAATGAAGTTTTTAATAATAGCAGAATACAATACATCGATTATTAGTTATGCTTTTTGAGAAAGAAATGCCTCTACTGCTTTGTGGGCATGAAAAAAATTAACTGTTGATGAGGTGAAAAAAAGGCAACTATCAGTAAACAACTATTAATCTCAACACCTCATGAGATTTTTGAAACAATTTCTCTAATTAATCAGGTTATTTTTTTGAAAAAAAGTGAAGAATCGAGAGCTGATTCGTGTTGAAGCAATTATGACAAAAAAATCCATGGACACTATATATCTCAGATACTGTCTCACAATGGCATGATTTATTTAAACGAACTGGTTATAGTCGTTTTCCTGTTGTTGATAATGAAGGGAATCTGAGGGGGTTGGTAACGGCTCGAGATATTACCAATACATCATACGGTACGCCTATTTCTGAAGTGATGGTTTTAAATCCTTTAACTGTCAAGAAAGAAGATTTAGTAGGTTATTTAGCACGATTATTGGTTTGGGAAAGTATAGAACTGGTACCTGTAGTCGATGAGGAAAAAAAATTAGTTGGTGTTGTTTCGCGTCAAGATATCATAGAGGCTTTACAAAGTTTACAAAAGCAGCCTCAGTTTGGAGAAACATTTGATAATACTGTAATGAGTGGTTTCAGTTTAAAAGAAACAGAACCGAATGTTATCATTTGTGGTAAGAGCTTAGAATTCATGACAAATGAATATGGGAAAGTTAGTGCTAGTAATCTTTCTACTATTGCAATTAATCTTTCTATTATTGCGCTTAGGCTTAAATTTGATTTAGTGACTGAAGTGATGCAGATTACTTTAAACCAATTAGAGTCAATTGGTTTAGAAGAGGAGATAAAAAGCAAAAAGCAGTGATTTATCCTTTTTAGAAAAAAATGAATTTCAAGTTTTTTTGTTGAAATTATTTCCAATAATAAGGTTATGGCGGTTGCTACAGTACTTTTTAGTAACACATGAGAAATAGCTATTTTTAAGTTTTGTTTTAAGGAGGGGAAATGAAACCTTTCGTCCATTTACACAGCCATACTTCTTATAGTTTATTGGATGGTGCTGCAAAGATTAGTGAGGTTGTAAAACGTGCTAAGGAATTGAATATGCCTGCTTTAGCCATCACAGATCATGGTACCATGTATGGTGTTGTTGAGTTTTTTTCAAAGCATGTAAAAATGAAGGCATTAAACCAATTATTGGTTGTGAAGTTTATGTTGCGGCTAGAAATCGTTTTGATAAAGAGCAAGGTAGAGATGAAAAACCTTATCACTTGATCCTTTTAGTAAAAAATCAAAAAGGTTATAAAAATCTATGTAAATTGGTGAGTTTAGCCTCTATTGAAGGATTTTACTACAAACCTAGGGTAGATAGGGAATTACTAGAGAAATACCATGAAGGTCTGATCGCGTTGAGTGCTTGTTTAGGGGGAGAACTTCCTAGACATTTAATGAAGGACGATTATGATAAAGCGTTAGAAGCAGCACTTTGGTATAATAAAGTTTTTGGAAAAGGCAATTATTACTTAGAATTACAGTATCATGGCATTAGAGAGCAACTAATTGTCAATCAGGGTTTAAGGCGTTTGGCGGAAGAAACTGGCATTGAACTAGTGGCAACAAATGATAATCATTATGTTAAAAGGGAAGATGCTAATATACAAGATGTGATGTTATGTATACAGACAGGCAAACGTTTATCTGATACAGATAGAATGCATTTTGATGGCAATGAATTCTATTTAAAAAAAGTTATGATGAAATGCTAGAAGCTTTTGCCAGAGGATCAGAAGGCTCTTGATAAAACCTGTGAGATTGCTCGAATGTGTGAATTTGAGTTTGATTTTTTTCTAAGAATCATATGCCCGCTTTTACACTTCCAGATAATTTTTTTGACAGAAAAAGATTATTTGAGAGCTTTATGTCTTCAAGGATTAAAAGAACGATACCAAAGTTTGGATGATAAGAGTTATCAAAGATTAGATTATGAATTAGAGATTATTAATACTATGGGCTACGAAGCCTATTTTCTTATTGTTTGGGATTTTATCAATTTTGCAAGAAAAAAAGGCATTTATGTTGGTCCAGGTAGAGGATCTGCGGCAGGTAGTTTGGTCAGCTATGTACTTAAAATTACAGATATTGATCCGCTAAAGTATCAACTTTTGTTTGAACGTTTCTTAAATCCAGAACGTGTAAGTATGCCTGATATTGATATTGATTTTTGTGTAGAACGTCGTGGTGAAGTGATAGACTATGTGACGGAAAAATATGGTAGTGAGCGTGTATGTCAAATTATCACCTTTGGAACAATGGGTGCAAAAGGTGCTATTCGTGATGCTGCTAGAGTAATGGATATTCCTTTACCAACAGTTAATGCTATTTGTAAAATGATTCCAAATGAATTAGGGATGACCTTGGAAAAAAAGCATGGCAAGCTTCAGAAGACTTAAAAAGAGACAATTAATGCCAATACTTCACTTTCCACTTTATATGAGACAGCAAGAAAACTAGAGGGTTTACCTCGTCATGCGGGTACCCATGCAGCTGGTGTGGTGATATCTAAAGAACCTTTGATGGAATATTTGCCATTACAAAAGACATCAGATGATGCTGTTATTACGCAGTTTGCTAAAGAAGATGTTGAAGATATTGGTCTTTTAAAAATGGATTTTTTTAGGCTTACGAACGCTTACTGTGATCAATAAAAACACTTGAGTTAATAGAGCAGAATTATCATTTAAAAACTTGATTTAGATCAGGCGACAAATGATGATGAAGCGACCTATAAAATGCTTTCAGAAGGCGAATCAATAGGTGTTTTTCAGTTAGAAAGTAGTGGTCTTCGAGCTATTTTAAAAGAACTGAAGCCATCTCATTTAGAAGATATTATTGCACTTGTTGCCTTATATCGACCAGGACCCTTAGGGAGTGGTATGGTAGATGATTTTATTAAAAGAAAACATGGTGCAAAGAAAATAGAATATTTACATCCTTTGTTGGAACCAATTTTAAAATCAACTTATGGCGTTATCCTCTATCAAGAACAAGTTATGCAAATCGCTAGCCAACTAGCAAATTTTACCTTAGGACAAGCTGATATGTTGAGAAGAGCTATGGGTAAGAAAAAACCAGAGATTATAGCAAACTTAAAGTCAGAATTTGCAGAGGGTGCCAAAAAAAATGGTATTGATAAAACAATTTCTGATAGTATCTTTGAGTTAATTGAGTACTTTGCTGGTTATGGATTTAATAAAAAGTCATAGTGCTGCCTATGGCTTGCTTTCTTATCAAACAGCATTTTTTTAAAATGTCGTTATCCAAAAAGAATTTATGGCAGAAACCCTCAATTCATATATTGATAATAATGATAAATTACGCTTTTATATTGAAGAGACTCGTAAGATGGGTATAGCAGTTTTACCACCTGATATCAATGAAAGTGGTTTAGGATTTACAGTAACAAAGGAAGGAATACGCTTTGGATTAAGTGCTATAAAGGGAGTTGGAATGCAGCCTGTTGCTAATATTGTTGAAACAAGACGAGATAAAAAAATTTGAGAGCTTTCAAGATTTTTCTACATCGTATAGACTTATCAATGGGCATTAATAAAAGGTTGTTGACTAACCTGATTGATAGTGGTGCCTTTTTATCTATACATCCAGAAAGAAAAGCTTTATTATCAATTTGTGAAGAAGCTTTTTCTATGGCTCAAGCAATTCAAAAGTCAAAAAATAGTAACCAGCTGTCTTTATTTGATATGGCAGAAAACAGTCATATTAGTGCATATGATGTGTTGCCAATTCCAAAAATTGAAGAATATAGCAAGGATGAGATACTTGCTTTTGAAAAAGAACTTTTGGGCGTATATGTTAGTGGACATCCCTTAGAAGATTATTCTAATGAGTTAAAAAAAATAAAAACAAGTCATACGATAGAAGCATTAACAGAAACACTTCATAATAAAAAGAGTAGTTGTGGGTGGGCTTTTACGTCAAGTAAAATATCAAACGACCAAAAAAAGGTGATATGATGGCAACCTGCCAATTGGAAGACTTATCAAGTACAATTGATATGTTGGTTTTTCCTAAAAATTTACAAAAACTACAACCAAGTTTATCTGAGGGAAGTATAGTGCTAATCGAAGGTAGATATAGTGAGCAGGATGATGATAAGAAAATCTTTATTGAAGCCATTTCACCATTAGTAAAAATCTGAGGTTTTTAGATACTACAAGAGAAAGCCGATTTAAGTTAATGCTACGCTTGAAATCTGAAAATGACAGAAGACTATATCCAATTTTATCTTTATTAGAGCATCATAAAGGCAATATACCTGCTTATTTATTTTTATGCGGATAGTAGAAAAAGTTTTTTTAAATTAGATAAAAAATATTGGGTATCTTCTAGTGATGTTTTATTAGAGCTATTAAAAACAGAACTAGGAGAAAAATCTGTTGTTTTTAAAGGAGGACATAGAGTGAAAAGTTATATTTTTAAATTTACTTGAAGAAAAGAGACATTGATTTAAAACGTGTTGCTGAATTAATTTATGAAACACAATTAAAATATTGTCCAAAGTTAACATTAGAGGAGTGTATGGAGACTTTACAAGCCATACTAGGTAAGCGAGAGGTTCAATATGCAATATTAACGGGTTTAACATTAGATAAATTGGCTGAGGAATCTCTTTTGCCATCAGTTTTACAAGAAGCAGTGGCAAATGATGAGTCTCTATTTGGTATAGATGAGGTAATAGGACTATCAATTGCTAATTTATATGGAACAATTGGCCAAACCAATTTTGGCTATTTGGACAAGGGTAAATTTGGTTTAATTAGAGAACTTGATAGTAAACATGGAAAAGTTAATACTTTTGCTGATGATATTGTCTGTGCTTTAGTAGGTGCTAGTGCAGCACGTTTAGTTCATCGCAGTGATTATGTGGAGAAATTGATATAATATGAAAATAGCAGTTTATTCAGGTACATTTGATCCTTTAACTAATGGTCATTTGAGTGTGTTAGAGCGGGCAGCAAAGTTATTTGGGAAAGTTTTTTTGTCGCAGTGGCAGAAGAAAGTTATAAAACCCCACTTTTTTTCTATAGAAGAGAGGATAAAACTAATAGAGGAGTCAGCAAGACATCTCGACAATGTTTATGCAGAAAGTTTCAGTGGTCTTTTGGTTGATTTTGCTAAAGAGAAGAATGCAGTCGCTATTGTGCGTGGTTTAAGAGTCATATCAGACTTTGAATATGAAATGCAGATGGCAAGTTTTAATAAGTATTTAGCAGAAGGATTAGATACTGTATTTTTTTAACTGCGGCCAGTAATTTTTTTCTTTTGTTAGTTCTAGTATGATTAAAAAAATATTGCTTCTTTTGGGTGGAGATGTATCTGCTTTTTGTACCACCAGCTGTGGATAAAGCATTAAAAGATATTTATCAAAAAAATAAAAATAAGATAAGATATTGTATTGGAAATTATATAAGAAATGTTCAAATAATGATGATTAAAGATAGGTTAATAAAAAAAATAGCTATTTGGGTATAAGTCTAAGAGAGGTTGATGATAAGAAAATTTTAAAGAGGTGTTTTAGTTAATGAATATTAGAAAAGCTGTAAAAGCTGCTATTGATAAAAATGACTATAAGTTACTATTAGATGCTTATCAAGAAGATAGTGGTCAGGTACTTAGAAACCTACAGCTCCATGTTTTTGGGCTGGCAACTGAGCCAACAAGATGGCAGGCAATTATTTTTTTGGGCTTGTTAGCAAGAGAGTTTGCTAAGGATGATGATTTGACTTATCGTAATGTTATACGTCGTTTTATTTGGCAGATGTGTGAAGAGGGAGCAAATGTTCCGTGGGCTTCACCGGAAGTTGTGTGTTCTATTTTAAGTAATACGGGGACCCAATTTGATGAATTTATTGGCCCAGTATTTTTTCATGCAAGTTTAAATGAAATTAATTATGCAGGAATGTTTTGGGGCATGGTACAACTGGGTGAAGAACGAAGAGAAAAATTTAAAGAAAAATTGGATGAGAAGTTTTTTGCTAGGCTGGTGTATAAAGATAGCTATGTAAGAGCCTATGGCGCATGGGCGATGATAAAAATGCCAATGATAGAAGCTAAAAAGCTACTTGGAAGCGCTTCTTGAAGATTCATCTGAGGTTTTATTGTATGAAGATTCTAGAATGAAAGCCTATAGAGTTTGTGATTTAGCACAAACTGCATTAGATAGAATTATGCTGCTTTTAAAAAAAGAGGCTGTTATGATAAAATAGGTAAGCTTGGAAGACAGTTGATCGCGGCGAAAGCTGAGGAAAGTCCGGGCTCCATAGAGCAGGGTGCTGGTTAACGACCAGTGAAGGAAACTTTAAGGAAAGTGCCACAGAAAAGATACCGCCAGAAATGGTAAGGGTGAAAATGGTGTGGTAAGAGCACACCAGTAACTTAGGTGACTAGGTTAGCTAGGTAAACCCCACCTGGAGCAAGGTCATAATGAAAAATCATAGGGTTGCTCGTCTTATTTTTCAGGTAGACCGCTAAAGGACTTTGGTAACAAAGTTCTCAGATAGATGATCATTAATACAGAACCCGGCTTATTCTCTTCCAGGTAGACATGAAATAAAACATCGTTATTGATTGTATCAATAACGATGTTTTTATTTTTCTTTCTGAAAAATTAACTTATTTTTATATTTGAATATACTGACAAATAAGTATTTTTAATGGTAAAATTGAACAAATGTCCATTGAGGGAACATTCTATATTGAATAAGGAGGAGAGATGGTATGCGTGAAATCAAAACGATACTAGTCGCAAATAGAGGTGAAATTGCTATTCGTGTTTTTTTCGTGCTTGTAAAGAGCTGGGAATCAAAAAGTATAGCAATTTACTCTGAAGAAGATAAGAACACATTATACCGTACTATGGCAGATGAGTCTTATCTCATAGGAAAGGGAAAATTACCAGTTGACGCATACTTAGATATTGCTGAGATTATTGGTCTAGCTAAGGCAAAAGGTGTAGATGCTATTCACCCAGGATATGGTTTTCTTTCGGAAAATGCAGAATTTGCTGAACAATGTGAAAAAGCAGGGATAGTTTTTATTGGTCCAACCTGTGACATGATAAGAGCGCTAGGGGATAAAATTCAATCAAAAAAATAGTGGCTGACAGTGTAGGTGTGCCAACTATTCCTGGGGTTGAAAAAGCCAGCCTATAACCTTGATGAAGCAAAAGAATATGCAGATTTTTGTGGTTATCCAGTCATTTTAAAAGCTTCCGCTGGTGGTGGAGGACGCGGCATGCGTGTTGTACACAAGCCAGAACAACTTGAAGCAGAATATCGTAGTGCACGTAGTGAGGCAAAAAAAGCATTTGGGATTGATGATGTTTTTGTTGAAAAGTATATTGATCAACCTAAACATATTGAGGTGCAATTAGTAGGGGATGCTTATGGTAATTTAGTTCATCTTTTTGAAAGAGATTGTTCTATCCAACGTCGCCATCAGAAAGTTATTGAATTTGCGCCATCTTTGATGCTTACAGATGAACAAAGAAAAGCTATTTGTGCAGATGCTGTTAAAATTGGTAAAGCGGTTAATTATCGCAGTGCAGGTACAGTTGAATTCTTAGTCGATAAATCTGGAAAAACACTATTTTTATTGAGATGAATCCACGAATTCAAGTAGAACATGGTGTGACTGAAATTATTACAGGTTTTGGATATTGTACGTGCACAAATTCGTGTTGCTCAAGGCTATCGTTTGGATGAACCAGAAATGGCAATTCCTCCACAAGATCAGATTACAATGAAAGGTTATGCTATTCAGTGCCGTATTACTACAGAAGATCCACTTAATAGCTTTGCACCTGATACAGGGACAATTTCAGTGTATCGTTCTAGTTCAGGTAATGGTATCCGCTTAGATGGTGGTAATGCCTATGTTGGTGCATTCATTAGTCCTTACTATGATAGCCTACTTGTTAAAGTTCTTGCCTTTGATATTACTTTTTAATGATACAGTAAATAAAGCTATTAGAGCCTTAAAAGAAATGATTGTTAAAGGTGTTAAGACAAATATTGGTTTTTTTAATCAATGTACTCAATCATGAAGAGTTTAGGAAAGGTCTTTGTGATACAGGTTTCATAGGACGTACTTCGACACTCTTTGATTTAAGAAAAGGTAATGATGAAGAGCAAAAAGGCATTGAATTTCTTGGCGAATAAGGCGGTTAATGAGACTGGTGGGGTTCGTCCATCCTTTGATTTACCAAAAAAATTCCTAAAAATTCAGCCATCACAAAAATTTATATGGCACCAAACAACTTTTTAGATGAAAAAAAGGACCTAAGGCTGTTTGTGACTGGGTATTATCACAAGAAAAAGTGTTAGTGACTGATACAACAATGCGTGATGCTCATCAATCTCTATTAGCAACACGTATGAGAACAGCAGATATGGTAGCAATTGCTCCAGCGATATCAGAATTAGGTAAAGACTTATTCTCTTTAGAAATGTGGGGCGGCGCAACTTTTTGATGTGTCTTATCGCTTCTTAAAAAGAATCACCATGGAAGCGATTAGATACCCTAAGAAAGTTAATTCCAAATGTCTTATTCCAGATGCTGTTCCGTGGTGCTAATGCAGTAGGGTATAAAAATTATCCTGATAATGTTATTCGAGAATTTATTCGTGAAGCAGCTAGTTCTGGTATCGATGTATTCCGTATTTTTGACTCACTAAATTGGCTTAAAGGTATGGAAATTTCCATTGATGAGGCACTCAAGCAAAATAAAATTGTCGAAGGTTGCTTATGTTATACAGGGGATATTACTGATAAGTCTCGCACAAAATATAACTTAGACTACTATGTTAGAATGGCAAAATCTTTAGAATCTCTTGGTTGTCATATGTTAGGCATCAAAGATATGTCTGCACTTCTTCGTCCACAAGCAGCATATGAATTGGTCACTGCTTTGAAGGAAAATATTTCTATTCCAGTACATCTTCATACACATGACACTACCGGTAATGGTATTGCAACATTATTAATGGCAAGTGCAGCTGGTGTTGATATTGTAGATACTGCCTTTAATAGTATGGCAGGCTTAACTAGCCAACCAGCAATGAATTCTTTTGTCGCTGCTTTGGTCAACACTAAGCGAGATACTGGTTTGAATTTAGATGATTTACAAAAATTATCTGATTACTGGCAAGGTATTAGACCGATTTATGCGCAGTTTGAATCAGATATGAAAACAGGTAGTGCTGAAATCTATAAATATGAAATACCAGGTGGTCAGTATTCTAATTTAAAACCTCAAGTTGAAAGTTTTGGTTTAGGCCATCAATTTGAAGAAGTTAAGGAAATGTATAGTACTGTTAATGATATGCTAGGTGATATCATTAAAGTTACGCCTTCTTCAAAAAGCAGTTGGAGATATGGCAATTTTTATGGTTCAAAATCAATTGACCCCAGAAAATATTTATGAAAAAGGTAAAAATCTTGACTTCCCAGATTCTATAGTTTCTTACTTTGAGGGAATGATGGGACAACCTGAAGGTGGTTTCCCAAAAGACCTACAAAAGATCATTTTAAAAGACAAGGAAGCTATTACTTGTCGTCCAGGTGAACTTCTAGAAGATGAAGACTTTAGTAAGATAGAAGAATATTTAAGAGAAACTTATCAAATTGAGCCAAATAAGAGAGCACTTTTAAGTTATGCACTTTATCCTAAGGTTTATGATGATTATCGTAAAGTATTGGATAATGAAGTTAATTATACCTATATGTCAAGTGATGTGTACTTCCATGGTATTGCAGAAGGTCAAACAGCTGATGTTGCTTTAAATGAAGGTAAAGTACTTACCATTCGTCTTGTTGAAATTAAAGAAGTAGATGAAGAAGGTTATTCTACGGTAATTTTTGAAGTTAATGGTAGTAGAAGAGCAGTACGTGTAGAAAATAAAGCGGCAACACATAGTATTTCTGTTGTAAGAAAACCTATGGCGGATCAAGATAACCCATCACATATAGGTGCAAATATTCCAGGAACAGTACTGAAAATCTTTGTTAGTGAAGGCGATGTTGTCAAAGAAAATCAACCAGTTATGGTTATTGAAGCTATGAAAATGGAAACTAATGTACTAGCGCCAAGAGAGGGTACAATAGATAAGATTTTTAGTAGAAGAAGGTAAACAAGTAGAGGCAGGCGAGTTAATTATTGAGCTTTTTGTAAAAATAAAAATAAGATAATTGCATAAGAAAGAAGGTAGGAACAATGGACATGAACGGTTTTAATGAGCAATTACTAGAAGTTTTAAACAAAATTAGTAGTGTTGTATGGGGTCCAGCAATGCTCATATTGCTACTTGGAACAGGGCTTTATTATACTGTTAGACTTCGAGGATTAGCTTTTACAAAGCTACTTAGAGCCTTTAAAGAAATCTTTAAGGGTGATGGCGATGATGAGGGTGATGTCTCTACTTATGGCGCGCTATCAACAGCTTTAGCGGCTACAATTGGTACTGGTAGTATTGTTGGGGTTGCAACAGCTTTAACAGTTGGTGGACCAGGTGCATTGTTTTTGGATGTGGGTATCAGCCCTTTTGGGGATGTCAACAAAGTATGCAGAAGGTTTCTTAGCAATAAAATACCGTTCTTTTGATGAACATGGTCGAGTTGCCGGTGGCCCGATGTATTATATCGAAAATGGTCTTGGGAAAAAATTCAGATGGCTAGCTAAGGCGTTTGCATTTTTTGGTATGTTTACTGCTCTTTTAGGCTCAGGTACTTTCCCACAAGTTAATGCAATCACACAAGCAACTAATACAGCTTTTTAACTTTCCTGTTTGGGATTGTTGGTGTTGTGATTACGATTGGGGCTGCAGTTGTTATTATCGGTGGGATTAAATCAATCGCTAATTTTGCATCTTTAGTTGTTCCATTCATGGCGGCATTATATGTTATAGGTTCTCTTATTATTTTTAGGTGTGAATCATGAACACATAGGTGAAGCATTTAATCAAATTTTCACTTATGCCTTTGAACCTTATTCTATGGCAGGTGGTGCTGCTGGTGGAATTATTATTTTAGCAAGTCAAGGGCTGCAACTTGGGGTAGCACGTGGTGTTTATACCAATGAAGCTGGTCTTGGTTCTTCTCCAATAGTTATGGCTGCGGCGAAATCAAGTGATACAGTTAAGCAGGGGCTTGTAGCTTTAACCTCAGTTTTTTTATTACCACAATTATTGTTTGTACAATGACTGGGCTTGTTATTTTGACTTCTGGTTTGTTAGGCACTCCAGGTTTGGATGGTGCTGCTTTGTCTAATGCTGCATATGGACAATCTTTACCATATGAAGCTGGGAAGTATATTGTTACCTTAGGTTTAATATTCTTTTCATTTACCACCATTGTAGGTTGGGCTTATTATGGGGAACGCTGTGTAGTTTATCTCACAGATTCTTTGAAATACATCAATGTTTATAAGGGCTTTTTATATTCTAGCAATTGCAGTTGCACCTTATTTAGAGCTTCGTGCTATTTGGACCTTAGCTGATATTACGAATGCATTGATGGCTATTCCTAACCTTATTGGTCTACTGTTCTTAAGTCCAATTGTTATTTCTGAAACCAAAGCTTATTTTTGAACGTGAAAAAAATATCTTCAAGGGAAGCAATAATCTATTTTTTTATAATGAATACCCCTCAAAAAAATCTGTAATTACAGAATATTTGAGGGGTATCTTTATGAAAAAGAGTGATTTAGAGATTAATTTAAAAAAATTGAGTGTGATGAAGATGAAAGATGAAAAGTACTTAAAAGATGAAGGAATTGTTTTTAAAGATCAGTGACGTTAAAGATGATGATCAAATTATTACTATCTTGACAAAAAAATAATGGAAAAAAATCACTCTTTATGCTAAAGGAATAAAAAAAGTACAAGCAAGTTAAAAACAAGCAGGGATTTTTAGGAACTTATCAATCTTTTGAAGCTGTTTATGGAAAAAAACAATGTGGACACTTACAGGTGTGAAGTTGAATCAACCTATCAGTAGATGGCATACAGATTTATTTGGTTTGACTATTATTACACAATTATGTGAGATTATGGATAAAGTCTCTTATCAAGATGAAGAAATAGATGAAACTTATTTTTTTATTAATGCAAAAAAACATTAGGTTGGTTTAGTTTTGCCAATCCTTGGGTGGTAGGAAAAATATTTTTGAATGGCATATGTTAGATTTATTAGGTTATGGTAGTGAAATAGAGATTTGTACTTCTTGTGGTGAAACCTTTAATCGTGGTAGATGGCGAAGTGCTGCTTCTATTTATGGAGGATTTTATTGTAAAAAAATTGTTTAGATGAAGTAGAGCGTTCTTCTTTGATTTATTTTTGGAGAAGAGGATAATGGTTTTTTTAAGATTTTTTTAGAAATAGCAGATGAAAAAAATATAGCTATTTATTATCCAAGTAGCAATTTAAAGAAGAAAATGGATGTCTATTTTTAAAAAAAGTTTGGGAATATTTTTTTGATTTTTTTCTTTAAGTACCTATAGATTTTTCCAATAAAATAACGTAATAAGTAAAAAAATTGACTTTTTGAATTTGAAATGGTATCTTAAGTCGTGAAGAGCGTTGATCAAGATAAGAAGAAATATTACCGATAAGCGAGATAGGGATGGTGAGAGCCTATTACTTTATTTCGAGAGCACTTGTGAGCTTAGAGAATAAAAAGTGGACCTTCTAGGTCAATCAGGGTGGAACTGCAGGGTATGAGCTCGTCCCTGTCTTCGGACAGGGACGAGCATATTTTTTTAGGAGGAGAATTATGAATTTTTCAAAAATATGATACTGACATTAAATGAATTTTTGGGGAGAATATGGCTGTTCAGTCATGCAACCATATGATATAGAAAAAGGGGCAGGAACCATGAATCCTGCTACTTTTTTTAAAAAGCAATTGGACCAGAACCTTGGAATGTTTCTTACATTGAACCATGTCGAAGACCAACAGATGGTCGTTATGGAGAAAATCCAAATAGATTACAACATTATTATCAATATCAAGTTATCCTTAAACCTTCACCAGAAAATATTCAAGAGCTTTTATTTGGAGAGTTTGACAAAACTAGGCATTGATCCCCAAAAAAACATGATATCCGTTTTGTTGAGGATAATTGGGAATCTCCGACACTTGGTGCCTGGGGTTTAGGTTGGGAAGTATGGCTTGATGGTATGGAAGTGACTCAGTTTACATATTTCCAACAATGTGGAGGTTTAGACTGCAAACCTGTTAGTGGCGAAATTACTTACGGGCTTGAAAGACTTGCTATGTTTATACAAGAAAAAAAGAAAATGTATATGATATTACATGGGTTGGGGATGTGACCTATGGTGATATTTTTCTTACAAAATGAAATTGAGTATTCAAAATATAATTTTGAAGTTAGTGATATAGAAATGTTAAAAAAACATTATTCAACCTTTATGAAAAAGAAGCACTCAGGGTTCTTGAAGAAGTTTCATTGGTACAGCCTGCTTTTGATTATGTTTTAAAATGTTCTCATACCTTTAATCTATTGGATGCTAGAGGTGCTATCAGTGTAACAGAGCGTACACACTATATTGGACGTGTTAGAAATATGGCAAGACTTTGTGCGAAAAAAAGTTTATAGAAGGAAGATATCAATTAGGCTTCCCATTGATTAAAGATGAAAACAAACGACAACTTGCTTTTAGAGGCTTATCAAAAGGAGATGTAATATGTCTAAATATTTACTAGAAATTGGAACCGAAGAAATCCCAGCACGTTTTTTTGCCAAATATTTTTAGAGGAATATAAAAAGATTTTTCGAAGTAACACTAGAAGAACATAGAATTGCTTATGATAATGTTTCAACTTATGCAACGCCTAGGAGAGTTTGTATTATTGTAGAAGGCATTGCTTCTATGCAAAAAAGTTTAGAAGAGGAGATTAAGGGTCCTGCTAAAAAAATTGCTTATGATGAAAACAATCAACCAAGTAAAGCACTTGAAGGTTTTATGCGTGGTAATCATGTTCAACTGGATGATTTATTTGAAAAAGAACATTCTGGTGCAGTATATATATTTGCACTTAGAAAAGAAGAAGGGAGAGAGACTAAGTTACTTTTACAAGAGTTATTGCCTAAAATGATTTTGTCTGCATTCTTTCCTAAAACAATGCGTTGGGGGGACTATAACTTACGCTATGTTCGACCTTTAAAGTGGTTAGTTTCTTTGTGGGATGATGAGTTATTGACCTTTGATTTAGAAATGAAAACAGCAGATAGAATTTCAAAAGGACATCGTTTTTTTGAGCACTAACGATGTCATAATTTCTAGTGTGGAGACTTATTTTGATGACTTAAGAAAAGCTTTTTGTTATTGTAGATCAAAATGAACGATTAGATTTAATAAAATCACAATTAAAGGCACAAGATGAGCAAAAATCACATTAAAAACAATTATAGATAAAGACTTGTTGACTGAAGTGTTATTTTTTTAGTTGAATATCCTGAAGTCTTGATGGGTGACTTTGATCCAGCTTATCTAAAAAAATTCCTCAAGGACTTGTTGTCACACCAATGAAAGATCATCAACGTTATTTTTCCAGTAGCTGATGAAAAAAAGGTCATTTGTTGAATCATTTTTGTAACAGTGAGAAATGGTACAAAAGACTATATTGATGTGGTCAAAAAAAGGAAATGAACGTGTTTTTAGAAGCAAGATTAGCTGATGCGAAATTCTTTTTATGATGAAGATTTAAAGATAGTTTTAGAAAATAATTTAGAAAAAAATTAAAAAAAGATAACCTTCCAAGAAAAAAACTGGGAACAGCATATCAAAAAAATGGAACGTGTTTATAAGTTGACAAAATATCTAGGAGAAGATATATTTTGTTATGAAAATAGTGTTGTCGAAAATGCTTTGGTAGCGGCGCGATTGTCAAAAGCAGATTTAGTCAGTAATGTTGTAATGGAGTTTCCTGAGTTACAGGGAATTATGGGTGAAGAATATGCTTTGAAAACAATTAAAACGCCCAAAGAGACAGCACAGGCTATTCGTGAACATTATTTACCTAGATTTGCAGGAGATAAACTTCCAGAGAGCAAGGAAGGTGTCTTGATAAGCCTTGCAGATAAAATCGATACTATTGTTGGCTGTTTTGCAGCAGGGATTGAACCAACTGGTTCTCAAGATCCTTATGCTTTGAGACGTCAATGTATGGGTGTAGTACAAATTATCATTCATGAAAAAGCACATTTCTCTATTAAGAATGTGGTTAGTAAAGCAATGGAGTTTTTTAGCACAACAATTGGAACTCCAAGCAGATTTGGTGGATAAAATTTATGATTTCTTTAATCAAAGATTGCTTACCTATTTGAAAGATCAAAATTATGAATTACCATTTATACGTGCTATCCTCAAAGAGGGGTATGATGATATTTATGAATGTAGTGAACGTGCAAATCTATTAAATACGATCGTTGGAACAGCAATATTTGATAATCTAGAACAAACCTATAAACGTGTTAATAATATGATTAATAAACAAGAGCCAGTAGAGGTAACAGTTAATATTACTGGTAACAGTGAAAGTAAATTGATGAATCAAATACAAGCAGCTGCAAAAAAACAGAAAGTCTTTTTAGAAAAAAATCAATCAAATCGCTAGCTTGTCAGATGAGTTGAACCGCTATATGGATAACACAATGATTATGGTTGAAGATATCACTGTACGTAAAGAAAGACTTGCAGTGCTAAAAATGTATAAGAATTTATTTGCTTATCTAATTGATTTTTAATGAACTATAAGGAGAGAGATCAAATGGGATTTAAAAGTGATATAGAGATTGCACAAGAGAATAGAATGACACCAATTGTTGATATTGCACGCAATATTAATATTCCTGAAGAAGCCATAGAAGCTTATGGAAAATATAAAGCTAAACTTGATACTTCGATTATTGATGAAGTTAAGGTTAATCAAGCAAAAATTAATCCTAGTGACAGCCATCAATCCAACTCCAGCTGGGGAAGGAAAAAAACAACAACGACTGTGGGCCTAGGTGATGGTTTAAATGCATTAGGGAAGAAAACTTTAATAGCACTTAGGGAACCCTCACTTGGACCTGTATTTGGTGTAAAAGGTGGAGCTGCTGGTGGTGGTTATGCTCAAGTTGTACCAATGGAGGACATTAACCTACATTTTACAGGTGATTTACATGCTATTGGTGCTGCAAATAATCTTTTAGCAGCCTTATTAGACAATCATATTCATCAAGGCAATATGTTGGATATTGATCCAAGAAAAAAATTGTATGGAAACGTTGTGTTGATATGAATGATAGACAACTACGTTTTATTGTTAATGGTCTTGGTGGACCAACGAATGGTGTGCCTCGTGAAGATGGGTTTGATATTACTGTAGCTTCTGAAATTATGGCGATACTTTGTTTAGCAACTGGCATTAAGGATTTAAAAAGAGCGATTAGGGCGAATAGTTGTTGCTTATACTTATGCAAATAAGCCTGTGACAGCTCAAGATCTCAAGGCGAGTGGCGCCCTAGCAGCATTATTAAAAGATGCTTTAAAGCCAAATCTTGTACAAACTTTAGAAAAGACACCAGCAATTGTTCATGGTGGTCCTTTTGCTAATATTGCCCATGGGTGTAATAGTATCATGGCAACAAAGATGGCAATGACATTTGGTGATTATGTTGTAACGGAAGCTGGTTTTGGAGCAGATTTAGGTGCTGAGAAATTCCTTGATATAAAAATGCCGTTATGGTAATTTAAAACCAAATGCGGTGGTAATTGTTGCAACAATTCGTGCGCTAAAATATAACGGTGGTGTGAGTAAAGAATCTTTAGGACAGGAAAAATTTAGAGGCTATAGAAAAGGGTATTGTAAACTTGTATAGACATATAGACAATATGAAAAAAATGTCTATAAATTACCAGTAATTATCTCTTTAAATCGTTTTTCCTACAGATACTGACGCTGAAATCGCTTTAGTTCAAAAATCTATGTCAACTAAAAAGGTGCTGAAGCTGTTTTTGTATGAAGGCTGGGCTAAAAGGTAGTGAAGGGGCTAAAGATTTAGCTCAGAAAGTTGTAGAACTATGTGAGGAAAAAAAGTAACTTTTGACTTTTCATATGCTACTGATCTCACAATAGAGGAGAAAAATTTTAACGATTGTTCAAAAAAATTTACCATGGTAAATCAGTAGCCTACTCTGATAGAGCTAAAAAAAGCTATAGAGTCCATTGTAAAAAGAGGGCTACGGTCATCTACCAATCTGTGTTGCCAAAACACAATATTCATTTTCAGATAATCCAAGTTTATTAGGTGCACCAGAAGATTTTTGAGATTCATGTTGAAAATGTGAAATTATCAGCAGGGAGCAGGGTTTATTGTCGTACTGACAGGTTCTATTATGACAATGCCAGGCTTACCAAAGGTACCAGCAGCTGAAAATATCGATATCACAGATGCAGGTCAGATTATAGGTTTATTTTAGTAATAAAAAAAGAACGCTAAAACCATAGATGTTGGTCTTAGCGTTCTTTTTTTATGCTTTAGGATAGGGATAATGGATATTGAGAATCCTAATAGATTTTTTTGTTTTTAAATTTTTAACTATATGAGGTTAATGGTTCGTGATATTATACAGTTTCTTTTTCCCCAGACTTCTTCAGCAATCTCTTTTACAAGTTTCAATTTATTCCATTGTTCTTCTTCTGTAAGTTTATTACCTATTTCACAAGAAGCAAATCCACATTGTGGACTTAAATACAATCTATCAAGAGGTATATATTGTGCTGCTTCATGAATTCTTTCAATAATTTTTAGCTTTATCTTCAAGGGTTGGTGTCTTTGTTGTAATCAGTCCAAGTACGACTTTTTTTATCATCAGGAACCTTAGCTAATGGCGCAAATCCACCAGATCTTTCATCGTCATATTCAAGGAATAAAGCATCAACATCTTCTCTTGCAAATACATGATCAGCTACTGTATCATATGGGCCGCTTGAAAAAAATATGTGGAATGATAATTTCCTCTACAAATATGAGATGTAATTACAATACCTTCAGGTTTATTTTTCTAGAGCAAGATTATTGACAGCAAGGAATTGATCTTTTACTTCTTCAATATCAATTCCAGCTGCTTGATAGCTTTCTATAAAAAAACATCTCCTACAATAGCGCCCCAGGTACAATCATCTAATTGAAGATTACGGCATCCAGCATCAAAGAATTGTCTAATGATATCTTGATATGCTTTAGCAATATCTTGAATAAGTTCTTCATTAGTTGGATAAAAATTTTTCTTGTTGTTTCTAAATTTTTCTGGAAAAAAACCATCTGCAACAATGTTTGTGCTGGAGCTGGGATAGTATATTTTTGCAACTGTATTTTCATCTTCAAATTGTTTTTAAAAAAATTTATAATATTCTACAAAAGGGTGCTTCTTAGCTCGAATTTTACCTACTAAATAGGTATCTTCAACGAAAGCTGGTTCTCCGTTAAATGGTAGCCCATTTCCATTATCTTTATGTTCTACACCCTCTAATCCCCACATAAAATCAAGATGCCAAAAAGTTCTTCTAAATTCACCATCTGTGATAATAGGGAATCCAAGTTCTTTTTGTTTATTGACTAGCTTTCTAATCTCTTCATTAACTATCTCATCAAACTTTTTCTGAGTAATTTTACCATTTTGGTAATCTAGCTTTGCGTCTTTAAGTGCTTGTGGTCTTAGGAAACTTCCTACAAAAATCATATCTGGATGGCGTACTAATCATTTTTTTATGTCCTCCACTTTCTTTAATTGTTTTGTTGTGAGTTGTATTCTAGCAGATTAAAGAAGGATAGGAAAATATATATAAACTTTGTTTAACCATAGTTTCAATTTATGGACAAGTGATGTTCTAAGGCTTTTACGTAATCAGAGGTATATATGCTTAAGATAATATTTTTTTCTTTTTTTATGATGTCAATTCCCATTGTTTGATTAATTTAGAAAGGCTTTGCAATGATATCATGACCATTCAATTTATGATGATCTATTATTTCACTACGGACAGTAAAGCTATTGAGACCGATGATGAGGCTAAATAAGATCGCTCTATCTCTCACTTGAATGATATTTAGTAAAATAATAATGATATACAGATGTTTTTGCTTTTGGTAGAATGAATAGAAGAGATAGCTTTGAAAGGGAGGATAATCATGGCTCGATTTGAAAGTTTAATAAGTGTTGAAGATCTTAGTGTGGATGATGTTTTTAGCCATTTTTTTGATTTGGCAAGAGAAATGAAAGAGCAATTGGAAAGCAGTAGCAAGATGTCATCACACTTAAAAAGGAAAATCTATAGTTAATTTATTTTTACGAAAAATAGTACAAGAACAAGGTCCTCATTTGAATTGGCAGGAAAGTATCTTGGTGCAGAAGTGATGAACATCACTTCTGATGGCAGTAGCGTTGCTAAAGGGGAGTCACTTATTGATACAGTGCGTACTTTAGATAGGTTAAAACCCGATATTATTGTCATGAGACATCCAAGTAGTGGTGCTCACGAACTGATAAAAGATAAAATTGAAGCCCATCTATTAAATGCAGGAGATGGTACTCATGAACATCCGACTCAAGCACTTTTGGATGCTTTTACAATTAGCCATTATAAAAACTTTTCGGGCTTGAAAGTGCTTATTGTTGGTGACGTTTTGCATAGTAGAGTTGCACGCAGTAATATTTTATTGCTTAATAAACTGGGTGCAGAAGTGATTATATCCGGACCAGCAAGTCTTGTTCCAGAAGGATTGAGTAGCTTAGGTTGTACAGTGAATTACAATTTTGATGAAGCTATTGTTGATGTGGATGTTATTATGATGCTTCGTATTCAATTAGAACGTCAAAAAATGGGTCTTTTTCCGAGTTTTGAAGAATATACACGTTATTATTGTTTGACTGAAGAAAAGAATTCTGCAAGCAAAAGTAGATACCATTATTCTTCATCCAGGACCAATTAATCGTGGACTTGAAATTTCACCTAGAGTTGCTGATTCTTCTAAGGCACTAATTGAAGAACAAGTGACAAATGGTTTAGCAATAAGGATGGCATTACTAACAATGTTAAGTGAGGAGGTAGAATAATGTTACTTAAAAATGGTCACTTAGTTGATCCGATTCAAGCGATTGACGGGATTGTTGATATTCGATCTGAAAATGGCATTATTACAGAAATTGGACCTGATTTACCTCTTTTTAGAAGGTGAAGTAAGTTACGACTTTGAAGGAAAATATGTTTTACCTGGTTTGATTGATACACATACACATCTTAGGGATCCTGGACAAGCTTATGCAGAAACCTTTGAGACAGGAACACAAGCAGCTATTCATGGAGGGTATACAACTTTAGTTTCAATGCCTAATACTCAACCATCTGTAGATACAGTGGGTGTTGTAAGATATTTGTGTGATAAATCTCTTAATTCACCTTATGCGGACGTGTTACCTTCTGCAGGTATTACTAAAGGACTAAAAGGTGAAGAATTAACAGAACTTGGAAAACTCTATGAAGCAGGAGCAATCGCCTTTACAGATGATGGTTATACAATAAATGACCCTAGTGTATTAGTGAAAGCTATGCGTTATGCCAGACCTTTTGATCCACTTTTTTATGAGTCATTGTGAAGATCCTTCTTTAAAAGGTAAAGGTGTTATGAATGCGGGTAACCTAGCATTAAAAATGGGACTTGCAGGTATTAGCAGAGAATCAGAAGATATTATTATCATGCGTGATATTATGTTGGCAAATATGTGTAAGGCACGCATTCATATTTGTCATTTAAGCACAGAGACTGGTTTAGAATTTATTAAAAAAATGCAAAAGAAAAAAAGGACAAAAGAGTAAGTTGCGAGGTTACACCACATCATTTATTTTTTTAACTGAAGATGCAGTAAAAGGTTATAACACATTTGCTAAGGTAGCTCCAGCCTCTTCGCACTAAGAAAGATAATGAAGCATTGATACAAGGCTTAAAAACGAGGCTTAATTGATTGTGTGGGAACAGATCATGCCCCACATGCGTTAGAAAATAAAAAAATGTAGAGTTTGAAAGAGCAGCCAATGGCATCTCCAACATTGAAGTGACCTTACCACTCTTATGGACAAAATTATATTTGACTGGTCAATTTACTTTGAGCGAATTAGTCCAAGTAACAAGTGTTAATCCAGCAAAAATTGCTAGGGTCTAGATCAAAAAGGTAGTTTGAAGATAGGTGCAATTGCGGATTTAGTGGTTATTGATCCTAAAATAGAAAAAGACAGTTGATACTAATGAGTTTTTATAGTAAAGGTAAAAATTGTCCCTTCATTGGAGAAAAAAATTATTTGGCTGGCCATGGATGGTATTTAAAAAAATGGCAAATTGGTTTTTGAGTGAAGGTAGAATCGTATAAGGGGATAAGGATGAGATTTAAAGAGGTAGTGATATTAGAAAATGAGCGACTAGGTGAATATGAAGGTAGAATTTGGATTCATGATAAAGACCTTGCTAGAGAAGCAAAGCCTGGACAATTTGCTATGTTGAGTGTTGTAGGGTTTTTCAAACCCATTTTTTTACCTAGAGCAATCAGTATCAATCGTGTGGTCGGGGAAAAAAAGTTGCATTTGCTTATCAAGAAGTTGGGGAAGGCACAAGATTATTAGGGAAACTAGTGGAAGGCAATACTCTAAAAATCCTTGGTCCTTTAGGTAATGGCTTTGATTTGTCTCCAAGAGATAGTCATCTTATGCTGATTGGCGGAGGGATTGGAAGAGCACCTATAGAATGGTTAACTGAAGTATTATATTCTAAGGGTAATAAAATAACCTTAGTTTTGGGTGCTAAAACTAGAGAAGGTTTAGGCGGATTACTGGATACACGTCATTTGGATGGTGTTACGCTTCATTTACTGACAGAAGATGGATCAATTGGTCAAAAAGGATTAGTGACTGATTTAGTGGCTCATGCTGATCAAGTAGATTGTTTTTATGCTTGTGGACCAACACCTATGATGGAAGCAATTAAGCATATTGCTCAAAAAAAGAATATACCTCTTCAGATTTCTCTTGAAGGCAAAATGGCTTGTGGTGTAGGTGTATGTTTAGGTTGTACTTGTAATAGCAAAACAACAGACCACTACCATAAGGTATGCAAAGATGGACCTGTATTTTGGGCAGAGGAGGTGGATTTATCATGGTAGACTTAACAACGCAGTTTTGTGAACAAACTTTTCAAAATCCAGTGTCAACAGCCTCTGGCACTTATGGTTTTGGGATGGAATATGGGGAATTTTTTTGCCTGTAGAACGTTTGGGATCAATTACCACTAAAGGACTGACTTTACATCAGAGAAAAAGGTAATCAGGGTGTTAGGATTACTGAGACACCGTCTGGTATGTTAAATGCTATAGGTTTGGAAAATCCTGGGGTAAACTATTTTTGTGGAGGAAGTTTTGCCCAAAATGAAAGAGCGATTAGGAAAAAGCAAAGATTATAGCTAATATCAGTGGAGATACTCTGGAAGATTATGAAAAAATTGCAGGTATACTCTCTGATACAGGTGATATTTCAGCTTTAGAAGTTAATATTTCTTGTCCTAATGTTAAAGCTGGAGGAATGGCATTTGGTGTTACTTGTCAGGGTGCAAGTGAGGTTTGTCGTATTGTGAAACAAGCATCCAAGATACCGGTAATCATGAAACTTTCACCTAATGTTACAGATATTGTAGAAATAGCAGAAAGTGTTGAGCAGGCAGGTGCAGATGGATTGTCATTAATTAATACTTTATTAGGGATGGCAATAGATATTTATAAGCAGAAGCCTACCATTGGAAATATTACTGCTGGATTATCAGGACGTGCCATTCGTCCTATAGGTATTAGGATGGTTTATCAAGTTTCTCAGCGTGTTGGTATACCAATTCTTGGCATGGGTGGTATTAGTACATGGGAAGATGCTATAGAATATATATTAGCAGGTGCGACAATGGTTTCTATTGGAGCAGGATGTTTTTAAAAAAATCCTCAAGCGCCTTTTTGAAATATTGGAGGGTATCACGTCATATTGTGAAAAGATGGGATTTAATTCTCCTAGTGAAATGGTGGGACTATCATGGAAATAAATAAAGAAATAAGTGATAAAGTGATTATTGCACTTGATTTTTCCAACAAGTGCGATGGCCCTGGATTTAGTTGATGAGTTAGGAGATTTAGGAAGCTTTTTATAAGGTTGGTTTGGAACTATTTTTTTAAATAGTGATGGCCAAATTATTGAAGCATTAAAACATAAGAACAAGAAAAATTTTTTTAGATTTGAAGTTTCATGATATACCTAACACGGTTAGTGCAGCAGTAAGATGGGCGAGTCAATTGGATGTAGATATTGTTAATGTTCATGCTTTAGGTGGGATGAAAATGATGGAAGAGGCCAAGAGAAGCTTTAATTCTAATTCACAGCAAAAATTAATTGCTGTGACGATATTGACTAGTATGTCAGATAATGATTTGCAAGAGATTGGTTTTAATGAAGCACCATTTCAAATGGTGAAACATCTAGCAAATTTAGCACATCAAGCCAATCTAGATGGTGTGGTTTGCTCAGCACACGAAGCTAGTACCATTAAGAAATCTTTTGGAGATGATTTTGTGACAGTTTGCCCAGGAATTAGACCTTTATGGGCTGTGGCAGGTGATCAAAATCGCATTATGACACCTAAAGAGGCTATAAAGTCAGGTGTTGATCATATGGTAATAGGACGTCCTATTACAGGAAGTAAGGTTCCTAAAGAAGCTTTTAAAGACAATATTTACTGAGATTAGAGAGGGATTAGATAATGACTGAATTAGAGTTAATAGAAATATTAAAAGATACTGGTGCTTATCAAGAAGGACATTTCAAGCTAAGCTCAGGTTTGCATAGTCCAAATTATGTACAGTGTTCACAATTACTTAAATATCCGAATTTATCCGAGAAGGTATGCAAAGAAATAGGGAAGCTTTATGAAGATGAAGCCATTGATTTGGTAGTAGGACCAGCTATAGGAGGCATTTTTAGTTGCCTATGAAGTTGCTAGGGCATTAGGAAAACCAGCCATTTTTTGCAGAAAGAGAAAATGGTGTCATGACACTAGAAGAGGATTTTTATGTTGAAAAGGGCACACGTTGTTTAGTGACAGAAGATGTCTTAACGACCGGGGGTTCAGCTCAAGAAGTGGTGGACTTACTTGAACAAAAATGGTGCTATTGTAGTTGGCGCAACATCAATTATTGATCGAACAAAAGGTAATACCATAAAAATTAAAAAGTACCTTACCGATCTTTACTAGCATTAGATATTCCAACATTTACAGACGAAGATTGTCCTGAATGGTTAAAGGAAAGGCCTATTCAAAAACCAGGAAGTCGCCCAGGTTTAGTATAAAAGGAGAAAAAAATGGCTATCAAAGGTGATTTAACAGGTCTAGCAAGACATTTTTATAGAAGAATTGACTGATTTCTCAACTCGAAGATGGCCAAAAGATGTTCTTATTACTGAAGAAATTGCACTATACTTACAGGATTTAACACGAAAGATTAATAGAGAAATTGTTATTTACGTTAATAGAACAGGTTTTTGTTGAGACAATTGCGATAGGTAATCGTGATTCTGCTCCAGTGGATATCATCAAACAAAGACGAGGCGAAAAAAAGCTATTCTGGTATAAAAAAATGATTCACACGCATCCTTATGCTAGCGCAAAGTTTTTCATATGCGGATATATCTACATTAGAGAAGTTGTATTTTTGATGTAATGGTTGTCATTGGTGATGAATCACATAATTATTTGAGTGTTGCTTTTTTTAGAACCTAATGCAGATACATTTTGAAACACATATTATGGAAAAATCTTTCACCAGAAATTGTAGAAGAAATCTCTTTCTATGATATGCTAATGGACTTTGAGAAGAGTGTTATAAGAAGAAAAAAATATTGAAACTAATTCTCCCTGTGAACGCGCTATTTTTAGTCTTTCAGCCTAGTAAGGATGAAGTAGAAAAATTTGGCATTGGAACAAGAACTTCATGAATTAGCAAAAAAACAGGTGGACTTGATGTTGTAGGCGTATTGAGTCAAAAAAACAAAGAGGTAAAAAAAGTTTTTATTTTTGGGGAAGGTAAAAGAAAAGAACTTTCTCTTATGGTGCAGAACCTATCAGCAGATTGTGTGGTTTTTTTGATGAAAGGTTAAGTCCATCGGAAGTGGCTAAATTGAGCTTTCAAATTGGTACGAAGGTAATTGATAAGACAGTTTTTAATTCTTGATATTTTTTTGCACAAAAGAGCAAAAAAAGTAGAGAGGGTAAACTACAAGTGGAATTAGCACAATTAGAATATCAATTACCTCGTTTATCAGGTCAAGGAATAGCACTATCTAGACAAGGTGGTGGAATAGGAACAAGAGGTCCTGGCGAGACTCAATTGGAAACAGATAAAAGACATATTTACAGAAGAATCAATTTTTTTGAAAAAAATCTTTAAAAAGATATTGAAAAAAAATGCGAGAAGTGCAAAGTCAAAATAGGAAAAAAAGAAAGATGTATTTTTTTATTTTTCACTTGTAGGCTATACTAATGCAGGAAAAAGCTCACTTCTTAATTTATTGACTAATGAAAATATCTATGTTGCTGATCAGTTATTTGCGACTTTGGATTCAACAACAAGACGGTTACCTTTTTTTCAAAAAAGAGAAGTTTTATTGAGTGATACAGTTGGTTTTATTCGCAACTTACCACCAGAGTTAGTAGATGCATTTAAGAGTACTCTTATGGAGTTGGAACAAGCGGATGTTATCTTACATTTGGTAGATTTAGCTCAAGAAGGATATGAAAAACGAATAGAAGTTGTTGATCAGATGATAAAAAAACTTTAGGTCTAGCTGAAAAAAAAGCAAGTGTATATTCTTAATAAAGTTGACTTATTAGATGAAATTCCGCCATTACCAAGCAATCTTTTTAGGAGAAGATTGTTGTTATATTTCTGTTGCTAGCAATATAGGAATTGAGGAATTAAAGAGAAAATTAGAAGGATATCTAGAGAATACTAAAAAATATGATTTATGTGTACCTTATCAAATGAATCCTCAAAAAAATAATATCTGAATTGTACTCGTATGGTAAAGTAAAAGAATATAATTTATGAGGGACTATGGTGCGAATTTACAATTTGAAAGTAAACAAGATATGCCAAAACAATATTTAAAGTTTATAGATGAATAGGAAAAAGATGAGATTATGATAAAGCCACTGAAGGAATTTGCAAAAATTGAATGACAATGAGGCTTTGGTAGTAGAAGAAACACTAAAAGCAATGTGAACCTTATTTTTCAAGCTGTTAATAAGATGACAGCCCTAAATCAGATTAAAAATACTCTGTGCTTTTCAAAAAAAGAAAAAAAGTAGCAGATTTTTCATTTAAATGGTTCAACAGGCTATGGATATGGTGATACAGGGCGTGAAATTTTTAGAAAATGTTTGGGCAACAATTTTTTTCAGGAGAAAAAAAGCACTTGTACGTTCCAATATTGCTAGCAGGGACACATGCTATTGCCTTAGCACTTTTTTTGGCAATCTTCTGCCAGGAGATGAGTTATTGTCTATTAGTGGCATGCCATATGATACCTTACAGACAATTATAGGAAAAGAAAATAACATAACTGGCTCATTAAAAAGAATTGAATATAACCCATAAATTTATCGACTTGGTAGATGATGATTTTGATGAAGAGAGAATTTTTGAAAATATCACAGCTAAAACTAAAATGATCGCTATACAGCGCTCCAGAGGTTATAATTGGCGTAAAAGTCTTAGTATTGCTAAAATGGAATGCATTATAAAAAAAGATTAAGACAAGGAATCCCCAAATTATTATTTTTGTGGATAATTGTTATGGAGAATTTGTAGAAGATAGAGAGCCTCTAGAAATTGGAGCAGATTTAATAGCAGGCTCATTAATCAAAAAAATCCTGGTGGTGGTTTGGCACCAAGAGGAGGCTATCTTGTAGGAAAGGAAGAATATGTTAACCGAGCTGCTATGCGTCTAATGGCACCTGGAATTTCAGATGATGTAGGATCAGCCCTTGATTTTAACCGTCCAGCCTTTCAAGGTTTATTTATGGCACCTTTGATTGTTGAACAAGCACTTAAGGGCGCAATTTTTTTACTTCATGTTATCTTGAAAAAAATTGGGATATGAGGTGTCACCAAAGTATTTCGAAGATAGAACGGATATTATTCAGGCAATTGTTTTTTTAATACACCTGAGAAGTTGAGACGTTTTAGTGAAGGTATACAAAAAAATCATCTCCTTTAGAATCTTATGTGACACCTTATGATGCTTTATTACCTGGTTATGATGATCCTGTTATTATGGCAGGTGGGACATTTATTCAAGGATCATCTATAGAGTTATCAATTGATGGACCTATGAGGGAACCTTATATAGGTTATATACAAGGCGGATTATCATTTTTTCATATTGTAGCGTCTGTTTGCCGAGCAGCTAAAGGAATGGAGGGGCTTTAATGGATAACTATTCGTGGCTTTTTAATTATTTTTCTTGTAGTAGGCTTATTTGGAACATTTATTCCTTTGTTGCCAGGTTTATGGTTAATGTCTTTATCTATTTTAGCATATGGTATATTTGATGGTTGGCATGACTATTCAATGTGGTTTTTTGTTATAAGTTTGATTTTTAGCCATTGTAGGAAATTTAGTTGATTTTGGTGGCTCAGTTTTTAGGTGCTAAGAAGTTTGGAGCTTCCTCTATAGGCTCTATAGGCTCTATAGCTGGTGGTATTGTAGGAAGTGTATTAGCAAAAGTGCCAGGTGCTTTTTTTAGGGTGGTATTTTTTTGGTACACTTTTTCGGAGAATTATATCATAAAAAAATCTGTCAAATCTGCAGTTAGGGCATCAGCAGGTACTATGGTTGGGATGGCAGTTTCAACTTTAGCACAATTTTTAATTGGGTTAGTTTTACTAGTGACAACTATAATTAAACTATGGGGGTAGGAAGAAGATATGAATGAAACGAAGATGACAGTTGGGCTGATATTTGGAGGACCAAGTGGAGAGCATGAAATTTCATGTATTTCGGCTGCTTCAATTGCAAAAAATATTGATCGAGAGAAATATGATGTTATAGCCATTGGTATTGATCGCGATGGTCGTTGGTTTGCTCCTATTCCATTTAATGATATCAAAACTTTTAAAGCAGAAAACTATTTGGAGAATGAGGTTTATATTAAACCTAAAAAAAGGATAATGGAAAATTATATTCGAATAAGGATAATTCTTTAGTAAAGCAAGATAGATGTTGTATTTGAAATTATTCATGGAACCTATGGTGAAGATGGCAAGTTGCAAGGACTATTAGATATTTGTGGGCTTCCTTATGTTGGTTCAGGTGTAGTTGGAAGTGCTGTTGGAATGGATAAAATTATTTGTAGGCAGATTGTTAACTCTGAAGGCGTGGCTCAAGTTAAATATGTATCTGCATTGAGGCATGAATGGGAAAATGAACCAGAAGCTGTTCTCGCTGGGATTGAAAGTGAGTTAAATTATCCTGTTTTTGTCAAACCAGCTAACATGGGATCGAGTGTAGGAATTTCAAAAAGCAGATGATAGAGAAAGTTTGAAAGAAGCAATTAATGAAGCTGCAAGGTTTGATAGTCGTTTGATGATAGAAGAAGGTATTGAAATGCGTGAGATTGAAATTTCAGTTATGGGAAATAATGATCTTTTTGTTTCTCTACCAGGTGAAATTTTATCAGCGCAGGCTTTTTATGATTATGAAACGAAATATCATAATACAGAAAGCAAGACGCAAGTACCAGCTAATTTAGATGAAGATACTATTGCAAATTTACAGATGATAGCTAAGAAAGTCTACAAGGCATTAGATTTAGCAGGCTTAAGCCGAGTGGATTTTTTTATAGAAAAAAATACCAATCAAATTTATTTTTAATGAGGTTAATACTTTACCAGGTTTTACGGATATTAGTATGTACGCACAAATGTGGCAAGCTAGTGGTATAGAAATGGGTATATTGATAGAGGAATTAATTAATTTAGCTTTTTAAAAAGAAGATCTGATTTAAATAGAAACGAAATACAAGCATAGGAGATAATGATGGCAAAAACCTAGTAAAAAGAAATTTTTGAAAGAGCAACGTGTAGAATTAGGCTCACAAGAACAAAAACAAGAGGCTTTAAAAAATGCACTTGGAAAAATTGAAGAAAAATTTGGGCAAGGCGCTATTATGCGCTTTGGTGAACAAAAAAACGGTTGAAATTGATGCTATCCCGACTGGCTCTGTAGCATTGGATATAGCACTCGGCATTGGTGGTATTCCACGTGGGAGAATCACCGAAATTTATGGACCAGAATCATCAGGTAAAACAACATTGACTTTGCATATTATTGCAGAGGCTCAAAAAATGGGTGGTATAGCAGCATTTATTGATGCTGAACATGCGCTTGATCCAGTTTATGCTAAAAAAATTGGTGTTGATATTGATAATTTGCTCGTCAGTCAACCAGATAATGGTGAACAAGCATTAGAGATTTGTGATGCTTTAGTGAGAAGTGGAGCAGTAGATTTAGTGGTTGTCGATTCAGTCGCTGCATTAACACCACGAGCAGAAATTGAGGGAGATATGGGCGAATCTCATGTAGGCTTATTGGCTAGACTGATGAGTCAAGCATTGAGAAAAATTAACAGGATCAGTAGGTTTAAATAATACAGCTTTTAGTATTTATCAATCAAATTAGAGAAAAAAATAGGTGTAATCTATGGTAGTCCAGAAACCACACCTGGTGGACGAGCACTTAAGTTTGCGACCTCTGTACGAATGGATATTCGTCGTGGAGAAGCGATCAAAAAGGTGAGGAAGAGTATGGGCGAAGAACTAAGGTTCGTGTTGTTAAAAAAACAAAGTGGCGCCTCCTTTTAAAGTAGTAGAATTTGATATTATTTATGGTGAAGGAATTTCTAAAAGAAAGTGGCATTATTGATATTGCTGTTGATTTAGGTATTATTAATAAGAGTGGATCATGGTATTCCTACAATGGTGATCGATTAGCACAGGGTAAGGATAAGGTTAGAATATATTTACAAGAAAATCCTGAAATTAGAGAAGAAATTGAAACAGCAATCAGAGATGCTGATCAAGCTTTTAAAAAAAATGAATTTGTGCTTTCTGGTGGTTCAGAGTCTGAAGAATTATCTGAGAAAAATGAAGATATTCTTGATGAAGAAGAAGCATTATTAGGGGATTTAGCAGCTTTTTTGATGATGAAGAAAATAATGAATGATAATTTAAAAAGAAAAAAACACTTAAATATATTTTTATATAAAATGCGAACTGAAAAAAAGAGGTCAGAAAGTTTTTTTGCAAGAGAAGCATGGTGCTGCACAAGAAGAGGTTGAAGATATTATCCAATATTTATACTCCTATAATTATCTTGATGATGAGAAATATGCTGAGATGTTTGTACGTGATAAATTGCGTTTTTTTCTCCTGTTGGAAGAATAAAAATGTCTTATGAACTTTCAAATAGAGGTATTTCATCAGATATAATTAGTAATATTGTTGAAGAATACCTTTATCTTGAAAAAGAAATCGAAATTGCTAAATATTTACTAGAGAAAAAAAGGAAAAATTAGCTGATAGTACAGTTAAAAAAACAGAGATACTTATATTCTAGAGGCTTTTTCTAATTCAGCAATCGCTAGAGCAGTAAAATTGGATGAAAATAATTATGAATAAGCGTACTGAGATTTATAAAAAAAGGTGTTTTCTTTATTTAAGAGGTGAAGTTTTGGAAAATCTGTTAATTACACTTAAAGAATTACTTTATGTCTTTCCTGCTATCTTGATTGCCTTTACTGTACATGAATATGCTCATGCTCTTGCTTCTGTTATCTTAGGAGATCCAACTCCTAAATTAGAAGGAAGATTAAGCTTAAATCCATTTGTCCATTTGGATTTAGTAGGAACCTTAATGCTTATTGTTTTTTTAAATTTGGTTGGGCTAAGCCAGTGATGATAAATCCACAATACTATAAACACCCCCAAAAGAGATATGGGAGTGGTAGCATTTGCAGGACCATTAGCAAATTTTATTTTAGCTTTTTTATCATTTTTAGTGGTGAATCTAATTTTAAAATTAACTAATGGAGATGTAGGTATAGCATTATATGCGACTTATACTTTTTTTAGATATTTTGCTATTATTAATTTGGGTCTCGGTGTTTTTTTAATATGTTACCCTTTCCACCTTTAGATGGATCTAAGGTTTTAGGTGCTTTTTTTACCAATGGATATTTTTTTAAAGTATATGCAACTAGAGCCTTATGGTATGGCGATTTTAGTGATATTAGTATTTACTAATTTATTATCCACACCATTAAATTTTTATACTTGGAAATTTAATAAATATATTTGATGCACTAACAAGTTTGATGGTATTGATGTAAATCAGTGATTATTCATTCATAAATTGTTAGAATATATTATGAGAATAAAAGTCTCACGATGATTCGTGAGACTTTTTATTTTTAAAAAAATTAAGAATAACTTAAGGAAATTCTAGTACTGTTATTGTAAAATTAGGAGGAAAGCTTATGCGTATATTAGTAGTAGAGGATGAGATAAGGCTAGCAGATGCTATTGCACAAGTTTTAGAAAAATGAAAAAAATATGATGTTGATATTGTACATGATGGTGAAAGTGCGATTGATTATGCTATGTCAGAGACTTATGATTTGATTATCTTAGATGTTATGCTTCCGAAAAAGAATGGTTATGAAGTTGCCAAGTTATTGCGACAAAATAAAAATATCTGTGCATATTATAATGCTGACAGCCAAAGATGAAACCAAAGACAAAGTATTAGGCTTAGACTCAGGTGCAGATGATTATATGACTAAGCCTTTTTGAAGTAATTGAACTTTTGGCAAGAGTTAGGGCATTAACGAGAAGACAAGGGAAATTATTTTTTTGAAGAACTTTGCTATGAGGATGTGACATTAGATCTATCAAATTATCTTTTAAAAAGTTGGTGGTAAGAGTGTACAGTTATCACATAAAGAATTTGAACTGATGAGAATATTTTTTTATCTAGTCCTAGAGTTGTATTATCGAAAGAAAATTTAATTACAAAAAGTTTGGGGTTATGATTCTAATGCAGAAGATAATAATGTTGAGGTTTATGTTTCTTTTTTTAAGGAAAAAAAATTAGCTTTTTTTAGAATCAAAGACAACGCTAGTAACAATTAGAAAATTAGGTTATAAATTGGACTTATTACCATGATACGAGTTTTTAAAAAAAGGAAATTTATTCTGATAACAATGTCATTGATATCGATTATTTTAATTATTGTCTTTGGTTCAATTAGTATGATTTATTATCATAATTTAACTAGAGAGACATTTCATGTTATGGAAAGGGGATTTGATAATGAATTAGATATCTTTTATCAAAGACCCTAAAATTGAACCACGTACTCAAAGAAAAAGATGAATCATTTGGTGCTAGAATTCCTATTTTTTTCTGTAACCTTAACAGAAAATGCTCAAATGATAACTTCAATATTAACTAATGTTTCTATTAGTGAACAAGTGTTAAAAAGACAGTATCTCTGAAGTTCTAATTGAAGAGAATGACAGGGGAAAGTTGCAAGATTTAGATTTACTATTTATAAAAAAAATATAATAGTGATGGTACCATAAAAAAATTGTATTTGCAGATCAAAGGTATAATCTTGAGGGCAACTTATACTTTGATAAAAAAATTTAAGCTTGGTAGGTATTATAGCACTAATTATATTTGGTCTACTAAGTATATTCTTAGCTAATATGGCAGTGGCACCAGTTGCAAAAAGCATGGAAAAAAAGAAAGACAGTTTTTTTGGGTGATGTATCTCATGAACTAAAAAAACACCTCTTACAGTAATATTGACAAATTTAGCTATACTCTTATCAAATGGTGAGCAAGATAAGAATTTTTCAGATGAAATGGCTCAAAAAAACAGTCAAGAAGAAGCTATACGCATGAAAGAATTACTAGATAAGATGCTCTTTTCTTGCTAAGTCAGAGCAGTATGAAATGGAATCCTTCTCTGAATTGTTTGATTTAAGTGAGCTATTAGTAAAAAAATTTATTGGTTATGGAACCTTTAGCCTATGAGAGAAATTTGAAAATAAAAACAGAAATAAAATCTGGTATAAGTTATTATGGTAATATTGGTCAAATAAAAGAGCTTCTTACAATATTATTGGACAATGCTTTAAAAATATTCAACAAATGACTCAGAGATTACAGTTTCTTTAAAAATATAAGGGTAATTATATTATATTTTCAGTCAATAATTTTGGAGAAATTATTGACCCTGAAGATTTAGAGAAAATATTTGACAGGTTCTATCGAACTGATGGTTCTAGAGTAAGAACAACTGGAGGATATGGCTTAGGTCTTTCTATTGCAGAAAGTATTATTAAAAAAATCATAATGGAAAAAAATTTGGGCAGAGAGCTCTGAAGATGAAGGCACAACCTTTTTTTCACATTACCATATAATAAACAGTTATTTTTACAAGGAGAGAATATGTTAAAAAAATATAGAAGTATTAATTTTATTATTACTTTGCTTATCATAATAGCGACAATATCAGGATGCAGTGTGGATACTCATCAGGATAATTTAAAAGAAAATATTAATCATACGATAGTTGTAGAAAAAAATAGTGAATATCAAAGTAAAATAGAAGTTGCAGAGTATATTCATATTTATAAAAAAATTACCTTCAAATTATATAACGAAGAATGAAGCGAAAAAAATGGGTTGGCCAGATGAAGGGACGTTGGATAAGATTTTACCAGGAAAATCTATAGGTGGCGATAAATTTGGTAATTATGAAAATAAATTACCTCAAGTTTCGGGACGAGTTTATAGAGAATGTGATATCGATTATAATGGCGGTAAAAGGAATGCAAAAAGAATCGTTTATTCAAATGATGGTAATATTTACTACACAGAAGATCATTACAATAGCTTTGAGCATTTATATGGGGATGACTAATGACTAAAATAATATTTGATTTTTCGAGAGTATGAAACTATAGAAGAATTTCATGAAGATGTAATTCAAAAAAATTAGCTTTAACAGATTATTATGGGAAAAAAATCTTGATGCTTTCAATGATGAGTTATCTAATTTATCTAAAACTAAGTGTGAAGTTAAAATGATTTATGGAGGTAAAATTTCAAATAAATATCAAGATATTGTTTATGAAATTATTCAAAATAATTATGAAAAAAATAATTTTTTTAATACAATAAGTTATATGATGGGCTTAAAATAATTTGACAATTGCAAGTTGATATGATAGCTTTTAGCACAACAGTATAAACTGATAAAAAGAGGAGTAGACCTGTCTTTTCTGATATAAAAAGTTGTATATTTTTTTAATGGAAGTACACACAAGCGGGAAATAGATGAATGCTAAGCTTTATTTCAAATTATTGCAGTTATTTAACACTAAGAGTTATGTTACTAATTAGATGAGGTGCTACCATTGACAGTCTCGTCCTTTGTGATGGGACTATTTTTTTATTTTTTTAGGGAGGAAATTATGTCTAAAAAGAGAATTAGAGAAAGCTTATAATGCAAAAAAATATAGAACAATATTGGTATGACATATGGGAAAAAAATAACTATTTTTGCACCATATATGGATGAGAAAAAGAAAAATTTTTTTCTATAGTCATGCCACCTCCTAATGTGACCGGAAAGTTACATATGGGTCATGCCATGGATAATACGATGCAAGATATATTGGTGCGCTTTAAAAGATTGCAAGGATATAATACATTATGGGTTCCAGGTACAGATCATGCTGGTATAGCGACTCAAGCAAAGGTAGAAGAAAGTTTAAAACAAGAAGATCTTTCTCGAGAAGCCATAGGAAGAGAAGCTTTTTCTGAAACGCTCATGGGAATGGAAAGAACAGTATGGCAATACCATAACTACACAACTAAGAAAAAAATTGGTGCGTCATGTGACTGGTCTAAAGAGCGTTTTTACCATGGATGAAGGATGTAGTCGTGCTGTAAGAGAAGCTTTTAGTAAGTTATATCATAAGAAATTAATCTATAAAGGGAACTACATTGTAAATTGGTGTCCTCATTGTATGACAACTATTTCAGATATAGAAGTTGAGCATGAGGAAAATCATGGGAAATTATATCATTTAAACTATTTCGTTGAAGATAGTTTAGAAAAAAAGTAACTGTAGCTACAACCCGACCAGAGACCTTCTTTGGTGATAGTGCAGTTGCAGTTCATCCAGAAGATGAGCGCTATAAACATTTGATAGGGAAAAAAATGTTATTTTACCTATTATCAATAGAAGTATCCCAATTATTGCTGATGATTATGTTGATAAAGATTTTTGGAACTGGGGTAGTAAAAAAATTACTCCAGCTCATGATGTTAATGATTTTGAGGTTGGGCAGCGTCATAATTTGGAACAAATTGTTGTCATGAATGATAATGGCACGATGAATACCTTAGCAGGACCATATGTAGGTTTAGATAGATTTGAGTGTAGAAAAAAAGCTTATTCAAGATTTAGAAAATACTAAGAATTTAGAAAAAGTTGAAGATTATGATAATGCAGTAGGTCATTGTTATAGATGTCATTCAGTTATAGAACCAAAAGTAAGTGAACAATGGTTTGTTAAAATGCAAGACCTTGTCAAACCCGCTTTGGAAGCAATAGAAAAAAACATGAGATTAATTTTTATTCCTGACAGATTTACTAAGGTTTATACAGGTTGGCTGGAAAAATATTCGTGATTGGTGTATTTCAAGACAATTATGGTGGGGGCACCGTATTCCGGTTTGGTATTGCAAAGATTGTGGTGAAGTGATTTGTCAAGCAGATACTCCGACCTCTTGTCATAAATGTAGTAGTTTAGATTTAAAGCAAGATGAAGATGTTTTAGATACGTGGTTTAGTTCAGGCTTATGGCCTTTTGAGGTTATGGGATGGCCAGAAGAATCTGAGCTTTTTTTGAAAAGTTTTATCCTACAAGTGTACTAGTAACTGGTAGAGATATTATATTCTTTTGGGTTGCTAGAATGATTTTTCATGGCTTACGAATTTACTCAAGAAGCACCATTTAAAGATATTCTCATCCATGGCCTTGTTTTAGATGAGTTGGGACGCAAAATGAGTAAATCTTTAGGGAATGGGATTGATCCCTTAGAAGAAATAGAGGCTTATGGTGCAGATGCATTAAGATTAACTCTAATTACTGGAACTACTCCAGGAAATGATGTACGATATCGCCGTGAAAGAATTGAAGCCTCTCGAAATTTTTACTAATAAATTATGGAATGCAGTACGTTTTGCTTTAATGAATCTTGAAGATTATAATAATGAAACATGTGCTTATGAAAAATTTAGAATTAGTAGATCATTGGATTTTTAAGTCGTTTAGCAACTGTTGCAAAAAGAAACAACACTTCATTTAGACAAATTTGAATTTGGAGAAGCAGCAAAAAAACAGTGCATGATTTCATCTGGGATGAAGTTTGTGATTGGTATATAGAATGGATTAAGCCTAGATTGTATGGTCGTCTCAACCGAAAGTAGTAAGTTGGCTGCACAATATACATTAGCCTTAGTATTAAACCAATCTTGTGTTTTACTCCATCCTTTCATGCCATTCATTACTGAAGAGCTATGGCAACAGTTACCACATCAAGGGGAAACGATTGTTTTTAACGAATTGGCCAGAAGAATCCTTAAGCTATTATAAAAAAATACTAAGGCAGAAGAAAGTATTATTTTTGCTGATAAATATCACAAAACAAATTAGAAACCCTAAGACGTGATATGAATGTGAATTTGGGTAAAAAAAGATTAATTTAGTAATTTTAGCAAAAGATCAAGAACAAGAAGATTTAATAAAGCTCTTGGAAAATTATCTTAAAACTATAGCAGGTATAGAAGAGGTTGATTATCAAGGCTATGATAATTTAGAAACATCTTCAGTCAGTGCTGTAACTGATGGCTTACAGGTATTTTTGCCAATAAAAGACTTAATTAATCTAGAAGAAGAACTCGAAAAAAACTTAAAAAAAGAGCTTGCTAGATTGGATAATGAGGTATTAAGAATAAACAAGAAATTATCTAATGAAGGTTTCGTTGCTAAAGCGCCACAGGATGTAATAGAAGGTGAAAAGAAAAAGTTAGAAAAGTATTGCCTTGATCAAGAAACTATTCAAAAGCAATTTGATAAATTTCAAAATTTATTAAAATAAGTATAGGGAGTGAATATTATGTTACCAGGACCAACCGAGTTAGTATTAATTTTAGTGGTTATTGTTATTATATTTGGAGCAGGTAAGTTAGGGGGCGTTGGAAAAGCAGTTGGAAAATCTGTGCGTGAATTTAAAGAGGAAGTACAGGTGGATGATAAGAAAAAAAAGAAGAAAAAAAGCTGATAAGAAAGAGCCAAGTGAAAGTTTAGTAGAAGAGGATAAGTAGAGGCTTATGGGATCAATTGGATTTGGTGAGATTTTTCTTTATTATTTTGGTCGCTGCAGTTATTTTTTTGGACCCTAATAAATTACCTGAATTAGGACGATCTTTAGGTAAAACAGTTAAGGAATTTAAATCTGTAATTAATAATATTGATACAGATATCAGAGAAGAAGTGGAAAAAAATTAAAGAAACAGCTGATTTTACTGAAATGGATAATACCATTAAAGAAATAAAAAGAAGTACATGCTGATTTATCAGAAGTTGGTCAGATATTACATCATGATGTAAATATCAATCCAATGAAATCATCTGTAATGTTGAAAAAAATCTTTAAGCACTGTTGAAATTAGTAATAAAAAAATAATAATGATATGGAAGATCTTGACAACGAATCCTTTGTTCCACTTGAAAGAAAGGATGGCAATGATGGATGATAAGAATATTACTGTTTCTGATCACGTTAAAGATCTTAGAAAATCTTTATTAATTAGTTTTTATTGCCATTGCTGTTGCAACTGCATTAAGTTATGTTTTATTTCTAGAACAATTAATGGTAATTGCAACAGACCCAATTACTAAATTAGGCATTGATTTAAAGTTTATAAGTGTATCAGAAGGATTTATCGCCCATATTAAAAATTACGTTTATTAGTGGCGTGATTTTTAGCTAGCCCTATTATTATTTGGCAATTATTAAGGTTTGTTTTGCCAGCCTTATATAAACATGAACGAAAAATTTTCTTAGGTATCTTATTTTCAGCATTAGCCTTATTTTTAATAGGGTTAGTATTTGGATACTTTATCGTGCTTCGTCTTGCTCTCCACACATTGATATTTGATTTTAGTGGGCAATTGGAGCCATTTATAACGATAAATAATTATTTAAGCTTTGTTTTTTTCGTTTTTATGTTGCCATTTGGTTTAGTATTTGAAATACCATTATTTGTCTACTTTCTCACTATAATGGGTATAATTACACCAAGTAAGCTTCTAGGAGTTAGAAAGTATGTTTTGATAGTTGTTTTTAATTATCGCTGCAATATTAACTCCTCCCGATGTTGTTAGTCAGGTTTTATTAGGTATACCAATGTATATTTTTATTTGAATTAAGTATTATATTATCGAAATTTGTCTACAATAAAAAAAGCAGAAGAAAGAAAAATGGCATAAAACTTAAGAATATGCTAATTTGAGGTGAAGATAATGGAAAAAAATAACGTCACTTTCATTGTTGGGAAAAACAGGTTTTGGATGTATCAGAAGGTGTTTTTTTATAGGATATATTATAGATACTTTTTGTAGATGATAATAAAACAGTTGCAGGGTTTGGTGTTATTAGTCAAGATGTTGAGACTACTAGCTTTTGTAGGGTTTGATAAAATCAAACATTTTAGTGGAGATGTAGTCATTATAGATAAATTCGAAAAAGACGAACTTTGTGTTGGTAAGACAATTTTAGACTTTCCTTTGATTACATTTTTCTGGAAAAAAATTATTGCAAAAAGTTTGGGATATTGCTTTTTAGTACATCAGGTAAATTAGAAGAAATTTTACTTGAAAATGAAAAAAATTGGATAAGTCAATAGGAAGATTTTTCAGTATTACAAGCAGAATATATTTCAAAAAAATTGGTAAAGAAGCAATTTTATCTAGTTTAAGTGAAGAAGAACTTATCTTAGAAAAAGCCTGATGAGGACTTATATCAAAAACCTAACTGAAACATTTCATAAATCGGAATTCATTGAAGGTTTATCTAAAAAAATTTAAAGATTCATTAGGAGAAATCGGTAATCGAGTAAAAAAATATTGATACAGATCATTTGAATCAAGAATTTAATCGTTTTACAGAATCTGTTAATTATGAAGTTGGAAAGTTAATCGATGGTTTAATGGAAAAAAATTTGCAATAAAGAGAAAATCTACATTTGATACTGATAGAGATGCTATTTTTTTCGTGATTTAGGTGGAAAGACAGTTGAAAAAAACCAATATATGATAAAAAAACGAAGAAGTTATATTGATGCCTGGACAAGTGATCACAATGGATAAGATTGTTCAAGTTATTGAAAATAATAAGTTAGCTGATTTGTATCGTTTGGCAATAACATTTGCTGAAAAAAAGAGGGTGAAGATTTTTGCTCAAAGCTAAAAAAAGAGAAGAGTAGGTATTTTGAGTGATTTACCAGAAGGCGTACTTGGTGAAGTAATATCAATCACTAGTGATTCGATATTTCATCAAATTGGTATTAATGTTGGCATGAGTGTGGTAGTTTTTAAAGAAAGCTGTTAATTCAATTATAGAAGTTGGTTACCATCAACTTGAAATTACTCATGAGATATCAAAAAATATTATGGTTTGTTATGAAATTTAAGAAAGAGAGGTGTTTAACACCTCTCTTTTGGTTATGGCGATTATAATAGATTTTTGTTATACTATGTGAGTAACTTGGCGTGCGTTATTTTTATGAGGGAGATTGATATGTTAGACGAGCTAATAAAACAACAACCTGAAAAACATAAGAATAGAAGACTACCGTGATTATATGCCATATAAAGTATGTACAGGAGGTAGCTTTTTTTAGTTTTGTAACTTTAGAGCGAAACCAAAAATAATACTTATAAAAAAAGATATTTGGTACAAGTTCACCTAATAAGTTTAATAAAGCAACTGGAAAAATTTAGAGATAAGAGTGTTGATGACACTTTAGATGAAAGTTACTCGTATTTATCACTAGACGAGGTAATAGTTTATTTAAGAAGTTTTACTAATCTCAATTCTAACGATGTTAAAAATTTTTTTGATGATAAATTAATAGATACTAAAGGATGGTAATATGGATAAAAGAAACAGACAAAGCAAATGAGAATGTTTTACCACAAGAAAAGAAAAAAACAGTTTTTCTCAAAGAGTTTATAATACCTTTAGTGATTGGATTGATAGTAGTATATTTATTAAGATTTTTTTGTCTTTGGATTGTACTATGTGCCTTCGGGATCCATGATTCCAAATTTGGAAATCAATGATCATGTTTTTTTGCCACAAAAATTTTTCTTATCAGATACATGATCCAGAACGATATGATGTTATCGTTTTTTTAACTATCCTATTGAATATAAAGAAAATAAAAAGAAGTTAGATATGTAAAAAAAGGTTAATGGGATTACCAAATGAAACAATCGAAATTAGAAATAATAAAAATTTATATAAATGGGAAGGTTATTGATGATCCTTTTTAGAGCAAGTGATACTGACATGAGCGATTTTGGACCCTATTACAATAGGTGAAAATGAGTTTTTTTATGATGGGAGATAATAGAAATCACTCTAATGATAGCAGATTCTGGGGAACTGTCCCTAGAGATTTATTAATAGGAAAAGTACAGATGATATATTGGCCAATTGGTCGTATTGGTTCAATGAATAAATAAGTATTTTGGAGATAGGCTTATGACAATACAGTGGTTTCCTGGACATATGGCAAAAAAACAAAACGGTTAATTCAAGAACAATTACAATTGGTAGATTTAGTAATTGAACTAGGTGATGCAAGATTGCCAGAAAGTAGCCAAAATCCAATGTTACAGAAAATAATTAATGGTAGAAAGCCAGTTTTATTGGTTCTAAATAAAAATGATTTAGCTGATCCAAATCGAACCAAGTTTTGGATAGATAAATTAAGTAAAGAATATAATCAAAAAAAGCTATTGCGTTAAGTGCAACAGATAGTAAGGCAAAAAAATAGTAAAATTACTTGTAGAGAGTATCTATGAGTTAACTCAAGAAAAAAAGAACACGTTTAGAAAATAAAGGTGCTAAAAAAATGTCACGATGCGAGCAATGATTGTGGGCATTCCCAATGTTGGAAAAAAAGTACTTTTATCAATACTTTATTAGGAAAAAAATGTAGTAGTTACAGGTAATAAACCTGGAGTGACTAGAGGCAAAACAATGGATTCGCTTATCTGATGATATTGAGTTATTAGATACACCTGGTATTTTATGGCCGAAATTTGAAAATTCAAATGTTGGAATGAAATTAGCAATTTCAGGTGCCATTTCTGATGAAGTGTTTGTTCAAGAGGAAGGTTGTTATTTTCTGATTAAACAATGTAAAGATTACTACAGTAAGTTTTTTGCTGATAGATATTCTTTAGATCAAGATTGGGTTAAAAAATCGGATCCCTATGACGTTATGCTAGAAATAGGGAAAAATAGGGGATGCTTATTAAAAGGCCACCGTGTGGATGAACTTAAAACAGCAAAATTAATTTTAAAAAGATTTTTAGATTAGGGAAAAATAGGTCGAATTAGTTTGGAGTAGGAATTAGAGTGAACGTAGATATTGTTGATTTATACAAAAAAATACAGAATTTTACCTTTCAAAAAGTCTTATTAAGAGACTGGATAAGATATAATCGTATAGGAAAGAATTGTGGATTTATAGAATTAAATGATGGTACTACTTTTTAAAAAAATATTCAGATTATATATGAAAATACATTAGATAATTTTGATATAGTAACTACCCTTTTTAACAGGAGTATCAATAGAGGTTGAAGGGGAATTGGTAAAAAGTGTGGGGCACAAACAAAATTTTGAAATCAAAGCAGGTAGGATCACTATTATTGGGAATATTGCTAACGGTTACCCATTACAAAAAAAGAGACATGGATTTGAATTTTTTTAAGAGAAAATGCTCATATAAGAGGAAGAACAAATACTTTTTTTCTGTTATATTTCATTTACGCTCTTTTCTCGCACAAGAAACACATCGTTATTTTTCAAGAAAAGAATTTTATGTACTTACATGCACCAATTATTACCAGTTCAGATGCTGAAGGTGCTGGTGAAATGTTTGAAGTTATTTCTAAACGAGATATTGAAAATAAAAAGTTTTTTGGACAATCTGCTCATTTAAGTGTAAGTGGACAACTTAATGCTGAAGCCTTTGCAATGGCTTTTCAGAAGGTTTATACTTTTGCACCAACTTTTCGTGCAGAAAATTCAAATACTACCAGACATGCTGCAGAATTTTTGGATGGTGGAGCCAGAAGTTGCATTTTATCGTTTGACTGATAATATTGCTTTTAGCAGAAGATTATGTGAAGTTTTTTTAGTAAAAAGACTATTAGATGAAAAAAAAGGATGAATTAAAAATTTTGTGATCAATATTTAGAGAAGGGTTTGATAGAAAAGTTAGAGAAATTTCTTAAAAACTAAGATACCTATTGTGACTTATACAGAAGCCATTAATATTTTTATTGGCATCACAAGAAAAATTTGCTTATCCAGTTTCATGGGGTGTAGATCTAAAAAAACAGAGCATGAACGTTATTTAACTGAGAAGGTTTATAAAGGTGCAATTTTTTTGTAATAAATTATCCTCAAAAAGATAAAGGCCTTCTATATGAAACGAAATGAAGATAATGAAACGGTGGCAGCAATGGATTTATTAGTCCCTGGAATAGGGGAGCTAATTGGAGGTAGCGAGAGAGAAGATAGACTGGAGTATTTGGAACAATCAATGCATGATTTTTGGATTGATTAAAGATACTTATCAGTGGTATCTTGATTTGAGACGTTATGGTTCAACACCACATTCTGGTTTTTGGTATGGGTTTTGAACGATTATTAATGTTTGTAACTGGTATAGATAATATTAGAGATGTGTTACCATTTCCACGAACACCAGGACAAATTAAATATTAGATAGGAGGCTTTATTATGGCTAAAGATGCAAGTTTTGATATTGTTTCAGAAATTAATATGCAAGAAGTGGATAATGCGATTAATCAAACGAAAAAAAGAAATACAACAACGGTATGATTTTTAAAGGGACTAAAACAACTATTGATGTTGAAAAGGAAAAGATACATATTGTAACGGAAGATGAACTTAGAATGAAAAAAATGTGATTGATGTTTTTGCAAAAGTAAATTTATTCGTCGCAATGTGCCAATTAATAATTTAGTATATGGCAGGTTAGAGCCATCTGGTACTATGGTGAAACAAGATGTGGAAATAAAACAAGGGATTGAAGCTGATTTAAATAAAATAATTCAAAAAAAGATATTAAAAGCGAGTAAGTTAAAAGTTCAAGCTCAATATATGGAAAAATAAAAATTCGTATAAGTGGAAAAAAATTGATGATTTACAAGCAATCATTCAATTGCTTAAGGAAAAAGATTATGGGATTGAGCTTCAGTATCAAAATTTTTAGATCTTAACCAAAAAAAGGCTCTTTAGGAGCCTTTTTTTGCTATTGTAGGAGAGATGATTTTGAAAAAAAGATTTTTTTACTTTCATTTTATTAAGTGGTTTTTATAATACCATTTTTTTACTGTAATCATTTAGATCAAGTAGATAAAAAGTAAAAATTCTACCTTATGGTGTATTTATTGGTATTTCACCTCAAGAAAAAAATATTTATTAGAAAACTATCAGATAGTTGTTATAGATGGGCAATATTTTTTTCGAAGGAAGATATAACGGAATTGAAAAAAATAAAGGTAAAAAAATTTATAGTTATTTAAATATTGGGTCGATAGAGGATTTTTAGACCATATTTTTTTCACAATGGAAAGACAATTTTTTTAGGTAATTATGAAAATTGGGAGGAGGAATACTGGATGGATGTTTCAAATTCTAATTGGCAAGATTACATTGTGAAAAACACTGGCAAAAAGATTTAATTGATAAGGGTATAGAGGGCTTTTTTTGTTGATAATTTCGATGTATATTATAATTATCAACAAGAAAAAAATTTATCATGGATTAGAAGAAATTCTTAAAAACTTAAAGTGCTATAATAAAACCAGTTATTATAAATGGTGGAGATTATTTTTATACAGAGATACTTACAAGAACATGAAAAAAATATTTTTTTGATGGAATTAGTCAAGAAAAATGTATTTACAAGTATAGATTTTTAAACACAAAACAATTTTATAAACAAAATGAAAATGTAAAAAAAGTATTATTTAAATTATTTAGATATCTGTCAAAGAAGTGATTTGAAGATATTTTTTTGTTAGAATATGGAAAAAAAATAAAGACATATTAAATGAGATCAAACAGTACTGTGATGAAAAAAAGGGTATAGTTTTTTTATTATTCCTCATCACTTGAACTTAATAAATAAATGAAAAAAATCTAAAATTTGTTGCAAAAAAAATCATATTTGAGACATAATAAGACCAGGTAGAAAAAGGAGGGAGGACAATTCAGTTTAATGAACGACAACAAGCAATATTGGATATTGTAAGAAGTGGAAGTCCAATTACAGGTGATGAAATTGCGGATAAATTAAAAAAACTACCAGAGCTGTACTGAGAAGTGATTTAGATTTTTTTAAGTCAACTAGGGATTCTTGTGGCAAAAGCCAAGAATAGGTTACATTTATAATGAATCTCTCAATGGATTTGAGGGTGTATAAGGAGTTGATTGATTTAGTTGTCAAAGATTATCAGAGTGTCCCGACTGTTTTTATCTGAAAAAAAGCAAGTGCATATGATGCCATGGTAGCATTATTTGTTGCCAATGTAGGATCGTTGTGTATTATTGATGAGAATAATGCATTAACAGGTGTAGTTTCAAGAAAAAGATTTATTAAAAATTAGCTTTAAATGGTTCGAATATAAAAAGAATATCCTGTGTCCATCATTATGACGAGAATGCCTAATATTGTTATGACAACACCTGATGAAAGTCTATGGTCTGCCGCTAGGAAATTAATTGTTCATGAAGTAGATGCTTTACCAATTACTAAAAAAACTTGACGAAGGATATGAAGTCATTGGTAGATTTACCAAAACAAATGTAGCAAAAAGCATTTGTTGATTTAGGTTATGGTGATTTGGAGAGAAAATATGACGTTCAATAAGAGAAAGTTGGTTATCTACATTTTATCTGATTCTTTAGGTGAAACAGCTCAATATGTTGCAAGAGCAAGTGCGAGTCAGTTTCCTGAGTATGAGGTGACGTATAAGCAGATACCATACATACCGAAAGAAGAATACTTAAGAGAGACCATTTCAAATATTGATGGAAAAAAACTTCGTTATTGATGTTCACTTTAGTTGTAGATTCTATAAAAAAACATTTGTTGTAAATATCTGTCAAAAAAACATAACATACACTATGTAGATATTTTATCAAGCTCAATTGATGTTCTATCACAGTTTACTTCTACCAAACCCCTAGGGAAGCCAGGAATTGTTGAAAGAATGGATGATGCTTATTTTAGAAAAATTGAGGCGATAGAATTTGCGATTAAGTATGATGATGGCAAAGATAATTCTGGTATAAGGGAAGCTGACTTAATTCTTCTGGGAATTTCTAGAACTTCCAAAAACACCACTTTCTATGTATCTAGCTTATAGAGGGCTCAAAGTGGTGAATATACCATTAGTTCCTAATGTACCTATAATTGAAGAAATTTATCAAGTTCCCAAAAGTAAAATTATTGCTCTAACCATTCGTCCAGATGTTTTAGAAGATATTCGGAAAGAACGATTAAAGACTATGGGAGTCCAAGGTTATAGTGCATATAATGACCTAGGTAAGATACTAGATGAGTTGGATTATGCTGAAAAAATAGCAAAGCGTATTGGCTGTCCTGTAATTGATGTTTCACACAAGGCAGTTGAAGAAACTGCAAATACAATTATGCAGATATATATGAGTAGAGGAGATAAGAGCTGTGAGTAAAAAAATATGTATACCTTTTTCATGAAGGTAATAAAGATATGAAGGATATTTTAGGTGGAAAAGGTGCTAATCTTGCTGAAATGAGTAGAATAGGCTTGCCTGTTCCTCCAGGGCTAACAATTTCAACCGAAGCATGTACAGATTATTTCAAAGATGGCAATATCATTTCTAATGCTGTATTAGATGAAGTTTGGAATTCTTTAAAAACATATCGAAGAAAAAAACAGGAAAAAAACTTTTTGGTGACAATACCAATCCTCTATTAGTTTCTGTAAGATCTGGTGCCGCTATTTCTATGCCTGGAATGATGGACACAATATTAAATTTGGGCTTAAACGATACGACTGTTATTGGATTAACTCAACTCACAAAAAATCCTAGATTTAGCCTAGATTGCTATCGTAGATTTATACAAATGTATAGTAATGTTGTGTTAGATATAGAAACATATAAATTTGATCAAATTATAGAAGAAGAAAAAAAGCTAAATGTAATGTAAAAAGATGATAGTTTATTAGGTGAAGAAAACTTAGAAATTGTTATTAAGCGTTATAAAGAGTTAGTTCTTTTTTTGAAAAAAAGGTATTGATTTTTCCTCAGGACCCCCAAAGAACAACTTGTAATGGCTATTGAAGCTGTATTTAGTTCTTGGATGAACCCTCGAGCGATTTTTATATCGTAAAATTAATCGTATTTCAGATGCTATTGGAACAGCTGTAAATGTACAGTCAATGGTTTTTGGTAATATGGGAGATACTTCAGGAACAGGGGTTGCTTTTACTAGAAACCCATCCACAGGGGAAAAAGAAGTTGTATGGTGAATATCTTATTAATGCACAAGGTGAAGATGTAGTTAGTGGTATAAGAACGCCTCAGAGTATTGAAAAAAATTACAAAATGACCTACCAGAAACATTTGATGAATTTGTATCAACCTGTAATCTTTTTAGAAAAATCACTATAAAGATATGCAAGATATTGAATTTACAATTGAAAATAAAAAAATTGTATATTTTACAAACTAGAAATGCTAAAAGAACTACAGCAGCTGCTGTTCGCTGTGCGGTAGAAATGGTAGATGAAGGTTTAATAGATAAGAATATGGCTATTACAAGAATTGATCCATATCAATTAGATCAATTACTTCATCCAAGTATTGATCCAAGTGCAAATGTAGAAATTATTGCTAAAGGTTTACCTGCCTCTCCTGGTGCTGCATGTGGACATGTTGTTTTTTTACTGCTGACGAAGCTGAGCAGAGAGGTGCTTCAGGTGAAAAAAAGTAATTTTAGTAAGAAATGAGACAACACCAGATGATATCCATGGCCTTCTATTGGCTCAAGGGGTTCTAACAAGTAGAGGTGGTATGACAAGTCATGCAGCTGTTGTTGCCAGAGGTATGGGGCGAGCAGCAGTTTGTGGATGTGAGGCTTTAAAAAAATTGATATCAAAAAAATAATGTTATTCATATTAAAGATCAAATAATAAGAGAAAATGATGTTATTACTATTGATGGGTCAACTGGGAATGTTATGGCAGGAGAGGTAGCTTTGATTGCGCCTGAACTTAGTGATAATTTTCAAAAAAATTCTCTCTTGGAGTGATAATGTTTGTCAACATGATGGACTAAAAGTTCATGCTAATGCGGATAATCCGAAAGATGCTTTGAAAGCTAGAGAATTTGGGGCTCAGGGTATTGGATTATGTCGTACAGAACATATGTTTATGGAGACGGATAGATTACCTATTGTTCAACGTATGATTTTTGGCAGATACATTAAAAAGATCGTGAGATTGCTTTTAAAAAGAATTATTACCTATTCAAGAAAGTGATTTTTTTATGGTATTTTTGGATGCTATGCAGGGTTATCCAACTACCATTCGTCTTTTTGGATCCACCACTACATGAATTTTTTTACCTAATGAGCTTAATTTAACACTTGAAATCAGTAATTTAAAAACATGATAATGCGGATTCTTCATTGATTGAAGAAAAAGAAAGCTTATTGAAAAAAAGGTTAAAAAAACTTACATGAGTCAAATCCAATGCTTGGACATAGAGGATGCCGATTAGGTATTGTATTCCCTGAAATCTATCGAATGCAGACGAGAGCTATCTTACAAAGTGTCGCAAAAATTAATTAAAGAAGGTAAAGATATTCATGTAGAAATTGAAATTCCTTTGGCGATGGATGTTAAAGAAGTTGAAATTTTTAAGAAAACATATTGATGATGAGGCTACTTTGGTCATGAAGGAATTATCAATGACAATTCCTTATAAAGTAGGTGCCATGTTGGAACTACCAAGAGCTTGTATTCTTGCTGATGAGCTAGCTGAGCATTGTGACTTCTTTACATTTGGTACAAATGATTTAACCCAAACAACATTAGGTTTTAGTAGAGATGATGCGGAAGGTAAATTCTTACCATCCTATTTAGAAAACAAAAATATTATCAGATAATCCTTTCGCCGTTTTTGGATGAAAAAAAGCTGTAGGAGCTTTAGTAGAAATGGCAGTTTTAAAAAGCTAGAAATGTTAAGTCTGATTTATCTTTTTGGTATTTGTGGTGAACATGGCGGTGAACCACGCTCTATCGATTTTTTTGTCATCGTACTGGGTTGACTTTTTGTTAGTTGCTCTCCTTATCGTGTACCTATTGCTCGTGTGGCTGTTGCTCAAGCAAAATTGAGACAATTATAAAAATAAACTTTTTAAGGAAGCAGAGGTATCTGCTTCCTTTTTCTATATATTTAAGAAAGTGGGTAGTGTATGAACATAGGAAATGAATTAATGGCTCTAGAAGAAAAAAATTTTTATCTCCTATAGCAACATTAAGTAAAAAAATAGTCGAGGAAGGCTTCTATATGAACCATATGATACGATAAGAACTCCTTTTTATGCGGGATAGAGATAGAATTATACATGCCAAAGCATTTAGAAGATTGAAACATAAAACACAAGTTTTCGTTTCTCCTGAAAATGATCATTATCGAACAAGATTGACTCATACTTTAGAAGTGATGCAAATAGCGAAATCTGTAGGGAGAGCTTTGCATTTGAATGAAGATCTAATAGAAGCTATAGCCTTAGGGCATGATGTGGGACATACACCATTTGCACATTGTGGGGAAGAAGTTTTTGAATAGTAAGTTAAAAAAAGGATTTAGACACAATGAAAATAGTGTAAGAGTTTTAAAAGAGATAGAAATTCATGGTAATAAAAGAGGATTAAATCTTTCCTGGGAAGTTTTAGATGGAATTTTACATCATAGTGGATTTGGTAAGTCTAAACAACATGCTACTACAATTGAAGGTCAAATTATACGATTTGCAGATAAAATTGCTTATGTTCAGCATGATATTGATGATAGTATCCGTGCAGGAATTCTTCAAGAAAATGATTTACCTAGTGAAGCGATTGAAATTTTAGGAAGATCTTTAGGGTGAAAGAATAACAACTTTAGTAACAGACTTGATTTATGAAGGAAGAAAAAAATTGATTTTAAAAAAATCCAAATAAAGTGATTGGTTTCAGTAAGCCAATTCATGATGCATTATTAAATTTGAGAAAATTTATGTTTAAAGAAGTTTATTTAGGTGAGGTTTGTAGTTTAGAACGAGAAAAGAGCTAGTTATGTTGTTGATTTTTTTATATGATTATTATTTTTAAAAAAATATTGATAAAATGCCAAAAATTTTATCAAACAATCGTAGAAAAAAAGATGGTAGAGAACAAGCAGTTTGTGATTATATTTCTGGTATGACAGATAATTATTGCGTGTATTTGTTTAAAAAAATTAACAATACCAAGATCATTTGTTTCACAAGATCTTAGTAATAATTTTTTTCAACTAGTCTTTTTTAGTAGATAATGATATAATTCTCTTTTGTAATAGCTTAGGATGGTAAAAATGTCTAATGAATATGGTTATATACCAGAACATATTATAGAAGAAGTAGCCCATAAGATAAATATTGTAGAGATCATTAATCGATATGTTCCTTTAAAAAAAATCAGGATCAAATTATGTTGGTCTATGTCCTTTTCATAATGAAAAAAACACCTTCATTTTTCTGTATCAGAGGATAAGCAAATTTTTTTCATTGTTTTCGGCTGTGGTAGAGGAGGAAATGCTTATAAATTTTTAATGGAAATTGATAACATTACTTTTTCCTGAAGCAGTATATCAATTAGCACAAATAACTGGGGTAGAAATTCCCACAAAAAAATCTTCTTCATACGATACATCTACTGAAATTAATAAGCGTTATTACATGATAAATGGATGGGCAAAAGACTTTTTTTGTGATAATTTAAGGGAGATCATACAGAAGAAGTCAGAGAATATTTAAAGAAAAAGAAATATAAGTAGTGAAAGCATAAAACTATTCTCCTTAGGTATAACAAAAAAAGATAGTTGGGATGCATTATTTATTTTTTTAAAAAAAGCAAAGGTGTTTCAACTAAGGAAATGTTAGAATTAGGACTAATTATTCCTAAAAAAAGATAACTCAGGATATATTGATAGATTTCGCAATAGATTGATGTTTCCTATTTTTTTGATATAACAGGTCAAATAGCAGGTTTTGGCGGGAGACGATTATCAAATGATAGTAAAATGCAAAAAAATATTTAAACTCTCCAGAAACACGTTTATTTTAAAAAAAGCAATCTGCTTTTATGGAATGAATATTGCAAAAAGTCATATTAGAAAAAAATAATACAGTTCTTTTTGGTAGAAGGTTACTTGGATGTTATTCAAATGATGCAACATGGTATAATGAACTGTGTCGCTCCTTTAGGGACTTCCTTAACGAAAGAACAGGTTAAATCGATAATAAGACAAACCTATAATTTCACTCTTGTTTTTGATGGAGATAGTGCGGGAATAACAGCAAGTGAACGCGCTTGTCTACTAATATCAGAACATAATGGACATGCTCGAGTAGTTCGATTACCTGAAAACAAGGATCCAGATGAGTATCTTAATTATTATGGGAAAGAAAAGCTTTTGCGTTTAATTGAGTCACCTCAAGAAAGTATCAGCTTTTTTTTAGAAAATGCAATAAAGAAAAATGGTAATGAAAGAATAGACCAAAAACTTAAGACTATTGAGGATTTAGCACCATTAATTCAGAATATGACAACACGTTTAGAATATGAAAACTCAATAGATAAGATTAGTAAGGAACTAGTGCTTTCGACATATGCAGTAATAGATGCTTTAAAACAATTGAGACAGTCTAGAAGTTTTTTTCTTTTTAATTCTATTGTGAAAAAAAATGAAACTATAGAAGATATGTCAATTAAAAATCAGATTTTAAATACTGATCATTTAAATAAACAAGGTCAATTGTTAGCTCATGTTATAAATAATCCTAAATTTTTAACTCAGATAGAACGTTGTGGAGGGAGGATTCTGTTTGATGATATATTCCATGGTTTATATAATAGGGTAAAGGAGAAGATATTTCTTAATGAAATAATTACAGGAAATAGCAATTTTTTTCAGAAGACACAGATTTGTTTTTTTATTTATTTTTTTCTGATCTTGGTATGAATTTAGATGATTTTTTTCGGATTTCGAAACAGTTTTTTTAATCAAGTGATTAATCATTTTTTTGATGAAGAACATAGTAGGATTAGAAAAAAATATTATTGAGGCAGAAAAAAATAAAGATTTTTACAAAAGATTGGAGAGCTCCTTTCAGAGCTTAATTTTTGTTCTAGAACAAAAAAATGATGAATTCAAGGAGCGATGCAAATAATGCCAAATGAAAAGAAGCAAGAAAAGGAAATTAAGAAATCAGAAGATGCAATTGCTAAATTAATAGCAATTGGGCGTGAGAAGGGCGAGTTAACTTATGATGAAATAGGAGAGGCGCTTGAAGAATTAAATCTTTCTACAGAAGAAATTGAATCTCTATTTGAACGCTTAGGAGATATTAGTGTAGATTTAAATAAATTAGAAGATGATGATAAAGAACCAAGTGATTTAGAGTTAGCTGATGAAGAAAATGATAAAGAAGACATTGAACTTGATTTAAGCATTCCTGATGATGTAGGAATAGATGATCCAGTAAGAATGTATTTGAAAGAGATTGGAAGAGTTCCTTTACTCAAAGCCGAAGAAGAAGTTGATCTAGCAAAGCGCATGCAAGAAGGAGATCAAGAGGCAAAAAATCAGCTTGCTGAAGCAAATTTGCGTTTAGTGGTCAGTATAGCTAAACGTTATGTTGGCAGAGGTATGTTATTTTTTTGGACTTAATTCAAGAAGGAAATTTGGGTCTTCTAAAAGCTGTTGAAAAGTTCGATCATAGTAAAGGATTTAAATTTAGTACTTATGCAACATGGTGGATTAGACAGGCTATCACTCGTGCAATAGCCGATCAAGCTAGAACGATTAGGATACCTGTGCATATGGTTGAAACAATTAATAAATTAGTTAGAATTTCAAGACAGCTTTTACAAGAATTAGGTACAGATCCAACGCCAGAACAAATTGGTGCAGTTATGGATTTAACACCAGAACGTGTTAGAGAAATTCAGAAGGTTGCTCAAGAGCCTGTTTCTCTTGAAACACCAATCGGTGAAGAAGAAGATAGTCATTTAGGTGATTTTATTGAGGATGCAGATTCACCAGCGCCAGATGAGGCTGCTGCATATATTTTACTTCAAGAACATATTGAGAGTGTTTTAAAAACATTGAGTCCAAGAGAAGAGAAAGTGTTACGATTAAGATTTGGTTTAGATGATAGTCGCCCTCGAACATTAGAAGAAGTAGGCCAAGAATTTGGAGTTACTAGGGAACGTATTAGGCAAATTGAGGGCTAAAGCACTTAGAAAATTAAGACATCCTAGTCGGAGCCGTATTGTGAAAGATTTTTCTTGACTAAAAAGATCTTTTTTAGATAAAATGAACAAGATGTTTTTACATCAAGAGACAGGGCCTATAGCTCAGCGGTAGAGCATCCGGCTCATAACCGGCTGGTCCTTGGTTCGATCCCAAGTGGGCCCAATATGAAAGAAGGTGTACTAGAAATTCTGGTACACCTTCTTTTTATAAGAAAGGTAAATTATGCTAAAAAAATTATTTTTGAATAATATTAATCAAATGCAAACTTTTTGGTAACTTGTTGGCAAAGTATCTCGAACCATCTGATGTCATTAAGATGGATGGTGATTTAGGTGCCGGAAAAAAACTTCCTTGTCTCAGAGTATCATTAAGAGTTTAGGATATCAAGGTGATGTAGTAAGTCCAACTTTTTACAATTATTGAAGCCTATCAGATTGACACACTAAAAACTCTATCATGTAGATGTGTATCGTTTAGAGGATAATCCAATGGAGGTTTTTTTCTTTAGGTTTAGATGAGTATTTGAATGATAATTCAATTGTTATTGTAGAATGGGCAAAAATTGATAGAAAAAGATTTACCGAAAGATTCTATTAAAATTGAAATTAATAGAATAAATGATGATAGAAGAGAATTAATTTTAGAGTCAAAATTTGAAAGTGAACTTATAGGTGATTGGATAAATGTTAATACTTGCAATTGATACAGCATCAAAAATCTCTTTCAGTTGCTTTGGCAAAAAGAAAGAGAAGTATTAGGAGAAATCTTTATTGATAATGGATTAACTCATTCAGAAACTTTACTAAGTGCCATTGAAAAATCTATTTACTTTGACAACAAGAGATATAGAAGAAGTTGATTTATTTGCAGTTTCGTCAGGACCAGGATCTTTTACGGGACTTAGAATTGGGATAAGCACTGTAAACGCATTTTCATATTCTCTAAATAAACCCTGTATAGGGGTATCTAGCTTAGATATTTTGGCAAATCAATGTCAAGGTTTTTGAAGGCATGATTTGCCCTATTTTTAAATGCTAGAAGAGGTGAGGTCTATACAGGAATTTATGAAAAAAATTAATGGTAGCATTGATACATTAAGTTCTTATCAAGCCATATCGATAGATAATTTACTCGATTATTTACCAAATGATAAGGTAGTTTTTTTACAGGAGATGGTTTGATTGATTATAAAGATATCATTCTAGCAAAAAAAGAATCCAAATTTTAGAATTTTTACCAGAATATTATTGGAAAAATTTCTGCTAGTTCTCTTATTGAATTATCTGTCAATATAAAAGATTTTTTTCCAAACAAATTTTTTTCCTACTTATGTGAGAGATTCAGAAGCTGTTGTAAGATGGAAAAAAATCAGAATCCAGGTGAAACCATTGCAGGATTATAAAATAAAATCTTTAAGCGAGCAAGATATCGTAAAGATTGAAATAATGGAGAATGAAATCTTTTTACCATGGTCAAATAATCTCTTGAAACAGATATTTGATAACAAAAAAATAATATTCTTTTAGGTGCTTTTTTTCAGAGGATAATTTAGTAGGTTATTTAATAGCAAGCACTATATTTGATGAAAGTGAACTTTTTACGTTTAGCAGTTCTTCCAGAATTCAGGGGATGTGGATTAGCTAAGAAAAATGTTGTCATATTATTCTACTAGTACACAACAATGTCAGAAGTTTTATTTAGAAGTAGAGGAAGATAATGAACCAGCAAAAAAACATTATATTTATCATTTGGTTATGTAGTGTATCATATTAGAAAAAAACTATTATTCTAATGGTACTAGTGCTTTATTGATGAAGAGAGAGACTAATGACTGATATTAATATTTTTAGCAATTGAATCAAGCTGTGATGAAACGGCTGTAGCTATCGTTACAAACGGAAAAAAATTATTCGATCTAATGTGGTTTACAAGTCAGATAGAAATACATAAATATTTTTGGTGGAGTAGTTCCAGAAGTTGCTTCTCGAAAAACATTTAGAAGTTATTAGTAGTGTTGTGGATACTGCTTTTTAGTAAAAGCTAATTTAACATGGGATAATATTGATGCTATTGCGGTAACATTTGGCCCTGGTTTAGTAGGTGCTCTTTTTAGTTGGAGTTTCATACGCTAAGGCATTAGCTTTTGCAAAAAAAGAAACCTCTAATTGCTGTACATCATATTGAAGGACATATTTATGCTAATAACTTCAATAATTCGGAGTTTAAATTTCCAGCTTTAGCAACTATTATTTCGGGAGGACATACTAATTTACTTGAAATGTCTGATCATCGAACTTATCGCCTTTTTAGGAAAAAAACCAAAGATGATGCCATTGGAGAAGCTTTTGACAAAGTGGCTAGAGCTATTGGCTTGGGCTACCCAGGCGGTCCTAAGATAGATAATATGGCTTATCAAGGTAAATTTGATAGCATAAAAATTTCCTATCGCAAAAACTTAATTCTCCGTATGATTTTTAGTTTTAGTGGTTTAAAATCATCTGTTTTTAAATTATTTAAATCAGATGCAGATGAAACAAGAAGAAATTTCTGTAGAAAATATAGCGGCATCTTTTCAATATACAATTGTAAAAAAACCTTAGAAGAAGCTATAATCTGTGCTATAAAGGAAATTAAACCACAATCATTATTACTAGCTGGGGGTGTGGCAGCTAATAGTCATATAAGAAGATCCTTAAAAAAATATATCTGATGAATATGACTTACAATTTTTAGCACCATCCATAGAATTTTTGTACTGATAATGCTGCTATGATTGGCGCTGCTGCTTACTATAAATATTTGAATGATGAATTTTCAGATCTTAAATTAAATGCAAAACCACAACTTCCTTTCGAAAGTTATATAAATTGAAGTAAAATAGACTTGAATCATAGAAATTTATTTTTGTAAAATAAATGCAATATTCTGTCAATTATAAAAAGGGAGGAAATATAATGAAAAAGTTGGTCGTTTTAGAACCTCTGGGCGTCAATGAAGAGGATTTATTAAAATGGATTTTTGAGAGCTTAGGAGATGAAGTTGAAGTAACCCTATATTCTGACAGGGCAGTAACGGATGATCAGATGATTGAAAGGGCAAAAGATGCAAATTATGTAGTTATAGCTAACCAGCCAATGAGTGAATATGTACTTGAAGGATTAAAAAATATTGAATTGTTAGCAGTTGCTTTTACAGGCTTTGATCATATTCCAATTTTAAAGTGTAAAGAGAGGGGTATCACCGTGTGTAATGCTTCGGGATATTCTAACCAAGCGGTATGTGATTTAGTTTTTGGAATGGCTATAGCGTTATTGAGAAATTTAAGAGAATGTGATAATGTTGTTCGTCAGGGTGGGACTCTACAAGGTCTTGTTGGACAAGAGTTATCAGCATTAACTTTTGGAGTAATAGGAACTGGTGCAATTGGCAGTCAAGTGATTAAGGTTGCTCAAGCTTTTGGTGCAAAAGTAGTTGCATATAATCGTTCTGTTAAACCATTGGAAAATGTAGATTTTTTACCTCTTCATGAAGTAATGGAAAAATCAGATATCATAAGTCTCCATCTGCCTATTAATGAAACTACAAAAGGTATTATTGGTAGAGAAGAAATTAATCTAATGAAGAAAAAAATGCAATTTTAATTAATTGTGGACGTGGTCCGTTAGTTGATATAGACGCTTTAGCAGATGCACTACATCAAAAATTTAATTGGTGGTGCTGCGATTGATGTTTTTTTATACTGAGCCACCTTTAGAAGAAAAATCACCCATTATTTACAACACCAAACACTTTATTAACACCTCACGTTGCTTTTTGCAACTAATGAAGCATTTGTTAAACGTGCACATATTGTAATTGATAATATTAAGGCTTATATAAATAAACAACCTGTCAATGTTGTTTCATAAAAAAATAGGGCAAATCTAATTTTAGATTTGCCCTATTTTTTACATATTGTTGTACAGTACTTATGATACTCTTACTTTGATAATTCATAAAAAAATGAAGTTTCCACTAGATTTTTATAAAAAAAGTGGTGTAAAGTGGTAGGAAGTGGTAAGAACAGGGAGGGCATTATGTTTCTAGGTGAATATCAACATAGTCTTGATAATAAAAATAGACTAATTATCCCTGCAAGGTTTCGAGATAACATGGGTTTAAATTGCATTATCACTTTAGGATTAGATGGATGTATGTTCCTTTTTTTCCACAGAAAGAATGGCAGAAACTAACTGATAAGTTATCTGAGCTATCACTAGCTAGAAAGGATGCAAGATTATTCTCTCGTTTTTTCTCAAATGCAAGTGATGTATTTTTTTGATAAACAGGGTCGTATACAAGTTCCACTTAGGTTAACTAAAAAAATTAGACTTTAATAAAGAAGTAGTCATTATAGGTGTTGGTAATCGTTTAGAATTATGGGACAAAGAAAAAAATGGAATGATTTTTTTGCAGTGATGAAGGTGAAAAATTCTTATGAACAGCTTGCTGAACTCATTGCTGATATGGGTTTACCATTATAGGAGGATATATGGAGTTTCATCATATTTCAGTATTATATGAAGAAGTACTATCTTTTTTTGCAGCCAAAAGAGGGAGAAATATTTGTTGATGGAACGGTTGGTGGAGACGGACATTCTTATGGAATAATAAAGCAACTTGGTCCAAAGGGATATCTACTTGCAATTGATCAAGATCAAGATGCTTTACTAGCAGCAAAAAAATTTAAAAAAATGTTTTCTGATCAGATCAGTTTTCATCATACTAACTTTGAATATCTTCCAAATTTGATTAATACTCACTATTCTAATGGAGTGGATGGTATTTTTGCTTGATATTGGGGTGTCTTCACCACAAATAGATAACTCAAGTCGTGGTTTTTAGTTATATGAAAAAAATGCTGTACTTGACATGAGAATGGATATGACAAAAGAGCTAAATGCTAAATATATTATAAATAATTATACTGAATTCCAATTAGAAAAAAATTTTTTTCGCGAATATGGTGAAGAAAAAGTGGAGCAGTAGAATAACTGAGATTATTTTTAGAAAAAAACGAAAAACCAATAGAAACGACTTTTTGAATTAGTAGATTGTATTGAACGTGCAATCCCTAAAGGTGCGCGAGAGAAAGGATCTCATGTTGCAAAAACGTAGTTTTCAAGCCCTTAGAATAGCAGTTAATGATGAGTTAGGAGTTTTTAGAACGGGTGATTGATGGTGCTATTTCTTGTTTAAAAAAAGATGGTAGAATGGGTATTATTACATTTCATTCTTTAGAAGATAGGATTGTTAAGAATAAATTTAAATATAATGCTTTTATCTTGTATTTGTCCTCATGAATTACCTGTTTGTACTTGTAATAAAGTACAAACGGTTAAAATTCTCACTAAGAAGCCTATAGTGGCATCAGAACAAGAAATAAAGAATAATCCTCGAGCAAAAAAAGTGCTAAACTTCGTGTGATTAAAAAAAGATAATATAGATATATGAAGAGGTAGGTTAATGGAACAAAGAAAAGGATTTTTCTAGTTCGTATAATAATTATCAAGTGAATCCTTATAGTGGACATATAAGGAGTAGTTTTCCTGTAGAAAATAAAGATGAAAAAAATCTTTAATAATCATTTTAAAATTAGGGGATAGAAGTAAAGTTAAGCGATCAACATTCAATGAAAAAAACAGACTAAGGCTGTAGATATGCAAGTCTATAAAGAAAAAAAGGTTAATAAGACTAATGGTATAGATGGTAAAAAAATCGTGTTCGCAAAAAGGAAACTAAAAATTACATTTAAAGCCGTTGATTATTGCGACAGTTCTTGTTGCTATGTCCTTTATCGCTGTGTATCAAAAATTCTCAACTTCAGACTTGGGGATATAGTGTAAGTGAAGCAAGAGAAAAATTAGTGAAAATACAGAATCAAAATGAGAGTCTTCATCAGATGAGGGCTGAGTTAACTAATTTAGATCGTATTGAACGCATTGCTAAAGGTGAATTAAATATGACTTTACCGCAGAAGACAATTCTTTATGAACCGAAGTATGAAGCTAATTTTAAAAGCAATTAAGGATGTGTTTGTATTATGCGAATAGAACGAAATCGTATAGGATGGGTTATGGCCGCGTGCTTTTTAATTGCTTTTCTTATTTTTTCAAAAATGCTGTATGTACAAGTATTAGCAAATGATAAATATAGTGGAGATGCTTTACATAATCGTCTTAGAGAAATTCCTATTAAACCCAATAGAGGAATTATTTATGGTGCAAATGGAGAAGCATTAGCAGTGAGTGTAGAAAAAAATTCGATTTATATCACTCCATCAGTCTTGAAAGAGTCTAAGGAATATGCAAAAAAATTGTTGAAGATCTTTCTAAGGCTGTGAATCTTTCTAAAGAAGATGTTGAAAAAAATTATCAATGGAAAAAAACCAAGATTTTTGCTTGGCTAAAAAAAGGCATGCTGAGAAAGATGAAGTTGAAAAAAATCAAAGATTTAAATTATATGGGTGTAGGGTATACGCCAGAGTTCAAAAAGGGATTATCCTAAAGGTCGATTAGCTAGTCAGGTTTTTAGGATACGCAGGTGTTGATAATACAGGTTTAGCTGGTATAGAATTGCAATATGATGATGTTCTTACAGGTAAAGAAGGAAAACTTATTGTAGAAACAGATAAACAGGGAAATATTATTCCACAATCTATTCGTGAGTCTATTCCCTCTACACCAGGTAGCAATATTCATCTAACAATTGATGAAACTATTCAGTATATTATGGAGCGAGAGTTAAACAAAGCTCAAACTGTTTACAAAGCTGAAGAAATGATTGGACTGATGATGGATGTTAATACTGCAGAAATACTTGGTATGGTTAGTTTGCCAGATTTTTGATCCCAATAGTTTTGGAGACTTTGATGAAAAAAACCTGGAAAAAAATTTGAATGTATCTAAAGTTTACGAACCTGGATCAACTTTTTAAAGTATTAAGTGCTGCAATGTCATTGGAAGATGATACGGTAGAAGTTGATACACAGTTTTTTTGTAATGGAGAGCTACAAGTAGATGGAGAAACTTTAAGATGTTGGACCTATCCAGATGGTAATGGTGCAGAAAATTTTAAGCAAGCCATAGAGCGTTCCTGTAATGTTGCAGTGGGAAAAACTGTCCTGGGATTAGGAAAAAGATCGTTTTTATGATTATTTACATGGCTTTGGAATGGATAAAGTTACAGGAATAGATTTGCCAGGGGAGTCTTCGCCTATTATACTTTCTAAAAATAAGTCAGTTCGTTTAGATCTCGCGGCTATGGGTATTGGACAAACTAATGGTTTCACACCGATACAGATGTTGACAGCGATATCAGCTAGTGTCAATGGTGGAAAATTACTAAAGCCTCACATTGTTAGTCATATTACTGACAGACAAGGTAATACAACTAAAACTTTCAAAACAGAGGTTGTTCGACAGGTCATTTCTGATGAAACTTCAAAGCAGATAATAGATATATTAGAAGGTGTAGTAACTGAAGGTATTGGTAAGGCGGCAAAAGTTCCAGGATATAGAGTTGGTGGTAAAACTGGGACAGGTGAGACAGTTGTAGGTGGAGAGTATACCGAAGGTGTTTATCATTTAAGCTTTGCTGGATTCGCTCCTGTTGAAAATCCAAAATATGCATGTATTATCATTGTGAATCATCCTAAAACTAGTGATAATAGTGGTAATGTTTGTGGGCCTATTTTTTTCAAAAAAATTATGGAAGATACTTTGAGATATAAACAAATTGCACCATCAACCCAAGTTACTAATTCAAATGATAATGTATCAATAGATACTGTAGTTATTCCAGATTTATCATTTCCAAGTGAGATAGAAACTTTAAGACAGACTTTGGCAAATACAGGACTAAATGTAAAAATATGTTGGTTCAGGAAACCAAGCTGTAGCAATACTTCCAACCAGTAACACAAAAAGTAGCGAGGGAAGTACAGTTGAGATTTATTTAACTCAGAAGGATCAAAAAAACAAGTTACTGTACCAGATTTAACAGGTAAAACCATTAAAGAGGTAGAGATTATACTAAGAGGGTATGGTCTAATAGCTGATATTAGTGGTAGTGGTTTAGCGTATCGTCAACATCCGACTGCTGGAAGCTTAATAGAAGTAAATAATTCAGTATCAGTTTGGTTTGCTAGTTCAACTGATATTGAAAAATATCGAGAAACGCCAAAAAGACAGTACAAGAAGATTTAGAGAAAAAGGAAAAAAAGAAAATCAAAAAGATACAACTGAAAAAAACTAAAAACTACGGCGAGCGAAGAGTAGCCATAGGGGAAAAAAACCGACACCCCTTATGGAGTCGGTTTTTTTAAGGAGGAAAGTATGTACCATAAGACAGTTAAAGAAATTTCAGAAATTTTTAGGTTTTAAATTTTTTTAGGAGATGGAAAGATTATTCCTAAAAAAATATTGTGATTGATAGTAGATTAGCTGAAGAAGGATCTTTATTCATTGCTTTTTAAAGGTAAAAAAATACTAATGGTATTTATTATATACAAAAACGCTATAGAAAAATGGAGCAAAAGGTTATTGTAGCTGAAGATTTTCCTACAGAACTTAATGATAATATTGCTTATATTAAGGCGAATGGTTATGAATTTTTTTAGAAAAAAATTGACATATACTATCAGAAAATGGTTTAAAGGTGAAGTTATTGCCATAACTGGTAGTTATGGCAAAACAAGCACTAAAGATTTACTTTTTGATTTATTAAGTCCCTTTTATTCGGTTGTAGTAACACATGAAAATCAAAATAATGAATTAGGGGTTCCTTTGACTTTATCTCAAATAACAGAAAAATACTCAAATTGTCATTTTTAGAAATGGGGATGACCTCAATTGGAGATATTGATTATTTATCAAGAATTGCTCAACCAACTAAAAGCTATCATAACAGCAATTGGAGAGGTACATGCTGAACATCTGGGTGATAGAACTAGGATTGCTCAAGCAAAGTCTGAACTTATACCTTATCTTAATTCACAAAGTGTTCTTGTAATAAGAGAACAAGACCATGAATTTTTTTATTACCTTACTTGAAAAGGGTATACAGGAGATTTAATAGTTTTAGGAAAAAAATTGTTATTTTTAAAGATGAAGTACTGACGAATAAGGGGAGTACGTTTGTTTATTGTGATGAGAATACCGAATCGAAGATGTATTTACCACATTTAGGCAGCCATTATATTGAGAATGCACTTCTAGCATTAAATATAGCTAAATATTTTGATATCTCAATGAATAATTTAGCCCATGCACTTTCTCTCAGTAAAGTACACTCTTCCAACAGGATGGAAACTATTTTTTTAAAACAAGATAATATCATTTATAATGATAGCTATAATGCCAATCCGGACTCAATGATAGCAACTTTAAAAGTTTTAGCTATGCATAAACCACGAAGAACCATAGCTATTTTGGGCGAAATGTATGAACTAGGTCAATATGAAAAAAAGTGGTCATTATAATGTTGGAAAGATGGTATCGCAGTTGCAGATAGATGTTTTAATCACTGTTGGAAAATTGGGTAAAATTATTTCTGAAGGTGCAAAGAGTATAGGAATATCTAATCTGACTATTTTTGAATGTGTAGATGTTATTGAAGCAAGTGAGATCTTTAAAAAAATCTATCAACCCAATACCATAACTTTAGTTAAAGGAAGTAGGGGTATTGCTTTAGAAGAGTTTTGTCATTTGCTTGATGACTTTAAGTTGGAGGGTGTAAATTAGAATGATTTTTTTCTCTTATTATTAGTCTAGTTGTCGGCTTAGTGATTGGTCATTATATGATTCCAATATTGACAAAAGTTAAATTTGGACAAGAAATAAGACAAGATGGACCTGAAGCCCATCTTAAAAAAAGAGGTACTCCAACAATGGGAGGTATTCTTTTTCTTTTTTTACTACAAGTGTTGGAATGCTTGTAGGTGGAAAAAAAGTGATTATGGTGTATGGTTTCTTTTTATTGGCAGCATTTGCTTTTTGGGGCAACTGGTTTATTAGATGATGCATTGAAACTTGTGAAAAAAAGCGATCAGAAGGATTAACACCTAAGCAAAAAAATATTCTTTCAAATTATAACATCTGTAGTTCTAGTATTTTTTTGCAACTAAAGTGGTAGGATTAGGTACTAATATATGGATTCCGATATTTAATAGCAGTATAGATTTAGGAATACTATATTATCCACTGATTGTTTTTATCATGGTTGGAACAACCAACGCCTGTAATCTTACAGACGGAATTGATGGATTGTTAAGTAGTGTTAGCCTAATTGTATTTAGTGGCTATTTTATTATCTCCTATTTGCTGAATTATGAAGTTGCTATGATATTTTTCTCTTACGATGATAGGAGGCCTTTTTTTGCATTTCTCTTTTATAATTTTAATCCAGCAAAAAGTTTTTTTATGGGAGATACCGGATCATTTTTTATTGGAGGGGCAGTAGTAGGTATAACAATTTTAACAAAAACAGAATTATTATTATTGCTATTAGGTATGATTTATGCTATAGAAGCTTTATCTGATATCATACAAGTTATGGTATATAAAAAGACTAAAAAGCGCGTTTTTAAAATGGCGCCGATTCATCATCATTTTGAATTATTAGGATACAGTGAGAAAGGTGTTGTGGCTTTATTTTTCTTTGGCTACACTAGTTTTTTTGTGGTACTTGGATTAGTCACACTTTGGTATTCTGATATTAGTTTTTTGGTAGATTTACAAGGAGAAAATTATGTACAATAGTTACCTTATCATTGGATCAGCTAGAAGTGGTTTGGCTGCTGCTAAATATTTAATGGCTCTAGGGAAAAAAAAGTTTATTTAACCGATATGAATTTGAGTCTTTTTATCTCAAGCTATGAATAGTCTACCTAATTTACCAGTTGAAAAATTTTTATTTTTTTGGTAAGCAGCCAAAAAAATATCCAAATTGGGGGTAGAAGCAGTAATTATTAGCCCAGGAATTCCTTTATCTATTTCACCAATAATTGAGGCTGCTAATTTGAATATAACAGTATTAGGTGAAATTGAGTTGGCATTTGAATCTACGGATGCAAAAATTATTGGTATAACTGGTACAAATGGTAAAACTACAACAACTAGTTTAGTCGGACACTTGATTCAAAGTCATAATTATCAATCACCTGTTGTGGGAAATATAGGAATTCCTATGATTGAAGTCGCACCCCAGCTTAGTAAAAATGATGTCTTGGTTTGTGAGTTAAGTAGTTTCCAATTAGAGACAATTATAAATTTTCGATCACATATCGCTCTTATTTTAAATCTTACTCCTGATCATCTAGATAGACATCATACGCTCGCAAATTATCTTGAAGCTAAGGCTAATATATTAAAAAATCAGAGAAAGGAAGATAAACTTATCTTAAATCAAGACGATAGTCTTGTATTTTCATTAAAAAAATAGGGCTGTAGGAGAAGTGTGGACTATTTCACAATGTAGTGAAGTAGATAGAGGTATTTATCTTAAAGATGATCTGTTAATTTTGCGAGATGAAAATGATATAGTATTACTTTCAAAAAAATGATTTACAGATAAAAAGGAAAACATAATGTAGAAAAATGCAATGGGTGCAGCACTTGTTGCCTATCTTTATGGTGTTTCTATAGAAAAAAATTATTGAAAGGATGAAGACATTTCAAGGTGTGAGTCATAGAATGGAGTTTGTAGCCAATATAGATAATATTACCTATATTAATGATTCTAAAGGTACTAATCCAGATGCAACTATTAAAGCACTTGAAAGCTATAATAAACCTATAGTACTTATTTTAGGTGGGAAAAATAAAGGTAGTGATTTTACGGACTTAATTAAATTAGCCAAGGAAAAAAATGTCGTCATGTTGTTGTTCTAGGAGAAACAAGGCCACTTATTGTTGACGCTTTAAATAAAATTGGTGATATTGAGTACTCTGAATGTACAAATTTTTGAAGAAAGTGTTCATATTGCAAGGCAACAAGCAAAAAAATGGAGATATCGTTTTATTATCACCTGCTTGTGCAAGTTGGGATATGTTTAAATCCTTTGAAGAACGAGGTGAGCTTTTTTTAAGAAAGTGGTGAAGGAATTTGAATGATAGTAAAAAATCACCTCTAAATAATAAGAATCCCTATTATATTAATTTTTAAAGAAAATGAAAAAAACAGTTTGATGGTCGTAGTGGTAGAGTTAGGCGTTCTTTAAATACAAAAGAAAAATCTTGATCGAATTGTACAAGAAAGAAAGAAAAAGCTCTAGAAGATTCTCAAAAAAATCTTCTGAAATAGAACAAGAAATAAAAAAATTATAGCACCTACTAGAAGGCGTATTCATACTACTCCTACCATTCAGTTTTTCATCATGGTTGAGAGGTGAAAACTATGGGGTAAAAACATAAGGCCGATAGTTTAATATTCTACATAGCCTTATTATTAGTTGCCATTGGTTTAGTGATGGTTTATTCTTCCAGTAGTTATAAAGCTTTTGTTGGAATCAGGAACACCAGCATTATATTTTTACAAAAACAATTTAAATTCATGTTAATAGGTTTAGTAGGAATGTGGATAGCATTTAAATTACCTATCGCGTTAACCGAACAGTTTGCGATACATGGGTTTATTCTATCTGTTGGGATGTTACTTGCTGTCATGGCTTTTTGGTAAAAAAATGTTGATGGTGCAACAAGATGGATAGAGATTGGTGGTACTCAGTTTACTCCATCAGATATTACAAAAATTATTTGGGATAATATTTTTTTGCTCAATTTTTTTAAGAGGTTATAATATGAAGAAAAATTTCTGTCAGAGATTACTTCATTGTATTGGTTGTATTTGCTATTCTCCCTGGACTAATTGTTATAGAAGATTTAGGTACAGGTGTAACTTTAGCAGGGGCTCTTTTTTGTGATGATGGTACTTTCAGGAGTTCCTGTAAGGTACTTAGGTTGGACTATTGGTGGCGGTATTGGTGCTGTATTACTAGCTATTATAATTGAACCATACCGTGTTAATAGGATTATTGGTTTTATGGATCCTTTTTTTCAAGTGAAAACATTGCTAGTGGTGGTTGGCAATTAGTACAATCTCTCTATGCATTTGCTTCTGGTGGACTTTTTGGAAGTGGATTAGGTAATGGTGGTCAAAAAAATTATTGTATCTTCCAGCAATGCATACGGATTTTTATTTTTTTCAGTTTATGCAGAAGAAATGGGCTTTATTGGATCAGTATTTTTTTATTGCTTTTTGTTTGTTGCTTTTTGTAATAAGAGGTTTAATGATTGCTAATCAATTACAAAACTCCTATATGAGTTTAGTAGCAGCAGGACTTACAAGCGTTATAGGGATACAGGCTTTGATTAATATTAGCGTTACAGTAGGTGTCTTTCCAGTCACAGGCATTACTTTTACCATTCATTAGTTATGGAGGCACCTCTCTAATTGTTATGATGACAATTGTTGGCTTTCTTTTAAATTTATCTCAATATACAAAAATAGAAAATAAAAATGGTGTAAATAAGAAGACTATTTTCATTTGCACCATTTTTTTATTTATATTTTCATAGATTCTAAGATAGATTTAAGCTTTTTTTATATACTATGTAAAACTTCATACAGCAGTATGTATGCTAAGAATTTTTAATATTAAAGGGTGTATAAATATGAAAGCTATCCAAAAATATTTTTTTCAACGTGTTGAAAAAAATAATATCATTCCTGAAAAAAACAATTTAGTGAATTATCTGTAAACTTTAATAATTAACCCTCAACCCCCTTGAAATACAAGGATATTTGCAAGAGAACGGATTGAATTTACTACCAATTTACTACCAATTTACTACTTTTTGAGGAAAAAAAGCCTTGATGTGCTGTAAAAAAACTCTTGCAGATAGAAGTATTTTTACCACAGATACAAAAAGGTATGTTGCAGGGACCAAAATTAAATATGAAATCATAAAAGCGGTGATCTTTTGCTTCTGTAAAGGAAGTATAAGAACACCGCTTTTTTTCATGCCCATGTTACGAAGTAGAGGCATATACAGGCTTGAAATACAAGGTTTTCAGAGGGCGGTTTTGACAAAGCAAGGGAATATACCTTTTCTTTCAAAAATCACTTTAACACGTAACAAATAAAAATGAAGGAGTATCAGCATGGCAGCTTTAAGAAAAACAATGGATATATTGTATTTTTACTAACTGCAAGATTTAATTGAACAACATTATATTATATAGTGAGTATTCATTTATAGATTACATTACTTTTATGGTGGTTGCAAGCACCTAAATATATCCATATGTATATGCTGTAAGATTTGACTTGGCATGGTTTTAATAAAAGTAAATGTTTGTGTCTTATCTGAAGGGAGGGCAAGGGATTTAGAAAATAAAAATATCATCTTAAATCTGACTCTTTACCCAGAATGTCTTTTTGATGGTCGAGTGCTAGCAATACTATTTGCTGAAACTGTGATCATGGATTTTCGTGGCCCAGAGAATAAAGATAACTTGGGCCTGATAAGCGAAGTATAAATTTATCATCAAAATCCTTATCGCAACGAATATTTTTATCAAAATACTTTTTTACTCATCGACTTTTGCTTGGAAAGCTAGCATAAATACTACAACAGCGTTGACACAGGTTCCAATTTATAAATAAATAGTTTTCTTTAATTAATGGTAAAATAAATCGTATAGAGATAAGATGAGAACATTTTGCTGATCAATTAAATAATCAATTTGCGAGATTATTTCAAAGGCTTTCGCTATCATGTCATTGTCCTCAGAAAACCAATATAAATCATGAATATTCTCAAAGGTACAGTAGGGTTATGTACTTACTCAAAGGAATACAGTTAGCATGAAATTCGCAGAACCTGCCAGAAGATAATTCTCGGCTTGATTACATACAGCTATTTTCAAGCTCACACCACACGAAAACATGAGTACGGAACATATTACTACAATATTTTGTAGGTGCCAGATACTACGCAGGTATTCTATTACCAGTGATGGATGTTAAGCAATTTCTACAGATTCCTATTATTCATGCCCATAATATGACCCTTAAACAGCTTAAAATGCGGAATCGGATTAAGGTTAGCGAATTTAAAAAAATACCCTACGAATTAAAAATCACTAATATATTTTGCCAAACCATCTACATCTGATTGGCAAACGATCACAGAGTTTCTAAATCAAAAATATGGAGGATAAATTTATGTATTTCCCGTATGTTCGAGGTCGACAATACGAATTGCTTGCACTACGTGAGTTGGCAACAAACAACCTCTTGAGTAATTTCGTTACACCCATCGTTGAACCTGTAAAAACTCTCGCCCACACTTGTGAATATGATGGAGGAATATATTAAGGCCAAACAACCTATTTCGATTATCCGAAATCCTGTAGTAGGAACATTTATGTCTGACTGGCATGATGTCCAAGATCAGTCAAGAGAGGCAGGGTATAAGCAACGGTTTTCAGAGCAATATGAGGATTCAGTCATAATTAAATCGCTCATAATGCAGAGAAATGCAAAATCTTTGCTTGATTTATGGTATAAGAACGGTGTCAATAAAGCAGATTTGCTTGTTATCAATACCGATCGAGATTATTTGAACCTATATGAAGAAGAATTTGAAACAGTGATTCCTCGTTATGTTTTGATGCCGGATGAAAGCGTATTTAGACGTAAAATACGTCACCACAAAGTTTTACTTGATGACAAGTTTGAGAAGCGAGACAGAAACGCAGACTACCAAGATATTGAAGATGAGTTCTTTTCTGATGACCATTTATACTACAACGAAGATGGATTCGTTGGCTTTTTCGGACTATTCAGTAGTAGGTAATGAGTATCTTGAGGCTGGATTTGCGCCTTATGCGGTAGCTATCCATATAGTGTATTTTGCGCTAGACAGGACTTTGCGTGTTCGACATTTCGTATCGGATTCCAACGAAGATATAACAAATCCTGCGTTGAAATTCTACGAAGCAGTATCAAAATTGGCTGCGTGGTATAATGCCGACCCGCACCCTGTTGAGATTACAGTAGGTCTTCAAACTTTTTTTACAGCATTACGAACAGCAGTCATATCCTGGTCTTGGAACAGTAAAGAAGCTTTCGCTAATGCATCACCTTGAATTGATGGGTAAATACCTTAGCAAGGAGTAATGCGTATGTTTTTGCTGTAGTAATTGTTTTGCAGACGCTGAAATCAAGGCAATCATAGACGGGAATAAAACGATTGGGGATTGCGAATTTTGCGGGAGTAATAATGTCCATTTATACGAAATTGGAACAGACCAGACAATCGCCGAACTCCTTGACGGTCTATTAGATGTTTATACCCCAATATCAGATTTACCCGCTGACTTCCCTCGTGAAAAAAACAGACCTATTGAAAAAAATGTTCTTTGCAGCAATTTGCGAATATTCAATTTGAGACCCGATGTGGCTTATAAAGCTTTATCACAGCAATATGCACCGACAGATATAAAGAACAGCCAAACTTGTTTGATAGTCCTGTAGGAATTAAGCAAAGTCAAGATCGCGATTATTTAGAGGAAAAATTCCATTCTAAAGAATAACTGTTGGGACGACTTTGTAAAAGGGATAAAGCGTAAGAATCGATTTCACAGCGACTATATCAATACAGACAAGCTGTTCATATTTTTTTACGGTGTGCTGTAGAACCTCATCGTAAGGGCGAAGTAATGTTTCGTTCACGAATATGCCCTAATGAAAAAGGTTTTTACGAAAGCGGAAATGGGACCACCTCCTGATAACAAAGCGAAGGGTGGGCGTGTTAATCCAGCAGGTATCAGCATTCTTTATCTTGCGGATTCAATAGAAACGACATTGTACGAAATTCGTGCAGGTGTATATGACTTCGTTTCGGTTGGACGATTCGAGCTTTTAAGGGATATCGAAGTTATCAACCTTGCAAATATTGACCGCATTAGCCCATTTATTGGGATTAATTATGGATTTGACTTTACACAGTATGCTATGAATATTGAGCATCTTAGAATGGTTGCTCAAGAAATAGCAAAGCCACTGCGGAATGATAATGTGCTTGATTATCTTCCAACGCAGTATATTAGCGACTTCATACGCAGTAAAGGATATGATGGCATAGAGTACAGAAGCACAATGTCTAAAAAGGGTACAAATTTAGCAGTGTTTGACCCAAGTATTTTTGAGTGTACTGGCACAAGCATATACGATGTACAGTCGATTTCATATTCTTATATTTCATTATAGCTTATTTTAAGAATTGCAGAGTGGCTATTAATATGGTAGCCATTGTTTTTATATCCTAAATTACTACGAAAGTGGCTAGTTTTCTCTGCGTTTTGGTCGATATTGACCCCGATTTTTTTGAAGCTCTGCCGTCATTTTTCCTTATATCGCTGTAATCTACCTGAATGATATATCCGTCTATCGCCATTTTCTGAAGGTATGCTTCCATGTTACTTGTAGGCACCTGTTTCATTTTTTCTTCAATCAGGCTGCGTTCTTCTTTTGTAACACGAAATTTAATCTGCACATTTCTTTTCCTGTTATTCATAGGGTGAATTTCCTTTCTGCTTTCATAGAGGGTTTGGGATATTTCCCAAGTGTCTGCCCCAGCAGGCTTTAGTCTGCGAGGGTACAAGCAAAACCTCTATCGTCGGAACTGCGGAAAATAAAGATTTTTTTACGGAAAGGGTACCCCTTTCCTATGCTTGCTATTCCACTTATCCCTTAATCTCTACAACAACGAAAAATTCACTTTTTTGCCAAAGAGTGTAAAGAAAAATGTACTGAATAGGAATTGCAACAAAAAAATTGTAAAAAAAACTTGATACGATCATGGTAATACATATTTTGACGTTTATCGAAAAAAATGATACAATATTAGACAAAAAAATTGAAAGGAAAAATATGATGAGTATTTACTTGAAAAAAATCATCCCAAGAACAAACTTAGCTCTGTACAAATAAAACCGATGAAACATTGTACAGAGTATAGCATATAAATTGCATTTAAGATTTCATCGGGAAAGCACGAAAAGATTAGACTATTAAATTGGTTTTTGTTTTTTTGTGTGCATTTTTCCGATATTATAACTAAAATGTAAAGGGCTATAGACAATGTTTTTGTCTGTAGCCTTTTTGTTTATAATTATCAGACAAAAAGGCAGATACATTTTTGTATTTATGCCTTTTTTTATTGCGCAAATACAGTGAATAAGACATTCAGAATTGGAGAAATGTTAAATGAATGAAAAATAGAATAAGAATTTTTGAAAAGAAGAAAAATATAGACAAAGCACTTTTTTTAAGCTGGGGATTCCCATGGTTATTAGTTTGCTGGTAGCAGCCTTATACAATGTTGTAGACACCTACTTTGTGTCAGGACTTGGAAAAGAGGCGGTAGCAGCGGTTTCAGTTGCTTTCCCTATTCAACTTATATTTTTTTAGGTATAGGACTAACCTTTGGTGCAGGAGCAGGTTCAAATATATCAAGATTACTTGGAGGAAATAATAAAAAAAGAAGCAGATATTGTAGCTACAGTTTCCCTCTTTTCCAGTGCAATTTTAGGAATAATAGCAGCGATTGTACTGTTTGGTTATTTAGATATTGTGTTGAAGTTCATGGGAGCAATTCCATCTATTATGTCTCTCTCTAAGTCCCTATGCCGGAATATTTATAATAGGAGGTATTTTTAGGAACAATAAATGTAACGCTTGGTAATTTAGCTGTTGCACAAGGAGCTGCAAAAAAATTTCTTTGAAAGCTATGATTGTAGGCTCTATCTCAAATATGATTTTTAGACCCAATATTTATATTCGTACTAAATTTAGGCGTAAGAGGTGCTGCTATTGCAACACTAATAGCCAGAGTTATAACGAGCATTATGTATGTTATTTACTTCATAGGAGATAAAAAAACCTAATTGAAATAAAAAAATACCTAATTTCAAACCTACGATTGCAATTTATCAAGAAATACTGAAGATAGGTATTTCAATGCTAATACTTCAACTTTTTACAAACCATATCTATAAGCAAAAATATCTTATGCAGCTTCTTTTTTTATGGTGAAGAAGCAATCGCTGCAATGGGCATTGTCTTGCGGATCGTAACGCTTGGAACAAATGTTGTATTTGGATATATGAAGGGGCTACAACCATTAGCTGGTTTCAATTATGGGGCAAAAAAATTATGCAAGAGTGAGAGAGGCTATAAAGGCAAGCATTAAATGGACAAATCTATTTTTGTATAGTTTGGACATTAGCAATATATGTGTTTTTCCCCAAGTATATTATCCATATTTGGAACCAACAAAGATGTGTTAGGAATAGCAGTTCCAGCATTAAGAGCAGGTGTAATTATGTTTATTACATTTGGATTTCAATTTACCTACTCTACATTGTATTTATCTATGGGAAAAAGCATTAGGCGGAGCATTTCTAAATTCATTAAGGCAAGGAATAATTTTTTTATACCCATCATTTTAATATTGCCTAAAATCATGGGATTGAATGGCGTTATATATGCTCAAGCAATTTCAGATGCTATAACAACAATCATTACAATTCCTTTTTGCTATTGGTACTTATAAAAAAATTGAGGTTCTAAATAAAAATGCAAAAAAAATCAATCTATCGTATGCAAAACACATTGGTACAAAAAGAGGTGTCGTTATGTTTACTTTTTCATCAACCAAAACTTACAGTAAAGCGGATATATTCTATCTCTGGGTTTCTATGCTTGTGTAGATAACCTGTCAAATCATATTCATATAGCTATCTTTTTCATGTCCGTTCCCGGCTGCTCTGTGCAGCCGGGATTTTTTATGCCTGCAAAAAAACTTTTTTTCAAAAAAATATTCGCTTTTTCTTTGGCAGTTTTCAACTCTGCGTTGTTGAGGGTTTACGAAAGGGAGATTCTACCCGCTTTCGCGGCTGCGAAAGGAGGTGAATACCATGAATGAACCTGAAAGAACCGAATGGCAGATACGCTGCGCATTTAACGGCTTCTGCAAGCGGACATTGAAAAAAACGAAAGTATCAATGCCCATAAGGAGCTTAGGAAGCGGCAGGCACACGAGATTAACTTTTTCCGACCTGACACTGAAAGAGGAAAATCAGCTTTATACCTGTGAAGATTTCTTTGCGGAGAATAAAGAAGAACAGACCTTTTTCGCAGGCGGAAAAAGAATTGAGTGCAAAGCTGATCGCTGACGCAATCCACAACTTGCCGGAAGAAAAAAACGCAGAGCCGTTCTACTCTACTACTTCTTTGATATGAGCGATGCGGAAATTGCAGCACTCTATCAGATTCCGAGAAGTACAGTGCAGTATCGGCGAACCAGCTCATTTGAGCTGTTAAAACACTATTTGGAGAAACATGCTTATGACTACCACGACTGGTAAAACAACCGATGATGAACGCGGCTTGTTGCCTTATCCGGTAATCATAGCCGCAACCAAAGGAGAGCCGCAGGCAATGAATATTGTCTGCCAGCATTACACAGGCTATATCGCACACCTTTCTATGAGAAAGCTCCGTGACGAACGAGGAAATACCTATTACGGCATAGATAATGATAGTTTTACCACCCGTACCTAAAATGTATATAGGATATCAAAGATTCTCACTCAAAGGGATAGAGGAGGATATAAGGATTACATTTATGGTTGGTACATGCATTAAATCAAATACAATATATTATCAAGTTCATTCTCTAAATATGGAGCTGCATATAAACAATATCTACAAGAAAGAGGGAAATATTGTGCTTAATGAATTGTTAACAACTTCAGTAACAGCTAGAGAAATTACTATCAAAAGTTTTTTTCTTATGTATTTTTAGTCTCAATTATTTTTAGGTATTTTTAGGCGCTGTTATATAAAAAAACAACTATTCTAAGCACTTTGTTTTGATATTCTAATAAACAAGAAAATATAAATAATGACACTGTATCCACTGAAACAACTGCAGATAATAAACAAACACTTAAGGCAAGTGAAGATATTTTTATAAATGGTGGAACTTTTAACTTGAACTCTGAGAGTGATGGCTTAAATAGCGATAAAAATATAGTTATAAATACTGGGAAGTTAATCATTTCAGCTGGTGATGGTGGTATTCATGCCGAGGAAAATTTAGTTCTTAGTCAATTTTCAGATGTCTGTATCAAAAAGTAATGAGGGATTGGAAGGAAAAAAATAGTAACCATTAACTCAGGTAAAATTGAAGTTAATTCTATTGATGATGGTATTAATGCTACGGATGGAAGCGCTGTACAAAATGATATGTCTGCCCAGGATGGAGTATCAATTAACATAAATGGTGGCAATATATTAGTGCGTGCAAGTGGTGATGGAATAGACTCTAATGGTAATATAAATATTACAGGAGGTAATACGATAATTTATGGTCCAGAAAAATGGTGGTAATGGAAGTATAGATTATTCTGGCAAAAGATGTTAGTTAGTAAAGGGGATTTTTATCAGTCTAGGAACTTCAGATATGTATCAAGGATTTGATAAAAAAATTCTCGTCACAATACTTTTAACTTTCTTTTTAATTCTATTCAAAACTCTACAGAAAAATTAATACTAGTCAATGAAACTGATGAAGTTATTGCAAAAAGTAGTTCTAATAAAGAAATATCAGGCTGTTTTTAATAAGTTCTGAGTCTATTGAAAAAAAGATAAAACTTATAAATTATATAAAGGTGGGGAAATTACAGATGGAAAAATTGTTGAAAGGTGGTACACAACTTTCAACAGTGACAATTGAAAGTATAAATACACAGCAAGTTATTGAGTAATTAGTTAGTATTCTTTCATTTAACCAGTAAGAAGAATACTTCATACTGGTTAAATAGTATATGTAAGAGTCTTTTGATATATAATATATAGTTAGTTGATTATCTGATTGTAAATAAAAAAAGATGAACTTTTTGAGTTACACTTGCTATGATATTTTAAAGATGCTATACTGCAAGATAGTGAAAAGGAGGGTTTAAGAATGCATACCTTTATTTTTAATTTTACAAATTATATGTGCTTTTTGGAGTAATTGCAACTGTTTTTATTGCAGTCTGGCAGAAGTGCCGGTCTTTCAGGAACTATTTCTGGTGGGGCTGAGACTTTTTATGGGTAAAAAGTGGGTTAGACGATCAATTAGCAAAAGGCCCTCAGCAGTATTTTTCTTTGTTGTTTATGCTACTTACTTTTTGTAATCACCATGATTTTTATAGGACTAGTTACTAGTCCTATTTTTTTATTTTTGGAGGTAAAAATGAATACTTTAGTTATTGCAAGTCATAATTTAGGAAAAAGTAAAGGAATTTCAAGATCTATTGTCAGATCTAGATGTGATCGTAAAATCTTTGGAAGATTATCCTGATTTAGCAGAAATTGAAGAAGCAGGTCAAACATTTACAGAAAAATGCATTATTAAAAAGCAAGGGCTGTTGCTGAATTTACAGGTTATCTTACTTTAGCAGATGACTCTGGATTAGTTGTACCTTATCTAGATGGCGCTCCTGGTATTTATTCTGCAAGATATGCAGGAATAGAAAAAAATGATGATAAAAAAATAATTTGAAATTATTATATGAAATGAGGCTTGCTGAAAATAGTGATAGAGATGCACAGTTCGAATGTGCTATAGCTATTTGTGATAAAAAAAGGCTATCAAAAAGACGATGTCGGGGATATTAAAAGGTACAATACTCCATACTCCAAGAGGAAATAATGGTTTTGGTTATGATGCATTATTTTTATATTAAAGAACTTCAAAAAAACTACAGCAGAATTAACATTAGAAGAAAAAAATAACATTAGTCATCGTGGAAAAGCTACAAAAGAAGCTATAGAATTTATAAGAAAATATTTTGACTAAATTTATATTTACTTTGACAATCAAATCAATTATAATAAGCACAGAAAAAAATAAGGAGGTCATCAATATGACATTTGAAAAAAAGTACAAGAAAGTATTGTAGAAACATTAAATTGTGAAAAAGAAAAAAATTACAATGGATGCAAATTTAAGAGACGATTTAGGTGCGGATTCTCTTGATGCCACTGAATTAGCTATGACCTTAGAGACAGAATTTGATATTACTATTGATGAAGAAGATCTTGTAAATTTTTAAAACAGTAGCTGATATCGTAAATTATATTGATAATAAATAAAAAAAGCCCCTAGGGGCTTTTTTTATGCAAGGAAACTAAAATTATGAAAAGAGTTGCTTACCTTATAGAGTTATTTCAGGAATCTAATTTGACAGAGCTATCTTATCAGGGAGACTTCAGTTTAGTTTTTAAAAAAAGGTAATATAGACATAGATTCAAAACCTTTGAATATAATTAGTCAATCAAAAAAATCTCCTACAAAATTACCTTCTCCATCAGCTAATAATTATGTAACTTCTCCATCTGTAGGTACTTTTTTTATCAAAGTGCTCTCTCCTGATGAAGCACCATTTATAAAAAAATTGGTGATAGCATCATGGTAGGGCAAGTTATTGGAATTATTGAAGCAATGAAGGTGATGACAGAAGTTAAATCAGATCAAGCAGGTAAAGTTACTGATATCTTAGTTAAAAAAATGGTGAAATGGTTGAATTTGGAAGTAAATTAATTGAGGTAGAACATGTTTAAAAAGAATTCTTATTGCTAACAGAGGAGAAATAGCACTTAGAATTATACGTACTTGTCGAGATATGGGCATTGAAAGTGTACTTGTTTATTCTGATGTCGATAAAGATAGTTTAGCAGTTGCTTTAGCTGATAAAGCAATATGTATTGGTTCAGCTAGCCCTAATGAAAGTTATTTAGATAAGAAAAAAATAATTACTGCAGCCATTCTGACCAATTCAGAAGCTATTCACCCAGGGTATGGATTTTTTTAGCGGAAAATAGTGAATTTGCTGCAATGGTTCAAAAAAATAACCTCATATTTATTGGTGCTGATGCAAAAGTCATTAAATCTATGGGAGATAAGATATTAGCACGATCAATTATGGAAAAAGCTCATGTACCAGTTATACCTGGATCAGATGAAATCAGAGATATTGATTCTTTAAAATTATATGCCAGAGAAATTGGCTATCCTGTTCTTTTTAAAAAGCTTCTCAAGGTGGTGGCGGAAAAGGAATGCGTATCGTTAATGAAGAAAGTGATTTAGAGCGAAGTTTTCTAGATGCTAAGAAAGAAGCTAAAAATGCTTTTGGTGATGATACGATTTATATCGAAAAAAATACATAATAAATGCTAAGCATATTGAGGTGCAAATATTAGCAGATAACTTTGGTAACGTTATACATTTAGGTGAACGTGACTGTTCAATACAAAAAAACAATCAAAAACTGATAGAAGAAGCACCAGCTAGCACATTATCTTTAAAGATGCAAAAAAAATATGCGTCAAGTAGCATTAGAGGCAACAAAATCTGTAGGGTACGTAGGAGCAGGAACATTTGAGTTCTTGGTTACAGAGGATGCATTTTATTTTATTGAAATGAATGTCAGGATTCAAGTGGAGCATCCAGTAACAGAGATGATTACAGGTGTCGATATCGTTAAGGAACAAATTAGAATTGCATACGGATTAAATTTATCTATAAATAATGATAATTTAAACTTTTTCTGGTCATGCGATAGAATGCAGAATTAATGCACAAAATGTAAAACAAAAATTTCTTTCCATCAGTGGGAAAAAAATTAATGATTGCTATTTCCCTCAAGGACCAAATGTAAGAGTGGATAGTGGTATATCTAGAGATAGTGAGATTTTACCTTATTATGATTCTATGATTGCAAAAAAATAATAGTTCATGGGGCTACTCGTTTGGAGGCTATTAAGAGAATGAGACGAGCTTTAGTAGAATTAGTGATAGATGGTATTGAAACAACATCAGATTTAGATTATTTAATATTACACCATCCTGTATTTGTTCTTGGTAAGTATAACACAAAATTTTTAGATTGCTACTTAGATGAAATGATTGAGGTTTTATGAACGGATTATTTAATAAAAAAAGAGAAAATTTGAAAACTTTATTTCATTTACGTGAAAAAAAGAAAGTTAGAAAAAAACACAAAATTACATGTATGTCCCTTATGTGAAGAAAGTATCTCCCAAGAAGAATTGAGGAACAATGTATTTATTTGCCCTCGTTGTCAAGGTTATTTATCAATGCCTGCATATGCTAGAATAGAAAATTTATCTGATGAAAAAAAGTTTTTAAAGTAATGAAAGAAGAATTAAAGGTCAATAATCCATTAAATTTTTTTATGGATATGATGATAAATTAGATTTAGCACGAGAGAGAACCGGTTTGAGTGACGCAATTGTTATAGGTACCTGTAAGATAGATGGACACAAAGTTGCATTAGGTGTAATGGATAATCGTTTTATGATGGCTAGTATGGGAACAGTTGTTGGAGAAAAGCTAACTTATTTAATTGAGTATGCTTCACGAAAAAATTTACCTTTGGTTTTAGTGATTTCTTCAGGTGGGGCAAGAATGCAAGAAGGTATTTTTTCTTTGATGCAAATGGCTAAAACTACTCAAGCAATAGAACGTTATAAGCTTGGTAAAAAAACCCTATATTGCTTTACTAACTCATCCAACCACAGGAGGGGTTTGGGTCTCATTCGCTTCTATTGCAGATATTACTTTAGCTGAAAATAATGCCTTAATAGGTTTTGCAGGTCCCAGAGTTATACAAAATACTATAGGGGAGATTTTACCCGAAGGATTTCAACGTTCTGAATATCAATTAGAGCATGGAGCTATTGATCAAGTAATTAACAGAGAGGAAGTAAAAAATATACTGTCACTCTTATTAAATTTACATGAAGGAGCTTAAGATGAATGCATATGAAGTTTTAAAAGAAGCTCGTTCTTCTAAAAAAACCTACAGCAAAAGATATTATAGAAAAATATTTTTTTGATGAATTTTTTTCTTTGCTCAGGAGATCGACTATCTGATGATGATAAAGCTATCATTGGTGGCTTTGGAAGAATTGGACAACATGTGATTACTGTCATAGGTATTAACCGAGATAAAACTGAAGAGGCAAAAACATATCGTTATGGAATGCCAATGCCATCAGGGTATAGAAAAAGCAGTCCGCCTTATGAAGCAGGCAGAAAGATTTAATAGGCCAATACTTACATTAATTGATACACCAGGAGCTTTTTCCTGGTGTAAATGCGAAAAAAATTCTACTCAAGCAATTGCAATTGCAGAGAGTATTGCTGTTATGAGTCAAATCAAAAGTACCAACTATAGGTATTATTATTGGTGAAGGTGGAAGTGGTGGAGCATTGGCACTCGGAGTCGTAGATAAGTTATTTATGTTGGAAAATTCTATTTATTCAGTTATTTCACCTGAAGCTTGTGCAACAATTCTTTGGAAAGATAAATCGAAAGTAGAGTTAGCGGCTGAAGCTTTACATTTTACGGCAAATGATTTATTTAAATTTAATATATGTGACGGTATTATTGAAGAAAAAAAGAGAATGAATTTTTATATACATTTATCGGATTTTTATTGAAAGTAACATAAGAGTATTGTTAAAAGATGATGTTAATACATTGTTAAAAAGAAAGATATAAAAAAAATATAGGAGGATAGGTAGTAATGTCGTCATATAAAAAAACATATGATGAAAAAAACTTATTAATGATTTTTTTGTAGAAATATACAATAGAATTTTTAATTTTTAGAAGAAAAAAATGGTTACGTGAACAAAATTTACAAATTACCATGTCCGAAGCACATATGTTAGTAGCTGTAGGCCAAAGAGAAAAATAAAGCAATGAGCGAAGTGGCTGAAGCAGTTTCCCTTACAAATGGTACTGTTACAACAATGATTAAAAAATTAGAATCGAAAGGTTATGTTATGAGAACCCGTGATGGTGCAGATAAGAGAATCTTACGTGTTAGGCTAACAGATAAAGGTAAAGAAGTGACTATTATTCATGAAAACTTTCATAAAAAGTTGACAGAAGCAATTTTAAACTCAATCTCTCAAGAAGAAAAAGATAGTATTAACGTCAACCATAGAAAAAAATTCATCGTTTTTTTCTGATTTGAGGTAAATATGGGCATAAAAAAATATTAGGAACAGGTAGTGCTATTCCAAAAAAAGAAAGTTGACAATAGTTTTTTTGAAAATTATCTTGATACTAATGATGAATGGATAAGAAAAACGAACCGGAATTAAAAACACGATTCTTTTTTTGAAAAAAAGATGAAGAATTAGCCGATTCTGTTATTAAGGCAGCAAGTTTAGCAGTTTTAAATTTAGATATTAAAAAAATTAAATTAGTGATTGTTGCAAGTATGTCATCAAGAAATAAAATGCCAATAGAAGCTATAAGAATAAGTAAATCATTGGGATTAAGTGAAAATATTTTTCGTATGTGATATGAATGTTGCTTGTACAGGTTTTATCTCTGCACTTGCCCTAGGGGAAGGATATTTAAAAGATGGCGAGATAGGTCTGATTATAGGATGCGAAGCCTTATCTAAAATGATTGACTATAATGATCGCTCAACTTCTATTTTTATTTGGAGATGGTGTTGGAGCTATAACTTTTGAAAAAAACAAATACAGATTTAGTGAAAAATTTTTTTGGACAGAGTTATGATGATCTAGTTCTTTTTTTGCTCATGAAAATGATGGCAATCTTATTCATATGGAAGGACAGAAAGTTTTTTTCGATTTGCAACTGAAAAAAAATTATAGAAACAATTGAGGAATTATTAAAAAAAGCAAATATTAATAAAGATGATGTTAAACATTTTTATTTTTTTCATCAGGCGAATCAAAGAATTTTTCGAATATGTTGCAAAAACATTAGAAATACCATATTCCCGTATTTATCAAAAATATAGATCATTATGGTAATACATCTTCAGCAAGTATACCTATATTGTTAGATGAGTGCTTTCGAAAAACATATATTTAACTCTGGAGATAAAACAATATTACTTGGATTTGGTGGAGGATTAGCTTGGGGAGGAATCTTATTTGAGTGGTAGAAATTTAGCAAAATTACTAGGAATCAAATATCCATTTATACAAAGGTGGAATGGCTCGCATAGCAACTGGAGAGTTTGCTAGCGCTGTATCAAATGCTGGTGGACTTGGACTCATAGGTTCTGGTGCAATGAATAAAGAAAAAAATTACTAAAAGAAATTGAAATATGTAAATCATTGACAGATAAACCTTTTTGGAGTCAATTTAATGTTGCTGAATCCTCATAAAGAGGATTTGGTTAATGCAATTATTGAAATGCAAGTACCGGTTGTGACCACAGGAGCTGGGAACCCAGGGAAATATATCGAACGTTTTTCACGAACATGGAATTAAGGTGATTCCTGTAGTGGCTTTGCCAGCACAAGCTGAACGTTTGAATCGGTATCATGTGGATGCTATTATTTGTGAAGGTAGTGAAGCAGGAGGTCATATAGGGTGAGTTAACAACTATGTGTTTAGTGCCTCAAGTAAGAAATGTTGTTGATATTCCAGTAATAGCAGCAGGTGGAATAGGAAGCGCCAGTGCAATGTCTGCTGTTATGGAATTAGGTGCTGATGGTGTTCAAGTGGGAACTATTCTATTAGCAACTAAGGAATGCCCAATACATCAAAAATTATAAAGAAAGAATTCTTAAAAGCAAAAATCTAGTGAGATTACTGTCGTTGGACGTATAAATGGTTTTCCAACTAGATTATTAAAAAAATGAGATGTCAAGAGCTTATTTAGAAAAAGGAGAAGTCAGGTGCCCTCAGCAGAAGAACTTGAAATCTTTTCTCTTGGTAGACTCAAAGAAGCTGTTTTGGGTGATATTCAAAATGGTGCTTTAATGGCAGGACAAATTGTTGGCATGGTTAACACAGAGAAAAGTGTTAAAGAGCTCATAGAAGCTCTCTTTAAAGATTTAGAAACAATTAGAGGTGCAAGAAAAAAATAAATTGGGAGTTAAATAATGAATGGTAAGCTTGATAATTTGAGTTTTCCTTTAATTCAAGGTGGTATGGGTGTTGGTATATCACTAAGTGGTTTAGCAGGTGCCGTAGCTAAAGAGGGTTGTATGGGGGTATTATCTTCTGCTTATATTGGTGTTAATCAAAAAGATTTTTGAAAAAAAGATAGAAGAAAAAGAAAGTATTCAAAGCAATTCATATAGAAATTGAAAAAGCACGTAAGATTAGTCAAGGAAATGGTTTAATTGGTATAAATATTATGTGTGCTTTGCGTGATTATGAAGCACATGTTAAAGAAAGCTTAGAAAATGGTGTTGATGCAATTATTTCTGGTGCTGGCTTACCATTAAAAACTACCTAATTTGGCAAAGGGTTATGACGTATTGTTAATTCCTATTGTCTCATCTCAACGTGTGACAAAATTGATATGTGAATATTGGCAAAAAAAGTATAACCGTCTTCCTGATGCAATCATAATTGAAGGGAAAAAAGCAGGAGGGCACTTAGGATACGGTTATTCTGAATTAGAACAGATGAATGATGACGATCTCTTACACACACTAAGAGAAGTCAAAAAAATATCTATCACAATCTTCTATAATGAAAGATATTCCTGTATTTGTAGCTGGTGGAATTACAGATTCTAAAGAAGTAGAAATATATCTAAAAAAATGGAGCAAATGGAATACAAGTAGGAACAGTATTTGCAATATCCAAAGAGAGTGATGCTAGTACGGCATACAAAGAAATTTTTAATTAGAGCAAAAAAACAGAAGATACTTTAGTTATTCAAAGTCCAGTTGGTCTACCGGCAAGAGCAATAAAAAAACACCTTATCTATATGAGAAGATTACACCTAAAAAAAATGTATAGGTTGCCTAAAAAAACTTGTAAAGGCTTGGAAGCTGAATTTTTGTTTATCTGAAGCTTTAATAGCAGCAGTAAAAGGTAATTTTTCAAAAAGGTGTTTTTTTACAGGAAGTGAAATTGGAAAGTTTAAAAGAAAGCTTAAGTGTCAAAGAAATCATTAAACAATTATTTAAGGAGCGATAATGAGAGCATTAGTTTTCAGTGGACAAGGTAGTCTATATCCTGGAATTGGAAAAGATTTTTTTACGAACAATTCCCATTTGTTCAGGCAAAATTATGATGGAAGTATTTTTAAAAGAGAAAGTGAAAGCATTAACATTATATTCCCAAGAAGATTTAAATAAACACTACTTAGGGCAACTAGCACTGGTACAATATTTTATGTCTGTGGTAGATGTCATTGATTATATGGGAATAAATTATGATACTACTTTCGGATTAAGTCTGGGAACCTATGGTAGTTTATACGCAACTAAGGCACTTAACCGAGATACCTTATTTTCTTTAGTTGAAAAGCGTAGCCAAGCTATGGATATTTCTAATGAACAGTGTGACACAGGATTATTAGCAATTCTTGGTGTTTCTATTTTTTTGATGTTATGGAATATATTGAAAATGAAGAAAAAAAATTTTTTTGGCTAATGATAATGCAATAGGGCAAGTAGTTGTAGGTGGATCCCTCAAAGATCTAGAAGTATTTAAAGATAAATTAGGTATTTTAGGAAAAAAAGTATAGTATTGCCTGTTCGTTCAGCATTTCACACCCCATATATGCAATCAGCTGAGCAAAAAAATTTTTCTGAAGCACTAAAAAAATATAACATTTTTCTCCATTTAAAAATTCCACTTATTGATAATAGAACAGGAGAATATTTAGAAGAAAAATCAAATTACTGAAGCTTTGGCAACACACCTTACTCGACCAGTCTTATTTAGGGAATCTTTATTGTTTGCACATAATTTGGGGGTAACTGAATTTATTGTTATTGATCCAGGAAAAAGTATAGCTTCATTTATAAAAGAAAAACGTTAGGAAAAAGATGAAAAAAAATTGTAAAAAAATTAGTCGCGTAGAAGATTTAGAGGAATTAAGGAGCTTATAAAATGAATCAAAAGACTGTTTTTTATTACAGGTGCCACTGGTGATATTGGAGAAGCTATTACACTTAAGTTTGCTCAAGAAGGCTATGCACTCGGACTTCATTATCACAAGAACGAGGGAAAAAAAGAGATTTTTGAAAACAAAAATTAGAGCATCTTAATGCAACTTTTTATTTTTTTATCAAGGTGATTTGAGTCAAGAAGGGATTGGACAACAACTTTTTAGAAGATTTTTATTACTGAAGTTAAAGAAATTGATGTGTTAATTAATAATGCTGGCATTACAAAAAGACAGCTATCTTTTTAAAAAAATGTCAGAAAATGATTTTTATTGATGTCCTTCAAGCGAACTTAGTCTCTGCATGGCGCACATCTAAAGGTGTTGTTAAACAAATGATGAAACAAAAGAAAAGGCTGTATTATTAATATGAGTTCAATTATAGGTTTAACTGGTAATGTAGCACAATCAAATTACTCTTCAAGTAAATCAGGCATGATTGGTTTAACTAAAAAGTTTAGCAAAAAGAACTCGCTAGCAGAAATATTCGTGTTAATGCCATTGCACCAGGTTTTTATAGAAACTCAGATGACAGCTAAATTGCCAGAAGAATATAGAGATAAGTTAAAAATCCGAGATACCACTAGGCAGATATGGACAGCCTGAGGATATCGCAAATCTTGTATTATTTTTTTATCCAGTGACCAAGCAAGCTACATTACTGGACAAGTTATTTCTATAGATGGTGGACTATATAGCTAGGAGGGTAAAATGAAACGTGTTGTGATAACTGGTTTAGGAACCATAAACCCCTTAGGGCACAATGTTGAAGATACATGGCAGGGGCTTTTAAGTGGAGTATGTGGCATTGATAAAATTACTAGATATGATACGACAAATCGCAAGGTAACAGTTGCTGCCGAAGTAAAAGATTACTTTGAAGAGGATTATTTTTCTAAAAAAGAAGCAAAACACCTTGATCGTTTCCTACAATTTGCCAACATAGCAGCAAAAAGAAGCGTTAAAAGATAGTGGTTATCAAGGATTACAAAAACCCCTATCGTATTGGTTCTGTAATCGCTTCTGGTATTGGGGGCTTAGAAACTATTGCTAATGAAAATAATCGTGTTCACCAAGAAAATAATTATGATCGTGTAACACCATATTTTATTCCTATGTCAATTACTAATATGGCTGCTGCAGATGTTTCTAAATTATTCAATGCAAAAGGCATTTCAGAATCAGTAGCTACAGCTTGTGCTAGCTCTACTAATGCAATTGGTCATGCATTCCGATTAATACGTTCTGGAGAAATGGACATGATGGTTGCAGGAGGTACAGAAGCTACAATTACACCACTTGGAATAGGTGGATTCACAGCAATTAAGGCATTAAGTCAAGAAACAAACCCTTTGAAGGCATCTATACCATTTGACAAAAAGAAATGGTTTTTGTCATGGGTGAAGGTGCTGCTATTCTAGTTTTAGAAGAGTATGAACATGCAAAAAATAGAGATGCTAAAATTTATGCAGAAATTACTGGATTTGCTTCAACATGTGATGCTTACCATATTACAGCTCCAGATCCATCTGGTGTAGCTGGGATAAAAGCAATTGAAATGGCATTAGAAATGGCTCATTTGAACCCTAATGAAGTCGATTATATTAATGCTCATGGTACTTCAACGATTTTTTAAATGATAAAGCTGAATGCCTTATCTATAATCAAATATTCGGAAAGAATCAAACAAAACCACTATTAGGTTCTATTAAAGCAAATATTGGGCATCTTTTTAGGTGCAGCTGGTGCAATAGAAGCTTTGGCAACAACCCTTAGTATTTATCATAATTCATGTATTCCTCAAATTGGTACTGAAGAATTAGATGAAGATTGTCTATTGGAATTAGCTACGAGAGAGCATAATAGAAACTTGAATCATGCTATTACAAACAATCTTGGTTTTGGTGGACATAATACAACTTTAGTGCTCAGCAAGGTGATGAATTAATGTTAAATATTAAAGAAATTAAAGAAATCCTACCACATCGATACCCTTTTTTTACTTATTGATAAAAATTTTATCAATATCAGAGAATCATGTAGTAGGATTAAAAAAACGTTAGTGCAAATGAATGGTATTTCGAAGGACATTTTTCCTCAAGAACCAGTTATGCCTGGTGTACTTCAAATTGAAGCTTTAGCTCAAGTAGGTGCAATTGCTATATTAAATGGTAATCGAGGAAAAAAATAGCATATTTAGCTGGTGTTGATAAAGCTAGATTTAAAGGCTCGATATATCCAGGTGATATATTGAAATATCAGTCACCTTAACTCAACGTAAAGGCGCTATCGGAAAAGGTGTTGGAGAAATTAAGGTAGAAGGAAAGAAGGTAATGAGTGCAGAATTAATTTTTTTGCTATAAAATAATTCTAAAGAGACTTAAGTTGATTCGTTAAATTTTTCAAATTCATATAAAGTAGCTAGTATGGGCTCAGGTTTTTCCATATCAACACCAGCAATTTTTTTAGAAGGTTGATAGGATAATCTGAGCCCCCACTTTTTAAGAAAGTGAGATAATTTTTCTTTAGAGCGTATTTCTCTACCTAAAAAGCAAATTACTAATTGCTATAGCTGCTGATATCCCAGTTGCATATTGATAAACATAATAAGAATTATAAAAAAATGTGGAATTCTCGCCCATTCACTTAAAAAGGAGATCATCTATCACAAGACTTGTACCATAATATTTTTATATAACATTCTTTATAAATAGATTTTTAGTATATCTGATGTTAGTGGTTCATTAGCTTCTACTTTTTTTATGAACTTGCCATTCAAAATCTGCAAATAAAGTTTGTCTAAAAAAAGGTAGAACGAATATTATCAAGTTGGTTAGCAATTAAATATTTTTTTCGTTTCTGTATCACTACTTTGATTATAAATATGATGAAATAAAAAGTTGTTCATTTACTGTTGATGCAACTTCAGCGGTAAAAAAATACTGTAATCAGAATAAATATAGGGTTGATGTTTCATTGAATAATAACTATGCATAACATGACCCAATTCATGAGCAATAGTGAATACATCATTCAAGGTTCCATTAAAATTTAAAAGTGAAAAAGGATGGTAACCATATGCATGAATCGCGTAGGCACCTGTATCTTTATATGGCTTTGGGTAACGATCAATCCAACGCTCATTAAATGCCTTTAGTAAAAATATTCTGATACTTTAGTCCTAGTGGCATAGTAGCATCAATAACTAATGCTTGGGCTTCTTCAAAACTGAAAGTATAAGAAACATCCTTGGTTAAAGGAACAAAAAGATCGTAAAAATGCAGTTCATCAAGTAACATTTCTTCTTTTCTATAGTTAAGATAGCTTTGGAGAATACTTTTATGTGTACTTACTGTATCTAAAAAGATTTGTATAGACTTTAATATCAATTTTATCATAATCAAGTGCTTCATGAAGGGAAGAAAGATACTTTCTAGCTTGTGAAGTGTATGTGTCATTTTTTTACTGAACCATAATAAATACTTGTAAATGTATTAATATGACCATCGTATGCACTAAGCAGATTATTAAAAATAATTCTTTCTAAATTCACGGTCTGGGGATAAAAAGTGCTTTAGTATAATTTGTATTATCAGCTCTTACAGAAGCACCTTCTGGTGTAACTATCATTTTATAGGGAAGGTCATTGATTGTTAAATCATCATATGCTTTTGAAAAAGAATCTCCTAATGAATTTAGCTTTGTTAACAATTCTTCTTCTTTTTCACTTAATATATGTGTTTGTGAATCAAATAAATTTTTCCATAAAAAAATTGATAAAGTTCTAATTTGTTTTCTTGTGTCTTAAACTGTACCCAAGTTTCTAGATTCAATTTTTATTAATTGAGGTACAAAAAAAGAAAGATGTTCAGATATAATTGCACCAATTGCATCACATTTCTCATATAAAAGCTTTTATTATCAAGATTAGACATGTCTTGATCAAAATTCATTTTAGCGTATACAAAACAAGATGTGAGTTTTATTTCTAATTCTTCTTTAAGTTGAAATGCAGAAAGTAAAGATTGTGCCGAGTTCAAAAAAAGAATCCCTAATTTCATGTAATTTAAAAAGAAATACCTAAAAGCATCATTTAATACGTTTTCACATATTTGATTGGACTCAAAAAAATATCTTTGAGATTCCAACTATCTTTAATGTTATTGATCATTGTATATTTTCTCCTTTTTAAAGCATTTAATAATTTATAAATTGGAACTTTTTCTAAAGGATCGATAAGATAGGGATTTATTTCACATAAAGGTTCTAATACAAATAATCTATAGTTACGGTAGGGATGAGGTATTGCTAATGTATCTGTATATAATATTTCTTCATCATAAAATATAATATCCAAATCAATTATTCGAGGTCCCCATTTTTTTCTGTTTTTTTCTCTACCTAAATTAGACTCTATTTCCTTCAATTTTTGAAAGAAGTGCTTCAGGAGAATAGAGTGTTTTTTTAAATGTAGTGCCATATTTAAGAAATCATTTTGATCGATTTTTTTCCCCATGGTTTGGTCTTTTTAAGAGAACTGATTTTTGTGAAGACGAATTTTTAGAATCTTGAGATATTTTTTTAATTGCTAGATTAATATTTTTTTAGAATCTCCAAGATTGGAACCAATACTAAGATAAACATCATGCCATTTTTTTCTTTCATCGATACAACTATTTTATCAAAAGAAAATGGAATTGGAGCATGAGGTTTAGCAATTGAAAAGCTCAATCGTATTGATAGACAAAAAAATTTGTCATTAGATGAACAATTAACTCTGATACACAAGTTTCTAAAAGAGAAAACTGATTATTTTTTTAAAAAAAGATGCTATTTCTTCGATAAAGGTAGCATAATTCAATGTTTTTTTGTTAAATCATCCTGAATGTTAGAAAATTTTTGTATCAATTTGAATATTAGCATCAATTTCAAATAACTGTCCCAAAGAATTTTTCCTCTTCAAAAAAACACCATGATAAGCATAAATTTGTAATTTAGTAAATGAAATCGTCTCCTGCATTTTTTTATCCTTTCAATTTCTTGCCAAAGTTTTTAAAAGCCAACTTATTTTTGTTTGACATTGTGTACTCTAAAAAAATACGTGCCCCTTTTTTTCATAAGCGTATAATGTGCTAGCTGTGGTTCCGATATCGCGTTGCTCTAAAGTCTCACCAACAATATTTTTTTAATAAAGCGTTTTTCTAGAACTTGCATATAAAACAGGAAAACCTAGATTGACTAGAGCATCAAGGTGTTTGGTTACATACATATCTTTATTTTTGAGATTTTTTTGAAAGCCAATGCCAGGATCTAATATAATTTTTTTCTTCATTAATACCAATTTTTTGCTTCTAATAAACGTTTTTTTATATCATCAAGAAAAGAATCAAAAAAATCTTTTTTTCGTATACAGGTTTAATGCGATTATGCATTAAACAAATTGGTAAATTATATTCTTTAGCTAAATAACCAACCTTATTATCATATAGAAGTCCCCAAATATCATTTATGAGATCTATTCCGGAATGAATAGCTGCCAAAAACAGTTTCCGATCTATAGGCATCGATAGAAAGAGGAGTATTAAAATTTTTCTTTAATTTTTTTCTATTACAGGTATTACGCGATTGATTTCTTCTTCAACTGATATTTGTTGATGACCTGGTCTTGTAGATTCTCCTCCAATATCTATAATATCAGCACCATCTGATATTAGCTCTTCAGTTCTCCTTAGCGCATCATCAAGTTTTTAAATACTGTCCCCCATCTGAAAAAAAGAGTCTGGTGTTACATTCAAAATTCCCATAATATATGCATTCTCTTGAAAATTGAAATCTTTACATCCTATTTTTCATAATACTACCCTCTATAAAATTTATAAGCCCATAAGTTTTTAATGTATCAGATCTTAAACTATCATTAGCTTTAAACTCACCTAAAAGCAACCATATGCTTAGTAATAGTTCCAGAACTTTTCACACCACGCATAGACATACACATATGTTCAGCTTCGCTAACCACTAATACACCTGTTGCTTGTAAGTTAGAAAAATAAGGCTGATGCAATTTGAAATGTCATTTGTTCTTGAAGCTGTAAGCGTTTAGAAAAAAATTTCCACAGTTCGAGGTATTTTTGCTTAATCCTACAACTTGATTTTTGTGGTAGATAAGCAACATGGACTTTTTCCAAAAAAATGGCAAAAGATGGTGTTCACAAAGAGAATAAAACATAATATCCTTTTCAATTAAGACACCTGAACTTTCTACTTCAAACTTAGTCTTTAAATGAAAATCTTCCTGCATTTTTATAACCATTTAATATTTCTTTGTACATATTTGCAACACGTTTAGGTGTATCTAATAAACCTGGTCGTTCTGGATTTTTCGCCAATAGCTTCGAGTAACATGTAAGTTGCTTTTTTTCAATTTTTTTCGAGATTCATTTTTTTCCTCCATAATGATGTTTCTAGATTTTTTTCTAAGTGTGATAAGGATCCTAAAATGGTAATAACTGTATTTCTATGGATATTAGCATGCTGTAATGAGAGGGTAATTGCACCACGTAAGGACAGCTCCAGAAAAAAAGCTTATTTGTTGGAATAATATTTTTTTCGCAAGATTATAAAGATTTTTTTGCGGATAAAGAACGTTCATTATAAATTGATGTACAGATGATTTCGTTAGGAAAAAGTAGATAATTGTTTTTAAAAATAGATTTTTACATCTTTATCTGCATAGACATGTAATATAAAAAAATATGATAGGCCTTTTTTTATGCCTATTGTTAAGGTTATTTAATAATACAGAAACACTATCCTCATTATGTGCACCATCTAAGTAAACGATAGGATTATCCATAATCTGTTCAAATCTACCTTTCCATACGACACTTTTTTTAGCCCATTTAAAAATAGCTTTATCGTCTATACTATACCCTTCTTTACGTAATTGAAATAGGGTCATAAGTGCAACAAAACCATTTTTTTACTTGATGAGTACCATGTAGACCAAGATTATAATTTTGATTGTAATAAGAAAAGCTAGTTAATGTTAAAGTAGAGGTATCTTGAATATTACTAAAGTTTACAATCTGTAAAGGAGCCTCGAGTTCTTTTGCTTTATCAATGAAAATAGTATTTAATTCACCATTATCATATAAAATTACAGGGCGTTGATATTTTTATAATACCTGCTTTTTCTTTTTGTTATTTTTTTCGAGCGTATCACCTAATATATTTAGGTGATCCTTACTAATAGATGTAATAATAGTAATTAACGGAGAAGAAATTGCATTGGTAGCATCTAGTCTTCCACCTAATCCTGTCTCTTGAATCATAAAGTCAGCATTAAAGTATTGAGCAAGTAAATATGAACAAGCTACTTCCATTTCAAAAAAATAGTAGGATGTCCCAAAGAAGTTTGTTCAATATTTTTTTGCAATTTCGATTACTTTTTGGCATCACCAATTCAAACATATTTTCTGTAATCGGCTGACCATTAATTAAAAAAATCTATCCAAATACTGATCTAAACTAGGAGATATATAACTAAAGACCATATAGCCTTGTTCTCTTAAAACAGAGCTTATAAAAAGCATTAGTTGATCCCTTTCCATTTGTACCAGCAGTGTGAATAATATTTAAATTTTTCTTCAGGATGATGTAATAATTCCAGAATTTTTATTGATTCTTTCAAGCCCATATATACTTCCAAAAGAAGAAATATTGTGTAAATACTGATAAATCTCTTTATATGTCATTTTTTTCCTCACTTTCAAAAAAATAACACCATTCATTAATGAATGGTGTTATTTTTTTAAACTAGTTTAATTAAATGATATTTTTTTCTTACCTCGACGTAATATAACTTGATTATTTTGGAAAATCTTCAATAGATAACTGATAATTCACATCAGTTATAATCGTATCATTAACAATAATGCCATTTTGTTTCATAACACTCCGCCCTTCAGAAGTTGATTTAATTAAGTTCACTTCTTTAAATAGAGAGAGAAGAAGTATTGGTTGCTTCAATTGATCTATAGTATAACAAGTCGTAGGGATACTTCCATCATGTAGTCCACCAGAGAAGAGCGCCTTAGAGGCTTTTTTTGAGCATCTAAAGCTTCCGATTCACCATGAACTAATTTTTGTCACTTCAAATGCTAATACTTCTTTTGCATGATTAATTTGTGAACCTTCAAGAGAAATTAATGTTTCAATTTCATTCATTGGTAAAAAAAGTAAGAAGAGGGAGGAACTTTTTTACATCATCATCAGAAACATTACGCCAATATTGATAAAAAAATCATATGGACTTAATTTTTTTCTTTATCAAGCCAAACAGCTCCTGAGGAAGTTTTTTTCCCATTTTTTTACCTTCGCTATTTGTAAGTAATTTAAAAGTTAATCCATAAGCTTGTTTTTTTCTATACGGTGAATCAATTCAACACCGCCAATAATATTTGACCATTGATCATTCCCACCAAATTGAATCTTACAGTTAAAATTTCTATACAAATGTAAAAAAAATCATATGATTGCATAATCATATAATTAAATTCAATGAAGGATAAACCTTTTTTTCCATACGAGATTTAAAACATTCTGCACCAAGCATTCTATTTACTGAAAAAAACATGCGCCTACTTCTCGTAGTAATTCTATATAATTCAATTTTGAGAGCCACTCAGCATTATTTAAAAAGGAGAGCTCTATTATCGGAAAAAAATCAATAAAACGACCAACTTGTTCTTTAAAACAATTGATATTATAATCTATTTGTTCTGTTGTAAGAACTTTTTCTCATATCAGTTCTGCCACTAGGATCTCCAACTAATCCTGTGCCACCTCCAAGCAAGACTATAGGATGATGTCCAGCCTCTTGCATATGCTTCATCACAATAAGTTGAAGCAAATGACCTACATGTAAACTATCAGCTGTAGGATCAAAAACCAATATAAAAAAAGTAACTTTTTTTCATTTTTTTAATAAATTTATAATTTCATCTTCATGAGTAGCTTGTTCAATGAACCCTCGTTCTACCAAAGTTTCGTAAATATTACTTGCCATGATGACCTCCAGAGATATATCTAACTTAAGAGTCAGTATAGTATACTAGAAAAAAGCAAGAAAGCTTGTTCTTGTTTATATTACCATACTTAAATTACTATAATTCTATTGATAAATGACAAGGAGATTAATATGATTGATTTTTGAAAAAAAGAAGTTTCTAGTGTTGACAGTTTAATAAGAGAATTATTCAACTTCTTGGAAAAAGGAAAAAAATGTGCAATTCGTTTAATTAATATAAAATTATACGCACTGATGGAAGAAAGCAGATGGTATTATGATGTAAAACTTGAAATGCATCATAGAAAATTGCTTGTAAAAAGAGTTGGAAAGTGTTTATTATTTTTGATTGTGAGCAAATTAAAATGATTAAGATTAGACCTTTTTATTTTTGCTGCATGTGTAGGAAATAAAAAAATTTGATATTCACAATAAAAAAACAAATGAGTAGGAGAGTAGATTATGTCAAAAAGTGGTTTTAGCATATTCAGGTGGTTTAGACACATCCATTATTATTCCATGGTTAAAGGAAAATTATGATAATTGTGAGGTCATTGCTGTCTGTGCAGATGTAGGCCAGGGTGATGAGCTAAATATTGTTCATGATAAGGCAATTGCTTCAGGTGCAAGCAAAGTTTATATTGAAGATTTAAAGGATGAATTTGTAAAAGGATTTTTGTGTTTCCAATCATTCGTTCGGGAGCAGTTTACGAGGGAGAATATCTATTAGGGACTTCTTGTGCAAGACCAATTATTGCTAAAGCTTTTAGTGGAAATCGCCAAAAAAAGAAGGTGCAGAATATATTGCTCATGGAGCGACAGGTAAAGGGAATGATCAAGTTAGATTTGAATTAACAATTAAAGCATTAAGTCCTAAAACAAAGATTATTGCACCTTGGAGAATTTGGGATATTAAGTCACGTGAAGATGCAATTGATTATGCTGAAAAGCATAATATTCCAGTCCCTGTAACAAAAAAACGTCCTTATAGTATGGATCGTAATGTATTACATTTATCACATGAAGGTGCTGATTTAGAAGATCCAATGAATGAACCTCCTAAAGACCTTTATTTAATTTGTAAAAAAATCCTGAAGAAGCACCAGAAACCCCAGAGTATATTAGTATATATTTTGAAAAGGGTAATCCAACACATATTAATGGCGAATGTTTAAATCCATTAAAACTACTAGAATCTGCCAATACTTTAGCGGCAAAACATGGTATTGGAATTTTGGATATTGTAGAAGATAGATTGGTGGGCATGAAATCACGTGGCGTATATGAAACCCCAGGAGGAACATTGCTTCATAGGGCTCATGCAGCATTAGAAAGACTAACGTTAGATAGAGAAACAATGGCATTTAAACGTAATTTATCCAATAAATACGCTGAGTTAGTCTATGATGGGCTGTGGTATACACCATTAAAAAGAAGCTATGGATGCTTTTTGTTGACAAAAACTCAAGAAACCTGTACAGGTGAAGTAAAAAAATGAAACTCTATAAAGGTTCTTGTACTTGTGTAGGAAGTCGTTCAGTTTATTCACTTTATAATGAAGAGTTCGTTACATTTGGTGCAGATGAAGTCTATAATCAAAAAAAGACGCTGAAGGTTTTTATTAATTTATTTGGCTTACCATTAACTGTAAATGCTTTAATGAAAGAAAAAAATAAAGAGGTTTAAATATGGAAAAAAACTATGGGAGAAAGTCGTTTTGAAAAAAATCTTCCAGTCATTTAATGGAAGATTTTTCATTCATCAATTACATTTGATAAAAAAAATTATATTATTGGGATATTCGAGGAAGTCAAGCTCATGCAAAAATGCTTGGAAAGGTTAATGTCATATCATCCGAAGAAGCAAACTCTTTAATTTCAAGTCTAGAAAGCATATTAACTGAAATAGAAGAAGATAAAAATCAAATTTACAAGTTATCATGAAGATATTCATATGAATATTGAAGTTATTTTGACCCAAAAGATTGGTGATGTTGCAAAAAAACTACATACAGGTCGAAGTAGAAATGATCAGGTAGCGGTAGATTTTAAAATGTATCTTAGAAATGCAGTATCAGAAATAATTAGCTCTTACCTTAAACTTTTTATCTACTTTGGTAGAAATTGCACAAAAATCATATTGATACAATTATGCCAGGATATACTCATCTACAGCGAGCTCAACCCATAACCTTTGCCCATCATCTTATTGCTTATATTGAAATGTTTTTGAGAGACACAAATTTTTTATTAGATTGGTTAAAACGACACAATTATATGCCTCTTGGATCTGGTGCATTAGCAGGAACAACTTTTTCCGCTTGATCGAGAATATACAGCAAATTTGCTTAAATTTAGTGCGCCTACTTTAAATTCTCTTGATGGTGTAGGAGATAGAGATTTTGCGTTAGATTTTTCTTTATCTAGTTTCTAGATCTATGATGCACTTAAGCCGATTTAGCGAGGAAATTATACTTTGGAATACTCAAGAATTTTCGTTTATTACATTAGATGATGCTTACAGTACTGGATCAAGTATAATGCCCTCAAAAAGAACCCTGATGTAGCTGAACTTGTAAGAGGAAAAAAACAGGTCGAGCTTTTTGGTAATATGATTTCTCTGTTAACTGTAATGAAAGGTTTACCTTTAGCTTATAATAAAGATATGCAGGAAGATAAAGAAGGAGTTTTTTTGATAGCGTAGACACTTTTAAAAAAAATGTCTAATTATTTTTTTGAAAGAATGCTTGCAACTATGACAGTTAATAAAAAAATAAAATGTTCAGTGCTACAAAAGCTGGTTTTGTAAATGCCACAGATTTAGCAGACTATTTGGCAAAAAAAAAGGGGTGCCATTTCGAGATTCGCATAAGATTGTTGGAGAAATGGTGCATTTTTGTACCTTAAATCATCTAGCACTGGATGAATTATCTTTAGAACAAATGAAAACTTTTCATACATTAATAGAAAATGATATTTTTTTGAATCCATTAATATTCATACGTGTGTTAATGAAAGGAGTACATATGGCGGTCCAAGCCATAGTCAAGTTAGCAATGCTTTTAAATGAAATTCAAAAAAACAGATCAAAAAAATTGAAGGTATTGATATTGATTATTCCTTACAAGAGTTTAAGTTTATAGAAACTTTCTAAACTTGTTTTGGTATGTTATAATTTAAATTAATAAATTAAAGGAGGATAAAAAAATGAAATTGAAACGACTATTCATGATGTTGGTTTTAGGCTTCACAAGCTATATTGGTTTAACAAACAAACATATAGTAAAGGGAATAATTTCTTTGGAAAAAAACCACAAGGCGATTTGTTTACTAGTATAAATAACGGAAATGATATAATGTATTTATGTAAAAAAATAATATTCATTCAGAAGAATTATTTAAAGACTGGATATTATACAATGGTTGGAAAAAAAGGCTGATCAAGTAGGCGAGGGGTATTTTTTTATTAATGAAAATGAAGAAACATTACTTTTAAATCGAGAAACAATTGTTTTTTTGACCGTTATTTACTATGGAGAGCAAGTCGGTTAATAGAAATCTAATGAAGACTAACATATAGAGAGGTGTGGGTAAATGAATCTAGCAAAAAAACATTTTTATCATTATTACTGGCCTATCTGGTGCTGGAAAAAAACACAGGCGTCAAAAAGTATTTGAAGATATGGGGGTATTTTTTTGTGTAGATAATTTACCTGCTCCTCTCATAGTAAGTTTTGCTGATTTTTTTACTTCATTCTCAAAGTGCTATTGAAAAGGTCTGTCTTGTTATGGACTTAAGAGATGAATCTTTTTCTAAGTCACCTTTCAGATAGTTTGGGCGCGTTAATTAAAGCTGGAATTAGTTATGAAATATTATTTTTTTAGAAGCTTCTAATGAGGTATTAGTACAAAGATTTAAAGAGAATAGAAGACAACACCCTCAGAATGTTTCTGGGAACTTACTAGAAGGAATTCTTTTAGAAAGGCATAAGCTTAAGATTCTCAGAGGTCTTGCAAATATTGTCATTGATACTTCTCGTAAGCAAGTGAGTGACTTAAGGAAACTATTATTGAAACTTGGAAAAAAATGGAAAAGATGATTTTTTTCTATTACAATTACTTCTTTCGGTTTTTAAACACGGACTTCCGATAGATAATGATATTATTATGGATGTGCGTTTTTTTAAAAAAATCCTTATTATGAAGCTAGTTTGAGAGAATTGACTGGTCGTGATATTAGAGTCAGAGAGTATATTTTTTTCTTATGATGCTTCTATAAAATTTCTAAACGATTATACTGATTTACTATTAAGTGTTTTACCACAATACCGTCAAGAAGGTAAACGTCATGTCAGTATAGGTATTGGTTGTACAGGTGGTAAACATAGAAGTATCGCTACTGTTATATTATTAGCTGATAATCTTACTAAGCAAGGCTATTATGTAAATGTAGTACACAGGGATAATTAGAAATAGAGGGATACACTTTGAAATCTAAGATGTTAACAAGATGGCTCTATCCAGGTCTTGGATTGAAGCGTTGGGCAATACTTAGTGGTGTGGGTGTAGGTATTATTGTTGTTGGATTATGGAATATAGTTAATAGTCGTTTGGCTAAAAGATTTTTACTTATGCAGTGTTTAGGGTGGCTTAATGCACATTTACCACATTTAAGCTTCTATCAAGGACTAATTTGTGCCTTGGTAGGGCTTATATTTATATTATGGTGTTTTTGCTATGACAGTCAGTCGTTATATGAAAATGACATATGGCAAAACAGGATTGGATGACTATTACAAAAAAATGTGAGTCGCTCTCAAGGACCACATATAGTTGCCATAGGTGGAGGAACAGGCTTATCGACCTTACTTAAAGGTTTGAAAGTTTATACAAGTAATATAACGGCTGCTGTAACAGTAGGAGATGATGGTGGATCTAGTGGAAAGCTACGAAAAGAATTTGGAGTGGTACCTGTAGGTGATATCAGAAATTGTATTGTTGCTCTTGCTGATGAAGAGAGGATAATGGAAACTCTTTTTAGTTATAGATTTAGCTCTGGTTCAGCACTTAAAGGACATACTTTAGGCAACTTATTATTACTAGCAATGACGAATATAACAGGAAATTTTCAAGATGCCATTTCAGGAATTGATGACGTATTGCATATTTCTGGAAAAGTTTTACCGATTACTAATGTTCCTTTGATTTTTAGAAGCTAATTTTTAATTCTGGAAGAACTGTTAGAGGAGAGTCGTATTTATCTAAAAGTAAATGAACCTATTGTAAAACTAAATGTTTTTACCTGAAAAAGGCAACAATTTTACCTGAAGTAATGGAATCAATTAGTGAAGCAGATGTAATTATTTTGGGTCCTGGAAGTCTATACACTAGTGTTATTCCAAATTTATGTGTAAAAGGTGTTGTTGATGCTATCAAAGAGAGCGGTGCAAGAGTAATATATGTTTGTAATGTTGTCACTCAAGTTGGAGAAACATTAGGATACACTGCTGGAGATCATCTTAAAGCCATAATAGATCATAGTGTTATTGATCTTATTGATTATATTGTAGTCGATGATGGAGATTTAAGTAAAAAAATATTCAACTATCAGACCAAATAAAGCAAGGTTCAGAACCAGTATATGTTGATGAGGAATATATTGAAAATTTAGGTGTTAAAATTTTGAGAGGAACACTTTCATCCTCTGAAAATCCTTATAGGCATGATAGTGATATCTTGGCTCAAGTTATCATAGAGGGTTTGTACCATGATAAATATTTTTTTATAAAAGAAGAGGTATTGCTAAATCTTTTTGGGATTATCAGAAATTTAAAAGCTATTTTTATAAAAAGAGGAATAAATGAGCTTTTTCAACTAGGGTGAAAAAAAGGAATTATGTCATATTGAATCTAATACTATGCTAAAAGTTTCCGAATTGGCAGGCATAGTAAGAATGGATGGTTCTATTCTAATTGATGCAAATAAGAATATATCTTTAGAACTAGTCAGTGAACATATAAATGTCGCACAACTAGTCTATACTGGTTTCAAAAAAATCTCTTTAAGGTTGATTGCAATATTAGTATCTATAAACATAAAAAAACTTAAGAAGAATAATCGTTATGTAATTACCATACTGAATCAACCACAAATAAGAAGTGTTTTATATTCTTTAGGAATGATGGATGAAAAATGGAATGTTATTTTTATATTGGAATTCCTGAAGAATTAATTGATAGGGATGATAAGAGAAGGGCCTATCTTAGAGGGGGTTTTTAGGTGGAGGTTCTGTTAGTGACCCTAATAAAAAAATTATCATTTAGAAATTGTAACCAATAGTGAGATATACGCTGAATTGATTCAAAAAAATAATAGGCTTTTTATGGTATAGAAACTAAGATCAGTTTTTCGTAAAGAAAACGTTATTTTTATATATAAAGGAAAGTGAACAAATTTCTGATTTTTTTAGCACTAATTGGTGCTTATGAAGCATTATTAGATTTTTGAAAAATATACGTATTAATAAAAAAATATGAGAAATCAAGTTAATAGAAGAGTTAATTGTGAAACAGCTAATGTATCAAAATCAGTGGATGCTGCTCAAAAAAACAAATTCAATATATAAAGTTAATTGAAATGAATATGGGGATCGATCACTTACCTGAATCATTAAAAAAATAATTGCTGATCTTAGATTAAAGTTTCCTGAAGCTAGTTTAAAAGAACTAGGAGAAAAACTCTTACCTCCTATTGGTAAATCTGGAGTTAATCATAGGATGAGACGACTTGAAAAAAATTGCAGAATCTTTTAAAAAGGCTAGTTTTTATACAAGACTTGTTATTTTTTTACTTGCTAGAGCTATAATAGCATTTGTTAACATCTAGAAGGAGGGATTTTTTTATGCAACGACGTCGCTTGTTTTATGTAATTGCGACAGTGCTGGCACTTATAGTTGCCATAGTAGGACTTTTACCTGTTTATTCTGATAAAGCTCATTTAGGGGCTTGATTTGCAAGGGGAGTATTAGTTCGCTTAGATGCGCCTAAAGGAACTTCTGCAGAAGACATGAACGGAGCAAAAAGAAATTATCAATAATCGTGTTAATGCTTTTAGGGGTCTCTGAACCTGAAGTCAGAATTGAGGGTTTAACAAGAATTACAGTTGAATTACCAGGAGTCGAAAATCCGGAGGAAGCTGTAAAGTTAATCAGGGACAACTGCAAAATTACAGTTTGTTAGAAATGATACAGGAGAGATAATCTTTGAAGGTGCAGATTTAGAAAAAAAGCCGCAGCATTTACAAATCCAAAAGCATTGACTGCTAATGATCAGTACGGAGTTGACTTGAAGCTTTCATCAAAAGGTGCAGAAGCTTTTTGCAAAAAGCAACAAGTGATTTACTTGCAAAAATATCCTGGAGATACTAATAGAGATAAAACGAATTATTTCTATAATTTTAGATAATATTGTGATATCTAGTCCTTCAGTTAGTGCTGCTATCATGGATGGTCGCGGACAAATTTCAGGAGGTTTTGAAACATTAGAGGAAGCTAATAATTTAGCGACTTTACTTAATTCTGGTGCTTTACCTATTGATTTAACTATCACAGAACAAAAAACAGTTGGTGCTCAATTAGGACCCGATTCAATTGCTAAAAAGTATTAATGCAACTTTAATAGGTGCAATTGCGCTAGTTTTATTTATTCTGTTGATATATCGAGGCTTAGGTATAGTTGCTTTTATTAGCACTTATACTTTATTCTCTTCTTTTAGCCGGAAGTTTAATCGCTATAAAAACAACTATTACCTTACCAGTAGTAGCCGCATATCTGCTATCTATTGGTATGGCTGTAGATGCAAATGTCTTAATATTTGAGAGAATTAAAGAAGAATTGAGAGTTGGAAAAATCAATAAGAGTATCGGTAGATGCAGGGTTTAAAAAAAAGCTTTTTTTCAACAATTTTGGATTCAAATGTAACAACATTGATAGCAGGAGTTGTACTTATTATTTTAGGAACTGGAACCATACGTGGTTTTGCAGTTACTTTATGTATAGGTATTTTAATTAGTTTATTTACAGCTATTTCATTTACAAGATTTATATTAATGAATCTTGTGGCAAAGTGAGGGTTATTAAATCCTCAAAATATTTTTGGAGTAAGGGGTAAGGAAATGGATTTTTATAGGAAAAAGAAAACTATGGTATGCTATTTCCTTAGTCATTTTGTTGGCAGGATTGGTTTCGTTAATATTTCAAGGCTTGAATTTAGGCATTGATTTTTACAGGCGGAACGAATCTCCAACTTAAATTTGAAAAACAAGCTTGATGTTGCTCAAGTTCGATCCGCTTTTACAGAAGTTGGAATAACTTCTGCACAAATTCAAGAACTAGATGATGGAACTTATCAAGTAAAAAAATACCTTATTTAGAAAATGAAAAAAATTGATAGAAACTACCAATAGTCTAAAGACTAAACTAGGAGGACTTGAGGTTTTTATCAGCAGATTCTATTGGTCCTACAATGGGAAAAGAGATTTTTTCAAAAAGGTCTTATTGCCTTAATTGTTGCGATTTTTTTAATGGTAGTCTATATTTCTGTTAGATTTGAATGGAGATTTGCTTTTACAGGTATCTTAGCATTATTGCATGATATTTTTTTGTGACTCTTGGTCTGTTTTCTATTTTTTTCAATGGGAAATTAATAGTACATTTGTTGCGGCAGTCTTAACAATTTTTTTGGGTATTCTATTAACGATACAATTGTAGTATTTGATAGAATTCGTGAAAATATCGGTCAAGTAAAAAAGAAAAACCTAAGTACCGTTGTTAATAATAGTATAAAAATTAAGTTTAACAAGATCCATCTATACTTCTGTAAGTACACTAATATTTTTTTAATATCTTTATTACTCTTTGGTGGAGAAACAACTAAAATGTTTGTTCTTGCTATGACACTAGGTATAGCATTTGGAACCTATTCATCCATCTTCATTGCTTCTCCAATTTGGTATGATATTTCTTTAAAAAAAGTAAGAAAAAAACGTTTTTTTAGTTTTTTTAAAGAATAACAAAAAGAAAAATCGACTTCAAAGATTTAGAATAAGCTCTAATAATTGAAGTCGATTTTTTTATATTATAAATACATATTTATTTTTATACATCATCTCTATGATAATATGTCCAAATACCTATCTCTTGAAATGAAGGATGAGCAACCATTGTTTCTCGTACAGTCTGTGCATTTTTAGGGTTTAAATATCTAGATTTTTATACTATTGCGTGCAATTTTTTTGAATTTTTCACTCTCAATAGATGGATTAATTACTTGATGAACTAGATCTCCAGCACCTAATAAATTAACAAATGGTTGTAATAAAGTTGATGAATAATGTCCAACTGCATGAAACCCTAATATATGGTTAGAATTTTTTTATCAATAATCAATTTTGCGAATGCTTCACTCGAGGAATCAGAATCATCGTATCCCAAAGCAAAACCTTTGGCAGTTTGACTATATTTATTTTTTTGCTATAACTATATCATATCCTTTATTTTTTTGCTTCATTTTCACTTAAACCAACACTAGATACTTCAGGATTAGAAAAAAATAACGGATGGAACATTATCATAATTAGCAAATCTCCATTCCTTATAAGGTTTACTTAAATTATGTGCTAAAATATCTGCTTCATAATTTGCCTTGTGTCGAAATTGCGCTTCACCATTAATATCACCAAATGCAAAAAAATATCTTTAGCACTCGTCTCTAAAAAAATTCATTCGTTTTTATCCAACCTTTTTCATCAGTTACAATAGTAGTATCTTTAAGATTGAGTAAATCTGTATTTGGTATAATCCCAGGAACAATCAGTATATTATCAGCTTGTATCACATCTCTTTGATTTGAAGTCCTATCTTCTATCGTTAATATAATCTTACTACCAATTTTTTTGCACTTTCGGAGTTCGCTTATTTAAAAAAATATTTGAATATCACGATTCTTATATGCTAAAAAAATAATGCAGAAGAAAGTTCATGATCTACTTTTTGGCAAAAAGCCTTACATTATGTTGAACGAGAGTAACTTTTTGTTCCAAAAGCATTAAAAAAATATGTGCAAATTCACACCCAATAGCTCCACCACCAATAATAAGAAGACTCTCATATGGCTTTTTCAGGAAATTTGTTTAAAAATTGATTCTGGGGTTAAAAAAATCGATATTTTTCAATACCTTCTATCTTAGGAATATTAGTTCTTCCACCTGCACCAATATAAATTTTTATCTGCTGTAATTTTGACTCTTTCATCACTATTATTTATATTAATTTCTATCATTCTATCATTTATAAATCTAGCAATTCCCTCATATACATCCAAATTCTTAGTTTGCTTATAAAATTTCCTTAATTCTATATTCTGATTTATTTGATACTTAACTCGTGAAGTTATCAATTCCCAATCAAAAACCTTTTTAATTCTGCTTGAATACCAATTTTTTTGCATTCTGTTGATTTCCAATAAATCATCTGCAGCAGTTGTAAGTACTTTAGTAGGAATACATCCACGATTTAAAACAAGTACCACCAAATTTATCTTTTTTTCAATTTGTGCACAGCTTAATCCTAATTTTAACGCTTCTTCTAAAATAATATTTGCTGAACCAGTGCCAATAAATATACAATCGTAATGTTTCATATTCCCTCCCATTTACCTACAAGTTAAGTTTAAATAATTTACATGCATTTTCATATGTCATTTGTATTACTGACTCAAAAGGAATATTCCTCAACTTAGCAATTTCTTTTTGCAACATATATGACATAACTTGGCTCATTTCGCTTACCTCTAAATGGCTCAGGCGTAAGATAAGGACAATCTGTTTCAATTAACAATCTATCCAGTGGGATGGATTTAGCAACCTCTTTTTATTGTTTTTTTGCATTTTTTTAAAAAGTAACTACCCCACCTAAAGAAATATAAAAAAATTATGTTCAAGAATTTCTTTAGTTAGTTCAAGACTCCCTGAATAAGCATGAAAAAAACCCCACCAACTGTTTCAGCATCATTGTTCCAAAGAATATCACAAGTATCTCTATGAGCCTCTCGATCATGAATAATCAGAGGTTTATTTATCAACTTAGCTAATTCAATATGTTTAATGAATAATCGTTGTTGCTCTTGTTTAGTAGAAGTTTTCCAATAATAGTCAAGACCTGTTTCTCCAATAGCACAAACTTTTTTTCATCATTAGCAAGTACTTCTAATTTTTTTCCATCTCTCTTTTGTATAATCTTTTTGCATCGATGGGATGAAGCGAAATACTTGCAAAATGAATATTTATGTCTATGAGCTAAATCTATTGCAGCTTTAGCATCATTAAAATTACAACCAATATTAATAACAGCGTTTATATTCTCAAAAGTTCTTTTCCATACATCTTCAAAATCCTCTTTAAAAGCGCTATCCATTAAATGAGCATGAGTATCAATGATATGCATATAGAAGACTCCCTTATGAAATTGAATCACCTGGAGAAATTTGATCATTACTAACCAAAAAGTGTCTCCAGCACAGAATCATTAGAATTAGCAACTGATAAAATCATTCCTTCACTTGTAATTCCACGAATTTTTTTCGTGGTTTTTAAGTTTGCGAGTAAAATAACTTTTTTTACCAATAAAATAATTAGGATCTGAGTAAAAATTCACGTATTCCTGATAATACAATTCGTTCTTCTACCCCAATATCTAAAGTAAACTTTAGAAGTTTATCCGCCTTCTCCACCAATTCACATTTTTTTACTAGAGCAACTCGTATATCTAGTTTCTCAAAATCTTCAAAAATTTATATCTGATTTTTATTAGTTTAATAGATGAAGTTTTAATAGAGGAATTTGAAAAATTCTTCTAAAGATGGTTTTTTTCTGTTAATTGAATAAAATTATCTTTATCTATACGAGGGAATAAAGGATCTTTTTTTACTAATTGAGGTTTGATTAGGTATGATTCCCCAAGTTTTGGCCAAATCCCAAGTAGCGTTCTTAAAACAATAACCTAATTGTTCAGAAACACGTTGAGACAATTTAGGCATAAATGGCATAAATAAGGTGGTAGAAATTCGAATTACTTCAGCAAGAGAATATAAAATACATTCCAATTCAGGCTTTTTTTCTCTAAGTTTTTTTGCAATTATCCAAGGAGTTGTTTCATCAATATATTTGTTTGCTCTGGAAATTAATTTTTTTAATACCTTCAATTGCTTTTAGCGAAATCTAAACATTCTAAATATTCCCCCACAATATCTGCTGTTTCTAATGCAACTTGTTTTTAAATCTTTATCAAATTGATTAAATGATTTATCTGTTTTTTTACTATTTTTTTCCATCAAGATATTTATCAATCATAGCTATAGTTCGACTAACAAGATTACCATAATCATTTGCTAAATCAACATTAATACATTTGATTAATTCTTCTTCAGAGTAATTACCATCTTGACCTAATACAATATCACTTAATAAATAATAACGGAGAGCATCAGAGCCATACCTATCAATAAGAATATTAGGATCGACAACATTTCCTTTTTGATTTGCTCATTTTTTTCCTCCATCAATTAACAGCCACCCATGGCTAAAAAAATTTGTTTTAGTAGAGGAAGACCAGCGGAAAGAAGCATGCAAGGCCAAATAATACAATGAAATCTAGCAATATCTTTTCCAACTAAGTGAATATCTGCTGGCCAAAAATTTCTCAAATAAAGTTTTATCATTTTTCACTCCAATTTAATGCTGATATATAATTAGTTAATGCATCAAACCAAACATAAATGACGTGCTTATCATCTATTGGAACTGGAATCCCCCAATCAAATGATGTCCGAGAAATAGATAAATCTTCTAACCCTTGTTTGATGAAGTTAATCATCTCATTTCGACGACTTTTTAGGCTGAATAAAATCTGGATGAGTATTAATATACTCTAAGAGTTTATCCTGATAATTACTCATCTTAAAAAAAGTAGCTCTCTTCTTCAATTATTTCAGTTGGCTTTCCGCAATCTGGACATGTATAGTTTTTCATGAAGCTGAAGTTCTGTAAAATAAGTTTCACAAGATGTACAATAATGACCACTGTATGACGATTTATAGATATCTCCTTTTTTTATAAATAAGGGTGAAGATATCTTGAACACTTTTTAAAAATGTTTTTTTATCTGTTGTTCTAATAAAGCTATCATTTTCAATATCCAGTCTTTTTCCATAACTGTTGAAAGGTAGCAACAATACCATCAACATATTCTTTTTGGTGTTTGTCCATTTTTTTCAGCTGAACGTTGAATTTTCATACCATGTTCATCACTACCTGTTAGAAAAAAATGTATCGTAACCACACATTTTTTTATATCTTGTAATACAATCAGCCATCGTTGTGCTATAAGCATGACCGATATGCAATTTTGCACTAGGATAGTAAATGGGAGTAGTGATATAAAATGATTTTTTTCATCTAAATAGATGCCTCCTTAAAAAAATACTTGCTCTTAAAAAGGTAGTTTACTCATGCCTGTTATTTTTTTGTCAAATTTAAGGAATAAAAAAAGCATGAAATAAAATAAATTAAATTAATATAATCTATAATTTAAACCATAATTATTTTTTTAATTAGTATATAAATATGTTTATATACTAATTAAAATCTTATTGTTTCAAAAAAAGTTGATTTGTTTTTATATAGAAGTTGATAATAGAAGGGAGGGAATAGAATGTTATATGAAGAGACTAAAAGCCTAATTGGTAACACCCCCTTAATTAGATTAAAGTCTATGGAACAGTATTTCGATCTAAAAAGTTAAGGTATATGGAAAGCTTGAGGGCTTGAATCTCACAGGGAGTGTGAAAGATCGCGCAGCTTATGCGATGATCGCTGACGCTATAGACAACGGATATATTTCCCCAGGCGGAACTATTATTGAGCCAACTAGCGGTAATACAGGAATTGGCTTGGCAGCTTTAGCACCACTTTTTTTGGTTTAAATACCATTATAGTCATGCCTGAATCTATGAGTTTAGAGCGAAGAAAACTAATACAAATTTATGGCGCTAATTTAATATTAACACCAGCAAAAAGAAGGTATGATGGGGACGGTCAAGGAAGCTAAAAACTGGAAAAAAACAATAGAAAATTCTATTGTTTTGGGGCAGTTCGATAACGATTCTAACTGGAAAATACATTATTCTTCCACAGGTCCAGAAATATATCATGATCTAAAAAGACGACATAAAAGCTTTTTATCGCCGGGGTCGGAACTGGTGGAACTATTACAGGAGTAGGGAGATATCTAAAAGAAAAAAATCTCCAGGCATTAAAAATTTTTGCCGTTGAACCAGAAAAAAATCACCACTTATATCTCAAGGAATTAGTGGAAGCCACAATTTGCAAGGTATTGGTGCTAATTTTTTTACCCAAAATATTAGATTTCAAAATTATAGATAAAGTGTGTAAAGCTAATGAAAAAAAGACTTTTTTTCACTCATTCGTCATTTAGCAAGAGTAGAGGGATTGTTTGTAGGAATATCATCTGGAGCTGCACTTTCTGTCTTAGATGAACCCGAAATTACTCAAGAAAAAAACGGATGTATCGTAGTGATGCTTCCCGATTTAGGGAATAGATATTTATCCACTGATCATTTATTTAATATTAATTAGGCGAGGTAGAATAATGAATACAAGATTTGTTTATGCAGATAATGCAGCTACAACTTCTGTTAGTCCAAAAGTTATAGAAAAAATGATGCCTTATTTGACTCAATACTACGGAAATCCAAGTAGTATATATAAAATTTCAGAAGAACCTAAGCGAGCGATTGAAGAAGCTAGAGAAATTATCGGCAAGGCTATTGGTGCTTCTAGCTCAAAAGAGATTTTTTTACAGCATCGGGAAGCGAAGCTGATAATTGGGCTATCAAAGGTTATGCAATGAGAATGAGGAAGCTCGGCAAAAAAACCACATTATCACTAGCAGTATCGAACATCACGCAGTTCTGCATACCTGTGAATATCTAGAAAAAAAACTTGGTTTTGACGTTACTTATTTACCTGTTGATAAAAACGGGAGGGTGAGTGCATCTCAAGTTGAAGAAGCTATAAAGAAGGATACCGGTTTAGTGACAATTATGTATGCCAACAATGAAGTTGGTACAATAATGCCAATAAAAAGAGATTGGTGAGGTTTGTAAAAAGAAATAAAAATTATTTTTCCATACAGATGCTGTGCAAGCGTTGGGTAATATAAAAATCGATGTCCAGAAAGAGAATATTGATATGATGTCTATTTCAGGACATAAAATCCACGCACCAAAAAGGGGTAGGCGTCTTATATATTAAACGAAACTTAAGATTTGATAACCTAATTCACGGAGGAGGACAAGAAAAACTCCAGAAGAGCAGGAACAGAAAATGTGGCTAACATTGTTGCGATGGGCGAGGCAGTAAAGGAAGTTTATACTAATTTCGAAGAGAAAATGAACTATGTACGTGAACTTCGGAATTATTTAATGGATGGACTTTTTAAAAAAATCCCCGCAGTAAGACTTAACGGAGACATAAATAATCGCTTACCCGGAAATTTAAATATATCTATCGAAGGGATCGAAGGCGAAGCTATTTTTGCTCATGTTAGATATTTATGGAATTGCAGCCTCTTCTGGTTCAGCATGCACCTCAGGTTCTTTAGATCCCTCACATGTGTTACTAGCCATGGGCCTGCCACACAGTATTGCCCACGGATCACTCAGATTATCAATCAATGAATTAAACACAAAAGAAGATATTGATTATATTATCAATAATCTACCTTCCATTGTGGAAAAATTTAAGAAAAAAATGAGTCCTGTTTGGGATAAAAATCAGCGAATGATCATGGAAGATGAGAATTTACTTTAAGTTATATAAATACTAAGGAGAAGATACAAATGGCTTATTCAGAAAAAGTTATGGATCACTTTAGAAATCCTCGTAATATTGGAAGTATTCCGGAAGCTAATGGTGTGGGAGAAGTCAGGGAGTGCTAAGTGTGGAGATATTATGAAAATCTATTTAAAAAAATCAATGATAACGACATTATTGAAGATGTAACTTTCGAAACATTCGGTTGTGGATCTGCTATCGCTAGCAGTTCCATGGCGACAGAAATGATTAAAGGAAAGCATGTTTCAGAAGCAATAAAACTAAGCAATAAAGCAGTTATAGAAGCTTTAGAAGGATTACCTCCACAAAAAAATTCATTGCTCTGTTCTAGCTGAACAAGCAATTAAAAGCTGCTTTTAGTCAATTTCTATGACGAAAAAAAGGTCTTGACGGGGAAGCTTATGTGGGAAAAATTAATGACCGAGGAAGAAATTGAAGCAACCAATATTATTGAAGACTAAAAACAAAACGACCAATAAATGGTCGTTTTGTTTTTTATTACATAACTTCTCATAATATATATTATGTTAACATAAGGAAAAGAAATTAAATGTTACTTAGTAACATTTAATTTCTTTTCCTATGAGATCCATTAATGAAAATTTCGAACGGAACTTTTTAATAACACCTTCTCTTGTGCATGATTTGCTGATTCAATTCGTTCTCCATCCATGTTATATATTTCTGTAATAATTAGCTGATACTCTTTGTAATTACTGCCAAAAAAAATTCAACTGTATCACCTACAGAAAATTTATTTCTTTGTTCAATTACTGCAATTTGCGTTTCTTTGTTATACCCATGAACTACACCAATAAATTCATAAGGTTGAAAATATCCAGCAGATTCTTTGTGAATTTGGCTAGTATTTTTTTGATTATTTAAAAAGAAATCCAGTTGAATAAGCTCTATGACTTATCTTATCTAATTCCTTATACCAGTACTCCCAGTCTATGACTTCTTTTTCTTTCTAAAGAATCCAGAATTTTTACGATATGCACGAGTGATAGTAGCAACATAAAAGATGCTCTTCATACGTCCTTCAATTTTCAAACTATCGATCCCGCATTCCATTAATAAGGGTAGCTCTTTTAAAAGACACATATCATTTGAATTAAAAATATAACTGCCGTTCGAATCCTCTTCGATCGGATAATATACACCAGGACGACGTTCTTCTACGAGAGCATAATTCCATCTACAAGGCTGTGCACAACTCCCTCTATTAGAATCTCGACCAACCATGTAATTACTAATCAAACATCGTCCAGAATAAGACATACACATAGCACCATGTACAAAAATTTCCAATTCAATCTTAGTCTTATTTTTTATTTCTACAATTTCCTCTAAGGTTAGTTCGCGAGCTAAGACAACTCTCTCTACACCCCCTAAATTTTCCCAAAATTTAATACCAGCCCAATTCACTATAGTTGCTTGTGTACTAATATGAATATTTAAATCAGGCACTACTTCTCTTGCAATTTGATATACACCAGGATCTGCTACAATAATAGCATCCACTTTTATTTCTTGCAGATAGACAAGATATCTGTCTAGATCTATTAAGTCTGTATTATGTGGATACATGTTTACAGTAACATATATTTTTTTGAACGAGCATGTGTATACTCCACAGCTTTTTTTAATCTCTTCATCAGTAAAATTTCCAGCAAAAGCTCTAAGACCATAGTTTTTTTCCCTGAAAGATAAACAGCATCCGCACCATAATGTAATGCAAATTTCAATTTTCTCAAAATCTCCTGCTGGAGCTAATAATTCTGGCCTATATGGCATTTATCATCAATCCTTTTTTTCCTTATAAGTAACATTCCATCAGAGACTGGTAAAATTGAAAAAAATCAAAATGTTTTTTTGTTCCTTTAATAAATATAAAAAAACTTTCTCATTTTTTTAATACATAGTGTTTACGTCTATGATTAGGATAATCGAGGTTAATTACCCAACCATTAATAAAAAAATATTATCAAAAAAAGCATTATGCCATTTGGCGCAAGTTGATCCCAATAAAAAGTCAAGAATTTTTATGGTATTGCCCTTTAGCGGCATCTACATAAATAAAATCAAAAAAATATTTTTTTCTTTTTAAGCAGATTTCAGAGAAAAAAATTCTCTAAAATCTTTTTTTGAATGAGATTAATTTTTTTGCCGTAAACAGATTCACTACAATACATTTTTTTGCTATTTCATATCGTTCAATATTAATCTCATAAGAAGTTAATATTTCTATTGATAGGCATTGGTTGCACATAAAGATAGCTGAATAACCTATCCCAGTTCCTAATTCAAGAATTCTTTTTGGAGTATAAATCTTCAGCAAAACAGAAATAAAATTAGAAGCCACCCTATCCATAATAGGAACATGATGTTCATATGCATAAGCTTCCATCTTTTTTAAGAAGACTCTCATCCATTCCTGATGATATTGATATTATTTCATTAACAAAAATCATTAACCTCGTTGTAAGAAATACCATCCATTTTTTACAATTTCACCATTTAAAAACCATTTAACCACTCTATTCATTTTTTTACATAATCAATCCCAGAGAGTATAGTAAAGAAAATAGCAACATACAGTACATATATACCAATAAAATTATTTCAACAACAACAAGATAATCGCTAGCATTTGAAATGCTGTTTTTAATTTTCCTAATATATCAGCTGCAACAACTACACCTTCACTAGCTACTATAATCCTTAAGCCTGTAATAGCCATTTCTCGAGCTAAAAATTATTATAACTGCCCAAGGCGGAATGCGAAATACCACTAATAAGCAAATTAAAGCTGTCATTACCAATAATTTATCTGCTAAAGGGATCCATAATTTTACCAAAAATTAGTCACTAAATTCCATCTTCTTGCTAAGAAACCATCAAGCCAATCTGTTAAAGAAGCGATGATGAAAATCACTGTAGCCCATAAAAAAAATTATTAGTTATATCACTAAAAAAATAATATAAAATATTGGTATCATAGCACCCCTTAGTAAAGTTAATAAATTTGGAATGTTCATACTAATTCTCCTACCAAATCATATCCATCTATATCAATAATTTTTTTCACCTTAAAATACTCATCTAAAGTATTTAATTGAATATCTTGATTTTTTTAATAAAAATATATGGATCTATATGTGGAGCTTCAGCATAACTTCTGGTATAAATAACATCTTGATCCGCAAAATCAATCTTTACCATTCGATATTGTCCAACCATAGACTTATGAATATCCACCATAATATCAAACTGAACTTCCATCAATTCTTCTGCACGACTATTTTTTTATAGATTCACTCAACTGATTTTTGCATTTTTTTCCTGCCACAGTATTATCCTCTTGTGAATAAGGGAAAAACTCCTACCCTATCTAATTTTTATTTCCTCTAAAAAAATCCATTAACTCTTTGTGATCTTCTTGAGTTTCTCCAGGGAATCCGGAAATAAAAGTACTTCTAATGACAATATTAGGAATTTTACTTCTCAACGCTTGAATAATTTTCTTTATTTTTTCCTGATTAATATCTCTATTCATAGCGCGAAGAATCTTATCTGATATATGTTGTAACGGAATATCAATATAGTTGCAAATATTTTTTTATATTTAGACATAATATCAATCAGCTGCATAGTGAGATTATTAGGGATATGCATATAAAAGTCTAATCCAAACTAATCCCTCAATCTGAGCAATATTGTCCAAAAAGTTTATCTAAGCAATATTCTCCATATAAGTCTTTACCATAATAAGTTGTATCTTGAGCAATAACAATTAATTCTTTATAACCTTTATTAACTAGTTGTCTAGCTTCAGCAATAATATCTTCCATAGGTCGACTGCGATAAGGTCCTTGCATTTCCGGAATAGCACAATAAGTGCACCTATTGTTACAACCCTCAGAAATTAATAAATATGCATAATTATGATTTGGCGTTATTATTTTTTTCTCTGTACTTCTGGTTTGAAACTAGTGGATAATGGCCAAGTTTTTTTCTAGATAGATATTAGGAAAAGATACTGAAGATACGAGTAGTTTATCTAGATGTATGCTAATATTATTGTATTCTGTACTTCCAAGAAGCAAATCAATTTCTGGTAATTCCACGCTAAGATCTTTTGCATATTTTTTTGAACTAAACAACCCAGCACAACTATTTTTTTAATTTTTTTATTAACATTTTTTTCAGCTCAATCAATTCCAAAATAGAATTGATTGATTCCTCTTTAGCATCATTAATAAAAACCACATGTATTAACAATAGCAATATCTGCCCTCATCATGATTTTTCTGTTAATATATACTTAGATGAATCGAGAACACCCATCATATATTCAGTTAATACTGTGTTTTTTTGCACAACCTAATGTGATAAATATTACCTTTATACATAAAAAAACTAAACATCGTCCTTTTTTTAATTATATTAGTTGAAAAAAACATTATTGTATTCATCTAGGGTCATGTAAACTTTTCTAGGTTTACTACCTTCATATGGACCTATATAACCTAGTTCAGCAAGATAGTCAATCATCCTAGCAGCTCGTGTATAACCAATTCTAAAATTTCGTTGAATCATGGAAATACTAGCTTGCCCTTGTTCAATAAACAGCTTCATTACTTCCTGAATAAGATCATCTTGTTGAGTAGAGTCTTCAATATGATCTGAACTACTTTCTGCTGTAATACTTTCATAGTTTTCAATATTTTTGATTATATAAAGGCTTCCCTTGACTCTTTTAAAAAAATTCTACAATAGTTTCAATTTCACTATCAGATACATAGCAACCTTGAACTCTTATTGGTTTAGAAACACCTCTAGGATAATATAACATATCCCCTTTACCTAGAAGCTTTTCAGCGCCAGTTACATCTAAGATAGTTCTAGAATCAATCTGAGAAGATACTGCAAAAGCGATTCTAGACGGAATATTAGCTTTAATAATTCCCGTAATAACATCTACTGATGGACGTTGAGTGGCAATAATCAAATGCATCCCTGCAGCCCTTGCCATCTGAGCTAAACGACAAATAGCATCTTCTATATCACGTGGTGCAACCATCATTAAATCAGCTAATTCATCGATAATAATTAATATTTTAGGCAATACCTCTAATTGTGAAGACTTTTTCTAAAAGCAATTTTTTTCAATTATTTTTTTGTTATATCTGTCTAAATCTTTCACACCTAATTTTTGCAAAAAAAGTGCATACCTATTTTTCCATTTCTTGCACAGCCCAATTTAATGCACTCGTAGCTTTTTTTACTATCATTAATAACCGGACAAATAAGATGAGGTATATCATTATAACCTGAGAGTTCAACCATTTTTAGGATCTATCATCAAAAGTTTAACTTCATCTGGATGAGATTTATACAATATACTAATAATGAGGGAGTTTAAACACACACTTTTGCCAGAACCTGTAGAACCAGCAATAAGAAGATGAGGCATATTTGCTAAATCTGCAATCATGACTCCACCAGCAATATCCTTTCCTAAAAGCTACAGTTAAACTGGATTGGTTATTTGTAAACATATCAGATTCAATCAATCCACGGATTCGTACACCACTTTTTAACTTTGTTAGGGACTTCAATTCCTACTGCAGCTTTCCCAGGTATTGGTGCTTGAATCCTAATATCTGTAGAAGCTAAATTCATAGCAATATCATCAGATAGGTTTAAAATTTTTACTAATCTTAACGCCCGGTGCAGGTTGAAATTCATATTCTGTAATGGATGGTCCTACTCTTACACCAGAAATAATCCCTTCAACATTAAAAATTCTTTAATGTATCCAGTAGGATAGCGCTATTGCTTTCGATTTCTTTTTCAGAAACAGAAACTGTATATTCATCTTTTGCTAACAACTCTATATCAGGAAAATTATATTGAATATGATTTCTTAACTTCACTGTTTTACTTCGATATGGCGTTTCTGCGATATAACCTTCCACTTTAGCTATTTTTTTCATTATTTATAATAATGGATTTGATATTATTTAGATTATCAGAAAATTCTAATTGCTTTGTACTTTTTAGGTAAATCTATACTTCCATCTTCATTAACCACTTCATAAATCCTTTTTTTGATGGATTAAACGGTTTTTTTATTTACTAATTGTGTTTGTATAGAAGACTTTTTTTCTTTTTTTGACCCTCATCAAAAAAATAAATTGTTTTTGTTTCAACCTCAAATTTTTCTCATAAACGGTTGCAAATTATTAAATTTTTTTCTTTAAACCAAGGAAAAAAATTTTTTTCCATTGGTAGCTATAATAACTAAAACTATAATTAAAAAAAAGCAAAAAAATTATTTTAGTTATACTAAGTCCCAATAATCGAACAAATACATAACTTATCACCGCACCAACAAGTCCACCACCTTCTCCTTTAAAAACCTAAAGAAAATGCATCTTCAATAGAAACACTTAAATGGATAAACCCTAATAAAATAACATAAATGCCTAGTATGGAAAAATACTGTTGTTTTTAGTTGCATTTAAACGTGGAAAAAAAGCACAGAATCGAAAAAAATAATCATTAAAGATGCTAATAAAAAAACTATTTCCACCCACAGCACTGCTAAGAAATCTATAAATAAACGCTCCTGCTGTTCCCATTTCTTGATTTTTGAAGTGCAATTTGAGTCTGCTTCCCCTTGTTAAGAAGAGATGGTAAGACTATTGCCAAAGCCAAAAATAATACACCAGTAGTTAATCGTGTAACCAAATTTGGTGCTTTCTTGTTTTTATGAATTTGGCTCATATCTCTCTCCCTTTCATACTTGACCATTTATTTAGAATTATATTTTTTTCATTTCATTAACAACGGCTTTCTCCGATAAATAAGTCGTATCAATCCAAATAATATTAGGATCCTTTCTAAACCAAGTTAACTGTCTTTTTTGCAAAATTCCTGCTATTTTTTTTAATCATTTCAATCGATTCAGTTAAAGTAATTTCATGATTTAAAGCTAATACAATTTCTTTATATCCTATGGCTTGCAAAAGCAGTTAAACTATTAGAGTACCCTAAAGATAATAAATATTTCACTTCATCCACAAGACCATTTTTCCATCATAACATCAACACGCTTATTAATTTTTCTCGTAAAGTAATTCTCTGTCCATATTTAAACCAAAAAGTAATTGAATCAAAATGACTGCAGTATGGATTTTTTTCATCTGATTCATTTGAGAAAATTTAATTGAAGATTGATGATAAACCTCTAAAAGCTCGAATAATCCTAACTCTATCATTGCTTGAAATTTTTTTACATATTTCAGGATCAATTTCACTTAGTTTCTGATATAAATAACCTAATCCATGGTTTTTTTCATATTTTTTTCCAATTTAAGACGATATTCCTCATTATGATTGACATGAGAAAAATTTATAATTATAAAGAAGACCATTCACATATAAACCTGTGCCACCAACCAACAAAAGCTATCTTATTTCTTTTTCTTATTTCTTTAATAATATCTTCTGCCTTTTTTTAAAAAAATAGACGCATTAAAAAGTTCATCCGGATATATAATATCAATTAAATGATGAGGTATATCTTGCATCTCTTTTTTTGAATTTTTAGCTGTTCCAATATCCATCAGTTTATATACCTGCATAGAATCACCTGAAATAATTTCACAATCAAATATTTTTTTGCCAAATTAATACTATGCTGTGTTTTTTTCCAACTGCAGTAGGTCCAACAATAGAAAGTAGTCGAGTCATTTCTCACCTCATTATATCAAGTTTTTTTGGTAGCTACCTCTAAAAAAATATTGAATATAATTCTTGCATTGTAATTTTTATAAATAATCGGTCTCCCATGCGGACAAGTATGAGGATTATTTGTTGATGATAATTGTTCTAAAAGATATTTCATATCACTAAAACTCAATTTCCAATTGGCTTTTTACAGCATCTTTACATGATTTTGTAGTGAGAACTTCTTCTATTAAATCAGCATTAGTAACTCTAGGATAATGAGATAATCTATCTAATAAATCTTGTAAATAAGAAGATATATTATTTATATTAGTCAAACTTTTAGGAATTCCAGATAAACTACAAATAAGATTATCTTTTATCTCAATAATGAACCCAAGCGTATTCAACTGAAATATATTATCAATTAACATTTCTTCTTGCTTTGGTGTTAAATAAATCAACTCTGGAAATAATAAAATTTGCGAAATGTAATTCTCTTCTTTCGTATCCTGTTGATACATCAATCTTTCATATAAAAATTCTCTCATGACAAGTATGTTGATCGATGATATATAAAAGCTTCTTTATTTTTCTGCGAGGATGAAGGTATTATTTAATTGTCCAATAATTTTTTTAAGGACCTAATATTTTTTTAATATCAATCTCATATAAACTATCTAGTACTCCAAGTGAACTAGAATCCCGAACTTCATTATTCATAGTTTGTGGTAAAGAATATTTTTATCTTATTATCTTCATCAGATACCATATTTTTTTCTCATTTACAACCTCTATTTGTCTTGCTGATTCAATAGAATTACTTTTGTCTATCATCAAATATTCTATTATTTTTCTTTATTTATCTTATCTTCTGTTTTTAGAAGTTAAGATATCAGACTTCTCTAACTCTGAATACAAAAAAATCTTTTTTTCTCTTTCTAAATTCGAATGCCAAAGTTCCTCTTTTTAAAAATACCAACAAATCTCTCTCTCCAAATATTATCACCAAATATTTTTAACTTTTTTTCTTATTTGGATGTATATTAACATCTAATTCATCACTTGGAATCTTAAAATTTAACAAAACTATCGGAAAACGATTTTTTTAGGAATAAGTGTATAATATGTCTCATCAAGCATATCTTCTATTATATTGCTTTCAACTAACCTTCCATTAATAAAAAAACTTCATGTTTTTTTGGTATTTTTTTATTAATATCTTCTTTAAAAAAACCAAGCGTCTACATACGTATTTTTTTAATTCTATATTTTTTTAGAATCAGTAATTTATCTTTCAGTTGATAACCATACAACTTTAAGAAGATATCTTCTGTTGTTTTTGTATCCTCTCGTAGAATAAATTAATTCATTCTGATGATTAAGTGCGAAATCTACATTAGGGAATACTAAACTATATTTAACTATCAAATCATGTATTAAAGAAAAACTCCTTTGTAATACTTCCTAAAAAAATTTTTCTACGTACAGGTATATTATAAAAATAAATTACTAACAGAAATACAAGTTCCTTGTCTAAAAAGGAGAAGGCTTATTAAAATGTGCGCCATGATTATCAACAGAAAATGTATTTGAAATTTTTATCATCTATAGTAGCAGTTTCTAATTCGACAAAACTTACTGAAGATATACTAGCTAGAGCTTCTCCACGAAAACCAAAACTAGATAAAGAAAACAAATCACTAAATGTTGATATTTTTACTCGTAGCATATCTTTCAAAAAAACTAAAGGAATATCATCCTTATGTATTCCTTCTCCATTATCAGTTATTCTAATTAACTTAACACCACCATCTAAAAATATCTATATCTATTTTTATTAGCTTGTGCATCTAAACTATTTTTCTAACATTTCTTTGACAACAGATACTGGTCGTTCAATCACTTCTCCTGCAGCTATCTTATATCTTGTATTCTCATCAAGTAAAATAATTTTTACTCATATGTGCCTTCTTCCATTATTTCAATCGCCTCATCATGAAGTTTTATTAAATGGTTAGATAATTCTCTTAATGATAAATCCTCTATTGATAACCTCTTTATTTTTCATAATATATTCAACTAATTTATTATATTTATTTTTCAATCATTGATAACTGACTAATATTATCCTCAAAAAAATGCTGCGTCATAGACTTGTTTTTTATTGAATCATTATTTTCCAATGTACATAATATTGTTTCTGCTCTAGCTAAAATCAATTGTGGTATACCCGCTAACTTCGCTACATGGATACCATAACTCTTGTTAGCTGGCTTGTGTGTAATTTTATGCAAAAACAGGATACCTTTTTCAGTTTCATCAACCAATATAGAATAATTTTTGAACACCAAAGAGCTCTTCTAAATGCGTTAATTCATGATAATGAGTTGCAAATAGACATTTACACTTAATCTTTTGACTAAGATATTCAGATAAAGCCCACGCAATTGACAATCCATCAAAAGTGCTTGTTCCTCTGCCTACTTCATCTAAAATTACTAAGCTATTTTCGGTAGCGTTATGGACGATATTAGCAACTTCAGACATTTCAACCATAAAAGTACTTTTGTCCTAAGCTAAGTTTATCACTCGCTCCTATTCGTGCAAATACTCTATCAACAATTGTCATATTAGCTGTATCAGCCGGAATAAATGATCCAATTTGGGCCAGTATTGATGCGCACGCTACCGAGCGACAATAAGTACTTTTACCAGCCATATTTGGCCCAGTTATTATTAAAAAAAGTATCCATCTTCATTAAATCTGACATGATTGGGCACATATTTACTACTTATCTTTTTTTCAACAATGGGATGACGTAAATTTTTTTGATCAAGTATTCGTTAGAATTAGATACAATATGAGGTTTAATCCACAAATTATCAAGTGCAACAGTTGCAAATGATTGCAATACATCAATTTGAGCTAATTTTTTTGTTGTTTGAAGTATTCTTGGAAGGTGATTTTTTTAATTGCTCAATGAATTCAATAAATAATTTATATTCATATGTTCTTAAAATTTCATTCGCGTTTAAAAATTTTTTTGTTTCCATTTCTTTTTAATTCATCTGTAATAAACCTTTCAGTGTTTGCCAAAGTTTGTTTTCTTACATAATTGGAAGGAACATTTTTTTAATATAGCTTTTTAGAAACTTCTAAATAATATCCAAATACTCGATTAAATCCAAGCTTAAGACTTTTTTTATCCCTGTTTTTTTCTTTTTTTCTTTTTCTATCAGCTTATTTAAATACATCTCACTATGATTAACTAAATCTCTATTTTCTTGAATCAAATAGTCATAAGATGACCTTATAATCCCACCTTCTCTTGAAGAAAAAGGAGGGTCATCTACAATAATCTTATCAATAGAACTATGAATATCCTCTAATGTATCAAAAATCATTATACATTTCTTTTGAAAAATTTTTTTGTATCTAATTCTGAAATAAGAGACTTTATTCTAGGTAAATAACAGAGAGAATTTTTTTAATGCCACTAAATCTTTAGGATTAGCAGAGTGATAAGCTATCTTTGAAACAATACGTTCTAAATCTGAAATATTATTTAACTCATTTTCTAAATCTATTCGTATATAATGTGTTAATGCTAATATTTCTGTAGCATCTAACCTCTCCTCAATTTCGATTTTTATCAATTAAAGGCTTCTCAATATAATTTTTTTAATAACCTACTACCAAATGCTGTTTTTACATCTGTCTAAAAATATCGAATAAGCTATCTTTTTTTATCTTGTGTAGAAAGAGATTTTACTAACTCTAAATTTGTTTTTAGTAGCATAATCTAAAAAGCATTGTTTTTTTCTATAGAATAGAATTTCATTTTTCGTGATATGAGATGGTGGTTTTTTTATAACTATCCATCAAATAATCCATTAATGCACCGCTAGCAATTAAACTAGCTTTTTTTGATTTTTCATAGCCAAATCCCTCTAAAGATTGAACACAAAAAAATGCGTTTTTTTAATATTTTTTTAGGGCATGATCTAAATCAAATGCATGGGAATCATATAAAGTAAAAGCAATATCCTCACCAATTACTATCTGCTTCAACATCCCTATAATATTACTAGTATCTTCAGAATAAATACATTCAGATGGGTTATAAATAGATATTTCATTTTTTTAATTCATCGAAGCAATTTATCTCTGTCGTAAAAAAAATTCTCCAGTTGAAACATCACTGATTGCTAATCCAATTTTTTTATAATATTTTTGAAACAGAAATAATATAATTACTCGATTTTTTTAAGCCGCCTTCATCCAATAAAGTCCCTTTAGAAATAACCCGAACAACTTCCCGCCTAACCAAACCTTTAGTGGTTTTAGGGTCCTCGATTTGTTCACATATTGCTACCTTTTTCTCCTGTAGCAATAAGACGAGATATATAATTATTAGCAGAGTGATATGGTACTCCACACATAGGAATTTTTTTACTCCTTGTCCTCCTTCTCTAGCAGTCAATGCTAAATCTAACAATTTACTTGCTTTTTATTGCATCATCTCCAAACATTTCATAGAAATCACCTAAACGATAAAATAATAGAATATTAGGATAATCTTTTTTTATTTTTATTATACTGAATAAACATTGGTGTAGTACCAAGCATTCTTTTTCACCACCTTATTTAATCGTAATAATGGTAACCCCACTTCCACCCTCAGAAATCTCACCAAGACGAAAAACTATCTATATTCTTATTAGTTCTTAAATACTCACCTATAGCTCTTCGTAATGCACCGGTACCTTTTCCATGAATAATACTGACTTCATGTATATTACTCAAATAAGCATCATCTATATATTTATCTAATATTAATAAAGCATCATCTATTAAAACTCCTCTTAAATCTAAAGTTTTTTTGCACTGTTAACGCTTTTTGATTAGAAAAAAATATTTCTTTTTAGAAATTATCTCACTTTTTTTCTTGTTGATATTTTTTTAGGATAAAAATAACTCCTTTATCTCCAAAGTTATTTTTTTAAAGCTCCAATTTCAATATCTGCTTTTTTTATCTCCTTTTGTATAATTCACAATTATACCATTATCATCTAATGAACGCACATACACTTTCATTCCTTTTTAATATCTTTTTCTTGAGGAATAGCTGTTAAGTGTATACTTTTTATTTTTCTTCAGTAAATCCAGACATTTCTACTTTTTTTAAAACCGTGCTTTTTTTATAGACTGTCCTTTAACAATAGCAGTAAAATTACTATCTTTTTGCAAAAGTTTTATTTGAGCAATTGCGTCATCCATTTCTTTTTTTGCAGCATCAATAGCTAATTGCATATTTTTTTGATGTGCTTTTTTTCATTTTTTTGACGTTCATCAATAAATCTCTGATACTCTTGTGTAAAGCTATTTTTTCTCTTCCTCAAAAAGCTTTTTTTCTGGGAATTAAATAATTCTTTATCTCGATCCAATTGTAATTTTTTTCATTTTCTATTGCATTTTAAAAATGTACTTGCATCAGAGCTTTGTTGAGAATATATTTTTTTCGCTTCCTCAATAATAATTTTATCAAGGCCAATAGACTGAGCTATAGCAAAAGCATTACTCTTTCCTGCAATACCATAAATCAATCTATACGTTGGCTTTTAAAGTCTTTGCATCAAAAATCAACACTGGCATTGCAAACAGAATCAGTCTGATAAGCAAAACGTTTTAATTCATTGTAATGTGTTGTTGCTAATATCATGGCACCTCTCTGTAAAGAATATTTTAAAATAGAAATAGCTAAGCTAACACCTTCACTTGGATCAGTCCCAGAACCTAGTTCATCAAAAAGAATTAAAGAATATTCATCTGCTTTTTCTAAAAATTCTTTTTTTATATTAACAATATGTGATGAAAATGTACTCAAAGATTGTTCTATACTCTGTTCATCACCTATATCAACAAATATTGTTTTTAAAGTAACCAATTGCGCTACCATCACTAACAGGAATTTGCAAGCCTGCTTGATGCATCATAACTAATAATCCTGTCGTTTTCAGAATTACCGTTTTCCCTCCTGTATTTGGCCCAGTAATAATCAATGACTTATACTGATTCTCAATTTTCAAATCATTAGGTATTACAATTTTTCTTATCAATCAATGGGTGTCTTGCTTGCAACAAGGATATTAACCGCTCATTAGCAAATTGTGGTCTAACACATTTACCTTTAGATGCAAATTTTCCCTTTCGCAAATACAAAATCAAATTTTTGCAAGAATTTCACTATTTTTGCTTGAAACTTTCAATGTAAGGTAAAAAGCTGTTCACTTAACTTTCTTAAGATCTTCTCGATCTCTACTTGTTCTTCTTGTTTTTATTTGAAATAACTCATTATGCAATTTCACTAAAACAATTGGCTCAATGTAAATAGTATTCCCACTTGCAGATTGATCATGTACAATACCCTCTATATGTGATTTATAAGTTGCCCTAATAGGGAAAACATATCGTCCATTTCTCAAAGTTACAATATTCTCTTGCATATTTTTTTGCATATTAGATTCTAAAAATTTGATTGACTTTATTTTTTTATTTCATTCTGTTTAGCATAATGTTTGTTTCGTACATTTGTCAAATAGATACTCGCATCATCTTTGATATAGCCATCATCTCTAAATACCTTTTTGAATAAAAATTTTCACAATCATTTAAATCTTTAAGAGCTACACTCCATAAAAAAAAGCTTTTTTTGCCTTATCTTTAAATATTGGTCTAGATAACATATATTGCTTTGTTGTATCTGTTGCTCGAATGATTGATAATAATGAAAAAGCATCTTCACTTTGAATTAATCCCCCTATAGTGATTTTTTAAAATTACCTCAACATCATCAATTCGATCAAAAGGATCTTTAGAAACAAACTCAAAACAATATCTAGCTTGTTCAGTCTCATCTTGTTTATCAATAATATCTTCATAAGAATCAAATGGTGTCATCTCATTGACAAGCTTTTTCACCCTAATGAAGATGAGCAAAAAAAACTTTACTTGCTCAAGAATTTTTATTAAATTCTAAAGTTTTTAAAACATTTATTCATTATTAACCTTTCTAATAGGAATTATTATACTAAAATCACCTTATTATTTTTGATAACGCTTTATTTTTTTCTATCAATTCTTCTAATTTAATATTATTAGATAAATACTCTTGATATAGTAATATACTTTCTTTGATATGAATATCATTAAATGAAAAAAATCAATAAGAAAGTTATCAATTCCTATCGTTCTCAAAAAAATCTAAATCCTTTACCAACAGATAGGGTTGAGTATTTACAAGTATCGTTGTTTCAAAATCATCTTTTAATATAAAAAAATCTATCTTTATGTATATTTTTCAAGACAATATTCTTTATTTCTATTAATACTAGCTATTCTCTTTTTTTCAATACTACCAAGGAGATCATACGCTAAATACATAGAAGGCACCTGAGCATATATAAACATCTCTGTTTCAATATTTCCTATCATGGAAATATTTTTTTCAATTTATCAATATTGAGTTCAGGAGAAAAAAACAATCCCTTTTTATGCCATTTTTTTATATAAAAGTCTATGGATAAATCATTTGTTATATTTAGTGCATAATCAGCATAAATTCTCTCGACTTTCAATTCTTTAATAAAATCTAATAAACCTATATTATTTATAAAAAAATCTGAAAGAGCGTTTTGTTTTTTTAGTTCAAAAAAACACGCTGTTTTTATAATTTTTCATATCACTATTTCTTATATTGGGATTTGTAGTGTACGCAAGAGTTATTCCATTTTGTTTTTGCAATTTCATAAACCTCAGAAATACTTTCAATTGTCATATTATTTATATTACAAAAAGATATATTAAGAATTATTTTTTTACTGATGTTCCTAAAAAAACATCAAAAATTCTTTAACGAATTCAATCGGACTACTAAATTTTTTTAGCTTGTCTCATATTAACAGATGGCGGGATAATGTCTAAGTAATCATCATATACCCTCTTCAAAAAAATTCATCTTTTTGATATACTTCTTCTACAACTTACAAGATTTACCATTTCTTGTCTTAGTTGTTTTTATAACACTCGTTGGGATAAAAAAACATTGTAATCAATATTAATCACCAATTCTTTTTAGACATAAATTAGTATTACCAAATTGATCTATTTTTTTCTCTAATTTCATCGTCTCCTGTTATTCTATTTTTTTGCAGGACTGACAATATAATCAGAATAAACTTCAAATGACTTTTTCTTTTCAATAAAAACCAACTAATTTAACCGGCTCATCTAAATATGCATAAAAAAACAAATGCAGTGGTTGTTTTTTTGTGTTCTTATAATTAAAAGCATCACTCTTAATTTTTTTCTATCAACTGCTTGTGATATGTAATACTACCTGAAGTAATTTCATCATTTATATTTTTGTAATTGGTAACCAAATTATATCTCCAGCATTAGCATAATCAACACTTTGAGAATCTTTATTTATCTTTCTCACAAAACCTGAAGATACAACTTGTAAATCTCTATCAAAAAAATACTATCCCATCTCCTATAGACAGATTTTTCATCCAATTTAACCTGTATTTTTATTGCCATTATCATTTAAAATTTGGCCTAAATTAGTCCCTGTTTTTCTTAGGAATTTTATAACTCATCATTTCATTATATGGATTTTTTTAAGAAAAAAAGGCTTCTGTGAACCCATTTCTATTAAAAAAAGTTTTTGACATCTGTACTATTGAATTTTTTTGCCCTTTCATCAAAGCCAGGCTTTGTAAAATTATCTATTAATTCTCGATAAATTTTTTTGTCGTATAATAAAACATATTCATCCTGTTTCATTCTTCCTTCTATTTTTCAATGAATCTACACCAGCATTAATAATACTTGGCAAATTTTTTTGCTAATGATAAATCTTTAGGTGATAGAAAAATATAATGATTTTTTTGAACGATTTTATTTTTCTTTAATATCTATTAAATTATATTTTTTTGTCTGCAAGGTTGAGCACAATTTCCTCGGTTTCCACTTCTGTCGCCAATAAGACTACTCATTAAACATAAGCCCGAAAAAAAGCAATACACAAAGCCCCATGAATAAAAAAACTTCACACGATAAACGTCCATTCATTCGTATATCTCTAATTTCATCTAATGATAATTCTCGACCTAATACAACTCGTGAAAACCCCAATTTTTTCAAAAAACTTGCACTATCAGTATTTAAAACTGCCATTTGTGTAGAAGCATGAATTTCGAAATCTGGCAAAAATTCGTGTACAATTTGATATATAGCAAAAATCCTGTATAATAATTGCATCGACGCCTATCTCATACAAGTCACCAATGTATTCTAATACCTCTAAAATTTCATCATTATATATTAATGTGTTGATAGCCACATATACCTTACTTTGAAATTTATGAGCATAAACAACTGCTGTTTTTATATCATCTATATCAAAATTTGTAGCATTCGCCCTAGCACTAAATTTTTTTACCTCCTAGATAACACGCATCAGCTCCTGCATTAACAGCACTTTTTTTAATATTTTTTTAAACTTCCCGCAGGTGATAGTAACTCAACACTCACAATAAATCCTCCAGATCTTGATTTAATTCTTCCCATTTTGAATACAAACTTTCTAAACTCTCCTCAAGCTGTCTAATATCTTTTTCCTATTAATTCAAAAATATTGGTAATTAGAGGGAGCAATATTGCATGACTCTTCTTTTTAAATCTTTTAATAATTTTTTTCCTTTTCAACAATTTCTTTTTTTCATATTCATCTATAAACTCTCTTAATTTGCTTTTTTTGCTCATGGAGCTTTTTTTCTTTAACTTTTTTTCTCTTAATACAACATTTTTTTCTTTTTTTCAACTTCAATTCTTTGAATTTCTAAACTTTTTTTCCTTATAATACGTATAATTTCCACTAAATTTTTTTCAGTTGTTTATTTTTCCAGTAAAAAAATCTTATCAACTACTCCATCTAAAAAAATATCTATCGTGTGAAATAATTAATAACGTCCCCGAATATGATTGGAGATAATCCATTATTATTTTTTTGGCTATCTAAATCTAAGTGATTCGTTGGTTCATCTAAAATTAAAAAAATTTGGTTTTTTTCAGTAAAATAATTAATAAAAGCTAATCTAGTTTTTTTCTCCACCAGATAAAATACTAATTTTTTTATCTAGATCACTCTGATAAAAACATAAAAATCCGCAAGAATAGAATATATTTCTTCTTTTTTTAAATCAAAATGATATAATATTTCCTCATAAACAGTTCTCTCTAAATTAAGTATGGTATGATTTTTGTTCAAAATATCCAATATTTACACGACTTCCTATTTTTAATATTATTATGTATTGATTGAATGTTACCTAAACATAAATTTACCAATGTGGATTTTTCCAGAGCCATTCTTTCCTATCAATCCTATTCTATCAGATTTAAATATATCAAATGTCACTTCATTTAAGATTTTTTTCTTCTCCCCAGTAATGAGTTAAATTCGATACAGATAATACTAAATTCCCTGATTCCTTAATTTCAGATGCTTGTAAATTGATGACTTTTTTTCTGTGGAATTTTTTTCTAAACGTACTATTTTTTTCTAATTTTTTTCTCTCGTCCTCTTGCTTGTTTCGATCTTGTTCCCGCTTTATATTTTTAAAATAAATGCTTCTGTTTTTTTCAATTTCTTTTTTTGCTTTTTCATAAGCTTTGTGATGTATCTTCAATTCTTCTAATTTGGCTTTTTTCATAAAAAAATTATAATCACCATGATAATATTTTTAAACTCTTATCATCTAATTCATAAATTCCTGTAACAATATTATTTAGAAAGCTTCTATCATGACTAATGATAAAAAAATTGCACCATCATAACTTTTTTTAGGTAATTTTTCTAGCCATTCAATAGAAAAAAATATCTAAGTGATTAGTTGGCTCATCCAATATAAGTACATCTGGATTTCTAGCCAATAATTTTTAATAATGAAAGGCGAGATTTTTTTCTCCCCCGCTAAACGTAGATATCAAACGATCTAAATCATCTTTTTTTAAAACCCTAAACCATTACTTATTCCCTTTATTTGACTTTCAATACTAAAAACCATTAAGGCTTTCATAGTGGTATGTTATTTCAGCATAATCTGCTAGGAGTTTTTTTGATAATTTAGGGACTCTATTGATGTTTGACTAATCTCATATTCAAGTCTTGTGAGATTATTTCTTAAATCTATAATATCTCCATAAGATTCTAATAGATATTCCATAAGTGTAACATCTGATTTTTTTCATTAAACTGTTCTAGATAACCTATTTTTTTATATTTTTTTGCATAAGTAATACTTCCCATATCTAAAGTTTCTGGAAACATTATTCCTTTAAATAATGTTGTTTTTTTCCCTACACCATTTCTTCCTACTAAAGCTATTTTTTTGTCTCTCGTGTAAGTTAAAAAGAAATATCTGAAAAAAATAACACTTTCACCATAACTCTTGCTTACAGTGTTCCCTTGTAGAACTATCATTATTAAACCTCAATATTTTTTTATAAATTTTTAATATACTAAAACTCTTCTTGATTTAGTTTTTACTAAATCAAGAAGAGTTTTATTTCTAATTGCACTCCTCTGACTCAATTAAAAGCTTTGCGAGAAAGATTTATGCGCCCCTGCTTATCTATTTCAATTATTTTTTTACGTTTACTATATCTCCAATTTTAACCACATCTTCCACATTTTTTTAACACGTTCATGAGCTAACTGAGATATATGAATTAAACCATCTTTATTAGGTAAAATATTAACAAAGGCTCCAAAATCCATAATTTTAATAACCTTTCCTTTGTAAATTTCACCAAGTTTAGGATCTTTTACTATATTTTTCAATAATTTCAACAGCTTTTTTTACAAGAGGTACTATCCAAAGCCATTATTCTAACTGTACCATCATCTTCAATCTCTATTTCCGTAGAAGTTTCTTCACGAATTTTTCTTTATAATTTTACCTCCAGTACCAATAACATCACCTATTTTTTTCTGGATTAATCATAATTGTTTCAATTCGCGGAGCATAAGGAGAAAGCTCTTCTCGAGGCTCTTCAATTGCTTTTTAGCATTTTACCTAGAATATATGAGCGGCCTTTTTTTGCTTGTTGTAATGCCTGTTCTAAGATAGCTTTGCTAATACCATTAATTTTAATATCCATTTGTATAGCTGTGATACCTAGGGATGTTCCTGCTACTTTAAAATCCATATCACCTAGTGCATCCTCTAATCCCTGTAAATCTGTCAAAATTGCAAAATTTTCTCCCTCTCGAATCAAGCCCATTGCAATTCCAGAAACTGGTCTAATTAGGGGAACACCTGCTGCCATTAAAGACATTGTGCTACCACAAACACTACCCATTGATGTAGATCCATTAGACTCTAACGCTTCAGATACTACCCTAATGGTATAGGGAAATATATCTTCTGTTGGCAATATAGGTTCAATCGCTCTTCTTGCTAACGCTCCATGTCCAATCTCTCTTCTCCCAGGACCTCTCATAGGGCGACACTCTCCCACGCTAAATGGAGGGAAATTATAATGATGAAGATACCTTCTATTGTCTTCTATCTCTATACCATCCAGTCTTTGACTATCTCGTGTTGATCCCAAAGTCGTTACAGATAATATTTGTGTCTGTCCTCTGGTAAATACAGCACTTCCATGCACTCGTGGTAATAAATCAATTTCACATGTAATCTCTCTAACTTCATCAAGTTTTTCGACCATCAGGTCTAATATGCTCATTTATAATTAATTTTCGTACTATATTTTTCATTAAGCCATCAAAAAGAATTATTCAAATCTACTTCTGCATCTTCATAAATTTCTTTTAAAATGCTCTAACATATCTTTTTCTTGCCTCTTGTATAGCTTCATCACGTTTTTTTGCTTATTTACTATACGTAAAGCTTGAGATAATTTTTTTCTTGAGAGTAACTAGTTACAATTTCATAAAAAAATCTATATTTTCTTCAAAAATGAAGTCATCCTTTTTCTTTTTGCAAGATCAACAAGAAGAGCTTCATCTCGTAGTTCATTAATCATTGCTACAATTTTTTTATCTCTTCATGACCCTTTAAAATTGCCTCTAAAACAATTTCTTCACTTAACTCATCAGCTCCAGCTTCAACCATCATCACAGCCTGATCAGTACCAGCAACTGATAATCGTAAAGACGTATTTGTATTTAATGCAGGATTAATGATATAAGTACCATTATTATATCCCACTTCTACACCAGCTATTGGTTCTAAAAAAACGGAATATTAGAAAGATGTAAAGCAGCAGATGCACCTATCATTGCAGCAATTTCTGGACTATTATCTTGATCAACAGATAGTACACTAGCTACAATTTGTACATCATGTCGATAGCCTTTAGGAAACAAAGGACGAATCGGACGATCGATTAAACGTGCAGCTAATGTTGCTTGTTCACTTGATTTCCCTTCTCTTCTAAGATATCCCCCTGGTATTTTTTTCCAACTGAATATAATTTTTTTCCTCATATTCTACAGTTAACGGAAAAAAATTAATTCCTTCTTTAGGCTCTTTGCTACTAGTAGCTGTCACTAAAACAACCGTATCACCATATCTTACTAAAACCGATCCGCTTGCCTGTTTTGCTAAATGTCCAGTTTCTAATGAAAGTTCCCTACCACCTAACATTATTGTTTTTTTACAGTTGTATCCATTCATTATACTCCTTTAAAAGAAAAAAAAATTTTTTTAAAAAGGCGCTAAGCACAAATAAGTTCTTAGCACCTTAATATTAGCGACGTAACCCTAATTTTTTAATGATTTCACGATAACGTTCTATATCATTTTTAATAAGATAATTCAACAAAGACCTTCTTTGACCAACCATTTTTAACAAACCACGTCTTGAATGATGATCCTTCTTGTTTTCTTTTTAAATGTTCAGTTAAATAATTAATACGATAGGTTAAAAATCGCAATTTGAACCTCTGGTGATCCTGTATCACCCTCATGAATCTTATACTTGTTGATTATTTCTTGTTTTGTTTGTTGATCTAAAGCCATATTAATAACCTCCTGTAAAATAAGCACTAATCCATTAACCAAGTAGTTGCTGGAGAACAAACCTACTGAGTTAAGGTACTGTAGCCACGTTATTATACAATGTCCATTAATAAAAATTCAAGTATATTTAAATGATATTACACAATTACATTATAAGACTTGTTTTTATTTATGAACTATTTAATCATTATTATTGATCAATATTGAGCCAATAAAGCACGCTCCACATCATATTCAATCGCTTTTTTTAAACTCTCTATGGAAGAGTGTTTCCTAATAGGACGCATATACTCTAATAAATTAATTGTAATTTCTTGATTATAAATATCAGATGAAAAAAATCAATCAAATGTGCTTCTATCGTTATATCTCTTTTATTATCTACTGTGGGCCTACGTCCAATACTAATAACTGATAAGTAATCTTTAAGATGTTTTTTTGATAGATACTTTACCAAGATAAACCCCATATTTAGGTAGTAATAACTGAGATTCAGTCTTTATATTTGCAGTAGGAAATCCAATCAACCTGCCTTTTTGCTGACCATGTATGACTTGTCCAGAAATTTTTAAAAGGATATCCTAAATATTTATTTGCTAAAGAAATATTTCCTTGACTTAACAAATGACGTATTAATGTGCTACTTACAATCTTTCCTTCATACCTCACTGGTTGAATAACATGAACATTAGTCTTTGAAAAAAATAATTTTTGTAAATCTTGTACTGTCCCATAACCTTTATATCCAAACGTAAAATTATATCCAACAACAATATGATAAGCATTAAGTTTATCAATTAGAACATCTCTAATAAAGGTATCATAAGAAAGTTTGGCAATCTCTTGATTAAAAAGGAATGGATAGTATTTCATTTACCTCACGGTCTTGTAAAAACTTATATTTTTTTCATTTTGAGACATTAAATATTTAAAATCATTATATAATAAGCTTTTGTATTTGTGGATAAAAAGTAAAAAAACCATTGATTTTTAAGGAATCAGATTGAGATAATTTAACACCCTTCTCTATAAGCTTCTGATGCCCTATATGCATACCATCAAAATTACCTAATATAATAACTCTTTTTCAAATCTAATATCATTCAAAGAAGTATAAATATTAAATATTTTGCTCATTTTTCACTAAAAAAACCTTTCTTGGCTTAAAAAAAGCTCCTTTCTACTTTTTCCAATAGATACAATCTTATTTTTGAAATTTAGCAACAACAGGCATTAAATCTTGATCTATATTAACCTTAATACTTTGACCATGTTGTATTTTTCTGAAAATCTTTCAAAGAAACATTCACCGAATCTATATCTATTAAACTATCTTCTAAAGAAATTAAATAGTCACTTGGATTATCACTTATATTTAAAAATACTTAATGGAATAGAATCTTCGACCTTAAAAAAACTCCTGATTGTACTCTTTTCTAAACCAGTTAAATGTGCACATACTCCAATTTTTTTCTTGCAATGTCAACACATAAAGTACGTATATAAGTACCTTTTTGAACATAAAAATTTTAATCTCAGCTTCATAGGGAGAAAAAAATGCAACACATTAATATCATATATCTCAATTTCTCTACAAGGTAGATTTGTAATAATAATCCCTTCCCTTGCATATTTATATAAAGGTTTTTCCCTTATATTTTATAGCAGAATACATTGGAGGTACTTGAGACTGTTTTTCCTATAAATTCATCACAAACTTCTTTGAACTCTTTTTCTGACATTAAAGGCAATGAAGAAACCTCAATTATTTCTCCAGAAGCATCTTGAGTATCTGTTGATTTTTCCAAAAAGCCATTTTTAGCAATATAAGCTTTTATCCTTTTCAATTAAATATTCAGCGACTCTTGTTGCATTTCCTATACAAATAGGCAAGACTCCTGTAGCATCTGGATCAAGTGTTCCAGTATGACCTATCTTTTTCGTACGGAAAAATTTTTTTCTTAAAATATTAACTACATCATGAGATGTAAAACCTTTCTCTTTGTAAATATTTATAATCCCATTCATAACATTTAACACCTATAAATCAATAAAAGTCCCCAACATATTCATAATATATCTTTCTGTCTCTTGTATATTAAATTGAGAAATTGCCCCCTGCAGCTCTGGCATGTCCACCTCCTCCAAAAAGATTCGGCTAGCTTGCTTACATCTATTTGATCCTTACTCCTAAAGCTTATTTTTTTGTCTGATTTGAAGATACAGATCTTAATAAGACACTTACTTCAACACCCTCAATCTCTTTTTATAAGCCCGGATATGCCCGTATAATCTGAATCTAAAATGGATAGTCCTTCTTCTATGAACTTAGGTATAGATAAAAAAAGAAACCTTACCATTAAATAAAAATTTTTTTGTATTAGAATATACATAGCTTAAAAAGTTTAAACTTTCCCATCGAAACATTCTCAAATACATTTAATCGAATCATCTTTTGTATCTGCACCAAAACCAATCAGCTTACTAGCTATCTGATGTGTTTTGCTAGTAGTGTTTTCATATTTAAAGGAACCCGTATCTGTACTAATTCCTAACAATAGTGCTGTTGCTATACTTTCAGTAATCCTAATATTATTTTTTTCTAAAACTTCATATATCAGTTCACAAGTAGATGAAGAAAAATTCAGAAACTAAATTATATTTTTCCAAATAAGGAGTTCGATTTATGATGATCAATATTAAAAAAATAATTTTTATCAGCAACTAAAGAATCAAGTAGACCGGTCCTGGAAAAAAATCTCCACAATCAACAAAACAAAGATTTGTAGACAATACTTCTTCCCTATCAAATTTATCGATCCAATTTATATTTTTTTAAAAAAATGAAAAAAATTTTCTGGAACTTTCATCGTATTGTAGCAATGTACTTGAACACCAACTTGATTTAAAGCTTCAGCTAAAGCAAGTTGGGAACCTATTGTATCACCATCTGGATAAATATGACTAAAAAAATTGATACTTCATCAAGTTTGAACAATGATGCAATATTATCCATCAATTTCCTTGCCACCTTTTAACTTTAGCTAAAAATCTCCTCAATATGTTGACCATAAACTAAAGAATTATCTAATTTAAAATGTAATTCTGGTACACTCCTTAAATGCATCCTTTTACTTAATAAACTTCTATAAAAGCCTTTTTGAACGATTTAAGAGGTCAGTTATCTCTTTTCGCTCCCTATCACTAGCAATTTTGCTAATATAGATTGTAGCATGGCTTAAGTCACGAGTTACTTCAACTTCAGTTACTGTAATAAATTTATCTAATCTTGGATCTCTAACTTCTTTAGAAAATATTATAGTCATTAATTCTAATATTTCTTGAGCAACCTTCTCACATTTAAAGCTCATTATATCCCTCTTTATTTAAGTTCTCTTTTAATTTCTTCATGAGTATAAACTTCAAATATATCATTTTTCTTTTAAAATCATTAAACTTTTCTAAACTTATACCACATTCATAACCACTTGCAACTTCTTTAACATCTTCTTTAAAACGTTTTTAAGGACTGAATGGTTCCATCATAAATTACAATACCATCGCGTAAGACACGTACAGAAGAATTTCTAGTAATTTTGCCATCTAAGACATAACAACCTGCTATATTCCCAATTTTAGGAACTTTTATCACATTTCTTACTTCAGCAGATCCAAGTTCTTTTTTTCCTTAATATCAGGAGATAACAATCCAGATAATGCTGCTTTTAACATCATCAATAGCTTCATAAATAATCCTGTAAGTTTTAATCTCAATACCTTCTTTATCTGCTTCTTTTTTTCGCATTATTATCAGGTCTAACATTGAAACCTATAATAATAGCATTTGATGCAGAGGCCAACGTAACGTCTGTCTCTCTAATACCCCCGACAGCCGTTCGAATAATCTTTACCTTTACCTCATCTGTTCCTAGTGCCTCTAATGACTTTTTCATAGCCTCTATCGCACCTTGAGTATCAGCCTTTAAAAACTATATTAAGTTCTTTTTACTTCACCTTCATTAATATGGCTAAATAAATCTTCTAAAGTGAGTGTAGAACGTGATATTTCCTTCTGATGCTTTTTCTTGCTGTCGTTGCTCTGCCACCTGTTTTTGCTAATTTTTTTCATTATTAGCAACAATAAAATCATCACCAGATTCTGGAACATCATTCAATCCCAAAAATTTCCACAGGAGTAGAAGGTAAGGCAAGCTTTAATTGTTTTTACCATAATAATCAAACATTGCTCTTATTTTTTTCCCTGAGTTGTTCCAGCAATAATAAAATCGCCCAATCTTAAAGTACCGTTTTTGAACTAATAAAGTCGCTGTTGCACCACGAGACTTATCTAATTTCGCTTCTATAACCTTTCCCTTTGCACTACGATTAGGATTAGCTTTAAGTTCAGAAATTTCGGCGACTAATAAAATCATCTCAAGTAATTCATTGATTCCTGTACCTTGTTTAGCAGAAACAGGGACCATAATTGTATCTCCACCCCACTCCTCAGAAACAAGGCCATATTGAGTAAGTTCTTGTTTAATAATATCTGGATTGGCATCTGGCTTATCAATTTTATTAATTGCGACAATAATTGGAACTTCTGCTGCTTTAGCATGATCAATTGCTTCAATTGTTTGAGGCATCACACCATCATCTGCTGCTACTACTAATATTGCTATATCAGTTACTTGAGCACCTCGTGCACGCATAGCTGTAAAAAGCTTCATGCCCTGGTGTATCTAAGAAGGTAATTTTTTCACGATTAACACTAACTTGATATGCACCAATCTGTTGAGTAATTCCTCCAGCCTCTGTTTTAGTAATTGCAGTTTTTTTCTAATACAATCAAGTAAAGAAGTCTTTCCATGATCAACATGTCCCATTATTGTCACTACTGCAGGACGATTTCGTAAATCTTCTTCTTTATCAGGAAGTTCTAATTCATTTAAAAGATTTTCTTCTTTAGTCGCCCTAACCTCTATAGTAGCTCCAAATTCTTCTGCTATTAATGCAGCTGTATCAGCATCCACTTCTTGATTAATTGTAGCCATAATACCAAGAGACATTAATTTTTAAAAATAACTTCTGTTGCCTTCTTACCCAATTGATGGGATAGTTCTTGGACACTGATTATTTGATCCATAACAACATGATGGTGAACTTCAGCAAACTCACGTTTCTCTTTAACTTGACTTATCTTATTCTTTTTTTACCTTTTTTTGTTTTTTTATAATTTTTTTCTATTCTGTTTTTTTCTAATCTTTCAGAATTTAGATTAGTTGACATTTCTTTTTAAAAACTTTTTTTCTATACCTTTATTTCTATCAAATCCACCCATATCCTCTCTGTATTGTGAATTTTCATCATCTTGTGTTTGTAAGCTCGTTTTTCTCTTTTCTTTTTACTATCACTTACTTGATGACTCTTTATAGCAGAATTTTTTTCCATCTTTATTATCTAAAAAAATATTTTTTTATTCTCTCACCTTCTTCTACAGAAACTGTGCTCATATGATTTTTTTACGGTAATTCCAAGTGATTTTTAACACCATTATTACTTCTTTTTGAATCTTTATTGATGTTTTTTTAGCTAATTCATACACACGAATTTTTTTCCATGAAAGCACCTCCACTTATTATATTTTTTTAACATTTTTTTCAATTTTTTTCAGCCATTTCTTTACTTTTTTTATACCTATTACACTTCTTGGTGACATTCCAATTGCATTTCCTATTTCAATCTTATTAAACGCTATCATACACGGAAGGTGAAAATGAAGTGCTAAATTTTTTTCCAATATCGCTGCCGAGAAAAAGATAAATCTGTTGCTATAATAATTAAACTTAATTCATTTTTTTAAATAGACTATTTTTTTACACTACTCTCGCCAGCGACTATTTGATTTGCTTTTTCGAGAAAAAAACCAAGCATAGTCAAAAGCTTTTTTTAGGATCATTCATTATTTAGAACCTCTCTAAGAGTATTTAAAATGCTATCATTCATTGTTACACCAAAGTAATTACTAAATTTATTCATCGTTAGAAAATTTTTCTAAACAACTAGACTCTTTACATATATATACACCACGTCCTTGAGCCTTTCCTGATGAATCATAAAAATATAGTCCCATCTTTTTGTTTTTAACAATCCTAAGTAATTTATTTTTTTCTCTTGTTTAATATGACATACTATACAAGTTCTTTCTGAGATTTTCCTTTTCACATTAATTACCTCTTAGGCAAAAAAACCTAAATTGATACGAAATATTTGCTTCTTTAGTTTGTGTTTCACTTTTAATATCAATTCTCCAGGATGTCAGTTTTGCTGCTAAACGAGCATTTTGCCCTTCCTTTCCTATAGCTAATGATAAATGTTCATCTGGAACAACCACAAGTGCTTTTTGTTATATTATTACTATCTGTTATAATTTGAACATCAATAACATTTGATGGACTAAGAGAAGCTGCTATGTATTCTTCAGGACTTTCGCTCCACTGAACAATATCAATTTTTTTCTCCATTTAATTCATTTACTATTGCTTTTTACCCTTACTCCTTCTTCGCCAATACAGGATCCTATAGGATCTAACAGCTCATCATTTGAGTAAACTGCGACTTTTTGACCTCTGTCCTGCTTCCCTTGCTATAGATTTAATTTCAACTTCTCCTGATTTTTATTTCTGGAATTTCCAACTCAAATAATCTTTTCAAAAAAATCAATATTATTTCTATATATTACAATTTGATGGTTATTTTTTTATTAGAATTTAATGTTGTAGCGATATATCCTTTTACCCTATCCCCAACTTGAAATTTCTCATTAGTAATTTGTCCTTGGATAGGTAATATCGCTTTAGTTTTTTTCTATAGAAAGAATATAATTATCATTTTCAATACGCTCGACCACTCCAGTTATAATTTCACTTTTTATTTTTGCTCATATTTTTTTGTACACTGCTTCCTTCTCCGCTTCTCTAAGCTTTAAGGTTACAACTTGCCTAGCGGTTTGTGCGGCAATACGCCCAAAAGGCCTTAGGTTCTTCTTTAGATATAAATTTATCTCCAATTTTTAAGTTTTTCATTAATTTTATGTGCATCTTCTAAAGAAATTTCCTTACTATAATCAATTACCTGATCAACAACTAATTTAATTGAATAAACTTCTATTGCACCACTATCTTTATCAATTTTTAATCTCAATATCATCTGATGTGTTATAGTTTTTTTATATGCTGATTTTTAAAGCTGCTTCAACAGCTGATAATATTAAACTAGATTGTATACCTTTTTTTCACTCTCTAAAGCATATAAAGCTTGAATAAAATCATTGTTCATGATAACCCCTTTAAAATTCATAATATAAATTTGCTTTTTGCAATATTATCAATACTAATAACTTGTTTTTTCTAATAACTGTAATTCTATATACAATTCATCAATTACACCATTTAAAAACACCAATATATTGTTTTTTTGATTATCTAAAGGCTTATAAAGTTTAACCTGTATTTTTGCTACCAAGAAACTTTTTGATAGTCATTTACTCTTCTTAAAGGACGTTCAATGCCAGGAGATGAAACTTCTAATATATATTCTTTATTTAACATTGATACTTCATTATCTAATTTCTCATCTAAGTACCGACTTACTTTTTTTCACAATCAGAAATTGTGATGTTTTTCCATCAAGACTATCTATATATAATTTTTAAATATTGATTATCTTTAAGTTTAATATACTCCACATCCGCAAAAACAATACCCTAAACTTTTTTTAACTTAGGTTCAAAAATATTCGAATATAAACGCTTCAACTTTATTCATCATTCTCTCCTTTACATAAAGACGAAAGAGTGGGGAATCCCACTCTTTCGTCACCAATCTACGAATCAGTTTACCATATTAATCCTATATTATCAAATCAGCTCTTCAATATCTTGGTAATAAAACTCGCCAGATCTCCTATTGTATTAAAATTATCAACTTCTTCATCTGGTATTTGCAAATTAAATTCACTTTCTAATGCCATTATAATATCGACCACGTCTAAAGAATCTGCATTAATATCTGAAAAAGTTGTATTATCTGTTATATCTTTTTATATTTACAGCAAGTTGATTTGCAATAATTTCTTTCACTTTATCATGTACCACCATTTATTCCTCCTTTATCAAAAGCCAATTGATCTTGAATTTTTTTCAATTAATCTTTCTTCGTGACAAACTAGTGCACTATTAAAAAGCAGCTAATATTGCTTTTACGACTACTACTGCCATGACAAACTATACTTAACCCATTAATTCCTAATAACGGAGCTCCCCCAACACGATTAGAATCCATAGTATTATGGATTTTCATAAAAAGCTAGCTTTTAATAAATATCCTCCTATCTTAAATCTCAATGAAGAATTAATATAGTCCTTTAACATTAAAAAAATATAGTTTTTTTCCTAAACCTTCCATAGTTTTAAGAATAATATTTCCAGTAAAAACCATCACAAACATACACATCAGCAATACCATAAGCAATATCTTTTCCTTCAGCATTACCAATAAAGTTAATTTGATTAGATTTTTTTAGTAATTTCCATGTATTTTTGTAATAAATCTGTACCTTTATTCTCCTCAGATCCATTATTTATTAGGGCTATTTTTTTGGGGAGTGTATTTTTATTTTTTTAAGGAATAAAATATACTCCCCATAAGTGAGAATTGGTATAAAAACTTCTTCATTAACAATTGTATTCGCTCCAGCATCTAATAATAGCTTATCTCCTTGTAGAGTTGGCAAAAAAACACCAATAGCAGGTCGCTTAATGCCCTTAATTCTACCCAACTCAAAAAGACTAGCTGCTAGTTGAGCTCCTGTACTTCCAGCTGATATCACCACATCCGCCAATCCATCCTTCACCAATTTTTGTGGCAACAACAATAGAAGAATTTTTTTATTGCGATAAGCTTCTCCAGGATGTTCATTCATCCCAATAACTTCTTCGGCCAAAGTAATCTCTATTTTATCATGATATCTACCTGACAAAACTTTTGTGATTTCATCCTTTTTTCCAACCAAATACACTTTTTCTATTTCTTTTATCTCACGAACTGCCAATAAAGCACCCTCTATAATTTCTATAGGTGCATAATCCCCACCCATTACATCTAAGGCTACTCTCATTATATATTTACCTCAATAATACTATTACGAATTTCTGTAATAGCTTGTTTTTCTATCTGGTGTGTCAAAAAAATTGATGATCCAGCAACAATCACATTAGCTCCCATATTAGCAACTATTGGCGCCGTTTCTTTTTGACATTCCGCCGTCAACTTCAATCAAAAATATCTTGTTTAACTAAATTTATTTCTTTTTTTAAAGCTTCAACTTTAAAACGGATATCAATAAAGCTTTGTCCAGAGAATCCAGGATGAACACTCATTAATAAAAACCATATCAATATCTTTCAAATAAGGATAAACCTCTGTTACAGGAGTCTCTGGATTTAAAGAAATTCCAATTTTTACATTACAATCTTTAATCATCTTTATTGCTGTCGAAATATTTCTTACAGCTTCCAAATGAATTGTTATCATATCTGCACCAGCATCAGCAAATTTTTTTAATATACCTCGTTGGTTCTGCTATCATTAAATGACAATCAAAAAAACAAATGAGTTAAGGGGCGTAATGCTTTTAATAACTAATGGACCAAATGTTATATTAGGAACAAAACAATCCATCCATAACATCCAAATGCAACCAATCTGCTCCAGCTTGCTCTATTTCCTTTATTTCTTTTATTCAAATTAGAAAAAAATCTGCAGATAAGAGTGAAGGTGCAATCAATATTTTATTCATCCTCTAAACTCTCTTTCTATTAAATTTTTTTATAATATATACAATAATTTTCATACCTTTTTTTGTGATATTAAACTCATTTTTTTAAAGCATCTTTTACTGAACAATTAGGTTCATTAATGTGAGTGCAATTTCGATAATAACAATTCTTACTATATTTGACAAAATCTGGATAATAATCCTTCAACGAAGAACTTGAAATATTTTTTTATGAATGTCAGTTACATTGAACCCTGGAGTATCAGCTAAAAATCCACCTTCTTTTAGTGGAAAAAGTTCAGTATATCGTGTTGTGTGTTTGCCTCTTCTGCTTTTTTTCTCCTAAATTGCCAACTTTGTTATTCATATCTAAAAGCACATTAATCATACTCGTCTTACCAGTTCCAGAAAGTCCAGCTAATATTGTAACATTATCTTTCAATAAAACATTAACTTTATTGATGTTTTTTCTCCTGTAGCTGTAGATAAAAAAATTTTTATCTACAGCTAAACTTCTATAATACGATAAGATTTCTTCTTTTTATATTGCTATCACTATCTAATAAATCACTTTTTAGTAAATATTAAATTTACTAAAAAGTCTTTCTTTATACGCATTTAATATTAATTTATCTATTAATTTATAGTCTATCTCAGGTTCTTTAACAGAAGAAACTATTAACACTTGAGAAATATTAGCTATAAGTGGTCTAGTAATATAATTTTTCTCTTTTTTTGTATACTATCGATCATAGGTTTTTTTCATTTGATAAATCTACAATCACATCGTCTCCCGTAAAGATACCAATATTTGATTTTTCTATTTTTTTCCTTTTTAACTTACATTCAATTACTTTTACCAGTGTTAAATAAAAAAACATAATAAAAATCCATTATAGTGTTTTTAAAAATTTTTCCCTATTGTTTTTTTATGTTAATTTCTCCTCCTTAGCCAACGTTTTATCTAAATAGACTTTAATTGTCCCAGTACCTGTATAATGAATTTCTTTATCAATAACCTCTCCTGCACTGGAGCCTATTTCATAAATAGTCTGAGTACCTTTAGAATCTGTCTGTTCTATTGTAACCCACGCATCACTTGGTACTGTATAGCTAAAATTATAGATTTTTATCTTCTAAAGGAAGTTTATTTATCGTAAAACTAACATAAGTATTCTTTTTTACCTTTGTATTTGGTGGAATACTCTGTGTCACAACCTCACCATCAGCTTTTTGTACTATCTTCAGCAGTAGTAATTCCTCCTACTCCTAATCCTGCATTAATCAAGAGCTGTTTTGCTGCATCCTGCTGTTGTCCTCTCAAGTCTGGTACATCCTTAAGCACTTCATTACTTCCTAAACTTATTACTAACTCAATAACATCCCCTTTAGACACTTCTGAACCTGCCACAGGACTTTGTCGTATAACTATATTTCTCTCATAATTATCATTATTTTCATATGTCAACTTAGACTTAAGTCCTTTTTTAGCTATTTTATTCTCTGCCACTTCTTGTGTATCACCAACAAAACTAGCAACTGAAAAAGCCTCGCTACCTAGACTCATTATAACTTTTACTTTTTTATCAAAAGGCTTTTTCTCTCCTTTAGTTGGATTCTGTTCAATAATCTGTCCTTTTGGAACGGTGTCATCATATCTTTCATCACTTTTTTTCCAGTATTAAATCTTCACTCTGAAGTAATGATTCTGCTTGTTCATAAGTTAAATTAACCACACTAGGCACTATATCTCGATCATTTCCACTAAATATAGTAATAGCTAAAATTGTAATTAAAGTACAGAAAACACTAATTGCTAATAATATAGGAATAGCTATTTTTTTAGATGATTTTTTTATCCAAAGTAATTTCTTCAGTGTTTGTTTTTTTATACCCAGAAAAAAATCGCTTAATTTTTTTGTGTCATATTCTTAGGCAATGCTAAAGTTGAATCCATATCATACTTATTATCATTTTTCTACATAAGTTCTTGAAACGATCTGCTGATAGGATTTGGAATTCCTAATACCATTTAAGGCTTTTTAATAAGCTCTCCATACTATCAAATCTAGCATCAGGATGTTTTTGATAAACATTTCAAAAACAACAGCTTCCATCTCTGGTGTCACACTAGAATTGATGGCACTTGGCGGTAAAGGTTTCTCTTGTATATGTTTAAGAGCTACTGTCACTGGATTATCACCAGTAAAGGGCAACTCACCTGTGAGCATTTCATACATCACTACTCCAAGAGAGTATATGTCACTCTTATAAGTGACCATTTCTCCTCGTGCTTGTTCTGGAGAAAAAAATAATGCGCAGATCCTAAAATACCTTTATTATGAGTAATTGTTGAATTACTTAGAATTTGTGCAATTCCAAAATCTGTAATTTTTTTACAAGATTATTAACATCAATCAAAAATATTTTTGACTCTTAATATCTTTATGAATTATTTTTATTACTATGAGCCAAAAGCTAAGCTCATTTTGCAATTTGTGTTGCAATTTGTATTGTCATTTGTTCAGATAAATGACCCTCATCAAGAATTTTTTTCTTTTTAAAGTTTTTTTCCTTCAACATATTCCATAACGAGATATATTGAGTACTACTGGCATCAAAAATCATATACACTAACAATATTTTTGATGATTAAGAGAAGCCACTGCTTTAGCCTCTTTATGAAATCTCCTTATAAATTCATCACTTTCTACAAACTCATCTCTCAAAACCTTAACTGCAACATCACGATCTAAAAAAATAAATCTTTGGCTAAATATACAATAGCCATTCCTCCGCCACCAATTTGTCTTATAATTTCATATCGTTCCCCGAATTTTTTTGGCTCATCCAAATCACCTTCTTCCATAGTATGTATTATCATCGTTAAATTATCTTTTTCCACCCCTAGAGAGAGCTAAAGATTTTTAATCTGTCAGAAACTAAAGCTAAATTTTTTTATTTTTTTCTACGATTTCAACAATCTCATCTATCAAAAATATAACGATATAATCCATCTGTAGCTAAAAAGTAATATAAAATCACCTTTAACTTCATAACTATCAATTTGTACAGATACCTCTTTTTCGGGACCAATTGCCTTTAATAGAAAGTTTTTTTGTCATTCAATGTATTGCTTTTTTTATTTTTCATACTTGTTTTTATTATCATATTTAGCTAATTCAGCATAATAAGTATGGTCTTCAGATATTTGCACCAATTTATCTGCAAAAAGTATATAAATAGGCTCTAGAATCTCCTACATGACCTAAATATACTTTATTTTTTTCTAAGTATAATAACTGTTAAGGTGGTTCCTACTAAACCATTAGGAAAATGAGTATTTTGATAATGAAATACCTGTTCATTAGCAAATCGAAAACCTGATTCTATAACTTTTTTTCTAATGAAGATTCCTTGTACTGGTCGTAAATATGCAAAAAAAGCTTTTTATTGCTAATCTACTTGCATCTCGACCACCCTGATGTCCACCTATACCATCGGCCACAATATAAATATTTTTCTAATTCATTATAATAATAACTATCTTCATTTTTCTTGTCTTAAATTACCAATATGAGTAAATGCTATTGTTGACATTTCATCACCAACTTTCATACTTTTTTTATTCTATCATATGCTAAAATAAAAATATATATATTCCACTTATATACTAAACTATAAATTATTAGTCAAACAAAGACCCTGTTCATATGAACAAGGTCTTTGTTTGACTATAATTACATTCCACAAGAAGAACAGCATGATCCATCATTACAATCACTACTACAACTTGAGCAACCACCATTTTTGACTATTATCACTAAGTGCAGAAGTAATCATCATATTGACAGCCTCTAACACTTGATTCAATTCTTGATTCTTCATCATATAATCTTTAATAATTTCATTTTCATTCATCTTATTTTTCTAAATCTTCTAATTGCTTTTTTTCATATTTTTCTGGAAGATCTTCATAATTCACTCCATTATTAACAGCTTCCATCTGAATATTTTTGAAAGTTTTCAACCAACTCTCTTGCCTCTATGTCAAGCATCAATCTTAGCTCTGCTTCCTTAACTCTTCTTAATTCAGGACTATTTTCAATAGCATTTGCAAGTTCTCTTGCAGATTCCAAAAATACTCATTACTAAATTCCTCCTATATTTTTTTAAGTAACTATCTTACCCTCTAAAGACCAACTTTTTAGCCTTTAGAATCTTAACATCTACAAATTTTTCCCACTAAATCTCTTGGTCCTTCAAAATTAACTATTTTTGAAGGTATCTGTACGACCAGTCAAAATAGAGTTTTTGATTATTTATCCCTTCAACTAAGACTTTAATCTTTTTGCCCTTGAAGCTTTAAATTATTTTTTTATAACTATGCTCAGCAAGTAAAGTATTTAACCTTTGTAATCTTTCTTTCTTAGTTGTAATATCTACAGAATCTAAAAAAAGATTCTGCAGGAGTTCCTTTTCTTTTGGAATAAATAAAAGAAAAGGCATTATCATATGATACTTGATTTACCATATCAAGTGTTTCTAAAAATTCACTTTCCGTCTCATTAGGAAAACCAACAATTATATCAGTTGTAATTGAAGCTTCAGGTATCTTAGCTCTTATTTTTTTGATTATATCAAGATAGTGCTCTCTTGTATACTTACGATTCATTCTGGCTAAAACACTATTTGATCCAGACTGAATCGGTAAATGAAAAATGTTTACTAATTTTACTACTGTTAGCCACTACATCAATTAAATCATCTGACAAGTCTTTAGGATGAGAAGTCAGATAGCGTATCAATTTAATTCCTTCTATCTGCTCAATTTTTCTTAATAATTCTGCAAAAGTTACACCCATTAGCTAGGTCTTTTTCCATACGAATTAACATTTTTGACCTAAAAGAGTTACCTCAACTACACCATCATTAGCTAAAATAGTAATTTCTTCTATAATATCTTGATAAGATCGACTTCTTTCTCTACCTCTTACATAAGGTACTATACAATAGGTGCAAAAATTATTACAACCAAAAACAATATTGACCAGTGCTTTAAAAGGATACTTGCGTGCTGAATCAACAATACCAGCCACACTTTCTTCTTCTTCAAAAAAATCCGATATACAGGATGTCCTGTTCGCAAAATTTCATCTATATAATACTGCAAGTAAAGTATATTATGTGTTCCAAATACTAAATTAACATGAGGAGCTGCTTTATTAATGATTGGTAATATGTTTTTTTGTTGCGCCATACATCCACATACTCCAACAATTAACCTAGGATTCTTCTTAGCGTATGCTTTCATTTCGCCCAAAAAACTTAACACTTTACTTTCTGCTTTTTCTCGAATACAACAAGTATTCACTAAAATAACATCTGCATGTTGAGGTTCATCAACTCTATCATAGTCCATGTGTTCCAAAAATTCCAGATATAATTTCAGAATCATGTTCATTCATCTGACAACCAAAAAGTAGTGATATAGTATTTTTTCATTACACTATTATATCCTTCCCAAGGATGAGAATACTCTATCTATAGCGCTCAAAGTCTTATCAATATCTTCACTTGTATGTGCTGTAGAAATAAACCAACACTCAAATTGTGATGGAGGAAGATGAATTCCTTCATTAAGCATCTTATTAAAAAATTCTGCATATAACCTTGTATCAGCTTTTTGGACATCCTTATAAGAAGATATATTACCTTTGGCAAAAAAATAAAGTCAATAAAGAACCCTTTTGATTGACACAAACACCTAGATGATATTTATCAGCAAAATTTCTAATTCCAGATGCAAGTGTAGCAGCTTTTTCATTCAATAAATCATATGGCATATCTCGTTCTAGTATTTTCAAAGTTTCCAAACCAGCAGCCATTGCCAAAGGATTTCCTGATAGAGTTCCAGCTTGATAAACATTACCATCTGGAGAAAGATAATCCATAATTTCACTTTTTTTCCACCAAAAGCACCAACTGGTAATCCTCCACCAATAATTTTTTTCCTAAGCATGTTAAATCTGGCTGAATTTTTAAATAATTCCTGTGCTCCACCAATAGATGCTCTAAACCCACTTATTACTTCATCAAAAAAATTAGCAAAATCCCATTTTCTTGTGTTAATTTTTCTTAGCTCCCTTTAAAAAAACGAAATATCTGGAACAATAAGACCCATATTTCCAGCAATAGGTTCCACTATTATAGCAGCTATATCTGTACTACTATCTATAATTTTTTTCACAGAGTCTATATCATTATATGTCGCAACTAAAGTCTCCTCTGCAATTTTCTGAGGAATCCCAGGACTTGATGGCTGTCCAAATGTCATCGTCCCAGAACCTGATTTAATTAGCAAATAATCAGCATGTCCATGGTAGCAACCCTCAAATTTAACAATCTTATTTTTTTCCAGTATAACCACGTGCTAATCTCAAGGCACTCATTGTTGCTTCTGTACCTGATGAAACCATACGCACTTTTTCAATACTTGGAATTAATTGTTTGATTTTTTCTGCCATTGTAATTTCTATTTTTGTAGGCATGCCAAATGTTGCACCTAATCTAAGAGTATCCACAATCTTTTTACTTACTTCTTCATTTGCATGCCCTAAAAATTAACGGACCCCAAGAACAAATATAGTCAATGAAATCATTACCATCTACATCTACAACATGTGAGCCAATTCCCCTTTCTATGAATATTGGGTGTCCACCTACAGCTTTAAATGCTCTAACAGGGCTATTGACTCCACCTGGAATCGACGAAATCGCCATTTCATAAGCTTGTTTTGATTTTTCAAAATTCAATGTAATTACCTCCTCTATAACTCATCTATCCATTTTGCTATATCCAATGCATGATAAGTGATCACGATTTTAGCTCCAGCACGTTTAAAACCAGCCATCATTTCTAGAACTATTGATTTTTCATCAATCCAGCCATTAGCACTTGCTGCTTTTATCATAGAATATTCTCCACTTACATTATAACCAACTATCGGCAAATCAAATTTACAATAAGCTTCTCTAATTAAATCTAAATACGCCAATGCAGGTTTAATAATAACAAAATCACTGCCTTCATTGATATCTTCTTGAATTTCTCTTAATGTCTGGTTTAAACTTGAATATGGATCCATTTGATAAGTTTTTCTGTCACCAAATTGTGGAGTAGATTCTGCAGCTTCTCTAAACGGACCATAAAATGAAGATGCAAATTTTGCAGAGTGTGCCATTATCATGACATTATAAAAACCATTTTCATCAAGAATTTCACGTATTTTTCCTTACTCTTCCATCCATCATATCAGAGGGACTAAGTATGTGCGCACCTGCCTTTGCATGACTAAGAGCAACCTTTGCTAAAAGTTCTAAAGTGATATCATTTTCCACATCATTATCTTTAATCATTCCACAATGACCATGACTCGTATACTCACATAAACAAACATCAGTCGAAATAATTAAATCAGGATACTCTTTTCTTATTAGTCTAATCGCTCTTTGAATGATGCCATTTTCTGAATACGCTTCACTACCATACTCATCTTTGTGTTCAGGTATTCCAAAAAGCATAATAGTTTCAATGCCACATGCTACAGTTCTGTCAACCTCTTCTAAAACTCTATCTAATGAATATTGATAAATTCCTGGCATTGATTGAATTGGATTTTTAATATTTTTCTCCATCTATAACAAATATAGGATAAATATAATCTGTTTTTAGTTAACCAGATATCTCTTAACATTTTTTTCTAATCTGTGGATTTTGTCGATATCTCCGTAAGCGTGTATTAGGATACCCCATTTTACTCACCCTCACTATAATAATCTTGAATGGCTCTAACTAAGCCTTGAATTGAATGCTCTTTAGCTTCGATCGTGACATCTAAACCATATTTGAGTAAACACTTAGAAGTAATTGGTCCTATAGATGCAATAGGAATCGTTTTTAAAATTTCAATACTTTCTTCCCCGAGTAATTTTTATAAAATTATCGACTGTCGAGCTACTTGTAAAAAGTGATCATGTGAATTTCATTGTTCTCTATCTTTTCAAGATATAATAGTTTATCATTATTATCTTCAATAACCGTTTCGTAAACTGTTACTTCAGTAACTTCTCCCGCTAAGCCATTTAAAAACTTCCAAGAGAATTTTTTTCTCCCTAAATTTGATCTTGGTATAAGAACCTTATCATCAGAATTAACTTTTTCCCCTTAGTGCCTTGTCTAAATCTTCAGCTACAAATTTTTTTCTGGTATGACATCAACAAACATACCTATTTCTTCTATTGCTTTTTTTAGTCTCGGATCCTATAGCACAAATTTTTTTATTTTTATTTAATTTACGTATATCAATACGTTCTTCAATGAGTACTTTTCTAAATACATTAAATGCATTAACACTCGTAAAAAAACAAGCCATGTATACATCTCAATATTATTTAGAGCTTTTTTTCAATTCAATATGATCAATGTCTTCATTGATTCTTATTGTAGGAAATTCCCAAGATTCTGCACCTAATTTTTTTCTAAAGCTTCTGACAGAACGCTTGCCTGCTCACGCGTCCGAGTAACCGTGATTCTCTTCCCAAATAATGGTTTTTTTCATACCAAGAAAGCACCTCTCTAAGATTCACTACATCCCCTACCACTATAACTGTAGGGGATTTTTATATGGTTATCTTTTTGCAATTGCTACAATATCTTGAAGCCTTCCTGTTAAAAACCCTTTTGCTCTGATCGTGTTCCCATATGTATCAAAGCTACAGGAGTTTCAACCGATTTTCCAAAAAAAGTTAATCTATCCACAATATTAGCTAAATTTCCAATTCCCATCAAAAAAATTAAGGTTCCAGTTGTATTAGCCAATATTTCCCAATTAATTTGGCTGTTTTTCTTTATGAGGATTTTTCATGTCCAGTTACTACTGTAAAATCAACAGCAATATTTCTATGAGTCACAGGAATCCCAGCATATGAAGGTGCAGCTATAGCAGAAGTAATTCCAGGCACTACCTCAAACTGAATTTCATTATTAAACAGAGCCTCGCACTCTTCTCCTCCACGACCAAAAACATAGGGATCCCCACCCTTGACACGTGCTACATTTTTACCTTCTTTGGCTAGTTGAACTAAAAGCTCGTTAATTTTTTCTTGTGATAAAGTATGATGATCAGATGATTTACCTACATAAAAAAACCTCTGATGTCGTCTTTCGATATCTTAACAAACTTGGATTTACTAATCGATCATAAACAATTGCATCTACTTCTTGAATGATTTTTGAAGCCCTTTTAAGGTGATCAATTCTAAATCTCCTGGTCCAGCTCCAATTAGGTAAACTTTTTCCCGTCTTCATATTATACTCCATATTTCTATAAAAAAATTTCTTTGCTCCTAAATTTAACATTTCTTTTTGCTAATTTCTTACCCAAAAATTCAGCATCTTCAATAGCAGAAGAATCTTCCATTTCAATAACATCTTGACCATCTAAACTACTAATAAAAGCCCTTAATAAAAGAGTTTCATTTTCAATTACTGCATATGCACCAATTGGAGATTGACATCCTCCATTTAAATATCTCAAAAAAAGACCTTTCGCATAAAGCCATAGCTTTCGATTCCATATCAGTAATTTCATCCATTAAAGCACTAATGAATGAATCATCTGCTCGTGACTCTACAGCTACAATACCCTGACCAACTGCTGGGAGAAATTCTATAGGAGAAAGTTTAGTTGTAATTTCACTCTGTAAGTTTAAACGTTCTAAACCAGCTGTAGCTAAAAATAATTGCATCATAATCTCCTTGGTGATACTTCTCTAAACGCGTTTGAATATTTCCTCTTAAATCTCTAATGATAATATCAGGCCTTTTTTCTCTTTACTTGTGCTATTCTTCTAAGGCTACTAGTCCCTATAATCGCAGAATGAGGTAATTCCTCAATTGTATTTGCTTTTTCGACTTAAAAAAAGCATCACTTGGGTCATGTCTTTTTGTAAATCCAGACAAAACTAAGCCATCAGGGAGATTTGTAGGTATATCCTTTAAACTATGCACAGCGAAATCAATTTCGTGTTTTCTCATAGCTTCTTCTAATGCTTCTGTAAACAAACCTTTATCACCAATTTTTTTGATAAAGATTTATTTAGGATTTGATCTCCTTTTTGTATTAAAAAGTAGAAATTTTTATATTCAAAATTTGGTGCTATCATTTTTTTAACTTATTTATAATATGATTCGTTTGCTATAAAGCTAGTTGGCTCGCTCTGCTACCAACATTAATTGTTGTTTTTCATCATTTACCTCTACATCTAAGTTCCAAAGATCGTTAATCGCTCTTATATAACAATCGACCTCATCCATTTTTTCCAGCAAGATACTTCAAATTTATAATAGGCTGATGTAGCCATTGATTAACTATTCCATTAGCTAACCTTTCAATAATTTGAAGTTCTCTTGGAGTTATATTATTAATGCGATTTTTTTGCTTTTTTTCAATCTCTTGTTCCTTAATTTTTTTGCGATTTGCTCACGCATTTTTTTATTATAGTAGGAACCACCGTTAATGAATCAAGCCAAAAAAAGAAATTCTCCAATTCTTCCTGTACTATTTTTTTGCAACCTCAGCTTCTTTATGTCTTCTTTTTCAACGTTGTAGAAACAACATCTTTTTAAATCATCAATATCATACAATGTTATACATGAGTAGTCCTCTAATTCTGGAGAAATATCTCTTGGTATAGCTATATCAATCAATAAGAGTTCTTTTTTTCGATTGACTAAATAAGAATTTAGCAAATCTTTCGTAAGTAAATATTTAGGTGACGCTGTACTTGAAATAATGATATCTGCATAATCGATATATTCAAACAAAGCATCAAACCTGATTGCCATTCCTCCTAATTCATTTTGCTAATTTTTTTCAGCTCTTGCATAGGTTCTATTAGCAACAATAAAATTCTTAATTCCATTACTAATTAAATGTCTCGTCGTTAACTCGCTTGTCTCACCAGCGCCTAAAACCAAAACAACCTTATCTTCTAAACCATTATAAAACCTCTTTGCTAGACTTACCGCAGCTGAACTAATACTTACAGACTCACGATCAATCTGTGTCTCAGTTCTAACTCTCTTTCCAACAGTTAATGCATTCATAAACAATGTGTTAATGATGCTATCTGAAATTTCTGTGTCTAAAAGCTATCTCATAAGCATCTTGCACCTGCCCTTGGATCTGACTTTCTCCTAAAAATCATAGAATCTAAGCCTGCTGCAACAAAAAAATAAATGTTGGACTGCATCTTTATTTTTACATACAAATAAGATTCTAACTCATCTACTAGGATCCCACTTTTTATTGGAAATAATTTCAATAGCTTCATTTAAACCTAAAACAGCACTTCCTACATTTAAATAGAATTCCGTTCTATTACAAGTTGAAAGAATAGCACTTCCAAAAAAATTGAACGGGCAGATTTCAACTTCTTTGAGATTTGAAAAAAATTTGATTTCTAGATAATGAAACTTTTTTTCTCTTATTTCAAGGGGAGATGATTTATGATTAAGACCAACTAAAATAATTGACATTCTATTACCCTCTTAATGATGGCTTCTTCACTTTCATTTTTCTTTCAAAGCAAGTAGAACTGCATCTAAATGAATAGCGCGAAGAATTTTTTTATTCTCTTTTTTTATCATCAATATGTTGATGAACATATCCTCTTATTTCATGAAAAAAATTCTAAGAGCGCTCAACCAATCTCTATAATAATTATCCTCAATATATTGCTTTAACTGACGAGAAAATTCTGGACTCTTACCACATGTATTAATATAGATTTCTAAATCACTTTTTTTCCACATTTAGCATTAAAAAAACAAGATTAGATTCAACGATAGAATCAACATTATTAACTAAAGTATTTTTTTCTTTAATAAACTGGGTGAGCTTTGAATTTTTCCTTTATATCATTTGTAGCAACAACACACAAAAAGTATTTTTTTGAAGTTTTTATAAAACTCCTGCTTATACAACCTACATTTTTCACTTTCTAATTCTAGTACAGCATTAGAAAATGCTGTACTGAATACATCGACATATGATCCAACCTCAAGCAAGGTTTTTTTATCTTTCTATAGGCAACTTCTCCTCCACCTATAACGGCACAACTCTGATTTTTTTAAAATCTAATCCAACTCCTAAAAAAAGACATTATTTTTTTCCTTTTTCCAAATATAATCAGCACTTTCGTAAAAAGTACTCTACTATTTTTTTGGTTTCAGTATATTCAAAGCAGCTTTAGCTTGTTCTATATGTTTTAATATATACCTTTCACTTTTTTTCAATTGCATCTTGATGTCGTATTATCTCCAATGCTCTTTTCGGAATCTTCTTTTTCCTTTGGGAAATCTACTATTTATAATATTCAATAACTCCTCTTTTTCAGAAAAATTCTTCGTTAAGCACAAGTAAAGTTGGCAAGTTTATATGTCCCTGTAACAAGTCACATCCAATAGGTTTACCTAATAACTCAATATGACTTGTTTGGGCAATATCTAACAAATCATCTTTTATCTGAAAAGCAATACCTAAATGAAAACCATATTGATAAAATCTCTCAATTTCCTCAGCGCTTGCTTCAGATAGACAAGCACCTAACTTGCAACAATTTGCAATTAGAAAAGCAGTTTTTCCTTTCAATCTTATAATAATAATCCTTTAAGGATTGATTTAAATCAAATAAAGATTGAATTTGAACAAACTCACCTTTAGACATTTCAATAGCCATTTGAGCAATTGTTGATAAGACCATCTCACTATTTTTTTACTTCATGAGCCATTGATAACGTTTTTCATCAATAGATAATCACCCAAGTGAACGGCTAATTCATCATTATACTTATCGTTAATTGTTTGTTGCCCACGCCTCAATTTTTTGCACCATCATTAATATCATCATGAATTAAAGAAGATACATGTATCAATTCCATAATTGCTGCTACTTTATAAATATCATCAGTTTTATTTTTCAAAATATTCTGCAACAAGTAAGAGAAGTAAAGGACGTAATCTTTTTCCTCCCGATTCTAATATTTGGCGCACCTCTCTACTTATAAAAGGTGTCATCAAATGAAATAATTTTTCTGGAGTTGTCTTTCTACTAAAAAAACAAACGTTTTTTTATCAAAGCATCTTGTAAAATATGTTTCATGAATCCAACTCCCTAATTATGTTGATTAAAGAATCAATATCATTAATATAATAGGAAAATTGCTCATTATAATTAAGCTTGTTAAATTCTAAACCAGTTAAATCTGCGAAAAATTTTTTTGAGTCATTACATAAACTTCTTCAACAATATAATGATTCACTGCCATAGACTCTCCATGTTTTTACGTTATATATTAACTTTTTGATGTATAATAGCTAATTTCTCCAACCAATTTTTTTAATTCACCAATTCTATTTGATGCTAAAAAAAGCCTCTATATAACATCCGCCAAAAATAATCACCAGCTAAAATCGAATACTCCAACCATTTATTTTTGACTTAATGAGCATTTCTTTTTCTAAAATTTCCAGTAAATGCATCTTTAAAGAAATTAGAGTAAATATATACACATAAACGATCAATTGTCTAGTATTCTTATCTCCAAACTCATAATTATTTCTGATAAAATCAAAAATAACCCTGAATTCCTGCTCATAGAAATAATCTGGAAAAATATTCAAAAAAATCGATTTCCCTTCTATAGTTAATTTCACTTTCAAATCTTCAAAAAAATTCCTCATCAAATCCTATATTTTTCTAAAAAAAGTTGTCATTCCAAATCCTTTCTTAGTTATCTTCGTAAATGACACCTCTGTCAGTTATTACTTTCGTCACTAATTTTTCTCGGAATAATATCAGTAGTACAACCATAATATGAAGCAAATGGTGTTGTAATGGGACGTTTAAACCATATATCAGTGAAGCTCTTTCTAAATAAATTTTTCCTCACTTTTTGTGTAAATTAGGTTTTTTCAATGGTCAAACTATGTTGCATTAATATAAATGTATCTATCTGAAAATAATTCGCAATAACTGCAATATTTAGTGTGCCTGTATGACATACTATTGAACCATTTGCATCAACATCATAACCACTCAATAAAACACAATCTATTTCATTGTTTGCCATTAAAGTAGCAATCATCCCATCACATAAAATAGTGTATGGTATTTTCGCTATATCCAGTTCATATGCTAACACTCTACTACCATCAAATAACGGTCTATTTTTCAGCTATGAAAATAGGAATTATAGTGCCAGTTTCATGTAATTTATACACCGGTGCTAAGGCAATTCCATAAGGACCAGTAGAAGCTAATTTACCATTAATACCACATGTCAACACTGCTTTTTTTATCTTTTTATAAAACCTGCAGAAATATCTGCTAACTTTATTGAAGCCTGATAATCTTCCTGATGTATTTTTTTCGCTTCATTCAATGCTAATATTTTTCATTTCATCAATCTTCTTAGACTGAGCAGACAAAGCAGCTTTCTCTACACGTAATACCATTTCTTTTTATATTATTAATGGAAGGCTTGGCCTCGCATAAATAATCTGCAGTCATTCTCATTTGTCCAATAAAAAAATAACACATTTTCGGTTTGTATATTCCTTAAGATCATTGATAAACCATATGCAGCACAAACACCTATTAATCCAGCTCCACGAATATACAATTTTTTTCGATTGCTTGAAAAAAACATCACTCAAAGTTTTTAAGTTCCATAACCTCTTTTTTTCCCGGGTAATAAAAACTGATTCAATATAAATATACTGTTTTTTTATTTTTCATCAAAGAATATCATATCAGTTAATTCAATTATGCTTTTCATTTAGCATCCCCTCCAAGGCTTTCTATAAAATCACCAACTAAAGAGTTAAACTTACTGCGAGATAAAAAAAGCTGTTTCAACTACCTCACTCTCATCTAAACAATTTTTTTGTTATTCCCGATGCCATATTTGTAATACATGAAAGTCCAAGAATTCTAATATTATAGCTTCTTGCTACTATTACTTCAGGAACTGTAGACATTCCAACACTATCAGCACCAGAAAGACGAAAGAAGTTTATTTCTGCTGGTGTTTCATAAGAAGGTCCTCCAACGAATAGATAAACACCCTCATGTATGCGAATACTCCTTTGTTGAGCAATTAAATCAATTTTTTTTCGATAATCCTCATCATAAGCAGTAGTCATATCTTGAAATTGAACTCCTCTAAATGAGCGACCTATACCTCTTAAAGGATTGAATCCCAAAAAAATTAATATGATCTTTGATTATCATTATATCTCCCTTGAAATATTCTGTGTTAATTCCTCCACTGGCATTTGATATTATTAGAGATTTTACGCCAATATTTGCTAATACATGAATAGGAAAAAGTAATTTCTTCAAGCGAATATCCTTCATAATAGTGTAAACGACCTTGCATAATGATAATATTAATATTTTTTTATATTCTCCAAGAATCAAATATCCCTGATGTCCAGGAGCCGTTGATTCTAAAAATCCTGGAATATCACTATAAGAAATTTTGGCTTTTATTTTTACCTCGTTCACAAAATATCCTAGACCAGAGCCTAAAAACAATACCTATTTCTCCTGTAAAAGAAGGATTTCTTGATAAAATATACTGTCTTGCTCTTTCTATTTTTTTCTAATAAATCAGCCCTCATTTTTTTATACCTTTAGATGTTTTTTTATTGCTAAGCTGCTCCCTAAAGCGCCTATAACACAACCCAATGACAATATTCCTCCTAGTAAATATAAAGTTAGCGTTTTATCATAATATACAGGGAAAAAAATGAAAGTTGATCTTTTATATGGGTTACAAATGTTTCATACCCATAATATAAGAAAACAGCTGCAAATAGAGAGCCAAAAAGACCTATTAAAAATACCCTCCAAAAAAATGGTAATTTAATAAATAAATTCGTCGCACCAATATATTTCATTATTTCTATTTCATCTTTCCTGCTCAACACAGTCAATTTAATAGTCCCATTTATTAACAAAATCACTACTAAAATCATCATTGCTAGAGCACCCTTGTATAATATAGGTAAAAGTCTTATTAAAAAGCCAAAACATTATTAACGACATTATCATTAGTATTCACAGAATCAATTTCCGGAAAAATTTTTTTAATACAGAAGTAGCCTCTTGTATTTTTACCAGCTTCTGAAAAATTTGATTGTATAAGCATCTGGCAATGGATTACCAAGTTCTTCTATATTAGCCAACTTTCCATCTTCAGTTAACTTTTTTTCTAATTTTTTTATATGCTTCTTCTTTACTTACAAAAAAACGGAAGAAGCATATCCAGGAAGTGTTTTGAATTTTTTTCTTCTAAGGGTTTTCTTTTTCTCAGCAGTAATATCCTTATTTAAAAAAACACTAACTTCCAAATCACTTTTCCAATTCTTGAGATAAAAAAATATCCATTAAGTGAAACAAAAAGAAATACATCCCAAAAATTATCATAGTTATAAAGACCATAAACACTGAAATAAAACTCATTTCTTTATGTCTATTTAATGATCTCATTGTATCCCTTAAAGAATACTTAATATAACGAAAGAGTTTCAATGCTTTCATCTCCTTTTACATCTTTAACAATTTCTCCAGAAGAAATTACTATGGTACGATGAGGAAAAACGCTGAACTAAATTTTTCATCATGAGTTGCCATAATCACAGTTGTACCTTGTTTATTAATATCTTCAAATAAATTCATAATATCAACCGCTGTCAAAGGATCTAAATTTCCTGTAGGCTCATCAGCTACTAATATACTTGGTTTATTAGCTATAGCACGTGCTATAGCTACACGTTGCTGTTCTCCACCAGATAATTCATGAGGATAGTGTTTCATTCTTTCTCCTAAACCTACATAAACTAAAGCTTCCTTTGAACGTTTTTTTACTTCTCGCCCACTTAAACCTAGCACCTCTCCAGCAAAAAGCTACATTTTTCAAAAAGCAGTGCGCTCTGAAAGCAAACGATAATTTTGATAAACTACACCTATTTTTTTCTTCTGTGTAAAGCCAATTTTTTTCTTTTTAAATTTTTTTATATCCAATCCATCAACAACAACTTTTTCCTGTTTTTGTCTTATACTCTCTTAGTATAAGTTTTGTAAAGGTAGATTTACCGGCACCACTTTGACCTATAATGTAGACAAATTCCCCTTTTTTTCAATTTTTTTAAATTCACTTCATTTAAACCAATCGTCCCATTAGGAAATTTTTTTGAACAACATCAATAAATTCTAGCAACTTCATCACTTCCTCATTAATACATCAAGTTAATTTTTATTTTTTTATATACATTAATATCAACTACTTTATGTTTGCCTGCACTTTCACCATCAACTACCCATTCTAATTCCTCATTAGATATAATTTTTAAATTTTTTTACCATGTACAAAACGAATTAATTGATCATCATATTGCTTAAATCGTAAACTAAATAATATTTTTTTGAAGTTCTACAGGATTTTTTTAGGTGCTTTTTATTAAAATAAGTTCAAATTCTCCATCTGAAAAAAAGAAATATTTTTTTACTATCAAGAGGCATAACTCCACCTAAAAAAAATATGAGTTAGATATCGCTAAAAAAATATACTCATCCTCAAAAAAATCTCGCCATCAACATCAATACAAAGATGATAAGAATGTCTTAAATCACTTAAACTCTTCAAACCTTCTAAATAATAAGCAAATCTACCAAAAAAATATTTTTTTAGATTCTGCGGAGTTTGATGAGAGACACTAGTAAATGCTCCAATGGCGGCAACATACGCAAAAAAATCTATCATTTAACTTTCCTAAATCAAAGTGATGAGCAGATCCTGTAAATATTCGTTCAAACATCTCTAGAGAATTTGTTGTAAAACCTAAACTACGAGCTAAATCATTCACACTGCCTGATGGTATATATCCTAATAACACATCTTTTTCTAAAAAAGCCACCCCATTAATTGTTTCATTAAATGTTCCATCTCCTCCCACGCAAACAATAAGATCATATTTCTCTCCTATTTCAAGCACAACCTGTGTTGCGTGCCCTATCTCTTGAGTGATAACAACATGAGGTAAGTAGCCTGATGAAACCGCTTTATCTATAATTGCCCATAAACTAGATCGTATTTCTTGTTTTCCTGCATAAACATTTACAATTAACAAAAGCGTTTTCAACATCTGGACATCCTCTCAATTTTCTTCATTAAATCCATATAATATAATATCCGTAAATCTGAAATTTTTTTCTTCCAGATTCAACAAATGTCACAACAGATTTCTTTTTCACAACATATTCGTGCTTGTTTTTTTAGTTGATTGATTGTTCCAACTATCCCATCAAAAAAACTAATACGATTATTAAATAACTCATTAAATGCTGGTTTAAAATACGAAAAAAATGAGTACACCCCAAAAACTATTGATTGAATGCGTTCTATTTCAAGTCCATTAAGTTTTTTTCTTTAATATACTCTAGAACTTCATCTGTTTCAAAACAGCCTTTTTTTCAGCAAATTCCACTAACTTGGGAAGTGGACAAAAAAATAATATTTTTTTCTTCCGTCTAATTTATCTAACAAAATATTAAACTTTTTCCAATTTTTAATGTAACAGGAGTAGCAGCTACCAAAAACCAAATCTTTTGATGAATCAAGACATTCTAAAGCAGGCTTTTATTGCTGGCTCCATTCCAATAATAGGTATATTATAATCATTTCTCAATTTGTTAATTGTAACACTGGTTGCTGTATTACACGCTAAAACTACTAATTCTGCTCCCATTGATATCATAGTATCCACTGCTGTTGTAACATAACTCTCAATCTCTCTAGTTGTTTTATAGCTATAAGGTACATTATCTATATCAGCATAAAAAAAATATTCGCATTGAAGTTCAGGCTGTTTCATCGCATATTCTAGTATATTTAAGCCTCCAATACCTGAATCAAATATACCAATTTTCATATAAAATACCCCCTCCTTAACTAGTCTTCTAGTAGCCATGATTGGATATTAACTGATTCTGCATCTTTCCAAAGTTTATCTAAATCATAATATTCTCTAATATCCTTTTTGAAAAAAATTTGAATAATAATATCTCCATAATCTTGAAGTATCCATTCTCCCTCTTGATAACCTTCTTGTCTCAAAGACATAATATTGCTATTTTTTTAGACTCTTTTTCTATCTTTTGAGCAATCCCCTGAGAATGCAACTTATTTAATGAACTACATATCACAAAAAAATCTGCAATAGAGCTCTGTTCACCAATATATATCACATTAATATCTTGTGCCTTATTTTTCATCCATCGTTCTAACAATTTGCTCTAAATATTCTCTCATGTATCATTACTCTCCTAATAAATTTAACAGGTAAGTTTTAAATTCAATTGAATTTGAATGTATAGGTTTATTATTTTTTTAAAAAAATAATATTGTATGTTCCAAAAATTTCCAAACAAGTCAAATCCAAATTCCGAAAAAGCTAGCTTTCTAAAAAAATCTACCTTTTGATAATTTCTACCAATTTCAATAGCATCAGCAACAAATATAACCTTTCCTAGCAAATCAAGATGAATATAACCTGTTGTATGATACCTAATAGCATTATACAATGACAGGGTATTAATATATCCTTTTGATAGACCTATATGTGCTGCAACCAATCCATGGTATAGGTAGGGATTAAGATCACTAACCACATCATTTTTCCAATTTATTTTTCATAAATGTATTTTTAATAAATTATCATCTGAAAAATTCCTTAGCATAATCATGGTATAAAGCTGCTATAAAAAAACTTCATCGCCTTTCAATCCATAATTTTTCTCCTAATTTTTTTCAGCTATACTAACTACATTCATTGTATGACAAAAATCGTTTTTGGTGAAAGATTGTCCTTTACTTCTTTTTATCATTTCACTTTTTATATAATTCATTGATATAAATATACTCCTCTACCTCTCTCGGTAACAGGTTAGTAACCTTTTTTTCCCTGAGCAATTAAGCTCCTAATTTTACTAGAAGATATATTTGGAATACATAAATCTATTTTAGTGATATTCTTCAAATAATTAACATTCGAATCAATATAATCGTTATATGGGCTTTCATCACCACGATTAACTACAATAAAAACACGTTAGTGAAAATAGCTCGTTCCAACGATACCATGTATGAAGGCTATTATAAGAGTCCGCCCCTATAATAAAAAAAGAGTAGCATCAATATACTTCTTACGCAACATCCTTAAAGAATGGTATGTATAAGATGATTGATTTAAAAAAATTTCTTGTACGTCAACCGAAAACTTCTCTTGTGATCCAATGGCTATAGATATCATTTCAACACGTGAAAAAAAATTTTCTGCTACACCAACTTTATGCTTAGCTTGATATGTTGGTAAAAAAAATTAATTTATTTAGTTTAAGTTTCTCAAAAAAACTCCCTTTGCTAAAAAGTAAATGACCATTATGGATTGGGTTAAATGTTCCTCCTAAAACACCAAGTCTTAGATCAGTCATTTTCGTATTTGTCCCTCTCCCCATACAACATATTTATAACTCGTTAATGCCTTTAATCCCATTGGTCCTCTGCTATGTAGTTTTTTTGTGTACTGATACCAATTTCCGCTCCAAATCCAAACTGTTGACCATCACTAAATCTAGTAGAAGCATTCACATAAACACAGGCAGAATCAACAGATTTTTGTAAATAAAGTTGCATTAGATAAATTATTCGTAAGTATTGCTTCTGAATGTCTAGTGCTATACTTTTTTTAATATGATTTATAGCTTCATCAATTGAATCAACAACTTTTTACAGCAATTGCTAGTGATAAATATTCTGTTGCATAATCTTTTTCCGTAGCGGCTTTTAATATGTGGATATATTTGTAAAGATTGTTTACAACCGTAGATTATAACATTTTTTTCCTTTAATTTTTTTAGAACAATTGGTAAAAAAATCACTTGCTATATTTTTTTATGCACAAGTAAAGTTTCCACAGCATTGCAAACACTAGGTCTCTGTACTTTAGCATTCATTAAAAATATTTGTAGCAACAACCATATCCACACTATCGTCGACATAGATATGACAATTACCAACACCTGTTTCAATAACGGGTATTTTAGAAACTTTTTAATACATGTGAGATTAAACCAGCACCACCTCTAGGGATAACTAAATCTATAATACCTGTATAACTTAATAATTCATCTACTGCTTCGCGATCCTTTTGAGTATACAAATCCAATGCAATCGGGTGAAATATTTGACATTTTTAAGCGCATTCTTTAAAATCTCAACAATCACTACATTACTTTCAAAAGCTGAACTGCTACCGCGTAGAATAATAGCATTTCCTGATTTTTAGTGCTAAACCACAAGCATCTACTGTAACATTTGGCCTTGATTCATATATCATAGCAATTAATCCAAGCGGTACTCTAACTTTAGTAATCAACAAGCCATCATGATTTTTTTAAATGTATCCGTAACCTCTCCTACTGGATCAGATATTTCTACTAATGTTCGTAAACCATTTGCCATAGCCTGAATTCTACTTACATCTAATCTTAGTCTATCACGTAACTCATTGCTCATTCCACTTTTTTTCTGCTTGGAACATATCACGCTCATTCGCTCTTAAAATCTCATCTATGTGATTATCTATTGCTTGTGCCATCAATAATAAAGCATTATTCTTTTCAGCTTCTGATTTCATCGCTAAATCAATAGATGCATTTTTTTGTTTTTATTGCTAGCTCTTTTTAACATCTATATCTCCTCTATAACTTTAATTAATATTACAATTTTCTCTATGCCAAAACAAAATTATTTCGGCAAGCTAATATTTCTTTTTATCTGGATTTTCTCTATATAAAACAAAAAGTATTGCCTAAAGACGTTATAAATTCAGCATCAAAATAATCCGCAATCTCTTTACCTGTACTTTTTTTGCATCTAAACCACAATTATTCAGTATTTTTTTATTTTTGACTAATTCATTCGCTAAAAGGTTCTCTTCTATACTCTTAAATGCGCTATCAGTTAATCCTTTTTTTCCAATTTGAATAACAGCTTTATAATTCTGTGCTAAACTTTGCAAAAAAACTTTACTTGATTTTTTTCTTTAACATAAGCTCTCCTATCTAATTAACAATAGATTGATTGTAACATAAGAATAACGTTTATTCTAGAAAATCGTATTATTGCTTCAACACGAAGTCTAAATGTAATTAATATAAATATAAAGAATATAAAGAAGAGAAGTTATTAGAATTCTAACAACTTCTCTTTAACCTACAATATCCCTAAACCAAAATTTACAATCATACCCAAGATAATACCTATTATGGCACTAAAAATCAAAATGCCAAGAAAAAAATATTTTTTTATATGGCACTTTTTCTTCTAATGTTTTTCTTTATTAGATAAATAATTTGTTATTTCCTTAGCAGACATATATGTTGTCATCTGAGGATCATAAATTTCATCATTAATAGAGTATATTTCTTGATCAATTGATACAGATGGTTTCATATTCACATTTTTGATTGCTTTTTAGATGGATTTTTCTTCTAATAACTTACGTAAGGTCTTTAAATCTTCTGAAGAAAATTCCATATTAAGAGAATTTTTTTATTAATATCTTGAGATTTTTTTGTTTTGCTATCTTTTGAGAATCGGCAATCATAGCCCCACAATTCGAACAGAATTTATCATCTAAGCCTATTTTTTTCCACATCTACAGCAATACACACTATCACCTCAAGACTAATCTTTATTAATAGCTTCTAATAAAAATTTATTTAACACTCGAATATAAGTTCCCTTCATACCTAAAGACTTCGACTCAATAACACCTGCACTTTCAAATTTTCGAAGTGCGTTAACAATAACAGATCGTGTTATTCCAACTCTATCTGCTATTTTACTAGCTACTAACAAGCCTTCATCCCCATCAAGCTCTTGAAAAATATGCTCAGCCGCTTCTAACTCGGAATAACTTAAAGTTCCTAGAGCAACTTTTTACAGAGTCACGTTCACGAATGTTCTCTGCTTCCTCCTCTGACCTCGCACGAAACATCTCGATTCCTAATAAACTTGCACCATACTCAGCCAATATCAAATCTTCATCCACAAAAGCACTATTAAATTTTGCAATCATTAATGTACCTTGTCTATATTTTCCAGCAAATATAGGTATTATTGTTGTATATTTATTGCCAAAATCACATGCCTGGGTAGCAAAGACACACTTTTTGTGTTTCATTAACAAGATTACTTATCGTTTCCGTTGCTTCTATTAAATCCTCGTTGTAGCTTTTAGGCATTCTTTTGTTTTGAATAATTAAATTTTCTACCACACCACAATCAAAACCGTCAATAAAATGATACCCTAGCAATTTACCAGACTCATCTAAAATGTAGGTATTGCAATTTATCATTTCGGATAAAAATATCCGACATTAAATCAAAATTGACAACACTAGTTTCAGAAGATCCTTGCTGTATCCGTTTATTCAGCATTCTAGTTTTTTTCTAACAATAAACTTACCATTATTTTTCTCCTATAAAATATATCGCGATATATCTGTGGCTTGTATCATATCTCTAAGTGTAAACTGTACAAAATTCCTATCAATAGTCTTTTCTGTAAGTTCTTCCTTGATTTCGAATAGTGTGTCTTTTAATAGTTGCTCTAATACCGTAAGTAATCTTCTAGCTCCTAAATTTTCTTTTGTTTCATTTTAAATCATAAACTATCTTTGCTATCTCTACAATTCCATCCTCGGTAAATACTAACTTAATATTATCTACTTCTAATAATGCAGTATATTGTTTAATTAAAGAATTATCTGTTTCTGTTAAAAATTTTTTTATAATCATTGGCCTTTAAGCTGTTTAATTCAACTCTTATCGGAAATCGACCTTGTAATTCAGGAATCAAATCTTGAGGTTTTTGCAACATGAAAAAGCACCTGCTGCTATAAAAAGAATATAATCTGTTTTTTTATATTACCATATTTTTGTTTTTAACTACAGAACCTTCAACAATTGGCAAAAATATCCCTCTGTACACCTTCGCGAGATACACCACTAGATTGTTTACTAGTCTCAGCAATTTTATCAATTTCATCAATGAAAATAATACCATAATTTTTCAGCTAAATACACCGCCTCATTCATGATTACTTCTTCATCAATAAGCTTTTTCTGCTTCCTCTACAGCTAAATATTCCCTTGCTTCTTTTTACTAAAATTTTTTTCTTTTTTTACGTTTTGATGGCATAATTTGCTTAAGCATATCATTCATATTATCCATAACCTGATCCATACCCATTTGTCCTAGCATCGTTGAATGATTTACCTTTTCTTCAAGTTCAATTTCAATTAACTCATTTTTCAAGTTCTTTACGTTTAAGCTTCTCTAAAAATTTTTTTCTCTGATCATTGACTTTTTACTTCATCTCTGCTATCTATTTCACCATCCGTCTTTGAGAAAAAAACATATCAATTGGTGATTTAATGGCCTGAGTAAATTTTTTTAGGAGGTATTAAAATATCAAGAATCCTCATTTCCGCATTTTTTTCTTGCTTCTACTTGCACCTTTTCTAAATGAATACTCTTAATCATAGAATAGCTCGCATCAGATAAATCTCTAACCATAGACTCTACATCTCTTCCTACATAGCCAACCTCAGTATATTTTTGTCGCTTCAACTTTTTACAAATGGTGCTTTTTATCAACTTACTCGCACGTCTTACAATCTCTGTTTTTTTCCAACACCCGTGGAACCAATCATAATAATATTACTTGGTGCTATTTCTTCTTGAATTTCACCCGGGAGTCTAGAACGTCTATAACGATTTCTCACCGCTATTGCTAAACTTTTTTTGCTTCATCTTGACCTATAATATATTTATCCAATTCTTTTTACTAATTCATCCGGTTTCATTTCATTCACATCAAAAGAAAGTTGTTTATTCAAAGCTTTTTCCCCCTAAAGTTTCTACTATAATATTTCTATTTGTAAAAACACAAATATCAGCAGCAATTTCTAAAAGCTTTTTTTCAGCAATTTGAGGTGCTTCTAAACCAGTATTTTTCATTCAAAGCTTTTTGCAGCAGCATATGCATAATTTCCACCAGAACCGATAGCTAATATACCATCCTCAGGTTGGATAATCTCTCCTGTCCCACTTACAAGAAGCATTTCACTACTGTCAGCAACAATCAACATAGCTTCTAATTTTGTCGGAATCGTTGAATTTCTCCACTGTTTAACTAATTCAACTGCTGATTTTTAAAAGCTTCCCAGAAGACTTTTTCTAGCATGCTTTCAAATTGCTCAAATAAAATAAACGCATCTGAAACAGAGCCAGCAAACCCAACCAAAAACTTTATCATTATATTTTTTTCTAACTTTCTTTGCTGTCGCTTTCATAATTGTTGTCTGCCCCATAGTAACTTGTCCATCACCAGCAAGTGAAGTTACACCATTTTTCTGTACAGCAACAATGGTAGTTGAATGAAATTCACTCATTTATATCCTCCTTTTTTTACCTTAGCGCGTGGATGAGATTTATCATAAACTTCTTTCATAGCTTTCATGGATACACTAGTATAAATTTCAGTTGTTGATAGGCTCTCATGCCCTAAAAAAATTCTTGAATCAATCTTAAATCTGCACCATTATCCAGTAAGTGCGTTGCAAATGAATGACGAAACGTATGAGGAGAGACACCAAAATCTACAGATCCTGCTTTTTTGCATACTTATCAAGCAAATAAATAATTCCTCTTCTCGTTAATCTCATACCCAAGTGGTTTATAAACAATGCTTTATCAATTTTTTTCCTTTCAATAATATAGGTCGACTCTCTAGAAGATAACGATTTACGCTTTTTTTAAACGCCTCGCTACAGGGTACTAACCTCTCTTTATTTCCTTTCCCTATAATCCTTAAAAAAAGTAAAAGCTTTCATAAGGATTATAATTTAGTGATACCAACTCACTCACACGTAAACCTGAACCGTAAAAGCAACTCAAAAAAATTGCTTTATCTCTAATAGAAAAATATATCGTTCTGATTACCTAATATATCTAAAAAAATTTTTTTCCATTTCTAATTTGGTAAAAAAACCTTAGGTAAATAAGTATTTTTTTGGGTGCCTTCAAATACGGAAAAGGATGTTTTTTTAATTAAATTTTCTTGTTCTAAAAAAAGAAATAAAATGATTTAATTGCAGAAAGTTTTCTGGATACACTAATTTTTCTTTAAATTTTTTTCTCATTAAGATAAAAGAGATATAACTTAATATCCAATAAAAGCTAATTGCAAAACATCATTACCTTCACGATCAAGCCATTCTATGAACTGCTTTTAAATCCGTTTTTATATGAGCTGACAGAACTATCAGCTAAATTTTTTTCAATTTTTAGATATTTTTTTCAAATTCTTCAATTAAAGCCATATCAGTCATTTATATAACACTCTTGATATTGTTTTTAATATCATTAACGCTCTTTCAGCATACCTTAAATTTCTTTCTTTCTTATTCTTAATTTTCACCTCTAATTTCGGCATAAGACCAAAGTTAATGTTCATTGGTTGAAAAGAGTCTGGATTGGATTGCACTAAATAATTCATTAATGAACCCATTGCAATTTCTGATGGCATTGTTACTAAATCATTATTATTAATATATTTTTCTCATATATAGCGCTGATAAGTATCCACTAGTTATTGATTCAATATATCCTTCTACACCCTGTAATTTGTCCTGCAAAAAAATATTTTTTTACAAGATTTTTAATTGATTGAATTCATTTATTAATTTAGGTGCGTTAATAAAAGTATTTCTATGCATTACCCCATAACGAACAATTTCAGCGTTTTTTAAAGCTGGTATACATCCCAATACTCTTTTTTTGTTCATTCCAGAGCATTCGTGTCTGAAAACCAACTATATTCATTAAAGATCCTGATAGATTGTCACGGCGTAATTGTACAACTGCATATGGTGTTTTTGCTATCCTTTGGATTTATCAAGCCAACTGGTTTCATAGGTCCATAAAGAAGTGTCTCTTTTTCCTCTGCTTGCCATCGTCTCTATTGGCATACAGCCTTCAAAAAAATTTCTTTTTTTCAAAAATCTTTTTGTTTCAACCCATTTAGAATGAATAAGTTCTTGATAAAAAAATTTTCATATTCTTCTCTACTTAATGGACAATTTAAATAATCATAACCACTCCCCTTATCATATCTTGATTGCCAAAACGCATTATCCATATCTATACTTTCAGTAGTTACTATTGGTGCTGCTGCATCATAAAAAAATACAAAAGTATCTTCACCAGTCAATTTTTTTATTTCGTTAAATAAATTCTGAGATGTTAGTGGTCCTGAAGCAATAATTGTTAAATCAGATGGATCAATTTTAGTTACCTCCTCATGTCTAATTTCAATCAAAGGCTCTTTTAACAATAACTCCGTGACTTTCTTAGAAAATGTTTCTCTATCAACGGCAAGCGCTCCTCCTGCTGGAAGAGCCACTTCATCTGCTACTGAAATAAGTAAAGATTGCAACTGTCTAAGTTCTTCTTTCAAAAGACCAGCAGCATTGTCTAATTGATTGGATCTTAGTGAGTTGCTGCAAACTAATTCGCTGAAATAACCTGATTGATGAGCATCTGTCATTTTTTTCAGGTCTCATTTCATAAAGCTTAACTGGTATATTTTTTTTTGCAAGTTGCCAAGCAGCCTCTGCTCCAGCAAGTCCAGCTCCTATTATTTTAACTTCTCTATTCATTTAAATTTTCCTTTTTATAGCTACATCCTGATGCATCACAAACAATAATTTTTTTGTTTATTCTTACTATTTTTTTCAACCAAATATCCATTATGACATTGTGGACATTTCTTTCCTATTGGTTTCTGCCATGAAATAAAATCACATTCTGGATATAAATTACATCCATAGAAAACTCTTCCTTTTTTTACTCCTTCTAACAACGATTTCCCCTTTACCACATTTTTGGGCAATTTATATCTATCTTTTCTAAAAAAACGGTTTTTGCATTTTTACATTCGGGAAAAAGAAGAACAAGCTAAAAATTTACCATACCTTCCCATCTTAATCAGAAAAGGTTTTTCCGCACTTTTTCACATATTTCATCGCTAACTTCATCTTCAATGGTTACTTTAGCTATTTCGTTTTCAGCTTTATCTAATAGTTTTTTTCGAAAAATACTGTAAAAATCAGCAATAACTTCTTTCCACTGTATTTTTCCCTTCTTCTATCGCATCTAATTTCAACTCCATATCAGCAGTAAACTCACTATTTATGATACTTGAAAAAAATACTCTACCAATAAAGAATTTACTAAGATACCTATCTCAGTAGGATAAAACTGTTTATTCTCTCTACATATATAGTTTCTAAATGTTAAAGTCTCAATCGTTGCTACATAAGTACTAGGTCTACCAATACCTTTTTCCTCTAATACCTTGATCAATGAAGCTTCGGTATAACGTGCTGGCGGTTGTGTAAAATGTTGTTTCGGAATATGCTTGAGCAATCTAAGATTTTTCGTTAATTTCTAGCGGAGGTAATATCTTATCTTTATCAGATTCTTGTGCATCTTGATAAACTGCTAGATACCCATCAAATTTTTTTGAATTATTCCAGTAGATACGAATAAATAATCTTCAGCAATGATGTTGACTTTTTTTATGTAAAAATACACCATCTGCCATTTGGCTAGCAAGAAAGCGCTTCCAAATAAGATTATATAATTTATATTCATCTTTCGATAAATATTCTTTTTATACTCTCAGGTGTTCTCATAACCGCTGTTGGCCGAATAGCTTCATGAGCATCTTGTATGTTATTTGCATTTTTTTCTTTTTTTAGTAGATAAAGCCAAATATTTATCTCCATAAGCTTCAGAGATAAATCCCTCGAGCTTCATCTTTAGCCACATCAGATACCCTTAAAGAATCTGTTCTCATATAGGTTATAAGACCGGTATTCCCATCTTTTCCCAGTGAAATACCTTCATATAACGACTGTGCTAATCTCATTGTTTTTTTTGCTGTAAAATTAAGTTTCCTATAAGCATCTTGTTGTAGCGTACTTGTCGTAAAAGCATTTGGTGCTTTTCGTAACTTTTCACTATCTTTAATTTCACCTACTGTATAATTCATCTTTTCTAAATTACTCAGTATCATATCAATTTCTAATTGATTAGAAATTTTAATTACATTACCTTTTGATCTTTTGCAGCTTTGCTGTAAAACTATACTCATTTTTTTGAATTCTGCTTCAAGTGACCAATACTCCTGAGGTTCAAACTGCTCAATTTCTGCCTCACGTTCACATATTAATCGAAGTGCAACAGACTGAACACGACCCGCACTTAACCCTTTTTTTACTTTTTCTCCATAAAAGAGGGCTTAAATTATAACCTACTATCCTATCTAATATACGTCTCCCTTGTTGAGCATCTACGAGAGACATATTGATTTTTCTTGGATGTTTAATAGCTTCTTTTACAGCATCTTTAGTAATTTCATTAAAAGTCACTCGACATAACTCATCAGCTTCTATATTAAGTATTGTGTATAAATGCCAAGCAATAGCTTCTCCTTCTCTATCCGGATCTGAGGGCAAGAAAAAAATTTTTTTGATTTTTTTGCCTCCATTTTTTTAATGCTTTTAATAATATCTCCTTTTCCTCTAATATTGATATAATGAGTACTCAAAAATTATTTTTCAATATCTACACCTAACTTACTTTTTAGGTAAATCCCTGATATGTCCAATAGAAGCTATCACATTATAATGTGTCTTCCCTAAATATTTTTTTCAATTGTTTTTTTGCTTTTTGCTGGTGATTCGACAATCACTAATGCTTTTGATTTTTGCCATATATGCACCTCAATTTTGGCTCTTTCTTATATATTGTCTTCCTAATAGTTGTTCTATTAAATCGTTGATCTCAAGCCAACTCAATATACTCATTACTTTATGTATTGGTATATCAACTTTTAAAACTATCTCTTCCATAGTAATTGGAACCTCTTCTATAGCTGCATAAACTAACTTTTTCATCATCATTCAATGAAATCATAGTTTTTCTTATTATTTAGGTCTAATTGATTAAAAAGTGATAATTGTCCATATTCTTCCAATATATCCATTGTATTAGAAACTAATTTTGCCCCATCTTTAATGAGTCTATGACAGCCTACAGATGCTTTGCTTGTAATCAGTCCAGGAACTGCAAAAACATCCTTTCCTTCTTCCATAGCTAAATTAGCCGTAATTAATGCACCACTCTTATCAGCAGCTTCAACAACTAAAATGCCATCAGAAAGACCTGAGAGAATCCTATTTCTTCTTGGAAAATGATAAGGTTTTTGCTGCCTCATTTAATGGATATTCGCTTAAAATAAGGCTATTAGGATGATCTAAAAGTTGAGAATATAGCCTAGCATTTTTCCTTAGGATAAATTATATTTAATCCTGTACCCAATACTCCAATAGTGCCACCACTACCTTTTAAAGCTCCTTCGTGTGCTTTTGCATCAATTCCTTTTGCTAATCCACTTACAATACAAATACCTTCATAGGATAAGTTTTTCTGAGATATTTAAAGCAACTGCTTTCCCATAAGATGTTGCCATCCTACTCCCTACGATACCAATATATAAAGTTTCACAAAATTCTCCACCTCTAAAATATAAAATTCCTGGCGGATCATATATATTCAAAAGTTTTTCTAGGGTAGGCCTGATCCCCATAAGTAGATATTTTTTTATTCTATTAGCTTTAAGAAAGTCAATACGACTAACAATATCGACTGTATTTCTTAATTTGATAAAACTTTCTATCTTATTTTTTTATCTAATTCAAAAAGTTCTTTTTTTAATATTATTTCAGAAGCAGAAAACAGCCACTTTATATCATATTTTTTTACGATTTTTAACTAATTTACTAGATGAAATATCTCCTATTCCATCATGAAAAATTGACCAAAGTGCCATAGATTCCAAAAATATCACGCTCCCATTAAACACCTATTTTTAGGACACTTTGTGAATAAAAAAACATTTTTTTCGCAAAAGTGGATTCCGTGCTTTACAAAAACTCTCTGCCATGCCAAACAATCCAATGATGAGTATCACACCAATATTTTTCGAGGCAACTTTTTGCATCAACGCTTCTTCAATATGAACAACCGTTTTTTTCCTTGTGCTAAACCTAGTCTTTTGAGATACACGAAATACATGAGTATCAACTGCAAAGGCAGGAATATTAAAAAGCATTACACAAAACAACATTTGCTGTTTTTTTCTCCCAACCCCTGGTAAGCTTTCTAAATCCTCTCTATTATTTGGAACTACACCATTAAAAATCATGTAATAACTTTTTCACAAATACCTTTAATATGCTTACTTTTTATTTTTTTATAATCCAATCGAATTAATTTCACATTCAATTTCTTCAATCGATAAAGTATTCATTTCATAAACAGTAGGATATTTTTTTCAAAAAAATCTTAGTCACTTTATTAACTTGTTTATCGGTTGCTTGTGCTGAAAAGCATTGTAGCAATCACTAATTCAAATGGATTTCGAAAAGTCTAACCCTGTTTTTATAAGTTGCATACCTTTCACGTAATAACCTTTAATATTTCTCTTTCATTTTTTTCATAATCTCACCAATACAAGAAAAAAACTGCATGCTATAAAACCATGCAGTTTAATATATTATTTAAAAAAACATTCAGTATATTTCCACTAGCTAATAAAGTGCAATGTTCAAATAAATAACTAGAGGAAATATGTTCTTGTCTTCCATATTCTGTTAAGTCAAGAAATCTATTTACATCATCTTTCATTACTATTAGAATATTTTTTTGATTGAATTATCGTAATAAAGTTTACTATCTTCAATTATGTTATTTCTTTCATCAAAATAATCATATACATCATCTACATCATCTAAACTTTCAAAAATACACTCCAATTTCATCATTAAATTTTTTTCCTTACTTTCTTTAGCACCTTCATTTAATAACGTACTAATTTCATGATTTGTCAAACTTGATAACATGGAGCCAACACTATCTACCTTAGTCAACATCAATAATAAACTATCTCCCTCAATTGGATAGACTTCTACTAAAAATAGGGGTATCTTGCATGACTTGAAAAATCACAATCATTTGTAGCTTTCTCAAGTATTTCTTTGAACAATGCCTGGGCAGTCAAATTATGAGGAACTAAATCCCATTTTTTTATATTACGTGCCAATAAATCTTTACTTGTTACAATAATCTGCAGGCGGTTGTCATTTATACGTTTAAACTTCATAATCTACTACCTCCTGACAAAAATGTTTGAATTATCTGATACCTTTTTTTATCATTATAATGAAAGAGGTGACATTGTCAAGTATCTTTCATCGCATTAATCCAAGTCCTATTTTTCGAGAATAACATCAAAAATACATGCTCCATCAACTGATTATATTTGTAAAAAAATACTTGACAAGAATTTAAAAATTTTCTAGAATAAATCTGTTATTACTTTGGAGAGATGTCCGAGTTTGGCTGAAGGAGCACGCCTGGAAAGCGTGTATACAGGCAACTGTATCAGGGGTTCGAATCCCCTTCTCTCCGTTTAGGGGTTTTTTTAAGTGGTTTTTAACTATTGTCAAAGTGGCTATAATAGCCACTTTTTTTAATTTTTCACTGTTCCTAATCGTTGCTATTTTTTTCTTAAAGTTCGTAGCGTTTTCGTAGCGCGGGACTGTATCAATTTATAAAAAAATAATAACTTTCGGGGGATATGCGCAAAGGGAATCATCATTATTCTTACATAAAATAAAAAAATACATACAAAAACCACTCTTTTTTTATGATATGTACCCAGAATCCTGGACACATGTTATGAACTAAGCGGAAGACAAGGATGCTAACCTGTATTTTACAGGTGGCATCCATTTTGTTTTTTCTCTGTATTCTTTCATTGTTGTAATAACTTATGTATTCATCTAATGCTCTTGAAAAAGCTATCAAATGAAACATATTCTTTCTCACACCCATAGTACATCTCATTCTTTAGTCGACCAAAGAAGGTTTCCATAATGCAATTGTCTATGCAATTACCACGTCTAGACATTGATTGGATAATTCCTCTGTTTTTTTCAGTTCTTGGCGATAGTACATATGTTGATATTGCCATCCTTGATCTGAATGAAATATTAATCCTGTAAGTGATTTAAACTTCTTAAATGCTTTATCTAGCATTCTCTTGATTTGATTTAGGTTTGGACTCACTGACAAACCATATGAAATAACTTCATTTGTGTACATATCAATTATCGGAGAGAGGTAGCACTTTTCCCCACGAAAAACTTAAACTGGGATACATCTGTTGTCCACTTCTGAAGTGGTGCCGTTGCTGTAAAGTCTCTATTTATTATGTTTGCTACAACTTTACCAACTTCCCCTTGAATGAATGGTATTTTTTTCCTTAGGTCTTTTTACCTTGCAATCCAAGTATGTGCATAATGCGTTGTACTCTTTTGTGATTAACACTATTTCCACGTCTTAAGAGTTCTCTATGCACTCTCCTGACGCCATACCTACCTTTGTGCTGGTTAAATATTTTTCTTGATTTCCTCAGTAAGTTCAGCATTTCTAAAACCTATAGTGTCAACTTTACTGATTTCATAGTAGTAAGTTGATTTTGGCATCTTTAAGCCCTTAAGTAGGTGCTTTAATTGGTATCCTTCTTCTCTGAGTTCTTTGATAATCGCTGCTTTTTTTCGCCTTGAGTTGCGCAGCCCATCTTTCTTGCCCTCAAGGCGATCCTTTTTTTACTACTTCAATCTCTGCTTTCATTGTCTCAACTTCTGCTCTTAGTCTAATTAACTCTTCGCGTTCTGATTCACTTAAAGGCTTAGGCTCAATAGTTTTCTTTTTCATATCAGTTTTATTGCTCTTTCGACCTTTCTGTTTATTTACAAGCCCATTGTAACCTAATTCTTTTGTATTTGCGAACCCAAGTATATAACAGTCCATGACTAATACCTACAGAAATAGCAACTGATTTGTTGGATTGTCCTGCTAGAACTCTTGCAACCAATTCATATTTCATCTCAGGGCTCCACACTTTGTTGTTCCCTAAATGCTTTAAGTCATCTGCTCCATTTTGTTCTTCAATGCGAGACCATTCTCGGATCATATGGCGAAAGTTTGTTGTTTTTTTATTCCTTTTGGTGTTTCAACCCAGATTCCTTGTCGATAAAATTCGATACACTCTAACTTATACTCATGACTATATCGCATAAAAATACCCTCCTTACTGGCTGTCCAGTAAAGAGGGTACATATCAGCTTGTTTCACAGCAAGATACATTTCTTTCCTTGATAAATTAGCATTGTAATCTAAGGCAAAATACTCATTGAAGAAAGCCTTATGCTCTTCAAACTGTCCTAATTGTCGCAAAAGCCATTCTACATGAGCCTCCTCAAAAATAAGCAAGGAATTAATGGTATTTATCTGTCTATTTTCGCACTTAAAATCTCTTAAATATTTGCCTTCCAGTTTAACCCCAGCAATATCATAGAGACGAAGATAGTAAACCACCATCTCTTTAGACATACTCATCAAATACGCCAAATCCTTTAGGGTCATCACCGGTCTACCACCGAAAAAAACTTCCTTACAGGCTTTTTTGTACACTTCCTTGCTTTCTTGATGTTTTGGTTTTTGGGTTAGGGGCTGTGTAACTACCATGTTTTCTAATAGAAGGTAAGACCTCATCAGCTATCCAATCAGTAAAACGTTCAGCTTCTTCTTTTTCTACTTTTTAAAAACAAGCTTTATAGACGCCACTCTCTGTCAGAAAAATTTTCGCCTGTATTGTGTAATTTTTCTAAAGTCAATATTGTTGACATTAGAATTTGTTAGCTTAACCACTTGGTTTGATGACATTTTACTCATTGACATTCTTACAGCACTATCGCTTAATCCTAAGCAACTCCCCACATTATATGGATTAAATAAAATTTTTATCATTCCACATCAAAACTTCTACTTTGTTGTTTTTCAAAACACATTAAATTTTTGCATTTATCATTTTCCTTTCTTTGATAAATCACTAAGAAAATGATATAATGTGAATATCAAATCTTTAGTGATTTGTGTTAATAGAGATACACTTACAGTTTGAAGGTTGGGAGTGTATCTCTTATTTTTATTTAGGGTCATATTTTTTTCAATAATCAAATCTATGCCTTCTCTTACCAATATAGTTTTTAGTTGTATTCCTTTTCAAAGAAATTTCATCTAGCTTTGCATTCGTTTTTCTCGTCTACTCGAACACCTAAACGAAACGGCTTAGGATTGTCTGTCAGTCTACCCATTTTTCTTTTTTTCTGCCATAGACACCTTGCCTTTCTCTTGTCGCTATGCTATTCTAAAAACGCAAGGTGGCGACAAGACCACCTTACATTTTTTGTGGTTTAGAAGTCTTACTTTTCAAGTAAGGCTTCTTTTTTTAGTCCTCAATAGTTTTTTTGGATGTTATCCATAATTTTATTGAGCTTTTCCTCTTTTCTCTTGGCATCTGTTTCTTCCGCCACATCCTTAAGATTATCTAAAAGAAATCTTAAAAAAACCACTAAACTGTTTGTCGGTCATTCCCATGTCCATTTTATGCTCCTTTCTGCACTGCTTGTCTCACGCTTATTAGGTTAATCCCTTAACCTTGAGTATAGTATATACTTTTGTTCGACGTAAATCAACCCCTTATTTGTAATTTCCTACTTGCGATAAACGCCACTTTATAGGACACTAGGGAAAAAAACTAACAAGGAGCGTGATTATCATGGACTTTTTGAAAAAAACATTTTTCAAGAATGGCAAAAGACTATAGCCCCTGTTCAAGATGTGCGTAAAAAAATATATATCGGTTTGGTATTTCCACTTCTCCCTTGGCTCTTATTTGGTCGCTACCTTATAGAATCAGAAAGCACTAATAATGTTATCATACCATGGATAACTATTTATTTTTTTACGTGATGTTCTATCTTATTACTATTTTATTCACTTCACAAAATATTAGTTGGGATATCATAGGTGCCAATGCCTGTCTTTTTTTCTTTTTTTATCTTAAAACCCTTAATCTATCTTCACTTTTTTTAGGCACCGCTACCATGACACCAGAACAACAATCAGATTGTCTATTTGATGTTCTAGTGTCTGGCAATCTTTTGTTGTTTATGGCAGTCTTAATTATTTTTCAGAAAAATTTTCCTTATTCTAGGACGATAACTCTGTATTTTTCTTCTATATATTTTATAAGCTCATCACTATTTGCATTCATTGATAAGCTATCCCACCATTTTCTATTACTATCTAAGTGTTTCTCTCCCATATCTATAACATCTGTTTTTCTCAAAACTAAATTTGAAATGATACGTACAATAGCACTTGGTGCATATTGTTCTACTGACGCAATAACGCTAGGTGCATAATGACCAAATATCTCCCATTTTAAAGACGCAGTGGTAATGCTAATGGATTGATGATGAATAGTGCTATAGACATATTTGCACTCATTAGCCACTTTTTCTTGCCCCATAACGCCATAACGCTGTTTCAAGATTACTATCATTCAATAGCCCTAATTACCCCTCTAGTGCCAAAGTTGGCATACACATAGTCATTCCCTCTAAGGGTTACCTTTCTGTACCATCTGCCTTGATATTCCATTGTTTTTTTCTCCTTTCAAATTCACCAAAAATAAAAAGCACCTATCTTACTTGATAGGTGCTTTTTGTATAGCTGTTTAGCCTTGGCCCTCTTGGATTGGATCGCCATTTCCATCTAGCCCTAGCGCTGTTAAATCAGCCATAACAGCTTCTTTAAAACGAGCTGGCACAGTTTCGATGGTACGACGTTTGTAAATGATTAAAGCAACGTATACTGCTACCATGTTCTCACCCCCTTTCATAAGATTTAAGGTATAAAAAAAGAGCCTTATGGCTCTTAGTACCCTCATGGTGTATGTTCCTCTTCTTGTGTTGCGATACCCTCAAGGATTGCCAGCTCATTATCTAGTTGAGTATCGGGAATGTGAGGTGATGGCTCTGCAGGCTTATGCTCAACCTCTTCCCATAAGCTCCCTGTCCATCTTTTTCCCTAGCTTGGCTTGTGCTTCTTCATAGCTCGTGAATGCTTTAAAAGCTTGTACTGTCTTTAAAGTCGTCCAATTCACCCTCTACGATAGCTAGCTGTTGCACTAGCCCTTGGTCATTTATTTCAAGTAAATATGGCGTCATGATACACCTCCATTAATAAAATTCAATGACTTGCCAAGAAAACACAGGGCAACCTCGTACTGTTGTATTGTATTCATTTATCCATATCAATCTCAATGTATTAGAACCAACAAGTTGGCAAGCATAGTCCTCTATGCTTGAATTACTAGAAAAAAATAGTTAGCTGTTTCAAGAAATGCTACTGCCTTGCTTGTATTGACGGAATAAGGTAACGTTACATCTTTTGTAATAACGTTGTATATTTGTATGCGTATCAGCATTAGGTAGGTTTTTGTCCTACAATATTACAATCAACAACAAGACCCCTTTTGCACCATTTTTTTACCGAACCAGTCCCCAGCTTGTTGTAAATGTTATTAGCTGTACTCTGTAGTGTATTCACGCTCGCTTGACTTGCTTTGCTTGCTAAAGCTGTATTGATTTGATTGGCAGTATTCGCTACAGCATCGACAGTATTCTGATTGGCCTTTGTCGCAAGTGTTGTGTTAGTCTGATTGACCTTAGTCTCTACAGTGCCTATCTTGCTTGTAATTGTGCTAGCAATGTTGTTGAGATCTTGCCCTACTTTGTTCACTGTTACTTGACTAGACTTTGTGCCAACATCTTGTTTTTAATGCGTCTATTTTTACTAGTCAAATTTGACAAAGCTAGATTAGGGTTGTTTCCTTGGCTCGATGAGACAAGACTATCTATTTTTTTCTATTGATAGTACTCTCTACTCCCGACAAACTTCTATCTAAGTTTGACAGCTTATCTAATTTGCTAGATCGTTCAGCAGTCCAAGATCCCTTCCATTCATCAAGGCTTTTTTTAAATTTTGGATTAATAACAATAATACTTCTATCATTGCACCCTCTCCTTTTTGGATGGTCGTTCCATCTATTGTTACTTGCCATGCCTTGCTCTTACCATCCAAGTTAGTAGTTATAATAACCTGATTAGCACTTCTAATCTCGATTTTTTTAGTGCCTAAAATCTCACCATTTAATACATCTTTATACAAAGTAACAGTATATAGGTGGTACATAAGGGTCAAAGCCATTGCCATTGCCTTGTCCACCCTCTGGTGGCTTGTCTTCTGTCTTAAATAAATAAGGCTTGTCTTTCTTTAGCCCCTCAATTTGCTCATTTAAGCCTGTGAATTTGCCGTCTTTAAAAAAAGAATTGCCTCTCTGTCTAGAACTTTTTTTAAGTAAATCGGCATCAATGGTTTGCGTTTCTGACAAAGCTTTTATCCAAAGCGCTTTCTATCCTTGTCTCTTCTAATGCCTTTTTCTGCCTGTTTCGCCTTTTTCTTCCCAATCTGTGGCACTCTTCTTAATGGCATCTATGTCCATATCCTTATAGCCCTTGATGGTTTTATTGGCGTCCTCTAGACTCTTTTGCAAAGTGTCACGTTCGCTTGTCATTGCTGTTGTTTTCGTCTTTTTCAGTCTCGATATCCTTGCCATTTTCTGCCATAATTTTGTCAATAGCTTCTTTTTTTCAAGACCTAGACCCTCTAAAAATTCCCTTTTCATGTTTTTATCCTTTCTTCGCTACGATTTTTTTACGTCTATCTCTTGACCCACGATTTGCGTTTTTACGTTTGCCAACGAATTTTTTTGCATAAAAATAGACAGTTTTACGACTTATCTAGGGTCGATAATTTATAAGTTTATGGATTTCAAATCCATAAAGTCATGAGTTATTTTTTTAACATTTTCTATTTCCTCACCATAAATGATAGCGCTTCCTGGAGGTATTTCTGTGAGAATCGGGATATAACCTTTTTTTATATTGCCCATCCACCAGTAGGGTGACCTCTTGAAACATCGCTCTGATAGTTTGCTTATCATAAATAGTGTGCGTGCTTTCACTGATGCCCTCGCTTGAGTTTGTGCATGTTTTTTTATCCTTTCTTGTTTACTTTTTTTGATATCTTATGTTATAATATGATTAAGATATCTTTTAAGAAGGTGTATGGCGCCCCCGTAAAACTCCTATGGAGCTGGGTGCCACCACACCTTCTTTTTTTATTTTCGTTTGTACGTTTTTCATAGTTCCGTTATCTAAAAATCATGATGTTATCCACCCATCTTCTATGGTCTGAAGTAAAAACACTTAAAATTTGTTTCTTTACCCACTCATCCGTAACCTCTAGATTTGTAATATCAAAAAAATAAAATTATTTGCCTGCTCCTTTTTTTATCTTTTTAGTAAATTGTAAAAAAAGTACTCTTACCTGCCGTTTCTAAAGTCTTCAGATCCCATCTTTCACCATTTATTAAATAATCTGGCGTTTTTATACCTTTAGGTTCCAATATCCTAGGAACCATATAAACTTCCTTTCCATATTTAGCTGCTAACCAGTCAGCAACTTCTTTCTCGTGTTGATTATAGTCTAGAAGAACATCCTTACCATCTACTTTATAAACTTTCCCATTGTGTTCCCATTCGTTAAGATCTTTAACTGTTTTTAGCATGAGATGGGCTTACTTCTTTCCAAGTATCTGTTACTTCTACATAATTCCCAACTTTTTTCTTTACATACTTTTCTTTCCACTCTTTATAAGTGATATTTTCGTCAATAATATAGCTTTTCCCGTCCTCTCCCCTCGCCCACCTTGGGGTTGTCATATCTGAAAAATATGGCACTGTACAAGACCGACAACGTGGGTGTAAAGGTGGGGCATTTATCCCTACTTTATAGTCTTTCATAGGGAAATGGTGCCCATCCATATCTTGACATATTTTGCTTGTTCTCATGTCCAAGGTTGCAATAAAAATAAACTCTTCAACGTCTAAATCTTAATATGCCTTTTCCTGTGCTGTACTAGAAATCGCTGCATATTCTGTTTGCAACAATCTAGCACTATTACTTTGACTAGTTTTTAAATAAAGAGGCTACTCTGTCGGTTAGTCGATTAGGATTATCGCCACGGATAAAAGCGTGGGTCAATTCTCTTTCTAGACTAATTGCTAATTTGTCCCTGTTTTTTTCCAAATTCTAGATGAGAATTGTTCACCATCACCAAACCAGGGCTTTCGTAAGACGTCCAAGGCGTAAGTGTTGACATCACCTAACAACGTCACGCCACTAAGCCCTTTTTGTATCTCGTATGCTGTTCTGTAATATTGCTCAGAAAAAAAAGCCTTTTTTAACCCTTCTCCTAGCTCTTTTTTTCAAATTCACTATACAAAGCATCTGAATAGGTCAAAAGTTTAAATTTCAGCACCTCTAAGCGTGTAATATGATACTTTGATGAAGCTTTTTTTCTAGTATCTCGTTGTAAATGTTTGTATAATTACTCGCTTCGCCCATAGCGATATAATCGTCTAAGCTCACCTTGAAGTCCTTAAACTCTTTACTTGTTATCTTTTTGAACAGCTGTCAGATAATCGACTTTATTGTCTTTACTATAACGTTGATACCAATATGCTATTTCTTTTTTTCTACTTCCTTGATTGTCTTAGCGTATATATCGCTGATCTTTTTCCCAATCTTTTTTTCTGTGACGGACAGCATTTCTTTTTTTGAGTTCTAAAAAAACGCTCTTCCCAATATTTACTATTCTTCATAAGAGAACAGCCTCTAAACTGCCATGACGCTCTTGGGCTATTCTAGTTTCTTCTTCGTCCGCACTGTCAACGAAAGGATGCTTTTTCTCTGAGTGTTCGCTCTGATACTAGCCCCCACACTGTTCTTGATCATTGTTACTGTGCTTTCATCATTGACCATGATTCTTCTTTTTAAATTCCACATCTGCTACTAGCTTCTCATCAATGCGATGTACTTTTTTTAAAAAAATACTGCAGATATTCAAAAACTCGCTTGAAATTCTGACTCTATCGCATTAGCGTCTAGGTCAATCTCGGCATACATACTTTTTAATATTCAACTGATTAGGATCTCCAGAGGTTCTGCTTGTTTTTTTAAGTCAAAACCTCGCCCATTTTCAATTAATTTTTTTCTTTTTAAAATCTCTAGGTGAGTCTGATAGTTTTCAGCATTAACTTCAATCATCAAAGTATCGACATCACCATCATCTTCTATCTGAATAATGCCAGTGCTGTTGATTTCCGTTCTTATATCCTCGGCATTATCTCCACCATAATTTTTTTAATAATTAACACAGTATTTCTATTGTCTTCTAGCATGTTATCAGAGAAGACAGACAAAATAAGATTAATAGCGTCTTGCAAATGCTTAACCCTTGAAAGAAGCGTGATTTCTTCGTCAGAATACCTGAAAAAAACAAAGGGAAGCCGTCCCCATGTATAGCCTTGTCCATCCTTTTCCTGATAGGTATGCTTTGCTTTCAATATGTTCTAGTTTATCCTTGATCTTTTCAAAGATTTCAATGCCGTTTATCGTGTAGTACTCGATAAAATAACGATCTTTCATTTCTTCTTTTTCGCTATCCCATGTTGACGCTGTTCTTTGCAAGATAACAGCATCTAGGCTTTCGTGTGTGTTATCTGTCCATAGCGGGATGACGTCTTTTTGCATCAATGCGTTTAAAATACAGCTCTTGACCATCTGTATATACATATAGCCAACCGATTTTTTTATTCATTGCATCCTTTTTCAACACGACGCAAAAAGACGCATAAATCTTTTTTTGTAAAAAAATCTTGTAAACGCTCTTGATACTCTTCACTCTCTTGACAGCTAACTGTTGGTATATTGAAAAAAAGCTATAATTTATCTTTTGATCTACTAGCTTGTTATACTGATTATCTTTAACAATCGCATTAGGTAAACCTTTTTAGCTCAACTATTCGCCCTTTTTTTGATCTCGTGCTAGCCTTTTTTTATTATCTATCTGTTGCTTTCCTCGATAATAATTTTTCGCCCTCGATGATTTCAGCAGTATCATTGTTTTTTTCAGTTTGTACTGAATGAATTTTTTTAAGCTCTCGCCTGTCAGCTGTTCCATTTTTTTCCTCCTTTGAGCTTGAATTTATCAGAGCGTATATAGTGCTCTAAAGCGTACCTAGTAGCATCTATTGTGTGATCGTCCTTGTCGGGGAAGCCGTCTTTCCACTGCCCGTTTGCGTCTTTTTCAAATTCATAATTCAAAAATTCCCTTGCCGTATTTGGGCAACGTTCGTCATCTATAATTATCTCAGATAAATTTTGTAGCCACGTACAGCCGTGTTCTCTGCTATCTTTCCCTTTTTTTGCTTTTATAAATACGAATACCACGATCTCGCATTTCTGCGTTTGATCGTGGCTCGCTACCGTCTGCGATAACTCGCTTGTTTAATGTATTTTCTGTTTTAATTACTTCTGCTAGCTTATCGAATTTAGTGCCGACTTTGTAGTACTCAAAGAATATATATAGTTTTTTTGTGCTTACTATCGTAATAGTTGACAACGTAAGCAAGAGGATCTTGTGCAAAGCCCCAATCTAGCCCACGATTGATTTTTTTCAAAGCTTTTGATCTCTTTATCTTTAATCTTTCTGATTGTGATGTTAGCAAATACAGCCCCACCCGTGCCTGTTACAAGTCCTAGATACTCATGCTTGTAACGTGTTTCATTCGTTCGCATAAGATACTCCGCTTCTATTGCAAACTGTTCACCGGTCCACGCACGAGGGACTGATAAATACGTACTATGATGAAATACTACGTCCTCTCTGTCTTTTTCGTACGCTATTAACCCATGATCTGACCGATTTTTGGCGGGTTGTATGTATAAAAACACTGTGAAAGTATCACCACCACGCAAGAGCGATTGATTGATGTTTCTGATCTCTTCCTCGCCCTGCAACTCGTCCACTTCTTCATACCACACGAATCGAATATATCCATTACTTATTTTTTTAACGATTTTTAATTTTTTTGGTTCATCTGCACCTTTGAATAATATCCGTTGTCCTGTTGGGTTATAAATTAGTTCTAGCTTACTACGTTTAATTGACCAATACGCCGAGACATTTAAGACATCAATTGCCCAGATCAATTGCTCAAAAACGCTCTCGCGCAATTGGTTGCTGAATTTGCGAATTGCTACAGCGTTAGCATGCTTATCTTTCATTATCCCTAAGATGATTTGCAAACTAACAAAAAGATGATTTAGTAGATCCACGCCCGCCTTTTTATCCAGTAATGTGTATATTTATTATTCTTAATATCTAAATGCAACTGGAAAAAAATGATGGGGCAATTAGATCATTTAGCTTGACTGTCATTTTTTTGATCAGCTTCTATATTGTCAATAATCGTGACGCCCAAATCTGCATTTAGATCAATTTTTTCTGTAAATAAGCTATAGCGCTTACCGAGAAGCTCAGCTGCTTTGAGCCTCTCTCGTTCGTCGGGTCTTTTTAGAATGACGCCCTCATTTGTTATAGCGTAAGATTCTGATTGTCCTCTCATGACTTTAGTAAGATATGTTAAAAATCTCTTTGATCTGCTATTGCATCACTCTCGAGCTGCTGCAATCGTTGCCTTATATAGTCTTGTGCTTTTTTTCTGACTGTAAAATCTTTCTTGCTTGCGTTCTTGCGTATGTATCAGAATACCCAGCTTCTATAGCACTTTTTTTCGTATAGTACCGTTCTTGATCTATCGATCAATAAAAATTTTTTTGCTGTAACGTTAACTCTGCCATGATTTTTTTCCCCTTTCTTTTTTTATTTTTTTATGTAATTTTTTAAGCAACAAAAAGCACACTATAAAAAAAATAGTGTGCTTTTTTTCAGGAGGTGTTCAATGCGAGAAACAAAGAAAAAAAGAAACATTTAAACATGAAACTACAATATATAATATTCTAATTTTTTTATTTCTTTCTAGTGTCTTTTTAATGTCCTTTTTTTATTGTTTTTTTATTAAAAAAATCTTGACATATTCATTTGAATATGATAATATATAACCATAGCCAAGCGAAACGGCTAAATTGGGCAAGAGAAAGGATGGTAAAAATGGAAGAAATGGGAATGACTGACAAACAATTTAATTACTTTTTTTAAGAACTATGATTGAAAAAAATTTAGATTAGTAGAAGATCAACTTGACGATAAAAAAAGAAGCTCAAAAGACAATCAATAAAAATTATTGACGACTTACAAAAAAACTATAGAAGACTAATAAAAAAAGACCTCATAAAAGAGGTCGTGGAATGACACACAGGGTACTTGTCCATCTCTGTGTGTCTTTTTAAAGTATATCAAAAGGACAAGGGAAAGGCAAGTATTATGACAGAAGAGAAGAAAAAAACTAAAAACTATTACCCTGAGAGCCAAAAAAAATGGAATCAGAACAACAAAGAACACAAAAAAAGCATTTAAATTATAGAAGCTATACAAAGACTTTTTATAAACAGCATGGCGAGCGTTGAAGAGTTGCAAGAAATCAAGATTTTTAATTGATAAAAAAACTAGAAGAATCTTAAAAAAATCTCCTAAAAAAACTATTGACATATTCAAGCGACATAGAAACCACACTAAAAAAATCTACACACACCAAACTAAAGACACGCAGACGGTTGTTAATACCTTTTCAGAGTTCGTAGCGAATTCGTAGCAACTAGCTTAAAACAAAGCTCTATTAAGCTAGTTTTAGGCATTGACTACAACCCCCCATGTTCTTTTTGTTTAATTAAGATATCTGATGAAAATATTAACGTGCTATTCAACATCTTATAAGAATAATTAATCCCTCTCATCTTTAACAAGAAAACTAAAAAAAGCTCCCTGTAAAGGGAGCTTTTTAGTTTTCTTCATGACCTCCTGCTTGCAATGGTGCTTGGTATCCAGCATTTTTGCATAGCATGAAGAGAATTTTGTATTTCATCTCGTCCTTCTTGTACAACTTCATAATAAACTGTCAATTGATTTTCTAATTTTTTTCCATAATATCATGTGCATACATAAAAGCACCTTCCGTAATTTCATGTGCCTGTCTTCTTGCTTCTTCAACTAAACCATCACCATAATCCTTAGCTTGCAAATAAATCTCATGTTCCTCAACCATAGACATAGCACGTTCTTTGGCATCATGAATAATTCTTTCTTGCTCTTCTTGTGCTGAATGAAGAATTTTCTCTTCTTCGCGCTTAATCCACATAGCATCTTGTATTTCTCTTGGTATATTATTTCTCAATAAATCAATAATTTCATATAAATCACTAACCTCTAAAAACAACTTGATCTTTATTTAAAAAGTGGTGCTTTTACCAGTCTTTACAAGATTCTCCAATTTATCAATTAATTCGTTAATACCCATTTTTTTCCCCCTACTTTTTTTCTTAAATATGTAACGGTAGTCTTACCGTAAGTCTTCTCTTTTTCCATTAAGAATAAACTACTTTCTTGTAAAAAAATAAAGTGTTTTTTTACTCTCAACAATTACTAGACCATTTTTGTACTAAAATATCACGTTCAATGATTAAATCAAGTATCTTATTATAGTAATTGTCCATATATGGTGGATCTAGAAAGATGATATCAAATTTATTTTTGTACATCCCGTAAATATCTTAATACATCTATTGAATAAATATTAGAAGCCTCTTCATATTTTTGCTAATAATATATATTTTTAATACTTGTAGGGCTTTTAAAATCATTTTTCAACAAAAACAACTTTTTTTCTGCACCTCTACTAAGAGCTTCTAGACCCATTGCACCAGTGCCAGCAAATAAATCCAATATTTTACAACCCTTTATAGTAAATTGTAAACGACTAAAAAAATAGCTTCTCTCACATTATCTTTAGTTGGTCTAGTATGATTACCATCTAATGTACTAAGCTTAAGTCCCCTCTTTTCTCCTGATATAATTCTCATAAGGCAATATTTTTCCATGTAATATTTTTATAAAAAAATCCATATTATTAACCGACTCCTCATTTAAAAATTTTTCCTAGCAATTATCAGCTCATCTATATTTGATTTGAAATTTACTAAATTCAGCATAGGTAAACCATGCTGCTTTTAGGCCAATAAATTCACCAGGTCCTCTTAGCTTTAAGTCTTCCTCTGCAATTTGAAAACCATCCTTGGATTTTTACTATAATCTCCATCCGCTTTCTTACTTCCTCAGAAGTATTATTACTGACAAAAAGCATAAGACTTTAAACTTCCTCTACCCACTCGACCACGCAATTGATGTAATTGTGCTAAACCAAATCTTTCAGCATTTTTCAATAACCATAATTGAAGCATTAGGCACATCAATCCCCACCTCTATAACGGTTGTTGATACTAAAACTTTTATCTTGCCCTCTAAAAACTCCTGCATCAACCTATGTTTAGTCTCAGTATTCATTCTACCATGTAAAAAGCTGGACTTCAAAAAGGTGAAAGATAATTTTTTTAATTCTTCTGTCAGCACTTCGACATTTTTTTAGTTCTCCTAATCTCGTTTTTTTCAATTAAAGGACAAATAAAAAAAGCTTGTTCTCCTAATTTTTAAATGCTGATAAATAAACTTATAAAGTTCTTTCTTTTTTTATCTGTTATCCAATAACTCTCTATTTTTCTTTCTTTCTAATGGTAATTCATCAATCACTGAGTGTTTTTAAATTACCATAAACACTCAGTGCTAAAGAACGAGGAATAGGTGTAGCTGTCATAATTAAAGAATCAACTAATTCACCTTTTTTATAAAGTGCTTCTCTTTGTTTAACGCCAAATCTATGTTGCTCATCTATAACTATAGTTTTCAAATTATTAAAAAAAGAACTCTTGGCTCTAATAAAGCATGGGTGCCAATAACGATATCTATTTCGCCATTTCTAAGTTTAGCCAAAAATATCATCTCTATCTGCTCCTTTAACATGACTAGAATAATAAGATAAGTTAATATTGGTATCCTTAAATAAGATCTTTAGATTATTATAATGTTGTTGTGCTAATAATTCTGTAGGCGCAATCATAGCACTTTGTCCTCCTGAACTAAGAGCCTTCATCAATACATACATTGCTACTAAAGTTTTTTTCCACTACCTACATCACCTTGTAATAATCTTTTTCATTTGTGTCGATGATTCCAAATCATTTTTTTATTTCTTTAATTACTTTTTTTGAGCATTTGTCAAAGAAAATGGCAATTTTTTTAACAATCTCCCAAAAATAAATCATCTTTTTCCATTCAAAGGAAACCCAGATACACTATCTTTTTGATTTAAATCTAAACACGATAAAAAGATTAACCATTCATAAATAATCATACTACGTTTCGCTTTATTAATACTAGTTATATTTTTGAGGTCTGTGTAAATTTAACATAGCTTTGTTAAATGAAGTAAGATCATATTTTTTTCCCTTGTGCTACTGGATAATATTTCAAAAAGAGGATTTTCAATGAGATATGTTAGCACTTGATCTATAAATTTTTCTTAAAAACCTCGCTACTTAGTTGTTTAGTACCTAAATAAACCGGTTGAATACACAGTAAATTTTTGTAGGTCTGTTTCATTAGAGATTTTTATAAAAATCCCTAACTATTAAATTTTTTTAGGTAATCTTGAGGTTAATTTTTCCAAAAAAATATATTTCCTTCCTATTTTTCAGAGATTGTTTCAGCCATCCTTGATTAAACCATAATACAGACATGTTTCCCTGATTGCTCGTAATATTAGCTTTCAAATATTTTTTTCCCACGATATGTATCATATTCCTTGATACTCACCAATTCTCCAAAATATACCATCTCACTAGTAAGATCAACTCTATCTATATTGTCAAGTGTAGTCCAATCATCATAACGAAAAGGAAAATGAAACAAAAAAATCAATATTTTTTTATACCCATATTATGTAAAAAAAATTAAGTTTCTTTTTCTCCAATACCATCTAATACAATGGGACTATCAAAATAATTCATTTGTATCATCCTTATATATGCTCTTTTACATAGAAAGAAGGGCAAACCAAGTCGCCCCTCTCTTTCTATATAGATAAAAAAATAACTATTTCATGTACTCGTTTTTTTATTTAGAAACACACAAAATCAAATGAATAATTACATCCTCCATAAAAAGCTTTATCGTCAATAATTTGTGTTGTTTTTTTAACTTAAGATCAATCTCCATAAGATACTCTAAACTATTACATAAAAACTTTAGTTTGTAAATATTGACTTTTGCTTACTTGCCTTCTTTATCACAAAAGAATGTTTTTTTGGAGAATTTTTTTCCATTTCTCTAAGTGATTTTTTTCATTCATTAATACCTTAACTACTAATAATATTTTTAATATTATTAATTAAATGATAAATTACCTTTGGTACCGGTTCTTTCAATAAAAAAACAAATTTTCCCATGCTTGATAAGCTTTTGGATATTTTTTTCTCAAAAAAATACCATCAAGCAAGGTAAAGATAGTTTCATGAACACTAGGTATCTCTACTTTTTTTAAATATTCCTTAGAAATACTTTCCGAGCCCCAAATGTACAAACTTGCCTTGGCAAACTCCTCTTCTAAAAATATCCAAAGAAACATATTTCATTTTATCCAATAAATATAATCTTGCACTTTTATCTAATTTTTTTCTCATACTGTTCTTCCCACATTGTAAGAACTTGATTTTTGGCTGTTCTGGTCTATGCCTTCATACCATTTACTGTCACTTTTTATCCGCTAACTTTTTCAATAAAACATTTGTTTTTTTACATTATTTAAAAAGTAATATAAATATACTTTTTAATGTTAGGATTATCAAAATACGATACTAGTTTCATCTCATCTGATTTAGCTAATTTTTTTATCCAAAAATATGGGATTTTTTTCAGAATATAAATCCTCTTTGGGGTTAGCAAGGGCAACGTATTTAAAGTAAGAAGTAAAGTGTCAATATCAATCTCTGAGGATAAGTATTCTTCATAGATATTACCATATCGTATTTTCAATCCAGTAATTAACTTTTTCCAATTGTTTTTTTCTATTAGATACTCATTTTCTCCATAATATAAATAGCACACTTTCTCATCTTGCATTACATCCTACCTTTTTTTATTATTCTTTCTTCTATTTTTTTACGCCCTTGAGAAGATCCAAGACTAGGTTTTTTTAAAAAGCTAGAGGAATCCTCCTTGGGTGGCAATAATGTAGTATTTTTTTAGTTTTTTTGCCTGTCTAGTCTTTTGTATTTTTTTGAATTATGATTAATATTGCTCCTAGAAGTTGGACGTGTATTTCTTGACCTCATCCTTCTATTTCGTCTTTTTGCGTTTCAAGAACTTTCTATAGAAAAAAATCCCAATAGTATAACTAAAAGAACTATGAGAAAAAAATTATTAATTTTTTTAGATTGATCCTTTTTTTACACTTTCACTAGCAATCAAAGAAATATCCTTCACCTTGTCTTTACCAGAATAAATTGATAAAACTCCTATTTTTTTCTCCTTTTTTTCCACTGGAAGAGTTAGTTTATTAATCGTCGTTTTTTTGGGTTAGATTTGAAGGACTGTTAGTTGCTATTGTTGTTTGATACTCCTCCCCAGCTACTACTCTAAGACTTTTTTTGTATCAGAATAATTCAACGTAGTAATCAAATCATTCTGATTGACAATCTTCTGTCGCTCTGTTCCATCAGCCCCTAATTGAAGCAAATCAGACATCGCACTGGCTAAGCCTTCACGATTAGTACTTTCACAGATAACACCAACAATATGTCTCTTTTTCTAATTCTGCTCCAGCAATTAAACCATAAGTTCCATTTTTTTAGCATCAATATATTTAATTCCTATCGACTCTGGCAAAAAGATCTTTTAAAAATATTTACATTAGCTATATTATTTTTTTCGATAAAAGATTACTCGTCCAATTCATCGATAGACGATTAGCATATTTGACATAATTGCTATTTTTTTACAACATAACCTGCTAACTTTGCCATATCTAAAGTTGTCGTTTTTTTGATCTTTATTATATCCATAAACTGATGTAAAAGATGTATCTTTCATTCCTATTTCTTGGGCTTTTACTATTCATCATTTTTTTAGAAACTCTTCTTCAGATTTTTCCTATATGAAGCGCTATGGCATAGGCTGCATCATTAGCATTATAAATAATCAACCCTTCTACTAAACTTTCTAAAGAAAGTTCTTCCCTTCATCTAAATACAGTCTATTGGAATACTCAATATCACTAGGTAGTTTTAGGTATCGTTACCTTATCGGTAAGGGTTCCCTTTTCTAAAGCAATAAGTGCTGTAATAATTTGAGCAGTTTCTGCGGGCTGTTCAACTATTGTATACTTCTTCCCAAATAACACCTCATTAGTGTCTGCATCATAAATAACATAACTTCCTGCTTGCACATCAGGTAAATCTTTTTGTAATAATATCTGCTCTTAAAGCACTTGCATGAAAAAGTAATTGAAATCAGTAAGACTAACAAAAACACACCAGTAAAGTATCTTTTCATTCTTTCTCTCCTTATGCCAATTATACTAATTGCTCTCTAAGTCTACCCTAAATCTTTCTGATTTTCTAGTAATTACATCTATTTGTTGAAAAATTGCAAACTTAATATTCATTGCACATCATTTTTTTCAGTTTATATGAAATTAATATTATATAAACTGAACTTTAAAAAAATATTTCTTAATTTTAATAAAAGCTTATTGTTTATGTTTTTTTGTATATTAAAAATTACAGTTTATGTCTTAACCAACTAATAGACTAATTTTTTTATCAGTTTACTGTTGTAATTTCAATATAAAAAGCTATATAATGACAATCGTGTTAATAATTTTTATCAATGTATTAAATAATATTATTTAATACATTGATAAAATTATTATATTGTATAGGAGGATAGTTTATGAGCAATTATAATGAAGACTCTTATTTTTGATGGTGGGTTGCTACAATGGTTAGGATGGAGAATACTTGGTGTATTAATTACATTTTTTTACCTTAGGTATTTGCTTCCCCTGGGCATATACTATGATATATTCATGGGAAGCAAGGCATACTGTCATCAATGGTCGCCGACTAACATTTGATGGTACTGCAATACAATTGTTTGGCAACTGGATTAAGTGGGAAATTCTCACATTGATTACATTTGGAATCTATGGTTTTTTTGGCTCCTTATAAAGTTAAAAAAATGGAAAGTAAAGCACACTCATTTTTGCTTTAATATAGATGTATAAAGATTTTTTTAAGAAACTTTTAACTTGCTTGTAAGTACTATATAGGCAAGTCAAAAGTTTCTTTTTAGTTAAAAATATATTTTATCATATACTTTTTTTAAATTTATTTTTCGCGTAGAATTTGCAAATAAAAAGGTTTTTATTTTTTTCTATAAATTCGTTATAATACCCTATATCATAAATTATTCTAATACAATAAAGGAGTTTACAGATGGAGTCAACCCAAATGCTTACCTTAGGATATAGTGCAGAAAAAGAGTCTCGAATCACTTTTGGAAGAGCTCCGTAAAGTTAAAAAACTCGGTTATCTTCATATTTTTCAATATGGTATGGACTCTCATCCATTGAAAGGTTCTCAAGAACGATTTGTCCGCTATCTTTTTAGCACAAGCTCAAATATCAATGAAAGAATTCTATAACGGCGTTCAAAGAGAGAATTGTTGGCACGAACATTATGCAAATCCTAGTTTTACATTGAAAAGTATCCACATTTTAGTAGAGCAACTAAATTCCATTAATTTGGATGGTGATTTAACTGCAGTGGTAACGATCGTTGAAAATATAAGCAATAACCTTCACCTCTTTGTTAGCGAATTTGAGAGAATTAGTCATCAATAAAAAGAAAATCACCATATATAGGAAACTATAATATGGTGATTTTTCTTTTATCTTAAAACTTAGAAGTGTTTCTTTCTAAAATTTCGAAAACACATCATGTATAACTTTTTTTCCACTTCTTCGTACAGTTTCATAAGCCAAAACATCAAGCGCATCTAAAACATCAGGCGCATGATAATTTAATTCACCTTTAGCTACAGATAGCTCTGTACAGCCTAGAATAATTTTTTTGTGCACCTCTCTCTAAGGGTATTAATCATCGTTTCAAAATCATTTTCATTAACACGGTTACCCTTTTTAATAGTATCATAAATGATACTCATTACAATAGCCTGTTCCTCCTTAGAAGGTATTATTGGCTTTTAAGTTGTTTTTTTCTAAATAAGTTTGATAAATTTTTGTTTCTAAAGTACCATCTGTTGCTAATATCCCAATATTTTTTTGTATGAAGCATAATTTTTTTAACAACAAACTTTATTGTTTCCTCAACAATATTGACAACTGGAATACCTACATTTTTCTTGTAAATATTCATAGAAATATTGTGCTGTATTACAAGCAATTGTTACAAATTCACACCCTAATGCTTCCATAATATGAACATCTGCTAATAAATCTGGTAACGGACTTTCAGAAGATTTTTCCTAGTATATATGCCGTTCTATCAACTATCGTTGCATGACTATAAAGCATGATATTAATATGATCTTGATCTTTGTCAACATCCGTGAATTCAAATACACGTTTTAAATAGTACGCACCTGCCATAGCACCCAATCCACCAATTACACCTACAGCATTTTTCATCATCTCACCTCATTAAGAAAGGTAATCTGTATATTTTATAATACGTTCCTTGACTTTTTCCAAACCTAAAAGTTGTTGTACTGCCCACAAATCAGGTGCATTTTGACGCCCTGTAATTGCTATACGAAGAACACTTGTCAAATCAGCTATGCTTCCTTTTAAAAAAAGTTCTGGTGATTTTTTTATATTCCTTCATTTTTAACAGCATAACCTTCTTTATCTGCATATTCTTTAATACGCTCAAACCAAAGACTATTATCATCTGAAAAATTATAAAACTCCAAATAATCCTCAAGAATCATTCTAGCATCTTTTTGTACTGATACTTTCAGGCAACTTATCTTCAATTTTATAGGTTTCATCAAAAAAATATCCTATATGATTTTGCTATTTGACTTGCACAAACTAAATCTTTACGAGGTTTATTTCCTGAGCGTCCTATATCTAAAACCTCTTTTAAAACAGCTTGATTCTCTGTATATATATCATGAAGTTCACCATTATAATTTTTTTGCCCACGAAATTAAAAAAACTCTGCCAATTCATCTTTCGATTTTTTTAGCAAGCACCTCTTTAGAGATATTATCCAATTTTTTTCTAAATCAAGAAGAGCACCAGTATTTCCCATTTTACTAAGTTTTTAAAGAAAATTCCTCTAAAGGCAAATCATAATTCTGTAATCGCCATTCTTCATAATTTGAATTTAATAGAGTCATAATATACTCTCGTACACTATCTGGGTGATAACCTAATTCAATATAATAAGATAATGCTGATTCTGGATCTTTTCTTTTTGAAAGTTTACGTTTGACACCTTCATCTATTTTCATTAAATGCGTAGAGTGGCAATAATGTGGTATAGGAAAGTCTAATGTTTCAAACAATTCTATATGAATAGGTAAGGTTGCCAACCATTCTTCCCCTCTAATAACATGAGTCACTCGCATAAAATGATCGTCAACAACATGTGCAAAATGATAGGTTGGGATGCCATCGACTTTGAGTAAAACCACATCTATATTATTAGGATGAATTATGACTTGTCCTCTAATCTCATCTTGAATGATTCTAGTTTCATTAATATCGCCTTGAGATAAAAATCGTAAAGTCCATGGCATACCTGCCTTAATTTTAGCACAGATTTCCTCATAAGTTAAATTCCTATCAGTTGCCCACTTGCCATAATATCCTGTTAATAATTTTTTTTCTTTTTGTTCCATACGAATTTTATCTAATTCTTCTGGCGTAACAAATGATGGATACGCTCGCCCTATGCTCACTAAATATTTTTGCTACAATATGATAAATATCTTTACGTTCACTTTGACGATAAGGTCCGTAACTTCCTTTTTCTCCAGCTAAGGTGACACCTTCATCGAAATGTAACCCAAAGTACTCAAGCGACTTAATAATAAGTTCTTCTGCTCCATCCACTTTCCTTTTTATCATCAGTATCTTCTATGCGCAATAAAAATTTTTCCCTTTGATTGATGAGCCAATCTTTCATCTGCAAAAAGCACCATATAAATTACCTAGATGAATGAAACCAGTTGGACTTGGACCAAGTCTAGTTATCATTTCACCCTCTAATAAATCTCTCATGGGATAACGAGATTCCAAGTCACTCAAAGTCTCTGTAACATTTGGAAATAATAAATCTGCAAGTTTTTTTCCTTTGACATCAAATTCTCCTTTATTCAAATGCATTTATAAAATGATGATATGACCATTCCTTATCTAGATATGTCACTGCCAAAACATCAAAAGCGACATAAACTTTCTATTTGTTTGTAGTAGAGATATTTCTGTGCTGCTTTTTTTGCATCGTTCTATTTTTCGTCTTATTAATAGTTTCTTCTGGTCGCCCAAATGTGATATCTCTTTTTGGCTCTTACTTCAATAAACACTAAATAATCTCTATCCTTAAAAAAATAAGATCTATCTCACCATCTTTAGTATAATAATTAGCCTCTATAAATTGGTAGCCCTTCTTTTTTTAAATAACATTTTGCTCTATTCTCAGCTTCCTTGCCAAATGCTCTTCTTGAAAACATTTTTATTCTGTAAGATAAGCATCAACCGCTTGACTGATAGTTTTTTTCCTTCAGCCATATCACTAAAACTTGCTATTGCTAGAGCCATGAGCTTACCTTTATTTTTTTACATTTTGTTCAATACCATTGTTTTTCAGCAAGTGCTTTAATCTTAGGTAAAAGATCTATTGAAGAAATACTTTTGTGGAAGATAGCTTTTTAAGTACTTCTAATTCCAGTTTCAATTCTTCTTGAATCTCCGGACGACCTTTTGATAAAGCAATAGTCTCTTCTACTTGTTTAACCATTTTTTCTAAACACTGATATAATAGTTTTTTTCATCTAGTCCTTGTTCACCCTTTTTCTTTTTTTGATAAACAAGCTCAGATAAAACATTAGTCAATACTCTATTTTTTTCAAACTATTCTTTTCTTTTTAATGCTTGCATCTTTTCACTTCTTAAACTCTCATAATTCATCCTGAGCATCTCCCTTTAGAATCGTTTCTCTTAATGCTACCCATAGGCCAAAAAAACAAATGCCCATACTCCTACTAAAAATCATTACAACATATGGCATGAGTAGAGATAGGGTTATTATACATATAATAAGTGCTATTTTTCTTTTAACAACGCGTTTCCCTCTGCCATGACATTTTTGACACACTAAATTAGTATCCTTTAAGATACGCTCTGCGCTAACTATTTTTTTCCCCTTACAATCAGGACAGACACTATCTCTTTCCCAAATTTCTTCAACTAGCCGTCCCCTTTGTCCATCTTCTACTTTTTCCACGAATTAATCCGTCAACTTCTTCAGTAATTGATGTATCTGGAGCATAATTTTTTTATAAGTCATCGTGACTTTTTTTCTAATATAACCCTTCCCTTGACAAGTAGGACAAGAAACATTTTCATCAAACTCAGGCACTTCTTCAGCACTAATTCCACTGCCAAGACAAGCTTCACAAGGTGAATTAAGGGAACGAAACCAATTTACTACACGTCCCATAGATAATCTCTCCTCCCTATTAATCTATATCAAAATACTGATTATATGCTCTTTCTTGACCCATAGTAGAACTTTCACCATGACCTGGGAAAATAATGGTATCATCAGGAATATCTTTTTAAACGTTCATTGATTGAAAGAATTAATTCGGTATAGTTTCCACCTTTTAAGTCCGTACGTCCAATAGTACCTTTAAACAAGGTATCTCCTGTAAAAAGCCATTTCATTTTTGGTATATAAAGACACACTCCTCCTTGGGTGTGACCTGGTGTAGCTATTACTTGAATTTCATAGCCTAAAAAAATCTAAAAATTTCATCACCTACAAGTACCTGTTCGACCTCTTGTACTTTATCGAGTGAGGGTGCTAGTCCAAAGCCTAGATTACCATCTTTTAATAACCCTAAATCCCCTGATGAATCAAAAAAAGGAATTTTATATCTCTCTTTAAGATAAGAAATCGCTCCAATGTGATCAAAATGTCCATGGGTATTAATAATCATCTTAGGCTGTATGCCTTTATCTTCAATAATTTCTGATAACTTTTCACCTTCATCACCAGGATCAACTAAAAAAAGCTACTTTATGCATAGGCTCATAAATAATATAACAATTTTTCTTCAAGCATACCTGTCGGAACAATTAATAATTCAAGCATTCTAACCTCCTAAAATTTCCGTCTAGAATCTAATAAAATAGTAACCGGACCATCATTTATAGCATAAACTTGCATATGTGCTTGGAATACTCCTGTTTTTTTACTGTATAGTGGTCTTTTTGAGCTCATCACAAAAAAATATCATAAAAATTTTTTTGCCCTCTTCCCCGCTAGCAGCAGAGGAAAAAAACTCGGTCGGTTACCTTTTTCTAACATCACCACATAAAGTAAATTGAGAAACGACAAGTATCTCACCACCTACATCAACAAGGTTTAAATTCATTTTTTTCCTGAACTATCACTAAAAAAATTCTCAGGCCTTTTTGTCTTTTTTAAGAAGATAATCAAGATCTTCTTGCTTATCTTCTTGTTCAACACCTAAATAAATTAAATATCCATTTGTAATGCAACTTACTATTTCATCATCTATCCTAATAGAAGCCTCTTTAACTCTTTGAATAACAGCTCTCATATATGTGCTCCATAAATTTCTATAAGTATTCTACCATAAATCTTATACTTTTCCTAAATCCTTTATTAATAAAATGAGTTTAAAAGAAAAAAACACTAACATATAATGGTTAGTGTTTTTTTCTTTCTAGCACTATGAGCTTTCTCTATTTGTCAGTACTAATTCAATTAAATATTCAGCAAAATTAGTATTGCGAACTAAAAATGGTCCATGAAAATAGGTTCCAATACAGTTTTTTTATATACAGCGCCCTCTGTCTTGTCGACACCATTATTACCATATCCCACTTCTACCAAACCCTAAAGGTCTCTGTCCTTCGCCTAAATATGTGCAACCTTGATGGTTTTTCAAAGCCATAAAAAGTAAATTCATTATCTTTAGTGACAATATCGCCAATAAAACGCTGAACATTTTCATTTAAAGTATAATGCGGTAAAACCCCAGCTCCATCAATTTTATCACCATTTGCCAATTCATAAAATTCTCCCAAAAGTTGATAGCCCCCACAAATAGCCAACATAACTTTCCCTTTTTCTATGAAAGTCTTTAAGGCATCTTTTTTTGAAAACAATATCTCGAGCAATAATGCGTTGTTCATAGTCTTGACCACCACCTATAAAAAAATAAAATCATAGTCATTTTCATTTAAGGGCTCATCTAGACTAACAATATCAATCGTTACTGCATACCCTCTTTTTGCGAGCAAGGTATTGAAACATCAATAAATTTCCATAGTCACCATAAGTATTTAATAGATTACCATACAAATGACAGATGCGAATTGTTTCCATCAATTATCCTCCACTAAAAAAACCCTCTTCTTTGAAAAACTTTGCGCAAATCTAGCATTGCTGTATAGGTTGCTAATACATAAACCTTTTTATTTGGCAAATTTTGTAAACACCTAGTAATTTCATTTAGATTTTTTTCAACAAGAATTTCTTCATCGGTCAATCCGCAAACCTCAATACGTTGCTTTAAGTCATCAGCTCTAAGCCCAGAAATCAGAACTGGTCTATCTGCTTGAGATAATAATTCTTCGAACTTCCCATCCCAAATCCAACTAACATCTGTACCATCTGCAGGACGATCATTTAGAAGAATGAACAAACTAAAAGGATCTTTTTCTAGGCTGATTAAATCAATCAACTGATTAACACCCACAGGATTTTTTTCATAATATTTAAAAATTAAATCTTTTTTTACCAATTTTTTTACGACTTCCTGTCTTCCAAAAAAACTTTGTTAACTTCCTCAAAGCCTTGTTTGATAAGAGCATCATCAATATCCATAGCTTTTTGCCACACTATAGGCTGCCAAAGCATTGTAAAGATTGTATACTCCTGCAACAGGAAGATGAAATTCAGTATCGCCTATTGTAAAATTAGCATCCTGAATCGTTAAACGATTAATACGATTAAGTTCATAAGTGAGGTCAGGACGTTTAAATTCACAGTTTGGACAATAGTATTTACCTTGATTAGCATAGGTAATTTTTTTATACCGAAGGATATGCTCACATTTAGGACACAAAATACCATCTGTATTTGGATTTACAGAAAACTCACCATCTTCAATATGATTAAATCCATAAAACTGTATTGGGTTTGCTAAGTCACCACTATTAAAAAAATTGGTAAATCTCCATTGGCAATTATCATAGCCTCTTGTGCAAAACTGGCTCCTTTTTACCATCTCTCCATAAGTCGTATAAATCTCACCATATCTATCCATTTGATCACGAAAAACATTTGTAAATACAATAAATTTAGGTTTAATATGAGGCGTAATATATTTTAATGTCGCTTCATCAATTTCTAATACTGCTACTTTTTGCTTGTTTTTCTGTCAGGACTTGTAATAAAACTTGTAATGACACCTTGACGTAAATTTGCTCCTGTAGGATTAGTTAAAACTGAGCCATCACGCAATCTGATAATATTCGAAATAAGTGTTGTGGTCAAGGTTTTACCATTTGTCCCTGTAACCATAATAACATCATAGGTGCTAGAAAGGTTTTTTTAGAATATCTTTATCAATCTTTTTCTGCTAGTTTTTCCTGGAAAACTACTCCCTCCACCTCTTTTTTTGAAAGAATAGTATTAGCAAGTCTACCTAGAGTAATTGCGATACTTGTTTTTTTAATTTCATTTTAAGCACTCACCTTCATACGAACAGTTTCTTCTATCTCTTTAGCTAATTCTACAGTATTCATTGTCTTCAGCTGTTCTGGTGAATACGGGGTTAAGAACTCTACAATAATATGTGTAGGATAAAGTATCTTACTTCCTTTTCTCATAATATTTCTAGTTCCTTGAACAGCAAATGGTACTAAAACTGCACCAGATTTAGCAGCAATCTTTAAGCTACCTGGTTTAAAGCTCCCTACTTTTCCATCTATACTACGAGTACCTTCAGGAAAAAAACTACCATGCCATGATTATGGGTCTTTAGAAATTTAATTGTTTCAACAACTACCTCCAGTGTCTTCTTACTCTCTTCACGAGGTATATACTTTGAACCTATTCCTGTTGCCCATGTTGATAATGCAGGAATTTTTTTATCTCTTCCTTAGCGATAAAGCCAACCGGCTTGGGGAAGCTGCAAGCAAGGCAACAATATCAAAAATTACTTTGATGATTACCTACAAACAAAACAGAAGTTTCTTGAGGGACTAAGTCCTCTCCCTTAAATTCAAAAGTAGATCCTGTCAGAGTCAAAATATTTTTTTGCAAAAAGCACTTGCAAAACGGTTAAGCTTTCTCATGCCCTTATGATAGTCCTTTTTTTATAATTAATTGTATATACCATAAAAATGGCTTACAACATACTAAAACACTTGCAGCATAAAAATAAACTAAAAACGTACGAATATATGCCATTATTATACTCCTGCTTTAAAACTGTCTTTTTAAGCTAACCGTTTCATTAAAAAAATTAATTTTTCCTTCTGAGACAGCCTTCTTATCTTTTTGTGAAATAACCTTTTCTTAAAAACTGATAAGTTGTATTGTTCTGATCATCAAAAAAACTTCTTGACTCACTTTAACTTCTTTTTAAAAACCACTATACTATTTTTGATTAAAAGCTTCAACAATATCTTCAGCTTCATTTTCAAGATTAATAAGATCATCGAATAAATGAACTTCAACATCTTTAGCATGTTGTGCACTTATCCAATGAATTGTACCTTTTATCTTTCTTTCTGCTTCAGGTAAACCGCTACCACTTTTTTTGATCGCTCATCATAAGTGCAAAAATACTTCTAAAATCTCACCTGTAGCTTCATCTTTCAAAAAGCTCTCACAACGAATAATATAACCATGTTTTAGTCTCACTTCTGCTCCAGGTTTTAGTCGATGATATTTTTTATTTGCCTCTTCCCTAAAGTCTTCCTTTTTCAATATAAAGATATTTACTGAAAGGAATCTGTACCATGCCTTGAGTAGCATCATTAGGATTAACCTCAGCTTCTAACCACTCTACCTGATTTTTCTGGATAATTTGTAATTGTTAATTTTAAAGGATTTAACACTGCCATAGTCCTTGGAGCCTTTTTGATTTTAAATCTTCACGTAAAGCATGAGTCAACATTGCTGGATCAACCACACTATTCGTCTTTGCCACACCAATAGCCTGACAGAACTTATGCAAAGATTCTTTAGTATAGCCGCGTCTTCTTAAGCCAGAAATTGTTGGTAAACGTGGATCATCCCAACCATCCACTAACCCCTCATCTACTAACTTCTTAAGTTTCCGTTTACTTGTAATAGCATTTTTTATTTCCAGACGAGCAAACTCTATTTGTTGAGGGCTGACTTGGAAAATGCAGTTTTTTTCTGAAACTTCAGTAATAACCCAATCATATAAAGGACGATGGTCTTCAAACTCGAGTGTACAAAGTGAATGTGTTATGCCCTCTATAGCGTCTTCAAGAGGATGAGCAAAATCATACATTGGATAGATGCACCATTTATCACCCGTCTGATGATGGCTAGAATGACTTATTCTATATAATACAGGATCCCTCATATTGAGATTTGGTGAGCTCATATCAATCTTAGCACGAAGGGTACACGCCCCATCTTTAAACTTTCCTTCTTTCATAGCCATAAATAGTTTAAGGTTTTCTTCTATACTACGATTTCTATAAGGACTTTCTTTGCCAATTTCTGTCAAGGTTCCACGATAAAGCTTCATTTCCTCATACGATAAGTCACAAACATAAGCTTTACCTTTCTCAATTAATACTATTGCTGCTTCAAAAAAATTGATCAAAATAAGAAGAGGCATAACGCACCTCACCATCCCACTGACAACCTAACCATTTGACATCTTCTATTATAGATTGTACAAAAATATCCTTTTTCCTTTTGTCGGATTAGTATCATCAAAACGAAGGAAGAAAGTTCCCCCATACTTTTTTTGCTAAAGTATAGTTTAAAACAATAGATTTAGCATGACCAATATGCAAAAACCATTAGGCTCTGGTGGAAAACGAGTGGCAATTTTTCTCCATACCATTTTTTTAGATCCTCTTGAATAATATTATCAATAAAGTGATTTGTTATTTCTGTACTCATAAGCCCTCCAAGTTTTTCAATTTAAACTAAAGTATAGTAAAGCTGATCTTATCAAAGATAAACTTAACAAATTTAACAAAAACAAGACATAAATTTCTTTAGCCATTATACAACAAGAAAAAGCATTAATTCATCAAATTTATATTGTTTTTAAGAACACAGCAAATCACTTCTTAATTTATATGGGGGTATAATAGCTTTAGAACCGATGAACTAATCTTAAGTCATACCATTCTAAAGGAGATATTATGAATTATTTTTGATCAAGTTGCTACTATATGGAATAGTAATACACAGGCAAATCGTACTTTTGAAATCTATACTAAACTTCAAAGATATTTACCTCATCAAAAAAAGAACTGCAAGCACTCGAAATTGGTAGTGGTGATGGTTTGTTAGCCAGCTTGTTAGCCGAAAATTTCTCTAGTATTGACGGTGTGGATACCTCAGAGAATATGCGTAAAGTTGCAAAAAGCTAGAATCAGAAAAATTAAATATAAAAAAAATATCACTTTTTTTATCCAACAATACCCTTAAATAAAACTTACGATATTATTTACAGTTTAACAGCCTTTCACCATATCACAAATCTTCAATCCACTTTTAAAAAAAATTTAAGAAGCAAACTTAATCCATCAGGTCATTTTTTTATTTAATGGATTTAACAAAAGTACCACCATCTTTTTCATAGTGACTTTGTAGATTTTTAAAGGCTATCACGGATTCCTACGAGAAGAAATTACCTCATTATTTCTATATGCTGGTTTTTAATCCTATTCATTATGAGATTATTTGGCAAGGTAAACGTAAAGAAGTTGATTTTTTTCCATCTTCTTATTAGAAGCTAAATAAATAAAAATGTAAGAGTGATTTTTAAGGTTTTTTTAATAAACCTTGAAATCACTCTTACATTTCTTTGTTGTTAAACTCTCATTAATAAAAAAATCTTTGAACGTTTCTGATAACTGCTTATCAAACATCATAAAACTTTCATATGAATTTCAAATGGTAATTTCAAAATCAAAAGGTATTTTTCTTAGCCTTCTAATAATTCAGCTAAATCAGCTTTTTGGTCTAAAAACCAACAACACGATCAACTTCTTTACCATTCTTAAAACAAAATTAAAGTTGGAATGCTCATCACACCATAAGCTTGAGCTGTTTTTGGTATTTTTCATCAACGTTCAATTTGCAAACCTTTACTTTACCAGCAAAATCATCAGCAAGTTCTTCTACAATAGGTCCAACCATCTTACAAGGACCACACCAAGATGCCCAAAAAAATCTACTAAAACTGGCACTCCTGATTGTAAAACATCTGTCTCAAAACTAACATCTGTTACATTTACAACATTTCCACTCATTAAAAAAACCTCCCATTTTTTTAGTTTCCTTTTATTTCATACCCTAAAATTACTAATTACACACATCATTATAAATGATAGATTGAATTATTTCTCCTGCAATCAATAATCCTGCTGTACCTGGTACATAAGACATCGTACCTAAAATTCCATCATTTTTACATGGTGTTGTCTCAGCATATAGCACTTTAACACCTTTTAGAATGTTATGCTCTTTCAATTTTTTTCTCATTTTTCGTGCTAATGGGCACATTTTCGTCTTGCTAATATCGTCTATCTTGAAATGAGTATTATCTAGCCTATTGGCTGTACCCATACTAGAAACGATGGGTGTATTTGTATGTTTAGCATATAAAATCAACTCTAATTTCGCTTTTATATCATCAACACAATCAGCCACGTACGTAAAATGTTGACTTTGAAAAGTGATTTTCTAAATATCCAGGCATAATTTCATCTTGAAATAAACCAATTTTTCAAATAAGGATTGATAAGAGAAAGCCTATCTGCCATAGCCTCCACCTTAGGGCGATTAAGGGTGTTTAAAGTAGCATGAAGTTGCCTATTTAAATTAGTTATTTCCACAACATCCTTATCTATTAATACCAACTCTCCTATACCACTTCTCGCCAATGCTTCAGCAACATAAGAGCCAACACCACCTATACCAGCAATTAGTATTTTCGCTTTTTCTTAATCGTTCAAATGCAGGAAGTCCTATTAAATTTATAGTCCTTTCAAATAACTTAGTTTCTTTCATTTAAAATTCTTACCCAACCAAATGAATCTTCACGTTTACCATATTGTATTCCTGTTAGATTATCATAAATTTTTGCTAGAAAGACTATTCTCATCATAAGGTGCTGAAGCTTTTAATACCTCATCACCATAAATAAGTTCACTTATTGGAGAAACAACAGCCGCTGTTCCTACACCAAAGATTTCCTTAAGTTCCCCCTGATTAGCAGCCTCTACTAATTCATCTATACTTATTCTTCTTTCTTCTACTTCAACATCTATAGATTTTTAAATAGGTAATAATAGAGTCTCTTGTAATACCGGGTAGAATACTACCATTTAACATAGGCGTAAGTACTTTGTTGCCAACTTTGAACATAATATTCATTGAACCAACTTCTTCAATATACTGTCCTTCTACACCATCTAACCATAATACTTGACTATAACCTTTTGCTTCTGCTTGAGTGCTCGCAAGAATAGCTGCAGCATAATTACCCATAGTTTTAGCTTCACCTACACCTCCACGAACTGCTCGGACATAGCCTGTTGATACTTCAATTTTGACTGGATTAAATCCTGATTTAAGGTATGCACTAGATGGACTAAGAATAATCATAAAGCTAAAATACCTCGAATTATGAACATTTAAAGTAACATCAGTAGCAATCATAAAAGGACGAATATAAAGTGAAGAGCCAAAATCGGTTGGAATCCAATCCTTATCGAGCATAACCAAGGTTTCTAAAGCTTCTAAAACATCATCTTCGTTCACTTCTGGCATAGCCAAACGTTTAGCTGAACGATTGAAGCGTTTCAAATTCATTTCTGGTCGAAAAAGCCTTATAATGCCTTCAGTATCTTTATATGCCTTTAGTCCTTCAAAGATACCTTGACCATAATGAAGCACTGCAGTAGCTGGGTCTAAAGATAATTTTTTTCATAGGGAACAATACGATGATTTTTTTCCAACCACTTCCCTCTTCATAATCCATGATAAACATATGATCGGTAAAAAAATTTCTCCAAAGCTTGTAATCGTTTCAGGAATTTTTCTTTGGTGATGTTGTCTGTGTAATAGTTAAATTCATATTAATTCCCTCCCATTAATTTTTCTGTCTAGTATAACGATTTAAAAAGAATATGTCTACCACTATTTATCTTACTAAATAAAAGAAAAAAACTAGAATAAGACAACTCTTGAAATCTCTTCTGTACTACTTGATTAAAGGTTGTTACATTAAGTTGATCTATTTGAAAAAAATAATATCTTCTAACGTGTATGTTGTTTGATTCACAAGCTCATTTCTTGAGGTAAATAGTAACTTAGCACAAGGTGAAGTATAGTCAATTATAAATTGATTTTTTTGACCTTTTCTTTGAGATACATAAAACTTTCTTCATCCAAATCAAGCTTAGATAAATGTTCATGTAAATTATTCATTTCTTCTAATATTTTTTTCCTTTTTGCATCTTATCTGCACCAATTTGTATCACTAAAATTCCATTATTAGGGTAGCCATCATAATACATTGATACATCATAAATCAATTGTAATTCTTCTCTCAATCTTTGGTATAAAAGAGAAGTCATCCCACTACCAACATAATCACAAAGTAAATATTCATACCAATGTTTTTTTCATCATTTTTTACCAAAAGCTTTATAAACATAAGCAAAAATAACTTTGAGCAAAGTCTTTTTTTATGTAATAATTTCTACCTAAATTGGGTAGACTAACACAATAATTTTTTTGTTTCACCTTTAGGAAATTTTTTTCAAATGCTGTTTTTTTATCTTTTTCTATTCTTTCTTCACTAAGATTTCCACAACAAGACAATGACATATTATTACCTGCAAAGAAATTCTCATAGTACATAGAAATATTTTCAACATTTATCTTCTCTAGACTTTCTCTAGTACCCAAAATAGGATTAGCTAAACTCGATCCCTTCCATACTTCATATTCTAACCAATCAAGCAATACATCCTCTGGGCTATCTTCATAAAGCGCAATTTCTTGAGCAATAACTCTCCGTTCTTCCTCAATATCATTTAAAAAGAAAGTTTGGTTCTCTTAATAAAGAAACCATCATCTCTAATGCTTTATCGAAATATGTGATTGGTGTAATCAGCTCAAAACTAACCAACTCTTTTGAAGTTGAAGCATGTAAGCCTCCACCGATGTATTCAAAAATAATGTGCCACATCTTTCTTACTATAAGTCTTATTTCCCTTGAAAAAAATAAATGCTCTAAAAAGTGAGCAATGCCAGCAGGATAACCCTCCTCATAATTACTTCCTGCCTTGACAATGAGAAAAAAGGATACCACTGAGGTATCCTTTTGATGCGTCCAAAAAAACGGCAAACAATTGTTCAAAATAACTTTATTCATAATATTCTTTTTAGTACCTCCAGAGCTTCTTTTCTCATCGTCTTTAATAATAAAAACTTGCCCTAACTGCACTAAATCTATAATTTTAGCAACATAATCATGAATACCAATATAAACTAGTTGACCCTTTTTTTCATTAATTTCCTTAAAAAAAGGAGATTAACATCCCTAAACCGGAGGAATCAATAAATTCAACTTCATTAAGATCAATTATCAAAAAAATAGATGCCCTTATCTACTAAATAATTTTTTTAATCTCTTCTTTAAATATCAAAGAATTATCTAATGTAATCTCACCAGAAAATGCAATTTTGACAATTTTTACTATTCAAATTTATAATCTCATATTTGTTCATTCTCAACCTCCCACAAACATGCCTACCACATTAACATCATCTTTTAATGCACTTGGATTAATATTGTTTCTAATATCTTTGATTAATCTACGTGCATCAAATAATGCAAGCTTGCTCTCTGATAAACTGCTAAAATGTTCATCTTCTTTTAAAAAAAGAGGCAATTCAAAAATTCCATCAGTATAAAAAAACAAAAAGTCTCACCATCTTGAAAAAGACTGTTGACTTGATTCATAGCCAACATCTTTTTATAATCCCTAAAGGTAAGCCATGTTGTCTCAATTCTCTAAAAACCCATTTTTAGAAAAAAATAAGCAATTGGCGTATGTCCCGCACTACACCACGTCAGTTTTTTTGCCTTAAAATCAAACACAGCATAAAATGGCTGTCATAAAGTAGTCATCTCGAATATTTTTCAAAAAAACTACACATAATTTGATTTAAACGCTTTATCACACACTCCGGTTTTTAGCCATTGAGAACGCAAAAATGAAGCTTTTCTTTAATTAAAGCTACAATCATTGCTGCCGCTGTGCCATGTCCTTTAACATCAGACATAAAAAAATCCATAAAATCCTTCACTAATACAAAAAAATATCATAAAAAAATCACCGCCAAGAATACTACTTGGCTCATAAATTGTATCAAAAGTAACGCCTTCAATAACTGGAGAATATTTAGGCATAAAATCGTTTAGCAATTCTCTTGCCAAATGCATTTCTTGAGTCAGCGACTCATATTTCCTCTGCAATTCTTTATTTGCCATACGAAGATTAACCAAATTTCTCACCCGTATCATAAGTTCTTCTGGATTTACAGGTTTTGTTAAAAAAATCATCAGCACCGGCAGATAAACCCTCTAACAAACTTTCTTTATCATGAAGAGCCGTGAGCATAACAATAGGAAGATAATCATCACCACGTTTTTTTCTTTCATCGTGTGACAAAGAAAAAAACCATCCATATCTGGTAACATTACATCAAGTAAAAACCAAATCAATTACATGCTTTTCAAAGCATGCTAGAGCTTCAACGCCTGTTTTGGCTTTTATGAATAACAATATGATTATCATAGACCTTTTTTTAAGATAAACTTCAATCACTTCTAAATTGTTCTCAAAATCATCAACAAGTAATACGATAGGTATTGGCTGCATAGTTATCCCTCAAAATACCATAAGTCAAATAGTTTTTTTGATATTTAACTACTCTTCAATCAGTCCCTCCCAATGAGCAACAACCTCTTCCCATACCAAATCATCTTCAATCTCTTGTAAAGTGAGTTCATCACCATCAAGTTCTGTCATTTCAAAAAAATAATAGCACTTTTCCTCATCATCTTCATCCTTAGGACAAAGTACTGCATAATTTTTTTCCCATTAAAATCAAATACATCAATAATATCAAAAGTAACTTCATTACCTTCTTCATCTTGCAAAATGACTTCTGCTTCTAATTGTTCTTGTTCATTCATATTTTTTTCTCCTATCTCGTTTTATCTAAATGCAATTGTAAAATTAATACAGCAGCTATTTTTATCAACAACATTTTTTTCCGTTTTTTTCGACTTATATCAGCATCTACTAACATACGTTCAGCACTTACCGTTGTTAAACGTTCATCTACCCAAAAAACCGGTATATCTACTCTTTGGGTTAAACCAGCAATAAAATTTTGAATTTCTTCCGCCTTAAAACCCAAAGAGTTATTCATATTTTTTTAGGTAAGCCAACCACCATTGATCCGACATCATTTTTCTTTTGATAAATTGAACTAAATATTGATAATCTGCTTCTAAATTTTTTTCTATGATACGTTTCTACTCCTTGTGCTGTCAATCCAAGTAAATCACTTAATGCGATACCAATCCGTTTTTTTGTCCAATATCGAAGCCTACTATACGTTTCATTCAACTGTACCAGCTTGACTTAAAAATGATTTCAATAAAACCTCAATAATTTCATCTCTACTATATTCTTGAATATGTCCACGAGCACCATTATAACTTGTAATGTAAACAGGGTCTCCAGAAAGAAGATATCCAACGACTTGATCATGAGGGACTCATAGCCCTTTTTCGCGAAGAGAAGTATAAATATCTATTAACATAGATAAAAATTTTCTCTTTTTGCACTAAATGTTTATCAAAAATATTGTGTATTATCTACATCCATTTTAATGCTATCCTTTCTAAGTGAGTAACGCCTCAACAATACCTACAGTTGAAGCAATCGCTTGTGGCAAAGCCTTAGAATTCTTTCCACCAGCTTGTGCCATATCAGGTCTTCCACCACCATTACCATCAACTATCTTAGCGACTTCCTTAATTACTTTTTCCTACATGTAATTTATTCTTCACTGCATCAGGTGTCAACATACCTACTAAAAATAACCTCATCAGTTGCTGTAACTGCACCTAAAACGATAACAGTTTCTTTCATTTTTATCTTTAAATTGATCTGCTATCTGCCTTAGTTCTTCAATATCATTTGCCTGAACTACTTTTAGCAAGTACTTTTACACCATTAACATCTTCTACAGCAGAAGAAATTTCCTCACTTACCATAGCCTGGGTCATTTTTTTGTTTTTTAAAGAATCTAGTTCTTTTTTTAAGGGTTTTTTTATCTGATTAGCTTCTTGGATAATTTTGTCCAAGATATCTTTATCATTCGTCACTTTCAAAGCATTTACAACTTCAGCTAAAAGCTCTATTTTGGATTTTGCGTACTTATATGCAGCTTCACCTGTTAAAGCTTCTATGCGACGAATACCAGCAGACACAGAAGATTCGCCTATAATTTTGAAACTACCTATTTCTGATGAATGTTGAACATGAGTACCACCACAGAGTTCTTTGCTTACGCCACCAATATTTAAGCAGCGAACTTTATCGCCATATTTTTTTCACCAAAAAGTGCTATGAAACCTTTTTTTCTCTAGCAACATCAATTGAATTCTCAGACGCTTCAACAGGATAGCTTGATAAGACCATCTCATTGACCATATATTCAATTTTTTCTAACTCTCCTGTTGTAAGAGCCTTACTATGAGAAAAGTCAAAACGCAAATAATTTGGTGAAACTAGGCTACCTGCTTGATGAACATGATCGCCCAAAACTTCTCTTAGTGCATGATGTAATAAATGAGTAGCTGTGTGGTTACGTTCAGTTGCTTTTTCTCAAATTACCATCAACTTCAGCATTTAATATCTCACCACAGACTAAGCCACCATCAGAATAGCCTTCATGTAGATAGCAACCATTAGGCAACTTAATCGTATTTTTCAACATTAAAAACCCCATTTTTTTCCATAAAGTTTACCCTTATCACCTACTTGACCACCACCTTGAGCATAAAATGGTGTCTTATCTAAAAGAATATAAGCATAGTCATCATAAACTTTTTTTCTCGAATATTTTTTTCTACAATAATGCCTTCTAGTTTAACTTCAGCATTTAACTTTTTCATAGCCAATAAATTCTGTTGCCTTTTTCTGAAGGAAAATTCTCTTTTACTATGTTTGCCAATGCCTTCACGTCAAAAATTAGCACGTGCACTTTTTTTGACATTTGACGTTGTTTTTTTCCATCGCTTGATCGAATCCTATTAAATCTACAGTCATCGCATTTTTCTTCAGCAATATCCTTAGTTAAATCAATAGGAAAACCATAGGTATCATAAAATAGAAAAGCTGACTCACCGTCAATTTCCATCTTTCCATCTTCTTTTTAAGCTCTCAATCGTTTGTGAAACCTTTCTTAAGCCATCTTGTAAGGTTTGATAAAAACGCTCTTCTTCTGCTTTAATTACAGATTGAATGAAAGACAATTTTTTTCAACAACTTCCGGATAATCTTCACCCATAATGTCTGCAATTTTAGCAGAGAATTTATATAAGAATGGTTCATTTAAACCAACTGTTTTTTTCCTAATCTTACGGCACGACGTAAGATCCGTCTCAAAAACATAACCACGTCCCTCATTACTTGGCATAACGCCATCTGCAATCAAAAAAGTACATGCTCTAGCATGATCTGCGATCACCCTGAAAGGAAAACCCTGAGCGCCTTTTTCATAGGGTTGTGAGGTAAGTTCTTCGCAATATCGAATTAATGGCATAAACAAATCTGTTTCAAAAATTGTTGTCTACATTTTTGCAAAAATAGAGGTAATACGCTCTAAGCCCATGCCTGTATCAATATTAGGTTTTGGCAAAGGATGTAAAACACCTTGCTCATCACGATTAAATTGCATAAAAACGAGATTCCATATTTCGAGCCATCTATCACAATCACAAACACCTAACTTACAGCCGTCTTCACAGTCACAGGCATAGGATTCACCTCTGTCATAATGGATTTCACTACATGGACCACATGGCCCTGTATCTCCCATTTGCCAAAAAAATTATCTTTTTCACCTAAACGAAGTATTTTTTTCATTAGGAAAGCCTGTTAAATCCTGCCATAATTTGTAGGTCTCATCATCATCTTTATATACTGTAATATAAAGTTTCTCTTCTGGTAGTTTCAATTCCTTAGTAAGAAATTCCCATGCAAATTTGATTGCATCTTCCTTAAAAATAATCCCCTATAGAAAAAAATTACCTAACATTTCAAAAAAAGTATGATGTCTTGCTGTTTTTACCAACTGTTTCCAAATCATTATGTTTACCACCTGCACGCACACACTTTTTGAGAAGTAACAGCACGATGATAAGGTTTAGTCTCTAAGCCTAAAAACACATCCTTAAATTGATTCATACCAGCATTAGTAAATAGAAGTGTTGGGTCATTATAAGGAATTAGAGAAGAACTTGCAACGTGTGTATGTTTATTTTCTTGAAAATACTGAATAAACTTTTTGCCTAATATCTTTACCTGTCAACACACCAATCCCACCTTATATAATAGTTATGGCTATCATAACAAACTATTGTCTATCTGTCTACTTTCAAGCTATCATGGTAACTTTAAAAGGCTAGATTAAAGCTAAAGCTTTAATCTAGCCTAGAACTATTTAATACCACTTTTTGCCAAATCACGATGTACACTTACTACATCTGGTATGCTACTGATTTTTGTCCATAATAATATTTAAAGCTAAAATATCTGAAACCTCAACAGTAATGTCCATTAAAGACATATGATCTTTTACCTTTGAACGTATCTCCATAATATGAACCTTAGAATCATTGATTAAGGCCATAACTTCAGGTGTAATTTTAGGTCGATCAAAGGCTTCAACAAAAAGGCGCACCTGGAAAAGTGAGTTTTCATAACCCTCCCACTGTACTTCCATCACACGATTGCCATCCTTTTCAATCAAGCCACCAAGATTTGGACAATCTGCATGATGAATTGTGATCCCATATCCCCGTGTAACGTAGCCAACAATTGGATCACCTGGTACAGGCTTACAACAACTTGCAAATCGTACACTAACATCATCAATACCTTGAACTGTCACTCCATCAAAAGTTTTTTTATGCTGAATCGTTTTTTGCGTTTTACTTGGTTTTGTAAGTTCAAGAGAATTAGTAGCTTTCATTTCTGATTGATACTCATCTTGTAAACGATTAAATATTTGCATCGTTGTTAAGCCACCAACTCCAAGACCTACATAAATATCTTCCCAAGAATGATACCCTAACTTACCAGCTACCTTTTGTAGATGCTCATGCTTCATATAAAAGCTTTCATCTAAATTATGTTGTTTTTACAAAACGTTCATAGATTTCCAAACCACGTTCGTAATTTTTCTTCCTTTTTATTCTTCTTAAGCCATTGTCTGATTTTTGTTTTTTTGCTTGGGTTGTTTTAGCAATTGAAAGCCAATTTCTTCCTGGACCTTTACTTGACTTAGAACGCATGACTTCAACGGTATCGCCTGTTTTTAACTCATAGTCAAAAGGTACCATCTTGTTATTCACTTTGACACCAACACACTGATGTCCTATCTCTGTATGAACCCTATAAGCAAAATCAATTGGTGTTGACCCTTCAGGTAATTCATAAACTTCACCCATGGGTGAAAATACAAATACCATACCCGTAAAGATTTCTCCTTTAATACTGTCGATAAAAATCTTTACTTGAATCTAACTCATGTTGTAATTCTTTAAGTTGATTAAGCCAAGCTAATTCTTTTTGTTTCTTTTGTTAATTCACTGCCACCTGATTTTTTGTAAAGCCAGTGTGCTGCCACACCATACTCAGCAATACGATGCATTTCATAGGTGCGAATTTGAATTTCAAAACGCTCGCCTCTTGGTCCTATAACTGTTGTATGTAGGGATTGATACATATTAGCCTTAGGCATAGCAATATAATCCTTAATACGCTTTTGGTATTGGTCTCCACAACCCATGAACGACACCTAATGTTTTATAACAATCACTAATGTCATCAACTAAAATTCTAATTGCTATTAAATCATAAATTTCATCTAATTCCTTATGTTTCTGTGTCATTTTACGATAAATACTATAGTAATGCTTCGAACGTCCTGCTATTTCATACTTAGTATTATCTTTATCTAACTCAGCCTTAATAACATTAATAACTTCATCGATATATTCTTCTCGAGCTTGACGTTTAACCGCTATTTTTTTCTCACTAAATCACGGTAAAACTCTGGCTCAAGATAAGCTAAACAAAGATCCTCAAGTTCCCATTTTAGCTTGATAATCCCCAATCTATCTGCAATTGGTGCATAAATTTCTAATGTCTCTTGCGCAATTTTCTTTTGTTTTTTTCTGGTGATTGAAAAACCCATCGTACGCATATTATGAAGACGATCAGCCAACTTCACAATAATAACGCGGATATCTTCCGCCATAGCAACAAACATTTTACGATAACTTTCTATTTGTCTTTCTTCTTGAGATACACAAGATAATTTATCTAACTTAGTGACACCTTCAACTAAAAAAATTTAATATCCTCTCCAAATTCTTTTTTTCTAAGGACTCTCCACTACAACCCGTATCTTCTACAACATCATGTAAAAGACCAGCGGCAATAGTTCTATCATCCATACCCAATTCAGCTAAAGTTATAGCAACATTTAGAGGATGAATAATATATGGCTCCCCAGACTTTCGCACTTGTCCATCATGACAATGAAAAGCCCTGTTGTAGGCTTCATATAAAAAAATACACTATCACTTCCCTCTGGAAGTTTATCTAATAATTCTTTAAAGTTAACCACGGCCATCATACCTCCTCCCTTATCGGTGCAATAATATGGCTAAGCATATCTTTGATTAAATTAGTATCTTTTTGAAAAGCCAAATCTAATAAAAGCTTTTAAAAGCTTTCTCTCCATCAAACCCTCAAGGTAAACTTGTGAATCATTTAACTGTAATTTACTCTTTTTGTGGTAAAAAGACGCAACATTTTTTTGATGTCCATCTTTAAAAAAACTTCTATTAACTGAAGCTCTAAAAAAATATCTAGGCCAATTTTTGACTTGTTTAATATCAAAATAGTAATTCTTTTTTTAGATAAAATACGGAAAAAGCGTATTTGTATCGAAAGCTAAAACATCTTTTTTTCTACTAGAAGCATTTTTAAGCACACTATATAAATCACCTAGCATTTCTCTTGTAGGGGAAAGGATAGATAAGATTTTTATCATTTAAAGATTCGTCTCTTTTGCCATAGAGTAAATGAATGTATGCCTTATCTTCTTTTCTTCCTCCCCTACCTGCAAGTTGATTAAAGGATTCCTTTGAAAATGGAAGATGAAAAAAATACCACATGTTTAATATCAGGGATATCAATGCCTTCTCCAAAAAGCTGTCGTTGCTACCAATACTTGGTATTCACCCTTCCTAAAAACGATGCTCTATTTCATTTCTTACTAATTTAGGTAAGCCACCATGATAATAACCAATCTTTTCTCTACTGTTGTAAGCTACCTCTTCTCTTATTTTTTTGCTAATTCATATGCTCCTTTTTTTGGAATTAACATAAATTATCGTCTTTTCTCCCTTACTAGCAAGTAACAACAAATAGCCTAGTTTATTTTTCAACTTGTCTATGATCGACTATCTGTAGATTTGTTTTTCTCATAGTTATCGGTAATCACTTTTTTTCTATAGCTAGCTTTTTCAATAATCATCTGATAAGTCATTTCATCGGCAGTGGCAGTTAAAGCTAGTCGCGGACAAACTATAGGTTCAAGTTTTTTTCAGATAAATTCTTATAACCCCAACGTCTACTCATCAAATAATGTGCTTCATCCACAACGACAAGACCAAGATTTGATGATTTAAAAATTATTTCATTAGCACAATAAAATTCTGGTGTTGTAAATACAACATCATACCTCTCAGCTGCATAATTTAGTTTAAAGACTTCCTTTTTCATCAAAGGACATGTCTCCTGTAATCTTTGTTACTTGAATTGGTAAATTTAAGGTTAATTCCTTCAATTTTAGATATTGATCAGCAATCAAACTTCTTAACGGAGAGATTACAAGCGTTATTTTTATTTTTCCCGAGCAAGTTCAAGGGCACGAGTTTGAAAAAAATCAATGATTTTTCCTCTGCCCGTTGGCATTAAGGCTAGTGTATTTTTTTCTGATTTCTTAAATGCTTCAATGCCTCTTCTTGAGCTCTTGTATAACTAGCATTAGGTAATAAATTTTTGTCTAATATCTTCATCAGAGTATTTTTTTCTTCAATTACTGCGATATCTATCTCACTAAACGTAGAAGAAATTTCAATATTTAAACCATAATATTTATTTTTCTAACTCCCCTCCTGTTAATTGCCAATTTTTTTAATATGATATTCTACACCATTATCTATCAAAGGCGCCAAATGCTTAGCAAGATCTTTCTTTTAAATAACCTAAAGTTTCTCCATTATTCGCAACTATGATGGCATTAGGGTCAATGGGGTTATCAATTTCTCTAATGAGATATAAGGTCGCATTTTTCCTCTAAATTTTTTTAGTTTCTCTTGTCTATCATAGAAACTTACTCCAGCTATATTTGTGAAAAAAACTTTTTTTAGTTCAATATCTAAGTATTCATCTTTTGTTAAATAAGCTTGAGCATCTAAAAAAGTACTTCATCAAGTTGATTTGTTGATAAACAACTTGGCTGAAGATCTCGTAATATAAATTCTAAGCGTTCTTTACCTCTAAAAATAACTTTTTTTCAATTGAAATGCCATATCAACATTTTTCATTAATTTGATACCAACTCAAATGTTCTGCTTGATTAAAACCAATACCTCTTAAATCACCTAACATCAGTTGAAGATGTTGATTTTTCTGTACCACATGATTTTTAACATCAAATTTTTTTAAGCCATACATTGCCAATACTGGCTTTAAATTTGCATGACCAGTAGGTTCGAGTAAAGAAAGTTGTTGATATAAATTTTCATTAATCTCCAAGGAATTTGATATATTAACCACGTCTAAAACATCATCTTTCTCATCATTTATATAATGGTCTTTGACATAATTTATAAACTCCTGTCTAAAAAGCACTTAACATTTCTTCTTCTAAAGAAAAAAACCTGCGGCCATAGCATGCCCACCAAAACGACTGAGAAATTTTTTTCATTCGCTTGTAATGCCTGTTGTAAATGAAAGCCTTTTTATGCTTCTACCAGAACCAACATAACCACCTTCATTTTTTTGTTAACACTAAAGCAGGTACCCCAAACTTGTCTACCAATTTTTGAAGCTACAATGCCTAACACACCAACATGATAATCACCTACTGTAATAACTGCTATGGAAGTATCTTGCTTTTCCTCATCTATCTGCTTCAGTGCACTTTTTCCATATTTCCTCAACCATTTTTTTCGTCGTAAATTATTTAAATCTTCTACCTTCTTTTGCAAAGTAGTTTGTTTTTTTATAGGATCATCTTCTAAAAGAAAATTTATACCTAAATTAATTTCATTTAATCTACCACAAGCATTAATCCTAGGTGCAATTTGAAAGCCAATTATCTCAGAATCAACCATATAGCTTTCTAAATCAAGAATATCTAACATAGATTTAAGAAACACTCTAGGTTTTTTTGAATTTGTTTTATGCCTTCTTTCACTAAAATTCTATTATCTTCTGTCAAAGGCATAATATCAGCAACTGTAGCAATTGCTACAATATCAATAAGTTCACCAATTGATTTTTCTTTTTTTCCTTATCAGCCTTAAGATACTCTGATAAACCCAAAGCTAACATAAATGCCACACCACAGCCACATAAATTGTAAAAAGGTACGCCACTATCATAGGCTAAAAGAGGATTGATCACTATAGTTTGGGGGATAATTTCTGGTAATTGATGATGATCCGTAACAATAAAAATCTAAACCTTGTTTCATAAATTCTTCTATAAGTTGATGCGAAGAAATCCCGCAATCAACCGTTATGACTAACTTTGTGCCAGAAGATAAAATTTCTTGCAGAGCAGTTTGATTTAAACCATATCCCTCTTCAATTCTATTTGGAATGTAAATATCAACATCGCTATAAAAAAATAATTCAAAGCTCTTTTTGAGAAGTGTAGCGGCGCAAAATCCATCTACATCGTAATCACCATAAATAGTGATTTTTCTCTTTGTAATTTATAGCTTCCTCTATTCTCTCTACTGCACTCGCCATATTAATAAGTGAAAATGGTGATGATAAGTCTTGTCTATCACTATAAAAAAAGAGTAAATTTTTTTCCTTTGTATCATATCCCCTAGATACTAAAATATTTGCAAAGCAACTTTGACAATCTCATATCCCCAGCAAAAATTCTCTGCTAAACCACTAGATTGACTATCTTGCCATACTCTTCTCATTTAAAAACCCTCCATATATCCAGAATAAACCAATATTAAACCACACAGCAAATAGAAAAAAAGACCGAAAAAAACAATATAATGTTTTTAATGCACTAACTGGTCCATAACGTTTTTTTCCAAGATACTATATTTATCATTCCTATAGTCAGTAAAAAAAGATGTGCATATAGTTTTATAAGATTTATAACACATAAGAATATGCTAATCAATCCAAGAAACACATAGCTTTGTCCATAGGATATAATTTTTTTAATGACGTTACCAATATCCATATAATAATGATTGAAATAAATACTATTTTTATCTAATTTTTTTAATCTCATAAACTACACCCTCCAATTGTTAACAATCTTCCACATAACTTAATATTACTTTTTCTTTTTTTATTAACTGCTTCTTAACTAACTGATACTCTACTTTATCATATAAATCTATAATTTGTATCTAGTAACTATTGAAATATATTATTAAAAAAAGAATCTTAAACTTTAAAAAAATTGTAAAAATACATAATAATATAACCGAAAAATTTTTTTATTAACTTAAACACACACTTCTTGTTATATAACCCTTTAGAAGGCTTAGGGAATCACATACTGATATTTCTAAATAAAAATCTTCCTATTGTCTCAAAAATTTAACTATGCTATAATAGGAGCATTAAGGAAGGAGGACTTCGATGCCTGATTCGAAACCAAAATCAATCAAAAAAACTAAAAACCTCACAAAAAAAAGAAAAAAATTCGATGGTCCCATTTGGTTCTTTTTGGTACTAATGCTTTTTAGGGATTGTTGGAGCAAGTGCCGTTGGCACTGTTATCTTAGCTGCTATGAGTTCAATGCCTGATTTAGATGATGCTCATATTGGTGATTATGACATACCTAGTAAAATCTATGATAAAAATGGTGACATTATACAAGAGTTATCCCTAGGAAATAATTATAGTCCTGTAAAGACTAATGAAATGTCACAACTGATTCGTAATGCTGTTATTTCTGTTGAAGATAAGCGTTTTTCACGATCATCATGGTATTGATCCTATTCGTATCACTGGAGCAATGATCAGTAACCCTAAAAAGCTGGTGGCGTTGTACAGGGTGGTTCTACTATCACTCAACAACTTGCTGGGTTAGCCATGAATAGTCGTGATGAAAAGACGTACAAAAGAAAAATCCAAGAAGCTATTACTGCTATCAAAATTGATAAACGTTATTCCAAAGCTGATATTTTAACGATGTACTTGAATCGATGCTATTTTGGCATTGGTCTGAGTGGTAGAAGTTGCTATGGCGTTGAGGCCGCTTCTAATGATTACTTTGGTAAACATGCTACAGATTTGACACTAGACGAAGCTGCTCTTCTCGCTGGTATGATTCAAAAATCCCGGAAAATGGTCACCACTAGTTAGTGTTGATAATGCTAAAGAGAGACGAGGTATCGTCCTTAAGGCCATGCTCGACAATGGTGTTATCTCACAAGAAGAATATACTAATGCAAATGCTGCAGAAATCCATGTTTCTACAATTTTAGAAACGACTGAAAAGAAAAATTTTTAAATGATACAGCAATTAGTTATACAGATTATACAATATATGAAGCTATGCGCGTCCTTGGATTAAAAAAAGCGATGCAGATCTCTACACAGGTGGTTATCAAATCTATACACAGATGAATCCTGATTTACAAGACTATATGTACAACTACTTTAGTAATGATTATAATTTCCCAACTGGTAACTCCAGTCAACCTATCCAAGGTGCGATGATTGTTATGGATAGTAAAAAAATGGTGAGATTGTTGGTCTCATAGGTGGTCGAAATATTAAGCAAGAAAGAACTTTAAATAGAACTAAGACATTAAGACAGCCTGGCTCAACATTTAAAACCAATCTATGCCTATGCACCTGCTTTTGAAAGTGGCTATGGTACTGGATCTGTTGAATTAGATAAACCCTATGATGCTTGGGGACATATTATCAATAATTATGATTTTAGGTACGCTGGCATGGTCACTTTTAGACAAGCGCTCATCAACTCCTACAATACTGTGGCAGTTAGAGTAGTTGCCAAAAGTAGGCTCGGAAAAAAAGGGGTTGCTATGGCAAAAAAATTAGGAATTACCAGTTTAGTTGAAGAAGGGACACTAAACGATGTTAACTTATCTGCTGGATTAGGTGGGCTAACAAAAGGGGTTAGTGTTGAAGAAATGGCTGGCGCTTATGGTGTTTTTTTGCTAACCAAGGCTACTATAATAAACCTCACACGATCGTTAAGATCCTTAATCAACAAGGTAAAGTTGTCTATACTGCTGATAATAAACCAAAACAAGTTATTTCTCCTGAAACAGCTTATATGATTACAAGTTGCTTAACGGATGTTGTAAATCGTGGTACTGGTGTTTTTAGCTCGTATTTATGATGGTAGAGTAACTGCAGGTAAAACAGGGACAACAGATAATGCTAAAGACCTTTGGTTTGTTGGCTACACCCCTCAATATGTTGGCTGTGTGTGGATTGGTTTTGACCAACCAGCACAAATTTATTCTACTTCAGACGCTACTAGTAGAATTTTTTTGGGGCAATAATGAGTTACCTTCATCAAGGCCTACCTTATGAGGACTTTGTAAGACCGGATAATGTTGTTAGTGTTCTTATCGATACTAAAACAGGGAATCTTGCTAGCCGTTCCACGCCTGGTATTTATAGAAGTATGGAGCTCTTTAAATCTGGCACAGAGCCTAGTACCTATTCTAGTGGAGGATATGATGCCTCATCAGATAACACATGGGCATCAAACTCATATAATACAGATACTTCTAGTGCACAAGATACTACTGGCAACGTAGACTATTCTAATAATAACAACACTACTGAAACTACAACTACTGATAACTCCTCTGAAGATAATAGTAGTAATGATGCTTTATCTGGATTACCAGCTGCCTAGAAAAAAATATTTTTTTAAATTTTTTTGTTTTTTTAGGGTATGTAGATTAAGATTAAGTGATATAACACTAACTTTTTAATAATAAGGAGAATCGCTCTATGTCTATTACAAAAAGAAATGTCAATTTCAGAAGCCGTACAAAATTATCCCCAAGTTGCATCTGTTTTTTTATGGATTTTGGAATGGGGTGTTTGGGTTGTGCAGCCTCAAGATATGAAAAATATTGAACAGGGCGCTCTTGTTCATAATATCGATGTAGATGCACTGATTGAAGCCCTCAATAAAGCAATCTAAAAATAACACCTAGTCATTTAGACTAGGTGTTATTTTTTTAGCTTCATACATAGCTTTATATTGTGGATTACACTCAAAATAAATTTTTTTCTTTTTTTCATTATAATAATTTTTGACGTTTTGGATTTTTCTGAAACCAACCTTTTTAAAACCCGTTCCTCTTGTTCCTTCATCTCTTTAATTGACCAAAAAGAGCAACAAGCTAAAAACACCAAAGATAATACTCGCTATAAGATTATCTATAAAAAGCTGCCAAAAATAATTGCCAAAATACCTATTAAAATAAACACACAACAAGGTTTTTTTCACACCAAAAATAATACTCGCCCTTAATAACAATCGGATGAAAAAAATACCTATTAATAAAAAAACGTAATAATGCCAATACCTAAGCCAATCATATAAACTCCTCTCGCTATCATTATTGATTTCTTCTATCATAATATAAAAATAGTTAATTCATCAATTAATATTTTTAAAATTTTAGTTATCATTAACTAATATATTTTTCTTTATCTGATAAACATCGGTATTTTTTTATTGCTATCGTTTCAAAAAAATTAGTATAATGAATCTCAGTCTATGTCGAATTGGAGGAGTGTCTTTTGGAAAGTCATTTTTTAATAGGTCTTGCCATGTTCCTGTATATTTGCGTTATACTTGGTATTGGTCTGTATTTTGCACGTCGAGCACATGGTAGCAGTGAAAATTACTTTATAGGTGGACGTGGTATGGGACCTTGGGTAACTGCTATGAGTGCAGAAGCTTCTGATATGAGTGGTTGGTTGCTTATGGGACTTCCTGGTATTGCTTATTGGTCAGGACTCGCTGATGCTTTTTTTGGACTGCACTTGGTCTAGCGATTGGTACCTATGCCAATTGGTTAATCACTGCAAAACGCTTAAGGATCTATTCTCAAGTTGCTGGTAATGCTATCACCTTACCTGATTTTTTAAGTAACCGTTTTCATGAAGAAAAAAGAACACTAATGACCGTGGCAGCCTTTCTTATTTTAACCTTTTTCACCGTCTATACAGCTAGTTGTTTAGTCACGATTGGCAAATTATTTAGTTATTTATTTGATACAGATTATCTTCCTATGATGGTATTAGGTGCTGTTTTTTTGTTTTAACTTTCACTCTTATTGGAGGTTATTTGGCGGAAGCAACTTCTGATCTTATCCAAGCAACATTAATGGTCTTTGCGCTTATCTTTGTTTTTAGGCGTTGGTATTTATGAAGCAGGTGGCATTAATCAGGTAATAGAAAATGCTAAATCTATTCCTGGATTTTTTTGAATTTTTTTGGTGTTGCTAATCCAATAGTGGAAAAATGATACGCAAGTCGTCGTTGACGGTATTCCACAATTTAGTAGTGAAATGAAAACAGTTTCCGCTTTGGCTGTTATTTCTACTATGTCATGGGGTTTAGGCTATTTTTGGCGTGCCTCAAGTTCTCATCCGTTTCATGGCAATTCGTGATAGTAAGGAAATTGCCATTAGCAGACGTATTGCAACAATTTGGGTATTTTTTTATCCTTATTTGCAGCTGTAGCGATTGGTATTATTGGTAGAACCCTTTATCCTACAGCACATCTAAGTACTTCAAGTGCTGAAAATGTTTTTTTATTACGATTACTACTCACTTAATACCTCCATTTCTTGCAGGTATAGTAATGGCAGGTATCCTTGCTGCTACATTCAGCTCATGTGCTGCTTACCTCCTTATCGCAGCTTTCTGCAATAGCAAAAAAATATTTATCAAAAAAATTACTTAAAAAAAGTGCAAGCGATAAAGACGTCATGAATATTAGTCGAATTATGCTCTTTTCTATCGCCCTCTTTTCTATGCTATTAGCAACTAACGAGCATAGTGTTATTTTTTTTAATATTGTATCTTTTGCTTGGGCAGGTTTTTGGATCAGCATTTGGTCCCTATCATAATCCTATCCTTATTCTGGAGAGGTATTACTAGAAATGGCGCCCTTGTTGGTATGCTCACCGGTGGTGGAATGGTATTTATTTGGAACTTTTTAGAAAAAAAGATTGGTGGTATTTTTTTGCACTTTATGAGCTACTTCCTGCCTTTTTTTATTATCTCTAATAGTGATCATTATCGTAAGTAAGTTCGATAAAAAAATCAAAAAAACAAAGCGTTCTAGATGACTTTGATGAGTATCAAAGACAATTAAAATATTAATATGGTGCCACTCATTAGAGTGGCGCTTTTCTCTTCATAACTTAATTTTTATCTTTTTCCGATAAATATATAAATAACTTTCAATAATGAGGTGTATTTATTATGACAAAAGAGATGAGAGCTAATATATTGCTGTTTATTACAGCCTTAGTTTGGGGCTTTGGATTTGTCGCTCAAAAAAATTTGGCGCAAATGAAATGCCACCATTTTACTCAATGCCATTCGTTTTTGCTATTGGAACATTAGCTCTATTTCCAGTACTTTTATTATATTGAAAAAAACAAAGGTTCCTAGAGCATTTGAAGAACAAAAAAACAATCTTAAAGAGGAATGTTTTTTTAGGCTTACTTACCGGCTTCTTTATTTTTTTCTGGCTCAGCTTGCCAACAAATTGGTATTGCATATACCACTGTAGGAAACGCTGCTTTTTTTAACAGCTTGTTATATTATTATCGTACCTTTTTTTAGTCTCTTCTTAAAGCAAAAAGCTTGGGTTCAATATTTGGATTGCTACAGTTTTTAACATTAATTGGCCTATACTTTCTTAATAGTTCAAGATGAGTTAACTTTTGCTTTTTGGCGACTTAATTATTTTTTTAGGTTCTTTTCTTTGGGCAGGTCACATTCTTTCTGTTGATTACAGTACCAAAAGAATGTCTCCTATTAAATTAGCCTTCTTACAATTTGCTGTTTGCTCCATACTAAATTTAATTGTAGCACTTTTTATTTGAAACTTTTACTTTAAATCAACTCATAGGTGCACTTCTTCCATTACTCTATGCTGGTCTAATTTCTACTGGTATTGGTTTCACTTTGCAGCTTATTGGACAAAAGTATGCGAAACCTACACCGGCATCTCTTATCTTAAGCCTAGAAATTGTGTTCGCCTTTATATTTGGTATTCTATTTTTTGATGAAATACCTACTTTTTAAAACAGCTATAGGTGCTTCACTAATGTTTTTTTAGGGATTATTATGGCACAACTCAATATATTTGATAAGAAATAGCAGAAAGCTTAATCTTTAACTCTTATAATTATGCTTTTAGTAAAATAAAGAAATCAAGTTTGGTAATCTTTTAGGATTACCAAACTTGATTTTTTTCATGTTCTTTTAATTTTACTGATTAAACACATCTTGAACAATATTAAACCCTAACATACTGTATTTCTCAAACCAACTGTCGAAATCATAACCTATTCCAGCAGTATCATGACTGTCACCAGTAAAAAAATAAATTTACCTTTTCTATGATGAATTTCTTCTAGTATGGAAATTGAAGGATATGGTATAGATTTATATCCCCGAGAAACACAACCAGTATTAATCTCAAAAAGACACTCACTACAATTTAATTGATTTAAAGCAAATAAATAGGCTCGCTTATATCTATCACAATTCTCATCAAATAATTCATTATTCTCATTAAATTTTTGTAATTAAATCAAAATGTCCAATAATATTGCACTGTGTTTTTTTCTTCTAACATCTGCGACTGTTAAATAGTAATCTTCTATTAGTGTATAGATATCGCCTACATAAAAATCTCTGACAATTTCGAGAAGAATTTCCTTACTTTCATCAACTGGTAAATACACCCCATTTTTTTTAAGGTAATGTACTGAACCAATAACATAATCGTAGTCATCTATGCTCATATCAGAATAATAATCTTGCTCAATACCACATAGAATTTCAATCTTTGATTTATACTCTATTTTTTTAATTGTGTAATTTCCTTGATATAAGCCCTAGTGCCTTCCTTTGTCATACACCAACTCTCGTCAAAAAAATGTGTAAGAATGTCCAGAAAAATCCAAGTGTTTGAAAACCTCTATTAATTCCTGCCTCTACCATCTCTCTAGGCGTATTTTTGCCCATCACAAAAAGTTGTGTGCATATGATAGTCTTTTTTTACAATCACATTACTTTTACCTATTTTTGTCTTATGATCAATGATTTGTCTAGAGGAGAGTTCTTGATAGATATCCTCTACACCTATCCCCATTTCTGCCATTAATACCATAAGATGATATATTAAATCAGAAATTTCATAAATTGTTTCTTTTTTTATCTTCTGACTTAGCTGCAATAACAACCTCCGTTGTTTCTTCCCCTACTTTTTTTAAAATTTTTATCGATTCCTTTTTTTCAAAAAGATAGGTTGTATAGGAACCCTCTGGTTTATTTTCCTTTCTCTCTAAAAGTAATTCCATTAAGCTTTGGATAGAAAAGTCTTGTTTTTCATCATTTTCCCAGACTTTATCCACAAAACAGGAAAAGTTGCCTAAATGGCAAGCAGGACCCATAGGCTCTACAACTACTTTAAGCGTATCACGGTCACAATCTGTTGTAATAGAAATTATTTTTTTGGTAATTCCCACTTGTTTCTCCCTTCAACCAAAGCTCTTTGTCTGGAGCGAGAATAAAAAAACAAGCTAAACCTTTTTTTCCTCAGATATTTTTCAAACTTTCTTGATTCATATAAGCAAGCATCAATACTTGTTTTTGTAGCAGAATCTATAACAATAGCTGGAATTAATCCACTATCATCAAATTTCAAGTCTGTAATTTCTACCATACCTATATCTCCCTTACCTCTATTTCTTTATTTTTTTAAATACTGCTTTTAATGTTCTGATATCAATTTGTTTTTGAATGGAATACTGAAGCCGCTAAACCAGCATCAACCTTTGGTTGCATCTTAAAAAAAGGGTATAGAAATCTTCCTGACATCCTGCTCCACCTGATGCTATGATTGGTACTTTAACAGCATTAGATACTGCTTCAAGCATCTTTAAATCAAAACCCTCTTTCATACCATCAGCATCAATAGAATTCACAACAAGTTCGCCAACACCCATAGCTTCTGCACGCTTTATCCATTCAATAGCATCAATTTCTGTATCTCTTCTTCCACCCTCAGCAAATAAAGAAAAAAACCACCTTTTTTTCATTACGTTTGATATCAGCAGATAGAATCACACATTGACTTCCATAAACTCTAACCGCCTCACTAATTAATCTAGGATTTTTTATGGCGCCAGAATTAACACTAACCTTATCTGCACCACAATTAAGTACTCTTTCAAAATCTTCTAAAGTTGAAATACCACCACCAACAGTTAAAGGAATAAAAAAACTTCGCTAGCAACTTTTTTTAAAATTTCAGTGAACACCTTTCTATTCTCAACTGAAGCAGTAATATCATAAAAAACTAATTCATCGGCACCCGTCTCACTATAATATTTAGCTAAAGTAATAGGTGAATCCAATTGCTGCAAATTTTTTTAAAATTTACACCTTTAACAACATTATCACCAATAACATCTAAACAAGGTATAATTCTTTTTGTAATCATTGCGCCACCTTTATTGCTTCTCTTAAAGAAATTGCCTCTTCATAGTAGGCCTTTCCAATAATTGCACCATAGATCCCCTAATTTTTCTTAGATTATCAATATCCTTTATAGAAGAAACGCCACCTGAAGCAATAACATCCAAACTTAATTTTTTTCTGATAGCATGCTGTAAAGTTGCAAATTAGTGCCTTGCATAGCACCATCTTTAGAAATATCTGTAACAATAATTGTCTTAACCCCTAATTGCTCTAATTGGTTTTGTAAAATCCATCGCAGAAACATTAGATTTCTCTAACCAACCTTTAATTGCTACACAGCTATCCTTTATATCTACTGAAACAGCAACTTTATCTTGAAAGTTTTCTAAAGACTTTTTCTAGGAATAGCCTATTATTGAGTGCTGCTGTACCTAAAATTACTCTATCAACACCTATATCTATATATCTTTTGACAGTATCTAAGTTTCGAATACCTCCACCGACTTGAACAAAGAAATTTGATTTCTTCACAATTTTCAGTAATTAAATCAATGTTATCCGTCTTGCCATTTTTTTGCACCATCAAGATCCACAATGTGTAAGTACTCTGCTCCTTCTTTTTGAAAAATCCTCAAGTAAGAATAACGGATTATCAGCATAAACTTTTACCTTATTAAAATCACCATATAAAAAGTCTTACTGCCTTTCCTCCATATAAATCAATCGCTGGAAAAAAATTTTTCATCGTTTATCTCCTAATCTATTTCAGAAAAAAAGCCTGTAAAATACGCAGCCCAACTGTTGAGCTTTTTTTCAGGGTGAAATTGACAACCAAATACATTGCCATCTTCAACTACCGCTGTAATCTCATCGCCATAATCTGTAACTGCTCGAGTGACTTCTTTACATTTTCTAGCATGATAAGAGTGGACAAAATAGACATACTCTCCCTCATTAACATACTTTAATATACGACTTTCATCATCTAAAAGATGTAATTTGTTCCACCCAATATGAGGAATTTTATATTCATTTGGTAGGATCATGGGCTGAATTTCACCTTTCAATAAACCCAATCCCTTATGTTCTCCAAATTCAAAGCTTTTTTCAAATAAAAGTTGCATGCCCAAGCATATTCCTAAAAGCGGGGTACCTTGCTTTGCTTTTTTTATAACAAGATCACCTAATCCATTTTCTCTTAACTTCTTGGCCGCGTCTTCGAATGCACCCACACCTGGTAAAATTAACTTATCTGCTTTTTCTATCTCTCTTTTATCACCACTGACAATTGTTTCAACACCAATTTTAGCAAATGAACTTTTTAGTGAAAATAAATTCCCCACACCATAATCAACAATCACTATCATTATAGTATCCCTTTCGTAGATGGAATTTCATCTAAATAATTCTGATCTAAAGATAACGCTTCTTTTAGGCTTCTTGCTACAGATTTAAAAATGCCTTCTATAATATGATGAGAATTCTCTCCAGAAAGCATTCTTATATGCAATGATATAGTAAAAATTTCTTACCAAAGCTAACCAAAATTCCTTGACCAGTTCTGTATCAAATTCTCCCACTTTTAGACTCGGAATCGCTACCTCATATACTAAAGTGCTTCTTCCTGATATATCAATAGCTGATAAAATCAATGCCTCATCCATTGGAAGAATCATACTACCATAGCGATGTAACCCTCTTTTATCTTCTACAAGTTTTTGAAACGCTAGACCTAAACATATCCCAATATCTTCTGTGCTGTGATGAAAATCAACATGCACATCTCCATCGCAATGAAGATCAAGGTCAAATTTTGCATGTGATGAAAAAAAGCACCAACATATGATCTAAAAAAACCAATACCTGTATTAATATTCGATTTTTCCTGTACCATCAATATTTAATTTTAAAGATATCTTTGTTTCTGCAGTTTTTTTCTTGTAATCTCAGTTACTCTCATTGATTTTCCCTCAATATTTTCATATATTTTTGCGTATCTTGATACTATTCGCATGAGCTGTCAGCCCTTCTTTTTTTGCAAAAAAAGCAACATCATCTACTACATGCATGAGTGCTTCTTTTTGTATAATGTGAATATTGTACTCGTTTTTACAAAAATCATCTACACCTAATGGACTAGAAAATCTTGCTGTACCCATAGTTGGCAAAAATATGATTGACGCCAGAAAAAAATAATCTCCAAGTACTTCTGGTGTATATTCTCCTAAAAAAATTGAACCTGCATGAATAATATCATCAAGATAGTTAAAAGAATTTTTTTACATATAAAGCCAGATGTTCTGGTGCAATTTCATTTGATATCTCAATAGCCTGTTCTATGTTATCAGCTATTATAATTTTACCATTATTATCAATAGCATTACGAGCAATCAACTCTCTTTCAAGATTTAACAGCTGTGCTTCAATTTCCATTTGCACAGCTTCTGCAAGCACCTCAGAATCTGTTATCAAAAATTGCTTGTGCCATAAGATCATGCTCTGCTTGGGCTAATAAATCTGCCGCAATAAAATGAGGATTTGCGTATTGATCTGCAATAATAAGAATTTCACTTGGTCCTGCCATCATATCAATCGCAACATTACCAAAAAAACCTGTCTTTTGGCTTCTGCAACAAAAAGCATTTCCAGGACCTACGATTTTATCTACTTTAGGTATGGTTTCTGTCCCATAGGCAAGGGCTGCAATGGCTTGTGCACCACCTACCTTAAATATTTTATCTACACCTGCCATATCTGCCGCAAGTAAAATTTCTGGCTTAATTTTACCATTTTTTTATCTGGCGGCGTTACCATAATAATCTCCTTGCAACCAGCAATTTTTAGCAGGAATCGTATTCATTAATACGCTAGATGGATAGACAGCCATACCACCAGGCACATAGATACCAACTTTTTTTCAATAGGTACTATTTTTTTGTCCTAAAACAATACCATCCTTATCTGTATGAAAGAATCCAGATGATATCTGTTTACTATGAAATTTCTCAATATTATCGATTGCTTTGGCTAAAACTTCTTTAAATTTTTGGCTCTGAAAAATAACTCTGCCTCGACCATTTCAGTTTTTTTGAGACCAATAAACTCTCTAATTTCACTTTATCAAATTGAAAAAGAATAATCTAAGACTGCTTCATCTTTTTCTATTTCTTACATCTTCAATAATAGAGGAAACAATATTACTAACATCCTCTTTATACTCTAATTGTCTTAAGGATTCTCTTTGAAGTTTTCCTTCATACCTCTCTATTGATATCATGCTTACTCCATTCTCAGGTATAATGCCTGTATAATTTTTTTCAATTTTTTTCTTTTTTTAAAAGCATAACTTGCCTTATTTGCTACTAGTCTAGCACTTATTGGGACAATTGTTTCAATAACTTCTAGATTATTTTTCTTTTTATCGTTGTCCCTGTCTCAACAATATCAACGATAACATCAGATAGGTTAAGAATAGGTGCTATTTCAATAGAACCATTCAAATGAATAATATCAATATCTCTTCCCTTATTAGCATAAAACTTTCTTGCAACATTTTCAAACTTAGTTGCTACTCGTAAAGTGGTGTTAATATCATCATAATAATCCTTTTTGGCAGCAACTGCCATTTTGACATTTGCCAATATTTAAATCTAATAATTCATAAACCCTCAGGATTATACTCTAAGAGAATATCTTTGCCAATAATACCAATATCTGCTGCTCCACGTTCAACATAAATGGCTACATCAGAAGGTTTGGCTAAAAAAATATCTTAATCCTAAATTCTTATTTTTCAAAAAAATTAATTTTTCTAGTATTTTTCATTAATTTGATCACAAGTGAATCCTGCTTCTGCTAGTAAAGTATAAGCTTTTTTTCCTAATCTTCCTTTAGGTAAAGCAAAGTTTAACCATTCCATCCTCGCAATACGCTTTCCTTTCTCTATATACCAGAAATTCTCTTATCTATTATTCTTCGATAAGTTTTTCTTTTCTGGCAAGGTATTTTGCATTTTAAACATTATATTTTTCCTTCAACAACTCTTTAGTTATTTCAGTTAATTCATAAATATCTGAATTTTTTTATTATAATATTAAAGTATCTATATCATATGTATTCTCATTTTTTTCATATTATAGAGGATTTTTATTAAGATAAACTGCAAATCCTATTGCGCTAAAACCCTTCAGTTCTTGACTGAGTTTATCATACTGTCCACCCCTTAGTACACTATCTGGTACACCTTCGATAAAAACCAGAAAAGACAAGACCATTATAATAATTCATATCATTGATAACTGAAATATCAATACGTAGGATATCCTCAAGATCCAATACTTCAAAAAGCAACTACGATATTCTCTAGTTGGGATAATATCGTCTCACTATAACCTGCTTGTGCTAAAAAAAGCTAAAAGCTTTCTTAGGGGTATCATTTAGCATCACTAGTTCTCTGAACATCTTACAATAATCTTCTGATATATTTAGTTTTTTTACAAAGTTCAACTATCTCATGCCCATTTTTCTCTTCAAGACATTTAAGAATTTTATTTTTTTCTTCTGAAGTTAGTGAACGACTACCTAAAGAATCGATCTTTTCAATAAATTCCGATAAAATACCTAGATGGGAAAGATAGATCACAGTTTTTAGATGATATACTGATTAAACTTTTTAGCAGCAAGCACTAAAACTTCTGATATTGAATAATCATCTAAATTACCCAAACATTCTAGCCCTGTCTGCATAATTTCTTTAAACGCATTACTTCCTTTTTTTCTACACGATAGATATTCTCATTATAGTACAGCTTTTTTTATATCCTTTTAAATTATTATTTTGGTTTTTTTAATAATTGAAAGGGTCACATCAGGTTTTTAATGCCATTAATTTACCATCCATATCTGTAAAAGCTAATGACCCTCATCAGAAACTAGAAATGCCTTATTTTTTTAGCATAGAAATCATATTCTTCAAATTTACTCATTTTTATATCTAGTATAACCATATTGTTCAAAAATACTTCTTAAGTTATACATTATAATTTCTTCAGGTAATAAAAATTTTTTTCATCAATCATAACATCATCTCTATTCGCTTTATTATGGCGTTATGTTATCACATTACTTTATTAAAGTAAATTGTTTTTAGAGACTTTTCTTTCATATTTTAAAATAAATGCTATAAAAAGATAAGGTCAGTAAACTGACCTTATCTTTTTTTATTAGTGAATCAACTCAATATCTTCTGGGCTAAGATTAACAGCATGACTAATGTTAAGTTCTTCAGCATTCACGCTTTCTATCTTATTCAAGTTAATATCATCATAGTAACGCATACCTGTACCAGCAGGGATCAACTTACCTAAAATAACATTTTCTTTTAAGCCAATAAGATAATCTGTCTTTCCTTTAATTGAAGCATCTGTCAAAACCTTTGTAGTTTCTTGGAAAGAAGCAGCTGATAAGAAAGATTCAGTCGCTAAAGCGGCTTTAGTAATACCAAGCAATTGTACTTCACCAACTGCTTTTCTTTGATTACTTGCTTCAAGTTTCTCATTCATTTCTTCAAAATCAATAATGTCAACCTGAGTACCCGCTAAGAAAGGACTGTCCCCTCCATCTTCAATTTTAACTTTTCTCATCATTTGACGAACCATTACTTCGATGTGTTTGTCATTGATATCTACACCTTGTAAACGATAAACTTTCTGTACTTCACGAAGAAGATATTCTTGGACACCAAGGGCACCTTTAACCAAGAGTAATTCTTGTGGACTGATGGATCCTTCTGTTAATTCTACCCCTGCATCCACTACAGCCCCATCCATGACAGCAATATGGGCTCCATAAGGAATTTGATAAGTTTCTGTTTCACCAATATCTGATGTAATACGAATTTCCATCTTTCCTTTTGATTCACCAAAACTTACTCTACCAGCAACTGTACTAATAACAGCCTGACCTTTTGGTTTTCTTGCTTCAAAAAAATTTCTTCAACACGTGGTAAACCTTGAGTAATATCCCCACCTGCGATACCACCAGTATGGAAAGTACGCATGGTAAGTTGGGTTCCAGGTTCACCTATAGATTGGGCAGCTATAATACCAACAGCCTCTCCTATATCAACTAACTGACCTGTTGCAAGATTTCGACCATAACAATGTGCACATACGCCATGACGACTACGACAAGTAAGAGCACTTCTAATAACCACTTCTTCGATACCCATAGCCTGAATACTCTCTGCCATGGCATCATTTATAAAGTCACCTTTTTTAACAATGACAATGCCACTCTTAGGATCTAAGACATCTTCAGCAACAAAACGTCCAGCAATGCGTTCACTTAATGGCTCTATTACCTCTGTACCATTCATGACTGCACGAACCTTTAGACCCTTCTTAGTACCGCAATCTTGTTCTCTTACAATAACATCCTGAGCAACATCAACGAGTCTTCTAGTTAAATAGCCGGAATCGGCTGTTCTAAGTGCAGTATCCGCCAAACCTTTTCTGGCACCATGACTTGAAATAAAATACTCAAGTACTGTCAAACCTTCACGGAAGTTTGCCTTAATTGGCATCTCAATGGTTTTTCCTGATGGATCTGCCATCAATCCACGCATACCAGCAAGCTGTCTAATCTGCTGATTATTACCACGTGCCCCTGAAGTCGCCATCATATTAATAGAATTAAATTTATCCAAATTATTCAAAAGCGCTGTCCCAACATCATCGGTACAACGTGTCCACTCAGCAATGACTAATTGATAGCGTTCTTCATCCGTAATCAAGCCGCGGAGAAACTTCGTTTCAATACGACTAATTGCTGCTTCACTCGTTTCCAAAAGAGTATCTTTCTCTTCAGGTATCAACATATCCATATAACCAATAGATACCCCTGATTGAGTTGAATATTTAAAAACCCTAATGCCTTAATACCATCAAGCATCATAGAAGTTTTTTTGTAATACCCAATTTTTCTGAAACAATCATCAACTACTTTTTCCTAACTGCTTTTTTTGCCAATAGTAGCATTGACATAAGGCAGTTCATCAGGAATGACTTCGTTGAATAAGATTCGCCCTACTGTAGTTTTTAATCATTTCACCATTATCCATACGTACATCAATAGGTGCCTGTAAATGGATAACTTTAGCATCATATGCAAGGCAAGCTTCTACTGGACTAGAAAACTGCTTTCCACTTCCCAAAGCGCCTTCTCTTTCAATTGTAAGATAATACGTACCCAATACCATATCCTGTGTTGGTACAGTCACCGGACGACCATCTTTAGGGTTAAGAATATTATTAGCAGCTAACATCAAAACACGAGCTTCGGCTTGAGCTTCAGCAGATAAAGGAACGTGTACTGCCATCTGATCGCCATCAAAGTCCGCATTATATGCTGTACAAGCTAAAGGATGAAGTTTCAAAGCACGACCTTCAACTAAGACTGGTTCGAATGCCTGAATCCCTAATCTGTGTAAGGTAGGTGCACGGTTCAAAAAGCACAGGATGTTCTTTAATAACCTCAGCTAAGACATCCCAAACGACAGGTTCTAAACGTTCCACCATACGTTTGGCACTCTTAACATTGGCTGCTGGTCCTTCTTTTGTCCATAATCGATGAATAACAATTGGCTTAAAAAGCTCTATTGCCATTTCTTTTGGCAGACCACACTGATGCATCTTAAGTTCTGGACCGACAACAATAACAGAACGTCCAGAGAAATCGACACGCTTACCTAGCAAGTTCTGACGAAAACGACCCTGTTTACCTTTTTAACATATCAGATAAAGACTTTAGTGGTCTGTTACCTGGTCCAGTTACTGGTTTACCTCTTCTACCATTATCAATTAAAGCATCCACCGCTTCTTGAAGCATACGCTTTTCATTTCTAACAATAATATCAGGAGCTCCAATATCAAGTAGACGCTTCAAGCGATTATTACGATTAATGACGCGACGATATAAATCATTTAGGTCTGATGTTGCAAAACGTCCCCCATCCAATTGAACCATAGGTCTAAGATCTGGTGGTATAACAGGTAAGACTTCTAGTACCATCCATTCTGGTCTATTATTAGATTGGCGCATCCCTTCTACAATTTCTAAACGTCTAGCTGCTTTAATTTGACGTTGACCTGTAGAATTTTTTTAACATCTTCTTGAAGCTCTTTACTCAAGACTTCAAGATCCAATTCCTCTAAAAGTTCTTTAACAGCTTCTGCACCTATACCTGCACGGAAACCATCAATCCCAAATTCTTGACGTTTTTTTCACGATATTCTTTTTCACTTAAAATTTGACCTTTAGATAATTTTTGTTTCTTTTCACATTACCTGGATCGATAACAATATAAGACACAAAAATAAATAACTCTTTTCCAACTGTCTAGGACTCATATTAAGCAAGAGTCCCATCCGGCTTGGTATCCCTTTAAAATACCATATATGGGTACAAGGTGCTGCTAACTCTATATGTCCTAGCCGCTCACGCCTTACTTTTTGAACTACCAACTTCAACACCGCATCTATCACATATCAAGCCTTTATCACGAGAACGTTTGTATTTTTCCACAACTACATTCTCCATCTTTCATCGGCCCAAAGATGCGTTCACAAAATAGACCATCTTTCTCAGATTTCAATGTTCGGTAGTTGATGGTTTCTGGCTTTTTTTGACCTCGCCACTAGACCAAGCACGAATTGCATCAGGTCCAGCTAAGCCAATCGTGATATGATCAACATGATTAATATTTCCCAAAAGAGTACGCTCCCTTCATTAAGCTAACGCAAGACACATTAATAGTCTGTACTATTGATGTAATCTTCAATTTCAGTCTCTTCTAATACAATATAATTATTGACATCGCCATACTCTTCATTATCATCTTCGGTAACCTCTTCACTATAAGCTTTCTCATCCTCTTCAGGCTTATTTTCTGTTACAGTGATACCGAGGTCTTTAGCACCATTTGAGAAATCTCTATCATCATAAGACATATCAATTTCTTCATCATTTTTTTATCTAATATACGGATATCTAGTGCAAGTGATTGTAATTCCTTAATCAAAACCTTGAAAGCTTCAGGCACACCAGCATCAGGCAGATTATCACCCTTAGTTATAGCCTCATAGGTTTTTAATTCTACCAGTCGCATCATCAGACTTCACTGTTAAAAATCTCTTGAAGGGTATGGGAAGCACCATACGCCTCCAAAGCCCAAACTTCCATTTCCCCAAAGCGCTGTCCACCAAACTGTGCTTTCCCGCCAAGAGGCTGTTGTGTAACAAGAGAGTACGGACCTGTTGAACGAGCATGGATTTTATCATCAACAAGGTGGGCTAATTTAAGATAATACATATAACCAACAGTAACAGGATTATCAAGATATTCACCTGTTCGACCATCCCTTAAATGGAACTTCCCACTTCTATCAAAGCCTGCTTTTTTTCAAGCATATCACCCTATATCAGATTCGGAAGCACCATTAAATACTGAAGTTGCAAAATGTACACCAAGTGCTTTAGCCGCCATCCCTAAATGAACTTCCAGTACTTGTCCTATGTTCATTCGGCTTGGTACCCCCAAAGGATTAAGCACAATGTCCACTGGGGTACCATCTGGTAAATACGGCATATCACATTCCGGTAGAACACGAGAAACAACACCTTTATTCCCATGTCGTCCCGCCATCTTATCGCCTTGTGAAATTTTTTTCTTTTTTTGTGCAATATAAACACGAACAATACGATTTACCCCAGGTGGAAGCTCATCTCCTGCTTCTCTTGTGAAAAACTTTCACATCAACAACAATCCCAGAAACACCATTTGGCACGCGTAAAGAGGTATCACGAACTTCTTTAGCCTTTTCCCCAAAGATAGCACGCAAAAGTCTCTCTTCACTTGTCAGTTCAATCTCACCTTTTGGTGTTACTTTTTCCAACTAAGATATCTTTTGATCTAACCTCTGCACCAACACGAATAATCCCTCTATCGTCAAGGTTTTTTTAAGCAAATCTTCACCTATATTAGGTATATCACGCGTGATTTCTTCTGGACCAAGTTTGGTTTCACGTGCCTCAGTATCAAATTCTTCAATATGAATAGAAGTATAGATATCCTCTTTTACTAAACGTTCGCTAATTAAAACAGCATCTTCATAGTTATAACCTTCCCAGTTCATAAAAAGCAATTAGAGCATTTCTACCTAATGCTAATTCACCTTTATCTGTTGAAGGTCCATCTGCTAAAATATCACCTGCTTTAATTTCTTGTCCTTTTTTTACGAGGACACGTTGATTAATACAAGTACCTTGGTTAGAACCTTTATATTTTGTTAACGGATAAACATCTCGAGTCCCATCTTCTCTTTTGATGACAATCTCTTCAGCTGAGACAGCACTCACTACACCACTATGTTCAGCAATCGCCATAACACAACTGTCATAAGCTGCCTTATGTTCCATACCAGTACCAACAAATGGTGCTTCTGGTATAAGAAGTGGCACAGCCTGGCGTTGCATGTTTGTTCCCATCAAGGCTCTATTTGCATCGTCGTGTTCTAAAAAAATGGGATTAAAGCTGTTGCGATAGATACCACTTGTTTTGGTGAGACGTCCATATATTCGATTTCTTCTTTATTAACAACGATATTTTCGTCTCCTCGACGAGCGTCTACCTTTTCTTGAATAATAAAGTTATTTTCGTCCAATTCTGTGTTCGCTTGAGCTATAGTATATTTTTCCTCAACATCAGCAGTAAGGTAATGTACCTCATTGCTGACTCGACCTGTTTCTTTTTTCTACGACACGATAGGGGGTTTCAATAAAACCATATTCATTTACTTTACCATAGGTCGCTAAAGAGTTAATAAGCCCAATATTAGGTCCTTCTGGCGTTTCAATTGGACACATTCTTCCATAGTGTGAGTGGTGAACATCGCGAACCTCAAACCCAGCTCTTTCTCTAGAAAGACCCCCTGGCCCAAGGGCTGATAATCTTCTTTTATGTGTTAATTCAGCTAATGGATTGATTTGATCCATAAACTGAGAAAGTTGAGAAGAACCAAAAAAATTCCTTTATACTTGCTACAACTGGTCTGATATTAATCAATTGTTGAGGTGTAATTTCTTCAGAATTTTTGTGTGGTCATACGTTCACGGATATTTCGTTCCATACGTGTTAAGCCTATTCTGAATTGATTTTTGTAATAATTCCCCAACAGAACGAATACGACGATTACCTAAATGATCAATATCATCTACAGAATATCCTTCTAAACCTTCCATTAACTTCAAGATATATCTATAGGTTTCTAGAATATCCTCTTCCACCAGATGCTTAACAGACTTATCTACTTCCAAATTTAATTTTTTATTAATTTTATAGCGACCAACTTTAGCAAGATCATAACGTCTACGATCAAAGAAAAGCGCTTCAATAAGATTTCTTGCACTTTCAACAGTTGGTGGATCGCCCGGTCTTAAACGCTTATAGATTTCAATTAAAAGCTTCTTCTTGAGATTTATTAGTATCTTTATCTAGTGTTGGGTTGATTAACTCAGGATTATCAAATAAAGAACGGATATCATCATCACTAACGTATCCTATTGCTCTTAAGAAAATTGTTGCTGGTAACTTTCTAGTACGATCAAGTCGTACATGCAAAAATATCATTGGCATCACTTTCTAACTCAAACCACGCACCACGATTCGGAATAATCGTACAGCCAAAGAGTCTTTTTTTCCTCTAGTATCAATAGAGCTATGGAAATATACACCAGGACTTCTGACAAGTTGACTGACAATAACACGTTCGGCGCCATTGACGATAAAAGTGCCTTGATCCGTCATGAGTGGAAAATCACCCATGAACACTTCTTGTTCTTTAATTTCGCCATCTTCTTTATTAATCAAACGAACTTTCATCCGAAGTGGTGCTGCATAGGTCGCATCTTTATCCTTACATTCAGAAACATTGTATTTTTGGCTTACCAAAATTTGACCCTAAAAAAACTCTAAAGTTAAGGTGTCAGAAAAAAATCCACTATAGGAGATACTTCATTAAAAGTCTCTTGAAGTCCCTCTTTTAAGAACCAATCATATGAGTTCCTTTGAATCTCGATTAGATTTGGCATTTCCATAATCTCATCAAGATTTGCAAAACTCTCTCTCGATGTTAAAGCATGGCTTCTTTGTTCGACCAAAGCAATCACCCCTCATAAAAGTACAAACAAAGCAAAGAAAACTGAATTCTTTTGCAAAACTATTCCATTTTACCATTAGCTTAACTATTATACATGAAGTTTTACGCATTGTCAAAAAAAATCTTCCACTAATCATACTAGTGGAAGATTCTTATCAAACCGTTTCAATCTCTTATATCGTACTTCTATTTTTTTCTTTTTTTGGTTTAGTCTTTTTTTCACAAATTTCATATGAGAACGTAGCTCACGTCCAACAGCTTCAATCTGATGATTAGCACCATTTTCTTTCATGGCAGTATAACTTGGGCGACCAACCATATTTTTTCGAGCATCCAATTTTTTTAGCAAATACACCATTTTGAATATCCTTTAATACAGCTTTCATGTTTTTCCTTGACATGCTCATCAACAACTCTCGGCCCACTGACATAATCTCCATACTCTGCTGTATCGCTGCAAGAATAGCGCATATATTCCATACCGCCCTCATACATAAGATCAACAATGAGTTTCATCTCATGGAAACATTCAAAATAGGCAATTTCTGGCTGATAGCCAGCTTCAACTAGGGTCTCAAACCCTGCTTTAATAAGGCTAGTTAAACCACCACATAAAACTGCTTGTTCACCGAACAAATCTGTTTCTGTTTCTTCTTTAAAAGTTGTTTCAATAACACCGGCTTTCGTACAGCCAATACCTTTTTGCAAAAAGCCAAAGCTAAATCACGTGCCTGTCCTGTTTCATCTTGATAAACTGCGAATAAGCCAGGTACACCCATTCCTTCAACAAAGGCTTTACGAAAACTGTGGCCCGGACTTTTTGGTGCAGCCATAAAAAAACATCTACGCCCTTTGGTGCCACAATTTGTCTAAAATGAATATTAAAACCATGAGAAAAACTAAGTGCCTTACCTTCTGATAAGTATGGTGCAATTTCATCACGATAAACTTGACCTTGTTTCTCGTCAGGCATAAGAATGTGAATAACATCACATGCCTTAGTTGCTTCTGAAACAGTCATTACTTGAAGCCCATCTTCTTTTGCCTTTTCTACCGAAAGACTTGTTTGGCGTAAACCAACAATTACTTCAAGTCCATTATCTCTTAAATTGAGTGCTTGTGCTCTGCCTTGGCTGCCATAGCCCAATACCGCAATCTTCTTACCTCTTAAAATTTCCAAATTTGCATCATTATCATAATACATTTTTCATCTTTCATTCTCCTCACTTCTACTATAATTCTTTAGAACTTCTTACCATTGCACTTATTCCAGTTTTTACAATTTCTTGAACCCCAAATGGTCGCAAAGACTTCACAATAGCATCAATTTTATCTTCATTACCTGTTGCTTCTATAATCATAGAACGTCGACCAATATCAACAATACGTGCTCTAAAAAAATATCCATTAATTGAATAATCTCACTACGTGTACTATGATCAGAAGCCACTCTGATTAAAAAGTAATTGTCTCTCTACTGTTTCTTCCTGAGTAATATCATTAACTTTAATAACCTCAAGCAGCTTATAAAGTTGTTTCACAACTTGTTCCATAACCTCAGTTGCACCATTAACAACTATGGTCATGTGAGAAATAGTATCGTTATCTGTATCACTAACAACTAAGCTACTAATGTTATAGCCTCTTCGTGTAAAAAGACCAGAAACTTTAGATAAAACACCAGGTACATTTTCTACTGTTACAGATAATTTATGTTTCATCTTCAAAATCCCCCACTAAATCTTTGTCTAAATCTTTCCCTCCTGGTACCATTGGGAAAACATTCGCTGTAGGATCTAAACGTATGTCAATAAAAACACTATCTTCAGATGTTAAAAACTGACCCAGCTTTTCATAAACCTCCGAAAGATGGTTTAGCCTCTCATAGCTTATATCATAAGCACCAGCTATCATTTCCCAATGAGGTGCAACGTCTAATGTGGTTTGAGAATAGTTTTTATTGTGAAACATCTCCTGCCATTGTCTAACCATACCTAAATAGCCATTATTAATAAGAACAATCTTTATTGGCAATTTATGCTCTTTAACAACCGCCAATTCTTGCATGTTCATTTGAAAACTACCATCACCTGTAATCAATACAATTTTTATCTTTCCGTTTGCCAAACTGGGCACCAATTGCTGCTGGTAAGCCATAGCCCATAGTGCCTAAGCCTCCAGAAGTAATGAACTGTCTCGTTCTCTCTGGATGAAGAAAAAGTGCTGACCACATCTGATGTTGCCCTACATCAGTTACAATAATAGTATTTTTCATCTAAGTATTTGTCAATTTCAGTAAATAATTCCAACGGAGGAATCGTTTCTAAGTCCTTACACTTTTTTTCAAGTTTCTATGGTGTGCTCGAATCTCATTAAGCCAATCTTTATGATTGGAACCCTCTTCCATAAAAAGCATGTAATTGCTCCAAGAAGTCATGAGCATCTCCCACAATCGGTATTTCAACATCAACATTTTTTTCCAATTTCTGCCGCATCAATATCAACATGGATAATTTTAGCTTTTTTTGTGCAAAGCTATCTAAGCCACTCGTGACACGATCATCAAAGCGCATACCTATTGCTAGTAATACATCACAATGTTGAATCGCATAATTTGCATCTGTAGTACCATGCATCCCTACCATACCTAAATGCCAAGGGTTGTCTCCACCAAGTAGACCTTTACCCATTAATGTTAAAACTGTTGGTAAATTTAAGGTTTCTGTTATGCTCTCTAGTAATTTTTCGGTTTTGATTGTCTGTATTGACACCGCCTCCAACAACTATCAGAGGTTTTTTTCGCACTTTCTAAAAGTTTTAAAACTTTTTCTAATCTGCTCTTTAGTAATACTACTAACACGTAATTTTTTTGTTGATATCTTTCCGCTGGTCGAACGTCTAAATTAATCTCTTCTAAGTCAGTTAAAAATAAATCTTTAGGAATATCAATGACCACAGGACCTGGACGTCCAGATTTTGCAATAAAAAATGCATTAGCTAGCGTCTCAGGAATATCTTTAGCATCTGATACCATCACACTATATTTGGCAACTTGTTCCGTAATCCCTTTTATAAAAAGCTTCTTGAAAGCTATCCTTACCTAAAAAAATGGTTTAGCGACTTGTCCAGTAATACAAATAATTGGAATCGAATCCATCTGAGCATTAGCAATCCCTGTCATCAGATTGGTTGCCCCTGGTCCAGAAGTCGCAAAGCAAACCCCAACTTCTCCAGTGGCTCTTGCGTAGCCATCAGCAGCATGAACTGCACCTTGTTCGTGTTTCACCAAAATATGCTCTATCAAACTTTCTTTTAATCTATCATATAAAGGAATGACTGCCCCACCTGGCAAGCCAAAAACAACTTTGACACCATGTCTCTCCAAGCATTTTAATACCACATCTGCTCCTAACACTCGCCTCTCCTCCTCAGTTTGTTTTCTGTATTATAACACTAAATTTCAATTAATCAAGGTATTTTTTTCTATATTTATTTCTTTTTTTCAATCTGTTATATTACAAAAAGAAGAAGAGCTGCCTAATGCTGCTCTTCTTCTTTGATTTCACCTGTTTTTAATGTAAAACTGTCTAATAAACTCTTCTAATTCTTCGCCCTCATAATAAGGAAGAATCACTGAAACTTTTGAACCAACGTTTCTAATACTATCAATATAAAATGTGCCTTGATGTAATGCTATGATTTCATTGGCAATGGCTAGTCCTAGTCCTGTACCACTCATTTTTATTGTTTCCTTTAAAGAATTTCTCTTTTACTCTAGCTAACTCACTAGCCTCCATGCCTATTCCATTATCCTCAACATAGATAATAACTTCATCATCGACAACATAACAACCAACACTCACTGTAGGATTATTGCTTGAATGGATAAACTTCAGGCTATTATCAATGATATTAATCAAAAACCTGTTTTTAGACGATTCTTATCAGCAAATACTATAATTTTTTTCTTTGTCAAAGTTTAAACTAAGCTTTTATACCATCTTTAACAAAACGCACAGCAAACTGTTCCATAATACCACTAATAAACTGATTTAATTCTAATTTTTTTCACAATCAAGTTCGATACGATGAGACTGTAACTTTGAAAAATCAAGTAAATCATTCACTAAAATAATTAACCTATTAGTCTCTCGTTCTATGACCGAAAGTCCCATTTCTGTTGTCTCTTTATCTTCCAAGCTATCTTCTATTGTTTCTGCCCAACCTTTTTATTGAAGTAAGTGGTGTTCTCAATTCATGGGATATACTAGAAATAAAATCACTTTTTTTCTTGATTTGATTTTTTTATCTCTACTGTCATACGATTCACCGCATCTGAAAGTTGACCAATTTCATCATCATAATATTTTTTTAGCTACAGCATCTAAATTACCTTCACTGATTTCTTTAGTCACTTTAGTGAGATGTTTTTATTGGCACCAAAATGCGATTACTCATAAAATAACCTATTGAACCTGATAAGAATAAAATCACTAAACCTATCACGATTACTGTCAATAAGTTTGAACGCATAACTTTTTTTACTTCATCTAAACCACTCACATAACGTAGAACGCCAACAACTTTCTCACCATTTAGCAAAGGAACCGATACACTAATAATACTCTCACCATTTTTCCAAACGCCCTCGCCAAACGCTCAATTCACGATTTAACGCCCTCATCATAATCTTCTTTTAAGGCAATATGTGTTTTTGCTATTTAAATTGTTAATAATAAAATCGTGATTCACACCATAAAGTTCAACTAAAGCATCCTCATCGCCATCCATAGAATCAAAGATAAAAAGTTTTTTATCTTTAATGCTACCACTAGGTGAAAATTTGTTATAAAGTGCAGCACTTGATTCAGCATTGCTCATTAAATTTTGTTCTACACCTTTGTAGTAATAGTTAGAGAGCGCAAAAATAAAACATTGTCTCTAAAATAATTAGCGTTACAAAGCTTACCAGAATATAACTCCCTGTTAACTTTTGCCCTATACTATTTTTCTGCACAAATTATTCACCACCCCACCAGCGATAGCCATACCCCCAAACTTTTTCAATATGTTTTGGTTCTGAAGGATTTTCCTCAATTTTTTGACGAATACGTCTGATGTTAACGTCAACAATCTTAAAATCACCAACATAGTTGTATCCCCAAACATTATTCAAGATCTCATCACGATGAATTGCCTTATTAGCATTTTTCCATAAAATACTTCACTAATGAAAACTCAATTGGTGTAAGCTCAATTTCCTTGTCATCTTTTTGTAAAACGGCGTTCATCCACAATAAGTTTAAATATTCCCGATACAATTTCATTTTTTTGCTGATTTCTTGTTCTCCAGTTTGCAATGATAGTCGACGGGTTAAAGCATTGATTCTTGCTAAAAAGTTCTTTCGGACTGAAAGGCTTAACAATATAATCATCTGCTCCAGCATCCAAACCCTCAATACGATTTTTCTTCTTGACCTTTAGCAGTCAAAATAATAATCCCCAAATTAGGGTAAGCGCTTCTTACTTTTTTTCGCAAACTTCATAACCATTCATGCCTGGTAACATGACATCTAATAAAAACAATATCAACATTCTCTCCAACTAGATTCAAAGCCTCTTCACCACTACTTGCCTCTAAAAACCTCAAAAATTATTGCGTTTTTAAATTAACTTTAATAAAACCTCTAATTGCCTCTTCATCTTCCACAATTAAAATTCTTGTTGCCATTTTACTTACCTCCTTCTATGGTTAGTAATTTCTTTAAAGTTTCTTCATCTATCTTCTCACCAGAAAAGTCGCTTTGATAAAATCTGGCAACATACACCCGACTATTTGATGTCGAAGCACCCTAAGACCTTTAGTCCATCAATAGCACTAGAATGGCTTAAAGAAAAATTTTCAATAGTTTGAATTACAAAAACTGGTTGTGTACTCACAGCCTTACTTTTATCATAAAAACTTATCTGACTAATGCCTCTATCTGAACTGTATTGATAACTCAAATTTTTTTCAGCCAATTTACTGGTAATTTTTAATTTATAACCATCTGAGGTATTTTCTAAAAAAGCACAATAATTTTTAAAGCCTTGATTTTCATCCCAGACCTTCCAAACTTGTAGGAAATCTTGAACTTGTCTCTTTGTTGTATCTAATGGTGGTACTACAGATAAGATGGCTAATTCTCCATTTCCTAAAAATATCACCTATAAAACCATTTGCCTTTTTCGCTAAAAAGAAAGTGCATATTGACTTTCAAGATGAGCTTTCTCTTCATACGTACTACCATTATTTAAGAGTAAAACATACTCAACACTATCAAAATCAGAACTCAAGCCTAGATATATACCTTGCTTATCCTTACTCACTTTGCCAACTTCTATTTGTTGTGTAAAACCATCATAAGTTCGTGAAAAAATATTTTGCATTTTACCTTTTTTCCACTCATAAACATTAAGTTCTGTCGTTAATTCATCAGTTGCTTTATTATTTAAACTTGTGATAATATGACTACCTTTATTGCCTTGTTTTTAAAATCTTTATCTTTGAATACTTAATTTGATCTATCACTTGCAATCTATCTTGGCTAACACCATAAATGTATAGATTATAGTAGCCTCCTACATTGACACCTAATAATATCTCTAAGGCACCATCACCGTTAATATCATACAAATCAAAATACTTAATTGATCTACCAACCTGTTTATCTTGATAAACTAACGACCACTACCATCTGCGTTTTTCTGATAGTAAATTAATACCTGTCTGATAGCCATTTTTTTCTTCACAAAAAAATACTATTTTTTTCATTTTTTTACCATCACCATCAATATCTATATCAACATTGGAAGTAGGATCTTTCATTTCTTGAGGGCATCTCAATTTTTTTCATCATCATTTAGAAAAGAACGAATTACTTCCATATTTTTTTATAGTCTTGTTCACTGATGATAGGCGTCTTTATCAGATCAGACGGTGCTTCAAAACTTAATCCACAACCTGATAAACTAAGCATTAAAAAAAACATACACATGCTCTTTTTCATCACTATGTCTCCCTAAAGCCAATAAAAAATCACGCTCGTCCTCATCAATATAAACATCTATATCCAAAAATTTTTTTCCTCTAACTTTCTTTTTTTAAACCATCCATCACAATTTTTTTCACTAGCAAAGTGAGTTAGATCTATCAAATTCAGACCTAATTCTTCTGCCAATTGTCCATCATGATATTTTTAAATCACCAGTCAGATAACAATCCGCACCTTGTGATTTTTGCAAGCCGTATAAACTCTGCACCACTACCACCACAAAAAAAGCAATCGTTTCAATTCTTTTTATTTTTCACCTACAACCTTTATCTTTTCTAGTCCAAACCTATCTGCTAAGATCTGCACATAGTCTTTAAAATTCATAGGTTGTTTTAATCGTCCAATTCTTCCTAAGCCATAGCTTATGCCTAAGTGTGCTTGTTCAAAAATATCATATGCAATATGCTCATAGGGATGAACTAAATTTAAAGTTTCTATTACTTTAGATAGTAAACTTCCCCTTACTAAAACCTCTAGACGATTTTCATCTGCATGATATCGCTCATTTCTTTTACCAAGAAATGGTTTAGCAAAAGTGTTTGCCTTGTAAGTCATTTCCCCACTAACCTGCCATGAACATTCACTATAATTGCCTAAATTTCCCGCGCCTTCATCAAAAAGCGCTTCTTTAACCTTTGTAAGATGTGTGTTTGGTACAAAGACAACCATCTTATACATCTTTTTCTCGATAGGTTTCTTTCAAAACAGCCATATCCTCCACACCTAAGTATTCCCCTAAAATATCATTGACGCCATCAGGGGCAACATCTAAATTTGTATGAGCAGAATATAGGGCTATTTTTTGTTCAATCAAAGTGTAGACCACCTTACCTAAAGGAACATCATCCCTCAAATGTTTAATTCCTTTAAAAAAATAATGGATGGTGCGTTACAATCATATCAACTTGTTTTTCTTGGGCATTTCTTAAGACTTTTTCACTTGGTGTTAATGCCAAGAATACTTTTTTTACTTCACTATCCAACTTTCCTACTTGCAAACCAACATTATCCCATTCTTCAGCATAGTTATCTGGTGCAAGGGTTTCCATATAAGATACTAAATCTCTTACTCTAGTCATTTTCCCACCACTTCCATAATTGCTTCAATCTATCAATTTCTGATTTCACCAAATCTTGATTTTTTTGGTTTTTTTCCATACAAGCTATTTTTATGAAAATCTTTTTGTTTGCGTTTTTAAAAAAATAGTCTCGAGCTTCTGGTAAATAGGGCAAAAATTGCCCAAAATAGATTTGTTCTTTTGTTAAACTATTGCCTTTCTTCTCGGTGAAATAACAAAATCTCATAGTTATGTCCATTTTTCTTCTACCAAAGCCTCTTTAACAAGATAAAATCCAAGTTTTGGTAAATCTTGTCTTAATAACCATGGGGCAATATTTGGTGATAGAATCAACGTTGTAATTTCTTTTAATTTTTCTTCATCTGCTCGTAAAATCTTTTAGAATAAGGCTAGCACCCATTCCTGATAAGGTTAATGTATTAACTTCAATATCACGGCAGGCTTCTAGTCCATCGCCTAGTCTAATGACATATCGATCTGCAGAAATCTTTGTATTCGCTAAATTCATCTTTGCTACATTTAATGGCGCCTCATTGACATCACAAAAAGCTGCAAAATCAACTTTATCATTTTTCTAAAAGATAAAAGTGGCATATAGCCATGATCTGTACCTATATCAGCCAACTTTGAACCTTGTGGCACAAAATCAGCTATTTGCGCTAAGCGCCTAGATAAACTCATCACAATTCACATCCTTATTGAGCCATTTTAACAAAAAAAGGATAAAAAGGCAAAATTTCATCAGCCTCACCACAAGCACTTTATAATGATTTATTAGTTGAAGTAAGGCCAATTAAATAAACAAGGCACCCTACAATAGGGTGCCTTATCACTCAAGTATTTATTTTATTTTCACTTGTAAAACTTTATATTATATTAGGCTCTATCACCACATAAATTTAATTACACTATTCTAAAGTTAAAAAGCAAACCCATCTTAAAACGCTTAGTTGCTTTTAACAGTATGAAGGCCGCCCTTAGCGAAATGAAAAATTTTTCACCTGCTTTTATCAGATGCTCTTCTCCTTCATAGCCAATTATTGCCTCACCATCTAGGGCAAAAATCAAAAGCTTCACCAGGTGCAGCATGCTCAGAAAGACCTGTTCCAGAATCAAAGGCCATAATCACGAACTTCATCTTGTCATTATGGACAATATCCATATTAACAATCTTGCCTTCTTGGTAAGGAATAAGTTCCCCGAGACCAAATACTTCACCTGCTTTTTACAACATTATTCATAATATCCTCCTTTTGAATTGAAACTTCTGTATAAACGGCACCTTGTGATGTGCGAATACCTACTACTCTATCTATTGGTGTGAGTATGCAATCCCCAGTCTCTAATTTTTTTAAGAAAACCATTATCTCCATAGACTTCAATACTTCCTGAGAGTACAACAATTAACTTATGATGAGGATAAATTTCAGCACTAATATCCGTGTGTTCTGCTAAAGAAAAAAATAGATGATATCGTTTTTTTCCCATTATTATAGATTTCTTTTTGACACTGTGCATCCCTCAATAGATGGATTATCTCTTGCAATAGAAAATACCTTTCCAATCTTTTTCTCTCATCGTTATCCCTCCTACTGCTTGACTTGATAGATAGAGTTTACTACAATACAAATACTATTTATGTTGTTAAAACAACGAAAGAAGGTTTTTTTATGAATTATTTGTTTCTAGCCAATACACCATTATTTCGTGGTATCCAACCAAGTGAAATAGAACAATTGCTTACATGCTTAAATAGTAGAAAAAAACAATATAAGAAAAAAATGAAATTATTTTTCTGTGCTGGCAGTCCTGTACATGAAATTGGCTTAGTATTATCTGGAAGCGTTAATATTGTTGTAAACTTCTATTGGGGCACTAGCCATATCTTTGGTCATATAGAAAAAAAGGCGCTATATTTGCAGAAAAATTATGCTGCTATACCAGGCAAAGAGCTACTTTGTGATGTCTTAGCTACTGAACCTACTGAAATTCTCTTCCTTAATTTGAATCAATTATTAACTGTTTGTCAAAAACATGCCATTTTCATCAAAAAAACTTGTACATAATCTTGTTTTTTTATCTCTGCCCAAAAAGTTTAAACCTTTCTAGCAGAATGATGCACATCGCACCAAAATCAATACGAGAACGTCTACTTTCCTACCTATCAGAACAAGCTATGATAAATGGAAATACTCATTTTACAATCCCCTTTGATCGACAACAACTTGCTGATTATTTAGGCGTTAATAGAAGTGCTATGTCTAATGAACTCAGTAAAATGCAAAAAGATGGTTTAATCCATTTTTTAAAAAAATGACTTTATCTTAAATAGCTCATCTCCACAGTAATAAAAGAGAGCGACTACCTTCGGCAGTTGCTCTTTTTTATTAAAGCCCTATTTTTTAAAATGCTTTTTTGCAAATTCCATATCTTGAACCAATTCTACCGTTCCTAGATAATTTTTTTGTTCTGATCTCTGAGTGCCATATAAGTGACTAACATTGTTTTACCTTCTTTTTCCATCCAAATCGGAACACTATCACGGACACCTTCTCGAAATTCCTCAATAATTGATTTTACTATCACTTCAACCTTAGGTGGATGACATGAGAAAACATCACGATCAATTGCCATATTAGGACGTTTAAAGACTTTTTGGCCCTTCATTAAAGAAACAATTCATATTATTAGCATCAACGACAGTGATTTCTAATGGTATCGTATTTAATAAAGCCGTTAATTGTTCAAGGGTCAAATGTCCACCTGGCATAACAATTTCATGATTAAAATCCATTGTCTTTTGAGGTGGATTGGCTTCTGCTGTTTCCCAGACTTCATTGCTTACACCAAAACAAGGAGCATAATCTTTAGAATCATAATATATACGAATCCATTCGTCTTCTGTAAAATTAGTCGCACAAATTGGTAAGAGAATATTTTGTTCTTTGTAAATCATCTCTTCAGCACGCTTTAAAATAGTTTCTAAGCGCTCATTCCAACCAGCATCATGTGTATTTGCTTGAACCAATTTAGAAAGTTCATCTCTAATTTCATCATCTACAGTCCACATCACATTGGATGGTCCAGAAATATCATATTTTACTTTGAGATGTGGATAAAGAAGATCGCCTTTTTTTGCATAATGTATTGATAGACCACGAATTTCTGAAAGAACATCTTTGCTTTTTTCCACCTTAAATTGAGTAATTAAAGCAGATAATGCTTCATTTTCCTTTACAAAAGTATAAAGCGGATGTCCCTTTACTGTACTTAAGGTTGCCATTTGTGTGTTATTTTCTGCATCAGCTATCATTTCTTCAGTGGTTGCCCCATGAAACAGTGCAGAATGTACATCACAAAGCTGTTGAACTTCTGCAAGGGGAGTTCCCTCTTTTAAGAGTTCTTGTTCTGCACTCATTATCTCAGAAGCCTCTACTGTAGCAAAAATTTTTAGCAAAATCTGCACGAACAGTCTCCAAATCTTCACCATCGCCAAGTCTTCTAAGATAACTCTTTAGTTGTTCTTTTGCGATTTTTCTGGTATCTCTTCTGTTTGGATTGCTTGAGCCGTTTCCTCTTCATACCTTGTTAGGGACTCTTCTCCTTCAATCTCAAAGCCATTTTTCTACAAAAGTGGCGACTATCTTTGTCATAGGAATATTTTTTTCATTTTTTGCGCCCTTAGGAATCGTCATTAACTTCCCAACAGAATTTAAAACGACTTTTTTTGTAATTTCTGAAAAACCTAGGCTCGCCATAATATCAATTAATTCTGGATACTCTGTCACCAACTCAAAAACTGTTTTTGTTAAATCTATTTTCTTTGCCATAATATAGCCTCCTTATCTCTAATTCATAGCTTTATTATAGATTAATTCCTATTATAGTATGTTGTTTAAACAACAATATGACTTTCTTTTTTTAATTTATTTTATTATTTTTTTCTAAAAAAGAGGCTAAAACACCAAACTTGTGTGCTAGCCTCCAAATAATTTATTCTTCTCCTGTAAAGTAACTTACGCCACTTTCAAACAAATGTTGTTTTTTTATTGCCATAGATATTTTTTTAGCAATACAATTACCAACACGTTCACTATGCCCCATCTTGCCTAAAAATACGGCCATCTTTACTAATCAAACCTTCTATGGCTAGGGCGAGAAGCGTTAGGGTTATGTTTAATAGACATGCTTGCTTGGTCATCATCATTGACATATTGGGTTGCAATTTGCCCATTTTCAATCAAGGTTTGTAATACCTCATCGTTACAAACAAAACGACCTTCGCCATGAGAAATTGGAATAGTGTGAATCTCTCCAACTTCAACATTTCTAAGCCATGGTGAACGCACTGAAGCAATCCTTGTCTTAACATAAGCAGACTGATGACGACCAATCGCATTAAACGTTAAGGTAGGCGCAGCTTCATCAACATCCCTTATTTCACCATAAGGTAATAGTCCAAGCTTGATTAAAGCTTGAAAGCCATTACATATTCCTAAAGCTAAACCATCACGTTTATAAAGCAAGTCCTCAATCGCATATTTAAGTTTTTTTCATGTTTCAAAAAAACGTTGCAATAAACTTCCCTGAACCATCCGGTTCGTCACCAAAAGAAAATCCTCCTGGTAAGATGAGCATATTTGCTCGTAACAAAGCTTGTTCGAGTCTATGGACACTATCCTTCAATAAGTTGGGTGTGAGATTAGAAATCAATACAGTTTCGACACTACCACCTGCTTGTAATACTTGCTTTTTTTAGTATCGTATTCACAATTGGTACCAGGGAATACTGGTATCACTGCCAAAGGTTTCGCCACTTTTGTTTGAATCACCAGTTGACTTCTTTGTGGGTAGCTAATGGTTTCCACAACTTCATCTGATTGATGTGCCACTTGAGTTGGATAGACAGATTCTAATGGCGCCTCCCATGCTATCCTTAAAAGCCTCAAGTTCGAGTTTTTTTCATCACCAAATTCAACCATCTGATCCTGTAAAGTAGCACCTAACGCTACAAAAATACTTCTCTTCTAGAATTTCACTAGATTCAATGATAATCTTACCGTAATTTTTCTTTGTCAATTCTTCAAGGCTAAACTCTGATGAAATAGAAAAACCAATACTGCTACCAAAAGCCATTTTGTAGAGACCTTCTAAGATACCACCACGTGATACCGCCCAAGCAGATTTAACCTTGCCCTCTCTCATGGCTTTATTTAAAGCATTCCAAGCATCCGCTAAAGCTTCTGTGTCAATTTGTAAACTATCTTTCATTGGTAGGCTAAATAAATATAGCTTACTATCAGCCTCTTTAAAGTCACTTGAAATTACTTTATCAGCTTCAGTAATCGCTGTGGCAAAAGAAATTAATGTCGAAGGCACATCAAGCTCTTCAAAACTGCCACTCATAGAATCCTTGCCACCCTATAGCAGGTACTTTAAAATCCATTTGTGCTTGAAAAGCACCTAAAAAGTGCTTGAAATGGCTTGCCCCAACGCAAACTATCTTGACCCAATCTTGGAAAATATTCCTGTAAAGAAAGATAGACTTGTTTTTTTGCTCCAAACCACTTGCCATCAACTTACACATAGATTCCAAAACAGCCGAATAAGCGCCCAGATAAGGATTCATTGCAGATATCTCAACATCAAAGCCATAGGTAAATAGGCTCGTTGCTGAAGTCTCATCATCTTCTAAAGGCAACTTCGCTGCCATGACTTGACTTGGTGTTAATTGATTATTACCACCCAATGGCATGAGCACACTGCCTGCACCCTATAGAAGCATCAAAATTTTTCAATCAAACCTCTTTTTTTGAAGCAATATTTAAATTTTTGAAGTAAAAGCCATAGAAACTTCTTTAAAGGTCTTTCCATAACAAACCTCAGCAAAGTCACTATTTTTGTTTACCTTAACCTGAGCCTTTTTTTCTTCGCACCTGCAGAATCGACAAAACTTCTCTGTAAAGAAACCACTGTTTCATCAAAGTATCGCATGGTGATGGTGTCATCATCAGTCACTTGAGCAATAACAGTGGCTTCTAAATTCTCTGCTATTGCCATTTCGTGAAAAACTTTCCCAGTCTTTTTTTGTCGATAACACAGCTCATTCTTTCTTGAGACTCAGAAATCGCCAGTTCTGTAGGTGAAAGTCCAACGTATTTTTTTAGGCACACGATCAAGATAGATTTCTAACCCATCTGCTAGTTCACCCACTGAGACAGAGACCCCACCAGCACCAAAAGTCATTACATCTTTTTTTATCATGGTAGACAATTTAGGATTTCTAAATAATCTTTGAATTTTTACGTTCTTCTACTGGATTACCCTTTTTGTACCTCAGCGCCAGCTGTTTGCAAAAGATTCTTCTGTATGGGTTTTAGAGGAGCCGGTAGCACCGCCACAGCCATCTCTACCAGTACGACCACCAACTAAGATGACCAAGTCCCCTTTTTCCGGTCTTTGACGCACAACATTTTTTTGCTGGTGCAGCAGCGATGACCGCACCTACTTCCATACGTTTTTGCTTCATAACCTTTATGATAAACTTCATCAACTAGACCTGTTGCCAAACCAATCTGATTCCCATAAGAAGAAAAAAACCCTTAGCAGAAAGGGTGCAAATCTGTCTTTGAGAAAGTTTTCCTGCCCTTGTTTGAGAAAGTGGGGTTAATGGATTACTCGCCCCTGTCAAACGTAAACCTTGATAAACATAAGAACGTCCAGATAAAAGGATCGCGAATGGCACCACCTAGACAAGTCGCCGCTCCACCAAAAGGTTCTATTTCAGTAGGATGGTTGTGGGTCTCATTTTTAAACATATAGAGCCAATCTTCTGTACCCTTTGTAGTCTCTATCGCTACCTTTACACTACAAGCATTAATCTCTTCACTTTCATCCAATCCCACAACTTCATCACGTTTTTTTAAAACCTTGGTTGATAAAGTCGCTATATCCATCAACGTTTTTGGACGCTTACTTGCTTTTTCTCCATACACTTCTTCCCTTAAAGAAAGATAAGTGTCATAACTCGCTTGTACTCGCTCATCCTCAATATCAATAGCAGTCAATTCCGTATTAAATGTCGTATGGCGACAATGATCAGACCAATAAGTATCTATAACACGAAGCTCTGTTTCTGTTGGATCTCTCTTCTCTTCATCTCTAAAATAGCCTTGCATATATTGGATATCCTCTATATCCATGGCCAAATGATACTCTTTGAGAATTTTTTCCAAACCCTCTACACTGGTCCCTCACAAAAAGCCATCTATCACTGGAACAGCAGCCACATTTGATACAAAAGTCTCTAAACTAGCTGGTTTATCCAGACTCGCCTGACGAGATTCCACAGGATTGATGAGGTAAGCTTTGATTTTTCTCTTTATCCTCTGTACTCAAGTTCGCCTTAATAGAATAGACTTGAGCTACTCTCACCTGTGGTCTTTTTTTCACTAATAACCTCTATACATTGTGCACAGGAATCAGCACGTTGATCATATTGTCCAGGAATGGCTTCAATCGCAAACGTCCAAGCTTCCTTATCAAAATCATAGGTCTCTAAATAAAGATCATCTGTCTGTGGCTCTGCCAAAATTGCTCGAAATCGTTTATTAGTGGAGAAATCTTCTTCTAGCTCAATATCATAACGCTCAAGTAAATTTAAAGCCTCAATCATAATATTAAGGTCTCTTTTTTTAAGTTTTTCTTTTTAAAGCATTGGCACCAGAACGATAATCTTTTTTTCTTTCCACATAATAGCGATACACTTGCGTCATTTTTACTTCCTCCTAGCAATTGCTCTAGCACCAATATCACTTCGATACTGCATACCATCAAAACTAATCTTTTCGACAGCTTGATAAGCTCGACTGATAGCACCTTCTATATCTTCGTCAATTGCTGTTACCCCTAAAACTCGTCCACCATTGGTAACAAAGTCACCAGCTTCGTTGCGTTTCGTACCTGAATGAAAAAAACCTTTACGCTAATATCGTCAATTTTTTCTAATCCAGTAATCGTATCACCTTTTGAAGAGCTTTTCTGGATAGCCTTTGGAGGCTAAAATAACACAAACACTTGCCTCATTTTTTTCCAAGAAATATCGACACTATCTAAACGTTCATCAATCACTGCTTCCACAATTTCCACCAAATCACTTTCAAGGCGTGCTAAGACTGGTTGGGTCTCAGGATCTCCAAAACGTGCATTGAATTCCAAAAACCTTGACACCCTTATCAGTCACCATAAGCCCAGCATATAAGATACCTTTAAAGGTTGCCCCTCTTTAGCCATCGCCTCAACAATTCTTTTCCAAAAATATCAGTTTGGGTAAACTTGGCGACTTCTTCTGTATAAATTGGTGCCGGTGAATAGGCACCCATGCCACCGGTGTTAGGCCCTTTGTCATGATCAAAAAAATACGCTTATGGTCTTGACTTGATACCATTGGCACTACCGTCTTACCGTCAGAAAACGCCAAGATACTAACCTCTTCACCTTGAAGAAACTCTTCTATGACTACCCTTGCACCTGCATCACCAAAAGCATTATCTATCAGCATATCCTCAATCGCTCTACTGGCTTCTTCCGCATCCTGACAAATAATTACACCTTTCCCAGCAGCCAAACCATCAGCCTTAACCACACAAGGATAGCCTAAGGTATCTGCATACGCTTTTTGCTTCTTCTACTTGGCTATGAACAGCATATTGTGCTGTTGGTATGTTATATTTCTGCATCAAATTTTTAGAAAAAGCTTTACTGCCTTCTATTTGTGCTGCCTTTTTGGATGGTCCAAAACAGCGTAAACCTGCCTTTTCAAATACATCGACTACACCTAAAACAAAGGGGTACCTCTGGTCCAACGATTGTTAAATCTATTTCATTGTTTTTAGCAAATTCTGCCAAATCCTCCAAATTTTCTACTGGGATTGCTACACGCTTTGCCAGCTCATCCATTCCATCGTTACCTGGAGCAACATAAAGTTCACTCACTTTAGGACTTTGACTAAGTTTCCATAAAATAGCATGCTCACGCCCACCTGAACCAATTACAAGTATTTTCATACTTCCTCCTAGTGTTTGAAATGTCGAATTCCAGTAAATACCATAGCAATATCATTTTCGTCACAACAAGCAATGACCTCTTCATCCCGAATTGAACCGCCTGGTTGAATAATTGCCTTAATACCTGCTTTTTTTGCAGCTTCTATACTATCCTTAAACGGAAAAAAAGCATCAGATGCTAAAACTGCTCCATGAGCTTTTTCACCTGCTTTTTCAAAAGCAATTTGACAAGCACCAACACGATTCATCTGTCCCGCACCAACACCAAGGGTCTGAAAATTATTACTCACCACTATAGCGTTTGATTTCACATGCTTCACTGCATGCCAAGCAAATAAAAGCTCTTCTAACAAGGCATCATCAGCACCTGTCTTGGTGACTATCTTTAAGTCTTCCTTGGCTAAAGTTACTTTATCACGCTCTTGCAATAAGTAGCCCCCTGTTATTGTTTCCACCCAAGGGCTTGCATCAGTTAGTAAGGTTTCTGTTTCTAAAATACGTAAATTTGGTTTTGTCTTTAATACCTCAAGTGCTTCTTGGGTAAATTTTTGGTGCGACAATGGCTTCCATAAAAAGTTTTGACGATTTCATTTGCTGTATCAAAATCAACCTGGTGGTTACAAGCAATAATACCTCCAAAGGCAGAAAGACTATCCGTCTCATAAGCACGTTTATAGGCTTCAAAAAAATCGTTTCGCCCAAAGCAATACCACAAGGATTCGTATGTTTCACAATGACACAAGCAGGTTTACTATATTCATTAACCATCTGCCAAGCGGCATCTAAATCAACAATATTATTATAAGATAATTCCTTCCCGCCTAATAATTTCGCATCTCCTATCGTACCTCTACCTTGATTGGTACGATAAAATTCTGCCTTTTGATGAGGATTCTCACCATAACGCAAACTTTTTTCAAGTTTCCCACCAAAAGTTTTTTCTTCACTTACTGTCGTGTCATTAAAAGCTTTTTTTGAGATAGTTAGCAATCATTGTGTCATAAAGGGCAGTGTGTTCAAAAGGCTTCTAAGGCTAATTTTTTTCTCTAAAAGCTAACGTCACTTCGCCTTTTTTTGTAAGCTATCGATTACATCGTTATATCGCATTGGATTGACAACAACCATAACTCTACTATAATTTTTAGCAGCTGAACGAACCATTGTTGGTCCACCAATATCAATATTTTCAATAGCATCATCTATTGTCACATCTTCTCGTTGTATCGTTTGAGCAAATGGATAAAGATTGACCACTACTAAATCAATAGGTACAATATCATGTTCTTTCAAGACAGTCATGTGTTCACTGGTATCTTTTGCTAAAATACCACCATGAACATTTGGATGAAGTGTTTTCACGCGTCCATCTAATATTTCTGGAAAGTGGGTAATTTCTGAAATACCTTTCACTACTATTTCAGCCTCTTCCAACGCTTTTTTAGTTCCACCAGTTGAAATCAACTCATAACCTAACGCTTGAAGTGCCTTGGCAAAATCAACCAAATTCGTCTTATCTGATACACTAATTAACGCTCTCTTCACAATGTGCCCCCTCTGCCATAATCGCTACTGATCTTCCTTTTACCTGTAATCTATTTTGAGCAAAAAGAGAAATCGCTTCACTATAAAGTCTATGTTCTTCTTTTAAAATACGTGAAGACAAAGTATCTTCTGTATCATTATCCTCTACACCAACAACACGTTGAAGGATAATAGGACCACTATCCAATCCGCTATCCACAAAATGTACTGTACAACCTGTATATTTGACCCCATATTCTAAAGCCTGTCTCTGTGCATGTAGTCCAGGAAAACTCGGTAATAAAGATGGATGAATATTCATAATCGGTACCTGAACAGAAGCTAAAAAAATGCTCTCCCAAGACTTTCATATAACCTGCTAGTACAATTAAATCATAGTCAAGTTGACTTAATTCCTCTACAAGCGCCTTTTCATACATTATTTTATCAGTATAATTTTTAGCAATGACTGCCTTATGTGTTAGACCATATTTTTCTGCTGTTTTTAAGGCCACCGCCTCTTCTTTATCAGAAAACAAACCAACAATTTCACCATCAATGCGACCTTCTTGGCAAGCAGCATGAATTGCTTCAAAATTTGATCCTCTGCCAGAAGCTAATACTACTATCTTAATAGACATATTTTTCTCCTAAATAAAGTTAACTTCTCCCTGACCTGAAATAATCTCACCAATTTCATAAGCCTGAACATCTCCAGTAAATAGCTTCAAGAAATTCTCTTTCTCTTCTTTACTAACGACTAAAAACAAAGCCAATTCCCATATTGAAGGTGCGATACATTTCTTTGTCTTCTATATTACCAATTTCTTGCATTCTTCTAAAAACCAAAGGCACTTCCCAACTTGATTTACTAATATTTACAGCACAGTTTTTTTAGGTAATACTCTTGGTAGATTTTTCTATCAATCCACCACCAGTAATATGCGCCATTGCTTTAATAGACTGTCCATATTTTTTTCAAGTAAAGGAAGAATATAAGGCACATAGATTTTTAGTTGGTGTCAAAAGTGTTTCCCCAATAGATTGATCAAAACCTTCTAAAATATCTGTCAATGCAAAACCACCACGTTCAAAAAAGACTTTTCTGGCTAGTGAAAATCCATTACTATGTAGCCCTGTTGAACTCAGTCCGATCAAAACATCGCCCTCTTTTACATTTTTTTCCCATCAATGATAGCTTTCTTATCAACAACGCCGACACAAAAGCCTGCAACATCATATTCTTCTGCCTTATAAAATCCAGGCATTTCCGCTGTCTCACCACCAATTAGTGCACAACCTGCTTGCAGGCAACCTTCTGCTACACCCTTAACAATATCAGCTACTTTTTGATGGCTCCAACCTTCCTACTGCTAAATAGTCAAGGAAAAATAGTGGTTCTGCACCACTTACCAAAATATCATTGGCACACATTGCGACCGCATCTATACCGATAGTATCATGTTTATCCATTTTAAATGCTAGATCTAACTTCGTACCCACACCATCAGTACCGGAAACTAAAATAGGTTGCTCATATTTTTTTCTTTATCAAAAGAAAAAAAGTCCGCCAAATCCGCCTAGGTCTGTCACCACTTCTTGACGAAAAGTCTTTTTTTAACATGTGGTTTCATAAGTTCAACCGATAAATTTCCATTATCAATATTTACACCAGCTTCACTATAACTCATTGGCTTATTGTTCATCTTCATTCTCCCTTATAATCCTTAGGTGTCCCCATATGGTATTTTCCATCAAGACAAGCTGTACAGAAATTCTCACTTCCTCCAACCGATTCCAATAATCCTTCTAAACTGAGAAAATGAAGTGAGTCAGCATTGATATATTTGGCAATTTCTTCAAGACTATGTGTCGCTCCTATCAATGTATCACGATTTCCTGTATCAATACCATAAAAAAACAAGAATGTGTTACTGGAGGACAGGTAACAAGAAAATGTACTTCTTTTGCGCCACTTTCTCTGAGACGTTCAATTAAGCGTTTACTCGTCGTCCCTCTGACAATTGAATCGTCAACAACGGCAACACGCTTCCCACCAATTTCTTCAAAAAAATTGGATTTAATTTTAAATTTACCATCAACTCACGTAAAGCTTGAGTTGGCTGAATAAATGTTCTGCCTGCGTAGCGATTCTTTAATATACCTTGTGTAAAAGTCAAACCTTGTGCCTCTGCAAATCCAATTGCAGCTGTTGTTCCTGAATCTGGTACAGGAATGACAATATCAACATCCAGTTTTTGGATTTCTTTTGCTAGTATTGCACCCATTTGACGACGTGTTACATTCACATTAATGCCATCTAAGGTACTATCAGGTCTAGCAAAATAGACGTATTCAAAGATGCAATGTGCTTTTTTAGGCTTTTCTTTAAACTCTGGCATATGGCTTGTTATGCCAGAATCATCAATGACAATAACTTCCCCTGGCAAAAGATCTCTAATAAATTCAGCACCTATCGTTGTTAAGGCACAAGATTCCGATGCCACAACATAGCCATCCTTATACTTTCCTAGACAAAGTGGTCTATTGCCATAAGGATCACGGGCAGCGTAAAGTTTATTCTTATTCAAGGCTACAAACGCATAGGAACCCCTTAAATCTGTCATAGCTTTCACTAAAGCTTGCGCTAAAGGAATATCGCCATATTGTGCCAGTAGATGTAAAACAATTTCTGTATCAACTGTCGCTTGAAATACTGCTCCATTGCGACTTAGTCTTTCTCTTAATTCTTCTGTATTCGCTAAATTCCCATTATGCGCTAAGGCAATCTGACCTTGCTCATAATAACCTACCATTGGTTGAACATTATTTTCTGTATTCTGTCCAGTCGTTGAATAGCGTACATGACCTATAGCAACATCACCTTTTAACTTTCCTAAATTATCCGTGTTAAAAACTTCTGTCACTAAGCCCAAACCTCTTTTATAGGCGATGCCATCCTCATTTTCTACTGCAATGCCGCAGCCTTCTTGACCACGATGTTGTAAGGCAAAAAGGCCAAAAATAAGTTAATTGAGCAACATCACAACCCTTTGCATAAATACCAAAAAAACACCACATTCTTCATGAATCTGTCCATCTTCACCGATAAACATCAGCTAGCCTCCAAATTAGTCTTCGTTAAGTTCTGCCTTCAAGCGTTTTAAGACTTCCTGATAAGCCTCTTCTACATTTCCAAGGTCTCGACGGAAACGATCCTTATCTAGTTTTTCATGAGTTGCCATATCCCATAAACGACAAGTATCAGGTGAAATCTCATCAGCTAAAATCACCTTACCATTAGGCAAACGTCCAAATTCGATCTTAAAAATCAACCAAAGTCAATCCACATTGTGCAAAAAAAGCTCTTTTAGGTATTCATTGATTTCAAAAAGCTTGTTTGGTGATTAGATCAAGTTCCTCTGCACTTGCTAAGCCAATTGCTTGAGCATGGTAATTATTAATCATAGGGTCACCTAGATCATCATTTTTTTATAGCAAAGTTCTAAAAATAGGTTGTGGTAAAACCTCACCTTCTGGTTTACCTAATCGCTTAGCTAAAGAGCCTGCAATAACATTACGCATAATCACTTCTAACATGATAATTTCAACTTTTTTTGACAATTTGATGCGTCTCGTCAACATACTCTACAAAATGATTTTTCAATACCATGTTTAGCAAGCTTTTTTTGAAAAATTAAAGTTGTAATTTGATTATTCATTACACCTTTTTGATGGATTTGTCCCTTTTTTTCTCCATTAAATGCTGTAGCATCGTCTTTATATTCAATCATATACAAATCTTCTTGATTGGTCTTAAATACTTTTTTAGCTTTACCTTCATAAAGTTGTTCTAATACTTGAATTTCCATAATGTTAGCCTCCCTATTTATACTAATCCCAAACGTTTAAAAATATCATCTACATGGCGAATATGATAATGATAGTCAAAAGCATCATCTATATCTTCTTTAGAAAGCACCTTAACAATCGCTTCATCACTTTCAATTAAATTTCTAAATGGCTTTTGCTCATCCCAAGATAAAGCTGTTTTAGGCTGAACAAGATCATAAGCACCTTCTCGGCTCATACCTTTTTCAATGAGTTTTAGCATTACCCTTTGAGAATAGATGAGTCCCAAGGTCTTATCCATATTTTTTTAAGCATATTTTCTGGAAAAAAACCGTCAATTCTTTAACAATCTTATTAAAAACGATTTAACATATAATCCAATACTATCGTTGCATCAGGGAAAATAATACGCTCAGCGGATGAATGAGAAATATCCCTTTCATGCCATAAAGCAATATTTTCGTAAGCTGTATGCATATAACCACGAAGCACTCTAGCAATGCCACACATATTTTCACAACCAATAGGATTGCGTTTATGTGGCATTGCCGAAGAACCTTTCTGCCCCTTGGCAAAATATTCTTCTACTTCTCGGCATTCACTTTTTTGTAAACCACGTATCTCAGTTGCAAAGCGTTCAATAGAGCTACCAATCAAAGCTAAGGTTGCAAAGTATTCAGCATGTAGGTCACGTGGTAAAACTTGAGTCGAAATTTCTTGCGCTCTAATCCCCAGTTTTTGACAAACAAAGGCTTCTACTTCTTGTGGTGTGTTGGCAAATGTCCCTACAGCACCACTAATTTTTCCTGCCTCGACAGCTTTAGCGGCATGTTCAAAACGCTCAATATTGCGTTTCATTTCGCTATACCATGTTGCAAGCTTTTAAACCAAAAAGTCGTAGGCTCAGCATGAACCCCATGAGTTCTACCCATCTGAACTGTATTTTTTTGTGCTCAATGGCTCTTTCTTTAATGGTTTCTAAAAGCATCATTAAATCTTTTTTTAGAATTTCATTTGCTTGACGAATTAGGTAGCCATAAGCCGTGTCAACAACATCAGTACTCGTTAGCCCATAATGCACCCATTTTTTTCTTCACCTAAACTCTCACTCACACTTCTGGTAAAAGCAACCACATCATGGCGTGTTTCTTTTTCGATTTCTAAAAATTCTACTAATATCAAATTTAGCATTTTTTCGAATCAATCTGACATCATCTTGTGGTATAACACCTAATTGACTCCATGCTCTCTGTAGCTAATATTTCAACTTCCAACCAAGCGCGATACTTATTTTCTTCAGACCAAATATTCGCCATTTCTTGACGACTATAACGCTCTATCATGAGCTTCCTCCTTAGACTATCTCTTTTACTAGCTCTTGTACCTTTTCATTTTTTAAGGCAACTTCTGCTGCCATCTCTAATCTATAATCATGTAGCTTTTTACTTAAATCTTCATCATTCAAAGCAAGCATCTGAATTGCTAAAAGTCCAGCATTTTTTGCCCCATCTAGAGCAACTGTTGCTACTGGAACGCCTGATGGCATCTGTACAATCGCATATAAGGCATCTAAACCATTTAAGGCAGTAGCATTAATCGGTACCCCGATGATTGGTAAGATTGTTTTTGCTGCTAAAACACCAGCTAAGTGTGCTGCTGCACCAGCACCAGCTATGATAACTTTAAGACCTCTTTTTTCTGCACTACTCGCATATTCTAAGGCAACTTCTGGTGTTCTATGTGCACTTGCAACTAAAACTTCATAGCTAACATCAAAAGCCTTTAAGACCTCACATGCTTTTTTTAAAACCTTGTAATCAGAGTCACTTCCCATCACGATTCCTACTTTTGTTTCCATCATCGATTTCCCCCTTATGCTTTTTAAAAATAAAAAGCCCAGACAGGTAGATTCCCTAACACTTTACAGGTTACTAGGAAACCTACCCGCCTGGGCTTTTATCCCTTCGGTGTAACGCCAAAATCAGGCGTCCATACCACTTGGTCAAGTCAAATACGCTCAACTCACCCTAGGTATGCTTTTCCCGCACATCGACATTTAATCCTAATATCTCATTACGGCAATTCTAATTCTTACAATTTCAGTCTAGCACAAGCATTTTTCTTTTTCAAGACTCAAGATAAAGTTAGTTGTTTCTAAACCTATTATTTCTGAACTACTTTATAATCATCTTGCCTCTTCTTGAAAAATGGATCTTAGTACTTGATAAATATATCTTACTAATATATTTTATTGCATATTTTTTTAACTATTATCAATAACTTTGCTAAGAAAAAGCGTCGCAAAAAAAGACAACTAAAAGAACAACAAAATCTGGTAATTCCGTTAATTGTGGCACACTATAAAATATCAAATAAATAATCATAGCATGGAATAAATATAAATCAAATTGACCCTGCTCTCGAATTTTTTTATGAAATGGCTGATTGTATACATCAGTTGTATCCCTAAAAAAAGCTTGCACTAAAGGATAATCTTCTAAATATACAATACTCAAAGCAAACAATGGAAAAATAATTTTTAAAGGAATCTTCCACTCTGCTTTCCATAACCTACCCAAATAAATATAGACCAAAGCACCGGAAAAATGAAATGGCATCATAAATACCTTAAAACCATAGTAATAAATAAAAAAATAGAAAAATAGAAAAACCTACTATTAAAGGTATCTTATCCATCATGCGTACAAAAAAATTAACGCAAAAGCTAAGGTATATAAAAACCAAAGATGTCGACTATTTTGATTCCAAAGAATCTCATAAAGATTCTGCCATCTCCATAATTTCATATACATCAAGGTTGGCATGACAAAAACAAAAAACGTCACAACATATGGTAACAGTAATCGCTTGACTTTAGAATAAAAAAATGCCCTAAATTGACTTTGATTATGATAGACCATGCCTGAAATAAAGAAGAAAGCTGGTATATGAAAGGTGTATAATGCATATTGCATATATTCAATGGTTTCATCTTCTCTAAAGGGTATGACACTCTTGCCTGGTACAAAAAAGACCATAACATGACCTAGCACAACAAGGTAGGTGCATAAAATACGCATGTTATCTATCGCACTATTTCTCTTTATCATTCATCCTCCTTTATAAGGCTAATAATTGACTTTTTTTCACTAATACTTTGCTGATAATGTTTTTATATAGTCTCTCATATTACGATAATTTAGTATGGTTACCATTTTATCTTTAGTTAATAATTTACTTGTTGCACCCATGCCCAAGCCTAAAAATAGGGTATCGCCCTGTCATCATTAAGACATTATAGCTATTATAACCTTCCTTAGAAAAACCAATATTTTTCAAATGGAGCAACCATTCTTTTTTTGTCTGTAAAGATAATATGGCTGATAATTATTCCAATTGAGATAATCATAGGTAAATTGCCACATTTGACTGATTGTAGAAATATCTAAATTATCATTTGCCCTCATTGTGGTAATAACCTCTAGCACCTCGTTTGGCACAAAGCGTATGTATCGTAATAAAATGAGGGGCTAGCCCCAAAACTTCACTTAAAGTATTATGATATTTTTTTGATTTTTCATCTATCAAACCAATAATTAAATCAACATTCACCTTCGCTTCAGTGTATTGATTAACTTTTTTTCGAAAGCATGGTAAAAATCGGCCCTAGTATGTCGCCTATTAATCTTCAATAAAGTATCATCATGTAATGTCTGAGGATTAATGCTTAAGTGAGTTGTACCAAAGTGTGACAACACGCTCAATTTTTCCTCTGTTATGAGTTCTGGACGTCCCATTTCTATTGACAACTCATAATTTTGCTTTAGCTGAAAATATTTAACTATTGTGCTAAGCAATTGATTCATTTCATCAGCTTCTAGGATTGCAGGTGTCCCTCCACCAATATAAATTTGTCCTATTGTTTTATCCTCAAACAGACTTTTGCTTAAGATAATTTCCTGATGCAATACCTTGAGATAATCCTTTATCAACTGTCTAGAAGATTTGGACACAATAGTGGGAAATGAACAATAGTTACATCGACTTGGGCAAAAAGGAATATTAATGTACAACCCCATATGATCTTTATAGTCCTCTAGCAATTTTTTTCCTCAACCTCATTAATTTTTTTATTGCTAAATTGGCACGAAATGGTGTGGTATCAAAGTTTTTTTGATAATATAAAAGTTTTTTTCTGTTTCTGAAAGATGGCCTAATTTTTTTAATGGGCTCATCGGACGAACTGCAACCAGACTTCCCCAAGGTAAGGGATAAAGTAAGGTCTTCATTAAAGTGTAAAATGCATGTTTTATTCCTGTTATTGTTGTTTCCGTTAATGTGACCGCACCATCATAATAAATTTTTTTATGATGCTCTCTTACACTGAGAAATAATTCATCTTTTTTTAATATTAATTAAATAATAATCACCCTGCGGATTTTTTATGCTTCACAAAAAGTATAAGAAGGATAATACTCTTGTAGTATTTCTACAATTTTTCTTGTAAAATTTGTCATCAGACACAATGACATAAATTTCTTTTTCCCTCACAATTGCCACCCCATATGAATGTTTTTATACTTTTTGTCATTTTAAAAATTTACTGTTAACAAGTAAGCTTCCACCTCTGTCACCTATTTTTTTAACCTGAATGCTTGATGACACTTAAAAAAATGCTGTCCCATACTGCTTTTAACTTTTTCTGTCCAACACCTGTGATATCTAAAAAAATCCTCATTTGATTTTTGGTTTGCGTTTTTGCCATTTCTTCCAGTGTTTTGTCAGAAAAGATTAAATATGGCGCCAATTCTAAATTAGTTGCTATTTTTCTGCTCTCAAAATCTTAAGCTGAGAAAAAAAGCGTCTTATCTAGATATAGTGCTTCTGTCAACACCTTATTTTTGAGAGAGTTCTTTATTAATATAAAGTTTCTGTTGTTTAAACAGTATTTCTTCAGACTGTTGTCTAAGCTTTAACTGTGGATATTCTTCACCAGAAATTTTTAAATAACCCTCATAAACCAATAAAGAGATGATATCCCGAATATCTTCTACTTGATAAGTTTTTCATGAGTCCATAGGTGGATAGATTATTTAAGGCTAAACGTCTCACTTTCTCATTATTTGCCCCTTTAAGACAATCAACTATACTACTCATTCCATATTGTTGCCCACTACGTGCTACTGTACTTAAAATCATTTGGGCTTCCTTGGTAATATCAGTCTTGACAAAATCTCCTACACAAGTCGTACAGTCTCCACAAGACTCAATATGGTCACCAAAATAATTTAAAATATATTGTCTTAAACAACTTGTTGTATAGGTATACCCTATCATTTGTTGTAATTTTTCTTGTATCTTAGGTTGTTTTGATTTTTCCACAAAAAATTTTGCTACAATAATATCTTGTGCTGAAAAAAGTAATATTGCCTCTGCTTTTGCACCATCTCGTCCTGCTCGTCCTGCCTCTTGATAGTAGCTTTCTATGCTTTGAGGCATATTGTAGTGAATCACCTGTCGTACATTAGATTTATCTATACCCATACCGAAAGCATTAGTGGCAACAATAATTGTTTTTTTCTATCAAAAAAATAAAAATCATCTTGGCTTTTTTTCTCTCTTCTTTGGATAAACCTGCATGATAATAAGTTACTTCAAAATAATGATCCTTTAAAAAAATGATAAATTTCCTCTACACGCTTTCGTGTATTACAAAAATATAATCGTTGATAAGTCATGATTTAAATTTTTTGAGTAACCATTTACGCTTATCCTTAGGTTTATATAGAGAAAAAAAGATATTTTTCTCTATTAAATCCACCCAAATGTACAAGAGGATTTTTTTAAATTTAATTTATCAATAATATCTTTTTTTACAGCATTTGTTGCTGTTGCTGTAAAAAGCACAAACAGAAAGCGAAGCATTAATCCTATCAATGCTCTCTCGTATTGTAAGATAGCTTGGTCTAAAAATCATGTCCCCACTGAGAAATGCAGTGAGCTTCATCTATTGCTACAAAAGATAGCTTAATATGCTTTAATAACTGAATGAAATAATTGATAGAAAAACGTTCGGGAGAAATATATAAAATTTTTAACTCGCCCTTTAAAAGTGAATCTATAATATTCTGCTCCTCATGTTTTTCTAAATTACCATGTAAACATTGTGCTGGAATACCTAAAACTTTAAGTTCATCTACCTGATCTTTCATTAGTGAAATCAAAGGCGAAATAACCAAAGCTGTTCCTTCTAGGAGCAAGGCAGGTAGTTGATAACATAGAGATTTTTCCTCCACCTGTTGGCATCACAACTAAAGCATCTTTTTGTGCTAAGATGGTCTCTACAATTCTTCTTTGTCCAGGCCGAAAAGTCGAATAGCCAAAATAATCTTTTAATGTTTCTTCCAAATTATCAATACTTACTCACTCCCTTTCCAAAATAAAGTATATCATACAAACTTTTGCAAAAAAATCCTTTCTTTAAAGCTTGACAAAATTGTAAAAAAAGCCCTTAGGATAATAAAAAAATATAAGTTAGATAGAGGTTGCGTTTGACAATAGTATCCTTACTGATGAACCAAGATCAGATGATGTAAGGAGAACGGGGAAAAACGCCGAAGGAACTTAGTACTTGGCACTAAGTTTACTGGGCATAGGGTGAATAATCTTATGACTGTCATCATTTTGATGGCGAGCTATCAGAAATTGATAAAAAAAAGCTCTCCATACATTTTTGGAGAGCTTTTTTTATTTCTGACCTCTATTTTATTTTTTTAAAGGAGGAATTTTTTTATGTCAATTTTTACTGGATCAGCTGTCGCTTTAGTTACACCATTCAAGGAAAAATGGTGAAGTCGATTATACTTCACTAGATAACTTAATTGAATGGCAAATCAGTGAAGGCACTGATGCTTTTGTCATTTGTGGTACAACTGGTGAAGCCTCTACCTTAACAGAGGAAGAACATATCGATGTAATTGCTCATGCAACTCGCACGATTGATAAAAAGACGTCCTGTTATTGCTGGAACTGGGGCTAATGATACCAAAACGGCAATTGAACTTTCAGTATTAGCTGAAAAAGCTGGCGTTGATGCACTTTTAGTCGTCACGCCATACTATAATAAAAGCAACACAAAAAAAGGCTTGATTCGTTATTTTTACGGAAATTGCCAATGCTGTTACTATTCCAATTATACTCTATAATGTCCCGAGCCGTACAGGTTGTAATATTTTACCAGAAACCGCACACTATCTTGCAGAACACGTCAGTAATATTGTTGGTATTAAAGAAGCCTCTGGTAATATTAGTCAAATTGCTAAGCTCATGAGTTTGGTTGATGATGACTTTACACTTTATAGTGGTAATGATGATCAGAATGTTCCTATCCTCTCTCTTGGTGGAAAAGGTGTCATTTCTGTTTTTGGCAAATGTTGCACCTAAAAAAAGACACATGAGATGGTTATGAATTATCTTAACGGTAATACAACCACTTCATGCCAACTCCAATTGGAAGCCTTTAACTTGATTGAAGCGCTATTTTGCGAAGTCAATCCTATTCCTGTCAAGAAAGCTGTTTCCCTTTATAGGCTTTTGGCACAAGTTATTTGACGTTCTCCTTTGTATGAAATAGAAACAGAAAATGAAAAACGCTTAACTCAAGCAATGAAAGATTATCACTTGCTTGTTTAATTTGCTAAGAATAATTTTTATATGTTACAATCGGGGCAAAATATTGCATCGGAGGTCCTACCATTGAAGAATTTTTTTGCCCTTATCTTCATATTCTGTTTAAGTTTTAGCTTGGTTGCTTGCCAATCATCAAAATCTGCCGATTCCGCTCAAGAAGCTAGCACTAAGTCCTACAAAATAGGCGTACTCACCATTGATGATAGTTTACCTTTTCATGTTGCTGATAAAGAAGGTTTGTTTAAAAAAGCTGGATTAAATGTGGAAATCATCCCATTTAAGAGTAGCCAAGAAGAAGCTCAAGCCTTCGAAAGTGGTGAATTGGACATGATTATGAATGATATGATTGTGCAATCTACCCTTAAAAAAGCAGGCATTGATACCAAAGTCATTTCGATTGCATTTGGTGCAACAAAAACAGAAGGTCGTTTTGCTGTATTAGCAAAAAAAGATAGCGAAATAAAAAAACCTGAAGATTTTTATGGCAAGAAAATCGCTATCTCTACCAATACTATGATGGAGTATCTTATTGAAAGTTATTTTAATGATGCCCTAAAACTTGATAGCACAAAAATAACTTTTGTTAATATTCCTAATCTTGGTACTAGACTTGAGACCTTGTTATCAGGAAAAGATATCGATGGCGCTATTCTCCCAGATCCTTTGGCAAGCTTAGCGGCTTTACAAGGCGCTAAAGTTATCATTGATGATACTACGCTTAACGATAATTATTCTCAATCTGTACTTCTTGTGAAAGATTCTACTATTCAAGAAAAGAAACAACAAACTAAATTGGTGCTTGATAAGGTTTACCAGGCAATGAATGAAATTAATCAAAATCCAGAAAAATATCAAGCAATAGAGAGAGAATTTTCACGTATTCCAGAACCATTAACAGACGCCTATCCAATGCCAAAATACACACCTAAAGCCCTTCCTACTGAAGAACAAGTTGCTCGTATTCAAGCATGGCTCGTGAAAAAGAATCTCATCGAAAAAAAGAATTTAGTTATACAGATATGGTTGATAAAGAATTTATAGGGGATTAAGATGACAACGCTTTATACTATTTCTAATATTACTTTCTCCTATGATACGACTAGCCACTCAAAGATCAATGCTTTGAGTGGCTTATCTTTGTCTATCAATCATGGAGATCGAATTGCTATTTTAGGTTTATCAGGATCTGGTAAAAGTACTTTTTTTAAAAATGCTCGGCGGCTTACTGATGCCTTCATCTGGTCATATCTACTATAGTTCTAAGCCCTTGCTTACACCACCAGATGATGTCTCCCTACTCTTACAAAGCTATGGTTTATTTCCTTGGAAAACCGTGGAAGAAAATCTTATTCTACCACTACTTTTTAAAAAAATTACCCTATAATGAGGACTTAATTTTTATATTGGTTAAAGGCTTTTAGGACTAGAAAATAAAAAGAAAGACTTACCCGAAAAAAACCTTTCCGGGGGACAAAAACAACGCCTTGCACTCGGTCGCTCTATCATTACTAATCCAAATTGTCTTCTGCTTGATGAACCCTTTTCAGCACTTGATACCTTAACAAAAGAAGATCTACTCCAGTTTACATTAAATCTTATTTTTAAAAAAAGAATATTACGCTTATTACTGTTACACATGATATTAAGGAAGCTATCTATCTTTCTTCACACATCTTAATTTTCAACCAAGAAAAAAACACCTCTATCTTAAAAAAATCCCTTAACTGATGAAGATAAGTTAAATGAAAATCAACGTTACTTGGATTTTTGTCCATGAATTAAAGTCATACTTACGAGGAGAAACTTATGCTCAAGAATAAATCCCTTCTTACACTTCTTGCAAGTTTAACTTTAATTTTTCTTATGGTTTATCACTAGTATCCTCATCCATAAACCCTTTTTTTCCCCCACCATCGAGTGCATTTATGGGCTTAATCATTCTGATTACTAAGGAACATTTACTTTTTTTCACTTTTTTTCATTTCCTTATACCGTATTCTTATTAGTGCGCTTATCTCCTTAAGTATTGCCGTTCCCCTAGGTATTCTCATGGGGAGAAAAGAAAAATATTGATAATTTTATTATGCCCTTTATCTCCATTTTATACCCCTTGCCTAAGATTGTTTTTCTTACCAATCTTTATTGTCTTACTGGGTCTAGGTAATGCACCTAAAAATCCTCATTATTACCTTAATTATCACCTTCCAAATTTTTAGTTGTTGTCAGAGATGGAGTAAGAAAAAAATTCCAAAAGAATATTTTTACCAGTTTTCTCACAATAAGTTCCAATCACTGGGCAATGATAAAACACCTTATTTTTTTCCTTGTATTCGTGGTGATATTATTACATCACTGAGAATTAGTGTTGGTTCGGCAATTGCTGTCTTATTTTTTTGCAGAAACCTTTGTTGCCTATGATGGTCTTGGTTATGTCATCCTCTATCATATGGAGGCACGTAATTATTCTCTTATGTATGGTGCTATTATTGCGATGAGCATCTTAGGCATCTCCCTATATGCGCTATTATCAAAATGCGAAAAACATTACACCAAATGGCAATAATATGCTTTAAAATAAAAAACACACCTTTTTTGATATGTACCCAGAATCCTGGACACATGTTATGAACTAAGCGGAAGACAAGGATGCTAACCTGTATTTTTACAGGTGGCATCCATTTTGTTTTTCTCTGTATTCTTTCATTGTTGTAATAACTTATGTATTCATCTAATGCTCTTGAAAAGCTATCAAATGAAACATATTCTTTCTCACACCCATAGTACATCTCATTCTTTAGTCGACCAAAGAAGGTTTCCATAATGCAATTGTCTATGCAATTACCACGTCTAGACATTGATTGGATAATTCCTCTGTTTTTCAGTTCTTGGCGATAGTACATATGTTGATATTGCCATCCTTGATCTGAATGAAATATTAATCCTGTAAGTGATTTAAACTTCTTAAATGCTTTATCTAGCATTCTCTTGATTTGATTTAGGTTTGGACTCACTGACAAATCATATGAAATAACTTCATTTGTGTACATATCAATTATCGGAGAGAGGTAGCACTTTCCCCACGAAAACTTAAACTGGGATACATCTGTTGTCCACTTCTGAAGTGGTGCTGTTGCTGTAAAGTCTCTATTTATTATGTTTGCTACAACTTTACCAACTTCCCCCTTGAATGAATGATATTTTTCCTTAGGTCTTTTACCTTGCAATCCAAGTATGTGCATAATGCGTTGTACTCTTTTGTGATTAACACTATTTCCACGTCTTAAGAGTTCTCTATGCACTCTCCTGACGCCATACCTACCTTTGTGCTGGTTAAATATTTTCTTGATTTCCTCAGTAAGTTCAGCATTTCTAAAACCTATAGTGTCAACTTTACTGATTTCATAGTAGTAAGTTGATTTTTGGCATCTTTAAGCCCTTAAGTAGGTGCTTTAATTGGTATCCTTCTTCTCTGAGTTCTTTGATAATCGCTGCTTTTTTTCGCCTTGAGTTGCGCAGCCCATCTTTCTTGCTCTCAAGGCGATCCTTTTTTTACTACTTCAATCTCTGCTTTCATTGTCTCAACTTCTGCTCTTAGTCTAATTAACTCTTCGCGTTCTGATTCACTTAAAGGCTTAGGCTCAATAGTTTTCTTTTTTTCATATCAGTTTTATTGCTCTTTCGACCTTTCTGTTTATTTACAAGCCCATTGTAACCTAATTCTTTGTATTTGCGAACCCAAGTATATAACAGTCCATGACTAATACCTACAGAAATAGCAACTGATTTGTTGGATTGTCCTGCTAGAACTCTTGCAAACCAATTCATATTTCATCTCAGGGCTCCACACTTTGTTGTTCCCTAAATGCTTTTAAGCCATCTGCTCCATTTTGTTCTTCAATGCGAGACCATTCTCGGATCATATGGCGAAAGTTTGTCGTTTTTATTCCTTTTGGTGTTTCAACCCAGATTCCTTGTCGATAAAATTCGATACACTCTAACTTATACTCATGACTATATCGCATAAAAATACCCTCCTTACTGGCTGTCCAGTAAAGAGGGTACATATCATTTTCAAGGTGTGTTTTTTATTTTTCATTATTTATCCGCTTCCTTAGAAAGCTTGGCAATGAGACCTGCTGAAGCAATTAAGGCAATTAAGTTTGGTATTACCATTAATCCATTGAAGAAATCAGATAACGCCCAGACTAAATTTACTTTAAAGCCTGAACCTAAAAAAAGATACATAAAACAACTAAAGCACTGTAAAATGGTATCGCTTTTTCACCAAGTAGATAACGTACATTTGCCTCTCCAAAGAAATACCAGCCTACAATGGTTGAAGAAGCAAAGAAAAGCATGGTGATTGCTATAAACACCTTTCCAGCAAAACCAAAAGTTGTTTCAAAAAGCAGCTTGAGTTAAAGCAACCCCCTCTAATGTGCCAGCAAAGCCTTGAGGAAGCACCCCAGTGACTAAAAATTACTAAAGTTGTCATTGTTAGGATAATAAAGGTATCAACAAAAAGCCCTGTAATTGCAACATAGCCTTGTTCCGTAGGATGTTTTACCCTTGCTAGTGCATGAGCATGAGGTGTTGAACCCATACCGGCCTCATTAGAGAAAAGACCTCTAGCAACCCCATAACGAATTGCCTGTTGTACGCCTATTGCTGCACCACCACCAACTACAGCAGATGGATTAAATGCCCCAATAAAAATATCATGAAAGGCTTGAGGAATATGAGAAAAATTGAGAATTAAAATGATAATACCACCAATAAGATAAAAAAAGCACATTAACGGCACAACTTTTTCGGTAAAATAGACAATGCGTCGCACACCACCAAAAAAAGACCACAGCTGCTATAACCGCTACAATCGCACCAATAATCAGTGGATTAACACTTGGAAGGACTTCTTTAAAAGCATTTCCAATAGAATTTGACTGCACCATGTTACCCATGAATCCTAGTGCCAAAGTAATTAAAATTGCAAATATTGCTGCCAATACTTGACCAAATTTGCCTTTAAAGCATGCTTTTATGTAATAAACTGGACCACCAACGATCCTGCCATTTTCTAATGTAATGCGTGTTTTTTGCGCTAAGGTTGCTTCTGCATATATTGTTGCCATTCCAAAAAAATGCACTAACCCAAATCCAAAAATATTGCCCCTGGACCACCAAGAATTAATGCTGTTGCCGCACCTGCAAGATTACCAGTACCAACTTGAGCAGCAACTGCTGTACTCAAAGCCTGAAAGGAGCTCATCCCATCGTGACCAGCTTTTTTCCCATGTAAACTAATACCACCAAAAACCTTCCTCATCCCTGTACCAAATTTTCTAATTTGAACAAACCCTAGACGGAAAGTAAAAAATATTCCTGTTCCTACTAAAACATACACCAACAAACTAGACCATAAAAAAACCACTGAGTTCATTGATCTTGTTATAAAGATCATTGTTAAAAAAATCAAAAAAACTGCTGCAATAGACTCATTGCATGACCTCCTTTAATTAAAAATAATAAATTATGATAAAGCCAAAATGAATTATAGCATCTTCCATGATTAGCGTACATAAGTTTTTTAAAGGGACAAACATCTTTCTTACTTAAATAAAACTTATTATTCTAATAATCTAAAACCCTATTCTTTCAACTTAAATGATATAAAAGTTCTTTTTTAACTATACTAGATGATAAATCAACTCATTTTTTATTGGCTATTTTTACGCTATCAATTTTATTTTTTTCCTTATCTTTTTGTATTTCATATTGATTATATAAGGCCGTTTTTATTTTTACATCTATCTTTTTTTAATACTATATAATAGCCTAAACTGTCAGACAATTTAAACAGTTTCTAGAATGCTTTACAAAAGGCTTCTTTAAAAATAAGGGGGTATTTAAATGAGTCGTTTGTTAATTCCATCCCAGGATAAGGCACAAATGGTGGTTGAATCGCTCTATCAAGATTTAGAACGTCGTATTATTGCTAGTCCTCCAGGTCTTTGCCCTGTTGATATGACTGAATCTTTTTTAAAGCTTTCTCATGCCCAATCTTGCGGAAAGTGCGTGCCTTGCCGTGTTGGTCTAGGTCAATTACAAAAATTGCTTCATGATGTATTAGAAGAAAAAGCGAGCCTTGAAACTATTGATGTTATTGAAGAAACTGCTCAAGCTATTGTTGAAAGTGCAGACTGTGCTATAGGTTTTGAGGCTGCTAGAATGGTACTTCACGGTCTGGAGGGATTCCGTGAAGACTATATTGCACACGTTACAGGTGGCTCATGTATGGCCAATCTTGAACAGCCTGTCCCTTGTGTTTCAATGTGTCCTGCCCATGTGGATATTCCAGGCTATATCGCCTTAGTAGAAGCTGGTCGTTACGCTGATGCTGTTCGTCTGATTCGAAAAGATAACCCTTTCCCATCTGCTTGTGGTCTTATCTGTGAACATCCTTGTGAAGCACGTTGTCGTCGTAATATGATGGATGATGCTATTAATATTCGTGGTATGAAACGTTTTGCTTGCGAAAAAGCTGGCTATGTTCCAGCACCAACACCTACTGAAAAAACAGGTAAAAAGGTGGCTATTATTGGTTCTGGTCCTGCTGGACTCTCAGCAGCCTACTATCTTTCTATCATGGGACATGATGTCGTTGTCTATGAAAAACAACAACGCTTAGGTGGTATGCTTCGCTATGGAATTCCTAGCTATCGTTTACCACGTGAGTTTTTTTAGATGCAGAAATTGACGTTATTTTTATCTACTGGTGTTGAAGTCAAACGTGGCGTAGATGTTGGTACCGATATTACCATTGATCAATTACAAAAAAAGAATACGATAGTGTCTTTGTCGCTATCGGAGCTCACGATCATAAAACTTTTAAATATTGAAGGTGAAGATTTAGAAAATGTCACTAATGCTGTTAAATTCTTACATGATATTGGTGATGAAATCTTCCCAGATTTAAAAGGTAAGAAAGTCGCTGTTATTGGTGGTGGAAACGTTGCTATGGATGTTTGTCGCTCTTCTGTCCGTCTTGGTGCAGATCAGGTTTATTGTATCTATCGACGTCGTGTTGAAGATATGACAGCTTTGAAAGAAGAAATTGAAGGTGCTATCGCGGAAGGAGTAGAAATCTTATCCTTACAAGCACCTAGTAGAATAGAAGGCAAAGATGGCAAAGTATCTGCGCTTTGGGTACAACCTCAAATTGTTGGTGCAATGCGTGGTGGTAGACCATCTCCAAAAAATGCTACCTGCCCAGAAGAAAGAATAGAATGTGATATTGTTATTGTTGCAATTGGTCAAGCAATTGGAACAACTTCCTTTGAAGCTGCGGGCCTTCCTGTAAAGCACAATACTTTTGCTGCTACTGATACCCTTGCTTTTAAAGATTTACCTGGTGTTTTTGCTGGTGGTGACTGTACAACTGGTCCAGCAACTGTTATTAGGGCGATTGCTGCTGGTAAAGTTGCAGCTGCAAATATTGATGAATATCTCGGTTTTTATCATGAAATTACTAGTGGTGTTGATGTTCCAGAACCACTACATATTGATAGACGTCCATGTGGTCGTGTCAATATGAAAGAACGTAAGGCTTATGATAGAAAAGATGATATGTTGCCAATGGAGCTTAATATGAGTGACGAAGAGGCAAAACAAGAATCTCGTCGTTGCTTACGCTGTGATTTTTATGGTTATGGTGTGCTTAAAGGAGGGAGAAATCGATCATGGTAAGATTATTTATTGACAGTGAAGTCGTTCATGTTGAAGAAGGAACTACCATACTCGAAGCTGCAAGAAAAATTGGTATAGATATTCCAACCCTTTGCTATTTCAAAGATCTTAATGAAATTGGTGCTTGTCGTATTTGTGTTGTTGAACTTGCAGGAACAGAAAGACTCATCTCCTCTTGTAATACCCTAGCAGAAGAAGGTATGGAAATTTATACCAATACCGAAAAAGTTAAACGTGCTAGAAAAGTTAATATGGGACTAATTCTCTCTCAACACAATGGTTACTGCCCAACTTGCGTTAGAAATGGAAACTGCCAGTTACAAACAACAGCTTCCAATTTAGGTATGAATGGTACGCCATACAATTTAGATATTCCACAATTTAAGTGGAATGAGAAAGTTCCTCTAATTCGTGATGATAGTAAATGTATTAAATGTATGCGCTGTATTCAAGTGTGTGATAAAGTACAAGATCTAAACATCTGGGATACAATATATTCAGGTAGACGTACCTCTGTCGGAGTATCCTGTAATCGTACCATTGAACAAGCAGATTGTGCTTATTGTGGACAATGCATTACCCATTGTCCAACAGGTGCCCTTAAAGAACGTGATGATATTAGTAAAGTAATTCGAGAAATTGATCTTGATAAAAAGATTCCAATTATTCAAATTGCACCATCTGTTCGCGTTGCTTGGGGGAACATTATGGTCTTGAACGTGGCTTTGCTAATGATAAACGTCTTGTAGCGGGGTTGCGTCGTCTAGGGTTTTAAATATATCTTTGATACCGATTTTTTTCTGCTGACCTTACCATTATGGAAGAAGCAACAGAATTCCTAGAACGTTTTTCAAAGTGGTGAATTAAAAGATTATCCGATGTTCACTTCTTGTTGTCCAGGTTGGGTGAGATTTATGAAATCTCAATATCCACATCGTGTAAAATATCTCTCAACTTCAAAATCACCTCAACAAATGTTTGGTGCTGTAACTAAGACTTATTACGCTCAACTATTAGGTGTGTCTCCAGAAGATCTTTTTCCTCGTCTCTATCATGCCATGTATTGCTAAAAAAACATGAATGTGCACTCCCAACAATGAAAAGCTCAGGCTTCAACACACCTGATGTTGATGTTGTCTTAACAACACGTGAATTAGTACGTTTACTACGCTTATCAAATATCAATCCTATGCGACTTGAAGAAGATGAATTTGATGCACCTCTCGGAGAAGCTAGTGGTGCTGGACATATCTTTGGAGCTACTGGTGGCGTTATGGAAGCAGCCCTTCGTTCTGCTTATTATTTTTGTCACAAGTGAAAATCCACCTATAGATGCCTTTAAGAATGTTCGTGGTCTTGATGGTTGGAAAGAAGAAACTTTTGACATTAAAGGTACTAAAGTTAGAGTTGCTGTCACTAGTGGTCTTGCTAATACAAGAAAGCTTATGAAAGCGCTAGAACGTGGTGAAGTCTCCTACGATTTTGTAGAAGTTATGGCTTGCCCTGGCGGATGCGCTGGTGGTGGCGGACAGCCTATTAAAGAAGGCAGCGAACTTGCAGGTGAACGTGGTGAAGAACTTTATGCTTATGATGAACGTTCTGCTATCCGCTTTTCTCATGAAAATCAATCCATTCAAAGTCTCTACAAAAACTTCTTGGATAAGCCTTGCTCCCATTTAGCACATGATATTCTACACACAGATCATGAAGCTTGGGATATGCCAGTTTCTCCAAGACTTGGTCTAAAAAGATTATGAAGTTTGCGAACTTTGCCGATAAAAAGAAGCCCAAATTGGGCTTCTTTTTTTATCTAATTCTAGCTAACCACCAAGGTAGGAATCTTAGTAATAGTAAGTAGTTTTTTTGTCACACTACCCACAAGCATACGCTTTAGAGAAAGACCTGTGCCTTCAGTTCCTATGATAATTAAACTAACATCATGCTCTCTAGCATAATTATCAATTTCATCAGGTACACCTGAATGACCTACAAGAATTTCTAAAGTCACTCTATCTTGATACTCTCCAAATTCTTCTTTGCACTTTTTCTAAAAAAAGAAATTTGACTAGCTTTTTCATCATCAAAATTCTTCTTTTCCACTTCACAACCCACACGTACTTGGGAAGTATCTAAATTTGGAATCACTTGTAACAAAGTAACCTTAGCATCAAGAGCTTTTTGCCATTTTAACCCCTTCACGAATCGTTGCAAAAAGCATGCTCAAAGGAACCATCCAATGGAATCAAAATATGTGACATAATCAACGCCTCCTGTTAATTTAATAAATTATTTTTTTATTTATTGTATCATACTTTTTACCATTTGTAGAGTCTTTTTATTCATTTTTTTCAAAAAAATAAGAAAAAAATTATATCATTTGACAAATTTTTTATAATCATAACATGTTTGATTAGAAAATATTTTAATAAATTATTTTTTTATTTTTTTATTAATTAATTAGATCAAAAAGCTACTCATAATACTCATAAAAAAATCCAGATTCTCTACCATTTTGAGAGAATCTGGATTTTTTTATTATCTAACGACTAAGACAGGTATGTCAACACTTGTGAGGACTTTTTTTAGCCACACTACCAACAAGTAGACGTCTCATAGCGGACCCTAGTCCTTGAGATCCCATAATGATATAATCAATATCACTCGTTTCTACCATATCGATAATCACACTTGAAATCGGCCCTATCGCGACTTGAACGGAAACTCTATCTTTATCTTCACCAAATTCTTCACGATAAGCTTCTAACATACGCTCACTTTTTTTCTTTTTTTCAGCCTCAATTGCATTTTTGCATCATAATTGAACCATTGGTCATCATCTCTCCCTCTGGATGAGATAAAACATAAAGGAGGGTAAATTTAGTCTCCTTAAATGCTTTCGCAAAACTAATCGCTTGTTCAATTGAATGCTTCGATGTTGCTGATCCATCAAGTGGTAGTAAAATGTGTCTCATTGTAATCCATCCTCTCTTTTATAAACGCATCTTAAAATCTTGATACCCAAACTCTTGTAATATTTTAATATCGCCTTCAATGGTCTTTAATGCAATGCTTGGTAAAGGCATGCCATTAAAAGTATTCGTCTTTACCATAGTATATAGTGCCATATCTAAAAAGCTCAACTCTTGTCCAACTTCTAATGGCTTAGAAAAACTATAATCACCTATAATGTCCCCAGCTAAACAACTCGGTCCTCCAAGACGATAAGTATACTGGTACTCATCTGCTTCGCCACTACCTAAAAGCGGTGGACGATAAGGCATTTCAATGACATCCGGCATATGACAAGTTGCTGATGTATCTAAAATTGCTATATCAATTTCATTGTGCAAAATATCTACTACCCTGCACTCTAGCGAACCTGCGTTAAGCACAACTGCCTCACCTGGTTCAATATAAATCTCTAAATGGTATTTTTTTCCTTAAAGTGACTAATACACTCACACAACAAGTCGAGATTATAATTCTTTTCTTGTAATATGATGTCCGCCACCAAAATTGAGCCATTTCATCTGGTGAAGCAACTCACCAAAATCACGTTCAATCACCTCTAAGGTTGCTTTTAATGGCTCAGCATTTTGCTCACAAAGGGTATGAAAATGCAAACCCTCTATCCCCTCAAGATTTTTTCCAACAAAGTCTTTTTTTAAAATACCTAGCCTAGAACCGCTAGCACAGGGGTCATAAATCTCATGACCATCTTGAGTAGAAAATGCTGGATTAATACGCAATCCACAACTAATATTTCTTGATAATGCTTTTTCTTTATATTTTTCCCACTGGCTAAAAGAATTAAAGCTGATATGATCAACATAAGTCAATAATTCATCAAAAGTATCCTCATCATAACCCGGAGAAAAAACATGGGTTTCTCCACCCATCTCTTCATGACCTAGCCTAGCTTCATAAAGACCACTTGCTGTTGTACCAGAAAGATACTGTCTGATCAAAGGATAAGTTTGATATATTGAATAAGCCTTTTTGTGCCAATAAAAATTTTTTTGCACCTGTCTTATCCATCACATCACGTAAAATCTGACAATTGGCTTGAATTTTTGCTTCATCAATTAAAAAATATGGTGTTTTTAACATTAGTCAACCAACTCTGGATTATGATCTTCTTGCCAAGGTAAGCCCCACTCATTAAGCGCTTCCATAAATGGATCTGGATCAAACTCTTCTATATTAAAGACGCCCTCACCTTTCCAGATACCTTTTTATCATAAGCATTGCCCCAATCATTGCAGGTACACCTGTAGTATAACTTACTGCTTGAGAACCAACTTCTTTATAGCACGCTTCATGATCACAGATGTTATAAAGATAATAGGTTTTATCTTTACCATCTTTCTTGCCTCTGAAAATACAACCAATATTAGTTTTGCCCTTGGTGCGTTCTCCTAGGCTTGCTGGATCTGGTAAAACAGCCTTTAAAAAAATTGAAGTGGAACAATTTCTTTCCCTTCATACATAATTGGCTCAATAGATGTCATACCTACATTTTTCAAGACATTTTTAAATGCGTTAAATAGCTTTCACCAAAAAGTCATAAAAGAAACGAATGCGCTTGATTCCTTTGATATGAAGTGCAAGAGACTCAAGCTCTTCATGATGAAGAAGATACATGTCTTTTTTCACCAACTTCAGCAAAATGATATTTTTCGGTGAATCTCCATGGGCTTTGTCTCTATCCATTTTCCATCTTCCCAGTAGCTACCATTTGCACTAACTTCCCTAATATTAATTTCAGGATTAAAGTTTGTTGCGAAAGGATAACCATGATCTCCACCATTGCAATCTAAGATATCAATGTAATCAATCTCATCAAATTCATGTTTTTTTGTGCATAAGTAGAGAAAACACTTGTCACACCTGGATCAAAACCACTACCCAAAAAGTGCCATAATTCCGGCTTCTTTGAAGCGTTCTCGGTAATCCCACTGCCACTTATACTCAAATTTTGCTGTATCTTCTGGCTCATAATTTGCTGTATCAAGATAGTTGGTCTTTGTTTGTAAACAAGCTTCCATGATAGTCAAATCTTGATAGGGTAGTGCCAAATTCACCACAACATCAGGTTTAAAATCATTGATTAAAAGCTACAATGTCTTCAACCTTATCTGCATCTAAAGCGGCTGTCGTCAATTTGGTTTTTAGAATGAGACAGCTTTTTGCGCAATACTATCACATCTTGATTTTTGTACGACTTGCTATTAGGACTTCTTCAAAAACATCACTATTTTGGCACATCTTATGGATTGCTACACTCGCAACACCACCAGCACCAATTACCATCGCTTTTCCCATACTATCCCTCCAATAATTGTCACATTTGTATCAAAACCTTTAACACCTCCATTTTAGCATAGTTGTGTTTATTTATCTAATACTCTTTACCCATAACAGCATAATTATTTTTTTATGCATGTATCAACAGTAGCTTGTTCGTTATGCTGCCCATAACTGCAAAAAAATCTTCCTCATCAATTTCTTTATTTTTGACTTTGTTTTTTTATTAAGTTTTTCACTAACTTTTTTTCAGATAAAACCCCATCTTTTTTGCATATCCGCAAAGCTATTATATTTCTTATTCAGAAGTATATTAGCTGTGTGAATCATATCTTCATAACTTAGAAGTGCTTTACTATCAACAAGATTTTGATGAGGATATAGTACCTTAAGAATTTTTAAGCGATCAAATGAAAGCTTATCTTTAGGAATACGCTCCTCTATTCTCGTTACTAAGCCCATAAGATAATTAACATTTACAGTATTTTTTTCAATCTTTCTTTTTTTAAGCATTTGTGAATCAATTAATCCCATATTACGCAAAACCCTAAGTTCTTTTATTGCATAACTTGAATCATAATCATGTTTATAATAGTGTGGATAAGCTTTGAGCGCCACACCATTTCTTTTTAAAATTCTTCTTATCTGATTTGTATATTCAGGTGCGATAACTTCTTTAGTCGAAAGGTTATCTTCTACCATAATTTTTTTGACATTGCGCCACTCGCTTCAGCTATAGAGATCAACACCGGTACTGTTCTAGCAGAACCATAGGCAATAGAATCCACACTAAGAGACTTACTTACCACAAAAATACCTTCTGCATCTTTTGGCACACATACCCCAGCATCAATACCATAAATAACCTTATCTTGATAACTCACCCCAAACTGTCCTTTAGCATGGGTTTGAACATCCATAGGATAGGAGCCTGAGGCTACAAAGTTTTTACTAAAAAAATACTATCAAACACGTCTCCAGCACGTAAAGTTGCTTCACCTTTCATATGTCGACTTTCACGAACATAAAATTCTGGTGCAATGGATACAAATTCAGCATTCTCAAACCCAGGACAATTTTTTCTCATAAAAGGTAGTATTTCTGTTTTTATTGCCTTAATACATATCGCTTCAATTGCTTTCTTATCTTCTTTATAAGGGTTAAAATCAAAAAAATTTGTAAAGCATTAACCAGTACAGTGCCATCATTTTGTCTACCAAGATTAAGTCCTCTAGACTGTAAACGTGGATGTTTTATCTCACACTTAGTCATAATCTCATAGCCCCAAGCAGCATTATCAGTCAAACCAGTATACTCACTACCATCATGTTCCAAAAAAATCTCCAACTTTTTTTCCAATCTATATTTTTTTAGACGATAAACTAATGTTGCTGCTTGATAAACACCCTTTAAACCTAAATCTTCTTTTTCCTTCATAAAACTCAGCACCTGCCATTTTGGCAACATCTGCATTTCAGTAGCATCTATCACCACTTTAGTTGTCAATAGGCTATCAGTATCACCACATCTCACTGACAAAGTGCTTTCTTTTTTTAGACTTATCATATTGAATCCCATTCACTTTTTCCAGAAGCTAAAAACAACCTCTGTAGAAGATTCCGCCAATAAACTTTTAAAAAGCCCTCATTAGCTCGCATGATATCAAAAGATTGTCTTGCACCAATCAAGTGATAAAATTTTTCAAAAAATCCTTTATTGATAAAATCTGTATCACGTCCAAAAAGACTAGAGCCTTCTGGCGGACGATTAAAATCAATCATATTTAACTCGCCTAAAGTATATAACCCTCCAACCATGTTACGATTAAAAATCTATTAAAAAGTGTTGAAAGCCCCTCTTTGCTCGCTGTATAAGCAGCAGCTATTCCTTCTGGGTCACTCCCAACCACAATCACATCATAAGTATCTTTTTGAGGTCTGTCATATGTAATTAAATCATAAATTTTATTTTCTTCATGAATTTTTAAACCCATTACACAAGCACAAACTATACTCACTAGAACAAGGATCAATAATAGTATTCTTTTTTTCATCTCTTACCTCCTTTCGAGTTCTTAAAAAGGGGTGTACAATTATAAATTGCACACCCCCAAAAAAATAATTATATTTTTAGTCATTAGAATATGGCAAAAGTGCCATTGTTCTAGCACGCTTGATAGCAATAGTCAAAAGCACGTTGGTGTTTTTGCACAATTGCCTGTAATACGACGTGGAAGAATTTTTTTCCTCTTTCAGTCGTAAATTTTTTTCAAACGATTAATATCTTTATAATCAATTGCTGTATTTTTTTATCAGCACAATAGTTACAAACTTTCTTACGAGAGCGTCTATTGTTGCGTTCTCTTCTAGCCATGGTCTAAACTCCTTTCTAAAAAAAGGCAAGTCTTCATCAGCAAAAAAATACCTCTTCACCACTAGGCGATGAATTAAAGTCATTTTGAATGCCATTATCAGTAAAGTTATTGTAACTTTCCCTTGGCTGACTAGAGGAATTAGACCCAAGAAACTCAACAGAATTTGCAATGACTTCTGTACGATATTTGCGTACACCATCATTACCTTCATAGCTACGAATTTGAAGCCTACCTTCTACGGCACATTGTCTGCCTTTTTGCCAAATATTTGGCAACATTCTCAGCAGGTTTTATTCCAAACGACAATGTTGATAAAATCAGCTTCCCTTTCACCACTATTGCTGGTAAAAGGTCTATCTACTGCTAAAGAAAAGTCGCAAACTGCTTTACCAGTTTGTGTATAGCGAATCTCAGGGTCTCTTGTTAATCTACCAATTAAGATTACCTTATTCATTTTCATTACCTTTCTTAATACAAAGAACGACTTATTTTTCTACACGAGTAATCAAATGGCGAATTAAATTTTCGTCAATTTTCATGAGACGATCAACTTCATTGACTGCCTTTGCTTCACCTTTAAAGTTAACTAAAACATAATAACCATCACGATGAGTCTTGTTAATCACATAAGCTAACTTTCTTTTTCCCCATTTATCTACTGAAGTCACTTCAGCACCCTCTTTTGCTAGTAGTGTGTTGTAGCGTTCAACTGTAGCTTGAGTATCTTCTTCGCTAAGATCAGTTTTGATGATGTAAAGAAGTTCATAATCACGCATATTGGCACCTCCTCCCCCGGACTAATGGCTCTCTATCTAATATTTAAAGAGCAGGGATTACCGATTAAAAGATTATATCAGAAAAAAACATCACCTGACAAGATATTTTTCTTAAAATCCTTGTAAAAAAATCCTTAAGCATCAAAAAAATATCTATTTAATCATAAAAAAACTTTCTTACTATAGTCGATGTGATAGTGTTAAAAACAAAATAGATAACTAAATTAAACACAATAAATAGATTCAACCCTTCATAGGCTAATATCTTAGTCAAAAAAATAAAAGATTAAAACTAGATATCTGTAATAAAACAAATAAAAATTAAGTATAAAGATGTAATGATTTTTAAAATAATAACTCTCATTATAGCTCTTGCTATAAAATACAACAATCGCATATAAGAAAGCTAAAATGCCTAGTGAAACTATTGGCAAATAATAATTAATCGGCAAAGAAAACTCAAAAGACTCCCAAGCACTTAAACTAAATCCTCTAAAAATTAAGCCTATCAATAGCGATAGAATAGGCAAGAAAGTAATTAATAACAAATAAATTCTTTTTAGAAATGTACTTGCTCATAATACGCTCTTTTCATATTGTCTAAACTTAAACCAGTTTTAATTTTTTTCATGCCAATACGCTGTTTTTTTATCTTGTGCAACTGCTTGAAATAATCTTAAAAAGATGACTTGCATGATTAAAACTATGCTTAAAATGTAAATTAATATCCGCATCTTTTAAGCTCTCTTTGGAGCGAATAGTGACTTTATCTGGATAGAAAAGATAATGAACCTCACTATCACGCCAAGTAATTTCACTATCACCTATCACAAGACAAATTGTTGCCCAATCATTGATTTTCATTTGATGAAGGCGTCCGTGACCGGAAGTAATATTACCATAAGAAAAATTGCAAAAATATCATCTGTCTCATCTAAAAAAAATAAGAAAAAAATGCTCTAAAAATCAAACGTGCAGGCAAAGAAATATCTTCTATGAGACGACGTTCAAACTCTAGTTTCTCTTTTAAACGCTCTAATCGTTTGATAAAAGAAGTTGAAAGAATTTCATCTTTTGCCATTAATTGCTTTTTTCCAGCCACAACAGCACGCATTAAATCTTCATATAAAACCAATAAATTTTCATCTTGACGCATTCTATCCATACTATCCCTCCTATCTTACACGCATTTTTGCAGCTTCTAAGGTGTTTTTCAACAGCATTGCTATTGTCATCGGACCAACCCCACCAGGTACAGGTGTCACATAAAAATGCTTGAGTGACTCCTCAAAAGCTTGGTAATCGACGTCCCCAGTAACTTTTCCTTCAAGATTTCGATTGATACCTACATCAATAATATAGGCACCTTCTTTTAGCACATCAGGTTTTAAGAAATTTGCCTTTCCTATCGCAACAATGACAATATCGGCATTTTGAAGAAAATCATCAAGATTTTTTGTTTTGGAATGGCATATTGTAACCGTTGCATTGCGATTGGTTAGCATTTGAGCTACAGGTTTTCCAACAATATGACTTCTACCAATCACAACTGCATTCTTACCTGGAAAATCCACTTGCATTGATTCTAATAGTGCAATCACACCCTTTGGAGTACAAGGTTCTAACGCTTTCTCATTTAGTACTAGTCTTGCTATATTTTCTCTACTGAAGCCATCGACATCCTTAGACACAGCAATGGTGTTAATCACTTTTTCTTCATCAATATGAGTAGGCAAAGGCAATTGTACTAAAATACCATCAATAGTATCTTTATGATTTAAATCTTCTATCAAAGAAAGCAATTCTTCTTCTGTGACATCTTCTGCTAAAAGATATTTTTTTCTGAATAAAAAGCCTACTTCCGCACAAGCTTTTTCCTTACTTGCAACATAAAGCTTTGAAGCAGAATTTTTCTCCTACTAAAATCACAGCAAGCCCCACTGCCCTATCTAAACTCAAGGTTTCTGTTTTTTTATTTCATTCCTATATTTTTTTGCTAAGCTACTTCCATCAATTTTTTTATAACAGCCATTGTCTATCTCCTTAATTTAGATTAAGTTAATTTTAACATAGCTCAATACTAAAATCATCTATACTTTCTTCCTCTAGAATTTCTCTCATTAAGATACGATCTTCTTTAGTAAAAGAATATGCCTCCAATAAATCCCTGCGACGTAAAAGTGTTCGCCTCAACGCCTCTTTTTTTTGCCAACGTGCAATATTAGCATGATGTCCACTAAGTAATACTTCTGGCACTTCCATTCCACGAAAAGTACGCGGTCTTGTATACTGTGGATATTCTAACAGTCCTTGATAAAACGAATCCTCTTCATAAGAGGCACTTTCTTTAATCACGCCACCTATCAATCGTGAAACGCTATCAATAATGACCATAGCAGGTAATTCTCCACCTGTTAGTACATAATCTCCTATAGAATATTCCTTGCTCACAAAAGACCTAATGCGTTCATCAAAGCCTTCATAATGCCCACAAATAAAAAGCAAGGTGCTTTTTTTAGTTGAAAGATAATTTGCTTCTTTTTGTGAAAAAGGTATCCCTTGAGGACTCATTAAGATAATTTCCAAGCCATCTTCTTCATAATCTAAATTCGCTTCCAAGGCATTGACAAGAGGCTCTGGTTTTAAAAGCATACCAACACCACCACCACATGGTGTATCATCAACTTTTTTTATGTTTATCTTCTGAGTATAACCTAAAAATCTATAATAGAAATATCTAGTACTTCTTTCTCTTGAGCTTTTTCCCAATAAACTTGCATTTAATGCAGAAAACATCTCAGGAAAAAAAGGGTGAATACTGTCATTTTTCATTCCTATCTTAACCCTTCTGGCACAGTAACTTTCATTAAGCCTGACTCAATATTCACTTCCAAAATAACACTCTTAATCGCTGGTAATAAAAGTTCCTTACCATCTTCCAACGTAATAATATAAACATCATTACTGCCAGGTTGCATCACATCAGTCAGCTTACCCAGATAAGTATCTCCCTCATATACACTCAAACCAATTAAATCTTCAATATAGTAGGTATTTTTCATGTAAAGGCATTCTATCCTTTTTTTATCAATTACAATATAATTTCCGATATAATTTTTCTGCTTCTGTCATGGTCTCTATACCAACTAGATCCAAGAGTACAAATTTATCTTTATAACGCACTGCTATAATATCAAATTCTTTCATACCATGACGTGTTTGAATGTAGATTTTTTTCAACTTATTATATCGCGTTTGATCATCTGTTAAAGGTAATACTTTCAAGGTTCCATGTACCCCATGGGGCTTGGTAATCTTACCAATTTTTACAAATTTACCCATTTCTAATTTCTGTCACAATATCATCTTTAACAATAACTTCACAATCAAGATTACCAGTAAATGCTTCACCAACCTTAAGTTCAGTGACAAAGTTGCCTTCACCAGCTGGCACTTCAACACCTTCATCCATCACAGCAATTGCCTCTTTAGTTTCTTTTAAGTTGATTGATGTAGATGACAATTTTTTTCACGTTCTAAATTAAATTGTTGACGCAAAGTATCAAGTTGTGGATGACCTTTAATTGTGAGTTCGGTAATGGTTTTTATTCATCTTTTCATCAAAATCAGCTAATTCTTTTTCTAATTTTTCAACTTCTTGGTCAACATCAATCAGTGATTTTTCCTTATATAATGGTGTAACCACTTGCTTATAAGTCACTTTACCCATTACAGTAATTTTATCTAATGTCATTTGTTTCACCTCGTAATTAATATAAAAACCCAGAAAACTGTATAAAACAGTTTCTGGATTTACTTTAGTCATCTATTTCAACATAGACTCTCTTGTGATTGCGTGCACCTGCAGCTTTCATCACTGTACGAATAGCATTTGCTATTGCGCCTTTTTTGCCGATAATTTTCCCCATATCAGCTGGTGCAACTGTGATTTGTACGGTAGTAGAATGATTGTTCTCCTCTAGCTGAATCTTTACCTTTTGAGGCTCATCAACTAAAGCACAAACAATATGATTGGCTAAATTAGTCATTTTTATTATCCATTCTATTATCTATGTACGCCAGCTTTTTTTAGTAAGCTACGAACGGTATCAGATGGTTGTGCACCTGTGTTAAGCCACTTTTGTGCTTTTTCTACATCAACACGCACTTCAGCTGGAGTAACATTTGGGTTATAGCTACCAATTTCTTCAATAAAGCGACCATCACGTGGAGCACGACTATCAGCTACCACAATACGATAAAAAGGTTTTTTCTTTGCACCCATTCTTTTTAGTCTAATCTTTGTTGCCACACTTATCACCTCCACATTAAAATTTACTTACATCCCAAAGAAAGGCAGTTTGCGTTTTTTTACTACCTTTACCTCCGGTTAACTGCGTGAGCTGTTTCATCATAACCTGAGACTGCTCAAACTGTTTTTAACAAGCGATTAACCTCTTGGACTTTACGTCCAGAACCTTGAGCAATACGTTTTCTACGACTACCATTAATAATTTTAGGATTATTTCGCTCTTCTTTTGTCATTGAGCGAATAATCGCTTTGCTATAGTCAAGTTCTCTATTATCCAGCTTAATGCCCTTCAAACTTTTTTTACTAATGCCAGGAATCATCGCAACAAGTGAGTTTAAATCACCCATATTACTCATCTGCTCAATTTGTGCCAAATAATCATCAAAAGTAAACTGAGACTTCAAAATCTTGTCTTGTAAAGCCTTAGCTTCTTTTTCATTATAAGTTTCTTTTGCTTTATCAATTAAGGTTAGAATATCTCCCATACCAAGAATACGAGACGCCATTCTATCAGGATGGAAAACCTCTAATTGGTCAAGTTTTTTTCGCCCATACCAACAAACTTGATTGGTTTATTGGTAATCTTTCGAACAGAAAGTGCTGCCCCACCACGTGTATCACCATCAAGTTTGGTTAAAATAACCCCACTAAGGTCTAATACTTGATTAAAGTTTTTCAGCAACATTAACTGCATCTTGACCAGTCATGGAATCAATCACCAAGAGTATCTCTGTTGGTGTTGTCACTTCTTTTATCAAGTTCAATTCTTGCATCAAGGCTTCATCTATATGCAAACGACCAGCTGTATCGATAAGAACGATATCATTACCATGAGTTTTTAGCATAGGTCAGTGCATTTTTGTGCAATTTTTACAGGATCTTTTTTTCCTCTTTTTTTCACTATAAACAGGAAGCCCTGTTTGTTCCCCTAACACTTCTAATTGAGTGATTGCTGCTGGTCTATAGACATCACAAGCTACAAAAAGCGGCTTTTTTTATTCTGCTTTTTGCTTAGATATAGCCCAAGCTTACCTGTTGTTGTTGTCTTACCTGAACCTTGTAGGCCAACCATCATAATCACTGTAGGTGGTTTTGACGAAATTTCAAGCTTTGCAGCCTCGCCTCCCATAAGTGTTGTAAGTTCTTCATTAACAACACTTATAACCTGTTGTCCTGGCGTTAAGCTTTCTAAAACTTCGCTACCCAAAGCTTTGTCTTTGACATTTGCAACAAACTCTTTTACTACTTTGTAGTTAACATCAGCCTCTAGAAGGGCTAACCTAACCTCTCGAAGTGCAATATTTAGGTCTTCTTCCTGTAACTTACCTTTTTTTCTTAATTTGTCAAAGACGCCTTGTAACCTTTCACTTAAACCATCAAAGGCCATAGGTAACCTCCTCCAACAATTCTTTTACTCCGGTTTTGATTTCTTCATATGAAGTTGCCTGTTCTATAAGTCCTAGTAATGCATTTTTCAATGTTGTCTAACCTTTTTGCAAAGCCAAGTTCTTCTTCTAATAATTTTTAATTTTTTTCTTCTGCTCGTCTAAGATGATCGTGAATGCCTTGTCTTGTAATAGCTTCCTGAATAGAAATTTCTGATAATGATAAATCTTCATAATAGTAAAGGAAGAATAACTCCTGTTGCTTTTTGTGTCAACATCTTACCATATAAATCAAATAATTTTTGCTATATACACACGTTCTTCTAGGTTATTCATCATTACCTCTATCAAGCTTTCTTTTACAACAGGGTCTAGCTTACACGATTAAAAAGTATTTGTCAAGTAATTTTACTTGATAGTTAGCCTTTAACATTTCGAGCGACTAATATATATCTTGCATTATTTAATGCATTATCACATGTTGATAGTGTTAATAATCTAGTAGAATCACCTACTCGTACCTTTTTATCCATTACTGCATAAGCACCAAGCTTTTCATAATAAACCGCAGCATTCTTTTCAGTGGACCAATTAATCCAGGTATGATAAGGGAAAAAATTACCTTGATCGATATCAATATGTGCTAATAAGATAGGCTCATAAACCAACTGCTTTCCACGTTCGGTAGTAAGGACAATAGGATTACTATTAGTGAAAAACTTCTCATTTGTATACTTAACAATATCAGAGAAAGCTTTATGGTTTTCGTTATTATGTCCATAAACTATAATATTGTCTGCACCATCTTTACCTACCATCACTTCATAGTCTATAAATAAAGCACCATCTTGATTTTTCTGCCTTTTTTTGGCATCATGCGTAAGATAATACTCGTTATCTGTTGTCTGAACCAATGGCTCTGATAAAGAAATATCACTAATTTCCATCCACAACTTAACATCTGGATTATTTTTTTGAAGTTTCTTTAATGTTTTGGTTGTCTCGCTATCAAAAGCATCTGTGGAAAATGAAAGTTTTTTCATAAAAATCTAAGTTACTGGCTTCACCTTTCCAATATGCAAACCCCATATAACCTACTAATAAACTTCCTGTAAAAAAACAAACAATAGCAACAATGTTATGCCTATTTTTATCATATTAGGCGCCTCCAACCATTCATTCAGCCTTTCAAACTAAAAGCTCTAGCAGTCTGCTAGAGCTTTAGCTTCTCACCTTTAGCTTCATGAAGTTTTTTTCTGCCATTTCTTTACCAAGTTGATTTAATGCCTCTAAATCTTCTTGTTTTGGTGCACCATTCACTTCAATTTGAGTAGGGCAGACGTCAAATCCAGAACCTTCAGCAAATTCCTTGAGTTCTTTTAAAGCACCACCACTCCATGAATAAGAGCCAAAAATACCAAGTATATGATTTTTCATCTTTTGCATCTTTAACTCATGTACTAAAAAGCTCATTAGAGGGTAAAGATGAACATTATAGGTACAAGAGCCTAATACAATCCCTCTATATTTCCATGTATCTGCCAATAAATATGAAAGTGAAGTTTTAGAAATATCTCTGATACGGATATTTTTAACACCCTCACTAGCCAAAGAACGTGCAACTTGCTCTGCCATTCTTTCAGTATTACCATACATTGAAGCGTAGATGATAACAACACCATCAATTGTTTCTTGGCGGCTAAGACTATCGTAAAGGCTAATAATTTTTCCCGGATTTTCACGCCAAATAGGACCATGTACTGGACAAATCATATCAATTGCAAGGCCACTCAATTTTTTTAGTGCTGCTTGTACTTGATTGGAATATTTACCAACAATATTAGTGTAGTAACGTACTGTCTCATCATAATAGTAGTCATCAAAATTGATTTGATCATCAAAAATCGAACCATCTAAAGTTCCAAAACCACCAAAAGCATCTTGAGAGAATAATACCTTGGTTTCTTCTTCATAACAAACCATTGATTCTGGCCAATGCACCATTGGTGTCATATAAAAGGTGAGTTTTCTATTACCTAATTCTAAAGTTTCCCCTTCTTTAACTTCTATCGTGTTTTTTACAATACCATAGTAGTTTTCCAAAAAACTTAAAGTTTTTTTATTACCGATAATTTGAACATCGGGAAAAACATCAAGTACCATCTTCATCCCACTAGAATGATCTGGCTCCATATGGTTAACAACTAAATAATCTACTTTGCCATCTTCCCCAAGTACTTCACGAAGCTTATCCATGAAATCATCAGCACAATTAAAACGAACTGTGTCCAATAAAATATTTTTGGTACCCGTCATTAAATAAGAATTATAAGCTACCCCATTAGGTAGTGGCCACATGCCTTCAAATAAATGTGTTGCACGATCATTCACTCCAATATAATGCAGATGATCATTTATTTGTACTGTTAAGACATTACTCATTGCTTTCCTCCTAAAAAAATCATAAAAATATTATAATATATAATTATTACTAAATCTCATTGTAACAAAAAAATTACCTGCATTGTCATCACACCCATTATAAAAAAACACTGATATTACTATTTTTATTATATATCAGTAAAATTTTTTTATTGTTCAAGTAAGTACGCCACCAGCTCATCTGGATGACTCACTAAGGCGTCCGGCCTTAAGATTTTCAAAAAATCATCATCTCGAAATCCCCAAGATACCGCTACAACCTTAACATTCGCATTTTTTGCTGTTTCTATATCAACTTCTGAATCACCTACGTAAATCGTCTCTTCTTTTTTTACCCCCATTTCTTCAATAATTGATAAGAGTGCGCTTTTATCAGGCTTTTTTTAGGTATACCCTCTCTTTGACCATAAACAAAAGCAAAAGGGTAAGAAAAATATTTTTGGCAAATAGGCACGAGATGATAGTGTGGTTTGTTGGATAAAATTGCCATGTTATAGCCAGATAAATCTAAAGTTTCAAGCATATCTTCAATTCCAGGATAAGGTTTAGTTGTCTTATCCTTATTTTTTTGGTAAAGCTCCATAAAACTATCCAATACCTTTTGATGAATACGCTCTTCTTCTGCCAAATCTTGAGGTAAGGAACGTTTTATCAAAGTATTCACACCATTACCAACAAAAGCTCTAATTTCCTCAAGGCTTCGAGGTGGTAATTGATGTGCTTCTAAAGCCAGATTGACACTATCTGCTAAATCCTGCAGTGTATCCAACAAAGTTCCATCTAAGTCAAAAATTACAGCCTTTATCATAATTTTCCTCCTAAAAAAGCCGTCTAAGTTTCCTTAGACGGCAAGATGACTACTAAGCACAACACGATCAAGCCCTTGATGGTCTTTTTAAAACAACAATATTTATAAAACCATGCTCTTCAAATAAGCCGCTCACAAGATGCCCTTGATTATAAGCAATTTCTAAAGCTAAAATACCAGTATTTTTAAGATAATTTTTCGCCTGAGCAATAATCTTCCTATAATAATCTAAACCATCTTCTCCACCATAAAGTGCCAAGTGTGGTTCTTTTTTTACTCTATTATCCAGTAAATTCATGCCTTCATCATCAATATAGGGTGGATTAGAAACAATGAGATCAAAAACCTCATCTTCCCAAACACAAAATAAGTCACCCTCTCTAAAATCTATAGTAACTTGATGAATACTAGCATTTTTCCTTAGCGACATCTAGTGCTTTAGAAGAAATATCACTAGCACCGACAGAAGCACCTTCTTTTGCCAAACTGATGGCAAGTATACCAGATCCAGTACATAAGTCCAAAACTTTCTTTCTACCATTTTTAACACAATGAAGTGCAAAGTGATACAGCACTTCTGTATCAAAACGTGGTATCAAGACATCTTCATTGACCTTAAAGCATCTACCATCAAAATAAGCATAACCCAAGATATATTGTAATGGCTTATCATATTTTTAATGCCTCAATACCTGACTTAAAATGCACCTCACATAGTTCACTTGCCTCATCTTCTAAATGCGCCAGCAAATTTGCTCGTGGTAATTCACTATAATGCACGAGTAAGGTCTCTACATCATATTTTCGCTCTTCTTCATCAAATTGGTCTTTACCCCAACGAAGCAAGTCTCCATAAGTCATTATTCGACCTCTTCAGCAGCTTCTTTTAAAAGACGTGCTTGCTCTGTACTTACAAGAGCATCAATGATTTCATCCAAATCACCCATTAAAATAGATTCTAAACGGTGGGAAGTCAAATTAATACGATGATCGGTGACACGTCCTTGAGGGAAATTATAGGTTCTGATACGCTCACTACGATCCCCTGAGCCAATCATCGAACGACGCTTTTTCAGCTTCTTCTCCATGTTGCTCAGCCTGCATTTTTTTCTAACAAACGAGACTTTAAGACTTTAATCGCCTTTTCTTTATTCATTTGTTGGGACTTCTCATCTTGGCAACTGACCACTAAGCCAGTTGGCAAGTGGGTAACACGAGCTGCTGATTTTGTCGTATTAACAGATTGTCCTCCTGGTCCACTAGAACAAAAAAACATCGATACGTAAGTCATTAGGGGTTAATTTCCACTTCAACATCTTCTGCTTCTGGTAAGACCGCTACAGTTGCTGCAGAAGTATGAATCCGTCCAGAAGACTCGGTTTTAGGCACACGTTGTACACGGTGTCCACCGCCTTCAAATTTTAGCTTACTATAAGCACCCTTACCTACAATCATAAAAGTGACTTCTTTATAGCCACCATCATCAGTTTCATTGGAGTTCATAACATCTACACCCCAACCCTTTGTTTCAGCGTAGCGTGTATACATTCTAAAAAGGTCCGCTGCAAAAAGTGCCGCTTCATCTCCCCCAGTGCCAGCACGCACTTCCATGATGACATTTCTCTCATCATTAGGGTCCTTTGGTAAAAGTAAGATATTAATCTCCTCTTCTAGACTTTCCTTACGTTCGCTTAGTCCCTTGATTTCCGCTTTAATCATATCAAGCATATCACCATCAGTTTCAATGCCAAGCATCTCTTTAGAAGCTTCCAACTCTTCTACGACCTTGCTGTACTCCCTCCATGCCAAAACAACTGGTTCCAAATCTGCTCTAGCTTTGGCAACTTTAGTCAATTCTTGAGGATTTGCCAAAATCTCAGGTTCTGTCATCTTTTGATTTAATTCTTCAAATTTATCATCTAAATTTTGGAGCTTTTCAAACATAATTGATTTCCTTTCCACACCACATTCATTTGTACTTCATTGTACTATTGTCGACTTGAGATTTCAATCATTTATAACATACCCTTTATAAACTCTGTTACAGTAGATAAGAAGGATAGTCCTCAACCAGACATCTTTTAAATCTCTCTTAAACTAGCATTTGGTAAATAGCTTTGGATAGTTTTTAAAAATTCTTCCATTTCTTCCTTGGAAAAGCTCTCATAGTGTGCATTTTTTTCATAGCTTCTGCTTGTCTATAATTCTGTAAAAAAATAACGATGTTCTCCTCTAATCTCTTTGGCCATCATTTCTACATTTTCTTTCGTATGCAAAGGTTTGATAAAGGTCGTCCTTAACTCATAGTCTGCTCCGCTATTTTTTTAAGCACCTCTAAACTTTTGTTTTTACTAAAGAAACCGAAAAATTTTTTATCCCTATCACATCACCATAAATTTCATGAAATCCTTTAATATCCATTGCTACATAATCTAAATAGCCTTTATCAAGCAAAGTTTTTTTAAACGCTCTGGGAAACTACCATTGGTATCTAATTTAATCAAATAACCCATGTCCTTAATGTGTTTAACAAAAATCCTCAATTCTCGAAGAAAATAATGGTTCTCCACCAGTAATGCATACACCTTCTAATAAACTTTTTACGTTTTTTTAAAAAAAGCTAAAAAAAGGCTTCTTCACTTATGATTTCTTCATTACTTTCAATTAGACCTCTATTATGACAATAGGCACAATTAAAATTGCAACCACATAAAAAAATACTGTGGTTGCAATTTTTTTATAGGATAATCAATCAAAGTCAATTTATTTAAACCGCCAATTTTTTTACCATAATTCCTCTTCTCTTAATGCGATTGGCTTATCTAAAAATTTCTTTCCAAAGATAAGCTTGTTTTTAAATCAATCTTTGGAGCGTTACTCCTATTTATCTTCTTTTCTTTATTGATACTTCTTTTTTTCTGAAGATGTCTTAGCAAAGGGATTTATCGGCTTTTTTTTCTTATTTGGTTTTTTTAGTCTTTTTGTTGATTAATCTGATTTAAGTTTGTTAATTCCTGATCTTCTTCATAGCTGACTTTAGTTGGTTCATAATAAACATCTGTATCATGTTCAACTCTTTCAACATGAAAATCAGTAGCAGGCATCTCTGGCGCTATAAACTCTTCCTGCTTTTTTTGACAACTCTTCCAATGTTCTTTTTGGTCGAGTTTTTGGCTGAGTTGATGTTTTTTCATACCCAACTTGCCCTGTTGATCCTTGTTTGTTTTCAAATAAATCTTGCCTTCTTTTGGCATTTTTCTTTGCGGATAAGATAACTGAAATCGCTATCCACGCAAGAAATATTAACGTACCTTCCATAAGCTCACCCAACTTTATTACGGTTTGAGTTATTTTAATGAATCAATAATTATAGACTTTCTTTCTTGTCCTCACTAGGCTTACCACCAATGGTTTCACGCATTGCTGTATCCGCCTTAATATTCATCATCTTATAATAATCCATAACACCAAAGTTACCATTTCTAAAGGCTTCTGCCATCGCAAGAGGTACTTCAGCTTCAGCTTCCACAACTTTAGCATGCATCTCTTGAACTTTTGCTTTCATCTCTTGTTCTTTTGCTACTGCCATTGCTCTTCTCTCTTCTGCTTTTGCTTGAGCAATGTTTTTATCTGCTTCAGCTTGGTCAATTTGTAACTCTGCCCCAATATTTCGTCCAACATCAACATCTGCAATATCAATAGAAAGAATTTCAAAAGAAGTACCAGCATCAAGACCCTTAGAAAGTACTGTCTTAGAAATGCTATCAGGATTTTCTAAAACATCTTTATGACTTGTTGAAGACCCTACTGTAGAGACAATACCTTCCCCAACACGAGCAATAATGGTACCTTCACCAGCACCACCTACCAAACGATCAATATTAGCACGTACAGTGACACGAGCTGTTACCACGACTTGAATCCCATCTTTTGCCATCGCAGCAATAGGGGCGGTTGTGATAACTTTTGGGGTAACAGAAACCATGACAGCTTGTCTGACATCACGCCCAGCAAGATCAATGGCTGCGGCTCTAGAAAAAAATCAAGCGCAATACCAGCACGTTCTGCAGCGATTAAAGCATCAACAACACGATCTACATTACCACCCGCTAAAAGGTGTGCTTCTAGCTTTGCAATTTCTAATTCTATTCCGGCTTTTGTTGCTTTTATTAAAGGCAAAACAATTGCTGCTGGCTTAACCTTTCTTAAACGCATACCAACTAGGTTTGCTAAACTCACACGTACATTAGCCGCCTTAGCAGAAACCCATAACCCCATTGGTATAAAACTAAATAAGATAAGAAAACCTAAAAATAACTAAAAAAAGGCAAAAAAACTACAGGTAAAACAACTGCAAAATCCATCATTTGTACTCAACTCCTTATCATTTTATACATTAATCTTTTTCAACGACATACCAAGTACTTTCCGCTTTAATCACCTTGACGCGTTCTCCCTGCTCAATAAACTCTCCTCTGGTAACAACATCTAAATGCTCCCCTGAGTCAAGTACTACAGTACCAGATGGGCGAAGTGTGCTAAGTGCAACACCTTCTTGATCAAGAAAAACGGTCACTGTCTAAAGCCTTGGCGGTAAATCCATCTTCTGTTCGAAGCTCACTTGTGCGAATGAAGCGTTGTAAAAATGGAAATTTAATCAATACTTTGCCAGTAAGAGGAATTAAAATTGGTAAAAAAGCAATAATAACAGCGCTGTAAATGACACCACTACGTACATCTTCTGCCATTAAAAAAATGAACCCAAGATGATACAAACGATGCCACTCACCCCAAATAGTCCAAAACCTGGAATAATGCCCTCTACACCTGTTAATAGCACCCCCACAATGACAAGAAAAAAACTGCCAAAAAAATCATTTTTGTACTCCTTTTTACTTTCTAAGATTACTATGGAAACGTCTCTTTGCATATTTTTAACAAATATTGAAAACAATGTACATAAACAAAATAACTTTTTTTATCTTCAGCTAACCTATTTTTCTTTATCTAGATGTTAACAAACTTATCTTTTTAAGACACCAAAACCGCCCCTTTTCAGTTTAAAAAAATGGACGGTTTTTAAATTATTGAATTTTTAATATTGATTAAGCCTTATCATTTTTTATAAAGACATCAATTACCACGCTTTTTAACCATTGATATATTTGCCCATAAGCCTCTGAATCCCATTAATAAACCCATTAACTAAAATACATAGCATCATTGTTAAAAGCGTTCCCCAAAAGCATCTTAGTCATACTTGAAGTTCTCAGCCCTTCAAAAAGCAAAGTCCCTAGTCCTCCACCATTTATCGTGGTTGCCACAGTAGCAATACCAATGACAGAAGTCATGGCCAGTTTTTAGTCCTGAAAAAATACTATTTGAAGCGAGAGGCAACTGCACTTTATATAAAACTTGATTTTCTGTCATACCCATCGCTCTTGCCACCTCTACTAAACTATCATCAACCTCATCAAGACCTAAGAAAAAATTACGCACTAAAAATATATTGTGCATAAATGACCAAAAGCCACAATAGCAGTATCTTTCCCTAAGCCTGTCAAAGGGAATCAAAAGGGCAAACAATGCTAAACTAGGAATACCATAAGCTAAGGAAAATGCATAAACTAAGCTCTGACGTAGTAAAGGGTGATTTCTTGCAACAAACACCAAACCACTGGCAAGGATAATTGCAAAGAACATTGCCACACCTGCTAAAACGACATGATCTATAAGTGCTGCCAAAATTTTATCATAAGAAGTCAATAAATATTTTAGCATTGGTACTGACCCCATAGGCGCTCTTGTATTTTTAAGGGTATCAAGTAAATTTTTGACAAAAGTTGTTTTAGGTGCTTTTTAATATTGCCTCTGGCTTATCAAATTGACAAATCTTGCCCTCATCCATAATCATCACCCTATCCCCTAGTAAAAATGCCTCATTAATGTCATGGGTCACTAGGATAAAAGTCTTGTTTTCTAATTGCTCATGGATAGTCTTAAGTTCTTGTTGCAAAATAGTGCGAGTTATTGCATCTATGGCACCAAAAGGCTCATCTAATAGCATTAATTTAGGATAGGCTGCCAAAGCTCTAGCTAGACCCACACGTTGTTGCTGTCCACCAGAAAGGTGTTTAGGGTACTTATCTTGGTATTCTTCAGGCAAAAGATGAATTAATAAAAGCAACTCTTTTACTCGTGCTTCTATCTTTGACTCATCCCAACTTAATAGTCTTGGTACTAAAGCAATATTTTTCCTTTATTGTAAGATGGGGAAAAAGTGCGATTTGTTGCACAACATAGCCTATTTCTCTTCTTAAGCTGACAAGATCTAGTGTCACACTATCCTTACCCTCAATATAGACTTTTCCGCTATCCGGCTCAATCAGACGATTAATCATTTTTAAAGTTGTTGTTTTCCCACAACCTGATGAGCCTAAAATAGTAATAAATTCTCCCTCAAAAATCTGAAAAGAAATATCATCAAGTGCCCTTTGGCTTGATTTTGGAAAAACTTTGACAACATTTTCAAAACGAATACTTTCCTTTACCACCATGACTCTCCCTATTTTTTTAACCCCTCATAAAATTCTTTTTGCTACCGTTTCAGCATCTAACTTTTCTACATCAACTTTGGCATTTAATTCAATTAATGCTTCAGTGGTCAACTGTTCATTAATAGGTTTGAGAATTTCAGCAATATCCGGATGCTTTTCTAACACTTCTGCTCTTATGACTGGGGCAAGATTATATGGTGGCCAAAACTTCTTATCATCTTCTAATAAGGTAAATTCATCTTTATTGACCAATTCCCCTTCTGTTGTATATGCAGGAATAACATCTGCCTCATTGTTTCTTAAAACTTGATATTTTTAAACTATTATCAAATACAGCAGTGCTTTTTCCATAAAAAAACTTCCCATACACTTTTTCTAAGCCCAATAATCCATCATCTCTTTTATCAAAAGTCCCTTGGGAGGCAAAACGGAGGTCTTTAGCATGTGCCTGTAAATCTGAAATTGTTTTGATATTAAATTTTTTAGCAATATCTGTCCTAATCACTAACCCTTGAGAATCACTCCCACTAGCATAATCTAACCAGACAAGGTTAAACTGTTTTTTTATAGGCTTCTTTAACCGTATCATAGACTTTCTTTTTCATCTGTCTCTAAAGGCATCTTTTAAAAATAACAATTAAGCCTGTACCGGTATATTCTGGAAAAAAAGGTCAATTTCACGATTAAGTATTGCTGTATGGATAAGTGAGCCTGCTATATTAGGCACACGCTCAACTTGATAACCATTATCTTCTAGCGCAAGTGCATAAAGCTCAGCTACAATAAAATTTTCCGTAAAACTCTTTGATCCTACCTTTATGGTATCTTTTTCTTGATTATCAGTGTTCCCACAACCCATTAATAGACTACAAACGCAAATTATCATTAAAGCTAAACTTACTATTTTTTTCATTTATTTTTGTACTCCTTTTATTAGACCATCTAAACTAAGCATCATTACAAGTGAAAGCAAGGCAACGCTACCTCCACCAATTACCAATAAATCCATACGTGCTAGCCCCAAGCCAGTAATAATCAGATTGCCCAAACCACCTGCACCAATATAAGCTGCTAAAAGTTGTGCTAGCAATAAGCTCTACCAATGCAAGTTTAATCCCAGTGAGAATATAGGGTAACGCCAATGGAAGCTGTATCCGCCATAAAAGCTGGCTAGATTTCATGCCCAAGCCTAGTGATACCTCTAACAACACTGAATTAAGCTCCAAAAAACCTAATACAGTATTCACTAGAATAGGCGGCAAAGCTAATAGGGTCAATGCAATCAAGGCAGGCATCTTGCCGATACCAACAAGTGGTATCAGTAAAAATAAAACTGCTAAACTAGGAATCACTCTAAACCCTTGAACAAAACTTATAATTGCACTTTTTAGCCAGTCTAGTTTATAGCACAAATAGCCTAAGGGCAGACCAATCGCACTTGCTAAAAATAAAGCTTGTAGACTTAAGCTAAGGTGAGCTAGAAGATAAGTTCGATACTCACCCAAATTTTCATGAAAATAAAGCAAAATATCATGTACCATAATACACCATCACGATCATTTTTATATTTTGAGATATTTCATATCACTCCTATACTATCATTTTTAATTATACCATACCCTTAAAAAAATTTTTTTCTAAAGAATAACTATACGCTCATTTTTAAATGACTCTTAAAAAAATTAAAGATAAAAATCAGCTTTTTCATAGTAAAAAAATTACTATGAAAAAGCTGGTTTCATAATAGTTTTTTGTCTAAATGGCTTCTTCAAAAAAATATCGGAATCTTCTTTAGCTGAAAGATTAGCATGTTTTTCCTTCTGTTACATGGAAGAATGAAAAAGTTTTCTGTTAAAAAGAATATAGACTAAAGTCATTAGTGTCACTAAACCTATCGTGGTTATAAGCTCAACCCATGAAGGGAAATATCCACCGCCTAAACTTTCATACATGCCAGTAAAAAAATAACATTGCCACGTGAAAGGATTAGTCCAAACAAAGCACTGAAGCCAAATACCTGTAAACCTAATTTTGTTTTTACCAAAGCTTGTAAAAGCTCACTATGACTGGAATCACACTAATAAGAAGAAGTTCCAAAAAGCATCATCAGTCCAACGCCTGAGAAAAGTCTAGCAATTTGTCCACGAACTGCTAAATCTATGATTCTAATGATAAAAAATACAATCATCCCATAAGCACTAACACGACTTAAACGATGAAGCAAAGCAAGATTAACCTCTCTCTTATAACGCTTTTGCACTCCATAAATCTTCTAAAATACTTACCACTGGCCCCACCATAAATGCAGATAAGACAAAAAGAATAGGCAAAACCCTTGATGCCCATAACAAATCCAACTTACCATCCATAGCAAAAATATAAAGATCCTAGATAAGCTTGATAGGAAAGTGGTATGGAGCAAACCAAAATCACAATGATAGGTAGCAATTTTTTTGAAGAAAACAGTGAACATTAGGTGCTATTTTTTTCACTGACAATCTCCACAACCTCTACAAATAAAAAGACCGACATAACAAAGCATACATGTCAACACCCCCAAACATAGGAGAGTCAATGCCTGGAGAAACCAATGGACGCCAAAAAAATTTTTCCCATCGACCTACTTCTATAATTAAAAACCATCATAACAAGTCCATAGCTCAAGAGAGCAATTAAAACTGCCTTTCTAGTAAATATCCCATACTCTTTTTTATAAAAGATACGAGAAAGCAAGGTCATACTAAAAGCCTACACAAGCAAAAGCTGTTGCTGCTAAATCAACCAATATCCATAACCCCCATGGATAAGCGTCATTTAAATTGGTAACACCTAAACCTGTATTATAACGATAAGCACCAGCAAAAGCTGCCAGCAAAAAGATACATAATAATACAAAACGACTCGTTGTCATACGAAATTTATATCTATTACTCAAAGCATTATTGCTCATCTTTGCTCTCCCCCTTTTCGCTTAACTCGACAGCCTCTCTTCTTTTTGTTGTAAAGATAACTTCCAGTCCATAGAAGTGTTCCACCTAAAAAGAAAAATGGTATATATTTTGTAAAACCATGGACATATTTTGGAATAGAACGTTTAGGCACTTTTGTATTAAAGCCCAGGTTATTGAAGTCTACATCAGAAATATAAATCCAACTTGTTCCCCCAGCTTCTTCCTCACCATAAATATGGCTTACATATTTTTCCACTCTCTCTAACACGTTTTTTTGCTTCCGCTAAAAGCTCATCCCGATTGCCATAAGTTAGGCACCCTGTTGGACAAGCACTAGCACAAGCAGGATGGCCACCTTTTTCAATCTTTTCAGCACAAAAATTACATTTGCTAACCGATGGCAACACCTTATGCCATTCGTACTTTGGCACAGAAAATGGACAAGCCAACATACAATATCGACATCCAACACATAAATCTGGATTATAGTTTACAGCACCTGTATCTGGATTTTTAGTCAGTGCTTTAGAAAAGCAGCTTGAGACACAGGCTGGCTCTTGGCAATGCATGCATTGATCCTTGACATAACGCCATGCTGCGTGTCCTTCTACCTTTGTTTTTTGATGTCGTACTACTGTCCATGTAAAACCATTTGTTTTTGCATCCTCTGAATGGGTTAAGTAGTGTTTTTGATCTACTGGTGATTTGAATGGTAGATGATTGTATAATTTACAAGCTACTGTACAACTCCCACACCCCACACATTTTGTCAAATCAACCAAAACTCCATTTGCCATACGATAACCTCCCTCATCGCTTTTTCTGTTTCTAGTTTAAGTTAAATTGATGAAATATTCAATCTTTTTAAACAATTCTATCAAATCATAATTATTTATTTGTTTCATAAGATTATGCCTATTAAGTAACTGAAGGTACAACAAAAAAAAGCTGTATTTTTAATATTTCTAAAAAAAATATTCATAAACTAAAAACAAGTAACATCTAGTAAACATTACTTTTTTTCGCCCTTGACTGAAGTGTGTTGTCAGTACATAGAAAAAAATGCGCCTTGATAAATGAGGACATTTTTTTATCAACTCGATCTGTTTTTCTGTTTTTTTATAAAATTTACATAAAAAAAATAAGCCTCCCTACCAAAATAGCAGGGGGCTTTGTTGTTTTTATTTGTCATTCAATAAATGCTTACGCATTTGGAAAGATTTGTCAAGGACATAAACAAAATTTCTTTGATAAATTTATATCTTCTCTGTTTCTCTCTTGATTAGCTTTTAATATTTTATCCTTGTATGTTTTCCCCTGTACCTTGCTTAAAAATGCGGGTGTACAGCGTATTTTTGTCTTTCCAATATCTATAATTAACTGTTTATGTGGCGATGCTTTTTATTTCTCTTTTTTTCTTCCATGTGTCCTCCTTTCCACTTTTTTTAGACAAAGAAAAAAACAGTGAACCTTTTTTTGGTTTACTGTTTCTGTGTTAGTCCTTTTCTAAACTTTAATTGTTTATTTCGTTTATAATTGTATGATTTTTATTGGCTATATCTTCTACAAATCGCTTATCATGTTCCACAAATATAAGTGTAGGTTTTGCTTCTTTTTATAATTTCCTCAATCTGTATTCTTGATATTACATCTATATAATTTAATGGTTCGTCCCAAACAAATATATGAGCTGGCTTTTGACAAACTTACAGCAATTAAAACTTTCTTTTTTTGTCCATCACTATAATTCTTCATATCCATTTCAAAACAATTCTCTTGCAAAAATCTAATTTTTCTAAGAATTGTTTTTACACAATGTTTCATCAACACCTTGCTTATGAATATACTCATTTAGGCTACCTGTTAAATCAGATGCATCTTGAGGAATATATGATATTTTTTTAAATTATTTGCTAACTTTACATCACCTGAATACTTGTGATTTAAACCCAATAAAAATTTTTAATCAAGGTTGATTTTCCACTACCATTACATCCATATATGGCTACTATATCTCCTTGTTTTATCTCAAAACTTACATCGCTTAATATCTGTCTTTCTCCATAACATGATGATAAATTTCTAACCGATATTAGAGGATTTTTGTGGTGATGTAATGAGTGCAATAATAGACTTTCCTTTGTTTCAATATCTTTTTAGTAAACTTTGTTTTTTTCTTCTATTGCCTTATTTTTGTCTATTCTCCAAATTCTTGGATTTTTTTCATCATCTTAGCTGACTGATGACCTATATGTCCCTTATCCGGTTTTTATGCCTGATACTTTCACACCGTTTTTTTAGTATTTTTCAACTTTATCAGACCAAATTTGACTTTGTCTTGCTGCTTCTTTTTAATCGTTTAATATCTTTTCTTAATTTCTCATTTTGACTGATCTCAAATTGGTCTTTCATCAGTTTGTTTTCATACCACGACGTAAAAATTTCCTGATTGAACATCAATAGAATTCCTGTTAATAGAAATAATATGATTGATACAGCCATCTAAAAAAATCTCTGTCATGTGATATAAGCAAAAAAACCTTTTTTTACTTTTTTTAGATATTCGCTTACAATTTTTTTCTTCCGTCCATATCTAAATGATTTGTTGGTTCATCAATGAGTAAAAATCCATCTTCCTTTGTAAATAAGATTGCCAAAAAGTATTTTTTTGTTTGTTCGCCTTTTGGATAGGGTTTCAAACTCTCTGTAAACAAGATTTTTCATCTACATTTAGCAAATTAAGTTCTCTAAATAATTTCCATTCTTCCTCATCTGATATTAATTCTTTATATAACTCAATTCCCAATTTTTGAAGTATCACTTATATTGGGTGGGAATTTAATAAAGTCAACATTTTTTTGCTGATTTTTGCCTTGATAAACTTCTTGGTTTTATAAGTAGCTTAAATAGAGTTGATTTACCAATTCCATTTCTTCCTATTAGCCCTGTTTTTCCAGTTCGTATCAAAGGAAAATGATACATTTTCAAATATAGGTTTTACATAGCCATAATATGAAAAAGTGAGGTTTTCAATTTTAATTGTTGACACAAAAACACCTCCTCACAATCCTATTTTATTTAATATTATACCATTTTTAAGCTATTTTTCTATATCAGCTTTCTGTGGTACTTGACAGTTGCCTATAAAGTTAAAAATAGACATCGACTTGTTGTTTTCTGTCTTTGCTTTTTTTCTTCCTCCTGTTACTTCGTATACTACAACCTTTTTCTATATACTCATTTATCAGCTGTTTTTTGGAATTGTCAAGTTCTTTTGCACCTTATTTATAAACCTTTACCACCCTAAAGCTTCTGTTCTGTGCGGGCAAATAGCCTTGTGCGAGATAGGGCTTGCGTCTGTGTATCAGACGATATTGACCAATTGCCAGCAACATAGCATGTTGAGAGTGTGATATTGATGTCAAGAGTTGCACCCACTAAGTAAATAAAGTGTAGAAAATAAAGGCTTCTTCATAGGCTATCGTTAAAAGGTGTCGATTGCCTGGAGTAAGTCTTATTATTTGAGAGAAAAATAAGGTTGAGTGGGAACATATCCATAGACTAGAGTTGACATTAGGGAATGGATAACAAGAAAAAAATGCACCCACTTGCACCCACCTAGAAATTTGATAATTATAAAATAATCTAACTAACATTATAATATAACTAAAGGTAATTATACTAGGTTGAGCATATATTTTAGGACAAGTACCGATATTTTTTTGCAAGAGTGGCAAAAAAAAGTGTACAAATTGATATTGCAATTTACGGTAATTATAATTTGGTTATTTTTTTCTTATTAGAATTGATTACATAAGAAACGGAGGGATAATATATGGAAATTATGCTTGAAACAAGAAATTTAACAAAGAAAATCAAAGAACAAATGATACTTGAAAATGTATCAATTAAAGTAGAAAAAAAGGAAAGATATATGGACTATTAGGGACCGAATGGTGCTGGAAAATCAACGCTATTAAAAAGTGATTACTAAAGTTATGAATTGTACATCAGGGGATATTTTTTTTGAAGGAAAAAGCATGTGTACAGAAGATTTAAAAAAAGTTGGAGCTATCATAGAGCATCCTGCCATCTATCCCAATTTAACAGCATATGAAAACTTAGAGGTTTTAACAGTATTATTAAATATTGATAAAAGAAGAATTGACTATGTGTTAAAAAAATAGTTGGGTTAGAAGACACGAATAAAAAAATTGGCAAGAAATTTTTTTCGTTAGGTATGAAACAAAGACTTGGAATTGCAATGGCACTAATAAATAATCCAGAATTATTAATACTAGATGAACCAACAAATGGGTTAGATCCTTTGGGAATTCAAGAATTAAGAGAATTGATAAAAGAGTTTTCTAAAAAAGGAATTACAGTCATTATTTCAAGTCATATTTTGAGTGAGATAAAGCAGATAGCGGATAAGATAGGGATTATTAATAATGGGCATCTCATTTACGAAGCTAATAATTCTGATGAGATGGATTTGGAGAAGTTGTTTTTAGAAGTGATAAAAAGGATGTGAAAAAAATAATGATTAGTTATATTAAAACAGAGTTAATGAAAGAAAAAAAGATCCGCTAACTTAAAGTTAGGAATTATTGTACCTATAATTTTTTTGTTTTATTTAATATAGCTATGGTTAGTTTGATGGGGGAAAGCCCAGAAGGAAAAAAAGTTACATATTGGCAACTTCTTTTTAATTGGTATCCACTTTTTAATTCTTCCAATAGTTTTGAGCCTACTAGTTGTGAATATAAATGCTAAAGAAAAAGAGTGAGCATATTGTTTTTACAAAAAAAGCAAGAATTTAAGTTCTATAAAAAAATAGAAGTGGCAAAAAAATATTATTATTGTAGCTGAATTATTTATTATTCTGCTAATATCAACAATATTAATATTTACTGTTGCGACATTTTTTTAGGCGAAAAAAATATTGCTAAGTCAATTAATTATAGCTACTATTTGCCTTTTTTTGTTGGAAGTTTACCAATCGTTGCTTTATCTTTTTTTGATATATGGGCTTACAAAAAGAAAAGCTGTTCTTATATTGTTGAATTTTTGTGTTGACATTCCCATCGGCTGTGATTGCAGTAACAAAAAAATTGGATTTTTATTTCCATGGTCATATAACTTGCGAATGCTTAGTCCAGTTGTTGGAGTACATCCAAATGGAACTTTTTCTTGAGACTGGCTCTAAACTAATGAATATGGATGCAACTATATTTAGGATTACTTTTTAAGTATTGCAGTCTATGTAGTCGTATTAATATTAAGTCTATTAATTAACAAGAAAAAGGAGTGAATGAAGTGTATAATATAATATTGTCATACTGGCTTAGAAGTAGAAGGACACCAGTAAGACTAATAACTTTTTTTATGCCCAATCCTATTTTTCTTTGATTTATGGTATTTATTCGATGAATTCAAAAAGGATTAATAGGGAAAAGAAATGGGAGTGTTTTTTTGCACATATATAATTTTAGCAAATTTTTTTCAATGTGTTTTTTTATATACCAATGATATATGAGGTTGATAAGGTAGCTGGGAATTTTTGCAAATGATATAAGGACTGGGATTAGTAGGAAAAAAATATTCTTTTTCTAAATCTATTTATATCTCTATATTACTATTTGTAATTGAATTTATATCTATCTTGGTAATGATATTAATAGGGTTTGGAAAAGTTGAGTTTAATTATATAAGTACAGTTTTATGCTTCTTGATTGGTACAATTATGCTGATACCAATGATTCCTGTTTATCAATTTTTTTAAGTTTGAAATTAGGTTTTTTTCTGGTAGTATACTAATCGGAGTTTTTTTAACATTATCAGGTATTTTTGTTAGGTACTACAGAATTAGGCAGTAATATTTGGTATTTATTACCTTTTGTTTGGCCGATAAAACTTATTTTTGCTTATACAAGTCATGAAGTTACAAGTCATGTTGTTTTGATATTTTTAGCATTATCAGTAATCATTACTGTAGTACTTATAGGCGTATTTAATAATTGGTATAATAGATGGGATGGTATTAATAAAATGGAGGCGTAGAATGAACTTATTAATCATAGATGATGATAAAGATTTATTGCGACTTTTTAGAGTTGACTTTTAAAAAAAGAATATAATGTTGACCTTTATGATTCAGCTGAAAAAATTGCTCCTGAACAGCTGGTTAAATATAATTTGATTATTCTTGATGTTATGATGGATAAAATGGATGGATTTGAGTTTTTATCACGATATAGAGAATTGATAGATGCACCGATTATCTTGTTGACGGCTAAAAGTTTCGAAAAGGACAAGATAGAGGGTTTTGCTTTAGGTGCAGATGATTATGTTACAAAGCCATTTTCTGTATCTGAAATAAGGGCGAGGGTTGCAGCACATATTAGAAGAGAAAATAGAGATAAGCACATTAGAATAATTGATTACCCAATTTCTTGTGACTTATTGTCTAAAAAAATATATTTCAAGAAAATTGAGATTTCTCTTACCAAAAAGTGAATATGAAATATGTGAATTGCTTTTTTAAAAAAATAGAAACCAGGTTTTTTTACTAAAGAAAAGATTTATACAACAATTTATGGATATGATGCTGAAGGTGATAGTTCAACTTCTATTACAGAAAGAATAAAAAAATAAGAGAAAAATTTGCTGGATTTCATATAAATCCAGTTAAAAACTATATAGGGGAATAGGATACCAATGGGAAGTAAAAAAAAGTTTAAACTATTTAATTAGTAAATTTGCAATTTTAGAATTATTTTTTTGCACTTTTTCATGAGTCTATTTTTCCTATTTTCTTCTAAATGTCTTAGTTAACACTGGGGTAGTATATCCTGCAAATTATGCTGAAATTAATTCTGATACAGTGAAATATGAATTTCTAAAAGAAAATTGGAAAACTGATAAAATACCATTTTTTTATGAATATCAATTAAGAGAAAATGGAGAAATTCTACAAAAACACGATTGATGAACGCTATAATCAGAAAAATAAGTGAGGCATTGCAAAAAGGAAAATCTTTAAATGATAAAAATAATGGGTTCAGATGTATTTAAGGCTTTAAAAAAAATGGCAATAAAGATTTGATCATAAAATATAAAATTAGTGTTATACCTACCAATCCAAATGTGTATAAAGATAATTAGAAATTTTTGAATTGGTGTATTTTTCCAAGCATGTTTTTGCCTATGGCTAATTGGGTTTATTTATTTAATAAATAATTTGACAAGGAAATTAAAGGGTGAACTTAGAAAGATATCCAAGAGTAATGATAATATTGAAAAAAATTACAATTAGAATTTGAAAGAGAGCATTCTGATTATGCCGAAATTTCAGGAGTATTGGATTCGATAGATAGTATGGCAAGGAGCTTAAAGGCATCATTAGAAAAAAACAATGGAATATGCAGATGACACAAAAAGAGATGATTGAATCGATTACTCATGACGTGAGGACTCCAATTACTCTAATCAAAGGGAATATTGAATTATTAAAAGAAGATCAAGAAAATGTTCTTGAAAGAGCTGAAGATGCTTTAAATGGTGTGGAGAGATTGGAATTATTTTTTAAAAAAAACTAAATGAATTTTTCTGATTTGATGCAAGCTCCAAAGGAAGTTGTATCAAGAGAAGTTTTAGACGAGTGGATAAAAAAATTGTTACTAGTATTTGTAAACTTAAAGGCTTTTAGCTTATCAATTCTTTCGTATGATACAAGTAATATTAAATTAGATAAAAAAATTCCATTTCCATCACAATACAAAAATTTAGTAAATAATGCAATTGAGAACTCTTCAGTAGGTTCAACTATATTTATCAGTTTCTATGATGATATAGATGATTATACTATTGTTGTCAGGGACCAAGGCGATGGATTTAATAAGGATATTCTTCATGATCTAAGAGAAAAAAATATGTATCAACGAAAACGTATGATAATAATATACATGGTTTGGGGCTTTCAATTGTTACGAAAAATACTTGAAACTAACAAGGGGCAATTGCTACTAAAAAAATTATGACGATCAAGGTAATGGTGCTGAAGTTAAAATGGTATTTTAAAAAGTAAGCATATTTTTAAAAAAATAAATATGGTTGATTGTATAATCAATTTGTACAACTAAATAAAAAAACGATTCATTGCGAATCCTGTGTTAAAAATATAAGTCACAACACAAGATGACTATATAGTAGAAAGTGTAAAAAGAATATTTTTCACATTGAATATGATGTTAGTAAGATTGTTTATCAGCAAGGTTTTCCAGATGGCTATTCTTTGGATATATATGACGCAGTTGGAGAGAAACACGAAGAATTTGATGACACATTTAATGTTGCTGAAAGTGATAAAATACAACAATATTTTTTTGAATTTAAAAGCCAGACACACCCAAATATTTGAGGGCTATTCACGGCAGAACTTATAATTGAGTTCTTTGTAATTGCAGTGATTATTATTGCTAATATAAGAAAGAATCGAAGAAAATACTTGGAAAATTGTTCATAAGTTTTGGGTAATATGGATTAATAAGGTTGACAGTAACTCGTAAATTTTCAGTTTGTCTAGGTACTGCCTTTTAACGATAACCTTATGCTATCGTTAAAAAATTTGTGGATATGTTCCCGCATACGAACGTAACTACTTGACATACTTGGTGTTCACTCGTTTCATCCTGTCGCCTATTTCTAGTAAACTGCTTGTAAATAATACCTCCAGCCATACAAGCTGTTGCTAGAGAACTTAGGAGGGTAATCACACTCCAGTCCATCACTAACTTAATCAAATGCTCCATATTTCACCCCCTTCTCCATTATCAAACCACAAAAAAATAGACAGTTTTATGACTTGTCTAGGTCATTATTTTATTTTTCCTACTTGCGATAAACGCCATTTCATAGGACACTAAGGAAAAAAACTACCAAGGAGCGTGATTATCATGGACTTTTTGAAAAAAAATGGCTGCCGCTTATAGGATACAAGACTGCCATCAATCTTTTTTCTCATTTCTTTATATCCTTTTTTTATTTTTTTCGTATTATCGTCCATTAATTCCCATGTTTCCAGTCTCATACGCTTTCAAATTAGAACACCTACTGTCTCTGAATGCTTCGCTTGGCTCTTCATTGTTGCTATTGCCTTGTCTGTATACCTCGGTGCTATTTTTTTATTGTCAAAGCTAAAGTAACTTATCTCTTTATTTTTTTCTAAATACTTGCGCATTGACTTGGTTTTGCTCAATCTGACATGGGGAGTATACAGGAGCATATAGACACTATTGCTCAAAAAAAGCCCTACTATCCTTATCTATGATATTGGTTTCATCTGCCTCTTCGCTATAACAATCATAATATTGATTTTTTTAAAAAAATACCACTTTACGCTTCAACAAAGATTTTTTTACATTAGTTCTTCTATAAATTTTTCTAATTTTCTCATAAGCTGATGCAAGTTTATCCCAATATTTGCAATTATCATCAGTGGCAATTTTATCATCACCACAATCAATAACATCTGTCCTTTTTTTCTAACAAGTCGTTTTTAGTAATTCAATAATAGTTATGATAGGAAGATTCAAAATCGAGAAGAGGCTTAGATTCTACAGCCATTAATAGCTTATCCGGGAAAAACATGCCCTAAAATTTCTAGTGCCAAAATTGGCATACACATAGTCATTCCCTCTAAGGGTTACCTTGCTGTACCATCTGCCTTGATATTCCATTGTTACATTCTCCTTTCAAATCCACCAAAAAAATAAAAAGCACCTATCTTACTTGATAGGTGCTTTCTTCATCATGCCCTAACCTTCTTGTTGGATAGGGTCGCCATGACCATCTAGCCCTAGCGCTCTTAAATCAGCAAAAACAGCTTCTCTAAAGCGAGCTGGCATAGTGTTACTTGCGTTTTCAAAATCAAACATCACAAGCTCAACGCTATTCGTTTTTAAAATTTACATTGCCCCTAGAGCATCTACGTTATTGCATTCGAGAACAGGCGGAAAAAAAGGAATATCTTCAGCATAGCTCTTTTTTTCTGTACCGTCTCATCAAGGGTTTTCTCTTGCGTCTTAACCTCTTTCTTTACACGTTTTAAACGCTCCTTGATTAGTGCGTCCACCTCAGCTTGAGTAAAAGTCTTCTCCTCTTTTTCCTCTGCCTCTGTAACCTCTTTTTTTCTATTTCCTCCCTATTTTTCCTCTGCAATTTCCACTACTTGTGTTTCTTTTTACTTCTTCGCACATCTTAGAGCCTCCTTTTTTATCGTCTTTGTTGACCAATTCCTTTCATAGTTTTGAGCCTTAAGCACGTTTTGGGCATAAAAAAACACCCTGCTGGGGTGCTAATATGCTATACTGTTTTTGTCGTTCTTCACAATCTCACGGCAGTGAGGAGGTGATACTGTGTTTGATTTTCTACTCCTAATTTCTGGTACTGTCATAGGCGGGGCAATTTGTCATTACCTCGTCAAGTGGCTAGATAGTATCTTTAAGAACGATTAGCCCAACAAAAAAAGCGACCAATTGCCGTTGGTCGCTTTTTGCTGTGTTTGACTACTCCTAATTACTTGTCTTAAGACAGTGTAGCACTATTGCTCCACCTCGTCAAGCACTATAGCACCGTATCAATAACGCTCTTTGCCAAATTAGCCGCCTTTTTCATCATGCTGTTTTCTTCCAAGTACTCTATGCCTTTTAATGTGATTTTAATATCATCATCCTGATAAGCGATACCACCATCTATATACCGCTTATGTAATAAACCTTTAATATAGCCCTCTTCGGCTAAAAGAATAATTAATTCACGCCTTTTATTCTCGCTTATATTAAGGGTGTCTGAGCTTATCCTGTCTTTATCAAGTTCACCTGTCTCCATCGCCAGAAGTAAGGCTTTTTAAAATATGATAAATTGTTTTTAAATTCCTGCATTAGTCTAAAACTTTCTCTATGTCACTCGGTTGTTTCAGACCTCGATTTTTTTAAAAATACCTGATGGGTCATCAACGATGATAAAGATACCACCTTCGCTAGAATTATCGCCAGGTCTAGGGTTGAGAAGATCATAAACGTAATCCTCTTCGCTATTATCGACAACCTTTACCCATCCGGTTTTATCTTTGACGAGATTATACTCTTTCCCATCTGTGAGTCCATCACCCTTCCAAAAAAACTTTCTCCGATATATTTAACTCGTCCCTACATACTCAAGAGGAATTGTTTTTGTCCAGTTCACACTGATAAACCTCAATAGTTCTCATTTTTTACGCTCCGTCCTTATTTTTTTAACTTTATCTTATATTGCTTATGGTCGTATTCATACCAGTGCACATCATGTGCATACTTTTTAGAATCCACCCTCATGATAGCGCTAAAAGCCTTTCATACTCTTCTCTCAACTTCACAGCAAAATTTACATTAACGGAATCCGTATCAGGAGATGGTTCAGCTAAAGCACATATATCGGGGAGATTTTTCATTCATTTGCTCTGTCATGAAAGCGTTCTCTTTGTGCATTATGTCATAGTTATCTACCAGGAAATCTTCCAAGAGTAGAGAAAATTCTACAGCGGATAAAGTATGATTACCAGCTAAAAAATTCTCTATTTCATTGAAAACCTACGTTATCATAAATCATCCCACTCCTTTTTCTTTGTTTTCCTTCTTACAAAACTTACCAGTTCTTTATTTTTTTGAGTACTGTACACCATCAAATGGCTAGATAGAGATAGGTTAGTCTAAAACTTTCTCTATGTCACTCTGTTGTTTTTAGACCTCGCTTTTTTTAAAATACCTGATGGGTCATCAACGATGATAAAGATACCACCTTCGCTAGAATTATCGCCAGGTCTAGGGTTGAGAAGATCATAAACGTAATCCTCTTCGCTATTATCGACAACCTTTATCCATCCGGTTTTATCTTTGACGAGATTATACTCTTTCCCATTAGTTAAACTGTCTACACCAAAACTCTCACCGATATATTTAACACGCCCCACATATTCAAGAGGGATTGTCTTGTCCAGTTCACACTAGTAAACATCAATAGTTTTCATTTTTTACGCTCCTTTCGTTATATAGAAACTCGTCAACCTTTTTACAGATAGTTAAATTATTTCAACAACTGGATCAAAATGAATCTTTGCACCACAGCCATTGCAGATAAAATTCTGTCAAAAAATAAGCTAGTCTTGCTGCATCTTGCACTAAGACTAGCTTATTTTCTATTTGTATCGTTTGCCATCAAGACAGACGAGTTCACTTTTAGCACACATCGTAAATGGCTCATCCGTCCATAAGACCAAGTCTGCATCTTTACCTACCGCTATACTCCCAAGCCTATCTTCTAATTTTAAAGTTTTAGCAGCATTTAAAGTAACTGCTTTTAATGCTACTGTTGGATCAAGACCATAGCGAATATACATCCCTACACAAATAGAAAGATAACCAATAGGATTCACTGGATGATCCGTTAAAATAGAAAATGGTACACCCTCTTTCTCTAAGGCTTTTCCTAAATCATAACTCACATTTTCCATCTCTACCTTTGCGCGATTAACAAAAGCTGGTCCTATAGCACAAATTGCACCTTTCGCTTTTAAAATTTGAGCTATCCTTTTTGCATCTGTACAATGCTCTAATACCATATCTAAATTAAACTCATCTCTCAGTTCAAGCGCTTGCAATAAATCATCAGCACGATGGGCATGTAGACGCACTGGTATCTTACGTTCTAGCGCCAAAAGAAGATTTTCTTTCCCTAAATTATAACCAACCGAGCCTTTATCTCTCTGTGTTTTATAAAACAAGGCATCTTGAAAGGCTTGGCGTGCTAGTGCCATAATCGACATTCTCGTTTGAGGAGCAAGATTTTTCTTTCCATACACGCGCTTAGGGTTTTCTCCAAAAGCCATTTTCAACCCTGATGCCTTTGAAAGTATCTGTTTATCAATACTTGTACCTGCTGTCTTTACGGTTGTAGTCACACCACCGATAACATTTGCACTGCCCATGGTAATCATCACAGTGGTCACGCCACCATCAATTGCATCCTTAAAACCTATATCAAAGAAATTCACCCCATCTATTGCTCTTAATTCTGGCGTTATAGGACTTGTCATTTCGTTAGTATCTTCACCTTCTGGATGAATTTCTTCCTCAATACCCAAATGTGTATGTACGTCTATTAATCCTGGGGTCAAAGGTTTTTCATTTGTCTCATAAACACTTTCCATACCAGATAAATCCAGTCTTTGACCAACCTCACTTATTTTACCATTATTATCAATGATAACATCCCCATTTTTAATAATGCCATCACTTACTGTATGAATTGTTGCATTTTTTATTGCCCACATTTTTCTACTCCTGTTATAAACCCAAACTAACTTTTTAGTGCCACATCGATTTGCTTCATAGCATCATCATTTAAAGTGCATAATTTATTTTTTTAACCTTGTCTTATCAATGGTGCGTAATTGTTCCACTAAAATTACTGAATTCTTGGTTAAACATGAAGTGGCATGAGGAATACAAACATGCGTTGGCATATGGGTTTTATCGTGTTTAGCAGTAACAGGTACTACAATGGTGGTCGGACTATGTAAATTACCAATATCATTTTGCACAATAACAACTGGTCTCAGACCTTTTTGCTCACTTCCAACAACATCACTTCCTAAGTCTGCATAGAAAATATCACCACGTTTGACACTTTCATGGCTCATACAATCTCCTCTTTCCTCTCTTTTCTAAATACCTTAAGTACTTACCCACCATTCTAATCAATTGACTTGTTTGTCCAGCATAGGCACCATAATTCTTCTCTATTAATTGCGCCACCTTACCATGAAGCATTACGGCCACTGTACTTGCCCTTTCAGCAGACATCCCTCTAGCCAATAAACTACCTATCATACCTGCTAGAACATCTCCACTACCTGCTTTAGAAAGGACAGAAGAATTTAAAGAATTGATATAAACTTTCCCATCTTTAGTTGCAATTAAAGTATTTTCTCCCTTTAAAACAAGGGTTAGATTATTTTTAGTGGCAAATTGTCGCGCTAGAAAGACACGATTTTTCTAAAAATAGCTCTCACATCTTTTTTTGTATCAAACGTGCAAATTCTTTAGGATGTGGTGTAATCACAAAAATTTTTTTAGTCTGATGATCTGCTAAGTTTAGACGATGTTTTGCCACTAATGTTAAAGCGTCAGCATCCAAAACTACTGAATTCTTGGCACAAGTCAGTATTGTTTTTACAAAATCTAATTCTAAGTCTCCCAAGCCCAAACCACAACCACAAATTAAACAATTCACATTTTCTATAAAATTCTTTAACGGCTTACCATGAAGATGAGCAATCGCTTCTGGTATCAACTGCATATAATGGCGATACTGTTTTTCTGAAATATAAGTACTCAACTTCCCAAGTCCCATATGCATAGCACTTTTAGAAGCCAATAGAAGTGCACCTAACATGCTACTGCTTCCCATCACAAGCCCTAAATGCCCATAGCTACCCTTATGCCCATTCACATAGCGTTTGGGATAATATTTTTTTAAATCACGCTCAGTCAAATAATACATCTCTGTCTTAAAGGTATCCATTAGTTCTCTTGGTAAGCCAATTGCACAGATTGTTAATTTTCCAAGATACTGTTCTGCGTTATTAAGATAAAACCCTATTTTGGGCGCAACAAGGGTGTAAGTATGATCTGCACAAAAAACATTGCCATAATTTAAACCTGTATCGCTATCTAAACCACTTGGCACATCTATGCTAATTTTTGTACAGCTTGTATTTTTATTACATAAATCAATCAAGTCATTGGCAAGAGGACTCAATCTTCTATTTAATCCAACACCAAACAAAGCATCAATAATCATATCAGAACAATTAATCAATACATTAATATCTTTTTAAGTCTTTATGATATTTCACACTTACCTTGGGTACCTTCATCGCTTGAAGGGCTAGTAGATTTTTCTTGAAATAAGGGGGATTTTCTATTGTTTTTCTTCAAAACTAATTAAAAGAATATCATGACCTGCTTTTTTTAATTCCCTCGCTAAAACAAGACCATCACCACCATTATTTCCTGGATGAACGATGATTGTAATATGGCGTTTTTTTGTAAAAATAACCTTCTTGCTTCATCTTGTGATAAATTGCTACACCCGCACGTTCCATTAAAAATAGCGGGCGCAATATGATAAGTTTGACTAGCTTTTTTTGTCCAAACTATAAATGGTTTCTCGATTTACTACTGGTATCATATTGCCTCCCAAATGGCTGTTGCCACTGCATAATCCTTTTTCATGACTAATTGATAAATGTACTCTTGTCTCTTTCATCATTAAATCTTGTAAGTCACCCAAAAAAATGACATCAGGTTTGCCAAAAAGCATTTGGTAAAATTTCTATATTTTGCCAACTTAACTTACCAATTCCCACACCTAATGCCTTAGATATGGCTTCTTTAGCTGCAAAGCGACCTGCTAAAAAAAGCCAAATCTAAGTTTTTTTCAAATACAATTTTTTTCTTCATTGGGCGTAAGTATCCTTTTTGCTAAAACCAATATGCTTTTAGCCTCACTTGATTAATACGCTCTAAACTTACAATATCGGTGCCTATCCCTTTTATCATTTTAGCCTAACACTTTTCCAATAAAATCAGCTAACTCTTTTGCCATCACTTCAATTTTTTTCTTGATCTTTCCCTCTATCATGACCCGAATCAGTGGTTCAGTCCCTGAAGCTCTCACTAAAAATTCTACCCTCACCGCCCAGGCTAGTTTCTTGCTTTTTTTAATCTCATCTTTAATCGCAGTATTACTTTTCCCAACCATCTTTATTTTTAACATTGACATTGACTAAAACCTGTGGATAAAGCTTTAATGATTTTCTTAATTCAGATAAGGGCTTATCAGAAGAAAAAATAACATTTAAGAGCATAATTGCACTCAAGAGACCATCTCCAGTAGTATTGTATTCACTAAAGATAAGATGACCTGACTGTTCTCCACCTAAATTTGCTTGATGTTCTTGCATACCCTGGCTAACAAAGCGATCACCAACTGCAGTTTCTACAAATGTAATATCAGCCACTTCTAGAGCCTTACGAAGCCCTAAATTACTCATGACTGTCGCCACTAAAGTATTATTCGCCAAAGCATGACGTTCTTTAAGATAGATAGCATAAATATAGAGTAAAATATCTCCATCTAAGACTTCACCATACTCATCTATTGCTAAAAAACGATCTGCATCACCATCAAAGGCAAAACCAAAATCTGCTCTTTCATTCTGCACTTTTTCCTTTAAAGCTTCTAAGTGTGTTGAGCCACAATGATCATTGATATTAATACCATCTGGGCTATCACCTATAGCAATCACTTCTAGCCCTAAATCTCTAAAAAGAGCATCTGCTAGCCCACTGCTCGCACCATTTGCCATATCAAGAATCACTTTTTTCTTCTTACCAAAGTGCTCATATTGGTCCTTTTAAAAATGTTTTTATAGATTTCTTTGCCTTCTGTTTCAATCGTATATTGTCCAATATTTTTCTACACTTGTTTCTAGTGTAAAATCTTCTTCTAAATACGTTTCAATCAAATGCTCTAAATCATCACGAAGTTTTTTTCCCTCATGATCAAAGAACTTAATACCATTATCCCAATAAGGATTATGAGAAGCAGAAATTACTACACCCAATCTTGCCTTATAGTATCTTGTTAGATAAGCAATAGCTGGTGTCGGAATTTGCCCCAAACTAATCACATGATAGCCTTGTGCCATTAAACCTGAACTCAGTGCATGTTCTAACATTGTGCCAGAATTTCTACTATCTCTTCCTATTACAACAGTTTTTGATCCCTGTCCATTTATCTCATTTAACATTTTTCCGACAGCCAGCCCTAGGTCATGAGCCAATTGTGAAGTCAACTTATCATTGACTTTTCCTCTGATGCCGTCTGTACCAAAATATCTTCCCATACAATCTCCTCTTTATTCATTTATGCATTTACTTTTTTTATGTTAATTGTTACCTCTATTGGTTTTACATCTTTTATTGCTAACTCTATCGGTAAATCCAAATCCACAGCCATTACAGTAGTATCCTTAAGTTCATTCAATTTAATTTTTTTGGTACTAATTTTTTTGTATTTTTTTGATAATACCTTTTTCTTCACCATAAACCACAATAGATGATTTATTCAAAATAATATCACCAAGTACATAACCTTTTTGGTAATTCCCCCGAAAAAGACCACATCAATTGGCAGTTCTTTAGAACTTTCTTGGATAATTGATAAATCTACTTTTACAGAACTTTCATTTACCTTAATATCCTGTGAAGAAATAACATTACCATAACTATCTAAAAAAATACAATAGGTAATTCTACTGTTGTTTTAGTGGTATATTTTTGCTAAATCAAGCTCAACAACCCCTTGATTGACAACATCCAAAACATCACTTGAAGCGTAGACCGTTATCTCATCTATTGGTAAACTTGGTCTCTCCCCAAAACGTAAGCCTTCTTGTAAATTGCCCTTTGTGATCAAATTTAAAAGGTACTTTTTTTAGATTCTAAAGGTCGAACACTGATAGTGATTTTTTTCTGGAAACATCCGCTGCACTTTTTACACCAACTGGAGATTTTACAGTTGGTGTAATATAATTTTCCCCTATATGCGCTGATTGCATATCTACCGTTGCAGAAAAATCTGCAGAAGTTAAACTCTGCAACTGACGATTTCTACCAATTACAGTCAAACTAACTTGTCCTTCTTTTAATTTTGAGCCATAGCTTGTATGTAAATTTTCAACAGAAATAGGCACCTGAATCACTCTTGTTACAGTTGGATTTTCAATACTGCCAACATAAGACCATATCAAAAGCGCAATTAAAATAGACACAACCTTACGTGGAAGATTACCTTTTTCTCTCGTTTTACTCATTAGCCTATCCTCCACTTACCTAAAATTGTTTTCTTTGTCTCATCAATCACTAAAGACTCTGAAAGTAAGGTATAAAGATCTTTGCGTGATAAATCATGAAATAGTTTACCATTTTTGAGCAATGGACATAGCTCCTGTTTCTTCAGAAACAATCAATACCACAGCATCAGTCTGTTCAGTCAATCCTATAGCTGCCCTATGCCTTGTCCCTAACGCTTTAGAAATCGTACGACTATCAGTCAATGGAAGGTAGCAGGCTGCAGCAGCAATACGATTTTTCTTTTTATAATTACAGCGCCATCATGTAAAGGTGTATTGACCACAAAAAAATATTATTCAGTAGGGCAGTGGAAACCTCACTATCAAGTTTAATACCTGTGTTAATATACTCTAGTAAACTGTCCTGTCTTTGAACAGCAATCAAGACACCTGTTTTTTTCAGCACTATTGGCTATCATCGTGCCCATAAGGCTTTCAACTAAAATGGTTGCATCCCCATCTAAGTTCTCTTTGAAAAAAATATTACCTAATCTCTTTTTGTCCTAAATTAGAAAGCACCTTTCTCAATTCAGGCGCAAAAAAAGAATTGGTATGGCTATTACTAACATCTTTTTGCAACTGAATTAAAATCCAATTCACTGCAATCAAACCTAAATATTCACTGATAATACTAATAATTAAAATAATTACTATGCCTTTAACAAGCTGTTCAGCTCTTGTGCCTTTCAACATCATAATCAATTTATAAACAACCACAGCAATAATGGTAATATCTAAAAGATTAATTGGCTGTAATATTGCAGGTAGATTCAAAAAGCCATTCGTACATGCTATCCCTCTATTCTTTTCTACTCCCCATTATTCTACACTATGCTTCTTGTTTTTTTCCATCTAATGACATAAAAAGCACCCTATCAATTAAATTGATAGGGTGCTTTCAGGCGTTATTAAAGTTTCACTACGTTAGCAGCTTGTTCTCCACGATCACCTGTTACAATGTCGAATTCAACAGCTTGACCTTCATCAAGGTTTTTGAAACCGTCACCTTGAATTGCAGAGAAATGTACAAATACATCTTCGCCACCATCAACAGTGATGAAGCCATAACCTTTTTCTGCATTAAACCATTTTACTGTTCCAGTCATTTCACATGACCTCCTAAAAAAATTTTAGTATCGACTTTCCTTACTTTCACGCCCATAAAAAATTCACATATTGTAACGAATTACCTAAAACACCATGTAATCCCTTACAATATGTGAATAGTTAAAGCTCGTTTCTGTACTGATATGATACCCTCTATAGAGTATAACAAAATACTAGATAAAAGTAAAGTTAAAAAATCTTACAAGAAACACTTTCCTCTTGTGGTCGCTCTACTAAGACATCTAAAAGATTCGCTTGATTTTTTTCTTATACCAAACATCTGCATAAGAACAAGTCCCATAAGTTTTATAGCCCTTTTTCTCTAAAAATGATTCACAGCTTCTTTCATTAATTTAGATGCTACACCTTGACCACGCAAAGATTCATCTACAAAAGTGTGATCTACTACCGCAACCTCACCTTTTTAATTGCCAAGTCACTAAAAGCAATCACTTTATCTTGTTCATCTTTTACATAAATTTTTTAAATCTTCATGTTGAAATACCATCACTTTACCTACTTTCTATTAGTGTCTATGTCTTTACCTAAATTTGACATAGTATTATAATACCATTTAACACACCATATTTCACTAAAAATAAGGGAGGCTTTATCATGGAAATATTGCGTCAATTCCGTTCTTGTTGGGCTGAAATCAATTTAGATGCCATCGAACATAATATAACAATCATTAAGTCAATTACCAAAGCACCCGCCAAAATGATTGCCGTTATCAAAGCTGACGCCTATGGTCATGGCTCTGTTCGTATCGCTCAATCAGCCGTAAAAAAAGGTGCAGAAATACTTGCTGTATCTGGATTAGATGAAGCCTTAGAACTACGTCAGGCAAATATCACTGCGCCTATATTCATTCTTGGCTATTCAGAACCTTCTTATGCGCCTTATATTGTCACAAACAATATCTCGCAAACTGTTTATAATTTTGAAATGGCAAAAAGCACTTTCTGACGCAGCAATTGCACATAATGTATTCGCAAAAGATTCATATTAAAATTGATACTGGTATGGGACGCATTGGCTTTTTACCTAACCAAGAAAGTTATCAAGAAATTGAACGCATCCTAAATTTGCCAAACATCATTTTTTGAAGGATTATTTACTCACTTTTTCTTCAGCAGATGAACGCTCCAAAGACTACACACACCTGCAATATAGTCGTTTTTAAAATAGCTGTAGATAAGATTACTGCCATGGGATTTAAGCCTACCTATATCCACTGTGCTAATAGTGCCACCATTATTGAATACCCTGAATATCATTTTTGATTGTGTCCGTGCCGGTATTATTCTTTATGGTGTTTATCCCTCTCAAGAAGTCAATCAAAACCTCAACCTTAAGCCTGCCATGAGTGTCAAAACAAAAAAATTAGTAATATTAAAAATCTTACCCAAAGATGAGGCAATTAGTTATAATAGAAAATATTTAACAAGTAAGGCAACAAAAAAATTGCTACTATTTCGATTGGTTATGCTGATGGTTACCCAAGAAAACTAGCCAATACTGCCGAAGTTTTTAGTACAAGGTAAGCGAGCACCAGTTATTGGTAACATCTGTATGGATCAGTGTATGATTGATGTCAGTCACATCGATAACTTAGCAATTGGTGATGAAGTCGTCATTTTTGGTACACAAGGAGAAGAAACTATCCTTGTGGAAGAAATTGCCCACCACCTAGATACTATTTCTTATGAGGTGCTTTGTGATATCGGTCGTCGCTTACCTCGATTATATGTGAGTAATGGAGAAGTTGAATCTGTCGTCAACTACCTACTAAAATGATCAAAAAAAGCAATTACGAAACCATTTTTCTCTCTTTGCGTAATCAACTCTCTCCCAAGCAGAGAAGAAGAAAGTTTAGCAGTGACAAACCAGCTGATTGCTAGTACCTTCTGGCAAGAAGCACAAACGATTTCGCTCTACCTTGCTTTTTGGCTCAGAACTTTCTACCAGTCACCTTGTTAAACAAGCATGGCAAGAAAATAAGACTATTGTTATTCCTAAAATCCTAAGCAAAACAACAATGGAAATGGTTGTCTTTAAAGAAAATATGGCCTTGACTAAAAATCATTATGGTATTGATGAACTAGTATCTGACAACCAAAATGTTATCATCCCATCCCTAATTGATTTAATGCTTTTACCTGCTCTAGCTTGTGATTATCAAGGTACACGTCTTGGCTATGGTGGTGGATACTATGACAGATACTTGGAAAAATGTTCTAAGCTAGTAAAAAAATTGGTCTAATCTATCATGATTGTTATCTAGATGATAAGCTCCTGCCTAAGAATGATACAGATATTTCTTTGGATTATCTTGCCACTTGTAAAGGATTGAAAAAAATAAAAAATAAGCATTGAGGCGTACCTCAATGCTTATTTTTTTATTTGTCATCGTCGTCATCATCTAATGATTCTAAGTCAAATTCTTCATCTTCCACATCATCCCAATCAAGATCACCAAAGAATTCTTCTTCTAAATCTGATAAGTCTTCATCTATAGAAGTGACATACTCTTCTAATTCTGCAAAGTTATCTTCTAGCTCTTCAACTGAACCTGAAAGCTCTTCTAATGTTGCAATCAAAGCTTCGTAAAATTTTTGCATTAGTTCCATCTGTCAAGCTAGAACCTTCTGCAATACCTTTTAAATAAGCTACTTTGTTTGTCAAACTCATCAATTTTTTTCCTCCTTTTTCATTAAGCACGTTCAATATAAGATCCATTTCTGGTATCAACTTTTTAAAACATCACCTGTATTGATAAAGAATGGTACTTGTACAACAACTCCTGTTTCAAGTGTTGCTGGCTTGGTACCACCTGACGCTGTATCACCCTTAATACCAGGTTCTGTTTCAACAACTGCCAATTCAACGGTATTTGGTAATTCTACCCCTAATACATTCCCTTGATAAAGCATAATTTGGCAATCCATATTTTCTTTGAGGAATTTATCGCCTCCATCAAGTTGTTCAACACTAAGGCTGATTTGATCATAGGTTTCATTATCCATAAATACATAGCCTTCGCCATCAAAATAAAGATATTGCATGGTGCGTCTGTCAAGTGTTGCTTTTGGTACTTTTTCTCCACCACGGAAAGTCATTTCAGTTGTAGATCCAGTCTTCAAATTTTTAACTTTAGTACGAACAAAAGCTGCACCTTTACCAGGCTTAACATGTTGAAATTCAATGACTTGATGAGGATCGCCATTAAGTTCAATAGTCACACCTGGTCTAAAATCGTTCGATGAAATCATCTATAAACTCCTCCTAAAACATTATACTATCATCAGTATAACCTACCTATCACTTTATATCAAGATAAAAGAAAAGTCCTCAAAGCTCCTAGAAGATGAGTAATTCTTTAGGGCTCTTTGTTAAATTTTTTTATAGCCATTTTTCTTCTACAACAATCAAATCTTCAATTCTAATGCCAAATTCATCAGGAAGATAAATGCCAGGCTCTACAGTGATACACATACCTGCTTGTAAAAGTCTATTTTTCAAGAGGGTTAAAGTTTGGACTTTCATGAATTTCAAGTCCTACACTATGTCCCAAACCATGACCAAAATAAGTCCCATAGCCAGCTTCATCAATTACTTTTTCTGCGATAAAATGAATCTCTTTACCCTTAAGACCCGCTTTTATCCCCTCTAAAGCATGCAATTGTGCTTCCAGTACGACTTGATAAACCTCTCTTGCTTTTTTTGACTAACCTTACCTACCCCGACTGTTCTAGTCATATCTGAAGCATAGCCTTGATAAAAACAGCCAAAATCCATGACAACTAAATCCCCATCTTCTATCACTTTCTCACTTGCAATACCATGAGGTAAGGCACCTCTATAACCAGATGCTACTATCGTCTCAAAGCTATTGCCAGAGGCTCCTAATTTACGCATTTGATAATCAAGTTCAAGGGCTAAATCCTTTTTCTTTAACGCCAACTTTAATAAAAGACAAGATATTTTTTTGAAAGCCATATCCCCAATGGCTTCTGCTTGTTCTATTAAAATCAATTCGTCCTTATCTTTCACCATACGCAAATCTTCTACGAAGTTTTGATAGGCAATGAGGCGTTCTGGCTTTAAAAAATGTGTGAGTTTGGTATACGCCTCATAACTCAAATTTGAAAATTCAAACCCAAGGTTTTGGTAGCCCTCTTTTTTTCATGATTTCAAAAAAATAAAATATGAAAAAAATGATATTTTTTGAGTTGAACGATCTCTACCCCACTCGTCTCTTTACTTGCTTGTTCCATATATCTGAAATCTGTCAACAAAAAGACTTTATTTTGTGCAAATAAGAGAAAAGAAAAGCTACCTGTAAATCCTGTAAGATAGCGAATATTTTCACGTTTGGTGACTAAAAAACAATCACAGTTTTCATTGGTTAAAGTTTCTTTAAAGCGCTTACGCCTATTTTCTTCATTCATATTTTAGCTCCTAACCAGCAACTGATAACTTATCTATCAAGACACTTGGAGCACCTGTTGTTTCCCTTAAATCCAAATCATCACCTAAGCCAACAATATTTTGAAGCACTTGTTTTAGGTTGCCTGATAAGGTCGCTCCTCTAAATGGATAACTCAACTTGCCATCTTCAACCACAATGCCACTAATACCGAAAGAAAATTCTCCTGTAATCGTATTTGCCGTATGAGCACCTAAGATATCCGTAACATAGACGCCTTTATTCATCAGTGTTAGTAAATCTTGAAAACTATGTTCCCCTTTTTTTCAAGATAATAATTACTATAGCTTATACTAGGTGTACTCATATAAGTGCCACGAGTTCCATTTCCTGTAGACTGCAGATTCATTAAATGTCCATAATATCGATCATAAAGATGCTGTTTAACGATACCGTTTTCTATAAGGTAGGTTTTTTGAGCATGGGTGCCTTCATCATCAATGCCATAATGTCCCAACCCCTCTTTTAGAAGTGGATTATCTACTAAGGAGAAAAAAATGAGGGGCGACTTCTTCTCCTATTGTTGGAAAAAAAGTGATTTTTTTCTTGTATACAGTACTTCCTTTAAAAGCTTGAAGCCAATAATGACAAAAATAATTTTTTTGCCATATCTCTTGATAAAAAGCACCATACCTTTTATAGCTGGAGATTTTTCTTTGCCCCTAGTAATTTAGTCGCATCAAAAATAGCCTCTTTGGCAATATAGTCTAAATCAAAATTATGATAGTTTTTAACACTTAAACCAGCGCCCCCACTCTCTTCTTGCTCGCCTTCTTTTGAAAGCGCCATTGCACTCAGGCTAGCAACAGAATGATACTTGCTCGCTTGATAATCATGGGAATTATAAAAAAACTTTCTGATACTGCCTCAAAATATGAAGTATTTTCAACACAAGTAATGGCACTATGACCACTTCTAACCTTTTTCCTCTAAAGAAAGTGCTAAATTAAATTTCTCTTCAAAACCAATTTGATTAAAGTCAGTTTCAATATGATTTTTCTGTATAATTTGATTTGTCTTTATGAAAGCTTATATCATATTCCTTTTTCTTGGTAGTGATGATTATTCAAAGTATTTTTGAATCAGCTCATCTATTCCTTTTTTTCAGTAAAATTAGTGCCATGAGAATAGCCTAATTTCTTATCTTTTATAATTCTAAGACCCAAGCCTCGTGTTTGCGAAAAAGAGCGATCTTCTAAATCACGCTTTTTTAAACTAAATTTACTACTTTGAATATTGGTATAATAACACTCTACTTCATCAGCATGATAGACACTCAAGGCTCTATCTATTGTTTTTATGCATCAGTTCTTTTTAACATATCATTCACTGTCAACCCTCTTTTCATCTATTTGGTGCAAAACCTAAAAAATACGGTTTTGATTTTTTATACGCATAATCATACGCTTTCAGTTCACCATCTATATAAGCAGAATAATCCTCTTTCTCTACAATCTCATCACCTAGTCTGACTTGTCCAGAAAGATAGATACCGTCTGTGGCTATTAACTTAGTCCCCTCACTAAAAACCAAGTCTCCATGTATCATTACCTTGCCATAGCACTCCATATCCTCTATCAGATGTAAAGAACCTAGCGTTTCAAAATCACCTTTTATCGTCAAAGAACGTTTTATCATCATCTGTATAGGACTAGTCCTACTCTCACTTGGCACAATCACCAAGTCGCCTTCTCTTAATAGCATATTTTGCCTAAACTCCAGTTGATTCACACTCTTATCCACTATCAATAATAAAGGTTTTTTTGTTTCAATAAAGTCGTATTTAAAGTTTGTTTGTTTCTATCAATAACTTCCACGCCCATTTTTTTCTCGAAAAAGCTTTCGAATTAAGAAAAAAATCTTTAGCGTAAATATAATAGGCTATTAATAAGTGGCTAGCATCGCCTTTTTGTCCAAGACATTCCAAACGTACCCAGTCACTTTTAAGTCGCTCAACAGTTGCACTGATTTCACTTCCATCTTCTAATTGCTTAGAAAAAAGCAAGGTGCGTTTTTTAATTTCTACATCATCAAAAAAAGACTGGGCACTATCAAAAAGCAAGCTCACTTAATAGTCTAGTTTGTTTTTGCTTTGTACTTGTAGCCTGGCAACTTCATTTAACCTAAGTTCAAAATGCATAAAGCCAAAAAAATGGCAAAAAGAAATTACCCCTAGTATGATCACTAAATACAAATAACTACTGGCTCTTTGCCTATGAAATAATTTCATCATCTGAAATAACGCCACCTATGACTAGGTTCTCTATGCGCATTGTTGGTTGCGCATCAGCGACTGGTGCCCCTTGTCCACCTTTGCCACAAACACCAATTCCAAAGCCTAAGTCAGAGCCTACTTGACTCACATCTCGAAGGCTCTTTGGTCCATTGCCTGCAAGGGTTGCACCACGAACCGCATGACTAATTTCCCCATTATTAATCCAATAACCCTCACTCACATCAAATACATAGTCTCCACTAAGGACATCAACCTGTCCGCCACCCATCTTAGTGACCAAAAAGACCCTCTTTAACACCTTTGATAATATCTTCTGCTTGTTCATTACCTGGTTTGATGTAGGTCGTTGTCATTCTTGTTTGTGGTTTATGACGATAACTTTCACGTCTACCATTTCCTGTTTGTGCCCAATTGGTTTTTTTGCTTGTGTGCAAATCACACATGTATCGCTTTAAAATCCCATGGTCAATTAAAAACATTTTCTTGGGTCTTATAGCCTTCATCATCATAATAGCTTGTTCCAAAACGAGAGGCCATTGCACCATCATCTATGACACTTATTTCTGGACTAGCCACTTCTGTTTCTAGTTTATCCTTATAAGCTGAGATTCCCCTTTCTACTAAGTCAGCCTCCAAACCATGACCACAAGCTTCATGTACCATCGTGCCTCCAGCACTACTCGCCATAACTACCGGTAGTCTACCACCCTTACATGGCATAGCTGAGAGTAAATTACTACCATGATGATAAGCTTCTTCACACAAACCATTAAAATCTTTTTCCATAAAAAGATTGCCTTCACCAGTCACACCATAAGAAGCATAGCCTGTTTGAACATCACCGTCTTTGTCTAAAATGACCCTCGCATTTGCTCGACGACGATAGCGCTCATCTTCCACATAACAGCCCTCTGTATTTGCAATGGTAACTTTTTGATGAACATCACTAATTGATAAACTACTTTGCTTGACATTTTTCTTTTTCACTCAAACATTGATCGCCCATTTTTAAGCCAGTTCACCTGATCATCTAACGAAAAAAATGCTCTACCTCATCAAACTTTTCTGCTACTGCCTTATCTTGAGCCAATATGACGGAATTTCCCTTGCCTTGAACGCTTTCTCCTACTCTCTTGGCTAGGCTTAAAATGGCTTCTTTCTCTAAGTCATTGGTATAACCATAGGCGCTTTCTTTACCATTCAGTACCCTTATCCCAATACCAGTATCTGTATTTTTGATAGATATCTTCCACTTTACTATTTTTCAAAAAAATAGTTGCGACACTAGTTTTTTTCTTCCATATAGACTTCTACAAACTCAGCACCCATGCCTGTTGCTTGATCAAAAATTGATTCAATCAGTCTTCTTTCCACAGCTTATCCTCCTTGACTAAAAGCACACCACTAAAGTGGCTAATTTATTGGTCTCGACACCAAGCTCAAAGCTTGTTATCGCACTAGGTAAAATTTTCTCTACAGAAAGCATAAAATCCTCAAGTTGTTCCTTGCTTCCTTCAAATTCATACATACGATTCGCATCCTTATCATAGCGCTTAAGGACAAGTTTATGCAAACGTGACATACTTAAAACCCCATCATAAACTTCTTGATCTGTATAAGTCTTCTCATTTTGAACTTCACTAATGGATGATGGTGGTACTTCAAAAAAAGTGTAGACTGATACATCGTGATACAAAAATTCTATTGCAAGTAAACTCATGGCAATAATTAAAGCATAAATAAAGACTGGTCTAACTTTCATACGCTACCCCTTTATTTGAAAGCTTATTTGGATATGATAGCCCTTATTCTCTACCTGGTCAATGTGTTCTAAAACAACAGCTTTAAGGTGTTTTTTCTTGTTCAATACATTAAGAAAATCATCTAGTTGTTTAAGATCTGATAGAAAAAACTCTAACGTTCCACTTTGACCCTTTATTTGAAGTATATAAGAACTAAATTGTAAGGCTTTTTAACTCTGTAATTGCTTCTGTATAAGAAATTTCCGGTTGGATAATGGCCTCCCTTCTTTGACTATCATCCGTATCTAGGGTTTGATTGCCCTCAAGATAATAATAAACACCTAAAGAAAATGGTAAAATGACTAGCATGAAAAAGGTCAAAAAATAGGTTTTAGCTCGTTTACCTTTTACAGACGCTACCTCATTAGTATTGAGCTTTATCTTAAATGTCTCACCTGGCTTATCTTTTCTCTCAACTTGATGAAAATGTTCTCCAGCCACTAAATCAATCTGATGTTCCTCATAAAACCGATCAAGTAATACTTTTTGGTAAGATGCCAGAGCTAGATCTATAGGCAAAAACTCAAATGCTACCACCTGACCATAAAGTACAACCATACTCAAGATGCCACTTTCTACATCGACAAAGAAATGTATTAAACTATCTTTAGGCGCAAGATAGGCATATGATTCTGCTAAATAATAATGCTCATGGATAACTTCACTGATACCTTCCATCTGTATTTGAGTAATCGCTTCATCCTCTAAAAGCCATACTAAAACATAATCATTCCTTTCAAATAGACTAAATACTCGATAAGTAAATTTACAGTCTTTTGAATAACCCCTCATGATAAGTGCTAATCTTAAACTCTCCTCTGCCTTATCCTCCTGCTCAGGTAGAATAATTTTTAAAAAAATAAAAAAATGTCCCAATATTACTATAGGATACCGTTTTTAGAATTTTCTTTGGCCATCAGCCACTATCCCTCCCTTTCAAGGGCCTAATGATCACTTTATTCATCAGTACATAATCTTGTTTTTCTTGTTTTTAGTACGAATAGACACCTCAATTTTTTTCTACTAACTTGTCTTGAGCGTCGCCATATGTTATTAAGACTCCCTTATCATCGTAATACTTAAATGCTAAGTCGTAGGGATTGGCACCAAAATAATAAACGACAGGTTGTTTGATGCCATTTTCAACTCGCACCAAACCAAATCTTGGCACCTCATAGTCTTTTTGCCATCTCTTGCCTGAAAACATCTAATTCGTAAGAAACCTGCCTAACTTCCTTTTGCACTTTCCCAAAAATGTTCATTATACCTTGTTAAATCAAAAAGTAACCTTGTTAGGGACCTAGAAAAATAAATGTTTCAGCCAAACTAAGATCTTTTGAAAGTTCGTCTAAACCCAAACTTTGCTCTAAACTTACCATACCTTTTAAGTTTCGTTTCTTCTACCAAAAAGCCTTGAATTTCTCTGATAAAGACCTAATAAAAGAAATCACAAGCGAAAAAAATCACAAGGCCAATTAACGCTTCAACTAATGTAAAACCTTTTTTTCATGTTAAAGCCTCCTATAGAAATACAGGATTTCTTGTGAGGGTGATTTTACAATGAGACGTTGATAGGTAATACCATCTTGATCAATCCATTCTTTTTGGTAGGTCCATTTTTGATAGGGTGGCATAAAATGACCAAAATGGCGATCTAAGAGAAAAATTTCATCAACAGCATTTGTAATCCCTTCCAACTCCTGACGATAATGATTTTGATAGACTGCAAAATTTAAGCACTTAAATAAACTGAGAAAAACGACAGATAAGATTGCTAAGGTTACAACACTTTCAATTAATGATAAACCCTGCCATCTCTTAGAAATGAGCTTAAATGTTTTTCATCCTTATCACTCACCCTTATTCGACCCGTTTGTGCAACCACAATATATTTTTTTGTTTTTTTGCCTTGTAAACAAAAGGTATTACCTATCGTTGTCCCATTAGAAAAAAACAAAATGTTAGCATTATCTTTACCACTTAAAGCAAGCCTATCATCTATCTTAACTTCCTGTAAACATTTCATTTGGTGATCTAAAAATACGATAACAATTTTTTTGGAATAAATTTTTTTATCTGAATGGTTTTACCTCTCATGCTCTGCCAAAGATCGTGCATAAAAACAATCACTCATCAACTGCTCGCTTGTATTTTTTAAAATTTGATAGTCCTGTAAGTTGGTAAATTTTAGTAAGACAAGACCACAAAGTATCATGATAATTGTTAAAACAGTCAATAACTCAACATAAGTAAAGCCACTAGACTTGTATCTTTGCCTCTCTCCCATCACGATAAGTGTACACCCCTTTACTAGATACTAAAATGACTATAATTTTTCTCATCCTGTACACTAATTTGATAACGATAGCCCTTCTTATCAGGTAAAATTTCTGATAAAAATCCACTAGAAACGAGCTTTTCTTGTGTAATAACACCATCATCAGGAAAAGCTAAATGATAAGCTTTGGCAGAACTAGATAAGAGTACCAATTCATTTTCAATACCCTTGTCACGTTCAACACCATACAAACTTGAAAGAGATAAGCTAATAGTACTCGCCAAAATAATAATTAGCGTAATGACCGTAATAGATTCAATAAGTGTAAATCCCTCTTGTTTCACAAACTGCCTCCTATACCTTAAAAAAAGTTTTCATAAGAGTCAATAATAGGCACATAAAATGCTACTGCCAAAAAAATAATACTGCTAAACCTAAAATAATAATCATTGCTGGTTCGACAAGTTTAATAAGCATCCTGAGCTTTTGCTGTTGTAATTTTTCATAATAATTGGACAAAAAAATCAAGGCTTCTGATAACTTTCCACTTTTCTCAGCAAGAAGTAACATCTGATAAGAACTTTTGGGAATGAAAAATGCATTTTCAAAGGCTTTCATCATACCCTCTCCAGAAAGAACTTTTTCTTTTGCCTTTCTAATCACCTTGAGATAATTTGGATTCTTTCCACTTGATTCCAAAAATAGAAAAAGGCTACAACTGCGGAAACCCCACTATCCAGTAAAATAGATAAAGAACGTGAGAAAGGGATAAAGTAATACAAATTTCTTAATAAGGCTAAGGAAGGTATGCGTTCAAGAAGGCTACTGAAATACTGTCTTAATCTTGTTCTAATCCTTTTTATAGTCTCTCTTTAAAAATCACTACACTTAAACAAACAAATAAGAGTATTAGCCACTTCATATTTTTTATCCCCTTAGTCACCATAAGAAGAAGTGCTAGACTCTTAGGTATTGCTATGCCAAACTCTCTATACGCCTCTTCTAACATTGGTACAAAATAAAAATGCTAAAAAGGAAGAAAAAAACACTCAAAAAGTCCAAAAAAAGTAAAATTGGATAAGCCAATTGCCCCTTCAAATCTCTTTTAAAGGCAGTCTCCTTTTCTAAATAGTCAGCAATATCCTCTAGTATGTTGTCTAATTTGCCCTCAACTTCACCCAATAATAGCCATTCTTTTTACGAGTTCAGGCAAGTCATAAGTGCTTAACCGTATACTTTCAGAAAATGAGAAACCTCTCGATAAAAAAACTAATGATTTCTGTGTTAAATTGTTGCATATTTTTTTATGTTGAATTTCTTCAGCTTGTAACTTCATTGCCTCTATCAAGCTAATTCCACTTTTTTTAGCGCAAATGCTAACTGTCTAAAAAAAGAAAAATAAGCTCTTGCTCAGGCAACTTATACTGCATAGAAAAAAAGGAGTGTTTGCCATCCTCTTTCTCGTTTTAAACTGGCAACATATAAGCCCATCACGCTTAATTTCTGGTAAGCATCTTTTTCACTGGTCGCTATAATTTTTGCCTGATAAAACTGTCTTTTTTCATCATAAGCTTCATATTTATAGTAACTTTTCATCTTACTACCTCATAGATATTGCCCAACTTCTTCCCAAGTGGTGACACCTTTTTCTACCTTAGCTTTTGCATCCTCTTTTAGAGTATATAATTCTTCCTTAGTGATTAATCTACTAAGCTTTTCTTTACTGATATTGCCTAGGCTGATGCTCTCTTTTGTTTCATCTTCTAAAAACCAAGTTTCAAATAAGCCTATCCTGTCATAGTACCCACTACCATGACATAAAGGACAAAAGCTGTTCTCTTCATGCTTACAAGATCTTCTGACCAATCTCTGATTGATCACAAGACGAAGTACTGAAGCGAGCATTTCACTATCAGCACCCATATTAATTAAGCGAGGTATGGCACCAATGGCTGATGAAGTGTGTAAGGTAGCATAAACCAAATGACCTGTAAGTGCAGCCTTGAGTGCAATATCTAAGGTTTCACTATCTCTTAATTCTCCAATGGCAATAATATCTGGATCTTGTCTTAAAATCCCCCTTAGCCCTGAAGCAAAATCCACTTGAGCTTTTTTATTCACCTCTACTTGAAAAAAGCTAGCCACTTGGGTTTCTACAGGATCTTCAATGGTAAAAATGGATTGTTCCTCTTGAAGATGTCTTCTTAACAAGGTATAAAGCAAAGTTGATTTGCCACTATTTGTTGGTCCTGTGATAAGGATAAGACCTTGTTTTTTTCTTAGTGCTTTGAAGAATTGTTTCAATCTGACTTTCTCTTAACCCTAAGGTGCTCATATCCCAAAAAAACGTTCTTTCTGAGGTAAAATTCGAATCACCATTTTTTCATAATGTAAAAGACCAAGTGTTGCTAAGCGAAAATGATAACAAACTTCATTAACCCATGCCTTAAAATGGCCATCTTGTGGTCTTCTTTTTTCTACTAAGTCCATATTGGCACTAACTTTTAATCGATTGATTGCTAAAGTATGTAAATGCATAGGCAGTTGCCAAAGAGGTGTTAACATTCCATCCACACGAAGTCTAATAATGAATTTATCTTCTGAAATATCAAGATGAATATCTGTTGCACGCCTACTAATCGCACTGCAAAATAAAGTCTCAATAAAATCAGCTACCGACTCATATTTTTCATGAAAACGAAAAAAAGCATCCCCTTCAGCCACCGTATCAATACGAAGATCTGAAAGTGATGCCAGCGCACGATATTGCCACAAGTTTTCCAAATACGTGCGTTCTATATAGTAGCTCACCATATCATTCTTAGCAGGATAGGTATAGCAACGCTTATCACCAATTAAAATATAACCCTCTTGATCCAACATTTCTCTATTTTTAGTATCTGGAGGAGGAATCAAATCATCCTCTAAATAAGGACATCCAAAAAATGTCAGAAATGCATTTTTCCAAACTGATGGCCGGATGCCTTTACTTTTCATTTCTTCAATAATGTTCTGTTCATTGTCAAGCTCATTTGAAAAAGCCTCTTTTCTTAAGATGCCTTTATCAAATAAATACTGATACCAAGCCTGTGATTTAAACAATGCTTTTTCCCCCTATCAGCTGCTAAATTTATAAGGTTTATTATTCTTTCTCTTTTAGTAAGCTATCTGAAAATATGATCGCTATCACCGCCAAAATCAAAGCAAAAATACCCTTACCAGTTTTCTTTTTCATTTCCAATTTTTTTTGTTTTAAATAAACTTTTCTAATCTCACTTGAAAAAGACTTTTGCCATAATTATTCTCCCCTTTGTTTACTTTTTAAGTGCTCGCTCAATTTCTCTCTGCGCAACCTTTTTTAGCATTAGTATCACGCTTATCATAAAGTTTTTTTACCCTTTGCCAAGCCTATTTCAAGTTTAATTTTATCTCTACTAAAATAGGCTTTTTAAAAGGTATTATCGTGTAACCTTGTTCTTTAATCTCTTGATATAACTTTCTCAATTCTCTTTTTATGAAGGAGGAGTTTTCTTTCTCTCAAAGGATCAACATTATTATAACTCCCAAAGGTATATGGACTAATATGACAACCTCTTAGATAGAGTTCTAAATTCTTATCAAAATCACAATAAGAATCTTTTTAAATTCATTCTACCTGCTCGGATAGATTTAACCTCTGTCCCTTTTTAGTGCAATCCCAGCTTCATACTTTCTTTCTATAAAATAATCATGAAATGCTTTTTTTATTATTTGCAACTATTTTTCATCTTGCTTGTCCTTTACTAATTCAAAATCTAGCTTTTACCTCACTTGTATCCACCCTAACAAGCTTTACCCTGACAATATCACCCACCTTATATTGCTTTTTACTATGCTTTCCAACAAGTGCCATTTGCTCTGGAACCACGTCATAAAAATCATCATCTAATGTTGAAAGATGTACTAAACCCTCAACTAAATTATCAAGTTGAACAAAAAAACCAAATCCTGTCACACTGACAATCCTTGCTTCAAAAAAATTTCAAGTACCTTATCTGACATAAATTGTACTTTCTTTAAGCCTACCGCCTGTCTTTCAGTCGTTTCTGCCAAAAGTTCCATTTTAGAAGCTTGGCTAGCATACTTTTCCATTAAAGGTGCTAAATATTTCAAACGTTTAGCAGATAAGCCAACAGAAAGGTGCTCTTTAATGACACGATGAATGGCCAAATCAGAATAACGACGGATAGGTGAAGTAAAATGTGTGTAATACTTGAGTCCAAGCCCAAAATGTCCCTCAGCATGAGCAGAATAATGTGCATGTTTCATAGAACGCAATAACAACATATTTAGTGGATAAGCCATTTTGCTTTCCTTAATCTCTTTTAATAAATTTTGGAGTTCTTTTGCCTCAACATGATCAGGCGAATAAGAAAAAGATAGCCCCTCAGCAGTGACAATCGTTTGGATTAAGTCCATTTTATCACTGTCTGGTTTATCATGAACACGATAAAGAAAAGGTGTTTCTAACCAATAGAAATGTTCTGCAACCGTTTCATTGGCACAAATCATAAACTCTTCTATCATGCGTTCTGATAATTTTTCTCCCTAATTACAATATCAATTGGTTTGCCCTTATCATCTAAGATAATCTTACTTTCAGGTAAATCAAAAATCCAAGCTACCAAGTCTCTCACGCCTCTTTTTTAATAATGCTTGTAATTCTCCCATTACCTCAAGCATTGGCACAATAGCTTGATATTTTTTAATCAGGTTAGGGTCTTTTTCTAACAATAAAGCATTAATTTCCTCATAAGTTGTCCTATAAGACGTATTAATAATACTCTCCTCTATACTATGAGAAACCACTTCACCATGATTATTAATAAACATTGCACAGGTTAAAGCGAGCTTATCTGTATGAGGATTGAGGCTACATAAATCATTGGATAATAATTCTGGTAGCATAGGAAGTACCCTATCAGGTAAATAAACACTTGTTCCCCTTTTAAAGGCATCTATATCTAGAGGTGAGCCTTCACGTACATAGTGGCCTACATCAGCAATATGAACACTTAGGTGATAACCATTTTCCACCTTTTCTACATAAACAGCATCATCCAAATCCTTGGAATCACTACCATCAATCGTAATCAAATCTAAATACCTATAATCTATACGATTTGCCAGTTCTTGCTTTGTTATCGTTTTATTTAGCTTCTTTAAATATATCTTTGTTTCTTCAGAAAACTCTGTCTCTAAATCATTCTGGTAGATAATAGATGAAATATCCATACCTACATCTTTAGTATGTCCGAGAATTTTTTTCTAAACGTCCTTGTGCTAACTTTCCCTGAGTTGGCCACACTAAAACTTTTACTAAAACTTTACTACCATTTTTTACTTTTGTTTTTAGAGGCATTTCTAACCTTACACCAAAAAGGTACCCTTTTTATCATCAATACGTACTAATGTCTTCTGTCCTTTGCGCTCTAAAGTACCGATAAATCTGTCTTTATGACGATTAAGGATGCGAATGACCTCACCCTCAGCATGATCTGAATTTTCACGACTTGTTAGTGGCATTGATTTTTAATTTTTCTGACGATAACCTTATCTAAATCCAGAGCATCACCAAGTTTGTTTTTTTAGGAATAAAAAAATCGTTTCATTTGTCTCATCACAAACAAAAAAAACCAAAAACCCTTGATATGCTTTTTTTATCTGCCCTACATGTAAATTAAGATCCTGTGGACGAGCAAACTTTTGCTTTCTTGTTTCAATTAATAGGCCTTCATTTACCAAGTCACGAAGATAGACCCATAGATACTTTTTTTATCTTTCTCAGATTTTTATGAAATGTGTGCCTAACATCTCATAGGATAATGGTCGCTTTTGCCTCTGATACATATGCCAAAAATACTTTCTTTATTCATAAACCTACTTCCTTAACATCACTAATTCCATTGTAACAAACTCAAAAGAAAAAATATAAAATACTTATAAAAAAAGATACACCAAGACACAAATATGTGTCCACAGTGTATCTTCATAGTCTTTAAAAGCGGAAGACGAGATTCGAACTCGCGACCCTCGCCTTGGCAAGGCGATGCTCTACCACTGAGCCACTTCCGCAAAATACCTTACCCGCCTATTATATAAAATACTTCTCTTTTTGTAAAAGTATTTTTTTACTATTTTTTCTCTAAATTTAAAAAAAGACCTTTCGTATTTTTGCTAGTAGCCCTATCTCAAAAAAAATTTGTGCTATAAAGCTCTCTATAATCTGATTGACTTCATTAGGCTGATCAACATTGGCATTATGTCCTGCATTGTTAATCCTATACAAGGGATGGCCTTCACACTTATGCCACAACTCATTATATTTTCCTACCCGCCCAGTTTCATCTTGTTGTCCAACAATCAAACAAGTAGGACAAGTCATGTGAATCTCTCTGATTTCGGGAATGAGCGATAGAAAGCCAAGAGAGATCAGCTGACGGAGTTCTTTTTTTATTATAGTCACCTAACATTGTAAGCATATTTTTTTCTGGCAATCTCAGTCACTCCACATAGTTTTTGCCGTAGTCTGTCTTAGTATTTTATCTGGAAACAATTTTACTGTCCACTTCGTTTGTCTTAACCAAAAAAGATCAGATTTAGTATAATATTGTTTTCCATAAGGAGAGCTTCCTATCAACACCATAGCCTGCACCCTCTCTGGATACTTTGCTATAAATGATTGGGCTGTAAAAGCCTCCAGCAGATTGCGCCACAAATATACTCTTTTTTTATCTTTTTCATTTTCTAAAATCGTTTTTCAAATCTTCTGAAAGATTTGAATAGGAATAGTCCTTGTAAGGCCTTGATTGACCATGTGCTGGTGCATCCCATACTAAAACTGTATATTTTTTTGGAAAAAGTATTCCATCTGAAAATCAAAAAGATGGTGATTTGCTGTTAAACCCGGAAGAAAGAAAAATCACCTGTGCATCTTTATCAGACGACCTTAAAATCTTATAATAAACCTTTCCCCTAGAAGAGGTTATAGTCTTATTAAGCATAATAATTTCTCCACTTTACTGACTAATCATTCAGTACTATCACTTTGCCAAAACTTTCCTTACTTTCTAAATAGTCATGTGCTTTTTGTATCTCGTTCAATTTGAATATTTTTTCAGGTTTAACTCATATTTGATAGCCTTCACTATAGCCAAATCGTTCGTTTCCCCTTTCTCCGTTCTGAGTCACCCTTCCTTAATAAAAAAATTTCAGAGCGATTAATACCAAAAACCTTTTACTTTAATCAGTGACCAACCTTCTTTTATCTTTGGTTTTTCAACTTCTACTAATTTTTAAAACTTCAGAAGTGCCTTTTTTTCAAATACTTTCACTGCTACCATCTGTCAATTTCTCTCCCTCTTAATAAAGTACATAATTATACTATAAGCCTTTTTTTCATTTTTTTATCTGTAATTTTATGATACTAACCTAACATGACACAAAACTTCTTTTTCTTGATTTTATAAATTATATATGCTAGAATGCTTTGAGTAGAATGACACATTTAAAGGTATTTTAGGGAGGTGACTGTCTTGGCAAATATTAAATCTGCAAAAAAACGTATTAAGGTGGCTCAAGCTCGTAACTTAAGACGCACCAGTGCGATGAGCGCATTAAAAACCGCAATGAAGAAATTTGATCTTGCTGTTACAGCAGGCGATAAAGATGCAGCAAAAGAAGCTATGGCTTTTGTAGTGAAGAAACTTGATAAAGCTGGCTCAAAAAGGCTTACTTCATAAAAAAACAACGTCGCAAACAAAAAAATCACGAATCATGAAAAAGTTCAATGAAATGAACTAGTTTATGAGCTGCCATCGTTTACGATGGCTTTTTTTTATCTGGAGGTTTAGTATGAAAAGCAAGCAATTTAAACCTTCTACACTCTCTTTTCATCAAGAACAGTGTATTCATCATTTACTCGATGATGCGTCATGTCATTTTTGTATCGATGCTTGCCCTTATCAAGCACTTACACTCAATGAAGGGAAAATACATATTCAATCAAAACTTTGCCAAGATTGTGGTCGATGTGTCAACACTTGTCCATCAAGTGCCTTTTATTTAAATCACCCAATAAACCATTATGATGATAATATAGTACTATTCGCTTGCCAAGCTTATCCTCTAAGTCCTAAGCTTTCAAAAAATATGGTAAGATCATCCTGTTATATAGGGCTTAATATTTATGATTTAGTCAATCTTGTCGCTCAAAATAAAAACCTCGTTTTCTTATATGATGAAGCTTTATGCCAAAGCTGTCATCAGTTTCATAAAGATTTTTTGCTTGAAGCCCTTGAAGAGATTTTTATGCCTTTTTCAGACTGAAGTGATGAAACCCCTATTTATTGACAAAACTGACCTAGCAGATTTTTTAAAAAATCATACACCTAATATCTATCAACCTACAAAACGCCGAATGCTCCTAAAATCCTCTTTCAGATTCGCTTTAAATACCAGTATAAATTATCTGGGGGATCAAATAAACCTTGCTAGTTTAAGGGAAAGTCAAATGCAACATTCTAATCTTTTAGATTACAAATGGCGAACCTTAAGAACATTAAAAAGAAAGTTATCCTCTCAAACCAGGCACTTTCCTTCCCTTACTCTCTATTAAAAGCAAGTTATTGTACCTTTTGTGGTCACTGTGTTCGCATTTGCCCTACAAAAGCTTTAACTGTCATCAGAAAAGACAAACGATTGCTTGTTTGGACACCAACAAAATGTGAAAATTGTAACTTTTGTATAGAAGCCTGTCCTAAACATTATCTTGATTTTAATTTACCACTAAGGACAAGTATCCTACTAGAGAAAACACACTATATTCTCTGGCAAGAAGAACCTTATCAACTATAGTAACATTTCAAAAAAATATTTTCAGTATAACCTTATTCATTTCTCTACTGATATCATTATTCTCAATATTTTTTTATTAGTCCCCCTCTTTACTATCTAAATTACCCTAAAAAGGGCATATAAAAAAATTGTAGGGATACACCATATTGCTAAGCGTTTTGATTACTCAAAGTACTTGGAAAAAAACTTTAAGCTCTCTAAAGATGCTTAATATCAATCCAATTACCACCATTCCAGTCCTATAGTTATCAATGAAACAAATAGCAATTACACTTTTTACAACCATTCCCTTTATGTTAAAAATAAGAAGAAGGTCGAACTTTAAGGAGAGGTAATATGTCATCCGATAATAGAGAAAAAGACTTGGAGCTTATTAAGGAAAAGCTAAAAAGAATTAGATATTCCTGTAGGTGAAGTTGTTGTCGAAAAAAATCCTACCAGAAACAGAAAAAAACAAAAGATTGTCTCTGGCGAACCAACAACCAAACAACGCCCAAGATTTTTTTAGATAAAATTAAGAGTGCACAAAATAGTATCTTTCCAAAAGTTGAAGATACTGAAGATACTCCTATCGATGCACCAAATGCAATATCTGTTAATAATACAACTAAGCAAAATTATGTTCCAGAGGACTTTTTATGGTCCCTTGCCTTTAGAAGAGGTTGAAGAGGAAAAAAATCTGGTGAGCAAAGTGAGATGTTTACCACTTGCGAGGCGCTCAAAAGCCCTAAAAGAACATCTGCATTCTGCACCAACACCTCTTCTAAAAAAAGATTATGTTCTTGTGCATAGAGCTGAAACATTAGCACTCATTGATACACTTGTTCAGCTTTGTGATGAATCACCTTTTGACTATGCTATTTTTAGGTGATGGTTTAATCAATAAACTTTCCGGCTGTACCAATGAAGAAGAAAATGGTAATGAACCTCTTTCTATGGTCAAAAAGCAGAGTACAAAAGATTATCGGCGATGCTATGCTTCAAGCTGATTTAATCATTAATGATGCCAAAATCTTATCACACCAACTACTTTCTAATACAGAAAAAAAGATTCAAGCACGCTATGATGAAGCTGAGGAAGAAATTTCAGCACGTGTAGAAAGTAGTAAAGAAGAAAGCACAAAACGTATCACCGAAGCGACTAAAAAAACCTCACTTCAGCACGCAAGCAATCTGAAGATATCTTAAAAAAATATCTTGAAAAAGCTGAAGATGATTACGAAGGTTATTGGGAAAGAGCTGAAAAACATTTGGAAGCCTCTTATAAAAAGTCCTACATCATCCTAGATAAGGCAGCATCTATCTATGAAAAAAAGAGCTTAAAGCCATCAAAGATGATTTAGTTACAATTGATAGCATCTTAAGAGAGCTTTCTTTGAGTAAACCTGGCAACAAAAGAAAATGAGGCAATGAAATGAAAAAGTTATTGCTTTTACTAGATTCTGATGTTAGACGAATACTCATTCTTCTCATGAGTACATCAATAAATTATGACACGCTACTAGTAAAGACACAATTGAGTGAGGCAACACTTGACACACTACTTCAAAAATTATTAAAAAATAAGATGATTTTTGTCAGTAATCATACCTATTATATTCATACGAGTTTTCAAAAAAGCATCTTACAAATGCTACTGAAACTACTTTTTCAAGGTTGCATTATTTATTATTATCTTTTTTTCCACAAGGTCATATAAAAAAACAAAACCAATTTATATCGTGAAATGTTGAAAGAATATTTACAATAAAAAAATGACTGAGTTAACAATATCTCTAGGTATCTTATAGAGACATTTGATTTAACTCAGTCATTTTTTTATTTTATTGAATAATCTCTAATACAATACTTGTTCTCGTAACCTCTGTTTCACTGGTAAGTGTTGCTTGATCCAATTCTTTTTAAAGCTTCTTTCAAAAAATCAGAGCGTTCAATATTATAATATAATCTTGCTATATTTTCTCCCACAAAGACCTCATCCCCTACTTTTTTGTTCAGCAAAATGCCTGCAGTAGGATAAATCGTATGATCAACTGACACCTGCCCAGCGCCAAGCCTATGACTCATTTCACCATAGGTCAAGGCATTGAGTTCACTTATGATACCATTGCTTGTGCTATAAAAATCACAAGTAAATTCCGCCTCATCAAACATCATCTCTCTTAAATTACCACTTTGTGCCTCTATTACTTGCATAAAAGTACGATAAGCTTGACCATTTGCAAGTTGTCCTTCTGCTAATTGATAGGCTGTTTTGTAATCATCACAGTCGTAATCTGAATTAAGAATACAGAGTGCGGCTAAAGTTAATGAAAGCACTTTTAAATTCTTATCACAATAAGGTGTATTTTTTAAAATATCAATACTTTCTATGACTTCTAGCTGATTACCAATAGCTTTTCCTAGGGGTTCATTCATATCAGATAAGACAACAGAAACCTTTTTACCAAAGTATTTACCTAATTCCACTAAGGCCATCGCCAGCTCTCTCGCTTCATCTAAATTTTTTTCATAAAGGCGCCTATGCCAACCTTAACATCAAAAACAAAGCTTTTAGCGCCAGTGGCAATTTTTTTGCTTAAAATACTTGCTGCAATTAAGCCTATATGGTTAATCGTCGCTGTTTCATCTCTAAGTGCATACATTCTTTTATCTGCTGGTACAAGATTACTTGTTTGTGCACCTAGATAAAGATGATGTGCTTTGACTTGAGCTAAAAATCTCTTCTATGGATTTTTTTCTAAATTGATATGAGGAATACTGAGTAACTTATCGATGGTTCCACCCGTATGTCCTAAGCCTCTACCACTGAGTTTGACCATAGGAATACCCAAAGAAGCTACAATCGGTGAAACGATAAGTGTTGTTTTATCTCCTACCCCACCTGTAGAATGCTTATCAACAAGATTCATATTTTCTGGCCATTGCATGACTTCTCCAGAATGAATCATTGCTTCTGTTAATTCAACTAATTCTTTGAAGCTTAAACCTTCAATTGATACTGCCATTAACCAAGCAGACATTTGATTATCTGTGACCTCATGCGTCATGAATTTTTTTCAATAAATGTTGTAATATCACCTTTTAGATGATTGTTTCCTTCTTTTTTTAGTTGTAATAAATTGATGTATGTTAAACACGTTACTAACCTCTTTTTCTCATTAAATAGACTTATTAAATTTTTCCCAATCATTTGAAAACAATGCTATAAGCACTTCACCTATTACTGAAAAAAACTATCACGTTCTCCTTTGTACCCATAGTATGTTTCTAGTGCTTTAGCATAAAGAATAAACGGTACTTTTTCCCTCGTATGGTCACTACCATGTGCTAGAGGATCACAGCCATGATCAGCTGTGATGATTAGAAAATCTTCATCTGTTAAATGCTTTAACAAATCATCTAATGACCGATCAAATTGTTTGATTGTCTCAAAATAGCCTTTTTGCATCACGCCTATGCCCATATTTTTGAGTCAAATTCAACTAAATTCACAAAAAAATAAACCTTCTGTTTTTTGCTCAAGTAACGCCTCCAAAATCTGCATACCATCAACATTACTCTTCGTGTGAATGCTTTCGGTAAATTGAAACCCACTGTAAATATCACCTATTTTACCAATGGCATAGGTCTTAATCCCTTTAACACTTAGTGCTTCTAAAGCATTATTCTTAGGAATTTTTACTGAAAAATCTCTTCTATTTGGCGTACGTTCAAAGCCCTTTTCTACATCACCCACAAAGGGTCTAGCAATCACTCTAGCGACTTTATAAATCTCAGGTAAGGCATCATGCAATCTTTTGCAGGCTTGATAGAGTTCTTCTAGTGGTATCACTTCCTCATGAGCTGCAATTTGAATCACACTATCTACAGAAGTGTAAACAATAGGTCTTGCCGTCTTTAAATGTAGTGGGGCATAAGTATTCATCACTTCCACACCCGAACCAACAACATTACCTAAAATTTCTCTAGCAAATATTTGCTCAATTAAATCAATGACATCTTGAGGCAAGGCATTAGGAAAGGTTGGATAAGGTGTCATTGTCCTTACCCCAACCATCTCCCAATGTCCTGTTATGGTATCTTTGGCTTTGGAACGCTCGTTGAGTTGCATTGTAATTGCCTTGGTATTTTGATTGATTTGATTGCTTGCCAAAGCAGGTAAGCCTAATCTCGATAAATTGGGAATATCTGATAACTTACCCTGACTCAAAGCACTTAAAAAGGTATTATAACTCAACTTATCTCCATAAGCCTTTGCATCTTTCATCGCGCCTATACCAAGACTGTCTAAAACAATAACAATACCACGCTTCATAAATCTCTCCCCCCTTAAACTTGAGAACGCGGATGGAAAGCTTGATAAGATTTTAGTAGATAATCTTGATTAAGATGTGTGTAAATTTCTGTGGTTGTAATATTGGAATGTCCTAACATTTCTTGAATAAAGCGTAAATCTGCACCATGCTCTAATAAATGTGTGGCAAAGCTATGACGCAAAAACATGAGGTGAGACATCCTCTTTGAGATTAGTGGCTTGTACATATTTCTTTATTACTTTCCAGACGCCTTGTCTACTGATAGGATTACCAAAACGATTCAAAAAAACAATATCCTTATTCTTTTGCCCCAACAAATCTCGTCTATGACCATTTAAATAATCATTTAAAGCTTCCTTTGCCACTTCACCAAAAAGGTACTAAGCGTTCTTTATTACCTTTACCTATAACACGTAAACATTCCAGTTCAAAAATAATATTGCTTAAGCGTAATTTTATGACCTCACTCACACGTATCCCCGTTGCATACATCAGTTCTAATAAAGCCTTATCTCTGGATCCAAGGGTCGTACTTTCATCGGGTGCAGCCAACAATCTTGCTACTTCCTGCTCCGTCAAAAAAACTTAGGCAATCTTTTTGCGTTTTTTTCATTTTTTTGGAAAATAAATTTTTAAAATCTTCTTGAAAATAATTTTTCTTCAATCGCAAAAACCAAGTAACTATTCAATGCTGCTTGAAATCGCAACGTTGAAGTTGCTCTTGCTTTTTTACCAATTCGTGCTCATAGGTACGTACACTTTCTTGGGTAAAAATCTAATAAACTTTCACCACAATTTTGTAAATACGTTTGAAAAAAAACTTTAAATCTCTTCCATAGGACTCAATCGTATTAGCACTATAACCTTTTTTTCGACTAAGAGATAAATTTTTGTATTTTTTTAATATATCTTGTGTTTGCATTTTTTTCTATCCTAGACTTTTTTTAATAGGTGCATACTTGGTCAAAAAGTGTTTTTTTATTCCCAGACCAGGAAAGGCAACTTTTATCACTTCTTCTTGGTTGGACTCATCTTTGGCAACAATCACACCTGCACCCCAACTAGTATGGATAATTTTATCACCGAGTTTATAAGAATCATCACTTGTGTCCTTTTCAAACTTTTTAGGAAAAGGCTCATTGAGATGGCGCATATTGACATCATTCAGACGACTACCCTCTATCTCACCTAAAAATCTTGATGGCGGGTTACTACTATGACGTCCATGTAAAAAAATCGTGAAAGTGCGTGTGTCAGATAAAAGCTTATCCATTGCTCTAGTAATACCCACATAGCACAATCTTCGTTCTCCCTCAATATCATTTTCTAAGGCAAGATAATGTGGAAAAAAATATTTTTCTTCCATACCCACAATAAAGACCACTCTATATTCCAGTCCTTTAGAGGCATGTAAGGTCATTAAGGTTACACTATCTTCTGATGATAAATTATTATCTAAATCTGTATATAAGGCAATTTCCTCTAAAAAAATGCGGCAAGGGCACCTTGTTGTAAAATGGAATTTTTTTCAAATTCTGCTGTGATGGAAAAAAACTCATTGATATTTTTCCATGCGTGTTTCAGATTCAATACTATCATCTTCTTTGAGATTGGTCTCTAAGCCACTTTCTATGTAAAAAGTGTTTGGCAAGTGCTGTAATTTCTCCTCGCAAGCTATAGTCATTTGCTTCTTTAAATAGCTTATAATAGGCTTTTTAAATTTGTTTTTGACTTGGTTAGATAAGCTCATCTCCTCTAAATAATCTGCCAGACGCAAATAATCTATTTGATTGCTTATGGCAAAGTCAAATAGCTTCCCTAAAGATTTTTGCCCTACCCCACGCTTTGGTGTACTGACTGAGCGTTCAAAAGCCAAGGCATCATAAGGATTTGCCAGTAAATTCAAATAGCTCATCAAATCCTTTATCTCTTTTCGTTGAAAAAATTTCAGACCACCATAAACTTGATAAGGTATTGTCATCTTAAGAAAGGCTTCTTCAATGGCACGAAACTGTGCTGTAGAGCGTGCAAAAACAGCAATATCTTTAAATGTGTAAGTTGACGCCTTTTTAAGGTTAATGATTTGCCTAGCGACAAAATGTGCCTCATCTCGTGCATCACTTGCGGTATACTTAATAACCTTAACCCCTTCATCCCGTACACTTCTCAAGACTTTTCCCGTGCGTACAGCATTATGAGAAATCACATCATTGGCCACTGAAAGAATCTGTTCTGTTGAGCGATAATTTGTCTCTAATTTAATCCTTTTAGCCTTAGGATAATCCTTTTCAAAATTTAAAATATTGCGACTGTCTGCCCCTCGCCACTCATAAATAGACTGATCATCATCACCCACGACACAAATATTTTGATACTTACTGGCTAAAAGTTTCAGTAGTAAATACTGGGCAAAATTTGTATCTTGATACTCATCGACCAATAAAAACCTAAAACGTTCTTGATAAAGATCTAAGATGTCTTTTTCTTTCTTGAAAAAAAGCTTAACCACGGCGACAATAATATCATCAAAATCAAGAGCATTATTTTCAAGCAAATAATGCTGATAATTTTCATAAACCTCATCCAACCTATCGTCATCCTCATCAGCTTCTAGTAAATTGGATTTAAGATTTGAAATTTTAGAGAGATAGCCCCGTGGAGGATAACGTTTTTCGTCAATATTTAATTCTTTCAAAATTCTCTTGACCAAAGTTAATTGATCACTATCATCATAAATCGTAAAATTTGGCTGATAAGGTGTTGCCTCGACTTCATAACGCAAAAATCTGTAAGCAAAAAAAGAATGAAAGGTCTTTGCCCAAATTTTTCTGACCATCTTCGCCAACCAAACGTATAATCCTCTCTTGCAATTCTCGTGCTGCCTTATTGGTAAAAAGTAATCGCTAAAAATCTCTTTTGCCGGTATTTGATAGTGATACAAAAAGATAACTTATACGATGGGTTAGCACTCTCGTTTTACCACTACCTGCACCTGCCAATATTAGTAAAGGACCTTCATAGTGTTTGACCGCTTCTCTTTGTTCCTCATTTAATTGATTTAAATCCATATCCTACTCCTCTAATGAAAACGACCTTCTATGAATTGGCGTTAGTCCCAATTTCTTAATACTCTCATAATGTGCCTTTGTCCCATAGCCTTTATGAGATTCAAAGCCATAACCAGGATAAATCTTGGCATACTCTATCATCAAGTTATCTCGATAAACCTTCGCCACAATTGAAGCGGCTGCTATACTAATAGATTTACTATCACCTTCGATGATGGTTTGTTGCGGTATCTCAATTGGAATATTTTGATTACCATCAATCAAAATCATATCACAAGGCATCTTTAAATTGGCAACAGCCTTTGCCATCGCAAGCTGGGAGGCCTTTAAGATATTTATCTTATCAATATACTCTGCATCTATACTGGCAATGTGATAGGCTAACGCCACTTCTTTTATTTTTTCACTCAAATAGTCTCTTTTTTTAGCACTTAATTTTTTAGAGTCATTAATCCCCTCTATCATAATTCCTTTCGGTAAAATCACAGCACAAGCCACTACAGGTCCTGCGATTGGACCTCGCCCTACCTCGTCAGTACCAGCGACAAGCTTACAGCCTTTTTTTGGTAATGTGCTTTTTTTCATACTGCCAAAGTCGTTTTTTTGTCTTTCTGCTTCTTGCTCTCTATACAAGTAACTTTTCTCTAATTTACTTGCAAAAGTTAGAATGCTCTTTCTTTTATCTTCTTTTAAGGTACTAATTAGTGCTAACTGTGCTTCCTTTTCTAGCTGATCAAATAGCATTTGATAATGCTGAATCACTTCTTTTGTACTCATATCTGCTATTGTTTTATTCATAACATTTTTCCTTTTTTTATCTATCTCTCATCATTATACTGCTTTTTGGTTTTGCCTTGCTAAATTTATTATTAAAACTATTTTTATGAAACCCTGGAGGAAATAGCAAGGAAAGTCACTATAATAACTATTCTTACCATTTTAAGTCTATGACTATAACGTAATTTCCAAATTTATCCTACCATCCTAATAAAAGAATCAATAAATCTGTATCAAAAAAAATAGCTAACTTAGTATGCTCTTCATAAAAAAACATATGTTATAATATAGCCAAGACTTTAATTTGGAGGATAACAATGAAATTTAATGGCGCAATTATAAAAAGTTGCAGAAAAATAAAGCAATTTCTCTCGCAGTTGTTGATGAAAACTTTAAAAACACTGCCAGCAGAAGAAAGAGTCGCTTTAACGCAAAAAAATATATGACAGCTTTTTCCAAAAAGGTTTACCCTTCTTGCTTTTTAGTGGTTTCAAAAGATGGTGCTAAAGAAGAATTTTATGGACGACCTGACTTGGTCGCTCAAGTGAGTGAAATTCCCTAAACTTCATCACCTTTAAAACCTATACCACAAAGGAAGATTAAAACACCATCTATATCAATTAAACACAATAAAAAGAGACGCTATAGCGTCTCTTTTTATTAGTGTTTTTTACTGCTTGAGTCAATACGTTTTTACTCAGCAATCAGAACTGTATTACTTACATTATCATAGCCTATTTTTAAACCAATGGTTTCGCTAATAAAGCGTACTGGTACATAGGTATAATTTTTGATTACAGTAGCAGGAACATCTATTTTCTTTTGTACGCCATCAACCTCAATAGTGGTATTGTTAATTGGTAAGGTAAATTGGTGGCCCTTAATAGTCGCATTGACAATCTTCTCTTCTTGATTCCAATTGACTTCACCTTTAAACTCTTCTACCACAAAGCGAAGTGGCACTAAGGTTCTGCCATCTTGGATAATTGCAGCAGTATCCATAGCAACACGTTTACCTTGTTTAATATAGGTTGGTTCATTCACCAAAAGCTTTATCAGACTGGCGTTAGGATTTTTCTAGGGTAATACGACTTGTTTTTTGACCAATCTTAGCTTTGATTACACCCCAAGGTGCTTTGAAAGCTTTAATAATAATCTTTCCTGTATTGGTATCATAGACGGCATCTAAATCTTCAAAAGACCATTCTATCACTCTAGGACTAATCTTATGTGCTTTTTTTGCCTGATCATAAGCAATCGTCTCAACCGTTAAACCCTGATTGAGTTGTAAAGGCGTTTTTTTAATGTAGTTGTCACGCTGACAATATCTGAAAAAAATCTTTAATTTTTTTACCGTTTTTCTTGGCAGTAATACCATTACTAGCTGTTGCTTCAATGACTAAATTGCCAGGTTTCTTTGCTTGGAAACTGTTATTATACCAACTGCCCAAAGCATTTTTCTTTATTAAAAGTAACCGTAATATCTTTACCTAGAGGGTGTAAATTACTATCCCAAGCACGCTTGATGCCAAAACTCATCGTTTCACCCAAATACATCTCACTGACACCTTCAAGCTCAAAGCCACCAACTTCATTGGTTTTTGGTAAACTGTTATACACACCTAAACCATTAACAACAGGACGTTCATTGGCATAACGTTCTGGCACAATTTCTTGATGAAGTCCCGCATCACCTAAACGCTTGGAGATAAGTGCTGTTGAACCACCACCATCTAAATTTAATGCCTTATCTGCACCCAGTTGTACAAAAAAACCAACTAAGCGTCGATAGACTAGAACCTATGCTTCGATTGGTCCGTCCTTCAGCTGCTACAATAAAGAGTGTCTTCCCATCTTTACTAATCCCTACAGCACTACGTGCACGCACCCCACCAACAGCACTAAGACTTCTGGTATAAGGAACGACTTGACCACCATCAACTAACATCGCATGACCACCTAAGACTAACTTCCAATCTTTTGCTGGAGTCAAGGCATAGCTTAATTTCATGGTATCACCCTCTGAAAAAAATTCGCTGTAATAAACTCTTTTGCCTTACCACTAAATTGGATAATTTTTTTGCCTTGAGGGACTGCCATTGCAAGTGTCTTGCCTAGACTGATTTTTTCAATCTTACCATTGGCATCAATAAGGGCTTCACTATTTGTAGAGTGTCCTCTTGAAGCACTTGTCCAAAAATCATCATACATCTGTATTGTGCCACTATGGCTCTCCTGATGGGACGGTTCATACCAATAAACTGTTTTATTTAGGCCGTCAATAGGAAAGCTCTCACCTGATGGTGCTGTAATTTTCCCTTCAAAGCCCATTTTTCCAATATAAGCTGTATTATTTTTATCAATCCCCAAAGCAAAAATCCCTAAGAGATTAGCACTAGATGAACGTAATTGTCCATTAATCACACTAGGACCTAGTGGCGCACCCTGCAAGGCTGTATTAAAGTAGTCACCATTAATGGCTGCTACAGCACCAGTTTGGCTTGCCATCTGAGTCACGGTTGCTCTTTTGGTGTAAGTGCCTTGTCCAGCAATGACTCTTAAATCCAAATTTGGATTCGTCAAATCACATTTTAAAACACTAAAAATAATTTGACCTTGGCTAGTATTCCATTGATAGAGGGCTTGCTCTACTCCTGGTGCAATTTTTTCATTTTGAATTCTAATGGCTTTATCATCAGCTTGAATATTTTGTACTGGAAATAGGCTACCTACGCCCATAATAAAACACAAAAGAAATACAGGTATTTTTTTCTTCACAGACTCATCTCCTCAATTTATATTTGTCTTTTAATATGCTAAAATATAACAAGCTTGTCCGCAAGGGACTTTTTACAATGTTTTAAGTTTGACATTTATAAATTGAAGAGGTGATTATTTGACCTGGAGAAAATTTTTCAAAAATCATTATTTGTTCCAATTAGAAAGGCGAGCAGAGATTACGGGCTAATCGAAGAAAATGATGCCATTTTAGTTGCTCTATCAGGGGGCAAGGATAGCCTAACCTTACTCTATGCAGTGGCAATTTTACAAAGAACCTTGCCTTGTAAATTTAACCTTGCTGCCCTTTGCCTTGATATGGGCTTTAAAAAAATGATTACAGTAAGGTTAAAACCCTATGTGATAGCTTAGAAGTTCCTTTTTCACGTCATTCCTTCACAAATTGCTCAAATTATCTTTGAAGAACGTCAAGAAAAAAATCCTTGTTCATTATGTGCACGATTTCGAAGGGGTGCCATCAACAATTGGGCATATGAACACGGCTATAATAAAAGTTGCTTTGGGACATCACCTTGATGATGTCCTAGAAACCTTTTTAATGAGCCTTTTTTTATGAAGGTCGCTTAAATACCTTTTGCTCCAAAAATCTTATCTTGATCGCAGTCAAGTGACAGTTATCCGTCCAATGGTCTACGTCCTTGAAAATGACATCAAAAAGATTGCTAGTCAGCTTGACTTGCCAATTGTTTTCAATAACTGTCCTGCCAACGGAAAAACAACCAGAGAACAAGAAAAAAACAACTGATTAAAGACCTCTCGAAAGACAATCCTGCCCTACGTCATCGTATGATGAGTGCCATCACTAACAAATTATGGGCAGATTACAAGCTGACAAATTAAGGAGGCTTTTATGCTTGCACAAATCTCTAGCTTGTCCTTAAATGGATTGAACGTCAACCAAATTAAAGTGGAAATCGATGCCTCTTTAGGCTTACCCTCATGGGATATTGTTGGTCTACCTGATACAGCTGTCAAAGAAAGTAAAGAACGTGTTAAATCTGCAATCAAAAAAATTCTGGTTATGAGTTTCCTACTAGAAAGATTGTTGTTAATCTTGCGCCAGCAGATATTAAAAAAGAAGGTCCAAACTTTGATTTGCCAATTGCTATCGCTATCTTGGTTGCAACAGGACAAATTCTTCCCGAAAAAATTAGTGACTTTTATTTTATTGGGGAACTTGGTTTAGATGGTACCTTAAGAAAATCAAAAGGTGCCCTTTCTTTTTCTCTCTTTCTCAAGCACACTAAGGCTAAACTCATTGTGCCTAAGGAAAATGGCTATGAAGCTAGTATGGGTGGCTGTCTTACCTATGCTTTTAATGATTTAAAAGAGATTGTCCATTTTTTTAATACAGACAATCCAGTTCAGCCTTTAGTTATGCCAAATTTTTTAGACTTACAAAATAATGCTCAGGAAACCGCTATTGATTTTTTTCAGATATCAAGGGGCAATATGAAGCAAAAAAAGAGCCTTAGAGATCGCTGCTGCAGGAGGGCATAATATTATTTTTAATTGGTTCCCTGGATCGGGGAAAACGATGCTGGCTAGAGCCTTACCCAGTATCATGCCTCCACTGACTTTTTGAAGAGTCTTTAGAAGTGACTAAGATTTACTCTGTTACAGGTCTCTTAGATAAAGACCTCCCTCTTATCACCAAAAGACCTTTTCGTGCCCCTCACCACAGTTCATCACAAGCCAGTCTCATTGGTGGCGGACGAATTCCCATGCCTGGAGAAATCTCTCTTAGCCATCACGGCATCTTATTTATGGATGAATTTCCAGAATATCGAAAAAGATGTTTTTAGAAGCTTTGCGTCAACCTTTAGAAGATGGCATTGTAACGGTCAGTCGGGTATCAGCGCAACACACCTACCCTTGTCGTTTTTCTCTTGGTTGCCAGTATGAATCCCTGTCCTTGTGGTTTTTTAAATGATCCTAAAAAGCCTTGTACTTGCTCTTCGAGTGCCATCAATCGCTACCAACGAAAAATTTCAGGTCCTCTCCTCGATCGTTTAGATTTACAAATAGAAGTCACCCCTGTACATTTTTTTCCGATCTTCACCAAGCAAAACAAGAAGAATCTAGCAGTGACATTCGTCAAAGAGTCATCCAAGCACGCAACATTCAACTAAAAACGCTTTGCCAATAAAAAAAATCTATAACAATAGCCAGATGTCTAGTGCAGAGATAAAAACCTACTGTACCTATGATGAAATGGGTAAAGTATTATTAGAGCGTGCTTTTTGACAAGCTCGGTCTCTCTGCTAGAGCCTATCATCGTATTTTTGAAAATTGCTCGCACCATAGCAGACTTAGACAATAAGCCTACTATTGAAAGCCATCATCTCTCAGAAGCGATACAATATCGCTCCTTAGACAAAAAAATATGGCAAGTCTAAGAAAAACAAAGAAAGGAAATCTTTATGAACCAATTAGAACAACTCGCAAAAAATCTTGTCACTTACTCTATTGCGCTCAAAAAAGGGGAACGTGTCTATTTAGAAGCCACTGGTTTTGAAACCCATCCTCTTGTGAGAGCGCTTATTGACGAAAATCTATCAAAATGGAGGAGAAGTGTATTTAGATATTAAAGACTCTCGTCTTCAAAGACGTCTTATTCAAAAATGGTACAGAAGCACAGTTTCAACATGATGCTAAGCTTGCTTTTAGAAAAAAATGAAGACGATGGATGCTTACATTGGCATTCGTGGAGGCGATAATATCTCTGCACTCTCTGATGTTCCAAAAAGAAAAAAATCTCTAGTTATCAGAAAGCCTTTCATGAAGTTTTTACGTGAAAGGGTAGACAATACTAAATGGGTTGTTTTACGTTATCCTAACGCTTCTATGGCGCAACTAGCTGAAATGAGCCTAGAAGGTTTTGAGGACTTTTATTTCAAGGTTTGTAATTTCGACTATGCTAAGATGGATGAAATGATGAATCCTTTTAAAAAGCATTGATGGAAAAAAAACTGATAAAGTAAGAATTGTTGCCCCAAATACTGACCTTACATTTTTCTATCAAAGGAATTTCAGCCGTTAAATGTTCTGGAAAGGCCAATATTCCAGATGGTGAAGTCTATACCGCACCTGTGAGAAATAGCGTCAATGGTACCATCTCTTACAACACACCATCCCTCTATCAAGGCTTTGTCTATGATAATGTTAAGCTCACCTTTAAAGATGGTAAAATCATTGAAGCCCTTGCCAACGATACAGAAAAAATCAACCATGTCTTTGATACCGATGAAGGGGCACGTTTTGTAGGCGAATTTGCTATTGGTGTCAACCCTCATATTACAAAGCCGATGAAAGATATCCTATTTGATGAAAAAATCTCTGGCAGTATTCATTTCACCCCAGGTGCCTGCTATGAAGATGCTTACAATGGCAACCAATCTGCTATCCACTGGGATCTTGTTTTAATCCAAACCCCCGAATATGGTGGTGGAGAAATTTACTTTGATGATGTCCTTATCCGAAAAGATGGTCTCTTTGTCCATGAAGATCTACTTGGACTCAATCCAGAAAATTTACAATAATGATAAAATTTTTAAAACTCTCCACATCATAATCTGCACAAAAAAACCGTAGTGAAATTTTCACTACGGTTTTTTTGTGCCTATAGATCTAGTCTTCGTGATCTAAGTCTACATCCTTTCCACCCGTCAAACTGACCAAAAACAACAGCTAAAAAGAATGAGTACAAAGCCAATATAATCATAAACTACAAATTCTGTGCCAAACCAAAACATCGTCATAAATGCCGCTGAAATAGGCTCTATACAGGCAAGTAAGCTTGCTTTTAAAGGACCTAAAAGATTAACCCCATATAAAAATACAGTATAAGAAAATAAAGTTCCGATTAAAATCAGTCCAGCTAATCCTAGATAAGTGCCCATATCAAAAATTGCCTCTTCCCCAGCACTAGGTCTAAAAATAATCGCTACAGTGATGCCCCCAATAAACATCGCCCAAGCTGTAATGAGTGTACTACCATAGAGCTTAATTAAACGAACTGGTATCACTGTATATAAAGCTAAAGCAACTGCAGAAGCTATACCAATAGTTAACGCTGTTGGGGTGATAATAAGCGTAGAAGGATCACCATGAGTTGCAACGAAAAATACCCCTATAATAACACAAGCAATAGAGACTAGTTCCATAAGCTTTGGTAAACGACGTAAAATCATACACATAAAAAAATCATGACAAATACAGGACCTATATATTGAAGCATTGTACCTGTTCCAGCATTACTATGTTTAATTACTGCTAAATAAGTATATTGGCAACTCGCCAAGCCAATAATGGCAAAAATGAGCAAATGAATAAAATCTTTCGCTACTTTAATTGGGGCTAATGTCACAGCCCTTCCCTTTAATATAAAAAGCAAAGGGTAACATGACAGATCCTGTAACAAGCATTCTGACCATAGTCGCCCATTCTGGATTTAAGTTACGATGTTGAAATAAAAACTCTCCACAAGCCCCGGAAAATCCCCAACAAATTGCTGCTGATATCGTAAAAATGTACCCTAAATAAATTTTATTTTTTGGCATAAACCTTCTCCTTAAGAAGATAAGACTTCGTAAAGACTGCTTGCCTCGCTAGCACGAATGTTCTCTTTAACATCTTTAATGGTAACTTCTAATACCTTATCGCCAAAATGTATGCTTAGTTTGTCCCCTACTTTAACTTCTGAACCCGCTTTTGCTACTTTTCCATTAATTTCTACTTTACCACCACTGCATACATCTTTAGCAACAGTGCGTCGCTTAATTAATCGTGATACCTTTAAATATTTATCTAAACGCATGCCAACCCCTCCTATAAAAAACGCCTACTAGTTCGCACTAGCAGGCAAATAGGTAATTATTTTCCAACAACAGCTTCTTTAAGTGTCTTACCTGCTTTGAAAGCTGGTACTTTAGTTGCTGGGATGATGATTGCTTGTTTTTGTTTGTGGATTTTGACCCGGACGTTCTTTGCGGTCTCTGACCTCAAAGGTACCAAAAGCCAACAAGCTGAACTTTTTCGCCTTCTACTAAGGCGTCACTGATCGCCTCAAATACAGCACTCACTGCCTTTTCAGCATCCTTTTTAGTTAACCCAGATTTCTCTGCGACAACAGCTACTAGTTCAGATTTGTTCAAGAAAATCCCTCCTTATAGTTAAATTATATATCCATAGCATGATAGCATTCTATCATAGAATAAAAGCATTTGAAAATAATAAATCACGAAAAGTAGCGTTAATAGCCTATTTTTTTGCTAATTTATACGTTTATTTCATTAAATTCGCTAATTTGTTGCCAATTTTAGGTATTTTTTTCTAACCATCTCTTTATCAATACCACCCACGAAAAACAGCACCACAAAGTAACTTAACCCACCAAAAGCAATTGCTAATAACGTCGCTAGACCATTGCCTATATAACTCAAGGTTAATAAGTAACAAACCTGCACAACGATTGCCATCACAAAAAAACAGAAACCCCTGGTTTAAGAATATGATCTTTGAATGATAGCCATTTCCAAGAAAGATACTGACTTAAAAAAAGTTAAATTAGTTGCTGCTGCTACGAGGTAGGCGACTACTGTTGCTAAAAGCTGCACCTTTAACACCTAAAGCGTCTAAACCTGTCAAATAATAGGTCAAACTGATCTTTAAGAGTAACGCAATAATCAAACTCGTCATTGGTAAATACGCCTTACCTAAGCCCTGTAAAATACCTGAGGAAACTTGGTAGATACCTATCCCTAAAACACTAAAGCCAACATAACTCAGGGCATAGCCTGGCTCTTTTAAGCCAAATAATAGCCAAATAATCGGCTTGCCTAAGCTCACCAAACCCACGGACGCTGGTAGCATAATGACAATCGTTAATAATATCGCTAGATTGGTGTCACTTAATAGTTTCTCTTTATCCTTTTTCTCATTTGCTTCTGATACTGCTGGCACTAAGCTGGCAGCTAAGGCTGTGGTGATAATGAAAGGCAAACTAATAATAGGCATAGCATAGCTTGTTAGATAGCCTTGATGAATAAGTGCCTTACTTGAACTATAACCTATACTCATCAGCCTTGGAATAATGACTGTCGTATCAACAAATTGCATCAATGGTAACACCAAGGCTCCAATACAAATCGGTATCGTCAACCATAAAAGCTCAGATAAAATTTTTACCCACACTTTTTTTCTCTACTACAGTTGTCACCAAATCTTCCTTAGGAATCAAATGTCTTCTATGATGTCGAATAAAAAGGTCAATAAAAAAAGCTAAAACTGAGCAGTGCACCAACAGCAGAAGCCAAGGTTGCACCAGCAACAATGACTTCTAAACTTTCTCCAGCAAGGGCATAAATCGCTACAAAAAAATGAGTAGTACTCTAAATAATTGTTCTGTCACTTGGGATATGGCTGTTGGACTCATCAGCTGTTTACCTTGAAAATAGCCTCTAAATACTGAGGTTAAGCAACTAAAAAGCATTGCTGGTGCCAAACACCTAATGCTTAAAGCTGCACGAGGTTCATGAAAAAGATTTTCACTAATCCAATCTGCACCAAAAAGAACAACTAAAAATGCTATAGTGCCAAAGGAAGCCATAAAACCCAGACTCACCTTGAGTAAACGTTCACTCTCTCCATAAGCCTTTCTTTCTTCAGCAACAGCTACGAGTTTAGAAACAGCTAAAGGAATCCCAGCTGTCGATAACGCAAATAATATCAAATAAAGGGAATAACCTAAAGCATATAAAGCTGCTCCTTCTTCACCTACAATACGATTGAACGGAATACGATAGAGCGCGCCTAAAACCTTTGCTAAAACACCGGCAAAGGTTAAGATAAGCGCTCCTTTTACAAAAGATTTCTTAGATGCCATCTTAAATTAGTGCCTCTCTTAAGATGGTTTCTTCACGACCAGGTCCTACTGCAATCATTTTAACAGGTACCTTTGTTAAGGTTTCTATGCGTTTAATATAGTTTTGAGCTTCCACCGGTAAGTCTTCAAACTTTCTCACTTCTGAGGTGCACTTCTGCCAACCTTTTAGTGTTTCATAGATAGGTTCACATTTTTCCAAGTCATCCAAGCTTGCAGGGAAATGCTTGATGACCTCACCATTTAAACGATAAGCTACGCAAAGTTTGATTTCTTCAAGGTCATCTAATACATCTAGTTTCATTAAAGCTAGAGAAGTCAAGCCACTCAAGCGAATCGCATAATTGACCACTGCAAGATCTAGCCAACCACAACGACGTGTACGTCCAGTGACCGTCCCAAACTCATGTCCTACTTTTTGTAAATGTAAGCCTACTCCATCCTCTAGTTCTGTAGGGAAAGGCCCTGCGCCTACTCGTGTTGTATAAGACTTGATAATGCCTAAAACTTCAGTAAAATATTTTGGTCCAATACCAGCACCAACACCAGCTGAACATGAAATTGGATTTGAGGATGTCACAAAAGGATAAGTCCCATGATCAAGATCTAGTAAAGTGCCTTGTGCACCTTCAAAAACCACCTGTTTTCCTTCTTCTAGTGCCTCATAAAGGAGTAAAGAGGTATCACATACATATGGTGCTAAAGCCTTGCCATAAGCTAAATAACTTTGATAGATTTCTTCAAAATCAACCTCTTTTGCCTCATAGCGTTTGGTCAAAAGCAAATTCTTGCTTTCTACCACACTTGCTAAGCGCTTCTTCAAAGTGGTTTCATCAAGTAAATCACCAATACGTATACCAACACGTGCACACTTATCCATATAGCATGGACCTATGCCATTTTTTGTGGTTCCAATCTTATCCTCACCCTTGGCAAGTTCTTCTAATTCATCAATATATTTATGATAAGGCATAATCACATGTGCTCTATCACTAATACGCAATTTAGAAATATCAACATTTTTTTCTTTTAACATGGCAAGTTCACTCAAAAGCACTTCTGGATCCACCACGACACCATTGGCAATCACACTAATTGCATGTCCAGAAATAATCCCAGATGGAATTAGACGTAATTTGAAGACTTCACCATTCACGACAACAGTATGCCCTGCATTATTACCACCTTGATAACGGACAATATAATCCGCTTTTTTTCTGATAAATAATCAGTAACCTTACCTTTTCCCTCGTCACCCCATTGGGCACCTAGCAACACTAAACCTGGCATAATTTCACCTCATCATCTAACCTTTAATAATAGTTTCCGAAAAAGTATTTTTAACAAGTTATGAGTAGACCGTCAAATCATCATGACTCTTTTTTTCTTGTTGCATTTTTTTCGCTTAAGCAAACGAATGCTCTCACCACTGCTCATTCTAATTATCTTTGTATTTTTCAAGTAAACGATCAACGAAACGAGCATCATAACGTCTTTCTAGCTCACCTATCAAATAATTTGTAGTGACTATCCATGATTTATAATGCTGATTACGTTCGTTAATGATTAAGGTCAACTGAGTCAATGAAAAATCAGATATCTTAGCCTCTGCACCTAAATCGTCAATAATCAATAAATCTGGTGCCAAAAAAATGAGAAGAAACTTCTTTGGGTGAAATATGATCTTCATCATAACGCAACATACGAATTTCTTCTAACAAATCACTCACAGAATAATACAATACACTGCCACCATAATCTAAAACTTCATTGGCACAAGCAAGGGCTAAATGTGTCTTCCCTCGTCCAACATCACCACTTAAGATAAAGTTTTTCTTTTTTTCATCTCATCCATATGATGCATAGACTCTTTTTAAATATTCAACCTTCTCTTTCATTTCTTCTTCATTATCATAGTAGTGATAACTAAAATTGGCAAAGGTCTTTTTCTCTTAATCCTTGAGTGATATTGCCCTTTTTGGCATTTTCCAAAATTTTTTCTTTTTGGAAGCATTCACATAATTCTCCTGCACTAATATAGCCTAAATCTTGACATTTTTGGACACTCCCACTTTGGCTCATAGATAGCCGAAGACAGTCCATTTTCTTTTAGAAGCACTTGTTGCTTAGCCTGTAGTGCTTCAAGGTCTGTCTTTATCAATTCAGACTGTTCTTTATCATGAAGACTTAAAAATCTTGCTAATTTTAAATATCGTACTGATACTTCTCTATCTAGCTGTTCTAATTCAGGCAGTCTAACATACACCTCTGCTAAGAGATGATCTCTTTGCCTTATCTTTTCTAACCTTAAAAGCATCTCTATCTTTCATTACCATTCCACCAAATCACTAAAATCTCGATACCCTGTTGAGTTTACAAACTTATTGTTTTTTTGTTTCTTTTTGGCTTTGTTTCTCTTCTTGTCTTCGTTGATGTATTCGTTGATTTTTTATACGCCTCATATCGCTCAAGATCTTCTTTGGAAAAAATCTCATGCGTATACCAATCTTCTAGAATTTTTTTGATATAGCCAAAAGAAGGGTTATCTGCATTAATTGTCCTATCACAAGCTAAAATAATCATTTCATGACTAAAAGCCCAATTGTTTAGACCAATTATGATACATCTCTTCTTGAGCCACAGTTGGCGTATTGTATTTCCCAATTCTTTTTTTAAAAACCTCTCGTACCTTGTTTTTTTCAAAATTTAATTGCTTTAAATACTGTTCTAGTCCATCTAAGCTATTAACCCCAGCCCCATAAAGCATCTTAGCAAAAAAATCATATTGATAGCTATCTTTACGATGGGCTTGATAAGCCAAAAAACTTTGATAAATAAGTGCTTCATCCCAATTGTATTTTTGTCAGCACTTCACTGAGGGCATATTTTTTTCTTTAGGACTAAGAAAATACCCTTTTTTTCCTTTTTCTATCCTTTTCATTAAACGTTCTAAAACAGTAGTAGAAGAGACTTCTTCTTTGGTTTCGCTTTCTCCAGAAAGTATCATAATCTGATCAAAAAGAGGGAAAAAAATCTACCTCTCCACTTTTTTTCATCATATAAAATCAGACCTTTTTCCTTTAATCCTCTCACTGCTAGTAAACCCAACTTATCTTGTTGTTCCACTTTTACCTTCCAAGTATAAAAGGTACATCAACTGACCAACTTGTTCAAAAATCTAAGGCTAAAATATCCAAAAAAACGCCATCAAGCGTTTAGGGTACACTGACACTTCCTCCAGTGAACAGCCATGATAACATTGTTTTTTGCCATTTTACGACACCAACCCCGTAACCTTAATATTGACCGATAACACATCTAAGCCTGTCATTTCCTCTAAAACAGTCTTTATCTTTTTTTGAAAACCTCGTATTTTCTCTTGAAGCGGTTCACCATAATTCATTTTGGTTTCACAAGTCATCCAAACACCGTAATTTTCAATCTTAACATTGACCTTAAAGCCATCCAAAAAAAATATTTATTATTTTTTTGCTTCATAGCGTACAATTTCACGTACAACTTGATCTGAAATCGTAATTTTGCCCAAAGCAGAAAAACTTGGACGAACAATAGATTTTTCTAAGTTTTTATCTGTTGATTTTTTGGGTTTCTTTTTGCGAAAATGTGCTACTGGATTAATCCAATAATTGGTCATATGCTTTTTAACTTCTACAGCAGGAAGTGGAATAATATGTTTTCCTAAACTCCTCATCTCTTTTGCAGTCGCCATCTCCTCTGGAGATGAAATCTCTTCTATAAAGATAATTTCTTTTAATTTTGGTAGGGCTAAGGCTCTGATATTCTATCAATCATATGTTCAGAAGTACCTATTACCAAAAAGTTTTTTTGAGGTTTTTTTCCTTGGACAGAGCAAGTTTCATCTCCTCTGCGTGACTATTATCAAGAAAGATCGCTCTTTTTACAGCAGCGACCACGGTCTTTTCTGTTTTAGCTGACTTTCCAGCAAGTTTGACACCACGACTAATCAAGATTCCATCATCAATAATATGTGTAATTTGCTTATCTGTTGCAACATCCATAGCATGATAACTTTTCCCAGTGCCACTAGCACCTACCAAAGCATAGACTTCCATTGCCACCGACCTCTTTCACTTTTTTATCATAATAAGGATAGGCCAAATTAAAGTTTGTCTTATAGGCTAAAACATTAATTCCTTTTATCATAGCTTCTTCCATAAGCTTTACAAACTCACTATCAGACTCATCATTAAAATATAATCTATCTCTATCCTCACCCATTAAAAACAAATACAATTGCACCCTTATAACCCTCATTTTGTAAAGCCATTAATTCCTTGATATGTTTTTTTCCTCTTTCCGTCGGTGCGTCCGGAAAAAGGGCATAGTCAGGAAAAAAATAATTCACTGACTTTACTTCTATGATCCACTCACCTTCTGAAGTTGTCAGTAAAAAAATCAAAGCGACTATTGCCCAAACTAACTTCTCTCTGTAGTTTTTAAAAATCTTACCAAAATCGTGCAGTAAATTTTTCTTTCAACCAAACTTCTACCATATCATTGGCATAAGTTGCTTTGAAGCATAATCTTTTTTTGATGTTCATTTTCAATCATTAAAAGCGTATACTGCGTCTTTCTATTTACTTTATTAGAAAACTCTAAATAAACTTTTTCGACCTTCCACCAAAAGTTCACGCATTCTTCCTGTATTGGCTAAATGTGCTAATACTTTCTCTCCAGAAAGAAGCCTGACCTCAACAACAAAACGATTCACTCTTCTGATATAAGTGCCATAAATCAATGTTTCAAGATTCATAATCCCTCCATATCACCATTATACAAAAGATTTCAGGGATTTTCATTAGCGATTTCAACCCTATTAAAAAAAGCGTAGATACACGCTTGTATCTACGCTTTTTTTATTATGAAAAGTACATCAAGTTGTACGTTAGCTACCCCCTGCACTAATCATGTCAATCTTTCCTGCTGCTGCATAAGAAAGGTCAATAATTCTACCTGGTGCTAATTCTCCACGGTCAGTAATACGCACAATGACACTTAGTCCATTAGTGAGATTAGTCACTTTGACACGAGTACCAAATGGTAAACCATTGTGTGCCGCTGTAAGTGCATTCATATCAAAACGTTCCCCACTAGCAGTCAAATTCCCATGAAGTGCTGCACCATACCAACTTGCCTGACCTCTTTGCGTTGACTTAACCGTTGTTGGTGCTGCCTGTGTTTTTGCTACAGCCTTTGCAGGTGTTGCAACAGCCTTAACAGGTGTTACTGCTGGTTTTGCTGCAACTACATTTGAAGTCACTGCAGCTTTAACTGAAGGTACTGGTGCTTCAGTCTTTGTTACTACCGGTGCTTTAGCTTCTTTATGTTCATCAAGGTTTTCTAATACCAAACCTGTTGGTGCATTATCATAAAGTTTTAGAGTATTATTTTTTTCCAATCCAACTGGTATCGCTATTTTTTTAAGAATTGCTTCATAAAAAGTTTTTTTAGTGAAATACAGCTGATTATTATAAGATAAGTAACCATAACTACCTACTTTAGTATAAGCCAATTTCTTCTTATCATCCAAAATTACTTGATAAGTTTTATTTTTTTCTTTTAAGAGTAACTTATTTTGATCTTCCTCTGTCTTTTGTTCGAGAGTAATCCCAAATTTATCAAAGATAGGTTTTGCTGGATAATAACGATTTGCATTTTGGACTAAAAATATCTTCTTTTTTTATAAGTAACAGCAACTTCACTTGCTGCCCAAGATGAGAAAAACTGGTGCACAAAAACTTAAGAAAAAGCACCAAACCAATCACACTTTTTTTCAATTGTTTACGTAATAAAATAAGCATCTCCTCCAATTCTTGAAAGCATTCAATGAAATACTATGCTTAAATTATAGCCAAAAAAATCTTTTTTCTCTGTCCCAATTTACTACCTTGTTATAAAAGATTGTAAAAAAATAGATATTTTTTTCTAAAAAAATATCCTTATTAAATATAAAAAAACTTTTCGATTTTTGAGTTCATCTGATTTTTTTACGATACTATTCCTTATTAATAAAACTTTCTACTATTTTTGTATTTTTTTATGTCACTTTTTATACCACAAATTTTTCAAAATAAATAACAATGGGAATATTATATTAAAACTTTTCTTATATTTTTTTATTGTATAAAAAAACAAAGACAGCAAAATAGATTCTCTATTTTTGCTGTCTTTGACCAAATGAAATTTATGTTTTTCTTACTTTTACCTCTCATTAAAAAGCTCAACTAATGTACTTTCACCAACTGATAATTCAAATCCTTTAGCATTCGTTTATCACTTTTTAACTGTAATACCAGAGGTCGTCAACATATCACCAGAAATAGCTGCATTAGCACCCGATAAAAAAACAAGCCCTTCCTTTGTCTTCCAACAATCCTCGTCCCCCAGCCAAACGAATGAAAGCTTTGGGGAGCAAAAAGCGATAAATTGCCACAATTTTACACAATTCTTCCAAAGTCAATCTAGGCTGATTTTCCATAGGTGTTCCAAGAATAGGATTTAACATATTGATTGGAACACTCTCTATCTTTAAAGTACGTAAACTAAGTGCCATATCTATCCTATCTTCGATACTTTCACCCAATCCCATAATACCACCACTACAGACGTCCAGTCCAACTGCTTGAGCCGCTTGAATCGCTTTTATCTTATCTTGAAAGCTATGTGTCGTACAAACAGAAGGAAAAAAACGTTCTGAAGCCTCTAAATTATTATGGATTCTTTCTACACCTGCTAATTGCAACTTTTGATATTGTGCTTGATTTAATAATCCAAAAGAAGCGCAAATTGATAGCTGACATTCTTTTTTGATTTTTTTGATGGTCTCACACATCTGATCTATCTCATCATCAGGCAAGGTACGTCCAGCTGTAACAATCGAATAACGTAACACACCTTGACGAGCATTTTTTTCTTAGCATCCTCTATAATTGTTTCATCAGAAAGAAGGGTGTAAATTTTAGAATCAGTATGATAGTGACTTGATTGGGCACAAAAACGACAATTTTCACTACACCTTCCACTTTTTCCATTGATAATCGTACAAAGATCAAAGTGATTAGCACAATAATATTGACGAATCTTATTAGCCTCTCTTGCTAGTTGTTCAAGAGGAATTTCATAAAGCCACATGGCTTCTTCTTTCTTTAGCGAATAGCCCTCTAAAACAAGATTTGTCAACATCTTAAGACGTCTTTTCATAACCACACCCCTAATCCATTCTTCTCTATAATCACTTCATCACGCTTTAAATCTATAAAATCAAACTACTCAAACACGTCCATTCTTTCCTTAATTATACATCAAAAGCGAGTAACCTAAAATACAGGCTACTCGCTTTAGCTCTCTTCACTTCATTAAACTTATATAAAATCCAATAAATAACCATAGCCCTGTTTTTCCATCTCCTCTTTAGGAATGAATTTAATTGCCAGACTATTAATGCAAAATCTCAAACCACCTGTCTCTTTTTGGACCATCATCAAAAAAACATGACCCAAATGGGAATCACCTGAACGACTTCTAACCTCAGTCCTATGCATGCCAAAACTTGTATCTTCTTGATACCTTACGACCTCTTCTGCTATGGGTTTTGAAAAAAACTCGCCCAACCACAGTGAGAGGCAAACTTATCTTTAGAAGAAAATAATGGCTCCCCTGTCACAACATCAACATAGATACCTTTTTCAAAATTATTCCAATAGCGATTGGTAAAGGCTTGCTCAGTTTTATCTTCTTGCGTAATCGCATATTCTTCTGGGGTTAATTTCTTTTTTAAGTCTTCTTTGGAAGGCTTTGGATACTTTGCCTTATCAATTAGAGGCTGATTGACTTGACTTAAATCAAGATGACAATAGCCCTGAGGATTTTTCTCAAGATAATCTTGATGATAGTCCTCTGCCAAAACGTAATTTTTTAAAGGTTCAACCTCTACTGCTACCTTCTGATGAAGCTCTTCCTCTTTTTCCTTCACTACCTTTTCAATCACCTTTAAGTCTTCATCATTCTGATAATAGATACCTGTTCGGTATTGACTTCCAATATCATTACCCTGACGATTGACACTCAGTGGATCAATCACTCTAAAATAATGTAATAATACCTCCCGTAATGATAGCTTGTTCGTATCATATTTAAGGTGTATTGTCTCTGCATGTCCTGTCCTGCTCAGCTTACGGTAAGTTGCCTCATCACTCTGACCATTGGCATAACCCACAGAAACTTCTTCCACGCCATTAATACGAGAAAAATAGGCCTCTAAGCCCCAAAAACAGCCACCTGCCAAATAGATTTCTTTTATCGCTTTATGCTTTTCCATAGTTTCACCTGCCTTTGTTTCACTCATCTCTTGATGAGACGTTTTGTCCACTGTTACATCTTGGTTTAACATGCCTTTAGCACCACACCCAGTCAATAAAAGTAGACTACCTAAAAGAAAAACAATACCAGTTTTTTTAAACATAAAATATTTCCTTTCGTCTACTTAATCAATTCTATTGCAAAAAATGAACGCAATCTTACTAGGCAAGAATGATTTTTTTACTCACTTTTTAGCCAAGCTTACAAACACACAAGCATGATCAGAGAGCTTAAAATCCACCGTTTGAATGGCTTGAACAACGTAGCTATCCTTGGAGATGAGTACATGGTCGATTGTCGTCCTAAAATAAGAAGGTAATCTCGTGTGCCATGTCCCTCGACCAAATTTGGGTAAATAGCTCAAGGCATCCTCGTAAGTCCCTAGCGCATTCATTGCTCCATGCCTCATTGTGGCATTAAAATCGCCTATAATAATAGCATCTCTATATTGTTTTGAAAGATGATGTGCTATTAGCACTAAGTCCCTTTCCCAATCATTCATCAGGGCTGGAAGTGGTGGTGCTGTATGCAGGCCAACAATATCTGGCTTAGTCTTATCCTTCGCTTGTAAGACCACTGTGCCAAAACTCGTCATATTATCTTCTTTGACCATACGATAGCCAGAAAAATCTTTCTTAGTGATGATCGTCACAAGGGCAATCCCTCCCCTGTTTTTAGGGAGAAAGGAATACCTCATACCGATCAAAGTCTAGACCAACTTCTCTAAAGCTAGTTTCTAAACTTTGGTTGTCCAATTCAGGAAAAACAACAATATCAGCATCATAGTCTTTAAAAATTTTTTCAATATGTGCTTTATCTAAATTATTTAGGGTATTCCACTCGACAATCTTAATCGTCTTAGTCTCCTCTAATGAGGTTATTTTAGTGGGCTCACTTCCACCTAGCATAAAAACTAAAGAAAGTAACCCTATTGCTAGCCAAAATAGCCCTATCTTATTTTTCCTCAAGATTATCTGATTAATCAATGAACAGATGCCGAAAATGACAAGGGCACCTATCACCAGACTCCCACCAAATAAAATAGGAAATGAATAAAATTGTGCAAAAAAAGAGTTTGCTGGATAGGGCAATATTTAAGCCACTGCTGGGAAAAAAATACATGTGGCACGATAATAAGGCTATAGGTAACCACAAGTAAAAATTTTATCATCAAGAGTATTTTTTTCATAATAGACAACACCCCTATCAAGCCTTGGTGAATTCAATTTATCTTCATACCCTTTCTTTGTACACATTGTAAAAATATACACTAATAGGGTTATTCTCCTTGTTCTTCAAAAGCCTTAACTAAACTTATCGTATCCTTGACTCTAAAGTGCCATATATTAGGATCGCTTGTAATCTCCTCATAGATATCTTCTAAGGTAGAGGCAGGCGCTAGTATACCCAAGAGATAGTCTTCTAAGTCAACATGTCCTATTTTTTCAAAGGAAGGCAAAATCTTGCCCAAATCCTTATGGTTAAACCAACAATCTGTTTTTAGACAATATGCTGTATTTAACTTTCCACAAGCGATTTGGCTCTGTAAAAAATCATCCATGGTTGGTCTGGTTTTCTTTAAAAGTCTTGTACAAGCCAAATGGTATTCTATCTTTCTTGGACTTTCATCGACTGCTGAAACAAACAAAACACCATACGCTGTTTCAAACTTTACGGCAAAAACATCACCTACACTAAAATAAGGTGTGCGCTTTACCTTTGTTTTTGGCACCTTGAGGGGCCTTGGATTTTTCACGGTTTAACTGCTTAGCTAATTTATTTAAGACCTTTTTGTCGCTGACCCAAGGCAGCTTTCATCCATCTTGAGCCATGTTTCACTGGCACCCTTTTGAATGATTGCCAAGGCTTTTTGTTTAATCTCCTCTGGCAAATGACCGATTTTCCATAGAGAATAAGCAAGTGCTGTCCAATAAAGCTCTGTATAAAAAGTCATCAATACAATAAGTTGCTTCATCTTCTAAGATAGTTGCGATAATTTTATCAACAGCTTCTCCATCTTTATAGGTTTCAACAATGTAGTTATAAATATCATAGCCCTCATCACTATCTATAATATCTACGCCATCTATTGCCATAAAATCATCTCCTCACGAGTTGAAAGTTTTTTTCATCATTAATAAATGGAGACGATAACAGCACATCCTTTTTCTGCCATACGTGTATAAAATGCTTTTAAACTGTCAAAAGCATAGCTAAGATCTTCCTTAATTTCATCAATTTCTTCTTCATATGACCAAATATCAGGATAAATATCATTTTTGAGCAAAATGAGTCATCTCAAATTTATCAAGGTAGGACTCAAAATCAAGGGCTTCTAATGCCTTAGCGATTTCTTTGACCCTATCCGCTCGTATGCCAGCGATAAATTCTTCAACCTCTTCATCAGTAAGGCTATCCTGTCCTACAATCGCCTCGCTAATTAAATCCTCTTTTATTGGCTCAGCAGCAGATTTTCCAGTGAGTAAAAAATGAAGGGCATCCCACATCTTGTCCAAATCACAAATTTCTATATCATCATTATCTTGTGCATCTTCTATCGCATCAATATCCATAAATGTTTCCAAAAACCTCATCTGTTGTTTCCTGATAATTTGCAATGATACCCAATTTTCCTTACCTCCATAGTTTAATTTTTGTTAATTTTTTTATCGAACAACATTATTCTAGCACTTGTCAGGTAGTATTCCAATGTAGTTTCTTTCATCAAGCTGTGTTCTAATCATCCTCTTACCAATTAAAATTAAAAAAACTGACTTTTTAAAAGTTAACCTTCTAAAAGTCAGTTTTTTTATTTATTACTCTAATTAAGCTTTTCGTTTTTGAGGACTTCAGCACAACGTGGGCAAACATCTGGATGATTAGCATCTTTACCAATATCATCACTGTATTTCCAGCATCTTGGACATTTTTCACCGCTCACTTGAGCCACTTTTATTGCCACACCTTGAAGTTCATCACTAATCGTTGCCCCTTCTACCTTTTCTTCAAAGGCATGACAGTGAACCTTGCTGACAAGGAAAATATCTTCTAAGACAACCTGTGCATTCTCAATAAAGTCTTGCCATTCTTTATCAAGATAGAGGTTCACCTCTGCATCCAAAAGAATTCCCTATCAATTTTTTTCACTACGTGCCACTTCAAGTGGTCTTGCCACCTCATCTTTAAGGGCAAGTAATTTTTGATATTTTTTCTCTAAGGCCTCATCATAAACCTTTGCCTCAAAGGTTGGCCAATCATTGAGTTGAACGCTGATTGGTTTGTCTTCTAATGGCAAGTATTTGAACACTTCTTCTGAAGTAAAGGCAAGGATTGGTGAAATAATTTGATTGAGTTTAATACAAATTTCATAAATAGCACTTTGACAAGAGCGACGATTTAAGCCATCATCCTCATTGGCATACAATCTATCTTTAGCGATATTAAGATAAAAAGCGCTCATATCAGTATTACAGAAGTTAAAAAAACCTCACGATACACATTATGGAATTCATAGTTATCATAGCTTGCATAGACCTTATCCACTAATTTTGCTAGCTTCATTAATGCCCACTTATCAAGTTCTAACATTTCTTCATAAGGAACTGTATTGGTTTTAGGGTCAAAATCATAAAGACTACCCAAGAAATATCTAAAGGTATTTCTTATTTTACGATAAGCTTCCCTGTTTGTTTTTAAAAATATTATTAGAAATAGAAATATCTGAGCGATAGTCTGTAGAAGATACCCATAAACGTAAAATATCCGCACCTTGCTTATTGATGACATCAAGGGGATCAACGCCATTACCTAAAGACTTACTCATCTTACGACCTTGTTCATCAACCACAAAACCATGGGTCAAGACAGCCTTATAAGGAGATTGTCCCTTTGCTGCCACACCAGTACATAAGGAAGAGTTGAACCAACCTCTATGTTGGTCACTACCTTCAAGATAAAGATCAGCTGGCCAAGAAAGTTCTTTTTCTTGTGGTAAGCACCCTCAACATGGCTTGAACCAGAGTCAAACCATACATCCATGATGTCAGTTTCTTTGGTAAAGTGATTGCCACCACATTTTGGACAAGTGTAGTTTTCTGGCAAAAGTTCTTTTTCTGTCATAGCAAACCAAGCATCAGAACCTTTTTCTCTAAAAAAATTTCTTGAACATTACCAATCGTGGTATCATCCATGATGATTTCATGGCAATCATCACAATAAAAATACAGGAATTGGTACCCCCAAATTCTTTGACGTGAGATACACCAGTCTCCTCTATCACGTATCATGTTACCAATACGTTCTCTACCCCAGCTTGGAATAAACTCGATGTGGTTTTCAATTTGATCCATAGCTTCTTTTCTAAAACCATCAATAGAGGCAAACCATTGGCTCGTTGCTCTAAAAAAAGGGTAGGTGTCTTACAACGCCAACAAAGAGGATAAGAGTGATTGATATATTCTTTTTTTAAGAAGATAGCCATGTTCTGATAGCCATGTAGGAATGACTTTGTTCGCCTCTTTTGTAGAAAGGTCAGCAAAAAAATTCCTGCATCCTTGGTTAAGTTGCCCTTATTGTCCAGTGGTGATAAAACTGCTAGATTATAACGTTTGGCGACAACAAAGTCATCATTACCATGTCCCGGTGCGGTATGGACGCAACCTGTACCAGCATCTAAGGTGACATGGGTTCCCAAAAATCACGATAGAGTCTCTTTGGGCAAAAGGATGTTGGCAAACCAAATATTCCAAATCTTTACCTTTATACTGTTCTACAATAGTTGGCACTTGCTCAAAGCCCACAGCTTTAGAAACGCTTTCTAACAGATCCTTAGCAACGATATAGTACTCTTCTCCAACTTGAACTTTGACATAGTCAAAGGTTTCATTTAAACACACTGCCATGTTCGCCGGCAGTGTCCAAGGGGTTGTTGTCCAGATAACAAAATAAGTATTTTTTTCATCAACTTTTCCTTTGCCATCTTTTAATGGAAACTTCACATAAATAGATGGTGAGGTTACATCACCATACTCAATTTCTGCTTCTGCAAGCGCTGTTTCGCAAGATGGGCACCAATGCACTGGCTTGGTGCCTTTATAGATATAGCCCTTTTTGACCATCTCACTGAAGACGCCGATTTCTTCTGCTTCAAATTCTTTATTCAAAGTAAGATAAGGATTAGCCCAATCCCCTCTTACGCCTAGACGTTTAAATTCATCACGTTGGATACCAACAAATTTCTTTTGCATATTCTGCACAAGCTTGGCGAAAACCGACTTGATCTTTGCTGTGCATATCAAGTCCAACATTTTCAATTGCCTTTAACTCGATTGGCAAACCATGAGTATCCCAGCCAGGAACATAAGGGCTATCAAAAACCTGTCTGACTTTTGAACTTGATAATCATATCCTTTAAAATCTTGTTTACTGTATGACCTAAATGAAGATGTCCATTGGCATAAGGTGGCCCATCATGGAGAATAAACTGCTTTTTTGCCTTTATTTTTTTCTCTTGTACCCTTGCATAAATATCTTCTTTTTTTCCCAAAAATTCTAAGGTCTTTGGTTCATTTTTCCGGCAAATTGCCACGCATAGGAAAACCTGTTTGAGGCAAATTTAATGTCTGCCCATAGATTTTTTCATTTTCTTTTGACATGTTAACACCTCTTAAAAAATAATAAAAAAAGACGCCCCCAAATAAAGGGACGACAATATCGTGGTACCACCCAAATTCCGATCACTCGGCACTTATTCTAGCCTTAACGGAGCCAGCGAGTAAGCTTACTAGTAATTCAGCTTACCAACTCAGAGAGGATATATAAAAACCAACCTTTTATCTACCTTTTCACCATCTGTAGACTCGCTAAAAAGATACCCGATTTTTATACGTGTTCTCATCAGTGTTTTTTTATGATATTGGAACAATATTAACTATTCTTAGTTACCTTGTCAAGTTAAATATATTGATAAACCGTCAATCTAATTTTATCTTTTCTGGTATAGCCGGCTTCTTCACCAATCTTAAACTTACCATAACCACGCACAGAGACAACATCATCAAGATAAAATGTTCGTGATGGCTTTGTTTCAACTTGGTAATTGACCATCACTTGCTCTTTTTCAATCAATTTTGCCCCATCAGCACGAGAAAGATGAAATACCTTAGCCACTACACTATCTAGTCGCAAGGAGGTTAATTGTAAATTAAGCGCTTTAAACTTTGGTGTTGGTTTTTCCCAAGTGCTAAATTCACCCTTTGTCACTGTCAATGGTACTTTCTTAACTGATAAAGGACTAGATAGAACATAGTCTTCGATACTTTCATCTAAAATAATATCGGCACCATCGTCATAAACAATGATGTCGCCAAATTTTTCCCTTTTGATACCCAAGCTCATTAGTACACCAAGGTAGTCTCTATGGGTTGCTTTTTAAAAAAATTCTTTTTTTACCTCTTAGATACAATAAACATAACGGCGTATCATCTATCAGTGTTAAAGCTTCCATGCTAAAGATGGCTTTTAAGCGATTTGCCTCCTCATAACCACCCCATAGGTAGGTATGATTATCTAAATTACTCACTTCATTCATCGCTTCCAAAAGAAGCTCTCTAGGATAAAAATCGCTAGCTGTCGTCTGCCAGTAGCGATTGGTTTTTTCTATTTTTTCAGTTAAACGTCTAACAAGAATTTCTTTCTCAGTCATCTCTTAACCTATCAAAAACACAAGGCTACGAATAATAAACCTCTCTATAAAACCTAATAAAAACATAGCAGCCAGTGGTGACCAATCTAAAGGAGAAGTCAACGCACTAGGCAAAAATCTGGCGAATAAATGACAAGAAAGGTTCAGTAACATCATAAACAAAACGTACCCATTTTTGCATAAGAATTAGGTGTAATCCATGAAAAATACAACTCGTATAAGAATAAAAATCTCAAAGAACCAAAATGCTGCTGAAATAAGTCTAATAAGATAAACCAACAACATATCCACTAAGCCTCCTTGCCCAGTCTCTCTGAATGTTCCTTTGCTTTTGTCAATGCTTCAATCAAAGTGTAACGTAGATGATGAGCCTCTAATACCTCTAAGCCACGCATGGTCATTCCACCAGGTGAAGAGACCTCATTTTTTAACGTAAAACTTGATTTTTCACTTTCTTTTAACATCATTCCTACACCAATAAAGGTCTCTGCAATGAGATTTTCTGCTAAGTTTCTCGTCAAGCCATTTCTCACAGCACCATCTGCTAAAGCCTCTGCAATCAAATACAAAAATGCAGGAGAAGTCCCATTAATTGCTGAAGTGATATCTAAGTATTTTTCTTCTACCCAAAGGATTTCTCCTATTGCAGAAAACACCGCTTCAGTGTTTTTTCTATCTTCTTCACTAAGATGACCCCGCTCAGAAAGTGTCGTCATAGACTTACCAATAGCCGCAGAAGTATTTGGCATAATACGCACAATACGATTATGCAAAATGGCATGTTCAAGTTTCTCAAGATTGACGCCAGCCATAATAGAAAGCACCAATGGTTTTTTTACCTTAGCTTCAAATACATCCCCTAGGTCACTACAAACACTTTGAAACATCTGTGGCTTCACTGCAAAAACAACGATATCACAAGTTTCATAAATCTCTTTTGAAGACTCAAGTGCTGTAATCTGATAACGTTCTTTTAGGTGCATTCTCTTTTCCACAGTAGGATTATAAAAATAGATATTTTCTGGTGTATCACAATAAACTGACTGGCACAACCTAGCAATAATCATCTGAGCCATATTACCTGCGCCAATAAAACCAACTTTCATCTTAGAGATCATTTTTACCACGCGTTCTATTAACCCAATCAGATACAGATGGACCATTAATTGTATCTTCTAAGGAACGGTGCAACTCATTATCTAATTCAACATCATTTGGCAGACAGATAAAAATAGCCCCTTGATCATTAATTTTTTGGATACTTCCTTGAATCGCAAAAATAGCACCACTCACAAAATTAACGATATTGACAGCATCTTCCACATCTGTTGATTGCAAATCAATGACCACAATGTCACCTTTGAGAAGATTATTCACGACCGTTTGTGCATTTTCAAAATGCACTGGTTGCATGAGTACAATACGTGCCTTAATAGGTCTGTCCATGTTATTTTGTACTTCAAGACCACCACCAGTTGGATATCTAGATAGTCTCGAAGCCGATGTCGCACGTTGACGAAGTGGTTCTCTATAAGCTGGCTGATCGACAATTTCTTCTACGACATCATCATCATAATAATAATCGTCATCGTTATCGGCCTCCTCACGGAACCCCATCGCATCTAACATCCTATTAAATAAGCTCATTAACTTTACCTCCGTCTTTACTTAAAAATCGCACTGCCAATGCGCACCATATTCGCGCCTTCTTCAACTGCAATACGATAGTCTCCACTCATACCCATAGAAAGGTATTTCATTTCAACATGACTTAACTTCTTTTCCTTCATTTCAGAAAATAAAGTATACATTTCTTTAAATATAGGTCTGACATCTTCTTTGTTTTCATAATTCGGAGCAATTAACATCAGTCCCATTACTTTAAGATGAGGGAAGTCTTGCATCTTTTCTAAAAATACAGGTACTTCTTCTTTGGACATACCAAATTTTTGTTCTTCATCTGCAATATTGACTTGAATTAATACTTCTATTACCTTCTCTCTTGCACTTGCTCTTTTTTCAATTTCTTCAGCAAGGGAAAGTCGATCTAAGGAATGTATCATACTGACTTCATCTATAATCTGCCTAACTTTATTGGTCTGCAAGTGCCCTATCACATGCCAAGTGATATTTTCATCTCGCAAAGGTTCGACCTTAGTGAGTAATTCTTGGACACGATTTTCACCAAAGATACATTGTCCAGTCTTTCTTAATTCTCTTAATTTCTCTACATCTTGAAACTTTGTCACCGCTACTAAGGTAACCGGCTCGGGAAAAAGGAGCCAGTATTTTTTTGCCTCTTCTATATTTTTGTAAAATCTTATTTATATTTTCTTGAATAGACACTTCTAATCACCTCATTACATAATGTCCCCAACTTTAACCCTGTCAGGATTTAAGATAATTACCGTTTTTTCAGGTAAGGACTTGCAGTAATACAGTTCACCTTGTTGGTCAATGACCTCTAAAGGTCGCCAAGCAACAATACCATCATTTAATACAAATACACCAAGTGTTTTTTTATCATCTGCAGGAACGATTGTTCCAGCAGAAATCTCTAACACAGCTTCTTTCAAGATGTAAATTTCAGCGTTTAATACACGATTAGTCAAAAGCTTATCACTTGCAGAAACCAATTCAAATTCACAAAATATCGTCTTTCCGTCAGGATTATCCTTCATAGAAACAACTGTTGCTTTTGTTGTTTCACCTAAATCTTTAAAATCAACACGAACAATATCGCCCACTTTTGCAAAAACTGGTTTTTGAAGCTTTGGTACATTCATATACAGGAGAACTGGTTTTAGATTATCAATCACCTTAGCAACACGTTCACCTTTTTCTGATACAACAGTCTTTTTAGTTGAACTTTTCTCAACCTCATACATACGATTAAAATCAAGGCCTCGAATATCATCTGCTGTTTTTAAAAGCTCATAACCATCAATGTGGTAACTTACCAAACCAGAAATCGGTGCATAAAATTCCTTTTTCGAAGTATTCTCAGCTGTATTACCAGCGACACTGAATACGACGTGGTTTTTGCAACTCTAGTACCTTCACGTTTTATCGGTTTAATTTCCCCTAAAATATCACTTTGAATCATGTTGTTTTTCTGTACGTAAGAAACCCATTCCTTGAATAGAACGGCGCTCAAACTCACTTTCAATCTCGTAAGTACGCACTAATGTTGTATTGACTAGATTATAGACACCATTTCCAATAAACCAAATTAATATGAATAAAATTAAACCTATAATAATCACTTGGGGAAGATCTAAACCCGTGCGTTTAATTGAACTTTGAATTTTTTTCATTTACTCTCATATAAATCCCTACTTAAATGGTATCAGAGTACATTATAAACTATCTATATACATCTGGCTAGCCTTTTAAAATTAAAATTTCCTTACAAAAATGAAAAAGCTATCGCCTTCGCGATAGCTTTTTGCTGAGCCATGAAGGATTCGAACCTTCGACACCCTGATTAAAAAGTCAGGTGCTCTACCGACTGAGCTAATGGCTCAAACTGGGGTAACAGGATTCGAACCTGTGAATGCGGGAGTCAAAGTCCCGTGCCTTACCGCTTGGCGATACCCCAATAAAGGTGGATGATGGGAATCGAACCCACGAGTCCCGGAGCCACAATCCGGTGCGTTAACCACTTCGCCACACCCACCATACCTAAAAAAGCGTGCCTGGAGGGATTCGAACCCCCGACCCTCGGATTAGAAGTCCGATGCTCTATCCAGCTGAGCTACAGGCACAAAAAAGCGGGTGATGGGAATCGAACCCACGTAGCTGGCTTGGAAGGCCAGAACTCTACCATTGAGTTACACCCGCTTGCCAAAAAAAATTATCGGGGCGGAGGGATTCGAACCCCCGACCCCATGGTCCCAAAACCACGTACGCTACCAAACTGCGCTACGCCCCGACAACGTAGACAATGATAGCATGGTTTTTTTATGTCAACACTTTTTATATTAATTTTATTGAATTTTTATTAAATTTTTTTAAAAAAATTTTTATTTTTATACTGTTTTTAGTCAATAACTTAGATTTAATAAAGAATAAATATAACTATTTATTCTTTATTAATAAGCTTTACCTCTCATATTGAAATAATAGCATTGATATGAATTTAAAGAAAAAAACCATCACCTTCACTTCCCTCATTTTTCTTTTTTTCTTACTATATTTAAGTTGTATTTTTTTATTGTTAAGTCCTTGTATTCTAGAAATAAAAAAATCTGAAAAAAATATTTTTTTATTCTTTCTATATTTTTTTATAATAAAATACTTATCTGGTTATTTTTTTACAATACCTTAACAGATACTCCCTTCTCTTGCACTGAAAATAATCTTACAAAAATACAAATATCATCTGATAAATCGAAATAAAATTGTATTCTCTCCATCACCATTTCGGGTAACATAAATCTAATCATTAGTTTTATCACCACCTACTAGCAAAAATAATTAATACACTATAGGCATTTCTTGTATTCATGGGCTCAAGATTTTTTTCATTGCAGAGATTTGTTGGAGATATACTAGTTTTTTTATTCATCTTTTCTTTTGGCAACATCTGAGCAAAGGGCTTTGCTATTACCATATCCTTGATGATTATTAGCCTATAAAGTAAGTTTTACTTCCACATGAACTCGCCATGATTGTCCCATATACACCCTAATGCACCAGTGCCTTCAATCGTACTATACTCAAAATATAATCTCCTACAACGATATTATTACAGTTATCATATTGACAGATAGACTTCTATCCGATACAATAATTAACATAGTCAATGGACGTTTAGCTCAGCTGGGAGAGCATCTGCCTTACAAGCAGAGGGTCGGCGGTTCGATCCCGTCAACGTCCATTTTTTTCTTTTTTTACCAAAAAAATATAATAAAAAAACCTCTAGATTAGGCTAGTCTGATAAAAAGATTAACTTAATCTAGAGGTTTTTTTGTTTTTCTACCTATGCTTCTTTTTGATTGGTAAACAACAAAGAACCAAGCCTTTCTTAGAAAGGCTTGGTTCTTTTATTCAAGCACTTATTTTATTCTTCTGATTTTTGCCATACGAACATATTGTGCATAGCGTTGTTCACTACGAGAACGGTTCAAATCGAACATTTGTTGTGCTTCCTCAGGCTTAATCTTAGCTAGAGAAGTGTAACGTACTTCTGATTTCAAGAAGTCATCAAACTTATCATAGTTTGGTTCTTTAGAATCTAAAACAAATGGGTTCTTACCTGATTGTGCGAGCTCAGGGTTGTATCTCCACAAGTGCCAGTAACCACATTCAACAGCATCTTTCATGTGTTCCATTGAGATACCCATACCCTTACGGATACCATGGTTGATACAGGTTGCATAAGCAATGATGAGAGATGGTCCTTCGTAAGCTTCAGCTTCTTGGATTGCTTTTTAGGGTTTTGGTTCATGTTTGCACCCATAGCAATTTGAGCAACATAAACATTACCATAAGAAGCTGCCATCATACCAAGATCTTTTTTTGTTGGTCTTTTTACCATCAGCAGCGAATTGAGCAATTGCAGCTGTTGGAGTAGATTTAGAAGCTTGACCACCAGTATTAGAGTAAACTTCTGTATCAAAGACAAAGACATTGATATTTTCACCACTTGCAAGGACATGGTCTAGACCACCATAGCCGATGTCATAAGCCCAACCGTCACCACCGATGATCCATTGTGAACGTACTTTCAAGAAGTCTTTAAACTTATCAACTTCTTGTAGGAGAGCATCATTGCTACCCTTAACAGCAGCTACAATGGCATCACTTGCAACGTTGTTTTTCTTCAACATTTCTAACTTTTTGTTGCTTCAATCCAATTTTTTTGCAGCTTCTTTTTAGGCTAGCATCATAGTTGCCTTCGCTAACAGCTGTGAGAAGATCAGTGAGCTTACGCTTCATTTGTCTGTCACCAACAGCCATACCTAAACCAAATTGAGCATTGTTTTTCAAACAATGAGTTTTTCCCAAGCTGGACCTTGACCACGATCATTGGTGGTGTAAGCCATGCTTGGTGCTGCTGCTGGCCAAATAGAAGAACAACCAGTAGCATTAGCAATCATCATTCTATCACCAAATAATTGGGTGAGGAGTTTTGCGTATGGTGTTTCACCACAACCTGCACAAGCACCAGAGAATTCGAGTAAAGGCAACTTAAATTGGCTACCCTTAACTGTCTTGGTGTTGGTGAGTTCAGCTTTGTTAGAAACCTTATGGGTCACAAAGATCCAATTGTCTCTTTCATCTGCAACAGCTTTTTCGATAGGCACCATTTTGAGTGCTTTTTCTTTCGCTGGACAGGTGTTCACACAGCTTGCACAGCCATAGCAGTCCATTGGGCTAACTTGCATACGGAAAGCTAAATTAGCAAATTCCTTACCTTTAGCACTAACTGTTACCATGTTTTCAGGTTTTTGTGCAAGTTCTTCTTCATTAAGAAGGAATGGACGAATAACAGCATGTGGACAAACTAAAGAACATTGGTTACATTGGATACAATTTTCTGGAATCCATTCTGGTGCAAACAATGCTGGCATACGTTTTTCGTACTTTGTTGCCCCACTTGGATAACGTCCATCTTCCATACCTACAAAAGCACTGACAGGAAGTTTATCCCCTTGCATAGCGATAACAGGACGGAAAAATCTTTTTGATGAATTCTGGTTCATGTGAGCAACGTTTTTGCTTCCCCAGTTTCACCAGTAGCAGTCTTCCAAGCTTCTGGAACATCGATCTTTTGAAGAACTTCGATTGCTTTATCAACCGCTTCATAGTTCATGTTAACGATTGCATCACCCTTTTTTACCATAGGTCTTTTTTGATAGCAGCTTTTAAGTAACCTACAGCTTCTTCATAAGGAATAACTTGGTTTTAAATAGAAGAAAGCAGATTGTGTTACCATGTTGGTTCTGTTACCAAGTCCTATTTCTTGAGCAGTTGTTGCTGCATCAATGATATAAAACTGGATATCATTTTTCTGCGATATAACGTTTCATGCTTGCTGGAATATGATCTTCTAACTCTTCTTTCTTCCAAGTACAGTTTAGAAGGAAGGTACCACCTGGTTTTAAGCCTTCAAGAACATCATAGTTATAAATATAACTTGATTTATGGCAAGCCACATAGTCAGCTTGGTCAACTTGATAGGTAGAACGAATCTTGCTCTTACCAAAACGTAAAGAAGAAATCGTTACACCACCAGATTTTTTAGAGTCATAAGAGAAATAACCTTGAGCATAAAGATCTGTGTTATCACCAATGATCTTAATCGCATCTTTGTTTGCCCCAACGGTACCATCAGAACCATAACCCCAGAACTTACAAGCACGGCAGTCTTCTGGTGAAGTGACTACTGGTGCACCAACTTCAAGAGAGGTAAAGGTTACGTCGTCAACAATACCAACGGTAAAGTTGTTTTTAGGTGCATCTTGTTTTAAGTTTTCATACACAGCAATCAATTGAGCTGGAGTAACATCCTTAGAACCAAGACCATAACGTCCACCTACGATTAGTGGATGCATGTCTGATTGATAGAATGTGCTCATCACATCTTCATAAAGTGGTTCTGCTAATGAACCTGGTTCTTTACAACGATCTAATACAGCAACTTTCTTGACTGTTTTTGGTAATACTGCAAAGAAATGATCTTTTGAAAACGGTCTGTATAAGTGAACATTAACAAAGCCAACGCTTTCGCCTTTGGCATTGAGATAGTCAACGACTTCTTCAAGCGCATCACAAACTGAACCCATTGCAATGACAATGTTTTCTGCATTTTCTGCACCATAGTAGTTAAATGGTTTGTAGTCGCGACCAGTTTCTTTGGAAATTGCATCCATATACTCAACTACTGTATCAACTAAGTTGGTATAGAATACATTGCCACCTTCTCTTTGTTGGAAGAAAATGTCAGGGTTTTGGTTTGTCCCCTTAATGCATGGATTTTCTGGATTTAAGCCAGAAGATCTAAAGCGTTTAACACCTTCTTCATCGAGTTGTTCTTTTAGGAAGTCTTCATTCATGAGTTCAATTTTTTGAATTTCATGAGATGTACGGAAACCATCGAAGAAATGGATGAATGGTACTCTTGATTTAACAGTTGCTAATTGTGCAACACAACCTAGATCCATAACTTGTTGGACGCTAGATGATGCAAGCATTGCATAGCCTGTACCACGGCATGCCATAACGTCTGAATGATCCCCAAAAATTGATAATGCATGTCCTGCAATTGCACGTGCTGCAACTTGGAAAACACTTGGTAAAAACTCACCTGCAATTTTGTACATAACAGGTAACATCAAAAGTAGACCTTGAGAAGATGTATAAGTGCTTGTGAATACACCTGCTGCAAGAGAACCATGAACAGCACCTGCTGCACCCGCTTCTGATTCCATTTCGACGACTGTAACAGTTTGGTCAAAAAGGTTTTTTCTACCTTGTGCACTCCAAACATCCACCACTTCAGCCATTGGAGATGATGGTGTAATTGGATAAATTGCGGCAACATCTGTAAATAGATAGGAAACCCAAGCAGCTGCTGTATTCCCATCCATCGTTTTCATTGTTTTTGTGGACAATTTTCTTCCTCCTCCATTGAGTTAAACTATACCTCTCTGTACATCTTATCATAACACCCATTGTCTTGCAAATTTATTCTGTTTAAAACTGAATCTCTAAAATTAGTTTTTTTCTTATTAAAAAAATATCGCTTCTTGTTTGTAATACTCTGATAATTTTTCAATAAGTTATTAAAAGAGTGCCAATTGGTTTTTCTGGTAAAATTTTTCTAATACATTCAGTTCACGCATCTTATCAATCAATGCACTACCTACCCTTGCGCGCTGACTTAAATCCTCAATAGTGTCAAAGACAAAATCTTCTCTTGCCTTGGCAATCGCTTCTGCCATATTTTTTTACCAAGATTTGGAACACAGACCAAAGGTGGTCTGAGACGATTATTTTCTATAACAAACTTTGTGGCATCTGATTTAAAAAAATACTAATCGGTAAAAACTCAAAGCCTCTTGCCGAACACTCCAAAGCCACTTCCAAGACTGGCAACTCCTTGACTTCCTTAGTGGAAATATCCGTCCCTTTTTAGATATAGGGCCTTGATACGCTTAAAAAAATGGCATCATAACCTTGAATAATCACTTCATAGTCAAAAATCCTCTATTCCACGTACAGTAAAAAAAGCTCACATAAAAGGCCAAAGGATGATTGAGTTTAAACCAAGCAAATTGAAAAGCCATAAAGACATAGGCAACCGCATGAGCTTTAGGAAACAAATACTTAATTTTTTTGACAAGATTCCACAAAACCATTCTGGCACCTTGACTTCTCTCATCGCAACAATATCTTCTTCACTCACACCTCTTCCTTTTCTAACCTTTTTCCATAATCTTAAACGCCAGACTAAAATCCATTCCTTTATGGATTAAATAGGTCATAATATCATCACGAGTAGAAATGGTTTCTTCTACATTGGCAATACCAAGACTAATGAGGTCTTTGGCATTATTTAGCCAAACATCCGTCCCATGAGAAAAGCCTGAAATACGCAACAAATCACCAAAGCTCTTTGGCTTAACATCCAGTAACATCTCACGTGTAAACTTTGTATTAAACTCTGGTATCCCATAGGTACCTACCTTGGTGTTTAATACTTCTTCTCCAATACCTAGTGCCCTCAACACTAGAAAAAAAGTGATAAGGTCGCCTTGTCATCAAGGGGAATTTGACGCACATCAACACCTGTCAAATCAGTCAATATCCGTACAATAGTTGGATTATCATGTCCTAAGATATCAAGCTTGACGAGACGCTCACTAATAGAGTGGTAGTCAAAATGCGTTGTTACTGTCTCACTTTGGGTATCATTTGCTGGATACTGCAAAGGTGTGAATTGATGGATATCTCTATCTTTTTGGTAAAAACCATCTGACCACCTGGATGTTGGCCTGTACTACGCTTAACGCCGACACAACCATTTTTTTAAACGTGAAATTTCTGCACGTTTGTAGTTTTCGCCCTTTATTTCCGCATATTTTTTTAATATAACCAATCGCCGTTTTTTTCTGCTATTGTGGTGATCGTGCCAGCACGAAAGACATTATCTACCCCAAAAAGCTCCTCTGTATAACGATGGGCTTCTGGTTGATAGTCCCCTGAAAAAAATTGAGGTCAATATCAGGCACCTTATCCCCCTTAAAGCCCATAAAGATTTCAAAAGGGATATTATAGCCATCTTTTTCTAGTTGATGTCCACAATCTGGACAAACCTTATCAGGCATATCAACCCCAGTATCATAGCTACCATCATCAACAATTTCGACATATTGACACTTGGCACATCTATAATGTGGTGGCAAGGCATTCACATCTGTAATACCTGTAAAATACGCCACTATTGATGAGCCAACAGAGCCTCTGGAGCCTACGACATAACCATCTTCATTGGATTTTTTCACCAATTTATGAGCGATAAGATATAATACAGCAAAGCCATTACCAATAATTGCATTTAACTCTTTTGCTACTCTCTCTTCTATGAGCTTTGGCAGTTTGTCACCATAAAGCTCATGTGCCTTGGTCATGGTTAAGCGTTCTATCTCTTCTTCTGCACCAGTGATATAAGGTTGAGATAAGTCATCAGGTACAGGTTGTAAGGACTCAATTTGCTCAGCCACTTTATTGGTATTTTTCCACAACGACTTCATAGGCTGCAGCTTCCCCTAAATAGGAAAAATTCTTCTAGCATTTCTCTAGTCGTTCGATAGTAAAGGGGAGATGGCTGTTCAGAAGTTTTAAAGCCCTTGTTGGACATGATAATACTTCTAAAGATAAATTCTTCACGTTTAGCAAAATGGACATCACAGGTTGCCACGACCATTTTACCTAACTCTTGCCCAAGTTGATACAAGCGCTTATTGTAGTTGATTAGATCCTCTTTGGACTTCGCCAAACCTTTTTCTATCATAAAGTAGTTATTATCTAGTGGCTGAATTTCAATATAATCGTAAAATTCAGCTAAAGTTTTCAAGCCTTCACTGTCTTCCGGAGAATGAATCAGATGCTGGAAAAAGCTCACCAGCCCTCACAAGCACTTCCCACAATAACGCCTTCTCTAGCGTAGTTTACAAGACGTTTAGGGATTCTTGGTCGCCTTTTATAGTAACGTAAGTGGGACTCTGTCACCATTTTATAGATATTTTCTAAACCTACTTTATTTTTAGCAAGCAAGATACAGTGATAGTATCTAGGTTTTTGATTGGTTGGGATACTATCATCAAAAATATAAGCTTCCATACCATAGATGATCTTAATCCCATATTTTTTCCCGAGTCCATAGGCCTCTGGAAAGGCTTGGACCACACCATGGTCTGTAATGGCAATTGCACTATGTCCCATCTGACTCGCTAAGGAGACTAATTCTTTTAGGCTACTGACCCCATCCATATCACTCATTTGGGTGTGTAAATGAAGCTCCACCCTCTTCTTATCTTCCAAATCTACTCGACATTCGTTTTCCATAATATTAATAGCATTTGGCCAGTAGCAATGTTCTCCCGAAAAAAATTCGCATCATATTTGACACTACCACGTAACAAAAAAATAGATTATTATCTTTTAAGCCACTTACAATAGCAGGTGTTTCTTCTTTTTTTGCAAAAAAATCTTGCAAGTGATACTATCTGTCAAATCTGTTAAATGAAACTGTATGATGTCTTTTTCTTGTTTTAACGCAATCACATCTAAATCAAAAGATCGAGCCACGCATGATGACATCTTTTTTTCTTCTTCAGTCACTTCACAAATCTGTCGTGCTGTCCCTAAGATACGTTTACCATAAATGATGGTGCTTTTTCATCTTAGGTATTGGCGTTTCTCCACATTCGATAGTCGCTTTTTTTGTACCCTTTGGGCTAACTCAGCAGTAGATTCAGCCTCTGCACACATATATTTTTTTAAGGTTTTTATCAATATGTAGCGCATCAAGTGAAGCCTCTTCATTATATTGAAGAATAATTTCACAATCATGAAAAACCCACATCTTCTAAAAAAACCGTCTAAAGTTTACTAGAGAATTTTTTTCTTTTTTTAGACGCTCAAGGATGAACATACTATCAACTTCCAAAGTCAGTCTATTATCCTCTACATCTTTTTAGAAGGCATTTACTCAACCAAACATCCGTTGTAGGACTCATTTTTTTGATAACAGTCCAAAAAGTAGCTCAAAGTGTCTTGATCAAGTTTTTTTCTAAGCCAAGAGGTATAAGAACTACCTCATAACCTTGCCCTATTTCTTCCAAAAACTGTTCTTTTTATCCTTTGTAACTCACTAAGCGCCGGCATTTTGTCAAAATACAATCTTATTTCATAGAGATTCCTAAGCGTATGAAAAGTTATTTCATCTATTAAATTAACCACTTCTAAAATAGAAGTGGTTAATGGTTTATCTTCTTTAAGATAATCACTATCTTGAAAAATATTTTTTTCTAAAGTACTCATTTTTTTCTCACAGCTTCACTAAATCAAGCACTTTACCATAAGCTTCTTCAAAAAGAAAGCACTTTATGATCTGCCTGATTTCTTAATTTCAGTTCTACTTGTCCATCAACAATACCCTTACCAACTGTGATACGAATAGGGAAACCAATCAAGTCAGCATCATTAAATTTGACGCCTGCTCTTTCCTTACGATCATCAAGGATAACTTCTACATTAGCACCTTGCAAATCACGATACAAGCTTTCTGCTTTTTTTCGACTTGTAAAGCATCCTTTGTATTTACAATCACAATAACAACATGATAAGGCGCCAAAGCCATTGGCCAAATGATACCCTTCTCATCATAATTTTTGTTCAACAGCTGCTGCCATGGTACGACTCACGCCAATGCCATAACAACCCATAACAATTGGTTGACTTTTTGCCGTTTTCATCTAGAATGACTGCCCCTAAGGCTTCACTGTATTTTTGTGCCTAGTTTGAAGACTTGTCCAACCTCAATCCCTTTAGTTAGAGCAATAATGCCCTTGCCATCTGGGCTAGGCTCGCCTTCTTCTATCATTCTCAAATCTGCATAACAAGTGATTTTTTTGCATCTCTATTAAGACAAACATTTACATAATGGTATTCATCTTCATTGGCACCACACACCAAGTTGAAACGACCTTCTAACTGCCAATCTGCATAGACTGGGACGGTATCAAGACCCACTGGGCCGAGAGAACCTGGACTTGCTTTAAAGATTTCTTTAATTTCTTCTTCTGTTGCCATGCGTAAATCATTGCATGGATGAACTTTTTGGATTTTAACATCATTGGCTTCATGGGTACCAAGGGTTAAAACCACAATTGGCTGATTGTCTGCCATGTAAACTAGTGTTTTTAATGCACTTTGTTGTCTCAACTTTTTAGAAAGTCTGCAACTTCTAAAATGGTTTTGGAATCAGGGGTATAGACTTTTTCTAAGGTACCTTCTTCTTCCTTTAGTAAGCCTATTGGCTTGTTGCAAGGTGCGATTTCGATATTAGCAGCATAGTCACTTTCTGTACTATAGGCGATGGTTGCCTCACCAGTTTCTGCCAAGACCATAAACTCATGAGTATAACCACCACCGATTTGACCACTATCTGCCACAACCGGTCTAAATGCCAAGCCACAACGTGTAAAGATATTGCTATAAGCTTGATACATATCTTGATAGCTTTGATCCAAACCTGCCTCATCCAAATCAAAAGAGTATAAATCCTTCATGATAAATTCACGACCACGCATGAGACCAAATCTTGGTCTACGTTCATCACGGTATTTATTTTGAATTTGATAAAGTCGCAAAGGTAGAGACTTATAAGAAGTCACTTCTTTACGCACAAGGTCAGTGACCACTTCTTCGTGGGTAGGCCCTAAGCAAAATGAACGGTTATGTCTATCGGTAAAGCGAATGAGCTCCTCACCATAAACGTCCCATCGACCTGACTCTTCCCAAAGTTCTGCCGGTTGAGTAATTGGCATCAAAATTTCTTGTCCACCATACTTATCCATTTCTTCACGAACGATGCGTTCAATTTTATCCAAGACACGCTTACCAAGTGGTAAGTAATTATACATCCCAGCCGCTGTCTTTCTAATAAAGCCTGCTTTCAAAAGCAACTGATGACTTGGAATAAGTGCTTCTGATGGCACCTCTCTCAAAGTTGGAATCAAAGCCATTGACATTCTCATCTAGTTATCTCTCCTCGTTTAATAATTCTTCTAATTCTAATTTAAAGGTTTCTAATAACTCTTCTTCTTTTACACGCCTGATAACCTCACCTTTTTTTAAAAGATAAGTCCTTCGCCAAAGGTACCGGCAATCCCGAGATCCGCTTCCCTCGCCTCACCTGGGCCATTGACAACACAACCCATAACAGCAATTTTTATTGGTTTGGTAATATTTTTAGCAAGGTCTTCTACTGCTTCTACCAGGGCAACCAAATCTATCTTCGTGCGACCACAGGTCGGACAAGAGATAATCTCTACACCATCCTCCCTTAGGTGGAGACTTTTAAGGATTTGCTTGCCAACTTCTACCTCATTTAAAGGATCGCCAGTTAAAGACACACGGATAGTATCACCAATACCCTCAGCAAGTAAAGTCCCTATCCCTACAGCTGACTTAATCACCCCACTCTTGGGGCTACCAGCCTCTGTTACACCTAAATGTATTGGATAGGGTAATTTTTCACTCACCAGTCTATTGGCTTCTATCATCATTGGGACATTGGATGCCTTAAGGGAGAGCACAATATCTCTAAAAATCAAGTTGCTCAAAAATTTCAACTTGCTCCACTAAACTTTCCACCAAAGCTTCAGCAGTTGGTCTTTGATACTTTGCCAAAATATCTTTACGAATAGAACCTGAGTTGACACCGATGCGAATCGGAATCTGATAGGCACTCGCTTTTTTTATGACCTGTTCCACCTTATCTCTCGAGCCAATATTACCAGGATTGATACGAAGGGCACTCGCACCTGCTTCAATCGCCTCCAGTGCCAATCTATAATCAAAGTGAATATCAGCAACAACAGGTAAAGGGCTTTCTAGACAAATTCTTTTAAAACTTTCAACCGCCTCTTTTTCTGGCAAAGCAACCCTGATGATTTCAATCCCCTCAGTTGCCAACATCCTAATTTGTTTTAAGGTCTTTTTCAGTGTCTTTTTGTATCTGTATTTGTCATCGATTGAAGGGTAACTGGGTACTGACTACCTATACCTATATGACCTACTTTAAAATTTAAAGTCTCTCTTCTTTTCATAGCCTCTCCTAGCCTATTCCTGAAATATCATTAACCGTAACATAAATCATCAATGCCATTAGACAAATAAAGCCTAAAAAATTGACTAACCCTTCTTTTTTGGAGTCAATTGGAATCCCTCTGATACCCTCCAGTATTAAAAATAATATCTTACTACCATCCACAGCAGGGATAGGTAATAAGTTCATCAGACCGAGGTTAATTGATAGCATGCTCATAAGAAAAATCAACTCATCAATTCCTCTGTCCAAGCTATTATCAATCACCTTGACAATACCAACAGGCCCTGTTAAACCACCTTTCTTATCGGTAATTGAGGTTTTTCCTGAAACCAAATTTTTGACTGCATCATACACAAGTGTTGAAATTCTTTTGGTCATCTCTAAGCTTGCAGTGACAGCTTTAGGAAAATTTAGTCTTTCCTTATGTACCTCTTGCAAGCGTGTGATCCCCAAATAGTAGTTTTTTTATTTTCTTGGTTAAGCTCTGGTACAACGTTTAAGACAAGCAATTTACCATCTCTAGAAACCGTTACTTTACTGCTTTTCCCTTGCGTCTCTTGTAAGGCCTCGGCAATATCATCCCATGTTTCAATTTTTGTTTGATTTAGGGATACTAAGGTATCACCTTCCTTTAGGCCTGCTTTTTTTGGGCTGGAGAGTTCTCCGTAATAGAAGCAACTTTTGGTAAATCACTCGGTACTTCAGTACTTACACCAGAAATCATAAATAATCCTACCATCATAACAATGGCAACAAAAATATTCATAAATGAGCCTGCGGCTGCAAAGAGCAGACGTGATAAAAGCGGACGATTACCATAGCGACGTGGATCATCTTCATCCAAATCATCCTCATCATCTAAGCCTGTTTGTTCTCCCGTTACTTGAACATAGCCACCTGCCGGTATCATCCCGATAACATAGGTCGTCTCACCTTTTTTAATACTTGTAATGGCAGGACCCATACCAATAGAAAATTTTTCTACACGCATATTGGATATTTTAGCCACCATAAAATGTCCAAATTCATGCACTAAAATAACAATACCTAAAACGAATATCGCAATTAATATTCTCATACTTTACCCTCATATTTTTTTATAACTTGCTTTGCCTCCATTCTTGCCCAAGTATCAACTGCCACAATCGTCTCATAATCTACCAAAGATTTGACTTCATGATGGAGCATCACTTCTTCAACAATATCTGGCAAAGCCAAAAAACCAATTTCATTTTTTTAGAAAAAGCCATCACAGCGACTTCATTTGCGCCATTTAACACCGTTGGCATGGACTTTCCTATTTTTTTCCTGCTTGATAAGCTAAGGCTAGAGAACGGAAGCGATTTAAATCAGGAGCTTCAAAATGTAACTTACCATACTCTATAAGGCTAAAGGGTTTTTCCCTCTCTATAATTAAGCGCTCTGGATAAGATAGGGCATAAGCAATTGGTAGTCTCATATCTGATGGTCCCAGTTGTGCAATATGGCTGCCATCCTTAAAAGCCACCATAGAATGAATCACACTCTCTGGATGAACCACGACCTCTATACGCTCATAAGGCATATCAAAGAGATGATGCGCCTCAATCACTTCAAGTCCTTTATTCATCAAAGTGGCAGAATCAATGGTAATCTTTTTACCCATCGACCAGGTAGGATGTCTAAGAGCTGACTCTGCATCTACTTTAGCCAAATCTTCCAAAGAAAAGGTACGAAAAGGTCCACCAGAAGCTGTTAAAATTAACTTATCTGGACGTTCTTGTCCTTGCATACATTGAAAAATCGCAGAATGTTCACTATCAATAGGAAACATTTTCACTTGACGTTCACGAACAAGGCTTTTGATAAAATCTCCAGCTGCCACCAAGGTTTCCTTTATTAGCTAATCCAAAGTCTATGCCTTCTTGGATCACAACCATAGCCGGATAAATACCCGCCGCACCACCAATTGCTAAAACAGCAAAGTCAGTTTCTGTATCCTTTAGGGCATAAGCTAAATTATCCCAATTAGAAAAAAAACAGTTGTCTCTAAATTTTTGACAATATTGATTAATCTCATCATAAGCTTCCTGATCTGTTACAAAGACATATTTCGGCAGATGTTTTTGCAATTTGTGCTTTTTAAAACACCTGCGTTTTTTTATGCCCCTGTCAATAAGACGATACCATAACGTTCTGGATAGGCTTCAACGACCTCTAAAGTTTGCGTTCCGATTGAACCAGTTGAACCGAATAATGCGATCTTTTTCATAAAATAACTTCCTTAAATTAAATAACCATGACTTCCAAAGCAATCCCTGCTACAGGCAATACGGCTAATAGACTATCAAAACGATCTAAAAAAATCCGCCATGACCAGGTAATAAGGTGCCTGAATCTTTAAAGCCATAATGTCTTTTTATCATACTTTCAAATAAATCACCAAATATCCCAATAATTGAAATCAATGGTGCAAACCATAAAATGATTTGCCAAGTAAATAAACCTGTCACTGCATTAAAAATCAGCCCCTAAAACAATTGCTCCCAACAATCCCACCAAGCGCACCTTCAATACTTTTTTTAGGCGATAAGGCAGGCGCAAGTGCGTGTTTTTCGTCTCAAAAAAAATTGCCTGTGAAGTAGGCAAAAGAGTCCGAACTCCAAATTAAAATGAGTAAAAAAATAGTAGTAACACTGTCCCTGACTTCATGTCTCTAATGACCAAGAAAAATGTCGTACTAAAACCTATATATACCCCATCAAATAAGGCAAGTGGCAAAAAAATTCAAGGCAACCCTTGGATAAAATAAAACACTGATTAAAAATAAAAAAAGCAACATATTAAAAAAATTAGCGCCGCTTCCACCCATTGTGTTATGCCTGAAACATAGCTTGCCAAAAAAATGAGAGTGCCGAAAGGGTTGATAAACTCCGATAAACGATAATACCAGCATTCTCCGGAAGATAACGCTCACGCATGGTCATCAGCTCTTGGGTCATTAACCCAATTAGTGCTAGGACACCAAAAAAATTAATAAATAACGACTTGTAAAAATCATCAATAACACCACTGCTATTCCAATAGCACCAGTGATAATCCTAGTCCTCATAATCCGCTCCTTTTAATCTACTTCAAGCCACCAAAACGTCTATCCCGCGCTTGATAAACTTGAAGTCCTTCTATTAAATGTTCTTTCCTAAAATCTGGCCATAAGACTGGTGTGACCCAAATTTCCGCATAGGCAATCTGCCAAAGCAAGAAATTACTAATTCGCATTTCTCCAGACGTCCGAATCAAAAGATCTGGATCAGGTTGGCCTTGAGTATAAAGGTAATTTGAGAAAATTTGCTCATCTAGCGAATCAATGTCAAGTTCACCAGCCATTGCTTCTTTTAGCAATTAACCGAGTCGCTCTGATAAGTTCTTGTCGGCTACCATAATTAAGTGCGATATTGAAAAAGCAAACTGTATTATCCTTTGTCAAAGTTTCTGCTTTTTCTATACTTGTATAAACATCCTTAGGCAACCGTTCTCTATCGCCAATGATTTGTATCTTAACCCCCTCTTGATGAAGATAAGGCAATTCTTTATCCATAAATTCAATGAGCAATTGCATTAAGCCATCAACCTCATTGGTTGGTCGTTTCCAATTTTCAGTTGAAAAAAAGCAAAAATGGTAAAATACTTGATGCCTAGCTTGGTAACGACCTCTAAAATTTCTCGAATTGTTTTAATACCTGCACGATGACCAGCCAAACGAATTAAACCTTGTTTTTTTGCCCAACGTCCATTGCCATCCATAATAATTGCAATATGCTTCGGTAATGCTTTATCGGCACTTAAGCCAAATTTTTCTAAATTTTCTAACTCTATCATGATGATAACTCCTCATCTTTTACTAAGTCACCATTATAACACATCTTGCTTTTTTGGACTATAGAACCTTTTTTTGGTATGACCTTTTTCTACTATTCTCTCTGTAAGCATTACCTTCCATATCTATTCTTCAATAGCCTTTTTCTATCTTCTTGCCCAAGGTCAATAAGGTTTCTATATCAGTTGACTCGCTAGTCCCTAGAGGGATTAGAAGCCAATGAACCTGTGATTTTTTTGATAAACTTTATTTCGAACGCGAAATTTTACTTCATCAGTTTCTGTATAGATGTCTAAAGCTTAAAGCGTTCACCCCTAGTTTATTTTTCCTTATATTTCAACTTAGAAAATGAAAGGATACCGAACAAAATCTCATCTCCATCACACCAAATTCTAATTTCCTTTTTCAGAAAGTTCGACGACATAAGCCTTGATGAAATTTTTCCTGTATCCTTTTTAATCAAAAGAAAGCTAATACTCAAAAAAATACCAATATAATTAAATAAAGTACTATGGAATAGGATGCAAAAAAATGATTCAGGTTAAAAATAAAATAACGCTAATTGTAGCCCTAATATAGGAAGCATAAGCATCATGGGAAAAAAATTAAACCAATAATCCTATCTGATGTTGCTGTTGTTGCCATAAATTCATATCGTTCCATCATAATCACCTTTGTAGTATTAAATTCAGCCTATCTTTACGTATAAATTTCCATTTTTTTAATATACTTAGTTAAAATATTATCAATATTATTGCTTTTTATACAAGTTAACGACTAAAAAGAGATGGGCAAGTGCCCATCTCTTTTTTAGATTTCAAGGATATCTTTTTCTTTGGTTGCAAAAAAATCTTATCAATTTCCGCTATGGTTTTTATCGGTCAACTTTTTGAATTTCATCTTGCTCATATTTACTATCATCAGCTGTAATTTCTTTATCTTTTTCTAACTTCTTAATATCATCGTTAGCATCACGTCTGACATTTCTCGCACGCACCTTGGCATCCTCTGCTTTTTGCACGTGCTTGTTTGGCTAAGTCTTGTCTACTTTCTTTAGTGAGTTGTGGAAAAGGCAAACGAATGACTGTACCATCATTACTTGGTGTAATGCCCTAAATCAGATTGTAAAATCGCTTTTTCAATTTCAGCAATTATAGACTTATCCCAAGGTTGAATCACAAGTAGCCTTGCTTCTGGTGCATTGACATTAGCAACTTGATTGATCGGTGTTGGGGTACCATAATAGCTCACATGAATACCATCTAAAAACAGAGGCATGGGCTGTGCCTGTACGCAATCTACTAAGCTCATTTTTTTATAAGCTTCTATTGTTTTTTTGCATACGTTCTTTTGCCCTCACTTTTTGATCATCTCAATCATCAAATTTCACTCCCTACATAAGTACCTATCGTCTCACCCATGACCACGCGTTTCATGTTACCACTTTCCATCATATTGAATACAACAATAGGAATATTATTGTCCATACAGAGGGTAATCGCAGTAGAATCCATAACTTTTAGTCCACGATTTAAGACATCGATATAAGTTAGTGCATCAAATTTCTTCGCTGTTGCATCTGTTTTTGGATCAGCATCATAGACACCATCTACTGTTTTTTGCCATTAAGATAACTTCAGCATCAATTTCAGCTGCTCTAAGTGCAGAGGTGGTATCTGTTGAAAAGAATGGATTCCCAGTACCTGCACCAAAAAAATAACAACTCGTCCTTTTTTTCAAGGTGACGAATCGCTTTTCTCTTGATGTAAGGCTCTGCCACTTGACGCATTTCTATAGCAGATTGAACACGGGTATCAACATCATGCGCTTCTAAAATATCTTGCAAGGCTAGGGGCATTGATCACTGTTGCTAACATACCCATATAGTCGGCTGTCGCTCTATCAATCCCTCTTTTAGAGCCAGCCACACCACGCCAGATATTCCCGCCACCAACAACTATTGCCACTTGGACGCCAAGGGCAACAATTTCAACGATTTGCTTTGGCAAGAGAAGTCAAAACTTGACTTTCTAAACCAAAGCCTTGATCACCTGCTAAGGCTTCACCGCTTAACTTGATGACTACCCTTTTAAATTTTTGCATTTTCCATATAGACCCCCTAAAGTCTCATCTTAGACAAAAAGAGCAATCTTCACTAAAATAGTTGAAAACTGCTCTTTTCACACAATAAAATTAAGCTTTATTGACTTGTTTTGCTACTTCAGCAGCAAAATCTTCGACTTTTTTCTCTAGCCCTTCACCAAGTTCAAAACGAACAAAGCGGCGAATCTTAATGTTTTCACCAAATTCAGCAATTGCTTCTTTGATAAAATCTTCAATGGTTTGGTTATCTTCAGCTTTAACATAAAGCTTGTTCCATCAAGCATACTTCGCCATAGAACTTCTTCATACGGCCTTCTACCATTTTTTCAACAATAGCTTCTGGCTTACCTTCTTGAAGTGCTTGGTTAATGAGTACTTGTTTTTCATGTTCTAAGTCAGCTGGATCGACTTCTTCACGAGTAAGATAACGAGGATTAGCTGCTGCAATGTGCATAGCAATATTGCCTGCAAGTGCATGGAAAGCTTCAGTCTTAGCAACAAAGTCAGTTTCACAGTTGACTTCAACCAAAAACACCAATCTTACCACCCATGTGAATGTAAGATTCTACAACACCTTCAGTTGCGATACGTCCAGCTTTTTTCACTGAATCAGCCATACCTTTTTCACGAAGGATGTCTGCTGCTTTTTCAATGTTACCATCAGCTTCTGTAAGTGCAACCTTACAATCCATCATACCTGCACCAGTTCTCTCACGTAACTCTTTTTACCATTCCTGCTGTAATTGCCATTAATTATAACCTCCTATTTTTTTATTTCCCTACTTTTAAAAAAAGGTAACCAAAGTTAAATTTGGTTACCCTCATTAAGTCTCATCTATTCTGAAATTTCCTCTTCTTCTGCTACTGTTTCAGCAACTTGTGCAGCATCGCCAGCACCTTGTTTTTGCTTCATTAACAGCATCAGAAATAACAGAAGTAAGAAGTTTTACAGCTCTTATCGCATCATCATTACCTGGAATGACATAATCAATGTCATCAGGATCACAGTTAGTATCAACCACTGCAACCACTGGAATACCAAGTTTTTTTGCTTCATTGACTGCAATCTTTTTCTTTGCGTGGGTCAATAACAAACATCGCACCAGGAAGTTCTGGGAGATTTTTAACCCCACCTAAGAAACGTTCTAATTTTTTTCTTTTTCGCCAAGAAGAATTGATTTTTTTCTTTTTTTAGTAAGTAAATCAAGAATACCTTCTTCTTCCATGCGTTCTAATTCAAACAAACGATCAATTCTAGTTTTGATGGTTTTATAGTTTGTGAGCATACCACCCAACCATCTTTCATTGACAAAAAATTCTCCACAACGTTCAGCTTCTTCTCTAATGCTTTCTTGTGCTTGTTTTTTTGTCCCAACGAATAAAATTGGCTTACCTGTTTCTACCACTTCACGAATAAAGTTGTAAGCCTCATTCATTAATTTAACTGTTTTTTGCAAGTCAATGATATAAATACCATTTCTTTCCGCAAAAATGTAAGGCGCCATCTTAGGATTCCAGCGTCTTGTTTGATGACCAAAATGTACCCCTGCTTCTAATAATTGTTTCATAGAAACGATAGACATTTCGGCACCTCCTCTCATTTTGGATAAATTTTACCTCCGACTTTATCTTCTTTTTTTCAATTCCCAAGTTAAACTCAGGCTCCCTTGAAAAAAATCAAAAATCGTGTGTAATCGAACCGGTAGTATACTACCATATCTCTTCATAAAATTCAAGTACTCTAAAAAAAATTCCTTACATTTCACTCAAAAGTTTACGCAAGGCCTCAAACTCTTCATTGGAAAGGCTAATCCCTTACCCATCTTGGAGTGATCTGCACTCCAAGAACGTAAATCAAAAACTCGGTGCATTATCAAACCATTTGACAATATTTAACTCTTTTTTTCCAACCACCCTTGTTCTCTGACAAAACACCAATACATTCTAAAAATTTCATAATTTTTTTCTGCCATAATCTCGCTCCTTTTTTTATCTCTATCATCATACAATATCTTATTTGAATTTTAAACAAGTCACTGCCATTTTCATTTTTCTTATCTGCAAGTCTTGCCAAAAAAACGATGCCAAAAAGTGAATACCTGGACTTTTTCATATCATAATAACCTAACATATAGCCTTTTGATGACACGACTATCTTATCTGACCAATCCAATTCTTTAGGATTATCCATATAAAAGTAGCCTTCTACGTTATCAATTTTTCATATTTTTTTAAGACTTTTTTTCATCATTAGTTTTTAGACCAATCTTCCCAACACTGTCAAACACTAAAGTCCCTTTAGGAAATCTTTTTAGCAAGTTCAAGTACTAGTTTTTTTAACTTCCTCCCTATGAAAAATAGTGAAATACACCAGCAGCAAAGAAAAACACACCATGACTGCCATCTACTTTATTCATCCATGAATAACCCTTTAAGTCACAAGCAAGATTAATTTCTCGTTCACCTGTCTTGGTAAGTTGATTGCGAATTGCTATAATATCTTCAAAAATCTATATTAATCGTGTGACATAAACCATTATCAAAGCTCTTAGGGGTTTCATCCAAACCACAACCAAGATTTACTATAGTCGCTTGGGGATAAGTCTTTAAGTACGCTTTAATTTCCCACATAATATCCAACTGACGCATAGCAGCTTCAAGAGCGCTAAACTCATATAAAAAAAGAATCCTCCTTTTTTTCTAAATCGGGAAAAATCATACGCCAACTTATCACACAAATCTCGGGCAAAAAGGGTCTTGATAAAGTTTTGGAAATTTTTTTCTGAACACATTTTTTTCTGCCATACAAGGGAACAATTAAAGTTGCTTGAATTGTATTTTTTTCTCTATTACCATCCCATCCAATGGCATCATTACAACCTCCTTACAGTATCGTGCAGCAATTTTTTTAATAAAATATTTTTTTAAAAAAAGCTTGACAGGTATCTATGGTTATGATATTATCATCTTCGTTGAATGACAAGCGGGTGTGGCGGAATTGGCAGACGCACCAGACTTAGGATCTGGCGTTTCACGACGTGGGGGTTCAAGTCCCTTCACCCGCATATGCGGAAGTGGCTCAGTGGTAGAGCATCGCCTTGCCAAGGCGAGGGTCGCGAGTTCGAATCTCGTCTTCCGCTCTTTTAAGCAGTGTACAGAGGTACACTGCTTTTTGTGCAACTATTAGACCTGAAGTAATTTCTATGGTATACTTAGCTCGGAAAATGATTGTTGCTCGAAAGGATGTGTTTATGGACACACTCAAATTTTTTTATGGAACCTTACAAGACCACATACACTCAGTGCTAGTATCATGCCTGTGCTTGTTGGTACTTTGTATGCCATTATTCTCACAAAAACCGTATCACTACCTTTATTTCTCGCAATGTTTATTGCCTGCATATTGATACAAATTGCAACCAACTTATTCAATGAATACTATGATTTTTAAAACAGGGCTTGATGATCAAAAATTCTGTAGGTATCAGTGGCGTCATTGTTCGTGGGGAAACCACGCCAGACTTCATCTTGCAATTAGCGATAGGGCTATATATTGTTGCTGGCGGACTCGGTGCCTTTATAGCATTTAAAAGCAGTTGGTTAATTCTTGGTATCGGTGCCTACTTTATGCTTTTAGGTTACTTATATTGTGCTGGGCCATTACCTCTTTCTACAACACCCTTTGGAGAAGTTGTTGCAGGTTTGGTTATGGGCGAAGGAATTACGCTCATCAGTTTCTACATTCAGACCAATATGATCAACTGGCAAATTATCTTGCTCGCACTACCTTCAAGCTTACTAATCGCTCAAATTTTAACAGCAAACAATCTAAGAGATATGCAAAATGATCGAGAAAAAGGAAGAAAAACCCTTGTTATCCATCTCGGTAAACGACGCTCAATTATGTATATGACGGTCATTTTTCTACTTTGTTACCTGCTTTTACCTATTTTAGTCATTAGTTTAAACCTTTCTGCTTTTATTCTTTTAGCCTTAATTAGTGCTTATTTCTCAGTAATAGCCCTACGGACTTTTTTTAATAATTCTATTAAAACACCTGAAAAAGCTCATGCCTGCCATGCTCATGACGGCAAAAAAACAAGTGTTGTTTATCATCTTTTTTTCTTATTTTTGGGGCTTTGTATGACTTTAATCACTAAGGGATAAAAAGAGTGGATTTGCTTAAAAGCAAATCCACTCTTTTTATTTTTTTCTTATTTAACTGAATCGTCTACTTTTTTCCTCAAATTCAACCATTTCTTCATTTGAAGTGACATCTTGAATTTCTTCTCTAGTACTTTCATAGACAGACTCATCTATAATGCCCGCAATGGCTTGTTTCATCATCTCGACAATCAAACCATCTGCGATTTCAACATAGACGACTTCACCTTTAATTGCTCGAATATAGCCATTGATGCCACCTGCTGTGTGAACATGATCCCCACTTTTAAGGTTAGACAACATATCCTTTCTGAGGTTCATCTGTTTCTTTTGTGGTCGAATCATCAAAAAATAAAGCATTGCCATAATTGCAACCACATACAATACTGTCAATTGTGTTCCACTACCAAACATAACACTAACTCCCTTTCTATTGTTGAAAATATTGACTTAAAAAGTTTGCTTTGAAACTTTTGTAAGTATCTGTTTTAATGGCTTCCCTAACTTCCTTCATCAGTTGATTTAAAAAAATGGGTATTATGAATACTTAATAAACGTAAGCCAAAAGCCCCTCACCTGCTTTTTAAGAGATGCCTAATATAAGCTTTTGTGTAATTTCTACAAGCATAACAATCGCAAGTTTCATCAAGGGGAGTAAAATCATCAAAATTCACTTTGTTTTTGATATTTTTTCTACCCTCTCTTGTCCAAAATGCGCCATGTCGTGCAATTCTTGTGCCTTGAACACAATCAAACATATCTATTCCATAACCAACACCTATCACTAAGTTATCAGGATTACCAACACCCATAAGATAGCGTGGTTTAAACTCAGGTAAATAATCTGTCGTTGCCTCTAGCAAATGATACATCGTTTCATTGTCTTCACCAACACTCAAACCACCTATACCATACCCTGGCAAATCATTGTCAGTAATAGACTTAATACTTTCAATACGTAAGTCTTCATACATCCCACCTTGTACAATCCCAAAAAGTGCCTGTTTTTCGTTGTGATGGGAAGCGATACAACGATCTAGCCATCTTTTGGTACGTTCCATAGAATTTTTTGCATAATTTCTATCGGCCGGATAAGGAATACATTCATCAAAGGCCATGATAATATCGGCCCCAAGAGCATTTTCAATTTCCATCACATATTCTGGTGTAAATAGATGTTTGGAGCCATCTAAATGCGAAGAAAACAGTACACCCTCCTCCGTTATCTTACGTAAGTCTCCTAAGCTAAATACCTGAAAACCACCACTGTCAGTAAGAATTGGTCTATCCCAATTCATAAAAGCATGTAACCCACTAGCTTTTTTAACCAATTCATACCCAGGTCTAAGATAAAGATGATAGGTATTAGACAATATGATTTGTGAATGTGCCGCCTTGAGTTCTTCAGGAGAAAGCATCTTGACGGTAGCTTGAGTCCCCACTGGCATAAAAGTTGGTGTCTCTATCTCACCATGAGGTGTCATCAAACGTCCTAGCCTCGCTTTTTGAATCTGCTTCTTTATGGTCTAAATGATACTCGAACATTTTTTTCCCTCCCTAGCGAATAAACATTGCATCTCCAAATGAAAAAAACGGTATTTTTTTCTTTAATAGCCTCTTCATAAGCACGCATAATGCTTTCTTTAGACGCCAGCGCACTCACTAGCATCATCAAGGTTGACTCAGGTAAATGAAAATTTGTGATTAGGGCATCCACAATTTGCCAATCATAACCTGGATAAATAAAAATACCTGTCTCTCCTTTTTATTGCTTGTAAAGTACCTTCACTGGCAGCACTCTCTAAAGCTCTTGCCGAAGTTGTCCCTACCGCAATAACACGTCTGCCCTCTTTTTTAGCAAGGTTAACAACTTCTGCTGTATCTTCCGGTATTTCAAAATACTCTTTATGCATAATATGTTCAGTCACATCTTCTACCTTGACTGGTCTAAAGGTGCCCAACCCAACATGTAATAAAACGTCTTTAATAATAACACCCTTAGCCTCTAGCGCTTTAAAAAAACTTCTTCTGTAAAGTGTAAGCCTGCTGTCGGTGCTGCAGCAGAACCTTCCACCTTGGCATAAACCGTTTGATAACGCTCTTTATCTTCTAAATTTTCTTTGATATAAGGCGGCAAAGGCATTTTACCTAAAGCATATAAGTGCTCATAAAATACACCATCATAATGAAATTGCACCAGACGTCCTGATTCTGTCTCTGACAAAATACGACAAGTCATTCTATCAGAAAAATTAATTTCTGTGCCAACTTTTAGACGCTTACCGGGTCTGACCAAGGCTTCCCAGGTATCCTTTTGACCTTCTACTTGTTTAAGCAATAAAACTTCCACTAAAAGCTTGTCCACCAATTTTTTTGACCGATCAACCGTGCTGGTAAAACTCTAGTATGATTACGGACAAGCACATCGCCCATTTTCAGCTCTTCTATGATATCAGAAAACTGGCGATGATAAAAAAATGCCCATCTCGCTTATCCAAACAAAGTAATCTAGAAGAGGATCTTTCTAAAAGGGGACTTTGAGCAATTAATGCCTCTGGTAAATCATAATAAAAATCACTCGTTTTCATAACTTGACTCCTCAAATAACTTTTCCCCTTGGTAAGATGATTTAGGGTAAGGTAAACCCTAAATGTTCATAAGCCTGTTTCGTGGCAACCCTACCCCTAGCGGTTCGGTTTAAAAAAACCCTGTTGCATCAAGTATGGTTCACAGACATCTTCTAAGGTTGTACTTTCCTCACTGACTGTTGCTGCTAAAGTTTCTAGTCCCACTGGTCCACCAGCATATTTTAAAATAATAGTTTCAAGGACTAACCTATCTATCTTATCAAGCCCTAGTTTATCGACTTCCAGTAAGCCCAATGCCTCATCAGCGACCGCTTTTTGTAATCACACCATTACCTAAAAACTTGAGCAACATCTCTTACTCGACGTAATAACCTATTGGCAATTCGTGGGGTACCACGTGAACGCCTAGCAATTTCTATCGCACCATCTTCTTCAATTAAGACATCTAAAATACCCGCATTACGATTGATAATGGTTTTTAACTCATCTAAGGTATAAAACTCTAGACGTTCAATGACACCAAATCGATCTCTTAAAGGGGAGGTCAACATACCGGCACGTGTCGTTGCCCCAATCAAAGTAAATGGTGCAATATCTACACGTAATGATCGGGCACTTGGGCCTTTTCCGATAATAATATCCAAGGCAAAATCTTCCATCGCAGGATAGAGGACTTCTTCTACACTCCGATTCAGGCGATGAATTTCATCAATAAACAAAACATCATGAGGTTCTAAATTGGTCAGTATTGCCGCCAAATCTCCTGGACGTTCTATTGCAGGGCCTGAGGTAACTTTAATCCCCACATTCATCTCATTGGCAATAATATGAGAAAGTGTTGTCTTACCCAAGCCTGGTGGTCCATAAAGCAAGCAATGATCTAGGGCATCTCCTCGTACCTTTGCAGCTTGTACATAAATTTTTAAGTTATTCTTTGCTTTTTCCTGCCCGATGTATTCATCAAACCCACGAGGGCGAATCATAGACCCTTCTTCTTTTTCACTTACCAATAATTCTGGAGAAATGATGCGCTCATCTATCATTTGTCATCACCCCTTTGCCAAACGTGCTAATGCTAATCTAAAGAGTACTTCCATCGATCCATCTACATTTTCTAAGTCTTTTATCACTAAGGTAATTTCCTTGTCCGTATAACCTAGCCCTTTTAAGCCATCTGCCACATCATCAAGTACGCTATTTTGTGGCTTACTAACCTCATCACCTCTGGTATTGATCGGATCAATTGCAAAATCAAAGTTTTTCTTTAATTTATCACTAAGCTCTACTATCAGTCTACTCGCTGTCTTTTTACCTACACTTGGTAATTTCGTTAAAAAGCTAAGATCTTCACCAATAATTGCTTGAATAATACTTACTGAAGAGGCCTTACTCAATATTTGCATGGCACTTTTAGCCCCTACACCTGAAACACTAATCAGCGCTAAAAAAATAACTTCTTATCTAGAGGTTCTGAAAAACCAAATAATTCTATCGCATCCTCTCTGACATTTGTATAAATAGATAATTCAATCTCTTCTCCTAGTTCACCAATCTGATAGAAGGTATTCTCAGAGATATTGATTTCATACCCTATACCACCCACCATGACCAATAAGCTGTGAGGTGATTTTTCTTTAATTGTGCCTTTGATATAACCTATCATCTCTTCACCCTTTTCTCATATGAGCATGGCAAATCGCAATTGCCAGTGCATCAGCTGCATCATCTGGTTGAGGTGTTGTTTGTAAATTTAAAAACGTCTTTACCATATATTGCACCTGTTTTTTTTCTGCACTGCCATAACCTACTAGCGCCTGTTTGACCTGCATTGGAGTGTATTCAGCAATTTTTAATTTCGCTCGCTCAGCTTGAAGCAATAAAATACCTCTTGCTTGACCTACCGTAATGGCAGTTGTGGTGTTACGCCCAAAAAATAGTTTTTCTACGGCAACTTCAGAAGGTTGAAATTTATCAATAATTTGCTCTACTGCATCAAAAATCATCACTAAACGCTTTGACATCTCTAAATTACTCGGTGTCTGCACTACACCATAAGCAATTGGACGTATGTGATTGCCTATCATGCTAATCACACCATAGCCAGTCGTTGCAGTACCTGGATCTAATCCAAGTATAACCATAGTCTACCTCCTAAAAACCCTTTCCATGTTAGCACAATAGTTTTTTTTGCACAAGAAACCCTTGATTACAATAAAAAAAGACATCATCAGTTCTGATGATGTCCATACGTGCCTCGAGGCGGAATCGAACCACCGACACGAGGATTTTCAGTCCTCTGCTCTACCGACTGAGCTATCGAGGCCAACGACGCAGATGGGGCTCGAACCCACGACCTCCAGCGTGACAGGCTGGCATTCTAACCAACTGAACTACTGCGCCAATGACTCGTACGGGATTCGAACCCGTGAATGCCAGCGTGAAAGGCTGGTGAGTTAAGCCACTTCTCCAACGAGCCGCATGGACGTTGACGGGATCGAACCGCCGACCCTCTGCTTGTAAGGCAGATGCTCTCCCAGCTGAGCTAAACGTCCATTCGTGATTACCTTTGCTATTATACAGGTTTCCCAAAAATTTGTCAAGCATTTCACTAAAAATATTTTTATATTCTTTTTAAAAAAATATTATTTTTTTATCATTTTTTTATTGTTCCAGGGTTATTTTTTTATATCTTTTAATACTAAACATACTCTCTTATGATATGACTTTATTGTACAAAAAAATAGTAAAGTCCCAGTATAGAAAAAAATACCACAAAATCAAAATAAAAAGCATTTTAGAAGTTATAGCATGTGTGTTTCAAGCATGCTCTAGCTCTAAATGCTTTTTATAAGATTATTCTATGGCTCAATTATTTTTAGTGTTTTGCTAAAAAAACTTGAGATTTCACCCATCCCACGATAAACCTCATCATCTACGATTAGGCATGGCACAGAGGTGATATTATATTTTTCTATAAGCGTCATATTTTTCCATAGCATCCTTTTTCCTCATAGACCACTTCTTTCATTTGTAAGAGACGCTTGGCTGTCGGACAATTTGGACAGGTTTTTCGTTGTCAATAACAAGATGCTTTTGATCCTCTTTTCTTAAAACTTCCACTTCTTCTAGAGTGTTGTTTTTTTAGGCTGATACAAGTACGTTTTTGGGAATAACTTCATAAACTTTTCTTTCATCGTATTCTTGTCGTTTACCATCATTCCAATTTTTTATCGGACGATAATAGCCTGTAATACGACTATAAACTTCTGTTTCCTTAGCACAATGTGGACAGATTGGCACTTCCCCTGTCAAATAGCCATGCTCTGGACAAATCGAATAGGTTGGTGAAAGGGTATAGTAAGGAAGTTCATAATTTTCTGCAATGGTTTTTACGAGTTTTGCAGAAGATTCCCAGGAAGGCATTTTTTCTCCCAAGAAAGCATGGAACACCGTACCAGAAGTATAGAGAGTTTGTAAGCCATCTTGAATATCCAAAGCTTCAAAAAAATATCATCTGTATACCCTACAGGTAAGTGAGAACTATTGGTATAGTATGGTTTGTCTTCATTACTAGAAGCTGTAACAATATCAGGATAATATTTTTTATCATGCTTTGCTAAACGATAACTGGTAGATTCAGCAGGCGTTGCCTCTAAATTATACAAATCCCCATAAAGCTCTTGATAATCAGAGAGTCTTTCTCGCATATGTGTTAAGACCTCTTTAGCAAATACTTGGGTTGCCTTATGGGTTAAATCTTTCTTTAGCCAAGGAGCATTTAAGCCAACCTCATTCATCCCTACCAAACCAATGGTAGAAAAAAATGATTGGTAAAGCTACCCAAATAGCGCTTTGTATAAGGATAAAGTCCCTCATCTAATAGTTTTGAAAGCACCTCTCTTTTTACTTTCAAAGAGCGAGCAGAAATATCCATCATCTGATCTAGTCGCTGATAGAACTCTTCTTTGGTTTTTGATTTATAAGCAATACGTGGCAGATTGATGGTAACGACACCAATAGAGCCTGTACTCTCTCCACTACCAAAATACCCCCCTGATTTTTTTCTTAATTCCCGTAAATCAAGACGTAAACGGCAACACATACTGCGTACATCACTTGGTTCCATATCACTATTAATATAATTAGAAAAATATGGTGTGCCATATTTTTGCCGTCATTTCAAAAAAAGCAGACGGTTGTTTTTCTTTATCTGACCAATCAAAATCTTTGGTAATAGAATAGGTTGGAATAGGGTACTGAAAACCTCTTCCTTGGGCATCGCCTTCAATCATCGTTTCAATAAAAGCTTTATTGATCATATCCATTTCTTTTTTTGACAATCGGCATAGGTATAATCCTGTTCCTTACCGCCCACTAAAGCTTTTTCTTTTGCCAAATCATTCGGCACAATCCAATCAAAAGTTACATTAGAAAATGGTGATTGGGTTCCCCAACGACTAGGGGTATTCACACCATAAATAAAAGATTCTATGCATTGTTTCACTTCTCTATAAGTCAACTGGTCGGCACGAACAAAAGGTGCTAAATATGTATCAAAAGAAGAAAATGCTTGCGCACCTGCCCATTCATTTTGCATAATACCCAAGAAATTGACCATTTGATTACATAAAGTTGAAAGGTGTTTTTGCTGGTGCTGAGGTAATTTTACCTGATACACCTCCTAAACCTTCTTTAATCAATTGCTTTAAAGACCAGCCAGCACAATAGCCTGTTAGCATCGATAAATCATGTAAATGTATATCTGCCATCTTATGTGCGTTTCTGACTTCTTCATCATAGACTTCACTCAGCCAATAATTTGCTGTCATAGCACCAGAATTAGATAAAATCAAGCCCCCAACAGAATAAGTTACTGTAGAATTTTTCTTTAACACGCCAATCATCAATATTGAGGTAATTATTTACTACTGTCTTATAATCAAGCAAGGTATCTGCAACATGACGCAATTTCTCTCTTTGCTTGCGATACAATATATAGGCTTTTAGCAACTTCACTATAACCTGAACGACTAAGTACACTTTCTACACTATCTTGGATGCTTTCAACTTCTATAATGTCATTTCTAACTTTTTGGGGCAAAATCTGCTGTTACTTTAAGGGCAATAAACTCTAAAACATTATCTGTATAAGGTACTTTTTGTCGCTTCAAACGCTTTTTTTAATAGCATTTATGATTCTTTCAATCTGAAAAAGGTACGACTTTCGCCACTACGTTTTTAGAACTGTATACATGCCTTTTCCCTCCTTAATTTTTAAACCATCCTCTAAAAATAAGATAGCAAGTCTTTGCTTGCTATCATTATTTTTTATGCTTCTTGATTATTTTTCATGATCAGCTGTATCCAATGCTTCTTCTAGTGCATCAATACCTGCTGTTTCATAAAGTTCATTTTTCACTTTCACTTGGATCACTAATAAATTCATAGCAATCAGAAGCATTATCTTCCCAAAGACGTTCTTTCTTTTTTTCTTGTTAAAGAAATATAGGGCTGCACCAGCTATTGCACCGAGCACAAAGCAAAGCAAGTTAGCTTTTTGCCTTTACCTCTCAATGGGCATAGTGGACAACTTTTTTTACTTAAGCGTTCTGGTACAACAAACTCAGGTAATTCTACACGTTTTAATTGATTGGCAACATCAAAATCTTGCCATTTTTTTAAGGCAATTTTATTGAGACGACTAGCCTCCTGAGCTGTTTTTTGTTGCATTTTTTGTAAAGCTTTTACCTGTGCTTCAAAATTTTGATTAAACATCATCTTCATCCTTCCTCATCTAATTGAAAAAAATGCTATACCAACAGCGCCTAATCCAATATGACAAGAAACTACACTACCAATCTCTTGCCATGACGCTTCGTCAGTTTCAATTCCACGTTCTTGCAGCAATGTTTTAAGCTGTTCGCTACTTTCTCTTCTATCATTGTAACCAAAAGAAGCATAAAGCTTTTTTTGAAGGGTCAATTTTTTTGGGCAACAATATCCGCTAAGCGAATCAAAGCTTTATTTTCTTTACTTCCTCTTACCTTATCATACCCTTCAATGACACCTTCTTCAAGTCTTAAAATCGGCTTGATATTGAGTATCGAACCCACGAGATAGCTCGCCTTACCGATACGTCCACCTTTTTCTAAATTATCTAAGGAATCAAGCAGAAAATACAAGCTTGTTTTTTTAGGTATTTCAACAATTGCTTGTTGAATTTTAGCCATTGGTGCCTTTTTCATTAATTAACTTTGCAAGATAATGCACAAAATTACCAAGACCCATCGTTGCTGTTAAACTATCAACCACAGTAACCTTAACCTTATCTGCAATCATTTGACTTGCTATCCTTGCACTACCTACAGTGCCACTCAAGGTTTTGGCCAAATGGACCGATATAATTTCCTCAAAGCCTTCTTCTGCAAGTTTTTGATAGGTTTCTAAAAAAACACCTGGCGAAATTTGAGAAGTTGTTGGTAGGGTCTTACAAGTTTTCAAATACTCATAAAATTCTTGATTACTGATATCTATGCGATCTAAATAGCTTTTTATCTTCAAAATGAACTGTAAGAGGAACAACAACTATGCCTAAACGATCAGCTATTTCACTAGGAATATCCGCTGTGCTATCTGTCACTATTACAATTTTAGACACAATCTCCCTACTTTCCTTTTTATTCTGCTGAGAGCATAACATGATAGACTTCCTGTCCACCATAATGAAGCTCAAACTCTAAATCAGGATAACTTTCCTCTAACTTTTCTAAAATAGTTTGACCTTCATCTTTAGTTTCTACACCTGTATAAACAGTGACAAATTCTTTGCCTTCCTCTTCTACTAGGCTCATCATTTTGTCCAAACTTTCCATTAATGTTGACACAGAAGCTACAATTTTTTTCCATTATAAATTGCCAAAAAGTCTCCTGTAGTAATTTCCACTTCGCCAATCTTAGTATCTCTAATTGCCTTGGTTACTTCACCAGTAGAAACCAAATCAAGCATTTCATTCATCATCTCGACATTTTCTTCAAGTGTAACTGTCTCTTTAAAATTCATCATAGCGCAGATACCTTGAGGAAGATATTTTGTTGGTAAAACGGCAATTGATAAATCTTGACGAATATTTTTTTGCTTGTTCAGCACTCAAAATGACATTTTTTTATTATTTGGCAGAATAACAATATTATCTGCATCAACCTCGTCAATCGCTTTTAAGAAATCTTCTGTGCTAGGATTCATGGTTTGTCCCCCAGCAATAATATGGTCAACACCCATACTCTTAAAAATTTCTGCTAAGCCCTCGCCACTACATACAGCGATAACGGAGTAAGCCTTATGCGCTGCTTTTGTCTCTTCAAGCTGAGCTTTTTTTCTTGCAAGAGTCTGTTTTGTGTCTTCATGTTATTGATTTTAATATCATCAAGTTCACCAAACTGACTACAAAATTCCATCGCACCACCAGGATTGTTAGTATGGACATGGATTTTCACCGTAGGATGAACATAAATCACTAGGGTGCAATCACCCTTATCAAGAAGATAATTTTTTATTTTTTCAGTAGGATCTTCTGAAACGCCCTGAATTAAAAACTCAGTGCAATACTGAAAAACAATATCATCTGGATTGACAAAAAAGTGATTAAAAGACTCATCTAAATCCACATCTAGACTGACTTCTTTTTCTTCACTGACATCTTCTCCTAGATAAGCTAGCTTCATCCCTTCTACAAAAAATAAAAAGCCTTGCCCTCCTGCATCAACAACACCAGCCTGTTTTAAGACAGGTAATAACTCCGGTGTGTTTTCTAGGCTTTTATAGCCTGCTTTTAGATAGAGATCAAAAAGATCAAGCAAAGTACCATTTTCTTCATCAAAGTCTTCAACAGCCTCATAGGCTTCACGGACAACAGTCAGAATGGTCCCCTCCATGGGGTTAGTCACTGCTTGATAAGCTTTTTTGAGACCCTCCAAAAAAACCTTTTTTTACTGCTTTTAACACCAGCACAATCTTCATCTTTTAAGGCTTCAACAAAACCTGCTAAAACCTGAGATAAAAATAACCCCTGAGTTTCCTCTTGCGCCCATTAAAGCACCATAAGAAACTTTTTCACTCACATTTTTTAAGGTTTTTTGTTCCTCAATTTGATGAATAAATCGTGCTGCTGAATGAATTGTCATTGACATATTCGTTCCTGTATCGCCATCAGGCACAGGAAAAACATTTAAATTATCTACTATTGTTTTTTTATTACTAAGATGATTGGCACCTGAAAAAATCATTCTCGCCAATAATTCTCCTGTAATACATTGTTCCTTTAGCATAATTGCCTCCTAAATAGATGCTATCATCTAAAAATGAGGTAAACCCTCTTATAGAATAAGATAACCTATTTTTATGGGTTGGTGCAAATAGTTTTAATAATATTCGTTGAAATACACACCCATATCTTGATGAAGCCCAGTGAAATAATTTCTAAAAAATTGCCAATTTTCCTCTTGTTTTACCCATTTTGGCGAAATTTTTTCATAAGGTAGGCGCCCAAAAACCATTTTTAGTCAATACTTCTTGCTCAATTACAAAGCTCACTTCATCTTCATTTATCACACTAACCTCTGAAACTTCCTCTGCTAGATAAATGTAGGTTGTCTCTTTCTTATTACTTAATCCAAAAATAAAGGCTTTTTCAGCTTGGCATAGTGGTATTAGCCATTTATCTAAAGCAATCAGCTTTGCCATCATAAATGGTTCGAGACTCACATGAGTCTTATCTACATTTCGATGAAATGCTAATGGCTCATTTTGTGGTGCTGACCATTGGAAATGAGAAACTTGAGAGGCATGAGAACGAACAAAATGCAAGAGCGCTCGCCTTGCTTCTTCATCTAGATACTGACATTCTCTAATCATAAAAATTTTTCTGCTATCGTATAAAAAAATATAGCCTGCACAAAGGCCATCTCGCCAATAAGCATAAGCCCATCCACCTTCTAAAAAGAACATCTTGGCAAAGAGCGTCAAAATGTCTGTCTGTTCGACATAATGCTAACGTATTATTCTCTTGACTCTTTTGATAAACCATTCTAATTGATAATGGTAGTTTTTTTCTTTGAGATTAATTGGTTTAAATTCACCTTGCTTTTTCAACTTTTTTTCCAATTCATTCATAGGCAGATTCATCTGATAGTGAAAAATCAATAAAAAGTATAGCCAAAGTGATAATAAAAACCTGCCCTCAAAAAGGCATAAGTAGGAGAAAATCATACCCCGCTTTTTTTGCAAAATGTTCTGCTTCTAACATCAAAAAGCTTGGCTAGCTTCTCATCTCTTGTCTCAGGCAAGACATCTACGCCTACGATATAAGCACCTTGATAAAACTCACCATTTTTTTCTAAGGTTTGATGAATTAACTGTAAACTTGCATAAATTTTTTTCCATCTAAACCTATCGCCACAAGGCATTCCTTGTGGCGATAATAATGGAAAAAAATACCAATCTCTGAAACATTCACTATCTCGATGAAAAGCATATTGCCATAAATGTTTCACTTGATCAGTTTCAGATAGCTTAGCAAAGCGCACTTGATAGTTCTTAGCCATTAATATAGACCCCTCTATATTTTCGCAATAAATAATCTGGATAGTAACTTTCTTTCGCTTTTTTTAAGCCTGGTAAGCCCATATCTTCCTCACGATTAACATAAGTAATATCCTGCCAAAAATAATTAAGATAGTCTTGATTGATAACAGGATAAAGACCCCTATATTCTGGAAAAGCCTTTTCTATATGAATGACTACGGTATCCTCATTTACCTTTTCACCCATAGTAAAAGCCACTATCTTACCACCAACACGAATAAAACCACCCTTAAAGTCAAGATCTTTACTATTGGTGAGCGCATTGTATACTGCCTCACGCTCAGCCAAAAGCCCATCATCCAAGCTATCTTCTAAGTAACGTTTACCATACCATCGTTCTAAAAAGTCTAACGCTTCATAAGCGGTTGCTTCAGTCATTTCTTCAAATTTGTAATCAGGATGATCACTTTTAAAAGCATTGATATGATTACGCTTTTTTAGAATACTTACGGCCTGCTAAAGTACGTAAATTTTTCACCCAAATAAATATAGTCTGCAATATCTGGTTCTAAAGTATAGTCAAACATATTTGGGAAGCTAATATCAAATTTCTTTTTTTCTGACTCAGTAATTGCACGTACAACTAAAGTTTTCTGTCTTGAGCGATAATCATTAATCACATCTTCAACAGCATGCTTAAAAAGATGACTATCCTGTTCTAAACCATAAGGTGGTAAAATCCAACTTGCTATCAAAAAGCATTTGGTTCAATCACTAAATGATTGTTAACCACTGCCCAACGTACAGCATAGCTTTTTGCGCCACATATAGAGATTTGTAAAAGTTGTTTCAGAATTTTTGATTTGTAATATTATTTAAAAAAATGATCCAAAATTGGCTTATCAGTCAATTGAATTTGCTTATAACCTAGCATCCAAGCCATCACCTCAAAATATTAAAGATTATAGTATAAATTATTTGTTGAATAAACCGGTTCGCTTGTCGTATCAATACCCAACTTACCAAAAAATATCTCTTCTGTATGTGGAAGAATTGTTGTTGAATGCGCACGTAAATTTCGAAGTTTATCCAGTTCATTTTAAACAAGCCATTGCCATAGGATTGGTCACTGCACAAATAGATAAGGTCGTCATCAACTCTTCACAATTTAAATTTGGTTTTTTTACAAGATAAGTGCTCTCTTTTGAGTTTTTAAAATAGGTTCCAAAAATCACTGGTGAAATCAAGTGCATCTCATCTGGTACCCCTGCTAGAGTTTTCAAAGCATTCATTAAAAGTGCTGCTCCTGCACTCATAAATTTAGATTGTTTACCTGTTATCATTTGACCATCATCTAGTTCCAAAGCCATAGCACGATAGTTGACGTCTTCAGCCACTTCTTGGTGTCTTTTTACGTAGTTCCTCTGCTGCCTTATGTGCATAAATGGTGACTTTTCTATCTTCTGGTTTAAGATTCATCTCTTCCATCAATAAACGTGCTCGTTCAAAAGTTTCATAATCAACTTGACCTTTTTTATAATCACAAGCTGTTTTAAAATAGCGTCTGATAATTTCTTGTAAAGACGCCTCACGAACCACTTCATCATCAATAATACCAAAGCCAACACGATTCACACCCATATCAGTTGGGGATTTATAAATAGAGGGTTGATTGGTAATTTTTTCAATGATTCTTTTTAATAGGGGAAAAGCTTCAATGTCACGATTATAATTCACGGTCACTTCATTATAAGCTTCCATATGAAAACTATCGATCATATTAACATCTTTTAAATCTACCGTTGCTGACTCATAGGCCACATTGAGAGGATGTTTTAGCGGCACATTCCATACTGGAAAGGTCTCAAACTTTGAATATCCTGCTATATTTCCTCTTTTGGCTTCATGGTAAAGTTGACTAAGACAAGTCGCTAATTTTTCCACTGCCAGGTCCAGGTCCAGTGACAACAACAATCGGCTTTTGTTGTTTCGATATAGCTATTTTTGACCATAGCCTTCTTCACTAACGATGACATTAACATCCAAAGGATACCCCTTTGTAGCCTGATGTTCATATACCCTAATCCCTCTGCGTTTTAACTTTTCACAAAAAATTGAAGCTGCTGGTTGTGAATGGTATCGTGTCAAAACAACGCTATTGACACTCAAGCCTCTCTCCCTCAAATCATCAATCAAACGCAAGACATCCATATCATAGGTAATCCCATAATCGCCTCTCACCTTATTTTTTTCAATGTCCTCTGCATAAATACAAATAACAATTTCCAATTGTGATTTTTAAACGTTCTAATAATTTAATTTTCGCATCTTTATCATAACCTGGAAGAACTCTTGCGGCGTGTAAGTCACCCATAAGTTTTTCCACCAAATTCTAAATAGAGTTTATCGTAATGATGAACTCTCTCTAAAATAAATTCAGACTGTTCTTTTAGATACTTTTCTGAATCAAAACCGATCTTCACAACAAACCTCCAAATTTTTTTCAAATTTTTTTCTTGCATTATTTAGCCATATCTACTATAATAACCTTCCAAGATTAGTTAAAATGCAAAAAAATAAATCTTTAAGTGATTTATTTTTTTGATTAACCTTATTAATCTTGAAAACACAATGCATTATTATATCATTTTTTTAGCAAAAAAATGAAAAAGCTTTCTAGTTGATTTTTTTACTTTAAATGAGGTACAATGTTTCTTGTAAGGGCGGTTAGCTCAGTTGGTTAGAGTATCTGCTTGACATGCAGGGGGTCGTTGGTTCGAGTCCAATATCGCCCATTTTTTTGAGCCTTATATAGGCTCTTTTTTTATGTTATTTTTTTATTTCTGGTAATTTAAAAACGACAAGCTATTATTTATCATAGCTATATAATGATCAAAATGACTGCACGAAAAAAAGCCATTGTTTTCTTGATTTTTTAAGAAAACAATGGCTTTTTACTCATTATCTTTCTACTTTTTAGTCTCTCAACACGTTTTTTTGTCTATCATCTTCAATGTAAGCTTCGTTTAGCACTTCAATAGTATGCTTAACTTTTGCTTGTCCACCAAAAACGTTTTTTTGTCCATCGGATAGTTGCATCATACAAGAACCACAACCGGTCACAATGGTATCCGCCTGAGTTTTTTTGATATCTTCAAACTTCTCATTTTGAATATCCATAGACAAATCATAGTGCGTCAAACTGAAAGAACCTGCACTACCACAGCAACGATTAGGTCTTGCCATTTCTACAAAGTCCACATCTGGTAAGCTCTTGAGAATATTTCTAGGTTCTTCTATGACGCCAATACCTCTTCTTAAGTGGCAAGGATCATGATAGGTCATAATTTCATGTGTGGTATGAAGTGAGGAAAGATCAGGTTTAACGACATTCATTAAGAAATCGCTCCAATCACGTACCTTACTTGAAACTCGCTTTGCCATTTCATAGTATTTACTACCTTCTAATAAATCAAGATAGTGTTCCTTTAAAGATAGGGCACAAGAGCCACAAACCGTTAGGATATAATCTACCTCTAGCTTATCAAAAAGTTTAACATGATCAATTGCCATTGCCTTTGCCATTTCTTGATGGCCATGAGACAAAATAGGTGTCCCACAACAATGTTGTCCCTTAGGCACAATGACTTCCACATTATTATGTGCCATGATATTCATAAAAGCTTTAGAGATATTATCATAGATATAATTCGCTGAACAGCCAGTAAAATAAGCGACCTTATATTTCACAGGACCCAAAGGCTTACTCACCTCTGAAACTGTTTTTTTCTAAATGGCTTATCTGCTAAATCCGGTACGATACGCTTCATATCTAAACCAAACGGAAAACGTGGGGTGTAACCGCCACTTTCTTTTTCTTTCTTAAAAACAACACCTTGGAAAGTGCTACCTAATTGCATTCCTGTATCCATTAAAAAAATGGACGATCTACAACATTGAAGATAACTTTTTTTAGTGGGTGCATCCCTTGCTGTCTCACAACAGCTGCACGACCCGCTAAAACAATTTTATCAATTTCTACCCCACATGGGCAGATTTCATTACATGCACGACAAGTCAGGCAATGTTCCAAATGATGTTTCAAACCTTTTTTTCATCACCTGTAATTAAGCCGTTTAAAAAGTGCTTGAACTAACTTAATCTTACCTCTTGCGACACTACCTTCTTCTTTTGTTTCAAAATAAATTGGACAAACTTCTTGGCAGTTACCACACGCCATACATTTCATGACTTCATCTTCAATGAACTTTACATCATCAAACAAGCCCATCGTTTACTCCCCCTTAAAGATGAAATGATCAGGATTAAACATATATGTTGGATCAAAAGCTTCTTTTACTGCTTTAAAAGTTTCTAGTCCAGCCTCTCCAAACTGATCTATCATATATTTTGACTTACCGATACCGATACCATGTTCTCCTGATAAAGTGCCTCCCATTTCTAGGGCTGTGGCAAAAAATTTCATCAATCGCTTGGCGTACACGACTCATTTCTTCTTCATCACGAGAATCAGTTAAGATAGTTGGATGAAGATTACCATCTCCAGCATGGCCAAAAGTACCAATTTGCAATTTATATTTTTCTGCAATTTCTTCTAAGCGCACCAACATGTCAGGAATACGATTTCTTGGTACTGTTGCATCTTCTAAAACAGTTGTTGGCTTGACTCGAGCTAGTGCTGGGAGCGCTGCACGTCGTCCTGCAAGAAGTTGCGCTCTTTCCTCTTCTGTCTTCGCTTGTTTGATAATTGTTGCACCATTTTTCTCACATTGTTCAATTACTTTTTTTGGAAATCATTTTTCAACTTCAGACAAGACACTACCATCAACTTCAATCAAAAGCATAACCTTTTGATCTACTGGTAAGCCGATTGGTTTATAGTCTTCTACCACTTGCATGGTCACTTGATCCAAAAAGTTCCATGGTTGCAGGAATAACTTTAGCACCAATGATACCATTAATCGCATAACCTGCATCTTTTAGAGACGCAAAAGTCGCAGTCATTGTCTTGTGATATTCTGGAAGTGGAACGAGTTTAACAAGAATTTTTGTTAAAATACCCAAAGTCCCTTCGGCACCACAAATAAGCTTAGTCAAATCATAACCTGCTACATTCTTAACAGATTTACCACCAAAGGTAACAACATTACCATCAGCCTTAACCATTTCTACGCCTATAACATAGTCTTTTGTCACACCATATTTTAGACCACGAAGCCCACCAGAAGACTCACTGACAGAGCCTCCCATAGTAGCTGTATTAACAGTACCTGGATCTGGTGGATAAAGTAAGCCATATGGACTCACTGCATCAATTAAAGAACGAATGACCACACCAGGTTCTACGGTTGCTGTCATGTTTTCAACATCAATTTCTAAGATGTTATTCATTCTAGTTGTTACAAGAACAATTCCCTTACGAAGTGGTATTGTTCCACCAGAAAGATTGGTGCCAGCACCTCTTGTATAAATATGCAAACCTTCACGCTTTGCTAATTTAACAATGCCAACAACCTCTTCTCTTGAGCCTGGTAGGACAACAACATCAGGAAGAACTTGAGGTTGATCTGGTGTCCCCATCATAAGAATAGGTCAAAAAGCTCTGCCATATCCACTTTAATGTTTTTCTTTCCCAACAATCGCACTTAATTCTTCGATAACCTTTTTTTCTAGCATTTTGCTTCCTCCTTAGCATAGTACTAGCACAAATATCATTCTAAAAGGTAGTTGCAGACGTGACTTTAAGCGAATCAATTCTTTTTGAAGTTAACGGTCTATATTGTCCTTTGTCAATATTTTTTTAAGCACAATACGATCAACTTCTATTCTTTTTAGAAAAATTACCGGAAAACCTACTGTTTCAAACATCCGTCTCACTTGACGTTTCTTACCCTCATGGATAGTGATTTCCACAAGCGTTTTTCTGTGCCGTCTTTCGACTATACTAACTTTAGCTGGTGCTGTTAGCCCATCTTCTAGCTTCACACCCGTCTCCAGTGTACGGATTGCTCTTGGTGTAAGCTCTCCTTGAACAATAACACGGTAAGTTTTTTTCACTTCAAACTTTGGATGTGTCAAACGAAAAAGCAAACTCTCCATCATTAGTCAAAAAGAGCAAACCCTCAGTATCCCTATCCAACCTACCAACAGGATTTACTTTGCCTTTTAGTTCAGGCAATAAATCAAAAATAGTAGGTCTGCCTTCAGGGTCATACGCTGTTGTCAGATAGCCCTCGGGTTTAAAAAAACATATAATAGTATTTTTTTCTTCAGGTAATTGTATTTTTTTCCTTTTTACTTTTTACAATATCCTTTGAAGGATCAATACGATGTCCTAAACTCGTGATTTTTTTCTCCATTGACTTCAACAACACCCTCTAAAAATTAATGCCTCACTTTTTTTCTACGAGAGGCGACTCCACAACTTGCCATATATTTGTGTAGCTTTTCTTGCATATATTCCACCTTCTGTCTTAGTATACTAAGTCAAAAATTTTTTTCTGTCTATTCAAAAATCTTTTTATATTTTTTTAATCATTTCATCCAATTCATATATAAATATAGCTTTTTTTAGAAATTAATAATACTAAATATATCTTTCTTAGGTATGATTAGCTTGTTCTTCCTTAACAAAAAAAGAGTCTATCAATGATAGACTCTTTTTTTATTAAGTTAATAACTCTTAGTACCAACCTCTGAGCTTCATAACTTCTGCAATTTTTCTTAATAGAATGCATGTAAGCTGCTTCACGGAAGGTTACATTATATTCTTCTTTGATTGCCCAAAGTGCATTGAAAGCGTTAACCATTGCGATTTCTTCTTTTTCTGCTACTTCTTCATTGCTCCAATAGTAGCCATAGAGGTTTTGTACCCATTCAAAGTAAGAAACGGTAACACCACCAGCATTTGAAAGGATGTCTGGAACAATTGTAACACCTTTAGCTGTAAGGATTTTTTTCACCTTCAGTTGTTGTAGGACCGTTACCAGCTTCAACAATAAGCTTTTGTTTTTGATAACATTTGCAACATCTTCTGTGATGGAGTTTTCAAGAGCAGCTGGGATTAATACGTCTACATCCAATGCCCAGAATTCTTCCATAGTGATGTTTTTTGCACCTGGCAAATCATAAAGTGTACGATTTTTTTCTTTTTCTGCTAATAAATCAGCATATTTTAAACCATTTTCATTGTAAACAACATAGGTACCATGGGTTGGATCCCATTCTGATACAGCAATAACAGTACCGCCAAGTCTTTCAATGTTTTCAACTGTCCAGCTACCAACATTACCAAAACCTTGAACAGCAACTTTTGCTTTTGCTAAATCAATACCAAGTTTCTTACAAGCTTCACGGGTAACAACACTGATACCATAACCCGTTGCATCGTCTCTACCAAGAGAACCTGCAAAAAGCTACTGGCTTACCTGTGAAAGTTCCTAGTGAAAGTTGATCTCCTGTAAGTCTGCAGTATTCATCAGTCATCCAGCTCATGATCTTACCATTTGTACCAACATCAGGAGCAGGAACGTCAATCTTTTCACCCTAGGTATTTGTAAAGACCTCTTACATAACCACGTGAAAGTTGTTCTAATTCATTATCAGACATAGTAAGTGGATCGCAGATAACGCCACCTTTACCACCACCATAAGGGATACCAGTGATAGAACATTTGAATGTCATCCAAATAGAAAGCGCTTTTACTTCGTCAACGTGTACGCCTGGATTAAAACGAATACCACCTTTTAGCAGGACCTACTGCATCGCAGTGAGCAGAACGCCAGCCTTTGAACATACGCAAAGTACCATCGTCCATGCGAACAGGAATTGTAATTTCAATACATCTTTTTTTGGTTCTTTGAGAAGTTCATAGACTTCTGGTGCAAGTTGTAACTTGTCACATGCAGTTTTTACTTGAGCCTGCGCTCTAATGAGAGGATTATTCGCTTCATTAACCATAATGACAGCCTCCTAAAAATAAATAAAAAAATTTTTTTATAGTATCTATCTCTATTGAGATACTTGCGATTAGGCAAAAAAATTTTGCCCTTCCGACGTTTTTAGGATAGTCTAGTTTCCTACATTTGTCAAGGCTAATTGATTGAGTTTTCTCAAAAAACAAAAAACGTCTCATTATCAATAGTAGCTATTAAAAATTTAGCATAAAAAAACAAGCCTTTTGAGAGAATAACACATTCTCCCAAAAAGGCTACCACTATTATATCATAAACCAGGTATAATAAATTCCCAAGGCACCAATACCTATAATCAAATACGCTGAAACCAAAGAAACTTTCGATGTCACCTGTCTGACCTTATTAGATAGTAACACCAAGAAGCCACTAATAATGGTAACAAAATAAGCAACACTAATCCAAATCTTATAGTCATAGGTATCAGCAGGTGTACGCCCTTTCCACAAAATGATGACCAAGGCCACCATGATGAGTGCTAAAGAACTATAATCGTACTTACGACCTTTGTTCTTTAAAGCCATAGTCTCTTGCTCGATGAGCGCATTTTCTCTTGTCTCTTTTAGAGTCCCCTGAGGCCCATACAAGGGTTTCTTTTTTTTACCTGTACGTGATTTTTTTGCCATTATGATTCCTCTCTTTGCCAGTGATAAAATAACGCTAGCAATTTTTTTGCCATCGTCTCTTGTAAAATAATTCTATCTTTATATCGCCCTGCATAAACCTGATAACTGCTTGCATAGACTCGTTTATCTGATACAAAGGCATAAAATACCTTTCCTCTAGGCACGCCATCTTCACTTTCTCCAACAATGCCAGTGGTTGCAATCGCATAATTAGCCTTTGATAGTTTCTTTGCTCCTTGTGCCATCTCTATGGCAACTGCTTCTGAGTAAACAGTGTGTTTTTTTAATGTTTCTTCCTTCACACCTAAAATTGATTTTTTTAGTTCAACATCGTAAGTACAAAAAAACAACCCTTATAAACTTTAGAAGCACCATCAATAGCAGTTAATAAACTAGAAAGTAGGCCACCTGTACAACTTTCAGCAAAGACAAGCGTCTTATTTTTTTCTGAGTGAAGTCACTAACTAACCAAGAAGCACTATTTTTCATCACCTTCTTGATAAGGTATGCCAACTAAAAATTTTTTTAAAATAGCTTCTTCTGTATTTTTTAAGAGTGTAAGCGTATTGTCTCCACCATTACTGCGAGCAGTTAATTTCACAGTCACCATATCTCCCTTAGCATAAGGTGCGATTCGTGGATTTTTTTGTCTCAGTCATTAAAGTATAGAGCCTATCTTCAAGTTCTGCTTCACCAATACCGAAAAAATGTAAAAAATGCTCTTGAATTTCCACTTGATTATGCTTTAATCTAGGCAACACTTCATTTTCAAAAACCCATCTCATTTCGTGAGGTGGACCAGGCAAAAGAATGATAATTTTACCCTCGTGTTCCAGATAAGAACCAACTGCCAAGCCCACTTCATTTTGAAGTGCTTGAGCACCCTCCAATATATAAGCTTGGCGAATATTATTTGGTGTTTGCTCTAACTGATTTTTTTAAAAAAAGCATCTATCGCTTGTTTACCTTTTTGAGTCAATCACCAATTCCTTCCCCAAGGCCTTAGCAACTGCTTCTCTTGTCATATCATCATAGGTTGGACCGAGTCCGCCAGAAAAGATAATAATATCACTTTTTTTATAAGTGTCTAAAAAAGCGCTTACCAATATGGCTTCATCATCACCTAAGATGTGGTGTGCCCTTAGTTCTATCCCTAATTTATGACATTCTTTTTGCTAAAAATGCTGTATTGAGATTAATCACATCACCATCTAAAAAGCTCTGTTCCTATGGCAAACAATTCACCTATCATAGCTTTTTCCTCCAAAAAAATGGCGATTGCCTAAGCAACCACCATTTCATCTCAGTTTATTAAAAATTCTTCCTACTACGATTTAAAAAAAATCAGGAATACGAACATCACTTGCATAATTAGCACTTGTCGTCTTCTTACGTGGTTTTTCTTGAGGCTCATCAAGAACATGATCAACACGTTCAAATCCTGTTGCAATAACGGTTACTTTAATCTCATCTTTAGCATCTGGATCATTGATTGCCCCAAAAATAACATCTGCATCATTGCCCGCAGCTTCATAAATAAAGTCTGCTGCTGCTTGCGCTTCCAATAAAGTAAGATTTTTCTCCTGAAATATTGATAAGGATTGCTCTTGCACCTTCCATAGAGGTTTCTAGCAACGGAGAGGAAATCGCAGCTTTTGCTGCAGTCACCGCTCTGTTTTTCGCCCTTGCCATAACCTACACCCATAAGTGCTGTACCAGTATTAGCCATAGTTGAACGTACGTCAGCAAAGTCAAGATTAATCATAGCTACCTTAGTAATGGTATCTGAAATACCTTGAACCCCTTGACGCAAGACATCATCTGCTGTTGCGAAAGCTTCTTCAAGTGTTGTTTCTGCACTTGTAATATCAAGCAATTTATCATTTGGAATGGTCACAAGAGAATCAACCTTCTCTGTCATCACTTCAATCCCATTAAGGGCTTGTTGCATACGTCTTCTACCTTCAAATTTAAAAGGTTTAGTCACAACACCAATTGTAAGTGCACCCAAACTTTTAGCAATTTCAGCAACGACCGGTGCAGCCCCTGTTCCTGTTCCTCCGCCCATACCAGCAGTCACAAAAACCAAATCAGCACCTTCTAGAGCTTGAGCAATTTCTTCTCGGCTCTCTTCAGCAGCTCGTTGTCCAACATCAGGGTTACCGCCAGCGCCTAGACCTTTAGTTAATTTACCCCCAATTTGAATTGCTTTATCCGCGTGAGATCGCGCAATAACTTGGGCATCAGTATTTGCTATAATAAACTCTACACCCTCGACTTTGGCTTCGATCATGCGTTCTACAGCATTACCGCCACCGCCACCAACGCCAATGACTTTTATCACTGCCCCATTTTTTTAATGCGTTCATCTAAATCTAACATCTTGTTACCTCCGCTTATCTATTCAAATTCATTCATATATATCTTATCTATTAGTCTAGCCTTGAGGTACATCCTATGTTAGCGATAAGTCATCGTCTGAAACACCTTGACCAGCTTTCATCTTTATGACTGGTCCACTGACATAGCGCATATCCACATATTCAATTTCACCATTAAGGCTTCTTGGTAAAACAACCTGCTCAATAATATCAAATAACTTTCTCAATTTTTTTCTGTTGCATTTTTTTCATCGCCAAAGCGAACTTCTATACCTTGGTTAGTATAAAGCAAAACATCATGCCGACTTTTAACATTAATTTCCTGAATCAATTGAGAAAGCTCATCACTATTTTTCAATAATTAATTTTAATGCTAAAAAGTACCCCATCATTATCTATAACATCGCCAAGCTTCTCGCCATTTTTTTAATTCTACACCAGAAATAATTGGTAAATCATAACCATCATTATCCTGTTTTTACCTGTAAAATTCTATTATCCTTGTCAATCAAATAACTAACATCATTCGTAAGCAAAATCGCTACAGGCTCTCTTTCTTTGATGGTTATCACCAGACTATGTAGAGGACGTTTGCTTATTGTAGCACTACTAACATAAGGATTAGATTTCACAATCGCTAAAACCTTATCTTTATCAAGCAAAAGAAGATTTTTTCCCTTTTGAGTTGATAATTTTTTTCTCTAAGGCCACAGTATCAACATATTTTTGTTTTTTTGATAGTGTAATCGTCTGCAAAGAAAAAAATAGGTGATAATAAAATACCAATGACCACAGCAATCACAAGTGATAAATACATCATATTTTTTTAAAGTGCTTGCTAAATTTTTCTCTTTGGTTTTGCTTTCTTACTATCATGTTTGTCTTTCTTACTTTTTTTATTTTTTTCTTATCTTCATGTTTTTTTGTACCTTGTCCAAACTCATCAACCTCTTCAATGTAATCAAGGTATCATTCGTTATTATAACAATAATACTTATTGTTTGTCTAATACTTTATGTTAAAAATTAACAAATTTATCCGATTTATTACTTTTTTTAGATAATTTGCCAAATTTGTCGCTTCTTTCCAAATACTACCAGCGCCCATAAAGATAATCATGTCACCTTTTTTTAATATTTCTGCTAAACGCATTGTCAAAACTTCTGCTTCAAGCACTTCAACATCTCTATCTGTTAAAAATTTGGCAATAAGCGTACTATCTACACCCTCTATTGGATCCTCGCCAGCGGGATAGACATCCATTAAAAAAACTTCATCCGCCATTTTGAGAGACTCGGCAAATTCAGGTGCTAAAAATTGAGTTCTACTATAGCGATGAGGCTGAAAAACAGCAACTAAGCGACCCTTATGACTGGCTCTTGCTGCTGCTAAGGTTGCCTTGATTTCTGTTGGATGATGGGCATAATCATCAATGATTTTGACATCATTAATATTACCTACCAATTGAAATCTTCGCTTAGTGCCACCAAAACGAGAGAGCGAGCGATTCATCGCTTCAAAGGATAAACCTAAAAGATGGCCTAAGCCAAGGGCAACTGTTGCATTCAAAATATTATGTTTCCCAGGTATGTTTAAAGTTAATTTACCCAAAAAAGCACCCTTATGATAGATATCTGCTGTATTTTCTTTATCATTTTGGTAATGATTTTTAATTTGATAGTCTGCACCTTCCATAAAACCATAAGTAAATACACGTGCAGGAGAAAGATCTCTAAGACTCATCGCCTCAGGACATTCTGTACACAAAAAGGTAAATCCTTTAGGGTTGGTTTTTACTCACAAAAGTTTCAAATACTAGCTTAATCGCTTCTAAATCTTTGTAATGGTCTAGGTGATCTTCTTCAATATTGGTCACAATAGAAACCCAGGGGGAAAAGTTGATTAACGAGCCGTCACTTTCATCAGCCTCAGCAACAAGCCATTCCCCTTTACCATACTTAGCATTTGTGCCAAGCTCATTAATCACACCACCTACAACAATAGTAGGTTCAAGTAAATTATCTTCAAACATCAACGCTATCATAGAAGAAGTGGTTGTTTTGCCATGAGATCCAGCCACACAAATCGCTTTTTTATCTTGCATAAGATAGGCGAGCATTTCAGAGCGATGCCAAAGCGGCAAGCCCCTTCTTTTAGTTTCAATATATTCAGGATTTGTTTCACGGATTGCTGTAGAACGTACAACAATATCAACATCACTTGCAATATTTTGCGGATGATGAGAAATCGCTATTTCTGCACCCTCTTCACGCATTTTTTTGATTCTATCAGATTCAGTAACATCTGACCCGCTCACTTTGTAGCCTTGTGCCAACAATATTTCCGCAATGGCACTCATTCCAATGCCACCAATACCTATAAAATGTACTTTTTTTAAATACCATTTGACTCAAAAGCACTTCACCTACTTTTTATTTTTTTCTATATTTTTTTGTTTCCATAACAACTTTTCTTATTTTTTTCTAAAAACATCTCTATGTGCTATTTTTTTCTAAGGCTGCTTTTTTTACTATAGTAATAATCCTCATCTGATAAAAAAATGGTTTCAACATTTCTTCCAACTTCAAGGGATTAAGCTCACTATCTTCAATTAATTCTGCCCCACCAGCTTGAACAATGGCCTTAGCATTATACATCTGATGATTTTCACTGGCAAAAAGGATAAGGTACTAAAATACCTGGTAATGCCAATATTGTCATTTCAGCAATAAAAGTAGCACCTGCTCTTGATAAGACAATATCACTGGCCACTAGGGCATGGGGCATATCATGCAAGTATGATTTTTAAAATCAATCTTTTTCGTTCCTCTTCACTTAAAGATAATTTTTTTCTACTTGAGCTAATACCTCTTCATACTTATCCTTGCCTGTTGCAAAGATAATTTGTAAATTTTCATATTTTAAAAGCTTTTTCTAAAACGCCTACCATGGCATCATTGATAGATTTAGCACCACGGCTTCCACCAGTAACAAGTAAGGTCTTTTTTTATCTTTATCTAAGCCAAAGCTTTCCATTGCCCTCATCTTTGCTTAACATCAAAAATGCTTTTCCCTTATTGGTAAGCCTGTTTCGATAATTTTTGCCTTAGGACTGAGATAAGAACCAACCTCACTAAAATTAGTCATCACAGCACTACAAATTGGTGCAAGTAAACGATTAGTCAAACCCGGATAAGCGTTTTGTTCATGTAAAAGACATGGAATTCTCAGTAATCGTGCTGCAAGAATAGTTGGTGCACATACAAAGCCTCCAGTACCAATAACAATATCTGGCTTAAATTTCCTTAAATGTTTTATGGCTTGAAGTGTGCCTATGAATGTTTTAAGGAGTGCTTTAAAAAAAGCAAGGTTTATTTTTTTCTGCTTAATCCAGAAGCCCAAACAGTTTTGAGTGGAATATCTGCCCATTGCAATATTTGACTTTCTAAACCTTTTTTTGTCCCAATATAAAGCAACTCGGTTTCGCTATCCATCGCTCGAAGATAGTCGCCTATTGCTAAAGCTGGATAGATATGACCCCCTGTTCCTCCTCCAGTTAAGACTACTTTCACCTAATCACCTCTTTAACTAAATCATTCATCTCTATATTATACATTCTATGTCCTTTTTAATATCAATAGTTAATTCAATCCATATGAATTCTTCTTTATTAACAGAATTTAATTTCTCACATCAATTTTTCACTTTATCGACCTTCTCTCATATATTCCTTTCATAGCCGATTGATAATTGACAATTTTATCTAAATCTGAAATAGTAGATTAAAAAAAGGACATATAAAATGAATACAGATACCTATTATATGACACTTGCTCTAAAAAGAAGCAAAAAAAGCCCTTCTAAATGGTGATGTCCCTGTCGGCTGTGTCTTGGTAAAAAAACCATGAGGTTATTGCTACAGGCTACAATCAAAGAGAGTATAGCAAGGATCCTACAGCACATGCAGAAATCATCGCCCTTAGAAAAGCAGGAGAAAAACTCCATTCTTGGCATTTGGATGATGTTAAACTCTACGTCACCCTAGAGCCTTGTCCCATGTGTGCAGGCGCCTTAATTAATGCACGCATAAAAAAACGATTATTTACGGTGTTGATGAACCACTTTATGGGGCTTGTGGTTCTCAATTAAACCTCGTCCAGTTTCCCAGTTTTTCCACATAATATTCGTGTTCGTTCAGGTATTCTTAAAGAGGAGTGTTATGCCCTATTACAAGAATTTTTCAAAATATTAAGAAAAGAGGCCAATCATGAACCAGAAATTAAATGAACTGATCCAAGAGCACCACAACATTGTCTTTTTTTGGTGGCGCCGGTGTTTCGACAGAAAGTGGCATCCCAGACTTTAGAAGCAAGGATGGCTTATATGCCAGAGAAGATTTTTAAATACCCTCCTGAACAGATGCTCAGTCGTTCTTTTTTTGATACGCACACAAAAGATTTTTTTGATTTTTTTATCGTAAAATCCTACTTGCACCTAATAAAGGGCCAAGTAAAATTCACTATAAGTTGGCAGAATTAGAAAAAGAAGGTAAACTCTCAGCTATTATCACGCAAAAACATTGATGGCTTACACCAACAAGCTGGCAGTCAAAAAAAGTATTTGAACTGCATGGTTCTATCCTTAGAAATTATTGTATGAAATGCCACAAGTTTTACTCAGAAGATAGTATCAGAGACACTGATGACATTCCCCTATGCGAACATGATAAGGGCATCATCAAACCTGATGTTGTTCTATACGAAGAAAGTCTCAATAATCATGTCATCGCTGAGACCATTAGCCACTTACAAAAAGCAGATATGCTCATCATCGCAGGTACCTCTCTCGCAGTTTATCCAGCAGCAGGACTTATTGATTATTTTAAAGGAGACACCATTGTTATCATCAATTTAGATCCTACCCCTCGAGATAAGATTGCTACACTTCTTATCCATAGCAGTATTAGTCAGGCACTATGTGATTAAAAATACGCCTATCTCCCTCGTGATTGAGGAAGGTAGGCGTTATTTTTTAATTTGAAGTTTTAATAAGAAAAATAATTTTTTAACCCTTCACAAATAGCTTGCGCCATCTGATCTTGATAATCTGATGAAGCCAAACGTTCTTCTTCTTCAGGATTAGACAAAAATCCTGTTTCTACAAGGACTGATGGTACCCTGTTTTCTCTATTGACTGCAAAATTCGCCATATTCACTTGCGCTCTACCACTAACCGGTCTGATTTGATCGGCAATAGCTGTGGCAAGCGCCTTTCTCACTTCTGATTGTACTTGAGTGGTGAGACGTGCATTGCCATCATAGTAAAATACTTTTTGATCCTGATACCTTAGTATCGGATGGGAAACTATCTGCATGGATACTGACAAAGGCATCAGCATTATTCTCATTGGCAACATAAGCACGTTCTGATAGCCCAATGGTCTTAAAGGCTTCACCACGAGTTAAGATCACCTTTGCCCCATTTGCTTCTAACTTAGCTTTTAATTTCATAGAAATTGGGGTTACCACATCATATTCTGTCACACCAGATTTACCTGCTGCACCATAGTCCTTACCTCTAGCCTCATAAGAACCATGCCCCGGATCAATAACAATGACTTTGCCCGCTAAACCAACACGTCCATTTTTGTGTTTATCTACTGCTGTTATATCAAATCTACTATTATTTTGTGAAAATCTAAAGAAATCCCCTGAATCAACACCAGCTTTTAAAAGCACATCTTTACCATTAGCAACGACTTCTAGGTGATTAAAAGGTGGTAAGCCATTTGCTAATTTTCCTAAATTACCGACCTTAGCATTTTTTATTCTTAACACAAGCTCTCCACCACGACTACTATCTACACTGATTGCACTTGAACCAATGTCAAAGCTCACTGTACTTTGTCCCTGAGAAAACTCTCTATTAAGATAAGTTACTGTAGACTGGGCACCCGAGTAATTTTGATTGGTTGCAACAGTAGTGGTATTACCAATATTATCATCCAAAGTATCTTCTGGCGCCTTTAGAACTTCCCCTTTAGGTACACTGCCTGGTGCAGAAGTGAGCCAAATAGCAATCCAAAGTGTCTGTCCTTGATAATTGACCTTATACCAATTATCCGCCTCACCTATGGCTTGTAAGATATCATTTTTCTTTACTGAAGCTTTAATAGCATAGGTAGTACCTGGACCACTACGTAAATTCACCACATCACTATTAACCTCTACCTGCTTATTAATTTCTTTAGCCTGTACTGTTGATTTTTGGTGCTGTTGCTATTGTTGCTTCACTAGTCGTAGCCTTTGGTGCAGTTGCAAGGACTGGATCCTTTCGATATAAGGATTTAAAACGAGATAAATCAACATCTACACCGTCTTTATAAATATAGCCATATTTATTGTTTGCGAGATTAACCTTATACCAACCATTTTCACCACTATCAAAAATAAAAATCTGACCTGCTCTTGCTACCCCAATCACTTCAGAGGCACTGCTTGCCTTTTGATAAACCTTAATTTCTTTTTTATAGACAGCAAGCTGTTTTTTCTTAGTGGCAAGAGGAACTTCATTGGTTGAAATAACTAAACCATTTACTGAATCAAAATGATAATACCAACCAAAATGATTGACCATAATATCCCAATCTACAGGCAAATAAGTAATACTACGATAGTTTAGGGCTGGATTTTTCATCGTATTTGGTGTGAGTAAACGTCCATTGAGAAATAGTCTATGCGGATTGGTCGTTGCTATAATAGGCTTATTCTCCTTTAATATGCTTGCCTTATAAGCTTGACTAAGGGCAAAGGTATCAGGATTCGTCACAGAAGAATTGACAAAAATTTTCTTTGTTTTTGCTACCCAAGAGGATTTCAAACCCAGTAAAGCTTTATCCTCTGGTGAAAGAGGAATGTAAGGCACTTTATTATAAACCAAATATGGATATTTTTTGTCAGTCTGATCAATCACTTTAGTGTTGACTGTAATGCTATAAGTTGCCTTTTGAGCTGTAACTTGTGCTGCCTCTACCTGACTCGGATACAGGTTTACTAAGACAATTGCTATTGGTATAATTACTGATAAAAATTTTTTAAACTTAAACATTTTCTTCTCCTATCCTTAATAATATACATTCATTATATAGAATTTTTCCCTTTTTCTTACCACTATCAATCCATTAACAAATTAATAGCAAAATAACAACAGCAATCATGTTACGATTTAAGAAAGATTTTTCAAATTTTTTTCTTTTTTTCTTGACAAAAAAATAAAAATACAGGATAAAATTACACTTGTCTTTGAGCGGTTGTGGCGGAATCGGCATACGCGCACGTTTGAGGGGCGTGTGGGGCAACCCGTGCGAGTTCAAGTCTCGCCAACCGCATGAAAAGCACTTACTTTTTGGTAAGTGCTTTTTTTATTTTTTTCCAAATATAGCGGCAAAAGCTTATCTATCTTTTTCCTTTAAATCGTCTATACTACCTTCATTATCAATGATTCTGATTTGGTATTTCTTTTGAATCTCTTCTAAGGTTAATTGGCTATCTATCTTACGTTTGGCATAGTCTGAATCTATCTTATCTCGTTCACTCACCCTATTTTTCTCTTAGCGCTTTACTCGCATAAACATACCAAACATCATCAACATATTTTTGCGTAACCTGCTTCAAAAAAAGTGGCACAACCAAAAAAAGTAAGTGTATGACGCTCCTTTAGTTTTTTTAAGACGTTCCGCTATCACACGTTCAATAAGAGGATGGAGCAAGCGATTGACAATAAGCCTTTTTGTCTTCATCCCTAAAAAAATTAGCTTCCCCAAGGCTTGACGATTGAGTTCCCCACCCTCAGTCAAAATGCCCTGACCAAAAATTTTCACTAGGCTATCTAAGCCCTCAGTATTTGGTGCAACCACTTCTCGCGCCACTAAATCCGCATCCACAATCTGATAACCCAAGTCTTCTAAATAGCAACTTACGACTGACTTACCTGAGCCAATCCCACCAGTTAACCCAATAACCTTTCCCATACTTTCCTCACCTCTGACAATTTGGACAATAGGTTGTTGTCCGTCCGGCAACTTGTATTTTTTCTAAAACATGCTGACATACCTTACAAGCTTGGTTTGACCTACCATAAACCTCATGTTTTTCTTGGAAACTGCCTTTTTTACCTAAAGCATCGCTATAATTTTGAATCGAACTACCACCTAGAATAATCGCATCCTCTAAGATTATTTTAATACTAAAGACCAGTCTTTCACAAGCTTCCTTTGTCAATTCTAAGCTCGGTTTCATCGGGTGTAATTTTGCTCGAAACAAAATCTCATCAGCATAGATATTCCCTATTCCTGCGATAATACTCTGATCCAAAAGAAAGGCCTTAAGCGCTTTTTTCTTTCCTCTACTCTTTTGATAAAGATACTCTGGTGTAAAATTTTCACTCAAGGGTTCCTTGCCTAGATGTCCTATACTTGCTTTTTGCCTCTTCTAGCGTTTCATAATAAAACCAGTCCACCAAATTTTTCTAATATCACTATAAATCAACCAACCCTCATCTAAAGTAAACACGAGGTGATCATGCTTTTTTTAATACAAGCGTTTCTTGATAGCTAAGCTTTTCCAGTCATCCTAAAGTGACAAAGTAAGACACCATTAGGCTTTAATAAAAAGAAGTAAATACTTCCCCCTTCTCAGTATTTTTAGAAAAGGACTTTTCCTGTAAGACTTCTTCTCCATTTTGAATACCTTGTAAAACCTTAGGATAAAAATACTTCTACTTGAACAATCTTTTTTTATTTATAATCGTATCTTCTAAACTTTTTTTCTAACAGTTTCAACCTCTGGTAATTCCGGCATATCCTTTCCCCCTTTAAAAAAAGAGCCTCTTAAAGAGCTCTTTTTAGTTTATAACTTCCATTTCATCCCAATTAAAGCCAACCTTTATATCAACTTCTAAGGGTACCTTAAGTTCAATGACGCTACTCATCACATGTTTTAATTTTTAGTGATTAAAAACGCCAATTCTTTTGGTGGCACATCAAAAATCAACTCATCGTGTACTTGTAAAAGCATCTTGGCTTGAAGCCCTTCTTTTTCTATCACTTCTTGACATTTCAACATAGCAACTTTAATAATATCTGCAGCAGTCCCTTGAATAGGGCTATTGACAGCGGTTCGCTCAGCAAAGCTACGTACATTAAAATTCTTACTATTGATATCCTTAATCAATCGTATTCTTTCAAAAAGTGTCTTTGTATACCCTATTGCCCTCGCCTTATTAATTTCCTCTTGGATAAATTCACCAACTTGATGATAGTGATCAAAATAAGAAGCAATGTATTTTTTAGCTTCAACTCTAGTAATGCCCAATTCTTTTGCCAGCCCAAAATCTGTCTGCCCATAGATGATACCAAAGTTGACCGCCTTCGCCACTCGACGCATTTCACTAGTCACTTCATCTAACTGAACATGAAACACTTCTGATGCCGTTCTTTTATGAATATCCTCGCTATTTCTAAAGCTTTCTAGTAAGTTTTCATCTTCACTCATATGTGCAAGAATCCTAAGTTCAATTTGTGAATAGTCCGCACTCACTAAAACATGTTCTGCTTCTAAAGGTACAAAAAGCCTTGCGGATACGCTTGCCTTCTTGAGTACGAATAGGAATATTTTGCAAATTAGGTTCTGTACTTGATAATCTACCAGTTGCTGTTATGGTTTGATTAAAAGTTGTGTGTATGCGATTTTCCTCTGTGATAAGATTTAATAAGCCATCAACATAAGTATTCTTGAGTTTCGCTAACTGTCTATAGGCTAAAATGAAGTCTATAATCTCACCTTGATCAAAAAGCGCTTCCAAAACCTCTACATCAGTTGAATAACCTGTCTTGGTCTTTTTAATCACTGGAAACCCTAGCTTCTCAAATAAAATTTCGCCCAATTGCTTTGGAGAATTAAGATTAAAAGTCTCCCCTGCTGCTTGATAAATATTTTCTTCAAGGGCTGAAAGCCTATCACTAAATTCTCTTTGTAACTCAAGCAAATACTCTCTATCAACAGCAATACCCGTTTTTTCCATCTTGACAAGCACACTTGCCAAAGCAGCTTCAATATCAAGATATAACTTCATCAGATTTTTTTCACGCAAATCTTCTATTAGCTTTGGCATTACCTTAAAGAGCGCATAGGCTTCAAAATACCCATCAACTTCATCTGCTTTTTCACCAAAATAAACTTCTGCACTTAGCGCTAAACGATGTTCTTTACTATCTGCATGAAGCAAATAATCCATAAGCGCAAAGTCAAAATCAGGTTGTAAAACTAAGCTATTAGTAGCATTAAAAAAATAAAAGAATGCTTTGCGATCTTCTACATAAAGCACCTTGTTTTCATCGTTTTGTCTTTGAAGCAAGACTTCAAAAACGCTCTGTCTATCCTCTTGATTTTTACAAGAAAAGCTATAGACTATTTTTCTCATCAAAAAGCAAAATATAAATTTCCTTCTTCTTGACCTCGTCCAAGACACAAGCTCAAGACTGGACTTTCTTCATCTAAACACAACGTTTTTTTATCTGTTCAAAGCCCTCAATAAGATGCTTTTTCATATTGAACAACTGGTGCAACTTCCAATGTTAAACCAAAAAAACACTCTTTCTCAATTGATTTAATTCATAACGTTTAAAAAAATGCTTCGACTGCTCTCTTTATTGATGTCTTTTTAAAGCTAATTCGCTAAGCTCAACCTCTAAAGGAATATCCCTTTTAATGGTTGCCAAAGTTTTTTTGATAAAACTGCCATATCACGACCAGCTTCTAATTTTTTTCTCCTAATTTCTTTCCAGAAAAAAATCACCTAAATTTTTGATATAGGTTTTTCAAGCGTACCATAAGTCTTAATGAAACGCTTAGCGTAAGTCTCACCAATACCTTTTTACCCCTGGGATATTATCTGAGCTATCACCCATCAAGGCCTTCAAATCTATAATTTCACTCGGTGATAGTGAATAGACCTCTTCTAAAATTTCTGGTGTTAAGCGTTCAACATTTTTTTAAGCCCTTTTTTTAGGGAAAATAACTGTTGTTTTATCGCTTATCAACTGAAAGGTATCCCTATCTCCAGAAACAATAATACTCTCATAATTATTTTTCTTCAGCGAGTTTTTGTTAAAGTACCAATAACATCATCACCTTCATACCCACTGAGTCCCAATATTGGTACATTCATATATCCCAGGACTTCTTTTATTAAGGGTATTTGTTCTCTTAATTCTTCATCCATTGGTTTTTCTATGTGCTTTATAGTCCAAAAAAAGCTCATGGCGAAATACCTTCCCACCTAGATCAAAAAGCAACGGCAAAATGCGTTGGACTTTTCGCTTTCAAGTAAATGCAACACCATTCTTAAAAAAATCCGTTTATAGCATTTGTTGGTACCCCATCCTTAGTGTATAGTGGCGGCACTCCATGATAAGCACGATTGATTAAACTGTTGCCATCAATGACTAGTAATTTATTCATCCTTGTTTTCCTTTTCTATTAAGGCCAACTTTCTCTCTCGAGAAAGTTGCTTGATGTTATATTCACGCTTCAATGCCTCTGTCTTAGAATTGTAGCTTTCTTTTATAAACTAAACGTACTGGTAAACGTCCCTTTGTATATTTTTGCACCCTTACCTTGATTATGTTTAGCCACTCTCTTAGCAATATCTGTGGTATAGCCACAATAAAGCGTCTTGTCACAACACTCTAGTAGGTAGACATAATACTGTTTTTCCATATTCAGCCTATGAAAAAAACGGACAAAGCTGTCCGTTTTTTTATCGTTTAATAAAAATATTGATCATACCAAAGCAAGAAACTATAAATTGTGTAAATTTCTCTTTGATGATTTGCTTTTTTCATGATAATGATCATCTAAAAGCGCAATCAACTTTTTCTTGATCAAAAAAACTCACCAACAAAAGATTGGGTAAACACATTTTTGACACGTTTGTAGTATTTTTCTTCCCTCAACCAATAGCGAATTGGTACTGGGAACCCTACCTTTGGTCTTTTTGCCCACTCTTCTGGTAGTTCACTTAAAGCAGCCTCTCTTAACAGTGCCTTACTCACACCATTATTCACACGGGCAGATTCTGGTAAGCTTTTCAGCAACCTTCATTACCTCTTTATCCAAAAATGGCACACGTAATTCTAGCGAATGTGCTGAACTCATCTTGTCAGCTTTTAACAAAATATCCCCATGAAGCCAAGTCATGATATCAATTGATTGCTTTTTTATCCAAATCTCCTTTATTTTCCAAATCACGATATAAAGGGCGGAGTAAACTCCCCACACTCACACCATGTTTGTAAGCTGGTTTTTAAAAATTTCCAATGCTTGATCATCATCAAATATCTTTGCTTCACCAACAAAGTATTCTTCTACTTTCATACCCCCACGACGGAATAAATCAACCCAACGTGAGCTTTCTTTATCCTTGCTGATCCAATAAAGGCGGCGTCTTAGTGCCCAAGGGAGCTTCTTATAAAGACGTAGATTTTTTGTATCCACATAGCTTTCATAACCACCAAATAACTCATCGGCACCTTCACCACTCAAAACAACAGTAACATGCTCCTTTGCTAATTTTGCTAAGAAGTATAATGGTACTGAAGAGAGGTTAGACTGTGGTTCATCCATGTGGTACTGAATCGTTGGTAAAATATCAAAAAAACTCATCTGCTGTAATCAGTTTTTCTATGGTGCTTAAATCCTAGGATATCTGAAAGTCGCTTAGCATGCTCTGTTTCATCATAAACCCCATCATAATCTTTAAAACCAACAGAAAAGGTAGTTTTCTGGTTTAACTAAAGCAGAGATATAACTGGAGTCTATCCCTCCAGATAAGAAGGTACCTACCTCAACATCACTAATTTGATGAACTTCAACAGAATTGTTCATCACTTTCTTAATCATATCCAAGTAAGCTTCTTTATCTCTTGTAACAGCGTTGTATTCAAAATGGTAATAACGTTTTTTTAGCATCTGCCCATCTCGTATTTCTAGATAGCAGCCTGGCATGAGTTTATAAATGCCCTCAAAAAACGTCTCTTCTGTTAAAGAATATTGTAAAGTAAGATATGGACGTAGGGCATCTTTATTTAATCTCTTTTCAAAAGAAGGATGCGCTAAAAAAGATTTTATCTCAGAGCCAAAAAAAATAGTCCCATCCTTTGATGCCTCACCATAATACACTGGTTTAATGCCAAAGGGATCTCTAGCAACAAGTGCTGTTTTCTTTCTCCCATCCCAAATGGCAAAGCCAAACATCCCTCTTAAACGTGTCAGTACCTTTTTACCCCAAGCCTCATATCCTCTTAACACAACTTCACTATCAGTCTTAGAGACAAATTTATGTCCTAACATTTCAAGTTCTTCGCGAAGTGCTAAAAAAATTATAAATTTCTCCATTAAAAAAACAAGGACGACCTGTCCATCTTCACTGTAGAAAGGTTGCGATCCATTTTCACTCAAGTCAATAATTGATAATCTTCTAAATCCTAAAGCAACATTTTTCATCAACATAATAGCCATCACTATCAGGTCCTCTATGTTTAATCTTATCTGCCATCGCTTTGACGATGAGTTGGTGATTTTGTGTTGCACCAGCAGATGGTATATAGCCCACAAATCCGCACATAATATTCTCCTTAAATCATTTGTCCAATTGTACTGATTTTATCATACTTGAAGATTACTGAAAAGCAAAACAAAAAGGAACTCCCCTAAAAAGGGGAATTCCTTTATTTTTTCAAGTAAGTTTTAAACAAACTAACAAGTGCTTCTTCTGGATTTTTCACTAATAAAAGCTTGCTGATAAGCATCTTTGTCAATGTCTTGAATAGTAATCGGATGATAACCATGTCTTATCAAACCAAGATTAACGAGTAGTCTCCCAACCTTACCATTATCCTCAAAGAATGGATGAATATACTCAAAACTATAGTGGAATCGTGCTACTGCCTCTAGTGCATCACCATTGTTCACATCGGTGTTATATTTTGCTAAAGCCTCTGCCATTTCCTTTTCGATTTCATTGAAAGGTAGAGCAGGCTCACCTGTTTCAGGCATTCTAATCGGTACAGAACGATAGTCTGAAGCATGGTAAGGATTGTAATTTCGAACAAAACCATGCATCTCTTTGATATTTTTCTTCTGTTAAAAGTTTATCTTGCTTGGAAAGTTCGTACATAAAATCAATTGCCTTGCCCAAACCTTCGACAGAATCAATCGCTTCTTTAGTAAGATTGAAGTAACTTCTAGGCTGTGTATCTGTCAATCCTAAAATAAAACGAACATCCTCTTCACTTACTGTATGATGGTCTAAAAGTGTAGATTGGAAACTTTCTGCTACTTTAAATTCATCGGGCTTACCTTGTGAGAAAAAATTCAACATAGACAATCTCCTTTTTTAAAACATATTTAGCTCCATGATACCTTTTTATAACCTTAATTGTCTAGTACTTTATGCTTGAGGTAAGATTTTTTTCAATATTTTTCCATAAGGAGTTCTAAGACTTTTCCTTGATACGCTTCAATGTTTCCTTCATCACCCAATTGAGCTAAGGTCGGATCAAGCGGAAAACGTCCTAAGAGATTTAAATCAAAGGCTTTTGAAGTCTCCTCTAAATGACTCTTGCCAAAAAAATTTCGATTTGACTATCGCAGTCTGGACATGGTAGATAACTCATATTTTCAGCTAAGCCTAAAACAGGTACCTCCATTAGCTCCAACATTTTAATCCCCTTGCGTACAACCATATTGGAAAGGCTTTGAGGGGTAGTCACAATAATAGCGCCCGTCACTTCAAGACCCTGTAATATCGTAAGTGGAACATCACCTGTTCCAGGTGGTAAATCAATTACCAAATAGTCTAAGTCTCCCCAAACCACCTCATCAGTAAACTGCTTAATCACACTGGCAATCACAGGTCCTCGCCAAATGACAGGGTCATCTTCATGAGGTAACATGAAATTCATTGACATGAGTTTGATTTTTGTTTTGCTTTCGACAGGTAATGCCCCAAACTCCGTCACTTCAGGTTTTGCTTTAACACCAAAAAGTTTTGGAATACTTGGTCCTGTAATATCAGCATCCAATAAGCCGACCTGATACCCTTTTTTTATTTAAAAGCAATGGCAACCAATGAGGAAAAAAAGATGATTTGCCAACACCACCCTTACCACTCATTACCACGATAATATTTTTGATATGACTTCTCTTTTGTGCCTCTGTAGGTCCTGCCTCTCCACTAGGACAAGCACCTCCACTAGCACAACCTCCATTTTGATTAGATGCACATGAACTGCAATCTGACATTGTCTTTCCTCCCTATTTTCTCAATTACATTTACAAAAAAAAGCAGGTAAATTACCTGCTTTTTTTATTTTCTCAATTACATCATACCCATACCAGGCGCACCAGCACCAGCCATTGGATCTTCTTTAGTAACATCTGCAACAAGGCTTTCAGTTGTCAAAATCATAGAAGCGATACTTACAGCATTTTGAAGTGCACTTCTTGTCACTTTAGCAGGATCCAAAACGCCAGATTGAATCATATCTTCATAGTCATTTTTGAGGACATTAAAGCCTGTACCATCAGGTAAGCCTTTAACACGTTCTACAATGACACTGCCTTCTAAGCCTGCATTATCAGCAATTTGACGCACTGGTGCTTCCAGTGCTTTTTTCACGAGTCTTACCCCTGTCATAGCATCAGGATCAGAGAGAGTGATTTCATCAAGCACTTTAGCCACATCAACAAGTGCTGTACCACCACCAGCAACGATACCTTCTTCTACTGCTGCACGAGTTGCAGAAAGCGCATCTTCGATACGATGTTTCTTTTCAGTGAGTTCTGTTTCAGTTGCAGCCCCAACTTGGATAACAGCAACGCCACCTGCAAGTTTTGCCAAACGTTCTTGATATTTTTCACGATCAAAATCTGAACTGGTTTCAGCAATTAAAGCATGAAGTTGTTTTTACTCTTTCTTCAATGGCTTCTTTTTTTACCACGACCATCAACAATGGTTGTGTTTTCCTTGCTAATCTTCACTTGACGTGCTGAACCAAGCATTTCTAGGGTAGTGGTATCAAGTTTGAAGCCAAGATCTTCTGTCACAACAGTTGCACCTGTAAGCGCTGCAATGTCATTTAACATTTCTTTTCTTCTATCACCAAAGCCTGGTGCCTTAACAGCGACACAGCTGAAAGTACCACGCAATCTATTTAAAATCATAGTGGTCAAAGCTTCACCTTCAACATCTTCAGCGATAATTAAAAGCGGCTTACCTGTTTTAACAATTTGTTCTAAGACTGGTAAAATTTCTTGAACACTGGTGATCTTTTTATCTGTAATTAAGATATAAGGTTCTTCCAAGAGTGCTTCCATTTTTTCAGTGTCAGTAATCATATAAGGAGAGATATAACCTCTGTCAAATTGCATCCCTTCAACAACATCTAAAGAGGTGCCAAAGGTTTGAGAATCTTCTACTGTGATAACCCCTTCGTTACCAACCACTTCCATCGCATCTGCAATGAGTTTACCTGTTTCTTCATCTGCAGAAGAAATTGCTGCAACTTGAGCAATAGCATCCTTACCAGCAATTGGTTGAGATAAGTTTTTGATTGCTTCTACTGCCTTATCGCAAGCCACTTTCATCCCATTTCTTAAAATAATAGGGTTAGCACCAGCAGCAATATTTTTTAGTCCTTCTCTTACCATAGCTTGAGCGAGTACCGTCGCAGTGGTTGTCCCATCACCAGCAACATCATTAGTCTTAATAGAAACTTCTTTTAAAAGTTGAGCACCCATGTTTTCAAATGGATCTTCTAAGTCAATTTCTCTAGCAATGCTCACACCATCATTGGTAATCACTGGCGCACCATAAGGTTTACTTAAAACAGCATTTCTCCCTTTAGGCCCAAGGGTTACTTTTACAGCGTCAGCAACCATATTAACCCCAACTTCTAAAGCAGCTCTAGCTTCTGCACCAAAACGAATTTCTTTTGCCATAGTATTTTTCTCCTTTACTTGCCAAGTACTACCAAAACATCTTTTTCAGAAAGAACCATGAGCTTTTTCGCCATTGAGTTTTAAGCTCAGTTCCACCAAATTTTTCCGTAAATGACTTCATCGCCTACATTGATTTCTAAGGCAACACGTTTGCCATCTGGTGTTAAAACACCACTGCCAACTGCAATCACTTCACCTTGATGTGGTGTTTCTTGCGCAGAACCTGGAAGTACAATCCCACTTTCTGTTTTTTTCTTCACTTTCCATAGGGCGAACGACAATTTTATCACCAATTGGTTTTATATTCATCTTATTTCCTCCTTTAACGTTTTAGCACTCATTTAACTAGAGTGCTAATTATATTCTTATCATACCATGTTATTCCAAAAAAATCAAGCTATTTTTTTACTTTAAACCCTTACGACTCAACCCTATTCGCTTACGTTTCATGTCCAAGGAAATAACTTTTACTTGCACCTCTTCGCCAACTTTTAACACCTCAAAAGGATCTTTGACATAACGCTCTGCCAATTCAGAAATATGAAGCAAGCCATTTTCATGTAAGCCTATATCCACAAAGGCTCCAAAGGCTGCAATATTGCGTACGACGCCATTTAGAATCATCCCTACTTCTAAATCTTCAATTTCCAGTAAGTCATGCCTTAAAACAGGCGCCTGAAATTCTTCTCTTGGATCTCTTCCTCTTTTCTTTAAAAGCCTCAATAATATCTTTTTAACGTTTCTCTACCTACCTCAAGTTGATCTGCCAAAAGTTTTTTTAAGTTTTCATTTTCTAAACATTTGGCTAGCGCTAATAAATCATTTTTCTTGATAAATGGTTTTGTAATTTTTTTACCACACCATAGCTTTCTGGATGAACAGAAGTATTGTCTAAAAGTTCTTTGCCCTCAACACGTAAAAAACCAGCACACTGTTCAAAGGACTTTGCACCAAGTTTAGGTACCTTTAATAGGGCTTTTCTTGAGGAAAAAGCACCATTTTCTGTTCTATAGGCCAAAAATATTATCCGCTAACGCTGTATTGATGCCAGCAATACGCACCAAAAAGAAAATGAGAGGCTGTATTAAGATCAACACCAACATGGTTTACGCAATCTTCAATGACATTATCTAAGCCTAGTGCCAAATTCTTTTGATTGAGATCATGCTGATACTGCCCTACGCCAATAGACTTGGGATCAATTTTTTTACCAATTCTGCCAAAGGGTCTTGAACACGTCTCGCAATTGAGACGGCAGAACGTAAATTAATATCTAAATCGCCAAGCTCACGACTTGCCACTTCTGAAGCAGAATAAACTGATGCCCCTGCCCTCACTCACAATCAACCAAGGAAGCTCTAATTGACTTTCTTCAACCACTTCTGCTACAAAACGTTCTGATTCTCTAGAAGCAGTCCCATTGCCAATTACCACTAATTCTACGTGTTCTGCCTTAAGTAAATTTTTCTAGACTCATTTTTGCCTTTTTTTGTCTGGCGGCTTCGCCACTATGGGGATAAATCACCACACTTGCTTTGACCTCGCCTTGGGGATTGACCACGGCTAGCTTGCAACCATTGCGATAACCCGGATCAAAGCCTAGTACTGTCTTACCCTTTATTGGCGCTTCAAGTAAAAAGTTCACGCAAATTCTTTTTGAAAAAGATCAATAGAGACAACTTCTGCCTCCTCAGTTTTTTTCTTTGCGCACTTCTTTGACTAAAGACGGTTTCAATAAGCGTTTCCAACTATCTTTTGCCATATCTCTCAACAAGTCTTCATAGGGCGCACCAACATAAGACAGTTCACGAAATAAAGCCTCATAAATTCTTTCCTCATCAATTAAAAAATGAATTTTTAGTGCCTCTTCCCTTTCACCTCTATTGATGGCTAAAAGGCGATGAGCTGGTATGCCACTAAAACTTTCCTCATAATCTTCATATTGCTCGTAGACAGGATTTGGAGCCTTACCCAACTCAGAAAAAATCTTGCCATATTTATAAAGGTAATTTCTCAGTGCCTTTCTTACACTAGCATCATCTGACAAGCGTTCTGCTAAAATATCACAGGCACCTGAAAAAGCTTCTTCTAATGTCACATCCTCTAAACTTTCTACTAAACTTTGTGCCAGCTGATCAATGGTTTCTTTAGTGCTTTTTCTTATCAATTAAACTATCTGCTAAAGGACTCAAGCCTTTTTTTCAATTGCAACACTCGCCCTTGTTTTTTTCTTTTTAGGTTTTATACGGACGATAAAGATCCTCAAGTATTGTCATCGTTTCTGCTTGATCTAAGGCACAAGTGAGTTCATCTGTCAATTTTTCCTTGTTCTGCAACTAAGCGTTTGATGACCTCCCTTCTATCCTCTAATTTTTCTTAAACCCTCTAATTTCTCCGAAAAAAATCACGAAGGGTATGATCCTCCATTGCCCCTGTTAATTCTTTTGCGATAACGTGCAATAAAAGGAATCGTATTACCTTCATCTAAGAGTGCGATAACAGTACTAACTATTTTTTTGATCTAAATTAAATAATTCTGCGAGTTTATATTCAATTATCATCTCTTTCACTTCCCTGTCTATAAATTCAACTCATTTTTAAAATATCTTTTTTTATGAAGTCAAAACCCTAACATTAAAGTAAAAAGTTTGACTTACTTTTTACACCATACCCCCTAATTTTTTTAAAAATCACAACATTCTTTAATGTTTGATTCGTTAGTCACCTTACCTGTTTTTTTGATAAGATGTGACTAAAGCTTATCTTTTTTTATTCTTAGGGTGGAATAACTTCGTAAATCATTCTCACCTATGTTATACTAAAAAAAATAATTTTAGGAGGCTATCATGAAACTTGCGATCTGGTTTGACATTGACTGTCCCTAACTGTTTTTTTAGCCATAAAGCAATTTTACAGACTCTATCACTACATGGGGTACCGCTTAGAAGAAGATGAAATTACATTTTATCCTATTAGACTAAATCCGACCCTAAAAACCAATACAGAAAAAACCTACTTAGAAGCTTTTAGAAGTCATTCTTACCTCAAGCGAAGAAAACAAGAAAAAGCGATTAAAAATTTCATTATCTTGGGTCAAGACGAGGGGATTAACTTTAACTTTGAAAAGCTCTTTCCTTTAAACACAACAAAAGCTTTGCAACTGATACATTATACGCAAAAATATGAAAAAGATAAGCTTGAAGCTGTCATCCTCAAGCTTTTTTTGAAAATTATTTTCTTCATTTCAAAAACCTTGACGATGACGCTTTTTTGATTAAGTTCGCTCAAAAACTCAAGCTAAATACCGATAAAGTCAAAGAAATGTACAAACAGGGGACTTTTATTCAAACATTGGAAAATGATGCTAAGCGTGCGAATCGACTAGGGGTTGCCAGTGTACCTCTATTTATTTTCAATGAAGATAGGGCACTCTTAGGTTATTATGGTGATGAAAAAGTTAAAGAGATGATTGTTGATGCTCACCTTGCCTCTAAGTTATAGATTAACTGCCCTCCCTCAGAAAGGAAGTCCTAGATGAGCTTTGATTTATTTGTCTTTGAAAGAAAAGAAACAATAAAAAAACCTCTTTGGATGTATTTTTCCTATTTAGAAACTTTCACCGAATATAAAGAGGAGAAAGATTATCATTCCCTACTTGGTTGCTCAGATCGTATTACCAATTGGGCAAAAAGATGTTTGAAAAAAATTTCCACCTATGAATGGCGAAGATGCACCACCTGATGATCTTGCTTTTTGCTTCCGAAGAAGCAGAAGCACATTTGACAGACTACAGCTTTTGGCAAAAAAATGGCGTCTATTGTGCTTTTTTTCCTACAGTGTCTCTGAAGAAGCCTTCATTTACGCCAAAAATATTGCTAATGATTGTGAGGTGGGGCTATACAATCCACAAAGTGCTGAGGGCATTTTTTTGGAAAAGGTCTTGAGATTTTTAAAAATACAGAACAGAAAGCCAAGACGATAGTATCTGTGATTGGCAAAGCGTCACGTGCGCTATCCAAAGCCTTGATGATCCTCAAAGAGGAACAAGTTACCAAGATGCTGCCTTTATCACCTTGTGGTTTGAAAAAGATGGTGTAAAGGGCGATTATATTCAATGCTCTCCTAAGTATGAAACGACAGACCCTGCTACACCAAAACCAGTCGATCCTTCAAATGACAAACTCAATTACTTTTTTTGAAATTAGAAAAAGCTAATGCACTCTATCAAACTGTTGTACCAGATAAAGCAAAGTTACAAGACTTGGTAAAAAGCATGGTGTATTGATCAAAAAGAGCCTGATATCAGTGACTACCAAAAGCTTTTTGAATGGCAAGGTGAGTTAAGGCTATAAAACGTGCCTTACGCTTTCTTCTTTTGAGATTATAGTTTCAAAAGAAGAAAGCTTTTTTAATTTAATGGGGACAAGTAACTTCACTTTATTTCACTTGAGCTATCAATAGCAGCATTAGTCCTTATCAACTTTTTGTTTTATACACATTAAATAACTCTGGCAGCCTCAAAAAAGAAATGGAGAAATCAACAAGTGATAACCAAACAAATTAAAACTTTTTCCTCATATGTCATTCCCTCTATTCTTGCCTTTGCCTTATCAGGTATTTATACAATAGTTGATGGTTTCTTCATTGGACGAAGTCTTAGTGATATCGGTCTTGCCTCTATCACCTTAGGCTATCCTATTGCGGCACTAATCGAAGCAATTGGGACAGGAATTGGTCTATCAGGAGCAATTTATTTTTCTATTGCAGGGGCACAAGGCAAAAAAAAGAAACAACAAGAGTACTTTTCTGTTACAACTCTACTTATGCTTCTAGCCAGCGTCCTAATGACTACCCTACTTTTTGGATTCGCCCAACCTATTATGCAACTACTTGGCGCACATGGAAAAGCACTCACGCTTTCCAGTGAATATGCCAAAATTATCGCCCTTGGAACAATTTTTCAACTCCTCTCAACAGGCTTTTATTCCATTTATCCGAAATATGGGTGCTGCCTCTTTCGCAACCTTTGCGATGATTCTTGGCTTTATCACCAACATCATCTTAGACTACACTTTTATCTGGATGATGAATTGGGGAATGGCTGGCGCTGCCTTAGCAACCATCATTGGCCAAGGCGTCACTATGGTAATTTCTGTTTTGTTTTTTATCTTGATGAAAACACCTCTAAGTTTACCAAGTTTCAACACTTTGTTTAGCCTTTGGAAAAAGATACTAAAATTATCTATCTCTCCCTTTGGCTTAACCTTTTCACCCATCATCACCATGCTATTCATGAACCGTTTTCTATTATTTTATGGTAATAATAAAGATGTCGCTATCTTCGGCTGTATAGGTTACATCACTGCTATTATTTACCTACTATTACAAGGTGTGGGGGATGGTAGTCAACCCCTTATTAGTAGACATCATGGCAAAAATGATTTTTCATGGCGTAAAAAAACATTAGAAAATTATCTTATTTGACAGCTATAGGAATTACTATCATTTGTATCATTGGCGTTTTCTTAGTAAGGACAAAAATTGGGATTCTCTTTGGTGCCTCAATTGAAGCAAATAATGGTGTGATTCAATACCTACCCTATTTCCTTATACCTCTTCCATTTTTGGCTTTTGCACGTATTACCACTGCCTATCTTTATGCTACTGAAAAGACAATTTTTTTCTTATATTTTTAGTCTATGCTGAACCCATTTGCACCTTGCTTAACCTATTGACCTTGCCACACTTATTGAATCTATCAGGCGTCTGGTTGGCGATTCCTCTCGCACAGTTGATCACATTTTTTATTGCCTTAAGCATAAAATACTATGTTGATCATGTAACGCTAAAAATTTTAAATATATAATTGCCAACAAACTTACCCTATAGATTGAAAAAGGTAAGCGCAATACTTTATAATACATGATTGCATTGAACTTTTTTTAAAAATATAATAGGTATTAACCACTAATCGCCTTGCTACCCCAACCGGATTATCCAAAACCATACAAAAAAATTAAGGAAAGGTGAAAGTCTGGCCTTTAAAGACTTTCTAAATAGGTAAAAATATAATGAAATTAGGAATTGTCGGTTTGCCAAATGTTGGTAAAAGTACACTATTTAACTCTATCACAAAGGCTGGTGCAGAATCAGCAAACTATCCATTTTTGCACCATTGACCCTAATGTCGGGGTTGTCAGCGTACCTGATAAACGATTAGATCGTTTGGCAGCTATCTTTAATACCAAAAAAATTCTTCCCGCTGTCATTGAATTTGTTGACATCGCAGGTCTGGTCAAAGGGGCTAGTAAGGGCGAAGGTTTAGGCAACCAATTTTTTTATCTCATATTCGTGAAGTTGATGCCATCGTTCATGTCGTACGCTGTTTTTTTATGATGACAATGTTATCCATGTTGATGGTTCTATTGATCCTCTTAGAGATATTGAAACCATCACCTTAGAACTTATCTTTTTCAGATATGGAAGCTGTGGAAAGACGTTTGCAAAAAAACTGCCAAGGGGCTTAAAACCAACGATAAACTCTTAAAAGAAGAAGATGCTTTCTTAAAACGATTGTATACCCTCTTGGAAAGTGGTAAATCTGCTCGTCAAATGGAAGTCGAAACAGAAAATGAAGCGCTCTTTTTTTAAGTAATCTGAACTTATTAACCACAAAACCAATCCTCTATGCTGCCAATGTCTCAGAAGAAGACATGGCAAGCGGTGAAGAAAACGAACTTGTAAAACGTGTCCGTGACTTTGCCTCTCAAGAAAATTCAGAAGTCTTTACCATCTGTGCCCAAATCGAAGCTGAAATTTCAACCTTGAATGACGAAGAAAAAAACAAGAATTTTTTTAGAGGCTCTTGGCCTAAATGAAAGTGGCTTGGATCGTATTATTTCAGCTAGCTATAAATTACTAGGACTCATTAGCTACCTCACTGCTGGAGAAAAAGAAACCCGTGCTTGGACCATCAAAAAAGGTACCAAAGCCCCTCAAGCCGCCGGAAAAATTCACAGTGACTTTGAACGTGGTTTTATCCGTGCAGAAATCGTTAGCTTTGATGACTTAGATAGCCTTGGCTCTTATGCTGCTGTTCGTGAGGCAGGAAAGGTAAGATTGGAAGGTAAAGAATATGTCATGCAAGATGGCGATATTGTAGAATTTAGATTTAATGTTTAAAACAAAAAAAGCTTTCTTCTTTTGAAAATAATACTCAAAAGAAGAAAGCTTTTTATATAAATATCTTCTGAATTAAAAAAACATGTACATCAAAGTGCCTGCAGCAATACTCAGTAAAACATTACGCCGCCAAAGGTGTAAAATAACAATCAGAGAAACAGAAATCAGCTCAGGGAGTCCATAGGGATAAGTTAAAACATTTATACGTTTCAAACAAAAAAACTACTAATAAACCCATCATCGCTGCTGGTATCGTTAAACTTAGAAAGGAAATCACTTGTGGTTGACGCCTATTTTCTGGAAATAATGCAAATGCTAACCAACGAGTCAACAAAGTACCAGAAACCAGAGCAAACAAAAATCATTAGTACCTCTAATGTGCTTAGTTGCATAAAGCTTTTTCTCCTTCCAAGTAAGACAATTAAAATGAAAATCATAGCAGGAATCACCATATTATCTGGGCCAAAAGAAATATAAAGATACCAATGCTGAAACCATACCAATGAGACCATAAACTAGACTTTGTTTTGATTTTACCTGTTCTAAAAAAAGCACAATAAAAAGTGCTGTCAGTGTAAAATCCAACCCCTTAGTTTCAATGGTAAAAAAGTTAGCGATTACGCCACCTATAAAACTGAATCCTGTCCAATAAAGCCAAACTAAAAAAGTCACCATCAAATAAAACATCTTCTTATCAATATGATCAGGCAACTCCGTTGAAGTATTAATGGCAAAAGATTCATCACATAACCCAAAGATAAGAAAAACCTTTGCTCTTTCCCACCCCTTTGTACCTTTCCAACATAGATAACCCATAAAAAAAATGCCTCGCATTAACCATCAAACTCAGCAGAAAGACCTGCATTGGTGCAAATACACCTGCAAAAAAAGGAATTGCTACAAATTGCATGCTAGCACACAGTGATGTCGCACTAATCAATAAAATCCAAAATGGGTTAAATCCCTTGGAGGCCATTAAAATACCATAAGCCGTCCCCATCACTAAAAAAACCTGTGAAGACTGGAAAGGTTCTTGAAAAAGCCAATGTAAATGTTTCCTTAATCTGAGTATGCCTCAAAATTACAACCTCCTTCTATGATTTCATTCTAAGCCTTTTTTACAAACTTTACATTAATGTAATTTGTCCCATTCTACACAGCTTGAAATCTCTTGTCAATAAAAAAAGATGGTACCTAGGGTACCATCTTTTTTTATTCGTGATTCACACGTTTTTGTGCCTCACTCTTTAAATACGCTGTAATAAAACTATCAATATCGCCATCCATCACAGCTTGCACATTACCTTTTTCTTCGCCAGTGCGATGATCCTTGACCATCGTATAGGGATGAAAGACATAAGAGCGAATCTGACTGCCCCAGCCTATTTCTTGCTGATTGCCATGAAGTTTAGCGAGTTCTCTTTCTTGCTCTTTTTAGCTTTTTCTTCTACCAGACGACTGGTGAGCATCTTCATCGCTGTCGCTCTATTTTTGGATTTGTGAGCGTTCCCCTTGGCACTGCACCACGATACCTGTAGGCAAATGTGTAATTCTAACAGCAGATTCAGTTTTATTGACATGTTGTCCACCTGCACCAGAAGCACGATAGGTATCTACTTTTTAAGTCTTTGGCTTCTATGGTGATATCTGTATCATTTTCTACTTCTGGCATGACTTCCACTGCGGAAAATGAAGTGTGTCTTCTGCCTGAAGCATCAAAAGGAGAGATACGTACCATACGATGAACACCTTTTTCAGCCTTGAGATAACCATAAGCATTATCACCACTAATCAGTATCGTGACACTTTTTAATCCCTCGCCTCATCACCAGCTAGATAATCAAGCACCTCAACCTTATAACCTACACGTTCTGCCCAACGCACATATAAACGATAAAAGCATTTCTGCCCAATCTTGTGATTCTGTACCACCAGCACCTGGATGAATGGAAAGAATGGCATTACTGACATCATACTTGCCACTTAACATGGTTTCTAACTCAAAAAGTTTCCAAAGGTTGCCATGTTTTTTTCAATGTGGTCGCTAGCTCATCAGTATAATCACTTGCTTCATCTTCTTTTGCCAACTCTACCAAAAATCAGCATATCATCAATATCATCAGCTAAAGTTTGATACCTTGCAACCACTCTTTCATGACGACCTTTTTTTCCTGAGTGACTGTTTGGGCTTTTTTTCTTGATCTTGCCAAAAGTCCGATGCAAGCATTTCTTGTTCTAGTGTCTCAATTTTGACTTTGCGCTTAGCGATGTCAAAGAGATTCACTCAAATCTTTTAAACGAACTTGAACCTCTTTAATTTGTTTTTTTGCATTTCATAGTCCATTTTATCACCTCATTTAACTTAGATAAAAACGCCCTAAAAAGGGCGTTTTTTTTAACTATTTACCACAGCAATGTTTATATTTTAGACCACTACCGCAAGGGCAGAGATCATTGCGGCCAACCTTATCTTTATTTACCACTGGTTTTTTCGTGTGTACCTCATCACCATGTGTCGCTTGTAGGATGTCAGTACGTTCAGCCTTATTACCTTCTTCTAGAATTTCCTCTTCTTGTCTTATGGTGAGGTGGAAAAGGCCACGAATGGTATCATATTGAATATTATAACTCATATCATTAAACATCGTGTAGGACTCATTACGGTACTCATCAATTGGCTTATGTTGACCATAAGCACGAAGACCGATACCTTGGCGCATCTGATCCATCGCATCAAGATGCTCCATCCAGTGAGAATCAACATTGCGAATGAGCAAGGCACGCTCAACATCGTGAAAAAAATATCTTTACCAATTTCTTCTTCTTTTTCAAAGTAACGTGCATGAATTTTCTCTTGTACATCTTCACGGACTTCTTCGGCATCCATATTCTTATAAGATTCAATATCAAGAGGCTCAGGAAGGGCAAAAACTTCTTGTACACGTGAGCGAAGCCCCTCTAAATTCCAAGCTTCTGGATAACGTTCTTCTCCTTGAGCTTCTGCCACAAGATAATCGCCAACCTCACTAATCATTGCCTGGATACTTTCATCCAAACGTTCACCAAGTAAAATTTGACGACGTTGACCATAAACGATTTCACGTTGTTTATTCATGATATCATCATATTCCAAGACATACTTACGGGTCTCAAAATGTCTTGATTCAACACGCTTTTGGGCATTTTTCTATGGTTCTGGATACCATGCGATTTTCAATCGGCATAGAATCATCCATACCTACCCGATCCATAATCATTGGCAAATGTTCTGCTCCAAAGCGTCGCATGAGATCATCTTCCAGAGAGATATAAAAATGTGTTACCCCTGGATCCCCTTGACGACCAGCACGACCACGCAACTGATTGTCTATACGACGGGATTCGTGTCTTTCTGTACCAATAATGTATAGTCCTCCAAGATCAGCTACACCTTCACCAAGCACGATGTCTGTACCACGACCTGCCATATTGGTCGCAATGGTTACCATACCACGTTGGCCAGCACCAGCAACAATCTCTGCTTCCTTTTCATGATACTTCGCATTTAAGACTTGATGTGGTACACCTTTTTCGCTTTAAAAATCTCGCTCAAAAACTCAGATTTTTCAATCGAAACCGTACCAACAAGAACAGGTTGTCCTGTTTGATAAAGCTCTTTTACCTTCTCAGCGACAGCTTCAAACTTTCCTTGTTCACTACGATAAACAATATCTGGTCTATCAATACGAGCAATCGGTTTATTGGTTGGAATAATGACGACATCCATACCATAAATTGCACGAAATTCATCTTCTTCTGTCTTTGCCGTCCCTGTCATACCAGCAATTTTTTTGTACATACGGAAATAGTTTTTGGAAGGTAATCGTCGCTAAAGTTTGGCTTTTCCTTTTCAATGGTTACGCCTTCTTTAGCTTCAATTGCCTGGTGTAAGCCTTCACTATAACGGCGTCCATACATCAAACGACCAGTAAACTCATCAACTATGATGACCTCACCATCTTTGACGACATAGTCACGATCTTTTTTCATGATGACTTCTGCTTTTAAAGCTTGGTTAGCATGGTGAAGGACTTCGATATTCGCTTCATCTGTGATATTTTCAATACCTAAGATTTTTCTCTAAATGGTTTGCCCCTTCTTCTGTAAGAGAAACATTTTTTTGAGTTTTTTTCATCAAAAGTATAGTCTTCCTCTCGTAAGCGTCTCACTACATTTGCCATGACAGCATAAAGCTCTCTTGGCTTAGCAGCCGGTCCAGAAATAATCAATGGGGTTCTTGCTTCATCAATCAAAATAGAGTCAACTTCGTCGACGATAACGTAATTAAGATCTCTTTGAACCATATTATCTAAGTGATTGACCATATTATCTCTTAGATAGTCAAAACCAAATTCATTATTGGTCCCATAAGTAATATCACAATCATAAGCTGACTTACGTGTTTGATAATCTAAGCCATGTACAATTAGACCTACACTTAATCCTAAAAATTCATACACTTGCCCCATTTGTTCCGCATCACGAGAAGCAAGATAATCATTGACAGTAATAACATGAACGCCTTTGCCTGTTAGTGCATTGAGGTAAACTGGTGCTGTCGCCACTAAAGTCTTACCTTCCCCAGTTTTCATTTCAGCAATGCGACCTTGATGAAGAATGATACCACCCATGAGTTGAACATCAAAATGTCTCATGCCTAAGACACGTGAAGACGCTTCTCTCATAACGGCAAAAGCTTCATTTAAAATATCATCTAAGGTTTCACCCTTTTCTAAACGTGCCTTAAATTCATCTGTTTTACCACGAAGCTCTTCATCAGAAAGTGCCTTCATCTTATCTTCTAAGGCATTAATTTGAGCCACACGTTGCTCTAGTCGCTTGACATCTTTTTTTATTATCATCAAAGAATTTCTTGATAAGTGTATCTATTCCCATATTATCATCTCTTTCATTTCATTTACATTTTTTTACCAACTATCATTATACATAAAATAACACTTATGTGCAATGTCTTATCTAAACAACCCCCTGCTCCCTTACCACAGAAAGCAATAAAAATAATAATCTTTTAATATACCATCTTATTACCTTACTATTACCTGTATAAAACTCCATCAAACAGGGTATTATTTATATAGATTTTTACCTAATCGCTTATTCATTTTTGACAAATGTATTATTTCATCTTGACAAACCGTTTCTTTTTATGGATAATATAAATACATTTAATGATAGAGAGGATGATTGATTATGAACCTACAATTAAGAGGTAAGAATACTGAAGTCACCGAGGGACTTAGAAGCTACGTCGAGAAACGTTTTGCTAAGTTAGAAAAGTATTTTTACCCGTGAAATGACTGGTACGGTTACTCTAATCATCGAACGTAACGAGCATATTATTGAAGCAACTATTCCTATCAACCGTTTTATTATTCGTGCAGAAGAATCCTCACACGATATGTACACCTCTATTGACAATGTTGTTGAAAAAATCGAACGTCAAATTAGAAAGTATAAAACTCGTGTTAATCGTAAAGGTAAACAAATGGGTATGGACTACCTACCTTTTACAACCACTACAGAGGAACCAGATACTCCTGAAGAAGATAGCGCAAATAATGAACGCATTGAAAAGACAAAGACCTTTGTCGTCAAACCAATGGATGTTGAAGAAGCTATCATGCAACTTGAACTTGTTGATCACGATTTCTTCGTCTTTTTAAATGATAAAACTGATGAAATTGAAGTTGTTTATCGCCGTAAAGGCAATAAATATGGTCTCATTCAACCAAGACGTTAATTAAAAGAGAGCCTCCAGTTTGGAGGCTCTCTTTTTAATTCTCTATAAAATACTTCCTCTTTAGCATATATTTTTTAAAAAAATTTGTGCTAAAATCCTCTTTGATTAAACTAATGAGGAAAGGAGAAGCCACCACTGATGTTTTTATTTTTATTAGAAAACTCATTAAATTACTCTTTAAATTGGTCAAACTTACCCTATCTCTAATAATTCTCCTCATTATCTCCACCATTGCCATGAATCTTTTTGTCGTTTCCTCTGCTGATCATCTCTATACCATTGAAGATAACTTAGAAGTGCGCGACAATGCTTTTGTTTTAGGTGCTTCTGTTTTACCTAATAAAACACCTAGTCCAATTTTAGCAGAACGCTTAGATGGTGCTATTAACCTCTATCAAAAAGGGCCTAGTAAAAATCATTTTATCTGGTGATGGTAGAACAAATGAATATAACGAAGTAGAAGCCATGTACTCTTATATACTCTACAAAGGCGTTCCTGCCAGTGCAATTATGAAAGATTATCAAGGGCTTTCCACAGATATTAGTCTAAAAAACTATAAAAATACCTATCCTGATGAATCGCTTTATATCGTTACACAACGTTACCATCTTTACCGCAGCCTTTTTATTGCCAAAAAATTAGACTTAGATGCCTATGGTCTTGCTTCAGATACCAAACGATGGGGAAATAGTGACCATCATATTGAAAGAGAGTTTTTTTCTCTCGTATCAAGGCTTTTTGAACTACAGTTTCCCTCACATGCCTTCGGTGGTTTATCGAGCAGGCCATCTTATCGAAGATAAGATACGCCCTCTATTTTACTAGACATCTAATGAAAATTCACAAATTCACAATTTAAAAAAGCTAGCCAAGGCTTTCAAAGAAAAGTTTGGCTAGTTTTTTTATTTTCGACTTTTTAATTCAATCAGCATACTACAAATGAAGATGAATAATTTTTCGTTCTTTTTAACTTATCTGCCAAATACATCCATACCTTGGTTTTTAAACTTTAGCCCCTTACACGTTTTAAGGGCTTCTTTAAAAAGCCATCCACACCAAGCAAAGTCGTTTGGGTTTCATTGGCAAAATCCAGGGGCTCTTCTACACTAAAATACATCTTTGCATTTTTTTATTGCCTGTTTTTTTCCACATACTTGTTGGCAACCTTTAATCCCGCAGCATTCGTCGCGTCAAAAAAACCAGCTCACCTTTTTAAAAAAATAGCGCTCGCATTTTTCTTTACCATAGTAACGACACGTTCTTTAGGAAAATACTGATACACACCAGACACCACAATCATCGTAGGTAGAGTTGTGTCAATCTCTTTAACCCAATCAAGAGTAAACATATCTTTAGCAATTAGTCTTTCATTTTTACCCTCTCCCAGCAATTTTTCTCTAATGGCTATCACACTAGGTAAATCCACTTGATAAAAATTCGCCCTCTCATTCTCTAGCCGATCAAAGGCCGTCTCTAAACCTGCGCCCAAAAAGATAACATTCCCAAAAGGATTTTCTCTAAGAAACTTTAAAATCTTTTGATCAATGACAAACTGCCTAGAAGCACTTGCAAAAGCACATATACTCAGAAGAATTTTCTTCAATGCTTTGCACAGGAAGATAAGGCGCCAAAGAAATTGCTCTTTTGTCATAAAAATAATCTGGAAATCGCTTTGATACATAAATCCTTGAGACTAGTGGAATGTATAAGGTAGCTTCCACGCCATCTAATTGGTTAATCTCTCCCATTGTGATCACCACCCCCTATACCACTTATATCAGTTTGTATTGACTATAAAACGTAATTTATCCAACCTATTGCTTTAATACCTAAAAGACTCTGCCAACTTAGCTTTTTCCACCAAATTTTGGTACAGTTTTGAGGTCTTAAGTAGGCTATCATGAGTGCCTTCACACTCTACCTTACCTTTATCAAGTACCACTATCTTATCAACATTTTTCGATGGATTTTAAGCGATGTGAAATAATCACAACCGTCTTATCTTTCATCAAAAGATTAAGACTTTCTTGAATTTTTTGCTCATTTTCAACATCAAGGCTGGCTGCAATTTCATCTAAAATCAACACCGGTGCATTTTTTAAAAATGCTCTAGCAATCGAAAGCCTTTGTCTCTCACCACCTGAAAGACTGGCACCATTTTCACCAATAACCGTTTGATAGCCCTCTGGTAACTTTTGAATAAAGTCTTCACATCCCGCTAAACGTGCTGCCTCATACACTTCCTCATCTGTCGCTTCTTTACGTCCCAATCTAATATTTTCAAGAATGCTTGTATTAAATAAAATCACTTCTTGAAAGACAATCGAAATTTTTTCAAATAAGGACTTTGTAGAAATCTCCTTTAAGTCTATGCCATCAATCATGATTTTACCACTATCATAGTCATACAGTCTTGACATGAGACGCAAGATACTTGTCTTGCCACAGCCACTCACACCGACTAGGGCTGTCACCTCACCTTGTTTGGCCATAAAACTCACGCCATTTAAAACCTTGTGTGCCTCATTATAGCCAAAGCCGACATTATCAAAGATAAAGTCATAATGACTGATTGCCTTATCTTCACCCTCTTGAAGTTTTAAGTCTCTGATTTCCTTGATACGCTTTACCATCGCATCAAGATAGAAAAGTTCAGCAATATTTAAAGTCATCATATCGATACCCTCTTTTATCTTAATACTTGCCAAAAGATAGCCCAAAAGATAAAGGAGATTCACCTCACCATTGAGATAAAGGGGTAAGCCGACTAAGAGTACTATGGCAATAGAAGTAATCATAATGAGATTGCCTAGTAACACAGGTAGCATTTGTGACAATTCAGCAACCAAGTGTATTTTTTTCAGTCTGTTCAATTTGCTGATACAATTTTTTTCTTAAATCGCTCAGATAGACTAAAGGTCTTAATGTCTTGTCCAAGCTCTATCATTTCTTGAAAAGCATCTGAGTTTTTCTCTTAAAGCACTATAATGCTTTTGAAGTCCCTTCAGCTGTATTCTTTTTGATAAAAATAGCAATATAAAATTGGCAAAAATAGGTATAATGACTGCTAAACCCAACTTGACATTCCCTAATAAAAGAAGAAGCGCAATCACCGGAAAGAAAAATACAAAAAAACCTATTGCCTTTTCCCATAGCATGGCTCATCGCATGTTCTATGGCTGCCACATCATTCATAATGGTTTGTGCCAAATCTGCTGTATCATTTTTTTGAAAAAAATAGGATAAGGGTGCTTTTCGCAAACACTCAGCAATATCAATCCTCAAATTGGCACTTTCTTTATACGTCGCATTGTAGAGGGCATCATATTCAATCAGTAAGCTAAGATACATCACCACCAAGACAATGATGGCACTCAAAAATATAGAGCAGATCGCCTCTGTCATTATTTAGGAGCAATCTCTCCAAAAAAAGCATAAGCAACATCACTGGTAACATGCCAGCAAAATAAACGCCTAAGCTTGCTAGACTTGATTTGATAAGATCCTTTGCACCCTGATCAGTTAGGGCAAATTTAGCTTTAATTAAGGCTATCATAACCAACCCTCCATTCATTGGCTTGTCCATAGAGCGTTTGGAAGTAACGGTATTTGCTATCTTTTTGCATCAATTCTTCGTCTTTACCACGTTCAATTATCTTGCCATCTTCAATAACCAAGATTTCATCTACATAACGAATGCTACTCAATCTATGGGCTATCATAATAACCGTTCTATCCTTCATTAAACTTGCAAAGGCAAGTTGTAATTCATGTTCATTGTCTGGGTCTACAGAGGCACTCGCCTCATCAAGTACCACAATATTGGCATCCTTTAAAATCGCCCTAGCAATGGCTAGACGCTGTTTTTTTCACCAACAGAAAGATAGACCCCTTTAGAGCCAATAATCGTTTCTTCCCTAGTCTCAAACTTATCCAAGATGCTATCACAACCTGCTACATGTAGTGCCTCAAGAACTTCTTCCCTTGTGGCATCTTCTTTTGCTAATTTCACATTTTCAAAAAAATACTCATCTTAAATAACTTTACATTTTTGAAAAACAAAAGCAATATTTTTAATAAGCGCCTGTTCATTATAAGCCTCTAACGGCTTCCCACCAATTTTAATACTACCACCATCAATCTTATAAAAGCCTGAGATGAGTTTGGCAATAGTGGACTTCCCACTACCAGAAGAACCTATAAGGGCATAGGTCTTTTTTTCTTTTAAGGTAAAACTTAAGTCTTTTTAACACTGGTGTTTCTTCATAGCCAAAGGTGACATGATCAAAGACAATATCAAAATTATCAAATTTTTCTTCTTGACCAAAGACAAGATGATCCTTATGCATCTCGTCATAAAGAGCCTCTAACTTATCCACTGCCATCTTCCCCTGAAAGGCATACATTGAAAGGTACATAATTTTCATAATCGCCGTAAAGAGTACCCCTGTTAAGAAAAATAACATAATAAGTTCCACAGCTAAAACTTCTGGTTGATTGCCTAAATCAATAAATAAAACCATAAGTGGTACTAAGAAGGCAATCAAACCCAAAAAAATAACCATTGGTAGATGACATAAGGTCTCTTGCAACTTTGAGAATATTTATGGGCATGTTCTGCATAATCAGTAATAGCTTTGTGCATAGCCTTTAAGGAAATCACATCTGCTCCAAAAATCTTAATGACTTGAATCCCTCGAACGTACTCTACTGTTTCACTGCTTAAATTCTCTAAGGCATTTTGATAGACCTGCATAAAAAGTCTTTTTCACCCATCATAAACTTTAGTGAAAAACCCTGAAAAATATAAGTAATAACACCAAAAATCAAGCCTACATGCCAACTGACAACAAAACCTAAAAATAAGTGCCAAGATTGGTGTTAAAATTGCATTGGCATTATCTGGAATGAGATGAGCGACAATCATGTGCGTTTGCGCAGCATTATCATCAATAATTTTTCTCACCTTGCCTGAGGGATACTTATCATAAAAACGAAAGCTCGCTTCACTTAAACCATCTATCCCTTTTTTTCTTAGATTCGTTTCCAATCTAAAGCCCAATACATGACTAATCGCCACCCCCACAATGTACAAAACCGCGCCAACTGCTAGCAAGGTTGCAATTGTTATAGCATAAATTGTTGACTGTGTGTGATTGGCTTCTACTACCAACTCAATCAGAAATTGATACAAGGCGTAATATGCCCCCACAATAAAAAAAACACAGATACACAACTAAAAAAATATTACTAAGTATGCCAAATAACGCTCTTTAGGCACATAACTCAGTAACTTTTTATAAACATCCATTTCCTGCCCTCCTACATGAATTCGCTTATACAGTTATCTTAAGCTTATTAAAATTGTAACAACAATAGAAGCATGATACAATATATTAGCATTATTATTGTCTAATTATGCTAAATGTCTAATCATGATAGAAAGGTTAAGAATATGCCTAATTTTTGATGAACTTGTCAAACAAAAAAACAATGCCACCCTTGCCATACTTGTGCCAAATACCATGCTTTAGGCAAAACCTATCAAACAAATACATCGCTTTATTCTGGTATTTATTGGTATTATGAGACTGAGGAATTCCTTATTGATATTCATGATTTAGAAATTAAAAAAGACCAAAAGATTACTTTTAGTGGAGAAGAACTTCGGCCTTATTTCTTCATCACCTCCACTTACTTTATTGCCGGCAAAAGAATCCCTCTATCTTCAAATGAAAAAAAACCTCCTCTAGCAACCAAAAAAAGTAAAATCTTAATCACTGACACCTTTACCCATCCGCTAGACTATACCTTGCAAAAAGATAGCCATATCCTTTCTGTTGGTATTAACTTTAAAGAAACAATGATTGAAAGAGTGCTTACAAAAAAACTCGCTATCCCTAAGGCAGAAGTTAAAACTATCTTTCTCTCCACAAAAGAAACCATTAGTGAGGGCCATTGGACATCTTGCCAATGAGATTGTACATTGCCAGATGGAAAATAATGCTGCTGAATTATTTTTTGAAGCAAAGGCTAACGAATGGTTTAGTTTAACCCTTGATGCCTATCTCAAAAAAATCAAAAAAATTTGCCTAAAATTGCCGATATAACAGCGATTGAACAAGTTTCTAGCTATATTGATGAACACTATAATCAAGCGATTGTACAAAAAGATTTGGAAAAAAATCGCTATGATGAGTGGTACAAAACTAAAAAAAACACTTTTTAAAGCCCACTATCATATGACGATTACAGAGTATCTCCAAAGGAAACGTATCAATATTGCCGAACATCTTATTGTGACAACCAATTTAGATATTCAAACCATTGCTAAAAAAAGTCGGTTATCAATCGCCTAGTAGATTTTTCCACCCTCTTTAAACGGTATCGTGGAATTTCACCTAAAAAAATATTAAATTATTTCGTCATCCTTTTTCGTGACTTACCAATAAAAAAACTGTGTGCTACACTAGCACACAGTTTTTTTATTTTATAAAAGCCTATCCTTGTTGCATTATTTCAACTTAGCCTATACTGTTCTTAATCAAATCCATTCTGAACTATCAAATTCACTAGTATACCACTTATAATACTCAAAACTTCCACTATTATCTTCTCGATTTCGGAAACAAACCCTAACTAATAGGATAACAATCCTAAGCCTTATTATTTTTTTATAAAAATTTTTACCTTTTTCTCCAAGTTAACTATACTAATACTCTTTACTATAGGATTTTTGATACTTTGGTCAAAGGTTTCATTTCTACGGAATTTGAATTTTCTAACACTATAGGGGTTAAAATATTTTCTGATACATCATAAACACGCACATTATCTATGCTTGAATGCTTATATGTCATACCATAGACATACTTTGGTACCTTATCTTCTGTAATCGTTAAGGTCTGATTTAAATTATCAAATTGCCCCACACCATAATAAATCACTAGCATCTTTCCCTTACCTTGATAGTTTTCATAACTTTCTACATGGATAATTTTGTAGCGATTATTTTTCATCGGATGGATAAAATTCACCTTTATTTCCCCTTTATTAGGATTTGAACTTACCCATGTCCCTACAAGGCGATCATGAGTAACGACTCTAGGAGCATATTTCTCTACTAATAAATTGGTATTTTGAGGAAGCGGTGTGACTCCATCTTGATAAGACGCTTCTTTACCTAGAGAAATAATTCTTCTTTTATTATCCCACTGTATCGGAATATTGAATGCTTCAGAAAATTCTCGAATTGGCAAATACAGTCTATTCTCATCTTGTTTCAAAGGGGTATTCAAAGGTAGACTTTCGCCATTTTTGATAAAAGTCTTTTTGATTTAAAGTAAAAAAATGAGTGTCGTTTCACCTTTTTTTAATTGTCACTTGATTTTTGCGATTATGCCATATGACCTCTGCATGTATTGCTTCAGCAGCAGCTCGTAGGGGGAGATAGGTTCTCCCATCAATAATCTTAGGCTCACCATCTGAAGCCATAAGAGTGCCATTAACATTAATAGTTAATGGCAAAACGATCTCATGACTCTGAGCATGAGAAGGAAAAAAACTAAAAAAATAATGACAATAAAATTGGCACTGAAAAATAAGCTTTTTCATCTATTTATCCTCTCTTATTTTTTTCTCTGATTTGTACTGCTGTGCCACTGATGGCTGCTAAAAAAACATAGAGCCACCTTCACCAAAGACCTCAAAATCGTATTTTATACCTATTATGGCATTAGCACCCATTTTGCCTGCGCGTTCAATAAGCTCTTCCTCTGCTTTTTTTCGTGCCTCTAAGAGCTCATTTTCATAAGTTCCACTTCTTCCACCAAAAACATTCGTGATACTTGCTAAAAAGGTCTTTACCAATATGTACCCCAAAAATCGTTTCGCCGTGCACCGGACCTAAAAATCCTTTCAATAACATAAAGATTTTTCTGGTAGTGTATCTGTTGTTGTCAATAACATTGAGTTACCTCCTGCAAATTTATTATTTATGCCTTAGTCTATCATAGAGCATACCGTACCACAATACAGCTTTATCTAGCCAACGTAAAGATCGCTATGCTATACTGGACTAAGTTAAGAAAAGGGAGTGAGGGTTTGAATTCTATCAATATTTTTAAATTCAGCTATTACTGCACTTATCATGTCTTTTGTCATGTCACTTATGATGTGCTTGATTAATATTGGCTTTCATCATCCGCATTTTGCACTCATTTGGTTGAGAGGTTGGTTTATTGCTTTTTTTATCGCCTTTCCTTTGTCCTATTTTTTTACCCCCTCAAATTAGCAAATTGACTAAGAAAGTTCTGAAAAAAATAAGCTTCTAAGGAGGTCTTTTATGAAAAAAACTATTTTTATATCGTATTATTTTTTTCTTACTTGCGCTCTTCCTTCTCTATAATTTTTCTTCTCCCTGTTCCAACACCAGACTCTCAACGCAACCAAACCATCAATGGTGTTAGGCTAGATGCTAAGATTGGTTCAGATACCAGAAAGCCCATTATTAAAACTCTTGCCTTGAAAGACTATAAAAATCGCAACGAAAAAGCCAAAAAAAAGATAGAAGATTTTGTTGACGGTCGAGTTGAGGGCGACATCCCTTGTCTCCATCTCCTAGAAGATAATCACCTCTATTTTTTCTTTACCAATCGTAGTAAGGCGGTAACGTTTCCTACTGACTCACCACCTAAAATAGAAATTTATCCTGCCATCACTTATATGGATGAAGATAAAAAGTCAAATTATTATCAAGGATAGCCTAAAAACAAAATAAAGATGGACAATATTACTTTCCTATGCAACGCTACAAAGTACAATATGAGCGCTATTTTATAGATTATCATTTGATAAAAGTCTACTACACGATTGATGGTGATGAGTATATTAGCCTTATGGGTATCTATATGGACAACTACCCTGCTGGTAAAACACCTTTTGATGAAAATGAAACCTTAGATCCCCCGCTTCCAGCACAAATCCCTACTACCTAAAGATATACTAAAAAGCTTGTTGAAACTTTTTTTAGTTTCAACAAGCTTTCTTTATTTTCTTTTTGTACACATAGATACCCAAGCGATTATTGCAGTAATAAAAAAAGGGTAAAAAAATACGCGAAACCACCCTATATCTAACTTACGCATTTCTGTGGTGAAATTAATCAGCCCAATCTGCTTTAGCTGAGGTACTAACTTGGTCAATTCACTACCATCTGTCACACCAAAAATAAAACTCTGTATTCATGTACTTTAAGGTATCGTGTCTTTTACCCCTCTTGACTAAAAGCTTATGTGAAAGGTCAAACTGTGCTTCAAATTGATCAAAGGCAGTTACTAGATTTTCTAAAAACGTTTTCACTTCCTCTTCTTTGAAGTACATCAGTACCCCTTCTGCAATAATGAGTAGTGGTCTTTCATCTTTTGCTATCTGCTCTGTCCACGCTTTGTCCAAGGCAGAGCCGGCAATATCAAAGACACGCTCATGAGGGGCAAAAAAAAGTTGACGTTTTTCCATGACTTCCGGAAAGTCCAAGTTGTACCAGTGAATCTGTCCATTATCAACACGTTCAAATCTTGAATCCAAGCCACAACCTATAGAAATGATTTTGGCCTTAGGATGTTTTGTGATAAATTTTTTCACTTCCCTATCCATCACACGTATCCTTGCTAAAGTTCCATAGTAAGAACCTTTGGCCATTTCAAATTTAGAGAAGTCATAATCAATTTGCTGAATAATTTCTCTAGACTTATTATCGCCTAAATATGGTTTTGGACTTTCAGCATCCTTAGCACGAATGTATAAGGTAATCAGTAAGGTCTCCATCACACCATCTAACTTAATTTTCATCATAACACTTCCTTTTTATTTATAAAGAAAGTATAGCAAAGTATTTATGCCATTGCTATACTTTAATTATTTTTATTTAACATAGGCTTACTTTAAAATAAAAAAAAGGAGTGCTTTAGGCACTCCTTAATATTTTTCACCAATATTTTTTTTGGCTTGAGCGAGCATGAGTTTGATACGGTTAAACTGATTGACTTCAGAAGCAGAAGCATCACAATCAATCGGCACAATATTGGCCTTAGGATAAGTCTCACGAATCGCCTTAATGACACCTTTTCCCTGTAATATGGTTAGGCAAGCAACCAAAAGGTTGTACACAGACGATATTTTGACAATCCTCTTCGATTAATTCTACCATCTCACCGGTTAAGAGCCAGCCTTCTCCGTATTGATTGCCTAGACTCACATAGGTTTTGGCATAAGCCATAATATCTTCTATCTTCTTTGGTAGGTGATATCTTGAATTAGCGAGCGCCTTTCTTACCACCTTGCGATAACGCTCGATATACTGTATCCCTAAGTTACACATGAATTTTGCCTTGTAGCCTTTGGATAATTCTTGATACTTTATCTCAGCATTCTTGAACGAATACATGATAAAGTCCATAAGATCAGGGATAACAACCTCTGCACCTTCAGCCTCAAGTTTATCTGCCAAATAATTATTGGCAGCAGGCAAGTATTTCACGAGGATTTCACCAACAATACCAACCCTAGGCTTTTTGATGTCACTTATCTCAATGGCCTCAAAAGCCTTCACAATCGCATTAATATTTCCTTTAAAATGATTCATACTAAAGTCTTTGGAGTGTTTGACCTTATCCATCCAATAGGCTTTAACCTGATTGGTTTCACCAGGTGTTACCTCATAAGGTCGGGTTGCCTGTGACAAGCGCATAATCAAATCTCCATAAAGCATACCGATAATGAGCTTATAAAGCAGAGGAATGAGTTGCTTAGTGCCTAAGTTAAAGCCATCATGGCTTTCTATCCCTTGGAAAGAAAGGGCAATGACTGGTATATGACCATAACCCGCCTCTTTCAAAGCCTTTCTTATAAAGCCAACATAGTTTGAAGCTCTACACGCACCACCAGTTTGAGAAATCACAAGGGTCAAATTATCAGTATCGTACTTCCCACTTTTAATCGCATCAATAAATTGCCCTACTACAAAAATAGACGGATAGCACAAATCATTATTAACGTATTTTAACCCTTCATTGACAACCTTAGTATCCACTTGTTGTAAAACTTCAAACTTATAACCTAACGTTTGCACAATAGGCTCTAAAATCTCAAAATGAATTGGGGACATCTGCGGGATAAGAATGGTGTGTGTTTTTCTCATCTCTTTGGTAAATTCAACAGGTGTCTCATCGACTAAATCGACATGACCACAGCTTTCACGTTTATCTACCACTTCAAGTAGAGAGCGAATTCTGATTTTTAATCGCCCCAAGGTTATTCACCTCATCTATCTTCAGTGCCGTATAAATCTTTCCATAACCATGTAAAATATCATTGACTTGATCAGTGGTAACAGCATCAATCCCACAACCAAAAGAATTTAACTGAATCATTTCCAGATTATCTCTTTGGCCTACAATTTGAGCGGCACGATAAAGTCTAGAATGATAAGTCCACTGGTCTAAAACACGCAGTCTATTTTGCATATCTTCTAGATGCGCAATACTATCCTCTGAAATAACAGCCAGTCCCAAAGAAGTGATTAATTCAGGTATCCCATGATTGATTTCAGGATCAATATGATAAGGGCGTCCTGCAAGCACAATCCCTTTAATACCTTGTTCCTCTATTTCTTTAAGAGTGCGTTCCCCTTCACTTCTTAAATCACTTCGATATCTATCCGCTTCTTCATAAGCCGCACCAACAGCATATTGAAGCTCAGTGAGCGGAATACTTGGGAAAACTTCAGATAGTCGCTTGACGAGTTTTTTTACGATCATCAAAAAGAAATAAATGGATTCATAAACTGAACGTCATGTTCACGTAAATTTTTCCAAATTATTTTTTTAATGACTTCAGAATAGCCTGCTACAACAGGACAGTTTAAGGTATTATCTGCCTTGTCATACTGCTTTTCTTCATAAAAAACTGAAGGATAGAAAATAAATTTAACACCCTTAGCGATCAAGTTTTCAATATGACCATGGGTTATCTTCGCTGGATAACAAGCAGTTTCTGAAGGAATAGACTCAATCCCTTTTTCATAAATCTCACGTGAAGATTGATCTGATAAAACCACTTCATAACCAAGACTAGTAAAAAACGTATGCCAAAACGGATAGTTTTCATACATATTGAGCACTCGAGGTAAGCCAACCTGACCTCTTTGGGCTTGGTCAGATGAAAGGGACTCATAGTCAAAGACACGTTGTAACTTGTACGCATACAAATTTGGTATTTTTTTGTCTTTGATTTAGTGATACCTGCACCTTTTTTTCACACCGATTGCCTGTAATATAGCGTTTCCCATTAGGAAAGATATTGACATTTAAGGCACAATTATTGGTACATTGATGGCAATGGGTTTGCACAGTTTTATAATGAAAGTCTTCTAGCTCTTCCAAAGGAAGAATAGTAGAAACTGTTTCCTTAGCCTTTTCTCTACTGATAAGTGCCATACCAAAGGCACCCATCAGTCCTGCAACACTCGGTCGAGTCGCTTGAACGCCTGTCACGAGCTCAAAAGCACGAAGGACAGCGTCAGAGAGAAAAGTCCCACCTTGAACAACGATATTTTGACCTAGCTTGGATGGATCTCTTACCTTGATGACCTTTTGAATCGCATTTTTAACCAAGGAATAAGCCAAACCTGCTGAAATATCCGCTAAAGATGCCCCTTCTTTTTGGGCACGCTTAACATTGGAATTCATAAAAACCGTACATCTAGAGCCCAAATCAACAGGTTCCTTAGCCTCTAAAGCGATTTGAGAAAATTCCCTAGCATCCATATTGACAGTTTTTGGCAAAAGTTTCTAAAAAGAACCACAACCAGAAGAGCAGGCTTCATTTAATAGTACCGACTCGATAATACCATCTGAAATCTTCATGCTCTTCATATCTTGGCCACCAATGTCCAAAATAAAATCTACCTTAGGGTTGAAAAATTCTGCTGCCTTAAAGTGTGCAATGGTTTCAACTTCCCCAAAGTCCAAATCAAAGGCTTCTTTTAGAAAATCTTCACCATAGCCTGTACAACCTGCCGCTCTAATAAAGGCTTTATGATGTTTCTTATAGTAAATTTCTTTAATTTTTTTCCAGTACAATATCTAAAGGATTGCCCTCATTGCTTCCATAATAGGTGTAGAGGAGTTCAGCATCTTCACTGATAAGAACAACTTTTTGAAGTTGTCGAACCAGAGTCAATCCCTAAATACATCGCCCCTTGATAGTCTTGGAGTCTTCTTTCCTTTAGTTCCTTTGTTTTGTGCGCAAGCACAAAAGCCTCTCTTTCCTCTTCTGATGCAAAAAGAGGTGCTAAGGTTTCTGACTCTTTCTCTTCATTGTCACCTTGACTTAAGGTTTTTATCATAAACTGTCTTAAATGCTACTGTCTTAAGACTTGCGCCATAAATTGCCGCACCAAGTGCGACAAAAATTTGTCCATTGTCTGGTGCAATCACTTCATCTTCTTGAAGATTGAGTGTTTCAATAAAGCGTTCTTTAAGCATTGGTAAAAAAATGCAAAGGACCACCTAAAAAGGCAACCTTCCCACGAATAGGACGGCCACAAGCAAGATTGGAAATGGTCTGATTGACCACAGACTGAAAAAAACAGAAACAGCAATATCTGCTTTTTTTAGCCCCTTGATTAATAAGTGCTTGAATATCTGTCTTCGCAAAAAAACCCCACAGCGTGAAGCGATAGGGTAGATCTTTGTAAAATCTTTAGAAAGCGCATTGAGTCCTAAGGCATCTGTCTGAAGTAAAGATGCCATTTGATCAATAAAAAGCACCTGTCCCTCCAGCACATATGGAATTCATTCTTTGTTCAATGGCGCCTCGCATATATGTGATTTTTGAGTCCTCGCCACCTAGCTCAATGACAACATCTGTCTCAGGAATCATGCGCTCGATTGCCTCTGTTGCGGCAATAACCTCCTGTACATAGGCGATATCCAAAGCTTTATGCACGGATAGTGCCCCTGATCCTGTCACTGCAATCGTAATTTCAGCATCTTTAAATTTTTAAATAAGCTTCCTCTATAACCTGATTTATTGTTAATTTCACATTAGAAAAATGACGTTTGTACGTTTCATAAACGATACTAAAGGCTTCATCTAGGATAACTAATTTAACTGTTGTTGAGCCAATGTCTAAACCAACATGAAGTTTCATCTCTTTTACCCTTCTCCTATTGTAAGTAGTATACTAGTATGCTACTTACACATTATTTTCATATTCAAAGCATTACTTTATATTATACCCTATTACAAGAAAAATAAAAAAGACACACCACGTTAAAGTGGTGTGCCTAACAATTACAGATCATCTACCAAAGCACTACTTTTGGCGTAAGCCGTACTTCTCGCCTCAAAAAAATCTGTTTTAATCATATTCGCATCAGCGTATTGACTGACCCAAGCCAAACTTGGTGGCTCAACATCATGACCTTCATAGATACGTCCAAAACCAAGATTGTCTGAACGTAGGTTACCAAGGTATTGGATGTAGTCAGTGACCATTTCCTTAGTCAAGCCCTCTACATCATCACCTATAGCATAGTGACCCCAGGCAATTTCTTGTTCACAGCCTTCTTTAATCATTTCACGATACATCTTAATTAAATCATCGGTAAATAGCTCTGGTGCCTCTTCCCTCAAAGCCTTGATAATATTTCTAAAGAGCCAAAGATGCGTATTTTCATCTCTGTTGATATAGCGGATTTCTTGTACTGATCCTGGCATACGATTATTTCTACCTAAGTTGTAGAAAAACATAAAACCACTGTAAAAATAAATTCCTTCAAGAATGTAATTACCCATAACAGCACGCATGAAGTTTAACTGTGACTGATCCTCTTGAAAGCTATTGTAAATCTCACCTATGAAAGTATTCCGACGCAGTAAATGCTCATCATTCTTCCATTGATACAAAATATCATTACGTTCGTTAGGTGCACAAATGGAATCTAACATATAAGAATAACTTTGGCTGTGTAAGGCTTCTTGGAAAGTTTGAATCGATAGACAAAGATTAACCTCATTTGCAGTAATATAGCTTGCCACATTAGGCAAATTAGCAGTTTGGATACTATCTAGAAAAATCAAAAAGGATAAAATCTTATCATAAGCACGACGTTCTGCTGCAGGCAGATTAGGATAATCCTTTAAATCTTGAGCAAGATTGATCTCTTCAGGTATCCAAAAATTATTCATCGCTTGTCGATACCACTCGCTGACCCAAGGGTATTTCATATTGTTAAAATCATTCAGATTGGTTGTATTGCCACCTATGATACGACGAGAACTTAAATCAATATCCCCATCAGGATTAAATAGTGGTCTTTTCTTTAATTCAGACATCTTCACACACCTTTCTAAGAAGAACAAGCCTCACACTCAATGACCTCTAAGCTTTTAGAGCGAATATAATAGATGGTTTTAACACCTGACTCCCAAGCCAAAAGATAGAGATCTAGGATTTGTCTAAAAGTATATTCATTTGTAATGTATAAATTCATACTCTGTGCTTGGTCAATATGACGTTGTCTCACACCACAGGCACGAACAGAGTAAGTTTGGTCAATAGTATGTGCTGATTTATAATACCAAAAAGTATTAATAGAAAGTTCTGGTGCCACACGAGGCATGAGACCACTTTTCTTTTCTTCCAAGAAGAAACGATTCATAATCGGATCAATACCAGCACTGGTTCCAGCGATAATACTCGTTGAAGAAGTCGGTGCTACAGCAAGCAAGTAACCATTTCGAAGACCACCTGTTGCAACTTTTTCTCTTAATTCCTGCCAACGAGGCGAAGTGTAATTGCGTTTTTCAAAATAAGCACCAGTCTGCCAGTCACTTCCCTCAAATAACTTATAAGCGCCTTTTTCTAGTGCATTTTCATGGCTTGCCTTAATGGCAGCATAGTTAATCGCTTCAAATACCTTATCTACAAACTCAAGATGGTTTTCACTTTCCCAAGCAATTTGGTGTTTTGCCAACAGATGGTGATAACCACTGACCCCCAAGCCAACTGGGCGATAGCGTAAATTATTAATCTTCGCATAAGGTAGTGGGAAGAAGTTTAAATCAATGACATTATCTAAGGCACGCATCACAGCGTGAACTGTCTCGTCTAGCTCCTCTTGATTTAAAAACATCAAGATGGCCTAAAGATAAACTCGCCAAATTACATACGACAAAGTCTCCTGGCTTGGTCACTGTCACAACAACTTCTTCGCCATCAATTATTTCAATACGTTGATCAATCGATTCAATGGCACTCATATTTTGGGCAATTTCTGTACAAAGATTACTACAGTAGATCACACCCTTATCCCCATTTGGATTGGCACGATTGACAATATCACGGTTGAAAAACAAATGGTGTGCCTGTTTCGGCAGCACTTTTTAATAAATAGTCTTACCAAATCTTTGATTGGTAAAGTACGTTTAGAGATACGATTATCTGCTACACAATCCAAATAGCGTTTTTGTCCATTCTTCTCCAAAGCTATCTTCTAAAGAGTAATCCTTGATTGTCTTGATTTCATGAGGGCACATTAAATGCCAATTACCATTGAGATTGTCACGTACTTGTGTCCAAAAATAATCCGGGAAACATACTGCCGGAAAAACATCATGGGCTTTTTAATCTATCATCACCATTGTTGGTACGTAAATTTAAAAAAATTCAGGGCAAATCCTTGTGCCAAGCATCAAGGTATACCGCAACAGCACCTTGGCGTACACCGAGCTGATCCACTGCAACAGCCGTATCATTTGCCAAGCGAATCCAACGAATGACACCCCCGGCAGCACCTTCAAAGCCACGAATTGTGGAACCTTTTGCACGAACCTTACCAAAATAAAGTCCCATACCTCCACCAAACTTGCTCACTTTGGCAAAGTTGTCAATACTACGATAAATCCCATCTAGGCTATCAGGTACAGTGTCAATAAAGCAACTTGATAATTGATGATAAGGCTTTTCTCGCATTGGCAAGTGTCGGCGTTGCCATCGTTACCTTTAAAGTTGAAATCATATCATAAAATCTTTTCACCCAAGAGAGTCTATCTTCTTTTGCTTCTAACATCGCAAGATGTAAAGCAATACCCAAATACATTTCCTGAATGGATTCAATCGAAATATTGGCATGGGTGCGTATGACATAACGCTTAAGTAAGAGTTCTAAGGCAGAGTAAGTCAAAAGACTATTTCTACTTTCATCAATAAAAAGTATAGGCTTCCTCTATCTCTTGTCTAGTATAACTCTTTAGGATATAATCTCCATAAAGTCCTATCTCTGTTAAATATTCTAATTTTTTTCATAAAAAAACCATCAACACCTAATTCTTTTCATCGCTAGCGTCAGATGACTTTGATATTGCATAAAATACAATCTTGAAGCAATAAATTCCCATTTTGGAGCATCTTTAGTGGTGAGTTCTACGCTTGCCTTAAGTAAAAATTGTTGTCTTTCCGAAAGGCTCATATGCTCCTTATAAAAAGAGCGAAACTTGACATCAAGGGCTGAAAGGGCATATTCTTCCTCAGGATAATCTGTTTGAATATCCTTTAACAAGTCCTCTAATCCAGTCATTTCCGGGAAATAAGCCGCCAAACGACTCCGTATACGACGCTTTTTTTTGCGTTCATCACGATAAAGGATAAAGCTTTTTAACTTCCTTGTAATAGTTATTCTTTACAAGGGTCATCTCCACCAAATCTTGGATATCTTCAACTGTGGCTTCATGACCGAGGTTGACTTCATGAAATAGATTTTCCTCTATATCATCTACCATATTTTTTAAAATTGCTTCGTCTAATGATGTCCCTACACTCTCAAAGGCCTTTTGAATGACTCGACTGATTTTTTTCTCTCATAAGGTTCCTTTGATTTATTGCGTTTTAATATTTCCATCTATTTCCTCCCTGATAAGTCGCATAATAAAATCATCACCAATATTTCATTTAGCGATTTTTTTGCGACGTCTATGCAATTCATATAAAAGGATACCCGTTGCTACAGCGACATTTAAAGATTCTACCCCTTTTTTTCCAAAGGAATAGATGCCACCTTATCAACATCTTGGATCTGTCTTGAACCATTGCCTTCATTACCTACTACCAAGGCAATTTTTTCTTCTAGCAAACCATCAAAAGCTTCCTCATAATCAACACCATCAGCATCCGCAATGATAAAACTAAAACCATAACGTCTCAAAACACGTACAATTTCTTCAATATCATCAATCATATAGACTGGTAACGAAAAAATCGTACCCATTGTAGAACGCAAAACCTTACGGTTGGAGTAATCCACCGTCCCTTTTAAACAAAAGACAGCATCTGCCCCACTTGCAAGGGTAGAACGAATAATAGAGCCAAGATTACCTGGATCTTGCACGCCATCTACAATAACAACGGTATTCATCTGAGGCCAACTCGTCTCAGACCAATCAGGCAGAGAGACAATTGCTGCAATACCTTGTGGAGAAACTGTTCCCATAGATTCTTCAAAAATCTTCTTATCAACTAAATAAGCTGGTCCATCATAACGTGCCAACAAGTCCGTATAGTCTTCTTCACTACCTTCAGCAATTAAAATCACATCTATCCTAACACCACTATCGATTGCTTCTTCAACGAAGCGCTTGCCTTCAGCAACAAATTGTTCAAAAAGCTAGTCGATACTTCCTTTTTCTCTAGGGCACGCATACGCTTTATCCACTGATTTTTTTATCTGATTCTATTTTTAACATTTATGCTCTCCTTTACTAAGCATCTGAATAAGTCCCTTGTCGAAAATACCCTACAGCAACATCACCAACTAAAATACCTTCTGCAACGAGAATTTGTCCTCTAAAAATATCTTTGACTGCATTATCTGTTTCATGGAAAATTACAGAGATTTCTCCAAAATCAGTCTGTACAATAGCATGTGTTGTGAGATATTGATGCTGGCTGCCTTGATGGTGCCATATTTTTTCCACATAACCTATTTCTCCCACGACAACGGCACTGGCACTTGCTGAATGTGCTCTTGCAATAAGCGCATCTGTTTTAGCCACCTGATAAACACCAGGACGATACAAATCTTGGTAAGGCACAGAAAACATCGTTCCCAAAGGATAGGGATTTTTTTCCTGTTTTTGATAATATTCAAGTGTTGGGTAGATTCTAATCTTTTCTGCTTGTAAAGACATTTGCATGGTTAAGATTTCCCCAGCCAGTCTTTTTCTTAAAAAAATATGTTTTGTAATAACATCAATCACAAAAATGGCACTACCCTTACTACTATCAAAACTCACAAGTACTCTCGTATCCAGAGGATGCCCTGATAATTGATACGAAAGAATATTTGCATGATAAAAGAAAGGCGTATTAAATGCCAAATGTAAACGTCCTAAAAATCATCTCTTGATTAGGAGAGTTTCGATCAAAAATAAAGATATAAATTGACAAAGTCATTTCCAAATTTTTGCACTTAAATAAGTTCCATAAGCAGAATAAAGTCCCATGCCTTGATTTAAGACATAATGTCTATACTCCAATTCTAACTTTTTCATCATAAGGCTGACCAATCAATTTAGGAATAAATGCCATAAAACCTCCTACTTATGTTCAAGCTTAGTAATACCCTTTAAAAATAATCATCACTTGCCCCTCTCCATCTCGTTGAAACTCTAGATAGTCCTCATCATTTAGATAATTAAGCGGTATTTCCAAGCTTATCCCTGTATCCGTCACGAGTTTTTTTGTGTTAGGGTTTCTTTTTTTCGATATGTTCATGTTCAAAAGAAAGGGCTTGAGGTAAACCCGCTTCATCTGAAAAAAATGTTTAAATCGCTTTTTGCATCGCCATCGAATCTGGAAACGCCCTCACTAGCAATTTCACTAAGTTCTATTTTTATCTTCATCGCGACTTTTTTTCTTCTAAAAAGACCTTTGTGCGTCTTAAAACTTCCAAACTATCTTTTTGCATACTCCTGACAAATATCATCTAATGTCTTGTTAATAAACTTATAATTTTTCACGACTAGATGGCTCTGTTGAACACCCTAAAACCAACTCCTCTAGTAATGCCACTTTTTTTGTCCATCAATTTTTTTAGCACCTTATCACTTAGTAAAATCTGCATTGATTTGAGGTTCAACAAAAAAAATGCCTCCATACGCTGATTTTCACTTGGTAAGATTTCTTTATGGGAAACGAGAGCAATCTTTGCTTTACCCTCCTCTTCTAGAAAATGATGTGTATAAGCAGCCTTATTTTTACACAATAAAAAAATGCCAAATGCGGTTCATTTTTAGCATCTTCATAATGACAGACAATGACATCACGAGAAGTGTCATCACTTGCATGAGCAAGTTCTAAAAAAAGTTGTTCCGCTAGATAAGTTGATAGGGTCAAGAAATTTATCTCACCATCTAAAAAAGCCTGACATTTTTCTCTTGTCACAGCCTCTGGAAAAAATATACCCTCTTTAGCAGAAAAAAATCCTTGCGACATCTTTCAATATGTTTCTCTAAATAAGTATGGATGTATTCATTTTCTATCTCTAGCGGACTTTCTGAATAATGCTTTTTCCATGGTACTGGCTTGATAGTAATGTAAGATTGCTTCTTTCAAATAAATCATGCACTTGCTCCTTTAAAAATCTGCTTCCCCATGATACCACAATTAAAGGAAGAAAGATAAACAAAAAAAGAAGAGTGCACCCTTCTTTTTTTGAAGAATAGCACACTTCTTTTTTCACTTTTTTACTTTAACTTTGCACGATAAACCTTGTCGTCTAAAGTTACATAGATAAAGCCATCTGCAAATCTTAAAAAATGATAAGTTTTTTTCCACTCACTTTATCCTTAGGTACAACATAATAACAAGCTTTTTGCCGCATCCACTATGACTAGCGGCTCCGTTTCCGGCTCAAGGTCATACACAAATAAATTCTGATAAAAAGCCCTTGGTGCATGTAAGGTTGCAATATTTTTTCCTTGATAAGGTTTTAACTGATTACTTAAACTAAAGCACCATTTTTCGTTTTTTAAATCATAACACCACAGTGTTGCGCTGATATAACCTTTATCAGTGAAAATAAAGTTTTGCCCTTCCGGTTTTTTTCACGAACAACAAGGTAATCGCCATAAACTACTGGTGTAATAAAATTTCTCGAAGATTGAAAGCTTTGAATCTGCCCAGATTGCCTAGAATAGATAAAAAAACTTCACCATACTCTTCAACATCCTTGCCCAATGTTGAAAGACTCCATGCGATATAGTCCTTACTAACACTTGGTGAATAAAACCATTTGCCCTTTTCATCATCTCTTTTTGCCAAAATATTTAAAGTTTTATGGTGTAGGTCATAAATCTTGATGCCAACTTGCTCTTGATCAATACTACACCGATACCCCAAGAGACCATCACTGTAACCAAAGTCATTTGGCGCAACATTAACCTTAGAAGGAAAATTTGCTGAAAGTTCGTCCAGCAGCCAAGTCTCACCCGTTTCAAGATTTCGAGCCTTTAATTGCCAAGAGCCATCTCCTCTAACCTCTACCCAAACCAAAAAAATGATCATAAACACCATAGTCATAGATACGAACGTCATCCTTCACTAGGGCAGCATCCTCGATACTGACAATTCTTTTCCTAGTTTCTTTGCCATTTTTAACACTTATTTCTTCAATATGACGCATCCAGCCTTGATCAGCAAAATTTTTCACCTCAATAATAGGATTATAGTAACGAGATATGCCCTTATTTTTATAAGAAGGATATTTTTCTAGGAAAGAAACCGCCTCCATCTCACCAGCAAGATCAGACCATTTCGCCTCTTTTTCCAGTAAGGGAGGTATCGTATCTGGTGCCTTTAGGTCACCTAAGTCACCAACAAAAATTTTTCTCCCAAACCACAACCAGAAACCACCAACATGATAAGTATAAAGACGATGGATAATTTTACCTTCATCACTAACCCTCCTTTTAATTCATTAAAAGTCTATTCCTAGTTAAAGTTATTATCGGTAAATGAATTTTCCTTGTCAAGGGCACAAAAAAAGTCATCCCCAAAGGGATGACTCTATGTATTCCGGCAATGACCTACTTTCCCAGGAAAAGAATACCAAGTATCATCAGCGCTGAAGGGCTTAACTTCTGTGTTCGGTATGGGTACAGGTGTATCCCCTTCGCTATTATCACCGGATCTGAGAGAAGCTCTCATCTCTCAAAACGCCACAGTAACAAACTTCTTTTTCGATTAAGTCTTCGACTTATTAGTATCAGTCCGCTCAATGTATCACTACACTTACACTCCTGACCTATCAAGCAGTTATTCTCTCTGCTGTCTTATTGCTTTCGCAGGGAAATCTCATCTTAAGGTTCGCTTCACGCTTAGATGCTTTCAGCGTTTATCTTTTCCATACTTAGCTACCCAGCTATGCCTTTGGCAAGACAACTGGTTCACCAGCGGTATGTCCAACCCGGTCCTCTCGTACTAGGGTCAGCTCCCTTCAAATTTCCTCCGCCTGCGATGGATAGGGACCGAACTGTCTCACGACGTTCTGAACCCAGCTCGCGTACCGCTTTAATGGGCGAACAGCCCAACCCTTGGGACCTACTTCAGCCCCAGGATGCGATGAGCCGACATCGAGGTGCCAAACCTCCCCGTCGATGTGAACTCTTGGGGAGATAAGCCTGTTATCCCCAGGGTAGCTTTTTATCCGTTGAGCGACGGCACTTCCACTCGCAACCGCCGGATCACTAAGTCCTAGTTTCCTACCTGCTCGAGTTGTTGCTCTCGCAGTCAAGCTCCCTTTTGCCTTTACACTCTTCGAACGATTTCCATCCGTTCTGAGGGAACCTTTGAGCGCCTCCGTTACCTTTTTGGGAGGCTGACCGCCCCAGTCAAACTGCCCACCTGACACTGTCCAAAACGTGGGTAACACGCCTCGTTAGAATTCCAAACATTTAAGGGTGGTATCCCACCATTGACTCCTCGCATTCTGGCGAACACGTCTCTCTGTCTCCCACCTATCCTGTACATAAATGTCCGAAACCCAATATCAAGCTACAGTAAAGCTCCATGGGGTCTTTCTGTCCTATCGCAGGTAACCGGCATCTTTACCGGTATTTCAATTTCACCGAGTCCCTTGTTGAGACAGCGTCCAGATCGTTTCGCCTTTCGTGCGGGTCGGAACTTACCCGACAAGGAATTTCGCTACCTTAGGACCGTTATAGTTACGGCCGCCGTTTACTGGGGCTTCGGTTCAAAGCTTGCACTCTTCCCCTTAACCTTCCAGCACCGGGCAGGCGTCAGCCTTTATACTTCATCTTTCGATTTTTGCAAAGACCTGTGTTTTTTTGCTAAACAGTCGCCTGGACCTTTTTCTCTGCGACTCTCCTTTGCTCTGTACTGCGCGTACTCACAATGGAGAGCAACCCTTCTCCCGAAGTTACGGGTTTATTTTTGCCGAGTTCCTTAACAAGAGTTATCTCGCGCGCCTTAGTATTCTCTACCCTATCTACCTGTGTCGGTTTGCGGTACGGGCACCTCCAGCCTTGATAGCAACTTTTTCTTGGCAGCGGGGAATCGAGGACTTCGTTACTTCTTTTCACTCGTATTCGTATCTCAGGATATGTGAAACGCGGACTTCCCTACGTTTCTCCCTACTTACTTAAACGCCCTCACCAACTGGGCGCTCACTCTATCCTTCTGCGTCATTGCTTCTCTCTTAACGGCTTTCGGTGGTACAGGAATTTCTACCTGTTTTTCCATCGACTACGCCTTTCGGCCTTGCCTTAGGTCCCGACTTACCCTGGGCGGACGAGCCTTCCCCAGGAATCCTTAGATTTTCGGCGAAGAGGATTCTCACCTCTTTTATCGTGTACTTATACCAGCATTCTCTCTTCCATATTGTCCACCTTCGTTTTCACGTTAGCTTCTCCCTCTATGGATCGCTCCTCTACCAATGACATTCGTCATTCCGCGTCTTCGGTGTATTGTTTGAGCCCCGTTACATTTTCGGCGCAAAACCCCTGGACCAGTGAGCTATTACGCACTCTTTATAATGATGGCTGCTTCTAAGCCAACATCCTGGTTGTCTCTGCGGTTTCACATCCTTTTCCACTTAACAATCACTTGGGGACCTTAGACGGCGGTCTGGGCTCTTTCCCTTTTGACTATGAAGCTTATCCCCCATAGTCTGACTCCCGATTATGATATATGGCATTCGGAGTTTGATAAGATTTGGTAGGCGGTGAAGCCCCCGCACCCATTCAGTGCTCTACCTCCATATATCTCTCTTCGAGGCTAGCCCTAAAGCTATTTCGAGGAGAACCAGCTATCTCCAGGTTCGATTGGAATTTCACCCCTACCCACAAGTCATCCAAACACTTTTTCAACGTGTCCTGGTTCGGTCCTCCACGTTATTTTTACTAACGCTTCAACCTGCTCATGGGTAGATCACCTGGTTTCGGGTCTACACACACTAACTTTTCGCCCTTTTCAGACTCGCTTTCGCTTTGGCTCCGTATTTCTTAACCTTGCTAGTATATGTAACTCGCTGGTCCGTTCTACAAAAAGTACGCCACTACCCCTAAGGGCTGTGACTGATTGTAAGCATACGGTTTCAGGTTCTTTTTCACTCCTCTTCCGAGGTGCTTTTCACCTTTCCCTCACGGTACTTGTTCTCTATCGGTCGCTAAGGAGTATTTAGCCTTACGGGGTGGTCCCCTGCTCCTTCACACGGAATTCCTCGTGCTCCGTGCTACTCTGGATTCATTCCCATATCTTTACCTTTCGTCTACAGGGCTCTCACCTTCTTTGGCTGATTTTTCCCACACCATTCGACTGGGCTCTGATACTTTTTTGAATGTCCCTAACCCCGGACAAATCCGGTTTGGGCTTTTTCCCTTTTCGCTCGCCGCTACTGGGGGAATCGAGTTTTCTTTCTTTTCCTCCGGGTACTTAGATGTTTCAGTTCTCCGGGTTGCCTTCCGCATGCCTATTTGTTTCAGCATGGGATTACTGGATATTACTCCAGCAGGGTTTTTCCCATTCGGATATCTACGATTCTCTGTCTGCTTGCGACTCCTCGTAGCTTTTCGCAGCTTACCGCGTCCTTCTTCGGCTCTTAGCGCCCTAGGCATCCACCGTATGCCCTTGCTTTCTTAATCTCTCTCGGTTACTTTCTGCTTTATTTCAGATATGACCTCTGTAAGTATTACGCTCATCCGCAATACTTACTGTTTGTTACTGTGTCGTTTTTCAAAGATGCTGCCTCTAAAAGACAGCTTAGTCATATTATCATCTTTACTCTCACCTGTCAACTATTTTTTTATTCTTTTTTTGAAAAAATTTAAAAAAGTAGCACCTTTTCCATTACAGCAATGGCTTTTTCAATCTGATCTTCAGTCAATGAAGAATAGTTGACCACAAAGATGTGATTGTTGACTGCCTGATTATCATAGTAGTATTCCGCTAAAGTACAAATCTTTATCCCATTTTCCTCCATCTTACCTTGAAATACTTCATCAGAAAGATGCATATCGATCTTCATCAAAAAAATGCAAACCCGAATCCTCTTCATAAATAGTGACAATTTTTTTGCCAGTTGACTCTTACTCAATTTATCAAGTAGTAAATCTCTCTTTTTATGGTAGTAATTTCTCATACGGTTGATATGCTTTTTCAAAGTAGCCTTCTTTAATAAATTTTTGCCAAAGTGTATTGTTCAAGATTTGGAATCGTGCAAGCATAAAAAGGATAGTTTCTCATAAAACCTTGTCACTAAATGGTAGGGTAAAACCATGTAACTAATACGAATCGTAGAAGCAATGGTCTTGGTAAAGGTATTCATATAGATGACTTTTTCCATAGCATCAATACTTTGTAAGGTCGGAATAGGCTGTCCTATCAAGCGAAACTCACTATCATAATCATCCTCAATAATATAGCGATCGGCTTTTTTTGCTTGCCCAAGCCAAAAGTTCATAACGTGCGCCAATTGGCATGACCTGACCAGTTGGGAAGTGATGAGAAGGAGAAATATGAATGACATCAACTGCCTTTTCTTCTAGTGCCTTTAAGTCTATACCCTCTTTGCCAAAATCAACATACTCACAACCAACAGCATTGCTTTCATAAACTTGGGCAATTTTTTTATAGCCTGGATTTTTCCACACCATAGATCTTATCTCGCCCTAAAAGCTGTACCAAAAAGACCATACAAATACTCTGTCCCAGCGCCGACCACCACCTGTTCAGCTCTGATATTCATCCCTCTAAATTCTTTTTAAATAATCAGCAATACTCTGACGTAAGTCTAAGGTACCCCCACAAGGAGAATTACGCAAAATTGCTTTTTTTGATTATCAGTCAATAACGCCCGAATCAGCTTTTGCCCAAATGGAAAAAGGAAACTGCTCTACACTGATTTGATTGCTCGCAAAATCTGCAACATACTCTTTTTTTCTTCCATCTCAACCAAAAAGTACTTCTTCACTATGCCTTTTTTTCTATCTGTCTTTGACCCATCTGTAGCTGAACAACATAATAACCCTGTTTTTGCTTTTTGAATAGAGATAGCCTTCTGCCACTAACTGAGCATAGGCATTTTCTACTGTAATCACACTCACACCCAAATTTTTTTGGCAAAGCTTCTTTTTAGAAGGTAACTTTTTCTCCTGCCTTTAGGTTGCCCTCTAAGATATCTTTTTTTAGACATTTATAAAGATGAATGTACATTGCATCTGACCCTATTTTTTTACAAATGAATATGTTAACATTTCTAAATTCTTCCACCTTTTGACTCTATAAAAAAATTTATTTTTTTGGCTATTTCAACAAGCTCAGTTTTTTTGATTATACTATGAATGATTTTTTTGATGTCTATTTAAAAAAAGGAGCTATTGTCATGGAAAACCGATACGAATTAAACAAACAACTTGCACAAATGTTGAAAGGTGGCGTGATTATGGATGTCACAACACCAGAGCAAGCTAAAAATTGCTGAAAGTGCAGGTGCCTGTGCAGTTATGGCGCTTGAACGAATCCCTGCTGACATCAGAGCAGCTGGTGGGGTCTCTAGAATGAGTGATCCAAAGATGATCAAAGAAATTCAAGCGAGCGTTTCTATTCCCTGTCATGGCAAAATGCCGTATTGGACATTTTGTGGAAGCACAAATTCTAGAAGCGATTGAAATTGATTATATTGATGAAAGTGAAGTCCTTTCTCCAGCAGACAATGTCTATCATATTGATAAAACTAAGTTCAAAGTGCCTTTTGTCTGTGGGGCAAAAGACCTTGGTGAAGCGCTCCGCCGTATCAATGAAGGTGCCAGCATGATTCGAACCAAAGGAGAACCAGGGACAGGAGATATCATCCAAGCCGTCCAACATATGCGCAAGATGAACCAAGAGATTGCTCGTATTTCTGCCCTTCGTGAAGATGAGTTATTTGATGTTGCCAAAAATCTTCAAGTCCCTTATGAACTTGTCTTATATGTCCACCAAAACAAAAAATTACCAGTTGTCAATTTTGCAGCCGGAGGCGTCGCAACACCAGCAGATGCAGCCCTTATGATGCAACTCGGTGCAGAAGGGGTCTTTGTCGGTTCTGGTATTTTCAAATCAGGCAATCCTGAAAAAAACGTGCTAAAAGCATCGTTCAAACCGTCACCAACTATACTGACAGCAAGCTCATTGCCAGCTTATCAGAGGATTTAGGCGAAGCTATGGTCGGCATCAATGAAGATGAAATCGAACTCCTTATGGCAGAACGAGGCAAATAAAATGAAAATAGGGGTTTTAGCACTTCAAGGTGCCTTTATTGAGCATAGACACAAACTCTCTAGCCTTGGTATTGACAGCATTGAATTGCGCCAAAAAGAAGATTTAAAAAAGAGCTTTGATGCCCTTATTTTACCTGGCGGTGAAAGCACCGTACAAGGTAAGCTCCTAAGAGATTTAGGCATGTTTCAGCCACTTCAAGCACAAATCCAAGAAGGTTTGCCTGTCCTAGCGACCTGTGCAGGTCTTATCTTGCTCGCTCAAAGCCTCTCTAATGATACACGTTTACACTTTGCGACCTTGCCTATCACAGTCAAACGTAATGCCTATGGCAAACAGCTTGGTAGTTTCTTTTACCTATGATGATTTCAAGCCTCTTGGACAAGTACCCATGACCTTTATTCGTGCCCCTTACATTGAAGCCATCTCTGAGGGGGTCGAAGTACACGCTATTGTCGATGATAATATCGTCGCTGTCGAATATAAAAACCAACTCGCCCTTTCCTTTCACCCTGAATTAAATGATGATATGCGTCTTTATCACTACTTTTTAGAAAAAATAAAAGGACACTAAGGTGTCCTTTTATTTTTTTGTCCCTAATAATACACTTACTAAAGAGTGGGCAAAGTTATCTTTTTTTCATTTTTTTCTATTTTTGAATTTTTGATATTTATTCCAAAAATATAGACTTGCGCCAAAAGCCTACAAACATAATACAAGCTGAAGGTATTAACAATAAATACGAAATACCAGAAAAAAAGCTGTATCAGAAAAAGACCTCACCAAAACCAACACTTTCAACCATTCGATTTGCCACTTGTGCAAAAAAACAACGACATAAAAAAACATCTACCAAAGAAAAAAAAGTGCCACTGCTAAAGAAACGGCAAAAAGTATAAAGTACTTATTTTGATACCACTTGGTGCTTGGAGATGTACTTGTAGCGTGAGGAAGGGCATTGAAACTGCCCTTTAATAAGTCATCTATAGTAATCCCCAAGCCATCACACAACTTAGCCAGATGCTCCAAGTCGGGCACTCTCTATCCTCTTCCCAGTCTAAAAGTTGTGCTAAAGCTATGCCAAGCTTTTGGGCAAGTGCTTCCCTAGATAAACCTCTTGCTTCCCGTACCTTTCTCAATTTCTCCCCTAAATCAGTCATGCTAAGCCTCCTTTTCAATGATTTCTTAGGATTTTTATCCTGTCTCACTATTATACCATCACCTCAGCCTAACATACTGACAATAGTGCTATTGATGACTTACAGCTGGTAGGCAAGGAAATAGAGTAGCCACAAATGGACGGGATAAAAGATGTAGAATAAATATTTTTTTGAAAAACGATTGCTTTTTATAAACCTTGCCATCATAAAAAAATAAATCACTGCCAAGACAAAGATACTCATCCACATCGTATTTTTCCAAAAAGACCGGTTCTACAAAAAGAGTATATCCCAACCTATCACTGCTTGAAAAAAACCGTAAAAAAAGAATCATCTAAATTAATTACTGACAATTTATCTCCAATCATTCTTAGTACCGGTGTATTAAAAAAACAAGCATATTCACCGAAATAAAAAGTAGTTAAATAGAGGGCTATCTTTTTGTAGTCTCGATAGCCATAATAAAAAAATCAAGCCCATTAAAACAAAAACAGCCTCCATCTACTGCACCTTCTGTCGCAAAAACGGTGTTAAGGAAACAAATCATATCATCATCTACACCAAGTAAAATAATGCTACTAATACTAATAATGTATGCTAAAAGCTGATAACCTATAAATAGCCATAAGCCCTTATTTTTTAGCCAATTATCTGTTTTTATATCTCTAATAAAACGATAAGAATAAAAGTCACAACAAAAACACGAATACTATTGCCTATAGGTAGCCACAAGACATCTGGTCTATTCTGTAGCAAAACGGAACTCCCCTGCATAATAATAGAAAAAATATAGAGCCTTAAAAAAATACCGCTTTTAAATTACTGGTGTGTTTTATTCCCTCCACTAAAGCAAAGACAAATAAGGGAATCGCCAATACCCCAATATAGTCAAAAAAATTTTTTTGGCGTGTTTGGAAAAATAAATGGATATGGTCTAAAAACCATAAAAAAACCATCGCCAGTACTTTTTAACTGAAAAAAATATTCATTCAAAGCCAGCCCCTTTTTTTAAAATAATTATTTTTTCATTGTAACCTATTGTTTTTTTACAAGTGTTATAATTATCATAGGTTAACCTTTCAAATATTTATAGATTAGAATCTCATATGGGGTATTATGTACTCGTGCAATTTTTAGGAGGAATGAATCATGAAAAAGAAAAATTATTTCACTATGCTTGCTTGTTTTTATGTTCACTACCAAATGCTAGCTTTGCTAATCAAACCGATAGTTCAGTCGGGGTTACAGAAAATCCATCTTACCTTATTGATGAATCCATTAATAATAAGGCATCTTACAATAATGAGATATCTTACAAACCATATGGTTTTTGATTATCCTAGTGCAGTCTATAATATAGGCAGAAGAGGAGCATACTCTTTTAGTGGTCAAATTGGTCAAAATCCACTTTATACCGATTATTTGTTTACCGGAAAAACAACTTATAGTGTTTATGCTTCATCTTTACATTCATCTTATGGTCTCTATATCATTGCCTATCAAAAACGATTTGGTCCTGATAAAAAATTAGGTTATGTAGATGCTAATAGTCCAGTCAGTTTTGCATTTAATACAGACAGTGCCTCAGATAAAGTCTATCTAAAATTCATTGCCCCTTGTCATTTTAGTGGACAAATTTCTTAAAACGATCATCTGAAAAAAGCGTTAGCGACTTTAGTCGCTAACGCTTTTTAGCTTATACCAGTATACTTATCTCTAGCTTAAACTTCATCAATGCTAGTTAATGATGGTAGGTTTTCCCCCAACTCAGAGATTGCCTTTTCTAAATAAGCTTTTGCTTTTTCTTCATCTTTAGCGACACCCCTACCTTCTTGATAACACAGTCCCAGATGATAGTACGCCAGAGGAATTTGGTGTTCACAAGCTTTTTCTAGCCATGTTATGGCTTCGCCATCATCAACCTCACAGCCAAAACCCTCTTGGTAACAAAGGGCAAGGCTGACCATGGCGTCATAGTTATTTCTTAGGGCTGCACTAAGGTAGGCCTCAAAGGCCTTAGTCTCATCACTTGCTACCCCATGACCAAAGGCATAGGCATCCCCTACCAGTTGCATAGCTCTAATATGACCGTTCTTGGCAGCCTGATTTTAAAAATTCAAAAAGCCTTTGTGTAATCTTGCTCGACGCCTTGACCATAATAATAACACACCCCCAAGTCATAGGCAGCGTGGTTATTGCCATTTTGGGCAGCCTGATGATACCAATAAATCCCTTTAGCAGTATCTTTCTCAAAGCCTCTTTTGCCATAAAGGTAGAGCAAGGCGACATTGTATTGGGCACGGGCGTAGCCTTGTTCAGCCGAAAGAAGTATTTTTTTGGATCGCTTCATCTGACATATTTTCAAATGTCCTTACAGTCTCCATTATCCCTCATCCCTCCTCTTGCTAAAAAGCTCTGATACTATCAGAGCTTTTTTTAATATTATTTTTGCTTGTTCAGTTGTTTTTAGTTTGAGTAGTTGCTTGCTCAGTGTTTTTCTGTCGTTGTTGTCGCTCCAGCTTGACTTGCTTCACCACTATTGGCTGCACCAGCTTGTGCTTGTGCTTCTTTAGCAGCCTTAGCTTGCGCTTCTGCTATCGCTTTTTTTGTGCTTTTTTTCTTCTAATTTTGCCGGATCATAGTCTTCCAAGAGGTATTCAATTTTAGCATTTTTATTTAAGGTATTGGTTAATTCAGAAATTTTTTTAATTGTAATTCATTATTGATTAAAAAAATTCTTCCAATTGCTTTTTGACTTCTTCATAACTTTGAGTACCAGCTGGCTTTTTGTCTTCTACTTTGATGACATGATAACCAAATTCTGTTTTAACAGGTGCTTGGCTAAAAGTCCCTACTTCCATAGAAAATGCAGCATTGGCAAAAGGTGCAACCATTCTTGACTTGTCAAAATAGCCCAAGTCACCACCATTGTTCTTATTGCTTTCATCAGTAGAATAGGTTTTTTTGCAAGTTCTGCAAAAGTCTTTACCTGCTTTTTAATTCTGCAATGACTTTATTGGCTTCTTCTTCTGTTTTTTTACCAAGATATGACTAGCTTTTTACTTGCTCATCTTGTTTAAATTCATCTGGATGAGAGTCATAGTAGCCTTTAGAGTCAATCTTAATGCTAGACTTGATGTTATCTTGAAGCTTGTTGAAAATGACTTGTTGTTTCAAAAGGGTTTGAGTATCTTTAGCGCTGATACCCTTATCTTCCATATCTTTATTGAAAGCTTCTTCTGAGCCAGCTTGAGCAACGAGTTCTTTTTTTCAAATTTGCCACTTCTTCGTCTGTGGCAGTGATGTTTCTTTTTGCAGCTTCTTGTAAAAAGCAAGGTCAAATCCACTGCACTTTTGATAATACCTGCACGATAGGTATCTGCCATTTCAGTACCTTCTTTGATACCATTAGCAACAAATACTTGTTTAATACGACTATCAAGATAGCCACTTTTTAAAACTTCATCATTAACTTTAATGGCATCCTTGCCACTTGACCAATCAGTACCACTACCACAACCTATTACTGTTGTCATCATAAATACGCTGAGTACCAATGCCATAATTTTTTTCTTCAAATTAATCGCTCCTTAATTTTTAAACTAAAAAGCATTATACAACTTTTTAATCATTCTTGACAATCATAGAAATAGCCTTGAGTTTCCCAGACAGTTCATCTAAATCACCTAGCTTTTTCACCAAGAGATAAAAGACCTGTTCCCCATTTCTTTCCACAAAACTACCCTCTAACTTGCCTTGAAGTAGGTAGTCCATCAAAGCTCTAACCTTTTTCATCGGAAAACTTTTCATGATAAAAAAATTCAAGTAATAACCCTTTTTCTCCCTTACTGAGGGCTTTGATAAAGGCTTCTTTGGCATAGATTTTCACTTTCATCACACTAAAGAGACGAAGGAGTTGACTCGGCAAGTCACCAAATCTATCTAAGGTATCATAATAAAGTGCCTTCAGCTCTTCTAGATTTGCTATCCCATAAATTTTTTTCGATATAAACTGAGTCTCAAAGCATTCTCCTTGATATAATCACTTGGAATATAGGCAGAAACTTGTAGATTCATTTCCACCTCATCACTGACCTTTTCAATGCCTTTTAATTGGTTAATGGTTTCTTCAAGCATGTACATATAAAGTTCAAAACCTACAGAAAGCATTTGTCCTGATTGCTCTTTACCCAAGATATTGCCAGAACCTCGGATTTTTAAATCTTTTAGAGCGATTTTATACCCAGAACCCAAGGCCGTATACTGCCTTAATGCCATCAGGCGCTTTTCTGAGACTTCAGTAAGATACCTGTTTTTAGCATAGGTAAGGTAAGCATAGGCGACTTGATGACTTCTCCCCACTCTCCCCCTTAGCTGGTAAAGTTGAGAGAGTCCTAGGGTATCTGCATACTCCACAATAAGGGTGTTAGCATTGGCGATGTCTATCCCTGTTTCAATAATCGTGGTTGAAAGTAGGACATCGATTTCTTTATTCATAAATGCCAACATGACCGTATCAATTTCTTTCTCGCTCATCCGACCGTGGGCAAGTCCAATTTTAACATCGAGTAGACTGTTTTGTAATTTTCCCAAAATATCATCCAAGGCATCAATCCTATTTCTAACATAAAAGACTTGCCCACCTCTTGCCACTTCTTTTTGAATGGCTTGGCTAATGGTTGATAAATCATGCTCAATGATGTAAGTCTGAATCGGATGACGATTTTTTGGTGGGGTCTCAATTAAGCTCACATCCCTAAGCCCTACCATGGACATGTGTAAGGTGCGTGGTATTGGTGTCGCTGAAAGGGTTAATATATCCACATCAGTCTTTAGTGCCTTGATTTTCTCCTTATGCTTAACACCAAAACGTTGCTCCTCATCAATAACCAGTAGGCCTAAATCTGAAAAACTGACCTTATCCGATAAGGCTTTTATGGGTTGCAATTAAAATATCTATCTTATGGTCTGCCAAATCTTGTAAAATACGCTTTTCATCTTTTTTGCTCGTAAAACGGCTAAATTCTTCTATTTTGACATCAAAGTCTGAAAAACGCTCAGTAAAGGTACGATAATGTTGTTGGCAAAGCACTGTTGTTGGCACTAAGATCAAGACTTGCTTGAGATTTAACACTGCTCTATAACTCGCTCTAATAGCAACTTCTGTTTTTGCCATAGCCGACATCACCACAAATTAGCCTATCCATTGGATAGGGTCTAGTCATATCAGCTAAGGTATCTTCGATTGCTTTGAGTTGATCTGGCGTCTCTACATAAGGAAATGAAGCAAAAAAACGCTCTTCTTCCTCTTTAAAGCCTAAAAAACTAATTCCCTCTTTCAGTTTACGCTCCGCAGAGGTCTTTAGGAGATGATGGGCAATATCCTCTATCGCACCTTTAACCTTTGCTTTTAGTCTTAACCCATTCTTTGGAATTAAGATTGGTGACCTTAGGCGCCTTGGTGTCATCCCCATGATATTTTTGAAGGTGTTTGACCTGAGCGATTGGTATCAAAAGGCGATCATTACCCTTATATTGAAGGACGAGATAATCATTTTTCGCTATCTTGTAAGGCAATATGCTCTACCCCTGCGTAAATCCCTATCCCATGATTTTTCATGGACAATATAATCGCCTAACTCCAAATCATCAAGGTTAAATTCGCCTTTATTTTTCCTTCTCCGTTTGGCGAGAACTTGTTTTTTTGTTTTAGAAAAAAAATCACTTCATAAGAAAGAAAAAAACCACATTCATATCTTGCCAATGGTAGTTTTAAGTTTAATGCCGAAGGCAAAAGGGCAATATGCCCTTTTGCAAAACTATCGCTATAGTTTAGTCCATTATCTTCTAAAAAAATGAATGAGATTTTTTTCTCTTCATCATCTTGATAGGTAAAAAAATAACTGCCTTTGTCTCTAACCATGTATTTAAATCTTTAACTAAAGCATTCCTATCGTCATGATAAGTGATTAAATCCTCTCCAATACTATAGACTTTTTTTCTCCAATATCTACAAATTCAGATTGCTTAGGCAAGTAAGAATAGGCCATGATAGTATATCTATTGATATCACGCTTAATCGTTTCTTTTTCTAGAAAAAGCCTACTTTGCGCTTCTAAAAATTGCCCCTCTCGTCTTAGGGTTTCTGTTTGAACCTTATCTTCATTGATTGCCTTATTTAAAGCAACATCAAAATTTGTAAGGTTTTCTATCATGATGACTGGAGGCTTTAAAAAATAATCCAAGAGGCTTTCTAAATGGTCATAAAAAAAAGGTAAAAAAAGATCTGCTTGATTTTTAAAACCAAGTTCATCGGAGAGAATTTTGTCAAAATAAGCCAAATCCACATTTTTTCCCGATGCTTTCAATCCCTTTATCGCAAGCTCAATAGCCTCTTTTGCCCTTAAAAAAATTTCATCACTTTGATCAATGCTCAACACCGGTGCCAAGGTAATGGCATCAATAGCAGATGAAGGCAGTCGCCTTTGCGTGCTCACCTCAAAATACGTTAAATCTTCAATTTCATCATCAAAGAAGTTTAGGCGTAAGGCCTTAGTTTCACCGATAGGAAAAAAATATCCAGCACTTCACCACGAAAAGGCAAATTCGCCCTCATTTTTCAACAATTTTTTTACTGCCCTCATAACCTAAACTTGAGAGCTGTCTCTGCAAATCTGCTCGGCTAGTTGTCTCACCTTTTTTTAAGGTCTAGGCACATTTTTTTAAAAAAATGCTTCTTTAGGTGCTAGATTTTTGATTTAGCCCTTGAAAACTCATCGTAACCACTTTAAGCTCACTTCTTAAAAGTTGTTTTAAAATCCCTTGCCTTATTTTTTTCAGTTTCAAGACTTTGGGACAAAAACCCCATAGGGTGTATAGGCTTTTTGAGGGAAAAAGCGTGCATCAATCCCTAATTCCTCTAAAAAATTCGCATAATCTTTGGCCCTCTTTTCACTCTCACAAACCAGTAAGATTGCTTTTTTCTGTTTTAATAAACTTTCTATAAAAAAAAGGCAAACTCAGCCGTTTCCCTGTTTCTGTCATCCCATAAAATTCAGTTTTTTTGTGCTTTATTCAAGCCCGTAAACTTTTTTTCCAATAAAGGTAGGAATTGGGGTGCCAAGCTATTCATATATCCTCCTTAATCCACTTCTCTTGCATCATTTTAATGCCAATATAAAAAGTAATCAGTGAAAACACTGATTACTTTTTTCTATTATACTGATTCATTACCTTGTCAATATCACTTTCTAACCATGATAAGAGTCCTTTATAAGCCTCTTCAAAGACTTCTTCTAAAACCTTTTGTTCTGATGATGAAAAATCACCTAAAACATGCTTTACGGCATCCGTTTTCTTTTGCCCAATCCCTATTTTTAAACGATCAAATTCTTGGGAATTTAAACTTGAAATAATGGACTTAATGCCATTATGTCCACCAGCACTTCCCTTTTTCTTAAAACGAATTTGTCCTAATTCTGTATCCATATCATCATAGACCACAATGAATTCTTCTATTTGATCATTATAGTAATCAAGCACCTGCCAGACGGCTTTACCACTCAAATTCATAAAGGTTTGTGGCTTAACCAGTAAGACTTTCTTACTTTGATAAAAAAACCTATACCGACCAGAGCTTCATGTGCTTTTTCGATCGCAATCCCTAGTGATTGTGCGACCTTGTCCAAAAAAACATAAAACCGACGTTATGTTTTTGTCTTTTTCATAGGCTTTACCTGGATTGCCTAATCCTATGATGACTTTCATTAAAACATCTCACTTACAGGAGCATTTTGATAAATTCTCATAATGGCTTCCCCGATAAGAGGCGCAACAGATAGGGCTTTGAGATTTAAAAGTTCCGTGTGTTTTTGTTGTGGAATGGTATTGGTGGTGACAACTTCTTTAATAGGAGAATTTTTGATACGCTCCACAGCCGGCCCAGATAAAATCGCATGGGTACAAGACACATAAATATCTTTGGCACCACGTTGAGCAAGGGCTGTTGCTGCATTGGTGATAGTACCAGCAGTATCAATAATATCATCTATCATAATCACTGTCTTGCCTTCTATCTCGCCAATGATGTTCATCACTTCAGAGACGTTAGGCATAGGTCTTCTTTTGTCAATAATGGCTAGAGGCGCCCCCATTTGTTCTGCCAAAATACGAGCACGTCTTACGCCACCAGTATCTGGGCTTACCACCACAACATCCTCTAGATTTTTTGCCTTATAATACTCTGCAATCAAGCCAGAAGCCACCAAATGATCAACAGGAATATCAAAAAAACCTTGGATTTGTTGTGCATGGAGATCTACAGTCAACACTCTTGTTGCACCAGCACTTTGAATAAGATTGGCAACAAGTTTAGCAGTGATAGGCTCTCTACCACGGGACTTTCTATCCTGTCTTGCATAGCCATAGTATGGTATCACTGCTGTAATACGAGCAGCTGAGGCACGTTTTAAGGCATCAATCATAATAAGCAATTCCATGATATTATCATTGACAGGTTCACAGGTTGGTTGTACGACAAAAACATCACAACCTCTAACACTTTCCTCAAAATTCACATTGATTTCACCATCACTAAACTTAGAAATACTCGCACGAGCTACATCAATACCTAAACTCTTAGCAATTGCCTCTGCTAATTCTCTATTCGCATTACCACTTACAATTTTTAGATGATTAATTCTTTTTTCTAATTCAAAGTTATACATAACAGTCCCCTTATCTTTTTTTCCAAGATTTCACTATCTTCAGTGGTGCTCTTGTTAGTGCCAACGTCCCTGAATCAACATCTTTAGTAATCGTTGATCCTGCACCAATGACTGCACCTTCTCTTATGGTAACTGGTGCAACCAAGTTTGTATTACTTCCAACAAATACATCATCTTCAATGACTGTCCTATGTTTTTTCAACCCATCATAGTTACATGTAATAGAACCACAGCCTATATTAATGCGCTCTCCTAACGTACTATCCCCTACATAAGATAAATGGGGAATCTTTGTGCCTTGTCCAACTGTGCTATTTTTAACCTCAACAAAGTCACCGATTTTAACATAATCTTTTAAGATGGTATTTGGTCTAAGATAGGCAAAAGGTCCAATATAACAACCATTGCCTACCTCACATGACCAAAGCACGGATGATTTGATGACAGAATCCTCGCCCACAATACTATCAGTAACCTTTGATCCAGACTCAATCACCGTACCTTTTTTAATCACTGTCTGTCCCAAAAGGCTGACGCCACCCTCAATTAAAACATCCTCTTCTATAGAAACTCCAGGCTCGATATAAACATAATTTGGATTGGTAAAACTCACACCATTTAACATATGTTTTTCTACAATTCGCCTTTGCATTAACTCAGTGGCAACAGAAAGTTGCAAACGATTATTGACCCCAAGACCTTCTCTATCATCCTCTAAAGTATATTCTCCAACACGATAGCCCGCTTCTACTGCCATCGCAAGTAAATCAGTAAGATAATATTCCCCTTGAGCATTATCGTTTTTTTAACCTCGGCAAATAGTCTTTTTAAAAAGCTCCCCTTAAAAACAGTACGTCCCTGTATTAATAAGGTTAATTTTACGCTCTTCTTCTGTAGCATCTTTTTTTCCTCCACTATGCCACAGACATTACCATCTTGAAGTAAAAATTCTACCATAACCATAAGGATTATCGACACGAGTTGTCAAAACCGTCATCACTTGACCTTGACTTTCATGACGATTAATCAAAGCTTCTAAACTTTCCTTGGTGAGTAATGGTGTATCGCCACAGGCGACCAAGACTGTATCAAATTCCTCTAGATCTTTTTAGGCTATTTGCCCCTAATGATACAGCATGACCCGTTCCCTCCTGCTTTTTCTTGATACACAAAAGAGAACCCCTCATCTAAAAGAGCCCCTTGGACACGCTCATGTTGATAACCAACAATAAGGGTTAAGTCGGAAATTCCAGCTGCTTTGATTGTATCAGAAACCCACAAAACCATTGATTTTTCCTAAAATTTCATGGAGTACTTTTAGGTTTTCTTGATTTCATCCTTGTCCCATGACCAGCGGCCAAAATAATCGCTGAACGCTTCATCTCATCTCTCCTAATCATCACACTTTAGTACTCTATCATCCAAATCCTCTGCTACTAGTGTGGTGGTCAATAAAAATATGTGGATAATCTTTTTGTAAAACTTTAAACCAATACATCGCCTCTTCTGACGTTTTTAAACAAACTAAACACAGTTGGACCACTGCCACTCATCAAGACATGACGTATACCTCGGTTTAAAAGATCACGTTTTGTTAACTCAACCTTAGGATACAATGAAAAGGTAGTAGTTTCAAGGTCATTAGAAAGATTTGCTAAAAATATAATCTATGTTTTTTTCTTCCATAGCCTTTTTTTAAAGGCTAGATAATCCCCTTGAACTTTTTTTCGATAGCTCAAATTGTTGATAAATCTTGGCTGTTGATACGCCAAAATTCGCCTTAATAACAAGAACATAAAGTTTCTTAGGACTAGGAAGAGGGGTAATTTTTTTCTCCACGACCATAAGCTAGGGCAGTTGGCCCCATGATACAAAAAGGCACATCTGACCCTAGCTTTTTCTCCTAGTGTACATAAGTCTTCAGTTGTTATCTTTTTGATTAAATAATTCACGCATACCTAGTAAAACAGCTGCAGCATCACTGCTACCACCTGCCATACCTGCAGAAACAGGGATGTTTTTTTGAATTGTGATGCTCACTTGAGGCATCTGATAATATTCCTGCATCAACTCAGCAGCCTTCATGGCAAGATTGTTACGATTATTTGGTACAAATTCATGATTAGAAAAAATACGATTACGCCTTGCCGAAGAAATATGGATATTATCCCATAGACGAAGCATTTGCATGACCATCCATACCTCATGATAGCCATCATCTCGTTTACCTAAAACTTCTAGTCTTAAATTAATCTTGCTATACGCTCTTACATTAACGCCCATCATTCACACCCTATAATACCCGAGATAAAAATGCTCTCGTACGTTCTTCTTTTGGAGAGGTAAAAATAGCCTCTGGTGACCCTTCTTCTACTATCGTACCCTCGTCCATAAAGATGACTCTATCTGCCATCTCTCTTGCAAAACCCATCTCATGAGTCACCACCACCATCGTCATCCCTTCTGTTGCTAGCCCCTTCATAACTTGTAAAACATCATCCACTAGCTCTGGATCTAGGGCACTGGTTGGCTCATCAAAAAGCATAATTTCAGGATTCATTGCCAAAGCACGAGCAATAGCAACACGTTGCTGTTGTCCACCAGATAAAGCACTTGGCCAAGCATCCTTTCTATCTTCTAAACCTACTTTTTTTAAAAAGCTTGAGTGCTTTTTTTCTGTTGCTATTGCCTTATCTTCTTTTAAGACTTGAACTGGTGCCTCAATAATATTATCGAGAACATGTTTATGTGGAAAAAAAGATTAAAACGTTGGAATACCATACCTATTCTCGTACGAATTTTAATCAGTACAGGATCATTTTCTTTTGTTTTTGACGTCAAGGTGACCTCTCCTAGTACCTTTACTTCCCCTTGATTTGGTAATTCCAAGCCATTTAATAAGCGAAGTAAGGTACTTTTTACCTGAACCACTTGGCCCAATAATAACAACAACTTCACCTTTATTAACACTCAAATTAATATTTTTTTAAGACAACCTTATGACCAAAGGATTTTTGTCACACCCTGTACTTGAATCATTTTCCTCTCGCCCCCAACTTTCTTTCCAAAGCACCAAATATGAGTGTCAAAACAGTGGTAATAAACAAATAAAATGCCCCAACAGTGATAAATGCTTCAAAGGGTTTAAAAGCATTTGTAGCGACTGTTTGTGCAACTCTTAACATCTCAGCCAAGGTAATCGTTGATGCTAAGGCTGTATCTTTCACAAGGTTAATGTATTCATTGCTCATTGGTGGTAATAATCTAAGATAAGTTTGAGGAATAATAATACGTCTTAAAGCTTGAGCACGAGTCATACCCAAAGACAAGGCTGCTTCCATCTGACCCTTATCAATAGAAAGAATGGCAGCACGTACAATCTCTGCGATATAGCCCCCACCACAAAGACTAATCCCTACAATGGCAGCTGTTTTGGCTTCCAAATTAATGGCAAAAGCAGCAGACACCCCAAAATAAATGATGAATAATTGCACAATAAGAGGAATACCACGAAATACCCAAGTATACAATTGTCCAAAGATACGTAAAACGCTAATATGACTAATTTTCATCAAAGCAATGATAAACCCAATAATCGTTCCAAAAATGATACTTAAAATGGCGATTTCAATGGTAATGACACTAGCAGAAAGAAGCTTAGGAAATAGTCTTTCTATCACAAATTGCCAATCCCAACCTACTAAAAAATGCATCTTATTCCTCCATATTTAAACAACACTATCACCTAGCTTTCACTAGGGTGATAGTACTATTCTATTTATTTCTTTTTTTCAATACGTGCTTTGGCATCAGCAACTAAAGGTTCTGTAATATCCATAGAAAGCCACTTCATAGAAATTTCTTTCATCGTCCCATCAACAAGCATGTCATCAATGGTTTCTTGAATTTTGTTTTGTAAATCCCCATCGCTCTTTCTAATAGCAATCCCCATCATGTTCTTCATGCCATATTTCCCATCATCAGTCACATCAGATAGATTAAAGGCGACTTGATACTTACCAGTATCTAAAAAGCGTTTTGCACTAAAGCTATCAATTGCCAAAGCATCCACTCTACCATTTTCTAAGTCCAAGTCAACATCTGGATAGGATTTATAGAGTTTAAGATTTTTGCCATCTTCAAAGCCAAGATTTTGTAATTCAGTAGCTGCAGTCCCACCAAGTTGGGTACCTAAAACTTTAGCCTTGTAATCATCAATGGTTTTTAACTTATCCAAATCAGGATAATCTTTTTTAACAATGATGACTTGATCACTTAAGCCATAAGGGACAAAGTTGACAGCATCAATTCTATCATCTTCCATGTTCATCCCTGAAATAATCATATCAATTCTTTTGGTCACCAAAGAAGAAACAATAGAATCCCAATCTTGTGGTTGGAAATCAAATTCTAATCCAAGACGTTTACCAAGTTCTTTACCCATATCAACGTCAAAACCAATCAATTCATTGGTTTTAGGATCACGGTAACCCATTGGAGGATAAGCTTCATCAAGACCTACAACAACCTTACCTGCTTTTTTGACCGCATCAAAAGAGCCGTCCCCACTGGTTGTTGCTTCCCAAGGATTTGCATCTGTCTTAGTAGCCGTATTGGTATCTGCTGTTTGTCCTGCCTTATCGCCACCACAACCAACTACAGATAAACTCATGAGCGCTATTAAAGAAAATACCATTAATTTTTTAAATTTCATCTTAACTATCCCCTTACCAGTTTTTTTACTATAATACTTTAGCACGCTAAAGAAGTCAAGTGTTTCTTGAAAACTTTTCAAAAAATACCTATCTCCTGTCCTAGAATGTGCTAAAATAAAGCAAACTCAACTATTTGACAAAGGATATATAGCATGCTTACCTTAGATTTATTTAAAACTTTTACAACCTTAGATATCGAAACCACAGGGCTAGAGAAAGATGCCCGTATTATAGAGATTGGACTCGCCCATTATGAAAATGGTCGCTGTGTTGGTACTTGGCAAACACTAATTAACCCAAGTATGACAATCTCTTATGATATTAGCCTCTTAACTGGTATTACCAATGAGATGGTACAAGACGCTCCAATCTGGGATGATATTGTCTCAGACTTTTTGCAAGAGATAGAAGGCAAAACCCTTATTGCACACAATATTAGTTTTGATAAATCCCACCTTGAATATCATTTAGGCTTTGAGCTCAAAAATCAATATTTGGATACCTATGACCTCGCTAAGCTATTTTTACCCTGTAAGTCAAGTTATACATTACAGGCTTTGGCGCAATTTCTAGGGGTATCTGACTTAAACCATCACCGTGCCTTAAATGATGCCTTGGTTTGTGGAGAAGTCTACCTCAAGATCCTTGAACACGCCATTAAGATTTCTCCCTACGCTTTACTAGAAGTCGCTAATATGCTCACACCTCTTGATCCCTACTTGGCAGATTTTTGTCATACGATAGAAACGGAATCAGCGATAAGTGATGCGCCTATTTTTGAGCTTCCCAAAAAAGAAGAAAACCTCTACCAAGATACACCTGCACTCACTTTTAAAAATGCACCTGACTTTTTTTTGAAAGATGGTCTACTGAGCCAAAACATGCCCCAATTTGAATATCGTTTGGAACAGCTGGAAATGTTAAAAACCATTCAAAAGGCATTCACTGAACATAAACACGCCATTATCGAAGCGGGAACGGGAACAGGAAAATCCTTTAGTTATCTGGTGGCAGGCTTACTTTATGCTTATGAGCATGATGAAAAGGTCATTGTTTCCACAAACACCATGACCCTACAAGAGCAACTCTATCATAAAGACTTGCCTTTTTTAAAAAAGGTTTTAGGCTATCCCTTTTCAGTTACCATCAGTAAAGGTCGAAATAATTACCTTTGTCTCAGACGCTTTGAAGCGCTTAAAAAAGACACTTCTCTATCTAAAGATGAGCTTCTCTTTATTGCTAGCTTAGTCATTTGGGAAGAACGAACAACCTTTGGTGATAAAGAAGAACTCAATCTCAATAACCTAGAAACACAATTTTGGCATAAGGTCTCTTCTACAACAGAAACCTGTTTTTAATAAGTCTTGCCCAAATTTTTACTGCCTGTTATTATTTTAACAATCGTCGTAGTGCTCAAGAGAGCCAGCTCATCATTGTCAATCATTCCCTTTTTGCTCCAACATGTTAAAACAGATCACAACCTCTTGCCTAAAGCAAGCGCACTCATTATTGATGAAGCCCATCACTTAGAAGATGAAGCCATCAAACAATTTACCACTACCATTGATTTCAATAAGCTAAAGCGTCAAGTATTTACCCTAACAAGAAAAAGAGGCTTAACCGATAGACTCTCAAAAAGACTTGAGCTCTCCATTGCTGATCATGATGAAAAAGAAGAAATTTTGGAACAAATCCATCATTTAAATGAAGTCGGTGAGCCCATTGGTGAGCTGAGTCAAGAAATTATCTCTTTGGCCAATCAAACCACCATCTTGGCAACGACAGGAGAGTATCGCCTCAATCAAAAACAACGCCGAAGCCAATGGTGGCAAGATTTGCAAGCAAAGATTAGTGTCTATACTAGCTACCTTCTCACCCTCTCCAAAAAGCTCACCTACCTGCTTACGCTCATTGAATCCAATAGCGATTATGAAACGATTTATCGAGAAGGCGCTTTTACGCTGAGCCTCTTAGAAGAAGGACTTCAAGCTTTAGAAACCTTCCTTAATGGGGATAATGATAATATGGTCTATTGGCTCAATGCACAAAATAATAACTGGGGTGGAAATTTTCTTTGTTGTATGGCCTATATTGATATTTCTAAACTCATGAAAGCCTCTCTTTTTGACTTTTATCCCTCTGTTATTTTAACTTCAGCCACTTTAGCCACTTCCAATGGCTTGGACTATACGGCTCAAAACTACCTACTGGAAAAAGAGGATTATCTCAGTTACATCTGTACTTCGCCATTTGATTATCATGCCCAATCCCTTATTGCCATCTTAAATCACAGACCAGATTACAGTAAGGTCAATGACTTAACCTATGGCAAGCATATTGCAGAAGACTTAGAAGTCATCATCCCAGCGATTAATGGTGGTATTTTAATCCTCTTTACCTCTTATGCTATGATGAATAGGGTTGCCTTAATGCTCAAAGAAAGCCATAACCTAAAAAATTACCATATTTTATGTCATGGTCAGGATGGAAATCGAAATAGCATCATTGAAACCATGAAAAAAAATCTCAATACCATTGTCTTGGGTACTTCCAGCTTCTGGGAAGGGGTTGATATTTCAGGGGATTATTTAAAAGCAGTCATTATCACTAAACTCCCCTTTTCCCCACCTACTATGCCAATTGAAAGTGCCAGAGCAGAACACTTGGAAAAAAATGGAAAATCTGCCTTTACCTATCTCAGCTTACCGAAAGCTGTCCTTCGTTTCAGACAAGGTGTCGGGCGTCTCATTCGCTCTAAAAAAATGATAAAGGGGTTATCATTATCTTAGATAATCGTATCGTCAGAAAAAATTATGGTAAGAGTTTTTTAAATGTCTTGCCAGAACAAACAAAAATCAAAGGTGATAGCACTGATATCGCCTTTAAGATAGCCTCTTGGCTAAATAAACCGCAATGAAATGGAGTGCAAAACGATGTTAGAAAGTGTACTATTTGACTTAGACGGTACCCTAATCAATACCAATGACCATATTATCAATGCCCTCTTGCAAGCCATGCAAAGAGAAAGCCAAGTGAAAGTAACCAGAGAAGATATCGCCAGTACTTTTGGTATTCCCTTAGAAAAAGCCATCCAAGGCTTTGATAAAAAAAATTGGGTCAATATTTTAAACGCTTATCATGAATTTGCCAACCTCAAGGGCTATGATGATGTCAGTTTATTTAACAATGCTTTGACGATTCTTTCTCATCTCAAAGAAAAAAACATCAAAACAGCCATTGTCACCTCTAGACGTAGGAATAATGCCATCAGTTATTTGAAACATTTTGAAATGGACAATCTTTTTGATGTTGTCATCGGCCCCGAAGACTGTCAAAATCACAAACCTCATCCCGAACCCATCCTTTTGGCCTTAAAGCAGCTAGATAGTGCGCCAAGCAAAAGTTGTATGGTAGGCGATAGCCCCTTTGACATTATGGCTGCCAATGAGGCAAAGGTTATCAGTATAGGCGTATCCTATACGGCTATTGACTTTAGTTTGCTCAAAAAAGCCAAACCTCAAAAAATTATCGACGATCTTATCGAGCTTAAAAACTTCATCTAAAAATCAAATAAAAAAAGTACTTTGAGATCTTCTCAAAGTACTTTTTTTGTATCTTACATACCCAAATAGCCTCTAGGTTGCGTATGTTGTCCATTGACACGAACTTCAAAGTGAAGGTGTGGACCGGTACTTGCTCCAGTGGTACCAATTGCCCCAATTTGTTCCCCTGCTTTGACAACAGAGCCAAAAGGTTTGGTAAAGGCACTCATGTGAGCGTATACCGTACTTAAACCATTACCATGATCAATAACCACATAGTTACCATAACTCCAATGGTATTCTTGAAGAATAATTCTACCATCACCGGCTGCTAAGACCGGTGCCCCCATGCTAGCACCTAAGTCAATACCCATGTGGAAAGATTGTCCACCAGAGAATGGATCCCCACGCCAACCATATTCTGAAGTGACACCATAATAGCTAGGTACTGGGAAGGTCAAAACACCATTTGCCGGAACATAGGCACCATCATAACCAGCACCACCACTACCAGTGCTTCCACTGCCTTGGTTGGCAGCAGCTGCTGCAGCGGCCGCTGCGGCTGCTTGTTGCGCTTGAATCGCTTGAATTTGTGCCCCAATCTCATTAGAAGCTTGTTCCATGGATTGGATATTCTTTTGAATTTCTTTTTCTTGTGATGTGAGTTCTGTGACTAAAGCTTGTTTATTTTCGCCAAGTTGAGCCAATTCATTTTTACGATTTTCTTTCGCTTGACGATTGCTTTCTAAAGTCTTTTTTTAACATTGGCAACTTGTGTTTGTTGATCTTGCAAGTTCGCCTTTTTGTTCTTTTGACTTCTTTCATCAAATTTTCATCACTGTCATTGATGTATTGAATGTATTGATAACGTGTTAGGAAATCATTGAAATCTTCTGCACCAAAAAGGACATCTAAATACTTAACATCACCCTCTTTGTAAACTTCTACAAGGCGCTTATTGTATTCCGTTATCTTTCTTTCTAGTTTTGCTTGAGATTCTTTGATTTTATCTTCTAAAACGACAATCTCTTTTTTTCTTTTTGCTGAAATATCATTTGTCAATTTATTGATGGTTTGTTTCGTTGAGGCAATATTTTTGATTGATTGCTTTCAAATCATCTAAGGTTTTAATTTTTTTATCAGAAGTCGCCTCTAATTTTTTTTCTTGTTGCTTTCAATAGACGAATTAATATCACTTTGCTTATTTTTTTAATTCAGAAATACTCTGAGCTGCAAAAAGCGGATTTGTACCAAAAAAAGTAAGGCTAGCAAAAAGCGCAGATGCGGTCAATTTTTTTACGTTTTTTTCTCATACCCACTATCCTTCCTCTAAATTACTGCCATACAAGGATACTCCATTTCCAAACCCTTTGGCAAGCTATCTGCCAAGCTCTCACTATTTTGTCATTTTTTTATCAAATTAGCCAAAAGCTGACTTGCACCAAAAACGGTCAATTTCCAGTCCTTTATATTTTTAACACATCTTCCTTTGTTCGTATACCGCCAGAGACCTTGATTTTTAAATCTCTTTGGCCAATAAACTGACGAATCTGCTTTGTTTTTTCTAAAGGATCTTCTTTGAAATTAAACCCTGTTGACGTTTTGATGTAATCTATACCATAAAAGATTAAGCTTTCACAAAGTCTTTGTAATTCTTTACTTTCTAGCGCTCCTGTTTCCACAATAACTTTAAGGATTTTTCCTTCTGTGCAAGCTCTCATCATTTTTAGCGCTTCTTCACATTTATCCCAAGCCCCATTTTTAATATGGGTCAAATCCATCACCATATCAAGTTCATCGACGCCATCCCTAATAGCAAGCTTGGCCTCATAAGCCTTGACTTCCAAAAAGATTATAACCATTAGGAAAAACCCTATTACTGTTGCAAGATTTAATAGAGGATATTTTTCTCTACAAAACTTGATGTAATTTGGTGAAATACAGACACTGGCTGTCTTATACTGAAGTGCTTCTGTACAAAGCGTGTCAATCATCGCTTCCGTAGCAACAGGCGAAAGATTGGTATGATCAATCTTTCTGATAATTTCTTCTAACATTATTTTTCCTCTATCGCCTTGATGATGAGGTCATTGACCATGCTTGGATTCGCTTTTACCTTTGGTTTCTTTCATCATTTGACCCACTAAGAAACCAAGAGCTTTCGCCTTACCATTTTTATAGTCCTCTACAGATTGAGGATTGGCATCGACAATTCTTTGAACAATCGGATAAAGGTCATCAGTATTTGAAATTTGCACCAAGCCTTTTTTCCTCAACAATAGCCTTTGGCATTTTTCCACTTTCAAAGGCATCCAAAAAGACCTCTTTAGCAATCTTGGAGCTAATAACCTTGGTATTAATCAGCTCAATTAGCTCTGCCAGTTGCTTCGGTGCAAAGTCGGCTTCTGATAAGCTCTTGCCTTCAAGATTTAATTTTGCCAAAATATCGCCAAGTAGCCAGTTGACAATCGCCTTGTAATCTGTACATAACGCTTTGCTTGCTAGATAAAAATCAGATAAAGCCTTATCACTAGTGATAATCTTCGCTTCGACTTCACCTATCCCATCTTCTAACATATCTTGATACCTTGCTTGTGGTAAACGTGGAAGGGTCGCTTTTAAATCGTCAATATAAGCTTGTGTTAGTACCACTGGTGGCAAATCCGGTTCTGGGAAATAACGATACTCATCTGCCTCTTCCTTGCTACGTAAAGAAAAAAAGTCATCCCCTTGGCATCATCCCATGTTCTTGTTTCTAACTTAACCTTTTTGCCTTCATCAAGTAAATCTGATTGTCTATCAATTTCATGTTCAATAGCCTTTTCCACAGCCTTGAAAGAATTGAGGTTTTTGATCTCTGCTCTGGTCCCAAAAGCTTCTGTGCCTTTTTTTCTCTAAGAGAAATATTCACGTCACAACGTAAAGACCCCTCTTCCATCTTCGCATCTGAAACCCCTGTATAAGCAATAATTGCCTTGAGTGCTTCTAAATAGGCCTTCGCTTCTTTAGCACTACGCATATCTGGTTCAGAGACGATTTCTATTAGTGGCACCCCAGCTCTATTATAATCTGCATAAGAGCCAGAAGAGCTTGTAATCGAATCCCCTTGATGCACGAGTTTACCAGCATCTTCTTCCATATGAATTCTTGTTAAGCCAATATCTTTTTTAACCCCATCAACTTCTATGGTGATATGACCATGTTCTGCAATCGGCAAATCAAACTGTGAGATTTGATAGGCCTTAGTCAAATCTGGATAGAAATAATTTTTTCTATCAAATTTACTAAAATGCGCTATTGTACAGTTAGTTGCCAAACCCGCCTTAATGGCAAAATCTAAAACATTTTTATTGAGTACTGGCATGGTACCAGGCAAACCTAAGCACACTGGACAAACATGGGTATTTGGTGCGCCACCAAAGGCAGTGGTACAATTACAAAATATTTTCGTCGCTGTCTTTAACTCAACATGAACTTCTAACCCTATTACCGCTTCATAGTGCATTAATTTTCTTCCCCCTTTAAAACTTGATTTAAAAATTCTGCCACTTGTAATAATTTCGCTTCACTAAAGGCCGGACCAATGAGTTGTAGGCCTATTGGTTTACCTGCCTTATCCTTGCCACAAGGAATAGAAAGCGCAGGCAAACCAGCTAAATTACTGGTGACTGTGCAAATATCTTGTTTGTATAATTCAGCCGCACTAAATTCTTTGCCACTTTCAAAGGCTGTAGAAACTGTTGTTGGAGTCAATAGTAAATCAAACTGCTTAAAAGCCTTTTTCAAAAATCTTCTTGAATCAGTCTTCTGACTTTCAAAGCTTTAAGATAAAAAGCATCATAATAACCGGCACTTAATGCATAAGTCCCTAACATAATGCGTCTTTTAACTTCATCCCCAAAGCCTTCATGACGTGTCTTTTGGAACATTTCTATCATATTATCCGCATTTTCTCTAAAGCCATAACGCACCCCATCATATCTGGCAAGATTGGAGCTTGCTTCTGCGGTGGCAATGAAATAATAAGTTGGTACCGCATACTTGGTATTTTCTAAATGACATTCCTCTACACTGACCCCTGCTTGAGTCAAGAGACTAACGACTTTTTGAAGACTGTCTTTAATTTCTCCTTGAATCTCATCCCCCATGTATTCCTTTGGTAGACCAAGTTTTAACCCTGATACCGTCTGATCAAGTAAGGCACTATAGTCTTCTTTGTCACGCTTAATTGATGTCGCATCTTTAACATCCCCACCACCAATAACATTCAGCACAAGGGCTAAGTCTTTTGGTGTTTTTTTGCTAAAATTCCAATTTGATCCAAAGAAGAAGCAAAGGCAATCAAGCCAAAGCGTGAGACGACACCATAAGTTGGTTTTTAAACCATAAATACCACAAAAAGCTGCAGGCTGGCGAACAGAACCCCCTGTATCACTCCCTAAAGAGACTGGTGCCATGTTAGCTGCCACACTGGCAGCAGAACCACCACTTGAACCCCCAGGTGTTGATGAAGGTGCAGCCGGATTTTCTACCTTACCAAAGTAAGAAGTCTCATTGGTAGAGCCCATAGCAAATTCATCCATGTTCGCCTTTGCCAAAATAATAGCATCTTCTGCTTTTTAACTTTTTCAATAACAGTAGCATCATAAATCGGAACATAGTTTTCAAGGATTTTTTTGAAGCACAGGTTGTAGCGATATTTTTTTGGTTGAAATATTATCTTTAATAATAATAGGAATCCCTGCTAAGGCACCAACAGCTTCCCCTTTAGCAAGTTTATCCTCTAATTCCTTTTGCCTTTTTGTCTTGCGCCATCATAGTTTTTTTGGCTAATACGGCGTTAACCTTACCATTACTCGCCCTCAATTACTTCAATATAGGCTTCCAAAACTTCACTGACACTTAATTTTTTTGCTTAAAATGCCTTCTCTTAAGTCATAAATTGATTTTTTTCTACTATACTCATTATTTTTCTCCTAGACAATTTTTGGCACGCTGAACATATTATCGTACTCTTCTGGTGCATTTGCTAAAACCCTTTTCCACAGGTAGGCTTGCTTTGACTTCATCTTCTCTAAATACATTTTTCTAAGTTTAGGACATGGTTCAGAGGGGCGACACCATCTGTATTGATTTCTTTTAGCAAATCCATCATTTCCATAATTTTGGAAAGCTCCTGAAGTTGTCTTTCAATTTCCTCTTCACTAAGGGAAATGCGGCTTAAATGGGCTATTTTTTTAATATCTTCTCTCTCTAACATACTTCCTCCTATTGTAATAATGCCAAAAAGTTTCTTCATCTAAAAATAGTAATATTTAAACTGACTGCCTTATCATATTTTTGAACCACTTGCCTCTCCAGCTACCACATAATCAGTTTTTTTTGAGCTCACACTACCAACCACACTACCACCATGCTGCTCAATTAAGGCCTTGGTCTCATCTCTTGTGAGACTCTCTAACTTCCCTGTTAAAACAAATTTTTTGCCCTCAAGTTTGTTTGTCATGGTTAGCGCACTCGTCTCAAACTGAAAGCCAGAGGCAACCATGCGTCTGACTTCTTGCAAATGCTCAGGTTTAGCAAAATAGGCAACCAAGCTACTTGCTGTCTTTGGGCCAATATCTTTTAAGTTTAGTAAGTCTTCTTCTGTTGCTTGAAAAAAATCGCCTCTAGCTTGCCAAAACGTCGTGCAATCACCTTACTCATGTTTTGCCCCACAAAAGGAATCCCCAAAGCAAATAAAAATCGCTCTAAACTCGTCTCTTTAGAGAGCCTAATCGCCTCTAGCAATTTAGTAATCGACTTTTCGCCAAAACCCTCAAGCCCTGCCAAAGATTCAGGTGTCAAATAAAATAAATCAGAAGTCTTTGTGATGATCTTTTTTTCATAAAGCTTGTCTATGATTTTATCCCCTAAGCCATCGATATTGAGGGCATTTTTACTTGCCAAATGCACCATTTTAGCTTTTATCTGGGCTGGACAAGCCTGGCTATTGGGACAATAAATGGCAACATTTTCTTCTGATTGTAAAAGAGGGGTTTGACACTCTGGGCAAACTGTTGGAAAAACAAAAGGTGCTTCCCTAAGATTGTCATCGGCAACATTGACCACTTCAACCACCTCAGGAATAATCTCCCCTGCCTTTTGTACCAAAACCTCATCATTTAAGCGAATATCTTTTTCTAAGATAAAATCCTGATTGTGTAGGGTCGCACGACTGACGGTTGTACCTGCGAGTTGTACCGGTTCTAGATTAGCTACTGGCGTCAAAACACCAGTCCGACCCACTTGCATGGTAATGGCTTTAATCCTTGTTTTTCTTTTTTCTGCTGGGAATTTATAAGCAATCGCCCATCTTGGTACCTTTGTCTTCACGCCCAATTCTTTATGGTAAGCAAGCTCATTAATCTTAATAACCATACCATCAATATCATAGTCTAGGCTCTCTCTTTTCGTTTCCCAGTCTTGGCAAATCTGATATGCCTCTAAAATGTCTTTGGCAAAAAATGAAGGTACAACCTTAAAGCCATAATCCTTTAAAGCTTCTAGCGCCTCACCTTGACTTTGCCATGTTTCTTGATGTGCTAACACCGTATAGACCATCAGGGAAAGCTTTCTTTCTTTGACAATCTTAGGATCGAGTTGCCTTAAAGAACCTGAGGCAGCATTTCTTGGGTTGGCAAAGATAGGCTCATCATTTAACTTACGTTTGTCGTTAATCGCTTTTAAATGTATGTCTATCTAAATAGACTTTCGCCACGCAAAGCCAAGTCTTTTTGCTTTAGGTATTGAACGCTTTAAGTCATCTATCATCAAAAGATTAGCTGTCACATCTTCACCATCGACACCATTACCTCTTGTGGCACCCTGCTTAAACTTACCCTTTTTCATAATAGAGTCCTATCGATAAGCCATCAATTTTAAACTCGACACTGTAAGTAAAGGGTTTATCTTCTAAGAGTGTTTTTACCTGTTTATCAAAATACTCTAAATCCGCTAAGTCAAAGGCATTTTCTAAGCTCAAAAGTGCCTGTGGATGATGAAAAGTTGAAAATCCACTGAGTACTTCGCCAACAATTTTTGCCGTTGGCGACTCACTTGATCTAAACTCAGGATATGCTTCTTCCAATTTTAACAAGCGGTGATAGAGCTCATCATAGTATTGATCACTCACTTCCACTTGATCAAGGTTGTAGTACAAATTTGCATGATAAGCTAATTCCTTGCGTAAGCGCGCTATCTCTTCTTGAATTGCTTCAATCTCTTCTATGATTGCCACCTCCTTTATTAACCTGTTTAAACAATATTCTAACGTGATTAACTGCCAGCGTCAATCGTCACGCTTAGCCAACTGAGTACTTTATGCCATATAAAGACTCTCCTTGCGAAGTATTGAACTATTGATAAAAATAAACTATGATGTATGAGACATGAAATTAAGGAGGTCGTAATTTTTGTTAGAATTTATTAAAGTTCTGCTCATCGGTATTATTGAAGGGATCACCGAATGGCTCCCTATCTCTAGCACTGGACATATGATTTTTAGCAGAAGAATTTTTAAAGCTAGATGTCACCAAAGAATTTTTGGGATATGTTTTTTTAGTCGTTATCCAACTAGGCGCAATCTTGGCAGTTGTTTTTTTCTCTATTTTGAAAAACTCAATCCTTTTCTCCCCTAAAAAAAGCAAAAAAAGAAAAAAAGGACGTACTTGGCAAATCTGGTTTAAAGTTTTTGTTGCCTGCCTACCTGCTGCTGTGATCGGCTTGCTCTTAGATGACTGGCTAAACAAACATTTTTACAACTATGTTGTCGTTGCTATCACCTTAATCATCTATGGGATTGCCTTTATTGCCATTGAAAATAAAAAAATGTCAATCACGTGCCCTCAAATTCAAGATTTTTTTCGAAATTATCCTATAAAACAGCATTAGCAATTGGTCTTTTTCAAGTTTTGGCACTAGTTCCAGGGACATCCCGCTCAGGTGCTACCATCATAGGGGGACTTTTACTTGGTACTTCTAGACACATTGCAGCGGAGTTTTTCATTTTTTTCTCAGTATTCCTGTTATGCTTGGTGCCAGCATCTTAAAGCTTTCACACTTTGGCTCATTTGGTTCATGGTACGAATTTTCTATTCTTATTTTTGGTATGGTCGTTGCCTTTATCGTTTCTATCTTAGCCATCAAGTTTTTTTAATCGGTTTTATTCAAAATAATAATTTTAAAGTTTTTCGGTTACTATCGTATCATCTTAGGTATTATTGTTCTTGGTTATTTCTTCTTTATTGCACCTTAGGAGCTAACTATGACTATTTATGAAGAGGCAAAACAACTCTTGCCAGAACTAATCAAACACAGACGTTATTTACATGAAAATGCAGAATTTGGCTTTGATTTACCGATGACAACAAGCTATGTCAAAGAAGTACTAGAAAGCTATGACCTTAAACCTTATGAACCTTGTAAAGGTGCTATTGCTGTAGATATTGCACCTGGAAAAGAAACTTTCCTCTTGCGTGCTGACTTAGATGCTCTACCTATAGAGGAAAAAAATCATCTCACGTTTAAAAGCAAGACCCCTTACTCCCATAACTGTGGTCATGATTTACATACAACCATGTTATTGGGCGCTGCCAAACTCTTAAAAACACATGAAAAAGAGCTTGAAAGTGGTGTGCGTCTCATCTTTCAACCAGATGAAGAGGGGGTTCGTGGGGCAGATGAACTCATCAACTCTGGTTTTATTACCCCAGATATCAAAGCTGCCCTAGCCCTACATGTCTCACCTGTCATGACTAGTGGCAATCTCTTTTATCGTCAGGGTGCAATGTATGCCTCATCTGATGTTTTTAGAATAGAAATCGAGGGTAATGGGGGGCATGGCGCTGCCCCTCATGAGACCATCGACCCTATCAATGTGGCAATCCAAATCTATCAAACCATTCAAGCCCTTATTTCTAGAGAATGTCCGCCTCGTGAAATGGTTGCGCTTTCCATCTGTACCATTAATGCTGGAAAGACTTTCAATGTTATCCCTAATACAGCTGTCATGACAGGTACCATGCGTACCTACAACGAAACCCTACGTCATGATTTTTTTGTAATCGTTTGAAACAAATTATTCCTTTAATTGGGCTGATGTGGAAAGCCAAGGCGGATATTACCTTTACCACCTCTGCCCCTTCAGTCTATTGTGATGAAAAGCTGACCGATCAACTCTTAGATATTTATAAGACCCACCTCCCAAAAGATAGGGTACAAGAACAGGCAGAACCTTTCTCATGGTCAGAGGACTTTGGTGCCTTTGGTAAATTGATTCCTATTGCAATGCTCACTGTCGGTACCCAAGTCAGTGGAAGCCTCGCCCCTATCCATGATCCGGCTGTACTTTTTGATGAAAATGCTATGCCTATAGGCTCTGCTTCCCTTGCCTTGGCTGCGATGTATTACAAACATACCTTATAAGATGTAATTGCTACTGGTTTTGCTTTTATGACCAAAGGAGAAAATCATGGAAATTAAAATAGCAAGTTTAGAAGATTTTGATATTGCCTTTGACTATATTGAAAAACTTTGGACCTACAATACCTATGACAAAGAAGTCATCCGAAAGGTCTATCAAACCATCCTCAGTGATGAAAACAGCTTTGCTTTTTTTGTCCTTGAAGGGGAGCGTTACTGTGGTTTTTGCCATGGCGCCTACTTCAATACCTTTTGGCTTTCTGGCTTGACCTGCTATGTCTCTAGTCTCATCACCAATGAAGAAGTACGTGGTCAAGGCTATGGCGTTTTCTTGATGGATCATGCCAAAGCCCTTGCCAAAGAAAGAGGATGCAAGGCGATTGTCTTAGATTCTGGTTTGTCTCGTGAACAAGCACACCGTTTTTTTATGAGCGTTATGGCTTTGAAAAAAAGTTGTTATGGTTTTTGACTACTATTTGGACTAGACTTGTCAGATAAAAAGCACGCATACAAACAATCGTATGCGTGCTTTTTTATGCTTATCTTAAATTGTAAAAGCCTTGTTTGCCTTTATAGAGGGCACGGTTACCAAGTTCTTCTTCAATACGCAAGAGTTGGTTATATTTTGCCACTCTATCCGTACGAGAAGGGGCACCTGTTTTAATCTGTCCAGCATTCACTGCCACAGCAATGTCTGCGATGGTCACATCTTCTGTTTCTCCAGAACGGTGAGAAATCACAGCCGTATAGCCAGCTTCTTTGGCAAGTTCAATCGCTTCTAGGGTTTCGGTAAGGGTACCGATTTGATTGACCTTAATCAAGATGCTATTAGCGATATGATTATCAATACCACGTCCTAGGCGCTTGGTATTGGTCACAAAGAGGTCATCCCCTACTAGTTGAACCTTTTCGCCAATACGTTCGGTCATTGATTTCCAGCCAGCCCAGTCTTCTTCATCCAAGCCATCTTCGATAGAAATAATAGGATATTTCTTAATCATTGCTTCATAGAAGTCAATCATTTCTTCTGTTGTTTTTTCAACACCTTCACCAGTCAAGTGATACTTGCCATCTTTGTAAAGCTCACTTGAGGCGACATCAATCGCAATGTAAACATCTTCACCAGCGGTATAACCTGCTTTTTTTCTATCGCTTCCACAATGACCAAGAAAGCTTCTTCATTGGATTTTTAAGTTTGGTGCAAAGCCACCTTCATCACCAACTGCAGTGCTGTAACCTTTGTCTTTTAGGACAGCTTTTTAAAGCGTGGAAAACTTCTGTGCCTACTTTTAACGCTTCTTTGAAAGTAGGGGCGCCAAGAGGCATAATCATAAATTCCTGAATATCAACAGTATTGTCAGCATGCTTACCACCATTTAGGATATTCATCATTGGTGCTGGCAAGACTTTGGCATTGGTGCCACCAATATAACGATAAAGTGACATGTTGCTTGCCTTAGCTGCTGCCTTAGCACAAGCTAAAGAAACCCCTAAGATAGCATTGGCACCAAGGTTTGCCTTGTTTTCTGTGCCATCTAAATGAATTAAAAATTGGTCTATCTCTACTTGCATTCTCACATCTTTGCCAACAAGTTGTGGGGCAATGATGGTATTGACATGGTTGACCGCCTTAGTTACCCCTTTACCAAGGTATCTCTTTTTGTCCCCATCACGAAGCTCTACAGCTTCAAATTGACCTGTAGAAGCACCTGATGGCACAATCGCACGTCCTAAAATCCCATTTATAAGACAAACATCTACTTCAACAGTAGGATTGCCTCTTGAGTCCAATACTTCTCGTGCCTTTATTGCTTTAATTTCAAACATCGCTTTATCTCCTTGCGTTTAATTTAATAATGATTTGCCTGTCATTTCAACAGGTTGCTCTAGTTGTAATAATGCTAGTATCGTCGGCGCCACATCACAAAGGGCACCATCGGATAATTGTTTGATTTTTTTCAGATACCCCAACAAGATAAACGGGATTAGAAGTGTGAGAGGTAAAAGGTCTCCCCTCTTCATCTGCCATTTTTTTCACAATTGCCATGATCTGCACAAATGAGTAGACTTCGCTTGTCCAAATCAAGGTGTGCATAAATTCTGCCAATGGCTTCATCAACGGCTTGCATGGCTGCTTTTTGCTGCTCTCAAGCTTTCCTGTATGCCCAACCATATCTGGATTGGCAAAATTCACCAAGATAAAATCATAATCTTCTTCCATCGCTTCGATGACACTATCTGCCACTTCTTGAGCGCTCATCTCCGGCTTAAGGTCATAAGTCGCTACCTTAGGTGAAGGAATGAGTTTTCTATCTTCTTGATCATGAGGGGCTTCCACTCCACCATTGAAAAAAAGAAAGTAACATGGGCATATTTTTTTCTGTTTCGGCAATACGCATTTGACGCTTGCCCAAACTTGAAAGATAGGCACCAAGGGTATTGTCCAAGTGCTGTGGCGGATAAGCGATATCAAGGTGCTTTTCTAGCCCAGCTTCATAGGCTGTCAAAGTCACCATAGAAAGATTCTCTAGCTTTTTATTGCGCTCAAAGCCATCAAAATCCGGTAAGATGATTGCCTTGGTCAATTCTCTCGCCCCTATCTGCTCTAAAAATTAAAGAAGACAAGACCGTCATTATCGCCAATACCTTGATAGTCTCCTACTATTCTTGGCTCAACAAATTCATCGGTAACCTCCTTGGCGTAACTTGCTTGAAGTCCCTCTAAAGCGTCGTGGTACTTTTCTCCTTTGGCAGAACAAATCGCTTCATAAGCCAAGCTGACCCTCTCCCAACGGTTGTCCCTATCCATCGCATAGTATCGACCCGATAAGGTTGCCACTTGACCAACATCAAGGTCTTTTAGATAGGCTTCCAGTCTCTGTAGATAAATTTCAGCAGATTTTGGTGAAACATCTCTGCCATCCAAAAAAAGGCATGAATATAGACTTTGGTTAAGCCAAAATCCTTTGCCAGCTTCAAAAGGGCAAAAAGATGATTTTCATGAGAATGTACCCCACCATCAGACACAAGCCCCATCAAATGCAAGGCGCTGTTTTTTTCTTTGACTTTCTTAAAAAGCTCGGCAAATGCCTCATTTTGGTAAAAGCTACCATCTGCTATCGCCCTTTGAATGCGTAATAACTCTTGATACACAACCCTACCCGCACCTAAATTGAGATGACCTACTTCAGAATTGCCTTGTTGCCCTTCGGGAAGCCCAACAGCTTCCCCAGAACAAGCCAACTGACAATGCGGGTAGTGTGCTAAAAGATAATCTAGATGAGTCGTGCTTGCTTGAGTAAAAGCATTAACCTTGCTATCCGGTGCGATACCCCAGCCATCAAGTATGACCAGTAAAGCTTTCTCACTCACTTTTGATGCCTCCCCAAATTAGTTGCTTAAAGGATTCGACTTCAAGACTTGCACCACCAACTAAGACGCCATCAATGTTGTTTTTTGCCAAAAAGCCTGGAAGTACATCAGGCTTGACACTACCACCATAGAGTAGATAAGCTTTTTGCGCCACCTCATCACCATAGAGGCGTACAAGATAACTACGGATAAAGGCAAGCATTTCCTCAGCATCATCACCAGAAGCCGTCAGCCCTGTGCCAATTGCCCAAATTGGTTCGTAAGCGATGAGAAGCTCGCTTGGCAAGTCTTTCTTTTCAATCTGACCAAAGACTGCATTTAATTGTGCCTCACAATAGTTAAAGGCTTCTCTATTTTGTCTGACTTCTGCACTTTCTCCAATGCAAAGCACAGGTTTAAAGCCATGTTTAGCAGCATATTGATATTTTTTTCAAGATGAGCGCATCTGTCTCACCCATGATTTCACGACGTTCAGAATGTCCTACCAAAGCATAAGAGACCCCATATTCTTTTACCATACCAAGAGAGATTTCACCTGTGTAGGCACCACTATCTTCGGGATAGAAGTTTTGTACCCCAAGCTTAATCTTACTGTCGCCTAAGATACGATAAAGACTTGATAGTCCTGTAAATGGTGCACAAATCCCTGCCAAAAACATTATCACTATACTCAAAATCCAATAATTCTGCAGCAAATTTAATCACTTCTTTATTGGTTTTGTTCATCTTCCAGTTGGCAAGAATAAAAGGTTTTTTTCTCCCCTTTACTTTCTTCTCTTTCGGCAATGATTGCCAAACCTGGCAGAATTTTTGCCCTCCATAAATTTCAAGGATGCACCACCACCAGTAGAAATATGGCTAATCTTATCTGCTACTCCAGCCTTAAAGACTGCGGCAATAGAATCCCCACCACCGATAACCGTATGACCTTTATTTTCAGCTACAGCATGGGCAATGGCATTTGTCCCACCTGCAAAAGCATCTATTTCAAAAACACCCATTGGCCCATTCCAAACAATGGTTTTGGCATTTTCAATGGTTTTAATGTATTCTGCCCTTGTCTTGCTCCCAATATCCAGCGCCATATCACCTTCTTCTAGGCTGTCAATATTGCACTCTCTTGCAGTATCAGGAAAGTCTAAGCCTTTTTGCCACAATAAAGTCTTGTGGTAAGAGCAACTTTACATTGTTTTTCTCGCTTCTTTTAAAATTTCCTTGGCTTCTTCAATCTTGGTGAACTCTACCAAAGATGCACGCATGAGGTAGCCTTGCGCTGCAAGGAATGTATTGGCCATGCCACCACCAATAATCACAGCATCTGCCTTGCTCATCATGTTGCGAATGACGCCGATCTTATCAGAAATCTTCGCCCCACCAATAATAGAAACAAAAGGACGCTCCGGACGAAGCACCGCACCTCCTAGGGCAGAAATCTCTTTTTTTCACCAATAAGCCGGCAACTGTTGGCAAGTAATGCCCCACCCCTTCAGTAGAGCAATGGGCTCTATGGGCTGTCCCAAAGGCATCTGTCACAAACAAGTCTGCATAGCTTGCCAGTGTCTTGGCAAATTCGATATCATTGGCTTCTTCTTGAGGGTAAAAACGTACATTTTCAAGAAGAATAATATCACCATTTGCCATGTGTGCGATTGCATCCTCAACTTGCTCCCCAATCGTATCATCCAATTTGAGTACTGGCTTATTGATGAGTTCACTAAGATGCTTTGCCACATTGGTCAGTCTAAGGCTATCCACTTTTTGACCCTTTGGTCTGCCCATATGACTGATTAAAATAATCTTAGCACCCTCACTGATGAGGTACTCCAGTGTCGGTATGGTCGCACGCATACGCTCATCATTTGTAATTTCTCCAGTCGCTTTATCAAAAGGCACATTGTAATCGACCCTTACTAAGACACGTCTTCCTCTAACATTAACATCAGATACAGTTTTTTTACCCACGATAGGCCTCCTTGAGTTGACGATTTTTATACACTCGTGCTAATAATACAACAAATCAGAAGACTTTTCAATTTATGGAAGAATTTTACCCAAAAAACTTGTTGCCCTTGGTACAGGTTGGCGAAGTTAGGTTAAACATAAAAAACCACGAGACGCAAACTCGTGGTTTTTTTGTGTCATCATGCCTATTCAAAACCTTTAAAGGGCCTAGAAAATTGATTATTACTCATAGTCTGTCAAAACTAGTCCTAAAGCGCTGTCCTCTCTAGGGAAAGGATTCCTTCCAGTATGGTTCGATTTGAATTAGAGCCTATATCATGTCGAAAAACTTGACACAATTATTTACATTCCAGTATGGTTCGATTTGAATCAAGGGACTAGATAGAGATCTAATAGAAAAAAAGATTTACATTCCAGAATGGTTCGATTTGAATTTTACAATACTCAGCACTAGGTAGTGGTGGAACAGAAATTTACATTCCAGTATGGTTCGATTTGAATCCGTTACCTATTATATCTAAGTTTGACAAGGCTTTCAGGCCTACAAATTGTCGACCTCTGATTTAGACTGCTCTGACCTTTAAAAATTAACCACTTTAAAGTTATCACACTGCCTTCTCTACCTATCTATTAAGGGTTTTGTCGACCCCCTATGTTTCGAGTCTATCACAGGTCGACAAAAAAATAAATACGCTTTTTATCGTCTTTCCAAAAGTATTTTTTCTTGTCCATCTCGCCAGTACCCCTACAACTCCCCATCGATGATTTGCTGTAGGTATGACCCTATATTTTCTAGAAATGCCTTAAAGTCAGCAATGTCTCTCAATGCTTCATGCTCCAGGTCATAATATGCGATTTGCTTTGTTTTAGGATGCCAAAGGATAAGGAGATCACTATAGTCACTCATTGATTTTGACAAGCGGAGAAGTTTTTGTCTGCCTATTTTCATCGGGATGGTGTCCATGAGTGAGAAGAATTCAATACATTCAATATCACAGTCTTCCAGCTCAAAATCAAGCTTATCCCCTTGCAAAAAGGCAAGCATCTCCTTTGGTAGCTTAAAGGGCTTTAATTCATCCAGTTTATTTTGTAGGCTATGGTACTCTTTGGGCTCTAGGGCTTTAAAGTATTCTGCCATTTCCACATTGCCTAGTTCCAAGGCGATACCATAAGGTCTCATGCCATCTTTTTCCGTCAAGGTCACATCAGCCCCATGCGCCACAAGGTATTGACACATTTTTAGGTCAACGTACCTGGCTGCTACGCATAGTGGCGTTGGCTTAAAGGGATAGACGCTATCAGGGCGATTATAGTTGATATCTACACCATTTTGAATAAAGAAATCCAAAATAGCATAATTTCTTAGTGTAATCGCACCTCGAAAGGCTTGACCACCATATTTTTCCACTCGATGACCCAACTGGTGAATCAATGGCAAGTTTTCATAGCGTTTCCCATAGATGGCTTGTTCAAAGGCATCTGTTTTTGACGTGATTGACACCATTGACATCAGCACCCTGTTCGACAAGATACCTTATGATAGGGTTCACTGCAGTATCTGACAGCGAGTAAAAAAACTCGGATTTTTCTTTGACATTGAGGTTGACACCATGTGCCACTAGCCACTTTATCGATTCAAAAGCTTCCATAGTCAAGGCACAGTCTAGAGGAGACAGTCTGGTGTATTCGTCAAGCTCTATTGCTTTTTCAATCTCCCACCCCTGTGTCAAATACTCCTCTAGTGCCAAAAGTATTGCCATCTATTAAGTCATGCACTATCTGAGGGAGTGTGTCAAAGCTACCAATATCTTTTTAATGTTATCATTTGCTTTCTTCCTTTTATCTTAATCATCTTTTTGAGTCTATCACAGATGACTCAAGAAACAAATGCCAAATTTGACACTAGCTTAAGCAAAGCATTTCAGACTTATTTGACATAAAAACCATCTGTTTTTAAACAAGTCTTCCTTATTTTTATTAATTTTTTTCTTGACTTTCCCATCATAAAATGCTAAATTTATCAGGTAATGGCGCAGTAGTTCAGTTGGTTAGAATGCCAGCCTGTCACGCTGGAGGTCGTGGGTTCGAGCCCCATCTGCGTCGTTTCACTTGCCGAAATGGCGGAATTGGCAGACGCACTGGACTCAAAAATCCAGCGAAGGCGACTTCGTGTGGGTTCGACTCCCACTTTCGGCATCAAGAGACTTTGAGATTTTTCTCAAAGTCTCTTTTTTCTAGTCTTACAATTGTAACCTACAAAAAGTAACAAATTTACTTTGAAAGTAAAAGTTATCTTAACATTACAACTTAATAATGTTAAGATGAGTAAACCCTTTAATTTATATTTTTGAAAGTAACGGAGGTATATTAATGAAAAAAATCACTTATTACTATCATTGCTTGTTCATTGATACTCTCTACGCCAATTGCACCTCTTCATTTGAATGTTAATTCAGCCTATGCGGCAGATACTGCTGATAGTGAAAAAAATGAAATACAGCGCATTGTCAAAGAGCTCAATTTGTCTGTGATTAATGCCTACTTTGCCAAATATATCCCTCTAGATCAAAAATATCTTTGCCACTAAGGCACTCTATGAGGACTTTAATGCAAAAAAATGAATACATCAGCTTACTCCAATATGGCAAAAAAAATTGAAAAAAATAACACAGGTTATGAAATTGTTCAAACTGATATCCAAGGCAATTATGCCCGTGTGATTTTTGAAGCGCAGTATCAATATCATCGTTGATGGTAAACAATCCAATGGTAAAAAAATACAGAAAGCTATCTTTTGAAAAAAGACAATGGTACTTGGAAAGTTGAAAACGTCTTTATCAACTGGACTGGTAGCCCGTCAGCATCTTACACCGCTTTTGAAACAACCAAAAAGCTAGATTCTTTCACTTATAATAAGCTACCTTTAAAGTCCACCACAAAGATTGACTTTAAAAATGAAGTTGCCCTATACAAAAAGAATCATCCTGATCTCAAAAAAGATCAGGACAAAAAAGAAGCCTCTGCCCCAAAGATAAAAGTCTATGTCAACGATAAGGAACTCAATTTCCTAACTCAAGCCCCTATCTTAGAAAATAACACTGTCCTTGTACCTTTGAGATACATCAGCGAAAGCCTTAAAGCTAAGGTTATTTGGAGTGCAAGTGATAAAACGATCACTGTAAAAAATGGCAAAGACACCTATATCTTTACGCTAGGTAAAACCGCCTATACCAAAAATCAAGAAACCCTCACCCTTCCTGTCTATCCACAACGTACAGATAATGGGACTACCATGGTACCGCTTAGAGTTATCGGGGAAATCTTTGGTAAGGTTACTTGGGACAATAAAACTAAAACGGTCAAGGTGACAACGACTACTCAAGCTGCAGAAAACACTAAACAAAGTCAGCAAAATAACAAAGCTAAGACGCTCAGTCAAGCCATCCAAGTAACGGATGGCGATGTCAAGCTCATTACCAATGCCCTTAATTGGGTCATCGAAAGCTCTATCAATAATGAATTCCAAACCCTTGATCAAGCTTTTACTTTGATAACCAATCAACCTATCAAAAAAATTCGATCAGGCGCTCAGGCTATACGCTAAACAAAACGAAGATAATCTCTTAAAAAAATATTCAGCTAAAAGCAACCGTTAAAAACACCAAAAACCCTTGCAGATCAAACCTTAGTCCTTTTTGGAGTACAAGGTCACTGCTACTAAGGCAAAAAAATGAGAAGGTTGCTTTTAAGTCCTCAAATGATTGGACTCTCTCTCGAAAAAACAGCTTTAGGTATCACCATCAAAGAATTTTACAGCTATGAAACCGATGATACCGAAACGATTAATCGTTTTATCAAAGATATCAATGCATAAAAAATAAGGCTTAGGATAAAACCTAAGCCTTATTTTTTTATGCACAAATTAATCTTGCCAGAACTTTGGCTGTTTTTTTATAGCTGGAATTGCTTGAGGGTTAAATACTGGCTCGACCCCTGCCTTGAGTTGACAGCGATAATCATTGTAAATCTCAACAGCGATATTACCAATAAGAAGTAAGACCACTAAGTTGACAATTGCCATAATCCCCATAAAGATGTCTCCAGTATCCCAAACAACTGAGAAATCGCCTACGCAACCTAAAAATACTACAAAACATACCAACGCTCTAAAAATATTAAGGACTGTTTTGTTTCCACCCAAAAAGCCAATATTAGATTCACCATAAAAATAATTGCCAATAATAGAAGAAAAAGCAAAAAAGAAAACACAGAGTGATAAGAAAGGTACACCCCAGTTACCTACTTCATGTACGAGCGCTTGTTGGGTAATTTCCAAACCCTTGCCCCCCGCTTCGCCATAAAAATCTTCCCCACCTAAAAGGATAATAAAGGCCGTTGCAGTACAGACAAGCCAGGTATCGACATAGACGCCCAAAGCTTGAACAAAGCCTTGTTTTGCTGGATGACTGGTATCAGCTGCCGCCGCTGCATTTGGCACAGAACCCATACCTGCTTCATTTGAGAAAAGACCACGCTTAACCCCTTGAAGAATGGTGATCCCAATACCTGCACTTGCAATTTCTTGAATACCAAAAGCATTTAAGAAAATGAGTTTAAACATTTCAGGGACAAAGTCAAGATTGGTAACAACCACAAAGATAGCAACACCAAGATACATCAAAGCCATGATTGGTACAATAGCACTTGTAATATCAGCAACACGCTTAGCACCGCCAAAGATAATCACGCCTGTTGCTAAAGCAAGTGCAATCCCCACTACCCAAATTGGTAAGCCTAAAGACGTTGAACCGGCTTTAGCAAGGGTATTGGCTTGAATGGCATTAAAGGCAAAGCCATAGGTCACAGAAATAACGATAGCAAAAAAGGCTGCCAATTTTTTTGCCCCAAGTACATGTAAGATATAATAAGCAGGACCACCTCTAAAGCTCCCATCCTCATTTTGCACCTTATACACTTGAGCTAAGGTAGATTCTATAAAAGCTGTTGCCGAACCCAAGAAAGCCAAGAGCCACATCCAAAATACTGCCCCAGGACCACCGAGTTGAATCGCCACTGCAACCCCTACAATATTGCCTGTTCCAATACGTGAGGCTGCTGAAACACAAAATGCCTTGAAAGAAGAGATGCTCTTACCCTCTTTTTCATCCTTAGATTGATTAGACTCTCTTAAAAGTGAAATCATGTGTGGAATATTAAGTAACTGTCCCAATCTAAGGCGAATGGTAAAATAAACCCCCACAAAACTTAAAAGTCCTACTAAAATGTAGGTGTAAAGATAGCCACTGACTGTATCAATCAATGTTTTAATAATGTCTCCCATAGATACACTCCCCGCTTCGATTTTTTTGCAAGTAACATTATACTACACTACTTTAATACTGTATATAACGAGGAATAATTTTTTTGATAGAACACAAAAAAATAAAACCCTAAAATAAAAAAAGCCTAGAAAACATATTGTTTTCTAGGCTTTTGAATAAGCTTAAATGATAATTAACGTTTAGAGAATTGTGGTGCACGACGTGCTGATTTAAGACCGTACTTTGCAAAACCGTAACGGAGATTTCAGCTTATTTACGGGCTTTTTTTGAACTTCACCCTTCAAGTTTGCCAGTGGTTAACCAGAGATTTTTGGCAAGATTTTTCACCCGAATTTTTTTCTTATTTAAGGCCTGATTGATAACCCCTGAAATTTCTTCTGGTTTATTATACTTGACCTTAGCATAGATATCCATCGTTGTTTTTGCTGTTCTCATGGCCAACAAGATACTGCACTGTCTTTGGATCAACTCCCAAATAAATTAAATTCGTGATATAGGTGTGTCTTAGCACATGAAGTGTGACTACGAAATCAATCGTGCAACAATAGAAGGTCTATTCTTCCTTGCCTGACCTAATTCGTTCTTCACAGTGAATTTGATGCTCTTTCCATTCACGTATTTATAATAGGAATGTTCACCCACTGTTCTCGTCTTTACATACTTCCACATTCTCTGAAACTGACCATAGTTGAGCGGCTTCCCCTTGGAATCAGCAATTACAAAATCAGAAATAGATTCCCCCTTCTGCTCTCTCAAACATTCCACCAGCTTCTTTGGAATCGGAATATCTCTCTTTGCGACCGATGTCTTCAAGATTGTACTGATATCAGCTCTATTGTGATCATTTCTCTATGCTCTTCTAACCGAAATATACGGTGTAGGTGCATCAAGGAATACACAATCCCATTGCAAAGCCAATATTTCCTCTCTACGGAGTACCTTTACCTCTTCATTGGTAAGTGCTTCTTTTTCTTTTTTAGATTTTCCTCCCTTTCCGTTGATCTTTGTGGCTGGATTATAGTCAAGCAGCTCATTCCTCTCAGCCGTATAGAACACACTTTTGATCAACATATTAACAAGATTATACACAGATGCAGATTTCTTCGATGCTGGAATCAATGCCAACTGAATATCATCCGAAGTCACATCTGAGAGATACATGTCTCCTAATGGCTTGACTATGTAATTCTCCATTGTATTTCTATACCCTTTTAATGTTCCTGCAGATACCTTTGCGGATCTCATCTCCAGCCATTTCATACAATAATCTTCTACAGTAGGATTTGCTCTTCGAAACAATTCTTCTTCAATTTCTTTCCTTACCATCTGCTCTGGTCTGTTGTGTTTCACCTTCGCATAGATATCCATAGTAATCTTACTCTTCTCATGTCCCGCCAGATACTGTACCATCTTTGGATCTATTGATGCATGAATCAAATTTGTAATATACGTATGGCGTAGCATATGCGGTGTCACCTTAAAGTCCAGTGAATATACCACTTTCCCATTGTGGGCAGCTTTCTCTCCTAGTTTTGGATAAATTGTATGTTTGACACGTTTCCTATTTTCATAACGGTAGTAGAAACATTCACCTGCTGTTCTGGTTTTCACAAAAGTCCATAAGCGTTTGTATTGCGAATAAGACATTGGATCACCATCACGATTATAAGAACCACATAGTCTGAGGTTGACGTTGCCTTTATTTCCTTCAGGCACTCTAAAAGTCTGTCCGGCAAGGGAATATTTCTTCTTGCCGCTTTTTGTTTTTCAATTCATCTGAAATTACCGGACGATTATTTTCTGTGTGCCACGCTCTTCGTACTGTTAGATACAGAGCTTCTGCATCCATAAATATGGAATCCCACTGCAATGCCAAGATTTCTTCTCGACGTAATCCCGCATACAAACCAAGCATTACGAATGGATAAGTAGGAACCCCTTGAACGCTTCGATCAACTTCTCTGCCTGCTCATCTGTGAGAGCCTCCTTATCCTTCTGTGGAACACCTCCCCCTCTGCCGACAAATAAATCGCCGGATCTTTACCAATAACCCTGCTATCCAGTGCAGCCCTGAAGATTTGCTTATAAAGAACAGTAATAGATTTATATACTGATGCCGACTTATCCGCCACAGATTTCATGGAAAGTTGAATATCGTCCGCCATAACATCTGCCATTCTCATATCACCAATGGAAGCAATAATGTGTCTTCTTACCTTAGATGTGTAATCAACCATTGTGGTATTACGAACATGTCCCGATTGCATCTTCAACCACTTCTCACAATACTCTTCAACCGACGGGGATTTTTCTACTGCATCGTGCAGAATCAATTTGTGCCAGCATATCCAGTTCTTTCTCGTACACTTCTTCACAGGTCGTTCCGTAAATAGATCTGTCTTTTTCCATTCTCGTCAGTAACATGGGTTTGATAGTAAGTTATTCCTTTAATTGTTACGGTTCCATATTCAGGAATTCTAATTCTTGCCATTATTTCCTACCTCCTTAATTACTCTGACAAGTTCTTTTTATCAAAGAACAGCAGAGAGCACCACGATGTCGATGTTCATCTTCGTTTCTGCCTTCCTGTGGTGCTTCAAGGTCTTAGTGGCAACGCCTTTTTTGTGTTCCTTATAACAAACTCTTGAAGAGCTCCTTCTGAAAAAAGAATCGTTCCATTCGCCGTTTCCTGATAATAGGAAATCGTTTCTGCTGCCTTTGCTCGATCTAATGTCGAAAGGCTGATTCCCAGCGCTTCAGCAGCTTCCTTTCGGGAATACAATTTATCCAATATTCATCATGTCCTTTCTAACCTCTACTTCTGAAATGTCTGCATCTTGACTCGTCTAGGTAATAGCCAAGCTGTACCTTAACCGCTTCATCAATGCCACCTATTTACCCGTGGCTTACTTTGCTAAGATAACGAAGTACGCATTTCTTGTCATATGTGCCAATCTGCTCTGCCAACACTATAGAAGGACGCTGTAGCCCCTTAGCCTTATGCAATGGATAATGCGTAGGCTGTCTGCATTTTTTCTCAAATTTCGATGTCAGTGGAGCAATGGTAATTGTCGGAGAAAATACATTTCCGATATCGTTTTGTAAAACCACAACAGGGCGAATACCACCTTGCTGCGATCCTATCGGTTTTCCAAGGTCTGCAAGGTAAATATCTCCCCTGTGATAAACCCATTCCTCTTTCATAATGAACGTCCTCCAATCCCATAACTGCTATAAAATTGTTATGGATAAAAACTGTAGGCGGCATGATACCACCCACAGTTTTTCTACTATATGGTTCCCCCAGCATTTGTCCTATACCCCGGAAGTCTGGGATTTCATCTCGGCGACAGGTTGCATCTCTGCTCCATTGGAATTTAACCACCCCTGTCTGCATTATGACTGGGCCGCGAATTACGGAAGTATCATTGTCCCTTCTTGTGCTCTCCGCAACATCAGCTGCATACTGATATTTCCTTAATTCTTTCTACAATATGTATCCGCTTAGGTCCCGATGGACATCATGGCGTATTACAGGCTCCCACAAAAAGTAATGTACCGAGTGAATGGTATTAAGTTTTCAAAGAGCTGCTGAAGAAGAATCTTTGTCCTTGCATGTACAAGTTTAGGAGAAAAGATCCTAAATTACAGTTCACCGGTAGTTTCCATAAGGTCGGCTTATAGTTGCCCGTCAACAAAAAAGAACCGCCATGCTAGGAATTTTCCCCTCGCACAACGGTTCTATCTTTTGCAACATCAATCAATGTCAATACATCGTAAAACTATTTGATGATTTCCATATCCTTATTTGCATGAAGAGGAACCCCAATTGTATGTGGTGCAAAGGCCGTAAGCTTATCTCCCAGTATACACTCAATGCTGGGAACTAAAACTTGTAATTGTGGTTCTTCCATCTTGATCAAATCGCTTTTTTTATGGACTTCTCAATAATTTGCGCATATCCCGGCTCTTCAAACAATATATCAAGTAGAATATAAATATTTCAATGGTTGATAGGCGAATCATAAATAAACTTAAAATATCTCTTTTCAATTTTTTTCCCTACTCTCTTTTGTTCCTCACAGGAAATAAAAAGGGAAAAATCTTAGCTGCTTCTTCGATATACCTATCCACATCCGTTCCAGGTCTAACAATAATATCAATATCCGTTGACAACCCTCATTGGATGCTCCAGTAACAGTATAAGACCGGTTCCACCCTTAAATACAAATGGCATTCCAGCCCTTGTAATCGCTTCAAGAAGACCAAACGCATACACGCAGCGTTCCGGCAAGAGTGGATCACGTCTGCTCTTTGACTGCAAGCTCCTGATATGTTCTTCCGTAAAATTATCTTTTGTCAGCATATTATAATCCCATCCTTAAATCAGTTTCGTTTATATGCAGCAACACCTTGTTCTTCTCATTTCTTCTCCTTGCATACCGGAACAGCTGACTCTCATCAATATAGAAATCCTAAAATGCCTGATGGAAAAATACTGTCATACTCTCCACTGTTGACACTGGATAGAAGAAGTTTATCTGCCACAAGATCAACCAGCATCTTTTCAAGCCTTGTTTCCCAGACAGCCCCTTTCCCCCTTCGGGGATTCAGAGACCAGTTTTTGAATAACGATCATATCATCCGACCAGTATTGATGAAATATTTCAACAGAAGGATTCAGTAGAATCTTACCAACATATTGATCCTTTAAGGAATCAAACACATAACTTCCCCATCCCGATTCCACAGAAACAAAGATCACATTATGCGCAATTTGGTGATTCACAAATTCATTTAATTGCACCAGTTCAAAAAAATACGAAAACTGTCTATATCCGACTCCGTCTTTTTCTGTTGTGATTTCACGCATCAGTTTCATTCCCTCTATCAACTGATGCTGATATGTCTGCTGTCTCTCAGGAAGAAATCAACTGCTGTGTTCAATTCTTCACTAATTTTACAGATCGCTTCATATGATGAACGTCTTTTTTTCCGCCTTCAATCGCTTGAATATGTTTTTTTCTTCCACTCCACAGGATAAAGCAAGAGAACTTTACCTTAGCACCGCTATGAATTCTTCCTTACTATCAGATTATTTTCTCATCAATTCTTTCTTAGTTAAATGATAAAAAATCATTGCATATATCAAACAAACAAAAATGAAAAATACAAACTCCAGCGGAGAAAAATCAACAAGTTTTCGACTTCTAAGAGCTATCATTGGAAGCGAATAAGGATAAATATATCCTATATTTTGATTAATAAAAAGAATGATAAATCCACCCATGGCACCAAGGCTTGAAATACCAACTGCCTGACCAAAGCTCCGCGTTTTAACACAAATATAATATTGTATGAAAATAAGCGGTATGGAAGCAACCATTGATATCAGTAGCCATCTTACATTCACGAAGACAGAATGATCTATTTGAATATGTGCCGTAGCCATACCGGATACATAAACAACAAATAACATTACCTGAACGGGAATTAGCAATGCAAATACTACAAAAAAACTTTCCTTTCAACATTCCATTAATAGAAATGTTATTTGCTTTCAACATGCTTAAGGTATTTCTTTCAAATTCCGGCATCATAATGATAGCTGTTAAAATAGCCACCATTGGTGCAAAAAAAGAACTTGGCTATAGTAAAAAGTCAATTGTCCCCATAGAACAAGCGACTGTGTTCCATCCTCCAATACCTCTCGATTAGCAAAAATATATGCCCAGACCAATAAAAACTTGAAATAGCAAGAAATATGAAAGTTATAAAAACTGCTTGTATTTTTACTGGCTTTTTTTCCATTCCGACTTTATATAGTGTAGCATCATATAAGAGAAATCTCCTTTCTTCGGATTACCATCCGAGCTATCATATAAATCAATAAACAGAATAAGATATAAATCAAAAAGACGAACTGGCAAATATTGATCCAGTGTGTACTCATATGAAAGCTGAGCATTATCAATAAGATGATACTTGTAAGGGGCAAGATAGGCATTTCCTGTTCCCGGCAACCAGAAACTTAAAATTGACTGGCTGCGTGATGCCATTACGGTTCCCAAAAAAACCAAACAAGAAGCCGATCGCTAATACAATTCCCTGTTTATTTAAAAGTAATGATAAAACAAGGAATATACAAATCAAAGAGAATACTGTCAGCACTTGACCCATCAAAAAGAGCAGAAGCAACATTACACTGGTATGTATACCATTTATAGAAGCATATACATATCGAAAAGTCGTTTCCATCACAAAAAGAACTATAGAAGTACTAACCATCAGCAGTATCTTGGATAAAAAAATATCCTGTAAATTTCAGTTCCATTTGATTGTTGTAACTTAAATGTCTGCCCCTCTTTCTCGTTACTGATAATCTTAGACGCAAATATGCTGACCATAATGGGCAATATAAGACAGTCTACCGTTTGATTGTTATAAAAAGCAGCAATATTATGCAAATTTGAATGCGACAATTCACTATTAATTACAAAAAGCTGCCAAAGGCTTGCAATGATCATTATGACGAATAACATCAAAAATGTGTGAGTACGGCGAATTTTAAGCAATTCAATTTTTATGTTTTGCAACATGGATCAGGCCTCCTTTATTAAATTCAAAAAGATCGTCTCCAGATTTTCTTTTTTTCTCTCTACACGATAAATTAAATTTCCTTGAAAAAAACTAACTCAGATATAAACAGAGCAAGTTCATCATCATTTTGATTTGCAATTTTCAATAAATGATCATTGATTTCTTTCAATGAAGTTTGTGGATGCCTTGAAATAATATCGTTTACTTCGTCGGTATTTAAGTTTCCTTCTATTTCAATCCATTCGTTTGCTTTTGATCTGGCTGATCTTACCCTCATAAACTAACTGACCATGACTGATTATTCCAACCCGATCAGCAATCTGCTCAATTTCCGAAAGAATATGGCTCGAAATGAGAATGCTGATACCGTATTCTTTCGACAATTTGATAATCAATTCTCTGATTTCATGAATGCCGGATGGATCAAGTCCATTTGTAGGTTCATCAAGTAGAAGAATCTGAGGTTTTTTTACGAGTGCAAAAAGCAAGTGCTAGACGCTGTTTCATGCCAAGAGAATAAGACTTAACAAGTTTTCTTTTTATTGTCTTTATTCCATAATCCAACAAGCCTTAATGTTTCCTGTATATTTGATTCATCAAATCCCAGCATTTTTTTGGAAGACAAGTAAGTTCTCGTATCCTGTTAAATTAGGATAGTAAGACGGCTCCTCTATCATAGATCCTATTTTTATTAAGATAAGTGAGGGCTATCTTTTTATTGGTTGACCCATTACCTCAATCTGTCCGGACGTTGGTGACATTAAAGACAGGATCATCTTCATTGTCGTTGACTTTCCAGCACCATTAGGGCCAAGAAATCCATAAATTTCACCCGTCTTGAGAGTTAATTCCTTAATATTGACATTAGTAACATCTCCAAACTTTTTTTGTAACATTGTGTAATTCAATCATATTTTTGCATTGTTCTCTCCTCCTGAATCATATGATAGCGCAATAAGATTAAATGGCGCTTGTGCCTACCTTATGGTTACATTAAGAAATGGTCAAAGACACCCTCTCATTTGTTTTATATGTTATAATGAGAACATCAAATTGTGTTGAGGATTAAGAATTATGTATAATAGTAATATTTTATTAGTGGATGATGAGCCAGAATTACTTGAGATGGTTTATCAGATTTTGAAACATGAAGGATATAAGTATATAGATCGAGCATCGAACTGTTATGAAGCCAAGTGTTTAATAAAGAACAACGTGTATCAGTTGATTTTACTTGATGTTACCTTACCAGATGGAAATGGTTTTGATTTATATTTTGATTTACTAAAACAAGATCAATTTGATACACCTGTTATTTTTTTGTCTGCGCGGGACGAAGATTCTGATCGCTTAAGAGGGCTTGGTTTAGGCGCAGATGACTATATAACAAAGCCCTTTTTGCCTATGGAACTATTGCTTCGAGTGAAAGCGGTTTTAAGGAGAATAAGCAGGAATGCCGAAAAAATGTCTACAATTCAATTAGGAGAAGTAGAGTTCTCTACAGATGCAGGGACAGTCACCAGACAGAATAGAGTGACTTCGCTAACAGCAAAAGAGTATATAATTTTTAAAAAAATTAGTAGAAAATCGCGGAAAAATAGTTTCTATTGATGTTCTGTGTGAAACTCTATGGCCGGATGGAAGTTATGGGTTGGAGAGCTCCTTAATTGTTCACATTCGTCATTTACGTGAAAAAAATTGAAGATGATCCCTCTAAACCTAAGTACATTATAACTGTTCGAGGTTTGGGATATCGGTTGGAGAAATAAATGAAAACAAAAAAGATTAATATTATTTTTGTACCTTGTCATATTCTTATTCTGTGCTATCGGATTAATTGCCATTAACTTGATCATCTTATACAGCCAGATAAAAGTCACTACATTTGATGAAGCAGAAATCATCAAAAATATCAAAAGAGAAGGGAACTACTATACGCTGTCAGAACAAACAGGAGAAATGTTGACGAAGAATAATAATTTTCTTATGCTCCTGAACGATGATGGAATAATAATTTTAAGTAAAAATTTACCTGAAGAATTAAATAAGCAATACTCATTAAAAGATGTTGCAGCCTTTACAAGATATTATCTGAAGGACTACCCTGTACAGACATATATTATAGATGAAGGACTCTTAATTATTGGAGAACCAAAAAAACACTGAATGGAAATATAATTTAGTCTATAAAATAGATACTATACAAAACTTATCTCGCATCCTGCCTTTAATTATTTTTTTATAAATGTTTTTAATTTTTGATTCTAATACCTTTATACATCCAAAAAGAGTTTTTGCGACGAAAGGAATCTGACCGAACAGAATGGATAGCAGGTGTTTCTCATGATATCAGGACACCATTAACACTTATCATGGGGCATGCAGATCAAATCAGAAAAGATCCGCAATCAGAAAAAAATCGGATTCAAGCAGAAATTATTGAAAAAAACAGGGAGAACGAATTAGAAACCTGGTTACGAATTTAAATGTATCCAGTAAGTTGGACTTTGGACTAGATCATTTTTGAAAACACGAGTTTTTAAGGTCGGTTCAAAAAAACAAGAAAAAAATTCTCATTGATATTATGAATAGGGAATTTGAGCAGAAATATAAATTTGATTTTTGAAATTGAAGAAGATGCTTCAAATATTATCCTTAAGGTAAATGAAAGTCTATTTCAAAGGGTTATAGAGAATATTATTAATAATTCCATCCATCATAATCCAAATGGTTGTAGTATTAAAATAAAGATCAGCAAATCAATTCACCGTTCACATAAGTTTACTATCGAATTTTCAGATGATGGTATTGGAGTGTCTGCAGAACAATTAAAAAAACTTAACACACCTGTTTTTAAAACAACTTAGAAAATGCTCAAGAACACGGAATAGGTCTTAGGATCGTTAAACAAATTGCTCGTTATTATAAGTGGAGCGTTCAATTTAGTACTTCAGAAACCGGTGGAATGAAGATTGTTATAGAAGCATAAAAAGCAAGTTTAAGAGAGACAGCTACTTTGCAAGCAGGGCATAGGTGCTACCTATGCCCTGCTTGTTTGGTGATTCCCCAATCCCCTTGGAGATCCATGTCTTTGACACTAGCTGCGCATCCGTTCCGGACGCTTTTATAAAGCAATTTCTTTTTATATGTATTGCAGGGATGGTATCCCTGCTTGGATTATCGGTTATGAATATCTATCTGTTTTTCCTCCACTTCTCTATCTCGCTTTTCATCATCCAAAATCATCTGAACAATCGCATCTGCCACCTGCCAGTCTTTTAATTCACGTTTAAGTTTCTTATATTCTGAATAGTTCCTTTTCTTTCGTTCCAGTATCTTCGAATACTCTGCAGACAACTCCTTCACTTTTTGGAATCGGAACATCTTTACCATAGATTTTTTTGAACTCATCGAATGCTTCCTTTGCGACTCTACGAGGTATTAGAAAATCACGATGCTTTTCAAAAAACTCTCGGTTATATTTTGATTGCCTTATTCTGATCTACCGACTGGATATGCATTGTCAGAATCTGACTTGACTCCATATCCAAGAAATCCTTCAGCATCTGGTCGGAAAGATCAGATGCTGTAATCTGTAAATAAGACATAGAACTGTACATTCCACCCATCTGGAATACTCTGCTCTTAAGAAAGGAAAAACAGGTTGGGGCGGTGTCATTTCTTCTCTCCATCTACATCTACAACCTCATACTGGTTCAACTCGTGCTTCAAGAACTTCTCGATATCGAATGTGTTCTTCTTATTTGCTCCATCCGTGTACTTATAATTCGGATGTTTCGTCAGATCATATTTAATGGATAAAAACGGACGCACACCACGAAGCTACAAAAATACATTTACTGCCATCAAGCACCGCCAACTCATCCACAGATGCTAAGTCTTTACCAAGTTTTTTTGGTAGTTCGTACCATAGGAAGGACTATTTCCTCTGGTGTCGGATGTGTTATAGGTGTCGATGGTTTCCTTATCAAGTACCTGATTTAATTCTTTCAGCGTGGTAGGTTCCGCACCTCCAAGGAAAATACGAGAATCCATATTACCTGTCCTTATAGATTGCCTTAAGCTGTGATTGTGCCTGCAATATCAGTGCGGTGGATATCTCACGACTTCGGACAGTCGCTACCAGTTTCTCCAGATTTGGTATCTGACCGATATTGGCGCACTCATCGATCAGGCAACGCACATGCACTGGCAAGCGTCCACCATACACATCATCTGCCTTCTCACAAAGCAAGTTAAAGAGCTGCGTATAAATCATAGAGATCAAGAAGTTAAACGTCGGATCTGTATCACTCATAATGAGGAACAATGCCGTTTTCTTGTCACCGATGGTATCTAATGATAATTCATCGTACATGGTGATATCTCTCACTTCCTGAATATCAAATGGCGTCAGTCTTGCGCCACAGCTGACAAGAATCGATTTTAAGGTCTTGCCGGCAGCTAACTTAAACTTTGCATACTGTCTTACCGCAAAATGATCCAGTTTCTTCTTTTTCAGTGCTTCAAACATCTGATCTACCGGATTCTGGAAAGATTCATCATCTTCACGAACTTCCATCGCATTCAGGAACTCGATCAAAGTAGCGAAGTTCTGCTCATCCTTGGGAGCTTCATAATGGATATATCTAATCAAAGCACAGTAAAGCAGCATCTCCGCTTTCGTCCAGAATTCATCCCCCCGCCTTGCCATCGCCTTTGGTGTTGGCAATTAGTGTAGTTGTCAATTTCAGAATATCTTTCTCACTGTGGATATAAGCAAACGGATTGTAATGCATTGATTTCTTAAAGTTGATCGTATTAAAAATGCGAACATCATATCCCTTTTCCAAGAGAAAATGTCCGCAATCAATTACAATATCACCTTTTGGATCAGTAATTACATAGGAACTATGTCCTTGTAAGAGGTTCGGTTTTAACCAAAATCGCGTCTTTCCGGAACCAGATTCTCCGATAATCAGTACATTTTTATTTCGTGCATTCGCCGGATTTTTCGGCCTGTTGCCCATCACCAGCCTCTCTGTCTGCGTCAGTATCACATTGTTTTTTTAAACTCTGGATCTACAAATGGTGCAATGTCTTTTTGCCGTTCCCCAGTAAGCGTTTTGTCAAGTACCTTTTTTTATATTTATGGACGCTTTTTTTCTGTAAGATGTTTTAACCTTTGGACAAAGAAAAAAACAGTAAATCTTTTTTTGATTTACTGTTTTTAATATTTGAGATAATCCTATTTGTCAAACTAAAGCAATTATTTACCTTTATGCTTTTTGTTTACGCTTTTTTCTTGCTTTTAATTCAAATTTTCTTTGCTTTTTCTAAATCTCTTTGTTGCTTACTTTTTGGTTTTTTTCTTTCTAATTTCAACTCTTCTCTTTGCTGTTGTACAGCCATTTGAGACTTTGAACTTACTCCTATTTGTTTACTTTGCTTTCTTGCTTCTCTTTGTAATCTTTTTAGGGTTAGATTTTTTTCTTTCTTAATGTCAACTTTTACTTCTGAACTGAATTTCAAACTATTGTAATTTTTTTCAAAATAAAATCATATACTTCATAATCTTTTTGGTTCTGCCCCAAACACTACTCTGCATACTGATAGTTTGTCTTTTTCTACTCTCTCAAAGACACCTACCCAAAATGGATCATCAAAAAATACCGTTAATTTACCTGCTATTTTTTCCATAACAGACCCTCCTTTGATTATTACTTGATCAAAGAATGGACAACCCGGAGGGGAAGGTTACTTACCTAAATATAATTTATTTAGACGACTGGGCTACCTACCAGTTCTAATACATTTATATAAAATGTATATTGCGTTTTTTTATCTTCGACTTTTTCTTTTTTTATTATACAGCTTTTTATACCCTTTTTTTCACAGTCCTAAATCTTGACTCTTGCTCTTTGTAAGTCGCTTTTTTTGTTCCTTTAACTGCTCTATACAGGTCTTAACTTTTTTCAGCCTGTTCTACTTCTTCTCTTATCTCTAATATTTGATTGTAAAGGCTCTTTTTCTCTTTCTTCAAGGTGGCAAGTTCTGATTTCCATTTGCTGATGGCTAAGGTCTTGCTTTCTCCTAAATGTTCTTTCAGATGTTTCTTGGCACTTTCAAATAAAATGAGTTCTGCCGTATGCTCATTATAAAAAAATCTTCCTGTTTGCTTTTCTTTAATTTTTTATATGCTTTGTAGGTGTCCTTGTGCTTCAAGTATTTTTCTGACTGATCGATGAGTTGTGTTTTTTCATCAACCTTCTTTTCAGTATCATTTAAGGCTCTTGTGGTCTTATAATTCTTATCTCGTAAATCGGTAATGCTTTCTTTCAGTTCAGATAATGAAGTGATGTTTTTTTCTTTGAGTAATTGATAACTTTCAATATATTTCTCTAAGTCTGCACTATTGTTATCTGCATTTCTACGGATAAGATTTTTCAAAGATTGATTGCAAACTTTCTTTGGGTGGGAGGGTCGCCTTTGTATTTTTCGTTTTCTGCTTTTTTTCTTCTTTACCTATTCCTCTTATCCAATTCAGTAATGCCTTTATTCTTCTTGAAATTTCTCTTAAAATCGCATTTTGATGTTTGATTTCTCGGTTGATATTTCCTCTTCCTGTGGCTATGCCTTTCTTTTCCATTTGGGTTGCTGATACGCCCATGTGGATTGTCGGTATTTGTTCTATACCTTGTCTTTGATAAGAACGATGATCTACTTTGTCATGTATGCTGTTTTCTTCAAGATATTTGTTTGTAATATCTGCCCATGCTTTTCGCCATTCTTCTGCTTTATCTTGCTCGTTCCAATCTGTTGTATTTATCCTTCTTGTTTTGTAATTACCATTTTTTTGAGTTTGACTTTTCTCGCCATTTTCATCAAGGATATATTCCTTTTTTTGATTTTGCTCCCCATGTTGTATCTTCATTTTAGTGGTCGCATAGTTAGTAGGATATGACAATGTGGGTTTCCATCATTTTTTTATCGTGTAGGGAATATCAGCACACATACCGACTTTTTACAAAGTTTTTCTTTTACATATTCTCGTACAAGATTTATTTGTTTCTCTCGATCTAATTCTTTGGGTAAGGCAACTTCAATTTCTCTTGCAAGTTGAGAATTTTTTTACTCTTTTCTATTTTTCTCTACACTGTTCCATAATGTTCCTCTATCTAAAAATTCCTGTGGTGCATTTTGTGGCAAAAGAATTTCTGTATGTGCTATTCCACCTTTTTCTTGTAAAGTCATGGACTATTCCGTCATATTCGTTTTTTATCTTTTCGCTACTTTCGATAGGCGGAAGCTGCTACTGCACTTTTGCCTTTGCCTCTTGAAATTATCTTTATGCTAAGATGATATATCGCCATAAGAAAAAACCTCCTTTCCATTTTTTTCGATATGGTTATGGTGGCGATAGATAAGACTTCCTAAAAAAATCGGATAGCTTTTTATCCGATTTCTTCCCCGAAGTACACAAGGGGTAGGAAATTTATTTCCGTAGAGGAGTGTAGCTCCCCTGTATCAGCGTTAGCTGATATGCTTATCTAGCAAGAGCCTTCGGAGAACGCACGCACCCTTTAGGGTGTATAAGTGCGCCTTTGTAAACAAGGGACTATTCCTCTATATCCGTTTCTTCCTCTTGGTTTTCTGTATTTTTGATTTTCTGTTTCTTCTCTGCTTTCAATGATTTTTTTAGTATTTTTGATATTGGCTTCTTCTTTACGAATTAGAGATTTAATTAGCTGATAAAATTCATCTTTGGTTAAATTCTTGCTTTCTATAAAGATACTTTCAAAGACTGCTCCTTTTTCATATATTCTTTTTATCTCTCTTTTTTTCTTTCTTCCTGTTTCTGCTGACTGATGAGTTTTTTTCTTTTTGTTTTGTAACTGCTTAATTTCTTCATCTGCCATTAAGATTTTTTTCTTCTATGTTTTTTTCATTTTGTCTTTTTCCTCTCTTTCTTATTTTTGAGCAAAAGAAAAAAACAGTAAACCTTTTTTTCCGATTTACTGTTCCTCTGTTATTTTTTTATTAAGTTGCTAGTTCAACAAACAATTGGGATTTATTGCTTTGTTACTTTAGAAAAAAATAACAAATAAACTCCAAATATAAATTTAATTATTGCATCAATATAGGCAAATAGTACCAAAGAGACAGCAGAAAAAAATATACCCCATGATAATATTAATAGTGCACATAATTCCTAATAAAATCATTGATTTTTCCATGTACAAAAATAGAATGGAAAAAAATGCAATGCCGTGGCTAATAATGCCCCCAACCATATCAATCTCCAATTCTCCGTAGCAAAAAAAATGGACCGCCTAAAAAAATCATTAATATAAACAGTAATATTATTGAGTATTGAGAAACCTTATTTTTGAAATTTAGTCGATGATCCAGTGGATAGTTTTTTTAGTAAGTTTTTTTATTCATATTAATCGAAAAAAAGCAAACTACATAACCTATACTAAACACTTGCATATTTATAATTTGTTGTCCACCTATTAAGGTAGCAACTGCGATAACTATGGCAACCGCAATTAACCATAAACCGCAAGATTTTTTTATAATTAAATTCTAACTTTTCATTTTTCATATCCTAACATTCGCCGAAAAGCCTCTCTAAATCCTAATTTATTTGTCTATGTCGCTTAATACTATAGCATTTTTTTAGGCATTTTTTTCTACTGCCAGATTTCTCACTTACTCGCTACTATTTCCATTAGAATGTATTACCTTAAACAGCTTATCTTGAAATGTCTCTTTATTCTTTTTATCAAAATATATCTCTGTTACAAAGGTCTTTCCATTTATCTTTTTTTGTAAGAATGCCGTCAGGCTTTTTGGTGTTGTGGTTGTTCTTCTGTCTGTATTTCTTTAATATCTATTTTTCTCATTTTTCTGCCATTTAGTTCCTCAGATTTCCTGTATTAGGAAACCTCTTTTTCATGTTGATTGGTATTTAGTTTTTAGGTTATTGCTTGTAACTTCTTTTTTGCTCTGTATTCTCTTGCTTTTTAATTTCTCATACTCTCGGCACTTTTTCAAGATTTTTTTGGCTCGGTATTCTTTTTGAATATTCTCTATGATAGGCTCGTGATTTTTTTCTTTCTTTGCTTCTTCTATTTCTTCCCTCATTTGTAGCATTTCTTGTGCTGTCGGCTCTATCTGTTTTGTCAGTTCATTTTCAAATTTGCCGATATAGTTAAAATAAACTTCTATTCGCTGAACTACATATGGCATATTCACTGCAATAGGTTACATGTTGTACTTTTTTGTTTTTGTGTATGGTGCGTATGTGCATTTTTGTTCCGCAATCTTTACAATACATCAAGCCTGAAAGTGCGTGAATTTCTCCATCTCCGTTTGGTCTTTTTACAGGTGCGTTTTTTAACATACGCTCTACATTTGACTGAATTTCATTTGTTTCCGTTCCTTCTCCGGAAACAAAAAAGAGCGCCAACCCATTCTTTAAATCTAAAGAATGAGCTGACGCTCTATGTAAAATATCTATACTCAGTTTTGATAACAGGTGACAACACATGAGGACACATGACAACAAAATTTTTTGGCATGAAAAAACCCCGGAAACCATTGATTTTCCGAGGTTTTTTGAGTCTTCCAAATCTCGATTAACGCTTGCTGAACTGAGGTGCACGACGTGCTGATTTAAGACCGTATTTCTTACGTTCTTTCATACGTGGGTCACGTCTTAAGAATCCAGCACGTTTTAAAGCTGGACGGTATTCTGGATCAGCTTGCAATAAAGCACGTGCAATACCCATTCTGATTGCACCAGCTTGACCAGAGGTACCACCACCATTAGCTTTTACTAAGACGTCAAAAACGTGCTTCTGTCTCAGTTAAAACAAGTGGTTGTAAAACGATCATTTCTAGAGTTTTCTTACCTAAGTAAGCCGCCATCTCTCTACCATTAATGGTAACATTACCATTACCAGGCACCAATCTTACACGAGCAACGGAAGATTTACGACGACCAGTACCATAATATTGAACTTGTGCCATGATCTCATTTCCTCCTTTACACGGTGTATTCGATTGGTTGTTGTGCTTGATGAGGATGTACCTCATCAGCATAAACAAATAACTTGCGGAACATTTGACGACCTAGACGGTTGTGTGGAAGCATACCTTTAACTGCACGTTCCATCACAAAAGCAGGTTTTTTCGCCATCAAGTCACCATAAGTAACTTCTTTTAAACCACCTGGATAGCCACTGTGGTGATAATATTTCTTTTGTGTTAATTTATTACCTGTTAACACGACATCTTTTGCATTAATAACGATAACATAATCTCCGCAATCCACATTTGGGGTATAGGTTGCTTTTATGCTTGCCTCTTAAAATTGTGGCAACTTGTGTTGCAACTCTACCTAGTGGTTTACCTTGAGCATCAATTACATACCATTTTCTTGAAACTTCTCCAGCTTTGGCCATGTAAGTTGTACGCATGGAATTCCCTCCTAAAACTCGGTATACATAATGAATGATTTATCAGTCGTATGTATTTACCCGAGATCCGGGGCTCTGGATCATTTTCGGTGCAAATCATACCATAATATGATAGCAACAAAGCATGCTCTTGTCAATCATTTTTGATCAGTTTTATAGATTAAAATTTCTTTTTTTCAAACACTTACTCATAATGCATGAGGAGGTTTTCCCTTAATTGCCAGAGGCTCTTGGAGTAATCAACATAGTAATCATGAGGATTGTTAAAACGCTTGACCTCATCCCATAAAGTACGTTTTTGTTCGATACAATAATCCCTTATTTCTTCTACGGTAGGCAAGTCATAGACAAGTTGACCTTTGGAAAAAATCTCAACTTGTAATTTTTCAGCCCTAAAGTCTTCGATGAGTTTCTTTTTCCAAATCGCTTGTGGATCAAAGATTTCATAAGGCTTGGTATCATCAATGACTTCATCAGCTAAGGCAATCACATCAGCAATCGCCTTGCCTGTCTTTCTATCATAGAGACGCCATGGCATCTTGTACCCTGGTGTGGTGATTTTTTCGATATTTTCACTGATTTTGATACGAGGCACAATTTTGCCTTCTTCTTCTACAGCGACCAATTTATAGACACCACCAAAGACAGGATCACTTTTGGCAGTCACCATTCTTTCACCCACACCAAAGCTATCGATCTTAGCGCCTTGCACCAATAAATCTTGGATAATATATTCATCTAAACCACCAGAAGCCACGATTTGACAATCATCAAAACCTGCTTCATCCAAAATATTACGGACACATTTTGACAAGTATGCAATATCCCCACTATCAATACGTACCCCTTTAGGACGAAAGCCTTTAGGTACGACGACTTCATTAAAAATTTCAATAGCATTGACAATACCTGAAGAAAGGACATCATAGGTGTCTATCAAAAGGACGCATTGATCTGGATAAAGCTCTGCATAAGCACGAAAGGCATCTTTTTCATCGCTGAAAAGTTGAATCCAGCTATGTGCCATTGTGCCTACGGCAGGAATGCCCATTTTTTTATCACTTAATGTGTTCGCTGTAGCACCTACACCACCAATATAGGCAGCTCTTGCACCATAAACGGCTGCATCAGCACCATGGGCTCTTCTAGAACCAAACTCCATCACCGCTCTTTTTTGAGCAGCCCTTACAATACGTGACGCCTTGGTCGCAATCAAGCATTGATGGTTCATATTTAAAAGCATCATTGTTTCCACAAAGACAGCTTCAATAATTGGCCCACGCAAGGTAATCAATGGCTCTCCTGGAAATACTGGCGTGCCTTCTGGGATTGCCCAAACATCACAACTGAAACGAAAAATTTTTGAGATAGTCCAAAAAACCTTCGCTAAATACTTGTTTTTCTCGCAAAAATTGAATATCTTCATCAGAAAAACTAAGGTTTTGCATATAATCAATGACTTGTCCTAACCCTGCCAGAATTACATAGCCACCCTTATCTGGGACTTTTTCTAAAAAAACATATCATAATAGACAATCTTGTCCTTAAGTCCATTTTCAAAGTAGCCATTTGCCATTGTTAGAGCATAATAATCCATCAATAAACTAAGATTTCTCTTTTGCATTCTCGTTTTCCTCCTTTTCCCTACTGCCAAAGTTCTAACATCGAACTCGAATCCTCATAATGAAAGTCTTCATTAAATTGGTAACGTTGTTCCAAAATACTATCCTTATCACTATCTACCAATTGTATCAAAGGCTTTGATATGACTAAAAAAAGTCGTTCTTAAAAAGCTCTTTGCGACTAATGGTTTCAAATATCCTCTGTAAGTCTGCCAATTCGAACGCTTTATCCAAAAACTGGAAGGCAAGATCACTTTGCCAAGCCTTTTGACGAAGTGCCTCACTTGCCATAGCAATCATAATCCCCATGATCAAAGGCGAGTTTTTTTCACTGTGAATAAGCTCTCTTTCCCATTCGCCTTGGCTATTTTTTTCTTAACATGGATGTCTGCACCGAGCATCAAACTTTCGTGTTTTTAAACTCAATTTAATGCGATAATTTTTTTACCATCAACAGGCATGCGGTGCATCGTTACTTCAAACCACTTGGCATTTTTAGCATCATCGTCTGCCTTAGGCTCACTATTTTCCCCTTTGCCTACGACAGCTAAATAACTTGTCCCTATCACTCTTGTACGTGGATCACGATCAACAGCACTATAACTATGGAGTTGACCATAATAGCGTCCTTTTTAAACCCGTTTCTTCCAAGAGTTCTCTTTTTGGCTGCCGCTTTCAAATCTTCATCTATTTCACAAAAATCCACCAGGCAAAGCCCAAGTATCCGCATAAGGCGAATTTTTTTCGTTCTACCAAAAGTATCTCTATCTTTGCTGGTGTCCCTCTTTCCCATACATAGCGAAATAGGGCGGTATCCACAGTATGAGAGATTTTTTCATACTGACTGTCATCGTAATTTTTTAAATAGGCTTTGTCTTTTTCGCTAAGATTCATCTTACACCCACTCATCATCTGCCAAATCATCTAGACTAGTTAATTCCCAACCATCATAAATGCCGACCTTTTCATCTAGGGCTTCAAAGCATTCATAGGTTTTTTCGGTGACAGAAAGGTAGTCTAGCTTGTGACGTGCCAACATTCTTAGTCCTAAAGACATTGGCTCTAAGTCCTCAACATAGATTTTATCATCAATAATTTCAAAGCCATTCATCAAAAGCTCTGAGGCTACACGTCCACGGCTTGCCCCATCTTGGAAATAAAAATAGTAGCTGACAGGGTATTCCTTATCCAAATCAAAGCCACTTTCTGCCAGACGGCTGAGCATATGACGGTTTTTGATGTGTGCTAAATCAACTTCTGATGGATAAAGTCCTTCTAAATAAAACTGCCAAGCGCCATCCTTATCAAGCATGAAGTTGAATTCATAATCTGAAAATTCAGCAGCAATCTTACCCACAAGTGGTGGCAAGTAATTTTCATCTTTTCCATAAAAGTAAAGCATACGATTACCATCATAGGTAAGGGAGCCAACAAACTTGCTATAGCCCTCTTCTTGAAGAACATAGCAAGCACGTGTTTGAATTTCTTGTAGGCGTTTCTCTTCTTCCTCAGTATAAAAGCCATCTTCATCAGGCTCTTGCATTTCAATTTTTAAGCCAAAGAGCCAAGGCAAACGTGGTACAGGCGCAGTGCCAAAAAGAGCAAGGTCGACATTGACCAAGGCTTTTGCTCCCTCCATATCACTGACATAAATTTCAAATTGGCTCTCTTGATCTAGGAGAGGTTCACGTTCGATATTTTCCTCTCCAGTAACAAACTCTATCTTATTAATCTTGTCTTGGTTTGACATGGTTATATCTCCTCTAAATTCAAATTGCTTTCATTATAACATACTTATTTCTCTTTAGATATACCCTCTCCCAACTAGCAAAGGTAAGAAAAAAACTGATATATTGGTACTATTGTAAATAAAGGAGGAATACTATGTCTTTAGATGGTCTTGCGATTAGAAGCCTTGCCAAAACGCTAAAAAAACAACTTTGCACAGGTAAAGTCGATAAAATCGCTCAACCCAACCCTCAAACCCCTAACATACCAAGTTAGAGTCGCCGGAGAAAATAAACGCTTACTTGCCTCCATCAGTCCTCAAAATGCTCGTCTCGTTCTCAGTGAAGAACGTTTTCAAAATCCAGAAACCCCTCCACTTTTTGTTATGGTGTTACGTAAACATTTACAAAACGCTCAAATCACTGATATCTATCAACTTGATTATGAGCGCATGATAATATTTGAATTGAGTGGCTATGATGAAATAGGCGAAAATACAAAATTCAAACTGATTTTTGAGCTTATGGGCAAAAACTCCAATATCATTCTTTTAAATGACCAAGGCATTATCTTAGATGCCATAAGAAAGGTTGGTCTCCACACCAACACCTATCGTCAAATTCAACCCGGCTTAGCCTACGTCATGCCCCCTAGTCAAAATAAACTTGATCCCTTTGATCTAAAAATGGATGAGCTTAGTCAGCTCATCCTAAAAAAATCCTAGCACAATAACGCTCAATAAGGCTCTACTCAATATCTTAGGTGGCTTTGGCCCCCAATCTGTCGAGGAGCTTATTTATCGTGCCAATATCCCTAGTCAGACACGAATTGAATACTTAGGTGAAGGCGACTATCAAAACTTAGAAATTGCTCTTCGTGACTTAAAAAGAAGGTTTTTACAAATGATCAATGGCAAGCAGAAATTGTCTATAAAGATGGTGAGCCTTTTACCTTTGCTCCTTTTTACCCTAAAACAATTTCACAGTTTTGAAAAATCCTTCGAAGATTTGAGCGTCCTTTTTAGAAACCTACTACCATGTCAAAGAAAAAAACATGAACGCTTTTACTCAACAAGCCAATAGTCTTGGGCGTATCATTCAACATGAAATTGAACGTTGTGAAAAAAATACAGCCTGCAACTAGAAACCATTGCCCAAAAAAAGAAAAATGCCGAAATTTATCGTATCTATGGAGAACTGATTACAGCCAATCTCTATCGTATCAAGCAAGGCGAAACCACCACCCTTGAAAATTTCTATGATAACAATGCCCCTATCACTATCGCCTTAAATCCACAAAAAACGCCGAACGACAACGCTCAAGCCTACTTTAAAACCTATAATCGGGCTAAAAATGGTGCCAGCCAAGCCAGCAAACAAGCCGAACAAACCAAAGAAGAGCTTGACTACTTAAAAAAAGCATTCTTGACGCCTTACACTTGAGTCAAAAAGATGATGATCTCCTTGAAATCCGTCAAGAGCTTGAGCAAAGTGGTTATTTGAAAGCAAAGGTTCAAAAGAAAAAAACAAACGCAAACAATGACCATTTTAAAAACCATCTACCAAGATTATGAAATCTATATCGGTAAAAACAATCTTCAAAATGACTACCTCACCCTAAAACTCTCCCGTCCAAAAAGACCTTTGGCTGCATACCAAGGCTATCCATGGCTCTCATGTCTTGATTAAATCAAAAGGGGAACCAACTTTTTCCTGACGATGTCATCTTACAAGGGGCAAAATATGCCGCTTATTTTTTTCCAAGGCACGCTATAGCACACAGGTGCCAGTGGACTATACTTTGAAAAAATTTGTCCATAAGCCTTCAGGGGCAAAGCCTGGCATGGTCATCTATACCGATCAAAAGACTGTCTATGTCACCCCAGAAGCTCTAGAAGTGGAGGAATAAAATGTATATCGACCTTATCGCTGTCGGAAAAGTCAAAGAAAAAGTTTTATCAACAGGCAATCAAAGAATACCTTAAGCGTCTATCTGCCTACCACAAGCTCACCATCATCGAAATCGAAGATGAAAAAGATCCCCAAAATGACTCTCCTTCAAGTATTCTTGGTGTTTTTAGAAAAAGAGGGTGAAAAAAATACAAAAAAACGTCTTGCCAAAGATACCTATCTTATCGCCCCTAGCCATTGATGGCGAGACGAAAAGTAGTGAAGGGCTGGCCAAGGAATTTTTTTACGTCTAGAAGGCTTGGGCAAAACCCATCTGACTTTTTCTCATCGGAGGATCCTACGGACTTAGTCCTACACTACTACAAAAATGTGATGCCAAGCTTTCTTTTTCTAAATTAACCTTTCCTCATCAACTCATGCGTGTCATTTTCTTGGAACAACTCTATCGCACCAGTCGTATTAATAGTGGACAAAAAGTACCATAAATAAAGGAGGATTTATGCTAAAAAAATTAAAGTATGGTCAGACTTTGACTGCCCCTATTGCTATATCAGCAAGCACCAAATTGCCAAAGAATTGGCAAAGATGGGCATCACCGATTATGAGCTTGAGATGCTCCCCTACCAACTCTCTCCTGAAAAAAATTCAACGAACCTGAACGTACTTTTTTTGATGCCTTAGAACTCACCAGTGAAAGTGATCAACTTTCTGCCCAGGCTTCTTTTGAAAAAGATTTTTTTGCTCTTGGTCAAACGGTAGGGCTAGAAGTTCGCCTTGCTACTGCCCCCTAGCGTCAATACCGCTCTCGCTCATAGGCTCGTCCTCTGGGCAAAAGAAAGTAACCCCTCCCTGGTCTCTAGCTTGATAGAGCGTCTTTTTCAAGCCCATCTTTCTGACAATGAGGACATCTCTTCCCACCAAAACCTTATTGCCTATGCTAGGGAAGTAGGCTTTGAGGATGAAGCAAGCATCAAGGCTGGACTAGAAGATGAGACCTACCAAGACAAACTGGATGATTACCTTGACTTATCTTACGATGATGATATTGAACTCATCCCACATTATTACTTGCCCAACCAAGTTCAATTTTTCTGGTATTCCCCCTGTAAGTGAAATGAAACGTCGCTTAAATTTAGCTTTTACGCCAAAAAGCGACCACTAAGACATGACATCTGACCACTTATACCTCCCACTGAGACAAGAGAAAAAAACTTGCTATTCTAAGCTGGAAAGGAGGATGATTTATGAAAATCAATTTTTATTGAAAGTGATAAAGAAACAGAAATTACTTTGAAAGGTAAGCTTTTCCAATCCGGAAGTCGCTCAGCTACTTCATTACTTGGAACAACTCAATTCCCCTGATAAACTCTTGCTTTATCGTGAGGAATGTGTTTATCCCATTGCACTAAAAGATATTTTTATATTTTTGAAGTAGAAGATAGAAAATGTTACGCCTTTACCAAAAAAACGAGTCCTATCTCACCAAGCTTAAACTCTATGAACTCGCTGAACTCAAAGGTTTTTGCACAAATTGGTAAAAAGCACGATTGTCAATTTAGACTATATTGATTACTTCGCACCAGAATTTAGTGGTAATTTTTATTCTTTATCTTAAATCATCAGAGAAAACACTCATCTTATCCAGAAAATACGCAAAATCATTTATCAACATTCTTAGGGGAGGATTATCATGTTAAAACAATTTATTGAAAGATCACTTATTGGCCTAGGTATCGCCTATCTCATTACTACTTTTTTTGGGTCTTTGTCACACCAGCACAAGAAGCATCTGCTACGATTTTAGCCATTTGGGGAATTGCTTCTATCATTTATAGTACCACTACGATCATCTATGATTACCAAGCATTTCCTAAGGCACTTGTTATTCACTTTACTTGCTCTTTGATTGTCACTTTAATCGCTTGTAAGGCAATGGGTCTGGCTATTGGCTTTGAAATACCAAATGGTACTTATCTTGCTATCATGCTTAACTTCATCGTTGTCTATTTCATTATCGTCCTTGCAAAAACACTTCTCTGCAAAAGCGACAAACTAAGCTATTAAATGAAATGGTAACAAAACATCAAAAAAATAAAACTGCTATCCCTTTAGGGGGCAGTTTTTTTACATAAATTTACATTTTTCCATCTTGACGAAAAAGCAAAAAAATACGCATAATAATCTAGTAAATTATAAAATATTATAATTTACTACAGTAAAGAGGGTGAATTACAAAATGACACATGAAGAAGTTCATGAAAGAAAACAACGCTTAGTCCATGAAATACTCCGTACCCGTCGCGAGCTCAATATTACTCAAAAAAATATTGAAGCAGCTTGTGGCGTTAAGCAACCTGTGATTGCTCGTATGGAAAGAGGGCTTACTGACCCTCAGCTTACTACCATTTTAAAGGTACTCGAGCCTCTAGGTAAGACTTTAGCGATTGTACCAATTGATGATAAAAATGCTTAAATAAAAAAAGACTGCTTAAGCAGTCTTTTTTTATGTCTCTAATAAATTTTGCCAGTGCCTTAAAAGCTTTTTTTAAATCATCTAGCGTTGATAGGCTAGATGCCTCTTGGCGTAAAATCTTAGCATATCTCAGCTCCTTGACATACCAACCAACATGCTTACGCATTTCACGCATAGCGATATATTCTCCCTTGTCCTCAATGACAAGCTTGGCATGCCTTAACATAAGTGTTGCTCGTTCACTTAAACTAGGTGAAGGTAGCAAGATGCCTTCACCCAAATAGGTTTTAATTTCACTAAAAAGCCATGGTCTGCCCATCGCACCTCGCCCTATCATAACCCCACAAGCACCTGTTGTGTCTAAGATTTCTTTTGCTTTTTGAGGCGTATCAACATCACCATTGGCAAGTACTGGTAAGCTTATCGCTTCTACAATATCGCTTATCGCTTGCCAATTTGCTTTTTCCAGTGTAATACTCTTGCCTTGTGCGACCATGAACTGATAAAAGGCTAATACCCGTTTCCGCTAAACCTTGAACAAAATTTTGCATAAAGCCCTTGTCATAACAATCCCAACCAATACGACATTTCACACTGACAGGGACATCTACGGCTTGAACTAAAGTTCTCATCAGATTAATAGCCTTTTCTGGTGATTTTAAAAGAGCAGAACCTTCATGATTATTGACAACCTTAGGAACTGGACAGCCCATATTAAAGTCCAACCACTGTGCCCCTAGTGCAACAGCACGGCGCCCAGCCTCGCTGACAATCTCTTCTTCATGGCCAAAAAGTTGAATCGCCACCAAACCCTTTTCACCCTGTGTGTCTAAGAGTTTTTCGGTTTTTTCATTGGAAAAGGTCAAGGCCTTGGCACTAATCATTTCACTAAATAACATATCGGCACCATATTCTTGTGCCAAAATTCGCATCGCCTTATCACTTGCACCAGCCATTGGGGCTAGGGCAAGGATAGGGCGATTGTTGTTTTCCAAAATTGCTTTAAGCATTATCTTTTTCCTGTTTCTTTTCTGGCGTAGACGTGAACCAACCCCAAAGGGCAATGCCTATCATCGTCCCGAAGAAAATCACTTGCCATAAAGCACTATGAATAAAGTCAGCTGGAATAATCCCTAGGGCTTCATGGGAGAGAGAGACAATTGCCAATTTTATCGCAATCCAACCCACAAGGAGAAAAGCAGCGAGTTCCAACTTTGGTCTTTGATCCAAAAGTTTGACAAAAATTGTTGCTGCAAAACGCATCAAAACAACTCCTGCCATACCCCCAACGAAGACCACCAAAAAAACTGTCCAATATCCATACCACCAATATGTGCTATCCCTGTGGGCTTAAGGGAAATCGCCACAGCAACAGCCGCCAAAATAGAATCCACAGCAAAGGCAAGGTCAGCAATTTCCACCTTAGCGACAGTTTTCCAAAAGTCCTTACGACTGGCCTTAAGTGGGACTTCCTCTTTTAAATTATCTACCTTACTGGTGTCATTTTCCTGATGTTTGAGGTATTTTTCTAATATTAGAGACAGCAACAAAAAAATAGATAAAGAGCACCCACTGCCTGTGCCTGCCAGACATTGGCCAACCAAGAAATGGCAAAAAGGGCAGCAAAGCGTAAAACCAAGGCACCCGCCAAGCCATAAAAATAACACCTTAGGGCGGCTATTTGGTGGAAGGGGCTTGACCATTACTGCCAATACAAGGGCATTATCGGCAGAAAGTATCCCCTCCATAAGTATCAGTAAGACCAGTACAAATAAATAATTTAACAATAATCCTGCTTCCAATTGAGATTCTCCTATCTTAAATAAAAAAATAGACCTTTATTTTCTGTCAAAAGAAAATAAAGGTCTTGCATCAAAGTCATACTTTGCCGTTAGCACCGGTGATAAACACGAATTGACGATACTAACGCTGGAAAATTCCAGAGCTACTCCCCTTTAGTAGATGCCTTTATTATACCATAAAATCAGCACTTGTAAACGTCAGGTTTAAAATGCGTACTAAACCTACTCAGCATCATCTCCTTCTTTCCTTGAAAACAAAAAAGCTGTTGTACCTTTTAAAGATACAACAGCTTAAGAAATCTCCTATAGGTCTTATATTAATCAGACCTATCTGGATCACTAGGGGGAGTTTATACACATTGTGGCAAACAAGGTCTGCCACAATGACAAGCTTGTTTCATTGTCAATGCTTTACATATCAACAGATACTTTAGTACACAAATCTTTCTTGCACTGGCAAGGAAGTATACGATAAACGATGTAGCCCATCGGAATTATCATAATGAGCGAAATCACATTCATGATAATATCACCTGATTCAAAGGGGATGAAGCCTTGTATCGCAGCCACGAGATTATTGGCAACGTGTACCAAAATAGGAAATAACAGGTTATTGCTCTTTTCATAAATGATACCTGCCACTAGACCCATCAAAGTGGCATAGACAATTTGAACGGGATTCATATGATAAAGGCCAAACAATACTGATGAAGCAAGTATTGCAACCCATGCAGGAGAAACACGGCGCAAAGAACGGAATACAATGCCACGAAAGACAATTTCTTCTATTAGAGGGGCACCGATAACAGCGACCACAACAGCCCCTATAAAGCTACCGCCACCAATATTTTCATTACCCATATTCATGGCATCCAGACTACTTTTAAGCGCCGGTAGTTGCTCTGCAAGCATAATCCAAAGCAGTGAGACACCTGAGACCCCTACACCTGCTACAAGACACTTTATGGAATACTTTGGGTTGAGACTTAGCTTTGCTTCCTCTTTATCCCTTGAAAATACCAGTTTATAGATTGTGAAGAAGACTAAAATTAATACTGCGTAGACAAAGGCTTCACCCAAATAAGAGAATTTTGCAAACTGTTCTTTAGGAATATGAAAAATATCCAAAACCAATTTTTCAGCAATATAGTATAAAATATTTGATAGTACAAGATGTAGCGTTATAACAAAAAAATTGGAAATATTATAAACTTCGTCCTATACCATATCTCCATATTATTGTTACTCATAAGTTACTCCAAATTACTTCTTGTTGCTTAATTCTAGAATTTGTTTTTCAAGCTCAGCAATCTTTTTGAAGATCGTCATTGAGCATTTTTTTAATTCTTCTGCTGTGAACTTGTCTTTTTATCCCTTCTATTTGAGCTTTTTAAGAAAGCATCATAGGTTTGACCACTATCTTGTTGTACTTTATCTTTTTTGTACTTGAGCAAATATCTTATTCCAAAGTGCTTGATTTTTTTACCTGTTAGAATATTGCTTTCTTCGGTGATTAACTGAGTGATTTTTGTCTTCAGCAGGTGCACTAGAAGCCACTGAAGTACTGACACCATTACCTGCTTTGACTTCATCGACAATTTTTAAGAATTTCATCTAATTTTTTTCTCATTGTCAATACTACCGACAATAGGTTCGCCAATAATATCACCATTTTTTTAGCGACGATAATAGTGGTTGGGAAGCTAAAGATTTTTTTCCAACATAGTTCATCGCATCTTGCTCTCCAGTAATATAGATATTTCTATAGGTCACACCTAGTTTAGAAAGAATTTCTTTTTGCTTCTTTAAGGTCAGCCTCATTATCTGCGACTTGGACATTGACCCCGACAAGCTCTGCACCTTTTTCACGAAGTTTTTGTATTGAATTTTTTTCAAGGGTAGGCATCTCATTGATACAAGCGGAACAACCATTAAACCAAAAAAATTAAGAATGGTGACTTCATTTTTTTAGTAAAGAGAGATTGATCGACACTGTTGCCTTCAAAGTCTTTACCTTGGAAATTAGGAAACATTTCAGCTTGCTTGGTCGCTTCTGTTGTAGACTGTTCTGATGGCATTTGCGCCTCATTATTACCACAAGCGACAAGTGAGGTTGCGAGCATTGCTACCATAAGTACAGGTGCGATTTTTTTAGTTAGTTTCATGTTTGATTTCTCCAATCTGATTTGTTATTTTGTTTTCCATTTTAATCTCGGGGAACTGTTTTAAGCCCCATTGCATACTAATGGCTTGTGTTGGACAGACCTTGAGACACTCCCCACAACGAATACATTCTGTATGAGCAGTATTTTTGGTGATATCCACATCCATTTTACAAGTCCTACGACATTTTCCACAAGAAACACACTTGTGTCCATCAACATGATAGTTAAGAAATGAAATCTTATTAAATAAAGCATAAAAGGCACCGAGAGGACAAAGCCATTTGCAAAATGGTCGATAAAACAAGACACTGAGAATGATGACTGCCATTAAGATGGTAAATTTTAGGGTGAAAAGTGTCCCTAAAGTCGCTCGAATCGTCTTATCCACCAAAGAAAGTGGTATCCCACCCTCCAGTATCCCTTGAGGGCAAATGTATTTACAAAAATATGGTGAACCAATACCGGCGTTGTTGGTTAGCAATATAGGAAGTGCTACAACTGTAATGAGTAGGACACCATACTTTAGGTAACGTAGTACTTTTAATTTTTTGGTGCTAAATTTCTTGGTCGGAATTTTTATGCAGTAAATCCTGAAACCAGCCAAAAGGACAAAAGAAAACCACAAATAAACCTGCCAAGCATAATACCAAAGAAAATCAATAGCCCTGTGATGTAATAAGAAAAATTAAACTTAGAAGAGCCTACAACTGCCTGAAAAGAACCTACAGGACAAGAGCCTGTCGCACCTGGACAAGAATAACAGTTGAGTCCTGGTACACACACCTGCTTTACCTTTCCATTGTACAAAACACCCTGTAAAAAATTTGGCAAGTGAATGTTTGTCAGAAAGGTAGCAAAGAGTTGAATGCTATTTCTCCTTTTAGCCAAACTGCTCCATAGGCCTCGTCCTTTCCTCTTCATTTGAAATTTAGCCAATTCCGACACACTCCAAACATAGACGAATTGCCTTAGTAAAGACAGTTTCCACTTCTCCTCGATAGACGCCTAAGCATACAAAGACAATTGCTGTCGCAATCAATATGAGTTGCAGAGCGAGTCTTATCTGTGAGGAATATTTGTTGATAAATGCCATAGCCTCTCCTCCTTTTTTCGCCTCATTCTTAGGAACAATACCAGTATAACAAACCCTCTATAAATTTTTTGTTAAGTAAAATGTGATCCTCTCATTTTTTTGGATTGCCCCTTGTTTTTTTACTTGGCTTTTTCACTGACAATGGTAGTCTAACAACTTGAGTATAAAATTTATGTTAAGAAAAAAATTTTATTTGATTCTATCAGACAAACGCTGCTTTTTAAAAAGCAATAAAACACTAGGAAAGGAAAGTAATACATTATGAGAGTATTAGTCGTTGAAGATGAAAAAAACCCTTTGCGAAACCATTGCAAAGGGGCTAAGACTTGATGGATATGAGGTTGATACCTGTTTTTGATGGTGAGGAAGCTTGGGATATGATTCTCTCTGAAAGCTATGATCTTATCATCCTTGACTTAAATCTCCCAGGTATGGACGGCATGACAGTCCTTAAAAACATTCGCAAGGAAGATAGTGAAACCAGTGTGCTTATCCTCTCTGCTAGAGGGCAGCTCCAAGATAAAATTGATGGCCTTGATGGTGGCGCAAATGACTACCTCTGTAAACCTTTTTCACTTTGAAGAACTCGAAGCACGGGTCCGTAGTCTCACCAGAAGACGGGTCATTCAAAATAATCTTATCTTGGAATGTGGTGAACTGTCCCTTGATACAAAGACACGCATCGTACTGGTAAAAGGAGAAATGCTCTCCCTAACACGAAAAGAACTCGGACTATTGGAATACCTCATGCTCCATCATGACCGTCCAGTTAGCCAAGAAGAGCTGATTGCCCACGTTTGGGATAGCAGTGTGGATAGTTTTAGTAATTCTATCCGAGTGCATATTTCTGCCCTTCGTAAAAAATTAAGAGCAACCCTAGGCTATGATCCTATTACCAATCGTATTGGACAAGGCTATGTTATCGGGAGTCAGTCAAAATGAAAAAACCTATTTCCCTACAATGGAAAGTCACCTTAGTCAGTGCCATCATGGTCATCATCTCTTGCCTTTCCTTAAGTTACTTTATCAGCACCTCTGCCATCTCCTATATGGATCAAATCGAAGACTCTGCCAGTTCGATCTTTTCCACAACAGAGTGAGGTGAGCCAAAATACCTCTGAGACACTCGAACTCCATCTTGATATGACAACAATTATTTCAGATATTCAAGTCGAATTTTTGGGGCAAGAGTCTACTAATTACTTTGATTGTCACCTTAATCACCAGTGCCTTGATTTATTTTTATCATTGGCTATGCCTTACGTCCCCTTCAACAATTAGGCAAACAAATCGAAGAAATCCAAGCTAAAAAAATCTCAAAGAAGCACTCATTTTTAAAAAGCAACTCTATCGAGATTATCCACTTGACCAATGCTTTTTAATGAAATGCTTCAAAGACTCAATAGTACTTTTTTTCGCCCAAAGGCAATTCGCCGCCAATGCTGCCCATGAACTACGCACCCCTTTAGCCGTCATGCAAACAAAACTTGAGGTCTTTGAAAAAAATACAAAGCCCAAAATTGCTGATTATCAGGAGGCACTCAGTATGGTAAAAGTCCAAACAGAACGCCTTTCTCAAGTGATTGATGTCCTATTAGAAATGACTGACTTACAAACTGCGAAGAAAAAAATACCCTCATCCCACTTGATGTCCTCACTGAAGAAGTCATCTGTGATTTAATCGCTATTGCTGAAAACAAAGGTATTGCCCTCAACCAAAAACCTGGCACATCACCTCAAATCCTTGGTAATGATACCTTAATGTATCGTGCCATCTATAATCTAATTGAAAATGCCATCAAGTATAATCACCAAGGTGGTGAAGTTACCATAGCCATAGAAGAAACAAATGACCAAGCAAAAGTTATGATTTCTGATACCGGCTCTGGGATTGATAAAAATGATTGGGAAAAAATCTTTGAACCCTTTTTTAGAGTCGATAAATCAAGAAGTCGTGCGATGGGAGGTGCTGGTCTAGGACTAGCACTGGTAAAGGAAATCGCCAAACAACATGGTGGTGATGTCTCTATTATCCAAAGTAGCAACCAAGGCACAACCATCGCACTCATCCTACCTAAAAAATCATGACAGCCTCATCTTATCCCTTAAAAAAGCACTCTCCTATAGATGCTCTCCGATAATTTTTTTCCATCCAAATGATATTGTACCAACGATTAAATTTATAACCACATTTATGAAAAACCCCTATTTTTGAAAAACCAAGGCGAGTGTGAAAACGCTCGCTATTTTTTGTCAAATACTCATCTTCTACGATGGGATCTGCCACACAAACATAGAGATTTAAAATGCCTTGTGCCTTTAGTAACTCTTCCATTGTCTCGTATAATTTTTCGTCCATAGCCACGACCTCTTGCCTCATAATCAAGATAAATCGTCAATTCACAAGAATGTCTATAGGCTGCTCTACCAACAAAGGCACCCCCATAGACAAAGCCCCAGACTTTACCATCCTCTTCAACCACTAGGTAAGGATAATTTTTTAGTGTTTTTTGTACACGATTGCCAAATTCCTCTACTGAAGGGATATCATATTCAAATGAAATGGCAGTATTTTCAACATAATAACCATAAATTTCCACTAACCTTGGCACATCTGCCATGGTTGCTGTTCTAATTGTCATTGTTTCCCTCATCATAGTCTTCCTCCCCTGTCAAATTTAGGACAAAGTTTCCTTTAATCCACATTTCCCACAATCACTACAGCCATTGCAAATGAGCCGACTGGCACACTCTTGACAAGTACTGCTGTAGGATGGTGTGTACAATTTTTCTTCAGCTATCGGCTCATCCCAAAAATTAATAAGCTTAAACACCATAGGCTTACCTTGGTAATTCATCTTAGAGCGATAAGCTTGTTTGGACTGTAACTGCTTACTTGGCAAATGGTAAAGTTTGCCATCCTTGATGAAATTGGTACCTGTTTCCATAAAAACAAAGGTCACATCATGTTGGACACAAGCCTGTTGCAAGGTCTTGACCCAATCAAAATCACAAGGTCTTGCCCCATCATAGTTTTCACCACCGCAAACGACCTGTTCTATCTGATTAGAGGCAAGGTATTTGTCTATCGCAATCGAGCCAAGCAAGGGTGCACAGACAATGCCTTTGTGTTTAAAGGGCAAATCTAAAAAGTAGTGGTATCCTTTCATCTGCCCGCTTTTGGTTCTCACAAGTAACATTAAAAAAGATATTTTCCCAGCCCTCTCCCCAATCTTTGGGCAAGCATTGGGCTACCCTTTGAGGCCGTTTGGTCAGAAGAAAAAACTTCACATCTTGACGTTGTCGCATCATAGACCATGCTTCTTCTCGCCACTGATCCGCTTCCTCTAAAAAGAAATCCGAAGTCATGCAGACACGAATCAACTCGCCACTTTTTTTACCTTGTAATTGCCCCTTTTATCCCTCTCTAGAGGATAGTAAAAGCTATTTTTAGTGCGATAGATATCAGCACCATTTCTATCCCTCATCTTATCGAGAAAAAACATGTAACAGTTTTGACAGCCTTCACTACACTTCACACACCCATGCCAAGGATTCCATATATCACGCATTGACTGACTACCTCGATACTAGCTTATTGAGCAAAGCATCAATATCATAATTGATAAAAAGACTCCTTGCTTCAAGCTCAGCAGGATAAACTGTCCCATCATAATTCACACAAAGATACTTTGCCTTGGGATTGGCTTTTACCATACGCCAAAATGGATACTTAATAATCCCTGGCGTATTGTCGCCAACCCCCAATTCCATATAGATGACCTTATCTTTTTCATGCTGTTTTTAGAAAATCAGCATAAGCCTTAGCTGCCCTATGCCAACCCTCATCTTCCACAAAGGTCTGATCTGCTCGCAAATTGGTCGTCATCTCAGAGTCATCATCTGGACACCTTGGGATTAACGCTGAGGGCAAACTCATCCTGACCTTACCCTCATCAGGAAAAAAACAAAGACACCCTCTTTATTTCTGATGAAACCTTGAGCTAACATCGCTTGATAGACCCAGTCTTCATTATCATAAGTCTTTTTGAATTTTAGGATTCACACTTTGAAAGAGACCAAAATCCCCTTGAGTATAAAAAGAGACGTTTTTTATCAAAACCTGTCTTTTGGAAACAGTGATCCACATTGGTCGTCAGGACAAAATAATTTTTATCTTTGATTAGTTTGTGCAAGGTCTCATAAGTCGACTTTGGTGGGTTTAAATAACGATTGATATAGATTTGACGTGCCCAAAATGCCCAAAATATTTCCTTTGTCGGATAAGGATAGAACCCCGCCTCATACATATTCGAAAAGCCATATTGCTTAGAAAAAAATCAGAAAACCACTTTTTCAAAAACGCTCCCCATCATAGACAAAACCAGCGGAAGTCGATAGCCCCGCCCCAGCACCAATGACGATAGCATCTGCCTCCTCAAGGGCTTCTTTAATCCAAGTCAAGGCTTCCTCTCCTATCATCCGACCAAAACGCTCCACACTATTATAATAGGTCATGGGATTTCCTCCTTAGTTTAGTGCAAGATTTTTTTCATAAATTCGTCTATCTTCATCTTTAAAGACATTGAAGATAATTCTTTCCATCACATTTGGATGTTGTTTTTAACCAAGCAGATACCGTTGCTGTGGCAATTTCAGCGGCTCTTTGGTTTGGAAAATGAAAAACTCCTGTAGAAATACAACAAAATGCTACACTTTTTAGTCCATTTTCCATACAAAGATCTAGTGTATTTTGATAACAAGACGAAAGCACTTCTTCTAGTCTAGGCGTTAAAGTACTATGAACAATAGGGCCTACGATATGAATGATTTTTTTTGCTGGTAGGTTGTAGCCATCTGTCAACATAGGCATTGCTGTTGGTTGCTCATAATCTTGCCCATATTGCGCCCTCAGTGCCTCCATTCGCTTGTGACAATCCAAGCGAAGCTGTGTCCCTGAAAAAAAGTATGGATGCTATTGTCTATACAAAGGTGCATGGGGACAAAACACCCTAGCATTTGTGCGTTGGCAGCATTGACAATGGCATCAACTGCTAGCCTTGTAATATCACCTTGCCAAATTGAAAGGTTCTCGCAAGTAATCGGTATCTCAGCTAACTGTACAATGCCTTTTTTTCTCGGTGACGTTCTTTTAGATACTCATCTTGAATTTTTAGAGCTTCTTCACTAAGTGCTTGAGGTGGTCGCACATTCATCATTGAGCGCAAGATATGCCTTTTTCTCTTCAATAGTATCTGGGCTTTCTAAAGTGTCATAATCATGAGACTCTGCCTTCAACTGTGCGATGAGATAGTCCAAACGCTCGACTTGTGTCATCTTATCCTTCATTTTTGACCTGCCTTTCATTTTTTACCGTCTATTTCAGCACTTTTTTTATAAAAGCGGACTATCACCCTGATAGCCCGCTTTTTATGTCATCAATACTTTATTACACTTTATCTTATCTGGTGATGTCTTACAAGTTTTAGTTCATTTTTTCATAAAAAATAGCACCCTGTCTACAACAATAGTCTCCATCCTTTGTTGTAAACAAGGTGCCAATTTTAAAGGCAATCAAAGCCATCAGTTTTCTAGTCCCTAATATCAATATCCTTTTCTAAGATACGTCCCGTTGAGGCTTCTATCTCGTAATCATACTCCATATTACCCGCATAAAACTCTATATCATACTTGTAAATGCCATCATCATAGTCCAACTTAGCTTTGATAAAGTTGACTTGACCAACATTGGCATCCCTTAATGCGATAGTTTTTGCTTTTTCTACACCTATATCGCCCTTATATTGATTGACTGCATTTTGCTTGTTAGTGGTCACTTGTTTCTTTGGTGGATTTTTAGGGATGACATAGTTTTCAATATCCCTATCTCTTTCTAAAATTCGTCCTGTTGTTGCTTCGATTTCATAATCATACTCAACATTGCCTTTATAAAACTCAACATCATAAATTAGGACACCATTATCACGATCTAGCTTCGCTTTGACAAAGGTAACATTGCTTACCTTTGCATCCCTTAATGCGATAGCTTTAGCCTTTTCTACACCAATATTACTAGGCGCAGCAAAAGCTACTAATGAACCTGACAACATTGTCACTGCTAAAACACCAGAAGTAAATAACACTGCCAATTTTTTCTTAGATTTTGTCTTTTTCATGATATTTAAAATCCTCTTTTTTACACTTAATTTTTTGCTATAAAAACAAGTTGACAAAAGCATATGCTTTGAAGACGCTATCGGTATCATATCAATTATCATCTTACCATAGAGACTTCTCTCATTTTCATTTTTATTTTCTAGAACGCTCTCATCACAATAAAGCTCACCATCTTCTTGTACCAACGGTATGCAAAAGTATAGTATTGGATTAAACCAGTGAATACTAAGCACTAATAGCCCAAGCAAATTGACAAACAAGTCTTTATGCTTATAGTGCGTCAGTTCATGCTCAAAGGTAAGTGCCAAGTCCAAATCACTCATCGCTTTTTTTCTGGTAGAATCACCATAGGATTTAAGAGACCCACCAGCATTGGGGTATCAACTGATTTATTTCTAAACAAACCAATCTCTTGCTTACTCAGCCCAAGTTTTACCTTTGCACTTTCAAATAACTTTATCGTTTTATCATCACTGATAGGTTTTGACCACCTCCTAAGCAAGTTATAAAACCGCCTGTACTGAGCAATATTCCTTAATAGTATTATACTTGCACCTAAACCCCACACAATCAAGACAAGTATTTCTATTGATGGTAAGAAAAATTCTTTTATGACATTATTACTAAATACAGCATTGGTAGCAGATTCAATAATGTCACCTTGAGCCTCTCCTACCTCTTCTGTATCGGATAACACCTGTGCTTCTGTAGGATAGGTCACTTCTTCCTGATGAACCATCAGAAGTGGTGTGACCAAGCTTGGTCTAAATGGTATCAATAAACCAATAAGGATGATTATCCAAAGTGTATACCTACTCTTTGCACTCAATAGGTAGGGTGCTTTTCTAAAAAAGAACATTAGTGATAACATAATCACTGAAAGCACAATACTAATGGAGAGTAAGCTAGCCAAAAGACTCATCTATATCACTCCTTTTTATCTAAGAGCGCTTTTAATTCATCTATATCTTCAGTGCTAAGGGCACCATCAGAGTATAGGGTTTTTACTAAATTGCCTATAGAATGACCTGCATACCTTTTTAAAAAATTACCTGTTTCAATTTCCAAATACTCATCTTCTGTAATCAGTGCTTCATAATGGTGCTGTTTGCCCTCTTTGATAATATTCAAAAAGCCTTTTTCACTCAGTCGACGCAATAAGGTGAGTAAGGTCTGAGGCTTCCACTGATTGTCGGCAAGCTTTGTTGTAATCTTGCTTGTCGTGATAGGGGGCTCTAGTTGCCATATCGCTTTCATCACATTAAATTCTGTATCAGGCAATCGCTTTGACTTATCTTTCATTTTTTCCTCCTACACCTACAACTTTATAACATTATTCTACAATAGTAGAATAATGAAGTCAATGTTCTTTTTTTCTTAAATCTCAAATAGTCCTTATATAAAAAAAGTCCTCTTTAGAAAATTGCTAAAGAGGGCTTTTTTTAATTAACTATTCATTTTAACTTTTACTTTTTTTAGCGATAAAAGCTTTCTTCCACCTTATTATATTCCTCATCAGAGACAGGCTCAAGCCATTGATTGGTTGGATCCTCACCTGGAATTTCAATGGCAAGATGTGAAAACCATGAATCTGAAGTTGCGCCATGCCAATGTTTGACATCAGGTGGAATATTGACCACACTACCTGGCGTCATGATGATAGCGTCTTTACCCCATTCTTGGTAATAGCCTTTTTCCACCAACACAGATTAACATCTGACCCCCACCACTCTTAGCAGGGTGTTTGTGCCAATTGTTACGGCATCCTGGCTCAAAGGTTACATTGAGGATAAAAAGTTGATCTTTGGAAACTGGGGCAAGATAGTTTTTGCCTGAAAAGAACTCACCAAAACCAGTGTTGAGTTCACCAATAGGAAAGACCATACTACTTTGATGCTTATCTTTTGCGATTAATTCTTCCGGTGTTTCAATTTGAATATTTTTTTCACTCATTATCTATAGACCTCCATTACTATTTTTTTGTAGCTCACTACGCTTACATGCTACTACATACACCAGATTAGCCACTTATAAAAATCATGAGGACTATTTTTTTAACTTCTGTACCATGGTAGACATCTATTGACTCGTTGGCAATAGGCGAGATATTCCTCTCCATATAGTTCTATCAGCCATTTTTCCTCACTGACTTTTAAGAGCACAGTCATTAACAACCAATAAAAACAAGGCAAGATAAAAAGCAAAACATTGGCATAGATTAGTATCATTCCTGTCAATAAAAACATAAAGGCGCTATAAATCGGATTTCTGACAAAGGCATAAATCCCCCCTGTAACAAGTTGATTATTTTTAATGGACTGATTCAGTTTAGAAAAAAGTGCACCCGTAAGCCATAGCACGATACCTAAAATAATACAGCCTATTCCAAGTACAAAAAATACCTTATCTGCCCCTTCTAAACTAACAAAAGGTATCTTGCCTGTTACTGAAAGTCCTATCCCCAAGACCGTCAATAGGGCAATCGTGCCAACATAAATGGGGCCTATACCAAATACTGAAAGATGTTTCTCAGCCAATAGACTCATCTCCTTAAATATAATCTCACTTGTAGCGACGACTAAAAACTGCTATGATACGTTAAAATACTATTTATGGAGGCAGTATAGAATAATGGAATACAAGAGAAATCGGACGGAGCCTATTCCTTTTAGTCTCCATGATAGCCATATACAAAAAATGACAGTAAGTGACAATGCCTTGATTTTGAAGGTGAATAAGGTCTTTCAATACACTGATACTGAACAAAGAATTTACACTGGTGACATTATTTTTACCGAAACAGACTTGGAAGATTGTTCTATTTTCATCTTTAATGCTGATGTCTATCGAGGTGATTTTCAAGGAAAGGTGATTGACCTAAAAGAATACATAGAACACTATCCCCTTGCAGAATTTGAAATCCTCACCGAAAGCTATCATGGTTATGACAGTATCTATATTGGTCTTTTGAGACAAGAAGGTAAGAAAACAGTCTCTGCCATATTGACACTTTGGAATATGGGAGAGATGATTTACCATCTGAATTTTGAGCGTTCTGTGCCTTATCATTCTGCAAAAAAAGAAACACACTAAACTAAGGTATATCTTTTTAGCTTATTCTAACTATTAAGACTACTATAGCACAAACAAAGTCAGGCTGACCATATAAAATCTAGCCTATTGTACTCTAAACTAACACACCTAGTCCTACAAAAAAATTTTTTTCAAAAAAATCCTATAATTTTTTTCTTGTATTTCAAAGGTAATTTTGCTATACTAATTCCGGACCGTTAGCTCAGCTGGTAGAGCACGCGACTCTTAATCGTGTTGTCGAGAGTTCGATCCTCTCACGGTCCATTTTTTATGCCCATTTTTAGCTAACTGCGTGCAAAAATACGCTTTTTTTAAGCCATTTTTTTAATTTTTTTCACTGTTTCTAATCGTTGCTATCTTTGCTTAAATTTCGTAGCGCAGGACTGTATCATTTACAAAAAAATACTTGCAAAAAAACACCACACTTTAAATCGTGTGGTGTTTTTTTATTAAAATTTTTTTAAATACTTTGCTCTTACTCGTTCTTTCTAATCAAAACCCTTAATTGAATTTCTACAATAAAGAATAGACCTTTTTTTCCGTCATGTCTAGGGACGATTTTTCTACCATATTTTTGTGCATCAAAAAAACCACCTACCTCTTAGTAGGTGGTTATCCGAAAAGCCTTCATATTTTTTTGTTAAATTCAAGGTATTCTTCATATGCCTGTTTAACTTCATCAGGTGCATCCTCATCAATAACATGTTGAATCTTATTATCAACAAGTCTCAAATATGGTCTTAGTATTTCAGAAAGTCTTGAATTTTTTTCATATTCTTCTCCTGCTAGCAGCATAATCCGAACGCCTCCCTCATCCTATTGTCCAATTCATTACATTCAAACATACCCTCACGATGATAACGCACGTACCACTCTGCAAATGGTGCCTTAATCTCCTCGTTTCGCTTCTATAAAGCTATGGTAATGCTTTTTTTATTCAATTTAGTAATCATTTTTTTATGTCATGTCTAGCAACTTGGTACAGCCAAAGTCACGCCTATCATCAATCCATTATTTTATGACTTGTGCTAACTTGTCTTTTATAAGATAATAGAAAAAACCTTTAGGAGCGTGATAACCATGCGTGTTTTGAAAAAAACTGAGTGCCCTAGTGTGGCATAAAATTATTGTCAACTTACTTATCGTTGGTACCTTTATTTTTTTCTTCTTGGTGAAGTCAAGTTTCCTACTATGCCTGTTCATGAAGAGTTAATAAAAATGACCTATACTGACATCTCTTTAGAAATTGTTAAACTTATTTTTAGTCTTTGCTTTCTACCTATCCTTGATACTATGTCTCAAAAAAAAGAATCACTACCCTATTAATTGTCTTTAATACAATGGCATTTTGTTTTTATGCTTCTGCCGTATTTTTTGTCTTTGTACTATTTCAATATAGCCTATTTGATGATCTTGAACCTCATATTCTCCTCTATGATGGTGCACTAATCACGCTTTATGCCATCTCTATTGCTACCTTGATGATTGCTAAAGACAAAAACCTTACCTTTAGCCAAAAATTTTTGCATCAAAACTACTAAAAAGCATCCTCCTTTCGCACATTAGTTCACGAACATCTTTTAATGACAAATAACGTATATTATAGTACAATTATAATATAATGATTGCTCTATCACTACGATGAAAAAAAGGAGTGTTTTTATGAAAAAATTAACAGCTTTTTTACTTGCATCTTTTGTATGCTTAAGCTGTCCTTCTCACGCTTCCTACCTCAACCAAATGCCTCTTCCTGTTACCGTTACTGCCAATGGTGAGATGGTCATCTCTGACGCAGAGGCAAAAGTCATTAGTGGTAGAACTCTACTCCCATTAAGAGCTGCAGCAGAAGCCCTTGATGCCAAGGTCGCTTGGAATGCAAACACAAAACAAGCCACCATTACCAAAGATGGTACCACCTTGGTCTTTACAGTCAATAAAAAGTCATTTACAAAAAATGGTAGTGTCCTTACCCTAGATGTTCCTTTAAGCATCTATAGTAACCATATTTATTTACCTGTAAGGGCATTTTCAGAAGCATTAAATATCCAAACACACTGGGATGGCGTGCATAGAGTCGTCTCTCTTGGCAAAAAACAAACCTACGAAGCAAACAATGTCCCACTGCCTTATGGGGCAAATGTAATCATTGATAAATACAGTCCGAATCCCTCTAGCGATCCCCTCGTAGGAACATGGATTGGTGTAGATAAAGAAAACACTGACTCTGCACAAATGATGTTTATTCATCATATCAAAGGAGATAGTTATAAACTCTTTATCTTGGAATTTTCCAATTTAAATGATCCTAAAAATGCCATATTAGACTTATGGTACAACAACGCTACCTTTAATCCAACCAATCATACATTGACCATAAGAGAAGAGGGCATCAAATATTCACGTGGTCCTGGACATGAATACCCAACCCCAACCACCTACTTCTCTTCAGTCAACAATAATACCATCAGAGCCTTTGCCTATATCAATTCTGAAACCAATGGACGTGAACAAGCTATAGGCGTAACTTTTGAAAAAATATAACAAAAAGCACCTCTGCCTCATTGGTAGAGGTGCTTTTATTGCCCTCTCTTTAAGTTAAATACCCAACCATCTGCCTTAAACTAAAACCATTTTATTTTACCTCAAAAAGTGGTACACTAAGAGGGCGAAAAACTTAGGAGGTAGGATAATGTCTACTGCTTATGAAAAAGCTTTTGAAATTGAACTATTGAGTGAATATTCAAGTATGGTTTATGCTGAGGCGCTAAACTATATGCTAGATCATGATTTAGAGCATACCAAACCTAACCATTTTTTAGTGGATTTGGTCAATCAAATGGAATTAAATCTCACTAAGGATTTGTTTGGTAAAGAGTTGGAAGAATTACAAGCCATTTCAGCTTATTGGAAACTTATGCACCAACTCATTCATGCGTCATTTCAAGTCTTTCACTAAGCAATGATGAAACTTAACGCTTACAGTGAAAAAGAATTCAACGTGCGTTTTGAAAAAAGTTTAAAACGGCTGACACGTGGTAAAACGCCCGTCAAGTCCCCTAATGCTTATCTCTTAGGAGGACAATCAGGCTCCGGCAAGACGACACTTCATAGTCTTCTCAGAAAAAGACACGAGGGTAATATCATCGTGATTGATAATGATACCTTTAAGCCTTTTCATCCTCGCTACTCTGAACTTGTCTTATACTATGGCAAAAAGGCGACAAGCCAAGCCAGTGCTTTTTTTCTGGTGAAATGACTGAAAAAGCTTATTGCCACCTTATCTTCTTTAGGCTATCATCTCGTTATAGAGGGACGCTACGTACAACGGCTGTCCCTTTGAAAACAGCCAAATTGTTAAAAAGCTCAAGGTTATACTGTAGGACTTTACGTCATGGCAGTACCCTTTGCCTTATCTTATCTGACGACACTAGAGCGTTATGAGCGAATGTTTCAAAATGATCCCTTAACAGCACGCTACACCCCACGAAACATTCAAGAAGAGATGAAAGCATCCATTGTCTCCAATCTCAGCACCTGTTATAAGCAAGGTATTTTTTTGATGAAATTTGTCTTTATGATAGAGAGGAAAAATTGTCTTTATGATAGTCATACCTCCTCTGATGATCCTAGCTTATACTTAAATCATATTCTCAATCAAGAGGTACCAGCAGACGTGCTACGACCTATTGTGCTTAGAGTTTTACGATTGATGTGCAAAAAAATAAAAAAATAGAGACGCTAAACAAGACCTCGAAAAATCTCTACCGTCAACTGTTAGAAAATTAAAAATAAAAAAAGGATACCTTATCATTGGTAAGGTATCCTTTTTTTATATGCATAAGCTAGGCTTAGTGTTTTTCGTTCAAGGAGAGTTTTTCATCGCTACTCTCAAGGCATTGACTAATTTTTCCAAACCCTCACTATCCTTTATTGCCAACTTACTACTATCTTCATAGTCATTGACCAAAGCATCAAGGTAATCATTAGCATTGGCAACAGCAAGCTTGAGTTCACTCCAGTCATCAGGATCATAATCTTTTTTTCTTTAAGTGAGGCAGTCCCATCAATCAGTTGTTGTAGATAAGCCAAACGCTTGATAAAAAGCACGATGAGCACTGTGTTCACTAAAAAAATGTCTGCCAAGCTTTTTTCTAACATTTCTTCTTCAACCAAAATATGATGGTCAAAGCCAATCTGACCCTTACTGAGGGCAGATAGCACCTTGCCTGCCACTTCTTCACGATCTTCACCACTCACCAAGATAGCTGTTTCCTTACTTGGCTTGTAGTTAAAATCCCTTCCCCTTTTTAAAATACTTGCTAAAGTTTGTGATAAAGGCACCTTCATCGACAAAAGCAAGCTTCTTTTTTTGATACGTTCAAAAAAAGTCTTTGAGCAAGGTCACTTTTTCCTTGTCACTGTAGCCAAAAAAATTACGATCATTACCTTTTTCTCCCTCAATTTTTCAAAAATACGTTGTTGGAATCTTTTTCCCACTGCTCAAGATAGGCTGCCCAAGAAAGGTTCCCCTTTTCTTCTTGCATCAGCTTGATAAAAAGGTACAACATTTTTTTAGCCAGTATCTTGGCCTTGCTTTCTGCCAGTTTACCTTCTCTTGTTTCGTCTTTGAGATGTCCTCCAACAAAAAAATCTCATAGAGTTCTTCTCCAAAAATCTTCTGGATTAGGCTTGCGTCCAAATAAGCCAAACTCTGCAATTTGATGTTGTGGACAAGCATTCATACAGCCTGAAATCGCAAGCTTAGGCAAGTCTTCTAAACCTTCCAGACTGGCTAAGAGCGCCTTAGTATTGGTAAATCCATAGGTGCAAAGACTTGCTCCCACACAAGATTGGAGGGCTTGTCTTTTATTGTCCTCTAAAGTTAAAATCTCATATTTTTTTGCCAAGAGATCTAGAGCAGTTTCCCTAAGTAAATCTAGAACATAGAGCTCATGACGAGAACCTACAATCAGACGTGCTTCTTTGGCATACGTCTCTAAAAAATTTGCCAAGGTTTCCAAGCCTTTAAAGGAGACTTCGCCATCACTTGGCTTGAGGCATACGCCGTAGGTATGATTTCTTAAAGAAATGAGCCCCTCTACTTCTGGGGCAAAGGTATTTTCTTTTACCTTTACCTCAATAGAGCAAGATGGTGCATTTGAGTGATAGGTTTGATAACGTGACTTAAAAGTCGCCTCGCCTAGCTCTCTAAGTTTAAAGCGTAAGCGTTTTTTAAATACCTGTAACATCTGCGAACAAATCAATATAAAAACTGTGTCAATTTATCAGCGGCACATAAAAAAATCCTCAGCTGGCAAATTTTCTTCTATTTTTTTACACCTAACATCGGCATTGCCCCAAGGCTTCCAGCGGCATAAACGTCAAAACAAGGCTTGCCATCTACCATCTTGGCATAAAAGCCCAAGTCAGCAAAGCTCGCATTGCCCTCATCCTTCTCCGTTGAAGAAAAGACCATTTTAAACTTTCCTGGCAACTCTGCCAAACGTCCAGAGTCATTTAACCATTGCCAAAGTTTCTCCGCATAAGGCAAGACATCAAAGGCTTCCTCCATTTCGCCACTTAAAGCATTGACAACAATATCACCAAGTCGTCCTTTACATGCCATGCCTTTGGCTTCTAAGCGTGCAATCGTCTCTTCTAAAACGGAAGCTGGAAACTGGTAAAGCTGAATATTTTGTCGATAGGTAAACCTTACTCTATCATAATAAGGCTGACCAACTTCAATTAAGGTTTTTTTAGCGCATCAAGGCTCAATCTACCCAAAAAAAAGTCTTGCCCTTAACATATAATATTCTTTATCCCTTTGGAGATTTCCCCCTTGAGGCACTTTTATTTCTTCATTCATCATCTCTTTAACTCCTCACTCATGAATAAAAAAACCTCCCTAAAAACAAGGGAGGTTAACGTGTATCTTCCATAATAATTGGTAGTATCATCGGCTTACGTCGTGTTTTCTCATAAAGGAATTTTCCCAAAGCATCCCTTAAGCTGGTCTTGATAGTACTCCAATCCATCGTGCCTTCATCCATACATTTATATAGACTGCGCTCAACCCTGACCTTTGCCTCACTCATCAATTCATCTGCTCTCACGAACATAGACAAAGCCACGAGAAACAATGTCAGGACCAGCAATCACCTCTCTAGTAGAACGATTGATTGTTGCCACGACAATCAAGATCCCATCTTGAGAAAGTTGTTTTCTATCCCTAAGCACCACATAGCCAACATCACCAACACCCAAACCATCAATCAAAACTCTACCACTCGGTACCTTGCCTATAATGCTGATTTTTTTCTTCATTGCCTGTACCACACTACCATTATCGGCAATAATGATATTTTCCTTAGGAATACCAACCTCTTGTGCCAGCTTAGCATGGCTAAGGAGCATGCGATATTCCCCATGGGCAGGCATAAAAAATTGTGGTTTGACAAGGTTGAGCATCATTTTAAGCTCTTCACGGCAAGCATGTCCAGAGACGTGTACTCTAGGACTTGGCCCTTGGATGACGTCTGCCCCTAGTTTAATAAGCATATCAATAACCTTACTGACAAGCTTTTTCATTACCAGGGATTGGATTGGCAGAAAAATAAAAACCGTATCTCCTTTTGCCAATTTTTATCTGCCTATGTTCACTCATCGCCATGCGAGAAAGGGCTGCCATAGGTTCCCCTTGACTGCCTGTGGTTAGAATGACAATCTTACTTTCTGTATAATTGCTCATTTCTTCCAGTTCGATAAAAATATTCTTTGGTACTTTGAGATAACCAAGCTCACTGGCAACACTAATCGTGTTTAACATACTGCGTCCAGTGACCACGACTTTACGTCTATTGGCATAAGCTGCATTTAGCACTTGCTGAATACGATGTACATTTGAAGCAAAAAGTTGCCAAAATAATGCGTCCTTTAATCTGAGGGAATAAGGTGTCAAAAGTCTGACCAATGACACTTTCTGACTGACTATAACCAGGATTCATTACATTGGTACTGTCTGCCATCATAAATAAAACGCCTTTACTACAGACTTCGGCAATTTTTTGGAAATCCGTTGCACGACCGTCCACTGGTGTCTGATCAAATTTGAAATCCCCTGTATGAAAAAAACAATACCAAGCGGTGTATGCACAGCGATTGCGACGGCATCCGGTATACTGTGACAGGTGTGAATCATTTCAATCTTAAAGCCACCAACTTTAAAAAGGATCACCAGGTTTAACGACAATAAGCTTTTTGCTTGCCTAAAGCCTCTGGCTTCTTTTAATTTTGGCTCCACTAAACCAATGGTCAGTCTGGTACCATAGACTGGTACATTTAAATCACGAAGTACATAAGGCAGTGCACCTATATGGTCTTCATGTCCGTGAGTAAGGACAATCCCCTTTACTCTTTCCTTGTTATTGATTAAATAAGTGATATCAGGGATAACCACATCTACCCCCAATAAATCCTCTCCCGGAAAGGAGAGACCTGCATCGATGACGATAATATCGTCCTTATATTCGATGGCTGTCATATTCTTCCCTATCTCTTCCAGTCCACCTAGGGGAATAATTTTCACGCCATCTTTTTTTATTATTCTACTAATCGTTCTATCCTCCTATATTAAATTTTCCTTCGTATTCAGCTAGTTGGCAGATACCACCATCATACCCTAACTAAACGAAAATTTCAATTCAAAGAAGACTAAGCGTCCAATTCACCTATAACCTTTAGAAAAAAATACACCTAAGATAAAAATCTATAACATACCCCCTAACCGCATCAAAAAAGCGACCTAATCGGTCGCTTTTTTTCTCTTGCTGATGATAAAGAAAAATGAGACGACCGAAGCCATCTCATAAAAAAGTCTCACTCTAAGGAATCATCTCTCATTCAGCCACTTTTTTTCTTCTGCTGACAAGGTTCGTGGTTCACCTTTTTTTATGACCTTTACCATACCATCTTCTACAAAGACTTCTGTATCTTCATCACGTGGAGGGTCTATTCTAAACTCACCAATAACCTTCTTCCCCTCTGAGTCATACAAAGGAACTACCCTTGCTGTATATAGATATTCAGGAGAATGCATTAGCTTGACAGCTTCCTCTGGTGAACTAGGCATCTCGCCATCAAAATCAGATTTTCTAATATATCCCTCAACACCATCAACGCCCACAGCTGCTATTAAATCAGGTCTATCTTCATAGTTAGTAACAAACAACATCGAACCGAAAGTTTCTCCTGAAGAATTAACCTGAATACCCTCAACAGTAGACTGACTTGAATTAATATCCTCTGGTGTTGAGCTTTCCCCATACTTAGCAGAAGCATTAACAACAGTTGCTGATAATAAAAGCACAAAAACTAAGACAAACGAAATAAAATTCTTCTTTTTTCCTAACATGATATCATCTCCTTAGTTTTTAATTGAGAAGCCTTACCTAATAATATTATAGCATAGGGCTATTTTTACCGTCTAGTAAAAATAGCCCTGTGCTAATTATAATTTTTAGTATGACAATGCTATGCTATCCAACACCATACAAAAAAAGCATTGAATTAGCTAGCGATATATTGATAGAGATTTAAGAAATTAATGGCTAAAAATAACCATCAAGACGCCCATAAAAAGCTTATCATACAAACTTTCATCAACTTTGTTAATAATAAGTCCTCCTAAGTATCCCCCTAAAATCGCACCCGCAATCATATAGGGCAAGACAGAAAGGTCAAAGGGTTCCAGCCCATTTAAATACAAAGTTCGCACGACATTGGATGCTTGTGAAAAAAAGACGATACAAAGGGATGCCACAGTAGAGCCCTTGGCAGTTAGCCCCAGTAAGAGATAAATGGTGGGCTTGTTAAATGGCCCACCACCAATACCTAAAAATGAAGACACTGTCCCTAAAATCGTCCCAATACCAATGATGACCAAAGGAGAGCGATAGGCACGTTGGGTAAGATGTTTTTTTAAATAGCTCGATAGCCACCACAGCTAAAAATGACAACAATCAAAACGATAGTCTGGATAATACCGATATATTTATCTACCTTAAAATAACTGCTAATGGCATTAAAAATATAGCCCCCAAAGATTCCACCAATCAGTGAGCCTATCGCAATTAAGCCCACAAGCCTTAGTCCTACACCCATAATATGACGACGCATCTTCCAAACAGACACCACTGTCATCGCCAAAACTGTACTGCTCGCTAAAAGTCCAATATTCATCAAAGAATACTGTCCTAGTAAGTCCACTGTCGGCTTGATAATAATTCCGCCACCTATACCGCCTAAAGCACCAATAACACAAGAGATCAATGCAATGAGAAAATAGAGCAACTCATACATATTGCCACATCCTCCATACTGCAAAAAAACTCACCAAGCCTTAGTTTTCATCAAAGGCTGGTATCACTGTTTTTCGCATACGCTTTTTCTATCAAAAATTTTTACCCTCTTCACTAATTAATGTGAGATTATTCTTTGGTCTGCTCTCGAATTGCCAAATAACTTTTTTTGTTGTATTTTTCCAAAACTGTTGCTTCTTGCCACTTGCCTTGGTATAAGACCCCGACATCACCTCTGCCATAATTTCTTAATTCTAACATTGTATTGTAAGGAATCCACCGTGAAATGGCATCAATGTCTCTACCTGCATGGACATACCATTGTCCGTACCACAGTCTATCGTATAAAAAAGCACTACCACCACATTCTGCACGTAAGAGTTCGATAGCATTGTCTCTAAAATCAAAATTGCCACTAGGACTATCTAGATAAGCGCTGCCAATAAGATTATTTTTCAGACGCAAGTTGGTCTGTTGTCCCTGTATCTCTAAACGATCAGTTTTAACCTTTTCCAAGCGTGCATCATAGCCCGTCATATCAATAGTGATACTGCCTGCACGAAAGTCACGAATATCTAAATTTGCAAAGTCTGTCTTTATCTCTGTGAGATTTAGCTTACTTTGTGGGAGTATAATTCTAAGCTTCGCTCTTTTTTTAAGCTTACGTGCCTCTACTACTAAGGTATCCTTTACAAGCTCACAAAAAACTTCTCCACCATTGTCCGAGCCACCAATGACACTGATGGCAATATCTCTCCTCGTGTCACTCATGCCAAGTTCTATATCCAGTCCCTTACTATATACGCTCAGATTTTCTAGTTTTCTTGTAGAGAACTTCTCCGTCACAACATCTTCAGCTTTTGAAAACTCACCATCTGGCATACTGGTCCAATAATTTATGGCAACCATCAACACTAGTGCAAAAATAAACCATAATAAAAAAGGGATCCACACGATTTTTGTCTTTTTTAGCCAATATTTTGTTTTTCCTCTCACGCAATTTCCCCCCTTTTTCCCTCTTTTTATCCCCATTTTACCCTAGGTCGTATTATTTTTCGCAAGCTTTTTGCGACACTTACCCCGAGGTTTTAAGCAAACAAAAAAAAGCCTAGCATATGCTAGGCTCCTTTAACGTACCACAAGGGTAGGAATATGCACCTTTGAAAGAATCTTTTGTGTTGTACTGCCGATAAGGAAACGTTTTAGGGCATCACCCAAACCGTGGCTACCCATAATCAAAAAGTCATATTGTTCATTTTGCTTTAAGTACTCTTCTAAGCCGATGGTCGGGGTACCTAAAATCACCTCTGTTTTAACCTTATCTTTAAAGTCACCAAAGGTATCTCTGAACTTTTTCAAGCATAGCATAACCATCAGCTTCTGTTGTTGCGACTGGATTGCCACCCCAAATATTACCAGGATGTACACCCTCATCCTCTACTTTTTGAGAAAGAATGTACAATAAAGTTGCCTCACAGCCAAAGGCTTCTACCAGTTTTAAACCCTCTTTTGCAGCATTTAATGAAGTTTGCGAACCATCTACTGGAATTAAAATGTTTTTCATCTCTACATCTCTCCTTCACGACATTACTTCGGACGCTTTGTCCCCTTATATTTAAACGCTTTGGGGTCCATTTTATAAAAAAACTACCCCTGATCAATTCCTAAGGGAAGATTACAATTGGGACAATGAATTTTTATGCCCATCAAAGTCGACCTCACTATACACATTTGTGATTCTGTCTTTGTGACAGCGCAAAACTTCCCCTTTACCTATTTTTATCATATTTCCAAATTTTTTTGGTGACATTTTTGCACATTTTATCACTAACATTCTTCTTTTTTCCTCTAGATACCAATAACTATTGATACCTGACAATTGTATAAAAGCACCTCTTGGTACTTGACACAAGGTATTAACGACATTATATAAATCTCCTGCACCACCTAAAAAGCATTGGTACACTAAGTCCAAGCACGAGGCTAGAATAAAAAGCTATCTAAGATAAAAAAATCCACCAAAAAGTGGTATTAAGCCTAAGACCACCATAGGCAACAAACTCATAATAATAAATCTAGACTTTTTTTAAAGGGGCTGTCGAAGTCACAAAAAGCACACCTTTTTTTAAGGCTTGATAAAGGTATACCTCTGTCTTTAGAGGGAAAGAAAGGGCATGTAAAAGTTCATGTATCACAAGAAAAGGCAAGGTCAAAAAAATAGCCCTAAAGCAAGCCCCCAAAAAAATCCAAACTAAAGGTCTGCATAAAAAAATCCACTTAAAGATGATTACGTCCCCTATGATGACTAAAAGGGGAACAAAATACCGCTTGGCTTCTTGGACAATCCCTTCAATGGTCTCTGGCTCATCAAATTTTACAGCATTTTTTGGCAAATCTGCTTTGGGAAGACTATCATAATTCTCAAACTTTCCCTTATAAATCAGTTTCATCAGATGCTATCTCCCTTATCAGTTCTTCCAAAGCCAAAAAAATACCCTTGGATACCTTTTCCAGTAATTGTCTTGAGGGCAACTTCACTAACATAAGAGTGCTTGCGATAGTCCTCTCGTTGAGCAATATCAGTCAAATGCACTTCCACAACAGGCAGATCAATCGCCTTTAGGGCATCTAAAATAGCAATGGAGGTATGCGTATAGGCTGCTGGATTGATGATAATCCCATCTGCCTTTTGGTATAAACCTTGGATATAGTCTACCAATGCCCCTTCATGGTTGCTTTGGTAAATTTCTAAGTCCAAACCTTTCTTTTTTTGCTTCCTCTTGAAGTAACTGACACAAGCCATCATAGGTTTGATGCCCATACAAGTGTGGTTCACGCAAACCCAAAAGATTTAAGTTCGGACCATTAATAACTGCTATTTTCATAAAAAAATCCTCCAAAATGGCACGCACAGTTTTTTTCTTTTTGTTCTATGGCGAACATAGACTTGACGAAAAGCCTGATAATGTCGACTGCGCATATCATATAAGCGACGTATGGACTGAAAGCCACCTTGGGAAAAAGGTCTATTCTTTGTTGCAAGATGAGAGAGTGCCTTATCTAGTTGATAAATTCTACCATTTTGTCTGAGATGATTGTAATTTTTCTTGTCTGGTAATCACACCACCACCTGTAGCAATCACCATCCCTGTCTCCTTGCCCAAGCTTTCTAAGATAGCTGTCTCTTCTTGACGAAATTTAGTCTCACCCTCTTCTTTGATATAAGCCGAAAGGTCTCCTATTTTTTTCCCTTAAAAGCACATCACTATCATAAAATGGTCTTTTTAAGACCTTTGCCAAAAAGCCTTGCCCAAGGTAGTCTTACCTACCCCAGGCATGCCGATTAAGATAATATTTTTCCTTGTCTCGCCTAATTTCACTAATGATTGCCTCAAGCTTTTCCACAGCATTCTTTCGTTTAAAAAATATCTCATCTGCATAAAAAGCTTGAGCGATGAGCATAGGAAGTCCATCACTATAGACTAAGCCTCTTTCCTCTGCTTCTAGTAAAAGCTTCGTACGAAGTGGGTTATAAATCACATCAAAAACGCCTTTTAGACGCTTAAATCCCAAAAGAGAAATCAAACTACAATCTGTATGAGGGTACATCCCAACAGAAGTGGTATTAATGATGTAGTCAGTATCTTGATAAAAATCTGCAATGTCTTGATAAAAAGGCGCTTTTTTTCTTGAAAGGACACTTACCCTACCAGCACCCTTAGCCTTTAGCGCAGCACAGACAGTCTTAGACGTTGCCCCATCACCCAACACAAGAAAAGTGAAAGGAAGAAATGGCAACTTTCTTGCGTTTTAAGAGATACAAAAAACCATAATAGTCTGTATTATAGCCTAGCCATTTACCCTCTTGTTTTACCACTGTATTGACGGCACCAATTGCCTTTGCTTCCTCAGAAATGCCATCAAGATAGGCAATAACTTTTTCTTTATAGGGGATAGTCACATTAAAGCCCTTAAGCGTATCTGTTTTTAAAAACTCCCCCAACTCAGATTCTTTTTTTTCAAACAACTCATAAGTTTGATTGCCTAAAGCATGATGTACTTTTACAGAATAACTATGCCCCAATTTCTCTCCCAAGAGTCCAAACGCCATAAGCGTCCCTCCTAATATTCAATATAATTACCTAGTAAGGTAAAGCCCTCCTGACTATCATGTAATTCTGCCAACAAAGCTCTAACAGAAGGCTCTGCCAAGCTCGCTTCAAAGTCAAGGTAAAAGATAAATTCAAAATCACGCCCTACAATCGGTCTACTCTCAAGTTTGGTGAGGTTAAGCCCTAAAGAAGAAAAGCGTGACAAGATGGCCCCAAGCCCACCTGGAAAATGATTGGCAGTGGTAATTAGACTAATTTTATTGGCACCATGGTAGACATCAAGATTTTTGCTGATACAAATAAAGCGTGTGTAGTTATTATCACTGTTTTGAATTTTTTCTGCTAAATTTTCCAAATGATAGAGTTTAGCACAGTTAGCAGAACACACACAAGCGATGGTATCATCCTCACTATTTGCGACAAATTTTGCTGCCGTTGCTGTATTTTCCATAGGACAGAGTTCAACATTTTTTAACTGACTCAACCACTTACTCGCTTGGGCAAGGGCTTGAGGATGAGAATAAATCTTTGTGAGATTTTTCAAGCTTAGTGCCTTTTTTTGCACACAGGTTATGTCCTATCCATTGCTTAGTTGCACGCACGATATGGCAATCCTTTTTTTCCAAAAGATCATAGACCTCTTTAACTGAGCCATTGGCACTATTTTCTAGTGGCAAAACACCATACTCACAAAGGCCTTGTTCAACAGCGTCAAAGACAGCACTAAAATTATTAACATACATAATTTGCGCCATTTGTATCATTTTATCACAAGCTTCTTGCGTATTACTACCTAAAATTCCAGGACAAGCCACCTTAGCCCTTTGATTGAGTTTGAGCTTGCCCTCTTTGACAGCCTTTCTTAAGATTTCTACATAAGGCGACTCACCATAAATCATCTGCCCTTGATAAGCACGATTTAAGGCAAAAATTTCACGATAAAACTTTCTAGCATAGGTATCTAGTGGTGGCTCAACTTCTTCTGTAATCTTATCTAAAAATATCTCTTTCTCTACTTTCATCCAAGATAGGTTGATTGCTCGCCTTTTTGGCCTCTGCGATTTCTATGGCCACCTGCATACGTTCTACAAAATTTTTGATTAATTTTTCATCTATAGCATCAATTTTCTTACGGCTATTTTTTAGACTCATGATGATACTCCCTTTCTCTATCAGCTTACAATAAAAAAACTCTAACAGCACCAAGGCACAAACTGCCCTCAATGACAGGTATTGCCCTAATCGCAATACAAGGGTCATGTCTGCCTTGTATCCTTAAATCCGTTGGTATATTTTTTGAAAGTGAGATACTTTCTTGAATTTTTAGCAATGGATGGGGTCAGTTTCATTGCCACTTGAAAATAAATCGGCATGCCATTGCTAATCCCACCTTGGATACCCCCGCTGTTGTTCTTTCTGGTGATAATCTGACCTTGATCGTCCACACTAAAAGGGTCATTTTCCTCGCTTCCCCTATGCCTTACACCATCAAAGCCACTGCCAAAGGAAACCCCCTTAACACCAGAGACGCCAAACAAGACCTTTGCCAAATTGCTCTCAATACTGTCAAACAAAGGATTGCCCTTTCCCCTAGGAAAGCCTAAGGCAAAACACTCAATCACCCCACCTACAGAATCCCCCTCTTGGCGTAGGATTTTTTTATCAAGGCTTCGGCTTCCCTTGCCCTCGCCTCTGAGACCATCGGCACTGCTCGCCCTTGTGCCACTTTTAATAAATGAATGTCAGGCGTTAAGACATCTAAAGGGCTATCCTCTACCTCACCTACGCTTTTTAAATGGGCGTAAATCTCAATACCCTTTCTTGCCAAAAGTTGCAAGGCAATCCCTCCGGCAATACAAAGAGGAGCCGTTAAACGTCCGGAAAAATGTCCTCCTCCTCTTAGGTCAATAGCCTCACCAAAACGCAACCTTGCTGTATAGTCAGCATGAGATGGCCGTGGCACATCCTCTAAATTGGCATAATCCTTTGAATGGGCATCGGTGTTTTGTATCAAGGCACAAAGGGATGAGCCACTTGTCTTGTTATCTAAAACACCGGAAACAAAGGTGACGGTATCGGCTTCCCGACGTTGGGTGCTAAGCATGTTTTTTTTAGGTGCTCGCCTTTGCATAAATTGGGCAAGTGCCTCTTGATCTATCACTTCTCCAGCATCCAGTCCCTCAAGCACCACACCAATATGGCTCCCATGAGAGGCGCCAAAAATCGTGACTTTCAATTTTTCCCCAAAACTAGAACTCATCAATCTGCCCTCCTAACTGCCTAAAGGTCTCAAAAAAAGTCTGGATAAGACTTTCCTATCGCCTCTTTGCCCTCGAGGTTAATGGCTTCTTTTGCCAAACAACTTGCCAAAGCACCTGCCATCACCAAACGATGGTCACCAACGGCTGAAATATCGCCACCATCTAGGTAACCCTTGCCCGCTATCCTCATGCTATCTTCACTGAGGGCTGACTTTTTGTCCCAAGGGCACGCAACAAGCTCGCCACACGCTCCAGTCGATCGGTCTCTTTATAACGCAAGCGTTTGGCATTATAAAATAGGCTTTCGCCCTTTGCCCCACAGGCCAAAATCGCTAGTACAGGCAACAAATCAGGAATATTAGACATATCAAGGGATAGGGGTCTGGCCTCTCCTTTTGCCACCAAGATACCATCCTTATTCACACTGACCTTTGCCCCATAAGCCTTTAAAATCTCAACTATTGCCTTATCACCCTGTAAAGGAGTCCATACTCGCCCCCTTAGCATGGATACCCTCTCCACATAAGGCACCGGCACAAAGCCAAGGGGCAAGATTTGACCAATCACCCTCAATGGTCACTTCCCCTGGACTTTTTAAGCCTTGACTTCTCACATAGTAATGCCCTACCTCTTCTTCAACCTTAGCTTGAAAAGCCTCTAAGACAGCGATAGTCAAATCAACATAGCTCTTGGACTCAAGAGGGGTCGTGGCAATGACTTCGATTTCTCCCATCGCACCACCGGCTAAAAGCAGGCCTGAAAAGTACTGGCTACTAATATTGCCTGGTAAGGCATAGGCGCCTTTTTGAAACTCACCCCACACCTCACAAGGCACCTTATCTTGGCTAAACGCTACCCCACCTTGTTTTAGGGCACCAATAAGGGAATCAAGGGGTCTTTGGGGTAATCTACCATGGGCAGTGATACTGACCTTATCGGCGAATTGTCCTAAAATCGGCAAAATCAATCTCAAGGTCGTGCCTGACTCGCCAACATCAATACTGGCATAAGCTTGCCTTGTTTTACCTAAAATCTTTAGGCCGTCTTCCTCTTGCATGATGGATACCCCTAAGGCTTTTAGGGTATTAATCGTTGCCAAGACATCTTCAGAATAGGTCAGACCAAAAAAATTTTGGTCTCGCCCTTGGCCAAAAGCACTTGCCAAAAGCACGCGATGGGCATGTGCCTTGGCGCCTATTGCCCTTACTTCGCCACTTAATTTTCTCGGTAAAATCTTCATACTTTCTCCTTATGATGGTAAAAACTCGCCCAAATTCGCCACTTCTACGTCATGTAAGAAACCACCATCTTCATTGGCCAATACCAAGGTAATCTTATCCCCCATCCGTTTTTTTATCTGATAGAGCATAATACACGATTTTTTTCCTGTCCCTCTGTCCAAGAAAAAAATCCAAACCTTGTTGCTCTAAAATCAAGTTTAAATCCTCCACGACACTTTTTAGGCACCAAATCCTTCTGCAATGCTCCTTCCATTATGAGCTTCATCCCAATCGCCACTGCCTTGCCATGACGATAGGTATAGCCACTTGCCTTTTCTATGCCATGAGCAAAGGTATGACCAAAATTTAAAAGCTTTCGTTTGCCACTTTCAAACTCATCCTCTTGGACAATTTTTTTGCCTTCATGGCAATGGCACGCTCAATCAAGCTAACCAAGTTTGGACTATCTTTGGTGATGGTTTCTTCTTTTAATAGGGCATAGAGCCATTTTTTTCACCGATAAAAGCATATTTCACCACTTCTGCCAGTCCCTCTTGGAAATACATCTCTTCCAAACTCTCTAAGGTCGGCACCAAACAATAGACTAACCTTGGTTGCTTAAAGGCACCACAAAGATTTTTACCTCGACTGAGGTTAATCCCTGTTTTTCCCCCTACAGAAGAATCCACCATAGATAGCAAGGTCGTCGGTATCCCGATAAAATCAATCCCACGCAAATACGTTGCGGCAACAAAACCTGTCAAGTCGCCGACAACGCCACCACCTAGGGCAATGAGTACGTCACTTCGAGTGATGGTTTCCTTTGCCAAAAAGTCCAAAAGGGCAAAGTAAGTCTCTTGGGATTTATTTTCCTCACCATGAGGCATTATCCACTCTAAAACACTGTAGCCTGCTGCTTGGAGCGCTTTTTTTAAATCATCCAAGTAAAGTGGTGCCACTTTATCATCACTGACAAGAACAAAACGTGTTGATAAAGGGTAGTCAAGATAACGGACAAAATCAAAAAAATCATTTTGGCTGATAATCACATGATAGGGTATTTGGGTTTGGATAAGTAAGTCTCTATTTTTGCATACATTTTTTTCCTTTTTTTCTCAACGCCTTCATCTAGCAAGGCTTTTTAAACTGGCACCATCCTCATCTTGAATGGCTTGCTTCATCTCTTCTAATCTTTCAATGATACATGTCATTTCCCTCACAAGATTGTCCTTATTGAGCAAAAATAACTCTGTCCACATTTTGGTATCCATCGTGGCAACCCTTGTCAAATCCTTGAGACTATCGGCAGAGTAGCCTTGATGGTCGAGAGCTTGTGGCGAACTTACAAAGGCATTGGAAACGAGATGGGCGAGCTGAGAAGTATAGGCAATCATCTCATCATGCCTTTGGCTTGTCGCCACTTTGTAGCCCTTAAAACCAAGATGATCAAAATAAGCGTGCCATTTTTCTTCGCTAAGCACTTTGTCCCAAAAGACTTCAGAAACAATCAGATAAGCCCCTTGGTAAAGGCTCTCCCGACTATTTTCGTATCCACCAACCTCACGCCCTGCCATAGGGTGGATGGGCGCATAGATTAGCCCTGCTGCTTCAAGAGGGGCTTTCAAAGCTTGCTCCAAAGGAAGCTTGACCCCACAGATATCGCTTATTATCGCCCCTTTTTTTAGCCTATCTTGATGTGCCAAGACCCAATTGATGGCCTCTTTTTGGCTTTTAAGCAAATCAAAAATAAATCTATCTCCCCCAAGACCGTCTCACTAAGCCGCTTTGCCCTATAGGTCTCTTGGGCAAGACGCATGGCTTCTTCTCTTAAATCACTGATGTATAAGTCTACCTCAAACCCTTGGCTTGCTTTTAAAAAAGAGCCTCCCATCAGTCCTAGACCAATCACTGCAACTTTCATTTTACTCTCCTATTTTTTTGCCAGTCCCTCGCCTAATTTTTCTTAAATCTTTCATCAGTTCCATAAAGACATCCGGTTCAAGTGCTTGTGGCCCATCACAAAGGGCGTTTTGAGGATCATTGTGTACTTCTATCATAAGCCCATCACAGCCTGCTGCCATGGCTGCCATAGAAAGTGGACGCACCAGTCTTTTAATCCCCGCAGCATGACTTGGATCAATAATGATTGGTAAGTGGGTGAGTTCTCTCATCATTGGTATCGCTGAAATATCGAGGGTATTTCTTGTCTTGGTTTCAAAAGTTCTAATCCCTCTTTCACAAAGAATAACATTATTATTACCCTCACTCATAATGTATTCTGCACTCATCAACCATTCTTCATAGGTTGCACAAAGCCCTCTTTTTAAAAGTACAGGTTTTCTTAACTTACCAACTTCTTTCAGCAAGGTGAAATTTTGCATATTACGTGCACCGATTTGAAGCATATCCACCTCTTCAAAGTACTGAATTTGTGAAGCATCCATGATTTCTGAAACAATTGGCAGTCCCTGTTGCACGCTTTGCTTCCAATAAAAGCTCTATCCCATCTGGCCCCATGCCTTGGAAAGAGTACGGAGAGGTTCTTGGCTTGTAAGCCCCACCACGGAGGAGATTGGCACCAGCTGCCTTGACCTTGAGGGCTGTTTCAATCACTTGCTCCCTTGACTCGACTGAGCAAGGCCCTGCCATTGTCGCAAAATGACCCCCACCGATTTTAACTCCACTGACATCTACGATTGTACCATTTGGGTGAAACTTACGATTGGCATTTTTTTAAAGGGTTCTTTGACTGTAATCACGTCTTTTACAATACCTAAAGAGGCTATCAAGTCCTTATTGAGCGCCTTAATATTGCCAATTAAGCCGATCAAGCTAGAATCCTTATCCTCTGAGCGATGAATCTCAATGTCTTGTCCTTGTAACCAAGTAATCAGTTCGCTCACTTGCGCTTCATCTGCACCTTGTTGTAATTTGATAATCATCTTAAACCCTCCTAAAAAAATATAAAAATGAATAAAAAAACGACCACTCCACAGGACTTGTGGGGTGGTCGTAAAGTAAACTTATACTTACTCTAACCTTTAGGGTAACCCAAAGAAGCCCCATTATCCTGGATAAAGAGGTTAAAGTAATAATATGCATTTTTAAAAATGTTTACCACTTGTCCTAACATTTGGGTCAGCTCCTTTAAGTTTTTTTGACCATTATAGATAAAAAGTGCTTTCATATGCAAGCTTTTTTTCATTATTTTTTTAATCTTTTTGAAAAACTTTTTTTGTTTCAGCCATCTACTGATAAAAACCCTTTCTTAACTCTAGGATAAAAAAATCCTGATTTAAAAACAGGCTAACTTTATCATTAGAACTATAAAAGATTTAAATGTTGTGTTATAATTAGTTTATAAAAGTTAATTTAACTACTTTTTAGTGATGTCATCTCAAATTACGACCTATAAAATAGAAAGGATATTGTAAGATGAACAAAAAAATTATCACAGCAACTTTAGTTTTAGGCCTACTCACTAGTACAACTAGCTTTGCCTCCCCTTTCAATGACACCAGTGACCCAAGTGTTGATTATGCCTATCAAAAATAACCTGATGAAAGGCATGACACCAACCACCTTTGCCCCAAATACCACCCTCACTAGAGGACAATTTGCCACAGTCCTTGCTAATCTGACCAAAGAGACCCCAACAGGTACCATGCCATTTAATGATGTTCAAAAAAAGGTGCCTTTTACTATTATCCCATCCTTTGGGCCTATAATAACAAAATCATCTCTGGAACCACCGATAAAACGTTCTCCCCAAATGACACCCTAAATCGTGAACAAGTCGCAAGCATGGTAACTGCTTACTGGAAAAAATACCTCGATATTATTGATTTAGAAGAAACCAATACCAAATTTTTAGATAATGATAACGTCTCTGAGTGGGCAAAAGAAAGTGTCGCATTTTCAGGTCAAATATTTAAAGATGCTGATATTGTTAAAGGCTCTACCTTTGATCCAAAAAGACCATTTACAAGACTAGAAGTAGCAAAACTAATTAGCCATTTGGACAAACTAGAGCGACCAATTCCTGTAGAAGACACTCAACAATACAATAAACCAAACTATGAACCGCCGATGAATGACTACATTCGTCTAAACAATAGTCTTACCAACTCATGGTTGATTACCATTCAAAAATATTGCCAATGAGAGCTATGTAGCAACCAAAGAAGAAACCGTCTTACTCAATGCCATCAATAAAGAAAGAAAAAAATTAGGTTTAAATGAGCTTAAACTCATGAAAGATTTAAAAACCATTGCCAACGTCAGAGTCAAAGAACTCCACACATGGTATAAAAAAAATATGCTTTTTGATCGACTAGAAGCACCAAAGACAAATGCAAACCCTTATGAAAGAAACAATGCTGCTACTTTCTATGAACAACTCACAAAAAAACAACGATATCTTTAAAAAAATACAAAGTTTTTATCAATTCATAGATAGTAATGATAAGACAAAAAAATCATGCAAAAGACATTTACTGAAAGTTTTTGCAGAAACAGCACTCCATGGTTCAGATAAAGACAACATCAATAAATTTGTTGATTTTTCTCATAAATTCCCCATTCCATTATACGATTATGGTAGAGCCTGAATACACCCATGTTGCTTTTTGCAAAACAGACCGATAATGGTCGAACCACATGGGTACAAATTTACTTTTGACCAAAAATGCCGGAAAAAGGCATTTTTAAAAAGTGTTACCATTAAATTAGCTAAAAAAACAAGGTCACAATTGTGACCTTGTTTTTTTAATTTTGACTATAAGCAACCTATAAAAAAATAGCAATATTATGTTACAATTAATTTATAGAAGTTAATTTCACCATTTTTTTGAAAAAAACTACTGTTACTGTTATAGAAAGGATAATTTTTCATGAAAAGGAAAGTCTTTACCGCAACCCTCCTCCTCGCCTTACTCACCAGCACTGCTAGTTTTTGCCTCTCCTTTCAATGATACCACCAATCCAAGTGTTGATTATGCCTATCAAAAATAACCTGATGAAAGGCATGACAAAAACCAGCTTTGCTCCATATGACAACCTCACCAGAGGACAATTTGCCACAGTCCTTGCCAATCTTACCCAAGAAACGCCAAATGGTACCTTGCCTTTTACTGATGTCAAAAAAGAGGCTTATTATTATAACCCAGTCCTTTGGGCATACAATAATAAAATTATCTCTGGGACCACCGATAAAACTTTTTTTCACCCAATAACACCCTAAATCGTGAACAAGTGGCAATTATGGTCACTGCTTACTGGAAAAAATATCTTTCTATGATAGATTTAGAGGAAAGCCACACAACATTTTCTGATGAAGTTGAAATTTCCTCATGGGCAAAAGAAAGTGTGGCATTTTCAGGTCAACTATTTAAGGATGCAGGGATTATTGTAGGCTCATATTTTCAGCCTAAACAACCATTTACACGCCTTGAAACAGCACAGCTTATCAGCTATTTAGAGAAGTTAAAAAGACCACTACCAAGAGAAGAAAGCACACAGCAGTATAGTACACCAAATGACAAACCACCAACAAAAGATTATATTCGTATGAATAATGAACTGGTAAGCGCTTGGTGGACTATGCTTAACACCATCAAAAATGAACCTGCCACACCTACAGAAGAGCAGAAAATTTTCCTCGAAACAATTAATAAAATGCGACGTAGAATGATATTACCACCATTACAGCTTATGGGTGAACTGAAACCAATTGCACAAACAAGGCTCAAAGAAGCGCATACTTGGTATACACACTATACACTTAACAAAGAAAAAAAGTACCAAATAACCAAAAAAACACCATACATTAGACCAAGCACAGGTACAAAATTCCAAGAAGATTTGGACAGTAACAAAGCTATCTTTAAAAATACAAAGTTTTACCAATTTATGGATAAAAAGGAAAAGATAAAAATTTTGCAGTCAACCTTTGAACAAAGCTTTACTGAATACCTATTTTTATGTCTCAGATAAAGAGACCGCACAAGATATTGCAACCACATTATTAACCTCTCCAGATAGTAGACTTGTTAATTCTACTGAATACACTCATGTTTATTTTTCTAAAAGCATACCGAAAATGGTCATACCACATGGGAAGTGCTCTTCTTTAATGAAAAATGCCGGCAAAAGGTAATCTCAAAAAAATTTCTATTGAATTAAGATAAAACAAGGACGCTAATAGCGACCTTGTTTTTTTAGTTTGATTTTTCATCGTTAAAAATGCCACTATCAATAATTTAATTACTTGACTGCTAGTAGTGCCAGTATCCTTGACCTTAGTTATGCTCTCTTTCTTTTCACCTTGTAGAAGTCAGCCCACTTTTTGTATAATGGTAAAATCACGATTTGCAAAGGAGACGATGATTTATGCAAAAGCACTTACTTTAAATATCTTTTTTTAATACTAAATCTTGTTATCATCACTGTTTTTTTGCTTAATTTTCAAGATTTTTCCCTTTATCAACGTTTCTTGTCCAATAATGGCTATACCATTACCATCACCCTATTTGTCATCTATCTCTCATCTCTCATTAAAAACTCACTGACCTTATCGTTGAAAAACATCAAGCATACAGAAAACCATGTCACAGAAATACCCCTAGAAAAAAAGAGTAAAAAAATAGTTTTATCAGAAGATACTACAAAAAAAGCAAGGCAGTAAAATTGCCTTGCTTTTTTTGTATGAAAATCTATTCTCTAAAAAAATAATTAACCTACTGGTTACTTTTAAAAAGGAATATAGTAATCAGCAAAATAAATACTATGGTAATCATCATAAATAACAATGTGTACAAATGTCGTACAGCTGTAAGGTTGTTTTTTTATGACATATTCTTTTAATATTTTATCCTTTTTTTATCAATGGGGAATGTCCAATAAAACATTTTTGGATTGCTATACTTGGATGTATGTCTTCACTTTCTGGTAAACAATCACAAAACTCCTTTAAATGCCCTGCTTGGTTTGACGATAAACTTGATACAAAAACTACTTACTGTCATTGGGGAAGCCCCACTAGGTGGAGCATAATCTTCAATCGTTTTTAATATGTGTTGTATGTCCTAATATAAAAATGCTAAACCTATTATCAATTTTACTCTCACGTAAGGCACGATTGATTTTGAGTACGATATACACATTCTCATTGAGGTTAACCAGATAATCTTTTAAGATGGGAAAAAAAGTGATAAAAAGGATTAGCCCTATCACCACTTTTTTTAACGCGTTTAGTATCTGAAAAGAACGCTATCTTCATCTACTTATCACCCTCATTTCTTCACGTAGACTTACAATATATATTAAAGGTGTTTTTATTGATTGGCAATGAAAAGCAAGACGCCAAGGCATAAAAAAATGCTAAGCACACTGAAAAAAACTAACCCATTTACCATAGGCTTGGCTTTATTCGGAAAAATTTTTTCCAAACCCATATACGTCACGATACCCAAAAAGGTACCAAGGGTATTCATCAAAATATCAGTAATATCACTGCCACCAATGGCAAAAAAATATACTGCACTGTTTCAAAAAAATCAGGCTTAAAATAATCCCCAAAAAGAGTCTTGGTAAAAACCTAAATTGCCTACATAGCATGACAGCATACCACCCTAGAGGTATAAAGACAACAGCATTAGCGATAATTTCGCTAATCACTACCCTCCCATTGACAATGACAGGTTCAGCAAAGGGAATAAGATTTAATTGTCTCATTTGGGGCAAGTCACTCAAAAGAAGTAGACAATTTAAATATTACCAACCAAACTAAAAACTGCTAAATACAAACTAAAAAGCGAAGTAGCTAAACTTTTTGCTTTGACATGATTTCACACCCTCCTTAGATATCATCTCTTTCCTTAATGGCTTCATCCTTTTTGTCTTTTTACGCTTATATTTTTCTAGCTTGTCTTTGGCGAGAAAGGGACTTTTCTCTTTCCATTTTTATGAGCAGACAAGCGATAAAAAAATAGCAGTCAATAAAGGAGTACACCAGCCAAAAAAATAGCATTAGTACCACGCCTGCTATTTCCACATTTCTATCTGCAAACAAGAAAAGCAAGCCCAAAAATCCACCCACTTTAGCCACAATGCCAATGACCTTTAGTAGAAAACTTCGTTCCAACTCTTGAATTGTATTCATCTTTTACCTCCTCATAAAAATAACACTATCAATATATTTTAAGCCTAGCATAAAGTAAATCGAGTTACAAGAAACTAATTTTTTTGACCAACCCTTAGACATAACTGTGCTTTTTCATTGACGCTAAAGAATTTGCTTTGTATACTCAAACTAAGCGCAACTCAGCTGTATTAATTATTTTTTTAGGAAGTGATTATCTCTCATGAATACCCCTAATGCTGTTCTTGCCCTCCATGACCTTTCTTGCTTTGGTCGCTCAGCCCTGCAAGTCATCATCCCTAGCTTGACTTCTTTTGGACTGCTGACCTGTCCTGTCCCGACTGCTGTCTTATCCACACATACAGGGGGTTTTGAGGACTTTACCTTTTATGATTTAAGTCAGCACATGAAGGCACAACTTCATCATTGGCAGACTCTAGATCTTAGCTTTCAAGCCATCTACCCTGGATTTTTAGGTTCTAGTGAGCAAGTCTCTATTGTCAAAGATTATATCAAAGCCTATAAAAAAGAAGAGACCTTGCTCTTAGTTGACCCTGTTTTGGGCGATGAGGGAAGAAAGTACACCTCTATTACCGATACCTTAGTGGAAGAAATGCGGGAGTTAATTTCCGGCAGTGATTATATTACGCCCAACTTGACTGAAGCCAATTTGCTCTTAAACAAGCCTGCCCATAAGATTCCAGAGGAAAAAGACTATGCTAACTATCTTACCAGTCTCAGCCAGCTTGGTGCCAAAAAAATGTGCTAATCACCAGTATCGACCATAGCAAAAAAAATAAGATGACTCTCCTTTACTATGACAGTCAAAATGATCTTGCCTATAAGCTCCTCTTGCCTAAAGTTCCTGCCACCTATCCAGGAACAGGGGACATCTTCTGTAGTCTCTTAATTGGGCATCTTTTTAAATCAAGAGGAAATCCAAACTGCCTTATTAAAGACAACATCCTTTTTTTGTATCGCACCATTGCGCATACTTATAAAAAAACACCCCACATCGTGAAGGCTTACTCGTCGAACCCTTCCTTGCCAAGAGAAAGCAGTATGAGCAAGTTTTACCCAATCTCAAATTTCAAAGGCTATAACGACAAAAAACACTTGCCAAATATAGGCTTTTTTGGTAGCATATTATAGTATTGTAATTAAGGCACGCAAGGAGGTTAATGTATGTCAAGAAAAATGTGATGTTTGTGGAAAAGGTCCATCTACAGGAATGCAAGTTAGCCATTCACATATCAGAACTAAAAAGACTTGGTATCCAAACATTCAAAAAGGTACGTGTTGTCGTTAACGGCACACCTCGCAAATTAAATGTTTGTACAAAAGTGCTTACGTGCTGGTAAGGTACAACGTAAAGTTGCTCAGTAAGCTTTATGATTGCATATAAATTGCACACCAGCCCATAAAAAAAGAACCGCTCTCAAAAAAAGGACGGTTTTTTTATGTCTTAATCTAGGTGCATGAAATCAATCACAATACTGACTAAGGTCTCCTCTTTATAGGCAAGATAGACTGGATAAGCGCCTTTATCATTGCCGGAGACCACGCACATAAAATTCTTTTTCTTTGTCGGTGAGCTTAACATCTGCCATCCCACCAACTTCAAAATAGCTAAGGGAGAGTTTTTCTTCCATCTCTTTGACTAAGGTATAGCTTTCTTCTACCTCGGTCATCAGATGCGTGCAAGTTGTCTCATCTAAAATCATGATATTACCACTTTCCGTACTGACCCCATAGTAGTCATTTTCACCTAGGCTTTCTGCCACAATACCTTCTGGCAATGCCATTTTAAAAGTATCTGGTACTTCTTCCTTGAGCATGACTTTTAAAGCTAAAATCTTATGTTCCTCATGAGGTGGAAAGGTCGCTGAATAAATCATGACAGGATAGATACCTTTTGGAATATCCTTTACTACCTTGATACCATAATTAATCTTATAAGGATCACCTACTAAAAGTGTCCCATCATCTATTGCCAGTCCCCCTATCTCCACTTTTTGTACATATAGCCTTTCGCCCTCAAAATCAAATTTAAGGGGTTCTTGATAAAGGCGTTCTAAAAAATCTTTATTCCTATACATAATTATTTCACCTCTTTAATCTTATCTTTCTCATTATACCCTAAGTATTTCAAAAGGAGTAGACAATGTTGCCTTTTAATAGAGCCTATCTCGCTGCCTTGGGCTATACTATCATTATTGGTTTTTGTTTTTTTATTTTTTTATTAAAATCGCACTACAGACTTCAGATCCTCTAAATATCCTCGCCCATCGTTTTTAGTCTATCTTTTCTTTTTTTATATGCCTTAAAAAAGCTTGGCTTGATCAAAATCAGTCTCACAAAAAAAGATTATTTTAAGCTCTTTCCTTTGGCACTCTTTTTTCCTTTGTTATTTTTTGGCTTTCAACACTATTCACTCCTTTACATCTCTGTCTCAGAGGGCGGAATTATTCAAGCAACGGTACCATTTTTCACCTTACTACTTGCCACCATCTTCTTAAAAAGAGTATCCTACTAAGGTAATGTTTACTTTTTTTATGTCTTTGTGTCTTTGGGGTCATCTATATCTTAATTCATAGCAATGCCCAAGCCTCAGCCAGTACCCTAGGTATCATTTTGATGCTACTTTCCACCCTTGCCAATAGTGCGTATAATGTCCTTGCACGCAAAATGTCAAAAACCTATTCCCCAATTAATCTCACCTATGCCATGCTTACCATTGGTATGCTTGGTTTCAATTTTCTTTCCCTTGTTGATTATATTCATAGAGGTCGCCTCAAGGACTATTTCATCCCCTTTCTCACCCCTAGTTTTTTTACTTAGTATCCTTTATCTTTCTTTATTTTTCATCAGTATTAACAGCCATCTTATCCACTTACACCCTCAGTCAAATAGAAGCTTCAAAAAAATGAGCGTTTTTTTGCCAATCTCGCTACCTTGATTACGATTTTTTTCCGGCATCCTTATTTTTTTGATGAAAGTTTACAACTTTATCACCCTCATCGGTGCTTGTTTCATTCTTGTTGGCGTGATTGGTACCAATTACTGTAGGCGATAAAACAAGTTAAAAAAAGGAGTCTTTTTATGTATCTTATTTACTATGCTCTACTTGCACTATATATGGCAATTTCTTATGAGCTAACAGGGCTGACTAGCCCCACATTATCCACAATCAGCTTATCTTTTTTTCTCTTTTTTCTGACCCTTGGTCTTTTTTTATGGGGGATGAAACATTTAAAAAGCAAAAACTCTACACCATTTTGGGGATTTTTTTCTTTTTTCTTTCCTTTGCCAATCTCCTCAAGGTGCGCTTTCAACTCAGTGAGATTACTTTTTTTGATTTCAAACTTTTAGGTAATGCCTACAGTATTGCTTACCTTTTTTTGGATAAGTTGCCTTTTTCCTATGCTTGGTTTCCTCACCCTTAGTTTTTATCTTTTGTGATTTATTACTCTAATCGTTTTTTTAAACCGTCTTAGACCGGAGATGATTCCCCAACTAAAGTATCCTTTTTTTGGTCAACTTAGTCGCTTTCATTCTTTTTATTCTTTACCCTGCAAAATTGCTCAAGCACACGCACCAAATTCAAGCTATTATAATTTTTTTAAATTCTGGTAAATCCCTTATTGAAACGAGTATCAACCCTCAGGGATACCACCAAACAGCTGAAAGCAACCCTTAGCAGGAGTAGTTATGCCAAAGTTGACCAGACAGATAACCTGCTTCAAGGCTATCCTTTCAACCGCCCTAAAGACATGGATGTGGTCATCATCCAGTCAGAGACATTTTTTTGATATTATGAAGTATCAAGAACATTTAGGTGAAAAATGGTATCCATATTGATGAAAATGTGAATAAGAATTTCCAAGCCTTTCAAAATGAAGGTATTTCCGGAAAGTTTTATGTCCCAACAGTTGGTGGTGGCACCGTCAATACAGAATATGAAGTCCTCACAGGCTATAGTGCCAAAGCCTTTGCCAAAGGGGCGATTGTCTTTACTTCTGTTTTAAAAGAACCTACAGATTCTTTAGCCACTTTTATGAAAAAAAGGATTCCTAATACAGAAACGATTGGCATTCACAACCACACAAGAACTTATTGGGATAGGGATCGGGTCTATCCACTTTTTAGGGATTGATACCTATATCGATATGCTCCAATTCACTAAAGCAGAACAAGAAGATCTTGTTGGGGCATGGATGTCTGATACCACCCTCTTTAATAAGACAAAAGAAGTCTTAGAAAAAAACAGTGGTAAAAAAATATCTTCTTACTCAGTGTGACCAGTCAAAATCATGGGCCTTTCCTTGATAAACGTGGCGAAAAACCACCTATTACAGGACTGGATCCTAGTGAAGAATGGGAAATTTCCAACTTTATCACCAATTTAAGATTTTTCAGATCAGGCACTCAAAGACTTTATGACCTATATCAATTCTAGACAAAAACCAACCATGGTCATTTTCTATGGTGATCACAAGCCCGATCCAAAATACCCTATTTTTTTGAAAAACTCCGCCTTCTATCATCAAAAAGGAACGCCGAGAAATTTACAGTACAGATTATTTTTATCTATTTTAATCCAGCAATCACTGATCCAAAAACTTGTTAACTTAAAAGGGCAAAAAAAGGATCTCAGCGCTGCTGCGATGAATCGCTATTTAGAAATTCTTTTTAGGCGATACGGATCCTCTAAGCCTTTACATCTATAACTATGCCAAAGTCCCTGACAACTACTTTGGTAATGGAAAAGCAAAGATCAATGAGGTCAAAGACTATACCAATCTTTCTAAAGAATTTATCAATCACAAAAATAAATTAGTTGACAAGCAAATTCCATCATGCTAGAATAGCCTAAATTTATAAAAAAACCATTGATGGAGAGTAGTACACTTAGAGACAGCCATACAGAGAACTACTGATGCTGAGAAAGTAGTAGGAATAAACTAAGTCGAATGGACTCCTGAGGGCAAACCGAAATAGCTTGCTAGAGTAGGGGAGACGGAGTAGAAACTTCGTTAACAAGTTCAGCATATGTTAGTATGTGTAAGAGAGGATTTCTTTTTGGAAATCAAGCTGGGTGGCACCGCAAGAGCGTTTTACTCTTGTCCCTGCATAGGGGACAGGAGTTTTTTTATTGCCCTAAAACTCTCTAGGCACCAATTTAAAGGAGGAATATTTATGTCAAACAACACACCATCTATCCCTTACAAGATTTATCTCAGTGAGGATGAGCTACCAACACATTACTATAACCTTCGTGCTGATATGAAAATTAAACCAGCACCACTGCTTCATCCAGCCACCCATCAGCCAATGACCTTTGAAGATTTACAAGGCGTCTTTTTGTGATGAACTCATCAAGCAAGAACTCGATAATGACACCCCTTTTTATTCCTATTCCTGAAGCAGTCCGTAACTTTTTACAAAATGTATCGTCCAGCACCTCTGATTAGAGCTTATTGCCTAGAAGAAAAACTTGACACCCCAGCTCATATTTATTATAAATTTGAGGGAAACAATACCAGTGGTAGCCACAAGTTAAATTCAGCGATTGCGCAAGCATATTATGCCAAGATGCAAGGCTTAAAAGGTGTCACAACGGAAACTGGTGCAGGTCAATGGGGTACTGCACTTTCTATGGCTTGCTCTTACTTTGGCCTTGATTGCAAAGTCTACATGGTTAAAGTCTCTTATGAACAAAAAGCCTTTTTAGACGAGAAGTGATGCGTACTTATGGGGCAAGCATCACCCCATCACCATCGAATACCACAAAAATTGGTCAAGCCATCTTAAAAGAACATCCTAATACAGGGGGTAGCCTAGGCTGTGCTATCTCTGAAGCTGTAGAAGTTGCGACAACTACCGAAGGCTATCGTTATGTTTTTAGGTAGTGTCTTAAACCAAGTCCTCTTACACCAAAGTATCATTGGTCTTGAAACCAAGACAGCTCTAGACAAGTACAATGTCAAAGCTGATATTATCATCGGTTCTGCTGGTGGTGGTAGTAACCTTGGTGGCTTAATTGCCCCATTTATGGCAGAAAAAAATTGCGTCAAGAAGCCGATTATCAAATTATTGCTGTTGAGCCAGCTTCTTGCCCAAGTTTCACCCGAGGACAATACGTCTATGACTATTGTGATACTGGTAAGGTCTGCCCACTTTCTAAGATGTATACCCTTGGCAGTGGCTATATCCCAGCACCCTAACCATGCAGGGGGCTTACGTTATCATGGTATGAGTGCCACCCTCTCTGAGCTCTACCACCAAGGGCTAATGGAGGCACGTAGTGTCAGCCAAACAGAGGTCTTTGCAGCAGCCCAAGAATTCGCTCGTATCGAAGGCATTCTCCCAGCACCAGAAAGCAGTCATGCCATCAAAGTTGCTATCGATGAAGCGCTAAAATGCAAAAGAAACAGGAGAGGCAAAAAAACCATTGTCTTTGGGCTCACCGGTACAGGCTACTTTGACCTTATGGCTTACCAAAAAAATACAATGATGGGGAAATGGAAAACTACCTCCCAACAGATGAGGAAATCGCTCAAAGTCTTTCTACCCTTCCTAAGCTTTTAAAACAAAAAAATCCTTAAGTCATTAGGACTTAAGGATTTTTTTGTTATTCTACCCTAATAGACTCATATGGCATATAATAAAGCGGATCATTAAAATCAACAACACTATCTTTGCCTATGACCTTTCGAGACACTAGGTTAAGGTGATCGCCATTGAGTTCATACTCTTCTTCAAAAAAATTCTACATTACTTAAAGGTTCTGGTGAATCCACATAAGGGGCATCATCCGCAAAAATCATATGAAAAACGATTACCTTCCAAGGTACCAGTCCCTATTCTTAACTCAACCGCTGGAATATTGCCATATTCTCGCAAACGATACACCTTAAAAATTATTGCCAACAAAGTTATGGATATAAAGAATCGTCTCCGTATCTGCATCCATATAAGAAACCTTTTGATACCAATCACCTACAATGCTAGTCTGTACAACATTACTAGCATATTTCCAGCCAACTTTTTGTTTAAAAATCAAAAATAGTACTTTGAAAGCAACACTATTGTCTTTACCTATAGAAACTTCTTGAAGGTCTTCATTCCAATAGACCTTTTCGCCAAGTGCTTCTGAAATCACACGCACTGGCAAAATCACACGATCATTATAAAGCTCGACAGAGGTATCCAAAGCAACTCTTTTGCCATTTTTTAGATAGTAGTTTCTTCCCAAATAAAACTCAAGGGTATTTGGATTTCTCATAATGACACATTTTTTTGTTTTTTTGCATCCCAGCTCACCTTAGCACCCAAAGCAGTCGCAACTGCACGTAAAGGTAGATAAGTACGATTGTTTATTTTTACCGGTTCCAAGTCACTAGCTACAAGCTTGTCATTCACCTTGAGACTGACAGGCAACTCACCTATTGATCCAAAAGAAGCCACAGGTGTCGATAAGACTAACCCTAAGACGACCATCACTGCCATTAATTTTTTCACTTGTTTCATTTGTAATCCTCCCCTTTAGTATAAATTTGCTTTGATTGAACCTCCTACCTTATCCCTTGGGCTTAGAATCTGAGAATGCACCAAGATTTTTGAGCTAGAACCGGATTTGGCGTATTCTCACCACCATCTGTACCATAACGATAGAAAGGCTCACGATCAAATACAACATCAGTTGGATTAAAAGCCTTTAGTCGATTACCATTTAGCAAAACGTATTGATCCACAAGATGGAGTGCCTTATCTTCACCTATTGGTAATCCTGGGTAATTTCATAATATCCCCTTTCATAGCCTGATGCCGTATAATAAGTTCTCAAATCATACATCACATGAAGACGGTCTGCCCCTTTAGGGATAGCTTTACCAATCAAAAGTTCCTCTCCAGGAGAATTTTTTTAAGCTGGAGCAACTTATAAACCTTAAAGCCACCATCTATATTAGGATGAATAAACAAGGTCGTATCCTTCGCTAAGCCTGGTGTTGAAACACTTTGACCCCAAGTACCAATAAAACTTTTTTGATCTTGAGAATCAATACTGTATTTGATGAAAATCTTTTCTATAAAACCTGGACGAAAATTTGCTGGGGAATTGTTGTCTTTACCTATAGAAACCTCTTGCAAAGCTTCATTCCAATACACCTTTTTCGCCAAATGCTTCAGCAATCACACGCACCGGTAAAAGAATACGATTATCATAGAGTTTAACAGGCACATTTAAAGCTAATTTTTTTGATTGTTTTTTTAGATAATAATGCTGATTAAGGTAGAATATCAGTGTAACATTACCTCTCTGGACTGTAGCGGTCTTGTTTTGATTGTCCCACTTGACAGAAGCACCCAAAGCTTTAGAAACCGCACTCAAGGACAAATGGGTGACATCATTGACCTTTAAGGGTTCAACATCACTTACCACAAGCTTGTCATCAACCACCAGTGTAATTAGTCCCTCATAGTTGGCAAGAGCAGACAATGCAGTTGCACTAGTCAAAAGAAAGACCAATGGTAGAATGAATTTTTTTATGCATTATCTTCATCATGCCCCCTCCTTCGACAATTTATACTTCCATCATTTTTTTATTTATTATATCATATTTTTATTGTTTCTTATGTGATATTTTTTTACTTTACACTTTAAAAAATATTATGCGAATAAAAAAATAAGGGTGGTTTTACCACCCTTATTTTAAATCACCTGCATATGAAGATTTTTTAAGATGTCAAAAGCTTTTTCTTGCATTGTCTCATCAAAAGAACCCGTTAACTTTCTATTGACAAAAAAATCTTGCTTTTCAGGGCTTGCCGCCTTAGCAATCACCATATTGGAAAGGACACAAATATTGGAGACCAAGCCACAAAACTCAATCTCTTCAAAATGATTTTTCTTCAAGATAGCGACCCAGTGCCATAGAGCCAAAGGTGTACTTAAGAATACCTCTCTTTTCCTTTAAAGCCTCTTTTAAGCCACCATAAAGCCCATGCCCTTCTGTCTCTAAAATACAATGTTCAACAGGTAAGTGCTTGCCCTCAGTGGTCTCTAAATAATTTGTCAAATGGGTATCCAAGGTATAAATAACCTCATCACCAGCTACTACATAGGACTCTATCCTTTCTAAAATTGGTTTTTTTCTAAACCTTCGGCCCCATTAAAGCCCAAAGCCCCATCTACAAAAATCTTTTTGATAATCAACTACAACCAATAGCTTTTTTTCATTTTTCTCCCTTTATTTACTAAAAAAAGCCATGAGCGATATGCTCATGGCTTTTTTTACATTAACCTTCATCTGAAAAGAAGTCATTCACGGTATCTTTCATTTTACCGAAAAAAAGCCTTTTTTTGCCATTTTTCTTCTTCCTTAGATTCTGATTTTTTTATTGACATTATAGATATTAGTCTTTTTCCAAGGTTTCTTTTTAAAGTTTCAAAAAGTTCTTTTTCCTTGTCTGAAAGCTCTTTTGGCGTCTCAACCATGATAGTAACGTATTGATCACCTTTTCTAAAGCCTTTTAGCCCACTAATTCCTTTACCCTTTAATCTAAACCGTGTCCCATGTTGCACGCCAGGTGGAATGGTAAAATTCACGTCCCCTTCTAAGGTTGGAACTTGAATTTCATCTCCTAGGGCTGCTTGAGCAAAGTTGATTGGCTGTTCCATGAAAATATCATTGTTGACACGTTCAAAGATTGGATGCCTGCGAATATTGATATAGATATACAAGTCTCCACTTAAAGCGCCTAGCTCGCCTGCTTCACCTTCACCTGACATACGCAATCTTGTCCCATTATCAACACCTGGAGGAATATTGACCTCAAGTTGTTTTTTCACCTTATGTCGGCCTGTTCCGTTACAATCTGGACAAGGTTCATCAACGACCTTACCACGACCATTACATTCCGGACAAGTCGTCTGGGTTTGCATACGCCCAAATGGTGTTTGTTGCATCACTGTCACACGACCAGAGCCATGACAATGTGAGCAAGTTTTTGGACTGGTACCAGCCTTTGCACCGCTACCTGAACAACTTTTACAGGTTTCTAACTTGCTGAGTTGAATAGTTTTCTTTGCACCAAAGACAGCTTCTTCAAAATCAATGGTGAGATCATAACGCAAGTCATGACCTTGTTCTGGACCACGAGCGCCACCAGAACCACCACCGCCAAAGAACATATTAAAGATGTCCCCTAAATCATCAAAACCACCTTGACCAAAGCCACCACCATAGTTGCCATAGCCTCCACCTTGACCAAAGTTGGCAGCATCATGACCAAACTGATCATACTGTGCCTTTTTTTGTGGATCCGAAAAGGATTTCATAGGCATCATTTAATTCTTTAAATTTCGCCTCCGCATTCTTATCTCCTGGATTAACATCAGGATGATACTTTCTGGCGAGTTTACGGAAGGCTTTTTTTATTGTTGCCTCATCAGCGCCCTTATCAACGCCTAAAACTTCATAGTAATCTCTCTTATTTGACATCTTTGTCATCTACTTCTTTATTGTCTACTTCTGTGAAGTCAGCATCGACAGTTTCTGCACCTGCTTTTATCTTCTGTACTTGCTTCACCTTGAGCAGCTTGCGCTTCAGCTTGTGCCTTAGCATACATTTGTTCAGTCACTTTATAAAGGGCGTTGGTAAGTTCTTCTGTCTTTTGCTTAATGTCTTCTGTATCTTCACCTTCAAGGGCTTTCTTTAGTGCTTCTTGAGCCTCGGTGATTGCAGTTTTATCTTCTTCTGAGACACTTTCTTCATTTTTCTTTAACAAGTTTATCGGTTTGGAAGATGAGTGAGTCAGCATTATTTCTCACTTCTACTGCTTCTTTAGCTTTTTTTATCTGCTTCAGCATTGGCTTCTGCATCTTTTTACCATACGTTCGATTTCTTCATCACTCAAACCACTGTTAGATTGGATAGTGATACGGTTAGATTTACCAGTACCCTTATCCTTAGCACTAACATTAACAATGCCGTTTGCATCAATATCAAAGGTAACTTCGATTTGTGGAACACCTCTTGGTGCTGGTGGAATATCCATCAATGTGAAACGACCAAGGGCTTTATTATCTTTTGCCATTTCACGTTCCCCTTGAAGCACGTTGATGTCAGTTGAAGTTTGATTGTCCATTGCTGTGCTGAAGACTTGGCTACGAGATACTGGAATGGTGGTATTTCTTTCAACAATTTTGGTCATAATACCACCCAAGGTTTCAATACCAAGAGAAAGTGGGGTAACATCGAGTAGGACGATGTCTTTCACTTCACCAACTAAAACACCACCTTGAATTGCTGCCCCAATCGCAACACATTCATCTGGGTTGATACCTTTAAATGGTTCTTTACCTGTTAATTTTTTTAACCGCTTCTTGAACAGCAGGGATACGTGTAGAACCACCAACTAAGATAACTTTGTCGATTTCACTAGCACTGATACCTGCATCTTGTAATGCTTGACGAGAAGGTTCCATGGTCTTTTCTACCAAATCACTGGTGAGTTCGTCAAACTTAGCACGGCTTAAATTTAAGTCTAAGTGTTGTGGTTGACCATTAGAATCCATGGTGATAAATGGTAAGTTGATGTTAGAGGTCATCACACCAGAAAGTTCGATTTTTGCCTTTTCAGCAGCTTCTTTTAAACGTTGCATTGCCGTTTTATCTTGAGCAAGGTCAATACCGCTTTGTGCCTTAAATTCTTTAACCAACCAGTCAATAATCTTTTGGTCAAAATCGTCCCCACCTAGGCGGTTGTTCCCACTGGTTGCTAAAACTTCAAAGATACCATCGCCAATTTCCATCAAAGAAACGTCAAAAGTCCCACCACCAAGGTCAAAGACTAAGACTTTTTTTGATCTTGACTATCTTTATCTATACCATAAGCAAGGGCTGCTGCTGTTGGTTCGTTGATAATACGCAATACTTCAAGTCCTGCAATCTTACCAGCATCTTTTGTTGCTTGTCTTTGGCTGTCACTGAAATAAGCTGGTACAGTAATAACAGCTTGACTTACTGTTTCACCAAGATAAGCTTCTGCATCAGCTTTTAGCTTTTGAAGTATCATAGCAGAAATTTCTTGAGGCGTATAGCTACTATCTCCCATGGTGACTTTATGATCAGTACCCATATGACGCTTGATACTTGACACTGTATTGGTAGGGTTGGTGACTGCTTGACGTTTTGCAACTTGACCAACAAGACGTTCGCCAGCATTATTTAAACCTACAACAGATGGGGTTGTACGCGCCCCTTCACTATTGGCGATAACGACAGCTTCGCCACCTTCCATAACAGCAACACATGAATTTGTTGTCCCTAAATCAATACCAATAACTTTTTCCCATTTTTTTATTTCCTCCTAAAATAATTAAATAATTTTTCTATTTATAGTCTAGTCTAGTTCTTTTGCCACACGACAAACACTAGGACGAATTACTTTATCTTTGAGTTGATAGCCTTTTTGTAACACACCAATAATGGTGTCATTTTCAACACTACTATCTTCTACTGTCATGACAGCCTCATGATAGACTGGGTCATAAATCTTTCCAAGTGCCTCTATTTCAGTGACACCATTTGCTTCTAGGCTATCTCTAAACTTCTTATAAACGGCTTCCATCCCTACAGCAAAGGACTTTAAAGGTTCTTCTAGATTTTCTGGAAGCGCCTTAAATGCCATATCAAAGGCATCTAGTCCTGGCAGGAGTGATTTGATTAATGCCTCATTGCCCAGCTCATAAATTTGTGCTTTTTTTCTACTTGTGTGCGTCTTTTAAAATTATCAAAATCCGCCAGTAAAAGCATATAACGCTTATTTAAACTTTCCAATTCTGCTTCAAGAGGATTGTCTTGTGTCTTGGTATTTTCCTCCTCAACTACCTCAACCTCTTGTTCCTCAAGTGTCTCTTCATTAACCATTTCATTTTGATTCTCTTTACACATGATCCTCACTCCCTTCTTTTAGATTGATGCGCCTTCTTTCTAATAATGACATTTATTTTAAGTATTGACTTGGCAACTTCCACTGCAATTGCTACAGCGCTTAGTTTAATATCTAACGCATCATAAATTCCTAAGGCATCCATGTCACCTATTTGACCTGTCCTAAAATCTAGCCCCAACATCGGAGACTGATGTTCAAGTTGTGCTTGATCCACCAAAGCTTTTTTCTCCATACTGCGAAAACCAGCATTTTTCTACCATTTGTTGAAATGGTTTTTCTAAAAGCCTTTGCTAAAAGATCATAGCCCACTTTTTTTAGACTAGCCTCTTCTAGGGCAAGATATCTTAGTCGCCTTGCGACATAAAGCTCTGAGGCACCACCTCCAGCAACCATGCCATGTTTTAAGGCTGATTGTAAACTAGCGGCAGCATCTTTGGCAATACGCACACGCTCATTTAAAATTTCATTGGTCTTAGCACCAATAACAATACTAACCATAGGTTTACCCTTACCACCTAAGACTTCTGTGGTTTCCTTTTCTTTATCCCAATAAACACTATTGGCAAAACCTAGGGCATCTTTAAGGTCAATTTGCTCCAATTCACCAAAGCTTAATGCTTTAGCACCTGTATATTCTGCTAAGCGTCCTATATCTTTAAGACGAACTCGGCTTAAACAATAAATACCATGGGTATTGAGATAGGCTTCTGCTTTTTTTATCCAAACCTCTTTGAACAAAAAAACCGCCTTAACGCCACTAGCAATGATATGATCAAGCAAATAATAAAACCCTCGCTCACGCTCCATATAGTGGCTAAAACCTGCTCTCAGTCGTCATGAGCTCTTTGTATCTTGGATCTATCTCAAAGGCATCATCAATAATTAAGACTGGTACTTGATCCACACGAACGATTCCATTGGAAAGTTGTGGTTCTTTGGCAAGAATCAAGCCTTCGACAACCTTATTGTCACTACCCTTGACCCCTTGTACCATATCTGCTAAGAAAAATTCCTCTTCTTTTAAACGTTGCTCGCCTACTAATTTTAAACCTTGAACAATGACATCAGTGATGGCTTGGTTTTCTCTACCAGCGATATAACTGACCTTTTGATCATAGTTTGCCTTATCTTGAAAACTAAGTTCTTCTTGATAAATCTCTCTTGCCCTCTGGCTAGCTTCTTCTAGCCCTTCTAAGAGATGAGCAACTGAGACCCCATTATCCAAAAGCTGATACCCCTCTAAAACAAGGGCACAAGCCATAAGGGCTGCTGTTGTTGTCCCATCACCCACCTCATCTTGTTGGGTTTGAATGGCATGAATCAAAAGTTTAGTCACAGGATGTGTGGCATCCATCATAGAGAGAATGGTATAACCATCATTGGTGATGGTGACCTCTCCATAAGGATCAAGTAACATTGTATCCAGTCCCTTGGGACCTATTGTGCCTTCTACGGCTGCCATAACTGTTCGTACCGCAGAAATATTACCACTTCTTAGGCTAACTGGCTCTTCTTTCACCATTTTTCTCCTCTTCTTCGTCCACTGACTACCAAGGTATTTTCACTTGCAAAGGCACGATGAAAACCACTCATTAAGAGACTAAGCAGGGTATAAGTTGCTGAATAATTCATCCGCTTAGGCCCAATAATACCTAAATAGCCACTTTTTCGACCACTTTCATAACGCCCTACCATAAGAGTGCATTCATGTAAAAGAGGATCAGTATTTTTCTTGCGCAATCTTAATATCAATGCCAACTTCTTCTCCAGCCACAATACGCTCTAGGTTTTCTGGTTTTTCAAGAAGACTTAATAAGGCTTTTGCCTTATCTAATTCTTGAAACTCTGAGAACTCAAGTAAATTACTGATACCCTCAACATAATAGCGACGTCTTAAATTATTATCGAGTAGTTGTTTTTAACTCTTCTACAAGATAACGTGTAAAAAGTGGCATATCACTTAATTCTAAGAGAAGAATCCGCAACAAGCCTTTGTGCCAATTTTTTTAGGTGCTAGCCCTCTAAAAAAACACGATTAAAACTGCCTTCCACACGTTTTTAGCGTTGTTTCATCAAGATTAGGTAGGTTAATAAAACGATTGTAGCTTTTTTCTTTATCTGTGACGATGACCATCAAAGCACGATGTCTGGAAAGAGGGATAAGCGCAAGTTTTGAAAGCACCCCTTCATCCTCGCCCTCTTCTGGCAATAGGAGTATGGTTGCATAATTTGTCATTTCACTGACAAGCTTTTACCACAGTTTCCATTGTCTCTTCATGAGAATCAGTATGCTGATACAAGTAATTATTAAAAGCCTCTATCTGCTCCTCTTGAAAAGAATAATTTTCCATCAGATAATCAACATAGTATCGATAGCCTGCTTGGCTAGGAATACGACCAGCAGAAGTATAGGGTTGAGAGATGTAGCCCATCTCTTCTAAATCCGCCATTTCATTTCTTATGGTCGCTGGACTTAGCGCAATACTAGGTAGCTTAGATAAAGTACGTGACCCTACTGGCTCACCTGTTTCAATATAGGCCTCTATCATTGCCTTTAGGATAAGCTCCTTACGGGCATTCAGTGCCATCACTCTTCCCTCCTTCCTTGTTAGCACTCGTCTGTCCAGAGTGCTAATTCTCCCTTAGTTTACCTTTTTTTCTTTAAACTTTGTCAACAGGAAAGTTGAGATTACTAAAAATTATCTTCTTAACACCAATAAAGACTCTCATTGCCACCTATCGCAAGAGCATCATTTCATCTCTCTTAAGCTTGTTTCTCCTAGTAACTTCCCCTTATAATAAAAGCAAGTCTCATACTTTTAGACGACAAAAAAGGAGAAAATAAAATGAAGTTTAGACAAGAAGGTAATCTCATTATTTTAAGGCTCGACAAAGGAGAAGAAATATTCAGTAGCACTATGGCAGTTTGCCGTTCTTTGAATGTTCATTGTGGTATTATAAGCGGTCTAGGTGCTGTTTCTTCTTGCACGATGGGCGTTTATGATGTCGAAGAAAAAAAATACTACCAAAATGAATTTAAAGGCGCCTTTGAGGTCACAAATCTCACAGGAAATGTCACCACCAAAGATGGTGAGTGTTATCTCCATATTCACATCACCTTAGGTGATGATAAAGGGTCTGCTTTTGGCGGTCATCTCAATGAGGCCATTATTAGTGTCACTGCTGAAATTTTTATTCAAACTTTTCCTTTAGAAGTTGAAAGAAAAGTTGATGAGGCAATCGGCCTAAACGTCCTCGCACTTTAGATCTCGAATAAGAAAAGCAATCAACCATTCAATGTAACTTAGTGGTTGATTGCTTTTCTTATTTAATTTTCTTCACGCCAATCATAATGCTCTTTATTAACATCAAAAATTTTTTTAATTATAACTTTTTTTCTGTATATGAATTTTTTTCCATTTTATCCTCAATGTATCTCTATCAATCCATTCAGCGTCAATATTATGTGTTGGATAGGCAAAAACGATGATACGTTTTTTTATTACCTTTTTCATAAACACCTAAAAACGGAATCACCATTCAAACTCCCACCTGACTTCAAATAAAAAGATATCTTTTTTTATCCCCATTAATTATACTATAAAAAAATTCATCTTCTTCGTAATCAAGAAACAAGAAAGTTGATAGCTGTAAATAAAACAACACACCAATGCTTGCCAGTACCCCTAACGATACGATTGCACTACCTCTTAAAAATTTTTTTCCATGTCATCAATACCAAAAAGGTGCTAGCCATCACTAAAAAAACATAATACACTAGAAATAACTTTTTTTCATTATTACCTATTCCTTTCAAAAAAATTATACATTAGATTGGCTATAGTTAACTTATCAAAAAAATATATCTATCAATATTTTTTTATCATTTATCAATAAAAATCAAACAAAAAAAGCTAGAGTTGATTTTTTTATCAAATCCACTCTAGCTTTCCAATCTAGCCTATACTTCCTCAAAATAAAGTGTCGTCATTTTTTTAGATTGTGTCCCACTTCTGTATTTTTCAAAAAAATGGCTTGTGCTATCGGCAAGTCCTCTTTAGGATTCATTAAAGCCGGTGAAAAAAATGTGTCAACCAAAGGACTTTAACTTGAGCATCCCGAGCAATGCTTGCTGCTTCTCTATAGGTCATGTGCCCTTTTTTTCCCTAGCACTTTTTTTCCTTGTCAAGGGCACCATAAAGCCCCTCAGCGATGAGTAAATCACTACCACGAGCAAACTCAACCATAGCCTCTGAGGGACGACAATCTGTGGCATAGGTTAGTTTAAGTCCCTTACGTGCTTCGCCCAAGACATCTTCCGGTTGCCAAGTATTGCCTTCAAAAGTAATGGTTTCCCCTTTTTGAAGTCTTGACCAAAAATGCTTAGCAATCCCCTTTTCTTCTGCACGTTTCACATCAAACTTGCCTTGTCGTTTGAGCTCAAAGGAATAGGCAAGACAAGGCACCCTATGCTTGACAGGCAAAGTCGTCACCTCAAGACCCGAAATCGTAAAATGACTACTTTCATGAAAAGGCAATTCATGAAGCACCACTTCATAAGGTAGCTTCTCACAAATCACCGTTAAGCCATTCACAATACGGCTCAGTCCCTCACCTCCCCAAATATGAAGGGGTTCTTCTCTATGGTGATTGGCAATGGTTAAAAAGCAAACCAGGGAGTCCGCTCACATGATCCCCATGAAAATGCGTAATCAAAAATATTATCAATATTTTTTTGTGCTAAAACCTGATAAATGCAAGGCAACTTGAGTGCTTTCCCCACAATCTACCAAGATATTTTTTTACCCTCATAACGAACGATTAAGGCTGTCAAAAAAACGTTTGGGCAGGGGCATCATGCCACCACAACCTAGTAAACAAACATCCAACATCTTACTTACTCCTATTCTTTTGAGCAATCAGTTGCAAACCTGAAAGGGTCAAAAAAACGGATCAACCACTTTGACAAAAATCAGAATGCAAACAAATTTCCTCTGCCCTACCACCTGTTGCAACCACCTTCATCGTTTTTAGGATTTTTCGCCTATTTCTTCTGCTAGACGTGCCACCATCTTATCTACCATACCGGCATAGCCATAAACCAAACCACTTTGCATTGCTGTGGTTGTTGTGCGTCCAATTGCTTTTTTGGGCGCTTGTAGGGATACTTTAGGTAGTTTGGCGGTTTTTTCAAACAAAGCCTCCATCGAAATCCCTATTCCGGCGGTAATCGCACCACCAAGGTAATTACCCTCTTGGTCAACCACACAAAAGGTTGTTGCCGTTCCAAAATCAATGATAATAAGCGGATAGCCATACTGATGAACGGCTGAAACGGCATTGACAACACGATCAGCCCCTAATTCTTTAGGGTTTTCATAACGCATAGAAAGTCCCGTTTTGAGTCCATGACCCACAATAAGCGGCGTGATATCAAAGTATTTTTTAAGCATTCGGCTTAAGGTATCTGTCTTATTAGGCACCACAGAAGAGATAATCGCATAATGAATTTGAGCTTTATCGTAACCCTTATGGGCAAAGAAATTAAAGCAAAGCATTGCATATTCATCAGCTGTACGATGACTTGTACTTGAAATGCGCCAAAAAAATCTAGCAATTTATCCCCTTCATACAAACCAAGTACAACATTCGTATTGCCAACATCGAAAGCAAGTAACATATCAGAAAAAACTCCTTAACTATTTAGCGTCTTTGTTTTTTGATCGTTTTAAAAATAATATAAATGAGTACTGCACACAAGATTAACTCAATAATTGCTTGTGGGATAATCGGTATAACCGTTTGAATTGGTAGATAGCCCATTACTATTGCCAGCCCCAAAAAAACCAATGGTATTGGTGAGCGTTCCAACAATACTTGCTACAATAACAGAAACTCTAGGCAAACGGATTAACGCCTTATAAGTGTAGTAGGTCGTTATCCCAATTAAAATACGAGGCAAAATACGCACAATTGGATCTGCTGGAATGGCACCAGATGGTGTCAAAAAGCTATAAACACTCAAAAAAATAAGCCCCGTTAAGGCACCAACTAATGGTCCCTCCAAGAGGCTTCCTAAAATAACCGGTATGTGCATAATGGTCGCACGCCCTGCCATTGTTGGGATCGGAATCATACCTAAGTTGGTAATACCCATGACAATTACAAGGGCACCTAAAATAGCAGCAACAGTGATTTTTCTTGTAGAAATTTTCATTTTTTTCCTCCCAGTGCCAAAGAATCACAAGGGGAAGTGATTCCATCTCGGGCAATTATGCTCCAAGTGGCAAATAATAAAATAGTATTTATAGAAAAAAAGTATGTAGGGTCATCAACTCCCACTACTCTAATCTAGCGATTTTTACGCGCCTTCCATTTTGGTACAATGGCAAGATTTTCATATTCTCGCTTTAAGAGACCAAGTTGCCATTCATCAATGTACTCGCCACCAACAAACAAATACTCTCTTCTCTTACCTTCTACTTGGAAACCAAAGGAAGTCGCAGAATTTAAGCCTAAAGGATTATTATGTCCAACCTTCATCCCGACACGATTGAACCCAAATTCATAAAAAACAATATCACATAGCACAATCAATAAATCCAAGCCATAGCCTGCCAGTCTTTTGGATTCATCATAAATTCCGAGTGCAATTTTAGCATGGCCATTTTGTCTATCAATATCCATGATTGATGCCATCCCTATAGGTTCTTTATTGCTTAAGGTTTTGACAATAAAGGTAATATCTTTTGCCTTAGGATCTGTCAGCGCTTTACTTGAATTAATCTCCTCCATAATCATATCAAGGGCATTACCACGATAGCCATTATAAAGCATTCGGAAAGATTTATCTAAGTACCATTTCTGCATAATATCAGCATCTGTCATTTGAGGTCGCTCTAAACAGATTTTTATTTCCTGTAAACATCACTATCCCTCATTTCTTATTTACTTCCTTTATCATACCCTCTAGTCCTCCAAAGGTCAAATTAATTTATTTTTTTGCTTTTACACAGATTAGGTTAATTTTTTTCTAAGCACCTACCCATACCATTGATTGGCATCTACTCACATATTTTTAATCAAATAAAAAGCTACCTTTATTGATGATCAATAAAGGTAGCTTTTTAAAAAGTGCTAAGTCTAAACGTCACTCATAACGCCATGTTTCGCATGAATGCCTTTTTTTCTGCATCTGCTTGTGCTTGTTCAACAGACTTATCCAGTGGCAAACCAACAGCTGCCATCTTATCACGATATTCATCTTCATATTCTTCATAGGTATGAACTTCTACCGGATAGTTCCAAGGATTGGTATGATGAACTTTACGGCTGTTGTTGACCATGTTACGTGTTGGGCTCATGAATACCCCAAAAAGCGTGCATGAGTTTACTCATTGGGAAGTAAATCAACAAGGTGCTAACAAGTGCCAAGTGAATGTAGAAAATTGTGGCAATGGCACCAGCTTCTGGTACTTGTGGATGGAATGTGTATAAAGAGATAATTAACTCTCTAATGTGGCTAACATCAACTCTCGTTAAATATCTCATTAGCATACCTGAGCAAACAATGCTCAATAAAAAGCACTAATGGGAAATAGTCGTTTAACAAGCTGATGTAACGAACCTTAGGCAGTAAAAATTCTGCGTAAGAGTAAACCAAGCAAACCAAAAAGCATAAAGAAACCGGTGAGATAAATCGGATGAAGATCTATCAAAATAACGCCATCAATCTTTTCTAAAGTACGAACAACGGCTGGTACTTCAGCTGCAAAGAAACGCATATGACGCATAATGACAAAGAACATACCCCAGTGGAAAAGAAGGGCAAAAATCCAGAGCCATTTTTCCCATTGGTAAACGATTCTACCATCTTCTGTTAATTCTGCTTTTGAGTTTCTAAATAGTGATCTAAACACAGTCACTTCTAAAAACATACGAACGATAACCGCAAACTTGCTTGTAGGGTTATCAATTGGATTTGTCTTAATAAAATCCAAAGATTTTTCCTGACCACAGGTCGTTGGAATACGGAACGGTACTGGTACTTTTGCCCAGTTTAAAATTCGATAAATGACACCGACGATAAAAATAGCTATTGCAAGATAAGGTAGAGCTACCCCAAAGACACCAGTCAAACCTAACTGAACGCCAAGAGAAGTGATACCTACGATTGCAAGAACTACCACTAATGCGATAATTAAACCCATCTTATATCCCTCACTTTTCGTATTTCTCCTACTTGGCGCCTTCGCCTTCAGAAGTTGCTTCACCATTAGCTTCGGTTGCTTCGCTAACTTCCTCTTCTACTTCTTCTACTTCTGGCACAGGACGAGTATCAACATAGACACCTTCATCTTGTGTAAGTTTATAAGCTAAAGCAGCTCTATCTTCTTGTTCAAATGCTTCAAAATCGCAATCTTTCTTCGTTACCATTGCCATCTTTAAGAGCAAGCTAAGAATGAAAATCCCGATTGCAAAAACACCAATAATGATGACAATTTCAGGTACAGTTGGATAGTAGCTTACAATATCCCCAAATGGATTTTTCAGATAACCCACCGATAACAAAGGTCAAACCTTTTTTTCAATATACATAGAGATGAAGATAGCAAGACAACCAATAATCATTGTTGTCTTTTTCGTAGCGGAATCTGGTTGGAATAAGAACCAATAGCGCTACTACCACTAAGAAGGTAAAGACGAGCATCAATGGTACAAATTGATTATGCCCATGAAGCCCAAAGAATAAATATTCTAAGGCTGCTTTATGTGCTGTTACATTGCTATAGAAAGCAACGAAAAATTCACTAAGCACCATAATAATGGTAACGATAAAAGCATAAATTGCTGTAGTTGCTAGCATTCTGATTGCCTTTTCACCCTGCATTAAAAGCCAGTGAGTTTATTTAAAAGGAGACAAATCAAAATGATAAGTGCTGGACCAGTTGCAAAAGCACTTGCCAAGAACTTTGCTGGCAAAACTGCAGTCAAGAAAGTAATGACGGCTTGGCAAACCAGCATAAAGGAACGCCGTTACAATATGGATACTAAAAAGCAAATGGAACAGAAATCCAAGCTAGTATTTTAACCCATTTTTTTGTAATGTACACCCTTATTTTTCTGCTTGTAAGACTTGATAACCAACTACTAAGTTAAGTAACAAGTAAATCGGAATAACCAAAGAGTCCCAGCAAAGCATAGAACGTGGTGTCCAATAAAAGCCATACATTTAAAATTTTTCATTGGTGCCCCAACGTCAACAACAACGAAAAAGGAGCGCCATAATAAGTGCCGCAATTGCTAAAAAAATTCACCAATAACAGTAATACGACCATATTCTTTTACATTATGGAAGTAGTATGGTAGGACAATCATTACCCCACCGGCTGCTACCCCAACAAAGAAAGTTAAGTGACCAATATAAAGTCCCCATGAGATATCACGACTCATACCTGTGACATGGAACCCTTCCATCATCTGATAAGCATACGCACCGCAACCAACAGTGATGATGGCGAGAAGGAAAATTATCCAAGCCCAATAAGTCTTGTTACTTCGCTTTACAAACGCTTTTTCAATCATTTCTTCTCCTCGCTTTCCTCTTTCAAATGAACGCGATAGAACAACTTAGGCTCTGTACCATAGCCTGGCATACGTTGAATTGTCATATAATTAGCAATAATGCGGCTGATTTCAGAGGTTTGATCATCAATATCACCGACAATAATTGCCCCTTTAGACTTTTCTACACAGATTGGTTGCTTACCTTCTCTGAGACGTTCATAACAAAAATCACATTTTTCTACAACACCCTTCATACGTGTTGGATACTCTGGATTGATTTCTGTTAAGAACTTTCTTGGATCATAGAAGTTAAAGCTTCTAGAACCATATGGGCAAGCTGCCATACAGTTACGACAACCAATGCAACGGTGCATATCCATAAGCACAATACCCTCTTCACTGCTGAAAGTTGCTTGTGTTGGGCAAACCTTAACACAAACAGGTTTAGCACAATGGTTGCAAAGTGCAACAAATTCTTTGTCTTTATACTCTTCAGAAAGTGCTTTATGGTTAAGATCTAAGAATAACTTACCAAAATCTTCTCCCCAAATCCATTTGACTTCATGTGCCTCATCTGGAATTTTTGGTACATTATGGAATTTATGACATGCCGCTTGAATTTCCTCTAGATTTTTCTAGCTTATCCATATCAATAAGCATACCCCAAGATCTTGCTGTTGATTGTTTGGAAGAGCGTTTATACTCTCCCCCACCAAATGCTTGTTTATCATTTTTATGGCAACCTGTTAGTACAGCACTACCACAAGCAAGGGCACCTAGTTGTAAGAATTTTCTTCTAGATAACTTTTCCATTATTTGCCCCCTCCAATCTTACTTGATGGATTAACATGACAATTCCAGCAATTTGGTTCGACACCATTGTAGTCATGGCATTTTTTACAAAATTCATCATAGTTACTGTGACATTCTAGACAAGTGTTTTGTAAGCTCATGTGATATTCTTTACCATCTTTAGTGATTAAGATATCGTTGTTGTAACGTACAACTTGTACCTTCCAATCTGCCAAAATTTCCATGTGATGATGACGCATATATTCTGTATCATAGATACATTTAGCATCTGCACCCATTGCATTGATAGCAGGAGTATCAAGACTAATTTCTGGCTCTTGTGCAGCACTAGACTTATCAATGTCGATAATAGCAGGCACTGCCATCACTAAGATGAACACTAATATACCAATCCATACATTAATCTTACGCATGATCTACTCCTCCTCCATATTTTGAAGTGGTTCAAAACGCAAGTTTTCTTCACGTTGTTTTTCACCCTTCATGACTAAGGCATTACCTAAAAGTTCGTGTACCCCACAAACTTGAACACCCGGTGCCCAGTAACGCATAAGTGGTGGGAGAGCTGCACGGTCAATCGCACATACGCAGGCTAACATATTGACGCCTTTTGTCTTTTTAACATGATTGACAGCATTTGCTCTAGGGAAGCCCCCACGCATTCTAAGCTCCATATCCTCTTCTGCATTAAGCCCAGAACCAGAGCCACAACAGAAAGTCTTCTCACGAATGGTATCTTCTGGCATTTCATGCCATTCTACACAACGATCTAAGATATAACGAGGTTCTTCTAAAAGCCCCATACCACGTGAAGTATTACAAGAATCATGATAGGTCGCAATAATACCTTTGTTTCGGCTTGGATCTAGCTTAACCTTATTATGATGGAGCAAGTCCGCTGTAAACTCGGTGACGTGAATCATCTTAGTTGAAGTTGCATTTTCAAAAACAGTCCCTGTAATAGGGCTTTTTGGCACTTCTAGGAAGTCTGCTGTCCCATTCATGGTATCCATGTATTGGTGAAGAACACGCCACATATGACCACATTCCCCACCGATAATGAATTTTACGCCCAAGCGCTTTGCTTCAGCATAAATTTTCCAGTTAAGACGTTTCATCATTTCATGAGAGGTAAAGAACCCAAAGTTACCACCTTCTGAGTTAAAGGTACTAACGGTATAGTCCAGTCCCATTTCATGGAAAAGCATGAGTTGTCCAGCCAAAGTGTAGTTACCAGGTGTCGCAAAAATATCCCCAGATGGTGGTACATAAAGAATCTCTGCACCTTTTCTGTTGTAAGTTAAGTCAAGTCTGACACCTGTAACATCTTCAATATCATCTAAAAGCATGTCATAGCTGTCGACGATACCATGAGGTTGGATCCCTAAGTGGTTCCCTTTCATGTAACAGTTTGCTACTGGTGTGACAATCCAATCGATATTCATACCGATTAAGTTAAGTAATTCACGTCCAATGATGGTAATTTCTGCTGTATCTATCCCATAAGGACAAAAATACTGAACAACGACGGCATTCTGTGCATTGGAAGAAATAGACAAACCATTCTTTCAAAACATCAAAGGTCAGCTCTCTAGCGCCCTACCATTTTTGCCATTAATTTACCTGCAAGTGTGTATTCTTTACGATAAACACTACGCAAAAAGTTCTGCACGAAGAACAGGCATATTCTTTTGGATCGCCACTTCCCAAGAAGAAATGACACTTATCCGCACAAGCCCCACAACGTACACAACAATCCATAAAAACCTTGAGTGAACGGAAACGTTTGAGTCGAAGATGGAGACCTTCTAAAATAATTTTTTGCCAATCCTCAGGAAGCTGCCATGTCTCTGTATCTGGTACACGCCATTCTCTTGGATTTGGCAAACCGACAGCCTTTAAGCTTTCCATTTTTCCCCGCGTGGCAATATAACCCGTCTTTTAATTCAGCCGGAGTATCCATCCAATTGCCTTTTTGGTGGTTCATAACTAATGCTCAAAAAGCTCTTCCGGTTTTGGAAGTTTTGCCATTGTTTTACACCCCTTTATTTAGTATCAAACTTAGTGCTCTGCCTCGCACCCACTACAGCCTTCGCTTGGGCACTCTAGCTTTGTGCTACAACGCATAAAACTACTCATATCAAGTTCTTCATTTAAAAGATTTGCTTTAATTAATAGATCATTGGTCTCCTTAATTTGCGTCAAGCGAAGATCATAGAGTAAAATCTTGCTTTCCACATATAAATCATAAGCATATAGTGCAACGGTGTCCAAATCACTATAAAAATCAAGCAATTCATTTAAAGAGCTTTCTTTGACAAGGTTTTCAGCCTTATAGTGCCGCTCGATGGTTTGCTTTAATGCCGGTATAAAAGATACCGCCTGAGAAGGCAAGACTTCTTGTACCGCTTTAATACGCAAAATCATCTGTAATTCTTGATTGATGACATCACTACTTGGCTCTTCTTTGAAAAGCTCTGCTAATATATGACTCATGCTTTGCATGAGATTGTAGCCTACAGGATTAGAAAAAGTAGATTTTGTATTTTTAAAATAACGTCTTGTTTCTTCAGGATAAGATTCTAAAAGGCGATTGAACCAAGCTTCTGTCAGCTTATCCTTATCTTTTTTTAAGATTTCCTTTAGACGCATCCTAACCCTCCTTAAATGTAACTATGGAGTCCTGGTAGTAGATAGCTCACCCCAAAGAAAGTGAAAATCACTGCCAAAAACCCTACAATATTTAGCCAAGCAGCTTTTTTGCCCTGCCATCCTTGAAGGCGCATGTGCAAAAATGCTGCATAAATCAACCAGGTAATTAATGCCCAAGTTTCCTTTGGATCCCATGACCAAAAAGTCCCCCAAGCATATTCTGCCCAAACCGCACCTGTAATAATCATAACAGTGTGCATCGGTAAACCTACTAAAATTAATCTATAACTTAAATCATCTAATTTTTTTATCATCTGAAAAAAACGTACCTTTAATGCACTTGAATTGCCTCTAATCAAATACATCAGAGCCACTGCAAAAGAAATGGCAAAGGCACCATAGGCTACAATTGCTGTAAAGACATGGAACTTCAACCAGCTACTATTTAAGGCTGGTGCAAGTGCAGAAATATTGGTACTTCTACCCTCTAACCAAATACCTAACACTGCGATAATAGGAAAAAGAATCAAACCTAAATTGAAGAGTTCGAATTTTTTTGCGATCACCACATACATCAAAGCCACCATAAAGACAATCCACATCGCAAACTCTGCACCATTAGTAAGAGGAAGCGTCTTGGTCAGCATACCACGAACTGCAATCAATATTGCTGAAGCAAGCAAAAGCACCATAGCTAAAAAAATTGGTATTAATTTCACCAAACTCTCTTGCTTCAAAGAAATAATATTGACCATAAAACCTGCAATACTAAATGAAATAATCGCTATAATAATAGGTATTTGCATTGTTTCCATAAAATTAAGTCTCCTTTATCTCTTTTTAACTCACAGTAAATGGTTTCCCTTAAATCTTTTGACTTAGTATTGACACGAATAGCATTATGATCAGCTTCGCTAAAAATAACACCATATTTCACGATACCTTCCTAGCCAAAACAACATGCAAGCAAAACTTGCAACAATAAAGCCTAAGAAGACAACGGATAAATAGGGATTGTATTTAACTTGAAGCACTGTATAATCAAGTTTTTTTCTCAAAAGTCAAAGTCAAACCATTATCTAAAACAAACTTATCCCCTAGCTTCATCGCCTTTTTCAGTGATCTGATTGCCAGATTCATCAAAGGCATAAAATAAAGAAACATCTTTGGTCATCGGTCTTACCTGAATCATGTTGGCTCCACCTTTTGACCCTTAATGGTATCATCTGATCCTCTGGAAAAACATAATCACCTTTGACAGTCTCATCGCCTACTACATGGAACAAATACTCATTAGAAAATGCCATCTGATAGATACTAAGCCCATGTTCTTTAAATGGATGATTGACACTCGCTTGTCTATTTTTATAAGGGGATAATCCCTTCACCTCTAAGTCAAAAGTACTCACCCAGTTTTTTTACATTACCCATCTCATCGTACAGTGTTTCAAAGTTTATCAAGGTAAGTTTTCCTTCACCAACTTTTTCTTCGATGTTCTTTGGTAAAGCTAAAGACTCGCCACTTGCTAATTTTAGGGTATCTGTCACCTGAAAAGTTGTCAAAAAACTCCCTACAATAATAATTAGCAAGCCAATATGTAAAAATATGTGGTGCCAAAAACGAAAGCTTATTCTTTGTTGCCAAAAGATACTTGCCATCTTGGCTTTCTTTGAGATAATAATGACCCGCTTTTAAATACGCCATCACTTCTTCTTTTGTGCTGGAAATCGGCTTAAAATTAGCCTCCTTACCTTCAAGCGTACCAACTTGACGTCTTAAGGTTCTCAAAACATTAGGCCAAAGCTTAATACTACAAGTCAGTAAGTTTAAAAAGAAGAATCCCACCAAAATGCGAAAAAGGCGTTGAGCTAAAAAAACTTCTGGCGTGTCAAAAAAAAGTCGAAGAAATCGACAGCCCAGAAATAGCGGCAATTAAAAATAATCGCTAAATCCATTGATGAAATAAAGCGTTTTTAATTCTTTAAACATTATCGAGCATTTCCTTTTCCTAACATTTTTGCTATTACATCTGTCATTATAGCAAATAAAAAAAGCAAGTGCGACGATTTGTTTGTATTCTTCTCTCGTTTTTTTGGATAAGCTTTTTCTTATTTTTTTAGTATTATTGTTTTTATTTTAACATAAAAAAATAACGTTGACGAGAAAAAAACTCATCAACGTTATTTTTTTATTTTTTTCCATAAATTGTCTAATTTTTACCTAAAGCACTCTTTTTCTAAGCGAGAAATTTGCATCTGACTGACACCCTAAAAATTTTTTTGCAATAGCTGTCTGCGTCATATCTTCCATATAACGATAATAGATGACTTTTTCTTTCATTATCTTCTAGATAACTCATGGCATTTTTTTAAATCTTGTTTTTAATTCAATTCTTTCATAACCTTTATCCTCAACACCAAGATAATTACTCAAAGTGTTGGTATTACCCTCTTCATCCTCTTGAACAGAAAGAGAAGTCGTCTGTGTTGCCCACTTGGCTTCCATCGCATCCACGACGTCCTTTTCTTCGGCACCTATCATCTTAGCAATTTGTTCTACAGATGGATTTTTCACCATGTTCTTGATAATACTCACTCTCTGCCTTAGTAATATAGGTACTCATTTCTCGATACTTGCGTGGAATGGTAATTCGCCAAGTGTTATCTCGATAATAATTCATCAATTTTTCCTGAAACGGTACGATAGGCAAAGGTTTTTAAAGCGTACGCCCTTACTAGGGTCAAAACGATCTATTGCACCCAAGACAGCAATACGTGCCACTTGAGTCATATCCTCTTGTTCCCAGGGTAGGTAGCATTGTGTTTTACACCAATAACGCACTAGAGGATCCATAGCAATTACTATTTCTTCTAAAGCCTCACTACTTGGGTTTTCTTTGTAATCTTTGACAAGTTCTTCAATATCCTGTTTTCGTTTAGACATCTTATTCTCCTGCTACCAAATAATCTCTATCGTCCACGTATTGTTTTCTTCATTATAGCAGAAACGATCGGCAATTAGCTCTATCAAATATAACCCTCTACCACACTCTAAAAGATCAGAAGGTGCTTGATAGTTTTTCACCTTACAACCCAAGCCCTCATCTCGTATTTCTGCCACAAACCGATCTTTTAAAAAGGTTGCACAAAAATATACTGCCTTAGTTTCATCACAGGCATTGCCATGTATAAGTGCATTAGAAAGGGCTTCGTATAAACAAAGTTTAAGATCATTTTGCCTAAGGCGTATTTTTTCACTTTCTTCTAATCGTTCTATTAAATATTCAATGCAAGGTGTAATCTCTTGTCTTTTGTGCAAAACAAATTCCACAATTTTCATCCTTGTCTATATTTTTACTTCATCACTACGCACTTTGATAATCGTGCAAATCAATGGATCGGCACCAATATGTCTCGCTAACTTAAAAAAACAACATTGGGAAATTGTTTTTTTCTAGTGCTTCTATACGTTTTGGCAGATGACTAGTAAGATGATTTCCTATTGATAAAAACAAAGGTACAATAACCAGAGTTTCAATCTCTTCTTCCTCTAGCAACATCTCTACAGCTTCTTCCAAAAGAGGTGAGGAAAACTCCACAAAAGCACAGCTCACACTATCCTCCGGATAAAGCATCTTATAACGCATAATAGTCTTTTCAAACTCGCCTACAGTCTCTTTGTTCTTACTACCATGACCTAAAAACAATTGTATGTATCTTTTTTTCATCTAACCCCTCAAACATCAATATAATCATTATCTTCAGGAAGTATATAAGCGAGGATTGCATATACCCCAACGGTGGCAAATAATCCTACAAAAGGTAAAAGCACCACCAAAATCCAAGCCACACGAATATAAACCACATCAAGACCCGACCAGTCTGCTATACCTTGACAGACACCAGCAATTTTTTTATTTTTTTGATTTTTTTAATTGTTTCATTTCTCTCGCTTCCTTTCTATTGCACTTTATATTAACTTTATTATACAATAAAAATCAGAAAAATTTTTGAGGAGGTTTTTTTATGCGCATTTTACTTTTTCACTTTCCGCCATTCTTTCTGGAATAATGGTTTTTTTATCTTACCAAAACTTGCACAATGAGATTGCAAATGTTGATTTTACACTCATTACTTTAGTTACCATAATCGTTCTTTCATTTTCTAGTAGTCACTTTTTTTATATCGAAATCACTGCAATAAAAAGCGCACTCAAGCTTTCCAAACAACGCCCTAGACACCCTTGAAAAAAATATCTCTGAGCTTACAACGCTTAAAGAATCTTTAGAAAAAAAGGTTCGCCTTATGGAAAAAAAGACTTACGTGTGGCTAATGCAAAAAGCCTTAGATCATACTCTCCATATCAAATCCACACATCTCAGTGGTGATCCTGACGAAGACTAATTCTTTCTTGTCAAATGTCCAAGAGAAATCAATTTTTAGCTCATTTTCCAATCCTCGGAAAAATTCTTGAGCATTTCTAAAGTGGGTACGCAAATAGATGATTTCATCATCGAAAAGCGTATCCTCTTTTTTTACCTTTTCTTCAATTAAGGTCAACTCTTCTTGATCAGCAATGACACCATCCAAAAAAAGATAGGTTTCAACCAAATCTTCCTCTATCGCCTTTTTTTGCCACTCTAGTTCAATAAGTTTCGTAAATAGCCAATACCTTGTAAAGCCTAAACAAAGCGGTATCGCTCTTTTTCTATCAAACATCATACAATCATTAAGGTACGCTTTAATATCTTTTAAGGCACTTAGACAATTACTTTGTGCCTCCTTGATTACCTCTGCATCTATTTTATCCTCCCCTTTACGCAAAGCACTGGTAAAGCTTGCCACTACATCTTCAGAATTTGTCTTAAAATTACCAAAGATCACTTCACGCGTAAAACTTAGGGCAACTGCTGTTGATAGCCAATAAAAAACCTCAGAAGAAAGAAGATTTTCTAATTGATTGCCATCGCTAACCTTAGTATCATAAGCCTTCATTAAATCACGAGGTTCCATTTCACACTCCGCCTTTTTTTATTTACTTACAATCGTATATGATCTTTACCCAAATACCCTAAGCTCGCTTTATTTAAACAGCCTTGCGTCCCGCCTTCCATCATGTTATAATGCTTTTTGCCATACTAGATGGGGGCTAGCGGTACCCTGTAACCTGCAATCCGCTATAGCAGGATTGATGTCATTTCTAGGGGGATAATTTTGAGGTTAAGGTGGCTATCAAGCGGTGTTGACGCTCGGGTCCCACGCAATACGTACATTCGAACCGTGTCAGGTCTGGAAGGAAGCAGCACTAAGGATGTTCTCGTATGTGCCGTGGGCGTGCCTGGGTAGAGCTGGCTAATAGCCGTCCACTCGGAAGCGTTTTTCAAAAAATGACGTATGGCATACATAAAAAAAGAAACTCCCTAGGGAGTTTCTTTTTTTGTTAAATAGCTACTCAGCGTTACTTTTATTCTATTAATCAGGTTTGCCAGTTAGTATTGTATTCATCAAAGTCAATAAAACCCTTTATGAAATTTGTAAATTTCATAAAGGGTTTTATTCTATATTTTATTTTTATTAAAGAACTCTACCACCACTAGTATAAGGGAACCAGTCAAAACTACCAATTTCAACTTGTCCACTCCAAGCAGCATGTACATATTTCTTATCACCCAAGTAAATACCAACGTGATAAGCTGGTGAACCCCAAAATACAAGATCCCCAGGTACAAGTTCGTCGAGACCTACTGGTTTTGCAAATGCTTGTTGTTCTTGTGAAGTACGTGGTAATTTGATACCTTGTCCACCATAGACATAAACCACTAAGCCAGAACAATCAAAGCCTTTTGGTGTGGTACCACCCCATAGGTAAGGCACCCCAATATAGTTCTTTGCACTAACAAGCAAAGCTTCCACATTGCTACTCACCGGAATATTTGGAGCAGAAATTGCTGGTGCCGGTGCTGCTAGTGCAGGATCAGCTGCCACATTAGCATTTTGTGTTGCTGCTGGTGCTGGTGCTGGTGCTGCAGTCGCAGGAACGACAACTTCTGATGCCTTAGCAGGTGTGACGACTGCCACAGCAGCATCCACCTTTGTTTGAGCCTTAGCTATTGGCTTTAAGCTATCTTTCCATAGAGCATTTGTATTGGCACCATTTTTCCAATTTGGTCGATAATCAATCATAGTAAGTTTATTGCCACTTACAGTCAAAGTACGATTCATAAGGGATTGGAGACTGGTTGTAGAAATATAGGTCACACCATTAGCCATAAGCATTGCTTCACCCTTTTGATTTTGGGTACCAGAAACAAAGGTTTTGCCACCTTCTTCTTTTAGATAAAGGTAAAACGCCTTATCTTTCCCATAAATTTCTACAACACTTTGACCATTTGGTTTCCACTTAATATCAGCACCAAGGGCATTAAACGCAGAACGCAAAGGCAAGTAAACCTTACCCTGTCTACTGATAACATTGCTATCTAATTTATATTGATTCCATTCTGTTTGCGCATATTGATTAGCTGTTGTATTCGCAAAAGCTACTTCGTTAGCGCCAAAACCACTACCAAGCAACACACTTCCCAAGACAACACCTGTAATAACTTTTTTTAAGAAAAATTGTCAACACATCCTTCCAAAGTAACGCTAAAGTTATTCTAGCACAAAACGTTTAAGCATTTCAATGATTATTTACGCTATGTCATTTTATTGCAACTAAACCTCATTTTTTCCCTTAATTAACCTAAATATTTTAAGCTGCCTTCTATAGTCCGTAATAAAATCCCCTTTATTTGAAATTAATATTCTATAAAAAAACAACATTGTAATATTTGACTATTTTTCTTCCCTTCAATCTACTCATCATAGGCTAAATTATTTTTTTGTTATTTTTATTACCTCAATCTAAAAAGGAGCTTTTTATGAACTACCCTATTTTTTTGAAGCCTTGAAAGCTTATGCCCAAAAAAACACATTATTCTTTTTCATACACCAGGCCATAAAAATGGACATTTTTTTGCCACCACTGACAAAAAGAAGCCTTTGGAAAAGATTTCTTTACCTATGATCTTACTGAAATCACAGGCTTGGATAATCTTTTTGCTCCCTAGTGGTGTGATAAAAAGAAAGTCAAAGTCAACTTGCCCATATCCATCAAGCACGCTTTGCACGTTATCTTCTTGGGGGAACGACACAGGGCTTACTCGCTAGTCTGATAGCAATCGCTAAAAATAAGGAAATTTTCATTCCACGTCACGCCCATAGAAGTATTTACCACGGTCTCATCTTGGCCAATGCCAAACCCATCTACTTACAACCTACCTTAGACTCCACTCACCATATCCCACTGGGCATTTCTCCTAAAACTTTAGAAGACGCTATAAAAGCACATCCTAATTGTAAACTCATGCTAATGGTACATCCAACCTACCATGGCATCACTTGGGAAAATGAAGCCTTGGTTAAACTCGCCAAAAAAAATGGCTTAACCATTATCGTTGATGAAGCACACGGAGCACATTTTTTTCTTTTTCTCCCCTCACCCCAAAATCTGCTTTAGAATATGATTGTGATATTGTCATCAAAAGTTATCACAAAACCTTACCTTGTCTGACTCAAGGCAGTGTCCTTGCCTGTCAAAATCAAGCCCTTGAAACACAAATCGATAAGACCTTGCGTCTCATCGCTACAACCTCACCCTCTTACCCTATTATGGCAAGTTTGGAGTTGGCAAGTGTTTACATGGCAGAACATGGACAAGATCTTTTACAGGAAGGTTATCAAACCGTCAGCCAGGTTTTTTACCCTTTTTCTCTCCAAACCCTTTCTATCATTGAAGAAGCCTCTTGGCAAAAAGAACCTTTCCGTCTTTGGATCAAAAGCACCACACTGGATGGTGAGCACCTAAAAGAAGCCCTTGAAGCCGACCATTGTATGGTTGAAATGGCAGATGAGGGCGTCCTACTCCTTCTCCCTTTAAATGGCTTTAAAGAAAGTCTAGATGCCTTAAAAGCAAGTTTAGAAAAAATTGATCGCATGAGTGTCAATTTACCAAAGCGCACCTTGGCAAAACCTTTTTACCAAACCAACTTACCAAAAGTCGCTATGCGTTTAGAAGAAGCTTATTTTAAAGACAGTCATACTATCCCTATCTTAAAAGCAAAAGGAAAGATTGCCTCAGGCTTTATCCAAGCTTATCCTCCTGGCATTCCCCAAGTTATCCCAGGAGAAATTATTTCCCAAGATATTATCAACCTATGGCAAGAAAGTGGGAATTCTCCCGATATATTAGTCGACGTTGTTTCTTGATTATCATTCTAAAAAAATGTTAGAATGATATGAGGAGGGATAGCATGGCTTTTGAAGAAATTGTTGGACAAGATCTTGCCACAAGTAAACTCAAAATGGCAATTGATAAAAATAGACTGTCTCATGCCTACCTATTTTTTTAGGACAAGATGGTACCTTAAAGCGAAAAAAACTGCCCTTGCTCTGGCAAAAATTGTGCTTTCTTGGCCACAATTTACCCATAACCCTGACCCTGCATTTACTCAAGCCTCCGAAGACTTGTTTGATTCTGGCAATCACCCTGACTGCCATATCATCGTGCCAGAGGGAAAGCAAATTAAAATCAAACAAATTCGTGACTTAAAAGATACCCTTTCACATTATGCACGCTATTCACACTATAGTGTTGTCATCATCGAAAACGCTGATCTCATGGGGCATGAAGCAGCCAATGCACTTTTTAAAAAAATGCTTGAAGAGCCATTAGGAGAGATACTCTTCATCCTGTTGGCAACTCATCAAGATAAGCTCTTAGAAACCATTTGTTCTAGGATGCAGATTATTCCTTTTTAAGCCACTTTCTAAAACCAGTCTCTGTCACTATCTGCCAAAGCCTATCAACAATTACAACCAAGATAAATTAAATCTTGCTTTGGCACTTTCTTTTGGTTCTCTTTCTTTATTTCTCTCTTATTTAGAAGAAGACAGTACAATCTTATCAGAAAGAGATACGCTATTTTCATTGATAAAATCCCTACCAAACTTGCATGAGGGGCGTCTTGTGCTTTTTTGTCGAGGAGATGCAAAAAAACGTAAAGGAACAATATAAGGCACAAAAAGAAACTCTAACCCTGTCTGAACGTGATTGGCAAAGACAGTTTATCAATAGACAAATCTTTTTTATTGAAAGTTTTTATAAGAGATATGATGCTCTTAAAAAAATCACTTTGCCCTACCCCTTTACCACCATGATTTTTAAAGCAAACTATCTTGAGCTTTCCTACCAAGAAAGTCATTTGAAAAAGTTCTTGGATACCCTCTATGCAAGCTACGATAAGCTAGAGGCTAACGTGGATTATTTTTCTCGTTTTTGCTTATTTTTACTATTTCAGTTTAAGAAAACCATACAATAAAAAAAGAGGTGTTTTGAATGCCCATCGTTGTCGGCGTAAAAATTTAAACCCGCGGGTAAAACCTATTTTTTTCTCCCTAATGCGCTAGCGCTTAAACCTGGTGATGATGTCATCGTCGAAACATCACGAGGTCTAGAATTTGCCAGCATCAGCGAGGGACAAAAAAACCATCAATAAAGAAACTTTCAACCTTGATTTGCGTCCTGTTGTGCGTCTTGCCACAGAGGAAGATCATCGCATCCATCAAGATAATTTAATCAAGTCAAAGGAAGCACTTCCAATCTGTCAAGCCATTATCAATGAACACGAGCTTGGTATGAACCTCATTTCAGCAGATTATAATTTTGATAGGTCTCAACTTTTGTTTATCTACACTGCAAAAGAAAGGGTAGACTTTAGAAATCTTTTAAAACATTTAGCGGCAACCTTTCATACACGTATTGAGCTACGTCAAATAGGGGATCGTGATGAGCCCTAAGCTCGTCGGAGGAATAGGCATCTGTGGTAGAAGCCTGTGCTGCCAACAATTTCTCAAGGAATTTTTCACCCATCTCCATCAAGATGGCAAAAGAACAAAATCTTTCTTTAAATACGGCTAAAATTTCTGGGTTTTGTGGTAAATTGCTCTGCTGCCTCGCCTATGAAAAACGAGCATTATGAAGAACGAAATCGTCTCAAACGAGAAAAAAAGCCGCCAATACTGAAGTAAACCCTAGTCATGAGGAAGCCCTTTCCTCCAACGCCTCTACTAAAGAAAGTAAGCCAGCGTCCGCTAAAGAAGAAAATCAAATCGAAATTATTGAATATCAACCTACACTCCCTGTACCCTAAGAAAAAAAGCAAATCTAAAAAAAGTGACTAAAAAAACCTTTGCAATGTGTCAAAAAAACCGAGAAAGCCCTACCATGAAAACAAACACTAACCTAGAATGGACTAGTCTAGCGATTGCTGACTATGGACTATATCAACCTTTAGATGGTTGGCGTTTTTCCATTGACGCCGTCATGTTGGCACATTTTGCCAAGATAGCCAAAGGGGAAAAAATACTGGATATTGGCTGTGGTACGGGGATTATTGGCCATTTGATGTGCCTCTATCATCCTGATAGCCAATTTATCGGTATTGATATTGAGCCTAGTGTGATTACACTCGCCAAGAAAAAGCCAAAAAAAGAAATGCCCTTCCCTGTGAACGGCTTTCTTTTTTTGTACAAGATAGTCGTTCACTTTATCAACCATGGCATGCGCATTTTGATCACATCACTGCCAATCCTCCCTTTTTTAAAGTCGGACATGGCAAAATGAGTCCAGATGAAAAAGTGGCACGAGCGAGACACGAACTCACACAAACCTTGGATGATCTTTTTAAGGCAAGTTATTTTTTTACTTAAAACCTCGAGGGACACTTTGGCTTGTCCATCGCAGTGAAAGATTGGATGAAATTTTTTTGCCATCGCTAGAAACTATCGTCTTAAGCCTCACCTTGTCCGTCCTGTTTTTAAAAATATTTTAGCATCTGACTCCAAGCTTAGCTTACTCAGCTTTATCAAAGATGGAAATGTCGCCTTAAAACTCTTAAATCCTCTTTATGAATATGATTTAGAGGGGATGTACAATGAAGAAATTAATACTTGGTATGGGAGGAAACTATGACTTTGACCAAGCTTTATTTTTGCCCGACACCCATTGGCAATCTTTCTGATATCAGCTTACGCACTTTAGAAGTTTTGGAAATGGTCGATATCATCGCTTGCGAGGATACAAGGGTCAGCGTCAAACTACTAAACCACTACAATATCAAAAAGAAATTATTCAGCTACCATGAACATAATGAGCATGAAGCTAGCGAAAAACTGCTCGCTTTCCTAAAGGAAGGCAAATCCATTGCCCTAATCACTGACGCTGGCATGCCCGGTATCTCTGACCCTGGTGAAATATTGGCACGTCATGCTATTGAAGCGGGGATTGAATTTACCGTACTCCCTGGGGCAAGTGCGATCTTTCTCGCCCTCTTGCAATCAGGCTTTTCTTCTAGACGTTTTATTTTTGAAGGCTTCTTACCACGCAAGGGCAAAGAGCGTCAAGACATCCTCAATGCGTGGGAAAATGAAGGACGCACCATTATTTTTCTATGAAGCCCCTCATCGCTTGGAAAAAAACCTTGGAAGAGCTTAAGACCTTATTTCCAAATCGCCCCTTGAGCGTTTCTCGAGAACTCACCAAAAAAATTTGAAGAAACCATCAGAGGCACTTGCCAAAGTGTTTACGAACATTTCTCCACCCATAGTATCAAAGGAGAGTTTGTCCTAGTCTTGGGAAAAGAAGAAAAAGAAAACCAAGAAGACAGCTTTAGCCTCGCACTAAAAAAAGGCACAAGATCTCTTGCTTCAAGGATATAAAACAAAAAGCAGCTTGCAATCAAGTCGCCCAAGACTTTAATCTCCCTAAACGTAGCCTTTACCAAGCCTTAATTAATACTCAAAATACTTCAGAAGGTGAAAACTAATTATGGGCTTATTAAAATTATCTCTTGTCTTTTTGGTCATGATTATTTTATTGGTCAAAAAGGTTCCCCTATCACGGGTCGTTCTACTAGGTGGCTTAGGTCTTATCTTGCTCTCTGCTATGCCACCTCTGACTGTTATGACCGTCATCAAAGATTCCCTTTTAGAGCCAACTGTTATTGACCTACTCATTGTTTTGGCACTGATTATGCTCCTTGAGGAAATTTTGCGTACGGAAAACTATCTTGATCAAACCTTAAAAAGCACTGGAAGTCTTAGTACCCTATCCGAGGGTTGTCCTTATGCTTCTCCCTGCCTTTATTGGTCTCATTCCTTCTGCTGGTGGGGCACGCTTTTCTGCACCCCTAGTTGAAAAAGCCAGCGAAGGCATGATAATCACACCAGAACAAAAAAGCTATGTCAATTTCTTTTATCGTCATATTACAGAATACATGCTTCCTATCTATCCCAATGTCATTTTAGCCAGTACCATCACAGGCTTGAGTGTCGCCTCTATCCTAAGTTATATGACACCCTATGGCTTTTATCAATATCTTTTTTTAGGCTTATTTTTTTGTCTTACAAATTCCAAAAAAACAACTAAAAAAAGTTATTACTGGCAAAAAGTCAACCATGGTTTTGCCCTTTATTCTGGCAACGCTCCCTATCTTTTTTTGATTGTCTTTTTTTGTCATTGGACTTAAGATGGAAGTCAAATATTCTATCCTTATTGTCTTAATCGGTCTATTTTTAAGACATCTCTACAGCCCTAAAAAAATCTATCAAGCCATCCTTAGAAGTTTTCACTTAAAAACCTTGTGGCTAGTCATCACCTTAATGGCGTTTAAAGGTATCTTAGAAGGCTCAGGGCTTTTTAGTTGACCTTCCTCAAATCATTGAAAAAAATTGCCTTTTTCCAAGTTTTTATCGCCTTTGGTTTGGTTCTTTTTTTCTTTGGGCTTTATTACAGGGGTTGCAAACGGCTGCCGTTGGCTTAGGCTTTCCTATTATCTTGGCAGCTACGGGACAAATGGATCCCTTTATGGCAGGTGCCTTATACGCTTGTGGACTTTGTGGGCAAATGCTCACCCCACTACACCTCTGCCTGACCTTAACAGTAGATTACTTTTAAAGCTAACCTCATTCAAGTCATGAAAATGCTTCTCTTGCCTGAGCTTAGTCTCCTTAGTATCGCAATCCTATCTTATATCTTTCTACACTAAATTTTTTTAAAATAGAACAAAAGCACTTAAAAAAATCTAGGCTTGATACCTTGATTTTTTTAAGTGCTTTTTTATTTCTCTTGATGGCTTTTTTTACCATTCTTTTTATCATTTAAGCGATTAAAAACAGTATAACCTACCACTGATAAAATCATCGTTACCACAAAGATAACTGCAACTTGATCATATTCTTTCTTTAGGATAGCTTCTCCTGCATAAGTTGAAACAAAGAGTGCGGGAATTCTCGCCAAAGTCGTTAAAACAACCCAATTTAAAAAAATGGTACTCTAAATAGCCCAGCAGCATAGGTGAGTAAGTCCTTCGGCGTCCCTGGAATTAGAAACACAATAAAGATTAAACGATTCAATTTTGTAGGATTGTGTAAAATATACAAATTCACTAATTTTTCTTCACTGATAAAAAAAGATGAACAAAGCGTCTACCAAAAAAACTTGGGACAAAAAAATAAACCACAATAGAGCCCAACATCATCCCCAATACTGCAAGCAAGGTGCCTAAGTAAGGGCCATAGGCATAGCCTGCGCCTATCTCCATAGGGCCACCCGGAATAACGGCAACCACCACCTGAAAAGCTAAGGCAAGCACCATCAGTATCTTCCCTTTCCAACCCCCAGCCGCAGCCCAGGCACGTATCTGATTGTAATCCGTAAAATAAATCATGTAAGGTTGAAGTTTTTGATAACCAACATATGTAAATAGTCCTAAAATGCCTAAAAAAACACTGCTAAGGTCAACCATTTTTGCCATCTTTTTTTCTAGCGTCATCTCTCCTACCTCCTTTTTTTACAAACAGTATAGCAGAGTCAATCGCAAGAAAAAAAGTACCAACAACACAAGATAGCATATCACTCTTTTAGATGAGAGGATTGAGTATCATAAAAAAATAAGTGTTAAACTCTATACAAGATAACTTTCTATACACAGCTTAACTTTATAGGAGGATACTTATGGTTAAAAAAAGTTCTCATGTTGATATTAATGACAACAATTGGCTTGAATCTCCTTTTTCACAAAGCCTTCCTTTGCTGAAAATTCAATCGATAAAAAGCACTGATGAAATTATTGAAGTAAGCTCTTATCCGGAAAAATACCCTCCATGTCATCAAAGAAGAAACAAAAAAATCATTACAAGAAATGAAGCAATCAAAATTTTTGATACGCAATAAAGGCATCAACCTTATCGAAGCGGGTAGCTTGTTAAAAAAAATTCAAGTATTAATCAAGGATGCTCCCCACTATTCTATCAATCTAGTGATTCTAGTAAAAACAACCTACGTCATCGCCACTAAGACTTATGACGCAGGTATCGGCACTCAAATTGAAATAAGTGCCTTATTGGAAATAGGAGTACCTTCTACTTGGCAAGCCAAAAGAATACTCACCTTAAAGGAGAAATGGATTAGTCTAAAGGGAAAGCACGCCAGTTTCCAACAAGACTATCTTACAGATTTAACAAAACACTATCCCACGCAATCCGTCACCTTAAAAAGGAAGAGGAACCCTTACCCATAAACTTTCCCATTTTTTTAATAAAGATGACAAAAAAACACCCTAAAAAGATTTAGGGCTTTTATACCTAAAAAAATGCTATAGATGGTACAAAAATATTATAGTAAAACAATTGATTTAGATTTCACAGTCAATAGCATAAAAAAATATTGTTTAGGCACTCAAGAAAGGTTTTATCAAGTACCTTTTTTTGATTTCCTTACTATTTTTTTAAATAAACAAAAGAACAGTAAACCTTTTTGGTTTACTGTTCTTTTAATTAGCTAATATTGACTATCATCAATACCTATTCTTTATCTTTATTGATAATATTTTTGACGCCATCAATGGCACCTTCTATGGCATCTTTAGCATCTTTAGTTAGTTCTTTCGCATCCTCAGCGACTTCTTTCACTTTTGCGCCTACCTTTTCTACAGCGCCTTCTACTTCTACTTTTTTGTCTCCAGTGACTTTACCTAGACCTTCTTTTTAATGCACCTTTAGCTTGATTGATTTTTTTCTTCCATTGACATAATGAGACTTCCTCTCTTTTCTTTAAAAATTATTTTTTTCTAAACGATATATTAGCTATGCTTTTTTTCCGAAGAAAAATGAAACAACAGCGACCACAATGACTGCACCTAAGATAGAAGGAACCAGTGCCATGCCTGCTAAGCTTGGACCCCATGTCCCAAAGAGTGCTTGCCCTACAGATGAGCCAACTAAACCGGCAACGATATTAGCAATGATACCCATTGCGCCACCTTTTTGGTAATTGCTCCTGCAATAAACCCTATGAAGCCACCAACAATAATTGACCAAATCATAACATCACTCCTTTATCTACCATCTACACCTTTGTTGTCATCTTTAAACATTTTAACCATATCCTTGTATAGGCACTCAAGGCGCACCAAAAGAAAATACCACCTTTTTGTTTGCCTCAAGTGTGCAAAAACACCCACCTCTTAAGAGATGGGTATTGCTATTGACTAAAATTCACTAGCTGGTTCACTAATGCATTCTTCATCAGGATTATTGAGATAATTTATAAAGAGTGCTTGTACCATTTTTGTTTGGCTAAGAATACCAACTAATTTGCCTTCATCAACTACCGGCACCATCTTTAGATGCTTTTTATTCATAAATTTTTGCTGCATCTCTTTCACGAACATCTGCTTCTACGGTGAAAAAGGCGTTGGGTGGCACAACTCATGACACTGTCATTGACAACATAGTTTAAATATTGTGAAAAACAATCCAAATCATACCAACCACGAATATTGAGGAACTTTGAATTTCTTTTTTCAACATTCTTGATGATGTAGCTTAAAATATCACCATCGCTTACGTATGCAATTGGAACATTGTTTTTCATTAACAAGAGGCATCCCACCGATTTTCTTTTCTGCCATCATGCGGATAGCATCCCCGATTGTTGCCGTAGATGGCAAGGAATACACCACTGTGTTCATAATGTTTCTAACAATAGCCATGATAATTTCCCCTTTGCAATTTATTTATTTGTTTAATTTAGTATACCATTTCTTTTTTTATTTTTTTCAATATCATAAATTTTATTTATATCACTTTTTTTCTTTTTTTCAATACCTCCCTAAATTGCCAAACCAAGTTCGCTTTTTGTTAGAATGGGGATATTATCAAGAAAAAAAGGAGATTATTATGAAAGCAGCTATTTTTTTGATATGGATGGTACACTGATTGATTCCATGCCCTATTGGCGAAAAACATATGCGAGAATACCTAGGAGAGTACAACCTAGAAGCCACTCAAGATGATATCGAACGCTTAATTAACCAAGCAGGTAGCTTTAAATTTATCTTTGACCGAATCAAAGTCCTTGACCCTAAGCTCACTTGGGAAGACATGGTAAAAAATTATCATGGACGTATGCAAAAAGAATACCAAGAAAATATTATCTTAAAGCCTTTTTGCACTCGACTATCTCCAAAAAAACTTAGAAGTGAAAAGATTCCTACTTGTATCGCCACAGCAACCCCTAGGGAACTTTTTTCACCACTAATTGAAAGACTGGATTTAGAAAAATACTTTGACTTTTTTATCACCGTCCCAGAAATCGGCAAACGCAAGAGTGAACCTGATATCTATCTTTATTGTGCCAAACAATTTGATCTTAAAGTGGATGACTGTGTTGTTTTTTTGAGGATACCATCCAAGCCATTACCACAGCCTACAATGCAGGTTTTTTTCAACAATTGGTGTCGCAGATGAAGCTTCAAGTTGGGCAGAACCTTTAATCAGGCAAAAAAATCCTCTCGCTTTATCACTTCTTATGAAGAGTTACTCTAATGCTATTACTTGAAGGAAAAAAACCTCACTCAAACTTATGGGGATAAGACCATTTTTTTAGTCAACTCAGTCTGAGTATCAGTGACAAGGATAAGATTGGACTCATCGGTATCAATGGTTCTGGTAAATCTACTCTACTAAAAAAATATTAGCTGGAAAGATCAGCCCTGATAAAGGCGAGTGTCTGACATCCAATAAACTCAACTTGGAATATCTCTCTCAAGATTTGCCTGAGTGTAATGATTTGACTATCTTAGAAGCCATCTTTGCAGGGACTTCACCCATTTTTATGGCAGTCAAAGCCTATGAAGCAAGCTTGATTGCTCTTGAAGAAAAGACAAAAATGGCAGATGAGCTTTTTCAAAAAGCCACTGAGGAAATGGATCGTCTCGATGCCTGGCGTCTAGAAAGTGATGCCCGTGCTATTTTTATCTAAATTAGGCTTAACTGATACGACAAGAAAGATGAACACCTTATCAGGGGGAGAACGAAAAAAAGTCGCCCTTGCCTCTGCTCTTATCCGTCCGTCTAACCTTTTACTCTTAGACGAACCGACCAACCACTTAGACTATGACACTATTGTTTGGCTGGAAAAAAACCCTCAAAGAGAAAAATTGTGCCCTTGTCTTAATCACGCACGATCGCTATTTTCTTGATCGTGTTTGTAATACCATGCTAGAACTTGTAAAATGGCAGACTCTATCGCTACCTTGGTAACTACACTACCTACCTCAATGAAAAAAAGCCAATCGACTCGCCTTAGAAGATGAGATGGCACGCAAAAAAGAACGCCTTTATAAAAAAAGAGCTCATGTGGATGAAAAAAAGGTGTAGAAGCTAGACGTACCAAGCAAAAAGCACGTATTGAACGTTTCTATCTTCTAGAAGATAGTCTTGAAAAAAACAGCAAAATGCCATGCTCACCCTTGATTTCAAACAAGCACGTTTAGGCAAAAAAATCATTGAAATTGAAAACCTGACGAAGGTACGTGATAATAAAGTTATTTTTTTAAAGACTTCAGCTATGTCTTTACCAAAGATGATGCCATCGCTATCCTCGGTAAAAATGGTAGCGGAAAATCCACCCTATTTGACATCCTTGCACACTTAGATGAGGATTTCACCGGCAAGGTCGACTTTGGAGAAACCCTCTCTATCGGCTATTATCGCCAACACAACCTGGACTTAGATGAAACTATGACCGTCATTGACTATGTCAGAGAACATGGAGAATATATTGAGCGAAAAAGATGGCTCTAAGATTACAGCGTCTAAAAATGCTAGAGCTATTTTTTTATTTTTCACCCTAGCTTAAAAAAACAACAAAATAGCCTATCTTTCTGGTGGTGAAAAAAACGCCGACTTTACCTCCTCAGCATCTTGATGAGCAAGATCAATATGCTAATTTTTAGACGAACCGACCAACGACCTCGATATCCCAACGATCCAAGTACTTGAGGACTTTTTTTGGATTACTTCCCTGGGCCTATCTTAATCGCTAGTCACGATCGCTACTTTATTGATCGTATCGCCAATAAAGTCTTTGTCTTGGAAGATGCAACACTTCGTTTGATAAGAGGAGGCTTTTAGTGATTACTTAACGTATTTGGATGAAAAAGCCTCAAAACCCACAAGTTAAAGAAAAAAAGACAACCAAAGCACCTCTTCAAAAAAACCTCAAAAAGCTCTCTTGGCAAGAACAAAAAGACCTAGAAAGCTTACCGCTTGAAATTGCCATGTTGGAAAAAAATCTCTACAAAATCTTGATGAAGAAATGGCACGTTATGCCACAGATGCCACTAAACTCATCACTCTTCAAGAAGAAAAAAACAAGCTTTCTAACGATTTAGAAGAAAAAATGCTCTATTGGTTGAGTCTAGAAGAAAAGAAAGAAGCTCTTAATACACCAACGTAAGGAGGAAAAATCATGGCAGGCGATAATAAAGCCAAGATCAATACGGACTACTATATGATAAAGCTAGACAGTGAATGGACAAGCTACGTTTACGCTATTAAACACAATGAAATGGATCAAGATGACCGCTATAACTTTGCCACTAAAAATTGGTCTTATGACCTTGATGACTTAGAGGACAGAGCCTATGATATCTTGCACATCTTAACTTGCAAAGAAGATGAAGAAATTGCCACCATCATGTTCAACAGCGATCCGATGAAAGGACTGGAAAATGTCTAAAAAACAAGCTCAAAAGTCAGCCGAAAAAAATAAGCTCTACGAGCTTTCTAGTAGCTTAAAGTGTCCTCTTCGCCCCAGTTTTTCTTTGCCCTAGCCTTTCTTACTGGGTATAACCCAAATGCTAGCTTTCCTTTTTTGTGGCACAGTGTCGTGATCTTTTTACTAGTCGCTGGCATAGTCTTTGCTAGTCTCATGCAAAAAGATTTTCTCAAAAAGCCCAATCCTACAGCAAAAAAACTCAAACAAATTGACTATCTCTCCTATTTTAACCTGGCTTGTCTTGGCCTCTGTGTCATTATGATGCTACTTGCTCAAACGGACTAAAAGTGATAAACACTTTTAGTCCGTTTTTTTAGTCTTCTAAGCCATCTTTCTGATGGAACTCTTCACCATATTCATAAAGTTTTTTATTTTCCAGTGGTGTCTGAATCCTTGAACTTTTCATAAAGGTATCCAAGGCACGTCCAGTCTTTGTACGATCAATTAAAAACCCCTGGTCCACCGATACAACCGCCCTTACAAGCCATGCCCTCTAAAAAGATAGCCATCTTTTTTTGCCTAGAGAAGCGAGTTTCATCAGCTTCATACATTCATCTAAGCCTTCAGCGCCCTCTATCTTGATTTCTAAATCTGGACGCTTAGCCTTGACCATTTCACCAACAGCCTCAGCTACACCCCCAGCACGTGCATAGCCACGTGCAGACTTAGACGCATCATCTAAGGCGTCTTCAACCTCAAAAGCTCGCCAGGTCAATATTTTTTTGGCTTCAAATAGACCTGCAAGCTCTTCAAAAGGTAATGACAAAATCCACATAATCCTTCACATAACTGCGCAAGGCTTCTAATTTCTTGGAAATACATGGCCCAATAAAGACGACCTTGGCATCTGGATATTGGCTTTTTAAATAATAAGCAGTTTCAATCATCGGTGTTGCTGTCTCAGAAATATGACCACGATATTCCGGATAGAATTTATCCACCATAAGAGACCAAGAATTGCAACAACTCGTCCCCATGAAATTACGTCCATGGACTAAGCCTTCAATGTATTCTTCTGATTCATGTAAGGTTGTAAAAATCAGCACCCAAACCAACTTCCATAACCTCTGTAAAGCCCAAGGCTTTGATCCCTGAAAAAAATTTGCTCTGGTGAAACCTTGGCCCCAAATTGTCCTACAAATGATGGTGCTACAATCGCTACCACTTGCTTGGCTTTACAAATCGTACGCACAAGTTGATAAATTTGTCCCTTATCAGAAATTGCCCCAAAAGGACAAGCACTAATACACTGTCCACAAGAAACGCATTTATCATAATCAATCTTTGCCCTATCTAGCTCATCAGAGCCAATCGCCTTGACCCCACAAGCCACGGCACAAGGTCTATCATAAGTCACAATTGCATGATAAGGACAAGACATCTCACAACGACCACATTTGATACAAAGAGACTGATCAATTACTGCCCGATCACTAGCAAAACTAATACAAGATTTAGGGCAAACATTCATACAAGGATGGGCGAGACATTTACGGCAATTGTCTGTAATATACACTGTTTTGGTCGGACAACGCATGCAAGCAAAGGTAATCACATTGACCAGTGGTGGCTCATAAACACGCTCTTCCACTGCAAATTCATCAATCCCCTCATCTAAAGGTCCATGATCTGATGCCAAACGTACTGGCAACCCAAGGGCTAGACGCAATCTTTCCCCTACAATAGCACGCTCCAAAAAAATACTATCACGATACTTTGCATCTTCACCAGGTAAAATATCATACACTAGTTTTTCCAAATGATGGATATCACCGCTCTCATATGCCAATCTCGCAATCTCTGCAAATACTTTACGTCGCACATATAATAAATCTGCATAATCCTCTTTCATTTTTTTCTCCCTCCATAATCCTAACCAAACTTGTCAGATTATTTAAAAAAATACCTCTATATAGAAATAGAGTAGCTCTCGCTACCCTCCCTAATCTTTAGTATAGCAATTATCTTAATCCAAATCAATCAATGACGTAAAAAAATCCCCTCTTACAAAAGTGCAAGAGAGGACAGCCCTTTATTCTTTGAAAGTAAACTTATTTTGTTTAAAAAAGCCTTCCATAAAGTCTAAGTCTGCATAACCAAAAAGCATAAGGCTCTGTAATTTTTCATCGCCTTTTAACTTAGCATTAAACTCAGTTACAGGAACCTTGTCATAGTCAATGGTTAGCGTAGCATTTGCTTCTTTATCACCAAATTCAGTAGAAACTTCTATCCCCGTAATACCCTTATAAGGTTCATATTCCTTTGCAAATAGTGCTTGTACCTCATCTTTTGTTTGACCAGCATCAGCGTATTGGATCACAACATGCTTAATCAATTTAACCACTGTTTTTTCTTGATCAAGATAAATCGTGTACTCTAGTGTTGTTCCTGGATCTGATTTCACATAGGTGCCAACTTCCTGATCTCTGACAATCTTATAATCCTTTTTTCCTTGAGCCACATTGCTATCAGTTGTTGTATTTTCTACTGTCTCTACTGGCTCATCCTTTGCACCACAACCTACTATGGTAAGCATTAATGACAAAGTCAGTAACGCCATCAAAATTTTCTTCATCTCTTTTACCTCTTTTCTGATTAAAACCCTTATCAAATTTTGCTACAACTATGCTTAACTTCTTTCTTAGCTGCATTTTTGAAAAAAAAAGCCCCCTTTTATAAATAAGGGGGCTAAATGACTTACTTTTTAAGCTTGAAACCGCTTTGTTCAAGAAGGGCTTCTGTTTTCTTCATGCTAACAGTCTTTGATTTTAAAGCTTCTTCATCAAAGCTAACACCAGGAACGCCTTGTAACTTAGTTAAGTCAACTTTACTAAAGTCAACAGTAAGAGTTTCCACAGCTTCTTTATCGCCGTATTCAATAGACTCTTCTACACCATCAATACCTTGGTAAGCTTTAGATGCTGCATCTAAGACAGCTTTTAAAGATTCTTTGTCTTGACCAAGATCACTATACTTGATAACGTTGCGTGCAGTTTGTTTTACAACCTTATCTCCGTCAACATAGTAAGTTAATTCCATACTAACACCTTGGACAGTGTTGGTATAGGTTCTTACTTCATACTTTGCATCATCGCTTTGTGCAGCCTTATCTTCTTGAGTGGTTGCACTGTCTTTAGGTGCTGCTGAATCATCTTTTGCACCACAGCCTGCTGTTGTGATAAGTAGTGATAATGCGAGTAAAATAGTTAAAACTTTTTTCATGAATTTAACCCTTTCCTTCCTTATGACAAGATATGCTTTATCTTGCTAAATTTTTACTCTGTCATTGTAACATAATTGTAAGTTTTTGTCTACCATTCTTCCTTTCTCTTTTTCAAATTTCAACATTAATAACTGCTTTATCCTCACACCAATAAAAAAGCCCCCTTATTACTAAGGGGGCAATGCCTATTTTTTTAATGTATAACCAGCTTTTTTGAGTAAAGCTTCAGTTTTTTCTAAGCTCACTTTTTTAGAAGCGACAGTTTCCTTATCCAAAGTCACACCAGGTAATTTTTGTAAGGCTTCAAAGTCTACTTTTGTATAATCGATAGTTAAGGTTTCAATCGCCTTATCATTGTCATACTTGACAGACTCTTCTACACCTTTTATCCCTTGATAAGCTTTACTGGAAGCATCAAGTAACAGTTTAATATCATCTTTACTTTGTCCTAATTCAGTGTAATTGATCGTATTTTTTGCTACTTGTTTGGTTACTGTGTCACCATCGTAATAATAAGTCAGCTCTACTGAAACACCTTTGGTGTCTTGGATGTAAGTCTTAGAATCCCCACTTCCGCCACAACCAGATACAACAATAATCAACATAAGCAAGGCTACCATTGACAATACTTTTTTCATTCTTTCATTCCCTCTCCTTAGTATAATTAGTGCTTTAGGTAAATCCATAGAGCATTTCTATGACACTCTACTACATTCCTTCATCTTTGTCTAGTTGGCTCTATTGACTATTACCAAATAGTAACTATCCTCAAATAAGTTTTAAAAAAAATAACAGTTTGATGATCAAACCTTTATTTTACTCTCCATAACTCAACAAAAGCACCCTCTAGAAAAAGAGAGTGCTTGTATGATTATTTTTGTACTTCAAAACCCATTTCTTTTAGTTGGGTTTCTGCGGTCTTTAAGGTCAAGGCTTTTGCTTTGACTGCTTCTTCATCTGCAATATTGAGTCCAAAATCACCCAATTGATCTAAACTTACCTTATCTAAGTTCATCTTAACAATAAGTCTAGCCTCATCGGTACCATAGTCAGCTCTAGCTTCTGTACCTTCTACTTTGGTGAAATTCTCAATACTTTGATTTAAGGCTGCTTCCATTTCTTCTTTAGTCGTACCTGAATAAGGAATCTTCATTTGCATTTCTATAGATTTAACTTGATCTCCAGTATAACCTACTATAACTTTTTGATCACCTTGGACAGCGTCAGTCAAGGCATAAGTTTTATATTGTAGCGCAGAAGTCGTGTTCTGTGCATCCTTATTGCCCCCGCAACCTGTTAGTGCAAAAAACAATATCGCCATCATGAAAACAGATAACATTTTTTTCATTTTTAAATCCTCTCCTTATTACAATTTTTTTATACTTATTCCAATACTTTTAGCTCGTTCACTATACCATTTTAAAATATTCTTGTCTAGATAGGATTTAGCCCCCAAACTCACCCACAAGATAAGAAAACACCTCAGATAAATACATCAATTGATGTCTCCACCTGAAGTGTTTGTTGTGTTTTTATATATGAACCCTTAGGCAAGTAATCTTGCCATTAAGTCCCAGGCTTTTTTTCTTCCACCTTGCCTGTTGCCTTGGCATGGTTTTCATCATAATGCTCAGCATGATGCTCAAGGGTTTGATTTTTTTCTTATAAAGGATATAAGGAATCGCTTCTGCCGTATGGGTACGAAGCTCTAATGGTGTCGCATGGTCTGGCATGAGCAAGATATTGTAGTCTTCGCCCTTATCATCTAAGGCTTGCATCAAAGGTGCCAAGCACTTTTTCATCGAGCCATTCAATGGCTTGAATTTTTTTCCTTGGCATTGCCTTGGTGCCCACATTCATCGGGACCTTCAAAATGAATATAGACAAAATCATGCTTTTTCTAAGATTGCCAAACTAGCCTCCAACTTCCCTTGATAGTTGGTATGAAGGGTACCTGTGGCATTTTTCCACATGAGGTGCCTCTAAACCTGCACAAATTCCTATCCCTTTGAGCAAGTCAACAGCACTGATCACGCCACCTGTCTTACCGTAAATGCTTTTGAAATTTCCTAGGGCTGGCTTAGTCCCCTCACCCCAAAACCAACAAGCATTGGCAGGATTTAAGCCCTTTTCTTGACGGCGTAAGTTGACAGGATGATTGGCAAGAATCTTTCTAGAAGCTTGCATGAGTGCAGTGAGCTTTTTCTCCATAGCGACCTGTTGGCAAATGTCCCTTAACTGGTTGTCCGGTAATATCATGAGGCGGGGTAAATTCTGTCCCTGTCATCGCATGATGGAAAACCAAGCAATGGCGATAACTCACCCCTGGATAAAGATCCGCATCCCCAAAGTCCAAGCCCTCTCTAAGTGCCAAAATAAGTTCTTTGGCTTCTTCTGAAGTAATTTCCCTGAAGAGTGATCTAAGATAGTCGTGTCCTCAAGAGCTGCCTCATCTGTTAAGGTGACCAAGTTACAACGGAAGGTCACATCAGTGTCTTCTAGAGGAATCCCCATGCTCACTGCTTCCAGTGGTGAGCGTCCAGAATAGTTTTCCTTTGGGTTATAACCCAAAACAGCGGTATTAGCGACATCAGAACCAGGTGCCATCCCCTCTGGAATGGTATAAGTCATGCCCACTTCACCAAGACGGGCAAGTTTATCAAATGTTGGTATATTGGCAACCTCTAAAGGTGTTTTTCCTCCTAATTCGGCTTGAGCATGGTCTGCCATGCCATCACCAAGTAATACTATATATTTCATACCTTCACCTCCGAATTTTTTTCCTATCCTACCACATCTTGAAATCAAAAGCAGTACGCTCTCTTGTAAACCTTAAATCAAATTTTTTTATCATTTGAATGGCTTAACTGCTAAAATGTGGCTGGCAATCTTTTTTTCGATAAGGTGAGTCTTGACCTCTGGCCAATCATAGTAAAAAGGACTAATCGCCCTAAAATCATGCTCATGTTTATAATTTCTAAAATCTTTAATCCCGACAGAAATCAAGCCTGCCTTGTGCATGGACTGCATGGCAACAAGGCTATCTTCAAAACTTAGGGTTTCTTCTTCCTTGGCATGAAACTTTTGGCAAAGGTAGTGATAAATCTCCGGCGTTTCCTTGGTGAAGCCATCACGATTGGCAGAGGTCAAGTGGGAAAAATACCCCAACAAACCTAGACGCTCCAGTGCTGGCTCATAGAGGACTTCTGGCGCAAGGGTCGCTAAAACCAAAGGAATATCCTTTTGATGGAGCCACTTAATCACTTCGTCTACACCCTCTTTGAGCTTGACTCGCTCACGATAGGCTTCAAACGCCATGTCTTCCCAATATTTCATCAAGGCTTCTGGTGTTGTCTCTAGGTGATAACGATTGATGGTATAGACTGCTGCCTTATGGTAGTCACTCTGTGCCACCATCTTGGAAAACTCTTCATCCCAAGGCTGATTGATAGAGTCTAAAAACCTTCTGTCAATATCATCCCATACGCCATTGGAATCAAGGATAGTCCCATCTAAATCAAAAAAATCGCTAGACTTATCTTTTTTTCATGCTTTAACCTCTTTTTTTCTGTTCAACTTACTTACTTTTTAATCCTTTAGGCAATCTGCTAAACTGATTTCTATACTAGTACACCCTAAGGAGCGTTTTTTTATGTCTCTTATCTTTTTTTCGGTATAGGTTGTTTTTTTATTTTTCCTTATCTATACCTTTTTTTAAATACCAGTTTAACACTATCCCACGTCTAAGGATAGGTTTTTTTATCCCTCTTGGCGCCTTAAGCTTTCTGCCCCTAGCCTCTTATCCAAAAAGTGAGGCGATTTTTCTCCTTTCTCTCCTCACCTTACTTTGGATGATGAGCGTGATGGATTGTTATACCTATACGGTCTACAACCTCTTTTTTTGATGTTGTACGCCCTCCTTAGCCTCGCCAGCTACCTTATCTTTGTTCAACCACCCTTGAGCTTTCCTTTGGAGACTTGCCTTGGTAGCTTTCTTTTGCTATCCGTCTATGCCTATTTGAGAAAAAGTCCCCACCATCGGCTTTGGAGATATTATCTTTATCAGTCTGACAGGGCTGGGCGTCGGGCTATACTACCTTGCCTATGGTCTCCTAATCGCCTGCCTCACTGCCTTTTTTTATGGCTAGGTATCCGCTATTTTTACCAAGGCATTTCCCCCTTGCTCCCCTTGCCCTTCTTCCCCTTCCTCTCCCTCGGCACCTACCTCGCCTACCTTGACTACCTTGGCGAAAATGCCTTGCTTGGGTGTCTTGTTTATCCATTCTAAAAAAGCACCAGCCTACCCCTAGGCTGGTACTTTTTGCAATTGATTTAAGCTGTGATTTTTCTATTGGGCTGTTTTCCATTCGTTTAACAACTTTTTTGCTTCTTCTTCAGTAATATTTCCCATATCGCTTTTTACTATAACCTAAATAAAAATGAAGCTAATTGGATTTGTTCAGTTTCTTTAAAATTATCTAATTTACGCTTATCAAAGCTCTGTATTGTATTATAGAGTTCATCGTACGAAATATCACAAGCATAGCTATTTAAATCAAAACTCCAATAACCATTGCCCCATTTTTTTCTGCACTACTACAAATAAACTGAAGCGTCTTGATTTCATCCTTAAAGATAGCTTGCCAATATGTTGTAGCACCCTCTTTATCTAAAAAAATACCATAAATTAAAAACCATTTTAAATTTATATACTTCTAAAAATTGATTCAACCTCTACAATAGTACGGATTTTTTTCTACATAGCTGTTTTTCAAGCTCTTTTTAATTGTTCTAGATCTATAATTCTATTCCCTTCATTTACTAAATATATTTCTAATCTGCCATAAGCACCTTCTATTTTTATTTATAATACTAGCTACCATAGACAATCCAAATTTATTAATATTTTCTAATATACGACAAATAAACTTATAGCTTTCTTCCTTAGATTCAAATCTCTTTACAATATGAAAGAAAAAAATAATTCCAATATATAATATACTGATGCTTCACAAGACTCTGAGTATTCACCTCCAAATTTCTTCTGTAATTCAAGTAATACCGAAGCAATCAATTTTTAACCTTTTTATAGTCTATATCATCAAGCAATGATATGCTTTCTTCCAAAAAAATAAATAATATTACCTTTTTGATTAATTTCTTCAAGCACTTTACTTAACTTAGCTTCATCATATTCAAATAGACACGCTTTTAATAAGGCTTCGTGGAACTTTTATAGTTTCTAAATTAAATGCAAAATATAATTCAAATTTTTTTCTTCATCTCCTACTCGCATCATACTTTTAAGATATGCTTTTAACGGAGGATTCTTAATGTCATCAACATCATATGCAAATGCAGGGAACATTGTGCCAATACAGTGCATTGCTCTATTTGAATTAATTCCCATATTTATAAACCTATCAGAATATAACTGAAAGTAACCTGCTTTAGTCGTAAAATCTTTGGGTTGAACTCCTTTACATACAATGGTCTTATTGCCGTAAATCCATCGATACAATTTTGGCTCAAATACTTCAAGTGTCGTTAGTCCTAACATATCCTCAAAAAGACACTTCTTCATATAACATCCCATATCTAAACTGAAAAAAACATTAATTAATCTATTAACATCTCTCAAAGTAGTGATATAGGGTCTGACACAATTATTAAGTACTTCTTGATAATATTCTTTATTCCATACTACTTCACTTGGAAGGCTATGCCTAACGTCATCAAGCTTACTTTCTAAAATTTTCTCTAATCCTGATTTGCTTAACCTTGGAAGCTCAATTGGCATTTGAATAATTTTTTCCAGATATCTCCCACCATCTGTTTGATGCACCTCTGTTAATGCCCTTTCGACAATCTCCCTATCCATCGCTAGTATATAGATGATATAGGGCAGGTCACCAACGCTTTTTCACCAGCTGAAAAAAATATCCTTAATCTGTGTATTCGTCAACCTATCAATATCATCAATCACAATAACTATTTTCTTTTTTTAACTTTTTTTCAGTGCCTTCTCAAGTGCTTTTTTTGTACTATCTAGGTTAGCTTTTTTTCTCATAAGAAGCTTTAATTTGTTGTTGTACAATTTTTTGCAACAGTATCAGACCCAGGTATAAGCACAAAAGATAGGGCATTAAAAACACTTACATAATCATTTAATGTTTTTTTCCTAGACTCTTTTTTTAAGTGCTTCATTCTTATCTATCTTATTTTTTTAAACTTTGAAAAAAATAAACTGATAAGATTGTCATTATCAGAATAATGCCATGGTGAAAATCTTATAATTAAAGGTTCATTTTCATCTTCTTTTCTATCACCTTCTGAAGGGCTCTGCACTTTCCCTTCTTCAGCTTTCTTTCTCACTTCCTCCCTTGCTTTTTCTGCCAGTCCATTAATCGCCTCTTCTACCATGTTAATAACAGAAGTCTTGCCACTGCCCCATTCCCCATATAAACCTAGCACTAATCCATCTTCCCCTTGGTAGTTATAAATTAATCTACCCAGTCGTTTGGAAAAATCCCTCCGCCCTAATACATCCTCTTTTTCACTAGTAATCGGTTTATCTGTACTATAGCTCATCCCTATTCTCCTTTTTTACCACTTTCTTTAACTTTAACACATTACCTTCTTTCTCGATATAAAAAAACAAATAGGCATCATTAGCTTTTACGCTAATGATGCCTATTGTCTTAGCTGGCAAGGGGTTCCATGGAACGGTCTGCCATGAGTTCCAGTTCATCTTTTTTGGTTTTAATGATAATATTGCCATTTTTTTCGGTGCTATAGACCTCGGCACCTACTTTTTGCCAACGGGTCACGACTGTTTTATCGGGATGACCGTAACTATTGTTTTTGCCGACACTGATAATTGCCACAGCCGGCTTGGTCGCTAGGACAAAGGCAGGGATGGAGGAGGTAGGACTCCCATGGTGTCCGACTTTAACGACATCTGATTTTAGCCCCTTGGTGTCATAAGCAAGAGCAGTATCCTCTGCCTCACTTTCAGCGTCTCCTGTAAAGAGGAAACGATGATTATTATAGTTGACTTGCATGATAGGACTTTCATTGTTGAGCCCACTCAAGACGCCAACCTTCACTGGAGAAAAAATCTTGAAGGTGACATGAGGATCCCAGTCAAGCTTACTATCAATAGTCAATTCTTTCATTTCAAGGTTTGCCTTTTTGGCACTGTCCTTGGTCTTTTGATAGACCTTGCTGGTAGCTGTCCCATTGAGATACAGTTCACCTACCTCATAGTTATCAATAATCTTCCAGGCACTGCCGATGTGATCGGCATGAGGATGGGTGACGATAAAGGTGTCTATTTTTTTGATGTCACGGTCATCTAGGGCTTTTTTGACCTTCTCATAAGCATCTGCCTTGCCTGTATCTATCAGCATTGTCTTACCACTTGGTGAGATTAACAGGCTACTATCGCCTTGTCCGACATCAATGTACTCTATCTCTAGCTCTCCACCATCATAGGTGGCAGTAGGCGTGCCCCCATCTTCAAAAGATACTGGCATTTCACAGCCAGAAAGGGTCAATAAAAAGACTAAAAGAACACTAATCAGGGCATTTCTTTTTTTACTAAATTTCATTTTCATAACCAATTACCTTAAAATTATTTTTCTCGATGAGATTCTACATATAAATTGGATTGGATATAACTAATCATTAAGTCCACCACATCTTGTTCAATGGTGCGGATAATTTTTTTCTTCGCCAAACATCGTATAATCCCCACCACCAACGGCACGATAGTTATTTAAAGCAAGGGTAAATTCATCTTCTGGTGAAACTGGCTTATCCTTAAAGTATAGCTCTACCACCCTTTCGCCTACGGGTTTGGAGACGTCAAAGGTATAGCGAATCCCCTTATAAATATCATAATTATAAAGACTAACAAAGCGACCTTTGGTTGATGTTCTAATTCCCAACTGTCCATCTAAAACGACAAAGAAACTCGCTGAGCGTTCAAGGGCAGCTTTTAGGGTCACTTCCTGTAATTTTTAAAACCTTTAATGAATTGCTATAAGTGTAGTTATTGACGACATCTTTGACATAGATATGACCATCTAAGCCCTTGACCCCAAGGGCAAAAAAGCTCGTTGCCGAAATATCTGCCTTGGTGCTTTCCAGCTGGATGGTATTGACCAAATCCAAATAAGGATGGTTGTAGCTACAAGCCTTGACCACATCATTGATTTGCATATCCTTAGTGGCATAGCCAAGGGGTTTTTCTAACCAGGTATTGACTTTTTCTTGCCAAGGTTGCATCAGCCTTTGCATCGCTTGACTTGCTTCACTGGCTTCCATGGAAATCAGCTTTGGTTCTAAGGCTTTTAAGCGATAGCCCTTGCCACCATCCTCAAAGATGAGCACAAGCTCTGACAAGTGGCTCCCTCGCCAATTTGGTGAAAGCAAGGGTTTGCCCTTGTACAAAGCACAGATTGCACGATGCTGATGTCCACAAAAATGGCATCTAGCTCCTCTACTTCATCAATTAAGCGCAGAGCATCATGTTCCCCTATCGCCTAGCCCTATTTTTTCTCCTGTGGTCAAATCCTTGTCTGGCCCACCATGATAGGTCACAAGCAAGGCATCAACCTCTGGTCTTAGGACTCTCGCCCATTTTTTGGCTGTTTCTACAGAGTCAAGAAAGGTCAAGCCACTGATATACTCTGGCTGTTCCCATTTGGGCACATGGGAGGTAATGAGCCCTATCAGGCCAATTTTTATCCCATCTTTTTCTATAATGTCATAGGGCTGACCCAGGGCGACTTCACCCTTATCGTCCACACAGTTGGCACAAAGCACCTTGCCTTTAAAGAGATTGATTGCCTCCTTAAGGTAGTCCTGTCCAAAATTAAACTCATGATTACCTAAGTTAAAATAGTCATAGCCTGCTAAATTTAATGCCTCTATCAATGGTTTTGGGGTTGGTGGCTTGGCACGAAGCGCCATAAAGCTCGCCAGTGGTGTCCCTTGGATATAATCCCCATTATCAACGACCACCATACTTTTGCCCATTTCTCTCTGATGGGCTAAAAAACTGGCAATTCGTGCTAAACCATAAGGTGCTCCTTCTGGCACGACAATATGACTATGCACATCACTTGAGACGTAAAAATAAATCCTCTTTTCTTTACTCATATTTTACCTATTTCTTACTTATTCTCTAAACAAATTATCAAATTTAGTGATTTCTTTTCTAAAGGCAAGTTTGACAGTACCTGTCGCCCCATTTCTGTGCTTGGCAATGATAATTTCTGCTATACCCATCTCCTCACTTGCCCCATCATAGTATTCATCACGATAGATAAATAAAACCATATCAGCATCTTGTTCCAAGGAGCCTGACTCCCTTAAGTGACTTAGTGCAGGTCGTTTATCCTTTTGCTGTTCCACAGTTCTAGAAAGCTGAGAGAGGGAGATCACAGGCACATTAAGCTCTCTAGCAAGTGCCTTTAGGGAGCGTGAGATATAAGACACTTCTTGTTGTCTATTTTCACTCGTCGCACCACCACTCATCAACTGCAAATAGTCAATGATAATCATGTCCAAGCCTTCTTCTTGAGCCATACGGTGTGCCTTGGCACGGAGCTCACGCACAGAAATCCCAGGCGTATCTTCGATATAAATACCCGCATTGGACAGATGCTCTATCTTGGTAATTAGTGCCTTCCAATCCTCTTGTACGAGCTTACCTGTACGCAGGACATCTTGTCTGATCCCTGTTTCAGATGAAATTAGCCTTTGAATCAATTGTTCTCGACTCATTTCCAGGCTAAAGATAAGCACCTTTTTTTGATGTCTGATTGCTGCATTGGCACCCATATTGAGACAAAATGCCGTTTTCCCCATGGCAGGTCGTGCTGCCACAATGATAAAATCTGAATTTTGCCAGCCATTGGTAATGGCATCCAAGTCAATAAATCCAGAAGGTACCCCTGTGCATTTATCAGGATTATTGGCAATCATCTCCAAGTGTTCCAAGACATCGCCAATCGTATCAGCAATAGGCTGAATACCTGTCGCATCTTGAGCTTTGGAAATTCTCATCAGCCCTTTTTTTCGGCTTCTTCCAAGACGACTTCCACAGACTCATTGTCAAAAACAACGCATCGTCACACGATTGTTTAAGGCAATAATCCTGCGAAGCATGGCTTTTTTTCCCTTACAATCTTGGCATAGTCTCTGATATGACTACTATTAGGGTGATAAGCCAGAAATATTGGTAATTTTTTTAATAAACCACCCTACCTTTTTCCAACAAATCATCTTTTTCTTAATTTTTTTCAACTAAGATTGTAATATCAATGGCACTGCCCATTTCACCCAAGTCCAGCATGGCACCATAAAAGCAGTCCATTGGCTTTATCAAAAAAATCTTCCGCTTGCAAAAAAACTCTTGTACCGCAATGACGGCTTGACTGTCCAGTAGCATGGAGGCTAAAATCGCTTCTTCAGTCTCAATGCTCTGGGGATCGATATTGTTTAGTAAACCCTCTGAGACCAAACTCTTACCCCCTTTCGCCTTACCAGTCATTATAGCATAGACAGTAAAATTTTTCCTCTTTCCTTTTTGTAAGTTTTCCCCCTTTATACCTTGACAAGTGTGTTATAATACTAAAAATACTTTAGATAAAGGAGTGGCGTATTATGCATTTTTCATTTTTACACAACAATATCAATGTTTTTTTGATTTACAAAAAAATCTATTGCTTTCTACAATGATACTTTAGGTTTAAAAAGAAGTCAGACGTATTGAAAGTGAGGATGGTAGCTTTATTATTGTTTATCTTGGTGATGGTGTCTCTAAACACACCCTTGAACTTACTTGGCTTCGTGATAAAACGACTCCTTACAACCTAGGGGATAATGAAATCCACCTTGCTTTTGAAGTTGATGATTATGAAGGCGCTTTAGAAAAACACAGAGCTATGGAAGTGGTCTGCTTTGAAAATGATGCTATGGGCATTTACTTTATTAGTGATCCTGATGGTTATTGGCTCGAAATCTTACCAACCAACCACATGGAAGAAAATTAGGAGACAGTGCCATGGCATTTATTTATGATGAACCCTCCCATACATTTAGTGAGTATCTTATTATTCCAGGCTATACTCCAGCAGACTGTACCCCTGATAAGGTCAGCCTAAAAGTCCCTTTGGTGCGTTTCAAAAAAGGTGAAGAAGCAAAATATCATCTTAATATTCCCTTAACTTCAGCTGTCATGCAGGCAGTTTCAGGCACAAAGCTTGCTATCGCCCTAGCAAAAGAAGGAGGGCTCTCCTTTATCTTTGGTTCACAATCTATTGAAAGCCAAGCCGAAATGGTCGATCGTGTAAAACGTTATAAGGCAGGTTTTGTGACCAGTGATTCCAATATCACACCAGAAACCACCTTGGCAGAAATTTTTAGAATTACGCCAAGCCACCGGCCACTCTACCATGGCAGTCACAGAAGACGGTTCACCAAATGGTAAACTCCTTGGTATCGTCACCAGTCGTGACTATCGTCTTTCACGCACACCACGTGATATGAAAGCCAAAGAATTTATGACTCCATTTGAACGCCTCATCGTCGGGGAAGAAAACACCACCCTCCCTGAGGCAAATAATCTTATCTGGGATCATAAATTAAACCAACTCCCTATTATTGATAAGGACCAACATCTACTCTATCTCGTTTTTTTAGAAAAGACTACGACTCCAACAAAGACAATCCTTTGGAACTTTTTAGATAATGACAAACGTTATGTTTGTGGCGCAGGGATTAACACCAGAGACTATGAAGAACGTGTCCCTGCCTTAGTTGAAGCTGGCGTTGATGTCTTAGTTATTGACTCTTCAGAAGGCTATAGTGAATGGCAAGGCAAGACTCTCGCTTGGATTCGTGAAAAATATGGTGACGAAGTCAAAATCGGTGCAGGAAACGTTGTTGATGCTGAAGGTTTCCGCTATCTAGCAGAAGCTGGTGCAGACTTTGTTAAAGTTGGTATCGGTGGTGGCTCTATCTGTATCACCCGTGAGCAAAAAGGTATTGGTCGTGGACAAGCCACTGCTGTTATCGAAGTTGCCAAAGCAAGAGATGCTTACTTTGAAGAAACAGGCATTTATATTCCTATCTGCTCTGATGGTGGTATCGTTCATGACTATCACATGACCCTTGCCCTTGCTATGGGTGCCGATTTTGTCATGCTCGGACGCTACTTTGCTCGCTTTGATGAAAGCCCATCCAATAAAGTTCGCATTGGTGGTAGTATCATGAAAGAGTACTGGGGCGAAGGCTCTGCTAGAGCACGCAACTGGCAACGTTATGACATGGGTGGCAAAAAATCCCTCTCCTTTGAAGAAGGGGTCGACTCCTATGTCCCTTATGCTGGTTCACTCAAAGACAATGTCAACCTTTCTTTGAGCAAGATTCGCTCCACCATGTGTAATGTCGGGGTATTGAATGTTCCAGATTTACAAAAGAATGCCAAACTTACCTTGGTCTCTGCTACCTCTATTATCGAAGGTGGCGCACACGATGTGATGCAAAAAGATAGCAACCTCGACGGTTCAAATCGTATCTAACCTAAGTTTAAAAAAAGCGATTAGGATACTTATCCTAATCGCTTTTTTATATGCTCGTTCTTTTATCAATTTTTTTAAAAAAATCTTTCACAAGGGGTATAGTATAATTAACACCATCCAACACTGAAAGGACGTTCTTATGAAAAAAAGCAAATTACTTAAAATCCTCGCCTTTATCCTTTGTCTTGTGCTGTTACTATGCCTTGGTATTGCTTTTTGGCTCCCTTCTTTTATCATGACTGGAGAAAGGCAAACCCTAAAGGAAGCTTTTGATTGGCAAAGTCAACATTATGATACGTCATTTTACGAAAAGCTTAAAAAAACAGATTACACCATCAAGGGCTTAGAGGATTATGACCTTCATATCGAATACTTAGAAAATCCTACTAAAACAGATAAGTATATTATCTTATCTCACGGCTATACGGATAATCGTATGGGTGCTTTGAAGTATGTACCAATGTACTTAAAATTTGGTTTTAACTGCATTATCTATGATCTTAGAGGACATGGGGAAAACGACCCTACCTTTACCACCTATGGTATCAGAGAGGCTCAAGACTTAAAAGGTGCTCATTGAGGATACCAAAAAAAGATATCCCAAGTTCACCACCTTGGGACTCCATGGAGAATCCTTAGGCGCTGCCACCACTATCACTAGCTTAAAATACAAGCCAGAGGTAGATTTTGTGGTAGCAGATTGTGGTTTTTCTGATATTGAAAATGTCTTAAAAACAGGCTATGCCAATGCCCATCTCCCTACAGCTTTAGTGGATATTGCTAATCTGACAGGCAAAGTGCGCTACCATTATTCCCTAAAAGGCAATGCGTCCGATTGATTCTTTAGTGGATAACACCATTCCTATCCTCTTCATCCATGGCGCAGAAGATACTTTCATCCTACCAAAAAAATTCAGAAGCTATGGCAAAACAAACCAAGGGCTATCATGAACTTCACTTGATTCCAAAGGCTGGACATGCGATGTCTATATTGATGGCACCACAAGACTATCAAACGATTATCAAAAACTACCTCCAAAAAGTTCAGACCCTTAATGCCAAAAAAATAGCAAATAATACCAAAAAGACCATGAAGATAGTGCAAAACTATCCTTATGGTCTTTTTTATTGTTTACTTGGCACGCCATGAAGCAGGATTTAAGAAAAGTAAGACTGGTATAATTTCCAAACGACCTGCCACCATCCCAATGGAAAGCACCCATTTTGATAGTGGGGTAAAATCTGCAAAAGACACCAGACGCCCCAACCTCACCAAGCCCTGGGCCAACATTGTTAAAGGTTGACAAAACAGCAGCAAAGGTTGTTTCAAAATCATACTTGTCAATACAAATAATGGCAAAAAAATGACCCAAAAAAACTCACGACGTATAAGATAAAAATAAGCGCCTATCTCATAGCGATCATTGACATTTAAAGGCTTTTTATCCAAACGAATCGTGGTCATCCGTCTTGGACTAAAGGCTCGCTGTAAATACTCTCCTGCCACGCGTGCCGTCACAATCAAACGGCTAATCTTAAAGCCCCCAGCCGTTGAACCCGCACAACCACCAGTAAACATCAAGCCCAAAACAACGAGTTGGGCAATCAGTGGCCAAAGCATGAAATCTTCCATGCCAAATCCTGTGGTCGAAATAATGGAAGCTGTGGTAAAGAGTCCATTTTTAATGGCAGTAAACCAATCATAGCCCTCTTTGTACAAATAAGCACTCATAAAAATTGTCGCAAAGCACACAATGGTTAAAAATAATCTGACTTCCTCACTTTTTAAAAAGCCTCTGCCCTTATTGCGCCACATGGAGAAGTAAACACCAAAGTTGATACTAAAAGCCAGCATCCCAAAGGAAAGCACAAAGTGTACATAGCTCGACTTAAAGTGCGCAATAGAATCATTATAACTACTAAATCCACCAGTACCCGCTGTACTAAAGGTGTGAACAATCGCATCAAACCAATTCAGCCCGCCAAGGAGTAACAAGATTAAGAGGACAACCGCCATCAAGCAATAAATGATGCATAAAATAATAGCAGTATGCTTGAGTCGGCTGACCAATTTCCCAAAGGTTGAGCCTGTCATCTCAGACTTCAAAAGATAGTAGCCTTCATTGCCGCTTTCGGAAAGAATGGCAAAGGCAAAAACCAAGACCCCAATTCCACCTATAAAGTGGGTCATGCCTCGCCAAAAAAGCATGGCGCGAGGCAAGGCCTCCACATCTCTTAGGATTGTCGACCCTGTCGTCGTAAAGCCTGAAGTGGCTTCAAAAAAAGCATCGGTAAAAGATGGAATGGCACCAGAAAGATAAAAAAAGGCAAAGTCCCTAAAAGAATCAAGGTAAACCAGATTAGTGCTGTGGTTAAAACCCCCTCTTGAGTGGTAAAAGTTTTTGCTCTTTGGCTTTTTACGCTTTAAAAAAAGACCCAAGCTTAAGGTCAAAATCATCGTGATAAAAAAGGCACCAACGGATTTGACTTCCCAATACCCTAGGGCTATTATCAGGGGCACTATCAAAATCATGGCATAAATAATGAGCATTTTCCCTAAGGTATAAGTAATAATCTTTCTATTCATTATCTTCACTCCGTAAAAAGATACCATCTAGGATAGCAAGATGCCCTGCACGCATGAGCACCCCTATTTCATCCCCTACCAAAAGGACATCATTACCCGTTGGAAAGACAACCTTACCTTGACGAAAAAAATAAAAAAAGAATCAAGGTTTCTTCTTTGATGGATAGATCTTTTAAAGGAACATTAGTGAAATGGCTCTTTTGCTCTATCTTAAATTGCCCGACTTCCACTTCTTCCCCGATACGATAGAGCATATTAATCGGCGACTTGCCAGAATTGGCAATTGCTCGAATTTCCCCAACAATCTTGTCAGCAATAATGGATTTTGGTGTCACCACAGAGTCTAGCTGTTCCTCACCTAAAATTTCTAAGAGCGCCACACGATTAATCTTGGTAATCACCTTGCTAATACCTATCTTTTTCGGCAAAAAGTGAGATAAGAATATTTTTCCTCATCAACACCGGTCAAAGCAGCAACCGCATTAAAAGCTTGAAATATGCTCATTGGTCAAAAGTTTCTGATCGGTGCCATCTGCCCAGATAACTGTAATATGAGGGAAACGATCGGCCAGCATTCTCGCTGTGTTCCGCTCTAGCTCGATGACCTTGATGTCAATATTGGTGTTTTGCAACGCCATGATAAGATAGTAGCTGATACGTCCCCCACCAATGAGTAAGATGGATCTGGCTGTCCTTTTGTAGTTCCCACTTTTCTTGTAAAAAAATAGTCTATCGCCTTATCTGTTCCTGTGATATAAACAATATCCCCTGCTTCAATGACAAATTGACCATTTGGGATAAGGGTCTTTCCCTCTCTTTTGACCAAACCAACCAAGACAAATTCATCTACAAGTTTATTCAGCTGATAGAGGGCTTGATTGGCAAAAGGCGATTTTTCGTGAATTCTTATGGCGACAAGCTTAATCTGTCTTTGACCAAAGACATTGACTTCAATGGCTGTAGGATAGCGCAAAAGCATTGCCATCTGTTCTGCTGCTGCCTGCTCTGGATTAAGTGCCATATGGATACCCAAATTTTGAGTCAAAAAGTCCATATGTTTGGCATATTCTGGCATGCGTACACGGGCAATAATATTTTGGGCACCCAATTGCTTGGCAAAAAGGGCAGAAATAATATTGGTCTCATCTTGGTTGGTCACGGCAATAAAAATCTCACAATCCTCACAGCCAACCTCTTTTAATACGTCATAATCTGTGCCACTACCTGTCAAGGTAGAAACATCAAGTTCGGCCATCACTGCATTTAGGATGCCTTCACTTTTATCAATGATGATAACATCGTGACCTTCATTTCCTAAATCTTGAGCAATGTGTCGCCCTACCTTACCGGCACCAACGATGACTATCTTCATCTTATCCTCCTAATGTTTTTTATAACTCCAGTTGGTAATCTGTATGGTAACGCACCTCATCTACCAACAAGTTGACGTGATAAGTCCCTTGTAACGCATTTAAAGGTAAAATCCAATGGAGCGTTCGCTCTGGACCCTTGCCCTGTCCCCCAAACCAAGAACGCCCCTTAGGGGTTAGACTGGCTTCTAGGTAATAATATTTGGTTTCTGTTTCACTAATCAGCTCTAGGACAACGGCATCTCCTTGGTAAAACTCGCCTCTTAGATAAAGCCTTTCCCCATCTTGCCAAAGGTTGAGCCCTATTGCTTCATCTAAGCCCTCTTCTTCTGTGATAGGAAAGATGACATCAAGCTCTGGTTGCGCACTTAGCTGCCCCAAGACCTCACCTTGGTCTAACGGACACAAAAAGGAAAAATCGCCCTCTTCTACTTGATACGAACCATAACTTGCCAAAGGAAAGGCATAACTACTTTGATATGTTTTTTGGGAGAAACACACCCGCTTACTGCTACAAGCCTCATCCCCAAAAGGTGCCACCTTACATTCCCCATAAGCCCCTTGATGAAGGGCCAAAAAGTTTTTTCCCTCTTCTAAGCGATTAAACTGATAACCTTGGGTGAGACTTTGTAAGGCAAGATAGCCCTCCTCTGGCGAAGATGCTAATACCTCTACTAAGGCAAAAAAATTGGTCTTTTTCTTCAAGCAAAGTCAGTAATTTCTTATCTTCGATTAGACGCCATTTTGACACATCCCACACAAGATGAGCCAAACTTTCCTTAATGACGCCACGCAAAAAAATTGCCCTCATAATCATAGACCAAAAACACCTGGAATATGGCTGGTAATGACATAAAGTTCCCTTTTTTGACCATCTTTTTTGATTTCTATCGCACGACACCAGTCACTACCCGTCTGTAAAGGCACATCACTTCGTCTCATCTTTAATACTGTTTTTTTAAAAAGATGGTCTTTAGTACCTCACCACTTTCCCTATCGAGCCAGATTATCGCATCTGCTACTGTCCCTTGATGACTCGCCTCAGTGATTGCCACCAAAGTCTCTTCATCTAAAGCAGTAAAACCACCACTTGCTCCACTTGGCAGATGGATGACCTTATGCACAAAAACCACTAAAATCCATCTCCCATAGATCAACCGACTCAAAAGGCGGTAACTGTCTTTGAGGAGCGCCCACCAAGAAATGGCCATTTTCCAAAGGTTCAAAATGATGGGAGACACGTTCTGAAAGCAGATAACGCATCTCTCCATTGTCATCATAGACTTGAGGATAATGGTAGCCATCTAGCGGTAAAAAGAGTACCCTTCCCCATCCCTTACCCTGAAGGGTTAAAGGTACAAGATTATCAATAGCCTCTGTCCTAACATGTACTAGGGTATCCTCTTTGCCCTCTAAAGAAAGCTTGATGACATTATCACTATCTGGCTTTAACCCCCAAAGCACAAAGGCATGATTTCTTGTTTTTACCTTTTCTTGAAAGAAAAAATCCCCATTGACTGCAATGTGATACGCACACTCCTCTTCACTTTCAAAGGCAAGTAAGAGACTAAGTGGCGCAATTAAAAAAGGATTTAGCTTGAGATAGGGCTTCTCTTTATGATACTTTTCCTCTCTTAATCTTTCTTTTATTTCTGCCAAAGCCTGTGCTTGTTTCTCTAAGATGGTCATTTCACGCCTAACCAGCTTTTTCATCTTCTTATACCTCACCAATGAGTGCTAAGACTGCTTGATTAAAGCACTCTGTCAGCGCCAAAGTCTCCTCTAAGCTTATCTCTTCTTGACCAATCTTATCCAAATGTGCCTTGGCTTTTTCTCTTTCTGCTTCAAAGGCTTGCCAAGCGTCTTCTTGGTAACGTGGCTCTTTGGTAAATTCATCTGTTGCACTCACCAGCTGATGGAGTTTATGTAAAGCTTGCATGACCTCTGCTTCTTCACTGACATGACCAATTAATTCTTCTAAAGACCACTTGACATTGCTTGGCGTAGTACGTGCCTTTAAAGGCAGTCTTAAGCCCTCTTCACGCATTAAACCAAGTAGCGCATCTAGAACCTCATCTTCAAGGTCAAAGAGGACAAAGCCATCACAAGCATGACATGACCCCTCTGATTGACCACGATGACCCAAAAGCAAGTTTTCTACAGTTTCTTCCAAATCTTGTTCATTAAGAAAATTCACTTCTAAAGAAAGTCTCTCTACTATTTCTTCAAATTGAGCTGCTTTTAACTTATCTCCCCATTTAGGTTTAAAATATAAAATCATTGGTTTATCCTTTCTCGCAAGTCACGCACCTCTTCAAAAGGGCTTAGCGTACGCTTGAGTATCCCATTCATATAAGCAATCAATACGCCATAATTGGTCATTGGTACACCCTTTGACTTTGCTACCCCAATACGTGAGATTAACTCTGCTCGTCCAAGCATGCAACCGCCACAATGTACAACCAAGGCATAGTCTGACAAATCTTTTGGAAAGGTGCCCCCACTGGTAAAAGCAAAGTTTAGTGTTTTTTTGTTGTAAGCTTGAATCCATCTTGGTAATTTCACTGTACCAATATCCTCACACTGTCTGTGATGGGTACAGCCCTCAGCAATCAAGATCGTATCCCCATCTTTTAAGTGTTCAATCCCCAAAACACCTTCAATCAAGGTTTTAAAGTCACCACGATACCTTGCCATCAAGATCGAAAAGGAAGTCAATGGAATCTCTTCCGGTACAAGAGCACTGACTTCTTTAAAGACCTGACTATCACAAATCACAAGATCGGTATCTTGGTTTGTTTCAAGATAAGAGGCTAATTTTTGCGGAGTTAAAACGACACTGATAAGGTCTCTATCCAAGGCTGCCCTGATGGCTTGTTGTTGGGGATGAATAATACGCCCTTTAGGGGCTGCCTTATCAATGGGAATGACCAACACAATCTTCTTTTTAAGATAGGATACCCCACTCAAAAGGTCATCACTTTTTTTGGCTTGTTCAAACTTGCCTAAAGCTTCTTTAAGTTCTTCTATGCCTTCTTTGGTTTCAGCACTGACATAGATGCCCTCTTTTTTAGGCAAAACTGACTCTTCTAGTAAGTCTTTTTTGTTCCAGACCAAAAGATAAGGCAAGCCTCGTTGTTTTATCAAAGAAAGGAGCGCCAACTCCATTTCGTCCATCTCTTCTCTACTATCAAGTACCAAAAGCACAATATCCGACTTATCCAACCATTGGTAAGCCTTTTCCACACGCAATTGCCCCAAGTCCCCTGTATCATCAATCCCTGGGGTATCGACCAAGGTCACTGCCCCTAAAGGCAAGAGTTCCATATTTTTTTCTACAGGGTCTGTTGTTGTCCCTAAGACTGGGGAGACAATTGCCAAATCTTGATTGGTTAAAGCATTGATTAAAGAGGATTTTCCTGCATTGCGTTTACCAAAGATAGCAATCTTTATCCTCTCGCCACTTGGTACCATATTTAAATTACTCATCTCTATTCCTCCACCTCTTAGTGCTGACTAAGGACGAATATACGCATAACCCTCACTTTGACGCACAGCTAAATGAATCATACTCGCTGGCACCACTTCCACTTGTGCCAAAAGATTCTCTTTTGCCAAACCACTGGCATCAAGGGCATTCTGACAAGCCAAAACATGTACCCCATCAGTAAAGAGCGTATTAAAGGTCTCTAAGAAACCCTTGGTTTCAGCGACATCTGGTACAAGTACTTGGACAGTCTCGCTATTGGTCACAACATCAATCACTATTGGCAATTGATGTTCTTTTAAATAACGTACTGTATTTTTGATACTGCTAAGGGCAACTTGCCAACGACAAACCTCATCCACATGAAATACAAACTTCATTTTCCTCACTCCTTACTTAATATTACATAACCATCGCCATCAAAAACCTCTATTTTAGCACATTCTTCCGTAAAACGATTGCTTAGACACAAGCTAGAACCAAAAGGCAGTTGTTTTTTGCTCAAAGGATACTTAACCCCCTCCAAGCTCAAAGAAAGCCCCGCGTCTCCAAGGGCAAAAAAACTGAGATACGCATCTTCTACTTGAGGGATAAGATACTCTCCCTTTTTGATATAGGAAATCAAATTGAACTCATCTAAAAGGTGTAAATTCATCCCTCGCCGACCAAAAGCAGGGAGTAAAAACGTATTGGCCAAATGATGGTCAGCCCTACCACCTAGGGCACCAAGGACGATGACTTCTTTTTGTCCTTCTTTTAATAAATACTCTAGCGCCAACTCCGTATCCGAAAAATCCTTTTCCCTAGGAAAGGTCTCAAGTCTAACCCCCTTATCCCTATAATACGCCTTTGAATCCCCACTAATAGAGTCCAAATCCCCTACAATCACATCAGGTAAAACATCCACTTCTTTTAAGATGTTTGCTCCACCATCAGCAGCATAGAGTCTTTGATAATCAAGCTTTTGTAAAAGCGCTCGCAAAAAAGGTGCTCTTGGCGGTATACCAGCCACCACTAAAATGGCCACCTCTTTATCTAAAAAAATTGCTTGAGCACTACCCTTCCCTCCTTAGACGCAAGTCAGGATAACCACCATCGTAATAGACAAAAGCACCCTTCAAGTAATAACTAGGTTCATCCTTTTGTACAATCACTCTTTTATGTGGCGTTCTACCCTCTAGCACCTTAACGTCCATCACAAGATCTTCCCTTAGGCGATAATTAGGATATTCTCTTATTATAAGCTCTTGAGAGCCTAACTTCACCCGCTCGCCTTGACCATTACAAATAAGATCAAAAATGACAGGACTTTGCAGCTTATTTTCTATAAGTACATAGTATTTTTTGTTTCAATTTTTTTGAGCATAAAGGCACCTATGAGGGTAAGCATCAAAAGAAAGCCTAGCCCGCCAAATACTCGTCGCATCCTTTGCCACCTCACTTCTTTCAGGATTTCTCCCATTATATACAAACCTTTGGGCACTAGGCAACTTTTTATCCCAAAAGAAACTAAGCTAATTACAGCATTTAAAAACAAAAAAAGACAATAACGCTTAGTTATCGTCTTTTTTTGTTTTTTTGCTTTTAAAGACTAGTCTTCTTATGAATCGAATGATCTCTTAACGATTTTTGATTTTTTTATCATTTCTCTTGGACTGGTTCATCAAAAAAATTTAGCAAACATATACATCAAATAGACTTGAAGCCCCAGTAACACTAAGCCAATAAAAGGATAAATAGAATAAAATATATAAGATAAACCACTCATCTGATAACCGCCTCCAACGCAGCTACTAGTGTTACCTTAGCACTATCAAAGGTCAAAGCTTTAAGACTTTCTAAAGTTTTTTTACAAGATAGATTGTCCCAGCGCCTAAAAAGTGCTAAAATTAAAATGTTGAGAATACCTAATAAAACTGTACTGAGCCCAATTGCCATGACAAGTCTTCCTTTCTTCGTCAAGCCATTCATTTAATCTTTTTTTAGTTATTTTTAAGCTTAGCATCATGGTATAAGCCTGTCAATACTCTTTCTTATCAAACAAAAACCCTCCCTTAGCTAAGGGAGGGTTAATTTATGCTTTCGTTTTCTTGTTTTTTTCCAGTCTTGCCTTAAGCATTTGAAGCTTCGCTTGTTTATCATCTGAATGAGCAGAAAATGTCTCTGTCACCTTATCCTTACCTTGGGTATGCCACTTGGCATGATTGCGTGGTGTTTCGTAAATATTTTTTTACCCATCATTTACCTCTTCATCAAGAAAACGTTTTTTTCTTCTCTTGCTCGTCCATCACCATAGCACTTCACGCTTTTCGTTGTGGCAATGGCACCATCGATCAAGACTTCCAAATCCATTCTCGCTTCATCTTTTTTTGGGCAATGTCCACTCTTGGCTTGGTCTTTGGTTCTTTTGGTACAAAGACAGTACAGCAATCCGCATAAGGTAGGATAGAAATATCATAAGTATCAATTTCTTGGGCAACCTTCATAATATCGACCTTATCAAAACTAATCAAAGGACGATAAATTGGCATTGTCGTCACTCCACTTATGGTAAAGATACTCTCCATCGTTTGACTTGCCACTTGTCCCAAATTATCCCCCGTAATCAAAGCCTTCGCATGGCGTCTGTACGCGATACGCTCAGCGATTCTTAGCATGATACGACGCATGATGGTAATACGATAATTTTTCATGACAGCTTTGCTCAATAGCTTCCTGTATTTCTGTAAAAGGTACAAGGTGAACATTGATATAGCCCGCATAAGCTGCCACTTTTTTTCTGCCAAGCTAAGCACTTTTTTTCTTCTGCTTCCTTGGAAGTATAAGGGTAGCTGTGGAAGTGAATTGCCTCGATGACCACACCACGACGCATGATAGAATACCCTGCCACAGGGCTATCAATACCACCAGAGAGAAGAAGCATCGCCCTACCACCAGTGCCTAAAGGTAAGCCACCCAAGCCTTTGAAGCGTTTGACATAGATATAGGCATGATTGAAACGAATGTCCACTTGGAGGTTTAAATCATACTCTGATAAATTTGGCTCTAAGTCTGGTAATTCCTCTAAAATACGCTTAGCGATTTTTGTTTGCATCACCATAGAGCGGGTCGGAAACTGCTTATTAGCACGTTTGACACTCACACGAAAGGTCATACCTTTTTCTTGCCAAGCTTTGATTTCCGCTAAGGCAGAAGCAATAATTGCCTCTTCTTCCAGTTCGCTACTTCTGACAGGACTGTAAGACACTAACCCAAAGGTATGATCCAAGACATCATAAACCGCCTCTGGTGCCATCCCATTCAAATGAATAATGAGGCGTCCTTGCTCTACTTCTACTGTAGGCAAGTCCCCAACTTTTAGCTTGATTTGCTTTCTTAGGTTACGCACGAGGGTTTTTGATAAATTCTTTTTTATTCTTGCCTTTTTAAGGCTAATTCACCATAACGTACTAGTATATGATCATACATCTTATCACCTGCTTTTAAGACCACTTATCTTTTTTTAGGAGAGAATTTTTTTCTTAAATTCTTTTTTTGCCATTAAATTTCTTATTCTTATCTCTATCACGGTTATCTCTGCTATCACGATTATCACGATATTTTTTTACCGCCACCGGAAAAAAACCGCCAGAGAAGCCACGTCCCTTGCCACCACGCTTCTTGCCATAGTTATCATGGTGTTTAGAAAATACAGGACGTTCTGCGGTGAGTTTGATTTTTTTCTCACTTCTTTTTTCACGATTGGTATTGCCACCAAGAATCTTTAACATTGCAGAAAGACTCTCTTCAGCACCATAGGTTTCAATCAACTCTTGAGCTGTTTCTTTATAATTAGTCAAAGTACCTTCTTGAATCGCACGAACAACACTACTGATAAGAATTTCATTGCGTTTTTTTAGAAGTATCTTTTTCTGTTGGAATACTCGCCATTTCTAAAGTTGTGCGAATCGTTTTTTTCAATATAGCTGAGGTGTCCTCTTTCACGAGGTACGATAAAGCTCATCGCCAAGCCTTCGTTACCTGCACGCCCTGTTCGTCCAATACGATGGACATAGCTGTCGGCATCTTGTGGCAAGTCAAAGTTAAAGACATGGCTGACACCACTAACATCAAGCCCTCTAGCAGCAACATCAGTTGCCACAAGGACGTTGATTTGATTGGCACGGAACTTATTCATAACGTTATCACGTTGGTACTGACTCAAATCACCATGTAAGCCCTCTGCACGATAGCCAAGTTTTTTTGTAAGGCACGTGTCAATTCATCAACACGGCGTTTGGTGCGTCCAAAGACCATTGCCAAATCAGGTACCATCATATCAAGCAAACGACTCAAAAGGGTGAATTTTTCCTCTTCTGGAACGATATAACCGATTTGTTTAATCTTTGGCACGGTTAATTCTGCTGATTTGATTTTCACAAGTTCTGGCTCAACCATAAAGGTATTGGCAATGCGTTCGATTTCTGGACGCATGGTTGCAGAAAAACATCATCATTTGTTTTTTTCAATTGGACATTCTTTCAAGATGGTTTCAATATCTTCCAAAAAGCCCATATTGAGCATCTCGTCCGCCTCATCAAGGATAACTGTTGTGAGATTACCTAGTTGAATGGTATGACGATTTAAATGATCCATGAGTCGCCCAGGGGTTGCAACAATGATTTGAGGGCGATTTTTCAAGCCTCTAATTTGTCTGGTAATATCTTGGCCACCATAAATTGCCATAGATTTTTACAGGCATGTGCTTACTTAACTTGTAAATTTCCTTTTTCGACTTGAATACAAAGTTCCCTCGTCGGGGTCAAAATAAGTACTTGTAAAATGCCTTCTTCGCTAATGTTTTTGCAAAAAAAGGAATTGAAAAAAAGCTGCTGTTTTTCCCTGTTCCTGTTTGTGCTTGACCGATAATATCCTTACCTGCCATGCCAAGCGGGATGGCTTGCTCTTGGATGGGGGTGGTTGTCTCAAACCCCATCTCATCTATTGCTTTATATAGCTCTGGCTTTAAGCCGAGTTCATCAAAGTTTAACATATTGCCTCCATTATCTTTTTTTACCTGTATAAATAACGATTAATTGTAACATACTTTAATATATAACACAAGTAGCCCACTTAAAAACATAAAATCACTAAAATTCTAATATTATTTCTAATACCATAAAAGTGTTTTTCCTTGTTGTTTGACCTATTAAAAAAAGCGATTAGAATTGCTCTAATCGCTTTTTTTCATCTTTATTTACGAACATCCATAGCAAAAATTATATCAATCATCTTAAAAAAACAATTCGCTTCGCCTTAAGCACTCGTCGTTGGCTTAACCCCTAAGGTCACATCAAACTCCACGGTTTTATTATCACGAATCACCGTGAGCGTGATCTTATCTTTTGGTTTTTTCTTGGCAAGTAAGCCAGTAATATCTTCAAAGCTCGTCACGTCCACATCATCTACCTTGACAATAATATCATAAGGCTCAATTCCTGCCTGATCTGCTGGACCATTATTAACAACACTAGCAACGATTACGCCACCTTTATAATCTACCCCCGCTTGTTTTTGCTAGTTCTTCAGTCAAAAGATAGCCACTAAAACCAATATAGGCATGTTCTATACTACCTTTATCCACCAATTCTTGAACAATGGTCATCGCTTCATCAATCGGAATGGCAAAGCCTATCCCCTCAACACCTTCAGCAGAAATTTTGGCTGTATTAATCCCAATCAATTTACCATTACTATCTACCAAGGCACCACCACTATTGCCACTATTGATAGCAGCATTGGTCTGAATAAGGCTAAAAGACTGATTATCTGCCTTTAACTTACGATTGACCCCACTGATAATACCATTGGTCACTGTCTGAGAAAATTCCTCACTGAGAGGATTCCCAATAGCAACAACACTTTGTCCAACTTGTAAGTCCTTAGAGCTACCAATACTGACTGCTTTTTAGGTTAGTTGCTCTCAATTTTTAAAACCGCCAAGTCAGAACTCTCATCTTGACCGAGTATTTTAGCCTCATATTGTGTCCCATCTGAGAGAGTGACAGAGACTTTGCTTCCACTACTGATAACGTGGTTATTGGTGATAATTAACCCATCTTGACTAATAATAACCCCAGAACCATAGGAAACTTGGGTATAATCATCTAGCTTTTTGATTGGAACGAGGGCATCATATAGCCCTGCATGAGACCACCTTGTTGTCCAAAGAGATCACTAGTACTAGCATAGGTATTAACCCCTCACAACAGCAGGCATCACTGCTTGAGCCACCTCCACAACATTACCATTGGAAGCATTTGTGGAAACACTGAGGTTGGTTGGTGTCGTAGAAACTTCCTTGGTTAAAAATACTTGTGCTACTTTTTACTATCTTCTTGACGTAAGACTAGTTCAGCACCACCAACCCCAGCACCGGCACCTACAATCGCTGAAACCAAAACGGTAGCAATAAATTTTTTTAAATCCTAAGTTTTTTTGATTTTTTTCCTTTTTGTCGTTTGAACTGGATTGTGGTCATTTGGTTCATAAGTAATTTTTTTCTAATTCATTCATCGTAATCTTCCTTTCTTAATATCTTACATACCCCACTATAAGTCATCACTTAATGACATCTCTTTCTAAAATTCTTTTTTTGTGCTACACTAATCTTTAGGATTGATTAGCATAAGGGGGGCTTTTCTCGTGTCTATTCGGGACTTGATTTTTAAACATTGTCTTGATAACAACGCCATCTCTAAGGGGCTTGCAATTTACCAAAAAGGTGAGGTAAAAAACCTCCAGCAAACCATAAATGACGATTCCATCTGTTATCATGCTCATATCTTAAACCAGAAAGCTGAAATTAGTCTTAAAGAAGAAGCACTAATTCATTTTTTTTGCACTTGTCAGCCAGATAAGGGACTCTGTCAACATGGGGTTGCCTTACTTCGTGCCTTAAATGACACACTAACACCCACCCACCAGGTCTCTAAAAAAGAACTGGAACTCGCACATGAATTGATGGAAACCTATCACCAACAACAAGCCAGTAGTTTTTAGATCTTTTTTTTATCATCTCATTCCTGAGCTTGATCTTGACCCGTATTCCTTGCATTTTAATCTTTCTTTTAAGATTGATATCAATGGCAAGCGCTATGTCATCAAGTCCTTGCAAGATTTTTATCAAGCCTTACATAATAAAACAACACTTACCTTTGGTAAAAGCACAACCATCAGCGCCAATCCAATCTATTTTTCACCAAGCAGCCAATTTTATCTCAACCTCATTGAAACCAACTGTGGCTTGAGTGCTAAAATCAACCACTTGCGTACTAATACAGCAAAAATTGGCCGTTACCTTCCCCTTATGCAAAGCCAGTTTGACAGTTTATTTGACCATATCCTAAACACCAACCAAGGGATGATTGCCAATGCACAAAAGGAAAGTCAGCCCTACACTTTTTCCAATCAGTTTACACCCGATCAACTCAAACTCATCTTAAAAAAAGAGGGCAGCTATTATACCCTTACCCTTGATGGTAAGCCTATCAGTCCACTTGGTAAACACTACCTTTTACAAGGACATACCCTCTATAATCTAGATTTTACCTTTGCTAATGTGCTTTTTTTCCTCTTTTTAAAAGTTCAAAATAAGCACCAACATTCTTTGAGCTTAACAGAAGAACAAATGCGTTTTTTTACAACTGCTATCTTACCTACCCTCTCTTCGCACTTACTTTTAGAGAGTTATATTGACCTTTCAAAATTACATCAGACAGCTCAGTTAAAGGCAGAACTTTTCATCAATCTTCCTACTGAAACCAGCCTATCTGCTAAATTATACTACACCTATGATAAAAATTCGTATCAACCCTCTTCTAAATGAAAGTTATCCAAAAACACTTGGTACGTGATTTTTGCACGAGAGGACTATTATTTTAAACTCTTACAACAGGCGCATTTTACCCCTAACGAGGATGAGTGGCTACTGACAGGGGAAAACCATCTCTATCAATTTTTGCTTGAAACCTTGCCAACACTGATGGCACTCAATGATGTTGACCTTAAGGTAGAAGATCGTATCCATCTCATGCAACCCCAAAAATTGGCAAAACAACAGATGAGTATCTCCGTCACTAAAGGGATCATCGAACTTAGCTTTGATGAAAGTATCTTCCCAGCAGAAACCCTAATGAAGATTATTGACACTTATCGAGAGGGCAAAAACTATATCAAGCTTTCTCCCTCTCGTTACCTCAACCTCTTATCACCAGAAATACGTGAACTTGACGAATTGCTCGCCACCTTGGGTATCCCTACCAAAGCCTTAAAAGATGGTAAATTTAGCTTAAGTCTCAATGAAGCCTTGACTTTGGATGCTATTGTCTTAAAAGAGCATCACTTTGATTTTTGACCAAACCTTTGAAAACATCGTCAAACATTACAAAATGAGTCCGCCTGACTATCCCCTCCCAAAAGGACTAACAGTGAGTCTCCGAAGCTATCAAAAAAGAGGCTATGATTGGCTCCTTCATCTTCAAGAGTTAGGACTGGGCGGTATTTTGGCAGATGATATGGGGCTGGGAAAAAAACCATTCAAAGCCTTAGCTATCTGATGAAAATACGTGAAAAAGATAAGAGTGCCAACTTCTTAATCATCGTACCAACCTCCCTTCTCTACAACTGGGAAAGTGAGGCCTTAAACTTTACCCCAAGTCTCAAACCAATGATTATCACAGGCGATCAACAAGAGCGAGAAAAACGCTTGAAAAGCCTTAAAGAAGGTCACCTCCTCATTACTTCTTATGCTACCCTTCGTAAGGATTTTAAATATTATCAAAATCTCCATTTTCACTCTATCTTTGTTGATGAAGCCCAATACATCAAAAAAATACCTACACCCAAAATGCAAAAAGCCACAAAGCTTTTTAAATGCCAAGCACCACTTTGCCCCTAACAGGGACCCCGATTGAAAACTCCTTGGCAGATTTGTGGAGCATTATGGATTTTGCCAACCCTGGTTATCTCAAAACATGGCGTCATTTTAAACATGTCTTTGAAATTCCTATCACACGCTATGAAGATAAAGACCGTCTCTTACTCCTACAAAGACAGATTGCACCCTTTATTTTGAGACGTATCAAGGGCGAAGTTGCTAAAGAATTACCTGATAAAATTGAATCTAACCTCTTTGTCACCCTAAGTGAAGAAGAAAAAGAAAATTTATCACACCCAACTTGCTCTCTCACAAAAAACCTTTGTCGAGGAAAATCTTGGTGTTGGTGTTGGTCGAATTAAAATTCTCGCTCTTCTTATGCGACTTCGTCAAGCCGCTTGCTCGCCAGCACTCTTTTTAGAAAACTACAGTCTCCCTTCTGCCAAATTGGAACGTGCCCTTGCTATCGTTGAAGAAAAGCTGACTACCACAAGCCAGATTTTGATTTTTAGTCAGTTTACCTCAATGCTAGATCTTTTGGCACATGAACTGGACAAAAAGGATATTCCTTATCTCATGTTGACCGGAAAAAAACCAAAACCAAAGATCGACTTAATCTAGTCAATCAATTCAACGAAGAGAAAATTCCTGTGTTTCTCATTTCTCTAAAAGCTGGTGGCGTCGGACTCAATCTCACTTCAGCCGATACCGTTATCCATTTTGACCCTTGGTGGAATCAAAGCGTTGAAAACCAAGCAACAGATAGAACACACCGTATCGGTCAAGACAAACGTGTCCAAGTCATCCGTCTGATTGCTAAAGATACGATTGAAGAAAAAAATTCTTACACTCAAAAAAACGCAAAGAAGCACTCGCCAGTGCCTTGATTTCGGGAGAGGAAACCTTCCTCTCTACCTTATCCAGTGATGATTTGAGAGTACTTTTTTTGATTTAAATAGTTATGACTATCATTAAAATACAAGCGACTAGAAAGCTACCTTAGCCTCCTAGTCGCTTTTTTTATTTCGCCTAAACTGAACTATTGTCACAAAAACTTCTTAACACTACTTTATCGATTTTATAATCTTTTTATACTATTTTTCTTGCAAAAAAATACAATTCATACGCTAAAATAATAGTACTTTATCTATTTTTTTAAGGAGGCGTCCCATATGGGTGATGATCCCACAAGTTCGATACTATTGTACTTTTTTTATCATTTTTTTGCCCCTAACCCTGTTTTTCAGGCTTTTTTTCTCCGCTGCTGAAATTGCCTTTATTTCTCTTGATAGGTTAGCCTTAGAAGAAATGCAAGAAAATGGCCATAAGAGAGCGAGTCAGATTCTTACGATCTTAGAAGAGCCTTCACGCTTTTTTTAAATACCATTCAAATTTCTATCACCTTGATTAATTTCACGATTCTAAGCTTTTTCCTTTTTTTACCATTTTTTTCCTATCTTTGAGGGATGGTTCAACTTACTAAATCTAAGCTTTAGCAAGGAGTTATCTTATGTGGTAGGTGTCTTACTCCTCTCTTTTTTGGTACTCACCTTAGGTGAATTTGTCCCAAAACGTCTGGTCGTACGCTCACCAAATCGTTTTGCCTTTTTTGCAGTTAGCTTGATTTCTCCACTCTCTAAGCTTTTTTCTCCCCTAGCGGTAGGACTTTCCTTTACCACACGCACGATTTTAAAGTTTCTTGGCGTTGATTTAAAAGACTTGGAAGAAAAGGTCACCTTAGAAAATATCCGTTCTATGGTAGAAGTCGGACAAGAACAAGGTATTATCAATCCTATCGAAAAAGAAATGATTGATAGCGTGATTAGCTTTGATGATAGACAAGCAGAAGAAATTATGACAGCACGTACGGAAGTCTTTATGATTGACATCAATGACAAGTTAGAAGATTATGTTTCAGAAATGCTCAGTCTTAAGTTTTCACGTATTCCTGTTTATGAAAATCAGCCTGACAATATCATCGGTATTCTTTACTTAAAAGATTTTTTACTGGCTGCTTATAAAAAGCAATCTTTTTCTGACATCAATATTCGAGGTATCATCAGACCCTGCCTACTTTTGTACCGGAACGTAAAAAAATATCAATGACCTCTTTAGCGAAATGCAAGAAGAACATAGACATATGGCTTTACTAATTGATGAATATGGTGGTTTTTCTGGACTCGTCACGATGGAAGACCTTATTGAAGAAATCATGGGCGATATTGATGATGAATATGACCATGATGAACCTGATATTTACCAAATTGGAGAAAATACCTATCATGTTCATGGCACCATCTCCATCAAGGAATTTAACAGCGAAACCGGTGCTGATATTGATGAGGATTCAGAAGACTATGATACGATAGGTGGCTTTATTATCAGCGTCTTGGACTATATCCCAGAAAATGGGGAACGTCCTATTGTCGAACACGAAAAATCTTATCTTCCAAGTGCTCAAAGTCGCAGAAAATCGCATTATGGATATTAGAGTCACCATCATCACCCCAGAAACGACTTAAAAAGCTTAGGCTAGGGCTTTTTTTATCATAACAAAGTAAAAGAGAAGTGTTCTTAAGAACACTTCTCTTTTACTTTGTTATGATAATGTCCCTTCATCAAAAAAAGAAGGCTTAAAGTACTGTATTAGCCACCAACATAATTTTTTTCATAAAAATTCTCAATGGCTCACCAATTGGTTTAAGCAAAAGGCGATAGAAAATCATACAAGATAAACTGCCAACCAATAAGGTAAGTCCATAAATAAATCAAACTAACAAGTGGATAAAGCAAAAAAATAATAGTCTACCTTTTTCTAAATGCAACTCGCCATTGACTTTTTTTATTCAAATATTTTTTTATAAAAATAAGGCAAGATGCCAAAAACATTAATTACAATCAAAACATTGAACGGAATAAAGAAAAAAACGGAAACAGTGTAAAAAAACTATAAACGCATACAGGATGCATGCTGTTGTTATTTTTCTTTGCCATTTTATTCAAACTGATAAAAACCTCCAGCATTAAAAACATAACGTATCAATCAACTCATTTTTTTGTTTATATGTATTATAGCATATTTATAAAGATTTTTTTCAAATTTTTTTGTTTCTTAGGCTAATTTTTTTGCTAAAGCTTCTAGGTAATGTTATAATCATGTGGCGAAAGGGGAATAGAATGTATGTCACAAATGAACTTATTTGATTTTTACCAATCAAGAAAAAAAATAGATCGTCTCAAGCCTTTAGCAGAACGGATGCGTCCTCAAACCTTAGATGATATTGTCGGTCAAGAAAAGATTATTGGCAAAGGTACCCTTCTTTATCGTGCCATCACAACAGGCAGACTCTCTTCCCTAATTTTTTATGGCCCTCCAGGCACTGGCAAGACCAGCATTGCTAGCGTCATTGCCTCACTAACTAGTAGCCCTTTTTAGAAAGCTCAATGCTGTTACTGATGGTATCGGAGAAGTTCGTGAAATTATCAAGGAAGCACAAGACACGCTAAAGGTCTATGGCAAACAACTCCTTTTATTTATTGATGAAATTCATCGTTTTAATAAGAGTCAACAAGATGCTTTCTTGCCCTCCGTGGAAAAAGGCGAGCTGATTTTAATCGGAGCAACCACCCAAAATCCCTATTTTAGCCTCAATCCTGCCCTACTCTCACGCTCCTTAGTTTTTGAACTCTCCCCCTCAGTGAGGATGCTATCGAAAATCTTATTCAAAAGGCATTAAGTGACGAACGTGGTATGGCAAAGTATCCAACAAGGCTTGCCCCTGATGGACTAGCGCATTTAATCAAGATGGCAAATGGCGACATCAGAAAGGCGCTCAATGCCCTTGAACTCGCCATCCTCTCCACCCCAAAGTCCGCCTCTGGCTATCATGAAATCAGCCTAGAGATTATAGAAGCGTCCATCCAAAAACCAGCATTAATCTATGATAAGACTGGGGATGAACACTATGATATCATTTCTGCCTTTATCAAAAGTATGCGTGGCTCAGATAGTGATGCGACCCTATATTATATGGCAAGAATGCTCGCCAGTGGAGAAGACCCCCTCTTTATCGCTCGCCGTATGGTCATCTTTGCTGCTGAAGATGTTGGTCTCGCTGATCCGCAAGCCCTCATCTTAGCCCAAAACGCCCTCCAGGCCTTAAAAGAAATCGGTATGCCTGAAGGACGAATCATTTTATCAGAAGTCGGCATCTATCTTGCCCTCGCCCCTAAATCAAATGCCAGCTATCTCGCCATTGAAAAAGCCCTTAGTGCCATTAAAGAGGGGAAAATTGCCCCAGTGCCAGACCACCTCAAAGATAGCCACTACAAAGGGGCTAAAAACCTTGGGCGAGGTATTGGCTACCTTTACCCCCATGATTATGAAGGGCATTGGGTCAAACAAAACTACCTACCAGAATGTTATAAAGACTTGGTATTTTATCATCCTGATGAAAATGCCATTTACCAAAAAGGAGAAAAAGACGATGAGTAAGGTTTTACTTGGTATGAGTGGAGGTGTGGACAGCTCTATTTCTGTCCATTTATTGCAAAAAAATGGGATATGAGGTCATCGGTATCTATTTCAAACTCTCCCCAGAAAGTGCACGTGACGAATCTGGAGAAAGTGATGCACGAAAGGTCGCAGACTTCTTTGGTATTCCCTTTTATGTGGCTGATGAACGCACCTTATTTTTCTGAAGCCATCATTGATTCTTTTGCCAAAGCCTATGCCGAGGGTAAAACCCCAAACCCTTGTGTCTACTGTAATGCCCAAGTCAAGTTTCACTTACTTTTCCACTACGCCAAAAGACTGGCTTGTGAAAAAAAGTTGCCACTGGGCATTATGCTAAAAATCATCCAAGAAGAGGGCTTTTACTATCTTGCTAAAGGTAAAGACCCTAAAAAAGACCAATCCTATTTCCTCTCTCAACTGCCCCAAGGCTACTTGCCCTATATTTTATTTCCTCTAGGTGACTACACCAAAGAGGAGATTAGAACCCTCGCCACTACCCTAGATTTGCCTATCTCCCAGAAAAAAAGACAGTCAAGAAATCTGCTTTATTCCTGATGACGATTACATCCATTTTTTGGAAACCTATCACAATGATAAGCTTTCCCAAAAGGGTATCTTCTGTGATCAGGGCGGCAAGATTTTGGGACAACATCGAGGGGCTTATCACTATACCATTGGTCAGAGAAAAGGCCTTGGACTCGCCCTTGGCTATCCTGCCTATGTCACAGGTATTGACAGTGCAAAGGGGATTGTCACCATTGGCCGTGATGAAGACCTCTGGCATGATCGCCTGACTGCTACTGAAGTTAAAAGCTTTGGCAACATACCGACCTCCGGTAGTGCTATGGCAAAAATTCGCTCACGTGATACTGGCGCCTTGGCAGATTATCACTACCATGATGACAAGCTTTATGTCACCTTTAAAGAAAAAGTCCGTGCCATCACCCCAGGACAAAGTGTCGTCCTCTACGATGGGGAAAAACTCATCGGCTCAGGCATTATTGAAAAAACACCTTACTAATACAAACACCGACCGTTAATCGCCAATATCAGCTAGCGATTAACGGTCGGTGTTTTTTAGATTTTAAATCACGCACAGACAAAATACGCCCTTACAATTTAACCAACATAATCTTGTCTTCATCACAATAATACATTGTTACCCCAGGGTAGTCTTTTTTTCTAGAATAATCCCTTTATAAAAAAACCAAAAAAAGTGCACCCCAAGGCTTAGTCGCAGGGATCCATTTCAATCTGCAACCACCATAAACCACGCCCTCTACCATGACCTTACCACAGTATGGGCATCTCACAGAGATATTTTTCTCATCTGACATATTTATAAGCTACTCCACTCACTCGTTCTTTGGCAACTTTATCATTTATGACAGTTAAATCAATATAACGTCCATCTTTTTGTTAAAATTAATAAAAACCTCCTTAGATATATCGTATAGATTATTTGTTGTATGCTAATTTTTATGGTATAGTTATATATCTGTCAATATCAGTTGATTTTTTTAACCTTGTCCAAAAGATTAAAAATCTAGTAATCTTATCCTAACACAAAGAAAAAGGAGTGGCCAATTATTATGAAACCAAACAAGTTTTTTTATACTATTTTTTTGGTATTCTCTTCTTTCTCCTCCAATTTTATCCTGCTATCGCTCGCCATCTCTTTCATCAAGAAGTTTCTGATGGAGGCTTACCCATAGCGCTCACCAGCTTAGGCTGTTGTTTTTTTGATGGTCTATTTTTTTCATCTGCTAGGATGAAAACCAAAAAGAATTGTTTGTGGGATTATCACCATTGGTGTCCTTATTATTTTTGGTTCAAGAGCTATGGTTTTTTTCTCCTAAAAAAATACCAACCATCATTATTAATATAATAGTCTTATACTGATAGTCAATATGGCTATTGTTTCAAAAATAGTTTTCCTATAAAGAGACTACCTACTCTTTCTCTTTACAAAGGTTCGACCCTTTATTATACAAACTATAACTTAAAAATGCTATAATACTATCAACAAGACTAATTATTTTTAAGGAGTGATATGATGAAAAAAAGCTCAAAAAAATTTTTTTGGTGATGTTAATTATACTAGCCATGACAGTTGGACTGGTATTTGCTTTAAGAGTATACAATGACTATCACTATGGCGATGATTTGCCAGCCTCTGATTATTATAAAAACGTCACTGACATAAGTTTATATCCTAAGGATATAAAAGGTGTCGATGTAAAATACGTTGATGAAGGGGCTTTTCAAGGCTTTCATCTCATCCCTAAAAAAAAGATTTATCAAGGTGTTGTCATATGTTATGGTGGTTCAGAGGGTAGCCCTAACTTTGATGAAGCGCAACGCTTGGCCAAAGAAGGCTATGAGACATTGGCTGTATTTATGTTTGGCATGAAAAACCAACCAAAAACGTTAATGAAAATTCCCTTGGAACAGTTTGAAGATGTCCTTAAATACGTCAATAGTACGATAAAACAGAAAGAACCAATTACAGTGTTAGGGGCATCAAAAGGCGCAGAATATGCTTTGAATCTGGCGACAAAATATGATGAGATTTCAAACGTAATTTTAATTGCACCATCAGCTTACACGTTTGCTGGATTGGATTTTAATGATTATGGTTCATCATGGACTTGGAAAAATAAAGAAATACCATTTATTGATATAAGAAAATCATCGTTTTCTGTCTTAGCTAAAAATATACTACTACCACAGCTAATTAAAGCACCTATTCAATATAAACCAGTCTATGACAGTGCTGTAAAACAAGATATGGACAATTCTAAAAAAATTAATCCCTGTCAAAAAAATGTAAAAGCCAATATTTTAATGATTGTCGGTGAAGATGACCAGATGTGGGGAAGCTATGAAATGGCAAAAACAATTAAACAAGAAAATGAAAAATGCTATCCTCTGTGTCTATAAAAAAATGCAGGCCATGTTTTTTTAGAGGAGAAGGCGTATTGAATACTGCTATGGCGAGAATTAGGACAGGTGGTACTTTAGATGCAAAACCAAAAAGGCTGCCTTAGAAAGAGAAAAAAAGAAATAAATAATTTCTTAAAACAACAGCATAGCAAATAGCTTTTTGACACAAAAAAAGTTGCCTTGAAAATCAATTCAAGGCAACTTTTCTTATTCGATACCACTTTTTTTCATATTTTTTTCCATTCTTTCCATGAGACGTATCATTTTTGGCCCAAAGACCAACACCACCAAGACCGATAAAAAAACGGCAAGATACAGAGATGCTCTAGGGCTGAAATGAAACGTGCCATTTCTACACCGGCAGATAGTTCTCTTAGTCCTATGATGGCATAAGTAAAAGGCAAAAATGGATGAATCGCTTGGAAGAAAGATGGCATCATCTCCACTGGAAAAGTCCCTCCAGAGGCTGCCACCTGTAAGACCAATAAAATAATACATATGGCTTTACCAGGTGAGCGGAAAGTAAAGAGGAAAGAAAAGACAATCGTAGAAAAGAGGTAGCCTATCCACATATTGTAAAAAATCATGGCGATTGGATGTACGGCATAGACCTCTAGGATATAAAGATTACCCAAGGTCATAATCAAAGCCTGTACCACAGCCACTGTCTGAAAGAAAAATAACCTTGATAAATACATATTCACCACAGAGGCTCTAGGATAACGCTCTAACCCTTTTTTATTGATCGGTGACACCATACTCATCAAAAGCATGGAGCCTACCCAAATCGCTAGAACCGTATAAAAAGGCATCATTGCTGAACCATAATTTGGGATTGGATAAAGCTTGACACTCTTAACCTCAATAGGATGAGAAAGAAAATCAGATTCCTTATTAATGTCACTTCTAATCAAGTTAACAAGTTGTGCCAAACGCTCATCATGATTTAAATTCGCTAACGCCTTGTCAATCTTTTTCAAAGCGTGCCTTAGAATAGTTAATTTCATCTTTTAGTGGTCCAAACATCTCACTATTGGCACTGATGGCATTTTTGAGAAGCGACCAAAAAGATCATTAATCTTTGGGATAACGCCTGAAGACGATTGTAGGACACTATAGGTATTATCTAGGGTTTCTATGCCCAAATCAAGCACACTATCTAGAGCTGTTTCCCCCTCCCGATCAAAAGAAGTTACCAAATCATTGCTCGCTTCTTCTAAGCCTGCTAAACCATCTTGCATGGCCAGTACTATAGCATCCGTTGTCAGATCCCCTTTTTTTTTGAGTTGTAAGCTTAGCCTATCTAAGCTACTGAGATTATAGAGGGCTTGTTGATTGACTCGAGATAATTTATTGCTTAATTTTTTTCTAACCCCTTAGTCGGATAAGGTAGACGTGCATTTAAACTGCTCACAACCTTTTTCCAAGCGTCCTGTGACCTTTGCCACATGAGTGAGTCGATCGCTGATATAGCCAATATTTTTCTTCTATGGTACTGATGCTGGCAGTTTTTCAAATTGCCCAAATCTTCTAGACTATCTGACGCTGAGGTCGTGATATAAGGAATGGTTTGAATTTCTCGTGAAATCAGTTTTTCTTAAATTATAGGTATCTTCCTTAACATCTTGTAGGGCATTCTGAGTCTTTAAAATTGTCCCTGAAGCTTGGGAGAGGGTATCATTTATCTTAGGCAAGTGCTTTTTGCATGGCTTGCAAGTCCCCATTAAGCTTATTGGCTCGCTTTTTCCAGACCATCGACACGCTTAGAAAACTGATCCAATTCCTCACTTGCATGGCTCAAATGTCCCGATAGGGTAATGAGTTCCGGCTTATATTCCTGATAGCGTTTGTCCAAAAAACGCAAACCCGTCAGTATCACTTCACTGGAAGTCTTGATAAAGGCTTGATTGATTTCATTTTCTAAACTTGTCAACCCTTGTTTGGTGACCTTTGGGGCAATGGCATTGATTTTTTTCATTGACATAGTATTCCAAGACAGGCTTTTTTTAGTTTATTATGTAAAATACTGGTCAAATCCTTGCTAAAAAGTGCTAGGAATGATAATCGCTGCATAGTAGTTCCCTGATTTGACCCCTTTTAAGGCCGTCTCCTTATTCTCTACAAAGTCCCAACCAATCTGTCGATTGCCCTTTAGTTTTTCGACAATGTTTTCCCCGACATTAATCTCTTTAACATCTATGGTCGTCCCCTTATCGAGATTGACCACTGCGACTTTGAGATTGGATACATTTTTATAAGGGTCTTCATTGGCAGCAATATTAAACCACGAATACAATGAGGGTAACAGTGCAAGAGCTAGTATAATGATAATCGCCGATTTATTTCTTATGATCGCCTGCCACTGCAAGATGTACATATGAAATAATTGTTTGACAAACTTTGTCATACTTAAATATTCCTCCAAAAAAAGACTACCCTAGAAGGTAGTCTCTCGATTAATCTCTTTTAACCTACTCGTAACCAATCTTTAAATTGACTATAACGGTACGCAATTTCGTTTAATAGATGCATTGAATAGAACACGTATTTTCTCCTTTGCATTATTTATTTGCCCTTAGTCTACTATTAAAATCCTAATAATGCAAGAAAAATGCCTATAAGCATTATTAATTAAACTAAAATGTCACTTATCGCCCTGTAGGATTTAACTGCTACCACTAAAGATAGCTTAATTAATCTCATGCCCCATTAGATAAAATGCATAAACACTTCATTGCCCAAGGCACGTCCTTCTTGCGTTAACTGACAGCCCTCTTGATTGGTCTTTAGGAGTCCTTTTTCCACCAGGTGCTTTAAGACCTCTTGATAAGTCGACTCAAAACTTACCCCATAGAGCTTAAAAAAGCGCTTATAAGAAAGCCCTTTAGCCTGTCTCAGTCCCATAAAAACTGTCTCACTCATTTGCTCTTTTTTTGGCTTAAGGTCTCACTCATAGCTTCCCAATCCCCTCTTAGGTAGGCTGTCCTATCAGTCGTATTCTCATAACGTCTAGGACGGATAAAACCTGTCGCCCCTAACCCCAGCCCCAAATAATCATGCAACTGCCAGTAACATTGGTTGTGTAGACTCGCCTGCCCTGCCTTAGCAAAATTCGACAGTTCATAGGCATGATAGCCCGCTTCTTTTAAGTAGACGGTATGCCAATCGAGCATTTCCCTTGCCACTTCATCGGAAAAAGGTAGAAAGTCACCTCTTTCTTGCCAAGTGGCAAAAGGTGTCCCCGCTTCAATTTTTAGTTGGTAAAGGGAAAGATGGTCAATGTCTAAAGCAAGGGCAGTTTTGATCTCCTTTTGCCAGTCCATAAGCGTGGTATGAGGTAAGCCATACATCAAATCCAGATTAATCCGTTTAAACCCTGCCTCTCTCAAGGCTTGTACCACCTTTTCAACAGTACTAGAAGTATGTAGGCGTCCCAAATACTTTAGTCTCTCATCATCAAAACTCTGTACCCCCAAGGATACCCTAGTCACGCCGTGCGTCTTTAATAAAAGCGATTTTTTTCACTATCTAGGGTATTGGGATTGGCTTCAATGGTGTATTCAAGGACACCTTCTACTTTAAAATATTTTTCTACCAAAGAAAGTAAAGCTTTCAATAAATTACTTGATAAAGAGGTGGGCGTCCCGCCTCCAATAAAGATGGTATCCGGATTTTTAAACTTAGGACTCCTCTTTAGTCTAAAGGCAATTTCTTTTTCCAAAGCCTTGAGATAGGCGCCTTTCTCCTCATCTGCCACTTGTGCTGAAGTGGTAAAGTCACAATAATGGCATCTTTTTTCACAAAATGGTATATGAATATAAACTGCTTCCACCGCTAAAATCTCCCCTCTCCAAAAAAATAAAGGTGCCTCAGGCACCTTTATTCGTTTAGACTCAACACTGCCATGAAAGCTTCTTGAGGTATCTCCACGCTACCTACTTGTTTCATGCGCTTTTTTTACCTTCTTTTTGTTTTTTTCCAAAAGTTTACGCTTACGGCTAATATCCCCACCGTAGCACTTGTCCAAAAACGTTTTTTTACGCATCGCTTTAACGGTTTCTCTAGCAATGACCTTGTTCCCTATAGCAGCTTGAATCGGTACCTCAAACATCTGACGTGGCAAAAGGTCTTTTAGCTTACTTGCCAAGGCACGTCCTCTATGATATGCCTTATCCTTATGAACAATACAAGAAAGGGCATCCACCGGTTCGCTATTGACCAAGACATCGAGTTTGACGAGTTTAGAGGCACGATTGCCTATCCATTCATAGTCCAAAGAGGCATAACCCTTGGTGCGTGTCTTGAGCAAATCAAAGAAATCATAAACAATCTCTGCCAAAGGAATTTCATAAAGGATTTTGACACGGTCTGTCCCCATGTACTGCATATCTTTAAATTCCCCACGTTTTTCTTGGGCAAGTTCCATAACACCACCAACGTATTCTTTAGGTACCATGATACTGACCTCAACATAAGGTTCTTTAATCTCTTCAATCTTTTGAATTGGTGGCAGTTGGGCAGGGTTATCCATATTAAAAACCGTCCCATCAGTCTGATGGACTTCATAGATAACACTTGGTGCTGTCGTAATCAACTCAAGATTGTATTCTCTTTCCAAACGCTCTTGGATAATCTCCATGTGAAGCATACCCAAAAAAACCACAGCGAAAGCCAAAGCCAAGGGCTTGAGAGGTTTCTGCCTCGTACTCCAAAGAGGCATCGTTTAGGCTGAGACGCTCTAAGGCGTCTTTTAAATCCGGATAGGCTTCATTATCGACTGGATAAAGCCCACAATAAACCATCGGTGTGACCTTTTTTATAGCCTGCCAAGGCTTCTTTTGCCGGATTTCTATCATCGGTGATGGTATCCCCTACACGGGTGTCGCTGACTTGCTTCACACTGGCTGCCAAATAACCAACTTCACCAGGAGAGAGCATGTCTACCTTGGTTTCCCGAGGATTGTGTACGCCTATCTCAGTCACATCAAAGGACTTACCATTGTGCATCATACGAATACGGCTATTGGCACGCAAAACACCATCAACAATACGGATGTAGGCTATCGCTCCACGATAAGAATCATAGTTGGAGTCATAAATCAAGGCCTTTAATGGCGCATCCTTATCCCCCTCTGGTGGTGGCACACGGTTGACCACAGCTTCCAAAATTTCCTCTATTCCAATACCAGCCTTTGCAGAAGCCAAGATGGCATCACTGGCATCTAGTCCAATAACATCTTCTATCTCTTCTCTGACTTTTTCAGGCTCAGCACTTGGTAAGTCAATCTTATTGATGACAGGAATGATTTCCAAATCATGCTCTAGGGCTAAATAAACATTAGCCAAGGTCTGTGCTTCAATCCCTTGGGCAGCATCCACGACCAAAAGCGCCCCCTCACAAGCTGCCAAAGAACGAGAGACTTCGTAAGTAAAGTCAACATGGCCTGGGGTATCAATCAAGTTTAAGATATATTCCTCACCATCTTTTGCCTTGTAGTTGAGACGTACGGACTGTAATTTGATGGTAATCCCACGCTCACGCTCCAAGTCCATGTTATCTAAAAGCTGATCTTGCATGTCACGAGAGCTCACTGTTCCCGTGTATTCTAAAAGCCTATCGGCAAGGGTTGACTTACCGTGGTCAATATGAGCAATGATACAAAAATTTCGTATTTTCTTTTGCATAAAACACCTCTAGTTCTTTGAAAACTTCGCTTGTAACTTCTCTAACATACTGTCTAATTCTTCGATATGCATTAATTTTTGCCATCACGATATAAACAGCTGCTCCTAACATAATCAAGAGATAAAGCTCTAAAAAGTTGGGCAGATTTTTCTTTCTAAAATCAGATAAGGCTCGCCAAATTTAATCGCATAATGTACAGCACCTGCCATCACCAGGCTTGCAATGTAGGTTTTCATCAAGCTTTAACATAATCCGTCCGGATTTTTAGACTTGGCACTTGGAGTTTAAGCCCATAAAAAAAGTAAAAAAACATGGATAAGGTACCGGCAATCGAATAAGCAAAGGCTAAGCCCTCTGCACCCATATGACGTACCAAAAAGATAAGAAAGCAAAAATATTGACACTGATGACTATGGTATTAATCACTACAGCACCCTTCGTATTATTTAAAGCATAATAACCACGGTTTAGCACTTGTTGCTGACTATAACCCAAAAATCCCTATCCCATAGAAAAAAAGAGTACAGAGGCTGTCTTGATCACATTTTCTTCCGTAAAGGCACCTTGGAAAAATAAAGCACGAATCAAGGGTTCACGTACTGCCACAATCCCAAACATCGCCGGCATCAAGATAAAAAAAGACTAAGTTAACACCATTTTTCTAAATTATGGTTAAAACTTTTTAAAAGTCCCTTTCATTGGCAAGCTGGGTCAAAGTTGGGAAAAAAACGCAGAGGCAATGGCAATCCCAAAGATACCTACCGGTAGCTGCATCAAGCGATTGGCATTATTTAAAAAGTGTATTTGCCCCATCATCAAGATAAGAACCCAAACGCATGGTAACAAAAGTATTCAGATAAATGACAGATAAGCCCAAAACCACCGGTAAAACCAGTTGGAAGAAATGCCTAACGCCTTCATGCTTGAGATCAAGTATAGGATAATATTCAAACCCTATCTTAATCAGTGGTGGAAGATGAACCAAAAAAATTAACAAAAGAACCAGCCACAACCCCTGCTGCAAAACCTGAAATGCCTGCAACAGGCATGAGCCAAATCCCTAAGAAAATAATTAAAATATTATATAAAAAGTGACCCTATCGCAGGGGCAAAAAAAGCTCTGATAAACGTGACAAATCCCTTGAGCAATGCCTGATAAACACATAAAGACAGACTGCACAAGCATGACACGAGTTAAGATGACTGCCAGTTCCTTTGCCTCCTGAGAGTACCCTGGCGCAATAATATTGTTAATCAAAAAAACGGTGTAAATAAAAAGGAAAACCCTATCCCACCCAATAAAAAGTAAAAGGACTAAATTAAGTATGGTACTACTGACTCGCCAGCCCTCTTGCGGGTCTTTTTAAGTACTTGGAAAGTACAGGAATAAAAAGCAGTACTAAAGGCACCACCAACGAGTACAAGATATAAAAAAATCAGGAATAAGGAAAGCCGATTTATAAGCATCAGTTTGAAAGTTTTGCCCAAATTGTGTTGTGATAACAATCTCTCTAGCATAGCCTAAAACACGAGATAAAGCTCCTGTGATAATCAAAAAAACATCGTAATTGAAACTAGAGATTTTTTCCTTTCTGTCTGCTCCAAAAAATCGCCTCCTTGCCCTCTAAATTAAATGCATTTCATTATACCACAGTTTAAGAAGATAACACAAAACTTACTTGCCCTAATTTCTGATTTTCTACCTCATTTGATAGAAAATTTTATATCATAACGACTCATAATTTAGCTGTTATTAACTTTTTTACTTTCCTTTACACTAGGGATATCTTTTAAGCTCAAGGCATAGAAATGATGCTTGGCGTCAAAAAAATTAGCCCATCATAACGCACCCTAGTCCCTCACCACTAAAAACAGATCTCAACACTCTAGCCTTTTAAAAGGCTACTTGCTATACTGATAAAATACAAAATAAGGAGGTTTGACCTATGTTTTTTTCCTTTGGCATTATGATCGCTATTGGCCTTGTTGGTATTGGCGCCCTCATTTTTGCCTTTACTCGTCATTTATAACAATCGTCTTTTATAAGCTTAAGTGGAGTTTTTTATGTCAACAAAAACAAATGAACAAAAAAACCAAACAAATGCTAGATACCTTGGACATCATTTATCGAAAAGTACTTGATGGTATCCCTAAAGTTAGCCCTTCTATTGAAGATTTTGCCAATGACTACTTGAGTAAACATCTCACTATAGAAAGTGCTAGTCAAGCGATGCTAAAAAATCAAGTCCTTAAATGTACCACCTCTGGTGCTATTAGTGGTTTTGGTGGTCTGATTACTTTGCCTATCGCTATCCCTGCTAATGTCAGTAGCGTTTTATACATTCAAATGCGTATGATTGCCTGCACAGCATACATGTCAGGCTTTGACATCAAAAAGTGATCAGGTTCAAACCTTAATCTATGCTTGCTTAGCAGGAATTTCTGTCAACGCTATGTTAAAAAACACTGGTATTCAAATGACCCAAAAATTTGCTCATGCCTATATCCGTAGAATTCCAGTTGAGACACTAAAGTCCATTAATCGCAAAAGTAGGCTTTCGCTTTATCGCCAAATCAGGAGAAACAGGTATTGTTAATCTAACAAAACTGATTCCTGCGATTGGTGCCATTACAGGCGGTGGATTTGATTTTATTGAAACCAAAAATCATTGCCAATCGTGCTTATAAGTGGTTTATTGAATATGATTTTGAGTCTAAAGAATCTCAGAAAACCAAGAAAGCAAGAAAAGCTGCAAACACACAAGAAGAAGATTTTATTGATATTTAAACAAAAACCCAACCTACAGTGTAGGTTGGGTTTTTTATTAATATTCTAACAAAAGCTTGGTATAGCTTGGGATTTCCCAAAGGTCTTCTGGGATATGCACTTCCAATTGATCAAGGAGTTGACGCATGGTAACCATTTCACTTGCCACCCCATGATAGTAGCTTTCTGCTCTTTCTAGTGGTGAAAGCGTGGTATAAGCTAACTCTAGATTTTTTTCTAAAACTTCCACACTTTGATAAAGCTTTCCAAGTAAGGTAGAGACTGTTTCTAGCAGTTTTTCTTCAGCATAAGTGTTGAGTTTTAACTCTGCAAACTTTCTTTTCTTAGACAAAGCACCAAGCAAGTGTTCAGAATAATTGACCACTGCCGGGATAATGGTCTTATGGGTCATTTCTAACATGGTACGTGCTTCAATATTGATGGTACGGCTATAATCCATAAGATGGATTTCCATGCGAGAACGTACCTCTTCTTCGGTATAAATGCCGTTATTGACAAAGAGGTCAATATTTTTTTGTGACGCATAGAGTTTAAAGGCATCAACAGAAACTGATAAATTTGGCAAGCCTCTTTTTTTGAGCCTCTTCTTCCCATTCTTTAGCGTAGTTATTGCCATTAAAAAAATAATACGCTTGTGGTTTTTGATTTCCTTAGCCAAAAGCTTAGAAAGTGCTTTAAAGAAGTCTTCTTCCCTTCTAATTCATCTGCATAAGCATTTAGGACTTGTGCCATAGCAGTGTTTAGGGCAATAACTGGGCCAGCCACTGAAGCCTTTGAGCCACACATTCTAAATTCAAACTTATCCCCTGTATAGGCAAATGGTGAGGTTCTGTTTCTATCTGATATATCTTTTGGTAAAGATGGCAAAGTATTGACCCCTAATTCCATAAAGCCTTTATCCACGTTTTCATAGTGACCACCTCGCTCAATACCTTCTAAGATGGCAAAAAGCTCTTCCCCTAAAAAAAGATAGAGAGGATGGCCGGTGGTGCCTCATGACCGCCAAGACGATGGTCATTGCCTGCAGAGCCAACAACCAAGCGCATGAGTTCCGGATATTCATCAACAGCATGAATCATCGCACAGATAAAGAGCAAGAAACGTGCATTTTCTTCTGCTGTTTCTCCTGGGACAAAGAGATTGATCCCTGTATCTGTCCCCAAAGACCAGTTGATATGCTTGCCAGAACCATTGACCCCATAAAAAGGCTTTTCATGGAGCAAGCATGCCAAGCCATGCTTTGGGGCAAGACTTCTGAGTGACGCCATCAAAAGCTGATTTTGGTCATTAGCAACATTGGTCGAATTGTAAATTGGCACCACTTCAAACTGGCGTGGCGCAACCTCACTATGCTTGACCTTAGATGGCACACCCAAAGACCAGAGTGTCCAGTCCAAATCTGACATAAAAGCATCGACACGCTCATCAATAACACTGAAATAATGATCCCCAAATTCTTGTCCCTTTGGTGCTGGTGCTCCAAAAAGGGTACGTCCACAAATCACCAAGTCTTTACGTTGATCATAGACCGCTTTATCAATAAGGAAGTATTCTTGTTCTACCCCCATGGTTGGACGTACAGTTTTAATCGTTTGATCCCCAAAAAGGCGCATAATACGAAGTCCTGCCTCACTGACAAGCTTTTCAGAACGCAAAAGTGGTACCTTTTTATCCAAGACATTGCCTGTATAAGAATAAAATACAGATGGAATAAATAACGTTTCCCCTTGGACAAAGGCTGGTGAGGTTGGATCCCAAGAGGTGTAGCCCCTTGCTTCAAAGGTATCACGCAACCCACCAGATGGGAAAGATGAAGCGTCAGGCTCCCCTTTAATAAGGTTTTTTACCAGAAAAAAATCAAAAAAATCGCACTTTGGTCACTTTGTGGTGCCAAAAAAAGATTCGTGTTTGGCTGCTGTTGTGCCTGTCATTGGCTGAAACCAGTGGGCAAAGTGAGTTGCACCTTTTTCCACTGACCAATCTTTCATCGCATTTGCTACTGTATCAGCGATATCTTTATCTAAATCTTCACCCGTCAAAATCGTATTTCTAAGGGACTGATAGACATTCTTTGGCAGACGCTCTTTCATCACTCTATCATTAAATACATTCTCTCCATAGATCGTTTTAATTGTTTTTCATGTTAGCCCCCTAATATTTTTTTATTATGTAAAGTAGTATACTAAAAAAACCAGAGATTTGCAACGTCTTAAAGCTTATTTAGGGTTAATTTTTTATTCGTCCTTTTCCCTTTTCTGAAATCAAAGAAAACCACGCACTTTATCCTACTAAGTACGTGGTTTTTTTACTTTATATTTCTAATCTAACTCTGCTCTACTAAATAAGTCTAAGATTAAAGCCCTATCTTCACAAGCTTGTTTAAATTGTTGGATAAACTCAGCCAAGGCTGCTTTATCCTTGGCATAGGCACAAAACATACTGCCTTCAGGGTCAAAGTCCACGCTATCTTTTAACTGTGGACATTTCTCATCTAGAAAAACTTGCGCCAAGCTACCCCAATCGTAGCCACTACCTTCAAAGCCTTCATCTGCACGAGTATCAAAAACCTCTTGTAAATACGTTCCAACCTCAAGACAAACAGAAGCAGTTTCATCATGATCCACCCAAAAAAACGGTGCAATGTCTTGTTTAAAACTTTCTGTGATTTCCATCTTTTACTATCCTTTCAAGCCTAGTACCATTTAGATACTAATTACCACATTCAATACTAATTTCATTGAAGACGCTCAAGATGTCTTCTACCTTGGTGTCTTTCTTTTCTTGACCACTACGGTCAAAGACAACCTTGCCATGGTGCATCATCAACATACGATTGCCATAGTCTACAGCAAAGCGTAGATTATGCGTTACCATGATGGTCGTGAGTTTCTTTTGCGCCACTAGTTCACCTGTCAGTTGCATGATTTTCTCTGCGGTCTTAGGGTCTAGGGCAGCCGTATGCTCATCTAAAATCAAAAAGTCCAAATCAGTCATTGTTGCCATCAGTAGGGCTAGGGCTTGCCTTTGTCCTCCTGAAAGCACCCCTACAGGTAAATGGAGCTTATCCTCTAGGTTTAAGCCCAAAGGTGCTAGCATCTCTTGATAGGCTGTTATTCTTGCTTTATTAATTCCCTTAGTTAAGTTAAAGCCTTTGCCCTTATTGTCTGCTAGAGAAAGATTTTCCAAAATTGTCATATGGGGACAAGTGCCCATCTTAGGGTCTTGATAGACTCGTCCAATATAATGCAGGCGCTCATATTCAGGCATTTTATTGATATTTTTACCTGCGACAATGACCTCACCACCATCAAGGGAGAGGGTGCCACAAATTAAGTTCAGTAAAGTTGTCTTACCTGACCCATTGGAACCGACGACAGAAACAAAGTCGCCTTGATTAATGAAAAGATTAAACTTATCAAAGACTACCGTCTCATTAATTGTCCCTTGGTGAAAGGTCTTATCAAGATTTTTTTAACTCAAGCACCCTTCACACCTCCTTTTTTTACCTTCTTTTTGCTTGGTTTGAAAAGCAAGGACAAGGAGGAAAAAGAATGGCAGTGATTAGCTTCATATCCGTTGTTTCAATCCCAATAGCAATCGCACCGGCAATACAAGCCTTGTAGGCAATGGAGCCGATAATGGCAGTGGTCGTCCCTTTGAGCCAGTTACCTTTAAAAAGGTTCATCCCAATAATAACCGCTGCCAAGCCAATCATAATCGTCCCAATACCCATGGTCACCTCAAAAAGCGTTGTTGCTGGGCAAGAATGGCGCCAGCAAAAGGCAACCATTGCGTTAGAAATCATCAGTCCCAAGATTTTTGACCTTTCCTAGATTTTTTTGCCCAAGCTCGTCACCAGATGAGGATTATCTCCAGTCGCTCTCAGTAAAAAAACCCTGACTTGGTGGTAAAATACCAATCTAAAATCAGCTTACAAATAATCAGTAAAATCCCTGAGACCACCAAGGTCACATATCTTTCTGGAATGTAGGTTGCCAAGCCAGAATTAAAAATCGTTGTTTTATCAAAAAGGGGTAAATTGGCACTTCCTGCAATACGCAAGTTTATTGTATACAGTGCTGTCATAGTAATAATCCCAGCCAGCAAGTCACGTACATGAAAGCGTACATGGATGAGTCCTGTCACCAGTCCTGCTAGCATACCAGACAATAGTGCAACCACAAGGGATAACCAAGGATTGACACCTACAGTTATCAAGATGGCTGATACGGCTGCCCCAAGGGGAAAACTCCCATCGACTGATAAATCAGGAAAATCTAAAATACGATAGGTCATATAGACACCTAGTGCCATGATGCCATAAATGAAACCCTGGTCTAAAATCCCTATAATAATGTCTAACATATCTTGCCCTCACCTAGGCTTACTGTACAGCCTCGCCTTTCATCTCTTGTGGTAATGTCATATTAAATTTTTTTACGACATCAGCATTGTATACTAAGGTATTATCTTTGATTAATTCAAATGGGATGGTATTGATGTCTTCGCCTTTTAAGACTCTAGCTGCTAGCTTGCCAGTTTGTTTGCCAAGTGCAACATAATCAATATTCATTGCTGCCACACAGCCTTTTTTAACTTGTTCAATTTCAGAACCAAAGACTGGAATATTTTTCTTATTTGCCTTATCGAGTAACACATCGAGATTATTGACCACAAGGTTATCCGTTAGGTTGTTGATGACATCAACCTTGGTCAATAGATTATCCACAGCTTGAGGAATATCACTTGCTGTATTGACACCAACTTCAACCAATTCAAAGCCATGTTTTGGGGCAATCTCTTTAAGACGTGCGATACTGCTCTCAGAATTTTTCTCACTGGTAGAATAAAGGACACCTAGGCGTTTTGCTTCCGGCATAAAAGCTCTAATCATCTTGACTTGTTCTTCAAGGGGCAAAAGGTCGCTTGTCCCAGTTACCCCACCAATACCTTTGCCATCTTCTTTGGCAAGCCCTGCTAAAACAGGATCAGATACAGCGGTGTAGACTACTGGGATGTTCTTTTTTTACTGGCAGTATTATAAAGTGCTTGAGCAGCAGGGGTGGCAATACCACTGACCAAGTCCAAATCTTTGCTCGCAAATTGGTTGGCAATTTGATTGGCAATACCTGTATCTGCTTGGCTATTTTCATAAGTTACAGTAAGGTTCTTGCCTTCTTCAAAACCTTCTTCTTTCAAGCCTTCCAAAAAGCCCTGACGGCAGTTATCTAGCGAGCCATGTTCGGCAAATTGCAAAATCCCGACATTGACCATATCCGTCCCTTGAGTCTCTTTGCTTTCTTCCTTTGTGCCACAAGCACTTAGGCTTAGACCTAAGCTTAGAATCACACCAAGAGCCACTAATTTTTTCATCTTTTTCATTATATTGCCTCCTATTCAAATAAAAAACGCCTGTCCTAAAATTAGGACAGACGATGTCTGCGGTACCACCCTAAATTACCCTTTCCCTTACGCATGCCAAAGGAAAGAATCACTCTTTTCAATGCTCAACGCGAAGCATCTATCTGTTAACGCCAGCTTACGTCAATCCTACTCTCTTACGATTTCAAATTGCCCTCCAAAGACCACGTCCATATCGACTATCAGGTAACCTTTTTCACCGCTAGTTACTCGCTAAACTGAAGTGCTTGATACGACTTTCTTTTTCAACGGTTTGTGATATTTTTTATACACTTTACCACCCGAAAAAAATCTTGTCAACTACTTTTTATGTTTTTTCTTTTTCTTCTTGCCCTTACGTTTTGGCTTATCTTCCTCCTTGCCAAAACAATGAATCATATATTGCCTTTGATTGACTGACCAAGATACAAAGATTGCCAAAAACATCGGCACAATGACAAAGCCATTTTTCACAAAGACTTTAGCCATTTCTAAAAATGACCCTGCTTCTCCAAGGATATAGGCATAATACGCCATCAAAATAAGTAAGCCCGCTATACTAATCAGACCCCATTTAAAAACATAAAAAATAAATCCTGCCTCTCTGGCTTTTTTAAACGCACAGATGTTACTTGGCACAGGTCTAAAAAGTATAAAAAAAGGAATGATAAATGCCAAGAGCCACCATTGGGCATAACCCTTATAGCCAACATAAAGGCCACCATAGATGGCTGCCGCTAGCGCTACTCGCCAATAGCCCATTGTTCTAAATAAATTCATCTCTTGTACCCTTTCTAAAATCTGCCAAATTTTTATAAAAAAAGCCCTGAGTATTTACTCAGGGCTTAGATAACTATTAAGCAGTTGGAATCATCCATGGGAAGACATAAGCTTGTAAGCCAGTCATAATCATGATGATTGCAATGAATAGGAAGCTGTACTTCAAGGTAAAGCGTAAGAGTTCTGATTCTCTACCAACCAATCCTACTGCCGCACAAGCGATAGAAATAGATTGTGGTGAAATCATCTTACCAGTTACCCCACCAGTCGTGTTAGAAGCAACGAGAAGAACATCAAGCCCTTCAATAGGGGTTGCTAGGCTTGCGTTAACTTGTTGCGCCGTAATCGCTTGGAGGTTACAGAAGAGCGCATTTGAAGAGGTATCAGAACCGGTCAAGAATACGCCGATCCAACCGATAAGTGGTGCCACGAATGGGAAGAGGGTACCAGTCTTAGCAAGTGCTAGTGCCATGGTTACTGCCATGCCTGAGAAGTTCATTACATAAGCAAATGCAAGTACGCAACCGATGGTAACGATAGACCACTTCATTTCCTTAAGGGTTTCTACAAAGGTGTCTGTAGAAGCCTTGAGGCTCATACGATATACCGGAATGGTAAGCAATGCAGCGAAGAGAATCGCAGTACCTGTACTACTGATAATGTCAAATTTAAATACAGCTGCCATTGGTGTGTTTTCAGCAACGATAGGTGCTGTCTTTTCAACAAGCTCGTGCAACATTGGAATTTTCCATTGGAATACGAGCCAAGCCAAAGGACCTTCATCTTTAAAGAGTGCTTTGAAAGCATCATGAGTCCAGATGATAACGAAAACAACGAGGAACAAGAAAGGTGTCCAAGCACGGACAATCTTGCCAGCACTGTGTTGTTCGAATTTAACGAATTTAGATTCATCATATTCGCCAGCTTCTTTAGCAGCAGCTTCAACAGTTAAAAACGTGCTTTGGTTGCCATACTTTTTAAGAAAAAGTGCAGTAACCACTAAAGAAACAAGTGCAGATGTGATGTCTGGAAGTTGTGGACCGAGGAATGTTGCAGATGCCCATTGGGTAAGTGCAAAAGATGCCCCAGCGACGATAGCTGCTGGCCAAGTTTCTTTTCACCCCACGTTTACCATCCATCAAGAAGACGATAAATAGTGGTACTACTAAAGAAAGGAAAGGCAATTGGTGCCCTGCCATTTGACCGATGACGTGAGCATCAATTTCAGAGACCTTACCAGCGGTGATGATAGGAATACCGAGAGCACCGAAAGCAACAGGTGCGGTATTAGCAATCATACAAAGACCAGCTGCATAGATTGGACGAAGACCAATACCAGCGAGCAAAGCTGCGGTAATTGCAACTGGTGCACCAAAACCTGCAGCCCCTTCAAGAAACGCCCCAAAACAGAAACCAACAAGAATAACCAAGATTCTTTGGTCAGCTGTAATGGTTAAAAATAGAGTCACGGATAACATTGAATTGTCCGCTGTTAACAGATAACTTGTATAAGAATACCGCTGCAATAATAATCCATGCAATTGGCCATAAACCATACAAGAAACCATTAAAACCACTCATCACTGCCTGAGGAATTGGCATTTTTAAAGACAACAATTGCCAAAAATCATCGCTAGCAATGTGGTAGAAAAAAACCTGCTATATACGCTCTCCAACCTAAAAACCCCTAAGGTTACTAGGAAAAAGATAATTGGAATAAGAGCTACGAGCGCTGATAGCAGGAGGCTGTTGAATGGGTCATATCCTTGAGCCCAAACAGAAGCTAGAAACATAGGAAAACCTCCCCTTATTAAAATATATTGTGACTTTTCAAGTCTGAATACAGTATAAGATAGATTTTTTTCCTGATAGCAAGTGAATATTCTAAATATTAGCTCTTTTTTTATTGTTTGTAACTTTTTAAAACTTTATGGTTTGTTTTTTTCATCACTTTGATTACAATTAATTGAGGTGATTTAAATGCTTTTTTTCTTAAATACCCCTAACTTAAAAGCCTCTTGCGACAAAAAAATTGTCTGTTTTTTTGAGCTTGTAGCTTATCTTGCTAAGCTTCTTTAAACCAAAAAGCCCATCTTGATGCTAGACGTAAGATTGGCAAGCGAATCATCTTACCTTTTTAGTGGTGTGGTCAAGATGAGATCACTGTCGAGTAGCCCAAAAAGATGAAATACCTTGCTCTCCGCAGAAACAATGATATGATACGCTTCTTTTTTTGGCTCCGTCTTCAGATGCCTTATATTGCGCAAGCCCTAAACTCTCCCTGACCCTTTTTTCATAGACATCACTATCTTCGTGTTTACGTCTTGAGCCTAAGCCCAAAAGACTCACCACTACCCCATTAATCTCCAAGGTACAACTGCTATTTTCCAAGACCACAATACCAGAATCAGTCAGTTCTTGGCGCAAGCTAAAGGAAATTTCCTCACCTTTTTTATTTAAACTCGGTACGTAAACAATCGGTAAGTCAACCAAGGTATTGAACAAAGCTGTGACTTCTTGATTTTTACCCTTTTTATGAAAGAGTTCCCCTATCAGTATCAATAAATCCACTTGTTCTTTTTTGATTTGTTCGGCAATTAAGCGCCCTTGATTTAAGGCATTACCACCACAATAATCACACATGAGGGCAATTTTTAGTGGCTCTTCCCCATGATAACGTGCTGTTTGGTAGCTTTTTTTAATCGTATCATATTCAAAATGATACACCTTATTGGTACCTAGCTTAGCCAGTCCCAAACATACCCCAATAAGTGCCATCACCCATTTTGCTCTCATCTTATCCCTCCTTTTCTTCATTATAGCATGAGAGCCTTTTTTTGAGACACAAAAAAACCCTAGCCCAAAGGCTAGGTTAGTCTTTTATTCTTCTCTAAAGACGCCACCAGTACTTGCAGAAGTCACAAGGCTAGCATAACGCTTGAGGTAGGAATGCTTGATAAGCTCTCGCTTAGGTCGCACCACCCCTTCTTGACGCCTTTTTTCTAGCTCTTCCTCACTGACTGCCACACGCAAGGATTTATTTGGAATATCAATCTCAATAATATCCCCTTCACGAATCAAGCCAATATTGCCACCCTCGGCTGCCTCTGGAGAAACGTGACCAATGGCTGCGCCTGCTGTCCCACCAGAAAAACGTCCATCTGTGATAAGGGCGACATCCTTATCAAGACCCGCACCGATAATCGCTGCTGTTGGGCTAAGCATTTCTTTCATGCCTGGGCCGCCCTTTGGACCTTCATACCGAATGATGATGACATCACCTTTTTTGATTTCATTGGCAACAATGGCATTAAAGCCTTCTATCTCACTGTCAAAAACCCTTGCCGGCCCAGAATGGACAAGCATCTCTTGGGCTACCCCTGCCTTTTTGACCACTGCACCATCTGGTGCAAGATTGCCAAAGAGGATGGCAAGCCCACCATTTTCAGAATATGGTTTCTGGTAAGGACGAATAACATCCAAGTTTAAAAGACGAGCTTCTTTGGCAATCTCACCAATAGTTTTGCCTGAGACACTGAGACAAGCTTCGTTTAATTTATTTTCCTCTTGTAAGACTTTCATAATCGCCGGAATTCCACCCGCCTCATGCAAGTCAACAATGTGATGATGCCCAGATGGATTGAGCTTGGCAATATGGGCGGTTTGATCACTGATACGATCAAAATCTTTTAAATTTAGGTCAACTTCCGCTTGGTTGGCAATTGCCATCAAGTGTAAAACCGTATTGGAAGAGCCACCAATTGCCATATCCACACTAATGGCATTATGAAAAGCTTCCTTAGTCAAGATATCACGTGGACAAATCTCACGTCTGACCATCTCCATCACGGCACGACCTGCCTTTTTGCCCAAGGCCTTGCGCTCCCCATAAGGGGCTGGCAAGGTACCATTAAATGGCAAAGCCATTCCCAAAGCTTCTGCAAGGCAGTTCATGGTATTTGCTGTATACATCCCAGCACAACTACCACAGGTCTGACAAGCAGTTTCTTCTTTTTCATATAATTCTTCTTCACTAATCTTGCCTGAAGTATAGGCACCAACTGCCTCAAAGCCACCTTTGATGAGGTCGCTATTTTCTCCACGATAACGTCCTGGCAACATCGGCCCCCCACTGACATAGACACTTGGCACATTGAGACGGGCTGCCGCCATCAACATCCCAGGCACAATCTTATCACAGTTGCCAATCAAAACCAGCCCATCAAATTTATACGCCATGTACATGGCTTCAATCGAATCTGCAATGAGTTCTCTACTGGCAAGAGAATAATTCATGCCACTATGATTCATGGAAATGCCATCGCAAAGCCCTATTGCCGGAAATTCAAAGGGGTGCCACCACTGGCACTAATACCCGCTTTGACAGCATTGGCAATTTCATCCAAATGAAAAATGTCCAGGAATCACTTCATTGTGTGCGTTGACCACACCGATAAGGGGCTTTTTCTAAATCCTCTCTATCGTAGCCCATCGCATAAAATAAAGAACGATGTGGCGCCCTAGCGACACCTTTTTTTACCTCATCACTTCTCATTTTTCTCTTACCTCCCTAATCTTTTCTTGCCATCATAGCAAAATTAAATCTATTACACAAGAAAAAAATTATACCACTTGGACGTTATCTTCAATCTAAAGTAATGCTATAATATAGTCAAAACTTCTATAAGGTGGTGACGGGATGAGGAAAGTGAGATTAGGCGACTTAGGTCAAATTATTACAGGGAACACACCAAGTAAAAATCACTTAGAATTTTATGAAGGCTCTGATATCCCTTTTATAAAGCCTGATGATTTTGAAAGTTTAAATAGTATTTCAACCTCTTTAAACCATAAAAGCTATATTTCTGAAAAAGGCACGCTCAAAAAGCAAGAATCATTCCCAAACAGTCAGTATTAGTGACATGTATAGGCATTATTGGCAAAGTAATGCTAACTGAAACAGAAGTATCATTCAATCAACAAATCAATGCAATTATTCCTAATAACCTCATCTTGGCAAAATATCTCGCTTACCAGTTAATCTTTAACCAAAACAAGCTAAATTTTATTGCTAATGCACCTGTAGTTCCTATTGTTAATAAAAACCCAGTTTTTCAGATTTTTGAAATTCAAATCCATGATGATATCAAACAACAAAAAAAGTAATTGTTGCAGTTTTTAGAAAATATTGATAGCCAAATTATAAAGCGTCATCAACAACTGACACAATTCAACAATCTCGTGAAATCCCGATTTCACGAGATGTTTAGAGACCCCTTTTTTTGAATGAAATGGGTTGGGAAAAAAATTAACTATCCAAAAAAAGTACTGATAGGAAAGCCCTCTAATGGATATTTTTGTAAAACGTGATGACTATATAGAAAATGGAAACGTTAAGATTCTTGGTGTAGCCGATATTGTTAATAGAATGTTTTTCAAAAAAACAGATAATTTACCTTCTACTAATGTAACAAGTAAAGATATTGAAAAAAATACAAAAGTAAACTATGGTGATTTATTATTTTTGCAGGTCATCATTAGTAGCTGAAGGGATAGGTAAAGCATCAATAGTTTCAAAACATACTGAAGAAAATATCTTATTTGAGTGCCATGTAATTAGATTACAACTTGATTTAAAAGAAATGTATTCCTGAGTTTATTCAAATGCTTACAGAGAGCCACTATTTTTAGAAATCAAATACTTAAACATGCAAAAAAACTTCTACAATGACAACAATTAGCCAAGATGGAATATTAAAATCAGAAATTATCCTCCCCCTCTTGCCTTACAAAACCAATTTGCAGATTTTTGTAGCAGAGGTAGACAAATCACAATTGGCTTGTCAAAAAAATCCTTAGACGAACTAGAAACTTTAAAAAAAATCACTGATGCAAGCCTATTTTGGCTAAAAATATACCCACCAAAAAGATGTGCTTTTTCTTGGTGGGTGTTTTTTTATGTTATTCATGTTTTTTTATATCAAATCAACTTTTCTATAGCGAGCAGTCACAAAGCCTGAGAGGTAAATTTGAGGAAGATTCCATTCATTAGGTAAATAGATGCTACAGCGTACTTCGTCACCTATTTGACTTATTGCCCTAAATTCATAGCGTCCCATATCCTCGTTGCCATCAATTCTTTCAATTGTCTTTAAAGGCGTCTCCTTAAAAAAAGTCATAAAATAGCTGCCAAATTGCCCTCAGCGTCTCTATTTGTTAACTCAATTTTTTTAAATGATGTGCTATTCCAGCCCCTACATCTCTTTTTTTCTACCAGTTTCATCTATTTGACATACCTTTGTGGTGCCTTTATGAAAGCACCAGTCTTCAGTCTCCAATAGCTTGACTGCCCGCACTAAGTTTTTCTTTAAATGCCACTGTCATTTCTAAAAAAAGTGTCAGTCGCTACTTCAAAAGCTATCCATAGGATTCATTTTTAACCTTCTCAATTGTATTATTCTAATCACTAGTCTATTGGCACACAATTTTTACGTTTCAGCATTATAAAAAAAGACACTGACTTTGGTCAGTGTCTTTTTGTTAGGTCGATTAAACGCAACCAGTTGGTTTTGGAAGACCAGCCACTTTACAAGCGCCTTTAGCAGGGCCTGATGGGAAGAGGTCATAGATTTCTTTTTAATGAATAACCAGATTCTTTGGTCATTTTTCTAACCATTGGAGCGATACCATAGTCTTTGAAATAACCTCTTAAGTAGTTGATAAGTTTCCAGTGATCTTCAGAAAGTTCTTCAACGCCTTCTTCTTTTGCTAAGAATACAGCCATTTCTTCTGTCCAATCACTGAGGTTAACTAAAAATCCATCTTCGTCTACTTCAAAAGCAGTACCATTTACATTGATTTCTGGCATAGGTTAAACTCCTCACATTTTAAATTTATCAAATTTATGAATAGGGTCTACAAAGTCCGGATATACCTCTAGATAGGCACGCATCATATCAGTCGCCATCTTTAAGCCATCAACTTGGCCATTCTTATACTCAGACGGTTTTGAGTCTGATATCTCTCTTACCAAGTAATCACAAAAATCCAGCCATTCAATGCAATCATCCATTAAGGCCATTTCCATGCCCCTTTCATAAGTTACATTATAACAGATAATCTAAAAAAATTTCAATCATCTGTAGTACTTTTTCTGAAAAATTAAATTATTTCTTTGGTAGGGTTACAAATGAACCGCCAAGGTATAAGTATTCAATCTCACCAGCGTTTGCCAATTCGCTAATCGCTACGTCTACATCACGTTTTTTTGCACCAATAGCATCAGCAATTTCACGGTTTTTAGCCATATCTTTTGTTCCTAAAAACTCAATAATCTTAGCTTTCAATTCATCCATTTTGCCCGTCTCCTCTCAAAAAATGAGGCTCTGCTCCAAAAAAGCAGAGCCCCACTTAAATTACATTGTTTCCACAGCGTCAGTAAACTTAAAGTTACTGGTGGTACGGAAGGTCTTCACAGAGAAGGTAAAGTCGTCGATGTGCTTGTCGGTAAATTCTAAGCCTGTTAATTCAAAGAATTTTTCCCAACCAATTCTTTCGACCCATTCACCATAACGCTCACCTGGACGAGCGCCATCCATCCATACTTGTACTAAGTTACGGATTGTTTTAACAAGGGTTGGCCATCTTGGTGGTTCGTTTGGAATGTAAGGTACAACAAGTTTAGAGAAGCTTGGTCCCTTACGTGTATTAGAAACCTTACCACCAACAAAGATTGCGATACCGTCTGCATCTGGATTTGCGATAGGTACAGCAGGGCAAACAGAGAAGCAGTTACCACAATACATACAACGTTTTTCATCGATAGTAACAGATTTTTTACGTGGGTTTGGACGAATCGCACCTACTGGGCAAGAAGCTACCAAGTTTGGAATTTCGCATTGGTTAGCAACTTCTTCGTCAATAACACGTGGAAGTGTTCTGTGGATACCAACGAAAGAAATATCAGAGCAGTGAACCGCACCACACATGTTTAGGCAGCAAGCCATAGAAATCTTAATTTGAGCTGGTAGGTCATCACGTTTGAAATAATCATAAAGATCATCCATAACAGCTTTAACAGTACCAGATGCATCAGTAGCAGCACTGTGGCAGTGTACCCAACCTTGGGTGTGGAGCAAGTTTCTTAAAGAATTACCTGTACCACCAACTGGGAAACCATAAGCTTCTACTTCTTCGATGATTTTATCAACGTTTTCTTCGTTTGGTGTCATAAATTCGATAGCAGCACGTGTGGTGAAACGGAAATGTCCATCACAGTATTTATCTGCTAAAGCAGCAAACCAACGCAAAGATTCGATAGAAAGAAGACGAGGTGAACCCACACGGATTGACCAAAGTGCACCATTTGGGCCGACGTGTTTTTAAAAACACCTGGCTTAATTTTTTTCATGGTAATCCCATTGACCATAGTTCTTTTGACACATTTCTGGCATTTTGTCCCAGTAATGCGGTGGTCCTATATCTGTTGCAGCGTATTGAGACATCATTATTCAGCCACCTCCTTGGAGAAATCTTCATCATACCAATAAATATATGGGTTTTCACGTGGATGATTTACCATTTGTGGCATTGGTTTCAAGCCGATAGATTCGAGCATTGAACGCATACCAAGACGATAGATTAATTCACCAAGACGTTCACGAGCTTTAGCGTGTTCATCCCACCAATCCCATACTTTTTTTCGACGAATTCTTTGAAGTTTTTCGTAATCATTTTCTTTGTCAAGTTTCATGAATGGTACAACAACCCAACCCAAGAAAGCTGATTGAACGATAGTAGCTTTACCACCTAGAAGGATAGAAGCGCCGCGTTCTTTACCGATATGAAGTGCTTTTTGGCATGATATTGATGCAGTGCATGCAACGTGTGCAGTTTGCGTCATCAATGGTTAATTCCTTGCTAGCATCATCAAATTTGATGCATTTTTGTAGGGCATTTTGCCACAACAGCCTTAATTGGCATACCTGCTTCAGCATAGTTTTTTTAACTTCTGCTTGATCAACTTGGATCTGGTCTCTCCATGTCCCGACTACTGCAATATCTGAACGTGCTGTTGAAGATACGCAGTCATTTGGACAACCAGAAACTTTGATTTTTAGATTTGTATGGCCACATTGGTCTATGCAATTCCATTTGGTAGGTTTGCGTTACATTGTAGCAAAAAAATCTAAGGTGTCGATGCAAGCGAATTCACAACGACCAGGACCAACGCAGCAAGCAGGTGTTCTTAAGTTTGAACCAGAACCACCTAAGTCCCAACCAGCGTTTGAAAGGTCATTGAAGCAATCTTGTAAGTGTTCTGTTGTAGTACCTAAGAAGATAATGTCCCCTGTAGTACCATGCATGTTGGTCATACCAGAACCGTGTTTTTCCCAAATATCGCAAAGGGTACGGATATCATCAGACTTGTAGAAGAAACCAGATGGTTGGTTAATACGCATTGTGTGGAATTCTGCAATGTGTTGATATTTTTCTGGATCTAGGGCGTAACGACCAACGACACCACCGCCGTAACCTCTAACCCCTACGATACCACCGTGTTTCCATAGTGGCACTTCTTGTTCGTAAGAGTCTTCCAAAAGGTCAAGCAATTGAGTGGTCATTTTACTCTTTGGAGCACTCTTCTCAATTTCTTTAATGAAGGAAGGCCATCTACCTTTTTTAAGCTCTTCCATCATTGGTCTAACTTTGGTTGACAATGTATACACCTCCGAAGGTCTATGTTTAGAATATGTTTAACTCGAATATTAAAACTTAAGTAAAAATTTTTTTAAGTATTAATATTCATCAACAGTAACAGCTTCTGATGGACAAACTGCTGTACAAGTTTGGCAGCCGATACATTCAGCATCTCCAGGTACTGCTACCCCATCTTCCATGGTGAACAAACTAATTGGACAATTGTTTGCGCACTCGCTGCACCCTACACATTTTTCGTCGTTAACTGTAACGATATACATTTTACGACACTCTCCTTTCACTCCAAACCACCTCATGACAAAAGTCACTCGGTCAGTTATCAATAGTTCCAATATCTCCTCTACCCTTTAAGTTTCCCATAAAGTTTCCTAATTTGCAACTAATAGCGTCTTTTCATTTCAATGTTTTTCTTATATTAATAATAAGATTTATTTATCTTTCCATGCCATTGCCTTATGAACAAAGTTTTCTGCCCAAGGTGCTTCCCCCATAGCATGATAGTGATGATAGGTCGCTAGAGTGTTTTTATAGACTAACCCATCTTTTATGGCTTCATCTTCTTTTAAGAGTCCATTACCACGCTTTGTCTGATAGCCAAAGCATGGTGTTGCCTCCTTGTTTAAGACTACCCTAGAATTATGAAACTCATGTCCTTTGAGCAGGGTTCCTGCCTCAAAAAAGGGATTATCTGCTGTCGCTTCTTGGATAGCATAGCCATGGCCTTGTGGCTTTTTCTCCATGATGACCTTAGCTGGGAAGGTACCCACCATAGGGTAGGTCTCACCATCCACTTCAAGGCTTTCACAAAGGTACATTAAGCCGCCACATTCAGCATAAACGGGCATGCCCTCTTCAATTTTTTTGGCTATATCTCTTCTTAAGCCAGCATTGGCACTGAGTTCTTTTCCCCAAACCTCGGGAAAGCCACCACCAAGATATAGCCCATGTATTTCTTCTGGTAATTTAGTATCAGCTATTGAACTTATCAATACCACATTGGCACCACAGCTTTCCAAAGCTTCGATATTTTCTGGATAATAAAAGCTAAACGCCTCATCCTTGATGACACCGATGGTAACACTTTGGTTGGTCTTGACCACTATTGGTTTTTCTTCTTCTATTTCTAGCACTTGAGCCGTGCTTGCCACTGCCATCAAAGCCTTTAGATCAACATGATCTTGAATAAGTTGACCTAACTTATCAATACGATTTTGTAAGGAGACTCTTTCTCCAGCTGGGATTAGTCCAAGGTGTCTATCGGGAATTTCGACTTCCTTTGCCTTTGGTAAGGCACCTAGGACTTTTACATCAGTATAGTATTCGAGGGCAGAACGCATAATATTTTCATGTCTTGCCCTTGCCACTTGATTTAACACGACGCCCCCAATGGTTATCCTCGGATCAAAATTGACCACCCCTTGCACTAGGGCTGCCACACTTCTTGTAATACGTTGGCCATTGACGATTAAGATGACAGGACTTTGGGTGATGTAGGCAAGTTCTGCTGTACTATTGCTCCCTTGGACATCAAAGCCATCAAATAAGCCCATGGCGCCTTCAATCACTGCCAAGTGAGCACCACGACTGTGAGAGATCAGACTTTCTCTGATTTTTGTCTCACTGCTCATGAACATATCCAAATTTCTTGACTGGACACCACTTGCCATTGTTGCCCAACTCGGGTCAATATAGTCAGGACCTTTCTTAAAAGGCTGTACCCTATAGCCCTGATTTTTTTCATGGCACGCAAAAAGTCCAATTGTAAAAGTTGTTTTTGCCTGATCTTCCTTGAATTGCTCCAATGACAACTCGTGCCAGTCTTTCTTCCATACCTATCTCCTTAGCCGATAACAATATTAATCAATTTTCCTGGGACAACAATTTCTTTTTTGATGCTTTTTTCCGCAAGGGCTTCTTTGACCTTAGGGAGATCTTTCGCCTTAGCAAGGACGCTCTCTTTAGATTCACTAACGCCAGCAAGTAATCTATCTTTGAGCTTGCCATTGACCTGAACAACGATTTCGACTTCATCAACCACTAAAGCAGTTTCATCGACCTTTGGCCAACTTTCCAGATGGACACTGCTTTCTTTGCCGAGGGCAGAGAAGAGTTCTTCAGAAAGATGTGGCGTAAAAGGTGCCATCATCACAATAAGGCTATAGATGAGTTCTGCCATGGCCTTGGTATTGGCACTACCGACTTGTTCCTTATATTGGTAAGCCCCGTTGACAAGTTCCATGATGGCACTAATAGCGGTATTAAAGTTAAAACGCAACTTAATATCGTCAGTGACTTTTTTTGAATGCTTTGGTGAATTAAGTGTCTGAGGTCTTTTTCTTTTTTTCTCATCTACATCGTTTAACGGACTATCATTTAAGAAGCTATAGACCAAACGCCAAACACGATTGATAAATCTTGAACAACCCTCAACCGCACTGTCATTCCATTCCAAGTCACGTTCTGGTGGCGCAGCAAAAAGAATGAAAAGTCTAGCCGTATCTGCCCCAAAACGACTCATGATGTCCTCAGGGCTAACAATATTACCCTTAGACTTACTCATCTTCGCTCCATCTTTTAAGACCATCCCTTGGGTTAGGAGGTTTTTAAATGGTTCATTTTGAGTAATTAGCCCTTGGTCGTGTAAAAACTTGGTGACAAAACGGGCATAAAGTAAGTGCAAAATCGCATGCTCAACCCCACCAATGTATTGATCCACATTCATCCAATAATCTGCCTTTTCCTTATTAAAAGCCATTTCGGTATTTTTAGGGTCAGTATAACGTAAGAAATACCAGCTAGAGCAAACAAAAGGTGTCCATGGTATCCGTCTCACGTTTGGCAGGTTTGCCACAGCATGGACAAGTGGTGTTGACAAAGCTTTCACTGTAGTTTAATGGGGATTCTCCTGTTGGCTTAAAGTCAACATCATCCGGTAAAACCACTGGTAAATCTTTTTCAGGTACAGCAACGGCACCACAGTCTTCACAATAAATCATTGGAATTGGGGCACCCCAAAAACGTTGTCTACTGATGAGCCAGTCACGCAATCTAAAGTTGGTGGTCGCATGACCCTTACCTTCTTAGGGCGAGGCTATCAACAATCGCTTGTCCGCCCTCTTCATTGGTCATACCATCGTATTTACCACTATTGACCATCTTACCAGGCGCACTGTAGGCTTCTTTTTGAATATCCCAAGTTCCCTCTTCTGGTAAGACAACAGGTATGATTTCTAAATCATACTTTTTTTGGCAAAAGTCATGATCTCTTTGATCCCCAGATGGTACCCCCATGACAGCCCCGGTACCGTATTCTAAAAGGACATAGTTGCCAAGCCAAATTGGGATCATCTTGCCATTGATTGGATTTTTTTCGCATAAGCCCCTGTAAAGACCCCTTCTTTTTTTGGGTTTCTGTAGAGCTTCTATCCAAGTCACTCATCAAGGCAACTTTTTTGATAAAATCTCTGGCTGCTGCCTCTTGTGGTTTGCCAGAGATGAATTTTTTTCTACCAATGGGTGTTCTGGGGCAAAGACTACAAAGCTCACCCCAAAAAAAGTGTGTCCGGACGTGTGGTAAAGACTTCAAAGGTGTCATTGGTATCTGCTTCAAAGGTCACCATCGCCCCTTTACTCTTACCTATCCAGTTTTTTTGCATGACTTTAACTTTATTTGGCCAACCTTCTAAGCCTTCCAAATCTTCTAGGAGACTATCGGCATAATCAGTAATTTTTAAGAACCACTGGTTTAAGGCTTTTTTCTCAACCTTAGTGCCACAACGCTCACACTCACCATCGACAACTTGTTCATTGGCCAAGACGGTATGACAAGAGTCACACCAATTCACCCTACCATTTTTCTTATAAGCCAAGCCTTTTTCATAGAATTTTAAAAATAGCCACTGCGTCCACTTATAGTAATCCGGCATACAAGTAGTAACTTCTCTGTCCCAATCAAAGGAAAGTCCTAGTGCCTTAAATTGACGTTTCATATTGGCAATGTTTTCTACTGTCCATTTTTGAGGTGCGACATTGTGTTTAATTGCCGCATTTTCAGCAGGCAGCCCAAAGGAGTCCCAACCCATAGGGTGGAGGACATTGTATCCATTCATCGTATGGAAACGCCCAATTACATCACCTATGGAATAGTTTCTCACATGTCCCATGTGTAAATTGCCCTGATGGATAAGGAAACATTTCCAAACAATAGTATTTTTTTCTCTATCATCTTCTGTACGACTATAGAGCTTACTTGCTTCCCATTGATCTTGCCATTTTTTCTATTTCTTGAAAATTATACTGTGCTTTCATAGTTATCCCCTCAATTATTTTTTTCTTCATCCATTATATAGTGCGTGTATTTCTCCGTCAATTCTCCAGGGGAAATAGCAAAAAAGAGAGGTACAAGACCTCTCTTTTTTATTTTGTTTCTGTCAAGCCAAATTTTTCATGCATGAGTACTTCTAAACGTGATACCGTTTCCTCGCTAAGGACATGTTCAATACGGCAAGCGTCTTTTTCTGCCACACGAGGGCTGACCCCAAGAAGTTCCTCTAATGCGCCTTTAATCAAAAGGTGTCTTTGATAAATACGCTCAGCACGTTCCTTACCTTCCATAGTAAGGTGGATGTACTTACGTTCATCCATAAAAAAACATAGCCTTTTTTTCTTGTAAGATTTTCATCGCTCGGCTAACGCTTGGTTTGGAGTATTCCATTTCATTTGCGATGTCAATACTTTTGACCTTGCCTTGTCGATTAGATAAGCGAAGGATTGTCTCTAAATAATCCTCACCCGATTCATAAATCTTATCGCTCATAACAAAAACCTTTCTTTCTCTTTTTATGCTTTGCGTCTTTCAGGGAAGAAGCAAGCAACTACGGCTAGGACAACCACTGGAATAATCCACTCAAGCCCTAAGTTAGCTAGTGGCATCTCCCCTTTTAATTCTACTAGTTTTGCCACTAAATTGCTACTAATAATTTCATTTTGTTGTAAATATCCTAAAGAAGAAACCAAACTGATCAGAAAAGCACCAATCACCCCCACCTGTATAGGCATTGGTATTTGGAATAAATTGATCAAACACCGTAAAGATAATTAAAACCATAAGCACTGGATAAAGAAGGACAAGAAGTGGTACTGCAATATTGACCACCATATCTACCCCTAAAATAGAAAGCAAGGCACTGAAAGCAGCAGTAAAGATAACAATACCTTTATAAGGGAGACGTCCTTTAGAAAGGGATTGGAAGTATTCCCCACAAGTCACAAGCAAGCCAACTGCTGTAGTGAGACAAGCAAGGGTGATGGCTACAGAAAGGAAACCAAGTCCCACACGACCAATGAGATCTTCAGCAATACCGACTAGGAGTTCTGTTCTACTAATATCTTCTGGGAAGAGACTTGTTGTCCCTGCACCAATATAAATCAAACCGCCATAGATTAAACCAAGGAGGAAAAATTGCTACCACACCAGCTTTTAACTGCTACAGACATTTGTTCTTTTCTAGATTCATAACCCAAAGAAAGGACGTGAGTAAAAAGCAATCCCAGCAAACATCGTAGAAGCAAGGGCATCCATAGTTTGATACCCTTCAGAAAAAAACCAGAAGCAAAAGTATACGCTTCTGCCATCGCACCTGGTTCACCTAGAGGGGTCGCAATCCCTTTCACAATGATGACTACCAAGGTAAAAATCAAAAATGGTGTTAAAACTTTACCCAAACGATCAATAACCTTAGTGCTGTTTAAAGAAATAAAAGCAGATACTCCAAAAGAAAAACAATAGCAGTTGCCCAACTTGGTACATCAGGGAAAAAAAGCTTAAAACAGCTGTTTCGTGAGTTGTTGCACCTGTTCTTGGAATCGCAAAAAGTGGCCCGATTGCCAGGATAATGACAAGCCCCATCACAGCAGCAAAAGTCTTACTGACTGGACTACCAAGAGTAATCATGTTACCACCAGATTTTAAGGTCGCATACACCCCTAAAAGTGGTAACCCAACCCCAGTGAGAAGAAAGCCGATCATGGTTGGAACCCAGTTTTCTCCCGCATGAAAGCCTAAAAATGGTGGGAAAATAAGATTCCCTGCACCTAAAAACATAGAAAATAGGGCAAAAGCCTACAACTATGATATGACGTGTTTTTTTGTATTCATTATGTACCTCCTAATTTTTTTGAAGACTGATGTCTTTTTTTCGTGTATTGCCACAAAACAAAACCTATCACAAACAGTAATAAACTAATAAGTTGAGCTGTTCTTAATCCCCCTATCATCAGGCTATCTGTGCGGAAGCCTTCGATAAAAAACCGCCCTAGAGAATAATACATAAGGTATAAAAAAAAGCGACTTGACCTCTAAGGGGCTGTTTCTTTTTGATAATAGAAGAGAATAAAAAAACCTATAAGATTCCATATAGATTCATACAGAAAAGTCGGATGACGATAAGCGCCATCGATATACATTGCAAGGGGCCAATCCTCTTTGCTCACTTCATAGCCATAAGCTTCCTGATTAAAAAAATTGCCCCATCTTCCTATTGCCTGTCCTAAAAGCATAAAAAGGCGCTGCCAAGTCCAAGAGGGCAAGAGGAGAAAACTTATAATATCTACTACAAAGAATAATTGTACCAATACCTGCCAGAAGCCCACCATGAACTGCTAAGCCACCATGCCAAACTGCTATAATTTCGCTAGGATGAGATGAATAATAGTCCCAACCAAAGATGACATAGTAGAGCCTTGCACCAATGATAGCGGCGGGAATTACCCAAAGCAGCGTTGAAAAAGATATCATCACTGTTCATCTGTGCTTTTTTTCGCCTGTGTCGTAATCCCATATAGCCCTATCAAAAAAATGATAAAGCAATCAGAATACCATACCAGCGCACACTAAAAGGTCCTATCTCAAATGCTATCGGATCCATCCTACCTCCTCTCCGCCAATATACTTATTAGCTTTTTTTGTGCCATATAACAGTTCTGATTATAGACCATCTTTTTCTATAACAGCAAGAAAAAAATTACAGGTTTTTTTCTTACAATTATCACTTTTTTATCGTTCTTTTTTCACAATCCTATGACAAAAAGTTATCCCCCTTTCTACCTTAGTAAAAAGGGGGACTTTATTGAGGATCTTTTTATTGTAAGCGAAGCTTACCACCTGTTTTTCTCTTCAATACTGGATAAAATCGCATGAAATGCCTTATCCACCACTTCATCGGTCAAGGTTTCTTCACTGCTTTGGAAACGAAGGGCAAAGGCAAAGGATTTTTTTACCCTCTCCCAATTTTTTTCATCTCTATAGACATCAAAGAAGTCCACTGAAATCAAGAAAGGAATCTTTGCTTGATGGATGGCTTTTTCTACACTGCTAAAGCTTACCTTTTCTTCTACTAGGATTGCCATATCACGTGTTGTCACAGGATATTTTGAAACCTCTTTAAATTGAATCAATGGACTTTGGCTAAGTAGCATAGCCTCGATATCAAGCTCTGCTACAAAGACACCTTGTTTGAGGTCATAGGCGTTTGCCACCTCTGGATGGACGGCACCTAATTTCCCAATCAGTCTTTCTCCGACAAAAATGCGTGCACTTTGCCCAGGATGATAAGTAGGATCATCACGCAAGGCCTCATAACGCACCTCTTCTAGAGAAAGGTGAGAGAATAAGCTCTCAACTATCCCCTTAAGATCATAGTAATCATAAGCCTTATCCTTGCTTAACCAGTGATTCTTTGTCTTACCTGAAAGGGCAAGGGCAAGCGTCATTTTTTCCTCAGCAAGGGTTGTTTCATCAAAGGTTTCTCCTTTTAAGAAGACACGTCCTAGTTCAAATAAGCCAATATCCTCCGCTTGCTTATAGCGATTTGCCTGAACCGCACTAAGCAAGTTACCTAAAAGTGTGGTGCGCATCACTGCCAAATCCTCTGAAAGAGGGTTTTTTTAATGGCAATGGTCTGACGGCGACGATCCTCTTTATCAAAACGCAAGTAATTATGATGTTTCTCATGATAAAAAAACCAAAGGTGATAATCTCATAAAGTCCTAGTTCCGCTAAGCTGTGCTTAATCTTATAATTAAACTTTTGATTTTTTTATTTAAGCCCCCCAGGCTGACTTCAAGTTTTGGTAACTTAGTTGGGATATTGTCATAGCCATAAAGACGAGCAATCTCTTCTAAGAGATCTTCTTCAATGGCAACATCCAAACGACGATAAGGTACTTCAACTATTAAGCTTGCTTCATCTTTTTTTCATGGCAAATGAAATGCAGTCTTTCTAAAAGATGGATAATTTCGTTTTTCTAAACTAAAGCCTAGGACTTCTGCCACACGTGCCAAACGAAGAACGACCGTGCGTTTTTCTTTTTTTCTTCCTTACCTTTATAAACAAGGGGTTTTTCTACCTTACCATCAGCATATTGTTCTAAAAGTCCTATCGCACGAAACGCTGCCAAGGTTGTATTGTTGATTGGCAAGCCTTTTTCATTTCTCAAGGAAGATTCAGAACGGAGGGCTAGTGCTTGGGCAGTTCGTCTAATCTTTGTGCCATGAAATAATGCCGCTTCCAGTAGGATATTGGTGGTATTGTCTTCAACCTCTGTTGAAAGCCCACCCATGACACCACCAAGAGCGATAGGAGTGCCACCATCAGCGATGACAATCATCCCATCAGTCAAATTGCGTTCCTCACCATCTAAAGTGGTAAGTTTTTTTCTCCTGAAGTTGCTAGGCGTACAGAAAGCTTCTTTTTGTGGTAGTTTTTGATAATCAAAGGCATGAAGCGGTTGACCTGTTTCCAGCATGACATAGTTGGTAATATCGACAACATTGCTAATCGGTCTCACCCCTGCACTTTGTAGACGTGTTTCTAGCCAAAGTGGGGAACGACTGACCTTAACCCCTCTATCAAGCTTGCAGAATAAAAAGCTAGAAGCCTCTTCATCTAAAGCTTCTATCTCAACATAGTCTGCACTTTCACTCGTCTTGCCTAGGGTAACTTCTAAAGGTTTAATTGGCTTATCCAATAAGGCAGCCACTTCTAAGGCAACGCCATAGATACTGAGACAGTCTGTACGATTTGGTGTAAGATCTAAATCCAAAAATCACATCATCTAAACCAAGATAGTGGATGGCATCTGCACCAAGCGGAGCATCCTCTGGTAAGACTTTAATCCCTATCTTATCCGCTTCATGTAATAAAGCCTCTTCCACACCAAGTTCGCTCATCCCGCAAAGCATACCATAGGAATCAATGCCTCTGAGTTTCGCTTCTTTTTATCTTGATCCCATTAGGTAGGGTGGCACCAACTTGAGCATAGACAACCTTTTGACCTGCTGCCACATTGCTCGCACCACAGACCACTTGCAAGGTATTGGTGCCATCAGTCGTCACTTCACATAGATGGAGATGATCAGAATCTGGATGGTCAACACAGGTTTTTAACTTCAGCGATGACTAGCTTAGAAATTTCTTTATCAAGGTAGGTGACCTCACCTATTTCTACCCCTGACTTGGTAATTAATTCTGCTAATTCATCAGCATTTCTATCAATATCGACAAAGGTTTTTTTAACCAGTTTAATGATACTTTCATACAAACCTCCTAAAATTGTTCCAATGTACGAATGTCATTGGCAAAGAGCAATCTTAAATCACTAATACCATACTTCAGCATAGCAATACGTTCTACACCCATACCGAAGGCAAAGCCTTGTACCTTATTAGGGTCATAGCCCCCAGCACGCAAGACATTAGGGTGTACCATGCCGGCACCAAGGATTTCAAGCCAACCTGTATGAGAGCAAACACGGCAACCTTGACCACCACAACTCACACAAGAAATGTCCACTTCTACCGAAGGCTCAGTAAAAGGAAAATAGCTTGGTCTGAGACGCAAATCGACATCTTTTTTTCAAAGATTTCTCTTACAAAATATAAGAGTGTACCCTTTAAATCTGCCATGGTAATAGCTTCACCAATGAGCAAACCCTCTATCTGATGAAACATTGGAGAGTGCGTTGCATCATCATCTTTGCGATAGACACGTCCTGGACAGATAATTTTGACTGGCACTTCGCCACCCTTTTTTTCCATAGTACGAATTTGTACAGGAGAGGTTTGGGAACGCAAAACAATATTTTCATCAATATAAAACGTATCTTGCATGTCACGTGCTGGATGATCTTTGGCAAGATTTAGGGCTTGGAAATTGTAATAATCGCTTTCTATCTCAGGCCCTTCTGCCACTTCAAAGCCAAGACTGGTAAAAATTGATACTGCCTCATCTACCACCAAAGTTAGTGGGTGTACGCCCCCTTTTTTGCGTGTACGCCCTGGCAAAGTAACATCTATCGTCTCTTTTTCCAGTTTTTTTCACGAAGGGCTTCCGCTTTGTAGAGTTTCATCTTTTTCATCAATAGAAGCGATGATATACTCTCTAACCTTATTGGCATTTTCACCAAAGACTGGACGCTCCTCCTTGGAGAGCTTACCCATTTCTTTCATAATATGAGCCAATTTTCCCTTTTTACCCATAAAATTGATCTTAAATTCATTGAGTTCTTTTTTTCACTATAGGTTTTTTCTAAATGTTCCTTAACCTCTCCCCTTAAGGTCTCTAGTTGATCTAATAATTCTTTGATACTCATCTTATCCTCCTCAAAATAAAAAGACCCCTCCCCTATGGGACGAAGTCTCTCGTGATACCACCCAAATTTTACCTTTACACCCTGGTAAAGGTACTCTTTATGCGTTAACGCCTGCTACGTTACCTCCTACTGATTTTTCAAAGGTAATTGCTCCAGGGCGAACCCCCTTAACCTATTGCCAGATGGTGTTTTTCAGTCTCGCCACCAACTCCCTTTATAGCAATCTTTTTGGTCAAAAGCTCCCTTTCATCGCAACTCATATATAAAAGTCTTGCCTTGATTATAACGAAAAACCTCTTGTCTTACAACCAAGACAAGAGGTTTTTCATCATTTTATCTTCACTAAGGTGTCGTTCCATGACGTAAACTGTCATTTTCTGCTCTTAGGCGCTCATTTTCTGCACGCAAAGCCTCTAATTCACTTTTGCATACCGCCGGCCTTAGCCTGTGCTACAGCGTGAGATTTCATCATTGCCATATTAACTGCCTCCAAAATCCCCCTTGAGCTAAAGGTTGCTCTCACTAATTGTATCAACCTCTGCAATAGTATTCGCCTCAATAATCTTATCATGAACCTCTTTTGCAGATTCAAGATAAATACGACTTTGTCTAGAGCTTGGTTCTGTTGTTTCAATATGAGTGATACGACCTCCTTCAATGGTCACTACAGAAGTCAATACATTGTAAGGTGGTGGATTACCTGCTTCTGAAAGCTGTTTATCTGTCATACCACTTCTCATCTTGCTCCAACCTCTACCATAACCTGTATAGACACCATCAGCTAGGGTAATAGTCCCTTCTAAATCGGCAGTTTCAGTCAAAAAAATCTTTTTCTATCTTTTTAAGATTCCATCAAGACTTGCTTTTTAATTGGGTAATTGTTTTTGTTTAAGCTATCAAGCAACTCAGGATTACCGCCTCCACCTTTTAAGGCATCATTGACTGCTTGTATCACGCCCGAACTTGACATTGTTGCGCCACTAACGGTATCTACCCCACTAGTGCCATTTTTTTCAATCAAATTTTTGATAAGCGTCCGTTCTCTGTCTTCGTTGAAATATTGTCCCCTATCCTCGGTATGTTCAAGTTTGATAGTGGTAATTTTTTTATTATTTACAGTTACAATCGCTTTAATCAACCGGTTGGCATAGCCCCGTCCAAAGCCTGTATACTCTCCATCAGCTTTATCTTCAGCAGTCTTAGCATTGCTTTGGTTTAGCGCATTGAGTTTTTGTTTTTAAAATATCTAGTTCATTTTCAGCCTTATCCAGCTTATCTTTAGAGACTAAAAGCAACTTGATCATCATCTTTGATTTCCTGACCACTTGCCTTGAGCATAGCAGTTTTTAGTTGCGTTTAAAATGGCATTTGAAGTAAAGGTTGCGCCACTAGCAATATCGACACCCTTGGTTGTGCCAAGTTTCTCAATTTTTTCAATCACTGAATTTGCCATTGAAATATACTGAGAATCTTCATTGTTCTCTCCAAGGATAACAGAACTAACTTTTCCCTCTCTAACAGTGATCAATACTTCTACTAAACCACCATAACCACTGGCTTTAGCACTATAACGACCATCTTTGAGCTTACCTGTCACATCTGGGGTACTCTCACCTGCTGATTTCAGCTGTTTTTTGAGACGCTCTATTTCCTCATTAAGGCGTTTAATCTGTTCAATACCATCGCCACCACTAGAAACCATCTCCTGTCCTCGAGAAAGACGAAGGGCATTACTTACCCCACCTAAAATACCCTTAGAAGAAAAGGTTGCGCCAGAAATGGTATCCACACCCTTAGTACCTTGATTTTTAACGATATTTGCTAAAAGTGGTGGCATCTTATCTATATATTCTTTATCATCTGAATGTTTCTTGATGTGAACCTCAGTAATTTTTCCACCACTGATGACCACTTCACTCACAATTTCACCATTATAGCCAATAGCAGAGCCTTCATAGCGACCATCTTTAAGTACACCCTCACCATCATCGATTTTTAGATGGTGCAACTTGAGCACGTGCTTTTTAAGGTCTTAATTTCCTCATTTAATTTTTTTAATCTGAAGTTTATAGGCTTCACTTTCATTACTTGCATTCCCTATATTGCTAGCAGTTCCACCACTTGCTTTTTGAAGTGCTTTACTAGCAGCATTAATCAAGCCCAAAGAGCTATAAGTTGCACCACTAACCGTATCCACTTGGGTGGTTTGCCTATTTACAATATTTGTTAAAACCCTCATGGCATTGGAAAGATAAGGCTCATCATCATTGCCTGAAATATATTTTGCACTCAAAATTTTGCCATCACGTATTTCTACCTCAACAGTGAGTGTGTCTGCATAACCTTGAGCAGAACCCTGATAACGCCCATCTTTAAGATTGGCTGTAGAAATCGCTACCTCTTCTCTTTTAGGTTTTACTGAATTTTTTGCCTTACTTGTGCCAGTCGATTTCACTTTAGCTTGAGGTACACTTGCACCTAGAGCCTTAGCGGTTGCTTCTAAGATAGCTTGACTCGTAATCGTCGCCCCACTAATGGTATCAACCTCGAGCGTACCTTTCTTTAAGATACTATCCACAACCTTGAGTCCATTTTCATAGTAACCAGGGGTTTCTGTCTGATGCACCACTTGAAGCTCAACAATCTTACCTTGCTTAACAACAACACGTACTTCAATTTCCCCAGAATAGCCCTCAGCCTTACCAAAAAAAACTCACCATCAGGATAAGAAGTAGGCAACTTCAAGTCTTTTTACTTCCTTTGCGCTACCTTCTTGCTTATCAGGTCTCTTGCGTTCAATCTTATGTGTGTTCTTGCCAACATCTCTTGAAGTGCCATAAGCGTAGCCTGATGTCGTAGAAAAAACCAAAGCAAGGGCTAGCACTAAGGCTGTCTTTTTTTTGCTCTTTATCATTGCCACACTCCTACTCTGCTTTTTGCCAAAGCATCATCTATCGCATCTAAAAATACCATATGAGCTAAAAAGTTGCCCCAGTAACAGCGTCAACTTCCAGAGTATTTTTGTTTTTCCAAAACACCTTTTAAAATAGGTTTTCACTACCATATCAAGATATTCCTTATCATCTTCTGTTTTTTTAAGATATTAAGCGCCACTATCCAACCTTTTTTTGAATGGTAACCCCTATCGTTAAGTCACCATTATATGCAGGCGCACTACCTTCATAGTAGCCATCTGTATAAAACGCCTCGCCCTTCAAAAGTATCAACTTGGCGTGTAAAATCTCCTGCTAACACAGGTACCTTAATCGCTTCTATAGGTGAGACAAACCGTATCGCTAAGAGAATAACACCCATTAGCACAATCGCAACCACTTTCTTTAGCATCTCTTACACCTCATACTACAATACGCTTTTTTTGCGTTTCATCTGCCAATTTTTTTGAAAAAAATCGAAGCAACAAATAGAGCACAAAAAAATCACAGTATAAAAATAGCATCGCTTTACTATCCCTTAAGTTTTTCAGCCTTGGCAAAATACTCTGCCAAAAATATGGATATAAACCAAACCATAAAAAAATGTAGGCATATTCTTGAAGTGCCTTCCAGCGCCTACCATTCATCTGTTTGCGTATCATGTGATAAGATGTGATAAAAAGTGGCACCATAATAACACCTGCTACTAGACCTGCTATTGCTCCTGTTAATATGCCCCATAGCCCTAAACCCGTCAGTTTAGATAGTCTTGATGAATTTGCCAAAAATTCCATCAAATAATAAACAACATGAGGCAAAATCAAAGTTGAAGCAACAATGGAGATTTCACCACGGCACATCATTATCTTTTTTCTTAATTTCCATGTATTCGGCAAAGCACCTGCCATCATTACCCAAATGAAGATAATCGTAGGTAAGGCTCCATTTTCCAGAAAATTCATCAAAAAAAGTAAGCCCTTAGGATAAAGCACCTCATAACCATGCAGTCTCAATCCCATGCGATAACATAGCTCTAAACAAAAGGCAAGTGCCAAAAAATAGGCTATCAGTCCATTTTTTCTAATTTTTTCAGCACCAAAAAATATTACTATCCCACATATTAAAAAGCATATTAAATGTATCATGCCCTGTTTTATCTCCTACTTTATGTCATTGCAAACAGCATAAAAGCGATAGGTGCTAGCTATCGCTTTTTATGCTCATTTCAAAAGATGATCTATTCCGCACTAAGGATAATACGATGATTATTTGGACTGATACTGTATGGTGGTGTGACTTTAAGTTCATTTTGAGGGATAACCACTTCATACTGTTCAGTGCCATCAACTTTAGCAAGAATTGAGGCATCAGGTGTAGACGCTAGCTTAAGACTAAATTCTTTTACCTCACCACTGCGGATATCCTTGGCCACTTCTCTAAACTCAACTTCCTTACCATCAATATTACTAACTTCAGCAGTCGGTACTTTCAATCGTTGAACGTATTCATCTGTCTGATAGTCAAGTAAATCAATCCAATGATCAGTCCCTTTGACCTTAATTTGAATTTTTTTCACCCTTCATGATTTTTTTCTCTTTGCGGTAACATTCATAGCTTTCAAAAACTTATACGTCTCACTTGCTTGATGATAAACACGTGGGTAGATCGCTCCAACTTTTTTTAAATGTTCTCCTTGAGGGAAAGGAAGATACTGATGGTAACCCTTATCCGCTTTTATCACAATAGATAAACCATACTCTGAGAATTGCGCATATGGTACATCAACTGTACTACCATCTTTTTTGGTAACAGTTACTACGACATCAGACCAGTCAGCTTCATCGCCCACCATATAACTCTTATCCGTTGCAAAAGTCTTCACTCTAAAGTCTTTAATATCACTATCAGCAGTCGCTTTCTTCAAGGCATTACCAATAGCAATGGCACCACCACTCCCAGAAAAAGTTGCACCACTAATGGTATCAAAAGCATATTGCTCATAACCATATTCTGTCGTCAAATACGTCTTCATACAACGCATCACATCATCTTCAGCATCTGATGGCGTATCATAGTGACTGCTTACAGTAATAGTATTATTGGCACCAAATTTATCTTTACCTACTACATCAATTAAAGCTTCGGAAATTTCTTTACCAGTATCTGAGCTTACCGCTAATACTTGACGTGTTAAATCTCGTGCAGCCTTCATCTGATAAGCCAAAAATAACCGGATCTTTTCCCTTGCTTGCTACAAGGTTAAAAGCTCTAATACAAGAGGCTTCAAACCTACCACCATCATCTACTGTATCACCTGAGTAAGAGCCTGGCCAAATTTTCCCAATTTCTTCTCTAACAATATCAACAGCAACTACTTTGCCATTAGTTACAGTAATCTTTACCGGTAGAGGTTTGCTTTCAACAAAGCCAACCGCATCTCCAAAGTATTCGCCATCTTCAAAATGTAAATTTTGACTAATTGCTTCTACCTGCTCTTTGCTTAAAAATATTTTTTTCCATCAATATCACCGAAAAGTGGATTAGTATTACCGCCAGGTGCTGGAGGATTAGGCGCAGTCGCTTTAGCCTTTAATCCTTTGATTGGTTGGCGGTTTTTGGCCTCTGAATCAGTAGAAACAATATTTTCTTTGTACACTTCTAGGGCAATTTTTCCGTCTTCTATCATGTCTGCTGTGATTGGGCTATTATTGACAAATTCTGTTGTTGTCCCCTTCTTTACAACTTTAATGTCAGCTACACCTAAATCTTTGTATTCTACATAGACTAATTGAGCGGCGGCAGCTGCATCCCATGTACCGTCTGCTTTTAATTCTTTTGCAAATGGTACCAACACTTTCATACCATTTAAGTCGAGGTTCTCCCCTACTTCATATTCTCTTCCACTTAGCGCACCGCTTAGCTTAATTGATGTATGAAGATAGACGACTGGTAAGCCTTCCACTTCTACTGGTATTTTGACTTCTAATTCACTGTTATCATTGAACTTCAAGGTTGCGACTGCTTCTTTTTCTCCTATGCTACTTCTGTCTACGTTTGTCTTAATGCTAACATCTATATAACCGTAGGTTGGTCTTTTTACCTTCTGTATCTAGGGCTTTAGCAACTCTATCTGCTGTAATCTTTGATTTCTCTTCTGCTTCTAAGACTAGCTTATCAGTTTCTATGCTTGTTTTTAGGGTTGGGATGTTGCCCATTTCTGCTTTAAACTGATCTGCTTTTGTTTGTGGTTGGGGTTGTGGACTTGGTGGATTTGGTAAATTATTGACTTCTGTTTGTACTTCACCATAGCCATGAATTTTCACTTCTACGCGGAAACGTTTATTGTCTTCAAATATTTTTCTTTCCACGGTTTGTTGCATTGAGGTTTAATTGACCTGTTGGGCTGATAATATCAAAGCTTGTATTAATATTACCATGGTGTCCATAAGGTTCGATTTCAACAGTATTTGGCACAGTTACTTTTTTTGCCCTTGTCTATTGGTACGCTCTACCATAACGACATTGCCATCTCTATCTAGTTCAGTAACAAGTACTTCATCAATATTTTTATAAATATTATCCATTTGTCCAGCTGCTGTTTGTAATTGGTGATTTGTATTAAAGCTCATCACCTTATTACTTGCACTTGCTTCTACTATGGTGTATGGGTAGTTGATGCCTCCACCACTCTCAAAGTTTGGTGAACGCCATTTTTCCGCTAGCATCAACAATATTAACAAAGTATTTCCCTGCTTTAGGTGCTTTTAATGTTAATGTTTTACTGGTACTATCCCAAGTATAGTCGCTATCTGCTAGAACTTCTTCATTGGTACTACCATATCTCACACTATGCAACCTAATATCAAAGTCTGTTGGCAAACTACTTGTAAAGCTTATCTTTGTATCATTACCGAGTGTTACTGGTGTTTGAGCTGTAAGCTTAGCGCCATTTGGTAGAACTTTCTTCCCTAAGATAGCTTCTTTATCGGTATTTTTCTTCTCTAAAGCATTAATAATCGCTTCTTGTAAGGCGAGTCCATTTGAGGTCGCTCCACTGACGATATCTGCTCCACCATGTCCCATGCGCATTGCTTTTTACTTGTTCTAAGTTCTTACCTATAAAATTATTAAATTTCTTTTTTTGGAAATTACCCAATAAGATTTTTTTGTTTATTATTCCAAAAAAAGCTTCATTGCCTGAACGTCTTGCAGTGTCATTGTCTACAATTTCCCTAATAATGCCATTTTCATCTACACCAATGCCTATATGGGCATTAAAAAAATGGTGGATGGATAAAGGCGTCACCTGTATTGGATGGATAGTATCTTTGATCTACATTGGCATCTCCGTAATACCATGTGAGGCTTTGTGAGGATGAAGTAGTGCTTCCTGAACTACTAGAGCCTGGTGCAGGAAGATATGGGTTTTTACCGTTCTCATCTAATGGGTTATTGGTATCACCTTTTTTGGCATTCTTAGCATGCTCTTCTTGGCTTTTTGAGGCAATTCTCTTTTCTATTTGATAAATCACTTCTGCAAAGTTGCCTCTGGTCATCTTAGCACCAAGGTTTAATTCTCCTTGGCTATTTGCTTTGATAATACCTGTTTTCACTAGGCTACCTATATTACTGACTGCCCATGTTGGTACTTTTTCATTAATGCCTGTTACATCTTCTTGGCGACCATCTATATGTCCTGATGCTCTCGCAATAATCACTAGGGCTTCTAACTGGCTTACTGTTTCATTTGGTGCCATCATGCTTGTACTCTTACCTTTTATATAGCCTTTACTATATGCTTTTGCTAGGTCTTCATAGTACCATGCATCTTTTTTGACATCTTTAAACTGACTTAGGTTGCTTGCTACGGCATCTTTGCCATAGGCTCTGACTAGAATTGCTGCTAATTCTGCTCTGCTTAGTGTCTTATCGGCTTTTAGCTCTCCGTCAATTCCTACGAGATAGCCTTTTTCTACTGCATAATTTAGGCTGTCATAGGCACGACTGCCTACTTGTGGCGCATCTTTAAAGCTTGCTAAGTCTGCTGCATATGTACTGCTGCTACTGAGTACCATACCCACCATTAGCGCTGTTGCTATAATTTTTCCTCTTCTTCATATGTCCCTCGCTCATCTTTTCAACACTAAATAAATGGCAGGGTAGCATGCTACCTACCATTTATTTAGTAAAAAAAATACTATTTAACCTAAATTATTCTTTTGGCGATATTCTTTTAAAAGCTTCTAAAATTTCTAACTTTCCAGCGTGGCCAGTTATCGTTGCACCAGAAACAGCATCTAAATTAGCTTTATCATTAACATCATCACGCCAAGTCTTAATTGCTTTTGATTTCATCTTCTGTTTTACCAACAAGACCGTTGAAGAAACGTTCGGCTTTCTTCCAAAAATCTTTTTATCAGTGCCTAAATCGCTTGGAGCAGTCGTTGGTACAATCGCCTCTAATTTTCCATCAGCAGAAATCTTAATGTCTAACTTCACCGTGTAATCTCTGCCAATTTCAAAATAATTTTCTTTTCGACCATCTGGATCAGTGTTTGGAACATCGTTGTAGTAGGTACCGTACTTCGCTAAAAAGGCAGCAGATGGATGGTCTTCTAAATCTTTTTGCCTCAACTGTAAATTCCTTTTGCTACTTCATGCCCTTGCAATGCTGGCGCAGTTGCTTTAGCCTTTAATCCTTTGATTGGTTGGCGGTTTTTGGCCTCTGAATCAGTAGAAACAATATTTTCTTTGTACACTTCTAGGGCAATTTTTCCGTCTTCTATCATGTCTGCTGTGATTGGGCTATTATTGACAAATTCTGTTGTTGTCCCCTTCTTTACAACTTTAATGTCAGCTACACCTAAATCTTTGTATTCTACATAGACTAATTGAGCGGCGGCAGCTGCATCCCATGTACCGTCTGCTTTTAATTCTTTTGCAAATGGTACCAACACTTTCATACCATTTAAGTCGAGGTTCTCCCCTACTTCATATTCTCTTCCACTTAGCGCACCGCTTAGCTTAATTGATGTATGAAGATAGACGACTGGTAAGCCTTCCACTTCTACTGGTATTTTGACTTCTAATTCACTGTTATCATTGAACTTCAAGGTTGCGACTGCTTCTTTTTCTCCTATGCTACTTCTGTCTACGTTTGTCTTAATGCTAACATCTATATAACCGTAGGTTGGTCTTTTACCTTCTGTATCTAGGGCTTTAGCAACTCTATCTGCTGTAATCTTTGATTTCTCTTCTGCTTCTAAGACTAGCTTATCAGTTTCTATGCTTGTTTTTAGGGTTGGGATGTTGCCCATTTCTGCTTTAAACTGATCTGCTTTTTTTGTTTGTGGTTGGGGTTGTGGACTTGGTGGATTTGGTAAATTATTGACTTCTGTTTGTACTTCACCATAGCCATGAATTTTCACTTCTACGCGGAAACGTTTATTGTCTTCAAATATTTTCTTTCCACGGTTTGTTGCATTGAGGTTTAATTGACCTGTTGGGCTGATAATATCAAAGCTTGTATTAATATTACCATGGTGTCCATAAGGTTCGATTTCAACAGTATTTGGCACAGTTACTTTTTTTGCCCTTGTCTATTGGTACGCTCTACCATAACGACATTGCCATCTCTATCTAGTTCAGTAACAAGTACTTCATCAATATTTTTTTATAAATATTATCCATTTGTCCAGCTGCTGTTTGTAATTGGTGATTTGTATTAAAAGCTCATCACCTTATTACTTGCACTTGCTTCTACTATGGTGTATGGGTAGTTGATGCATCCACCACTCTCAAAGTTTGGTGAACGCCATTTTTCCGCTAGCATCAACAATATTAACAAAGTATTTCCCTGCTTTAGGTGCTTTTTAATGTTAATGTTTTTACTGGTACTATCCCAAGTATAGTCGCTATCTGCTAGAACTTCTTCATTGGTACTACCATATCTCACACTATGCAACCTAATATCAAAGTCTGTTGGCAAACTACTTGTAAAGCTTATCTTTGTATCATTACCGAGTGTTACTGGTGTTTGAGCTGTAAGCTTTAGCGCCATTTGGTAGAACTTTCTTCCCTAAGATAGCTTCTTTATCGGTATTTTTTTCTTCTCTAAAGCATTAATAATCGCTTCTTGTAAGGCGAGTCCATTTGAGGTCGCTCCACTGACGATATCTGCTCCACCATGTCCCATGCGCATTGCTTTTACTTGTTCTAAGTTCTTACCTATAAAATTATTAAATTTCTTTTTGGAAATTACCCAATAAGATTTTTGTTTATTATTCCAAAAAGCTTCATTGCCTGAACGTCTTGCAGTGTCATTGTCTACAATTTCCCTAATAATGCCATTTTTCATCTACACCAATGCCTATATGGGCATTAAAAAAATGGTGGATGGATAAAGGCGTCACCTGTATTGGATGGATAGTATCTTTGATCTACATTGGCATCTCCGTAATACCATGTGAGGCTTTGTGAGGATGAAGTAGTGCTTCCTGAACTACTAGAGCCTGGTGCAGGAAGATATGGGTTTTTACCGTTCTCATCTAATGGGTTATTGGTATCACCTTTTTTTGGCATTCTTAGCATGCTCTTCTTGGCTTTTTTTGAGGGCAATTCTCTTTTCTATTTGATAAATCACTTCTGCAAAGTTGCTCTGGTCATCTTAGCACCAAGGTTTAATTCTCCTTGGCTATTTGCTTTGATAATACCTGTTTTTCACTAGGCTACCTATATTACTGACTGCCCATGTTGGTACTTTTTTTCATTAATGCCTGTTACATCTTCTTGGCGACCATCTATATGTCCTGATGCTCTCGCAATAATCACTAGGGCTTCTAACTGGCTTACTGTTTCATTTGGTGCCATCATGCTTGTACTCTTACCTTTTATATAGCCTTTACTATATGCTTTTTGCTAGGTCTTCATAGTACCATGCATCTTTTTTTGACATCTTTAAACTGACTTAGGTTGCTTGCTACGGCATCTTTGCCATAGGCTCTGACTAGAATTGCTGCTAATTCTGCTCTGCTTAGTGTCTTATCGGCTTTTTAGCTCTCCGTCAATTCCTACGAGATAGCCTTTTTTTCTACTGCATAATTTAGGGCTGTCATAGGCACGACTGCCTACTTGTGGCGCATCTTTAAAGCTTGCTAAGTCTGCTGCATATGTACTGCTGCTACTGAGTACCATACCCACCATTAGCGCTGTTGCTATAATTTTCCTCTTCTTCATATGTCCCTCGCTCATCTTTCTTTTATATTAATATTAACTGTAACTAACAAGGACAGGTTAACACAACACAATCGGTTCTGTCAAATTAAAAATATAAATAAATGATGACATTTTTTTATCAAAAAGAAACAAAAAAACACGTTAGTTACCTAACGTGTTTCAGAACATCTTTTTTTCAGTCTCGTCTCAACTAGACGTTCTTTGGCAAAGTATAAGGCATAGCATACTGTCCAAACTGCTAGTAAGACTAGGACTAAGCCAAGTTGATACGGTAAACCAAATAGTCCATCAAAAAGGACTAATGGCGTACCTTCCAAAGGACGCTCGATGTAGCAAAAAAATTTGTCCCTAAATAGACATTGATTAAATGAATCGGTATGGCTGCAACGAGTAAAGCCAAAAAAATAATTTTGGTAAACCTTTTGGATTGGGGATGAGCTTTTTCATCTTTAAAAGATAGAGTGGATAAATGACTAAGATACCATGGGAGATAAAACTCTCAAAGGTATAATAGCTCCATGTCGGTAAGTTGCCCCAGCCTGGAAAAAACAAGGTCACAAAAGCCGCTGGCAGTGAGAGAAAATAAATATAATTTTCTAGTCCCTTCCATCTTGTCAAAGCGTAGATGGCACAAACCACAATGGAAAGATTGCAAAGATGCAAAGGAATCTCATCATAACTGTAAAATTGATTGGTGAGCAGAAGGGCAGATACTCTTATTATCTTTAACGCTACAGGGATTAATGGCAAGATAATAAAAAAGCGTTTTTCCTGTTTAAAAGGTTTATAGGCGAAGAGTCCAAAAAGCGTAAGTCCAATGAGCCAAGCCAAGTGAAAGCCTCCAAAAAGAGGAAACCCTACCACACCTTCTGATATACTAAAAAACCTCATTAAGCCTCGCTTGCTTGTGCTGCAGTAATAATTGCTAAGCGGTAAGCATCTTCTTCATTACAACCACGAGAAAGGTCGTTGATTGGTTTTGCCAAACCTTGCAAGATTGGGCCTAGGGCTTCAAAACCACCTAAGCGTTGCGCAATCTTATAGCCAATATTACCTGCTTCAAGACTTGGGAAAATGAAAACATTGGCATGACCAGCTACAGTAGAATTTGGTGCTTTTTGTTTGGCAACTTTTTCAACAAAGGCAGCATCAAATTGTAATTCACCGTCAAGGGCAAGTTCTGGCGCAAGATTTTTTGCAATTTCAGTCGCTTCAGCCACCTTGGTGCTTTCTGGAGAAACAGCAGAACCCATAGTCGAGAACGAAAGCAAGGCAACCTTAGGCTCAATGCCAAAGGTTTTTGCAGTTGCTGCACTGACAACAGCAATTTCTCCCATTGCTTGAGCATCTGTAGTGATATTGATTGCCACATCACTAAAGAGATAGCGTTCTTCTCCCTTAATCATCACCATTGCACCACTAACACGAGAAGCACCAGGTGCCATCTTCACAATTTGTAAAGCTGGTCTAACGGTGTCCCCTGTAGAATGTACTGCTCCGCTGACCATACCATCTGCCTTGCCCATGTAAACAAGCATAGTGCCAAAGTAGTTTGGATCAAGTAGCATGGTGCGTGCTTTTTCTTCATCAACTTTTCCCTTACGGCGTTCTACAAAACTTGCCACCATAGTATCAAAATCAGCATAGGTCTTAGGATCGATAATTTCGATATCGCCAAGATCAATACCTTTTTCTTTTGCTAAAGCCTTGGTTGCTTCTACTTCACCTACTAAAACTGGCACGAGGAGTCCATCTTTAGCATGACGTGCTGCTGCACCTAAAATACGTTCATCATTGCTTTCTGGATAAACAATGGTGATGTTTTTCCCTTTAATTTTGTTTTCTAAAATTGACCAAATGTCCATATTTCTCCCTCTTTTTCTTTTACAAAATTTACCTTACTCTCCCAATTATAAACCAAAATACACATCTTGGCAAAAAGCAATTTATTTTTCAAAGAATTTTAGTTATACTATAAATATCATTTATTATCGTATGTTTTTTTAAGGAGGTTAATTTATGGCAAAACTACGTCTTGCGACTCACCAAGATATTCCAGCTATCTTAGCAATATATGAATCCTCACGTGATTTTATGCGACAAAGTGGCAATGCCAATCAGTGGACCAATGGCTATCCAGGAGAACGAGATATTCTGGCTGATCTTGCCAATGACTATGGTTATGTCCTTTATGATGATGAAAAAATCGTTGCTACCTTTCACCTTTCTTTGCGTTGTGATCCTAGTTATGCCATCATTGAGGGTAACTGGCACGCCAATGCCCCTTATGGGGTCATTCACCGTATCGCTGTGGCCAGTGATGCTATGGGCAAAGGCTATGCCTCTCGTTGTATTCATTTTGCAGAAAAAGCTCATTTTACAAAATAATAGGCACTGGCTACGGATTGATACCCATGCAGACAATGTCCCTATGCAAAAAGTCATCTTAAAAAATCACTGTCAGTACTGTGGCATCATCCATGTTATTGGTACCAATGCCACACGTTGGGCTTATGATAAATACCTTGGCTAAACCTTAAAAAGGGCCATCTTATATCGTTAAAACACTCTTCTAGCACTCATTTGTTATACCATTTTACTTAATTTGCTTTTTATGTCCTGATTTTATCATTTTTTACTTGTCTATAGACTTCTCACTAAAAAAATGTTATGATTACCCCATCAATTTAAGCATATGCAGGAGGTAACCATGGCAAAGAAAAAAACTGACTAAAAAAACACATTAATACTATCGTAGGCTCTATTGGCGCCTTTATTGGTGTCTTTGTTTTTATCACCTATATTCCACAAATTATTGCTAACCTTAATGGCGTGAAAGGACAGCCTTGGCAACCTATTACTGCAGCCTTTTCTTGTTTAATCTGGGTTATTTATGGTTGGACTAAAGAGCCTAAAAAGGACTATATCCTTATTATTCCTAATATCACTGGGGTGGTTTTAGGTTTTTTTAACCTTTATCACTGCCCTATAATTCATTTTTAAAAATACTACATTAGAAAGATGATTTCAATGAATAAGCAACTTGCCATTGCTCTGACAATTGTTGGTATTATTACCCCTACTTATCCTATTTATGGTATTGGGTGGTATCGGAATATTTTTACACTGTCGTTTAGAAAATAAGCATGGATACAACAACTTGTATCCATGCTTATTTTTTATCCTCTCGTAAAGCCTTAGCATGCTCAATTTGCCAAGCTTCCTTACCCCCTAGCATCCGTGCTAGCTCATCTATCACCGCTGCTTCAGTAGCTAGTGGCGTAACTCTGGTAATCGTAGACTCTGCCTTGGCGAGTTTTTTTCAATATAAAAATGGCTCTCTGCCTTGGCAGCAATGGCAGGTGCGTGAGTCACCACAAGCACCTGTTGACGTGCACCCTACAAGGGCGAGTTTTTTTGCCACCTGTCCCTAGGACAAGTCCCCCTATTCCTGTATCAATCTCGTCAAAAAAATTAAGGTCTCTATCTCACCATCTTGGGTCAAAATGGTCTTAAAAGCGAGCATGAGCCGACTCATTTCCCCACCTGAGGCAACCTCTTCCAAAGGACGCAAAGGTAGACCGGGGTTCGCTGAAAGCATGAAGATTATTTCATCAATGCCATCACTACTGGACTTTTTATCAGAAAATTCCACCTCAAAACGTGCTTTTTTTCCATCGAAAGGTCACTAAGCTCCTCAAGTAACTTCTGACTGAAAGCCTGTGCCAGGTTTTTTTCCTTGTCTCACGTAAGGCGAGTGCCTTATTTTGATAATTCTCTTTTGCTTCAAGATAGGCTTTTTTTAGGGCTTCTACTTGACTTTCGCCATCTTCTAGGCTAAGGAGACTCTTTTCCCAGACTGCCATTTCATCGATTAGCGTATCCACGTCCATCTTATAGCGCCGCTTTAAACGATCATAAAGCTCAAGACGCTCTTCTAGAGCTTTAACCTCTCCCTCATTAACAGAAAGGTCATCTTTATACGATGCCAATTCTTTGGCAATCTCATCTATGGTAATCATCGCTTCTTCTAAAGAAGAAAGATACTGGCTTAAATGTTCATCTCGCTTACTTAAGACCTCTAAGCGACTGATGGTTTGATACAGTTTACTATAACAGCTCTCATCACCTGAATACAGCTGATAAACTGCCTCTTCACTACCTTCTCTTAAGGCTTGTAAATGACTTAATTGTAAAAAAACGTCTTTGACTGATTTGCTCCTCACCTTTTTTTAAGTTTATAGGGTATGAGCGCTTCTAAATCTTCTTTTGCGTCTTTCTAAAAGCTCACTTTGATCTTGTCTTTGTTTTTATCTCACGTTTTTAAGTATTTGGCTGTTTTTTTGCAAGGCGAGATAGTTCGATGCGACCTCTTGGCGAAGACTTTGAAATGCTGCATCGCCTAGACTATCGAGTAAGCCCAACTGTCCTTCCTTGCGACTGATGTTTTTGGTAATCATGTTGTCCATAAATGGTAACCAAGCTTTCTGCCACTTTCTTAAACTCTGCCAAGGTCACAATACGATGGTTAATTCGACAGCGATTTTTCCCTGTTTCTTGAAGTTCTCTGGTGAGAATTAGAGTTGTCTCTTTTTCTATTCCCATCTCTTCTAAAAGACTTAAGGCTTTATGGTTTTCAGCAACTTCAAAAACACCCTCTACCAAGGCACTTCTTTTCACCTTTTCTGATATCTTCAACCTTAGCTCTCGCACCTAAAAAGCAACATGACGGTATCGACAATGATAGATTTTCCTGCCCCTGTTTCTCCTGTTAGTACATTAAAACCACCAGAAAAATCCAGACTCATCTCATCAATTAAGGCATAATTTGACACTTTTAATTGTACTAACATCAAAACACCTCCTAATGGTTGATATAGGTATTTAGCCTATCGACAATCCCTTTGGTTGCACTTAGAGGTTTGACCACTAAAAGCACCGTATCATCTCCTGCAATGGTCCCTATAACCTCTTCCCAATCAGCTTGATCTAAAGCATAGGCGACAGGATTGGCATTTCCTGGTGCGGTATTAATCACAATAATATTTTCACTATAATCAAGGCTCATGATAAATTCTCGCATAATCAAACGAAATTTGCTATCGGTAATGCCCGCATTATCATGCGTAGCATAACGATACCTATCCTCTCCCACACGAACTTTTACCAACTGAAGGGCTTTAATATCTCTAGAAACAGTGGCTTGGGTGACGATAATATTTTCTGCCTCTAGACGCTCCGCCAGTTCTTTTTGCGTGCCTATTTCTTCTTCGGCAATGAGTTCTAGGATTCTCCTTTGACGTGCATTTAGCATAAATTTTCTCCTCTAGTGTGACAATAGCTTTTGTACTGACAGTTTCAAAGAAACGATGTGGTCTGAGATGAACGAGGTTAATGGCTTCTTTGGCACGTGAGAGACAAATTCTATCACGACCCTTGGGTTCAAATACCAAGCGCCCATCACAAAAAGATAAGCCTTTTTGCGTCATCTCATGCAAGTACACATTAATTTCTGATTCAGCGGGGACAATCACTGGACGTGTCCCTAAGCTATGAGGGGCAATTGGCGTAATAATAAAACAATCTGTCCCCGGATAGATGAGTGGCCCACCCACTGACAAGGAATAGCCTGTCGAACCTGTTGGCGTTGCCACAATCAAGCCATCCCCTAGATAAGCAGCTATCTTTTTCTTTGGCAAGATAGGTCTCACAAGAAAGGGTCACTTCGATAGGATCACGATTTAGAGTAATGTCATTTAAGCCTACACCCTCGGCAATACACTTATTGTCACGGTAGAGGGCGGCATGGATCATCATCCGTGCCTCTAATTCATAGGAACCTACTAAAAAGACAATCCAAGGCCTGGGAAAAAAATCTTTTTGCCCTCAAGCTCAGACAAAAAGCCTAATCTACCCTTATTAATCCCCAAAAGAGGAATCCCCACCTTGTGTACCAGTTCAGCTGCCTTTAAAAAAAGTGCCATCACCACCAATGACAACAAGCAACTCTATCTGTGCCAAAAAAATCTACCTCTGACAAAAAGATAGTCTTGACTTGTCAAATTGAGTTCTTCTGCCTGCTCCCTCAAAAGGTAGGCGACTTTCCCTTTTTCATGCAAAACGCCTATAATTTCTTCTGCTAAGGCCTTTACCTCATCACGTCCATTAATAAATAGCCCTATTTTTCTGATTTTTGCACATCGTTCTCCTTATACTACTAATGATCTTAAGACTGCTATGGCAATCACTGCCCCAAATAAGCTACCCAAAATAAAAATAATACACTTTTTTTCCATCAGACTAAAACGCTTTGTCCGTCTATCAAAAAAATAACTTCCTCCAAGATCCCCTTATTGGTATCTAAAAAAAGCATCCCATCAGGGCGAAAGACAAGGTCATATTCTAAGAGTTGTCGTCTAATCTCTGGAAGTGTTGCCTTAACATTTTGACCACTTTTCACTTCTACAATGTATTTTTTCATGCCTTTTTTAACATAAAAATCTGCTCTTACCTTGCATTCATGCACTTTATCCTGCACGGTCATGACCACTGTATCTTCTAATTGCTCATGCAGAATTTTTGTAGCCTTCTTTTTTTAATAAGGCTCTAGCAACCTTCTCTCCCTTAATACCCTTTTTTTGACATTTTTTTCGTCCACGATGTTTTTTTAAAAAAACTTCATCCCAAAAAAATAGTAAGGGCAATTCCTGCCAAAAAAATGCCAAAATCCATAAATCTGTCGTTGTTAACATCTTATTCCTTTTCTTTTTGTAAAATGGGCAAAGGTCGCTTGGACAAAAGCTTTGACATCGACTAAAACTTCATCTTCACCCATCTTTGCCAACCAAATCAGATACTCTATATTGCCCTCAGGGCCTTGTATCGGCGAAAATGTCAGCCCTCTAACCTTAAAGCCTAGATCACTGATAAAGCCCAGCATCTTCTCCAGTACCATCTCATGAACTTTAGGTTCACGCACCACGCCTTTTTTTGCCGATGTGTTCTCTACCTGCTTCAAATTGAGGCTTAATCAAAGCAATCATTTGACCCTCTTCTTTTTAAAAAGGTCAAAGGCAACAGGCAAAAATTTTTTTGTCAAAGAGATAAAGGACACATCTGTCGTTGCCCAGTCCATGGCTTCAGGAAAATCATCAAGAGAGAGATAACGCGCATTGGTTTTTTCCATATTGATCACTCGCTCATCTGTACGCAGTTTCCAGGCGAGCTGACCATAGCCGACATCAATGGCATAGACTTTTTTTCGCGCCATGCTCCAATGCACAGTCAACAAAGCCTCCTGTTGAGGCACCTATATCAATGACTACTTTATCTAGCATCGTAATCGGGAAACATTCAAAGGCCTTTTTGAAGCTTGAGTACTCCACGACTGACAAAGGGATTTTTTTATCCCCTAATAATCTGATTTTTAGTGTCTCATCAACCTTTGTCCCTGCCTTGTCTATCTTTTCATTGCCAACAAGGACTTGCCCAGCCATAATCAGTCTTTGTGCTTTTTTTCACGGCTTTCTGTAAATCCTTTTTGAACTAAAAAGCACATCCAATCTCTCTTTTGCCAAGGCTAATCCCTCACTTGCTTAATATTTTTTTCATACGCTTAGCTAGCCCTTCGGCATCTAAACCAAGCTTTTTGATATAACAATGCTACCTTGCCATGCTCTACAAATTCATCTTCTATACCAAAGGAAACCAAGGTATTACTTGCGCCAGCGTGATGGAGATATTCACCCACACCAGCACCAAAACCACCTGCCAAGACATTATCTTCTAAGGTAAATATCATCTTTCCTTCTGAGATTAATCGGTCTAAAAAGTGCCGTATCAAGAGGTTTGACAAAGCGTGCATTGACCACGCCAAGGTCAAAACCTTCTTGGGCTAAAAATCTCTCTTGCGCCAAGGGCTGCTTTGACCATAGTCCCAACAGCGATAAGAACTGCCTCTTTTCCCCTCATGCAAAACTTCACTCTTACCATAAGGAAGAACCTTAAAAGTCTCATCCAAAACGACTCCTTGCCCTTCACCTCTCGGATAACGGAGAGCAACGAGTCGTTCATACTGATTGGCAGAGTATAACATGTGTTGTAACTCATTTTCATCTTTTGGTGCCATAATACTCATATTTGGAATCATACGTAAATAAGAAAGATCAAAGACCCCATGATGGGTTGGGCCATCTTCACCTACCAAGCCTGCACGATCCAAAGCCAAAATGACAGGCGCTTCTTGTAAGGCGCAATCATGGATGAGTTGATCAAAGCCTCTTTGCATAAAGGTAGAATAAATTGCTAAAATTGGCTTTTTTTCCCCGCTAAGGCAAGGGCAGCTGCCAAAGTTGTCGCATGCTCTTCAGCAATGCCGACATCAAAGGAACGTCTTGGGAAAACTTTAGCAAATTCTCCTATCCCTGTTCCAGAAGGCATAGCAGCAGTGATACCTAACAAGCGTTCATCCTCTTTTGCCATCTTAATCAAGGTCTTAGCAAAGATACTGGTATAGCTTGGATACTTTGCCTTTGATTTGTTTTCTCCTGTTTGAATATGAAAGGCACCTGTCCCATGAAACTTATCTGGACGAAGTTCTGCAGGGATATAACCCTTCCCTTTTTTTGGTCAGGCAATGAATTAAGACCGGACGATCAAAACTTTTGCTATTTTCTAAGACTTGAATCAAAGCCGGCAAGTCATGACCATTAATTGGTCCAAAATACTTAAAGCCAAGCTCCTCAAAAAACTCTCCTGAAATGACCATGCTTTTTGATGGAATCTTTTTACCTTGTCTGCAAACTCTGCTACCCTCAGCCCCAAGGTCGGAATTTTTTTAAAAACGCCATCAATATTTTTCTTTCATGCGTGAGTAGTGTGGATCTGAACGCACCTTGGTGAGATACTCCGAAATCGCACCAACATTAGAATCAATACTCATGTCATTATCATTTTAGGATAACGGTCATATTGAGTTTTTAAATGGCCTGCATGATTTAAGGCTTCATAGACCATGCCTCCAGTCATTGCCCCATCACCAATAACGGCAACGACTTCTTTGTCTTCTCTATTGAGATCTCTAGCTACTGCAAAGCCTGTAGCTGCAGAAATAGAAGTGCTGGCATGTCCTGCACCGAAATAATCATAGCTACTTTCCGAACGCTTAGGAAAGCCAGAAATGCCCTCATATTGTCTAAGGGTAGAAAAGGCCTTATCACGTCCTGTCAAAAGCTTATGGACATAGCTTTGATGACCAACATCCCAAGTAATCACATCATGAGAAAAATCAAAAACATAGTGAAGGGCTAGGGTCAACTCAACAATGCCAAGATTTGGCGCAAGATGCCCACCTGTTTGAGCGGTAGTATTGATTAATTGCCTCCTGATATCTTCTGCTAAAAGGCTTAACTCAACAAGACTTAAATCTTGAATCCTACGATTTTCGTTCAAATCTTCTACACGCATCATCTTTCCTCCTCTAAATGCCAAGTTATTTTTTTCTTGCTAAAATATAATCTATCATATATTCCAAAACACTTGTATTTCCACTCAAATCCTTTAAGTAGCCCCTTGCTGCTTCACAAGCTTCTTTGGCTAAAACACGTGATTGTTCTAGGCCATAAAGGCTAGGATAGGTGACCTTATGATTTTTTTCGTCACTGCCCACAGCCTTACCAAGATCTTTTGTCTCACCGACAATGTCTAAAAATATCATCTGTAATTTGAAACGCTAGCCCTATTTTTTCGCCATAAAGACTCAATTGTTCGACTACCTCTTCACTAGCATTACCAATAATAGCACCCATGCGCACACTGGCACGAATAAGAGCACCTGTTTTTTTCTGATGAATGTAGTGCATTTCTTCTTCAGAAATTGCCTGACCCTCAGACAGTAAGTCTTTTGCCTGACCGCCTACCATGCCCAAAACACCACTAGCAAGCGCCAATTCTTCGACCAAACGAAGCCCCTTTTCTGCTTCACCCTTTTTCAGATAGGCAGTACTTAGTAGGGCAAAAGCCTCTGTTAAAAGACCATCTCCTGCTAAGATTGCCATCCCTTCACCAAACACCACGTGATTGGTCGGCTTACCACGTCTTAAGTCATCATCATCCATTGCCGGCAAATCATCATGAATTAAAGAGTAAGAATGAATACATTCTATGGCACTTTACTGCCTCAAGAACGTCCTTTGCTTCTCCACCAACAGCCTCACAGGCTGCCATCATCAAAACTGGGCGTAAGCGTTTACCACCCGCCAAAAGACTGTAATTCATCGCTTCAAGGATGGTTTTATCATACTCTTGGCTAAGGGGTAAGGCTAGTGCCAGCTTTGCCTCAATTAACGCTTGATACGCCGCTAAGGTTTCTTTTTTTCATCTTACTCTCCTATTTCAAAGGGTTTAAGCTCATTTTCTTGTAAGACTTTAAGCTCGCCCTCAACATTTTTCTAATGCTTTATAACAAAAAAACTTGCCAATTCCATCCCTTTTTTTATAACTGGCTATCAGCCTCATCAAGAGGGATGTTACCCTTAGATAAGCCACCAATGACTTGATCCAAAGATGAAAGTGCTGTTTCAAAAGTTAATTTTTCATCCATTTTTCTTTTCCTCAATTTCTTCTATACGTGCCTTAACCGTTCCATCCATAAAACAAAGGCTCAAACTATCCTCTAGTGCCAAATCTTTAACAGATTTCACCACCATATCATCCTTTTTGACATAGGTATACCCTCGATTTAAAACAGCGAGTGGATTTAAGCTCACCAAACTACTGACTCTCCTCTCATACGCTTCCTGACATTTTTTTCAAATAATTGGCTAGACTCTCCTCAAGCTTGGTGACCTTGGTATCTAAGTTAAGCTTGTAACTATCTAAAAAGCGCTCTGGCTCGAGCAATAGGCTATGCTTAAGATGGGAGTGAAGTAGCATTTTTTTATTCATAAAGATATTGGTTGCCAACTGAGCAAGCTGTGCCTTTTTGCTATTTAACTCTGTCAAGGTTGCCTTTATTGTCTTTGGCAACCATTTCAGCAGCAATCGATGGGGTACCTGCACGCCAATCAGCGGCATAATCACTTAAGGTCGTATCTGTCTCATGACCTACAGCACTAATAATCGGCACAGGGGAAAGGGCGATTTTACGCACAACAGCCTCTTCATTAAATGCCCATAAATCTTCAATCGAACCACCACCACGACCAACAATAATGGCGTCAATATCCTCTAAAGTATAGGCTTGATCTAAGGCTTGAGTAATACTTTCTACCCCAAGAATACCTTGCACATTGGCAGGAATTAAGATAACAGAAACTTGAGGTGCACGTCGCCTTAGTGTCAATACCATATCTCTAATAACTGCCCCGGTAGGAGAGGTCACAATGGCAATGGTCTTAGGGGTAAGGCTTTAAGGCACGTCTTGCCCTCTCTTCCTTAAAAAAACACCCTCTTGGGCCAGTTTTTTTCTTTAATGCTCTCAAAGCGTTGTAACAAAGTCCCTTCACCTAAGGGTTTCATAATTTCAACATAGACTTGATAGGTACCTGTTTTTTTCATAGACGGCAACCCTACCTCTCAACCTGATGGCTAACCCGTTTTTCTGGCTTAAAGTCAAGTTTTTATTGCCTGTCCTTTAAACATCACCGCTGAAATAGAAGCATTTTTCATCTTTTTAGGGTAAAATACCAATGTCCAGAAGCCTTATGTTCTTTCACATTAGAAAGTTCTCCCACAAGGTAGACAGATTTTTAAGATCTCATCTTGATTAAATTTTTTTCTTTAATATAACCATTGAGCTTAGATACTGTCAGATATTCCCTTTCTTGGCTCATTGTAAAACCTCTTTATAATAATGGTCTAAAATCGCATTGATAAATTTATAACTTTCTTCGCCATTGTAGCTTTTTGGCAATTTCGATATAATCATCAATCAAACTAATCAATTCAACACCTTGATAGGAAAGCTCATAAATCCCCATACGTAAAAGGGCAACATCTGCTTTTTAACATACGTTTGATTTTTCCAATTTTCTGATTGTGCCTCAATTTTTTCATCAATGGCTTCTTTGTGACTTAAGATCTCTTCTGCCAATTCATCTAAGGCAAGCACTTCCTCCAAAGAAAGATCGTATTTTACTTTAATTTTTTCTTCTTGGGCAATTAGCTTTTCTTTGGCATAGGCGAGGTATAACTCAACCTTTCTTGCTAGTGACTCACTAAACTCTTCAGGGGCTTTCTCATAATCTTTGACGAGCTTTTGTGCTTTTATCATTTCAAAGGTATCATATAAATCTGCTAATGCCAATCTATCCTCATAGTTCAAATATGAACTAATATTATCCCTAAACTGTTTGTACGCCTCGATTGTATCAATTTCTTGTGGTAAGTGCTCTACTGTTAACGTCTGTCCAGGATCTACCAAGGTTTCAAAAGTTTCTTTTTTTCTAAAAGGTCCATGATAAAGGTCTCTTTATCATTACCTTCTGTCTTTGCATATAGGAGCAAATACAAAATGACTCTACTAACTCTTTTTCATGACTGCTCTCCTCTTCATGGGTCGCTTTGTGTTGGAAAAAAACAATGCTTTGAATGTGTATGTCCACCGCATAAACCTCTATTTCTGTCATCATTGTAATGGTATCTTTGATTTTTCTTTTGCAAAAGATTGGCAAACTCTAAGATAGGATGGCCATAGTAAAGGGCTAGGGTAATCAAAAGGCTCAATCTGCCTTTTTCATCACGTTCGATTTTAATCCCTTTGCCACCCCATTTACCCAAAACCTTATTGCCACCAAATTGCGCAATACCTTCTGTTTCTGAGATAATCCTTTGTATAATACTAATGAGTACCTCATCATCTATTGTGATTTCACCCAACTCATTTTGAAACTCACTCATGAAAATGCCCCCTAACTCAAGTAACCACCATCCATGGTAATAATCTGCCCTGTTATCATTTGTGCCTCTATTAAATAATCAACAAGACCTGCCAAATCACTCGGTGCGACCAAACGACCTAAAGCCATCGTCTCAATCACTTCTGACTTATCCTCACCCAGGGCATCTAACATAGGCGTATCCACAGGTCCTGGACTAATAGCATTGACAAGGATATGACTAGGTGCCAGCTCCTTGGCCAAGGCTTTGACCATAGCATTTAAGCCACCTTTAGTCGCTGAATACGCCACCTCGTGACTTGCGCCGACCTCGCCCCAAATTGAACTTAAAAAAATTAGTTGCCCTTTTTTTGAGGGAGCATGCGTTTAGTGGCTTCCTTGGCGACCAAAAAAGCTGAGGAAAGATTGGTCATCAAAAGCTCTTGCCACTCTATATAAGTCATTTCCTGTAAGAGGCCGTAGTGACTTTTACCCATCACATGGATGACGGCTTTTAATTGTCCGTACGGCTTTAGTCCTTCAAAAAAACTTTGAACAGCTCTCTCATCACGACCATCAAGGTGTTGACAAAAGACCAACTTATCTTCTGCTTGTAAGGCTCTTGCTAAACCTTTTCGCTTCTTCTTCCTTTGTGTAATAGGTAAAGATTACGACCTCGCTCTTTCTTTGGGCAAGATGCCTGACAATCTCACGACCAATTACACTACTGCCACCAATCACCACAATCATAAAACTTACCTACTTATTCTCTTTTCCACAAGTACACGTTTTTTTCCTGGTCCATTTTTAGGACAAGGTAGGACTTTGCCTTCTGTTTGCTTAGCGCAAGTTGATGAATTAGAACAAACTGTAGTCTCATCCCCTACCTCAGTCTTTTTTTCCTGAATCACAGTTTGGACAACCCTCACCTGTGGCAAAGATCTTAGCTAGCTGAGCACGGCGCTTTTTCCACCAAAAGCCATATCAGGCTCTTTGACTTGGGTTTCTTTTTAAACGCTCTTCTAAAACATCCTGACAATCACCACTATCACTAGCCACTGTTTTAATCTCCATATGGACATCAGTCTTCTCACTTTGACAGCCAAAAAGAGAAAAACGATAAAATAATAATCAATGCTAATTTTTAAACTTGCTCGCATAGGTGTCTATCTCCTTACTATTTAGATACTTTATTTTTAGCATAAATACACGCTAAAAGCCTATATCATAAGAAAAAGCCTAGCTTAAAAATCCCTTAGACACCAGGCTATAATCTTGCATTTTTCTTACATAAAAACCGATACCAAAAAGCTTTTTACGCTTTTTAGTATCGGTTAATCTACGGATTAATAATTTTTTTAACTTCTACTTGGAAGTATGCTTGTGGGTGGAGACAAGCAGGGACAAACCTTTGGTGCTTCTTCGCCTTCAAAGATAAAAACCACAGTTTGAACATTTCCACAACACTGATTCAGATTTTTTTGAATACACTGCCATTTTCAATGTTAGCAAGTAATGCTAAATAACGTTTTTTTCATGACGTGCTTCTACTTCACCAACGTGTTCGAAACGTTGAGCAATGACATCAAAGCCTTCTTCTCTTGCTTCTTCTGCCATTCTCTTATACATACTAGTCCATTCAAAGTTTTTCACCAGCAGCAGCATCTTTTTAAGTTGGTTACTGTTTCTGGTACTTCGTTGTTGTGTAGGAACTTAAACCACAACTTTGCGTGTTCCATTTCATTGCGTGCAGTTTCTTGGAAAATGTCTCTAATTTGAACATAGCCATCTTTTTTTGCTTGAGATGCATAATAATCGTATTTATTTCTTGCCATTGATTCTCCGGCAAAAAGCTTCAAGTAAGTTCTTTTTCTGTTTTTTTGTTCCTGCTAATTCTTTTTAATGATCTTGACATTTTTTTATTTCTCCTCCATAAAACACTTATAAGTCTATACACTCTCCAGCAAGCTGTACTAGCTTACAATAAAGATAATACCCCAATTTTTTTGACTTTAAAATCTAAAATATCAATTTTTCTTGAAATTTTTCTTATCAATCGTGCAATTTATTTTTTTCTAACTTTTTTTAACTCTTCTAAAAGTTCATGATCTATAAACTTTTTGAGGCAAGTGACTTGCATCACAAAAAGGCATATTCTGGCTCTTGCCACAACGGCAAAGAGTCATGCGATTGCGCAGTTCATACTGCTTGCCACCAGCGCTATAGAGTGGAATTTTACCCCTTACGACCAAAGGACCACTGACAGCTTTTGGTAAGTCCTGAGTAGAAGAAATTTCGACTTCATCATAGCTTGGTTCATAGTCTTCCCCAGTCAGTAAGTCTGCTGCCAAAAGTCGCCCAGAGGGACACTCCATCGCTCCCTTGATAATCGCTTGTCTTTTGGCTTCATCAGGGGCTTCTTTTATCGTTTGCCAAACCTTGCCAAAAGAGGTATTGCAAAAACGGCTAAGGGAACAAAGGTCAACATCATCATAAAGGGCTAGCCCCTGCCCTTCACGTTTAAAGGCACGTGTTTTAAAAGTATCCAAGGGCGCTTCCTCCGTGCCATCAAAATCAATACCATGATGACTGCCATCGCAAAATGGCATTTTTTGTGAGGCGCCACAACGACAAAGGTAATAAGCCCCCTTGTTTTTCTGCTAAAAGAGTACGTCCCTCCCAAGCATACTCGCCATTAGATTTTTTTACCAAAGATTCTTTAAAAAAAGCTTGATACCACCAATAACACGATAAGGGCCATTTTTTTCATGACATGAATTTCTTTTTTTCTCATTACTTCGCTTAATCCTTTCTAAAGGGGCAAATACACGAGGTCACCTCGCTCAAACACCACTTGATTTTTAGTAAAGTTGACAATCGTTGCCTCTACCTCATTTATACCATCTTCTGGCACTTCAAAAGATAGGTCACCTTATCGGTAAAAATTTGTCCCTCAAGTTGCCAGTCCTTTTCCTTGATTAAATGGCTAAGCCCACCACTGAAGGTATACTCCACTGTGGCACTAAGTGGATAATGTTTTTGATAAGTAAGAATTTGACTGGCTAAAACAGCTTCCTTGGCACTTTTACCATAGGCACGGATCAGCCCCCCACTACCAAGCTTAATCCCACCAAAATACCGTACGACAATCACCAAAGGTATCAGTCAGATTTTTCCTTTTTTTAAGACTTCCAACATCGGCACACCAGCTGTACCTGATGGCTCCCCATCATCACTCGCCTTCATCTCTATCCCACTGGCACCAAGACGATAGGCATAGCACACATGGTTAGCATCTCGATACTTTTCACGATAAGAAAGAAGCAGGGCATCAATTTCCTCTATCGTTTGAACAGGAAAGGCAAAGCCTAAAAAACGAGATTTTTCAATAATAAGCTCCGTTTCTTTCATCTCACCAACACTGAGATACGTCAACGGTGCATTTTTATCTAAAGGATTCATGTTTACCTCCTAGTCTAATAAATGATAGCTGCCTAGCATAATAAACACTAAGCCCCCAATCAAACCGGCATGTCTACCAAGATAGTGTCCTACCTTTTGACCAAAATAAATCACCAAACTCACCAGGACAAAAGTGATTAGTCCAATCACTAGCACATAAGGTAGTGGTGTATTGGTGGACACCAAAAGCAAGCCTATAGCAAAGGCATCAATACTCGTTGCCACACTTTGGCTCAAGAGCATCCCATAGGACAAGGTGCTGATAGCGCAAGTCTCATCCCCTTGATGAAAGCCCTCATAAATCATCTTTACACCCAACACTAAAAAAATAAAAAAGGTCAAAAAATTAATTTTATCCCCCAAGAAATAGGATAAGCCATTGCCCACTAAAGCCCCTAAAAAGGGCATAAGACTTTGAAAAAAGCCAAAAAAAATAGGCATCAGCCAAAGCCTTTTATAATTACTCGTATGGTGACAAGCACTATTGATTAAAGCGACAGCCATCGCATCCAAGGAAAGGCCTACCGCTACAATAATAACTGACAAAAACCCCAAGCCAATACCTCCCTCTCTCCTTAGAAAAGTATACCATATCCCTTCCCTAAACGCCTATTTTTATCTGATAGATTCTTCATAACAGCTAAAGACAGTATGCCCATCTCTTCTAAAAAAGTCCATTGACAGCATTTTTTAAGTCCACTATACTTTAGTAAGTTTTAGCTAATAAGTATTCTTTCGTCTTACGCAAAAGTGGAGATAAAAATGACTAAGTTACAAAAATCCCTTTTCATCCTATTTAATAGCTTCATTATCATCAGCTTTTTTGCCGGTATTTTGCACTTTTTTTGGGCAATTATCAGTGGTAGTGAATTTGTCCAACTACCCTACGGGTTTTCAATTCATATTATTATGTTCCTTCTCTTTATTGGCTATTGCCTTATCCATAGCTTTCTTGCCCTCCAGCCTCAAAAAAAGAGGCTAGCTATTATTCTCTTTGGTGGACTGACTTGTCTTGCTCTAGTGGGCACGCACCATATGCTAGCCAATGTAAGGGTTTACCATGAAGCCCAAAGCCAACTCATCAGTCAAGTTGATGATCGCTTTGTCAAAGAAAACCTTTTAGATACCTTTCCTAAGGAGACCACCAGCCTCTACTTTACAAAAAGAAGCTTGCCCAGATTGTGAACCAGTGACAACAAGACTGAAAAGCTATAGCAAGCATAATTTCGTCAAAATTCTCTACTATGATACGCAAAAAAATGCCAATGGTGCCTATCATCAAAGCGTAATGAAAGCTTTCAATATTACCTCCCTACCCACCATTCTTCTTTTTAAAGACAATCAAATTCGTAGATATGAAAAAGAAGAGATTTATACCTATATTGACAAAAATGCACCTCAAGCCATTGAGGAAAACTAAAAAAACAAAAAGCCCCCTTTTGGTTTTAACTTCCAGCAAAAAACAGTGTATTATCCTTTGTCCACTCTGCATCTTCTGTCGCAAAAGTACTGAAAGTATACACTATCTGCATAGCCTGGTAGAGCACTACTAAGCTATACAAAAACAACAAAGTGATAAAGTAAACGCTTCGCTTTTTTTCATGTCCATTCTATCTCCTAACTTTACCTTTTAAGGCTATATTATCTTATTTCAAGCTAATATAAATAACCTTAAGACACAAGATAGTTTTTTTATTCTATGATACCTTAATCCTAAAGAAAGCATATAAATAAAATAAGCCATCCCTTAAGGATGGTTTATTTTGTCATCAAAAAAACGTAAACAAAAAGACACCCATATGGGTGTCTCTCTCAAAATTAAACAGCAAGATAAGACGTCAGTCTATATAATCCTTAGAAAGGAGGTGATCCAGCCGCACCTTCCGATACGGCTACCTTGTTACGACTTCACCCCAATCATCGATCCCACCGTGGGCGGCTTCCTCCTTTGCAGGTTAGATCACCGACTTCGGGTGTTACCAACTTTCGTGGTGTGACGGGCGGTGTGTACAAGGCCCGGGAACGTATTCACCGCAGTATGCTGACCTGCGATTACTAGCGATTCCGACTTCATGTAGGCGAGTTGCAGCCTACAATCCGAACTGGGATCGGCTTTTTGAGATTCGCTCAAGATCACTCTCTTGCTGCCCTCTGTACCGACCATTGTAGCACGTGTGTAGCCCAAGACATAAGGGGCATGATGATTTGACGTCATCCCCACCTTCCTCCGGTTTGTCACCGGCAGTCTTGTTAGAGTGCCCAACTCAATGATGGCAACTAACAACAAGGGTTGCGCTCGTTGCGGGACTTAACCCAACATCTCACGACACGAGCTGACGACAACCATGCACCACCTGTCTCTCTTGTTCCGAAGAAAAGGATACATTACATATCCGATCAAGAGGATGTCAAGTCTTGGTAAGGTTCTTCGCGTTGCGTCGAATTAAACCACATGCTCCACCGCTTGTGCGGGCCCCCGTCAATTCCTTTGAGTTTCAGTCTTGCGACCGTACTCCCCAGGCGGAGTACTTATTGTGTTTACTCCGGCACCGATTGTTTCGAAACAACCGACACCTAGTACTCATCGTTTACGGCGTGGACTACCAGGGTATCTAATCCTGTTTGCTCCCCACGCTTTCGCGCCTCAGCGTCAGTTATTGGCCAGTAAGTCGCCTTCGCCACTGGTGTTCCTCCTAATATCTACGCATTCCACCGCTACACTAGGAATTCCACTTACCTCTCCAACACTCTAGTTTATCAGTATCAGGTGCAATCACGGGGTTGAGCCCCGAACTTTCACACCTGACTTAATTTACCGCCTGCGCGCCCTTTACGCCCAGTGATTCCGGACAACGCTTGCCCCCTATGTTTTTACCGCGGCTGCTGGCACATAGTTAGCCGGGGCTTCCTCCTCATCTACCGTCCTAGTATTGTCAGTTACTACAACACTCTCTCTTCGATAAGGACAGAGTTTTTACAACCCGAAGGCCTTCTTCACTCACGCGGCATTGCTCCGTCAGGCTTTCGCCCATTGCGGAAGATTCCCCACTGCTGCCTCCCGTAGGAGTTTGGGCCGTGTCTCAGTCCCAATGTGGCCGTTCACCCTCTCAGGCCGGCTACTGATCGTCGCCTTGGTGAGCCTTTACCTCACCAACTAGCTAATCAGACGCGGACCCATCTTGTATCGACAGCGCTAAGGCCGCCTTTTCCTCCTTACTTCATGCGAAGCAAGGTTATTATGGGGTATTAGCTTCGATTTCTCGAGGTTATTCCCCTTTACAAAGGTAGGTTGTCCACGCGTTACTCACCCATCCGCCACTAACTTTCCAGTTCCACTCCGAAAAGCTTCCCTGTTCTGTCCGTTCGACTTGCATGTGTTAGGCATGCCGCCAGCGTTTGTCCTGAGCCAGGATCAAACTCTCCAAAAAAATATTCTTCTCTTTCGAGTTTGTTTTGCTCATTCACTTTTTTTCTTTTTGTACGAGTATTACTACCCTACGTTTAATTCTGACGTTTTTCTTTTCTTGCTGTTCAATTTTTCAAAGAGCTGTCTCAAGACAGCTTAGTCATATTATCATCCTTTCCTCTTTTTGTCAACTCCTTTCTGAAAAACTTTTTTTCATTTTTTTCTAGCTTTTTTTATAAAAAAATAGGCTAAACGCTTCTATTTTTTTAGAGATTTAGTTCGGCTTTAGTATAGAGACAGGCTTTTGCCCGATAAGCTCACTCTATCTCTTTTTAAACTGCAAATGAACGTGCCACCACGCTCTGAAGCTTGATAGGCAAAAATCTCCCGTTTATTTAAGCGATCTGCCCAATAAGAGACTAAGTGACAATGTCCAGAACCACATACTGGATCTTCAGCAGTATTCAGTTTTGGGGGCAAAACTTCTAGAAAGACAATCAAAGGTTTCACTCGGTGCAGTTAAATGCAGTAATAACCCTTTCAGTTTTTTGACGCTTTTCAGTTTCCAAGACACAAACCAAATCACATCTCATAAAAGCCTGAAGCGGTTTTTATCCCAATCGCTTCTATCATCTCTTTAGTAACAGCTACTTCTTTTTAATTGATAAGCTGGAAAATCCATTTCATAAAACTCACCTTTTTTTCTTGACCGCCAAGACCCCACTTATAGTTCATAATCACATAAGCTGTCGTCAAAGAATTTTAAGCACAAAAAAAGAGCGATTAAAAAATCGCTCTAAGAAACTCCCCGAGCTGGGCTCGAACCAGCAACCCCTCGGTTAACAGCCGAGTGCTCTACCATTGAGCTATCGAGGATTAATTCCGGCAATGACCTACTTTCCCAGGAAAAGAATACCAAGTATCATCAGCGCTGAAGGGCTTAACTTCTGTGTTCGGTATGGGTACAGGTGTATCCCCTTCGCTATTATCACCGGATCTGAGAGAATGCTCTCATCTCTCAAAACGCCACAGTAACAAACTTCTTTTTCGATTAAGTCTTCGACTTATTAGTATCAGTCCGCTCAATGTATCACTACACTTACACTCCTGACCTATCAAGCAGTTATTCTCTCTGCTGTCTTATTGCTTTCGCAGGGAAATCTCATCTTAAGGTTCGCTTCACGCTTAGATGCTTTCAGCGTTTATCTTTTCCATACTTAGCTACCCAGCTATGCCTTTGGCAAGACAACTGGTTCACCAGCGGTATGTCCAACCCGGTCCTCTCGTACTAGGGTCAGCTCCCTTCAAATTTCCTCCGCCTGCGATGGATAGGGACCGAACTGTCTCACGACGTTCTGAACCCAGCTCGCGTACCGCTTTAATGGGCGAACAGCCCAACCCTTGGGACCTACTTCAGCCCCAGGATGCGATGAGCCGACATCGAGGTGCCAAACCTCCCCGTCGATGTGAACTCTTGGGGGAGATAAGCCTGTTATCCCCAGGGTAGCTTTTTATCCGTTGAGCGACGGCACTTCCACTCGCAACCGCCGGATCACTAAGTCCTAGTTTCCTACCTGCTCGAGTTGTTGCTCTCGCAGTCAAGCTCCCTTTTGCCTTTACACTCTTCGAACGATTTCCATCCGTTCTGAGGGAACCTTTGAGCGCCTCCGTTACCTTTTTGGGAGGCGACCGCCCCAGTCAAACTGCCCACCTGACACTGTCCAAAAACGTGGGTAACACGCCTCGTTAAATTCCAAACATTTAAGGGTGGTATCCCACCATTGACTCCTCGCATTCTGACGAACACGTCTCTCTGTCTCCCACCTATCCTGTACATAAATGTCCGAAACCCAATATCAAGCTACAGTAAAAGCTCCATGGGGTCTTTCTGTCCTATCGCAGGTAACCGGCATCTTTACCGGTATTTCAATTTCACCGAGTCCCTTGTTGAGACAGCGTCCAGATCGTTTCGCCTTTCGTGCGGGTCGGAACTTACCCGACAAGGAATTTCGCTACCTTAGGACCGTTATAGTTACGGCCGCCGTTTACTGGGGCTTCGGTTCAAAGCTTGCACTCTTCCCCTTAACCTTCCAGCACCGGGCAGGCGTCAGCCTTTATACTTCATCTTTCGATTTTGCAAAGACCTGTGTTTTTTTGCTAAACAGTCGCCTGGACCTTTTTCTCTGCGACTCTCCTTTGCTCTGTACTGCGCGTACTCACAATGGAGAGCAACCCTTCTCCCGAAGTTACGGGTTTATTTTGCCGAGTTCCTTAACAAGAGTTATCTCGCGCGCCTTAGTATTCTCTACCCTATCTACCTGTGTCGGTTTGCGGTACGGGCACCTCCAGCCTTGATAGCAACTTTTTCTTGGCAGCGGGGAATCGAGGACTTCGTTACTTCTTTTTCACTCGTATTCGTATCTCAGGATATGTGAAAACGCGGACTTCCCTACGTTTCTCCCTACTTACTTAAACGCCTCACCAACTGGGCGCTCACTCTATCCTTCTGCGTCATTGCTTCTCTCTTAACGGCTTTCGGTGGTACAGGAATTTCTACCTGTTTTTCCATCGACTACGCCTTTCGGCCTTGCCTTAGGTCCCGACTTACCCTGGGCGGACGAGCCTTCCCCAGGAATCCTTAGATTTTTCGGCGAAGAGGATTCTCACCTCTTTTATCGTGTACTTATACCAGCATTCTCTCTTCCATATTGTCCACCTTCGTTTTCACGTTAGCTTCTCCCTCTATGGATCGCTCCTCTACCAATGACATTCGTCATTCCGCGTCTTCGGTGTATTGTTTGAGCCCCGTTACATTTTCGGCGCAAAACCCCTGGACCAGTGAGCTATTACGCACTCTTTATAATGATGGCTGCTTCTAAGCCAACATCCTGGTTGTCTCTGCGGTTTCACATCCTTTTTCCACTTAACAATCACTTGGGGACCTTAGACGGCGGTCTGGGCTCTTTCCCTTTTGACTATGAAGCTTATCCCCCATAGTCTGACTCCCGATTATGATATATGGCATTCGGAGTTTGATAAGATTTGGTAGGCGGTGAAGCCCCCGCACCCATTCAGTGCTCTACCTCCATATATCTCTCTTCGAGGCTAGCCCTAAAAGCTATTTCGAGGAGAACCAGCTATCTCCAGGTTCGATTGGAATTTCACCCCTACCCACAAGTCATCCAAACACTTTTCAACGTGTCCTGGTTCGGTCCTCCACGTTATTTTACTAACGCTTCAACCTGCTCATGGGTAGATCACCTGGTTTCGGGTCTACACACACTAACTTTTCGCCCTTTTTCAGACTCGCTTTCGCTTTGGCTCCGTATTTCTTAACCTTGCTAGTATATGTAACTCGCTGGTCCGTTCTACAAAAAGTACGCCACTACCCCTAAGGGCTGTGACTGATTGTAAGCATACGGTTTCAGGTTCTTTTTCACTCCTCTTCCGAGGTGCTTTTCACCTTTCCCTCACGGTACTTGTTCTCTATCGGTCGCTAAGGAGTATTTAGCCTTACGGGGTGGTCCCCGCTCCTTCACACGGAATTCCTCGTGCTCCGTGCTACTCTGGATTCATTCCCATATCTTTACCTTTCGTCTACAGGGCTCTCACCTTCTTTGGCTGATTTTCCCACACCATTCGACTGGGCTCTGATACTTTTTGAATGTCCTAACCCCGGACAAATCCGGTTTGGGCTTTTCCCTTTTCGCTCGCCGCTACTGGGGGAATCGAGTTTTCTTTCTTTTCCTCCGGGTACTTAGATGTTTCAGTTCTCCGGGTTGCCTTCCGCATGCCTATTTGTTTCAGCATGGGATTACTGGATATTACTCCAGCAGGGTTTTTCCCATTCGGATATCTACGATTCTCTGTCTGCTTGCGACTCCTCGTAGCTTTTCGCAGCTTACCGCGTCCTTCTTCGGCTCTTAGCGCCTAGGCATCCACCGTATGCCCTTGCTTTCTTAATCTCTCTCGGTTACTTTCTGCTTTATTTCAGATATGACCTCTGTAAGTATTACGCTCACCCGCAATACTTACTGTTTGTTACTGTGTCGTTTTTCAAAGATGCTGCCCAAAAAGACAGCTTAGTCATACTATCATCTTTACTCTCCTCTGTCAACTATTTTTTTGAATGTTTTTTTGAAAAAAATCATCTTTTCTTTTTTTCTCTTTGATTTACTCTTATCTTTAGGATTTGTACTTTAAAAAAACACCTTATAATTAAAGAAAAGCAAAAGGTGTTTTTCTCCCTAAACCTTTTCAGTTCTATCATTTTTTTGGTAGAATGGCAGAGATAAATCAATGAAGGAGCGTCATTATGCAGGAAAAAAATTCAATGAAGAAATGCTAGACCCGGAGAAAACTAGGCTTTTTTTCTTCTCACCCCAAAAGAAGTCTTATCAAAGAAAGATCTAAAAAAGGCAGATAAGCTTGCACAAAAAGAAATTAAAGCTCAAAAAGAAACTAGACAAAAATAGAAAAAAAGGCACTAGCGCAAGAAGAAAAAAAGCCTTGGCAAAGGAAGAAAAAAACGCCAAGCAAAACTTGCAAAAAGCACAAGGTAAAGATAAACTCATCTTTCGCCTCCTTTCTAAGTTTACCATCTTCTTGTTATTTTTTTTGCCAATTGCCTATCTTATCTTACTTGCTTGTCAGCATTTTAACTTATTTAATTTAGGCTCTAGCCTGCAAGCTGAATACCTGTTTTCTATCTGCTTATACAATATGATTTTTAGCTTTTTCTTTTTGTACGACCAAAGTTATTTAAATACATTATGACAATCACTTATCTGATTTTTCTTTATCCTCCTCTTAGTGGTCTTTCATCCTTACATGTCAGCCAGTCCTTTCATCATTCTTGCTAAAATCGTCTATCCACCACTTCCGCTAAGCATTTTTCCATAAAAAAACCGTGATACACCATCCTGTGTATCACGGTTTTTTATTTTATTTTAACCATCACTTAATAGGAATGTAGACCAGTCAAGCCTAAACTGACCCCAAATAAGGTGAACACAAGAATAACAAAGCTGACTGCCACCATTTTTGCCAAGCTTCTTTTTAGAAAGATAGGCCGTAAAGTGAAAATGGAGAACTGTCGCATAAGCTAGATAGGTGAGCAACGCCCATACTTCCTTAGGATCCCACGCCCAAAAGCGTCCCCAGGTCTCTAGTGCCCAAAGGGAACCTGTCACCAAAAGAAGGGTCTGTCCAACCAAGCCAAAATAAATCAAATTAATCATCAGTCTATAGACAACTTCTTCTTTTTTCAAAAGAAAAACCAGTGCCAAAATAAAAGCTAAGGCAAAGGCAAGATAGGCCACCAAGGCAGATAAAATATGAGAAAAAAACCACGGACTTTGCAACGCTGGTAAAAGGGAAACAGGATTGCCCGCTAAGTACCCTAAAACAAAGCCTAAAGTCACCATTGCCAGTAAATCACCCTAAGCGAAAAAAATCCATTTTTTTCACCCTGATAAAACTGCCGCAAGATCACAAGTCCAAAGCCAAATAGCCCAACCAGTACAAGGGAAAACTCATATAAACTCGCCATAGGAAAGCGTGTATACACTAGCCCTCGACAAATCAAACCCAAAAAAAGTGTACAAGGCGCTAAAACTTGCAATAAGAGCATAAACTTATACTCTCTTTTAAGCAGACTAAAGATAAAGTTTAGACCAAAAAAAGGCCAAAGAAAGGTCATAAAGATAGTTTTTCCATCATCTTCTTCCCCTCCTTAAAAAGCTAAAATACCCTAAACCTACACCCAAGATCAAAAAGAGGTAGCCTAGTTTTAATACCTCTAGCCCTTCTGCTTTTTTAAGATACAATCCACTATAAGGTTGATATTTTTCAAAAAATATTTCTACATCGCCAATTTTTTTCGTCTTACCTAATGGAATGAAATCCTCTTGTCTCTCTTCATCAGTCTGATAACGCACCAAAAGGTGAGGTGCATCTGGACGAGGCTTGATGGTTGGCTCTGTGTTATCCCCATCATAATTTGGCACAAAGAGCATAAGGAGTTGAGCATCATTAACCTTTAGACCCTCTCCCAATTTGAGGCGAAACTCTTGTTTTTTATCCTTTTGTTTGACCCAGCCAAACACTTCCCAAGCATAATTATCTTGGTACAAACGATAACCCTTAAAATAAATGGGTTCGTTTACCTGAATTTCTCTTTTTACACTATCCTGACCAACTTGTAAGTCTACCTTTGCCCTATACTGTTTAGGGGTACCATCTTCATAAAAATCTACCTCAAAATCCTCCAAGGTGACACTAACCCCAGAAAAAAAGCGCCTTCCACAAAGGCTTTTTCGCCAATGGCAAGTTCCAAAGGCACCTCTTCACTAGTATAGGCTACAATACCACTGGCTAAAAGCACTAAGCCTAAGCCTAAATGAAGGATAAAACGTGCTAAAAAGCTAGGTTGTTTTTTTACCCTTATCTTGAGGAGGCTCCCCAGATAATATCCCAAAAGTAGCACTAACAACGTGCCTAAAATCCACATCATGGGGTGAGTATACACCCCATCTATCCCCAAGGCACGAATCGTATTTGCTCCTTGTAGTCCATAACGCTCAATGTAGTCCACATAAGAAAGCCCTTGGGGAATCAGACTGCCTAAGGCAGTCCATCCCGCAAGGGCTATGAAAATGAGCGTCGTGAAAACGATGAGAAGCTGACGTTTCTCTAATTTTTTTCATCCTACCCTCTTTAATTATTTCTTATCTTCAACTTTTACTTTTGCTTCAGTCACATCAAAGACTGGCTTTACGCTCTGGCAAAGTACCACCAGCTTTAACAATCGCTTCACGTGCAATTGAAGTTGCTTGTAAGCAATAATCTATACCCTGAGCTAAGTCCACTTGGGCTTGTTCTGGATTGTGGAAGCCAAGACTATTGGTGACCATTTGATAGTCGAGGTAATACTGTCCTAAACGATGTAGTCTTTGTGCCTCTTCAAGCATTTTTTTATCAACATTTGGCAAGTCTTTCGCCACTTTGAGGTTGGCGATGGTTTCTTCTACCACTTGACCACCTCTGTCCATTTGCATTTTGGTATTATCTTGAATCTTATGCACACGAGCTTTTAACCAATCTGCACTTTCTCTGTGGCAAGCACGACAGCTTTGTTCAATATTGTCAAGCGGACTACCAACAACGTGAGAAGAAATCTTTTGATTGCCTTCTTTCATGTATGGCATATGGCAGTCAGCACAAGAGACCCCAGCACTTTCGTGAACGGAACCTTTAAATAATTCATAGTCTGCATGACGAGGTTTCACTAAAGGCGTCCCAGTGTCTGGGTGCGTCCACTCGGTAAAGTTAATCTTATCATAGTAAGCAAGCTGATCTTTTGCAGAAAGCCCTTCATCCCAAGGGAAGGTAACTTTATTTTTTTAGGTTCTTTAGCAAAATAGTAGCTGACATGACATTGAGCACAAACAAGAGAACGTTTCTCTTGACGACTTGCCTTATTAACATCAATACCTTGTCTGGCAAAAGCTTCAATCAATGGCTTTTGGGTGATAACTAATTCCATCGTCTTTGGATCATGACAGTTGGCACAAGCAACTGTAAACTTAAGCTGGTCATTAATCTTATGAAAATCCATACTATAATAGCTATCCCCATACTCTTCAATGAGACCAGGGATTTGTGATGATTTACAAGTATTACATGCCGCTTGCATGGCTTGCCAACGCTTTGGATTGACATCACGCAAATCTTGAATCATGAAAGCATGCCCTCTAGGGTGGTTAAATTCTGCTGCATAACCAGTGCCCTTATACATGGTTTTTAAATAAGGCATATCCACAAAGTGACTGACCTTAGGTCCTTTGTCTGTATCATTTTTTAAGAAAGACGCATATTGTGCAGGGTAGTTTTCCCCCCATATGCTTGGATCAGCTACCTTATCCGCTGGAATAGGCTTAATCACAGTTGGCTGTAAGGGTTCATTATGTCCCAAGAAAAAGCCAGCGCCTGTACCTACAGCTAGGGCAACTACCACTGCGCCTACTGCCAATTTTACTATTTTTTTCTTATCCATCTCTACACTCCTTTACGCTCCAAGCTCATAACGGTAGGCCGTTAATGGCTTTTCTTTTAAAAACACATCTCCAAGCTTCTTCTCGTCAATATTTGGCATCCGACTATGAGGCGTGTTACGGTGACAATCAAAGCAATACTTGCCATTTTCATCCATGGTATTACCCACCTCATTTAAAAATTCCTGATGGCAACGCACACAATTGGCTTGAACAACATCCTTGGAGTGTTTGCCAGCAGAAATCTCAAAAGGATCTTTATTAAATATTACCCCAATAAGATCTTTGGTGCCTGTGTAAGCTTTATCAAAAGCGCCATACACCAATTCATGAGGGACATGACAATCACCACACTCTGCTGCAATGTGATGAGAAGAATGCATAAAGGTTTCTACTTGTTCTTCCATCACATGACACGATCCACAAAACTCTGGTGTACTCAAGCCAAGGGCTGGAATCTTTAGCGATAAAATCAAACAAAAAATAACTAAAAGACCGATACCTACATACATGACTTTCTTTAACACTTATCCTCACCTCCCAACTTACTTTCAGTATACCATAAGCACAAAAAAATTGCTTTTAAAAGTTTTTACTAATCTATAAATAAAATGATTTTTTTATTTGTAAATATTTTTATATGCCATAAACTTGTTATAAAAAAACGCCCTAAGCTAGCATTTGCTAGATAAACTGAGCTTTTTTTCACTCACCAAAAATACCACAAAAAAACAGATGAAGATCATGTCCTTCATCTGTCAATTCATCAAAAAAACTATAATTAATTATATGATTTTTATGATAGTCTACTGTCTTCGCCTTGATAATAGGTCAAGGTCTCTAAAGACTTCATTTTAGCTAAAAGGTCTGCTTTCGTATAAAACACCTCTTCTAAGACTAAACCTTCACTTGGAGCAGTCTGGCCACCTTTAGTACGATCTCTCTCAGTCAGACAAGTCAATAAAAGCCTCTTTTTGACGCCTATTAAAAAAATCATATCTAGAGCTGTCCCCACAATATTTCTAATCATCTTACGCAAAAATCCATCCCCAACAAGGTGCAAGGTCAGCCAATCGCCTTCCACTTCTAGTGCGATGGCATAAATGGTGCGTTCGTATGTTTTCACACTACTACCCCTTCCACAGAAGCCTTGAAAATTATGTCTACCTAAAAAGTGGCAGCAAACTCAAAAAAATATTTCAGGTGAAAAAAAGTGGTAAAAAAATAGGGCAAAAGGTGGCATAGCCAATGGCTGGCGGTTGTTTACCAAGATACATCTTGTAGCTATAGTGCTTTCCCAATGCAGATTTTTCTGGCATGAAATGCTTCATCAACAATTTCTGCTTGATGGAGACGAATATCACGCCCAAGAAAACGATTTAAGGCATAACAAATTTTATCTGGGTCAAGACAAAGGTTTAAATCAAAATGTGCCACTTGCCCTCTGGCATGGACACCCTTATCTGTACGTCCTGAAGCATGGATTTCAACTTCTTCTTTGTAAAGTATCCTTAGCGCCTCTTCAATCTCCCCTTGTACTGTGCGACCCTCACCAGGTTGACGCTGATAGCCTAAAAAAATTTGTCCCCTCATAACTAAAGGTGATTTTTGTATCTCATAAGCCCAAACTCCAAAGTGTCGTCATGCCAACAAGCACCAAAAAAACTCAGTACCATCGTGAGATAGTCCTTTTTAGCAAAGACAAGAGCTTTGAGCTTGGTACGCCCCTCACCACCACGATAGCATCTGGCTTCCATGGCGAGTGCGAGTTCTTCGGCTCGCTTTAGGGCAGAAATAAAAAGCGGCACCAAGATAGGCAGGAGTGCCTTTGCCCTTGATATGAGATTACCTGACTCAAAAATCTGCCCCCTTGCGGATTGAGCTTTGATAATTTTATCTGTCTCATCAATAAGGGTTGGTACAAAACGGAGAGCAATACTCATCATCATTGCCAATTCATGGGCAGGCACGCCAATTTTTTTCAAAGGGCTTAAGCATGGACTCTATCCCATTGGTTAGGGTAATTGGTGTTGTCGTTAAGGTGAGAATTGAAGTCACCAGTACCAATAAAATCAAACGACTACACATAAAAAAAGGCTAAAAATTAAGCCTTGATCGGTTATTTTTTTAAAAAAAATGCCATTCCAAAAAGCATGGTGCCATCTTTAATAAAAAAAGAATTTGCATCAAAGCGGTAAAAACAATGATAAACCAAAGGGGTTTTAAGCCTTTAAGATAGAGTTTCATAGGGACTCTGCTAATCAGTAGCATGGCAAAACTGATGGTATAAGCACAAAAAAAGTCAGAAAAGTCTTTGCCATAAAAAAAGACCCACCATAAAAAAAGAAGATTGCCGTAATCTTGCTTCTTGGATCTAACTGATGAATAAAAAGAATCACCCTCATAATATTGTCCTATGGTGATATCTTTTAGCATAAGCCTTCTCCTCTCTCCCTTAGTGCCTTAGTGATTTCTTGGTAAGCTTCTTCAAGGGTTAGGGGCTGATGGTGAAACCGCTAGCCCTTTTTCACGCAATTGGTACATCATTTGGGTCACACTTGGCACGCCAAGTCCAATGGATTCTAAAAAAATTCTTTTTTTGTTCAAAAAAATCACCTGTGGTGTACCTTCCAGGACAAGTTCACCCTTATTCATCACCAAAAGTCTTGAGGCAAACTTTGCCACATCATCCATACTATGAGAGACAAGGATAATTGCCATTCCTAAGGTTTCATGCAAAGCTTTAATTTTTACTTAAGATGGCATTTCTTCCCTTAGGGTCGAGTCCTGCTGTCGGTTCATCTAAGATAAGATAGCTTGGACGCATTGCCAAAACCCCTGCAATCGCAACTCGTCTTTTTTGGCCACCTGATAAACTAAATGGGGAAACATCTTTATAAGTTTCATAGTCTAAGTCAACAAGTGCCATCGCTTCCTTGACCCTACTTTCAATTTCTTCTTCGGGTAAACCTAGATTTTTTGGTCCAAAAGCAATATCTCTTGCCACTGTCTCTTCAAAAAGCTGATACTCAGGATATTGAAATACCAAACCAACTTCTAGCTTTTTTTGGCGTCTTTCCTTGGTCTTGGTTGAAAAGTCAACCTCATCAACAAAAAGTCGACCCTCAGTTGGTTGAATTAATCCAGCCATCAACTGTACAAGGGTCGACTTTCCAGAGCCGGTATGCCCTAAAAGCCCGATAAAATCCCCTTGCGCAATGTTAAGATTTAAGTTTTTCAAGGCATAGGCACCATTAGGCTCTAATGGGTTATATGTATATGAAATTTTTTCTAATGAGATGGACATAAGACCTCCACTAGTTCATCAATCGTTAAAATATCACGGGGAATACAAGGATAGTCTTTTTCTCAAACGATTGGCAAGCATGGTTGCCACTGGTACATCGAGCTTAAGGGACATCAAAAGTGCCTCTTCTTGAAAGATTTCCTTTGGAGAACCATCAAGGACAACTTCACCTTGATTCATCACCAAGACCCTATCAGCTAGGGCAGCTTCTTCCATAAAATGTGTGATATTAATAATACCAATATGTTCTTTTTTGTTGAGATTGAGCAAAGTTTCAATCACTTGTTTGCGACCAGAGGGATCAAGCATTGCTGTCGGTTCATCAAAGACGATATATTTTGGCTTCATGGCAATAATACCCGCAATGGCAATGCGTTGCTTCTGCCCTCCAGATAAATGATGAGGAGAGGCATTTTTAAATGCACTCATCCCCACAACCTCAAGTGCTTCATCAACTCTTTGAGCAATTTCTTCTGGTGCTAGTCCAATATTTTCAGGACCAAAGGCGACTTCTTCTACAACTGTTGTCGCTACCATTTGATTATCTGGATTTTGAAAGACCATACCCACTCGAGAGCGGACATCGTAGAGATTTGTTTGATTTGCTGTATCCAAATCATCAACCAGAACTGTTCCCACAGTCGGCAATAACAGAGCATTAAGATGTTTTGCAAGGGTTGACTTGCCACAACCGTTTTGCCCTAACACAGCAATATGGCTTTTTTCACCTAAAGAAAGGTTAAGATGATCAAGGACTTTTTTAGCTTGTTCGCTTTCTATTTCATATTGAAACGATATGTTTTTGACTTCAATCATCTTAGCCTCCTAAAAAAATAGGGTCAGGTTAGCCTGACCCTACCTTAAGTTACACCAATTCAATAATTGCTAGTGGTGCTGCATCCCCTCTACGGAAACCAGCTTTTACTACACGTGTATAGCCACCATTTCTGTTTTCATATTGTGGTGCAATTTCTTTGAAAAGTTTGTGTGCTACATCTTCATCCATGAGATAGCTACAAGCTTTACGATATGCTGCAAGGTCAGCTTTTTTACCAAGAGTAATCATTTTTTCTACCATACGTCTTACTTCTTTTGCCTTAGGTTCAGTAGTGGTTACCTTACCATGAAGTAGGACTGAGGTAGTCATATTGCGGAGAATCGCACGGCGATGAGAACTATCACTGCCAATTTTACGATGTTTCATCCTTTACCTCCTAATTATTCTTCATTAGATTTGAGCATGAGACCCAAAGCACCCATTTTTTCTTTAACTTCTTCTAAAGATTTTTTACCAAGGTTTTTCACCTTCATCATATCTTCTTTAGATTTTTTTGTGTTAATTCCAAAACAGTATTAATACCTGCACGTTTTAAGCAATTGTAAGAACGTACAGATAGGTCAAGCTCTTCAATGGTCATGTCTAAGACCTGATCCTTTTCCTCTTCTTCTTTTTCTATCATGATTGGCATACCTTCCATATTGCCAGTTAAGCCAATAAAGAGGGTAAGGTGCTCAGATAGAATACGGGCAGCCAAGCTCAAAGCATCTACTGCTTTGATGTTGCCGTTAGAATAAAGTTCTATGGTCAAGCGATCATAGTCAGTATCTTGACCAACTCGTGTATCTTCAATAGTAAAGTTCACCTTATGCACAGGCGTATACACAGAGTCAATAGGAATTGTGCCAATAGGCATGTCTTCTTTTTTGTGTTTTTCAGCAGGCACATAACCGCGGCCTGTTTCTACCACCATTTCAACATAAAGACGACTATTGCTATCTAAGGTAGCAAGTTTTAAGTCGCCATTTAGTATTTCAACAGCATCTGTGGTGATAATGTCTTTGGCAAAAACTTCTCCTTCATCAGTCTTATTGATGATGACAGTTTGAGGTTCATCGCTATTACATTTAATCGCCAGCTGTTTAATATTCAAAATGATTTGAGAAACATCTTCCTTAACGCCTGGTACGGTTGAAAACTCGTGCTGAACCCCATCAATATGGATAGAAGTCACAGCTGCTCCTGGAATAGATGAGAGCAGAATGCGTCGCAAGGAGTTTCCTAGCGTCACACCATAACCTTTTTCCAATGGTTCAATAACAAACTTACCATATCTGTTATCATCACTTAGTTCAACGCAATCAATACTCGGTTTTTTTCAATTTCAATCATACATAACCTCCATACCAACCGACAGTAGCGAAAATTGGAACTAGACCGAATTATTTGCTGTAAAGTTCGACGATCATTTGTTCTTCAACTGGAATATCGATATCTTCACGTTTTTGGTTCAGCATACATCTTGCAAGTGTAGTTATCTTTATCCACTTCTAACCATGTTGCTGGCGCATTGAGACCAAATGAATCAAGATGTGCCTTAAAGTGTGGAGATTTTGCACTTTTTTCACGGATAGCGATAACATCGCCAGCCTTAATTTGCATAGAAGGGATGTTTGCCTTCTTGCCATTTAATGTAAAGTGATTATGAACAACCATTTGACGTGCTTCACGACGTGTCTTAGCATAGCCAGCACGGAAAAACAACATTATCAAAACGTTTTTTTCAAGTAAAACGATGAGGTTTTTCACCAGCTTGACCCTTCATACGCTTTGCTTTTATCAAAGTAGTTGCGGAATGGTTTTTTTCTAAAAACACCATAGATGAATTTAGCTTTTTGTTTTTCTTGTAATTGCTTACCATACTCACTGAGCTTTTTATTCATTCTTGGTGGGTTACGCTTAGTGGTATCTTTGTTATAACCAAGCTCAGCAGGAGAAATCCCAAGAGCACGGCATCTTTTAACGATAGGTTCTCTATTTCTAGCCATCGAGATTTTCCTCCTTATACTCTTCTACGTTTTGGTGGACGACAACCGTTATGTGGAATTGGGGTGACGTCTTTAATCATGTTAATTTCAAGACCTGCAGCTTGAAGGGCACGAATTGCCGCTTCACGACCAGATCCAGGACCCTTTACCAAACATTCCACTTCTTTTAAGCCATGTTCCATAGCTGCCTTTGCTGCACTTTCAGCAGCAACTTGAGCAGCAAATGGTGTGCTTTTACGAGAACCACGGAAACCCATACCACCAGAGGAAGCCCAACTAAGTGCGTTACCATTCACATCAGTAATAGTTACGATTGTATTGTTGAAGGTGCTTTTGATATGTGCAACACCTTTTTCAATATTTTTGCGTGCCTTACGACGTACACGCGTTGTCTTTTTTGGTTTTGCCAATTGATTCACCCCTAACTATTTACGTTTACCAGCTGCTGCTCTTTTTGATTTGCCCTTACGTGTTCTTGCATTGGTCTTAGTTTTTTTGACCACGAACTGGTAATCCTTTACGATGGCGGATGCCACGATAGCAACCGATTTCGCTAAGTCTTTTTAATGTTTAGAGAAACTTCACGACGTAAGTCCCCTTCTACAGTATATTGACCTACTAATTCACGAAGCTTAGCTTCTTCAGCATCAGTAAGGTCACGAACACGAGTATCTGGATTGATGCCCGCTTCGCTAACAATTTTTTCAGCAGTCGGTCTTCCAATCCCGTAGATATAAGTTAAGCCTATAACGATTCTTTTTATCTCTTGGAAGATCGATCCCAGAAATTCTTGCCATCTAATGCACCTCCTAGTTCTAGCCTTGTACTTGTTTATGTTTTCGCATTTTCACAAATAACCATGACGCGACCTTTGCGTTTGATTATTTTGCATTTTTCACACATTGGTTTTACAGATGCTCTTACCTTCATATTATTAAACCTCCTCGGTAGAGATTTCTACTTAAATCTGTACGTGATGCGACCACGTGTCAAATCATAAGGGGACAATTCTACAGTGACCTTATCTCCCGGTAGAATTTTTATAAAATTCATACGGATTTTACCAGATATATGTGCCAGTACAGTGTGTCCGTTTTCAAGTTCTACCTTAAACATTGCGTTAGGCAGAGACTCTAAAACGTTTCCTTGTACCTCAATAACATCTTTACTCAATACCCTCTCTCCTTTTTAAAGGTCAGTTAAAATAACTGCACCATCTTCTGTAATAGCAATGGAATTTTCATAATGTGCGGCAAGCTTACCATCACGAGTCACTGTCGTCCAGTCATCATCTAAGACTTCGACTTCATAAGTACCCTCGTTGATCATCGGCTCAATGGCAAGACACATACCTTTTTTGATACGTGCACCAAAGCCCGGTTTTCCATAATTCGGCACTTGAGGATCTTCATGTAGGTTTTTACCCTATACCATGTCCACAAAAAAATCTCTCACTACCCCATAACCTAAGTTTTCAGCATAAACCTGAACAGCATGACCGATATCACCAATGCGATTACCAATAACGCACTGTTCTAACCCTTGATAAAAAGAGTTTTTAGTTGCTTCTATAAGGTTACTTGCAGCTTCATTGACTTCACCACAAGCCAGTGTACGTGCCGCATCACCATGGTAGCCATTTAAATAAGCCCCACAATCGAGACTAATAATGTCGCCTTCCTTTATGATGACATCATCACTTGGTATCCCATGGACAACGACTTCATTTGGGGAAGTACAAATTGAGCCACTAAATCCATTGTATCCTTTAAAAGAAGGAGTTGCGCCTTTTTTTCTAATATAGTCTTCTGCTATCTCATCTAAATCTAGCGTGGACATATTAGGTACCAAGGCATTTTCTAACTCTTTGAGTGTCTCAGCAACAATTCTACCTGATTCACGCAATTGAGCAATTTCTCTCTAATTTTTTAGCGTTATCATGTTACTTCTCCAAATGAGCTAAAATAGACTTTGTTACCTCACTTGATTCACGATTACCCTCGATTTCTACTAGGATACCTTTGTCTCGATAGAAATCAAGAAGTGGCGCAGTCGCAGATTCATAAACGCTAAGACGATTTTTTTACTGTCTCTTTATTATCATCTTTTCTCTGATAAAGTGTCGTGCCATCTTTATCACAAACACCCTCCTTAAGTGGTGGATGGAACTCAACATGATAAGTGGCACCACAAGCCTTACAGAGTCTTCGTCCTGTAATTCTTTCAGTTAGAATCTCAAAAGGCACATCAATTTCTAAGACTGTGTCTAATTCAAGATGTAACTCTTTTAATATCTCGTCAAGTGCTTCTGCTTGCCCAACAGTACGAGGGAAACCATCTAGCATAAAGCCTTTTTTTACAATCAGCTTCCGCTAGTCTTTCACGGACAATCCCAATTGTAACCTCATCAGGTACGAGATTACCACTGTCCATATAGCGTTTTGCTTCTAGACCAAGGACAGTACCCTCACTCACTGCTTTACGGAACATATCTCCAGTGGAGATATGAGGAATACCAAGACGCTCATGTAATATGGCAGCTTGGGTTCCCTTTCCGGCTCCTGGAGCACCCATTAATAGGATATTCATCGCTTGCCTCCAGTTTATTTCATAAAGCCTTTATAGTTACGCATTAACATATTACTTTTCAAGCTGTTTCATCGTATCAAGGGCAACCCCAACAACGATGAGGAGTGATGTTCCACCAAAGTAAACTTCAAGCCCTGTTGCAGAAGTAAGAAGTGTTGGCATAACTGCGATAAGCGCAAGGAAAATCGCCCCAAAAAGTGTAATTCTATTCATTACTTTCATAATGTATTCTGCTGTTGGGCGACCTGGACGAATCCCTGGTACAAAGCCACCATTCTTACGAAGGTTATCCGCAACATCAATTGGATTAAAAGTAATAGAAGAATAAAAAAATAGGTAAAGAAAATAATCAATATAGCATATACTACATTGTAAAGTAAATTATTAAATGAGAAATGACTTGTTACCCATTGACCTGCTGGGCTATCTGGGAAGAAAGCTGCCAAGGTACCTGGGAAAATCAAAAGGCTCATCGCAAAGATAACTGGAATAACCCCAGCTGAGTTTACTTTAATAGGTAGGTGAGTAGATTGACCACCATAGACTTTACGTCCTACAACACGCTTAGCATATTGAATCGGTACCCTTCTTTCCCCTTGTTGGACAGCCACAACTGCCATAATGATGAGATAAGCAAGTACCAAAAATCCAATAACAGTTAAGATTTGTAGAGCGCCACCTTTAGAATATTCATAAAGGTATATGATGCCATGAGGAATACGAGAAACGATCCCTGCAAAAATAATCAAACTGATCCCATTACCAATACCTTTTTCGGTAATCAGTTCCCCAATCCACATGAGACAAGCTGTCCCAGCAGTTAGAGAAATCACGATGACAAAAAGACTCAAAGTGCTCGTATCAGTAATCGCACGACGAAGGGATAAAGAAATCCCAATTGCTTGGATAAACCCTAAAACAACAGTCAAGTATCTTGTATACTCGACAATTTTTTTACGATCATCCTTTGCCAATGCCTCAATACGAGGTGAGATGACTGTCATCAACTGCATGATAATGGATGCGTTAATGTATGGTGTAATACTCATTGCAAAAATGGAGAAGTTCCTGAAAGCTCCCCCAGAAATAATATCAAAAAAACCAAGTAATTTCGCTTTATTAATTAATTCAGCAATTACCGATGAATCAATTCCAGGTACTGGGATATGACTCCCAATACGGAAAACTAAGAACATCATCAAGGTAAATAGGATTTTCTTTCTTGTATCAGGTGTTTGTAAGGCATTTTTTAAAGTCCCTAACATTATATCACCTCGATACTTCCACCAGCTGCCTCAATTTTTTCTCTTGCGCCTTGGCTACAAGCGTTAACTTTAACAGTAAGTGCTTTAGTCAAATTACCATTGTTTAAGACTTTCACACCACCATTTTTCATTTGTTTCACATAACCTGATTCTACTAAAAGTTCAGGTGTTACTACTGTACCCGCATCAAAGCGATCTAAGGTGTCTAGGCTAACAACAGAATAAAGGGTTCTGAAGTGATGATTGGTAAAGCCTCTCTTTGGTAAACGACGTTGAATTGGTGTTTGTCCCCCTTCAAAGCCAGGACCTTTACCACCGCCAGAACGAGCCTTTTGACCTTTGTGACCTTTACCTGCTGTCTTACCCAATCCAGAACCTGGACCTCTACCTTTGCGCTTAAGGGCGTGCTTTGACCCTTCAGCCGGTTTTAACTCGTGAAGTTTCATTCTCACACCTCCTAATTAGTCAATTTTTTCTACGCTAACCAAATGGCTAACTTTGTCAATCATACCACGGATAGACGCATTATCTTCTTTTACTACAAAGCTATTAGTCTTTTTTTAAGTCCGAGGGCTTTGACGACCTTACGCTGTCTTTCGCTTGACCCAATTACAGAACGTACAAGCGTTACTTTAACATTTGCCATCGTGTGCCTCCTAACCTAAGATTTCTTCTACAGATTTACCGCGAAGCTTTTGCAATTTCTTCTGCACTCTTCATGCTGGTAAGACCTTGCATTGTCGCTTTTACGATATTGATTAAGTTATCACTGCGCAATGACTTTGTGAGAATGTTTTTTTAATCCCTGCAAGCTCAGCAACTGCACGTACCGCACCACCTGCGATAACCCCAGTACCTTCACTAGCTGGTTTTTAACATCACACGAGCTGCTCCAAACTTACCAATGATTTCATGAGGAACAGTGTCATTTACTACAGGTACACGTACTAAATTTTTTTCTTTGCATCTTCAATGCCTTTTACGGATAGCTTCTGGCACTTCATTTGCCTTACCCATACCGACACCAACGATACCATTGCCGTTACCTACAACGACGAGTGCTGCAAAGCTAAAACGGCGACCACCTTTTACAACTTTAGCAACACGATTTATGGTTACAACTCTTTCTTGTAGATCGAGTTCTTTTGCATCAATAATTTCTCTACTCACGCTTTTTCCCTCCCTTTTCATCGGAATTAGAACTCTAAGCCGCCTTCTCTTGCACCTTCAGCTAAAGCTTTGATACGGCCATGATAGATATTACCACCACGATCGAAGACAACTTGTTTGATACCTGCCTCAAGGGCTTTTTTTAGCAACTGCTTGACCAACTTGATTAGCCACTTCAGTTTTATTCCCTTCACATTTAGTATCCAAGGTAGAAGCACAGCAAAGGGTTACACCCTTAGTGTCATCAATTACTTGGGCATAAATATGTCTTGCACTACGGAAAACAGCCAAACGAGGACGTTCAGACGTACCACGCAATGTAAAAGCGTAAACGGCGATGTTTATTTGCACGAACGGCTTTTCTATCATATTGCTTTTTCAACCCAACTCACTCCTTTCCGCGATTACTTGCTACCAGTCTTACCAGCTTTAAGCTTAATGGTTTCATTTTCATAACGAAGACCTTTACCTTTGTAAGGTTCAAGCGGACGAGTTGCGCGAATGTCAGCGGCTAAAGCACCAACCTTCTGCTTATCCAAACCTTTGATTATAATTTTAGTCGCTTCAGGTGCTTCGATTTCTAGTCCATCTTCTGGATCAAATTCGATTGGATGTGAATAACCTACACTAAGGACAAGCTTCTTACCTTGCATTAATGCTCTGTAACCTACCCCTTTCATCACGAGCGTCTTGGAAAAACCTTCAGTTACACCAAGTACCATGTTGTTTAAAAGAGTTCTAGTAAGTCCCCAAAGATTACCATAATTTTCTCACATCATCATTTGGACAAGCAACAGTTATCACGCCTTCTTCTTTACTAATTACCATAGCTTCTGGTAATTGCTTTTTCTAAGCTACCTTTAGGACCTTTTACTGTTGCATAGTTTTTATCAGTTAATTCTACCGTTACACCATCAGGGATAGTAATCGGTTTTTTGCCGATACGAGACATCTTTCCACCTCCCTAGTTATTATTTTTACCATATATAGCAGAGTACTTCGCCACCGAGACCCTTAGCTCTTGCTTCTCTATCTGTCATAACGCCTTGGGAAGTAGAAATTACTGCTACACCAAGACCACCAAGTACTTTTTGGAATATTATCTTTTTTTGCAATACACTTTTTAAGCCTGGTTTTTGAAATACGTTTCAAACCTGTGATAACGCGTTCTTTCTCTGGGCTATATTTTTAGTGTAATTTTTCATTGTTGCCTTGTTGCCTTCATCTTCTTTAACTTCAAAGTTTGCAATATAGCCTTCTTGGTGCAAAATTTCAGCTAGTGCAACTTTTACCTTTGAAGATGGGATTTCGACATTGGCGTGCATTGACATATTTGCATTACGGATTCTTGTTAGAAAATCCGCGATTGGATCTGTCATTACCATATATTTGTGACCCCCTTTAAAGGATTTATCTTACCAACTTGCCTTTGTAACGCCAGGAATTTTGCCTTCGTTTGCTAACTCACGGAAAGTTACACGACACATTCCAAATTTACGCATATAACCATGTGGACGTCCAGTCACCTTACAACGATTGTGTAAGCGTGAAGGAGACGCATCACGTGGTAATTTGCTAAGCCCTTCATAATCATGATTGGCGATTAATTCTGCACGCTTAGCTGCATATTTTGCTACCATCTTTTGGCGTTTTAGTTCACGTTGAACCATTGCTTTTTTAGCCATCTATACGTTCCTCCATCTATTAGCCTGCAAATGGCATACCAAGTTGTGCTAAAAGCGCACGACCTTCTTCGTCTGTCTTTGCGGTAGTCGTAAAGACAACTTGCATACCACGAATCTTATCAATTTTATCATAGTCAATTTCAGGGAAGATGAGTTGTTCTTTTAAGCCTAAGCTATAATTACCACGACCATCAAAACTCTTTGAAGGTACGCCATGGAAGTCACGTACACGTGGAAGTGCAACGCTAAATAGTCTGTCGACAAATTCATACATGCGATCCCCACGAAGTGTTACCTTAACACCGATTGGCATGCCTTCTCTTAATTTGAAACCTGCAATTGATTTCTTAGCCCTAGTAACGAGTGGTTTTTGACCAGAAATGATTGTCAAATCACCAACAGCAGCGTCTACTGCCTTATCATTTTGAACAGCTTCCCCGAGGCCAATATTAATGATGACTTTATCAAGTTTTGGGATAGCCATAACATTGGTATAACCAAACTCTTTTTGAAGCGCTGGCATAATTTCTTTTACGTATTTCTCTTTTAATCTAGCCATCTATTGTCCTCCTTTCTAGAATGTATTTCCACTTGTTTTTGAAGTAACGAACTTTTTTTACCATCTACCATTTTATGTCCGACACGTGAACCCTTCTTCACTGATTCATCATATGGCATAACGTTTGAAACGTGGATTGCTGCTTCTCTTTCAATAATCCCACCTTGAGGATCTTTTTTTGAGAAGGCTTTAGTGTGGCGTTTAATCATAGAAACGCCTTCCACAATGACACGTGACTCACTAGGAATAGCCTTTAGAACTTTCCCTACTTTATTTTTATCTTTACCTGCGATAACGATAACCATATCGCCTTTTTTTACGTTCATTTTTGCCACTATTTTCACCTCCGAGGCGAATTATTATAACACTTCAGGAGCGAGAGATACGATTTTCATGAAATCTTTTTCTCTGAGCTCTCTAGCTACAGGCCCAAATATACGAGTTCCTCTTGGGCTTTTTATCTTCTTTGATGACAACTGCAGCATTTTTCGCTAAAACGGATATAAGATCCGTCAGGGCGTTTAACTGGACGAACTGTACGGACAACAACTGCCTTTACAACGTCCCCTTTCTTGACAACGCCACCGGGTGTAGCTTCCTTAACTGCACAAACAATAATGTCCCCAACTGATGCGTAACGGCGATTTGTACCACCTAAAACGCGGATACAGAGGAGTTCTTTTGCACCTGTATTGTCACCGACTTTAAGTCTAGTTTCCTGTTGAATCATAGGGATCCTCCTTTCGCCGCGAATAAATTATATAATAACTGCTTTTTCCACAATTTCAACTAAACGCCATCTTTTGCTCTTAGAAAGAGGACGAGTTTCCATGATTTTAACCTTGTCCCCAACACCAGCTTGGTTTAATTCGTCGTGTACTTTATATAATTTTTGTTCGCTTTTGCGATTTTTGCCATACAGAGGATGGCGGCTATGCGTATCAACAGCAACAACAACGGTTTTTGTCCATTTTATCGCTTGTAACAACTCCATAGCGAACTTTTTCTCATATTACGTTCTGCCACTTTATTTCCTCCTATCAGTTAGCTTCTTGAGCCAATTCGCGTTCACGAATAACTGTCTTAGCTTTGGCAATGTCTTTACGAACCGTCTTAATTTGCATTGGATTTTTCCAATTGCCCTGTCGCCGCTTGGAAGCGTAAATTAAAAAGTTCTTCTTTAAGCGCAATTACCTTCTCTTGTAGTTCTTTATCAGAGAGTTCTCTTAAAGCACTAACCTTCATTTAATTCACCCTCCATTTCTCTCTTAACGATTTTTACATTTTTACTGGCAACTTATGCATAGCAAGTCTCAATGCCCTTCACGTGCAACTTCTTCTGATACACCAGAAAGTTCAAACATTACACGGCCAGGTTTAACAACTGCTACCCAGTAATCAGGCGCCCCTTTACCAGAACCCATGCGGACTTCTGCAGGTTTTGCAGTAACTGGTTGATCAGGGAAGATTTTAATCCAAACGTTACCACCACGTTTGATATAACGGGTCATTGCAATACGAGCAGCTTCGATTTGTCTGCTTGTAATCCAGTGTCCAGTGGTCGCTTGAAGACCATATTCACCATAAGTGACCTTTGTCCCTTTATGTGCTTTACCCTTTAAAGATCTGCGATGCGGTCTACGCCATTTTGTTCTTTTAGGCATCAACATAACTTAGCGACCTCCTTCCTTTTTTTGGTGCTTCTTTTTTTCTTCTGGGAGAACTTCTCCGTTGTAAATCCATACTTTAACACCGATTTTACCATAAGTGGTATCGGCTTCATAAAATCCATAATCAATATTTGCTCTTAATGTATGAAGTGGCACCTTACCTTCGCTCGCCCATTCTGTACGTGCGATATCAGCACCAGCTAAACGACCACTAATTGCGATTTTCATACCTTTTGCGCCAGCACGTTTTGCTCTTTGAAGTGCTTGTTTCATCGCACGACGGAAAGGCATTCTACGTACAAGACTATCAGCAACAGATTCAGCAATGAGTTGTGCATCTGCATCTGGTTTTTTAACTTCAATGACATTGATAAAGACATCTTTACCTGTCATCTTCTTTAATTCCCCACGAAGAACTTCAATAGCAGCCCCTTGACGACCAATAACGATACCAGGTTTTGCTGTATGAACGGTAATTTTTACCTTAGTGACCCCTGTACGTTCGATAATAACGCTTGAGATGCCACTATCAAATAACTTAGCTTTAACGAATTTACGAATTTTAAAGTCTTCATGGAGGAGATCAACATAGTTTTTATCGTTTGCGTACCATCTAGCATCCCAATCACGAATAACGCCAACACGCAAACCTATCGGATTGACTTTTTGACCCATCTCTTTCCTCCTATCTTTCGCTTACCACAACTGTGATATGACTAGTTCTTTTAGTGATTCCGTCTGCTCTACCCATAGCTCTTGGTTTGAAACGCTTCAAGCTAGGACCTTGATCAACATAAGTCGCACTAACAAATAAGTTTTCGGTATTCATATCATAGTTATGTTCCGCATTGGCAACAGCAGATTTTAAAACCTTTGTCACGATTGCAGAACCCTTATGTGGAGTAAATTTCAAAATGGTGTAAGCTTCATTAATGTCTTTCCCACGGATAAGGTCAACCACTTGGCGTGCCTTACGTGGAGAAATGCGAACTGTTCTTGCAACTGCTTTTGCTTCCACTAGACTATCTCCTTTCTGCTATCGTACTGATGAAGATTTTTTCCCCTGCGTGCCCACCAAAGGTGCGAGTTGGTGAAAAATTCTCCTAATTTATGTCCCTACCATGTCTTCAGTAACATATACCGGGATATGTTTTCTGCCGTTGTGTACAGCAAAAGGTATGCCCGATAAACTCTGGGAAGATAGTAGAAGAACGTGACCATGTCTTAATCACAGATTTATTGTTTGTTTCATTCATTTTGACTACTTTTGCATAAAGCTTAGCGTCAACAAAAGGTCCTTTTTTAAGCGATCTGCCCATAAAGGTTTCTCCCCCTTTCAGCCTTAATTGCTACCCTATTTCTTTCTTGGGTGTACAATATACTTGTCATTAACATTTCTCTTCTTACGAGTCTTACCACCGTGAGCCACTTTACCCCATGGGCTGACAGGTGACTTACGACCGATAGGTGCTCTACCTTCACCACCACCGTGTGGGTGATCGTTAGGGTTCATGACAGAACCACGAACGGTAGGACGGATACCCATCCAACGTGAACGACCTGCTTTACCAATTGTGATGTTGGCATGTTCTGAGTTGCCTACAATACCGATGGTTGCACGGCAAGTAAGGAGCACTTTACGCATTTCCCCACTTGGAAGACGCAAGGTAGCATATTTACCTTCTTTAGCCATAAGCTGAGCAGAGGTACCTGCACTACGGCAAAGTTGTCCACCTTTTTCAGGATGAAGCTCAATATTGTGAATAAAGGTACCATTAGGGATATTTGCCAAAGGAAGTGCATTACCTACTTTGATATCACTTTCTGGTCCTGAATAAATCATATCCCCTACTTTAAGTCCTGCAGGAGCGATGATATAACGCTTTTCCCCATCAAGATAATGTAAAAAGTGCGATACGGCAAGTACGATTTGGATCATACTCAATTGTCGCTACCTTTGCTGGTACATTGTCTTTGTTACGCTTAAAGTCAATGATACGATATTTTTTCTTGTGTCCACCACCATGATGACGAACTGTAATACGTCCATAGCTGTTGCGACCAGCTTTCTTATGAAGAGGTGCTAAAAGCGATTTCTCCGGTGTACTTGTTGTAATTTCCTCAAAACTAGAGACTGTTTTATGACGCACCCCAGGAGAAGTTGGCTTAAAACTTTTAATTGCCATGGTTTATCCTCCCTATCCTACATGCCTTCGAAAACTTCAATAGTTTCGCCTTCGGCTAATGTCACGATGGCTTTCTTCCATTCAGAAGTCATCCCTTGATAACGACCCATACGTTTTTTTCTTACCTTTGACACGCATGGTAGCAACACCAACAACACGAACCTTGAATATTTCTTCGACTGCTTTTTTTGATTTCGATTTTTGTTTGCACCTTTATCTACTTTAAAGGTGTATTTATTTTTGTGACATCAAGTCTACTGAATGTTCAGTAATAATTGGCTTAATGATGAGTTCATGTGCTAATTTCATACGAGCACCTCCTCAAGCTTTTCAATAGCTGCCTTGGTAATAACCATTTTGGTATTATTTAGGACGTCGTATGCCTTTAGATTGTCTACTACTATAGGTTGAACACCCTTAATATTTCTAGCACTGTTGATTACATTTTCATCCCATTCTGAGATAACAAGAATTGTCTTGCCTGTCGCACCAAGTGCTTTTTAAGCATTCGACCATTTTTCTTTTGTCTTAGGTGCTTCAAAAATTGAAGCTATCAACAGCAACAAATTCTTCATTTTTGACTTTGTCAGAAAGTACAGAACGCATTGCTAAAGCTACTTTTTTTCTTAGGGAGCTTATAGGAATAATCTCTTGGCTTTGGTCCAAAGATTATCGCCCCGCCACGCCATAGTGGAGAACGGATAGTACCCACACGAGCACGACCTGTCCCTTTTTGACGCCAAGGTTTGCGTCCTCCCCCTCTAACTTCACCACGTGATTTGGTAGAAGAAGTACCACGACGCAAGCTAGCTAAATATTGAACAACAGCTTCATGGACAACACTTTCATTTGGTTCAATTCCAAAAAAACTTGTTCATTAAGTGCAAGCTCTCCTACTGAATCGCCTGCTTGATTATATAATTTAACGTTAGGCATCTCTCATCCTCCTTTCTTTTTCTAGTGCACTTTAACGCTTTGACGTACAACTACTAAGCTGTTTTTAGCGCCTGGTACAGAACCTTTTACTAAAATTAGATTGTTTTCTACATCAATTTTTAGCAACTTCAAGGTTTTTGAACAGTGACTCTTAAGCCCCCTGCACGTCCTGGCATTAAATGACCTTTAAAGACATGGTGAGGACCAGCAGCGCCGATAGAACCTGTTTTTTTCTCTTATGCTTAGAACCGTGACTCATAGGGACCACGATGCTTGCCATAACGTTTGATTGTACCCGCAAAACCTTTACCTTTGCTCTTGCCGGTAACATCAATCTTATCTCCTTCAGCAAAGGTATCTGCCTTTAGCTCGGTGCCAACAGTGTAGCTAGATGCATCTTCTACACGGAATTCACGTAAGTATTTTTTCGCTTCTACACCAGCTTTAGCAAAATGACCTTGTGCAGGCTTATTGACATGCTTAGCTTTGATACCGCCGAAGCCGACTTGAATCGCTTCGTAACCATCAGTATCTTGAGTTTTTACTTGGGTAATCACACAAGGACCAGCTTCAATTGCTGTCACTGGAATCAATACGCCTTCAGGTGTAAAGATTTGTGTCATACCAATTTTTTTACCTAAAATGGCCTTCATCTGAACTGCCACCTCCTAACTTATAATTTAATTTCGATTTCTACGCCACTTGGCAAGTCAAGACGCATGAGTGCTTCGATGGTCTTGTTGTTGTGTTCCATAATATCCACTAAACGTTTGTGGGTTCTCATTTCAAATTGCTCACGGCTGTCTTTGTTGACATGAGGAGAACGTAGTACAGTGAAAATGTTCTTTTCAGTTGGTAGTGGTACTGGACCAGACACCTTTGCACCAGTTTTCTTTGCTGTTTCAACAATTTTTTTGTGCGCTTTGATCGAGCAATTTGTGATCAAATGCTTTTAAGCGAATTCTGATCTTATTTTTTTGCCATATGTGCTTTACCTCCTTTTAATTCGTCCGATTTTCGGACTCGCTCCATGGGAACTACCTGGGAAACGGACTCGGGCGTGTCCATATCATCCTAGCAACCTCCCACTTCATCGCTAACGCATACCATAGTAGTATAACATTACCTTTTTAAAGATTTCAAGTATATTTCAGTACTTTTTTTCTATATTTTTTTCGCTTTTTTTATTGATATCTACTATTGTCAGTCGATTTATCATTTTATAAAATGAATTTAGCTTAAGATGTGTGTTTTGTGTCTGTAAAACCTACACTTTTTCAAACACCGACTATTTTTTTATCAATCACTTAGGAGGCCAAATGATATCTATCACCACTACTGATGCTGTAAGCTATGGTATTTTAACCCTGTTTTCTATCGGACTCAACGTCTTTTTTCTCGTGCTTTTTTTAATCGCCTATCGACGTATTGGCTACATCTTAAGAATTGTCCAAGCCCTTTATGATGAAAGAGAATAAAAAAAGCCTAACCTCGACTGGTTAGGCTTTTTTACTCTCTTTCAATCAATTGTTGACCCTAAACGTCCTCTTCCTTACGAATCATCTTTCTAAACTAGACCGCCAGAAAAAAGACACTGGGAGTACAATCTCCACCATTAAGCAAGCCGAACTGAATATAATCTCTATTAGGATTTGCACCATGTTTTATAGCATATCTTTCAGCCTTTTGTTTAGAATAACCTGCAACTGTATTCAATTGAGCATCATTACTGCCACGCATTTTAGTATAAGTGCTCTCTATTTCATATGACAACAAATCCCGAGGTACATAGATACCATCTGCTCGATAATTATCTTTAAAATTTTCTCCTTCGTACTTTTCCCTTGGCAAATTCTCATAAGAATACTGTCTTTCCCAATCTAAAGGATTGGTGCAAGCCATGAGAGCATTTATCGTTTCATTTTCAAGTTGTGCTGTATCAAAAATAACATTGAGCAAATACCACTGCCCATTAACTTTTTTCAGCACATAACCTTCACTTTGTCCAAAAGGCACATCAAACGCCTTGCCGTTAGGAAAGAGCATCTGCATAGTTATCTTTCTTTCAACTACCACCTTAGCCAAATCATCTTTGATTGCAATGTCTTTAACATCAAGATGAAGTGCATAACCTGTATAAATCTCCTCATCACTCAAGGTAGAAACGTAATACGCTTGTCTAGCATTTAACTCTTCTAGTAGGTTCTGATCCAAAGTTATTGTCTTTGGTAAATCGATTTTTTTACCTACTACCGCCATCAGATAATACTTATTATAAGTATCCACCACATCCATCACTTGATTTTTTTCTCTACTAAAGCTTTTTCCTAAAAACCAAGGGGTACTCTCTGTCAACATGATTTCCTTAGGATCCGTTAGGGTATCCCTTAACTCAGTATCTGTCAACTTTGGTAAGACACTTAACTGACTATCTGATATTTCTGGTATTTCTCCCTCTAGGGAAAGTTCCGTACTGGTCATTACATCAGATGTCTCATGTGCTTCTACTGACGATGGAACCACAAACAAAGGAACGATGAGCACAACAAAAGCAACGATACATTTGTCAAGTAATTTAAACATAAAAATCCCTCCTTAACCACATAACATCTAGTTTCTTAATGCAAATTATATCTTATTCTTTATATTATGTCAATATTATTCAAGAAACATTTTATACTGTTTTATTCTAAATAAAACTAAATTACTTATATACAAAAAAAATCTCCCTTGCCACCATCTTTCAAGTAATTTTTGAAGTAGTGATACAAAAGGTATTGCCTTTTGTTCTTTTTCTTTCAGTACCCATAGAAGCTTGTGTTTTTTTGCCAAAAAGAGCGTCCCATCTCAATAGAATGGAACGCTCTTTTTTATTTTTAACTTCCAAGTTCCTCATAAGTGTACTTGCCTGAATTTAATTTAAACAAGTCCCAAAACGAGACTTCCCTTTTTAGTGGCGCCGGATGCCTAGAAATAAAAGCCTCTTTCTTTTTAGCTTGTTTTTGCAAGGCTTGGATAGAGACATCTTGGACATGGACATTTTTCTCTGATAGCAAGGGCACTGGCAACCCCTGCCGCCTCACTCATCATTGTGCCTGTCATCACAATGCGTGTACTACCTGCCACCAATGGTTCATAAGAGGCACATTTACTGGAGACAAGCAAATTTGTCAGTGTGGTATTGTGCATGACACGATAAGGAATTTCATAGCTCTGCGGATAGTATAAAATGAGATTTTCCTTGCGATTTTTTTGTGGCATGGATATCAATTGGATAGTTGGTAATTAAGACCCTATCATAAAAAAAGCCGTTCGATTCACCAAGTCCTTTAGCTTTAAAGTATAGCTTCCTTTAAAGTGCCTACTATCTCTCAAGTAAAGCTCATTAGCAAAGCCCTACTAATTTTGCATTTTCAAAGCCAACACAATGTTTTCTCAGATAAGGTAAAAACGCCTTAGCTTCCTCTTTTAAGCTACGCTTAACCTCTTCTCGACTTTTTTCACTGAGTGGGTTAATGGCTGTATTAAAGATGTGGTTCATCACAACCCGATTTTTTTCTTGGATATAGGCAATATTTAAGGCACGAATGACATTGTTTTTGTCTTTTACCTCATAACCCTTGACGTCTTCTTTATAACCCCAAGCCACTTTATTGATTACCCCACCGGTGTTGCTCATGCCATCAAAGTCTTTGAGTAGATGTTTTTTGACCTTCTCGTAGTCTACCCCCTCAAGAACATAGAGCAAACTTGCTGCCGGATAGACTTCTTCATTTTTATATAGCCCCTTGGTATAGTCTGCCCCAACTCCGGCAAATAAGTCTCCATTTTTCAGAGGCATCAATGAGCATTTTAGGATAAAAAACATCGTCTCCTATTGCCAGTTGACGTATCCTCATTCCACTTTTATCATCTAGACGCTTAATATCAGCAGAACCTTGCCAGACCGCAACACCTAAGCGTTTTAATTCCTTTTTAACCCAAGTTCTCGCCTTGGTAAAATCATAGCCATTGCCCATATGCTCATAAAAACGCTTGGCAAAGCCTTGCAACAGCCACTCCCCATCACTTTGAGGAATATCTATGTAATTCAAACCCCCATCAATTGCCAAACCTCCAATGTCTGGCTTTTCATGTACCAAAATCACCTCTAACCCTTCAGCCCTTCCACTGAGCGCAGCTGAGATACTTTCAAGCTCTGAGCCATAGACCAATAAGTCAGGATAGCCCAAGGAGGTATCTGCCTTTCTCAAAAGGATGAGCATATCACGCTTAGTCAAAAGGTTCTTACGATACCAAGAAGTCGGCAAAGTAAAATGACTATTTTTAAAAGCTTTTGGTAAAAGTTTTTTAGATAATAATAGGGCATCATCTCGTCTGATTGACTTGGATGACTTTAAGGTTTTTTTCATCAATAGAAAGCGCTTTCAAACCACGAAACTGTGCATAGGCTTTTTAAAAAGGTAAGGTATTCCCCTTTAGAGACAGGCTCATCACTTTGCTCAAAAGCATAAGGAAAGTCTGTTTCTTCAAAGTGTGCCTTGGCATAAAAAGCTTCGTCTTCCGTAAAGGCTAAAACACTTTGCGGTAACAATAAAATGGCCACCAGTAGCAGCCAAAAAGTATTTTTTTCACCCTCTACACCCCTTTTTCTGTACAGCTTAGTATAATAAATTTGCCCTAAAAAAAGGCAAGAAAAAAAGCCCAAGTCTTTGGCGGCTTGGGCTGAACAATAGTTTATTTTTTTGAATTAAGACGACAACGACTTCTCCATCTTCTAGAAATTCTCCAGAGATAGTGGTATCCCCATCAAAAGTTAGACTCATGCCACTTTCTACAAGGTAGTCTTCTTGGCCAATAGTCATCTTGACCTTGCCAGAAATTGCATTAAAAACAATATTTTTCTTTAGGATGAGAATGTTTTTGGGATTAGCTCCCCTTTTTGTTTTCTCATCTTCACGACATGCACACCTGCAAAAAGCTTGAAATTCTCCCGCTTCATCATAAATTTGCATCTTATTCACCTTCTATTCTAACTTAAGTTTTATATTCACAAAGCTTACTTCTTATATACCCTCTAAGCGCCCTGATATGCAATCTTGTGGTTCAAATCTTTGATTTCTCTTTCTAGATAAAAACACAGTCAAAAGGGTCGTTATGACATCACTCACCGGATAGGCGAGCCAGATACCTGGGAGGCCCAAAAAAAATACGCCAAAACCAAAACCACAGGAATTAAGACCAAAAAAATTGTCTTGAAATACTTAGGATCGAAGAAATCATAGCCTTGCCAATCGCTAAGAAAAAAATACCCCACCTAAAAATCGGATAAGCGACAATCGGAATTGACCAAGCTGCCAGTCTAATAGCATCATACGCCATATCATGGATTTTGGCATATTCCTCTGGATTGGAGACAAAAATCCCTATGATAGTATCCGTTTTTAAGTACACTAAGGCAGTGAAACAGATAAGATAGCCTGTTCCTATTTTGATGGCTAGGCGGATGGTTTCTTTCACTCTAGCATAATTCTCTGCCCCATAGTTATAGCCTAAGATAGGCTGTACCCCTTGATTGAGTCCAAAAATCGGGAATAAATAGCCCGTTGAAAGGGATTGTAAAATTCCCATGGTCGCAATCGCCAAATCCCCACCAAAATAGCCCAACTCATGGTTAAAGATAACCGTTACCAAAGACGCTGCCACTTGCATCCCAAAGAAAGGGAAACCTAATGAAAGCGCTTTTTTTAGTAGTTTAAACTCTGGCTTCATGAGTTTTAGACGAAGCTTTAGGACAGACTTACTGCGCTTGCTGGTAAAGTGCCACATCACCCACAAGAAAGAACACCCTTGCCCTATGATGGTTGCCAGTGCTGCTCCCTCGACACCCATGCCATAGTTAACAATGAAGACATAGTCTAAGATAATGTTCATAATAGCACCAATTAACATGGTAAGCATTGCCATCATTGGGTTGCCTTCGCCACGCATAAAGTTATTGAGCCCAAAGCTGATTTCCATCAAGGGGAAACCAATGATGATGATTTTTCATATAACTACTTGCCAAATCCATAAGATTTTCAGTAGCACCGAAAAAAATAAAGCATAGGCTCCAGCACAATATAGGCGACCACACTTAAAACTAAGATCGCTAAAAAAAGCATGGCAAAGATACTAGAGATAATTCTTTCGGCATCTTCTAGGCGATTTTTGCCCAAGCTTTAGAGAAACAAGGGCATTGCCCCCTGTCCCAAAGAGCATCCCAACCGCCATCATCAAAAGAGTAACAGGAAAGGTGACATAGACTGCTGCAATCGCATCATTGGACACCAGACCCAAAAAAATTCTATCGACGACATTGTAAAGCGCCTGTACCACCATCCCGATAATAGCAGGAACCGAGAATTTAAATAATAATTTTGCAATAGACTCTTCTCCCAGTCTATCCGCACGTTGACGATTTTTTTCACTATCCAATCACCTTTCTAAAAAAACCTAAAACCACCGATAAAACGGTGGTTTTTTTCTTACTTTGGTTTATTAATTGCTTTGGCTAGGGCAATAAGGACTAAAGGCAAGCGACCTTCCCCACGGAAAACAATATAACGATTTTCCCACTGAGGGCGATATTTTTCTTTGTATTTTTCTTAATCCTTTAAACCCATAGATTTGGTTACCAAATTCAAAAAGTATAACGCAACAATTTTTTTCCTTACGTTTAGAGTATTTTTTTGTGTCCTACATTGGCAAAAAGGTGCCATCCCTAAGGAAAATTTCTTATAGCCATTTTCCTTGGCCCATAAAATCACCCCAAGGAAAAATCGCATCCATGACGGCATTGGCACCATGAGGGCGAATCCGCATGAGATCTACTGCTAAGGTTTCCTTATCATAAAAATGGTCTTAGGCTGGCAAACCCTTCAAGCACACCATCGACATAAACTGTGGCAATTAAAGATTGATTGAGGTAATCACGATCAAAATAGCCTACAGAAAACTTCTTTTTCTTTTTTTCTTATCGAGCCAAAGTTCACTCACTTCATTAAGCTCTTGAAAAAAAGAATTCTCTATGTTCAGGATGCTCAATCTTAAAATCATACATCCCACCCTGCATACGATTATAAATATTTCTAAAATAAGCGTATTTTTTTACCTACTAGGCTGAAACTTTCCAAATCCATCACTGCTTCTTCGCCTATTTTCATGAAACTATAACCCTCTAGCGCATAAAGCTCTAGATATTTATTGCTGACTTCATAAAAAGTCAACGCCATGTTGTATTCTGTGACATAGTCTTCAAACTCATCAAGGGCATCTTCAAAATCCTCTTGTTTGCCAATCGGATCTCCCAAAACCAACACATGACTGCGATAAGGGTGATACAAAAAAAAGCAACCGTCTTCTTCTGATTAAAAAGACATTCTTATCATCTAAATACCCTAAATGGGTAAACTCTGAACCACCGTAGCTTTCTGCTAATTCAAAAAATAACTTTCTCTCCTCTGCACTCATTGATTCTGGAGTAATACGTTTAGAAACAAAGATACCAATCAAACAACTGGTCACCAAAGCAAAAACGATATACACAACAACCAAATCATGATATTCCATGACAAAATGACCTATTGCCTGAAAAAAATGTTTTTTTCATGATAGATGCCATTACGAAGCACAAAAAGAAATAACTGAAACAATCAATGGCACGCCAAGCAAGACCGCAGCCCAAACAAGAAAAATTATGCTTTTTGGTAAGGAATGCGTTCCCGATCAAAAGTAATCTCTTGAAAAAAATACAAGAGGGCAACAAAAAGCCAGATAAAGCACGATAGAGCGTATATTGAGATTATTGGGAATAAAGACAAAGGCACCAAGGGCAAAGAGAACGAGCATTGCCCACCAGGCACTTTTTAGGCGATGGCGTATCCCTCTAGAAAAGGCAAACATAAAGACCCCGATAAAGAAGTAAATACTCCCTTATCCAAAAAAATCCATCTGCCAATAGACTAAATCCGTCACCTCAGAAAAATCTTTTCCCCATATTCAGGTAAGACTGCACCAACGAGGAAAAATGATACTAATCAAGCTACAAGAATAATACAGTCCCTTGATAATGAGATCCCCACTAAACCCTGTATCTTGATGAAGCAAAAGCTTAGAACGCACTAAACCCCAAAGCATTCCCAGCATCCCAATGACCCAAGGAACGATGTAATAGATTAAACGATAAAAGCAAGATACTTGCAGCAAGACTTGTCGTATTGTAACCAAAAATGTCCTAAAAATCAAGACACACATTAGCTCAAAAGATCCCAGACCCCCAGGTAAAAAAACGACATCATTCCCACAATCATCGCTACAATATAGGTGCAAATTGCAATAGGATAAGTAATTTCTGGATTGTAGAGTCTCAATAAGTAACCAAAAAATATGCTTGCGCCCAACCATTCAACGCTGGAAATCACCAACAAGATGAAACGCTGAGAGAGGCTCTTAACACTAAAAAAATATTTCTTACAATCGGTAAATCTGAAAAAAACGGGATATATTGCCCAAAAAAAGAAAGAATGGCACATATAACCCAACCAACATCAATAAATAAAAAAAAGTGAAACTTTGTCAAAAAGGACTTAGGACAAGCATTAAAAAAAGCTAGCCCTAGGCTTGTCGCCGCCCAGATACTAACCGAAACATCAAAACTTTTTTCCTTTTCTACTCCGGCATCCTGATACATCTTGACACGTACCGTACCACCAGATAAGCCACCAAGGCCAATTAAATTATTGAAAGCTGCACTAATCCAACCAATTTTAAAAATTGTCTTTGGGGAAAGTTTCAACTCAAAGAACTTTGCCATAATAAAGTCATAGGAAATAATAAGCATAAAGGCAGACAATCCCATGACTAAAATCGCTCCACGCTCCCAGTCACTCAACCTATTCAAAAAGCCCAAAAAAAGCTCTCTGATATTAATATGGCGAAATTCTTTGTAGAGCAAGAAAGCAACTACTGAAATAATCACCAATTTCACTGCACTGGAGATAATTTTATTTTTTCCAAGGCTCATGTCAGCCCCCCTTTCATCTTCTTTAATTGATTAATTATAACAAAAGTACCTTTTCTTGACAATAAAAAAACCACTAGATCTGCGTCTAGTGGTTGGTTAAAAACTTCATGAGATTGGCTTTAATAGCAGCAAAGTAAAGAATTTGCGCAAAGATGACAGATAAGCCCCCTTGAATACAGTTTGCACCAACAGAGCCTAAGGCAGCCCAGCCATAGGAGAGTATTGTTGCTTCTGCTACAAAATAGCCAAAGACCATAAGCACTGCACCTAAAAGGCAAACTACTGGTGCTAAAACCTTCTTCCTTTTAAAGAAGTCAAATAAAAACCCTACCAAAAAAAGCCTTCAAGACCCTTGACGACTAAGGTGATAAGGGCATATTGCATATAACCCCCGATAACGTCCGCCAGTGCAGAGCCCAAGCCCCCACAGATAGCACCATAACGCTTACCAAACAGAAGGGCGATGAACATAATCATCGTATCTCCTATATTGACATAGCCCCCTGTTGCTGGTATTGGCACTCTAATTGCTAGGGTTGCCACAGTGACAAGCGCAATAAAAAAAGTGCTAATAAGGTCAATTCTTTTTGTTTTTATTCATGATCCTCTAACCAATCCTTCCTTAGTTATGCCCCCTAGCATAAAACAAAACCACCTTTGACCATAGTGTCAGATTGCTCTATTTTTTTATAATCAGATTTTTCTTGTTTCTACCTCAAAAATACCCAGCCCCTAATCTTGTCTAGGTTAGGGGGCTTGTGCTATAGTGAAACTGTTATTTTTATTTTTATTATTCTAGGAGGTCTTTATGCAATCTTCATCACAGGCTTCACCTTCATTTTTTTAGTCAAACTTTTTCCTATTTTTGGCAGGAAAAATGTTGACTGGCGTACAGAAGTCTTAGCCGGACTCACCACCTTTATTACCATGGCTTACATCATTGCTGTCAACCCAGATATTTTAGGGGCGACAGGTATGGATAAAGGTGCTTTGGTCACTGCAACTTGTCTAGCAGCCGCTATCGGTTGTTTTTGTCATGGGCTTTGTGGCAGACTTACCTTTTGCCTTAGCTTCTGGTATGGGACTCAATGCCTTTTTTTGCTTTTTAGTGTTGTTCTCCAACGTGGTATTCCTTGGGAAATTGCACTTACTGCTGTCTTTTGTGAAGGTCTTATCTTTATTTTACTTACGCTCTTTAAAGTCAGAGAGGCTGTCGTCAATGCTATCCCTATCAATATGAAACATGCTGTCACAGGCGGGATTGGCGTTTTTATCGCTTTTATCGGCTTAAAGGGTACTGGACTCATTGTTGCCAATGAAGCCACCCTTGTTTCCCTAGGCTCTATCAACGTTGCGATTATTATTTCTTTTGTTGGTCTTATTTGTATCGCTGTGGCCGCCAAAAAAAGGGATTAAAGGGTGCTATCCTTATCGGTATGGCAGTGAGTACCATCCTTGCTTGGACTTATGCCTTTATCAATCCGGAACATGCTAGCGAGCTACTTATTTTTTTCTTCCTGAAGGCATCTTCCGTTTTGATTCTATTTCACCAATTGCGATGAAAATGGACTTTTCCATCTTTTCTCATCCAGAAAAAAATTGGCAAGTTTCCTTGTTGTCTTAGTCACCTTCCTCTTTGTCGACTTTTTTTGATACCGTTGGTACCTTAGTCGGTGTTTCTTCTAAAGTTGGTATGCTAGACGAAAAAGGTAATGTCCCTCGTGTTGGTCGAGCACTTTTCAGTGATGCGATTGCCACCACTGCCGGTGCTATGCTTGGGGTTTCTACCGTCACTACCTTTGTGGAAAGCTCTGCTGGGGTCAACAGTGGTGGTCGTACCGGCTACACTGCCCTTACCACAGGCGTCCTCTTCCTTGTCGCAATGTTTTTTGCCCCTATTTTTATTGCCATTCCAGGCTGTGCAACAGCGCCTGCCCTTATTTATGTCGGCTACCTCATGCTTACTTCAATCACTAAAATTGACCTCGATGATATCACCGAAGGCTTGCCAGCATTTATTACTATTATTGCTATGGCACTCACCTACAGCATTGGTGATGGCTTAACCATCGGTGTCCTCTCTTATGTCTTTATCAATCTTTTTTATAATCTTATCGCTAAAAAAGAAGAAAGAAAACGCATCTCTTGGGTCATGCTACTCCTTTCTCTCCTCTTTATGGCAAAATTATTCTTCATCTAATCAAGTACACAAAAAAGCCACTAGTTATAAACTAGTGGCTTTTTGTATCGTAAATATGGGCAATATCTTCTGCCAAAATATCATAGGGTGCTTCAAACATCGGTATCGGTAAAAACTTAAATCGACTTTGACGGTGCAGTTTATCTATTCTTTCTTTGATTGCCGGATCCTCGCAAATGCCTTCCCTCAAATAACGATTTAAAAGCGGGTAGCTAAAGCCTAAGACTTCCTCATCTGTCTTTCCTGTCAAGCCATCAGATGGGGCTTTGACCAAAAAAACTTTTCACTTAAACCCAAAGTCCTACCCAAGGCAATGACTTCCTCTGTAGTCAGTTGTCCCAGAGGAGAAAAGGCACCCGCCGTATCCCCATAAATTGTGGCATAACCTACCCAGTCTTCACTGAGATTGCTGGTATTAATCACCACAGCATCTAGGCTTTGCGCAAGGGCATAAAGCAAGGTCATTCTCACCCTCGGTGGCAGATTTAGCCTTGTTTGCTGACTCATTTCTTGGCACCATGTGCCCTCCACCTCACGCATCAGTGACCAATACGCATCAGTCACCCCTTTTATAGAAAGCTCTTTTTGATGAATACCTAAAAAATCGCAAAGCTCTCTGGCATAGCTAATATCACTTTGTTCCCCATCTGGCATCATGACACCATAAACCCTCTCTTTGCCAATTGCTTTTTGCCATCAGTCCAGCCACAACAGCGCTATCCTTACCACCAGAAATCCCAACAACTGCATTTTTGGCACCAATTGTCTCCATCTGTACTTTGACCCAATGAATTAACGCCTCACTGATGTTTTCCATCCATTTAACCCCCATTCTTTTCCTTACAGTATAGCATACTGTGTCAAGATTGATGCGTTTGAATTATTTTTACGCTTACAAAAAAATCAAGTCATTATTTCTAATTTTTTTACTTTTTTTCCGTTGTCAAACATCTTTTTTTGGGGTATCTTTATTAAGAAAGTTACTTATTCTTGCTTTGCTAACATGTTTTTTTCACTGAAAGGAGGTCCTTTAGATGAAACAGCATCGTTTTTTTGGGCATATGTCTCATTCTTCGCTATGGTCATGGTTTACATCACTGGACGTAATAAAAAGTTAGTCAATCATTTTTTTGTAACCTTATTGTTTATGTATTAAAAAATTTATGTATTCACTAAAAAGGAGAGAAAATTCATGTTTGTAGAAAAAAAATTAGCTTATTTTGTTTGTGGTGTCGTTACTGGTTCTTTAGGTCTTAAGGCGCTTCTTTCTGCCCCATCTAAAAAGGCTTGTGTCGAAGTCGCTGCCCTTGGTCTTCGTGTTAAAGATAATGTCCTTGGTATGGTTGATGGTGTCCAAGCTAATGTTGATGATGTCATCGCTGAAGCTAAGGCAGTTAACCAAGAAAAGAAAGATGCTAAAGCTTTCGTTGACGCCAACGAAGAAACCCCCTGAAGTTTAAGCCCTCATGCAAATCTTAGTTAAACACGCCACTAAAGGACGTCTACGTATAAAAATCGTCAAAAAAGCTAGCCTAAGTTATGAGGAAATCGCTCAACTTCAAGTTGCCTTTTCTATTCTTAATGGCTTGAAAAAGCTAAAATATTATAGCCATATCGGCGAGCTAGCACTGTACTATAATGCGCCTCAAACCAAAGAAGCCTTACTCCATGCTCTGAGCCAATTCCAATTTCAAGAAGAACTCAGCGATGAAGCAAAGGCTTGTCTCACAGGAATTGAACTCAATGACGTCTATAAAAAAACGTCTTTTTAGCAAAAACATTTTTTTCATTTTACCAAAAAAATGCTTTTGCCAGCTTCTCTAAATTATGTGCTTGGTGTCTATGGTGCTATACCTTACTTGCTCAGTGGGCTAAAATCCCTTTACCAAAAGAGAATTGATGTTGCCCTCTTAGACGCTAGTGCGATTGGAATTTCTATCTTACGTAACGATATGCCGACTGCTTCTAATATCATGTATCTCCTTGGGATTGGTGAACTTTTAGAAGAATGGACGCATAAAAAATCCATCGATGATCTTGCCAAAAATATGGCAATCAACGTCGATAATGTATGGTTGCGTCTAGAAACTGGAGAGGAAGTCCTCCTTCCACTTTCTTCTGTCAAAGAAAATGATGTCTTAGTCCTCCGCATGGGAGGATTAATCCCAATTGATGGGACGGTCCTTAGTGGAGAAGCCATGGTCAATCAGGCAACCCTCACAGGTGAAAGTATCCCTGTTGTCAAAAACAAAGGCAAGAGCGTTTATGCGGGTACTGTTGTTGAAGAAGGTGCCATTGATATTCTTGTGGATAAACCACTAGCTGAAAGTCGTTATGCACGTATCGTCAACATGATAGAAGAAAGTGAAAAACTAAAGAGCAATGTCCAATCTTCTGCTGAAAAACTCGCTGATAAATTGGTACCATTTAGCTTTTTAGGCGCTATCTTTGCCTTCCTTCTCACCCGTAATCTCAATAAAGCCCTAGCTTTCTTGATGGTCGACTTTTCTTGTGCCTTAAAGCTTGCGATTCCTCTTTCTGTTCTCTCAGCAATGAAAGAAGCAGCCAGCCATTCTATCGTCATCAAAGGCGGTAAATTCCTTGAGGCCTGTGCCGAAGCAGATACCATCGTCTTTGATAAGACAGGGACACTGACAAAGGCTAGCCCTGTTGTTCATGATGTTATTACCCTTGATGGTAATGATAGACGAGAAATGCTTCGTATTGCCGCTTGCTTAGAAGAGCACTTCCCACACTCTGTGGCACGTGCTGTTGTCAATCAAGCCAAGATAGAAGGGCTAACTCATGAAGAAATGCACTCCGAAGTGGAATATATTATCGCTCATGGGATTGCTTCCACTATTGACAACAAACGTGTCTTAATCGGTAGTTACCACTTCATCTTTGAAGATGAAGCCATTCCTGTCACAGAAGAGGAAGAGGCCATCTTGGCAGCTTTGCCCGCACATTTTTTTCTCATCTTTATATGGCTATTGATCATAAGCTTTCCGCCATCTTACTCATTGAAGATCCAATTCGAGAAGAAGCCCCTGCGATGATCAAAGCCCTTAAAGCTATGGGCATCCGCCCTGTAATGATGACAGGGGACAGCTACCGTACAGCAAAAAGCTGTTGCAGAAGAGCTAGGCTTTGAAGAATTTTTTTGCTGAAGTCTTACCTGAAGACAAGGCAAACTTTGTCCAAGCTGAAAAAAAGCTAAGAACAAAAAAAGTCATCATGATTGGCGATGGCGTCAATGATTCCCCAGCACTTTCAGCAAGTGATGCTGGGATTGCTATGCAAGATAGCTCATCTTTGGCACGAGAAATCTCAGATATCACCATTTCTTCCAATGATTTGATGAGTCTGGTGACCTTAATTGAAATTGCTCGAAGCTTGATGAAGCGCATTAAATTCAACTATCGTACCGTAACAGGTTTTTAATGGTGGACTGATTGCCCTTGGCTTCTTCGCCCTTATCACCCCAGGTTCCTCAGCCCTTTTACACAATGGCTCTACCCTTGTGTTGGCTTTTAAATAGCATGACGCCACTTTTTAAAGAACGTTAAAAAAGCACACTTCTTTGAAAAACTCAAAGAAGTGTGCTTTTTCTTTATCATACTGATGTGCTTGAAAAGTCGGGTGCTGTGGCGGTAAAAGCTTAAATTCATAAGTTTTGACATCCACCAAACCAAGCATTGCTTCACTTTGGTACAAAGTGTAGAGATGTTCTCCCGCCTCTTCCTTTGTATGAAAGCGACTGAAAAACCTTTTTCATAGTCCGCTTCCTTTAACCCCCCAGCAACAAAAGAAAAAAATTAGTCTTGACGGCACTAGGACAGTACAGTTTTTATTTTTAAGCTTTCGTGGGTCTTGTTTCATTTCTTCATACAAGCCCTCGGTCAAACTGGTAATAAAAAAAATTTGCTCGCTGAATACAAACTCGCTTGAGCGGTAAACTGATAACCCATACTAGAAGCCACATTAATAAGCGCAGCATTCGCCTGGGCATTTTTGGACAAAAAAAGGTGAGATAGACTAGCTACCGACATCACATTGAGCTGAAGTAATTCTTCTAAGTCCTCTACTTTTTAGATCTAGGCTTTTTACCACGATAGCCTCTACCGGCAGAATTGATCCAAAGATGCACTGCTTTATCTCTCGTCCAATCAAAAAAAATGTCTTTAAATCCTCTTGTACCCTTAAATCCACAGCATAACTCAATACACTAAGGTTAGGATACAGGCTTAACAGCTCACCTCTAAGCGCTTCTAACGCCTCTTTTCGTCTAGCTGCCAAGATAAGGTTTTTCACCTCTTTTAGCAAAAAGCATAGGCAGCACCAAGGCCAATCCCACTGCTTGCACCTGTAATCACAACATATGGCATAATGATTCTCCCCAAATAAAATAATCCCTACCTACTAACAGATAGGGATTATCCTAACATACTTTATTGCCTTTTTTTAAACCTATGGGAGGCAAGTACACTTACTTATTTAAGGTAACTTCCTTTGTTTGATGATTCCACTCGAGGGAAGTTTCCAAGCCAAGTTCTTTTAAGGCAACTTGAATATCTCTCAAAGGCAAGAGAATTCTTCCCTTTTCAAGGACGATCGGCGTACTTAGTGCCCGGTTTTTTGCCATTGATTTCCATCATTTGCTTACCTAAGGTAAGTGATAGGCTATTACTTGCCTTATCAGTAGCATAGGTAAATTTAGCTGTCTTTGTCTTACTATCAAAGTCAACTTTAACCCCTAAAAGCTCACCTATCATGCGTGCCGATAACATGGTTTTGCCATTTTTAACAATTGGTGCAACATCAAAGTGATACGCTTCTTGCTTGCCCTCTTTAATCACAAGATAAGATTTTTTTGTCCAATCTTAAAGACTGCTTTTTAGACCTTGACTTGCTGTAGGTGCAAGGACACCTTCTTTTTGGCTCACCTGTTTTTATTGTTGTTTTCAACCTTTGTTGGTAGTGGATAGCTACCGCCACCACCTCCGCCACCGCCACTAGAAATACTTGCCTTTGTTTTTAAGGCGTTGGTCGCTTTTTCTAGATCGCTAATAGCCTCATCCAAATCTTTTTTTGTCTAATTGTCGCCTGGTTGAGGACGGCTTTTTTTGCTTTTTCAAGGGCTTTGGCAAAAGGTGTAAAAACTATCCTTTTCATAATCTACTTCTTTTTTTAGCATTAGCCAGTTCAATCTGCTTTTTGTAAGCCTGTCTTTGCCTGTTTCATTTCTAAAACTTTAGGGAAGCTTTGAGTAAAAGGCTTCTCGTTTTTCTTTGATTTCTTTTAAGGTATTTTTCTAAAAAGTGCCTTTTTCTCCTGAAGTGATGGCTTGAATCGCCTTTGCTTTGGCACTTTCTAAGCTTGTTTTTTAAGGTGTCATATTGACTACTCTTATCACTTGGTTCTAAGCTTAAAAATTCATCAATTTGGGCAATTTCTTTTTGAGTTCATCTTTGAGATTTTGCTTTTCCTCTGTTTCTAAAGCACCATAGAAGTTTTTCTGGGACAACGATATTGAGACGTACCCCCATCTTTTTGTCCACTTGGCATAGCTTTAACCAAAACTTTTTAAATTAAGGTTTGGATCTACTTTTGCCCATCTTTTTCAAAATGGAATTTAAGCTTACCATCGGCTAGGGCTTCACTAGTCATCGCTTTTTTTCCATGCCATCATTGTCCACATACCATAGCTTAATATCTTCTGAGGTCAGTGCGAGGGTATCGACTGCTTCTGGTACGCTTTGAGGGGTCACTACCTCTTGTTCTGCTTGTGGTAAAGCTGTCTCTGCCTGCTCTTCTACCCCCACAGCTTCAGTTGCGGCAGCCTCTTCACTCAAACTTACCGTACCAACCTGTGCTGGTGCTAAGACAAAGTCATAGATGGTTTTATTGTCCTGAATCAAATAAGTCACATCAACTTTTTTTCTCTGGGAAAAAAATCTTTCCATCATTGATGAACTACCATTTGGCTGAGTGAAATGTGCTTCCAAACTGCCTTGGAGAGTTTGAACTTGCTTTTGCACCAACTTCGCCAAGCTTTCATTGAGCGCAGTAATATAGTGTTGTACCTTATTTGTTGTTTCACTACCATTTTTGATCCCTTGAATGTAGGCTTGTGCCTCAGTGATGACCTGACGCACAGCTTGAATGCTGGCTTCTGTATAATTGGAGTCAGTAATTTGAGTTTGTGCTTCGATAATTTTTTTGTTCAAGGGTTGTGGTATTAATTGGTTGGCTTGGATTACCTGTCCCTTTTTTTCCACTAGATTTTTGGAGGGCTGTTTGAAGATTGTCTTGGTATTTGGCACGATCATCACTTACCTTGCGACTGGCTTTAGCTTTTTGGACATAGTCCTCTGCCTCAATAACTGCCTCACGTAAATGATCAAGCGAGTCCTTGGTATAGGTCTGATGATTGAGTTTTTCTTTGGCTTGGCTAAGCAAACTTTCCAAAGTACTGACATCATACCTTAATTCTAAATAGTAATTTCGGAGTTCTTCTAAAAGAGCGTGACCTGCATCTACTGAGAAATCAGTTTGTTTTAAGAGTTCACCCACCAACTTGTTTTTTTCCTCAACAAAGGCTTTTGCCTTATCACGGCTTTGTTGGGAATACTTCGCATCATTGAAGTCCATAGCTAAGTCTGTCGCTACGCTGGCTTGGGTGGACTGAGCAATGATACAAAAATCAACATAGGTTTTCTTTTGACCTAAGTCATAATAAGCGGTATTGACTTCATCTTCTGAAGCAGTTGATTTTTGAACAATCGCTTCCGCCTTTTGAATGGCCTCTGCCAACTTTGTCCAATGGAGACTTGGCACCGTCTCTTTCATGCGTGCATAGTAATCCCCTTTGACAACGTTTAATAGCGTGATCAACTCAGACTTATTAACTTGTTGCTCAGAATAGCCTTCTATTTTGTGTTCATAATCAATTTCTAAGATGACATCATGGTCATGGGCATCTTGACCTGTTGCTGGTGATTTGGAAACAGTATTACACTTCACATGCTTGGTCTGTCCATCTACTGGGAAACTCACTTCTGTTGGATAGGTATAGCTTTGTACTCGACCTTCATAGCTAATATCAACACTACCTTCTTTTTAACTTCGTCATTGGTTTTTTTCTCATTGTTAGCATAATAAGAAAGCCCTGTTACTACCCCTGCTTGGCGTACCATCACCACCAGGCAGTGGTTGCAATTTCATAAACAAGGTATGTTTTTTCCCCTTTAGTCACTAACTTTGCCTTAGTAATAAGAACACCATTAGCGTGAGATGGGGTAGTTAAATTGTCTTTGACAAAACGTACATTGACCGTATAGACCTTTTTCTGTGGTGACATCTGGGCCTTGTGGCTCACCACCAGGATTTGGATTTGGTTGTGGCTGTGGTTGTGGCGGATTTGGATCTAGATTTGGTGAGTCCTTTTTCCTCTAGTGCCTTCATCAAGAAGTTGAGTTGGTCAATGTAGTAGTTCACTCTGATTGGTGTGATTTTTTTCTTTTCATTGACATCTTTAATATATGCCTCTGCATTGTCAATAGCAGCACTCAAGGCACGCCTTTGTTCTGCCTTGCCCTCACTACCTTGGGCTTTTTCTTTGGCACTGGCAATTTTTTGTACTAGACTTTCTGTATTAACAATCGCCTCTGCACGTAAGGCTTGTATTTTTATTCTCTTGTGTTTGAATCATCTGATCGGAAAGTTTTTTTGATGGTTAAAAATCTGTTTCTATCTCATCCAAACCACCAACAATTGCCTCTATGCTCGCTTTGGTGTATTGGTTTGTCTTTTTCCAAGTCTCACAATCTTTTTTCAATGCCTTATGAGCATCAAGTAGTGCATCGACTTTTGAAAGGTGTTCCTCTTCTTTTTCCAAATTTTTTAGGGCAACCTTATATTCCACTGAAGACGCTTGTGCATTTTTCAAGCAAGGTCTTTGTGGTTTCTAAAAAGACTGAGCAAAGTTTCCGTTTGCTTGCTTGGTAGGGTTTTGAGATAGCCTTCAGAAAACTCTTTTTTTAAGGGCATTGACTTTATTTTTGCAATTCAAGCTTATCATTAGCCCCTGAGCTACTCTCTTCTCGTTTTTCCATCATAGTTGACCTTTAGGGCAACACTATCAGGAATCGGTCTATTGCTACCATCGTGGAGGGTTAAATCAAGGTTCATTTGGGCATTTGAAGCAGTATCCACATTGAGTTCAATGACACTTGGATACACCACTGGAATTTCTTGTTGGAGGCTATTTTTAATGGTCGTCTCTTCTCGCTTAATCACTTTGGCTTCACTGAAGCGTCCATTATTATTGTATTCCACCTTGGTAATGACCTTAAGGGAATTGCCTGCCTGATCCTTTAAGGGTTTCAAATTGATCTGCAACTTGCCTTTGTTGCCTGCTGTCTCAGTCAGTCTCATCTTACTTTCAAACATGGCTGCCAAAGGGGTATCTTGGTTTGAATCATAGAAGTATTTAATCGCCCCATTGACGGAATAGACTTTTTCCACTTCTGGTACTTCTATCTTATTGTCATACAAATCTTCTTTTTTAATCGGTGTTTCTGAAGTCCCATCAATTCTTTCTAGATTATTGATTGCCTTTAATAAGGTGTCAATGTGCTCACCTGTTTCATTGAGTTGAGGTCTTGAGGCCTTATTTTTTTCTACCCATTTTTTAGCCCCTGACTTGGCTGTATAAAAAGCACCTAAGCTTTCTTCTGTGTAGTTAGTAACATGCTTACTATCAGCAATGGCCAAGAGTTTTTCTAAATAGGCAGTATTAAAGCGTAAAATGGTATTGCTACTGGCACGATCTAATTTTTTATCCAACTCAACCAATTCACCTAAACTCATGTATTCATTATTACTATTGGCTCTATTTAAGAAATTGGCATAAGCTTTTAATGCTCTCCTTTGTATAATCTTTTTTTCTTTATAAAAAGCCAGTCTTTACAATATCAATATGCTTGGTAATCTTCTCAGAAATAAGCTCTCTTAAGGTGGCTTCATTTTCACTGATGTAAATTGGGGCGACAACAGCATAAATCTCATCTTGATTTAAATCAGCTTTTGCTTTTAGGGCAGTTAATTTTTCAATCGCCCCTCTTATTTCACGGGCTTCAGTAGGATGGTCTGTTTCAGATAATTCATCAAGCACGGCATAACCTCTTGCAATCCAAGCCTCTGCAATTTGCTTGACACGTTCTTTTTGACCTGGAATTTCATAATTTTTTTATCAAAGGCAAGCTTACTGTAGTCAATATCCACCCCAAAAAGTACCTGTTTTTTTCTTCACGCCGTTTTTATCGACATAAGATAGCTCAGTGATAACGAGTTCATCACCTGTGAGCTCACCAGGAATTACTACAGAAAATAGTGTCTTCTCTTCAGCCGTTGGCCCTAACTCTGCAATTGGTAAAATTGTCGCAATATGTCCAACAGATATATACTCAATATTTCTTGCCTCATCCTTATTTAAGGCAAAATTCACCTCAAGCTCATTGCCCCTCTTAAAGACACCAACGTATGAAAATAGTTTTCTAATGTCCTTATTTTCTTCTTTCATTTTATAAAATGCCTGAACAGCAGGGTTTCCACCTAAAAAAACTGCATGGTGTAGGTTTTATAGTCCCCTTTATAAAAGCCATCTTTTGTGAGGTGATGACTCATAGGAAAGGCATAAAGCTTATCATAGTAGTTCAGATTACTCATTGCATTTTTAGCCAGTTTTTCATCATAACTACCAAGGAAAAGCTTCGTCTCATAAGCTGCTTCCCAAGTACAATACCAAGGTGTATCTCTAATAATCTCCTTAGGCACAGCACTTCTATCTGTGCCAGTGTAGTGCCCTGCTACTTGGGGATGCATGTAAACCGTCCCCAAAAATCGCCTTACAAGGTCTTCTCTAGCAAGTAACTGATTTGCTAAAACTTCAACCCTCCCTTTGGTATCCTCAACTGCCATAACACCCTTTACCTGGTTAGTTGGGCTTGTCGCATCTGCATAGACTGTCCCCGTACTACTTGCCATCAAGGCAACGAGCGTAAAAGACAACAAACGTCTTTTAGTGGAATACATTGTGTTCTCCTCCTAAATATAAGATTGGTATTAATATTGGACACCTTTTATTTTGCAAATAATTATTTTAAACTTTCTTATCTTTTTTTAAAAAAATTGTAACCTATAACTATTTTTATCCAATATCTAAATATTAGAGTAGATTAATTAAAACTCTTTGTCAATATTAGAGATAATTCTAAAAAGGAAAAAAATTATTTATCTCTAGCTAACAGCCTATAGCCTTTCTTTAATTGCTTTACTTTATCCATCAATGGCTGTATTTTTTTATGACAAGATGTTATCCAATGGTAATGCAAGTTTTTAAATGAAACATTATCAATATTTCATTTTAAAAAAACTGTAAATACAAAAATTAGAAGCAAAAAGATTCACAAAAAAAACTTTTTTTAACCCAATAACCACTTTATGCTCATCTTTATGGCTTGAAAGGCTTTTTATATAGCCTTTTTTTATGCTAAAATAAAGCGATATTACAACGTAAGGAAGGTTTTTTTATGAGTAAAAAGAATGCAACAAGCGCTTGCTTTACTTGTTCTCCTCTCTATCTTGCTCTCCTTTTTGGGTGGGCTATCAACGTATGGTAGCAGAAGAACACTACAATAAGCTCAGTTTTTGTGGTCAATGAAGCTGATGCCCGAAGCTTTAGCGGAGCAACTGGTAAGACTTTAGCCGAAGTTTTTAAGTGAAATGAAAAAAAGAGGGGTTTTTAATATCCTCTTTAAAGAAGCAAGTCTTGGTAGTCTTATTCAATCTGGTGATTTAACTGTCTATAAAGGTTATTCCTCCAATCTCATCCTCGCTATAAGGATATGGAAGATAATATTCCTCTCAAAGAAACAATGACCTACCTTGTACTAGAAAACGATACTTGGTTGAAAAAAACTTGAAAAAAATTTCGCCCTACCAAAAGATACCGGGGGCTGTGCTTTTATGAAAAAAAGGCAAGGTAGATGTCCTTGCAGTCCCATCTATGCTTCCCCAAGATCAAAAAGAAGTCCCAAGCGCTTCTCTAGGTTATGAAGAAGTCGGCATCGGCTTTAATCAAGCTTTAGCTGATGCTGTTGCGAGTATGGATATGGGGATCGTCCCTCAAATTCGCACATGGAAAGGGATTGATGCCAACTCCATGAAACTGATTTATGACGAAATTAAAAATCTAAAAAATATTCGTCTCATCTTATTTAATGACCCTGTTATTCCAGGCTATCCAGATGAGATTCAAGCGTTTTCTGCCTACTTTAAAAATAAAGATGGTAAGGTGCTCTATCCCCTTGGCACGATTGAATTTAGTGACCAAATCGGCAGCGAAAAACTTGCCCAAAATCTTGACAAGTGGGTCGTTCGCCCTACATACCATCTCTAATGGTGAAATGAGAAACTTTACAGGCGACACCCCTCAAGATAAAGTTTTTGGGTAAAAAAAGCTGCCATTGATCGTTGGCAACTCGCTGTCAAAGAAAGAGAAATGCGTGCTCTTTTAGTGCGTTTTTGGTCTATGGAAACACCAGGTTTAAGCTATAAAGAAAATATGACCTATCTTGAAGACATCAAAAACGCCCTAGAAGAAGATGGCTTTGTCTTTAGTAATGGTGACTTTGAGCGTTTACAAATGCCACAAACACCAAAACTCATCATTCTCTTGATCGCCCTAGGGGTAGCAAGTGGATTGGCACTTCTTTTGGATTATTTGAAATTTAAACGTTTTGCCTTTTTCTCTGGTCTCTTCCTCTATCTTGGCTTTGTCATCGGTTATCTTGTCATTAATCCTACGCTGGCATTAAAGGCTATGGCATTTTGTTCGGTAATCATCTTCCCTGTCTTTTCCATGGTGTATTGTTTCCCTAATCGTAAGATGACCATTGCCCGTAGCGTGTATAGCTTACTAGGTATGTCACTACTCAGTATGATTGGTGCCCTTTTGATGGTGGGACTTTTGAGTGAAACCCTTTTCCTTGTGAAATTGGAACATTTCTCAGGGGTCAAGCTCGCCCATCTCTTGCCAATTTTACTGGTACCTTTCCTCACCTACATTTGGATGGCACCATCCCCAATAGATGAAATTAAAAAAACCTCTTAAATCAAGCGATTAATTATCGCTGGGCGATTTTAAGTGTCCTTGCACTCGTTGCTATCAGCATTTATTTGGCAAGAACAGGCAATGATGGGATGAAAATTTCTGAAACAGAAACTGCCTTTCGTCAATTCCTCACCGACTACCTTGGCGTCAGACCGAGAAATAAAGAGTTTATCATTGGCTATCCACTGACACTTGTATTCTTCCATTTTGGTGCTGGCAAGCGAGCTTTTTGGATTTTGACCATCCCGATGGTGATTGGTCAAGTTTCCTTGGTCAATACCTATGCACACCTTCATACCCCACTCGCCATTTCTCTTTTACGCTCCTTTAATGGTATGCTTTTTGGGGATTATCTTCGGTGTTTTACTGCTCCTTGCGATTCATTTTATTGGCGCCTTGTTTGATCGTTACTTGTATCAGTATTTTGATCGTTCCCGACATAAAGGAGTCTTTCGATGAAAACAGTCGTTTTAAGTGGTTATTATGGCTTTGATAATGCCGGAGATGAAGCAGTTTGTAAGAGTATCATCTCTGATCTTCGTGCCCTTGACCCTCAGTTAAATATTGTTGTACTTTCCAATCAACCAGAAAAAACAGCACTAACCTATCAGGTTAGTGCTGTCAATCGTTGGAAGTTATTACCTATTTTAAAAACCTTAAAAAAATGCTGATCTCCTCATCAGTGGTGGTGGCTCTCTTTTACAGGATGTCAGTAGTAAATATGGCTTGTATTACTACCTTGCTATCATTCTATTTGCCAAGTTCCTTAAAAAAACCTACTATGATTTATGCTCAAGGTCTTGGCCCGATCAATTTACCTTTCAATCGCCATATTTCTGGTCTCATCCTAAAACATGTCAACCAGGCGACTTTTTAGAGATAAGGAATCTCAAGCACTCTTTGAAAGCTTAGCCAATAACATGCCTAAAAAGTGAGCTTGTCTTTGACCCTGTCCTGGGCTATACCAATAAAGTTGATCGTGAAATGTTTGTCAAAGACCCTTATAAAAAAAGACTCTTATCTTTGCCCTAAGAGGATGGAAAAAAACCTCTCACCTAGCCTCTTTTTCTCATGCTATTGATGCACTGAGCGAGGAATATCAAATCCTACTTTTACCGCTTCATCTTGGTAGCGATGATAGCTTTGCCAAACTCATCCAAAAAGAGTGTCAAAGTCCTGTAGAAATCTTAAAAGGCAACTACACTATCGATGAACTGATGGCAATCTTTTTCTCAAGCAGATGCAACCATTGCCATGAGACTACATGGACTCATCATGGCAGCAGCACAAAAAAACCACTACTTGCCCTAAGCTATGATCCAAAATGTGCGAGTTTTATGCACATGATAGGTAATCCTAATAGTATTGACTTAGACATCCTCACCACAGAAAATCTTATTTATCACATCAAGCATCACTTATTTACCGCTCAAACTTATCAAGAAAAACCTAGCCAACTATCAACAAAGTGCACATGAATCTGCAAGAATTGCTCTCAATTTGTTAAAATAATCATTTTTTTATTCTTGCTATCAAAAACATAAAAACCATTAAAATTATAAGGAATATTTTATAGGAGGGAAGTCATGCTCACTAGCATCTTGTGGGCACTTGGGTTGAGTTTTATCTTTAGCTTTCTTTTAGTGCCTGTTGCTAAGCGTCTTGCCTTTCTCTTAGGCGCAGTAGATAAACCCAATGCTCGAAAAGTACATCAAAAAATTATGCCACGGCTAGGTGGCGTCTCCATCTTTTGTGGATTTTGGCTCGCACTCTTTTTGACCATAGAAAATCATCGAGTGCTTTTACCTTTCTTTGCCGGTGCCTTAGTCCTTTTTGTTGTCGGTGTGATTGATGACATGAAAGAACTCCCTGCAAAAGTTAAACTATTTGGTCAGATTATCGCTGCCAGTATCGTTGCTATCTTTGGTACACGTATCGACTATGTGACCAATGTCTTTAATTATGAAGGCAATATCCTGCCTCTAGCAGAATGGTTTGCTATCCCTCTGACGATTATTTGGATTATCGGTATCATTAATGCTATTAACCTCATTGATGGACTAGATGGTTTAGCCAGTGGTCTTTCTGCTATTGCAGCCTTGACAATGGGTATCTTAGCGTTTTTTAATAAAGATATCCTCCTTGCAGTGATTCTTTTCGCCTTGCTTGGTGCTTCCTTGGGTTTTTTTGCCTTACAACTTCAATCCCGCCTCTATTTTTTTATGGGCGATACGGGTTCGATGTTTCTTGGTTATGCCTTAGGTGTCAGCTCGCTCATGGCAGCTGCAAAAAGTCTAACTTTTATTAGTGTCTGTATCCCAATTTTAATCCTGGGTGTTCCTATATTTGATACTTTATTTGCCATTGTTCGGCGAATGCTTTCTGGTAAACCTATTTTTTTGAAGCAGATAAAGCACACCTGCACCACCAGTTTCTAAAGCGTGGTTTTAGCCACAAAAGAACAGTCTTAACCATCTACGCCCTCTCAGCTGGGCTTTCAGTAAGCGCCCTTATCCTAAGCGCCCTTACCACTCAAAAAAAGGCTTTTTTTCTTTATTGTGATTATTCTAACCACCATCATCTTAGGTGCGGGCAAACTCGATATATTGGGAAAGAATAGCCAAGTTAAGGAGGAAAAGAATGAATAAGAAGAATATTTTTTTAGGGATTGTGTTTGCGATCGGTGTAGGTATTGTTTTTTGGGGTCATCATTGGTGCTGCTAGTGGACTCTTTAATTCAAATAGCTTAAATGGTGATGCCAAACCAGGTGTTACCACGACCAATACGGATGAAACCCCTATTAAAAATGGCCTAGAAGATGAAACAGAAAGCCAAATTGAAAATAAAAAAACAACTCAAGCTCTTCTTCTAGCAGTTCAAGTACATCTAACAGTAGCACAAGTACCACTGGTCAAAATGGAAGCTCTACGACTTCTACTTCTACAGCGCAACCAACCATAGAACAACCTAAAACAACTCAAAATCAAACAACCGCAACTACCACCCAAAACACAACAACACAAACACCGCAAACACCGGCGCAAAGCACCCGTAATGGCGTCGTTGCCACAGGTAATGGCGCTACCTTAAATGTCCGTTCTAGCTCTGATCCAAACTCTGCTATTATTAGCCAAGCTAGTGATGGTAGCGGACTAACCCTGTACGAAAGTGCTAATGGCATGGTACGTGTCGTCACTGCAAATGGGGTAGAAGGTTGGGTCTCTGAACAGTACGTCGCTGGTTAAACTTAGTCAAAAAAAGAAGATGGCACTCGCCATCTTCTTTTTTTGTTCCAAAGCCCTAAAGCACTTTTAGCCGTCAACTATTTTTATCAGTCTTTTCACTGGGTATACAAGGAGTAATAACTGATTAAGGAGAGAAAATACAATGACATTTATAGATGCTTTACAAAAAAGACATTCCGAATACGCCCTTGAAAAAGACCCAAGTCTTGATAAAGAGCAAGTAAAAGCCCTAATTGGGGAGGTTCTTGACCTCACTCCAGATGCTTTTAATATGCAATCTCAACGCCTCATCCTCCTTTTTGACCAAGCAAGTGAGGATTTTTGGGATGAGGTCAATGCCACCTATGACAATAAACTTGACAAAGAAAAATTGGCCGGTTTCAAGGGGGCAAATGGTACAATCCTTTACTTTATTGACCAAAAAGACAGTGCATAACCTCGGAGAGTCTTTTCCTCTTTATAAAGATGCTTTTGGCGTCTATGCCACCCATGCCAATGGTATGGCACAAATCAATATCTGGAATGCCCTTACTACCCTTAATTTAGGCGCTAGCCTACAACATTATGGCCCTGCCATAGAGACTTGGGTCAAGGAACGCTATCAAGTCCCTGAAGACTATCAACTCGTTGCCCAAATGCCTTTTGGCAAAGTCATCACCCCTGCAGAAGCCAAAGACAAACTACCACGCCAAGAAAAAAACTCACAGTTTTTTTGAGAGCTTAAACTGTGGTTTTAGACTAAAAAAATAAAAAAATTCACCTTTTTTTCTAATTTTTTTAAGAAAAAGTATTGACATTTAAAAGCTTTTATATTATATACTTTATCTCGCTGGTATTCCTAGTGAATACCTTGATGGAGGGGTTCCCGAGTGGCCAAAGGGGACAGACTGTAAATCTGTTGGCTCTGCCTTCGAAGGTTCGAATCCTTCTCCCTCCATCTTTTTTATTGTCGCGGGGTGGAGCAGTTGGTAGCTCGTCGGGCTCATAACCCGAAGGCCGCAGGTTCAAGTCCTGTCCCCGCAATTTTTTTGTTTGCTGATATAGCTCAGTCGGTAGAGTGCCACCTTGGTAAGGTGGAGGTCACCGGTTCAATCCCGGTTATCAGCTTATGGCGATATAGCTCAGCTGGCTAGAGCATACGGTTCATACCCGTAGTGTCCGGGGTTCAAGTCCCTGTATCGCCATTATGGCGCGACTAGAGGAAACTCTAGTCGTTTTTTTATTTTCTACTATACTAATGAAATCAGAGGTTTATTCAATCTATGTTAGTACGTCCTAAAAAAGATACTTTTCTATGGCTCTGTATCCTTATATCCCTTGTTGTAACGATTCTTACACCTAGAATTAAAATTTACTCAGATTATAAAGATGACCCTGATAAGTTTATCAAAAGTAATGTGCTGAGCTATACCAACTATGAGCGAAGATTGGACAATACTTATAATACTTCATTCAAGGAAGAGTTAGGCAATCACATCAGCTACACTATCCGTGGCTTAATCGGTATTGAACACTTTAAAGACCTCGATTATCCCATACCCATGGCACTGACGGTTTCCACGACGAGCCGTTTTCATACCCTACCAAGGCTAACGATTGTTAATTTGAACAATAACACCTTAACCACCTACCACTTAGACTTGGAAAAACCCCAAAAAATCACCTTAGAAAGGGGAAAATATGCCCTCTTTGTCAGTGGCACCTATTTTAGTGGCACCCTCTCACTCGAAGCGTCTAGCCTTAGTAAGACAAGCTTGCCAAGCCACTAACTTAATCACCTTATCAAGCAATACTACCGAGGTAGTCAATCATGAAACGTTTAAGTAATAATACTGTCGCTTTTATTGTATGTACTGTTATCATATGTTATGTCATCACACTAATTAGACTGGATGCCATTAACATCATCGTCGAACCCCTCAATGGAATTTTTTATGAACTCACTGTCAGTCGAGAAATGCAAGATCTCAAAGAAATTCAAACTAATGTAGCTGAGTGTCAAAATGAATACCAGAGCGAAATAGGGTTTGGAAACGATCGCTTTACTATTTATTCTTTTTCGCTAAAGAGTGCAGAAAAACTTGGCACACTACATAGGCTCGATAAAGGTTTTGAAGAAACCTACACAAATTATCTGGAGCTTATTGATATGGAGCTTGTGATGGCCAAGCCGTTTAAGAAAGTTAAGTTACTTGCCTTAAAGCACATCTTAGAAAAAATGCCTCAAACAGATCAAGAACACTTGTATTACAGTCATCACATCACCTCAAGTTCTACGAAGTCATACCTTTATAATAGCGCAACGAACAAAGGCTATTGCCTGCTAATTATCATATAGATAGTGTTCATACCTTGTACATGGTATTAGCCTAACGAAAAGTCCCCCATTCAGTGAGCATCAAAATCACTGAATGGGGGACTTTTGTTAACCTTGTACCTATACAAACAAGAAAATTCTTCCTCTCCAATAGAGAAGATATATCATGTCAGACTGACCATTATAGTGTTAAATCAAGATTTGCTATGCTATTAAATAGCGCACCTAGAAATTTGAACCTTACCAGAAACCATCTTTGCAGAAGTATTTATGACATACACTATAACATCCTCATCGCCATTGATACCTTTAATCGTAAAAGAAGCATTGCCAGAATACTCATCGGACTCAAAACCATACCCCTTCGAGCCAACAGCTATCACCTTATACTGACCGCCACCAGTAACTTCAGTCAATTTTATAAAAAAAACAGCGCCATTATCTTTTAGCGCTTTATTCGCTTGGAAACGATGTTGCCAACTTTCACCAACTTGAACACTAAAATGACCTGAATAATCAGCGACATAAGGTACCATAGGGGCGACTGTATCAACTGCAACAAGCATCTGGTTACTTTCCAAAGGTGCTTTATCACCACTAAATCCACCAAACATCAAGACAAACGACATCATTACTCCCATAAATGTTTTCACCTTAAAAACCTCCTTAAATACAAAGTAGTCCGATATTCAGATAAAGGTTGATATTCCCTAAAAGTTTGCTTACGATAAAGACGACAAAGATTGAACAATCATCAGTATTTCCTCTTCTTACTTATATTTATATCGTATACCTATTAAATCTGTCAATCGAAAAATACCCTAAATCCATTTTACGGATTTAGGGTATTTTTCTTTGTTAATCCACTTTCCAGATGGTTTTTTCTTTACCATCTTCTAGGGTAATGCCGATGGCTTTTAGCTCATCTCTGATTTTTATCTGCTTGGGCAAAAAATTTTTAGAGGCTCTTGCTTCTTTTTCTAAGGTCAATTAAAAAGATTCATGAGTTTATCCACGAGACCATCTTCATCTGCTTTTTGTTTCTAGGTTGACGCCTAAAATCTCTAAATAGGTCAAAAATGCCTTGTTTTTAAGGCAAGGGCTGTCTCTTTTGCCAAACCTTCTTTTAAGAGGCTATTAATTTCGCGCACTGCATCAAAAATGGCACTGATGGCTAAGGCAGTATTAATATCATCATCCATGGCACTTTCAAAGTTCGCCTTTAAGCTTGCCAAAATGGTTTCACTGGCTTGACCTTGGCCTTCTCCCTCTACCTCATCTAAGGCAATCAGACAGTTTTTAATGCGTTCTAAGCCCTTTTTCGCCACTTCGAGCTTTTCATCATCAAAATCTAGTGGGCTGCGATAATGGACGCTAAGCAAGTAAAAACGCACAACCTCCGGTCTATGCTTCTCTAGAATCTCCCTCAAAAGAAAGAAATTCCCCTTAGACTTGCTCATTTTTTCTTCATTGATGGTAATAAAACCATTGTGCATCCAGTAAGTTGCCATCTTGCCATCATGAAGAGCACAACTTTGGGCAAGCTCGTTTTCATGATGAGGGAAAATCAGGTCTTGTCCACCACCATGGATGTCAAAGGCATTGCCTAGCAAGGCTTGACTCATGGCAGAGCATTCGATATGCCAGCCAGGACGCCCCTCACCCCAAGGGAAGGCCAACTTGGCTCATTTGGCTTGGCACTTTTCCAAAGGGCAAAATCCAGAGGGTCGTGTTTCCCCTCATCTATGGCTACCCTAGCCCCACTTTTCAAGTCCTCAATGTCTCGTCCTGATAAGCGACCATAGTCCTCATAGCTACGCACACTATAGTAAACGTCACCATTGTCTAAGGCATAGGCATGCCCTTTTTCAATAAGCCCCTCAACAAAGGCAATGATTTCTTGCATATAGTCACTGACACGAGGGTGGCTTGTCGCCGGTAAGACCCCTAGCTTTTGCGTATCTTCAAAATAGGCTTTGATGTAGCACTCAGCGATTGCCTTGGCGCTTTTTTTGCTCCTCATTGGCACGATTGATGATTTTATCATCGACATCAGTAAAATTAGACACATAATTGACCTTAAAGCCCTTATAGGCCAAATAACGTCTCAAGGTGTCAAAAAACACGATTGGACGGGCATTACCCAAATGAATGTAATTGTACACCGTCGGTCCACAGACGTAAATACTGACCTCACCTTCTTTTAAAGGCACAAAGATCTCTTTTTGTCTGCTTAAAGTATTATACAGACTGAGTTTCGTTTGCATGCTCACCCTCCGCATCTCTCTTTTCGCTCTCATACTTTGCTAGTCTCATCTCTAGGCTCTTTATTTTTCTTGCGCAACTCGTACAAGCTATCCCCAATAGGATCTGGCAAATGCCCATGATCTAGCTCGGTGATTAGATTTTGTACCTTTTGTCCATCTTGACGCACGACTCGCCCTGGCACACCGACAACTGTCGCATTGGATGGTACGTGTTTTAAAACAACAGAACCTGCCCCAATTTTGACATTGCTGCCAATGGTAATATTGCCTAATATCTTGGCACCGGAAGAAATCATCACATCGTCCCCAATGGTCGGGTGACGCTTGCCGGTTTCTTTACCTGTTCCCCCTAGAGTGACCCCTTGGTAAATCGTGACATTATCGCCAATAATAGTGGTCTCACCAATCACAATCCCACAACCATGGTCGATAAAAAGTCCTTCACCTATCACAGCACCTGGATGAATTTCCACTTGGGTGAAAAACCGTGCAATCTGTGATAAGAAACGTGCTAGGGTTCGGTTCCCCCTTTTATAGAGCTTGTGAGTCAAGCGATGTACCCAAATGGCATGAAGCCCTGGATAGTTGAGCAAGATATCCAAAAGTCCTGTCGCTGCAGGATCTCTTTCTTTGATGGACTGGATGTCCCTTTGTAAACGATTTAGCATAGCCCCTCCTTATCCTCTAAGACAAGTTCCACCGGGCAATGATCAGAACCAAAAATATCCGTGTGTATGGCAGTGGTGGCGATCTTATCTTGCAAGTCCTCACTCGTTAGAAAATAATCTATCCGCCAACCCGTATTCTTTTCTCTCGCCTTAAAGCGATAACTCCACCAAGAATACACTTCAATAGTATCAGGGTGCTGATAACGCCAAGTATCAATGTAGCCATCTGCCAAAAGTCTAGTAAAAGCCTCTCGCTCTTCATCAGAAAAACCAGGGTTTTTGCGATTGGTTTTTGGATTTTTGAGATCAATTTCTGTATGGGCGACATTGAGATCTCCACAAATCACCACTGGTTTATGGGCTTTTAAACTATTGAGATAAGCTTTCCAAGCTTCTTCCCAAGAAAGGCGATACGCCAAACGCTTGAGTTTGTCTTGGCTATTAGGTGTATAGGTGGTCACAAAATAGTACTCACCCATATCGAGGGTAATCACCCTCCCCTCCTTGTCATGCTCGGCAACGCCAATACCATTTTGCACTGCCAAAGGCGCTTTTTTTGGTAAAAATTGCTGTGCCAGAATACCCTTTTTTTCTCAGCACTGTTAAAAAAATTGATGGTAACCCTCTAACTCAAGGGTCAACTGATCCGGTTGCATTTTTTTGTCTCCTGCAAAGCAAAGATATCAGCATCTAAGCCGTTAAAAATATCCATAAAACCTTTTTGATAAACCGCACGGAGACCATTGACATTCCATGAGATAAATTTCATCTCTTCACTCCCTAGGCAAAAATAAACGGTGTGTTTGCCACACCGCCCATTTAGATAATTTCTTCAATCTTTTTTAAGTAGTCTTCGACATCTTGAGGACCTGCCATCTTGCCAATATAACGACCTTCCTTAAAGAAGAGTACCTGTGGCACCCCATTTAAAGAAAATTCCTCCATAAGAGGCTTATCTGCCTTGGCATCCACACGATAAAGTTGGAGCTTATCTGGATGTTGCGCTACAGCTTCTTCTACATTAGGATACACTATGGCACACACTTGGCAACCTGGATTCACAAAGGTTACCAGTTTGATCCCACCTTTAGCTATTTCTTGGTGAAAAGTATCGACTGTTAAAAAATTCATCCTTCATGTCCCCCTTTGTCTTATTCCATTATCATATACCCTAAATTTGCACTAATTTGCCTCTTTTAGCTTAGCTTTGACAAATTGCACAAATTGAGCATTATAATAATCTGCTAATGTCACACCACTATGGACATCATAGTAGGGGATACTCTCCCCTAGGGCATCAGCAAAGGCCAAAAAAAGCGCCTCGCTATTCATAGCCTCACTGCCCTTTAAACCTTTGGCAACTTGTTTTAATCTATTTTCAAATAATTCAAGATGACCTTTCATAGCATTCCCACTTTCTCCCCTTTTGTGCTATCATGGGGAAGATGTTTTTCTATTATTGTAACGAAATTTTATAAAAAAATGAAAAGAGAAAAGGACTGATTTTTTTATATGGCTAGAGTTCGACGCCGCAAAGATACGCCCGAACGTATCGCCGAAAGCCCCTATATCCTTACCCAAGACACCCTACTTGCTAGTCCATGGCAAGAGGTATTTGTTCAAAAAGACCTTCCCCTAATCCTAGAAATCGGCAGTGGTAGAGGACGCTTTATTACTCTTCATGGGCGATTTCATCCAGAGTTTAACCACTTTGGTATTGATATTGTACCAGAAATTTTTGGTCGATGCGGTCAAAAAAAGCACACCAAAGGCGAAGGGATTAGTGACAATGTGAGATTTCTTCTAGCTGATGCCAAGACCTTGGTGGATATTTTTGGTGAAGCCAGTATTGCTAAGATTTATCTCAATTTTTCTGATCCTTGGCCAAAGAAGAGACATGCCAAAAGGCGTCTTACCCATCACCACTTCCTTGAAGTCTACCAACAGCTGTTAAAAGAGGATGGCGAACTCGTCTTTAAAACCGATGGTCTGCCCCTTTTTGATTTTTTTCCCTTGAAGAGCTAAAGGCAGCCAATTGGCAGATTATAGAAGAGATACGTGACCTCTATGCCTACTTGCCAGAAGATAACATTGCCACAGAATATGAGCGCCGTTTTGTGCGTGAAGGCCTCCCAATTTATAAATTAGTTGCAAAAAAACCTAAATCTGATTAATCAAGGTAGATTAGGGTATACTTCTCTATGACAAACAATAATAATCGTCATGTCTATCGAGAGGAGAAATAAAATGAATATTTATAAATTTAATGTCCAAACAGCAGATGGCAAGGAAGTCAGCTTAGAAACTTACAAAGGTAAGGTAGTCTTAATCGTTAATACCGCTACTGCTTGTGGCTTAACTCCACAATATGAAGGTTTAGAAAAATTAAATCAAACTTACAAAGATAAGGGCTTAGTGATTTTAGACTTCCCATCTAACCAATTCTTGGAACAAGCACCTGGCACCAATGAAGAAATCCAAACCTTCTGCCAAACCAATTACAACACCACTTTTACAACCTTTGCAAAAGTAGATGTCAATGGTGAGAATGCTATTCCACTATTTAAAGCCCTTCGTGAAGCAAAACCAGAAGATAAAGAAAATGCTGGTACAGAAGACTTTAAAAAGCTCCTTGAAGAACTCAAGCAAACCCGTGAAGGCGATGCGATCAAGTGGAACTTTACAAAGTTTTTAATTGATAAAGAAGGTAACCTTGTAGAACGTTTTTCTCCAACGGTCACCCCAGAAGAACTTGCTCAAGAAATCGAAGCACTTTTATAAGTTATCCCCCACCTCAAGATGAGATAGTTTTTCCTCATCTTGAGTTTTTTTATGCGTTTAATCTGCTTAATACTTCTATTACCATGATTTGAAAATCTTCGTAAGATAGCTTATAATACACTAAGCTAAATCAAACGAATATCAACCAGGGGGATGAAATATGGAAACAGAACAACTTTTAAAGTGCACACTAATCATCTCAAGCCTCACTGTCTTGGTTAGTTTAGTCCGTCTTGTCCTTGAGCTACGCCGAGATTAAAGCAACGTTTATACAAAAAAAGCCATTCCAATCTTGGAATGGCTTTTTATTTGTACACCTTGCTTTAAAGGGCTTTTGTCTAAAACAGTCAGCGCACTTAACCATCTTTCCAAATTCTCAAAAATCATAATCTGATTTTAAGGCAATCCCCTCTTGCACCGTACTCGCTGGACAGCTTGCCCTATACTCCTCCATCATTTTCCCAAAGCCCCCACCACCATGGGTGCAAAAGGGAATGATGGTCTTACCCCTTAAATCCACCTGGTGCAAAAAGGTACGAATGGGTGGGGCAAAAGTCTTTAGCCAATTTGGTGAGCCTATAAAAAAATCACTTGTGTTTCTCCAAGGCTTTCTGCACCCTGCAACAGGGGCGGACAATAGCCTTTTTTTCTATCTCTGCTCTCGCCTCTTTAACAGCAGTATTGTAAGAAAAAGAATAAGGTTTTTCCGGTTTTAGCTCCCTTAACTCTCCACCAACAATCAAGGCAATATCCTTGGCTAAACACCTTGTTAGCCCTGAATAAGAGTAAAATACAACAACAGGCTTCATCTCTTTCCTCCATGCTAAAATTTTTCTTTGCTAGTCTTTTTTAACACACTTTTTCTAGCTGACTTCCTTGGTGAGGGCTAGGATTGTCTCCTTATCCATTGACTGATTTTTGTAAGCCGATTGCATAGGAATAGCCATTGGCTGACCATGTTGCCAAAGACCACTTGCCATCATTTTCCTTTTTAGGGTAATTACCCTACCGTCTACCTTTTCTGTGCGTGTATTAGCATAGTCATTATAATCTCCACTGATGTCTTCATTACCCTTAGCCTTTCGGACATAATATCCTCTATCAGTCCCATTTTCTGCCTTATAATTTACCTCAATCATTGCTATACCATCGCCATGATAGACAAGATAAGCTACCTCATACTCAAATGCTTGGTTTTTTGGCACTATCATTTCAAAGCCTGCCAGAGAAGAGGCTGCTTGAAGTGAGCCAACTTCTTGATAAGGTGTAACCTCCCCAATCATAGGAGGTGCATCCTCGGTAAAATCTGAAAGATAATACAGACTGACACCCATCACTAGAAAAAGCTGCCATCGCTAAGGCCACTCGCTTCATCGCTGAAAAAGTCAGCTTAGTGCTAGGCTTTTTCACCCTAGGTGTAAAGCTTAAGGCTGATTCAATATAAGCATCATCAATCTCACTCATCGCATACAACAGTTTTTTTGACTTCTTGTGTTTTTCATCTAAGGTAGCCCTCCTTTTTCTAGCTTTTTCCCCTAGCTGTTTTTTTGAACGTGAAAGGCTCATTTTTATCTTACTAAGGCCATAACCAGAATGCTCTGCAAGCTCCTGTAGAGAGTCGCCAAACCAGTAGCGTCTCATAAAGAGATAACTTGTCTCAGGCTTTAGGTCTGCTAAAAATGCATTTAACCCCTCTGCTAAATCTGAAGTTTCTGAAAAAGTCGCCTTGTCTGGAAGTATTTCAGCCAGTTCGTCCAAAATGACTGGTATTTCGCCACCACCACGTTTTTGTGCCTGCTTTGCCTCATAAGCATCCAAGGCTAGATTTCTTGTGATTTTAGCTAAAAAAATGCCCTTAAAAAAATGCTGGTTTTTTTCGGCGGAATACTTGCCCATGTTTTTTTAGATAGGTATCATTTTCACATTCTTCGGCATCTGCTGTATTTTTTTAGTATCCCATAGGCAATAGAAACCAACAGCCGACCATATTTATCCTTTGTGGCAGTGATTGCTTCCTCTGCTCTTTTAAAGTAGAGACTGATAATTGCCTCATCTTGCATACTATCCTCTTTCTCTCACTTATGCCTTCAACTAGATAGACACATCAGCAATATCAACAAGTGTTGCCTTGCCATTAAGGTCACTATTGATTGTAACGATTGAAAACTTTCTCTTGGCACCTAAAGTTGTTTCCCTGGCACTGCAAAATAGTGCATAATTCGTGCCATTTGTCACTTGATTGCCAAGATAGACCATCGGACTATAGTAAGTGCCTACAAAATCAGCCATCGCCTTTTTTTAAAATCGGCGCTCAACTTAAGATTATCCTTTAAAGCTGGCTTACCTTGATTGTACTGCCAACCACCTGTCATCCCTTCTTGAGCAGCTTGAAGTAAGTCTTTTATCCCCATCACAGTTGCTTTACCTTCAAGATTTTCATAGACATATACAATAACATATGCTGATTTTTGCTTTTAGGGATGACTGCTTTTTCCCTTACAGAGATAGGCATAATTTGTGCCTGCCACCACTTGTGATCCAAGGATCGCCATAACTTCATAATGACCGCCCTAGAAAATCCCTCATCGCATTGTTAAATGCCTGCATTGCCTCTGGGTTATCCTTTGGTAGAGTGCTACCTTCATTCATTGCCCAAGCACCTGAAGCAATATCGTGACTCCTCTTTGGCTGAAAGATTTGGCGCATGAGCTCCATAGGGGTCAACATGCTTTGATTGTATTCTATCATGGTATAATTCAAGTCTTTAACTTCAGGTAAATTAGAATTGGCTTTCCCCTCGCTCAGCAACTAAAAAAACTGCCTGCCATGGAAACACTTAAAATCATGGCGACCATTCTTTTTTTCATCATTATCGTTCATCCTTTCATCTTAACATTTCTATTGATAGGTTGGTTTTTAGCTTTACTGAATTACCCCTCACCTACTAAGACGAATTTGTGGCACAAAAAGTCACACTTTTTTTATTTTTTCTAGGCTAGCACTAGCAAAAAAGCTAACGCACCAAGATACCTGCGTTAGCTCCTTTATCGTCAGCCTTCAAAAGCGAGGCTAAGGTCTTTATCGACTTGTTCAGGGTAGAGAACAAGACTTCTCTCTTTTTCAATGCGATGTTCCAGACGTTGCCACAACGTTTCTGCACCCTCTTTGCCTAGGCTCACCTCATCCAAAAAGATAGGCTATTTTTTTTGTTGCGCCAACTTGGCAGCATATAGAAAAAAAGGTCTCCAAATAGGCTTGTGGTAGCACAATAATCTCCATATCACGACTTAAAAGCCACCGCAAGGTCTCTTTCACTTGTGATGTGCATGAGGCGTCTTTCCTTGGTCTCAAACTGTTGAAAGCTCTCTTCCCAAAAGAGAAAGTCCTCGCCATCTTCCGTGATAAGCACCACCGTATCCAAAAATCCCCCTTGCTTGCTTTTTGACCGGTCAAAAGTTGGGCAAGGTAGTGTAATTGTCCCTTAGTTCATCATGTCTCCCCACTTGGTAGCGGTAGCGCTTATTTAAACTCACCATCGCCAATCTCCTCAAGGCCTCTAGGGCGAGGAAAGCGCTATAGGACGGTAGACGCAAGCTATCCGTAAAAAAAGATATAGTCCAAGCAAAGGGTAAAAAAAGGTCTCGACAGTCGCCTTTTTGCCAGTCTTCCGCAGAGGCAAAAAAAGAAAAGGTCGCTTTCCATTGACACAAAAAGACATTGCCTGCTCTCATCTTGTGCAAACTGAAGTAGCGCCAAAGGATTTGCCTCGCCCAGTGTCCAAAAATGGCAAGCCATTGAGGTAAAAGGCTTGTACCTCCCCTTTTTTGGTAAAGCTGCATTCTATTTTTTTATGGTAGTTGGTCATCATCGGTCGACTGCTGTCCACAGTGCCATCCAGATAGGCAAGTGTAAAATTTAACCCCATAACCGATAAAGGATGCGTCAACCACTGCTTAGAGTTGGTCTTTAGTAAAGGCTTGTTTTTAATGTTTCCTTGGGACGCTCTGTCTTAGAGGCAAACATCGCCCATTCATAACTTTGGCTATCTTTCAAAAAAGCGACTAGGCTATCGAGGTCAATTGCTTGGGGCAAGTCTGCCACCTGTTCTACGGTATAGGTCAGTGCCATGTTAGTGTCTCCTTTAGTGATTTTTTTAATCATAGCAAAATCCGAGCCAAAAGACAAAGCAAACACGCCCTTAAGCACCTAGGATAAGTCTTTTTCTGCTACTTCCTCGCCAAATAAGATCCTAGCAGAATTTTCTGCCCAACATTTCCCCCTATCTAGCCCTAAAATAAAAGCCACCCTCTTGGCGATAATATGTTATACTGTTTTTGTCGTCAACTATTCCTACGACGGTAGGGAGGTGATACTATGTTTGAATACATTCTGTCCATCATTGGGATTGTCATAGGTGGCGTAATTTGTCATTACACCATCAAATGGCTAGACAGTCCCAAAGACGACAAATAGCCTAAATAAAAAAAGCGACCAGGTGGAGCTGGTCGCTTTTTTCTATGCTTGAAATCCTATCCATCATTTGTCTAAAAACAGTATAGCATTATCGCCCTCATCACGTCAAGCACATTCTCATTATCCTACTATCATTTTTTTACTACAGGACTTTTGACAAAACAAGTAAAAAAATTCTGCTCTAGAAAAAAACTGCTTGTAAATATTATAATTTTATCAATGATTTTACCATCAATTGAAATTTATGGAGGGGAAGGCATTGAGATATGTCCTTTTATTGCGTGGCATCAATGTCGGTGGCAAGCATAAGGTAGCGATGAGCGAGTTAAAAAGCACTGTTATTAGAGGCAGGCTTTGAAAAGGTTTCATCTTATATTAATAGTGGCAATTTGTTTTTCAGCAGTGACCAAAATAATGAAACTTGTCTTGCCAAAATAGGTCATTTGTTAGACACCAACTACGACTTTCCTATCCCTTTTGCTTTTAATCACTAAAGAGGCTTACTTAAAAAGAAATCGCTACCTTGCCTGATTGGTGGGGGCAAGCGCTAGCAAGAAAGGATGTTTTATTTTTCGCCTCACTTGGATAAAGCCAGTATTCTTGACTTTATCGCTAAAAGCGACCTTTCACAATGAAATCGTCCATGTCGGAAAGCACGCCATATTTTGGGGCAAATATGATGAGGCAGACTACCTCAAAACGACCTACCATAAAAAATTAGTAAAGCAAGATTTTTATAAGCAAATTACCATCAGAAATAGTAATACCTTTGAAAAAAATCGCCAAGATGCTTGAAAACGAAAAAAATAAATCCAACCTTTAAGTATCAGCAAAATACCCTACGAAAGGATAATGCTCTCTTGAAACCTCAAACTTTTACCTTCTACGGCACAAGGCTAAATGCTTGGCTAGTCCTAGCGATCGCCTTATTTGCCTATCTATTGAGCAGTATCGTCTACTATCATCTTTTTGATCCCAATCACCAAGAAAACTCCATTTATCTCATCAGATTAATGATTGCCGTCTCTTTTATCCTTGTCATCTTTTTATCCATCCATAAGCAAAAAAAATAGAAGTCACAGAGGACAAGATCATTAACTATTACTTAAATGATAACTTGGTCTATACCAATATCTTGGATAATCTCTACTACATTCAAGCTGTAGACATCAAACGTGGGGCAATCGCAGATATGAAATTTTTGCTTTAATGACAAAACCATCTACTTCAGTATGCCTGCCCATCTCCCTCGTTTCTATGAGCCTGGAAAGTATGAAGGGCTGTTTGCTTTCTTTATGAAAAACCTAAAACTGCAACAAAAACCCCATCACACCATCTTTGGCGTTTCCAAATATGTCTTTGTCTATTGGAATCCTCTAAGAGAAGAGAATTATCAACACTATTGTCAATCAAAAGGTAGACGTGTCATACCATGATATGACACACAATACTTAGAAAAAAGGTGAAAAATAATGCATCCATTTCTATTAGTAACAATCAAACTACTAATCGGTTTTTTTGCAATGGTTACAACCATAAATTTATCTGGTAAAGGAAATCTAGCTCCCTCATCAGCTAGCGACCAAATAGTAAATTATGTGCTTGGTGGAATTATCGGTGGTGTTATTTATAATGAGACTATTCAAATACCCGATTTTATTGCCATTCTATGTATTTGGTGTACACTTGTTCTAAGCCTAAAGTGGATAAAGAAACATAATGTAAAAGCTAAACAACTGATAGATGGCAAGGCTATGATCATTATCGATAACGGAAAAATTGATATCGATAATTGTAAGAAAGTTGGACTATCAGCCCATGATGTCGCCTTTAAACTTCGTACAAATGGTATTTATTCATCAAAGACGGTCAAAAGAGCAGTCGTCGAACAAAACGGCCAGCTAATCATAATACAAGCTGGTGAAGAAAACCCAAAATTTCCAATTATTACAGATGGTCAGGTACAAAATGATATCCTAAAAGTAATTGGTAAAGACGAAAAATGGCTTCTTAAAGAATTAAACCATCAAGGAATCAATAAATACAGTGAAATATTTTTAGGAGAGTATGTAGGCAACACTTTGATTTTAACGACCTACAATAGGTAATAAATTTTTTTATATCCTACCAAACTTTTTATCATTCTTTATTTGCTTGGGAACTCTTCCATAAAAAAAAGTCGCTACTATGGCTAAGTAACTTATTTGATTCAATTGAGCCTTATGGGGATAGGTCAAAATAAGTTTTGCTTCCTCTTGTAAACATGTTGATGTCATCATCCATCTTCTCCAAAAAAATACGTAGACACTTTCTATAATCATATCGCATTGCACTAAAAAGGTACTAAAGGCGGTTACAACGGACAATCAGATAGATTTTTAATTTATAGATGAGTACCATCATTTCGTCTTATTTTTAGGAAAATAAAATGAAACATTGATAAGGAGCGAACTACTATGAAAAAAACATACGGATAAAAAAACAAGAACACGACAAGCAAAATGATGTTGGTTTATCTATTGGGCTTTCCACTGGTCTATCCCTCGGAAGCGCTATAGGTATCATGACACACAATATCGCCTTTTTGGATTCCAATGGGAATCAGCTTAGGAATGCTCTTTAGCCTATTTTTTTAATAAAAAGGATGTAAACTAAACTGCTCCTGCCCTATTCTCTAAAAGAATACCTCGTCACAACAAAAAAACGCCCCTAGGGGCGTTTTTTTAGTTTTACTTCACTTATTTACTGGCAACAACAGCGCCTTTATAGTTTTTTTGTTGATAAATTCTACTGCCTTTAGGGCTGACGAGGACTTTCATAATTGCCTTAGTCTTTTCGCTATCCTTATCTTCTGCACGAACAGCGATAATATTAGCATAAGTCTTTGCAGCTAAGCTATCTGCTTCTTCTTTGGCAAGGGCGTCATCTAGGTTGAGACCAGCAGAAATCGCATAGTTGCCGTTGATAACAGCGATGTCTACATCACCAAGAGATCTTGGAATTTGAGCTGCTTCAAGTTCTACGATTTCAAAGTTTTTTTAGGATTGTCTACGATGTCTTTTTTTGGTCGCATTAAGACCAGCTTTTTTTCGTCCAACTTGATAAAGCCGTTATCTTGAAGGAGGAGAAGGGCTCTTGCTTCGTTGGTGGTATCATTTGGGACAGCAATCTTTGCCCCATCTTTTAGCGCACTCAAAGTCTCGGTCTTACCTTTAAAGATTGCCATTGGTTCGTAGTGTACTGGGCCTGCACTGACAAGGTCAAGATGGTTTTCTTTGTTGAATTCTTCAAGGTAAGGTAGGTGTTGGAAGTAGTTGGCATCTAATTCCCCATTGGCAAGTGCCTTGTTTGGTAAAACATAATCAGAAAATGGTACCACTTCTAGGGTATAGCCTTCTGCTGTGAATTCATCTTTTAATGCATTTAAGATTTCTTCGTGTGGGCTAGGGCTAGCACCAATTTTAATTACCTTGCTTGCTTCTGTTTCTGTCTTTGCAGCATCTGCATCATTGGCATTGCTACCACAACCTGTTAGTACTGTTGCGAAAAGTCCAAGGGCTAAAACACCAGCTGTTAATTTTTTTGCATTTATCATGAGTCTAACCTCGTTTCTTCTATTTATTTTATTTATTCTTTTATTCTTTTATCTGTATAGCGAACATAACGTTCACCAAGCATTTGTATAATTTGTACTAAAATAACAATGACAATAACCACAACAATCATCGTCGTAAAATCATAGCGATGGTAACCAAAACGGATTGCCACATCTCCTAGGCCTCCTGCACCGATAAAACCTGCCATAGCTGTGTAGGCAAGAATCGTTGTCAGAGAAAGAAGCATCCCATTGACCAAGGAAGGAAAAAGCTTCAACGAGATAGACCTTCCAGACAATCTGCCTCGGGCTAGCACCCATAGAAAGGGCGGCTTCGATGACACCTTTATCAACCTCAAGAAGGGATTGTTCCACTACCCTAGCCACAAAAGGTGCTGCCGAAAAGGTAAGGGCAAAAAAATCGCCACCTTAGGGCCGATGGTCGCATGCAAAAAGCAAGTCGCTTAATGGCGCCAACAAAATCATCAAAATCAAAAAAATGGTACCGAACGCAATAAATTGATAATGAGGCCAACAATACTGCCTAAAAATAGGATGTGGTCTTAAGCCGCCCTTGGCACTAGTGATTAAAAAGACCCCTAAAGGTAGTCCAAAGAGATAGGCAAAAAATGTTGTCATAAAGGTCATCATCAGTGTCTTTAATGATTCTTCAAAAAGCATATTTACCATATCAGACACGTTGAGTCACCTCCTCGACTTGGACATTTTTTGTCTTTAAATAACTCAAGACTTTCTCACTTGATACCTCATCAGGTAATTGAATCACAAGCTGCCCAAAGGCACGACCATCAATATTTTTGGTATCTGCAAACATAATATTGACCTGTATCTTTAAATCTAGCACCATCTGACTGAGTACAGGTTCAAAAGATGAGCCACCATTGAAGACAATACGGAGCTGTTTACCACGATTAGGGTTAAAGCTTGGTGCTTGAGCCGTGTCTTGATAGACCAAGCGTCTCGTCGCCTCCGTCTTAGGATGAGTAAAGATTTCTTGGACAGTGCCAACTTCTGCGATTTTATGGTCAGCTATGATTGCCACCCTTTGGCAAATCTCCTCAATGACACTCATCTCATGGGTAATGATAATAATGGTAATGCCCATTTTTTCGTTTAATTCTTTTAAAAGTCTCAAGACAGACTTTGTCGTTTCAGGATCTAGGGCACTTGTCGCCCTCATCACAGAGAAGTACCTTAGGCTCTGTTGCCAAAGCTCTAGCAATCGCTACCCTTTGCTTTTGTCCTCCTGAGAGTTGAGATGGATAAGAATTGGCACGATCGCTTAGTCCTACAATTTCTAAAAGCTCCAAAGCACGCTTTTGGGCATCTTGCTTTTTCATCCCTGAAATCGTCAACGGAAAGCATACATTTTCTAAGGCTGTCCTTTGCATGAGGAGGTTAAACTGTTGAAAAATCATGCCCATCTCACGGCGTACTTGACGCAAGCCCACCTGACTCAGTTGCCCAAGACTCTTATCATTAAAAATAATCTGCCCTTCACTTGGCACCTCGAGGAAGTTTAGGCAACGTACCAAGGTACTCTTACCTGCCCCACTCATACCAATAATACCAAAGACCTCGCCTCTATTAATCTCTAGATTAATGTCCTCCAAAGCATTTATCTTCTGCCCTTTGAGATAAAACTGCTTGTACAGTGACTCTATTTTTATAATCGCCTCGCTCATATAAGCTCCTCTCGTGGTTGTAACTTTTCTAAGTCATAAGGCGTATTTTGATAGACAACGTGGTTGAGCCAATTAGAATAAAGTAAGTTTGCATGGGCACGCCACTTTACAATTGGTTCGAGACTAGGATCGTCATGAGGAAAGTACGCCTTAGGTAAGGATACACCACTTTGCGCTTTTTTTAAATCCCTTTCATACTCTTCTTTTAAAGTCAGCGCATCATACTCCATATGACCAGAGATAAAGTAATGTCTCTGGTCAGTGGTAGCTGAAAGGAGAACCCCAGCCTCATCAGATTGGGCAAGAATTTTTTTAGCTGAGGTAACTTTGCCAAGTCCTGGGGTCTGTTTTTCTGTATGTCTGGAATGAGGGGCAAAAACTCATCATCAAAAACCCTTGGTAATATCACGCACACGTAAAAGCTGATGGGAGAAAATGCCAAACATCTTTTCTTCGAGAGGATATTTTTCTACGCCATAATAATAGTAAAGGGCTGCCTGAGATGCCCAACAGATAAACAAGGTAGAATACACATTGGTATTGGCAAAGTCCATAATGGACTCAAGCTCTTCCCAATAATTCACCTCAGAAAAATCGAGCATTTCCACCGGTGCGCCAGTGATAATCATCCCATCATACTTTTGGTGCTTGATGTCCTCAAAGGTCTTATAAAAGCGATACAAGTGTGCCTTTGGAGGTGTTTTTTTGCTCTCATGTGTGCTCATGGCAATCAAGTCAATATCCACTTGCAAGGGCGTATTACTCAAGAGTCGCATAAACTGGGTTTCGGTGACAATCTTTGTCGGCATCAGATTGACTAAGGCAAGACGCAAAGGGCGAATGTCCTGTGTTCTTGCCCTCTCCTCTGACATCGAAAAGATGTATTCTTTATCCAGTATGGCTTTGGCGGGCAAGTCTTTGGGTATAATGACAGGCATCGCAAATCTCCTTTATTTTGAATCTTATAGGCTATCTAAAGCTTGGCTTAAATCCTTAATGATGTCATCAATATGCTCAATCCCTACATTGAAACGAATCATTTCCGGACGAACACCAGCTTTTAGCAATTCTTCATCAGAAAGTTGTCTGTGGGTAGTCATCGCTGGTTGGAGTAAGCAGGTACGAATGTCCCCAACATGAACAACAAGATTAGCGAGTTTGGTGTTTTCTGTAAACTTCTTCGCCGCTTCCTTACCACCTTTAACTCCAAAAGAAACAACACCGCTAGCACCTTTTGGCAAGTATTTTTTTGTTCTTTCATAAGATGGTGAGCTTTCAAGGCCTGGATAGTTGACCCATTCTATTTTTTTCGTGGTTTTCTAAGAATTTTGCAACTGCAAGGGCATTTTCACTATGTCTTGCCATACGCAAGTGCAAGGTTTCTAGTCCTAAAGTTGGTCAAAAAGGCATTGAATGGGCTAAAGGTTGTCCCCATATCACGGAGTAGGCTAGCACGCAAACGTACCAAAAAAGCTGCCTTGCCATAGTTGTTATAGACGAGACCATGGTAGTCTGGATCTGGCTCACTAAATTGTGGGAATTTTTCACTTGTCCAGTCAAAAGTCCCTGCATCGATAACAATCCCACCAACAGAGGTCGCATGACCATCAATGTACTTGGTGGTTGAGTGCAAGACAATATCTGCACCATGGGCAATAGGATTGCAAAGGTAAGGGGTACCAAAGGTATTGTCTACGATAAGTGGAACACCAGCAAATTTTGCTAGGGCAGAGACTTTTTCAAAATCTAGGACATCAACATCCGGATTGCCAATGGTTTCAGCATAAATCCCCTTGGTGTTTTCTCTTACAAGGGCTTGCATTTCTTCTAGGCTAGCATCTGGAGAAACAAAGCTCACTTCAATGCCTAACCTTTTGATTTGGCTACCAAGTAAGGTGTGTACCCCACCATAAAGGTTACTTAGGGCGATAAAGTGATCTCCTGTTTTTGCTAGGTTTAAAAAGGTGACCAAAACAGCAGCTTGACCAGAAGAGGTCATCATCGCACCAATTCCGCCTTCAAGGCAAGCGAGTTTTTCTTCTAGATAAGCCACTGTAGGGTTACCTAGACGAGAGTACATGCTTTGAACATATTCAAGCGCAGAGAGGTCAAAGACCTTTGCCAATTTCATCTGCATCGTCGTATCTGTAGGTTGTAGATTGGACAATTGGCATAATGCGTGGTTCGTGGGCCTTTGGTTGATAACCTGCCTGAACACATTTGCTTTCAGTTTGTAAAACGTTTAATTCTTCGTTGGTCATTATGACGCCTCCTCTTAGTAAATAAAAAAGAGCTATCTCTATAGAGATAGCCCAAAAAATGCTACTTTTACACTTATCTCTCAGACATTGTCTGCTGGATTTGGCACATTTCCATAATAGGCTGTTGCCGGGCTTCACTGGGCCAGTCCCTCCACCACTCTTGATAAATGAACTTCAACTGAAGTTTGAGCTATTATATGTTAATAATAGCCATTTGTAAAGGGCTTATTCATTAACTGTATTTATCAATGGTATTTATTAGTACGGTTTTAAAATATTTTTATTTTCTGACTTATCTAGCTTCCTTACTTTTCTATCCTCACCTTTGAGAAAATTTAGTCTAAATAGTGCTGATTTTTCCCCTTGTCTTCATTTTTTTAGCCTATGATAATATTAACTTTAAAGTTAGGTTATCTTCCCCCATTTTTTTCAAAAAGGAGGTATGATGATGTCCCAGTCAAACAAAAAAATAAAAAAACTTGAGACTGAAAAAAATTTGTTATTTTTTTCTTTTTTTAGTTTTTGTATTAACTTTTTTAGTACCCATCATTTACCGCACAGAGACAAAACGATTGCGTGACCTCCAGTTTTTTTCTTTGAAGAGGGTACCAATGACCAAAAAAATAGAGCTCATTTATTTTTTTCATCCTTAGCCTCTTGCTTGTACTCGTCATCTTGACCTATCGTGAATTTTTGCTCGCAGGAGAGACTAGTAAAAACTACCTGATAATTTTTACTAGTGTTTGTCTCGTCCTCTACCTCGTTGAAATCCTCAACTTAACCCTATCCTTTTTAATCGGTGGCTATGCTAATATTAGTCTTTTTTTAGAACCCTACGTTTTTAATAGTTTTTCTCTGGTTCGTTTGTACCATCCTCTATGTCAAAAAAACTATCTTGTCCAGCACAAAAAGTAACTACTCACAGTTCAATCATCTATAAGGAGGGGTCATGGTGCTTCCATCAAGTGAACACAGAGACTTAAGAGCGAAAAAATTTATCCTTTTTCTCTTTAGTTTTTGCTTAGTTTTTTTGGTCACAATCATTTACCACATAGAGACAAAAAAGTTGTGTGATTTAGGGATTATCTTTGAAGAAGGTAAGGTCGCCGAAATCGTGTCACTCCTTTATTTTTTCATCCTTAGTCTCTTGCTTGCACTCGTCATCTTGAGCTATCGTGAATTTTTTTGCTTGCAGGAGAGACGACCAAAAGTTACCTGATGGTTTTTACTAGCATTTGCCTAGTCCTCTATCTCGTTGAAATCCTCATGCTAAGCCTATCTTTTTTACTTGATAGAGATGCTTATCCTAATATTTTCAGGGATTATTTTTATCTTGATATTTTCAAAACCCTGCGTTTTAGTAGCTTTCTCTGGCTGGCTTGTACAGTTCTTTATGTCAAAAAAACTATCTTGCCCAACACAAAAAGTAAATGACTTTTGTCTCTTGATTATGAACTGAGCAATTAAGGAGGCATGATGATATCCCAAGGCAAGCAAATAACACATTTTAATACTCGAGACTTGAGGGGCTTTTTACTAAGATTTCTACTCAGCCTCTCGTTAAGTGCTTTTGCTGACTTTTTTTATCCCTATCATTTTTTTCAAAGGGAAATCACTATCTTAAAAAAACCATAAGGAGGTCTGTATCATGTCCGAACTTTCTCAAATCGCTCCAAGGGAAAACCAAGCCCTCAAAAAATTCACCCTTTTTCTCTTTAGTTTTGTGTTGGCTTTTGCTTTCCCTATCGTTTTTCAAATCAAAACCGTGGCACTGGAAAACCAAGGTTTTTTCTGGGCACATGATTATGCCAGGGCGCTAGAAACCTTTTACTTTATCGCACTTGCCCTTTTGGTCTGTCTGGTGGCATGGTCTTACCACAGTTTTTTGGGGGAAAACCATGCTACCAAGAGCTATCTGATGGTTTTCTCTGTAGTTTGTGCCCTCCTCTGTCTTTTCAATGTGCTGGTGTTGTGGGTACCTGTTTTATTTGAGCACTACGCTAGCTACTTTAAGAGCATACGTTTTGGCACCTTGCTTTGGCTCGCTTGTACCATCCTCTACCTAAAAAACTATCGCTACCACTATAAAAAAATAAGCTAGGCTTAGCCTAGCTTATTTTTTGTCCTATGCCAAGATGGTTTTTAAATCTTCCTCTGCTGTTGTGATTGGATGGAGGTCAAAGAGTTCCACCAAGGTTGATAAAACGGTATCAGAGAAGAAGGCTGGCAAGCTTGGTCCAACATAAATATTTTTAATGCCGAGGGAGAGAAGTGTTAAAAGGACGCAAACTGCCTTTTGTTCATACCAAGAAAGGACTAGGGTAAGGGGCAAATCATTGACCCCACATTCAAAGGCACCTGCAAGGGCAAGAGCAACTTGAACTGCGCCATAAGCATCGTTACATTGTCCCATATCCATGAGTCTTGGTAGTCCTGCAACAGTGCCAAGGTCTAAGTCATTGAAACGGAATTTACCACAAGCAAGGGTCAAAATCACACTGTCTTTCGGTGCTTGACGGACAAGGTCAGTGTAGTAGCTTCTACCAGGTTTTGCCCCATCACAACCACCAACAAGGAAGAAATGGCTGATTTGACCATTTTTAACTGCCTCGATGACTTCGCCAGCGTGTTCTAAGACAGCGCCATGACCAAAGCCTGTTGGCATAACTTCCCCACCATTGGTACCGCCAAAGACCTTATCTTCTGTGTAACCACCAAGCTCAATGGCAGCATTGATTAGGTCAGTAAAGTCTTTGTGTCCATTTTCATCAGCACTGATGTGATGGGTATTTGGATAAGCGACAACAGAAGTGGTGTAAATCCCTTCACGATAGCTTTCTTTTGGTGGCATAATGCAGTTTGTGGTGTAAAGGATAGGTGCTGGCACACCATCAAATTCTTTTCTTTGATTGTTCCATGCTGTCCCAAAGTTACCTTTGAGGTGGGTATATTTTCTAAGCTCTGGATAACCATGCGCTGGAAGCATTTCACCATGGGTATAGACATTGACGCCCTTGCCCTCGGTTTGTTCAAGGAGCATTTTAAGGTCATAAAGGTCATGACCTGTGATAATGATGAAAGGCCCTTTTTTTCCACATGGGTGGTGACTTGATTTGGGAAAGGTTTACCAAAGGTTGTGGTATTGGCCTTATCTAAAAAGTGCCATGGTGTTTAAGTTTAAGGTACCACAAGCCATAAGGTTAGCGAGCCAAGTTTCGACCTCATGGTCTCTTAAAAGGCTTGCCACAAGGCGATTAAATTCTTTATAGATGGCTTCATCTTCATAGCCTTGTACTAGGGCATGATGGGCATAAGCTGCTGTCCCTTTTTAGCCCATAAAGCAAGGTTTGACGCAAAGAAACGATGTCTTTTTTTCGCCAGCAAAAAGTTTGTCATTTGGGATTTCTGCCACTGTACTATCGAGACTATCGACTTTAGCACGTACCTTGCTCACCCAGTTTTTGATATCTTCTTCATCAAAGTTGACATTGGTAATGGTGACAAAAAGGACTTCGACTAAAAGCTTTGCTGCCTCTTTGTCATAGTGTTTTTCGCCGGCTTCAGCAAGGCGAATGGCTTAGCAGATGAGTTCATCTTGAAGTGCAGCCACAGCAGGATTTTTTTACCACAGACCCCCATCGTGGTGCAACCTGTACCGCCAGCCGTTTGTTCACATTGGTTACAAAACATTTGATTTGACATAATATTTCCTCCTCTAAAATACACTCTATTATTTAACTTTAGCTTGCCACCATTATAAATATCATGTAAAGTTGTGTATGTAACTATAGTTACAAAAAGGAGGTATTCTTATGATAATATCAGAAGATTTGGATTTGATGCGTACTTCTCCCTTATTTGCTAGCTGTAGTACTGATGAAATCGTAAAATTTTTTGACTTGTAATTACCCAATAATTGTTTCTTATACCAAAGATGAAATCGTCCATGAGCAAGATGTTCCCCTAGAAGATATTTTACTCATTTTAAAAAGGCGAGCTCATCTTAGAAAAAAATGGATGTCCAAGGGAATATCCTTGTGGTAGAGACCTTAAAAAGCGGTGATGTCTATGGTCAAGCGACTGTCTTTGGTAAAGAAAATAAAAGCTCCATGACCATTCGTGCGACAAAGGCTTCCCGTGTGGCACGCTTTCCCAAAAGGATTTTTTACAAATCCTGTAGTGCCACTTGCAAGAGCCATGAAAATGTTATCAAAAAAACATGATGGCACTCCTTGCTGACCAAACCCAAAAATTTAAACAAGCGTGTGGATTGTCTTGCCACCACCTCGCTAAAGGGCAAGGTGGCACGCTATCTCTTACAGGTTGGCAAGGACAAAAAAGAAAACGAAGCCTTTGAAATCCCCTACAATAGAGAGGAACTTGCCCTCTATCTTGGTGTCCAACGCCCTTCCCTTTCACGCACCCTAACGCAGATGGCAGATGAGGGGCTAATCAGTTATCACCGTTCTAGTTTTAAAATTTTAGACCTTGATGCCCTAGAAGACTTTAGATAGGAGGTAAGTCATGCGTATCGAACAATTGGAGTATTTTCTCATGGTGGCCAAGTATGGTTCCCTGTCGCAAGCTGCTGCCAATATCTATGTAGGACAGCCCACCCTTTCTTCTGCCATTGCCGGACTGGAAAATGAGCTTGGCAAAAAGCTTTTCAAGCGTACACGGCGAGGGATGGAGATGACCCCCTTGGCAGAAGATTTGGTACCCTTGATTGAAAAAAACAGTCGAGGATTTTTTATGCCATCAAAAAGAAAGCAGGGGTCAACACCGTCACCCTCTCCCATCTCCATTTGCTGACTTCCAATGCGTGTAAACCCGCCTTTATCGAGGCCATCAGTCGGAGTCAGGAAATCTTCCCTTCGGTACATTTTTACCTTCATCACCACATGGCAGGGGATATTATGCGCCTCTTGCAAGAGGGCAAGGGCGTTATTGGGCTTTCTTCCTGCAATGACTATTGTCTAAAAGCGTCATCGTGACTATGCCGAGACCAATGACTTGCGTTTGGTCAGTATGTACCTTGACAAGCTCTACCTCTTTGCCAGGTCCAGTAGTGATTTCTGCAAAAAAGAGGCGATTTCCTTTCATGAAATCATTGAAAACAATCTTAAAGTCGCCATTCCTACCGATCTCATCCACCAAGGTATCTTTAAAGAGCAAAGTGACCTTGCCAATATTCCTAGCCTTGTTGCCCTAGATGACCAGGCTGCCCTTTATGACTTTGTGCGTTTAAATAACAGCCTTGGACTCACTAGTAAGCTCGCTTGTGAAAATAATTTTCTCTTTAGTAGTGGCCAGTTTCAATTGATTGAATTTACCGACTACCCTATCCATATTGTGCACTACCTCGTCTATGCCAAAAAAATCAAACCATCAGCGATGTGGAAGCCGATATTATCCAACAAATCGAAAGCTACTACGAACGATTATCCTAAAAATACCTCAAGTGCCCTTTGACACTTGAGGTATTTTTTTATTTTTTTGTATTTTTTTCTTTTAAGACGGCAAGGACAAATTTTGGCAAGACTAAGGTACGTCTCCATCTTTTAGGATCAGAAAGAATGCGATATGCCCATTCGAGCTTTTAAAGTCTGCACCAATTCTGGGGCACGCTTGACCTCACCACTAAAGACATCCAAGGTGCCACCGACACCAATTGCCACAGGTATATTTAAAAGCTTCTGATAGCGCAAGATAAACGCTTCCTGATAAGGAGAACCCATCGCCACCAAAAGAATATCCGGCTGTTTTTCCCTTAAGTCTGCCAAAAGAGGCTCGATGTCATTTTTGAAATAGCCATGATGCTCCCCTACAATATTGGCATTGGGGTAGCGTCTCAAGATTGCCATCTGCGCTTTTTTTGCTGATTCCCTCTTTACCCCCAAGGAAGTAAATCTTGTGTCCTCGTTCGCCACTGGTTGCACAAAGTGCCTCTGCCAAATCAATCCCCGTTACACGAGCTTTAAAGGGTTGATCCAAGAGTTTCCCCGCCAAGAGGACGCCCTGACCATCGGCTGTTACTAAGCTAGCCTGCGCAATAGTCTCATAAAGTCCTTTATCACTTAAAGCACGATAGAGAATTTCCGGATTGGCAGTGACGACATGATGACATCCTCCAGAAGCAATCAAATCATCTATTTTTTCTAAGGCTTCTAAAAAGCGTTAGATTATCAATTTCTAGGTTAAAGAGTTTATTTCTCATTCTACCTCCCCTTGCACACCAATCCCATAATTCATCTCATCAACTACCGCCTTGACATTTTCCTCATTAAAGAGAACATAGCTAATGCCATTGATATAGGTATCTTGAACCGTCAGCTTATAGTGTTGAATATCATCTTTGCCAATACCAATGAGCTTAGTCCCTAACAAAACCATATCTTTAAAGCTCATATCTGTATCAACTTCTTGATAGATGACCCAAAGCACCTTAGCCGCCGTCCAAGGTTTCATTTCTCTAAATTTTTTTCACTGACAGCGTGCATGAATTTTTGCTGTCTTTCGATACGTCCCAAGTCCCCTCGTCCATCACTACGCCAACGTACATAGGCTAGGGGCATTGTAGCCATTTAAGAGTTGTTTTCCTTTTTTTAAATTAATATTTTCCCAAGGGACATCCATATCTGCCTCGACATCTATGGTTATCCCACCCATGGTGTCAATGACCTTCTGAAAACTTTTAAAATTGACCTTAACTGTATGGTCAATTGGAATATGAAAGTTATTTTTTAAAGTCGCAGTCAATAACGCCAAGCCACCAAAAGCATAGGAGTGATTGAGCTTATCTTCTCCATAACCCTCTATTGCTACTAAGGTATCTCGAGGAAAGGAAAGATAGGCGATTTTCTTATCATCTGGACGCACGACCATATAAATCATAGTATCGGAACGTGAAGTTTCATTTTCTCTTTCATCAGAGCCTACCAATAAGAAATGTACATTGTTTTGGGCACGTTTCATCGCCTCTGCCTGCCTTTGTTCCATTGGCAAGTTTTCCAAAGGTTCAGGTTTAAAAATGGTATTGATAGCGAGTAGACCACCAAATACACTCCCTATAAATAGCCCTAACATTATGGTGATGACGATGATTTTTTTGATCAATCCAAGAAAAAAACGCACAATAAAAGGTTGCCTTTTATGAGAAAAAGCTTGCCCTTTACGAGGCCGCTTTGCCATATTTTTTTCACTTCTTTCTTACGATATTTCCTGCCTGTGTAAAAACGCACGTGCCAAGGTCATCTCGTCAGTATACTTGATGTCCCCGCCCATAGGTAAGCCTTGAGCAATGCGGGTGATTTTAATCCCACTATTTTTTTAATAAATCATTGATATAAAAAGGCAGTGGCTTCACCTTCTAGGCTAGCATTGGTCGCTAAGATAAGCTCTGTAATCGTCCCTCATCTTGCAAACGCTTGAGGAGCTCATCTATCCTGAGATTTTTCTGGAGCAATGCCTTTAATCGGACTTAAACTACCCCCAAGAACATGATAGCGCCCTCTAAAGGCACCACTACGCTCTAAGACCTCTAGCTCCCTTGCACTTTCAACGACACAAAGGGTACCTTTGTCCCTTGTCTCATCTTGACAAATCTTACAATACTCGCTATCGGTAAGATTATAGCAAAAGCTTGCAAGGCTTTTATCTTGCGCTTGGCAAAAAAAATAATTGCCTTTTGCCAAAAGCTTCTGCTTCCTCATAGGAACCCTCAAGTAAATGAAACGCCAACCTAGTGGCACTCTTTTCTGCCGATACTAGGCAACTTGGCAAAGGCATCAATTAAAGTTTCCAGCGCATCATTGTATTGATGGCGCATTAAAATAAGCCACCCATACCTCCAGGCATCTTCATCCCTTTAGTGAGTCCTGCCATGCGTTCTTCACTGAGTTTAGAGGCCTTTAGCCATGGCATCATTGGTTGCTGCCACAATAAGGTCTTGGAGCATTTCTACTTCTTCTGGGTCAAGAATATCTTTATCAATTTCAACAGAGAGCATTTCATTGGCACCGTTGACAGTTACCTTGATGACCCCACCACCGGCACTACCTTCTACTGGTGTTTGGGCAAGCTCCTCTTGAAGTTTTGCCATGTTTTTTTGCATTTTTTGCATTTCTTTCATCATTTTTTGCATGCTCATAAATTTAGTCTCCTATCTTTTAATCGTATTTAATTTTTACTTTATCTGCCCCATAGAGTGCTTGGGCACGTTTCACACTTTCATCTATTATTTTTATCATCTTTTTGAGAGGGTTCAAGCACTTCTATACGAAAGCTCCGACCTGTAATAGCTTTTGATACTTTCCAGTAGTTTCTCTTGGTTGCTTTCTTTTTTGACTTCTGCCAAACGAAAAATGATCCCCTTGAGGGACAGCCAAAAGCAATTTTTTTCCCCATCGACTTTATGTCGCACCACTCTAAAAAAATGCCATACAAACGAAAACTTTTTTTCATCTAAATGATCCATGATTTTTTTGCCAAGGCAATTGATTTTTGCATACCTTGTGCTTTCGCTTGTGTTGGGGAAGCAGCTGGTGTTGCTTGAGGAGCTACAGGTTCATTGGATGGTAGGCTTTGTGCCTTATTTGTAGTCAAACTCGCCTCTTGGCTCACTTGCTGTATCCTTGCCAAATCATTTGCATAAGTGGCAATACCCTTTTGAGCAATAATCAAGCGGCTAAAGAGCAACTCCAGTACCAACTGCCCATTTGGTGCAGAACGCATCTGAACCATAGCTTCGCCAAAAATAAGTCAAAAAGCGCTCTATCGCCATCAAACTCAAGCGTTCGACCAAAGGTGAAATGGCACTTATGGTTTCATGAGAAAAAAATGGCTCCCCTCTGGACGACCAACCTTTAAAGCGAGCATCCCTCGCATGAGCTCGATTAAGGCACTTAAAATCGTCTTGGCCTCTAAACCATCGGCAAAAAAAGTCTCCAATTGATCAAAAAGAACATTGTACGCCTTTGCCAAAAAGATTTTCCAAGAGCTTAATGAGGTCGCTCTCATCTACCCCACCTAAAAATCTTTCTAATCGCTTTTTTTATCCAGTTCTCCCTCACTAAAGGAAATCGCCTGATCTAAAAGGCTCAAAGCATCTCTTAGTCCTCCTTTGGCGCGATCAGCGATTAAAAAGCGCTTCATCAGTGATACTGACTCCCTCTTTTTGGCTAATCTTACGCAAATGGGCAAGCATATCTTCATTTTGGATGCGCTTAAAATCAAAAACGCTGAGTACGGGAAAAGGACAGTCAAGGGCACCTTATCAGGATCTGTTGTGGCGAGGATAAAAAGGACATGTGCTGGCGGTTCTTCTAAAATCTTTAACAAAGCATTAAAGGCTTCTGTGGTGAGCATATGCACTTCGTCAATGATAAAGACCTTATACTTGGCTTGTGCCGGTGCAAAAAAATGCCATTTCCTTGAGTTCTCGCATATTTTTCTATGCCACGATTGGAGGCCGCATCAATTTCATAGACATCCATCATACGATCTTCTTGCATCGCAAGACAAGAGGCACAATGGTTACAAGGCTCCCCTGCCTCCAAATTTTCACAATTGACTGCCTTTGCCAAGATTTTGGCGCTACTGGTCTTGCCTGTCCCCCTTGGCCCACAAAAAAGATAGGCATGAGAGAGTCTATTTTTTTGATAAGGGCATTTTTTTAGAATGGTACTAATGACCTCTTGCCCCACCAAATCTTCAAAGCGACTTGGGCGATAGGGTACGGTAGAGTGCCTTGAAACTCATCTCAAGCCCTCCTCAAACAAAAACATCAGCCAAGCGCACAAAGTCTTCAACACTTAAGCTCTCTCCCCTAGCCAAAGGGAAATGCCCGCTTTTTCAAAACCTACTTCCAAGATTTCATCTGCTAAACCTAGGGTTCTTAGAGCATTCCTTAAAAATCTTTCTTCTTTGCCCAAAGCTTGCCTTGACAACCTTACGAAAAACCTTATCATCTTTAGCTTGATAAGGTTTGGTTTCATGACGTTTCAAATGAAGCACCGCTGAGTCTACCTCAGGAGAAGGCATAAACGCCTTTCTGGAAACAAAAAAAGCTTCCTTGACCTCACTTTGGTACTGTGCCATGACACTAATTGCCCCGTAAGTACGTGAGCCTGACTTGGCCTTTAGGCGTTCAGCAACCTCTTTTTGTACCATGATAACAATCTCACTGGCATGAGGTGCTTCCTCAAGTACCTTCATAATGAGTGGTGTGGTGATGTAATAAGGTAAATTGGCGATGATTTTTATATGACTTGGCACCGGTTTTTTTCATACACTAGCTGATCAAGGTCAAATTTTAAGGCATCGCCCTCAATTAAGGTCACAGGCCGTCCAACCGTCACTTCTTCCAAAAATCGGCAGTAAGGCTTTTATCCACTTCAATGGCAATCACCGCCTTGGACAAATCTGCCAAGGCACAAGTCAAGGTGCCCGCCCCTGCACCAATTTCTAAGACCACTGTCTCCTCATCAAGAGGTGCCACTCTGGCAATTTTTTTCCCAGCAAGGTAGGATCGGTGATGAAGTTTTGCCCAAATTTCTTCTTAAAACGAAACTGATGTGCCTTTAATCTGGTTCTAACATCCATAAGTTTCCTCCTCATGTTGTGGTAGGCGATTGAATACATCTGCCCAGTATTTTTTCTCCAAAGGACTCAAAACACTCGTCTTGGTAAATAAAAAGTCCTCTTTTTGATATCTTTTTTCCAAAAAACAAACACTCGCCCCTGCTTGATAGAGGCTTTCTTCAATCAAATCACTTCTCGCATAGGCGAGTCCTATCTTCTTGCCATTTTTGGAGCGATAGGCCTTGCCCTTGAGTGTCGCTACTCTAAGCTTGGGGTAGCGTTTCTTTAGGCGCTTTGCTATTGTTTTTACCTGCGCTATCGGGATCAAAGAGGGCTATCATTGGTAGGTAGTGACTTAAAATATCCAGCTTTCTCAGACTGTCTTGACGCAAGGCCAAGCCCCCAACTTCAACCACCAAAGCATCAAAGAGGGCTTTTAGACGACTCTCATCTGCCTTGCCCTCTACAATAATCACTTCATAGAGACTCTGCATACTTTCCCCATTTCTTGCTTATTCTACCATAAGTTGACCTTTAACGCATTAGGACTTATAAATTATCAAAAAAACTCCTATCACTCTAGTGATAGGAGTCCGTATCTAACACTTCCTAAAGAGGGAATGAAAGTGCTATAGGTAACGGCAAAAAAATTGCGCTTATTTTTTTCTGATCTTTCATATTTTTTTCCACATCATACTTGTGTTCTAAACCAACAGTGTTCCATCTTTCATTTGGATAGACACCACTATAGGTATGACCCGTACTTGCTTCGATAATATCATAATAGTACCAGGCATCTTCTGGATTATCTCTCCATTTTTTTGATACCCTGGGTAAAGTCCTAGGGGCATCAACACCACGATGGAGCATTCTATTGATGGCATAGACTGCCTCAGCACGTGTGATTGACGCTTCTGGTCTAAAGCTATCTTGATTTTTGTCCCTTTACAAGGCCATAGGCCACAGCACTCGTGATCGCTTCTCTAGCCCAATGCGTCTGTGATACGTCTTTAAAACTAATTTCCCCTGACTTTAATGGTAGAAAACGTGAGGCTAAGGCAAAAAATTCTGCCCTAGTCATGGTCTTATCAGCAAGAAAGCTACCATCTTTATAGCCTGATAAATACTTGCCCTTAGTCATAGAAGACACTGCCTTATTGTACCAATCTTTTTTCACTGACATCAGTAAAAGCATTGGTCTTGGTAAAGATGGCATCTCTTTTTTTATCCACCAAAAGACGATAAAAAAATAGTTGTCACTTCTGCTCTTGTGAGCTTTTTCCAAGGGACGAATGGTACCATCTGGATAGCCATAAATGTATTGATAATGGTCAAGTGAATTCAAATCTTTTGGTAAAACAATGCCTAGCGCAGGATCAAGCGCTTGGACTTGGCTTTCTTTTTTCGCTTTTGCTGCGGCTTGATCTGGTTCAAAAGCCTTAGGTACAAAGGTCCAATAGCCAATGAATTCTACCTTATCTCTATCTGCATAGGTGTATTCTTCGTTGTATTTCCCATCAAAAAAAGCCAAGCACCATTTTTCAACTTGGACTTCATAATAGTCACCTTTTTTTTCTAAGTCAAGTGGAGGATCAGGGATAATCATCAAGGCTCTATCCTGATCAAAGCGACGTAAGAGAGGGAGATGGTTTAAAACTTCCGGTGGTAAGTCTGCATTATCCCCTGCTCTTAAATAACGATAGCTCACTTCTGTTTTTGAAGTCGCTGCAAAAGGCCTCATTTGGCATGCCAAAGCCAAGCAAAAATCCCAGTAGTAAAATATAGGTAATGATTCGATTCTTCTTTGTCATCATTTTTCCATCATCCTCCTTTATCTTCTCTAACTCTCTACAAGATTAAAATAATTCTTACCACTTGACAAGGCAAAATCCTCAGTTTTTATATTTTTGTTTCTAATTTTATATTTTTTTAAGAAAAATTATTTTTTTAATTTTTCTAGCCAGTTTTTAACCTCTGTAAAGTTAAAAAAACGCCAAGTCTGCTTCTTGAACCATCAACTTCCAATTGTTTTTTTGCTATGGTTAGGGTCATAGAGGGCAACTGTCTTGTAGCCTGCACGACTGGCAGCACGCAAGGCAAAGATACTGTCTTCAAAGACCAAGACATTTTCTCCTGCTAGCCCTAAGCTCATGCCAGCTTGAGTGTAAAGACGTGTATCCGTTGGTTCTAGTTTGTCATTCCAAGCACTTTCTACCCCATTGAGTAAAGTAGCCAAACCTGTTTGTTTCAACAATGCCAAAAGCAAGGTCGCTAGGATTTAAGGTGTAGGCTTTTTAGTGCAATGCTCTTTTTCCTTGAGCAGGCTTAAAACGGCCTTGGCATCCTCTTTTGCCTTGGCTTCCTTTTTTTGTAATAGGACTCTAATTGTCCAAGCCAGGTATAAATCATTTCACCAATGCCATCATAGACAGAATAGTTGTGCTTGATGTAGCCTGCTTGCTCAGGAAGGGTCTTTTCCTCAATAATTTCTATCAAGTCTGGACCAGGGTCATAGCCATTTTGTCTCAGATAATCGACAGCACGATTTTGCCAAAACGCTAAAGTGTCTGTCAAAACCCCATCGAGATCAAAAAGCATACCTTTTGCCAAGGTCTTGGCATTTAAAGATAAAATCTAGGCGATTTTTCAAACGCTTGACTTCTAGCATTGGATTAGGCAAGCTGTACAAGGCTTTTTGACCAAAAACACCACTTAAGCCACTCCCTGCCAAAAGAGAAACATTACTAGAGCTAATCCCGCCATAAAGAAGGACTGGCACGCCTAAGGCACTAAGGGCTAGGCTTGCTGTTTTGTCCACCTCAAGCCTACCTTCTTCAAAGATCTTGCCATAAAGTAAAAAGGCTGCGCCCAAGGCCTTAGCCTCTTTTGCTTCTTCAAGACTGGTAATGACTACCCCAAAAGGTGTCTCACCTTTCGCACTTGCCTTTAAGGTATCTAAACTAGAAAAGCATAGTCCAGTGTCAAGATTATGTGCTAACTCAAGATCATCATAGACAAAAAAACTCACCCCTTTATCCAAGGCTTCTTTTTTTAGCAAGGTGGCATTTTCAAGATAATCTGCCTCTCCTGGTTTTCTTTTGTAAATGAGTAGCCCCGCACCATTTTTCCAAAATGGCACTTGTGGCACGCAAAAATTTTTCTGTTGTTAAAGTCTCATCTGTTAGGACAGCAAGACTGAAATTTTCTTTTAACATAGTAACCTCCTAAATCATTGTCTTTCATACTCATACCCATACTAGCATACCTTGCTCCAATAAAAAAGCACGCCACCGAGGTGGCGTGCTGCTACCCTATAAAAATAAGGGTTTATTGTTCTTTCATTTTCTTCCAGGTTGTGTAACCACCATCGACATTGACAACATCGAAGCCATTTTGTCTTAAGATACGGCTAGCGATGTAACCACGGAGACCGATACGGCAGTTAACATAAACTGTCCTATCTTTTGGAATATCATCTAATTCATCACGTAGGAAGTCTACAGGAATATTTACCGCTGTTGGGTAAGTACCTGATTCAAATTCATTTTCCATAGATACGTCTAAGATGTATGCGCCTTCTTCGATAAGAGCATCAATCTTATCCCAACCAACAACTTTGATACCATCACGGATGTTTTCTGCAATGTAACCAGCAAAGTTAACTGGCGCTTTTGCAGAGTTGTATGGTGGCGCATAGCAAAGTTCAAGGTCACCTAATTGGTAAACAGTAAGACCTGCCATAATTGCGGTTGCAATAACGTCAATTGTCTTATCCACATTTTCATAACCTACAGCTTGTGCCCCATAAAGCTTACCATTTTCTGGATTGTAAAGGACTTTAAGAGAAATTGGATGTGCACCTGGGTAATAGCTTGCATGGCTAGATGGATAGAGGTGAATGGCTTGATAGGTCTTTTTGAAGAAGTTTAACATTTTTTCATTGGTACCAGTGTTGGCAACAGTGAGGTCAAAAATCTTCGCACAAGAGCTACCAAGGGTACCTGGATAGGCCTTCTTGTTGCCAAAGACGATGTTATCTGCAACCATACGACCTTGACGGTTTGCAGGACCAGCGAGGGCAATGTTTGCACTTTCTTGGTTGACCCAGTCTTTAACTTCGATAGCGTCCCCAATTGCATAGATACTAGGGTCGCTTGTTTGCATGTATTCATCAACTTTAATGCAGTTTCTGAAACCCTAGTTCCAAACCAGAATCTACAGCGAGTTTGTTTTCTGAACGAACACCGATAGAAAGGATGGTCATATCAGTTTCAAATTCTTTACCACTGCTGGTACGAATAGCAGTACCATTGTTTAAGAATGCACTGATACCATCACCTAAAACAAGTTCTACACCTTTTTCTTTTAAGTGGGTGTGTACTTCTGCTGCCATTTCTGGGTCGATAGGTGCCATAACTTGGTCAAGCATTTCAATAACACGAACTTTAAGTCCAGCATCAACAAGGTTTTCAGCCATTTCAAGACCGATGAAACCACCACCGATGATGGTAGCTACCTTTGGTGCTTTTTTTCTTGTAAGAAGTTGTAAATTGCATCTGTATCAGGAATGTTACGTAAAGTAAAGACTCTATCTTCAGCGTCAGGAAGCCCTTCGATAGGTGGTTTCACTGGGCTAGCCCCTGGAGAAAGCACCAATACATCATAAGCTTCTTCTCTTGTTTCGCCATTTTCAAGGTTTGTCACACTGACTGTCTTTGCATCACGATTGATTGCTGTCACTTCAGTATTGACATAAATTTTCATATTGAAGCGATCTTGCATGCCTGGTACAGTTTGCACCAAAAGTTCATGACGATTTTTGATCGCACCACCAATGTAGTAAGGTAGTCCACAGTTCGCAAAAGAAACATAAGGACCTTTTTCAAACATCACGATGTCAAGGCTTTCATCTAGACGACGTAAACGAGCAGCGCAAGATGCACCACCAGCGACACCACCAACGATTAAAACACGTTTTCCCATTATTAAATCGTAACCTCCTGTCAAAAGACAAAATTTTTGCTAGCGACTGGGTCGCATAGCTTATATAGATATAATTTATTACATTATCTAAAATGATACACGCTTTAAGACAAATTTGCAAGCAAAAACCACAATTTTCCTTTTTTGTCTTTTATACATATGCAAAATAACCCCAATGACGCTATATTACGCCATCCAAGTTAACAGTCCTCTGCTCTGAAGAAACTTCCACCAGTCCAACCATCAATTGAACTCGTCCAATACTCTAGTGTAAACCAGACTTAAAAAAAGACTTCAGTCTTTAAGTGCTGAAGTCTTTTTACATGCTTTTCATATATCCCACTAACAACTATCCACCTATCCAAAAAGTTCGCTTTTTTGATAAGTCATCACCATGTATAGTGTATGAGCTATTTCCAGCCCAACCATTATTAATCCAGTTACCACTATGTTCAGCAACATAAATTTTACCATCTTGTCCTATTTCACGAATAATGGCTGAATGCACCCAATCGTTACCATCAGAATATTGTATCAACGTGCCATAAACAGGTACGCCACTAGGATATGGCGGTAAGCTTTGATAATACCCTTTAGCAAGATGATTATTGATAAGGTAGTCTCTTAAAGGCTTAACTGCAATCCAAGAGTGACTATAACTATCATCACTATTATAGTACCATACCCCTGTCTTAGTTAAGCCTCCTGCTACAGCGCTTGAGAAACAAAGTTAGTACAATCTCGTCCCTTAAAACCAAATGGCAAAATGGTGTAGTTTGCCACTATATTTGCAAATGGTTGGATAGAGATGAATAATTGGTAGTCAGCCTAAGGTATAAGCCACCTTGCCAAAAAAACGGAATAGAAAAAAAGCCACGAGGTTACGACTCGTGGCTTTTTTTGTACTCTCATGAGCATTTCTGTCATTTTTTTGCCTATTAAAATTATACCCCAAAATTCAATTTTGTCAAAATGCTTTATCAGGATACAAAAAATACTCTTTTGTATCCTGATTTTTAGTGAGTAAGAGTCTAATGTGCAAGGGGACTAGTCCCCTTGCACCCCTTTTATTTCCTACGATTATCGAAATATATAGAGAATAAAAACCAATCCATTTAACAGTAATGAAGCTTTACAAAGAATTTGTATAAAATATTCACTATACATTCCTCTTTGTATATCTACAGGTATCCAACTTAAAGTAGATATATCTATCCAAGGATTTTTCTTTAAATATAGCCATACCAAGAAATAAGGAAACAACTATACTAATTAAAGTTGAGCTAATACAGGAAATAATTGAGTCTCTTCCAACTTGTGCGCTAATACCAATTATATATAATAAGATAGAAAGGTAAAAAGTATTTTTTTGTCAAAACAAGATGATACTACAATAATAAATGGAAAGGGTAAATAAGATATAAATAATAGATTTTTTTCATAATTGTTTACAATGTCCAATTAACTTTATGAACAGCCGAGAAATTATTAAGTACTCTATTATTTATGAATTCATATGGTTGAATAAAGGTTGGGGTCACAACCATTTCTTCTGTGTAATGTGGAGGGATAGGTTTTTTGACTAAAAATTTAAAATTAGCACCATTTTTATAACATTTCCACACTAATCCAGAACAATATTCATATTTTTGATTATCTAAAGTAGTTGTTATGCGATAGGTTCTATCATTTCCTCTACCTTCTATATAAAAAGGTCTTTCCATACCACGATGCATTAACTGGTACACTTCTATCACCTTTGTATCGAATAACCATTGTAGAGGGGCATCTACTAAACCATTCTTTTTATAGATATTAGTTCAGGGTGTCCATTATTGTATTGTGGACTAATATGAATGACGCCATTGCCTGATACTATTCCAACGTGACCTGTTAATCCATTAGAGCTAGTGCTATGTGTAACAAGGATATCACCATCTAAATAATTAAAAACCATTATATCCAACACCAAATAATATAGGTTGCGTATAGTCTTGAATTTGACTAGTTTCAAACTCAGCTATTTCCCTATCTATTTTAGCCATTTCTTCATCAGATATGAATTGAGAGAAATCTTCATTAACATATTCTTCTTCGATTGAATTATACGCATAAACTTGAGAGTTTAACGAAAGTGATATAAGAATTACCATGAATAACACTAAAACTTTATTTTTTTATAAATAACACTCCTTTGATTTTTATATAGGGTGACTTTATTTTTTTCATAAAAATATCACAACTTAATAGTTTATGTCAATAACTTGATAAAATAAATTTATGAAATTAATATTTTTTTAATATAGCTAATTGCAAATATGTGAGTGAGGAATATATAATATTTTTAGCACTATTGACATATATATCTTTTTATTATAAAATGTAAAAAAATATATTGATAATATAACGTCCTAAAGAGGAGTTACTTGTGATTAATTAAGGGAGGGAAAATTTGAGCTTGAAACACCTAAAAAAATAGATGTTACTATTTTTAGAGAAGTATTTATAGTTGGGATTAAGTTTCTAATTTCTTTTTCGCCTCTTATTTCCTCTGTAAAATTACGCACTTCATAGGCTTTTTCTTGGTAAGACGGCAAAAGAAAACTTCTCTTTCCATTCCTTTGGATCACTTGTTTTGGCAAGACTTTCAAGGATCCTACTTGGCAAAGAATCGGTATCAAAGATAATATTATTAAAGTACCACTTGCCATCTACTTTTTCCAGGATATAACCTTCCGACTGACCAAAAGCAACATCTACCGGATAGGCACTATCATTAAACTTTTTTTGAAGCTTCAAGCTTCGGTTGATAATCACCTTCGCCATACCATCTTTTACCATGACATCTTCTAAACTTAAGTCCATCTTATAAGAAGTCGCATTAACATCAAAAATTATGAGTAAAATAATACTTTTGACGAGCATTAAGCTCTTCCAATAAGCCCTTATCTCTAGTCATCTCATCGGGAATTGGCACATCTTTTTCGATAAAGGCTAAAAACCAATACTTTCCATATTCCTCGACTAGCTTAAGTATTTCTGTCTCATCATCGTGCTTAAAAAAACTGCTCTTGTAAAAGGTACTAAACTTTTTTTCAAACTTAACATCACCGGCATCTTCTATCACGTCTTTTTAGCTCTGTATCGGTCATCATTGGCAGCTCGCTTTTTAGGATCTACAGGGTGTAAAAATATCCGCTAGCTCATCAGCAAAGGTCATCCCCCTATCCCAAAGAGCAGCCCTAAAGTTAAAAATCCCTATCACAATTTTTTTCATGGCACTCATCTCTTTCATAAAAAAATACCATCTACACCTCTTACTATAAAAAAATGGTACTTTTTTTATTTAAAATCTGTCAACCTATGTTAATAAATTTTATTAATTCATTCAAATACCAGTTGACTTTTGTTGTCCTATGTTTTTTTCAAATCAGGAAATAAACAAAAAGACTTCAGCCTTTAAATGCTGAAGTCTTTTTTTATTTTTATAGGGCTGTAATTGCCGCAAGGGTACCAAAGACTACCCCTGGTAAATTGGCAACAATGATTGGCCAGTCTTTCTTTTCTCTAAAAAAACCATAGCTTACCCACAAGATGCAGTTAATCGCTGCCACAGTTGGCTGTAAAAAGCCGCTCTTATCCCCATGGAGGTTACTGACAATCTGTGGGAAATAAGAAATGTACATGAGCATCGCTGTGCAGGTTGCTACCCAACCTAATATCGTTAACCATTTTTGAATCCGTCATCGTCTTGACCTTCTTTCTAAAAAAACTACCTGAACATTAAGGGACAATTAAATGCACGAGGTTCGCCTGTAAAATGCTCGAGTGGCAGGGCTAGCAAAAAGCAGGTAACATTTAATTTGAAAGAAGAATAGCACAGCCTATTTTAATGGTCAATCTATTTTTCTGCAATTTTTTTAAATAAAAATTTTTTTATCGTCTTCCCTTACAGCAAGTACCAATCAATCTCCTCTTGACCTACGCTTTTCAAAAAGGCATTGCACTTGCTAAAAAGGCTTGGAACCAAAAAAACCACGATGGGCTGATAAGGGACTCGGGTGAGCGCTTTCAATAATGAGATGAGGGCGTATCCTTGAGATAGGCTTTCTTGGCTCTAGCATTTGCCCCCAGAGGATAAAAAAACAAGGGGCTTTCTTTTTGGGCTAAGACTTTGATAATGCTATCGGTCAATGTCTCCCAACCCTTGTCTTTGTGACTAAGGGGTGTTTTTTTCCTTGACAGTTAAGGTCGTGTTTAAAAAGTAGTACCCCTCTTTTGCCCAAGGCGTCAAATCCCTGAACTTGGGTAAGGACAACCAAGGTCAGCCTCTAGCTCCTTAAAAATATTCACTAAAGATGGTGGAAAACGCATTCCCTCACGCACAGAAAAGGCAAGCCCATGGGCTTGACCCTCGCCATGATAAGGGTCTTGACCCAAGATAACGACCTTAGTCTCCTCGTAACTGGTCAGGTGTAAGGCTTGGTAGATTTCTTTTGCCGGAGGAAAAATTCTCTCCCTTGTATAGGCCTCTTTTAAAAAATCCCGTAAATTCAGATAATACGGCTTTTCAAACTCCTCTTTTAGGTAGTCCTGCCAATCATTATATAAAAATGCCATCAAAATTTCTCCTTTTTTGTAAACTTTCTCTTGAAATATGTAAACTTTTTCTTTTTAAGATAGGCTTTTGCAATTTTAGATATGGAGGTTAGTTACCATGACAACAAACACCAGATTTTTTTAACCACAACTGCCCTAATGACGGTCTTAATCATCGTCGGACGCTACATCACCATCCCTTTACAACCAGTACCCTTAACCTTTCAAGCCTTTTTTGTCATCTTAGCAGGTGCCATTTTTGGCAAAAAAATCGGTGCTGCTGCTTCTGCCCTCTACCTTACCCTAGGGCTTGTCGGTATTCCTGTTTTCACCGGTGGAGGAGGCATTGGTTATCTTGCGAAACCTACCTTTGGCTACATTATCGGCTTTATCGTCGGTGGTTTTTTTGGCAGGCTACCTAAAAGAGCGCTTCCAAGTTAAAAGTTTTTTAGGCTATACGCTCATTTCTTTTATTGCCCTAGTCCCAGTCTACCTTTTAGGCACGATTTATTTCTACCTCTTAAACGTTTACTTTTTAAATGCGCCACAAGAATTGAGCAAGGTTATCGCTGCCTGTATCCTTACCCCGCTACCGAATGCCTTTATCCATTCCTTTTTTAATTGGACTCGTCTCTCCTAGACTGGTTCAAGCCCTTAAAAAACAAAAATTTGCCTAAAAAGCTTGACCCCTTTTCTAAAATCACTATCATTAAACCATAAGTATGTATTTTAGAAAAGGATAAGGAGAGCATCATGAGCGATTATATTTTAAGAGTTACTGCCTTTGATGGCATGATTAGAGCCTTCTTTGCCACAAGTCAAGACTGTGTTCAGACTGCTTGCGACAAGCATCATACCACCCCTGTTGCAACTGCCACCCTTGGGAGATTATTAACAGCAGGTGCTATGATGGGACTCATGTTAAAAGGTGAAAAAGATAAGCTCACCTTAGAACTCAAAGGCGATGGACCAGGAGGAAAGGTCCTCGTCACTGCAGACAATCAAGGCAAGGTTAAGGGTTTTATCGCCTATCCGGAGGCTAATGTAGCAAATAAGCCAAATGGTAAACTCAATGTCTCTGCCCTCGTTGGTAAAGGCACCTTAAATGTCATCCGTGACATGCCCTTTGGTCAACCCTACCATGGTATGGTTGAAATCGTCAGCGGAGAAATCGCCGAAGACCTCACCTATTATTTTGCCCAATCTGAACAAGTACCTTCTGCAGTTTCTCTCGGTGTCTTAGTCGCAGGTACAAAGGTTTGGCATGCTGGCGGCTTTATCCTTCAGCTCATGCCTGGGGCAAGTGAGGAAGCCACCAAGCTCCTAGAAGATAAGCTTCAAGGATTAGACTCCCTTACTACCCTCTATAACAAGGGTGAAAGTCCAGAGAGCCTAGCAGAGTTTTTCTTTGGTGAAGTTGGTTATACCATCAACGACAAAATTCCTCTAAGCTTTCATTGCGATTGCTCTAGAGAAAAAGTGGAAAGTGTTCTCATTGCACTTGGACGCCGAGAACTTGAAGCCCTCTTAGAAGAAGATGGCAAGGCGGACTTACACTGCCATTTTTGTAATTCTAACTATCACTTTAGCGAAGAGGAACTTAAATGTTTACTCAAGGCCTTAGATTAAGCACAGCCCTTGAGATAAAACATCAGCTCAACTAAGATAGTGTACAAAAATAAAATACTAGAAGTTTTAATTAGAACTTTAGTATCTAAGTCCTAAAAAACCTGTCTAAATTCCTACATTAAGCACCTAAAAGCCCTTGCCAATGCAAGGGCTTTTTGAGTATGATAGAGACAATGTCAATGAAAGGAGGGCTATAATGAAACTGCCGAAAAATAAAACTATCACAGTTAAAATTACCAAAGTTAAAGCGTCCAAAAATTAAGCTTTAATTTAAAGTTTAATTTTAATATCAACCGTACTTTACTCGCAAGCTTGAGCATTGCCAGTATTTATCTTTTGTATCTTATTGGCGTCCTATTTACAGGCTTTCATGGTTATGCTTCTATCAATACCTTATTTTTTTAGTCCTCTCTTTTGTTCAAGTGGCACTCTATGTCTTTAGTATTTACTTTGTCGTGATTTCCTTTAACAATGAGCGCCGGAAATTCGCCATTTTTTTAGCTTTTTTTCTTGTGTTTTTATCCAATCTTTATCTTCTTAGTTTCCAACTTTGCCTAAGGCGTCAATTCTTTACTAAAATTGGCGCTTTTTTTGTTTTTGCCTAATCATCATGATACTCTTTTTCGCCTCTCACAATAATGCACCCTAAAGATTAAGCCATGGAGAAAAAGGATAATTACTTGAGGCAAGAGACAAGAAGCAAGTTCAGCCCAATAGCTTATGCCCATGAGTTTAAAAGTCTCCATATAAATGAAGATGAAATAAAGGGCTAGGAGGTAGCAAAGGATAAAAAAAATATCTTTAGCAAGATACTCTTGTAGCGAGCTAGGATCACCACAGAGATTAGTCCTGTTATCACTGGCGCAGAGATAAAAAAAGCCAATACGATCACCAATAGCTAGCCATGGTTCAATCAATCTGCCAAGATCCATTTTAGCTGGTAGAAAAATCAAAAAAAAAGGATAATAGTATAGAAAGACAACTAAGAAAGCAACCACTAAAAAAACCATTCTAGCAGGTGTATAGCCCTCTTTTCTTGTCCTAACAAACTTAGCCATCAATTTATACATTGCTAGTATCTCCTTCATATTACCCAAATCATTTTTATCTTTATATTTAATACAAAAAGAAGACTGTTGACAAAGATGACAACAATCTTCTAACGCTTTAATCTTTACTTAGTAGTTCCATCTGCTCTACTTTTTGCAACCCCAGTTTCCTGCATCTTTTTAAATTCATCATTACTTATATTCACTTTAATATGGTCGGAAATTTTTTTAAATCATCAAAAGATATCAAAACTATATCCAAATCTGGTTTAGAAATAAAAAGTTTACAATTTTTCCTCCAAATTTATACAATCAATTTTACCTGTTGAGTCGAAGAATTTTTTTATCATAATCTTCTAATCCAATTACAGTTAAAATTTTATTTTTTTCTTATCTATTCCCAATATTTCAACATCTATCCCTAAATATACCTCTTTTTTTGTCTTTTTCTTGTGAATGTGAACATGAAGTTAATGTTACTATACAAGTCAAAAAAACAATATGAATACAATATTCTTCTTCATATCAAATCCTTATAGACAATTGACTTATAGATAAACCTATAAAGTCCATCAGCCTGTCCATCATTTTTTTACTCAAATTGCTATCGCAACACCCTATATATCCCATTCTTATACCTTTGAAGTTTCATTTTATGCGCAAATCTTTCTCTTTTTTTGATAGTATTGGCTAACTAATAGTAGTCTATTATTAAATATATACTATGTCAATGCTATTTTTTTCCAAAAATCTCACCTACTCCATAAAAAAATCTCCCTATAGAGGGAGATTTTTTTATGTGAAAAATTTATTTTTTTAAGGAGTCATTTATAAAAACAGTTTTTGTGATTTGTAACTTCTTTCCTTACTGTCAGTTGAGCTTATTATCTATTGTTTATAAGGGATAACACTAGGGTCATCAGTCTTATCATTGGCTCTAGCGTCCTTGGTTACCTTATCCCATATGGCTTGGTTTTTAGCATGTTCTGCGGCAATTTCTGCTTTTAGTTTTTTGGCTTGGGCAACAAGGTCTTTTTTTCCTTGGCTAGGATTTCTTTTTTTCTTTGCTATCTGCTTTCTTGTCTAGCTTTTTCAAGGGCATCAAGCTCTTTTTAGAAGGCTATTTTTTTCTCGATTGGTAAGTGTTGTTGAAATTTTTGATCAAGGCTTTTTTTCATCCATGCCAAACTCATTTCTGCCGACCTTTTTATACAGTTTTTCCCAAAGGGCTTCATTTCTTTTACTGTCAAAGGCTTCGTATTGCTTATAGAGGTTGATGGCTTTTAAAGGCTTGGCTGATTTTTGTCATCCAGCTTGGCATTGATTTCATTTAGGGCTTTGACTTTAGGCGCTAGGGCTTTTTTTCTGTTTGTAAAAGCTGTTGTTTTTTTCTTTTTTTCACTTAAAAACACTCAAGCTTTTTAATATAGGTTTCCATGCTCATTGCCATAGTTTTATCTATCGTATTATTCTGTGTCACTGTAAATGCTGTTTTTTGATCAACTTTATTAAATTCTACTGCATTTGCTCCAAAAGCTGACATCACTGAAGAGGCGATTAAAGCACCAGCTAAGACTAAGGTAGTCATTTTTTTCATTTTCTTCACCTATCCCTTTTTTTATTGAGGTCTATTATTTATAAGCGTTTCGCTTAGCTTGGTGTTAGTATAGTCCATTAATTTCGGTAAAATCACCTTAAAATCTTGGCAAAACTGTGGCAAAAATAAAAAGGTATTATCCAAACTCAGCCCAAAAGGGACATTTGGATAATACCTTTTTTTATTCTACAATTTTTATACTCTTTGCCAAGAGGGTCAAAATGTTATCACGCATTTCTATAAAGCCCTCTTCCACCTCAAGTTTTGTCTCTTTCCCATCGATTTCGTAGCGTACAGAAGAAGTCTCTAAGCTAGAAACAATAGGGGCATGTCCTGCCATGAGCCCAAAGGAACCTTTTGGGTTATCTACATAAAAGGCAGTAATTTCTTCATCAATGACAAACCCTTGAGCGGTGACACCTTGAAAACGAAAACGTTGAGCCATTATTTGGACCCTCCTAAGGTTTTCGCCTTAGCGACGGCATCATCAATCGTTCCGACCATGAGAAAAGCTTGTTCTGGCAAGTCATCATGAACACCATCTAAAATTTCTCTAAAGCCTCTTAAGGTTTCTTTTAATGGAATATATTGTCCTGGTGTACCTGTGAACTGTTCAGCAACAAAGAAAGATTGAGATAAAAAGCGTTCTATCTTTCTTGCTCTTGCGACGATAAGCTTTTCGTCTTCAGATAATTCATCCATCCCTAAGATCGAAATAATATCTTGTAATTCTTTATAACGTTGTAAAACCGCTTGTACTCGTCTAGCAATCGTATAATGCTCTTCACCCACAATGTTAGGGTCTAACATACGTGAAGTTGAATCCAAAGGATCCACTGCTGGATAAATCCCTTTTTCAACGATAGCACGGCTAAGTACTGTCGTTGCATCCAAGTGCGCAAAAGTCGTTGCTGGTGCTGGGTCAGTCAAGTCATCTGCTGGTACATAGACTGCCTGTACAGAAGTGATAGAACCCTTATCAGTTGAGGTGATACGCTCTTGCATCTTACCCATTTCTGTTGCCAAGGTTGGTTGGTAACCTACCGCTGATGGCATGCGTCCCAAAAGTGCAGAAACTTCAGAACCAGCTTGGGTAAAGCGGAAAATATTATCAATAAATAAAAGTACGTCTTGGCGTTCCACATCACGGAAGTATTCAGCAACGGTCAAGCCTGTTAGGGCAATACGCATTCTTGCACCAGGTGGTTCATTCATCTGTCCAAACACAAGACTGGTCTTGTTGATAACGCCAGAGTCTGTCATTTCGACATAGAGGTCCTTTCCTTCACGAGTACGTTCCCCAACACCAGCAAAGACAGAATACCCCCCATGTTCAAAGGCAATATTACGGATAAGCTCTTGGATAAGGACAGTTTTGCCAACACCTGCCCCACCAAAGAGTCCAATTTTACCCCCTTTAGCATAAGGACAGATGAGATCAATGACCTTAATCCCTGTTTCTAGGATTTCTGTCATCCCACTTTGTTCCACAAAGCTTGGGGCATTACGGTGGATACTCCAATGTTCGTTTGCCTCAATTGGACCCATTTCATCAATAGGATCCCCGGTGACATTCATCAGTCTCCCTAAGGTTGCATTACCTACAGGTACGGAAATTGGCTGACCTGTATTTTCAACACTCATCCCACGCACCAAGCCATCGGTACTGCTCATCGCAATGGTACGCACCACAGAACCACCGATAAGTTCAGCCACTTCCAAGGTCACATGAATGTCAAATTCTGATTCGATTTCTTGGTTTTCACTGGAAATGATTAAAGCGGTATTGATTTCGGGCAATGTCTCAGCTGTAAATTCAACATCGACAACAGGCCCGACTACTTTTATAACTTTACCTTTATTCAAAGTCCTAGCCTCCTCTATTAAAGCGCATTGACGCCAGCGACAATCTCTGTAATTTCACTAGTAATCGCTGCCTGTCTTGCCCTATTGTAGCTTAGTTTCAGGGTCTGTAAAAGCTCGGTGGCATTATCAGTGGCAGCACTCATGGCTGTCATTCTTGCCCCATGTTCCCCTGCTCTTGCTTCTATCAAGGCACTCTCTATCATCACCTGAAAATAGCGTGCCAAAAGCAAAGAGAGAATTTCTTGTGGCTCTGGCTCAAAAAAATATAGTTAGGCAAGTAAGTCGTCTCTTGCGCATCATCTACTTTTTTTCTTTATCTTCTATCTGCTCACAAGAAGCAGGTAAAAGCCTAATAATTGTCGGTGTTTGACTAATCACTGAACCAAAAAGCTTGATAGGCAAGATAAATTTCATCATAACGTTTTTTTGTAGATAGGCTTCTTTTTAGCGCCTCACTGAGCGTGAGCGCATCTTCTTGCTCACCCTATATCTGAAAAGTCCAAAAAAAGATTGATCCACTCGCAGTCCACGACGAAGGAAAAAAACTCTTCTGCTTTTTTTACCTACAGCAATAATACCGAGGTCTACACCAAGGGCTTTTTTTCTCTTCATAAAACTCTAGTGCCTGCTTTAACAGGTGATGGTTATACCCCCCACAAAGTCCTCTGTTGGCTGTAATCACCACAAGGGCAATCGATGTTACTTCACGGATTTCTAAAAAGTGGAATATCTGTAATATCTTCAACATTTTCACTTAAATTGGCCAAAAGCCTGCTCAGTTGTGTGCGATAAACATCGCCACTGCCAAGTTTGGCTTGTACTTTTCTAAGCTTTGAGGCAGAAACCATCTTCATGGCACTGGTGATTTGTTTGGTGTTTTTGGACGCTTTCAATACGTCTTTTTATCTCTTTGGAACCTGCCATTTAAAACACCTTCTTTCACTAGGCTAAAAAACTTACCTTAAAGCTCTCTATCGCTGTTTTTAAGGCGTTTTCCACTTCATCGGTCAAGACACCTTCTGTTTGTAGTGGTTCTAAAACACTCGCCTTATATTCACTAGAAGCGAGGTAAGATAAGAATTCTTTTTCAAATGCTCTTATCTTGCTCACTTCAATATCATCAGTATAGCCCTTAGAAACTGCATAAATGACGGCAATCTGATTTTCTACTGGCATTGGTTGGTACTGATCTTGTTTTAAGATTTCAGTTACCCTTTCCCCTCTTGCCAAAGTTGCCTTTGTCCCTTCATCAAGGTCAGAACCAAATTGGGCAAAGGCCTTGAGTTCATTGTATTGGGCAAGGTCAATACGCAAGTTCCCAGCGACCTTTTTCATCGCCTTAACTTGAGCAGAGCCCCCAACACGGGAAACGGAAATCCCTGCATTGATTGCAGGTCGAATGCCTGAGTAGAAGAGATGACTTTCCAAGAAAATCTGACCATCGGTGATAGAGATAACATTGGTTGGAATATAAGCAGAGACGTCAGATGCTTGAGTCTCAATAATTGGTAGGGCTGTCATTGAGCCACCACCATAATTATCATCTAATTTTGCAGCTCTTTCTAATAAGCGTGAGTGGAGATAAAAGACATCCCCTGGATAAGCTTCACGTCCTGGTGGACGACGAAGTAAAAGAGATTTCACGGTAAGCGACAGCTTGTTTGGATAAGTCATCATAAACAATTAGGACATCTCTACCGTTAAACATAAACTCTTCCCCTATCGCTGCCCCCGCATAAGGTGCAAGGTAGAGCATAGGAGAAGCTTCAGAAGCGCTGGCAGAAACAACAATGGTATAATCCATCGCCCCAAAGTTTTCTAACTTGGTAACAACATTGGCAACGGTTGATGCCTTTTTGTCCAATGGCAACATAGATACAAATGACGTCTTTTCCTTTTTTTGATTGATGATAGTATCAATGGCAATGGCTGTCTTACCGGTTTGTCTATCGCCAATGATAAGCTCTCTTTGTCCTCTACCAATCGGCACTAAAGCATCAATCGCCTTTAACCCTGTTTGGAGTGGCTCTTTAACTTCCTTACGTGTGATAACCCCAGAAGCAACATTTTCCACTGGACGGCTCTTGTCGGTAACAATCGGCCCCTTGCCATCAATAGGTTCACCGATAGCATTGACGACACGCCCAATTAAGGCATCGCCAACAGGTACCTCAACAATACGCCCTGTACGTTTGACAAGGTCACCTTCTTTGATATGACTATACTCCCCAAGGATGATACAACCAATATTGTCTTCCTCAAGGTTTTGTGCCATACCCTTAACCCCACCAGGAAACTCCAATAGTTCGTTTACCATGGTATTTTTGAAGTCCGTGAACACGAGCAATCCCATCACCTACTTCAATTACCATGCCGACTTCACTGGCCTCTAACTTGGTATCGAAGTTTTTTTGATCTGTGTTTTTAAAATCGCACTAATCTCATCTGGTCTAATGCTCATAGGTTCACCTCCTGTTCATTTGCAAGTATTTTTTTGCTCATCTCTAAAAGCCTTGTCTTGTAAGATGAGTCTGAGACATAATCCTTATATTGAACTCGAATGCCTGCGATCAAGCTTGGATCCACCTTGGCATTTAGTCTGATTTTTGATTTGAAATTTCTCCTCTAGATGCCTTTTTAATCTTTTCTAGATCCGCCTCATCATGGGCAAAAAGCAGATACCACTTCGGCATCTGCAATCCCTTCATACTGATCAAGCAGGTCTTGATAAACTTCTTGGATAAGATAAATATAAGCTGTCCGTCTTTTTTCAATCAAAAGACAGATAAAATTGACAAGATAAGCATCTTTATCTTTAAAAAAACTCCTCTGGTAACTGCCTCTAATTCCCTTGTGACATAAACGCCCTCTACAAAAAAAGCTTCCCTAAAGAGGCGTTTTTCATCCAAGGTTTCAGTCACACTAAGAAATTCCATGCCTATTTCCCTGGGACGATCGACTTCTAGTGCCAAGTCAAACAAAGCTTTAGCATAGCGCCTAGCAATACGTTCATCTAACATAGGCTACACCTCTACTCTTTGACTAAGATAATCATTGATTGCCTTTTCATGATCTTCTTTTTTAACTTCACGACCCAAAAATAATACTAGATGCCTCGATGGCAAGGTCAGCTACTTCTTCTTTTAAACTCAAAAAAGCAGTCTCCTTGTCTCTGGCTAGCTCCTCTTTAGCACGAAAATGTATGGTAAGAATTTCTTTTTTAGACTCTTCAATAAACCGTGCCTTTTTCTTCTTCCCCTACTTTCGTCGCCTTATTGAGGATTTCTTTTGGCTTCTCTGTGGGCGTCCTGCAATGTCCTTGAGTAACACGCCTTTAACGCCTCAGCCTCTTCTTTTGCTGCATCAGCGCCTGCCAAAGTTGCTTTGACAGAAGCCTCACGCTCATCCAATACATTTAGGATAGGCTTGTAGAGAAACTTTTTGACAATAAAAAGCAAGATAAAGAAGTTTACCATCGACATTAAGACTGTTGAAAGATTGATCTCCATCTCAGACTACGCCCCCCTTTCCTAGAACTTCATGATTTACCTACATTGAACGGAGTAACATAAATGCAATCAACAAACCATAAATGGTAAGAGATTCCATAAAAGCAAAGCCTAGGATGAGGTTAGTTCTAATATAACCTTTTAATTCTGGCTGACGTGCCATTGCTTCTGTTGCACGACCTGTAGCAATACCCTGACCAATACCTGAACCAAGTGCTGCTAAACCGATTGCTAAACCAGCACCGATTGCAATAAGACCGATTGCGATTTCCATAATAAAATAAATCCTCCTTAAATTCTAATTGTCGTTAAGTTAGTTTCTTACCTCTAGTGAGAGACTTGTGTTTTTTTGAAGGAACTTGCCCTAGCACCCACAAAAAAACTAGCTATAAAGCAAATCCTCCGATAGCTTGTACTTTAATTAGTGTCCACCACTTAACGCCTCTTCTAAATAAACAGCCGTCAAAAGCGTAAACACAAAAGCTTGAATCCCACCAAACATGATGCTTAAGAGATACATCGGTAAGGGTAAAAATAGGGGCACCATACTAAATAAGATTAAAAATAATCATTTCTTCCCCAAAGATATTCCCATACAGACGCAAGGCGAGGGATAGCGGTCTGGTAATTGTCTCTAAAAGATTGACCAGAATCATCGGGCCAAAGTAAAAACTTTAAAAACTTTTTACCGCCATAGCGAATCCCCAATACAAAGTAACTGATGAGTACAATAAGTGCCAAAGCAGCAGTCACACTAAGGTTACTGGTCGGTGGCTTGTACCCTGGCAAATGTCCAGCTAGTGGCAGTAAGCCTACGTAGTTGGAAAAAAGGATGAGAATAAAAAAGGTAAAAAGATAAGGACCAAAGGTTCTCGCTCTTTCTCTGCCTAAAATGGATTCAAAAAAACCTATAAACCCTTCGATAGTGTACTCCAAGACATTTTGAAGTCCTGTTGGTACCATTTTCAACTTTCTTGTTCCCAAGTAGCCTATAATGCCGATAAGTGCGATAAGCACCCACATAGTAATAATCTCACTACTCAAGGTAATATAGCCATTTTCCCATACGACACTACTTTCCTCACTAACGGCGGCAAAGGCTGGCTCTGCAAACATTAACTCACTCCTTTCTCTTTTCCTGCCAACTTTCTTTGATGACACGAAAAACCAATACATTTTTATAACTCATCAATCCCAAGGCCAAACCAACTAGACTTGGAAGAGAGTGATAAACTTGATAAATAAGGCTAAAGGCAGCAACATCAATCATAAACCGACATAAAAATGCCATCTGTACGCCACCAATACTTGCTTTTTTAGCAAAAATTTTGATAATTAATCCTCCTAAAAGGGAGAGTGTAACACCAAAGAGAAAGGCAAGACAGAAGCTTACTAGGCTAGGATTCATCCTCGCCCTCCTCTCTGTCTAAAAATCCTAATTTGGTCAAAGAGTACTCTAAAACTAGAAAAAATCCCCAAAATCGCACCAAGAAAAGTAAAAATAAAGCCAGTACCTAATTTTTCATCCAGAAAAAGTCCAACCTTAACAGTAATAAATAGGGAGACAGCCATAATAATGGCAAAATTAACGACAATATTCATCCCTAAAGTAAAGGCTTTGATGTCACGATTTTTTTCTAAGACGTTTTTGAGGGCAAGAGAAAAAGTCTGGTATTTTGACGTCTTTTTTTCTTATCCACGCGACTCTTCCTCCTCGCTAAAATGCCTACAGAAGTAAGCTTTGAGCTATCTATCCCATTATAACGAAACCTAAAATGCTTTGCAATATTCTCACTACAATTTAGCTTTTACTTAAAAAAGCTATCTTAGCTTCAAAAAGCTAGGACTATTGCCAATTTTGGGCAGGCACCTCTGTTAAGCCTAAGAAATATTTTTATCCCTTGGACAATACGCTCGGATGCTTTTTCCATCGCCATAAGGGTTAATCGCTTTGCGCCATCTTTTTGATAAGCCTCATCATGATACAAAAGTTCGCTAACACTTTTTCTTTAAGATAACCTTATCTGTACCAATTAAAACAACAGTTCCTGCCTCAATGGCTTCAGGACGTTCAGTATTATCTCTAAGCACTAAAACTGGCTTGCCTAAAGATGGGGCTTCTTCTTGTAAGCCACCAGAATCTGTCAATACCAAGTCCACTCTACTGATTAAGTGTACAAAAGGCAAGTAGTCTAAAGGTTCAATACAAAGAATTTGTGGATGTTCCCCTAAGACTTCCTTTGCCAAAGCTCTGATTTTTGGATTTTTATGCACAGGGAAGATGACATAAACCTCCTGATCGGCTTGGACTAAATCCAAGATGCCTTCAAAGGTTTGACGCATTGGTTCCCCTTGGTTTTCCCTGCGGTGCGTGGTCAAAAGAATCTTCTTGGCTGGCTTGCTCAAAATCGCCTCGAGTTCAGGCGTAAAGGTATAAGGCTTATTCGCTGTCTCCATCAAGGCATCAATCACTGTATTGCCTGTCACTAAAATACTTTCAGGCTTAATCCCTTCTTTAAGGAGATTATCACAAGCTGATGGTGTTGGGGCAAAATGATAACTTGAAAGTACACCTGTGAGTTTTCTATTGGCCTCTTCAGGAAAAGGAGAGCTCATATCAAAGGAGCGTAGTCCTGCCTCCACATGGCCAACCTTAATCCCTTGATAAAAACTCGCTAAGGCACCAGCAAAAGTTGTGGTCGTATCTCCATGAACAAGTACCATATCAGGGCGTTCTTTTTTTTAAGACTTCTTCCAAGCCACAAAGGGCACCTGTGGTAATATCACCCTAGGCTCTGTCCAGCCTTCATTAAATTCAAATCATAGTCTGCCTCAAGTTCAAAAAAAGTGCCATCACTTGATCAAGCATCTCACGATGTTGGGCAGTGACAATCACCAAAGGCTTGAGCCTTGCCTCTTTTTCTACTGCCTTTACTAAAGGTGCCATCTTGATGGCTTCTGGTCTCGTGCCAAAGATAAAGGCTATTTTTTTACAGTCTGTTCCATGGCTACTCTCCTATCGTTTTTAAGTAATTTTTTTATCAATCAATTTTTTTGAATATGCTTTTTCCAAAGCTTGGGATAAATCCACCCCATAATCCTCTTCTAAAAACATACATCATCGATACTGCCGTCTGCGCTACATCTAAAAGTTCTTCACCAAGTTTTTTTCTGTAACCTCAGTGTCTGAAAGTGCCACCTCGCCAGATAACCCACGAAACTTGCCAATCGCCTGAGCCAGCTCGCCAGTCTCTTCCATGAGCTTTAAGGCAGTAGATTCCAAGGTAGGGGATAGGGCATTTAAACGTGGTAGGGCAATAATCTTCTTGTCCATAATAAAAACCTCCTCACCTATATAACCCTAGTATACGTCACCTCTACCATAACTTGCAAGATGGCTTAGAATTTGCTAGACTCAAGTTTAACTTAAGGAGAGAGAGATTATGAGACCAAGCTGGGATACCTACTTTATTGAAATTACCAAAATCGTGGCAACACGCTCCACCTGTCTAAGAAGACAAGTCGGTGCAGTGATTGTCAAGGATAACCATATTATTACCACTGGCTACAATGGGGCACCTAAGGGCATGGCACACTGTGATGACCTTGGCGGCTGTATGCGAGAAAAGCTCAAAATTCCCTCAGGCACACGCCAAGAACTTTGTCGAGCTACTCATGCCGAACAAAAATGCCATCATTCAGGCTGCCGTCTTAGGGGTTTCCATTGATGGTGGGACTTGCTATGTTACAGACTCCCCTTGTAGCCTCTGTGCCAAAATGCTCATCAATGCCGGTATTAAACGGGTGGTATTTATCGGTAGGTATCCGGATGACCTTGCCATGACTTTTTTTGAAGAAGCCGGTGTCATTCTCCATCAATATGACAAGGGCGATGACGCCCCTAGCCAAGATAAGCTTTTAAAAAAATTTTTTTAGTTATTAATCAAAAATATTTTTATATGACCTTTTTAAACCGTTAAAATTAGTCTTAGCTAAGTATTTTTAGTAAACATAATACTCTCCAAACAATAGTTTCTTACCTTCTAACAACTTGACAAAGTTATACATCTGTATCATACTTTTTTTATTGCATGGTTATTAGCTTTAGCTAATAGTTGTGATGGTGTAATTTTTAATTCATTATTTTTAGGAGGCTATCTTATGCAAAAGTAAGTTAGTGAAGAAGCTTTGTGCTGTTGTTTTTGTCAGGTACCATGATGTTGACAATCTTACCGCCAAGTTCTGCGTATGCCGATGAGGCAAATGACAATTTCACTCAAGTGAAAGAACAATCCGCAAAAAATGAGCTGGAGGAGAGTTTACGCTCGGGTATCATCAAAGGTGACGAAAAGGGAGATTTGCACTTAGATGAAAAAAAATCACAAGGGCAGAATTTATGGCTATTGTGAACAGAACTCTTGAACTAAACAAAAAAAGTGACAAAGTAGACCACTATAAGGACATCACTGCTGATGCTTGGTACAAAGACGATGTTGCCAAGGCTCTGGCAGCAGGTTATATCTCTGGCACATCAAAAGATACAATGCATCCTATGGCAACTTTGACCAATGAGCAGGTTTATACCATATTGTCAAGATTAGACAATAAAGCTAAAGCCAAGATAGACACAACTGTAATTAAAGATTTTGATCGTGTTTCAAATTGGGCTAAAGAAGGCGTCAGTCAAGCTGTATCAGCTGGCTTAGTCACAGAAACTAATGGTAAAATTGAACCCCAAAAAGGTGCAACCAGAGGGCAAGTCTCTATTTTTACTAAATAGATACAAAATGGATAATCACGTTTTACTCTTTCCCGGAAAATACAGTTTTCCTAAAGCAAAAAATCTAAAGGTACTCGCTGAAGACGTCATTATTGAAAACAGTGAGATTTCAGGGGATATTCTCATTGCCAAAGGCATCAAAAAAGTGGTGCTTACCAATTCCAAAGTAAATGGACAGGTCATTGCAGAAAGTAAAGACACAACCGTTGAGGGCAGTTTGACTAAAAAAATGATAGGGTGGAAGAACCTGCAAGTTCAAGTTCAAGCTCAAGCTCAACTGGTGGCACTGTTGTACCAAAGCAACCTAGTAAATCATTGCTTGGTAGTGATGAAAAAATGATAAGACAACATTCAGATGAGCTACTTGAAAAGTATTTACTTAAAGGTGAATTAGAAAATGGTGAGTATAGTGGTGCTAAAGGTGGCTTCCAAGCAAATGGTGTGATTCAGTCAAAAGTTCAAATCAACTCTGGCAAAATCAACAGCATAGAAATCCTTCCCTATACAGATGGTGTTTCTGATACCACAAGTTATAGAGTATATGCTATAAAAAGTATTGCCATTTTTTTAAAAAAATGAACAAGGCAGAAAAAAATATTGCTATGATGTCACTTTATTATCAATATGTTACTGATCTTGATGTGATACAAGATGATACTGCCTTATATAACAAAAGCTAAAGAATTATTGGGCAAGGAATGTGCTAAAGATTGTAAGTCAGTCCCTAAAAAGTGCTCATGCCAGAATGACAGCATTATCAGATGCAGTTACCAAATATCTCACCCATGAGTATACAGAAGGTGAGACCGAAAAAAATGTTTGATGCGATTTCAGGTGCGACACTGAGTGCCTCTGGTATGGCAAGATCTGTTGGCCATGCTATGGAACAGTCTATCCACGATAAGAAAACAGGCAATGACATCAAGAACATAGAAATTGTAACACCTACCTTTAAAAAATTCTTTGCCAATCAAAAAGACCCTCTACGTCTCGATGAACTTAAGATTAAAAAGGACAAAAAAAGATGGTACAACTGAAGAGATTGGTGTCAATGAATTTGAAGCCAAAGGTGTTGAAATGTATGAAGAGGAATCAAAGCATAAAATCACCAATGGTATGATAATGAAAGACTATGACCAAGCCATCACTGTCATCATAAAGGATACAAAATCAGCACGAAGTGATAAATTTGATATTATCGTTAATGAAAATTACGATGAAAAATTGGGTTGTTGGTATGCAGTACAAGGTTGAAGGCAAAGACTGGGAAAATGTACCAAATCTTAAGATGCAGGAACTTAACCATGTGAATCCTTACCAAGTCAATAATATTGCTGTGGGACAGGTCGTTGAATTAAACGAAGATAATGCCAATGACTATATCGGAAAGAAAGTAGAATTAAGATTAGTCTTGAAAAACCCTTCTCAAGTCGGCAATGAAGCAAGCAAGTATGTGCCACTTTATACAAACCTACAAACAAAAGAAAAATCTGTCGTCGTTGAGCGAGGTGTGGAGCACAGATTCAATCCGGATAAGACAGCTTACAAGAGCCTTAATGTCAACTTCATCTATAAGATAACCTTCAATGCCCCAAAATCCTCAGAGCCGGAAACCCCTGGTATCGAAGACTATACTAAAGTCGTTAAGGCAACCTTAATCAAACAACCAAAATCTATCATGATATTCAAAAAAGGTGATACGATTGATCCTTCATTATTTGCTATAGAGTTGGAAGATGAAGATGGTGCAAAAGAAGTGATTAATGGCAATGACTTTGGTGAATATACTGATGGCGAAATAAAAATTGCCATGACACCTGCAGAAGGTGAGGGACCTTGAGCGAAGAACATCATTTGAAAAAAAGTCACCATAGAAGTTACTGTCGGTGAAAAAAACCTTTACCCTTGAAAGTCAAAAAAATTCATGGTTGTACAATAAGAAAAAAATTTCTATCAATAAAAGGTGCGCTTGGTACCTCATAAATAATAGTTAAGCACAAAAAAACTAGCCATCAAAGATGGCTAGTTTTTTTATTGGTTTTATTTGCCTAAAAGCTTCAAGGGTTTCTTGAGCGATAGCAAGTTCTTCATTGGTTGGAACGATAAAGGCACGTACCTTTTGCACCTTCAGCTGTGATTTCAGCTTGTTTACGGCAACCTCTATTTTTTTATCAAGGTCAATAGCCAGTCCTAGGTTTTTCCATGTTTTTCGCAAATACTTGCACGAATACGATCATCGTTTTTCACCGATACCTGCTGTGAAAGCGATCGCATCAAAAACCATTTAATTCTGCAATATAAGCACCGATGTATTTTTTAACACGGAGGGCAAACATATCATAAGCGAGTTGCGCTCTTTCATGACCTTCATCCATCGCACCTTCAATATCACGGAAGTCGTTAGAAAGTCCACTCACGCCAAGAAGTCCAGATTGCTTATTGAGATAGTTATCTGTCTCTTCTACACTCATACCTTTTTGTTTCATCAAGAAAAGCACTGCAGCCGGATCGATATCTCCTGTACGTGTCCCCATCACAAGACCCTCAAGTGGGGTAAAGCCCATAGAAGTATCGATAATCTTACCGCCATTGATTGCTGAGACAGATGCCCCATTACCTAGGTGGCAGGTGATAATTTTAAGGTCTTCAAGGGGTTTATCCATAAGTTTTGCCACTTCTTTAGCAACGAATTTATGGCTTGTACCATGTGCCCCATAACGACGGACTTTATATTTTTCGTAATCTTCATAAGGAATCGCATACATGTAGTGTGTTGGATCCATGGTTTGGTGATAAGAGGTATCAAAAACACAAACTTGTGGAATACCGGGCATATTTTCCTCACAAGCCAAAACACCATTTAGGGCAGCACGGTTATGAAGTGGTGCCATAGCAATGTATTCTTCTACCTTTGATTTGACCCATTCATCAACAACAGCTGCTTTAGGGAAGCTATCCCCACCTTGAACGACACGGTGGCCAATAGCGCTAATTTCTTTGAGATCTTTTAAAACAGCAACTTCACCATTGATGAGAGCATCAACAACGATACCTACGGCAACCTTGTGATCAGGTAGTGGGCATTCAGTTGACCACTTTTTTTGTCGCCTGCTTTCACTTCAACATTACCATTACCACCAAAACCGATACGTTCAGCAAGACCTTTAGAAAGGACTGCATTGGTATTCATATCAATCAGTTGAAACTTTAAAGAAGAACTACCACTGTTCATGACTAATACTAACATTTTTTCACCTCATAAAATTTTTACTATGATAAAAGCAAAGCGTCACTACTCAATTCATTGCCACTCGCCTTTTCAAACATTCCCAATAAATCACTAATTGTCAAGTTTTCTTTCTCTTCTTTTTTAACATCTAAAAGCACTTTACCATCATGGAGCATGACCAAACGATTCCCATAGCGTAAGGCATCACGCATGTTGTGGGTAATCATGATGGTGGTCAAGTTTTTGCTCAGTAATGATTTTTTCTGTAAGCTCCAAAACTTTGGCAGCTGTCTTTGGATCGAGTGCTGCAGTATGTTCGTCTAAAAGTAATAAATCTGGACTCTTTAGGGTTGCCATCAAAAGGGTCAGGGCTTGTCTTTGACCACCTGAGAGCAGTCCCTACACGACTTGACATTCTATTTTTCTAGTCCCAAATCTAACATCGCTAAGCGTTCTCTAAAGAGTGCCTTATCTTTATTTTTGGCACTCCAACGCAAGGTATTGCGTTGTCCTCGGCGATAAGCTATTGCCAAATTTTCCTCAATTTGCATATTGGCACAGGTACCACGCATAGGGTCTTGAAAGACACGTCCAATATAGGCAGCACGCTTATACTCCGGTAACTTGGTCACATTGTTCCCATTGATAATAATCTCACCACTATCCACAGGAAAGACGCCACTGATGGCATTCATCGTCGTTGACTTCCCTGCGCCATTACCCCCGATGACAGTGACAAAGTCTCCTGCTTCTAAGGAAAGTGACAGCCCATTTAGGGCAGGCTTTTCATTGATTGTGCCACGGTTAAATACCTTGATGAGTTCTTTTTAATTCTAACATCAAGATCCCCCCTTTAGGCGTTTGAACCCTTGCATTTTTATCTTTGATAAGTGGCATAGAAAGGGCGATTGCCACAATAATGGCAGTGAGCAATTTGAGGTCGTTGCTGTCCAAACCGAGCCAAAGCACGATAGCAATGACCACACGATAGACAATAGAACCAAGGACAACAGCAATGAGCCAGTTTAAAAAGCTTCGTCTACCAAATAAAACTTCCCCGATGATAACAGAGGCAAGCCCGATAACGATTGTCCCTGTCCCCATGCCAACATCGGCAAAGGCTGTACTTTGGGCGATAAGTGCCCCAGTGATAGCAACCAAGCCATTGGAAATCACTAGCCCTAAGATAATGGTATTATCCGTATTGACCCCTTGGGCACGAATCATTTGCTGATTGTCCCCAGTGGCACGGATAGAGGCACCGATTTCTGTTCCAAAAAAATAAATAACAAGCTAATACTATAATGACGGTGACTAAAAACCCCAACAACTAAGGTCGCATTGCTTCTGCTGAGACCCATATCCATGAAATAGGTGTAGACCGTTCCCTCACCTAAGATCGAAACATTGGCCTTACCCATAACCTTGAGGTTTATAGAATAAAAGGGCAATCATGGTTAAAATCCCTGCCAAAAGGGCTGGAATTTTTCAACTTGGTATGAAGTAAAACCTGTTACCATACCTGCAATCATTCCCGCTAGCATTGCCAAAGCAATGGCAAGAAGCGGACTACCACCACCTGCAATACAAACTGCTGCTACAGCTGCACCCAGGGGATAAGTTCCCTCCACACTCAAATCTGCAATATCTAAGATACGATAGGTGATAAACACCCCTATAGACAAGAGTGACCACAAAAAGCCTGTTGCGAAAGTGGATATCACTAAATCCAACATGGCACTTAAGCTCCTTTCAGACTAGACAATGGTCGCATCTTTTTTAAGTTCATCAGGAATGGTAATTCCTAAAAGTTTAGATGCGCTATCATTGATGGTCACTTGATATTTTTTTCTGCTGTTTCAATTGGCATTTCTGCTGGTTTTGCTTCGCCTTTTAGAATTTTAGCTGCCATCTTACCAGTTTGTACGCCAAGAGCCTTGTAGTTGATACCGATAGTGATTAAAGCACCTTTTTCAACTTGAGCTTCTTCCCCACAAAAAAAACAGGGATTTTTAGCATCATTGGTCACACGGATAAGGTTTGGCATCGCAGAAGAAATGATGTTATCTGTCGGTGCATAGATGGCTTCAACTTTTTTTGTTGACCAAATCTTGTGCGACTTGTTGGATATCATTGACACTAGAGACGGTCATTTCTACCACTTCAATCCCTTTTTTTCCTTGCAGACTTTCTTAATAATATCTGCTTGAATACGAGAATTTTTCTTCTGCTGAAGAACGCATAAGTCCTAAAGTTTTCATTTCTGGTAAGACCTTAGTCATAAGATCGACTTGTTCTTCAATAGGGTTCATGTCACTTGTGCCTGTGACATTACCACCAGGCGCTTCGTTACTTTTTAACGAGCTTTGCTGCCACATAGTCTGTAATCGCTGTCCCAACCACTGGAATGTCAGGGCTAGCACTTGCCATTGAGACTGCTGCAGGCGTTGCAATCGCACAAACCAAATCAGGCTTATCATTGGCAAATTTTTGAGAAATGGTTGCCAAATTAGACTGATCGCCTTGTGCATTGTTGACGATCACTTCTAAGTTTTCGCCTTCTTTAAAGCCCTCTTGGCTAAGTCCTTCAATAAAGCCTTCACGTGCTCTGTCTAGGGCTAGGTGCTCAGCAAGTTGGATTACCCCAACTTTTTTCATTTCAGTGGTTTGATCGCCACCTTCACTGCCACCATTACCACAAGCTACTGCTGTTAGCCCAAAACCACAGATTAAGGCAAAGGCCAAAAATTTTTTCATTTTTTTCACATTACTCTCCTCGCTTCCTACAATAATCTACTTTTCCTACTTTGCGAAAAAATGAGTCTAACCAAAATGGCTATCCATTTCATTCTATACTTTGAAGAAAAATTTTGCAAGCGACTTGCCTAATTTTTCTTCATAAAAAAAGCACCGTAAACACAAGCTTGTATCTACGGTGTCTTGATTAATCTTTTTCTGATGGTGTGTAGTGCGTTTCACCAACAGGTAAACCTGTCCTCAGCTCGCTAGAGGTCTCATCAATGCCTCTTTCCTTGAGCTTATACTCAACCAGCTCAGAAATGAGGGTATAAATCGTTGCGCCAAGAGGGACAAAGGTCAACATCCCAACAAGTCCCATCAAGGTACCCCCAAGAGTAATGGCAACTAAAGTCCAAATCGCCGGTAAGCCCACAGAACCCCCAACCACTCGAGGATAAATGATGTTGCCCTCAAATTGCTGTAAGATCACAAGAAAAATAAGGAAAATCAAGCCCTTCATCGGGTCAACTGACATGATGAGCAGGGAACTGACCAGCCCTGCCAAAAGCGCCCCCACAATCGGAATCAAATTGGCAAAACCAATCAACACGGAAACCATGGTCGTATAAGGCATACCAAGAATAGTCATACCGATAAAACACAAAACCCCTAAGATAACTGCTCTCGGTCATCTGCCCTGTAATAAAGCTATAAAAACTTTTTGATAGGCAACTTGTCCAACATGAACAATTCTAATCGCTTGTTTTTTTACCAAAGAAAGCATAAATGCCCATACGACTTTGGACATGAAGTAATTCCTTGTTGGCAAGAATATAAATGGCAAAGAAAAAGCCAATCACAATATTGGCGACCTGTCCAAAAACAGAGGTCACAAAACCAAAGGTCGCCCCTATTGTCGTCCCCACTGTCGTAAAGAAAGCAGTGATACGATCTTGATTTAAAAAAATTCCTTAAGATTCTTTTTGCCACTCTTGATTTTTGAAATTTCTCTTCATAATCATCAGGTAAGAGATCTTTAAGCCATTGATTTTTTTCCAAAATATCTTCTAACCAATCACTAATCACAGTCACATAGTGCGGGATATTATTGGCAAAAAAAGAACAATCGCATTAACAACTTGTGGAATGACGATGGAGACCACAGCACTCACGGTGACTAAAACAATCAAAAAAGATAGGATAATAGAAACAGGACGTTCCACCTTTTTGAACTTAGGATTTTTTTAATATGACGAAATACCTTTTCTTCAAAAAAAGCGCATTGGGACATTAATCACAAAGGCAATACTTGCGCCAATAATGAAAGGCGTGAGTATCCCCAACACCATCTTGACCCAATCAATAATGTCCATAAGATGAAGCAGGGCAAAAATCAGCAAAACAACAATAACAACCAGTGAAAGAATCTTTTTTGTACTCCATTGGTTAAAATCCAAGGCTTTCCCTCCTCAACTTAAAAAATTAAGCATTTTTAAGTAGTACCATTTCCATCGCTTTGGCAGCGTGTTCTATGGCATCACTACAGGCTTCTAAGCGACTGTAAAGATCTCGCCAGATAATGATTTGCTTACCAGGTAAGTCCTCGCCAAAGAGCTTGTACATCGCTGAGAAATACAACTCATCGCCCTCTTTTTCCAAGTTGCTAATCTCAATAATACGTTCTTTGAGATGGCGTGATTTTTTAAAATAGGTAAACTCCTCTGCCATACGCTCTAAGGCCTTGGCATGATTGACCAAAAGCTTGGTAAATTCCAAGGTATCTTCTCTTAAGGTTTCCACATGATACATATGCATAAACATAAAAGATTTCATCAAGGGCATCGGTCACATTGTCCATACTCTGACCGATATTGACGATGTCTTCACGTTCAATCGGTGTGATAAAATCCTGCATGATGTGATGCATGATGTCATACATCACCAAGTCACTAGCATGCTCTACATTACGCATGTCTTCACGATGCTTTTCCAAATGCTCTGAAAGATTGTACTTTCTGAGTATCCCATCTAAAAGTTCCGCTGCTTCTCTAGCGTGTTTTGCCATCGATAAAAAAAGGCATTAAAAATAGTCAAATTTCTTCTTTTTTTCTAACATCCGTTAGCCTCATTTCTGCTAAAAAATCAATGAAAATAAATACACCATCAAAAATCCAATCAAACCACAACCTGGAAAGGTAATAATCCAAGTCATGACCATGTTACGCACCATAATCCAGTTGACACTACTAAGTCTTTTGGCCGCACCAACCCCCATGATGGCAGTCGTCTTGGTGTGGGTAGTACTGACCAGTACCCCTGTTAAGGACGCTAAAAAGCAAGACCAAACTTGCCCCTAAGTCGGCACAGAAACCTTCCCACATACGTAAAGGCACCATATCCATACCAATAGACTTGATAATACGATAACCCCCTACAGAAGTCCCTAGCGCCATCAAGAGGGAACAAAGGATAATCATCCAAAGGGGAACCCCTGACATCCTCCATAGGCATGCCTGGTGGGAGAACATTATCTTTTTTTCGTGAGGAAAAATCCCTAATAAAAAGACCCCCATAAATTTTTGGCCATCTTGGGCGCCATGCATGAAAGCCATAAGCGCCCCACTAAAAATTTGGCTACCTTGAAAGAAACTTCCTACACTGCGTCTATTGGCATTACGGAAAATAAATGCCACTAGCTTTACTGCTAGATAGCCTGCAACAAGACCCAAAACCAATCGAAATCCCCAAACCATAGATAACTTTCATCCAAGCATGAGGGTTGAGTCCATCAAAGCCATGATTGATGGCAATTGCAGCTCCACTAATCCCCTGCAATTAGGGCATGGCTTTTCACTGGTTGGTATCCCAAAATACCAACTCGCCACTGACCAAAGCACAATGGCAAAAAAAGGGCAGCACATAGGGCTAAAATCGCCTTATCGCTGTCATCACCAAAATCTACTAAGGTGAACAAGGTTCCGGCAACCTTATCATTGATTAAGGTCATCACAAGAACGCCTAAAAAATTACAAAAAGCTGCCATGAGAATGGCTAAACGTACAGGCATTGCCCTAGTTGAAACACAGGTTGCTATAGCATTTGGTGCATCTGTCCAGCCATTAACAAAGATAACGCCCATCACCAAAAGACTGGTGATTAAAAAAGGCATATTAGTAAAAAGCTCCGAGACAAAGTGATTAAATGGCATCTTCTTCCTCCGTCTTGCATGTGTCATATTCATGCTCTTGTTTGTTAGGTAAGCATATACTTCTTTTTTACCTCTTTTGCCTTTATTTTGTCAAGAGGACTAATCCATTTAATAATTACTACAAGACATAAGATTTTCTTTCATATTTGCCCTTTTCTTGTCTGAAAACGCCCTTATATTTCCCCTTAGCTATGCTATAATGAAATTAACCTGATTTTACAAAATCTTTGATTTTTACAAGGAGGAAGAAGCGATGATCAATTGGTTAGAAAAAGCACAAGCCTACAAAGACGCTTTTTTGAACGATTTATGGGCAATTTTAGAAATTCCTAGTATCAGAAATGATGATGATAAAACTGATGCCGCACCTTTTGGTACAGAAGTCAAACGTGCCTTGGACTGTTTTTTTAGGTTTTGCTGAGCGTGATGGTTTTCTAACAACAAATTATAACAATTTTGTCGGTAAAATTACCTATGGTGAGGGCGAAAAAGTCTTGGGTGTTTTTGGACACCTTGATGTGGTACCTGTTGGTAATGGTTGGCAATCCCCTCCCTTTCAGCCGACCTTACGTGAGGGGAATATCTATGCACGTGGCATTGGTGATGACAAGGGGCCACTTCTTGCCGCCTACTATGGACTAAAAATTGTCAAAGACCTTGGTTTACCGCTAAAAAATGAAGTCCAACTACTCCTTGGTACTGATGAAGAAAACGCATGGCAATGTATGGACTATTACAAGGCAGTGGAAAAAATGCCTGATATTGCCTTTTCTCCAGATGCAGACTTTCCTGTTATCAATGGTGAAAAAGGGATTAGCAACTTCCGCCTGGAATTTAAAGGTGGCGGAAAGGGCATGTGGGAAGTAGGTGAGTTTCATGCCGGTACACGTCCCAACATGGTACCTGATAAAGCAACCGCCAGCATTCGTGGTAAGGAACTCACACGTCTAAGTGAAGCCTTTAGTGCCTTTATCTCTCAAAATGAAGGCATCGACGGGCATTTCCACTATGAAGATGACACCCTCCATCTTGAATGCACAGGTAAGGCAAGCCATGGTATGCAACCAGAGCTAGGATTCAATGCCGGAAACTACTTAGCAAGCTTTTTGGCAGAGTATGACCTTGGACAACGTGCAAGAAGTTACTTCCAATTTGTCAAAACCTATTTGCATAAAGAACACGATGGTAAAAAGCTTTGGTATCGATACCACCCACAAAATCATGGGGGAGGTCACAGTCAATACAGGTATCCTCCACTATGATGAAAATGGTGCTGAGGCGATTTTAAATATTCGCTATCCTCTAGGACAGACCCATCAAGCCATCTATGAGGCGCTTTTGAGCTTAAAACATCCTCTTGGCCTCCAAGAAGTCGTTGTCCTTTCTACAGAAGAGCCACATTATGTCCCTGCTGAAGATCCTTTGGTCAAAACCCTCCTAGCCGTCTACGAAAGACAAACCGGCAATAAAGGTACTGAAAAATCCATCGGTGGTGGCACCTATGGTAAACTCGTCCCAAGAGGTGTCGCCTATGGAGCGCATTTCCCAGGTAGAGATGATAGTATGCACCAAAAAGATGAACACATGCCGCTTGAAGACCTCATTTTATCCATTGCCATCTATGCCGAGGCCATCTATGAATTGGCAAAAAATCCTATTGAGGACTTCACCTCATGCTAGTTCGACTGGACAATCATGCCATTGATGACTTTTATCCCTGGCTTTTAGATAACTTCCCAGCTGATGAGGTCAAGCCCCTGTCTTGGATTAAAACCATGCTCGCACGTGGAGACTATAGCCTTTTTGCTTGGCAAGAGGAAAGTCCTTTAGCCCTTGCCTTTTTCTATCATGGCCAAAGTGAAGAAGCGCCCGCCCTCCTAGACTACCTCTTAGTACATCCTGACTACCAAAGTCAAGGTATTGGCTCCAAGCTCTTAAGCACCCTTCTGCAAGCTGAGTACCTCAAAAATGGTTTTTTAGTGGAACTGGAGCGTTTGGATCAGGCAGAAAGTCAAGAGGGTCTATTACAGCGTCAAAGGCGTCTTGACTTTTATCAAAACCTAGACTTTCAAGCAACCGAACTTCTCCCTGAAATCTTTGGCGTGGGCTATAGACTCTACCATTCGCCAACACTTGAGTTGACAGAAGAAAGCATAAAAGCACGCTACCTCGCCATCTATCAAGCTATGGTACCAGAAGCCTTATTTAAAAAACATATCAAACTCTAAAAAAGCCCTCCAAAAAAACTTGGAGGGCTTTTTTACGCCTTATCAAGTAAAATCACCACATAATGTGCCCTCATCACTTAAGGCACGAAAGCTTAAATCTTCCTCTATGCTTTCTAGGGCATCGTGGCAAAATAGAGTCTCGCCGTTGATTTGACCCTCGCCCTCAGCTTGGACGACATAGGCCATCTTGCCTTTAGGGACACGAAAACTTGCCCCTTCATCTTTTTTTAACACATGTGCAAAAAAATCTGCCTCTTGGTTGATTTGAATTTCTGCCTCACCTGCTTTAGAAGAAACAAAAATGTAGCCACTGTCCTTTTCTCGCTTCCATAGGAAAGGTATAGTCCCCATAGTTTGGACGATGATTTTTCCTATCAGGTAAAATCCAAATTTGTAAAAGTCGAACCGGTTTATCCGCTAAATTTTCCTCACTGTGCCATATCCCTGTGCCTGCACTAAGATACTGCACCCCTCCACGACTTAAGGTACGCTGATTGTCCATACTATCGGCATGGGTGAGCTCCCTTCTAGCACATAGGTAACTATCTCCATATCACGATGAGGGTGGGTGCTAAAGCCTGTATGAGGGGCAATGGTATCATCATTGATGACCCGAAGGGCACCAAACTGAATATTGTCTTCCTTGTAATAGTCTGCAAAAAGAAAAATGATAATAGGTTTGTAACCAATCCAGACTACCTTTGCCCATAGCCTGATGGCGAAGAATACGAATCATAATTGTCTCCTTAAAAAAATAATTTTACTCAATTTCCTTTTATATTCCCCAAATCGCCCCAGAGCAAACAAAAAAAGCCGATACCTCAAGCAACTGCCTGAGATACCGACCTAAAACATAAAACACTATAAGACGTCATCTTTTTATTGTCTATATACTCTTATATCATCGCCTATAGCTCTATTAACGGTGAATCTTCCAATAAAATCATCATATTTAATATCCTTATCCCAAACTTCACCAGTTATTCTTTGATAAACAGGATATACTCGTATTTTTTTATTGGGTAGGAATAATTTCCTGACCATGCAATTTGAAATTTATTGCTGGAAGATACTGAAAACCCTAATTTTTGCTTTTAAGAAGTTCTGCTGAGATTCCTGCATCTGCGGTAAATGATGTTGTAATATTCACACCCTCATTAATTGAGACTCTCCCAGCAGGACGCCTATACTCCTTTATTAACATATTTAAATTAGTATATTCAATAGCTCTTTTATTCTTAATATAATACTCTTTTACGGATAAAAAAATGGATTTATCTCGGCTTCTTCGTTGGAAGAAAAAAATTGTTAATTGTTCTTCTAACAGCAATTAAGTTTGGATCATACTCTTCTCCTAAAAGATTCTTGATACGCCTTTTATATTTTCCTCTCCTACAATTGTTGTAACCTCATCTTCACCTTCAGTTGACACAACAATACCATCTTCCTCCAACATGTTGTCTACAGTGAACGTAGGTGTTGCCATACTAACAGAAAGAATTAAAACAAACATTAAAAATTGAAATAGATTTTTTTCATCTTGACTCTCATTAAATCTTTTATTACTTAACCATACAGCCCGATTCTTTTTTTCTGCCAAGTAATTGATGGCAAGGGACAGCAAACCCCAGTGTTATAAAATAACTCACTACAATAAAGAAAATCGGTAGCGTCCAGTAAAATACCCCGGGAGTGAGACACCCATAAATTAACAAAACGCTTCCGGCTACTAGCAAAACAAAACGAACAAGATAGACATACAAAAATTTTTTTCCCAGTCTAACCCCTGTTTCGTAGGGCTGAATATAAACTTGCCATACTGCCTGTAGTACAAGGCTTGTTAACCCTATTGCAAAGCAAAGGTATACTATGGTGCTTAAAGAAAAGTAGTCAATAAATCCTGCAAAACCAATATAAAAATTACCTGTTTCAGCATCTTGGTGACTTATGGGAAAGGTGAGTATTTTTGAGATTATCCACAACACCACCAGTACCAATATCGGCAATGTTGTAGCAAGCTTGATTTGCCAGCTTTCAGCTAAACTGAATGCCTGCTTTTTCATATCAGTCTTACCCTCATCACCATTGATTTCAGTCCTATCAGCTCGCATAAGATAGTCTAAAGAACAAGCGAAAAAATCTGCTATTTTAACCACATTATCCAGATCTGGACTTGTCCCCATCTCCCATTTTGAGACTGTCTGTCTTGACACACCCAGCTTGCTCGCCAATTGCTCCTGAGATAAGCCGTGCTGTTTTCTTAACTTATAGATTTTTTCTCCAAGGGTCATTTTTCTCCCTCCTTTCTGTATTACTTATATGATAGCGAAAATAATAATGCTCTTCTACCATTTCCTCTTTGCAAAAAGGCAACAGAACCTTACATTCCTGTCAACTGCCCTTAGCACCAGTATTTTTATGGCTATGAGATACCCTTACTTCCCCAAATCACCCCAGAGCAAACAAAAAAGCCGGCACCTCAAGCAACTGCCTGAGATACCGACCCAAATCTTCTGTGAGCAAGCTGGCTTAGCCAGCTGTTGGTGTGCTCTTGACTTCTTTTTCAAAGACAACAGCCTGTCTACCATCAATTTTTTCAAAAGTGACAGTGTAGCCTAAAGCTTCGGCAATAAAGCGAACCGGTACCATAGTGCGTGTATTGGTCGTGATATAAGGTTTCACATCCATCGCACGAATAGCATTATTGACTTTATAATTGACACTATTTGGACTAAGTTCTATATCTGTACCATCAGAAGCAATAACAATCTTCTTGTCTTTGGTATATTTGATTGTTGAGCCTTGGAAGCTCTCTACCAAAAGCACGCAAAGGCACAAAGGTACGATTACTTTTGACCTCTGGCGCAGCATCTATGGTCTTTGTCTTATCCCCTACCTTGACTGTATTGGCGCCAATGGTCATGATGATACGATCATCTTCTTTTGCCACCAAAGGTGCCGGGTGGGAGACATAGCTATTGCCATTGGCATCCTTAGCAGAAATTCTCAAATTTAAGATACCTTTTTCAGTAGTCTTAAAGATGATATTACCCTTACCTGTTGTGTTCATTTGACTGGTGTTAATGGTCACATCAGAAAGTAAAATCGTGTGTCCCTCATGATTGGTTGCCACAAGATTGACTTCTGTAGGAATAAAGTCAAGGGCGACAACCTTACCTTCTTTATTCTTTAGGGTAAAGTCCATCTGATTTAAAATATTGGTGTAGGCAACCTTTTTAGAAAGCTCTAGAATTTGATTTTTGCCATCACTGACCTTTAAAATCGCTCTTGCACTACCTCTATTGCTTGCCTCGCCAGCAACAAAGATAAATTGATAGTTTTGGGTTTCAGTGGATGGGTCAAGTTCAATTTTTAAGCTCACATTGTTCGCATTTGGAATGGCATGTTCTTCTGTCTTTAATTGAACATTATTCGCCCCCAAAGCACGCACAAGGATAAAATCCCCAGCCTTTGGCACATAGCCATTATTGAATGTAACATTGACCGCTTGTTTCCCTCTACCGGAAACAATCTCAGGTTTATCAAACTTGATTTCAGTCATTAGACCATTTGACCCTTGGTTGATATTTTGATTTGTCGTATTTTGATTTGTGGTAGTATTATTACCAACATTATTTGGTGCATCAATTGGCAAATAATAACCATTGATACTACCACCTCTAGAACTGGATTGATTATTATTTTGGTTACTTTGATTGTTTTGAGTTGTGTTTCCACCGCTAATCGTATAGGTGCGCACAACATCTCTATCCTTTGAGTTGCTCATGGTCACTTCAATGGTATCGCCATTTTGAAAGGACACACGATTGCTATGATTTTGTGGAATACGCATACTTCCATTGCCGGAAGTCTCCAAACTACCTGTTTCTAAAACAGTATTGTTACGACGAATGGTATATTTATCAGAGCGTTCAGCATGATTGAAACTAATACCAACACTGTTGTCCCCAACAGTCACTGGCTTGATGGTAAAACTATCTACGGCAAAGCTTGGGCTAGCGCTAAAGAGTAGTCCTGCAAACATTACTGATGTGAGTAAAAAAACTTTATACTTCATCTTTCCCTCCTTATTTGAGTTCAAACCAATTTAACAACAATTCGTAAAAATTATAACATGGCAATGAACGAAAAAAAAACGAAAGTTTATTTACAACAAGTTAAGTTTTTTCAAAGATGTAAAGATTTTGATGTTTTTACTTGAGAATATTTTTCATTATGAGGTATAATGAAGTCATCTACCGGTGTAGCTCAGAGGATAGAGCAGTGGTTTCCTAAACCATTGGTCGCAGGTTCGACTCCTGTCATCGGTGTTTATCTCCTTATTTTTCCTTTCTTAAAAAAAAGATGGACTACTTTTTTTGTGGTTCATCTTTTTTTCTTTATAGTGCATCTTTCAGCAGATAAACCAATTAAAAAAATAAAAATTGCTGTCTTTGTTTTTAATATGACCTACCAGGGTATATAAAGAACAAGAGAGTTTCTCTCAGTCATTTTGAAAGGATGAATAAGACAATGAAACAACTTAGAAATAAATATCAACTTTTTTTATCAACGGACAATGGCAAGATGCTTCAGATAATACTACCCTAAAAAAACCTACAACCCTGCTAATCGTGAACTACTCGCAGAAATTGCTGATGCTACCAAAGAAGATGTCCATCAAGCGGTACAAGCTGCTAGAGAAGCGTTTAAAAACATGGAAAAAAACTTCTGTCTATGAGCGTGCTGCCCTCCTAAACAAAATTGCTGATCGTATCGAAGAAAATGCTGAGTGGCTCGCTCGTGTAGAAACCATGGAAAATGGTAAACCAATTCGCGAAACACAAAATGTGGACATCCCACTTGCTGTAGAACATTTTCGTTACTTTGCTGGTGTTATCATCGCAGATGAAGGACAAGCCAATCTCCTACAAGGTAAATTTTTAAGTATTGTCTTAAGAGATCCTATCGGTGTTGTTGGACAAATCGTGCCTTGGAATTTCCCATTTTTGATGGCAGCATGGAAGCTTGCACCAGTTTTAGCTGCTGGGGATACTACCGTATTTAAACCATCTAGTGCCACTTCTCTTTCCCTTTTAGAATTCATCTACTTGATTGAAGATCTCCTTCCAAAGGGTGTCGTCAATGTCATCACTGGTAGTGGTGCAAAAATCTGGTGAATTCTTAAAAAGAACATCCAGGTCTTGATAAGCTCGCCTTTACTGGTTCTACCGAAGTCGGTCGTGACATCGGCATCGCTGCTGCTAAGCGTCTTATCCCTGCTACCCTTGAGCTTGGTGGTAAATCTGCCAACATCATCTTTGATGATGCTGACATCGAAAAAAAGCCCTTGATGGTGTCCAACTCGGTATCCTCTTTAACCAAGGTCAAGTCTGCTGTGCTGGTTCTAGAATCTTTGTTCAAGAAGGTATCTATGATAAATTCCTCGACGCTATGGTTGAAAAAAAATTTAAAAAAATGTCAAAGTTGGCGATCCTCTAGATCCAGAAACCCAAATGGGTAGCCAAATCAATGGCAAACAAATGCAAAAAAATCTTAGACTGCATTGATCTCGGTCTAAAAGAAGGTGCAAGAGTTGCTGTTGGTGGAGAACAATTAAAAGAGGGCGACCTCGCTAAAGGTGCCTTTATCCGCCCAACCTTGCTCGTTGATGTGACCAATGATATGCGCATTGCTCAAGAAGAAATCTTTGGCCCAGTTGGGGTTGTCATCAAGTTTAAAGACGTTGATGATGTTATCCACATGGCAAACAAGAGCGTCTATGGTCTCGGTGGCGCTGTCTTTACTCAAGACAATGCTAAGGCTATGCGTCTTTCCCAAGAACTAGAAACCGGTCGTATCTGGGTCAACACCTACAACCAAATTCCAGCAGGTGCCCCATTTGGTGGCTACAAACAATCTGGTATTGGTCGTGAAAATGATAAGCGTATCCTTGACCACTACACCCAAGTCAAAAACATCATGATTGACATCAGTGGTGAAACCAGTGGTTTCTATGATACAAAACTAGACTAACTTCCCTAATAAAAAAACCATTCTCATGAAGAGAATGGTTTTTTTTTGGTATGTTTCCACTTCTTATGACTGTCGTGCTTACCATCTTAGAACTATAACTTTTTATTATAGTTCTCAGTGGCTTGATGGCAAGAAGAACGACAAAATCTCAAAAAAAGCGACGCTCTGGACAGCGTCGCTTTTTTTTGAGACTATAAAATAATAATGATAACGTTCCCTACCTCTATCGGTATTAATTTCTCATCTTTTAGCCGACTGCATGAGCACGTCTAGCACCAATGGTACCATCAGGTAGTTGAAGATCGTAGATAATATTATCGTAGGAATAAATGTAGGACTTAAAATGCACTCTGCTCTCTCCTCGACTTGTCACACGCAAACGATAAATGGTTCCCGTTTGAGGGTTGTATACCCTTTCACTCGCTCTTAGCGTCAATTGTCTTCTGCCATGAGCAGGGATGGTCATCCTATAGTAGGGTTCTAACTTACTATCCTTAAAATCTGTCCCTCTCTCGACTAAAATTTTTGCTTCTTCTTTTCCAGTATTTGCTAAATAAATATTAATATGGGAATCCACTAGTCTCAATCCAAAGGCTACCACAGTTCCCCTGCCCGCTAAAGCCTTATCTGAACGAAAATACAGGCTTTGACTAACACTTTCATCATCTGAAACTCCACTACATCCTGTAAAAAAAGAAGGGCAAAAAAATCATCATTACTACTATTTTTTTCATCATTCAGCCCCTTTTTTTCGCAAAAAAAATTACTTTCTTGCCTTGACTTTGTTTACCTTTTGTCAATTATAACAAGAATGTAAACTTTTCTCTACAACTTTTGACCATCAAAATAAAAAAAAGAGCAGTTTTATGAAAAAAATCATAAAACCACTCTTTACCCTCTTTCATATTAGCTTAACGCATGAACCATCTGGGCATAATGACCATTTTTTGCCATAAGATCTTGATGATTGCCTTCTTCCAGCAAGTGACCATTATCCAAAACTAAAATATGATCTGCCTCCCTGATGGTTGCCAAGCGATGGGCAATAATCAAACTCGTTCGTCCTTTAGAGATAGTATCCAAGGCTTTTTGAATCGTTGCCTCTGTCTTGGTGTCAATATTAGAGGTCGCCTCATCCAAGACCAAAATTGGACTATCTGCTAAGGCGCTACGAGTGATTGCCACCAACTGACGCATCCCCTTAGAAAGATTTGCCCCACCTTCTAAGATTGGCGTTTCCAGTCCCTCGGGTAAGCCAGTCAAAAGATCAGAAATGCCTAACTTAATGAGAAGTTCCAAGACCTCACGGCGTGAGGCTTCAGGACGGGCATAGCGAATATTGTCAAAGAGGGTGCCCTCAAAGAGTAAACTGTCTTGAGGCACGAAGGACACCGCCTGACGTAAACTCTGACGGCTAAACTGACGAATGTCTTTACCATCAATTAAGATACTACCCTCATTAATCTCATAAAAACGTGTAATGAGTCCGGCAATGGTCGTCTTACCCGAACCTGTCGCCCCTACCAAGGCAACACGCTTGCCCCCATAGATGGTAAAACTGAGCTGATCTAAAACTTTTACCTCATCGTAGGCAAAGCTCACATTTTGGAAACTAATCTCACCACCTTGATAACGATAAGGCACAAGATCCTTTTTCCTCTTCTTCTAAAGGTTCATCAAGGACTTCATAAATACGCTCTGCCCCAGCCAGTCCACTTTGGATATTGTTAAACAAAGTCGCCAATTCATTTAGCGGACGTGCAAAACGACGCATATAAAGCAAGAAAGAAAACAAAACCCCAATGGTGAGGCTCGCCCCATCAAGGATAAAGATCGCCCCTAAAATCGTCACCAAAAGATAGGCAAAGTTATTGATAAAACTCATCAAAGGAGAGAGCGCTGAAAGGCTTTGTGCCTTGTAATAAGTCTTGGTCAAAGCTTTATTATACGTTTCAAAACTCGCCAAACTTTTTTCCTTGTGATTGTAAAGCTTGAGCATTTTTTGACTGGAAAGCTCCTCTTCAATATGCCCATTGAGTGCCCCAAGATTTTTCTGATAGGCCTGGAAAAATAATCTAGAATACTTCACCACAATTCTAGTAGAAATCAAGGTTAAGGGAATAATGAGCAAGGCATACAGCGTTAAAGTTGGCGATAAAAAGAAACATAGCGACAATCATCCCACTCAAGTTGACAATCGCTTCTAAAAAAGCAGTAATGCTTTCAGATAGGGTCGTATTAACATTGTCCACATCATTGGTAAAACGGCTCATCGTGTCGCCACTTTTATTTTTGTCAAAATAAGTCATTGGTAATTTTAACAAACGAGAAAAAAAGTTCATCACGTAAGCGAAAAAGCCAAACGTTGAGAGAGATGGGCAGTGATTCGTGTTTCTAGATAAGAAAATAGCGACGTCGCTGTAAATAGCCCAAGTAAAAAGACAACGACTTCTCTAAGGTGAATTTCATCATAATGCACCACATACTTATCTACCACTTCACCCATCAGTTTCATGGAATAAACGGTTAAAAATCGTCACCAAGATATTTAGGATAAGAGCAATCGTAAGCTGTTTTTGACTCCCTTTCAGATAGGTAAAAGTACGCTTGGCGGTTGCTAGGGGAGAGGCGGCTTGTGCTTTTGCTTTAATTCTTCGTGTACTCATGTAAGCTCTCCTCTCCTAATTGACTTTCTACAATGGCACGATAGGTTGGACTGGAGACAATGAGATCTTTATGCTGACCAATCGCCTCTACCCTACCTGATTTTTAAGACCAAAATTTTTATCCGTACGTCTAAGGGTAGAGACACGCTGACTGACAATAATTTGTGTCAGGTTCTTTTCCTTATCCAAGACATCCAAAAAGGCTTTTTCCGTCAAGGCATCTAAGGCACTTGTCGCATCATCCAAAAAAATAAAAGTCTCGGTGCTGAAAGCAAGGCTCTGGCAATAGAAAGACGCTGTTTTTTTGTCCACCGGAAAGGTCATTACCCCTTTGGTTTAAGCCACCCTCTAAACCTCTGTCACTCGCTTCTAAAAGCTCCTTGGCTTGCGCTTTAATTAAGACCTCTTTTAGCGCCTCATCACTTGCCTTGGGATTGGCGATGTAAAGATTTTTCCTTAATGCTCCCAGATAAAACCGTACTATCTTGCTGAACCAAACCCAAGTTTTTTTCCTCAGCCAAGTCTCATCAATTTCCTTTAAATCAATACCACCTAAGGTAATTCGACCCTCTTTGGGATCATACAAGCGACTGGCTAAAGTCAAGAGGGTAGACTTCCCACTTCCTGTCTCGCCAACTACCCCAAGACGCTCACCTTCTTTTTAAGGTAAAACTGACTTCACTTAAGGCATTTTTCTGTCTCTTCTTTATAGGCAAAAGCTTACCTTATCAAAGACAAGGTTCATCTTTTTTTGGTTTTTTCTGCCCTATAAAATCCATAGCAATCTCTGTTTCTAAAACTGCACGCATGCGTTTGATTGAAGACTGAGACATGGCATACATTATCAAAAATAAAGGAGCAAGAAATAATTGCATTTAAAAATCAAAGATAAGTAGGTCAAAAAAATGCCATGATTTGCCCAACTGCCAAATCGCCAGTTGAGACCTGCTTGCCACCAAACCAAATAATGGCAATCATGGAATAATTAAATGCCATCATCAAAAAAGGCGATAAGGCAATCATGATTTTTTGAACCCTAAGTTGCCAAGTATAAAGATCTTCATTGGCCTTGTCGAATTTTTCTTTTTGGTATAGTCCTCTTGGCAAAAGCCCTTGACCACATAAATCGAAAGGAGGTCTTCACGCACTTTTTGGTTTAAGCCATCTATCTTCTCATTCACAATCGGGTAGGCCTTGGCAAGCTTACTCCCCACAAAGGTAATAATCAGTATCGTAAAAGGAACTGCCACATAAAAAAATAAAGCCCAAAGATGGCGCCACACGAAAAGGCCATCACCAAGCCTCCGATAAACATAATCGGTGCACTGACAAAGCTCCTCTGTAAAGATAGCAAGAAATTTTTGCACATTGGAGACATCCTTGGTCATGCGTGTAATTAAGGTTGCTACCCCAAATTTATCGAGTTCTGGATAAGAAAGGCTCATGAGTTTTTCATACATCGCCCCCCTCATCGCCTCACCGGCATGGGCAGTCGCCTTGGCAGAAACAAAGTAGCTTCCACCACCACACACCAAACCCACTACGCTAAAGAGGAGCATGAGCAAGCCATAATGATAGATAATCCCATAGTCCTTTGTTAAGATACCATGGTCAACGACTTTTTTTCCATCAATGTCGGTAAGTACAAGTCACAAAACACCGAACTCGCCATTAAAAAGGGGCGCAAAAAGAAAGCCCCACCAATATTTTTTCATAAATTGCCACAAAAACCCCAATGCCATCACATCACTTTCTAAAAGCCTATGTTTAAATATACCCAAATCACATCAAAAAAGCGATACCAAAGTATCGCTTTTTTACTTCTTTTGGTGTATTTAATGCGAATACAGCTTAACGTAAAGATGGCTTTTTTTCTTCCAGACCATCTTGCCAATTGACCTCACCAATTTTGACCCAAAGATTTTTCTTCCAAGGCACTTTTGGCAAAAAAACCTCAAAAATAAAACTTATCCCCAGTTTCCACAGGACGCATTTGATAGCCATTATTCTCATAAGGGACTTCGAGTCCATAATCTGTAATGGCATTTAAAACCATCGTCCGATAAGGCTCACTATGAATACGACAGACCGTTAAGGTACCACAAAAAGACGTCTCCACTTCACCCAAGCGCCAGTCTTCTTCACTAAATATCTCCTTTGGTATCTTCATTGTTATCCCCACCTTTTTTTCAACTTATCCGCAATTTTTTTGGCTTAAAATGTGGATAAAACCTTAGTAATCCACAGACTTATCCACAGATTTGTCCTCATAGGCTGTTTTTTTCGCTGCTCTTGCCTTGGCTTCTTCTAGGAATAGCGACAGCCACAATAGTCTTGCCTGTACAGTTCATAACGCTCTGATAACTCAAGGGAACGTTTGAACCCACCTTTTTTTCTTAAAAATCACTGTATAAAAAAATTGACTCCCATAGATCTTGGCGAGCTTTTTCCCCAAGATGATTTAAGACCCTCGCATTTTTTGTGCGGGCTAATGGAAAAGGGTCGTCCCAAAATAGTCAAAAACCCCTTTCTTTTTGCCACCCTGGCTGTCTCCTCAAGACGCAGACGGTAACAAGAAAAACATCTGGCACTGCCCTCTTTTAAGTGGGCATATTTGCCTACCACCTGATTGAAACGTTCAGGATGATAAGAGGTTTCTTCAAAGGTCAATCCCTCAAAGTACTTGCAAGACGCTTGACCTCAGAGGCTCGCCGCTCATACTCTTCCTTTGGATAGATATTGGGATTGTCAAAAAAGGGTCACTTGAAAATGTCCCAAAAGGCGCTCCAAGACCGCTGTAGAACAAGGCGCACAACAGACCTGTAAGAGGAGACTTGTCCCCTCTTGGGTTGTTTTGAGCAAGTCTTGAAAAATTTTATCATAGTTTTGTTTGTCCATCATCATCCTCCCCTCTTTCTTACCCTAAAAAGCCCCCTAATAGGGGCTTTTTTTATTTTAGACCCTTTAGGGCATCCATAAAGGGATTGTTGCTCATTTCTTCTTTTTTTGGACAGTTGTTTCATATATTGACGAGCGTCCTTATTGCTCGTGCCTTTTCTGGCACGTAATTTTTCATTAAACTTCTCGTAGTTTTCCCTAAAGCCACAGACACAGACATAACGTCTTTTTTCGCCACTACCGATGATTTCCAGTTTTTTCTTGCACTCTGGACAGCGAGCATTGGAAAGGATGGAAATATTTTCACGATAGCCACATGCCCTATCTTGGCAAACGTACATCTTGCCTCGCTTACCATTAACCGAAAGGAGGTACTTGCCACAATTTGGACAAGGCTTTCTGGTCATATTGTCATGGCGATAGGTCAATTCACTGGCCTTGACGGCTTTGACCAAGTCCTTGGTAAAGTTTCGTATCTCTCCATCAAAGACCTTAGGAGAAAGTCCACCTTGGGAGATTTTTTCGAGTTTACTTTCCCAACTTGCTGTCAATCCTGCACTCTTTAGGGACTCAGGCACCAAGCTAATGAGTTGCTTACCCTTTTGGGTTGGCAAAAGGACGTTGCCATTTTTTTCCACATAAAAGCTGGAAAAGAGTTTTTCGATAATGTCTGCCCTTGTTGCCGGCGTACCGATACCCCCTGTTTGCTTTAAGATGGCTTTATCCTTTTGGCTCACTTGGGCTGTTGGATTTTCCATAAAGCCTAAAAGTGTCCCCTCGGTGTAGCGACTAGGCGGCTTGGTCTCACCCTCTATGAGACGAAGGTTGACGCCTTTTAAGAGGCCTTTGGCCAGTTTCCCTGCCCTTTCTTCAGTGATTTCATCATCATCAATGCCCTTAAAGCCCAAATCCTTGGCTTGCTTACCCTTGGCGATAAAACGCTCGCCCAAGACTTCCACCACAATACTCGTCTCCAAATAAACGTAGTCACCTAAAAAGGCACCCATAAAGCGACGTGCTACCAAATCGTAAATCTTAAACTCATGATTAGAAAGGTCAGCTGTAGAAACCCTTGTCTCTGTTGGAATGATGGCATGATGGTCACTGACCTTAGCCCTCATTAATCATCATCTTGGCAATCTTGTTACCATTTTGTAAAAATCTTGCGACTAGTTGCCAAAAGGCTAGTCGTATTAATGGCTTTTTAAGCGGTCACTAAAGGTCGCCACCATATCTTTGGTCAGGTATCTGGAATCCGTCCTTGGATAGGTTAAAAACTTTGTGGGTTTCATAGAGGCTTTTGCATATAACGCAAGGTTTCTTTGGCAGAATAGCCATAGCGTGTATTGGCCTCCCTTTGTAGGGTCGTCAAATCATAAAGGAGGGGTGGTGGTGTACGTTTTTCGCTCTCTTTAATCTCTTTGACATAAAACTCCCCTTGCTTTAGGCGGGCATAAAGTGCCTTGGCCTCTTTAGGGTCATAAATACGGCTCCCATCCTTACCCTGCCACAGAAAATGAAAACCGCCAGCCTCAAAGCCTAGCTCAAAATAAGGTTTTGGACGAAAATTGACAATTTCTTCTTCTCTGCGCACAAGCTCTGCTAAAGTTGGCGTCTGTACCCTACCAGCAGAAAGTTGGGCATTGTAATGACAACTCAAGGCACGAGTGACATTTAGCCCCACAAGCCAGTCTGCCTCTGCCCTTGCCACTGCTGATTGGTAAAGCCTATCATAGTCCTTACTTGGACGCAGGTGGGCAAAGCCCTCTTTTATCGCACGATCGGTTTGTGAGGAAATCCACAAGCGTTTCATCGGCTTTTTAACCCCACTTTTATCAATAATCCAACGTGCCACCAATTCCCCTTCACGTCCGGCATCAGTGGCAATCACTATCTCAGTGATGTCTTTACGGCGAAGGAGGCTTTTCGACCTTTTTTTATACTGCTTTTCTGGTTTCATTAATCACTGTTGTCTTCATCTTGTCAGGAAGCATAGGGAGACTTGCCATCTCCCAATTTGCCCATGCTTTGTTGTAGCCTTCGGGGGCTTCCAAGGTCACCAAATGCCCTAGCGCCCAAGTGACAATCCCATCTTTGCCCCCTATCATACCATCGCCTTTTTTTCCTTGTAACCAAGGACTCTAGCGATCTCCTTGGCGACAGAGGGCTTTTTCGGCAATAATCAAACGTTTCATCTTTTTTTCCCTCATTTTTCTTTTTTTATACATAAAGGCAAAGCCCCAAGAAAGGCCTACCAAACCACCTAAGATTAAACCGAGTAAACTCGCTTGATAATATGCCCCAACCACACCACCGAGGAGGGCAAACACTGCCACAAAGACAGGAATTGTTAAACTTTTTGAAAGATCTTTTTTTCAATTCTTTCAAAAATTGCCTTTTTTTGTTATTTTTTTCCACCGAAAACACCTCAAATTTTTTTCTATTTGTATAAGCATAGCATAAACACCTTGACAATAAAAACACTCTAAAGGTAGGCTAAGGCAAAGTTTGGAAATAAGGAGACAGGTATGGAATTTTCATTTTTGGCAAATACTCTTTTTTTCTATCATGTATTTATGTGGTTCGGTATGGTGATTCAACTCATCCTCGCCAGCCTAAAAGTCAAACACATGGGTAAGCTCTTACCCCTAGCCATTTATGGCTTTTGACTTTTATATTTGCTATCCCTATTTCAAGGAAGCTTTTTGTGCCGATTACAGACTTTTAACTTGTTTATCACTTCCCTAGCAATTTTTTTACTTTTTATTTCTCTGCCGGCAGTATTTTTTTCTTTTTAATTGAACTAAGGGTCATCAAGCTCAAAAAAAGCAAGAGAAAAAGACGTAAATTGCTAAAAATGCGCAAGAGGCAAAAAAAAGCTTCTTTCGATGTAAGTGGGAAATTGATATAATGACCCATATTTCATTACTCATGACTTTAAGAAAGGATGGTTTTTATGATGAAATTTAACCTCAAAAGAATTGCCAGTGTGGTGATTGTGGCATTTTTTTGCTCACCATCATGCCTAAGGCAACCTTAGCTGCTGATGTCAATTTTTAACTTGCAAAGCGCCAACAGTGACAATAGTGTCGTCACCATTGGCTACAACAATGCTTATCCTAGCTACTACTACAAGATTGCCCTTGCGAGTCAATCCTCTAGACAAGTGGCAGCAGGTACCTTTGATCAAGCTTAGTGGTACCATTACTTTAACACGTGCCAATGCACCGGAGCTTTCTAACCTAAGATCAAACGATAGCCTAATTATCACTGTCTACAATCCTTACAATGGCTATGCGACTGTCTCTGAATCACGCTTAAACATTCAAGCAGGTGCCAAAAAGCCTAGTAGCATGCGTATTTTAACCTCAAGACTCATGGCAAACCAAAACAATCAAAAACTTAGAAATTGCCTTTGACAACAACTATTTGCCAGGTGCTCAAGATAGAATCAACCTCTATCCTCTAGATATCAGTGGTAATGTCATTCGCACTTTGCAAAGACAAGTCTTTGATATTTCTGCCTCTAACCTCAAAAATCAAAATAATGAACAAGTGGCAAGCTTAAATGTTAGCGTCCCACAAGAAGTCAAATCTTATCGTGTCGTCTTTACCAGTGGTAATGAAGAACTCTCTAACCTCACCAAAACCCTCTTAGTCGGAGAAGTCCAAGCCAGCTACAGAAGACTCATCATTGATTTTCCAACGACCACTGTTGGCCTAGGGGATACCATCAAAGTGAGAGTCTTTGCTGAAGATACCAATGGTAAAAAAAGTTGATATTTCTGGAGGTGTTGACCTTAGTCTAATCGGTAATGCTGTACGTTCTGTCGATAATATCAACCATAGTTTTTCTATCCATGATAATATCGCTTACCTCAATGAAAATGTACGCCTCACTGCAAGATATCAAGGTCTTGCTCAAGAAGTCACCTTAAAAGTCGTCAAAGAAAAAGTCTCTGACCCAGGTAGCTCATTGGCTGGTGGTTCTACCGGTCATACCCTTGAGATCAAAAATAGTAAATTACACACAGGTACCAATACTATCCCCGTCCAAGTACGTGACGAAAAAGGTCAAAATAAAGCGCTAAGCTTTGTTCCAACAAGTGTCAGTGTCACCATTATGGACACCAACAACAAAATTACCAGCCTAAATGGACGTATTGTTGATAGTAGCAAGCTAAACACCACTGGTGAAGGGACTATCGAAGTCAATCTCCCACAAACAGGGGCAGGACGCTTGCTTGTCATCTTTAAGGGTGCCAATCCTAGCGATACCTACACCGTCACCTCTCAAAACTTAACCATTGTCCAAGGTGATGGCAAAAATGACACCCCAACTCAAGCTGGCAAGGTCAAAAGTGTCATTCTCTACTTTGGTGCCAACAGCATTATTGTTGACGGCAAAGCCCAAAGTACCGATACCCTCCCAGTGATCAAAGCAGGACGTACCTATGTCCCACTACGTACCGTTGCCCAAGCTTTTGGCGCAAAGGTTGACTGGGATCAAAAGACCAAGACAGCTAGTGCTATCTTAAGTGATACCACCATCAAGATGACCCTAGGTCAAAAGACCTACCTCAAAAATAACGCTAGTCAACCAATGGATGCCGCTTGCTATATTGATAAAACAGGACGCACCATGGTACCAGTCAGATACATGAGTGAAGCCTTTGGCTACAAGGTCAACTATGATAAAGTCCAAGTGATGTTTTTCACTTTAAACGAAAATAAAAAATACCCTCCCTGCCAACTGGCAAGGAGGGTATTTTTATGCGCTAATATTAATTAGATTGAAAAGGTATCCGACTAGCGTATAAATCGGTTTGAAATTTTTTTCTTTTGCTCGTTATCAAGGCAATAATGCAACTCAATCTCTACCCGTTTCAAACCACTAGACTTCCATACTTCTCTATTAGGTTTTTAAAATATGCTTATAAAAAAACTTTTTATTTTTTTCATTTTTTTACATGATGTAACTCAGATGAGAAAAAAATTCCTCTGGTACAGCTTGGGGAAGAATAGCATGAACCTTACCCTTATAAATTGGTTCTATGGAAAATTCAGTGATATCGTCTTTCCATCTATCCGAAATATTATGATAGGGTAACAAATAATATTTATATTCCAATGAAGAATCTTCAACTTTTTCTTTTTTTCAAAAGAAAAAAATAGCCTGTATAAATTGATAATGGTTTATTCTCATCCATGATAATAATATGGTCAAACTCAGGAATATAATCATAAAGATTTAAACGCATACCATGATAATCTGTCTCCGCTTTATCAATAGGCTCAAGATCACAGGTCGCTTCTATTATTTCATCCCCATATGCTAGCTTAAAATCAGTAAAGTCCAAAGAAGAAATATCCTCAGGAAACCACAAATCTACTGTATCAGAAGTGCCAAAAAGAATGGCCAAAAACCAAAAAAAATAAGTACCTTTGCTTCTGCTTCAGCATAAACTTTAAATAAACTGTTGTCCTCTTTTTAAATAATACTTACTCGAATATGGGTTATAGCCCCCAATAGTATTACATCCTACTAAAAAAAACTCACCAAGCACAAAAATACTTACTATCAGTTTAAAAACTATTCTCCTCTTATTCATGGTAACCCCTTTACTAGAAAAATTGTCTTATCTAACGATTCTATTATAAAGAATTCTCAAAGAACCATGTTTGAACACCACCATTGCCATATGCTCTCAGCATAATACCTAGTAACTCCACCAAAACCTTTTTTTAACATACTTATACTTATACACAGGAACCATACAAAATGTAAAATAAGTTACCGCTCTTTTTAATTCATATTGTGATTTTATTAATCGATTAACTATCTTCAATATATGTGCTTTTTTTCTACATTTTTGTCAATAATAACCTATTGATTACTTTTTACAAATTACTTTTTCACCCATTTAGACAATAGGTTTCTATTTCATATATTAATAGGTGAAATCTCTTTATCCCTCAATTAGCTATGGCTTTCATTAATAATAAACTTTTTAATTTACCACAATACCTTATTTATACTATGTATTACAAAATAAATGATGTAATACAATAAAAAAATTCCCTCCCTGCCAACTGGTAAAGAGGGAATTTTTTTATGCACTAGTTTTATCATGAAGGTAGATATGTCCTGTAAAAAAATCGACCGATAAGGATAAGCTTGCCTTTATCTTGATACTGGAAGCGACCCTCAGCTAATCGAATGGCTTTTTTTCACCCTTTGGCAAAAAAATACACCTTTACTGAGCCAAGTCTCGCCTTTATCTCTAAATGACTAAGCTTTGCCATATCAACATCACCCAAAAAGCTTACTACCACTGAGCATAAAAGAACGATCAATCAAGTTACCCTCACCACGCATTTGAAAAGATGCCATATCTGTTCCAATAAAGTTACCTTGTAAACTGTTTTCCAAATAAAATGCCTCACTTTTTTGACAAAGATCAAAAGAAGTATGCGCAAAACCCACCATCAGTACCAAAAAAAAGAATCGTCGTTAAAATCTTCCAATGCTTTTTTTAAAGCTTGCAGTTTTTCTTTCATCGTTTTTTATCCTTACATTATCACTCAATCATCTGAAAGAGGACTCTCGCTTGATAGACTTCTGTGGCAAGATTTGGCTGGCCTTCATTATCCAATTGATAGCAAACATCCACACTTACACGCTTTAGTCCCTCTTGCGCAAAAAAACGTCCTGATTTGGCTTTAAACTGTGCTGATAAAAGCTTGCCTTGCCCTTACTACCTTTCTGTTTAAATTCTGGAGGAAGTATCTACTTTCGCTTTTACTTCCTCTTTGTCACTTTATTTCACCCTATTACCTCTATCATTCTAACACTATCCCTTTTTGTCGTAAATTTTCTAGACACTCGATGAGATAGTCACGATTATGCTCTTTGTAAATTGGGCTAGCGATGGTTTGTGCTTCAAGATTATGATAACTTTCTGCTACCTTTCCTCTATAATTTTTATCTTTCCATTCCCTAGAAACCTTATAGCCTCTTTTTTCCATCTCAGCCATTACCAACAAATGATACGCAAATAAATAATATGGCGAGTATAAAAATACATAGTCTACCGTTTGATGTTTCTTTTTCCAGCCATTGCCTCTAAGGGCGCAGCATTCTCTATGTTGCCCCAAAAGCTGGTTTTTCGGCAATAGGTGGATAATTTCTTCATGCCATAGTCTCATCTTTGTCCCCCGTTAAAAATGTTGACTCTTGTAAATACTGATTTGGATAGGTCTTTAGCAAGCCATTAAGATAGTCAATGACAGCTTCTTGATTGGTCTTGCCTATCCTATAATCTTCTAGTATTGTTAATAAGCCTTGTTTTTTTCCATTTCGCTCGCTTCTTTTTTGAAATAGCCCCACACATGGAGAACGGCATTATGAAAATCTTTTGGACTTTCTTTCATTTCTCTGACTTGTGCTATTTTTTCATGGAGAAAGGCAACCTCTACTTCTTTTTCTTTCAAGTATTCTCTTATCTCTAGATAGACTTTATGGGATTTACTGAGGACATAGTATTTATTTTTTGCCCACAACACTTCACATTCTTTTTTGCTATTTTTTTGACTCATCTTCACACCCTACTATAGGCTCATCCCTTGTTCTATTGATTATCTAATCTTGCTTTTTAGTGCCTCATCACCAGCTAAAAGCTTTTTGAACCATTTTTCCTCACATGCCCTTTTGGAACATTGATAGACTCTCTTTGTGCTTGATATTTTACCGCTACCATCATCAATATAAATCTTTTCATAAAGATAAACCTCATCTCTATCATCCCATAGGCTTTGGGCATAAATCTTACAGCCATACTTGCCCTCTTCTTGGGAAAAACGTGACATACCTTTTGGCACAATCTCATAATTGCCTGTCTTGGGCACCCAAAAAAAATCATAGTCTTGTGCCCTAATTTCCAGATTTTCTGAAGCAATATAGTCCTCAAAAGTACAGTATGCTATCTGATATTTATAGGCGTGCTCATAAAAGTATGACAGACTGCAATCTATACTAAATGCAAAAACAAAAGGCACTGAAATAAAAAAGCTGATTAAACCTACTTTTTCTAAGCTTGAACACTTACGCCAACGCTCATGAATTGACATTATCTTATCCTTCCTTTCTGAAAGCCTTAACATGCCAAAACAACTCGCCTAACTTTGCTAATGAAAATGAACACTATTATTTTTATTATATGGAGATTTATTGACAATATCAATAAATCTCCATATAATAAAATAAAAAAGGAGGGGAATATGATGGGACAAATTAATGTAAATATTCGTATGGATGAGGATTTAAAAAAACAATTTGATGCTTTTTTTGCTCAGATATTGGTATGAGTATGACCACAGCATTTTGTGTCTTTGCAAAGACAGCTGTCAGAGAGCGAAAAAAATACCCTTTACGATTTCTTTAGAAAATGACCCTTTCTATAGCTCTACCAACCTCGCAAGACTGAAAAAAATCCATCGCTCAAATGGAAGCGACAGGTGGCACGATTCATGAGGTTGATTTAGATGATTAAAGCATGGACAGATGAAGCATGGGAGGATTTCACTTACTGGACAAAGCAAGATCGAAAAACGCTTAAGAGAATTTTACAACTACTAAAAGATATTGATCGTAACAAATACGATGGCATTGGTAAACCGGAACGATTGATGGGAGAATTTTCAAATTATTGGAGCAGACGAATTGATGATTGTAATCGTATCGTTTATCAAGTAGATAATGATACCATTAAAATCGTACAATGTGGTAGTCACTATAGCGATAAATAACACCAAAAACAGCAAGCCAAATAGGATTTGCTGTTTTTTTCTTGCTCAAATTTCCTAATACGCTAGTCCTACCCCTAGCAATCATTCTCGCCTTTTTTATAATTAAACGCTAGCTTTTCATAAAAATAGCCTTTTATCATTTACCCACCTCTACCATGTATGCTATTCTATTGATAAAATACAACATAAGGAGGAAGATAATGAGCAAGGTTATCAATGACGCCCACCATATTAAGGCACGACCTTTTTATTGTGGCACTGTTACTCTTTTTGGTTCAAGTCGGCGTATTTATTTTAGTTTACCATTTCTTTAGGGAAAAGCTGAGCTATTTTAGTTTTTTACAAGTATTCTTTGGAATTATTTTTTTATCGTCTATATTATCAATCGTCCTATTTCTACCTCCTATCAGATTGCTTGGCTGGTAATCATTGCTGCCCTGCCACTCTTTGGCGCACTTTTTGTATTTATTTTTTTGCATATTATGCCAGGGATTGATCGCCTAAATGCACGTCTAGAAAGTCAGGTCGAGACGACCAAACGCTATATCTCAAGTCTCGAAAACACCCTCTTGGTCAAAGAGGCTGATAAAACCTTTAACGGGCTTGCGCTCTATCTCTATGAACGTTGCCAACATCCTGCCACCTCTGGCAATAAACTGAGCTACTACCCCACTGGTGAAGCCTCTATTGAGGCTTTTAAAACTCGCCCTCAAGCAAGCTAGAAAAATTCATCTTTATGGAATACTTCATCGTTGCTGATGGGGAGGTCTGGCAAGAAATCTTTGAAATTCTCAAGACAAAAAGCCAAAGAAGGGGTAGAAATTCGCTTCATGTATGATGGCAGTTGCTTTAACCTCCCTAAGGGTTTTCAACGTGATATCCTAAAAAGAGGGCATTGCCTGTCGTGTTTTTTCACCTATCTCGCCCATTATCTCCACTTATCAGAATAACCGTGACCATCGTAAAATCACCGTCATTGATGGCAAAGTCGGCTTTACCGGCGGTTTTAACCTCGCCGATGAATACGTCAATAAAAAAAGTCCGCTTTGGGCATTGGAAAGATGCTGGGCTTAAAAATCGTTGGTCCAGGGGTGGATAATCTCACAGCTAGCTTTTTTTACAAATGTGGCACATGACCAATGATACCATCGAAAGTGATATGTCACCCTACTTCCAACATTATCCTTTAAAGAAACCAGATCCGGATAATCCAACATGGGCAATTGGCTATGCCGATGCCCCTGGAGACAGTGAAAACCTGGGAGAAAATATCTACCTCCATCTCCTCTATCATGCCAAAAAAATACGTCCATATCATGACCCCTTACCTTATCTTAGATGACATCATCATCAAAGGGCTGACCCAAGCCAGTAAAAAAGGGGTTGAAGTCGCCATTATCCTCCCACACATTCCTGACAAAAAAATTCCTTTTTACATTGCCCGATCCTACTATGATAGGCTACTTGAGGCAGGTATTAAGATTTATGAATACACCCCTGGCTTCTTACATGCCAAAGTTTGGGTCGTCGATGGGGCGTTTGCCACTGTCGGTACCGTCAATCTAGACTTTTAGAAGTCTTTACCTCAACTTTGAAAATGGTATTCTCTGCTATGACAAGGCAGTGTGTCAAGAGATAGAAAAAGATTTCCAAGAAACCTTTGCTGCCTCTCAACTTATCACTCAATGGTTTTATCGTAAACGCCCTTTATACCAGCGTGTCACTGGACGTGTGTCAAGAGTTTTTGGCGCACTCATGTAGTTTTACTCTTGTGAAAATGAATTTCTCATGGTATAATAAGGGAAATTCCCATTAGGAAAGGGGTAGCCTGATGCAAAAAGCATATCAAAACTATCAGTGCTAAGAAATTGCAAAACACCTTAAAAACAGGGGGTTGTGGCGAATGTCAAACTTCTTGTCAGTCAGCTTGTAAAACCAGTTGCACTGTTGGTAATCAAGTTTGCAAAAAAACTAGCCTAATCCCTTAGGAGGAGTCGCGATGCTGTGGTTGCGGCTCTTTTTTGTCTAAAAATTTTTTTGCTTTAGGAGGCTATTATGCGTGATTGGTATTTTTAAAAAAACAAGTCCACGGCGATTTTTGTTGGCGCTTTTTGTATGTTTCTTTGGGGCTCTGCCTTTTCCCATGATCAAGCTCGGCTATGAGGGCACTTGCAATCAGTCAAGATGACTTTTTTTGGCAAGCTCTTTTTTTGCCGGCTTGCGCTTTACCTTGGCAGGGGTCTTAGTCTACTTCTATCACTATCTTTTGGAGAAAAACCCATTCCCTTTGAAAAAGAAATCCCTACCCCTCATGCTCTACCTTTCTTTCTTTCAGATGTCCGGACAATACTTTTTCTTCTACATCGCCCTTGCTTATACCACTGGGGTCAAAAGTAGCGTCCTCCAAGCGTCCTCTACCTTTATGACCATCGTCTTAGCACATTTTCTCCTTGAAAATGACAAGCTAAATAAACAAAAAAATCCTTGGCCCTCCTCTTGGGCTTTAGTGGCATTATCTGTGCCAATTTTACCAAGGGCTTTGACTGGCATTTTACCTTTATGGGTGAGGGCTTCATGCTGATTGCCGCTTTTCTCAGTAGCTTTGGTAATATCTTGGTCAAAAAATCAGGCAAGTCCAATCCCTTTTTTCTGGCTTCAGGGCAGTTTTTTATCGGTGGAGGTACCCTCCTTTTGATTGGCTACCTTGGTTTAGACCATGGTTTAAACTTTACCCCCTACAGTATCGGACTGCTTTTTATATGGTAGTTTTATCTCTTCCACTGCCTTTGTCCTCTGGTATAGCTTACTTTTATATCAACCTGTTGGAGAAATCAGCATCTACCGCCTCTTTATTCCTATCTTTGGCGCCCTGCTCTCTAGCCTCCTCATCCCAGGTGAAAGCTTTACTTTTGCTATCTTAGGTGGACTCTTACTCGTCATCTTAGGGGTACTGATCTTAAATCGTCCCCAAAAACGCCTGCCACTACCGTCAAAAGATTAACACTTAATAAAAAAAGCTCTCCCTCTCATGAAATCACCTTTCACTAGAGGGAGAGCTTTTTTATGCTTATTTTACTTCACTGGCTTTTTCTAAGGCTCTAGAGACAGCATCTTTTAGGGCAAAACTACTGATACTTGCGCCTGTGATACTATCCACATTAGGAGTCTTTGACTCGGTAATCTTTTGAGCCAGTTCTTTTAGGGCGAGACCACCGACATCTTCGGTTTCCTGATTGTCTCCGACACTCACCTTGGCAAGCTTACCTTCTTTGATGGTAACAGTCACTTCAAAGTCACCATTTCTACCTTGAGCCACTTCCTTATACTCACCATCTTTTTAAAGTATCACCAATTTTATAATCTTCATAATGATAGCTTGGAATAGCATATGGCGTAGCAGCTTCTTTATCACCACAACCAAAAACCCCTGCCAAAAGTGCTAAAAGCATGACACTACTAAAAACTTTTTTCATAGTCTTCCTTTCATCCTACCATCTTATTGCTTAAAGCGTAAAATTGCACTACCACAGTACTCACAATACCCTGAATTGCCGGCAATGGTCGTACTTCCACCACATTGGCTACAAACTAAGGTATAGCGCTCAATACTCTCATCTTTCAAAAAAATAGCACACTGTCTGTTGACTCGTCATAAATCACTTTTTAATTTACCACTGGCGATAAGTGCCTTGATTTCCCTTTTTAACTTGGTCACGTGGTTTCCCCACAATTCTGGCAATTTTATTTATCTTATTGACTTTTTTGTTGATAATAATATTACTATAAATATTTAATTGCTTATGTCCATCATAGACTTTTCTTTGTTTATTGAGGATTAGTAAACAAATTGCCAGTAAAATTAAAAAGACGATAATATTCTTCTTATCTGTAGCAGCTTCCATGCTCTCTGCCATGACCAAAATCTGACCAAAGAGCGTTATCGCAAAAAAGCCAAAAAGTATCCATCTGATGATTAAGCCAACACTTTGCTTAGGATTAGTTTGCTGAAAGTTCTTTCGTTTTTCCATCACTTCAGACCCCATTTCTCATCGCTACCAGTCAATTTTTATAAGCAATCGCACTGCCACAGTACTCACAATAGCCTGAGTCCCCTGTAATCGTTGTACTCCCACCACATTGGGCACAAAGCAAGGTATGATGCTCAACCTCTTGACTCGCTAAAGATAAAATCTGCCCTGTAGATTCATCAAAAAATGCGTCAAGTCTCCCTTAGCAATCAGGTCTCTGAGGATTTTTTTCTACTTTTTTTGGGGCGTTTTTACCAACTGTCTTGGCAATTTGATTGAGATCACTAAAATTTTTGATTGACCACAATACCATGATACAAACGTATATTTTTTGATTGTATTATAAGAACTTATCTGCCGATAGCCCAAAAAGAGAAAACTACAAAGCATGACCAAAAGTAAAATGATGTTATCAAATTTACTCGCTTCCGCTATGCTTTCTCCCATGACTAAAACTTGACCAAAAAGCAAGATCCCAAAAAGAATCAACAATCTTTGTCTACGGCGAATGCCAAACTCTTCTTGAAGTGCTCGCCAATTTTCAACACTGTTTTTTTTAAAACGCTTTTTCTTCTTTTCCATAAGCACAAAAGCTCCATACGCTTGATTTGAACCTTTATCACCTATTCACCTAAAGCTAGCCTAAGAACCTATTCAAAAACACTCTGGGCAACAGTCTTGGCACGCTACAGCAGGATCAAAATCACTCTTAATCGCATGATGAACGGCATCACTCGCATCCCTATACTTACCTAAGTACTCCCTATCTCGACTACCTGGTAAAACAGGACAGGTCAAGCGGTGTACAGTATGCTCACCCTTATCATTTTTATTATGATCGACAAAAAACTTTACTTTTTCAATACTCATAATGCCTCCTAAAAAAACAATATGGCAATAAAGTAGCTCACTACCATTAATATAGCAGAAGCCATAGTAGCTGCCAAGAAAATTTTGCCCCCACGTTTGATGATGACCCCAAAACTCACATTCATGCCCAAGGCAGCCATTGCCATCCCTAAAAGGATATAGGCAAGACTGACCAAATTTGAAGTGATAACTTCTGGTATGGTCAAAAAACTACCCATCGCACTGGTTGCCAAAAAGCCCGCCATAAACCAAGGGATAGGGAGTTTTGCCTTTTCTTCATCAGCACTGAGGTGGCGTCTTTGGTAATAAATCCCCACAATAAGAGAAACTGGTGCCAAGAGCAAGACTCTAGACAACTTGGTGATTAGCCCTACTTCTAGTGATGTATCCCCACCAGCGCCAGCTGCAGCAATCGCATGGGCAATCTCATGCAAAGAAGCCCCCGTCATCACCCCATATTGCTCCGGTGTGAGTCCTAAAGGCGCACGAAGGGTGACTTCTATCAAGGTAAAGACCGTCCCCAAAATCGCCACCACTGCTACCGCCAAAACAGAATCAGATGTCCTCGCCTTGACCTGTGGACTGACCCCCATCACAGCCGCAGCACCACAAATCCCACAGCCACAAGCTGTCAAAAGCATCAAAGACTCTTCTACATGTAGCCATTTAGAAAATAAACTCACTAGGGCTATGGTCAAAACCACCACAAAGAGCGCTATACCAATGGTTTTTACCCCAGAATCTGCTAGAGCCTTCAAGTTTAAGCGAAAGCCAAGGAGGATAATCCCTGCACGCAAAAACTTATTGGAAATAAAACCAATGCCACCTCTTGCCTGATTTAAAACCTGTGGCGCAAGTTGAAATAGCATCCCAAAGATAAGGGCAATAACCATTGCACCCACAATTCTTAGCCCCGGTAGTAAACTAAGGTATTTGCCCAAAAGTGAGGGCACTAAGTGCCAACACTACCGCCAAATAAAAGCTACGCTCCTTCAAAATCGCCATCTATTCCCCTCCCAATCTCTTTATCATCGTTCTATTATAGTTGATATATGGCACAAAAACATAAACTTCAAACGAAAGGTTTTTAATCTTACCTATCCTAACCGCACCTATAGTACCTATAAATTTTTACCTTAGTATTCGCCCTAATAAAGTACACAAAAAAAGATAATGCCTAAACACTATCTTTCTCTTCTTTCTCATCTTTTTTTAATTTGTGTCTCATCGACCCTAGTCACTTCACGCCTATAGATGCCACCACTTTCTGTCTCATCCTCTCCCGTTTCCAGCCTTTGAATGTAAAACTCCAGTGCTGTTTCCACAATCGTCTTAACTGTCAACACAAAAAAATGTAATATATGATTGAAAAATGTTATCAAGTTAAACAAAAAGCTCAATGCTACTCCATACTCCCATTTAATAAAAATCATCGCTGGCAAGATAGGCAAAGCCCAAATATACCCTGGTAACTTGAGGTTAACCATCATCTCATGTTGTCCTTTTTTAAACATCATCTTACCTCCTCTTGTCTTAGCTAATATAATTTTTAATGATACTATTCTCTCATGATCTAGGCAATAAGGTAAAAAAATGAGTAAAGTCTTCATTGATTTTTCTTACAATAAATTAAAAATCATGCTATATTTTTCCTTTCTTTTTGTCAAAACGTGCTATACTTAAAGTATTACATTACCAAGGAGGCAGGAAATGATGAAAAAACCTATTTATTTATCCTACTTTGTATCTTACTCTTTCCCAATGTCATATTTGCGAGCGATGTCCTCAGTCAGACACACTCTTCTTTGACACTCCAAACTCAAGAAGTCATCCAAGATGAGCCTTTCACCTTTGTACTCACCCCTAAAACCAAAAACAATGTCTATCCTACCAAGCCTTTGGCTGGTGGTAAAATTTATCTTTTTGCCCTCACCAAAAAAGGTGAGCTTAGCCCTAATCTTTCAATCAATGAGCCAACTCTGGCAAAAACCCATTATCTTAGAGAAACCGAACAAAAAGGCGTCTATGTGATCTCTACCAATAAGCTCACCAGACCCCTTACCATCACTGCGACCATGAAAAAATTTGACACCTATATCTTTGTCGCCAGCTATCAAGCGCCTAGTGTAAAAACCAATTTTACCACCCTAAAACAGCTAAAAAATGGTTCTATTCAAGGGAGCAACCAGTCCATGCGTACCCTTAGTGTCAGAGAACCGGTTTTTTTGATGGTTTTATGAAAGTCGATGTGACCCTTTTAAATACCAAACAAGACACCAAAACCATCAAAAGAACCCTTTTGCTGAAAGCCTAAAAGACTATGTCTTACCCCTTGATGAACATGGCGAAAAAAACCAACCCAAATCGCCCTCAGCTTTTTATGACAATAACGACAATGCCCTAAATGAAGGACATCAAGTGACCTTTACCTTAAAAAAATACTGAGGCCACCATCAGCCCAGACAAGCAAACCACTGACCAAAAAAGGGAGTGTGACTTTTAATCTCAGTGGCAGTGCAGGGGAAGAAGACAGTGTCACCTTCTACATTGATGGCAAGCGTGTCGCCGAACCAATCAAAATCGCTGCCCAAAGCCTAAGACCACAACACATCAGTTTTGAATACAATAAGACGACCTTTACCGTTGACGAGACCTCCCTCCCCTTGATGCCCCAATGATCAAAAAGAAGGACGGGCTTACTTGCCACTTCGTGCCTTTAACCAAGCCCTAAATGCCAAGACTTTCTTTGAGCCTCAAGCAAAGGTCATCTCTACCTATTATCAAAATGACATCATCACCATGACCCTAGAAAGCACCCAATATAGCGTAGGAGAAACACCAAAAAAACCATGGATGCCAAGCCTTTTTGCTAAAAAAATGGTATCACCTATGTTCCTATTCGCTTCATTGCCACTGAATTTGGTTACAAGGTACAAGCCACCAAGACAGGCGTCAACCTCATTAAAGATGATAAAGCATGAAAAAAGTCTTAGTCAGTGCCTGTCTCCTCGGTCACCCTTGCCGCTATGATGGTCAAAGTAAAACCCTATCCCGCTATAGACAGTCTAAAAAAATACTTGCCCATCTCTTGCCTTTTTGTCCTGAAGAAGCAGGCGGGCTACCTACCCCACGTCCACCTTGTGAGATCAAAGAGGGCAAAGTCCTCACCAAGACAGGGCAAGACCATACAGCTTTTTTTCTAAAAGGTGCCTCTTTGGCCCTCAAATACTGTCAAGAAGAAAATATTACCCTCGCTCTGATGAAAGAAAATAGCCCCTCTTGTGGCGTCCATTATCGTTATGATGGTCACTTTTGTGGCAATAAAATTCCTCAGTCTGGTTTAAGCACTCACGCCCTACAAAAAATAGGCGTTCGTGTCTTTAGTGAAAATGAAATCAATCAACTTAAGGAGGTTCTATGAAATATTATTTACTGAGGGTGTTGTTATGCTTATTTTTTTCCTTTCCTCACCCCTACTAGCAAATGATGAAGAACCTCTAAACCCTATCCAAGATCTAGAAACAGAAATTCTCTCCACAAAAATACCTCAAGGCTACGAAAAAGGTTATGCTTATCGTCTCAATGGTGACTACGTCACTCGCTATGATAAAAGTCTCCCAGGGGGCAAGGATCCTTATGATGCCTACATCATCACCATTGATCTTGAGACTGCCACCTTAAAAAAAACCTTGAGCGTCTTTATACCGAGCATCCAAAACTAGAAGAGAAAAAAACTCATTAGTAAAAAGAAAGCCCTCCAGCTTTCTACAGCACTCTTGATGACTATGATGGTATCACTCTCACCCTAGTCGATACCAAAAAAATCACCCCCTATGAAGCCAAACCAAGTCAAAAAATAGGCTTGCGTTATGCTTATCTGGTTAACGATAATCATCTAGGCAAAAATAAGGTTCTCTATATTGATGCCTACGACGGTGAAATCTTGGGGCTTGATCAGTACAATACTGTTAGTAGTGATGATATTCCCCAAGAGCCAGAAAGTTTCTTTCTAAACCTCTGGGAAAGCATCAAACGTTTCTTTGGTCGTGCTTAACTACCCCCATAAAAGCCAACAAAAAAAAGCAAGCCCTAGGGCTTGCTTTTTTTGTTTTACCTGTATTTCAAAAAAACTAACGACAATGGTAATCAGCGCCGAGGAAGTTAAGGCCAGTCCTGTTAGGGTATTGCCATTTTTCCAGTACGCTTGCCCCACTAAAGGCAAGGAGAGCAATAGATAAAAAGGCAAAGCCCTGTCCCAACAGACGCTCCACATGATAAAAAAATTTTTCTCTACCTTAAGCACTTGAAAGCGTGTTTGGCTTTCTTCTTCAAGAAGGGACAAGACCAGCTTGCCAGAGCCTGACAGCGCCTCTTCGTAAGCCACCAAAGTCTCAGGTGTCGGGAGATCGAGTCTTTCTATTTTAGGCGTGTAACTCATTTTTTAGCCTTTTTTCAAAACGCCAAAGGATAACTGCCAAGACTTCCCTGGTCACTGGCGTGTGGAGCTTGCTCTCCTGATCAAATAAATCTCCCTGAATCGCCCACGCCACTGCCTCCCTTGCCCAAGGGCTGGGCGTATTTCCTTCTTTGCTGCTTTCCTTATCCTCATAGGTCATTTTTATCGCCCTTTCTTCAAAACTTTTCCAACGTCCTGTCGCTAGTAAGACCCTTGGACAATACTTCCCTGTCCAATCTTGGTGCTTATAAATCGGTAAATCTCCCAAATGCTTTTTTAGGTAGCCAATCAGTAGCAAGGCATTTGCCTCAGCTTGTAAAACATCGCCCACTTCACAAATTTCAATGGCGATAGTGGTCATATTGCCCCGACCCTGTCCATCCCCTGCATGCCAAGCCACCTCATTAATAGGTAAGACCTGGACAATCTGATGATCATCTACAAAAAAATGCGCACCAATATAGTCCCTTTCTGCCTCTTCCACGCTCACCAGCCACTTGGCATGGGCAAGGGCGGTGGCTGTGGGCATATTATTGCCTGTATTGTGTATGGTAATCCCCTTAGGCACCATAAAAATACCTGTACGCACATTGGCTTGACCCACCCTAGGCACTAAGGCAAGGACAAAGGGACAAGTCTTGAGCTGATTTTTCCTTGATAATCCCTTGAATAGTCATAAAAAGCCTCCTTTCAGAAGATAAAAAAAGGGCTTAGCCCCTTTTTTTAAGCATGATAGACTTCTTCTACACTACGGCTTACCAGTTCTGCACCAACTGCTTCGCTATAAAGGGCAGTTTTAGAGCCGATAACCCTACTTGCAATCACTTTGCCCATTGCCTCTCTAATCATTTCACTACTAACCCCTGGTTTTGGTTCAGCAATGGTTAGGGTCGCTGTCTTACCATCTTCACATTTAAAATTAAGGTTTAATGTTTTTTTGTCTCTTGACTCATGATTAATCTCCTTTTTTTCTCTTATTTTTTCGCTTTGACTTATTGTAACTTCGTTTCATCAATACGGCTGAGGCTGACAAAATCATCAGCGATCAAGGTGCCGAGTGCTGTCCCTAGGGTCACAAGAACCGTATTTTCTGCCTCAGGTTTGATATTTTGCCAAGTACGGGTGATGGTTTTGTTCTTTCCTCCGACTTGACGACTAGAGGTGAGTTTGAGTTTACTTTGATTTGCCATGATTATTCTCCCTTTTTTTGATAAAGTATTGAGGTCCCTCACTACTCTAAGGAAAATATCGCCCTTTTGGTTCACCTTTTGGCAAAACTTTGTCATGACAGTGGTAAGTTCATTTTTTTATACTCCTTTTACATCAGAGAAAGAAGAAAAAAGGAGAAAAGCGAAATGAAAACCTATACCCTAATCGCCTTTAAAAAAACGTATCCAAGTCAGTGAAGCTGTCTATAAAGCCTACTATCAAGCCTATGAAAAAGAACGCTACCAAAATAAACTCACCCTCACCCATACCCTACCCTTGGAAAAAGCTAGAAGCTAGTGGCATGAGTATCGAGGCTCATCTCAGTCAAAGTCTTCCCAGTACGGAAGAAATTTTTGAAGCGTCTCACTTAAAAGCCGTCCTCACTTCTGCCCTTTTGAGCCTATCTGAGGGAGAAAGGGAGCGTTTCCTCGCCCTTGCCTATGGAGAAGCCACAGAACGTGAGCTTTCTGCACGTTATCAAATGAGTAAGTCCAAAATTCATCGAGAAAAAAATAAGACAAGAGAAAAAAATTGCAAGCCTATCTCAAGGCTCACTTGGCATGAAATCAAATAAATGCTATAATGAGCCATACCTTTCCACCCAACGCCTTCGTCTCGTTTGATGAAAGGATTGACAATGAGCAATTTATTACAGACTATCGAGACAGCCATTACCCTTTATGGTGACAGGCCACAAGACGTACGTGAAAAAACCTTAGCCAAGCTAGAGCGCTATCGGCATGAAAAATGGACAGCTACTCTTGCCTCTAACCCAAGCAAGATAGACAAACAAAGCCTTCTTGCCCTGGAGCTTGCCGTCACTCACCCTAGCGACCTATCCTCATGAAGCCGCAGAGTGCCTTTCCAAGCTCCTCTACTATCGCTATCTTGCGCCAAATGCTTTGGACAAATCAGCACTGATGACACGTTATTATTTAGAAGAACGCACCTATTATAGACGAAAAAAAGAAGCCCTAAGCCTTTTAGGACTGATTCTCCTCTTATCAGATCAGTCTTAAAAAGCCTTAGGGCTTTGTGTGTTATTTTAATTGAATTAAAAGATAGCTATCTTCTGCGATGTCATAATAATAGACCATCATTGTCTTTAAATCCATGCCATAGCGTTCGACCACAGGGAAAACGCCTCCATCATAACGCTTTGTCCTCACTTCCAAAAGATAATAAACCATTTGTGTCTTTTGATCAACTGTCTAGCCCCCATAGCTAAAGCTATAGCCACTAAAGATACCATGCACCTTTAAAAAATGTTCCCGAAAAGCCTTGTGGTTTAAGATACGATTTAAAAACCTTTGAGGAAATTTTTGAGGTATCTGCCTTTTTGGACTTATTGCGTTGAGCAACTTGGTGCTTGATTGGCATAGGCTGGCATACTACCAACTACGAGACAGAGGACAAGGGCAATGACTAGGCTTTTTCTTTTCATCTTTATTGTCTCTTTTCTAAAAACAACTCAGGAGGATAATTTTTACATCCTTTAATTATCTCATTTCAACCCCCTATCCACATTTGTGGATAAGGGGGAATGACTATTGCAAGAGTTCAAATTGTTCCATATTTTTATTTTCACGATAGATTTTATAGGTCTTAAGATCAATCCCATAGCGTACCAAAAGGGCTACTTGACCAGTTTGAGGATCTTTACGCTTCACATCAGCGAGGTAGTAGACTCTTTCATCTTTTTTTCTACAGTGAGCTTGTAGCCATAGGTGATATAGATACCCTTAAAACTACCATAGGTATTGATGATGTCTTGTCTCACTTTGCGATTGTTAGCGATAAGATTGACCACTTTATTTTCAAAGGTAGGTTCCACATAGCTTGCTTTTTTTGGTGCGGCTTCTGCCTCAGGTAGATAAGCCAAGCTGCCTACGCCTACACTAGCAATTAAGAGACTTGCCAAGATTGCCTTTAATTTTTTTGTTTTTCATCAACATCACTCCATTTTTTTAGGTATTTTTTTAATACTAGCCTATTTTTGAACGCAAAGACAAGGACTTTTTTTATGCCTTTCTTTCCGTTAGCCTTTTTGAGGCATAAAAAAGCAAGCCCTAAGGCTTGCTTTTTTATTTATTGTTTAACGCTTTGTCTCAAAGAAATAACTTATCTAGAGAATACTACGCTAGAAGTACCACCACGTTGTGCATCTCTGATAGCAGTGACTTTAAAGCCAAGTTCTTCAGCTACAAAACGTACTGGAACCATAACTCTTGCGTTAGAAATGAATGGTGCAACGTCCATTAGTTTTTCTTTGCCGTCGACCATAAGTTTCTTATCATCTTGGGTAAGTTCTAGAGTCTTACCTTCGTTTTTTTAACGGTAACTTTCTTTGTCTTTTTCGTCATAACCTACTTCAGCACCGAAAGCTTCAGCGATGACACGTAGTGGAACGAAAGTACGGTTAGATTTTTATGATTGGAGCAGCTTCAAGAGAAACGTTGCTATTGTTAACGTTAGCCATGTTGCTACCGATGCTCATGACAACGAAACGGTTGATGTTCGCATTTTTACCAGTTTCACTAAAGGTGTAGGTTAAAGTGCTTGCATAGTATTGGTTTCTGTTGTCACGAACGAATACTTGGATTTCAGCAGTGGTTGGCTTGTCAGAAGTAACGAATAACTTACCGGTACCTTTATCTGCCCTCTACATCACCTGTAGAAGTTAGCTGAAATCTTAGCGTCTTTGTTGCTTGAAGAAAGAACGATAGCGTTTACAGTGCTTACGTTATCGATACCTACGCTCTTACCAGCGCCATCAATGATTTGGAAGTCAACTTGGTTGTTGGTTCCGATTACACCACTGTTAGTAGCGAATTTTTAGACCTCTACCGTCTTGAGCAACGTTAAGTTCAGCGATAGAAACGAGATTTTTGACGTTCAGCTACAGCAGTAACAGTGATTTTGGTACCGAGGTATTTTTTTCGTCATTTTTAACAACGAAGCTACCATCATTGTAGTTAAAGCTTTGAACTGCATAACCATTGTAACCAAGGTTTACACCTCTAGCTGCTTTTTTAACACCCTTATCATCTAGGAAGTAAACGTCAGCTTTTGGCATGGTTTTACCAATACCAACGGTTTCTGTATCGTATTCAAGCTTTAAGCTCTTAGCTACGCCAAATGGTGCAACTTCGAAAGAAACGTCAATGGTTTTACCATTGTCGGTTGCAAAACGAAGAACATATTTACCTTCAACTAAAGTTCTAGCGCTTCTGATGGTGTAGTAGTCTTTACCAGATACTGGAACAATTCTGAAGTCTTTAGCTTCAACTCTAGATTTAGCTGGTTTTTTTCAACAACTTTAACATAGTCTTTGTTACCATTGGTAACTTCTTGGCTAACAGTTTTAAGAAGTGCGCCGTTAGGATCACGGAATTCGATGCGTACGAAGTCTTCAAGTGTAGAAGCGTTTTCTACTGCATCAGTAGCGATAGGTGCATTTGGGGTCTTAACAACGACCATTTTATCAACATTGCTGCTGGTAACTTTAACTGGAACAGTGATTTCATTGCCATCAACGTCAACGAAGATTTTGTAATCCCCTTGAGCTGTTGCGGTGAATTCGATTTCAACAGAACCAGAGTTATCAGTAACGTCTGTTTTTCTTTACTAATTGAATGTTGTTAGAGTTGGTGTCAATTTTTACTGGTAAACCACGACCAACAGACTTAGTAGCTGCTGCATCGCTGTAAGCAGTAACAACAAATTTTTTCTTTTGGATACCATTGGTATTACCAAGAACAGCTGTTGTTGTAGCTGTATTATCAGTTAAAACAAGTTCAGTGTTGTTGATTTTGAAAGACTTAACGTTTGTTTTTGCACTAACAGTTACAACACCTTTGTCGCTGTTTCTAGTAAGTTCTCTTGCTTCAACATCAGCGGTGATTTTACCTTGTGTGATAGCATCGTATGCATCATGATTTGCTGTAGAATCAATATAAGCTGCATGAAGGGTATATTTACCTGCACGAGAGAACTTAACATCAATTTTAGATTCAGCTGTTGAAGCAGGGGTAAGTTCAAGAACACCTCTACCATTGTCAACAACACCTGGGGTACCTGGTTTTTGCACCTAGAGCATCATCGATAACGTTGTTGCTCTTTTTCAACCCAAATGTAGATTTTACCAGTACCTGCAGCAGTAGCAGCATTGTCTTTATCTAAAAGACCAGTTTTAATTTCTACTAAATCATTGGTATCAACTTCAGGGTTAGCGTCACTTGTTTCAATGTAAGATGCACTAACAGATACAGGACCAGCCGCATAAATTGGAGCAACGTCTAAAAGACCAGCGCTTGGTACAAGACCTGTCGCCATAAAACCTGCTAATGTAAGGCTAGCGATTAATTTTTTGTTTTTCAAAATAATTCCCTCCCATAGGATAAATAGTATTTGTAGATTCCCGTCTACACGGTACGGATCCATTGCCGTAGTCAACGGCAGGTGTCGGCGCACAGGGTTGCGCAGACTGAGTTATGCTGTGGCCTAACTCCCCCTTTCGAGATTTTTGCTATGGATCGTTATGCTAAACGGCAGAGCCGTAGTAGCCAAAATTATGAAGTCTTAGACTTTGTACACATTATAAGCGTATAAAATGTTAAGCACAAGGGCTTTTTTATAAAAACTTGCACTTTGTCATTTTTTGTTCATCTTTTTTTTATTTTTTCGCCAAATAATATACCATTCAAGTGACATCTTTCCACAAGATAGGTCGCAAAAAGGGAACTTACCACTGTCAAGACGAGACAAACCGGGACTAAAAATCAGCCAAAGTACACCACTGGACGTCTGCACAAACTGTCTGATGAAAAGGGTCACGACAGGATGGATGAGATAAATCCCAAAAAGAATAGTGACTCACTAAGGCAACCTTACCCCTCACCTCTCCCCGTCCAATAAAAAAAGATGAGTAAAGTCAGTGCCACAAGCATGGCATAGAGATTGATATTTAAAGTATAGATAAAAGGTACTAAAAGCTTTGTGCCTCCCACAGACTGACCCAAAGTTTTTTGGTATAAAAAAGATGCACTCCTAGTGAAAGTATGCCAAGTCCCAAGATAGGCTTAGCGTATTTGATGAGCTTTTCTTTTAGGCTCTCGTAATAATACCCACACCACAAGCCAAAAAAAGCCTGCATACCAATGCCAAAAAAACAAGTGGTCATCAAATACTTAAACTCAAAGTTATTGTAAAAAAATAGCGGTTGGTATAAAAAAAGAGAACCTGTGGCACAAAGGCAAACAAAAATCCGACTAAAAATATTGTCCCCTATTTTTTTGTACCAACTTGACCATGAGGGGTGCAAGGAGTAAAAATTCTATTAAGATAGGCAAGAAGTAAAGATGCTCCCAAGCCTTACCGAGTAAAAACCATTTAAGATAGTTACTTAAATTTAAAAAATCACTCACCCCATACTTACCTAAAAGGACATCTAGCCCGAGATAAAGCCCTGTCCAAATGATAAAGGGCATTAAAAACACGAAAGGCTTTTTTTCTTATAAAAGGTCTTGGTCTCAAAACCCTTTTTGGGCGCTTTTTACCCACCAAAAAAATAAAGATAAGTAGAGAAAAAGTGGTACGGCAAAGATAAGGACACCTCTTAACATAAAGAAAAAAAGCCTTGCCATAAGCTACCCACTTGGAGATTACTGACAGGCAAGTTTAAAATATGAATCGCCACCACTGCCACAATGGCGAGAAAACGAATACGAGTCACTTCTGTTAAAATCTTTGGCATGATTTTCCCTCCTTTATCTGATTAAAAGTGTTATTCATTATACTCTATTTTATTCATAATGACGATATGATTTTAGACAATCTTTCTTAAATCTTCCTTAATTATAAAAAAATCAACAAAAAAAGACTAGCCTAGGCTAGTCTTTTTTTCTTTAATTGTCTTCTCCAGCGATACGAGCAGCAGCAATAACATTGTCACCATCACCTAGGCGCATAACTTTGACCCCTTGGGTATTGCGACTAAAGATGGAAATATCACTGGTAGAGAGTCTAATTAAGGTGCCTTCTTTAGAGATCACCATGACTTCTTCACCCTCTAGGACAACAAGACCGGCAGCAACCTTGCCTGTCTTTTTCACTGACTTTAAAGGTGATGACACCCTTGCCCCCACGAGCTTTGGTGGTCGCATATTCTTCTAGGGCTGTACGCTTGCCATAGCCATTTTCACTGATAATACAGAGGCTACCTTTTTTTGGCTGGCACTTTCCATAGAGACGACCCTATCATCCGCTCTAAGGTTGATCCCTCTGACCCCTCTTGCCACTCGTCCTGTTGGACGGACATTATCCTCATTGAAACGCACCGCATAGCCATCTTCTGTGATGAGCATGATTTCTTCTTGACCATCGGTAAGACGAACAGCGATAAGCTCATCACCCTCTTCTAGACGGATAGCGTTGATACCATCTTTGCGATTGGTATCATAGTCGCTTAACTTGGTCTTTTTGATGTAGCCTTTTTTGGTTGCACAGGTGAGGTATTTGTTTTCCTCATAGTCTTTTAGAGCAATGACAGCAGTGATTTGTTCCCCACCGGAGATATTTAAGAGATTAACAATTGCCATACCCTTTGCCTGTCTGCTGTTTTCCGGTATTTCGTAGGTTTTAAGACGCAAAACCCTACCTCTATTGGTAAAAAATAGCAGATAGTGATGGGTAGTGGTGATAAAGATTTGGGTGACAAAGTCTTTTTCTTTCATTGAAGTGGAAGAAACGCCCTTGCCCCCACGCTTTTGGTTTTTATAAGCGTCCATTGGCATACGTTTGATGTAGCCTGCGTGGCTGACGGTGATGACCACATCTTCATCGGCAATCAAGTCTTCGATATTGATTTCACCCTCATCATAGGTGATGTCAGTTCGTCTTTTATCGCCAAAGTTTGTTTTGACCTCGCTAATTTCTTCTTTAATGATGGCAAGGACTTTTTGCCTATCAGCAAGGATGGCTTGATACTCGGCAATTTTTTCAAGTAATTCTTTTAACTCTGCTTCCAGTTTTTCTTGGTTTAATCTTTGCAAGCGTCTGAGTTGCATTTCAATGACCGCTTGTGACTGTCTTTGAGAAAGGCCAAAGCGTTCTTTGAGCTTGTCTCTACTCATCTCATCATCATAGGAGGCACGGATAATGCTGATGACTTCATCAATATTATCCACAGCGATTTTTTTAAGCCTTGGACGATATGGGCTCTTTCCTCTGCCTTACGAAGATTATAGGTCGTACGCTTGATGATAATTTCTTCTTGATGGGCGACATATTCTCCCAATCATGGTCTTTAAATCCAAGATTTTTGGCGTCCCATCAACAAGGGCGAGCATGATGACATTGAAATTTTGTTGTAGTTGGGTATTTTTATAAAGCTTATTGAGTAAAATCTGTGGATTGGCGTCACGTCTGAGTTCAACAACAACACGCATACCGTCTTTATCGCTCTCATCTCTTAGGGCGGTAATCCCATCAAGTACCTTATCCTTGGTCAAGTCGGCGATTTTTTTCCACCATACTCGCCTTATTGACTTGGTAAGGAATTTCAGAGATGACAATACGATTTTTACCATTGGTCATTTTTTCAATGACTGCCTTACCCCTCAAGCTGATGGAACCTCGACCGGTATGGTAGGCATCTTTAATGCCCTTGTGTCCAATAATCGTCCCACCTGTTGGAAAGTCTGGCCCTTTGACATATTTTATAAGTTCATCAACACTGATGTCATTATTGTCAATATAGGCCAAGACCCCATCAATGACCTCAGTGAGATTGTGTGGGGGAATATTGGTCGCCATACCGACAGCTATCCCGGAAGACCCATTGACCAAAAAGATTAGGATAACGTGAGGGGAGGACGGTTGGTTCTGTGGTAGACTCGTCATAGTTTGGAGCAAAATCTACCGTTTCTTTGTCAATATCTTTAAGCATTTCATGGGCAATTTTTGCCATCTTTGCTTCCGTATAACGTTGAGCAGCTGCCGGATAGCCATCAATATTCCCAAAGTTACCTTGCCCATCAACAAGGGGATAACGCATAGAAAAAGTCTTGGGCGAGTCTAACCATGGCATCATAGATGGCAGCATCACCATGAGGGTGGTAGTCTGCCATGACCTTCCCTGTGACGTGGGAAGATTTTTTGTGTCCTTTGTTGTAAAAAAGTCCCATCTGATACATCGCATACAAGATGCGACGATGAACAGGTTTCAACCCATCACGCACATCTGGCAAGGCACGTGAAGTGATAACACTCATCGAATAATTGATAAAGGAAGTTTCCATTTCTTCGACAAGATTGACCGGTAGAATACTACCATGAGTATAATTGTCCATACTTCCTCCTAAACATCAATATTATTGGCATACTTGGCATTGGCAGTGATAAATTCACGGCGTGGCTGTACCTTTTCACCCATTAAGATAGAAAAGACATCATCAGCATTTTGGGCATCTTCTATGGAAACCTTGAGCAAGATACGATTTTCATTGCGCATGGTGGTTTCACCAAGGTCGGCTGCATTCATTTCCCCAAGCCCTTTATAACGCTTGATGGTATGCTCCTTATTGCCACTATTTTTCTTTTTAAGTAGGCTTGAAGGGCAGCATCGTCATAAAAATACTCTACCTTTTTACCCTTTTGGATAGAAAAAAGTGGGGGTTGGGCGATATAAACATAGCCCGCTTCAATAAGGGGACGCATGTAGCGATAGATAAAAAGTCAAAAGCAAGGTGCGAATGTGCGCCCCGTCCACGTCAGCATCGGTCATAATAATAATTTTTATGATATCTTGCTTTGGCAAGTTCAAAATTGTCGCCAATAGAAGTCCCTGATTGCTGTGATAAGATTTCTAATTTCTTCATTGCCAAGGATTTTTATCCATGCGTGATTTTTCAACATTTAGGATTTTACCACGAAGGGGCAAAATCGCTTGGTGCTTTCTATCACGCCCATCGACAGCAGAACCACCCGCTGAGTTCCCTTCGACAATGAAAAGTTCACAAAACGCAGGGTCAGTCAAAGAACAATCTGCCAACTTCCCTGGCAAAGAAGTTGACTCTAAAGCTGACTTTCTTCTAGTCATATCTCTAGCACGGCGTGCTGCTTCTCTAGCACGGGCAGCGGTCTTGGCTTTTTTTCTACGATAACCTTGGCTTCCTTTGGATTTTTCTTCCAAAAAGATTTGGACAGCCTCGCCTGTGATACTGTCCACAATAGAGCGGACTTCACTATTACCGAGTTTGGTTTTGGTTTGTCCTTCAAATTGAGGCTCCGGCACTTTGACCGAGATAACCGCTGTTAAGCCCTCACGAATGTCATCACCGGTGAGGTTTTCCTCATTTTCCTTGAGGAATTTTTGGCGGCGAGCATAATCGTTAATGGTTCTGGTCAAGGCTGTTTTAAAACCACTTTCATGGGTACCACCCTCGTGGGTGTGGATATTGTTGGTATAAGAATAAAGGTTTTCGGCGTATTTATTGGTGTATTGCATTGCTACATCGACCATGACGTCATCTTTAACATTTTCAAAGAAGATAATTTTTTTATGGATGACGTCCTTATTGCGATTGAGATAGGCCACGTATTCTTCTATCCCATGTTCATGGTAGTAGATTTCTTCTTTTTGGCTACCTTCACGTTTGTCTGTTAAGACGAGTTTAATCCCTTTATTTAAAAAAGAAAGTTCAGAAAGGCGCTTGGCTAAGATATTAAAATCATAAACTGTCCCTTCTTTAAAGATTTGGGCATCAGGAATAAAGTGGATACTTGTCCCTGTTTCTTCTACTGGACAAGTACCGATAACTTTTAGGTCATGGAGGATTTCTCCACGGGCAAAATCTTGATAATAAATTTTGCCATCTCTTTTGATGGTGACATCCATCGCCACAGAAAGAGCGTTGACCACGCTCATCCCTACACCATGAAGCCCGCCACTGACCTTGTAGCCTCCGCCACCAAACTTACCTCCGGCGTGTAGGACGGTCATAACAACTTCAACTGTTGGGCGATTCATTTTTTTGTGGATGTCAACAGGAATACCACGTCCCTCATCACGTACGGTAATAGAATTATCTTCATTGATCCAAACATGAATGTATTTACCATAGCCTTGTAAGGCCTCATCAATACTATTATCCACAATTTCATTGACAAGGTGGTGAAGTCCTGCACTATCAGTTGTCCCGATATACATACCAGGACGCATACGAACAGCCTCTAACCCCTCAAGTACCTGTATCTGTTCACCTGTATAGGTTTGTTCTTTTGATACCAAAATGATTTCCTCCTTGTCTCTTTTTTATTTGATGTGTCACATTATAATATAACAAACGCCCTAAACTTTTGCAAGTTTAGAGCGTTATTTTATGCTTAAATTTCAATTTTTTAAAGGTATGGAATGATTTTTCCCTCTTTGACATTAAATTGCCTCATAGCAAGCTTATAATTTAATTTAAAGTCTAAACTTGCGCCTGTGATGAAGCTTTGAATATCTTTTTTAGCTATAATGGTGAGTAACTTTTTGCCGACGATAAGGGTCTAATTCACTCAAAACATCATCTAAAAAGCAAGATTGGTCTTTCTTTTAGATAGACTTCGATATAGGAGACGAGGGCAATTTTTAGGGCAAGAATGGCTGTTCTTTGTTGACCTTGAGAACCAAAGGTGCGTAAATCAATGCCATTTTCATAAAAAATCAAGTCATCCCGATGTGCCCCATATAGGCTAGTACCTCGTCTAAGCTCTTCTTTTTCGTATTTTTGAAAAAAAGCGTAGTAGCGTTCCATTAGAGCGTTTTCATCATCATTTTCAACTTGACCAAAGCTCGACTGATAAGTGATGTTAAAGTACTTTTTATCCTTTGTCAGATACTCATGCACCTTTCTTGCCATAGGTACGAGCTTTTTTAAAAATTCTAAGCGACTAAAGATAAGCTTTGCCCCATATTCTGCCAGTTGACGATTCCAAGGGAGGAGGGCATTATGAGCCTCCTGTCCTCTAAAAATGGCTTTTAAAACCTCATTTCGCTGTCTTAAAACCTTGTAATAATTTTTTCTATAGAGGTAGTAACCACCAACCAAAAGACTCATTTCCTGATCAAGATAATGTCGTCTTTTTTCTGGTGACCCCTTGACAATCAAAACATCATCAGGTGTAAAGGCGATAACATCCAGTCTTAAAGGGAGGTCTTGGTGTTTTTTGTAATTGACGCCGTTTAAAGAAAGAAAGTGTTTTGCTCCATCAGTGGCAAATTTGAGTTCATGCAAGCGATCACCCTCTTCTCTTTTAAACATTGTCTTAAGACGTAGAGGAGACGCCTGCCAATTGACCAATTCTTTTTCTTTGACATTTCTAAGGGGAAAGGCAGTCAGGGCATAGTAAATACTTTCCAAAAAATTGGTCTTACCTTGACCATTGTCCCCAAAGAAAAGGTTTAATCCCTCACTAAGCTCTAGACTGATGCTTTGGTAATTGCGAAAATTTGTAACACTATGGTGCATTAGCTTCATTAGCGTCTAGTTGGTAAGAGGAGATAGAGGTAGTCATCTTCATTTTCTGGACGAATGATGCACTGACCTAAGCTACCGTTTAGGGTAATTTCCAAGGTTTCAAAGGTAAGATTTTTTTAATCGCATCCATCAAAAAAAGCGTCCATTAAAGCTGATTTCTACATTTTCCCCTTCTAAATAAACAGGGACTGCCTCATCTACCTTACCATAGTCAGATTCCCCATGAATTTTTAAAAGACCACTGGCCAGTTGCCATCTGACAATCTGTGTCCCATCATGAGCATAGCTAAAGAGCATGACACGATCAAGACAATCCAATAATTTTAAACGATCAACTTTAAAGTAAGTTTTTGTGCGTTTTTTTGTACGGTATCTTGATAGGCAATGTATTCCCCACGAATTAAAGGCACGATCAAGCGAGAATCTTCCATATCAAAGATAGCCTGTTGATGATAAAAAAACGCAAAGAGAGGGTATCATCATCTTTTAACAACTTATCCACTTCATTTAAAGCACGAATAGGAATAATAGCTTCTTTGTCTTCCCCTAAGAGGTTATCCACTTTTTCATCTAAGATGGTCAAACGATAGGAATCTGTACCGACAACATGGAGTTCATGACCTTTGAGATGAAAGAAGAGACCTCTAAAAAAATATCTCTTACAGCATCTGAGAGACAGTAAAAGAAGTGTGTTTGATGAGTTTATGAAAGGCAGCTGCTGATATTTGAAAACTTGGCTCGGCTTTGATTTCTTCCATACCTGGGAAATTTTGTCCAGGAAAACCATGCATGACAACTTCTGCATCATTATAAGTGATGGTAGTTTTATCTTTACCATCTTTGCTCACACTGGACATGGTAATAGGCACGTCAGGTAGGCGTCTAACAAGATCATAAAAAAATTTTTTTAGCAAAGATAACGGTTTCTCCTTCTGCTTCGATTGCAACAGGGATTTTGGTTTCAATGCGAATTTCATTATCTGTGGTAATCATGGTGAGTTTTCCATCTTTTGCAATCAAATGAATGCAAGAAAAGATAGGATTGGTATTTTTACCTGAGATGGCTCTCATGACATGGGAGAGTCCTTCAAGGAGATTTTGTTTTATGGCTCTGATAATCATAGTTGTCCTCTTCTTCTTGAGTATTTAGTTAGTAGCAATAGTAGTAGGCACTGTGGATATGTTGATAGTTGGTTAAAATGCTGAATTATCCACAAGGCAATGGCGGGGATAAACCTGTGGATAAGTAGGGTGAGTTTTCCACTAATTCACAGCTAAAAATGTTATCCAAAGGCTATACACAGCTTATCCACAACTTATCCACAAAATTGGTGGATAAGTCTATTTTTCGCCTCTGAGTTCAGATTTCATTTGAGAAATATTCGCCTTTAAGGCAGGATCTTTGCTAATAGAGTCTTTAACCTTTTTCAATACCATGTAAGATGGTGGAGTGATCTCTGCCCCCAAAGCTCTCGCCTATCTTAGGTAAGCTAAAATCTGTGAGTTCACGACATAAAAAAACATGGCAATTTGGCGTGGAAAGGCGATATTTTGTGGTCTTTTTTTGCCAATTAAGTCATTAAAACGCACGCCATAGGTTTGACAGACTAAATTTTGAATGCCTTCAATGGTGATTTGCTTGGTTGGGGATAGCTTGATATCGCTTTGAAGGACATCTTTGGCAAGCTCTATGGTGACGCCTACGGCGTTTAAATTGGCATAGGTCATCAGAGTCAAAAGGGAACCTTCTAGCTCTCTGATACTGCTATTGATATTATCTGCCATAAAACTCAAGACTTCATCTGGAATGTCATAGCCCTCAAACTGGGCAATATTTTTTTAAAATGGCAATCCTTGTTTCAGTATCTGGTGGCTTAATATCGGCAGTTAAGCCATTTTTTTAAAAGCGTGTCAGCAGTCTATCTTCTAGTTTTTTTGATCTCATGAGGTGGACGGTCAGAGGTTAGGATAATTTGTTTATTGGATTGATAGAGGGTGTTAAAGGTGTGGAAAAATTCCTCCTGCGTCCCTTCTTTGTCACTTAAAAATTGAATGTCATCAATGAGTAAGATGTCCACATGGCGATATTTTTCTTTAAAGGAGTCAATCTTATCCCTTGTATTGGTCGAACGGATGCAATCAATAAATTCATTGATAAAGTCCTCAGTGGTCACATAGATAACATTGGCCTCTGGCTTTGATTTTTAAAATATGGTTGGCCACAGCGTGCATCAGGTGGGTTTTTCCCAAGCCTGAGCCACCATAGATAAAAAGAGGGTTGAATTTTTTTTGACAAGCAAGATCTTTACTCATGCTTTCGGCAATCGAAAGGCTGGCAGCATGGGCGAGTTGGTTGGATTTACCGATGATGAATTTATCAAAGGTATAATTAGAATTGAGATTAAATTTTTCCCTTAAGGTTTTTTCATCATAGGTAGGAGATGAAGTATGCTCCTTTGTTTCTAGTAAAGTAGGGTCAAATTTGGTTTTATCGGTGACAAGTTTAATCCTAACATCATATCCAACTAAGCGACTTAGGATGTCCTCTAAAAACACCAAGATGGGATTCAACAGCATTTTTTTAGAAATTTCATTTTCGATATAGACAATATAAGTATCGTTGTTACAAGCGATAATACTTGTGGGTTTAAAGAAAGTATCGTAGGTAGGCCGAGCAATTTGACTTTGGATTTCCATTTTGACGTTTTCCCAAAGCAAATTTAAATCAGTATCTAACATAATTTCCTCCATATAAAGGTTCCCTTATCCACAGGTTATACACAGATTTTTGTGGATAATTTCCAATAGGTGGGACTATTTTTAGCAAAAATTTGAGAAGTTATCAACAATATTTCCTTTTTATTTTTGGATAAAATTATGCACAATTTTGTGGATAAGTGAAGTGCAAAAAAAACACAAATGATGCTAAAAAAATCTTGACAAATGCTTTTCTATACCCTTATTGAGTCAGTTTTATCCCAAGGTAAAAAATGAAATTTACTTGTGGATAATGTGGATAAAACTTGTGGATAAGTCTTTTGGATGGGAAACTATAGAACTTTTTCTCTTTTTTTCGTCTCTGTGGAAAAAAAGGGTTAATTTTGTGGATAAACTACCTTACTTGTCCACAAAAATCAGTATATGAGTTCAAAAATTTGGATAAAATAGACTAAAAAGGACTTTATTATAGGGATAAAATTAACGGATTTCTTGTGGATAATGTGGAAAAACATCGAAGAAATTAAAATAATAAGGGTTATAAAGGAAACTTAGAAAGGTGAATAATGTGGATAAAGTGCTAAATTTTTGTGGATAACCACCCTACTTATCCACAAAAAAACGTGGATAAATAAAAAAACTTGAAGAAATTCAAGAAAATTTGACTTAAGTTATTGACCGTGTGCGGTAACATAAGATATAATCTTGCTTATATGTTAAGTAGGAGGTGTTACTGTGAAGAGAACATATCAACCAAAAAAATAAAAAAACACCAAAGAGTACATGGCTTCCGTAAAAGAATGCAAACAAAGTCAGGCCGAAATATTCTAAAAAAAGAAGAAGAGCAAAAAGGTAGAAAAGTCCTTAGTGCTTAAACTGCCTGCTAAGATAGGGATAAAAAGGCTGCACTTATGCAGCCTTTTTTTCGTTTCTATAAGGAGAGTTATGTTACCAAAAAAACAAATCGTTTAAGAAGCCAATTAAATTTTCAAAGGGTATATGAAGAAAAAGCGTTCTGTCGCTAATAAGATTTTTTTATTGTCTATTATAAGGAAAATGATTTTTCAGACACACGTTTTGGTATTTCTATCTCTAAAAAGGTTTTAAGACGAGCCCATGAAAGAAATTTATTAAGAAGACGGCTTCATGTTTTATTGAGAGAGAGACTTTTAACCTATAAAAAAGGGTATGATGTTATTATCATCGCTAGAAAGGGTGTGGAAGTGCTCTCTTATCAAGAAATAGGAAAAAAATTTAGACCATATCATAAGAAAATGTGGGTTAGTTGATGAGTCAATTTTTTAAAAAAGGTATTATCTCATTGATAAGATTTTTATCAAAAAGTATCTTTCTGGCTTAAAAGCAAGGATCAAGTTGTCGTTTTATACCGACTTGTTCGACATATGCCATCGAGGCGATTGAGATACATGGTTTATTGAAGGGTGTAGCTTTGGCACTGTGGCGTATTTTACGTTGCAACCCATTTTGTAAGGGTGGCTATGATCCTGTACCTAAAAAACACGAGGAGGCAAACTAATTGAGTTATTTTGTTAGTTTAATGAGCCAATTTATTCATTTTTTGTATGAATTTACAGGGATGATAGGCTTTCCAAGCTATGCTTTAGCGATTATCATTTTGGGGATAATTGTTAGAATTTTTACTTTTTCCCTTTGAGTTTAAAACAAATGCGTTCGATGATAGGCATGAGCGACATTCAACCTGAGCTTAAAGAATTACAAGAAAAGTATAAAAACAATCGCCAAAAACTTTCTGAAGAAATTAATAAGCTTTATGCCGAACATCAGGTCAATCCTTTGGCTGGTTGTTTGCCTATTTTGATTCAAATGCCTATTTTGTATGCAGTTTTTCAGGCAATGAGAAATTATGATTACAATCAAAATGCAAGCTTTTTTTGGATTAGTTCCCTAAAAAGAAGCTGATCCATATTATATTTTACCGATTATCTTGGTACTTTTTGTTTTTCTTTCAACAAAAGCTTTCGATGTCCAAAGAAGCACTTAGCACCAACCCATCAATGAAAGTCATGCTCTATGTGATGCCACCAATGATGGGGATGATTTCCATCAACCTCCCTAGTGGGGTGGGTGTCTACTGGGTCACAACTTCCCTTATCATGCTTGTGCAACAAGTCTTTATGAATAGACAGAGGGAAAAAGAAAGAGCGATTAGACAAGAAAAACGTAAAGAACGGGAAGAAGAACGCAAAAAAGAAATTGAACTTTTAAAGAAGCAAGGTCAAAATAAAAACAAGAAAAAAGAAAGAATCGCCCAAGCAAAAGCAAGAAAAAAAGGTTCTACTGTCACTGAATTTGACGAAAAGAACCCAAAAAGCAGTGTATCAACCAAAAAAATAAATTTTTGTTTTGAGAGGGTAAGTCATGGAAAAAGAATTTCAAGGCAAGAGTGTGCAAGAAGCTTTTACAAAAAAAGCTTGTGAATATTTTGATGTTGATGAAAGTGGCTTATTGTATACCGTGCTCAATGAAAGCTCTCGTGGATTTTTGGGCTTTAAGAGCAAGGATGCACGTATAGAAGCAGAGATGCTACCTAAAAAGTTATCCATAGAAGAAGATATTGTACGTTTTCTCTCTCCATTATTTGAGCAAATGGCGCTTTCACCGACGATTCGTGTGAGACAAGAAGAGAGTAATGTCTTTGTTGATATTGATGGCGATGATGTGGGGATTTTTAATCGGTCACCATGGCGAAACAATGTATGCAATCCAATATTTACTTAGTTTAGCCATCAACAAAAAAACAAGACACCTACTATAAGATTATCCTTGATATCTCCTCCTATCGTTCTAAGCGTAAGGAAGCCTTAGAAGTTTTTGGCAAGAAATAAGGCAACTATTTGTCGCCAAAGAGGACGCTACGTTTTTTTGAACCAATGAGTGCAGGCGAACGCCGCATCATTCACATGGCATTGGAACATGAGGCAGATATTGAAACGCATAGTGAGGGCAAAGAACCTATGCGCCGTATAGTCCTCGTGCATAAACGTAAAGCATAAAAAAATAAAATACGTCTCCATGGGAGGCGTATTTTTTTATTATTTTTTTGTGTATTTTAATGAAGATTTACAGATAAGATGACTAAAAAAACTATTGACAAACGAAAAAAATTTTTTTGTCAAAATTTTTAATATCAATTAGATTTATTATTTATATAAATAAAATTTGAAATTTTGGAGGCTAGTATGGCAATTGGATTTATAAGTGATACGCATGGCTCTGTGGAAGATACCAAAAGAGCCTTAGAACTTTTAGAGGATTGTGAGGTCATCATTCATTTAGGGGACATCCTAAATCATGGCCCAAGAAATAAACTCCCAGAGAGTTATGATACGATTGCTCTAACAGAAATTTTTAAAAATCAAGAGATAATATCTACTATGTCAAGGGAAATTGTGACTGTGATGCGGACATGATGGTCACTGGAAAGGATATTTCCAATAAACTTGGCATTTTTTTAATTTTGATGGTTTGCGTATTTATGCCGTACATGGCTATGAAGAGACAGAAGAAGAAAAGAGTTATGGCAGCAAAAATTTTTATGTAGCTGATGTGGTTGCTTCTGGACATACCCATAAAAAAAGTATTGGATGTTCATCAAGGGGTCTTAATTTTAAATCCCGGATCAACAACCTTACCAAAAAGATGGTATTAAATCAGTTGCAAAAATTAAAGATAATAAGGCAATGTTACTTGATCTTTTGACAGGTGAAGTCTTGTCTGAAATTGATATGCGCTCAATAGAAAAAGAGGGGGTGAGAGAAGAAAATTTCTTAGAAGGCGAGTTGTTTTAGCGCAAAAGGAGGCGTTCCTTATGGCAATCGGTTTAAAACTAAAAGAACTTATCGATCACCGCAATACTAATGTCAATCAGTTGGCAAAGGACGCTAGAGTTAAACCTCAAACGATATACGGTATCATTAGGCGTGATAATACTAAGGTTGATATTGAGATATTGCAATCACTTGCAGATGAATTAGCAGTCACTTTGGATTATTTTTTTCTACAGGAAAGTCTTCTGAACTTTCCTTGGATGAACAAGAATTATTAACAAGTTATCGTAAATTAGACGCTTATGGTCAGATGGCCATCAAGACCTTTGTCGGTGTTGAGCTTGGCAGACATGAGCGTTTTTAGAGAAAAATAAGAAAAAAATTAGTCTAAACTAGCCCCTAAGCTAAAAAAACGCTAGCTTGGGGCTTTTTTTGTATAAAAAAAGTTTTTTTCGCCTATCCTATGATTGTCAAATCCATATACTGGTCTTATACTAAAGTTATTAGCCTAAGGTAATGTGATTACCTTAGTTTAGCAATTAAGTCAATATCAAACTTTAGGAGGTAGTTATGATAAAAAAAATCAATACAACATTGCTTTTGTTTCTGTCAGTAGGATTGACTATACTCTATCTTTATTTCGAAACACGCACGCCAAGTGATGCGATTACTCATGGGCTATCCTTTAGTCAGTGGCTACAAAATGCCTTTGGTATTTGGGCAAATTATGAGTTGATTTTTATTTTTTTGCTAACGATGTTTTTTTCTATTTTTTTGGCAACGACGTTTTTCTGGTGCCTTACTTAGTCGCTATCTCAAATTTTCGCATAAAATTCCCGACATTCTCTGCCTTTTTGCCCTCAAGTATGGGCGATGATTCTTACGATAGTTGTACTTTTTAGATTGGATGTCCTCAAAATGAAGGTATCACATCATACTTAATTTTGGTTAGTTACCATGATTTGTTACCTTATAGCTATCTTATCTTGCTTTTTTCCAGTACCTTATTCTTTTTAAGGAAAAAAAGCTTAGTGGGATAATGGATGGTATTCACTAAAACTAATCTGGCTCAAGTAAGATAATAATTTTTTTGATGACTTGGTTGCTTGCTCTGTTTTTTTGTTTGACAAACTGGGGCTTTTGCCTTTTAAAATGTAGAAGATTTGAGCAAAGAAAGGATAGAAAAATCATGAGTCAAGCAAAAACGTTTTTTTATGGGGTCTATGATAAGCCTCCTCTAAAAGGAGTCTTTGCCTCTAAGTATTCAGCACTTATTTGCCATGTTTTCCGCATCAATTTTAGTACCTAATATTTTTGGGATCAACCCTGCAGTGGTCTTGCTTTTTAATGGGATAGGGACTTTATTATTTATCTTACTCACTAAGGGTGGCTCTCCAGCCTATTTGGGTTCTTCCTTTGCCTTTATTGCCCCGACCTTACTTTTAATCAACACACCTGGGCGAGGCTATGACTATGCCCTTGGAGGCTTTGTCGCTTCTGGTGCAGTCTTGGTGGCAGTGGCTGTTGTGGTCTATTTCTTTGGGACATCTTGGATTAATGTCATCTTACCACCTGCGAGCATGGGAGCAGTGGTAGCTTTAATTGGGTTAGAACTTTCAGGCACTGCAGCAAAGATGGGGGGTATTGTCCTTGAGGGTGAGGGTACCATTGAGCCTAATCGTGTCTTTATCTTTGTTTTGACCATCTTGGTGGCAGTTTTAGGCTCAACCTTATTTAGGGTTTTTTGTCCGTCATTCCAATTTTAATTGCCATTGTTGTCGGTTATGTCGTTGCCTACTTTATGGGCTTGGTGGACTTTACACCGGTTCAAGAGGCGAGCATTTTAAGCGTGCCTGAATTTACCCACCCTATCTTTGATTGGACAGCGATTTTGATTATCTTACCAGCGACCTTGGTGGTGGTCAGTGAGCATATTGGACACCAATTGGTCACAGGACAGATTATTGAAAAAAAACTTACTTAAGGATCCTGGTTTGCACCGTTCTTTGGCAGCCGATGGGTTCTCTACGATGTTGAGTGGTTGCTTTGGTGCCGTACCGACGACCACCTATGGTGAAAAATATTGGCGTTATGGCCATTACCAGAGTGTACTCTACTTGGGTCATCGGGGGAACGGCTGTCCTTTCGATCGCCCTATCCTTTATCGGCAAGGTCTCTGGGGTGATTATGGCAATCCCTGGTGAGGTCATGGGGGTATTAGCTTCTTGCTCTATGGGATGATTGGGGTTTCTGGGATAAGGCTTTTGGTGGATAGCAAGGTCAATTATTCACGTCCACGTAACCAAGCCTTGACGGCGATTCCTTTTGTCACCGGGCTAAGTGGTGCCTATATCAAGCTAGGCGAGGTCAAGCTCACAGGGATGGCTTTTGGCAACGGTGGTGGCAATGATCCTTGGCATTCTTTTCTTCCTCCTCGATCACTTTGACTTGACCAATGATAATGAACATAAACGTGCCAATAAAAAGGCATCTTTAGACGTCAATACCTTAAAATAACACAAGCCCTCTTATTTTTTAGTAAAATAGGGGGGCTTTTGTGGTATATTTAAGCAATGGTAGTGTTTTTTTGGGAAAATATGGAGGTTATATGTTAATAGATGATACAATTTGTGCGATAACAACGGCGAAGGGCTATGGAGCAGTTGGTATTATTCGCCTTTCGGGCAAGGATGCTCGCCGTCTTGCCAGTGAAGTCTACTTGGGTCAAGCTGACCTTTTGACCAAGGCAAGCCATACCATTACCTATGGCTATGTTTATGACAAGGCAAAGGAGAGAAAAATTGACGAGGCGATTTTTCTCCTTATGGATGCGCCAAGGAGTTTTACCGGTGAAGATGTGGTCGAAATTCAGTCCCATGGTGGGATGGTGGTCTTGCAAGAAATCCTTTCCTTGCTTTTTGCGTTTGAGGGGCAAGGCTAGCACAAGAGGGGGAATTTACCAAACGTGCCTTTTTAAATGGCAAGATGGATCTTTCCCAAGCAGAAGCCATCATGGATATTGTGGATGCCAAGACAACCACTGCCCTAGGGATTGCCATGAGTCAGCGTCAAGGCTACCTGACAGAAAAAATAGGCGAGTTTCGTCAAAAACTCCTGATGTTGGTCGCCTACCTACAAGCAGATTTGGACTATCCGGAAGATGATATTGAGCGCCTTTCTGACGAGGCAATCGCAGAAGAGGTTACTAATCTCTTAGGGGAGATAGGTCAACTTTTGCAAACCAGCCAGAGGGGTAGGCTCTACAAAGATGGGCTAAAAATTGCCCTTTTGGGCAAGCCAAATGTCGGTAAATCCAGCTTGCTCAATGCCTTTTTGGGCTATGAGCGTGCCATTGTCACAGAGGTCGCAGGAACAACACGTGATGTTATCGTCGGGGAAATGCTCTATCAAGGGGTGGTCTTTTCTTTTTATGACATGGCAGGGATTAGAGAGACGAGCGACAAGGTGGAAAAGATAGGGATAGACTTGGCGAAAAAGAGCCTAGGTGAGGTCAATGCCATCTTGTATGTGGTCGATCAGACTGAGGGCTTTAATGTAGAAGATGAAGCGATTTTGCGTGAAGTGGAAAATACCTTACCTATCTTCTACCTTGCCAATAAGGTGGATAAGGCTAAAGATAAAGCAGTCGAGTTAAGGGAAAATATTCACTTTGTTTCTGCCCATACTGGGGAAGGCATTGAGGCCTTATTGGACGTCTTATACCAACGTTTGGTCATAGAAAACAAGGCCATAGAGGATTTTTGCCTTGACCAATACCCGTCATATTGTGCTTTTGGAAGAGGTAGAAACCTTGCTAAAAAATTTCCAAGATGCCTTTGGTCTCCTCAGTGAGGATATTTTAGTCATTGACCTCCAAGGTGCTTTGGAAAAATTGGGACTGATTACTGGTGAGACTTCAAGTGAGGACTTACTGGAAACGATATTTAAAAATTTCTGTCTAGGGAAGTGAAAATGGTGTCAATCTTATATGAAGTCAAAAACCACTACGATGTGATTGTCGTGGGTGCCGGTCATGCGGGTTGCGAGGCAGCCCATGCCTGTGTCAAACTGGGCAAAAAGGTGCTTTTAGCAACCATCAATTTGGATTATATCGCCCTTTTACCTTGCAATCCCTCTATTGGTGGGCCGGCAAAGGCACACTTGGTGCGTGAGGTTGACGCCCTTGGGGGACTCATGGGAGAGATGGCAGATCGTTGTGCCATTCAAATGCGGATGTTAAATACGACCAAAGGCCCTGCGGTTCATTCCTTGCGTGGGCAGATGGACAAGGCCAAGTATCAAAGACAGATGAGAGCCTATTTGGAAAACCTTGAGGGGCTAGACCTCAAGCAAATGATTGTCGATGATTTAATTGTCAAAGAGGGCAAGGTCTGTGGGGTCATAACGGAGTTTGGCGGCGCCTACTATGCAGATGCGGTGATTTTGGCAACAGGTACCTACCTTGGTGGGGCAATCGTCATTGGCGATTATTTCAAAAAATCTGGGCCAAATGGGCAGTTATCTGCAGAAGTCTTGCCGGACAATCTCAAAAAACATGGGCTGAGTCTCTTGCGCTTTAAGACAGGAACACCGGCGAGGGTCGATCGTAAGACGATTGATTTTTCCAAGCTGACCCTTCAACCCCATGAAACAGGGGAGCTCAAGTTTTCAAGCTTTACTAAGGGGGATAATGGACTGGAAAAACGCCCTTGCTACCTCACCTATACAACCGATGAAACCCATGACATCATCCGTCAAAATCTCCATCGCTCGCCTGTCGAAAAAGGTGAGATTGCTGGGATTGCCCCAAGGTATTGCCCTTCTATCGAAGATAAGGTCGTGCGCTTTCACGATAAGGCAAGGCATCAAATCTTTGTCGAGCCAGAGGGGCTAGAGACCAAGGAAATGTATATCCAAGGTTTTGCGACCTCCCTACCTATGGATGTCCAACGCAAGATTGTACGCTCTTTGCCAGGTTTTGAAAAAGCAGAACTCATGCGTCCAGCTTATGCCATTGAGTATGATTTGATTGACCCGTATACAATGAAGCCAAGCATGGAAAGCAAGGTCATAGAAGGACTATTTTTAGCAGGGCAAATCAATGGTACCTCAGGCTATGAGGAGGCAGCTGCCCAAGGGATTATGGCAGGCATCAATGCCAGTCGCTACCTTGACGGCAAGGATGCTATCGTGCTTAAACGCTATGAGGCGTATATTGGTGTCTTGATCGATGATTTGGTGACCAAGGGGGTAGAAGAACCCTACCGTATGCTTACCTCTCGTGCTGAATACCGTCTCTTGCTCCGTCAAGATAACGCTTGTGAAAGACTTTCTACCCTGGGACATGAGATTGGGCTTTTGAGTGAAGAAAAGTATCAAGCCTATCTCAAAGAAAAGGAAAACATTGTTTCTGAGCTCAAAAGACTGGGGCAAACAACCGTTAAAAGTGATAATCCAGTGATAAAGGCAGCCCTTGAAGCCAGTACAAGTGAGGTCTTAAAGCAAGGTGTCCCTGCTCTAGAGCTTTTAAAACGTCCACAAATCACCTATGCCCTTTTAGAAGAAGCAGGTTATGGCAATCCCTTTTGAGTGAAGTGGAAAAAAACCAAGTCAGCATTCAAGTCAAGTATGAGGGCTACATCAAAAAGCAAGAGGAGCAAGTGGCAAGATTGGCAAAAACTGGAGAATTATCGTCTTTATCCAGATACGCCTTTATGAAAAAAATTTAGTGGGCTCAGACTGGAAGCACAACAAAAACTCATCAAGTTCCGTCCTGAAACTCTTGGGCAAGCAAGCCGTATTTCTGGGGTCAATCCTGCTGACATATCGGTTTTACTCATTGCTTTAAAGAAGGAGAACCAACAAAATGATAGATAAACTAGAAGAAATACTGGTTTCTAGTGGTTTTAAAACCACTAGAAAAAAATCGGTTTTAGAAAATTTTAGTCACTATTATCAAGCAGTCTGTACTGCCAATGAAGTCATGAATTTGACAACTTTGACGACCCCTGAGGGCCTTTATCAAAAAGCATATCTTAGATAGTCTTTATCTTTTAGACTATCTTCAGCCTGGCGAAAAAGTCTTAGACTTAGGGAGTGGGCTTGGGGTGCCTGGGCTAGTGTTAAAACTTGCCAAGCCTGAGCTTAATCTCTCTGTGATTGACGCCCTAGAAAAACGCATCAAGTTTTTAGAGCAAATGGTAGCAACCTTTAATCTCCAAACTGTAGAGATGCGGCATGGACGCTTTGAAGACTTAGGAAGAGAGAAGGACTGGCGTGAGGCTTATGACCTTACCCTTGCCCGTGGAGTGGCTGATCTTCCTATGCTTTTAGAATATGCCTTGCCTTTTACCAAGGTTGGAGGACGCTTTATCGCCATGAAAGGTGCTAATGTTGAAGATGAGGTAGAACGTAGTCTACTCGCCATTGGATTTTTAGGCGGCAGATTGGAAAAGGTTGAGTTCTACACCCTGCCTGATGGAGAAAAACGTGCCTTGGTCATCATCACCAAAAAAATGCCCATACCCCTGACACCTATCCAAGAAAACCGAAGATGATTAAAAATAAACCACTTTTAAAACCAGTTTTTTAAAGATAAAAACCGGTTTTAAATGAAAAAAATAAATGGTTTTTAAGTGGTTTATATGGAAATAAAAAAACTACTTAATAGGATTTAAAAAAATTTAAAATAGAGAAAAAAACGTAAAAAAAGGATTGTTTCACGTGAAACAATCCTTTTTTTCTTTTCCTATAGTTTGCTACAATAAAAGCAAAGGGGGTGCAAGATGACTAAAGAAAATGATAAACAAGCCGAGTTGACTTATTTGCCACTGACTGCCATTAAACCCAATCCCAATCAGCCTCGTCGTCATTTTGATGAAGATGGGATGCTGGATTTGACAGAGTCTATTCGTCAAAATGGGGTTTTGTCACCTATTATTGTTACCCCAATGGATGAGGGCTATACCCTAGTGGCTGGAGAAAGACGTTGGCGAGCCGCTAAACTGGCAAACCTCACTGAAATTCCTGTTTTTGATTTATCATTTGGAAAAGCAGGAACAAGAAGAGATTGCCCTCATCGAAAAACATCCAAAGGGAGGCGCTATCTCCTTTGGAGGAGGCAGTGGCCTATCAAACTTTGATGGAAAGCTATGGTTATAGCGCCCAGGATGTGGCAGAAAAAATGGGCAAGTCTCGTGCCTATGTTGCCAATTTGATTCGTTTGTTAAAATTACCTGAAGAAATCAAGACCCTAGTGGCTCAAAATCAGCTTTCTAGTGGCCATGCACGTGCTTTATTGGCATTAGAGGATGAACTAGCCATGCTTGATATGGCAAAAGCTAGTCTTGGACAATGGGCTTTCTGTGCGTGCTTTGGAAAATCTCATTAAAGAGAGCAAACTAGAATTTCAATTAAATAAACCAGTTCAAAAAGGCAAAAAAACCAGTTCAAAAAGATAAAAAAACTACTACTACAACCACATTGAAAACCAGTTGGAAGAACATTTTCAAACCAAAGTGATGGTGACTAAGGGAAGAAAACATGGGCAGTTGACCTTGCAGTTTTACAATGAAGAAGATCTGAGTCGCTTGCTTGAGCTGATGGGAATTGAGGTCTACTGATGAAAATAGCAATTATTGGTGGTGGGGCAAGTGGGATGGTCTGTGCCTTTGAGGCAAAAACATCGGGATAATGAAGTTTTGCTCTTTGAACAAAATGAGCTTCTTGGGCGAAAACTCAGAACGACAGGCAATGGTCGAGGCAACCTCGCCCATGAAAATATCAGTCCTAAAAATTTTCATACGACATCCCCTCATATCCTTAAAGCTTGGCTTGGACAAGTGAATTTTTCAAGAGATTAGCGCCGTTTTAGAAATGATGGGAATTGTCCTAACCAAAAGAGAGGCGAGGACGCTATTACCCTCTTTCCTTTGAGGCCAAGGCGGTGAGTGAGCTTATGGCAGAAAGTCTCAAGCAAAAAGGGGTGAAGTGTCATCTAGGGCAAAAAGGTTGTGAGAATAGAAGCCCTAGATAAGGGTGTGAGACTTTTCTTGGCCGAGGGGAAAAGTGTTGTGGTTGATAAGGTAGTGATTGCCACAGGTGGCTTGGCAGCCCCTGCCCTTGGTGCCAATAGGAGTGGTCATCAATTTTTGGAAAGTCTAGGGCATGAGTGTCTCGCCTTATCGCCTGCTATTGTGCATTTGGTCTCAGAAGATAAGGCACTAAAAAAACCTTAAATGGCTTAAAATGGACAGCGAAGGTCAGTCTAGAAGGGGACAAAAGGGCAATAGTGGATGAAGTCCATTTTGCCAAAGATGCCCTTTCTGGCCCAGCGGTTTTTTTCAACTGTCGATTGTCTATCAAAAAAACAGGTAGAAAAAAACCACAATTTCTCTTGATGGATTTTTTTGCCTGATTATGATAAAAAAGCTTGTTTAGCGCTATTATTAAAGCGAAAGGCACAATTTAAAACCAGTGAACTGGTTTTTTTCTCCTCCAAGGGATTTTGCCAGAAAAACTAGCTGAAGTGGTTCTTGAGAGAACTGGTTTATACAAGAAAATATCTCTTGAGGCACTGACAGAAAATGATTTACAACGTTTGATTGACTTCATTAAGGCTTATCGATTTAGCCTTTTTAGGGACGAGGGATTATACCTTTGCCCAAAGTACCCTTGGAGGCATTCATTTGGAGGATTTTTGAGGTAGAAGAGTATTATTCGTACTTTTTCCCCTGATGTCTATGCCATAGGTGAGGTGCTGGATGTCTGTGGGGACTGTGGAGGCTATAATCTCTATTTTTGCGTGGCTAAGTGGTATTTTGGTCGGCAGAAAATTAAATCTTGAAACAAGGGAGGCAGTGAGATGAGTATATGGGATGGAATTGTGGTCTTGATTTTGGCTTTTGCTATTTTTCAAGGCTATAGACGAGGCTTTTTATTGCGCATGACAGGTTGGGTTGGTGGTGTCTGTGCCATCTTGCTGGCCAGACCGATTGCTTATGAGATTGATGACCCAGTGAGTCGCTACATTGATGGTCAAAAGATTTTGTCAGAATGGATCAAGTCCAAGATCCTAGGGCAGTACACGGCGGATCAATTTTTGACAGGTAGCGGGATTTACAAATGGATTGAAAATGTTGAGGGGATTCGTGATTATCGTGAGCTCCTCTTAAAGCAACTAGAAACCACTGGCAAGGAAGTCTTTACAGATATGTCAGATGCTATTGCTGCTACCATTGCAACCCCACTATGGCATATTGTCTTAACCTTTGTAGCTTGGCTTGTGGTGATGTTTGTCTTTGTCGTTTTTGGGAGACTTGCGAGTAAAATTTTGGATAAGGTACCTTTCCTTTCTGTTGCTGATGGTTTTTTGGGTGCTATTATCAGCGTGATTGTAGTCTTTATCGTCTTGATTGTGATTAATACGATAGGGCTGTATTTCCTTGATGAGAAAACTTACATTGGTATGATGTTTCATAATAGTTTTTTTGCATCATTTTTTAGAAATATATTTGACTTATTTATCAAGTAGGAGGAGGGAAGACTATGCCAATTGCTTTTGAAGTCGGCGATATTGTTAAATTAAAAAAATCGCATAATTGTGGTTCCCATGAATGGGAGCTTTTGAGAGTGGGCATGGATTTTTCGTATGCGTTGCCTTGGTTGCAATCATGAAGCCTGGACACCACGCACCAAACTTGAGAAGAATTTTAGGGGCTTTGTGAAGCGCCCTAGTGAGGAAAATCAAGATAATCTGGGTAAGTAATAAGATATAACCCAAAGATAAAATGACCTTAGGCATTTTATCTTTCGGATAGAAGGAGTGGTCGAAATGGAAAAGCAAGGACAAAAGACACAAATCATAGGTGAAATGGTTGATCAGAGTGAGGGTGTAGAGACTATTGGCAAGGTAGAACGTGATGGTGAGGGGCATCGACCCCTATCTACACTGATCCAACAGCGCTTGGTGCGGATAAAAATGAATCTATTGAGATAGTAACCACTGGTAAAACTACCCTTACAACCAGTCAAGCAACTCAAGGCATTAGCGAGGCAGTGGATAGTAGTAAAGCTGTTGAAACTATCGGACAAGTCGAGCGTGATGGTGAGGGTGTCGATCCTATCTATACTGATCCGACAGCTCTTGGTGCTGATAGAAACGAGCAGTAAGTATTTTGCATGAATTTTAGCAATCAAAGGAAGCATTCTAAAGTGGAATGGCTTCCTTTTTTAAGTAAAGAAAGGGGGAAATAATGGGTATCTTATTAGCAAAGTTTAAAGAAACCTTGCTCTCTGTAGTACCTGTGATGACCTTGGTCATTCTACTGCATTTGACGGTTTTACCACTGCCAATGGATAGTTTTTGGCGGTTTATAATCGGTAGTATGGCGATTATTTTGGGGCTGACGATTTTTCTTTTTGGGGTGGATATTGCCATCAGTCCTGTAGGAAGTGGGATAGGTTCAGCTTTGGCACGCAAAAAAAGTCTGACCTTATTAGTGCTAGCAGGCTTTGTTTTTGGGCTTTTTTTATCAATATTGCTGAACCAGATCTCTTTGTCTTGGCAGAACAAATTTCTAGTGCGACAAAGTCTATGCTCTCCACTTATGAAATTTTTGGTGGTGGTTTCGCTAGGCATTGGGTTCATGGTCGCTATTGGGCTGCTTCGTATTGTCTTTCAAGTGCAGTTGAGATTGATGTTATTTGTGATTTATGGTATTATTTTTGATTCTTTCCATATTGGCACCCAATGATTTTTTTAGGGATAGCCTTTGACTCTGGTGGGGCAACAACAGGCTCAATGACCGTACCCTTTATCCTTGCCATTGGGCTTGGGGTCTCCTCTGTACATGGGGGTAAACGTGGGGAAGAAGATGCCTTTGGCTTGGTGTCTATTGCTTCTGGTGGCCCGATGCTTGCCGTATTAATCATGGTTTTGGCAAGAAAGATTACAGGACTTTCTACAGAAGGTGGCTATGTTTCGGCATCAACCGAAGGGATTATTTCACCTTTTTTTCCATGAAATCGGGAGCGTGGCTTTTTGAAGTCGCCTTGGCAATTAGCCCCTTGATTGTCTTATCCATCTTGGCACAGGTTTTCTTATTGAAATTTTTCTAAACGTACCTTTTTCTCGTATTTTAAAAGGTTTTGTCTATACTTATCTTGGGTTTGTCTTGTTTTTTTAACAGGGGTAACAGTAGGTTTTATGGAGGCAGGACAGATTTTGGGCATGGCAATTAGTGAAAAGCCCCTAGCTTTTGTCCTTTTGATTGCCTTTTTAATCGGTTTATTGGTGATTTTGGCAGAACCATCTGTGCACATCTTGACCATGCAGATTGAGGATATTACAGGGGTGCGATTAAGCGTAGATTGATTTTAATTGCCCTTGCCCTTGGGGTGAGCTTGGCAATTTTACTTTCTGTTTGGAGGCTTTACTTACCGTGGCTTGAGCTTTGGCACTTGCTTTTTGGTGCTTTATCTTGTTGCCCTCGCTTTGACACTGAAGGCACCTGCGTTATTTACTGGGATAGCCTTTGACTCTGGTGGGGTAGCCAGTGGGCCGATGACAGCCACTTTTGTCCTATCTTTTGTACAGGGCATTGCCATTAGTCAGACGGGGGATGTTATTGTTGCCTTTGGCACGATTGCCATGGTGGCACTCACCCCACTTATTACTTTGCAACTATTGGGGATTATTTATGATAGAAAAGAAAGGGGAGGGAAGAGACTTGGCTAAGAATTATTTAACAGTCTTTATATCGGATGTTCATCAACATAAAAAGATGAAAGAAGCATTTTGTAGTTGCCGTATTCTTGGGGCAACGATTATTTCTGGACGTGGTGCTGTGCCAAGTATGATCCTAAATCTTTTGGGCTTGGATAGTACCCGCAAGGAGCTCATCTTGATGGTAACGCCGGAAGAAGAGATGAAGGCTTTACATGAGAGTTTTTGTGAAAAGATGCAACTATCCAAAAAAGGCCATGGGATTAGTTTTTCTTTGCCCCTCAATTATACCCTTGGGGTAAATTACTTGGTGGGTAAAGAGGCAGTTGATGAAGAAGGAGAAGACTTTATGTATGAATTGGCAGTGATTATCGTCGATAGAAACAAGGGTGAGGACATCATCCAAGCAGCAAGAGAGGCAGGTGCCAAGGGGCAACCATCCTCCATGGTAGAGGCTCAGGCGCTCATAGGGAAGAAAGATTCTTCAACCTTGATATTGAGCCGGAAAAAGAAGTGGTGCTTTTTGTTTTAGAAAAAACCAAAACAAAGGCAGTTTTAGAGTCTTTAAAGAAAGTGGTTGATTTTTCTAAGCCAAATAGTGGGATCTTCTTTACTGCTCCACTCAATGCTGTCAACGGTTTACTAGAGCAGGTGCAAAACAAATGAGCCAACAAGATAAGAATGAATTAAACAAGACCCAAGACAATTGTTCCGAGACTTGTAAAGATGATTTTTTGGTCGGGCTTTTTCAACTCATGGATAAGCTAGAGGAAGAAAATCAAAAAGAGGATGACGCCCAAGCGTGAAAATAAAAAAAGCAAGGTGCCAAAATAGGTACTTTGCTTTTTTTGTATTTTGCAATAGCCTGTCTTTTGCTATAATGAGGGGGCAAGTTTTAGTCAGATGTGATAAAGGAGACAAAGATGGAAGTAGCTGCTGCAATTATTGTAAATGAAGAAAATAAGGTTTTGATGGGCAAACGTCTGGACGATGGCAAGACTTGCTCAGGGCTTTGGGAATTTCCAGGAGGCAAGCGCAAGCGTGCAGAAAGCTTGGAAAAATGTGTGATTCGTGAGTGTAAGGAGGAGCTTGGCGTAGAAGTCAAGATAGATGAGTGCTACCATGTGGATAGACATCTCTACCTTGAAGGGCCTATTGAGTTAGTCTTTTTTTTGGTACACATCACCCAAGGTGAAGTGGAATGTCGTGTTCATCAAGCCCTACAATGGCTAAACTATGATGAGCTTTCTAGCCTTGACCACTGTCCAGGAGATGAGGCCTTGATCGCTCGCTTGATGAAAGAAAGACCGGGCTATAGAGGATAAATGTTAGAACAATTAGAGTTATTCATTGTTAAGTATTTTTGGTAAAAGATGTTGCAGTATTCATCTTGGCGATGTTTCCCCTTGTGGAAATCAAGGGTGCCATTCCTTTTGGTATCTTGATGAGGATGGATACTTTGGAAAGTACCATTTGTGCGTATTTTGGTTCAATGGTACCTATCTACTTTGTCTTAAAATTTACCCCATGGTGTTTTGCTCAGCTGTTGCGTTTTAAGCATACAGAAAAAATTATCGTACGCTTGCAGATGAGAGCCATGCAAAAAAGTGATATCATTCAAAAATATGGCTATTGGGGTTTATTTATCTTTGTGGCAATTCCTCTACCTGGGACAGGGGGTTTGGATGGGGGCTTTTATCGCCGCTATTTTTAAAAACTCTATCGTTTCAAGGCTTTTTGTGGCGATTGCCCTTGGCAACTTGTGAGTGCCATTATTATTTACTTGCTTTCAACAGGAATATTGACAATATTTTAGGAGGCTTTTTTATGGAAAAAATTCAAATGACAACCCCTTTAGTGGAAATGGATGGGGATGAGATGACCCGTGTCCTTTGGCAAATGATCAAGGATAAACTCATCTTACCTTATGTGGACTTAAAGACCATCTATTTTGACCTTGGTTTAGGCCATCGTGATGCGACAGATGATGAGGTGACCTTTGCTGCTGCTGAAGCGATTAAGCAGTACGGCGTGGGGGTCAAGTGTGCGACCATTACCCCAAATGCAGAACGTGTTGAGGAGTACAAGCTCAAGGAAATGTACAAAAGTCCAAATGGTACCATTCGTGCTGCCTTGGATGGCACCGTTTTTTTCGTACCCCAATCATTGTCAAAGGGATTGCACCTTTTGTTCGCCCCTTGGCAAAAAGCCAATCACTGTTGCCCGTCATGCCTATGGGGATGTCTATCGCAATGCAGAAATCTATGTCTCTGATCAAGCTAAGGCAGAATTAAAAGTCACCTATCTTGATGGCAGAGTGGAAGAAAAAGAAATTTATACCTTTGAGGGGGCTGGTGTTCTCCAAGGGATGCACAATAAAGATGCCTCTATTGCTAGCTTTGCCCGTGCTTGCTTTACCTATGCCTTAGATACCAAGCAAGACCTTTGGTTTGCAACTAAGGATACCATCTCTAAGATTTATGACCATCGTTTTAAAGATGTTTTCCAAGAAATCTTTGATCAAGAATACAAGGCACGTTTTGAAGCAGCAGGTATTACCTATTTTTACACCCTAATTGATGATGCTGTCGCTCGTGTGGTACGTTCTGAGGGTGGTTTTATCTGGGCATGTAAAAACTATGATGGGGATGTCATGAGTGACTTAGTGGCCACTGCCTTTGGTAGCTTTAGCGATGATGACCTCTGTTCTTGTGTCTCCAGAAGGTCATTATGAATATGAGACTGCTCATGGTACCGTACAACGCCATTATTATCGTCACTTAGAGGGTGGGGAAACCTCTACCAACTCTATGGCAACGATTTTTGCTTGGACAGGGGCGTTGAGAAAACGTGGGGAAAAAAAGACGATAACCCTGCTTTGATGGCCTTTGCCGATAAAGTTGGAAAAAAAGCGTCTATCCAAACCATCGAAGATGGCGTTATGACAAAAGACCTCTATAGCCTTTCGACTTTAGACAATAAAAAAAGGCAGTCAATTCTGAAGCCTTCCTTGATGAAATCAAGGCTCGTCTGGATGTCTTAGTAGATTAATAATAAAAAGAACCGATTTTTCTTGTTTGAGAAAAATCGGTTCTTTTTGTTTTTACTAGTTTTTCTTCTAAGGCTTTGATTTTTATCCACTCGTCTTTGGTGTCTACCACCTTCAAAGTCACTGTTTAAAAAAAGTTTCTACAATTTTTTTAAGGCGAGGCCTTCCCCGACAATACGTTCTCCCATAGTGAGAATATTGGCATCGTTGTGGTTACGGCAAGCTTCAGCAGAAAAGGTATCATGGCAGAGGGCAGCACGGATACCCTTTTACCTTATTGGCGACAATGCCAATGCCAATACCTGTCCCACAGATTAAAAATGCCTCTATCATACTCACCCTTTGCCACTGCTCTCGGCAACAGGGAGGGCAAAATCTGGATAATCACAAGAGTCCTCACTTTCTGTGCCAAAGTCAGTCACTTCATAATCATGGGCTAAGAGATAGGTTTTGATGGCTTCTTTTAGACGAAAACCACCATGGTCAGAACCGATAGCTAGTTTCATTGGTCATAGTCTCCTTTGATTTTTTCTAGACGTGCATCAACTGCCGTATCAATTTCTTGATATGTGGCTTCATACAAAGCCTCATCCCCCATAAGGGTCTGAGATGCTTTTTTCTTCATTAAGGGGAAGAATTTTTTGCTCAAAGTCAGGAAAACGAAGCTTTAAAAGCTCTGCTTGCTCATGGGTCATGGTAAAGACATAGTCTGCTTCGATGAGATGGTAGACACTAAGGGGTTTGGAGCGATGTTGGCTCAAGTCTAGGCAATGGTTTTTTTGCAACGACTTGAGAATAGTGACTAGCCTCATCCCCACTCATGGCATGGGTACCACAGGAAGCCACTTGAGCCCCCTCAAAAAAAGCTATCCTTTTTCATCTTATCAAGGGTAATTACCTCAGCTAAGGGGCTACGACAGGTATTACCAGTACAAACCATTACAACTTTCATCTATCTTCCTCCTCAACAATATAGGGGTGATGAGAGCTTATCAATGCGATTCATCAGCGCTAGCCCCAAACCCTCTTTTGGATAGGACTCTAAGTAAATCACCTCAAGATCTAAACAATCTGCCTCACGCAAGTGACGATAGAGTCTTTGGGTAGCAATCGCAAGCTCAGATTTTTGGCCCAAGGGAGAAGAAAACCCCTTTGGGAAAGTGGTTTTTAAAACCGCTATTTTTTTCTTCTGAAAAGATAAAAACCAGTTTTATCTATGGTTTTCAACTGGTTGAGCAAGGACTCAAACTGGTTTTCGGCCACAAGATAGACTGGCATACCAGGAGCGTAATGACGGTATTTCATCCCTGGTGCCTTGGGGACATCTGGTGTCTTACTGGTATAGATACCCACTTCTCCAATGACTTTTTCAAGGGCTTCCTTACTCACGCCACCAGGTCGTAAAATCACAGGTGGGCTGATACTGAGATCTAAGATGGTGGACTCTACCCCGATGGTACAATCCCCTCCATCAAGGATAAAAATATCATCTTCTCCAAAGTCTGTTGCCACATGGCTTGCCTTGGTCGGTGAGGGGCGAGTGCTTTTATTGGCAGAGGGTGCGGCAAGAGGCACGCCAGAGGTCTGAATCAGTGCCAGAGCAATGGGGTTATCCGGACAACGGAGGGCGACAGTGTCCAGTCCTGCTGAAACCACAAGAGGAATATGGTCTGCCTTTTTTAAAACGAGGGTCAGCGCCCCAGGCCAAAAGGTGTCCATAAGCTTTTCTGCCTCTGGTGGGAGAGAGGCAACCAAGGTCTTTGCCATCACCTTATCTGCCACATGGAGGATAAGGGGATTGTCACTAGGTCGTCCCTTGGCTTGATAGATTTTTTTGACAGGCCTTGGCATCTAAAACCATTTGCCCCCAGTCCATAGACCGTTTCTGTAGGAAAGGCAACCAGCTCACCTTTTTTTATCAAATTCGCCGCTAGGGCGAGGTTTGTCTCATTTGGCTCATGCATTTTTTTCACCTCAAGAGTAGTATAGTGGGTTTGTAAAAGGCTGACAAGTGGCGAGCAAGGGTAAAAGATGACGTTTTTTTGCTATTTTTTTGGCACAGTTGGACAAGCACATGACAAAAACACAAGACAACCTAGGTTGTCTTGTGTTTTTTAAGAGGCAATAATAGCTGTTATCTTCTCTTTGAGATTTTCTGTTGATTTGTAGATACCTTCAGTGGCTTTATCTTCTGAGGTGACCTCATACCAAAATAAATTATCACCATAATAAGGCTTATCTTCGAGAATGATGATTTCATACTTTTTCGGTACGACTATTTTATAGGTGGTATCATTGTAAGCAGACTGCAAACCTAAAGGCTGTCCATCCTCAGAATATAAGGGACTTGATTTTTGTAATTTGTTCAATTCATCCATGATTAGACGTTGTTTTTCAATAGGGAGTTCTAGCTGATGAAAACCTTCTTCCCTTTTATCATCAGGGCTGTACTTGTAGACTTCAATAAGGTTGGTGTCCTTAGTCACTTCCCCTGAGGTGCAACCAGTCAAAATCAAAACAGTGAACAACATTAAAACACCTAGTATTTTTTTCATAATTAAACTGACCCCTTGGCAATAATAGCTGCTATCTTCTCTTTGAGGTTTTCCGTTGATTTGTAAACGCCTTCAGTGGCTTCATCTTCTGAGGTGACCTCATACCAAAACAGATTATCCTCATAATAAGGTTTATCTTCAATAATCTGAATTTCATATTTTTCTGGAACGACTATCTTATAAGAGGTATCATTATAGGCTGATTTTAGTCCATAGCGATCTTCTGACTTTTGTAATTTGTTCAATTCATCCATGATTAGACGTTGTTTTTCAATAGGAAGTTCCAATCGATACAAATCGCTATCAGTGGTATTGTACTGATAGACTTCAATAAGGTTAGTGTCCTTAGTCACTTCCCCTGATGAGCAACCAGTCAAAATCAAAACCGTCAATAGCATCATCAGACTAAGCAGTTTTTTCATTGTTTATGCCTTCTTTAGCTTGTCTTCTTGTACGCAGATATAACTGATTATAGCATATTTTTTTGATAAGAAAATAGCAAGGAGAAGTAGCCTTTTACCGTAGCACTATTGTGCTAGCTGATTTTTACAACTGAAAAAAATCCAGAATTTTTTTCTAAAAAGTCCTTGACAATAAAGTTAGCAGTATCTACAATGCAATTGTAGATTAGCACTTGTTAATTTAGGGGGAGAGTTATGCTGGAAGAACGTATCATACGTTTTTGTTCGCCGACTTTGGCGGGTATCAAGACAGGTAACCTCTTTAATTCATGCGGTTTGGATAAGACATTGTTTTACAAGGAGTATCAAGCCTATAAGACAATTCTTGCCCCTTTGGGCTTGGTCTTACACCTCTTTGAACGCAAGGTTGGCAATCCCTTAGTCTATCTTTTTCGCCAGATGGCTTTAGAAAAAGACCTTAGTCATGATGAGACGAGGACATTTTTAAAAGCGTATGGCTATCAAGATTTTTCCATTTCAGGTGTTTTATAGAGACTAGGTGAAAGAATTGACCTTGAGCGCAAATTTCCACATGAAATAGGGGTATTCCTATCTTATCCCCTTGAAGATGTCAAGGGATTTATACAATATGGATCAGAATGTTGCAAATGTACAGGCTACTGGTGTGTGTATGACGATGAACAAAAAGCAAAACACAATTTTGCACGCTATGACAGATGCAAGGCGTGCTATGAGAGGCTTTATTGTCGTGGTAGACGCCTATGTGACCTAGCAGTGGCAACGAGAGTAGAAAGGACTGGATAATTATGGCAAAAGTAGCAGTAGTATATTGGAGTGGCACAGGTAACACTGAAGCAATGAAAGACCTTGTTGTAAAAGGTATTACCGAAGCAGGTGGCGAAGCTGATGAATTCATGCCTTGGGATTTTTGATGAATCTAAGGTTGACGAATATGAAAAACTTCGCTTTTTGGTTGCCCAGCAATGGGAGACGAAGAATTAGAAACAGAAGATTTCCAACCAATGTGGGATGCCATCAAAGGTAAACTTTCTGGTAAGAAAGTGGCTATCTTTAGTTCTTACAACTGGAACACTGGGGAATGGATTCAAGACTGGGGTGCTGATGTGGCAAACCTTGGTGCTGAGCTCGTTTGTGACCCATGCCCATGCCTTGATGCTCCAGATGCTGGTAGTGAAGAAGAAACTGCTTGCATTGAGTTAGGCAAGGCAATTGCTAACGCTTAATTTTTTTAAATCGTCAAAAAAAAAGATGCCCTTTGACGTCCTTGAAAAAGTAACTTTTCCAAGCAAGGTAGCAGATGTGCTACCTTGCTTTTTGTATTCAAATTTAGCGATAGTCTAGGTAGGCGAGAAATCGTTTTTAGGGCAGGGGAAGCGTTTTTTTCTTGCTTTTTGAGGGCCAGTCCAATTTTTTTCGGTAGGCGGGAATGTCTAACTCTTTGGCAATGAGTTGATAAGGGGTGCGTTTTAAAAATTAATTCTGGCAAAAATACTGACCCCAAGGCCATTTTTCTACCATGGACATGATGGCATAATCATCCCATGTGGTGACTTGCACCTTTGGTTTGAGGTTGCAACGTTCAAATAATTCAAGCATTTCTGATTGTTCCCCTTTTTGAGCAGCATAAAAGGCTCTTGGCAAAGGCTAGCAAGCGGGACTTTTTGGGAGACTGGCAAGGGGATGCCCCTCGGGCAAGATTGCCATGAGACGGTCTTGGCTCAAAAAGAGGGTCTCTAAATCAGGACTGGCGGGCAAGCGCAAAAAGCCACAATCAATACGTCCTTCAAGTAACCAAGTCTCAATCTCACCATAATCCCCAATGAGCAATTCATACTCAACATTGGGATAGGTCTTTTGGAAAGCCTTGATGATAAGAGGTAACCAGTGTGTGGCAACACTGGAAAAAAAGTACCAATACGAATCAGCCCTGAGCCAAGTCCATTTAACGCATCAATTTCCAATTGTAGTTTTTTTCATGTGCCATACAAATACGCTTGGCATGAGGAAATAATTTCATGCCATCACTGGTGAGCTTAACACCGGATTTATTACGTTCAAGCAAGGTGAGTTGCCATTCTTTTTCGAGGTCACCAATCATGCGACTGATACCTGATTGTGAGTAATTGAGTCTTTTTGCGGTTTCGCTAAAACTGCCATATTCTACAGTTTTTAACAAAAAGCAAGATATTTTTTTGGATGTTCATTTTTGCTCCAGAATACTATCTGATTTTTGTCATGGATAACATGCTAAATATTCGTTTTTTTGTAATTATAAAAAAATATGGTAAGCTGAATAAGCTAAAAAGTCAAATCAAGATAGTAGCGTACGGGATTTGTGGTCGTATGCGTCTATCATCAAAAATGTAGTGGGAGTTGAGGTGTGAGATGGGTCTTTATCAAAATCGTATCGTGGTCAAAGTTGGGACATCTACCCTAACCAATGAGTTGGGTAAGAGTGACTTGCGTGCCTTTGACCGCCTTGCCTGTGTGCTTTCAGATATTCAAAATATGGGGCATGAGGTCATCTTGGTTTCTTCTGGGGCAATTGCAGTGGGTGCCAATAAGCTCAATATGGAAAAACGTCCAACGAGCATGCGTATGAAACAGGCAGCTGCTGCCGTAGGGCAATGCAGTATTATGTACTTGTATGATAAGTTTTTCAATGACTATGACAAGACCATCGGTCAAATTTTACTGAATGCTGAAGATATTGAACAGGAAGAAAAGAAGGACAATCTGATCAATACCTTTGATGCACTTTTAGAAATGGGTATTATCCCGATTGTCAATGAAAATGACTCTGTTAGCTATACAGAAATCGAGTCAGAAGATAGGCTCTTTGGGGATAATGATATGCTCTCTGCTGTTGTTGCCATCCTCTGTAGGGCAAAACGTCTTGTGATTTTTTCAGATATTAATGGGCTTTATGATGCCGATCCAAGGCTCTATCCTAATGCCAACTTAATCTCTAAGATAGACAATATTGATAGTGCGGTGTATTCTCTTGCAGGAGGTGCTGGCTCAAGACGTGGCACAGGTGGGATGAAAACCAAGCTTCAAGCGGCAAGACTGGCGACAGCCCAAGGGATAGATACCATTATCACCAATGGCAAGTCACCGAAAAGCCTTTATGACATCGTCAAGGGTGAGAGTGTCGGTACCCTATTTGTAGGCAAGTCCACGATGATGGACTAAGTGGTTATCAATTAGATAAAAATAAAAAAGACCCGTCTTTTAAAGACGGGTCTTTTTTGTAAGGGTAGCGATTTAGACCTTACGATTAGAGCATACCCCATTTGCGAGTGTATTCACTATAAAGAATATAGTCCTCTTCAGTGAATCCTTTTTTTCAATCAGTAGAGGGATAATGGCTTCAAAAATCCATGGTTTCCGTTTCCAAGATGATGCCTTCTCGCTTTGGAGTGATTATCCAATCATCATGGATTTCTAGGAGAAAGGCGAAAAGCGCTTGGGTACGGTTCATGCGTGCTGTGGTATAGTCCGCCAAGGCTTTTTAAATCATCTGGGGTAACCTGCTTTTTCTTGATAAAGCGATCGTAGGGACTTTCTTCTTTTTTGCGCCACTCGCCACCTTCATAAAAATGGAGGACAAACTGGGCTCTCTGAATACAAGTGATATTTTCCTTTTTTTCATGGGTTATCAGCTTCCTGCGACACGCTCAGCTGCTGCTAGACCAACTTCAGTCCAGTAGCTACCAAGGATGACGGTAGAGAAGAGGTAACCTAAGATAACGTTGACAAATACCCCAGAGGTAAAGGCAGCAAATGGTTTCCAACCAACAGCAGTGAGTTCTTTAAAGCGGGTCGTTAGACCAATGCAGAGGAAGCAGAGGACAAATGCCCAGCCACGTAGGGACTTAATAGGCTTGATGATCAAGTCTTCAATACCTTTTAGGGTGTCAGGATCAACGGTTTGTACTTGTATTAAGGTGACAATGATAGAAGCAATGAAGAAACCTAAAACAAATTTAGGGAAACGTTCCCAAATAACGCCAGCACTAGGTTTCGTACCATCTTCTTTAGCTTCCCACATGGTAACAGAAACAATTGCCAAGATAAATGCCCAAAGCCCAACAAAGATGTCACGACCGACAACTTTCATAAGGGTGAAAGTTTCAATCCCACCATCACCAAATTGAGCAGCTGCCGCAATCCCTGCCGCATCGGCAAATTCACTCGTACCAATCCAAGCGCCACTGGCCCCATCAGAAAGACCGATAAGGTGACAAGCCCAAGGAAGAGCAAAGACCATGACGGTCGCCCATACAACTACCATCGAAATAGAGATAGAAACATGCTCTTTTTTGGCATTGACAGAACTACCGATAGCGATAGACGCAGATACCCCACAAATAGAACCCCCTGCACCAAGGGTTGAGGCAAAGCGCTTATCAAGGCCTAAAACCTTAGAACCGATAAAATAAATGACAAGGAAGGTGGTCACAGCGATAACTGTTGCCTGCATGAAAGCAGTAGGGCCGGACTGAAGAATGATAGTAAAAGGGTAAGGTTGCCCCCATCAAAAACGATACCTGTTTTAACATAAAATTCTGTTCGCATCGCTGCGTTGAACCATTCAGGTACCTTAATGAAGTTGCCGATAACCATACCTAAAATAAGTGCAAGTACTGGTGCTTCGAGGTTTAAGGTTTTTGCTGTCTCCCATGAGCCTAAAATTTGCACCAAAATGGCAAGGAGATAAAGTAGCGTAAAACCTTTGATAAAGTTAGGAATGGATTTACCCATAATCCCTGATGCCGCCCCAAAGACTACTGCTAAGACGACAAATAAGATGAGCAAACTAGGAATAAGGGGTGTGAAGTTTGCAGGTACTTCACTAAAACTTTCAAAGCCCTTAAACTTGACTGCCAAAATCTTCAAGCTTGCCCCGAACTGGAATAAAACGAGGGAAAGGATAACAGTCCCTAGACCAATCCAAACCGCCCACCAGTCCTCTTTGAGGTAGAGGTTTTTAAAACCTCCAGTGGGTTTTGTATTTGTTGACATAATAGCCACCTCCAAAAATAAAATGATACAACACGGTGCATATTATATTACCACAAAGGATAATAACCATAGTCAAGAATATATTAAAAAGAATAAATAATATTTATATAATTATCATACACTAAAATGACAAATTTGTAAACAAAGAATTTTTCAAAAAAACAAATAAATCTCGAAATAAATTTATATGTTTGTAAAAAACGCACAACAAAAAAAGCACTTCTTTTGCCTGAGTTGCATAAAGAAGTGCCTTTTAAGTTAAAAAGCGAAAAATCCCGTTCGCCTTTATCGATACGAGAGAGGATGAGGCTTGTTTTATCACGCATCTTGAGATTGGGGATATTGTTAAGCTCATCTTGTATTAATTTTTTACCAAGGATTTTGGTGTCTTCTGTTGCATAATCACTGAGGTATTCATCAAGGGTCAAAAGGGCATTTGGTAGACAGCAGTTGTGGATTTGTCCACTTTTTGCCAGGGACATAAAGCGGTCTCCTGTGCGTCCCTCACGATAACACGCCGTACAAAAAGCTTGGGAGATGCCCTGTTTCCATGAGCCAAGCGACCACTTCTGCCAAGGTACGCTTGTCAGAGGTGTCAAATTGGGCAGAGTTTTCCTCTTCTTTTTCCTTTTCAAAGTAGCCCCCAACACTGGTAGAAGAGCCACCACTGATTTGGGAAATACCGATTTTTAAGCCTCTTTCACGCATTTCTTTACTTTCCCTTGTGCTCATAATCATCCCAGCATAAGGGGCAGAAATACGCAAAAGAGCGATGATTTTTTCAAAAGTTTCATCATCTAGGCTGTTGTCAAATTCATCAGGATTGACATCATCGGCTGGGCAGATACGTGGGACGCTGATGGTATGAGGCCCCACACCAAAGCGTGCCTCAAGATGCTCTGCATGCATGAGAATACCGACAAAGTCATAGCGATAGTTTTCTAGCCCATAGAGGACGCCAACACCGACATCGTCAATACCGGCTTCCATCGCTCTATCCATTGCTTCAGTGTGCCACGCATAGTTACTTTTTGGTCCATGAGGGTGGAGACTTTCATAACTTTTTTTGTGGTAGGTTTCCTGAAATAGGATATAGGTGCCAATTTCAGCATCTTTAAGGCGTTTATAATTTTCCACAGTGGTAGCAGCAATATTAACATTGACCCGTCTGATGGCACCATTTTTGTGCTTGGTGCTATAGATGGTCTTGATGGATTCTAAAACATACTCAATCGGGTTTTTTTGCGGATCTTCGCCCATCTCAAGGGCAAGACGCTTATGCCCCATGTCTTGGAGGGCAATGACTTCTCGCTTGATCTCTTCTTGTGAGAGTTTTTTTCTTGTGATGGTACGATTTTTGATATGGTAAGGGCAGTACACACAAGAATTCACACAGTAATTTGAGAGATAAAGTGGGGCGAAGAGGACGATACGATTGCCATAGATAGCGTCTTTGATGTCTTTAGCCAAGCTAAAAATTCTCTCTTTGACTGTCTCATCGGGACAGTCTAAGAGTAAGATGGCCTCTCTATGGCTAAGTCCTTTTTTGTCTTTTGCTCGATCCAAAATTTGGTGAATGAGTGCAAGGTTGTTTTTATTTTCCTCTGCATAGGCTAGGGAGGCTCTTATCTCTTCATCAGAGATAAATTCTTCTGCCTGAGTGGAAGAGACATCATAGGCCATGGCTTACTCCTTTACATCGCTAGTATAGGTGGTTTTGACGCTAATACCTTTAATCATACCGAGTTTGCCACTAAGGGTACTGATGTCTTGATGGCTAGCATCAATGACGATACTCATGATAGAAACACCTTTTTCACGATAAGGGATACCTAGGCGTCCGACGATATTTTCACTGTATTGGTGCAAGAGTTCATTAACGGTTTTAGAAGCCTCCAAATCTTCAACGATAATACCGATAAGTGCAATACGTGTTTGTTCATTCATTGTAATCTCTCCTCTATACATAAAAAAAAGCACACAGTTCTCCCGACTGTATGCTGACCGTAAAAAAACTTTCCATGCGATCAGCACGTAGCTTGGGCTAGGATAGTTTAGTTATAACACAGGTAGTTAAAAAATGCCACAGCTTTTCCTAAAGTTTTCTGAAAATTTGTATAAAGATTTTTGCTAGCCTAAATAAGGTCAAGATGCTATGATATGGGAGAGGTGAATATCGTGAAAAAAATAGTAGCAACCTTAGCTATCCTTGCCTTACTCATGCCAAGCATGGTAAAAGCAAATGATGGGCATTTTGTTCCTAAGACAAGTGGTGATAAACTTTATGTTGTCAGTGATGTTTTGCTCGTCAATAAAAAGTATGGTCTACCTTCAGATTATAACCCACCAATTGCTAGTGGAGCGATGCTTTATGGCCCTGCCCAAAAGGCATTTTTAGAGATGAGAGCAGCAGGCTTAAAGGCTGGCGTCAATCTTCAAATTGTATCAGGCTATCGGTCTTATGATTATCAAAATCAGCTTTTTTTGAGCAGTATCGTGCCAATTTTTGGAGATCGAGCAGCACAATTCAGTGCCATCCCAGGACAAAGTGAGCATCAGACAGGTTTAGCAGCAGATATTGGGGATGCCAGCTATATTGATCTTACTTTGGAACAGAGCTTTGCGGATACCAAGGCAGGAAAATGGCTCGCCGCCAACAGTACCGACTATGGCTTTATCCTTCGCTACACCAAGGGTGATGACAAGTTCACCGGTTATATGTATGAACCATGGCATTTTCGCTATGTCGGTAAAAAAGTCGCCAAAGAGATGAAAACCCTAAAGATTAAAACTCTAGAGGATTACTTGGGGGTGACTGATGGGGCAGGACGCAAGGTAGCCACGCCCCTATATTATCAATTGATCAATAATGACACGCTAAAAAAAGTCAAACTATTTAATATTGCAGGGAGAAATTATCTCTTGCTCAATGATTTTATGGCGCTTGCCAGTGATGAACATGCTATGCTCTATATCGAGAGCCATGATGAAAACCAGTATATTTTAAGCACCATCAAGCCAGAAACTGAGCTAGCGATCAAAAAACTGGTTTTAAAACCACAAAAAAGTGGACTAAGAACTGCTGTCCCAACAAAGTCAAATCTCAAGCTCAATGGTATAGAACTGAAAAGCAAGGCGTACTTTATTGATAACAATCTCTATATTTCTCTAGGTGACTTTGCCCAAAACTTGGGCTACCAAGTGAAACTAGATAAAAAAGAAAAACAACTTGGTTTAGAGTGGGTCAAAGAAACCGCCTTTACCAAAGGTGTGGTTTCGACAGAACCAGTGGTGTAAATGAAGACGATAAGATAGCGTTGAAATAAGAAAAAGACAAAAAAATAATTTCTATAATGCTTAGTGGTAAGAAAACTTTAAAAGTTAGTATTTTTATCCCAGTGAGAATTCACTGGGATTTTTTTATGATTAGTAATTTAAGTCTAATTTAGCTTTGTTAAAGAAAAAAAATTAGATACAATTAAAGAAACATAGGGCAACAAAAAAACCTATTGGCAGTAAATCAATAAATTGGTAAAATTTTTATTAGTTAGAATAGGATTATTTTATCAATAAGATATTATTTAAAGGTTAGTAATGTTGTATTTTTTAGTTAAAATATTTTAGAAGAGGGTGAAGCGATATGGATTCCTTAGGGGGAAGGTTATACACCATCAGAACAGAAAAAGGTTTTTCTAAAAAAGATTTGGCAGAGGCATTGTATATTTCAGAAACCCTATTGGAAGAGTGGGAAGCAGACAAAACTAGCCCTAATTTAACGGATTTTCAAGCGTTATGTCTTGTATTGGAGGTTTCTAGTGATGAGCTACTTGGGTTAAGGCAAGGATTAGTCAAGAGACAAAATCTTAGTAGAAATAGGACAAAGCTGATATATTATCAGGTACATGCCTTTATTAGCTTACTCTTTGCCTTTTTCCTCGGACTTTATGTCCATTTGCTGACATTTTTGCAACCAGAGATGAGAAGTGGAGAAAATGCTGAATGGTTGGCATTGTGGCAACCCTCTTTCTGGCTTAATAATCATTTAGTATTTCTGATGGTGTTACTGATTTTAGCAGTGATTTATAGTATGGTATGTATGTGTAAATATCTTATTAATAAAGAAAATCACTAGTACTAAGGATATCAGATACTAAATGGTAGAGGGAAGAAACCAAAAATTGTATGAGTATTGAAGTCGTTGTGGAATAATAAATACCCTCCTTACTCAATAATTCAGTAAGGAGGGTATTTATTATACAAACAAGTGCTTTTATGGCTAGTGTGGTTGAGGCTTAATCACTTTCACAATAATAAAGAAGCTGTGTTTTGGGATTATAAACCCCTACTGTCACATCAATGGGGTAGCCGTTTAAACCATACAGACTTTCTTGTGAGGGATAAGGTTGGTTATATTTATCGAGTAATAGGTAGTAGCCATCAGTGATAGGGGGGATAAAGGGCTTAGAATTTTTGTTCACCAGAATAGGGGCTATTTTGATCTCTTTAGTTTGGCAACCATACAATAGAGCAAGCATAGCGTGATTAAAAGGGGTTTGTTGCCAGTTTTTATTTTCTTTGATTGTCTTGAGCAAGGCACTATCTTCTTTGAAATAAAGTACAATACAGGTTTCTCCTTCACCATGAATACCATGCGTTTCATAGTTCGAGAGGACTTTGCCTTCTAGGGCATTAATACCAAGGGTGTAAGAAACCATTTCTTGATTACTAGGCATTGTAACAATATACATAGCAATCACAATTATCGGAGAAATTAGCGCAAAGGTCGTGGCGATGATGAGAAATTTTTTTCATGAAAGGACACCCCCATTTTTTTGGGTAAAAAGGCATTGGCAATCAAGGGAGAGACTACCATTTCCTTTAAGTATGAAATAAAACCCAAGCTTTGACAAGGCAGTATTTTATTGACTTGGATGAGTATTGATTAGGTTAAGCTATTGTCAGCTAGAACAATAGCTGGTAAGCTTAACTTATAGATAGTATAAGATAGTATCTTAGAGGGATGAATCGAAGGAGAACAGGTAGTGAAATTTAAAATAAAGGTTTTAGTTGTCGTAACTATAGTGTTCTTGTTGCTTTTTTATTTTATTAGTTCTAGTGGCTTGATTACGATTTCGATAAAAAAACACTGAATTAACCCAAAACGATTGGCAAGAGGATTATGCTTATTTAAAAGAGGAATTACCAAAGAAACATTGCCATTTGTTTGCTAAAATTTCTCAAAATGATTGGAATCAAGCTATGGACAGTCAAGATAATTGGAATAATCCAGAGGTCAATTTATTAAAATGCTTAGCTATGGTAGGGGATGCGCACACAACGGTAGAGAACTATAGTGATGGCAATACTTTGGTGTATCCTTTCAAAATAATAAAAATAAAAGAAAAGTTTTATCTCTATGATAGCATTCAAGCCTATCAGCACCTTATTGGTAAAGAAGTTTTTTTGCCTTAAATGATGTACCAATTACTGAGGTATATGAGTTGATGAGGGCTTATATTTCTTATGAAAATGAAAGTAGAATGCAAGCCCAATTTACCCTATTGAGCAATGATTATCGTTTATTATCAGCTTTGAATGTGGGAAAGGGTGATGTGGTAGTCAAATTTTTGGACACTAAGGAAAAATTTTTACCGATGAAGCAAGGTGAAATAGCTTTCTTAAAAAATGAGTCCAATGATATTAGCACTTTTTTTGATGTTGGAGAGGACTGTTTGGTAGTCAAGCTAAATGCCCATCTGCCTTTGAGTACAGCACAAGAGGGATTAGGAGAAAGACTTTCAGAAAAACAATATAAAAACATCATCATTGATTTGTCAGATGATGTCGGTGGCACCTATAATCCTGATAAAGATGAACTGGCAAAACTGATTGCTGATAAGATGAGCAGTCAAGGGATAAAATGCTATGTACTTATTGGTCGCAATACTTTTTCTAGTGGTGTTTTGCAGGCATATAAACTAAAAAAACATTAGGAGCAATCTTGGTGGGCGAGCCTACAGGTGGTGCCTTGGATCATTTTTGGGGATAGACGTCAGTTGAGTTTGCCTCATTCTCACCTTATTATCAATTATTCAACAAAGTTTTTCAATCTTACTGGTAAGGCGCAAACAACATTAGAGCCTGATATTGTGCTTGGCTTTGATGAAGCATGGTTTTTTAGAGAGGATGACAAGGAGCGTTATACGTCAATTTTTAGAAGAGGTGGCTAAAAAGATAAAAAAATACTACCTTGATAGCAATTACTGTAGTATTTAGATAAACCCATAAAAAAAGCGTCCAAAGTTTAGACTTGGACGCTTTTATTGTTTAATTATGATTTATCTGGAACGCTTAAAGGCAAAATCTTTGGTTTGGTAGTAGAACTGGCATTTTAGTCTGTCACCATTTTCATAGCAGGCACTGTCTTGCGGGACTCTGACAATACCATGATAATCACCATTTAAGTCCTCTAAGGTACGGCGAGAGGGGATATTGTCAGGGTCACAGGTGATTAAGATTTCATTGATACCGATTTCATGAGCAAAGCCCAAGAGCAATCTACTGGCACGCTTGGCATAGTGATGACCACGATAAGGCAAGTGCACCCTATAGCCAATATGACCTGCATAGGCAATCTCTGGCGCATCCCCCACCCTAAGGTCACATCTGCCCACTTCGATATAAGGGTTAGAAGTTTTGATGATGGCAAAAAAATAGCTAGGAAGATAGCCGACATAGTCGCTACCAGGTTGATAACGAATTAGCCTCAAGCCAATGGTGCCATCAGTCAGATGAGAAAGGTCATGACCTGCTTGCTTATCATCTTTTTTAAAGCGAGAGAAAAAAAGACGGATAGAATCTTCGATACTCAAGGGGCACCTACTTCCAAAATTGCCACCACTTCTTGAGGGACTCAACTTCTTCTTGAGTAGTACCTTCAAGGGCTTTAGGGGTGGACTCTAGTTCTTTAATTTTTGCTTCAGCGATGAGGTTTAATTGTTGTTGCTGATTTAAAAGCTTGTGCAATTCAGCGATTTGTTCATCCTTGATTTGGAGCTGTTCAGCAGTATTGGCCTTGCTATGTTCTAGGAGGTCGATTTGAGAGACAAGAAGCTTTAGTCTTTCGTCACGCTCTTTTAAGAGAAAGGCGATTTCAACAGGTAGTTCATTTTCACTATTGTTATCTTGTGATGGCGTTAAGAGTGTTGTCTTGGTCGTTTCGATGGCTTCTTTTTTTCTTCATCAGACTGACCAGACTCTTTTTGTCTCACTATGTAGGGCAACGATGGAAGCCCTCAATCAGCTTGATGCCATCTTCTCGGACATAAATCATGCCACTATTTTTTTATAAAGGTAGTCATTAGCACTTAGGACATCGTTTAACTTACGCATATGATATTTGACCGTGTTTTTTTACTAACGCCTAGTGTATCAGCAATTTCTTTAATGGTTAAATCCATTAACACTCACCTCACTTCACTAAAAAGTATAACAAAAAAAATTTCCAAATACAAGAAAAAAAACTATCTAAAACTGGTTGAAATGATAAAAAAACTAGTTTTTAAACCTAAAAAAACCACTTTTAAAGTGGTTTAAAAAGCTTCTTTAAAGTGGTTTTTGTGCAAGCTTTTTGCAATTTATCTCCTTGGGTATGGTGTTTGAGCTTATCCGCATGTTGATAATAGGCTTCGACATTTCTTTCAGCAATCAAGCGTGCCAGGGCTTCATTGGTCGCAAGTTCGGTTAAGAAGATGAGGAAAAAGTTCCCCATCGCCAAAAATAGTTGTAGGTAAAATCCAAGCTATTGGTGATTTCAGTTTTCAGTCTTTCACCGAGACCATCCCAAGTAGAGACAAGGTCATTAAATTGTGCCTTCATCAAGGTCAGCAAGGTTTCAGCATTCTGCTCAGGATTTTTTAGAAAACTGATTTCTAGTTTGTCCAAAAAGCCGAGGGTTTCTAACATGACCTTGTTTTTAGCCCTATCCAAACTGCCTGCAAAGCCTAGGGCTTCCCTTTCTTGGTAGATGGTTTCTTTAGTTGATTTCAGGATGTCTTTGGTTGTTTTTGTGGTTTCTAAGGTAGTTTTGAACGCTTTTAGGGTTTGGGTCAAGTAGGTGAGGTAGTCGGCTTGACCTTGATAGGCATTGCTTGATTCATTCAAACTAGCAACGAGGAGCCCGACCAAGGAAAGCTTTTCATCAAAGGTGGTTTCACTGGTTTTTGGTAGGGTGGTTGCCTCATATTCGCCCTCTAAGATAGCACGAACGTTGTAGTTCTTTTGGTAAGTTTGATAAAGCTCATAGTAGGTGGCAAAGCTTTTTTTGCTACTTGGGGATGGTGGAGGTACTGATAAATCAGTGGTTCATCGACGGCTAGATTAGTTTCTTCATAGAGGTAGAGGCTTTCTGAGAGGTCCTCCCAACCACGTGCTGTGACATATTCCTTGCCATCAATGGTCGTTTCTATGCGATAAAAGTCTTTTTTCTTGAGGTCAAGGTAGTTGGTGATGGCAGGATGAAGGTTGACTTTTTTGGCATATTGTCGCCAGATGCCATAGTCTTCTTTGACTTCCAGTACCTTTAATCTGTCCATGGTTGCCAAGTCCATTTCTCGTACAGATTTGTTGTACTCTGGGGGGTTACCGGCGGTGACCACGAGCCAACCATCAGGAATGGCATGCCTGCCAAAGGTCTTATATTGCAAAAATTCCAAAATGGCAGGGGCGAGGGTCTCAGATACGCAATTAATCTCATCTAAAAAGAGTATCCCCTCTTTTTTACCTGATTTTTCTATGGTGTCATAGATACTGGCGATGATTTCACTCATGGTGTATTCGGTAATACGATAGGTCTTGCCCATAAAGTTTTTTTCTTTGATAAAAGGGAGCCCTAGAGCGCTTTGTCTCGTGTGGTGGGTCATGGCATAGCTGACCAAGGCGAGGTCAAGCTCACTGGCAATCTGCGCCATGATGGCAGTCTTGCCAATCCCAGGAGCACCAAGGAGAAAAAAATCGGTCTTTGGCGATGTTTTGGTATCTTATAGGCACCAAAGTCATCTTTTTTGAGGTAGATAGAGAGGGTATTTTTGATCTGTGTTTTTGCGTCATTGATATTCATACTTATTTCCTTTCAAGTAGCCCAGTAGGAGAGACAAGGACACGCATTGCCCAAAATGGAAAGTCCGGGTCATCAAAATAGCGTGTCTTTTTGAGAAAAATAAAGGCAGTGTCATACTTGGGCATGGTTTTGGGATAAATCCCTAGTCCATCAGTAAAGTAGAGGAGGCCTTTGAGGTTTTTGAGCTCGCCTTTGTCGATGAGTTGGTCGATATAGGTAAAGACTGAGCGAAAATCGGTGCCACCAAAGCCTTTTAACTCGCCATGCTGGATAAAGTCGGTAAAGTCCTTGGCACACTTGATAACGGTATCACTTTTGGATTTTGCGGTCACATTGGATAAGACGGATGTGCATCTTGTCAAAAAAAAGCGTCCCCATCGGTTAAGATGTCATAGGTTTCCTGGAGGAAAGCTTGCACCACTTCCCCAGAGCAAGAGCCTGAGGTGTCAAGGGCGATAACAAGCTCTTCAACCTTTTTGACTTCCTTGGTCTCTAGGGGTTCGATTAGGGGCATATCCTGGTAAAGTTCTAGCCCATAGGTGTAGTAAATGTAGTCAAAGGACTCGCTGTCTATCTCCAGTGCTTCATGTAGGGTGGTAAATTTTTTTCAAAAAAAGCGTTTGTATTCACTTTTCCCTTTTTTTCTGGGGGACGGATATTTTGACTGAGGGTACCGACGCCATCGCCCAGCTCTTGGGCAAAGTTTTGCAGTTCATTTTTCAATTTCCTTGCTGATGTCTTCCCAAGCTTCTTTTTTTGGATGGGATTTTTCAAAAAAAGTCAAAGGCGTCTTCACGTGCCAGCTCATTTTTGGACTTTGCCCTCGTCCCCGCTTTCATCCACTTCTTCATCGCCATGGTAAAAATGCAAGTCCTTGGCAAAGATACTTTCCAAACGGCGAATTTCTTGGATGGAAAGCCCGGAGGTGAGAAGGTAACGGTAGATGGTTTCTGCATGAAAGGGCTGGATTTTTTCCTTGAAATTGGCAAGAATTTTTCGTTCCAGTACGTCACCTTTTAGGGCGACTTGAGGCAGATTGAGGGCTAAGATAGCGTCCTCACTTGCCATGTCACAGGCGAGAAACCACAGCCTTTCTTCGCTTTTTTTGAAAAAAATATGGCGAAAGAGACAGTGAAAGACCATGTGTAAGTAGAGCCTTGAGGCGATGTTTTTTTCCTTGGCAAAGTCCATGATGAGCGTATCCCCATCATAGTGGAGGACTTCGCCCTTGTCCCCTACCAAGGTGCCGATAATATCAGGACTTGGTTTTAATTTGCTAAAAGGAAGCGCCATAAAGCGCATTTTGACTAAAAGCTCTTGCCTGCCATAACTAAGCAGGTCTTGAGCAAAATGGGTATCAGTAGATGGATTCATCATTATCTCCTATAAGCTAAAGCAACGCTTCTCGCCACCAAGGCTAAGAAGCTTGGGCATGAGTTCACTCAAGCCGTTTTCCTTGGCAAGGGCAAGGAGTCTATCAGTGTGTTTGGCCTCCACGGAAACGAGGTCAAGGATTAGGGTGATGGCGTGACTATCTTTTTGGCTAAAGGCAAATTCCAAGAGTGTCATCTGATGGGTTTTAAGATAGTCAAGATAACGTGCCTTGGCACGTGGGTCAATGGTCTGCGGGGATTTTAGGCGACTGAGCACCCAAAGCATTTTTATCTGTCTCTTCCTCGATACTTTCAAAGCCTTGGTCGGCAAAAGTAGAGGTTGAAGTTTTTCCCCAGACCAGTCGATTTCGTTTAAGAGGTCTTGCCACATGTCCTCCTTGCCCCCACCAAGCCAAATGGCATTGCCGGCAATTTCTAGGGTATGGTTGTGCCATTTTTTTCCTTTTTGGTATAGTGGGCTTTTTGCCCGCCACTTGGGTGTAATAGCCCTTTGGCAGGCTTTGGAATATCAAGTGTTTTGTGCCATAAAAAGCCCCTTCGGCAAGCCTGGTGAGACTTTTTGGGAAAAAGTTACTTCCTCTAGGGGACAACGGTAAAAGGCACCTCGTCCGATACGCATAAGCCCCTCATTTAAGTGGAGACTGACTAGGGCTGAATGGGCAAAGGTAAAAGGTGGAATACCGTACCAATCTGGTGGACAGGTCAGTTCAAAGAGTTTTTGACAATAGCTAAAGGCACCAAGCTCGGGCTGATTTGCCCCAGAGACATTGGGCGAGGATTGAAAGATTACCTCTTCGAGCGCCATCGCCTGGGAAAAGGCAGCACGTCCGATGGTCTTGAGGCTTTTAGGCAAGATGATTTTTTTCAAGTGACGATTTTTTTATAAAAAGCGCCCATCTCAATGGTTTCTACACCCTCAGGGACTTGATAGGTTTGGTGTTTATCTGCAGAGGGAAAGAGGATGAGGGTCGTTTTGTCATGGCTAAAGAGAACATTATCCAAGGTGGTGAAGTGTGGATTTTCACTATCAATGGCAATTTCTGTTAAGTTACCCCCATGAGGGAGGGCAAAATACTCGAGTCTTTTTAGCCCTTTAGGTAAGTATAATCTTTCCAAGGCATGGCAGCCAAAAAGGGCTTCCTTGCCAAGGTGCTCTAGCCCCTCGGGCAGATCAAGACGTTTGAGGGAAGTGGCATTTTTGAACGCTGCAGCATCAATCTTGGTCAGTGTCCTTGGTAAACGCACTCTTTCTAAGGCTTTTGCACCCTCTAAAAAACCTTTTGGCAAGGTCGTCGCCCCATCAGGGAGATAGAGTTTTTTGAGTGAGGGGCAATTGGCACAAGCATTTTCCCCTAATTGATGAGCAGAGGGCAACTTGAGTGCCTCTAAATGGGGACAGCCCAAAAAGCAGTCCTTAGGGAGCGTCTCAAAACCCTTAGGAAAGATAACCCTTTCTAAATTTTTGACTATGTCGAAATGCCCCATTGGGCAAGGTTATAGCCTCATCACTGACTTGCGTGGTTTTTGTAGTGCTATCATATTGCCATAAACGCTCTTTCGCCATGACAATCCCTCCTTTACAATCTTTTCATATATACCCCGATACAATTAGCATAAACTAAAGAAACGAGAAAAGCCAGTCCAGACTTTTGCTGGACTGGCGTAGGTTATTGATAGGTTTGACTAAAGAACTTGTTTTCCCCCACCTCTTTGTCAATCAGTGGGAGATTGGCAACAAGTTGCGTGAGGACTCATGATAATCCAAAAAGGAAAGAAACCATAGTCACTGCAAGCCACATAGTCATAAAGGTCAGAAGAAACCCTTGCGAGATGCTCGATAAAAAAAAGTAACCGAGGAAAGAGGTTGAGAGACTAAGCAGGTAAGTGGTGATAAGAGTAGGGAGATTGCCGACCTTGACTTGCCCATAGACACCAAGTAAAAAAATGAGGTAGAGGAGGATACAGAGGGCAAAGACGACACTACCAAGGTGAGCATAGGGACGAAATACCTCTTGCCAGTGATAAGCCAAAGGGTAACAAAGGTAGGCTAGTAGGGGAAAGGGCAAGGCGGTAATAAAAATAAGATACTTGGACATCATCTATCTCCTTTCAATGTGAGTGATAATAAACTAATTATAGTCTAAGGAAGGCTGGCTAAAAATGGCAAGATGGTAATTTGATTGAAAAAAATTCTAAAAATACCTAGGCAAACTATTATCTATTTTTTTATCTTTTACCTATGATAGACTATTCTTAAGTTATTTTTTTGTCTAAGGGTCAAGTGCAAAAAAAGGAGGGTCTATTATGTCAAATAGAAATCGGATGGCGACCATCATAGGTGGTATTTTGGGCGTTTTTATCCTGTTTTATCTATTCTTTGGGTTTTCGCCCTTTACTGCCTTCAAGATAGTCACCGAAGGGCAGAAAACCTCTGTAGCATCTTGGAATAATGTTTTTGCTTACAAGACAGCCTATGTTGGCGACAATTCAAAAGTTAGTCATATTCTAGACAAGCAAGGCTATCCAGAAGAGATTGTGGTTCAGAAGTTTGAAATCTTATCCCAAGCAGAGCCCTATGGCTTGCGTGTCTATCTCTAAAGTGCCAAAAGATGCCAACAAGGCACTACTGAACAATGCCATATTGACCTTTTTCTTTGATTGATAATCTTTCTAAGCTTTATTATATAGAAGATAAAAAGTGACCAAGTCATTGCCACTTATGAAAGGGAAAAAGGTACTCCAAGACCTTGAGGAGAAAGAGGAAAGTCATACAGGTAAAATGGAGACAGCTCAAGCAAAGTCGGTCTGATTTGATAAAGGAGGCGTTAGTATGGAAGCAAAAAGAAAAAAATTGGCGTGGTGTTGGCAAAGGGTGAGGAGATACTCGTGCTTTTTGAGTCAAGCAGGGGATGTCTTACAGTCTGCCTATAGTTGGAATAGCTTTGATTTTGTTGGTGGTAGCCTGATGAGTACCATTGAAAAGCACAAAATAGTCGATGAGGCACAGGCTTACTTGCATGATGCAAAGGAGCTGCTGGAGGAATATGAAACGAGCTTCAACGCTGTAAGTGACCTTACCAAACTTACCATAGACACCAGTAACCTATTGACCGTGGCAGACTTTACCCTTGATGGGGTGGTGGCAGATATGCTTGTCCAAGCCTATATCAATGACGCCATCACCCAAATAGGAGAAGCAATCGCCCTAATTGAAAGCAAACAAAATGAATTAAGAGGCGTTTCTTTGTAAGGGATAACACTCTATTGAGGCTTTAAAAGAAACTTTAGACGAGTGAACTATAGTGTAGAAAAATTATTTGCGATTAATTCAAGTGATGGACATTAAAATAAGCAGAGAGGAAAGCCTCTCTGCTTATTTTATGCTTGAGCAATTTTTTATAAAAATAGAAATAGCCAAATCTACTTATCTTTAAAGAGGAGGATAGAAAGAGAGGAGAGATAACAGAGTAGTATGACTTTTATCAGGGTTCTCATGTCGAGGGTATTAAACTCAAAAAAAGTATCCAATTGATAGAGTAGAAACGAGAAAAAGAACAAGTTAATAAGAATAACCAAATCTTTTTTTGCCTTTAAACATGAGTACCTCCTAAAAAAATAGTAAATAACTGTTCTAACCTTATAAAATGAGTCTAAAAAGTACCTTAGGCTAATTTATTGACTTTTAGGGTATACTATAGTAGGAGTGATGTCAATAAGGTTTTTGGCTGACTAGGGAAAGGCAGGAGATTGTGATGCGTTTACTGATTTATGGCGCAGGGGTAATAGGTGGGCTTTATGCCAGTCTTTTTGCCCAAGCAGGCTATGAGGTGAGTCTCTATGCCAGAGGCAAGCGACTGGAAAGCTTAAAACAACAGGGCTTGTGCTATGAAAGAAAGGGGCAAATTTACCAAGCTGATATAGAGGTGATAGCGACCTTAAGCGATGAGGAGAGGTATGACTTTATCTTTTTGACGGTGAAAGAAAATCAAGTCCGCCAAGCCTTGGCTGAGCTGGCCAAAAATATCAGTCCGACGATTGTGACCATGGTCAATACCCTCACCCCCTACCATGAGTGGGCATCAATCTGTGGTGAGGGTCGCTTGCTTCCTGCCTTTCCAGGGGCAGGGGGCAGTTACCAAGATGGTGTGCTCAAGGCAGAGTTGACCCCAAGGTTCATGCAAATGACAACCTTTGGTGAGATAGATGGCAAGCCATCAGCACGTTTAGGGGGCTTGGCTGGGCTTTTTAAGGATGCAAAAATCCCTTATCAGGTGGTCAAGGATATGCAGTCTTGGCAACTTTGCCATCTGGCGATGGTCATTCCCCTAGCAGATGCTTACTACCAAGCGACCTGTCCTCAAACAGTTTGGCGTGAGCGGGCAATCATGGAAGAGACGGCAAGACAGATTCAAAAATAATCTTCAGGCACTTTACCAGCTTGGCACGCCCCTCTTGCCTTGGCAGGTGAGGCTGATGCATCAATTACCCCTTGGGCTATTTCGCCTGATTTTAAAAGGACTTTTTGCAAGCCGGCTTGGGGAGACTTTTATGTACCAGCACGCCATGAAGGCAACGGATGAAATGCAGGACTTGCATGAGCAGTTTTACCATGACTTAAAAAAAGGCAGACAGAGCAGTGTTGAGGGATGGGAAAGGTATGGCGAAAAAATATGAAACAGGCGATTTTAGAGCGGCTACAAGCCTTGGGTGGGGACATTTCTTTGGTGAAGGGAGAGTCTTTGGCAGAGGACTTATGTACTATTACCTTTGACACCGTTTTATACAAAAAGCCTCTTTGGACACCTTGGACGGATGAAGATGGAGAAGAACCCATTATAGGCTCAGGTGATTTTTCTTGATGCAAACCTCACCTTGTATCAGGCAGATAAAGAGCGCTTTTTTTCAAAAAAACTCCATGAGACTTATTTTATTTTTGACCGAAGTACCCTATGGGCAGTATTTTTGGCTTGGTGAGATGTTTACCCCTTTTCAAGAAGGGACTAGGGATTTTGAGGCGTGGCATGAGGTATTTCAAGGGGAGATTTATTCTTTTGAAAAAATATTTTCTGTAATAGAGGCCAATACTACTGATTTCATTCACTTGTTTTATGGCTATGGTTATCCGGATGGCATTTATATTGCCAGTCAAGATAAAAATGCTGACAATCCAAGGGTTTTTGCCACTGACCACGAGGCTTGGTTTATCGAAATTGATGATGAGGGAGATTTGGAAAGTTATTTACACTCTTTTTGGACAAAGGAAGAGTTGCGTGCTGAGATAGAAGGCAAACTAGGCTAAGGGCATGAGTCAATAAAAAAGAGATAGGTTTGCATTTTACAAAAGGGGAAATCTTATGGACATTATCCGTGCCATTCTTGATGGGCTTGCCATCAGTGCTATCTTTAATGGGGCAGTGGCGACTTTACTACTTATCAATCCAAGATTCTTTTTGGCTGACTACCCTAAGGGTATTCAGCAGGCGAGCCCAACACCGATGACAAGACAAGAGAAAAAAGTCAATCGCTATTTCACACTTATCGTTATGGGGCTGTGTTTTCTTTATTCGCTAGTCAGTCTTTTACAAATGAAAATCGTTGGCTTTTGGACGTTAGTTCAGATGAGCTATATCCAGTGGAGCGTATTAAACTTGGGCGATTTTTTTATTGTTGGATTGTTTACTATTCCAAGGTAAATACAAAGAAAGGCTGGTTATTGCCGGGACAGAGGGACATGAGGATTATCAATTTAAAAAAATTGGATGAAACATCTGGCGCTTAGGGAGCATTTTTTTGGTGGTGCCCTTTTTACTGCTACCGATGATATCAGTCTTTGAGGCTTTTTTGGTGGGACTCTTGAGCGAATAAAAACAGTACCAAGTTTTAAAAAATCTGCTACAATGGCAAGAGGAGCGCTAGAATAAAGGGGAGGCATACCATGATAAGCTTAGAAAAGTCACCAATTTATCGCTATGTCGCCTATAGGCTAGAGAAGTTAGGCGAGCATGAGGCTAGCTTGGCAAGTCTTGACGCTGAGACTAGGGAAAGCCTCGCTAGGGCTATCGCCAAAAAGGTCATAGGGCAGTTTCTTGCCTTTGGACTACTCTTTTGTTTAGGCTTAGGGTTTTTAATGACTCAAGCTTGGCGTGTGAGTGAGGAGAGTGCCATAGTAAGGTTTTATATCAATCTTATGCTTTCTGCCAATACCTTGATCCAAGGGGACTGGGGGCCAGGTATTATTGGCAAGAGGGGTGTTATTTTAGGAGTATTTACCATACTCTTACCACTGATTATTCCTATTTTTATACTTTGCTTTGGACTGATTGCCCTAATAACAAAGTGGCAGATTAAAAAAAGCCTTAGCGCAGATAGAAAAAAAGCGACACACTTTAGGGCGTGTCGCTTTTTGGATTGCATGTATAGGAATTAAAAAGAAAGAAAAAAACATTTTTAAAAGATGATAAATTTTAAGAGAAGATAGAGCATTTTCAGACAAGAACTGCATGAGATAGGGCACAAGGGTGGCTAAGAGTAAAAAGTATCATCAATTGTTTTTTTGATTATTGTCCATAGGCTTACCTCAGTGTCTATACTGGTGAAAAGGTTGAATAAAGTGCTCTAGCACCAACTGGTGTTGGTGCTAATAAACAACTGCCAAGCAAGATTGGATTTAAAGGAAAGCCATAGCGATTATAAATGATTGTATCGTTTGGGCAAAATTGCTCGGTAAAGACCTGGGTAAAGAGTACGGTTGACTCCGTGTTTGCATTATTGATGGTTGGAAAGGGTGGGTTTTCTTTTTTTCCAGCTCTTTTTAGGGACTGTGAATCAAGCCTGGCTTTCATCTCCTCTGGGAGTGCGTCAAATTTTTTTCTTTATCAAAGTGACGCATCACATCGCCCACTGTCGAATCTTCTTTTTGGGACAAAGGGTTCTTGGGCATGGCTTGGTTTTTGGTAAAAAGAGGGTGGCAGTGACAAACACACAAAGACATAAAAAAACGCTAAAAATTTTTTTCTCATAAAAAGCCTCCTCAGGAAAGACACTAAAAAAATTATGTATAAAAATAGGATAGCAAATAAAAAAATACTTGACAAGCGTTTAAAAAAACTACTGTCAAGTATTTTTTTGTTTACGATTAAGTTTAGGTCAGCGTGACTAGGGTATCTCGCCATGCTTTGGTAAAGGCGTGGGGGTCTGGTTGTACCATACTATCCCTCATGATATAGACGCCTGCCATTTCCTTGGGGAGCTTGTGGACATTGGTCATCTTTATCCCCCGATACCATAGACAGGGAGGGGGAGCTTGGTCAGTGCCTCAAAGACAGCCATCGAGCGTGGGGCAAGACCTGCCTTGCAACTGGTGGCAAAGAGGTGGCCATAGACCAGCCAGCTCGCACCTTTTGCCCTTGCCAGTTTCCCCTCTTCATAGCTATGGACAGAGACCCCAAAGGTCAGTCCCGATAAATCTGCCTCTTGAGACGTGTGAAAAGAGACTTGGATAGGGAGGTTTAAGGCACGAGCCACATTGACTTGATGATTGATGATGAGCGTGACCCCATAAGCTTGACTGCTCGGCAAAAGCTCAAGGGCAAGGCTTTGGTAGTCAGCTTCACTAAGGTGCTTAGCACGCAAAATCAGTCTATCCGGAGAGGTGGCAAGGAGGGCTTTGAGATAGGGGAGCTTTTCGCCGACAATGGCAGAAAGCTCAGTCACATAGGTCAGTTGCATCATAGTCTGATATGGTCATGATAGACGACTTGCAAGCCTCTTTTGACAATGGCTTCGTGCATTTCCGGCACACTGCGTCCATCACTGATGTCAAATTGTTCACTACTTTTTATTTTTTTCGACGTGTCCCCCTACGTCTACTTTGACGCCGGCAGAAACCTTGGTCGCACAGACGTCCATCATCGCATTTCTAAAGGTGGCACTTTCACGGCTAGAGACGGTAATTTGAGCTTGAGGCACAAAGAGGCGATAGGCACACATGATTTGGACAAGGTCTCTATCACTGACAAGGTGGTTAAATTCCCCGAGCTTGCCCCCAACTGGACGGAGTCTAGGCACAGAAAAAGAGAGTTCACTATCAGGGTATTTGGCTTGTACCATAGCCAGGTGCAAGCCTGTGGCAAGGGCATCTCGACGGAAATCACTCAGCCCTAAAAGGCTAGCAAAGCCTGCCCCTCTAAAAGCCATTTTTTTAAGGCTCTTTCTTGGGCATAAAAAAACGATAAGGGAAAAACACGCTTATTGCCATAAGGATGGTAGTGGTCGTAGACAGGCAAGTCATAGGTTTCCTGGAAAACGGTGACAAAGTCTGCCCCTGCTTGGTGAAGTAGGCGGTAGTCTGCTTCATTAGTTGGGTAAATTTCAATACCGATATTGGCAAAGTAAGGCTTGGCAAGGGAGATAGCCTCAGCAATGTAGCTCGTTGGGGAGAGGGCTTCTGACTCTCCTGTTAGGATCAAAAATATCTTGTAGGCCTGTTTGGGCAATGCCCTCAAGCTCTCTTTTGATTTGATCCATATCAAGCTTGGCACGCTTGATCTTGTTTTTGCTGTTAAAGCCACAGTAGAGGCAGCCATTGCTACAGTAATTGGCAATGTAAAGGGGGGTAAAGAGGGTGATATTGTCTCCAAAGCGTGCCTTGGTCACCGCTCTAGCACGTCTTGCCATTTCTTCAAGGTAAGGCGCAGCGGCTGGGGAGAGGAGTGCCATAAAGTCTTCTTTCGTTAAGCTGTCTTTTTCTAAGGCACTGAAAACTTCCTCTTTGGTAAAGGCATCAGGGTCAAAACTTTCACGAAGACGCAAGACTTCATCCATCATTTGATGGTCGAGTCTATCCATCTTGTCCGTATAGGTCATAATTGTACTCATGTTATTCTCCTAAAAAACCGGTAAGTGGGCTAGAGGCTTCCCCACCATGGGCAAGGACACGTCCTGTTTTGGCAAGGTAGGCATGGCGACCTGCTTTGATGGCAAGGTTAAAGGCATAACTCATCGCCTTGACATCCCCTGCTGTGGCAATGGCAGTGTTACACATGATGGCACTGGCGCCCATTTCCATGGCTTGGCAAGCCTCAGATGGCTTACCGATACCGGCATCGACAATGACAGGGAGTTTGGTTGCTTCAAGGATGATTTGGATAAAGTCCTTGGTTGCTAGTCCACGGTTACTGCCAATTGGTGCTGCTAAAGGCATGATGGCACTGGCGCCAGCATCTTCTAGGGCTTTGGTGACATAGTAGTCAGGATACATATAAGGGAGGACGACAAAGCCACGTTTGGCTAAGATTTCAGTGGCCTTGATGGTCTCATAGTTATCCGGTAAGAGCCAGCGTGAATCACGAATGACTTCGATTTTGACAAAGTTACCACAGCCCATTTCACGAGAAAGCTCAGCAATACGGACTGCCTCTTCGGCACTTCTTGCCCCTGAGGTATTAGGGAGCAAGGTGACTTCTTTAGGGATGAAGTCCAGGATGTTTTCGGCACCGTTAGGATTGGCACGTCTGAGGGCTAGGGTGATGATTTCGGCTTCCCCTTGTTCCAAGACAGCCTTGATGAGGTCTAGGGAAAATTTACCGGAACCGAGGATAAACCGAGAATGAAAGGTCTTACCCCCGAGGGTAAAGGTATCGTCATTGTGTAAGTTGGTCATGAGTTAGTCTCCTTTAGATAAGATAAGGTGCATGAGTATCGTCGCTTGTTGGGCGGCACAGAGCATTACCCTTGGGGCAAGTAGTCCTGGGGGTTCAAGTTCACTGGTGCCATCACCACAAAGATAATAGCGTGAAAAAAACTTTTTTTGGTGGTTAGTTTATTAGGATGATCCATGCCACTCATTCCACTGGCACCAATTAAGGTGGTGTCGGGGTAGTGGCTGAGGATGGTTTCTGTCAGCATTGCCTTGGCAGAGGCTTGGTCAAAGGCCTCGATGATATAAGGATAGTCTCCGAGATAGGTGGGGATAGTACTTTCATCCAAGGTGAGCACCTCGCTTTTGACCTTCACAAGAGGGGTCAGACGTTCAATTTGTGCCTTTAAAGCGTGTGCCTTTGCCTTGCCAAGGTCTTCTGGAAAATAAGCTTGGCGACCAAGATTGGTGAGGTCAACCTCATCTTTATCAATCAGTAGGAGCTCACCAATACCGAGTCTGGCAAGGCTTAGGGCGATATGACTGCCCAAGCCCCCACAGCCACAGATGGCCACACGTGCTTCTTGTAATTTCTTAAAATGCGCCTCACCATAGCGCACTGCCCACAGGCTGGCATAAAGTGCCTTATTAGGAAGTTCCCCTTTTTTTAGGGCAAAGACCTTATCCCCCTCTTTTAGAGGGACGTTTTCCATTTCACTGGTGCCATTTAAGAGGATGAGGGACTGGCGTGAGTGGCCTGACAGCTTGAGTAAGTCCTCTAGTCCAGAGGGCTGAGGTAAGATAAAGGCTTCGTTGTTGAGGTAGACTTTCACTGTTAACCTCCTCCGACAAAATGCACGATTTCTAAGCTATCGCCATCATTTAAGATGGTCTTGTCATAGTCTGCTTTAGGCACGATGGCAAGGTTTAACTCTACGACAATACGTGTAATGTCATAACCTACCTCGACTAAAAAAGCCTTGAGGCTAGTCGGTGCCGCCAAAGCATGCTGCTCTCCGTTTACAATCATATTGACCTCCATACATAAAATTAAGTAAAAAAAAGGACACCAAAGAAAGCACCCTTTCGGTGGTGCTCCCCATTGATGTCTCTTAAAAAAACAAGATAAAAAGGGTTCAACTGACCCTCTTATAAGCAAGTCAAGGGTAGCAAAAGGTAAAACAAATGTCAAGGTTTTTTATCTCATAAGTTACGTTTTCCTAGGCTTAACCAAGGGATTTTTTAGAGGTTCTTTTTGACAATCAAGACATCGCAACTGCTTCGGTTGGCGATAAAGTCACTCATCCGACCAAGTAATTTTTGGTGCGTCCATTTCTTGGGCATAGTCATTACCACAGACGATTAAGTCCGGCTTGAGTAGGTCAACAATATCATACTTGACGATTTCACAGATATTGCCGACTTCCAAAAAGGTGGAGACCTCACGAATTTCTAACTCTTCTGCCTTTTTCTTTAAGTCATTGAGATAACTTTGACTTTCTTTCTTTGCCCTGTCGATAATGGTTTTATCGTAGCTTAGGGCGATTTGGTATTCCTTTTCTTCCAAGAGGTAGGCCAAGGTCAATTTAGAATAGTTCATCGCTGCCAAGTGGATGGCACGGTAAAAGACTTCCCCTTCGATTTTTGTTTTTTTATTGATGATGACGACGATATGATCATAGAGGGTTACCATTGTTTATTCTCCTTGTGTTTGATTTTGTAGTGCCATTTTTGCCAGTTGGTCAGCCTTTTCGTTTAGTGGGTCGCCACTGTGGGCTTTGACCTTGACAAAGCTGAGTTGGGTATTTTTTTGAAAGGCAAGGGCAAGGGCTTGATAGTCCTGGGTCATTGGGTAGTTAGCACGCCAAGCGCCTGTTGCCCAAGCACAAATACCCTCATAGTCATGATAGAGGGTGAGGGCTTTGGCACCTAGGCTTTTAGCAAGAGCAAAGGCTTTGATGGCGCCAAGGATTTCTCCAGCGACATTGTGGTGCCTAAGCCAACTTTCTTCCTCGCCGATACCTGAGTCTAGATAAGTCTTACCCTGATAGAGGCCAACTAAGCCATAGGCATATTGTTTTTTTGCACCTTCATAACTCCCATCCACATAGCAGATAAGGGTATCGGGGTTGATATTAGGGCTAAGCATGGTTTGAGAGGTAGCTATAGTCTCTTTTTTAGAGGGATATCCCCCTAGCCAAGCCAGTGCCTCTTCTTTGGTTTTAAATGATTTATAGCTGGCATTGGGATAGCCTTTGACTGCCTCTTCACAAGACGCCCAAGTCGAGAAAAGTCCCGTCTTTCTACCAACTTTGACTGCATAGATTTTTGCCATTAGCACTCCTTTGAAGGATAAAGTAGAAGATTGGGGGTTAAGACAAATTTATAATTTGGGACAAGCAAGGTCGTTTTTTTATAACGCTTGGCGAGCTGTCTTTGTAAAACATCCAAAATATAACTGATATAGGCGCTTTCTCCGATAAGGACGAGCCGATCATCTTCAACTTTTGCATTGATTTCAGGGTAGTGTCCCAGTTTATGAAAGAGATAGTGTTGTGCTGCTTCATCTTCTGTGATCAATAAGATTTCTGCTTTTAGTAAAGTTTGTTTAGGCATTTGAACCATCCCCCTTTCTATTCTAATAGTTTAGGCTAAAAAATACACCTTAGCAAGTCCTACTTGATGTGAAAGTGCGATAATGAGAAATATCGTCTCATAAAGCCTGTTGTAAGACCTTGAGTTATCCAAACAATAGAGGGTACTTGACCCACTGGGGCGATGGTGTTATACTAGTCATAGACATATAGTCGCTAAAATTCGAACACAAAAAAACCACGAGGTGCAAGCTCGTGGTTTTTTATTTAGGCTATTTGTCGTCCTTGGGGCTATCTAGCCATTTGATGATGTAATGACAAATTACACCACCCACAATAGTCCCTATAGTTGCTAAAATAAACTCGAACACAATATCACCTCCCTACCGTCGTAGGAATGGTTAGATGATATAGATAGTGTAGCAGATTACCGCCCAATGGGGTGGCTTTTTTGTTTAGGAGGAGAGGAATGATAGCATTGTATTAAATGAATTAGAAAAAGGTGAGCGTTTTAGGCTGGCCTTTCTCTTATATTGGGCTTAGTTGACACTACTTTAGGGATTGTTTACAATGACTATAGTTTTGTGACATTTAGGAGAGGATAGTCATGAAAGTGATTTTATTGGGGGAGTACCCCCCGTTAGTAGAAGAGGAGTTAAAACGTTTTCACTTGACTTATGAAAAGGTGAAAACAGAAGCGTTATCCAATCTTTCAAAAGAGGTAGAGGCCATTTTGGTTGGTGATGGCGTCTGCTTGCCAGATTGTTTTTTTGAAGCCCCCCATCAGATCAAGGTAATCGCCTCTATCAAAGAGGGTGCGGACAATATCAATCTCAAGCAAGCCACAAGAGTAGGACTACCAGTCCTTGCCCCCAATCAAGGCTTAGCCTACTCTATTGCAGATTTTTATTTTTTTATGCGAATTTTTAAACCTTGCTCGCCTATATGCCTATCAAGGTAGCCCTTTTGAGCTAAAAGGCAAGAAAATTGGTATCTTAGGCTGGAATGAAACGGCTGCCCAATTGGCGATACGTGCCAAGGCCTTTGGCATGAAGATTGCGGTTTGTGCCACTAGGCTAAGAGAGGGACATGCTAGTCTCTATCAAGCGACCTTAGAGGATAAAAATCGAGCTTTTTGCGACCAGTGATTTTGTTGTAGTCCTATTGCCTTATGGCGAGCGCAGCGGCAATATTTTAAATAAAGACATCTTTCGTTTGATGCGACCAGAGGCAAGCCTCCTATATTTTACAGATTTACGTCTGGTCAACTTTGATGATATGGTGCGTGGTGTGAGCTGGGGAGACTACCATCATCTTGCCATTGATTTTTCTAGGGCTGATGAGCGTTATTATCATCAAGTCAAGGATCTGCCTCATGTCCTAGCGACTGTAGCAGAGGCTGGTAATACCAAAGAGGCAGAGCTTGCAACCATCAAAGAAATTGTCAAAGACCTTGCCAGAAGTCTCTTAGGGGAGCGAGTCAAGTCTGCCATCAATGTCCCTCGGCTCCCTTTGAATACTCAAAGAGAACATTATAGCGACTTTTTTACCTTTTTAGGAGAATTGTCCAGTGCGCGCTTTCAAGCCTTGCCTAAGCGTATAGAGCTGATTTATGAGGGCAATATGAGTATCAAGCTAGATGAAATCTTACTTGCTCATGATTATTTCTTGGGACTGGCAAAAGGGCTTGGCGACAGCAGTATCAATCACATCAATTCTCGTCTATGGGCAGAGGAAAGAGGTGTGGAGCTGGCATTTTTTTAAAGGGGATAGCCACGGGGCAGAAAGCTTTTGTCCTTAGGCTTTTTCACCAAGGAAAAAAATCTATGAAATTGCCGCTCGTATGCTAGGAGAACATTGGCAAATACTGGGCTGGGATGATTATCACTTTATCGCTGAGCCGACAAGACACCTTTTTGATTTTACCCCACAGCAATCGTCCAGGGATTGTGGGTAAGGTAGGGAGTCTCCTTGGCGAGCGAAAAAAATAAATATTGGCGGAATGGTCTTAGGGACACTCGCCAAGCGATTATAATCGTGCTATGATGTGGATACGCTTAGACAGCGCCCCAAGTGGTGACTTGATGGACGCTTTTAGAGAAATGCCGGAAATTTTTAGAGGCAACTTATATTTATAGCGAATGTGCGAAAGGAATGGAAAACCATGTTAGACATCAAACGGATAAGAGAAGATAAAGAAGGGATAGAAAAAAAGCCCTAAGTCGTCGTGGTACGGCTTTTTGATTTGAGCGAGTTACTTGACTTAGATAAGGAAAAATCGCCGCCTTTTGACAGAGGTGGAAAGCTTAAAAAAATGAACGCAATGTCAAAAAGTAAGGCCATAGGTGAACTCAAAAAAATCTGGTCAAGACGCTACAGTCGCCATGGAAGAAGTTGGTGCCATCAATGATAAAATCAAGGCGAGCGAAGACAGCCAAAGACTAGTCTTAGAAAAAAACTCACAACTATCATGCAAACCTTGCCAAATGTACCGGAAGCAGGAATCCCAGATGGTGGCGAGGAAAATTTCCGCATTGAACGCACAGTAGGCGAGGTGCCACAGTTTGACTTTAGCCCTAAGGCACACTGGGACTTGGGACAGGCCTTGGACATCTTGGATTTTGAGCGTGCAGGCAAGGTCACGGGGGCAAGATTTACCTTTTATAAGGGGCTTGGGGCAAGATTAGAACGTGCCTTAATCAGCTTTATGATTGATATGCACACCGACCATCATGGCTACATTGAGCTTTTTGCCACCTTATATGGTCAACAGCGCCTCTGCTTTTGGGACAGGACAGTTGCCAAAATTTAGTGAAGATATGTTTAGGCTAGAGGGTGTAGGCTACTACCTTATCCCAACCGCAGAAGTCCCTGTCACCAATTATCATCGTGATGAGATTCTGCCTCTAGAAAGTTTACCAGTGAAGTACTGTGCCTATAGTCCATGCTTCCGTAGTGAGGCAGGCTCTGCAGGTAGAGACACCAGAGGCATTATCCGTCAGCACCAATTTCACAAGGTAGAAATGGTCAAACTCGCTCATCCTGACACGAGTTTTGAAGAGCTAGAAAGCCTAACTGCCAATGCTGAAGCGATTTTAAAAGCCCTAGACTTACCTTATCGTGTCATCACCCTTGCCAGTGGGGATATTGGTTTTTCTTCTGCTAAGACTTACGATGTTGAAGTCTATATGCCAAGCTATGAGGGCTATCGTGAGATTTCTTCTTGCAGTAACTTCCTGGACTTCCAAGCACGTCGTGCCAACTTGCGTTTTAGAGATGAAGATGGCAAACTTCGCTTTGTCCATACCTTAAATGGTTCTGGCCTTGCTATCGGTCGTACCGTGGCAGCGATTTTTGGAAAAATTACCAGGATAAGGATGGCAGAGTACACATCCCTAAAGCCCTTGTACCATATATGCACGGCTATGAAGTCATAGAGTAGGTTAAGACATAAAATAATAGAGCTGACATTTTTTCATCCCTCTTTTTGGGAAAAAGTGATATTTTTATGACAAAATCATACGCCGAAAGTCTTTAACAAGGTTGACTTTGAGGAGGTAAACTTCTAAAATGGTAGAAATAACAATCTTATTGTTAGCAAGTTTTTTTATTTTTGGTGTGTAATATCTCCAAAAAAATAAAAAAACAAAGGAAATGTGCGTATGACCAAACCATAAAAAAAGGAGATGGTGAGATGAAATTAAGAAAGAAAAATAGGGTTGCTTGTGCTTTTTTTCTATGCTTCTTAGCCTCGTAACGCCATGGCAAGCAGAAGTAGCAGAGGCAGCACAAATACAAGTCCCTGTATATGTAACATGGACAAATGCTGATGGTAGCCCTATGGCACCAGCAGATATTCCGACAGTAGATATCACCCTTTTACAAGATCACAATGATTTTGTAACCTATCACTCTACACCGGCTAACCCAAATCATGTTTTTAATAATGTTGAGTTAGTCAGACCAGATGGGACATCTTATGACTATCAAGTTGTAGAAACTTACAATGGTGGCGTACAAGTTGGTCATGATGGAACCCTCCTTGTTGATGGCAAAAAAATTATCGTGTCTTTGTCACAGGTGATCTTGACAATGGCTTTAAAGTCAATAATGTCCTACAAACCCCTGTTGCACCAAACAAAACAGTTGATATTACCGTTGTTAAAAATTGGGTAGGTCAAACCCCAAATTTACCAAATGGCTTAAATATCAAGCTTTATCGTGATGGCAATGAAGTCAATGCCTTTTCTTTAGTGGCAGGAAGTCAGTGGACGGCAACTTTTTCAAATCAACCACGTTATGACAATTTAGGCCATGAATATGTCTATACCGTTAAGGAAGTCGATAAAACAGGCAACCCTATTGGTCATGGTGGTGTGGCGGTGATTTCTGATAATGCAACTCCTGTAGCGACAGACATCACTTATGATGTTGCGATTAGTGAGCCTGCATTAGATGCTGGACAAGATCCAAATGCTACAGTGGTTCGTAAGCATGCCACCATCACCAATACCAAGCAAGGGACAAATCCACAGCCACCTATTGGTAATACAAAAACCATTACAGTAGAAAAAATTTGGAAAGATGCCAATGGGACTACCATCACTGCGGCACCTTATCCAGAAGCGTCTGCCACTATTGAACTCTTACAAAATGGGCAAAGCTTAGGCACTGTAGAGGTCAATCAAGCGACCAAATGGCGTGGTTATTTCTACAATATGCCAATAAGAGATGCTGCTGGTGCAATTTATGATTATTCTGTGCGTGAAGTTGGTGCAGTAGGTAGTGTTTATACAGGCGCTCGTAGTGTTAGCTATGAAGTTACCTTAAGAGAAGTAGAAGCAGAAAGCTTCTTTGAAGTTGTTAATAAAAAACAAGCTGGTGGCCCACAAGCAGATCAAAAACGCCTTTATATCCAAAAGACTTGGACGGTTGAGCCAAGTGCTGATGTTGAAAACATTAGAGTGGAAGTTTATGGTAAGACCAATCAACCAGTAGCTGTGCCTATTTTATTAGGAGAAGTCTATGTGAAGCGCACTGACAAATGGCTTGCATATGTTGATGTTCCACTTAAAAATGCTGCAGGTGAAGAATATGTGACCTATAGCTATAAAGAAGTCAATGAAGTCAATGGCGAAATCATCTTAGGTGGTAAAACTTATCAAGTACGACTAAACCCTAATCCAAATGGGGTAACCATCCTAAATGATGATAAAGTGCCTACTGGCTATACCAGTTCCAGTACGCTTGGGCCTCAAGTCGATGAGAACAAAGATAAACAGGAAAATAAAGATAAAGATAAAGATAAAGATCCATCAACCATTGATCAACCAAAGACTCCAGAGGATCCGACTACCCCAAGTGATCAAGGCAAGTCAAATGATCAAGCAAAGCCTGGGGACTCAGATAAGACTGAAGGTAAAGATAAGCTAGATCTTTCTAAGGATAAAGCAAGTAAACCTAGCCCAACTGAAGTAAAGGTTGGTAAAGCTGTTCCTAAGACTGGACTTAGTACGTTAATTACAATAAAAAAAAACCCTCTAGCTAGAGAGGTTTTTTTATTGTAATTAGAGTTGAACGACAAGGAGGACGTGATAATTATTGTCAAAAGCGAATTGGTAAAAGTCCAAAAGCTCATGCCCCCAGTTGTAGAGGTAGGCCATAAAATCCTCATCAAGGGGCATGTCCAAAGCTTCTTCTGAAAGTTTTGGCACCGTTTCTTTGATGAGGGTTTTAAGATCAAGTCCCCTAAGGTGGGTGATAATCGCCTCAAGACTATCATGAGGTTTTAAGAGCAAGACCGCTTCATCCGTCTCAAGGAGGTAGTCACGCCCCCCAAAGACGATGTTATAAGGGACGAGATCATCTTCTATCCACTCTCCGCCAGTAAAGACATAGTGGAGCCCCTCCCATGCTTGGTGAAATTCATAGGCACGAGGGGTATAGAGGTAGGGTGTTTCATAATGACTTAGGGCATAATCATAGCGATCATCTTCAGGTGTATTTTTTAAGGCAGTGACTTCTTTATCAGTCAATGCGTAAAGCATACCGAGTCTAGACATGGTAAGCCTCCTTTTTTGGTGTTTTTTCTTAGTGTAGGTGGTTTTTTCGCTTTTGGCAAGGCGGAGAAGTATGCTATACTGATAAAAAAGGCTGCTTGACCAAAGGAGGCGCAAATGATGAAACCATTACGTTACTTGGCACGAGTCTTAAAAGGGGAACAAAAAACGAGAGAAGACAAGAAGCTCATGAAAAAAATTCACCTTGGGTAGGTAATTATGAGCGCACCAATTTACCTAAGGATATTTTGGGTAGGGACAGTACAAAAGATGACTAAAGCAAGCTCTAGTGCTTGCTTTTTTGCTGTCAAAGGCTTTTCATTTCGTCCCACCATGCTATAATAGTCACAGTATGAGTGGTGTGATATGGAGAAAAGAATGAAAAATTTAGAGTTTAATAGGATTCACAAATTTGTGTTTGATGATTGTTACATTGTTTTAGATGTTAATAGTGGTTCCATTCACTTGGGCGATGCCTTATTTTTTGATTATCTGGATTTTTTGGAGGAAGAGCCTCAAAGTGCGATGCCAAGGCTTATAGAGCGTTATGGTGAAGAAGCTTGTGAGGGGCTAGAGGAAGCCTTGAAGGAACTCATTGACGAGGGCTTGCTTTTTTCCGAGGCAGACTTTAGTGACTACAAGCCCCATAAAGAGCCTCTTGTCAAAGCCATGTGCTTTCATATGGCACATGATTGCAACCTTCGCTGTGGCTATTGTTTTGCAGATACAGGAAGCTATGGTGGTGGTCGCTCCTTGATGAGCCTAGAAACAGGAAAAAAAGCGATTGACCTCTTGATGAAATTATCCAAACATCGTAAACACGTGGAAATTGACTTTTTTGGTGGCGAACCTTTACTTAATTTTGAAGTTTGTAAAGCCCTTGCTAAGTACGGCCATATGGAGGCCAAAAAAACATGGCAAAATCCTAAAACTTACCCTAACCACCAATGGGGTGCTTCTGGATGATGAGGTGATTGACTGGGCAAATCAGCACGAAATGGATGCAGTCTTATCCTTAGATGGACGTGAACATGTGCATAATCGTATGCGCAAATTTACCAATGGGGCAAATTCTTATCAAGCGGTTGTTGAGCCTTTCAAGCGTTTTTGTGGCGAGCCGTCAGACTTGGCAAGATAAAAAAGTACTACTTGCGTGGCACGTACACGCATTTTTAATACAGACTTTGCTGATGATGTGATTCATATGGCAGATGATTTGGGTTTTACGGAGCTTTCTATGGAACCGGTTGTAGCAAAAGAGAGCCTAGGCTATGCCCTAAAAAAAGAGGATATGCCAGATTTATTGGCAAGCTACGATAAACTCACAAGGCACTATGCCAAGCGTGAAGATGAGGGCAAGGGCTATCAGTTCTTCCACTTTAATGTGGACTTTGATGGGGGACCTTGCTTGCCAAAGCGTCTCAGTGGCTGTGGGGCAGGGCATGATTATCTCGCTGTCAGTCCGGAGGGGGACTTATACCCTTGCCATCAATTTGTAGGGGAAGAGGACTACAAGATGGGGACAGTGGAGACAGGTATCATTCGTCCAGAGTTAGCAGAGCGTTTTCAAACGCACAATGTCCTAAAAAAAGACCTCTGCATGCAGTGCTGGGCAAGATTTTATTGCAGTGGGGGCTGTCATGCCAACAATTTGCGTTATGGTGGCGGACTAGATGAGCCTTATTTATTTGGGTGTGAATTACAAAAAAAGCGTATCGAATGTGGGATTTATCTTGGGGTACGCCGTTATTTGAAAGAAAATGGAGAATAAAAGGAGTTAAGAGGTATGCAAAGTTTCACAAGAGATCATTTATGGGTAGCGCAATTAGATGATGATAAGATACGTATTGGCATTAGCGAGGTTTTAGCAGAATCTTTAGGTGATATTGATGAAGTCAATTTGCCAGAACAGGGCGAAGGGTTTTCCATAGGCGACCCTTTTGCTGAAATTGGTGGTAGTGGCGGTAAGGTTGATTTATACATTCCGGTAGAGGGTGTCATCAGTGAGATTAATGAGTCACTTTTTGACTCGCCTGAAAGACTCAGTGAAGATCCGCTAGAAACCTGGTTGATCGAATTGGAAGAGATTGGTGAGATGGAGGAACTCTTATCTGAAAGTGAGTACTTATCAAGCATCAATGAAGACTAGGATAAAGGAGGAGCGATAGTGCTTGGACAATTAGAAGAAATTGTAGGTGCAGATAGCGTCTATCCTAATGAAATGATGTCAAAGCATACAACCTTTGAAATCGGTGGCAGGGCAGACTACTTTGTCCTACCTAAAGATAAGGAAGCTTTGGGTCGTCTTTTGGTTTGGTGCAAACAGACAAAGATGCCTTACTTGCTCTTAGGTGAGGGGAGTAATATTTTAATCAGTGATGAGGGTATAGAAGGCTTGGTCATCAGCACTAAAAAGATCAATCAGATAGAAGTGTCTGGTGATATTGTCTATGCGGATTGCGGTGTCTCTTTGGCAGAACTTTCCAAACACATGGTAGCCTCTGCCCTTACGGGGCTAGAGTTTTCCTGTGGGATACCTGGTAGCCTTGGTGGTGCGATTTATATGAATGCTGGCGCCTATAATGGGGAGATGAAGGATATTGTCTTGTCGGTAGACTTGGTAGATGAGGAAGGGAACTTTTTTACCTACCAAAAAGAAGAGATGGCATTTGCCTATCGCTACTCGATCCTTTACGACAAGCCTTATTATTGCCTTGGCGCAAAAATGAAGCTAAAGGCGAGTACCAAAGAGGCTGTCGCTGAAAAGATAAGAGAATTAACGAAGAAACGAGAAAGCAAGCAACCCCTAGATAAACCTAGTGCAGGCAGTACCTTTAAAAGACCAAAGGGCTATTATGCAGGCAAACTTATTATTGAGGCAGGTATGCAAGGCGCTCGTCATGGTGGGGCGATGGTTTCTGACAAGCATGCTGGTTTTATCGTTAATACTGGAGGTGCGACTGCCCAAGATGTCCTTTTGTCTTATTGATGAAGTAAGGGAAGCCGTCTATAAGCATTCAGGGGTCTTCTTGGAACCGGAAGTGCGTTTGCGTGGTCGCCAAATGAAAGCCATTAAGTAGGGTTTTCATCAATTGACACTAAAGTTTAAATCAAGTAAAATAGAATTGCATATAGCTATTTTAAGCATATAACCTAAGGAGGCAAAAGATATGGCAAAAGAAAAAAATTTGAACGTACAAAACCCCATGTAAACATTGGTACCATCGGACACGTCGACCATGGTAAAACAACAACCACAGCAGCAATCACAGCAGTATTAGCACAAGAAGGTAAAGCAAACGCAACCAAGTTTGACGAAATCGATAAAGCACCAGAAGAAAAAAAGAAAGAGGTATTACCATCAATACCGCTCACGTTGAATACGAAACCGATGCACGTCACTATGCACACGTAGACTGCCCAGGACACGCAGACTATGTTAAGAACATGATTACCGGTGCAGCACAAATGGACGGCGCAATCCTAGTCGTATCAGCAGCAGACGGCCCAATGCCACAAACAAGAGAACACATCCTTTTGGCAAGACAAGTAGGCGTACCATACATCGTAGTCTTCATGAACAAATGTGACCTCGTAGATGACGAAGAACTCTTAGAACTCGTCGAACTCGAAATCAGAGAACTCTTAAGCGAATACGACTTCCCAGGCGATGACATCCCAGTAATTAAAGGAAGCTCATACCAAGCACTCCAAGACCCAACAGGCGAATGGGCAAACGGCATCAAAGAACTCATGCAAGCAGTCGATGAGTACATCCCAACCCCAGAAAGAGATGTAGACAAAGCCTTCCCTCATGCCAGTAGAAGACGTCTTCTCAATCACCGGCCGTGGTACTGTAGCAACAGGCCGTGTCGAAAGAGACCAATTAAAAAGTCGGTGACGAACTTGAAATCGTAGGGATCAAAGAAGAAACCAAAAAAACAGTTTGTACCGGTGTCGAAATGTTTAGAAAACAACTCGACTACGCAGAAGCAGGGGACAACATCGGCGCCCTTTTACGTGGTGTTGATAAAAACGAAATTGAAAGAGGCCAAGTCCTTTCAAAACCAGGCACCATCACCCCACACAAAAAATTCGATTGTGAAGTTTATATCCTAACCAAAGAAGAAGGTGGCAGACATAAACCATTCTTCGATGGCTACAGACCACAATTTTATGTCAGAACAACAGACGTAACCGGTGTGATCAAATTACCAGCAGGCACAGAAATGGTAATGCCAGGGGACAACGTTACCATGACAGTAGAACTCATCCAACCAGTAGCAATGGAAGAAGGTCTACGTTTCGCTATCCGTGAAGGTGGCCACACTGTAGGTGCTGGTGTTGTAAGTAAAATTATCGAATAGTTTTAAAATCATGCTCTCCCTATAAAGGTGACTTTATAAGGAGAGTTTTTTTATTGAGCATGAAAGTAGCCTAAAAAAACTCGCTTTAGATAAGGGAAAAAAAGTAGTTTTTTTGAGATTTTTTTATTTTTTTCTTTAAAAAAAGTGTTGACAGTTTATTTTTTTCTTTGGTAGACTATGTCATGTTGTAAGTCATTAAGCAACACGAAAAACAACATAACTTTATGGGGGTATAGCTCAGCTGGGAGAGCACCTGCCTTGCAAGCAGGGGGTCAAGAGTTCGAATCTCTTTATCTCCATTGAACCTGAAAGACGGTTCAAATCTTTGAAAACGACACAGTAACAAACAGTAAGTATTGCGGGTGAGCGTAATACTTACAGAGGTCATATCTGAAATAAAGCAGAAAGTAACCGAGAGAGATTAAGAAAGCAAGGGCATACGGTGGATGCCTAGGCGCTAAGAGCCGAAGAAGGACGCGGTAAGCTGCGAAAAGCTACGAGGAGTCGCAAGCAGACAGAGAATCGTAGATATCCGAATGGGAAAACCCTGCTGGAGTAATATCCAGTAATCCCATGCTGAAACAAATAGGCATGTGGAAGGCAACCCGGAGAACTGAAACATCTAAGTACCCGGAGGAAAAGAAAGAAAACTCGATTCCCCCAGTAGCGGCGAGCGAAAAGGGAAAAGCCCAAACCGGATTTGTCCGGGGTTAGGACATTCAAAAAGTATCAGAGCCCAGTCGAATGGTGTGGGAAAATCAGCCAAAGAAGGTGAGAGCCCTGTAGACGAAAGGTAAAGATATGGGAATGCATCCAGAGTAGCACGGAGCACGAGGAATTCCGTGTGAAGGAGCGGGGACCACCCCGTAAGGCTAAATACTCCTTAGCGACCGATAGAGAACAAGTACCGTGAGGGAAAGGTGAAAAGCACCTCGGAAGAGGAGTGAAAAAGAACCTGAAACCGTATGCTTACAATCAGTCACAGCCCTTAGGGGTAGTGGCGTACTTTTTGTAGAACGGACCAGCGAGTTACATATACTAGCAAGGTTAAGAAATACGGAGCCAAAGCGAAAGCGAGTCTGAAAAGGGCGAAAAGTTAGTGTGTGTAGACCCGAAACCAGGTGATCTACCCATGAGCAGGTTGAAGCGTTAGTAAAATAACGTGGAGGACCGAACCAGGACACGTTGAAAAGTGTTTGGATGACTTGTGGGTAGGGGTGAAATTCCAATCGAACCTGGAGATAGCTGGTTCTCCTCGAAATAGCTTTAGGGCTAGCCTCGAAGAGAGATATATGGAGGTAGAGCACTGAATGGGTGCGGGGGCTTCACCGCCTACCAAATCTTATCAAACTCCGAATGCCATATATCATAATCGGGAGTCAGACTATGGGGGATAAGCTTCATAGTCAAAAGGGAAAGAGCCCAGACCGCCGTCTAAGGTCCCCAAGTGATTGTTAAGTGGAAAAGGATGTGAAACCGCAGAGACAACCAGGATGTTGGCTTAGAAGCAGCCATCATTATAAAGAGTGCGTAATAGCTCACTGGTCCAGGGGTTTTGCGCCGAAAATGTAACGGGGCTCAAACAATACACCGAAGACGCGGAATGACGAATGTCATTGGTAGAGGAGCGATCCATAGAGGGAGAAGCTAACGTGAAAACGAAGGTGGACAATATGGAAGAGAGAATGCTGGTATAAGTACACGATAAAAGAGGTGAGAATCCTCTTCGCCGAAAATCTAAGGATTCCTGGGGAAGGCTCGTCCGCCCAGGGTAAGTCGGGACCTAAGGCAAGGCCGAAAGGCGTAGTCGATGGAAAACAGGTAGAAATTCCTGTACCACCGAAAGCCGTTAAGAGAGAAGCAATGACGCAGAAGGATAGAGTGAGCGCCCAGTTGGTGAGGCGTTTAAGTAAGTAGGGAGAAACGTAGGGAAGTCCGCGTTTCACATATCCTGAGATACGAATACGAGTGAAAAGAAGTAACGAAGTCCTCGATTCCCCGCTGCCAAGAAAAGTTGCTATCAAGGCTGGAGGTGCCCGTACCGCAAACCGACACAGGTAGATAGGTAGAGAATACTAAGGCGCGCGAGATAACTCTTGTTAAGGAACTCGGCAAAATAAACCCGTAACTTCGGGAGAAGGGTTGCTCTCCATTGTGAGTACGCGCAGTACAGAGCAAAGGAGAGTCGCAGAGAAAAGGTCCAGGCGACTGTTTAGCAAAAACACAGGTCTTTGCAAAATCGAAAGATGAAGTATAAAGGCTGACGCCTGCCCGGTGCTGGAAGGTTAAGGGGAAGAGTGCAAGCTTTGAACCGAAGCCCCAGTAAACGGCGGCCGTAACTATAACGGTCCTAAGGTAGCGAAATTCCTTGTCGGGTAAGTTCCGACCCGCACGAAAGGCGAAACGATCTGGACGCTGTCTCAACAAGGGACTCGGTGAAATTGAAATACCGGTAAAGATGCCGGTTACCTGCGATAGGACAGAAAGACCCCATGGAGCTTTACTGTAGCTTGATATTGGGTTTCGGACATTTATGTACAGGATAGGTGGGAGACAGAGAGACGTGTTCGTCAGAATGCGAGGAGTCAATGGTGGGATACCACCCTTAAATGTTTGGAATTCTAACGAGGCGTGTTACCCACGTTTTGGACAGTGTCAGGTGGGCAGTTTGACTGGGGCGGTCGCCTCCCAAAAGGTAACGGAGGCGCTCAAAGGTTCCCTCAGAACGGATGGAAATCGTTCGAAGAGTGTAAAGGCAAAAGGGAGCTTGACTGCGAGAGCAACAACTCGAGCAGGTAGGAAACTAGGACTTAGTGATCCGGCGGTTGCGAGTGGAAGTGCCGTCGCTCAACGGATAAAAAGCTACCCTGGGGATAACAGGCTTATCTCCCCCAAGAGTTCACATCGACGGGGAGGTTTGGCACCTCGATGTCGGCTCATCGCATCCTGGGGCTGAAGTAGGTCCCAAGGGTTGGGCTGTTCGCCCATTAAAGCGGTACGCGAGCTGGGTTCAGAACGTCGTGAGACAGTTCGGTCCCTATCCATCGCAGGCGGAGGAAATTTGAAGGGAGCTGACCCTAGTACGAGAGGACCGGGTTGGACATACCGCTGGTGAACCAGTTGTCTTGCCAAAGGCATAGCTGGGTAGCTAAGTATGGAAAAAGATAAACGCTGAAAGCATCTAAGCGTGAAGCGAACCTTAAGATGAGATTTCCTGCAGCAATGCAATAAGACAGCAGAGAGAATAACTGCTTGATAGGTCAGGAGTGTAAGTGTAGTGATACATTGAGCGGACTGATACTAATAAGTCGAAGACTTAATCGAAAAAGAAGTTTGTTACTGTGGCGTTTTGAGAGATGAGAGCATTCTCTCAGATCCGGTGATAATAGCGAAGGGGATACACCTGTACCCATACCGAACACAGAAGTTAAGCCCTTCAGCGCTGATGATACTTGGTATTCTTTTTCCTGGGAAAGTAGGTCATTGCCGGAATACATAGAGTCATCCCTTTGGGGATGACTTTTTTATACCCTAAAGATGCATAGACTCCCCTTGGGCTATTAATCTACGCTCTTTTTTTGGGTAAAAAGATAGTAAACTGGCCTAAAAAAATACTTTAAAAAAATTTCTTGTTTTGACGTAAAATAGGACAGGCAATTGATTTTTTTATAATAAGGAGGTAACCATGGCAGATCGAAAAAAATAGAAAATACACTGGCAGAGAAAAAAAGCAAGCTGGAGTCAAAAATCATCAGAATTCAGATCCAGACTAGAGCAAAAAAATCGCCAAAAACGCAGATCTAAGCTAGAATCAACAAAAATCACCAGATGTAAGATCTAAACTAGAGCAAAAAGCCACTAGACTCAAGAGCAAAGTTAGAACAAAAAAATCACCAGAGTCTAGACTGCCCAAAAAAAGGCAGAGGCGATTTTTCCACTTGGACAATCATTGTTGCCCTTATTGCCAGTTATCTCTTTATCTCAGTCGTCTATTCGAGTTTTTAAAAATTTTGGAGCTGAGAAAACAAGAGAGTGAGATTCAGGGTGACATCGCTGCTCAAGAGCAGATTGCAAAGGATTTAAAAAGTGAGATAGAATACCTCAAAACCGATGCCGCCGTTGAAAAAAACTTGCCCGTGAAGAGCTGGGCTTGGTGCGACCAGATGAAATTTTAATTTTACCAAAAAAAGTCATAAGTGTTGACAAAGTGAAAAAAATATTTGTATATAATCATTGTTAAAAGCTATTTATTATTAATTTCTGAGGGAGGCTGCATATATGTCCATAGAAAAGGGGCAGATCTTGCAGGGAAAGATTTCCGGCATTACGAATTTTGGTGCATTTGTACAGCTTGAAGGCAATGTCACAGGGCTAGTACATATTTCTGAAGTCGCTGATTCTTATGTTAAAGAAATCAGTGAGTTTTTTTAACCGTTGGCGATGAAGTTAAAGTTAAGGTATTAAATGTTGATGAGGGTGGCAAGATAGGACTTTCTATCCGTCAAGCGATTGAAAAGCCCTAAAGTGACCAAGCCAAGAGTTCAAGCACAGCCAAAGGCACCAACAAGTTTTGAAGACAAAATTTCACGTTTCATGAAAGACAGTGACGAAAAGTTGGCATCGCTCAATAAAAATATGAATGCAAAGCGTCGCAGTGGAAATCGTTATTAGCAAAAGACCTTTCGCCTTGGCGAAAGGTCTTTTTAGTATCTAGGAAAATAGGTGATGAGATGAGAGCTGTCATTGATATTGGTACCAATTCCGTTCGTTTTTTGCGTCAAGTAGGCACTAAACTCAAAGAAGATGTCTACTATACACGCCTGGGTGAGGACACCCACCTTGATGGGCAAATCAAGCCAAAGGCGTATGAACGCACCCTCGCTGCCATCAAGACTGCCCTAGCAGAGCTTGAGAGTGAAGCTATCCTAATCACTGCCACAAGTGCCTTAAGAGAAGCAAAGAATAGGGAAGCAATTTTAGCACGTTTTTATGAGGACTTAGGGCGTGAAATCATCGTGCTTTCTGGAGAAGATGAAGCAAGGGTAAACTACCTAGGGGCAACTCAAGCCTTTTTTTAGGTGAAGCCCTCGTGTTGGATATTGGCGGAGGCTCAACAGAAGTGAGTACAAAAAGAAGGTGAGAGGATAAAAACCCTTTCTTTGCCCATTGGTGCCTTGAGGCTCAAGGCTTTTTCCAGTGCCTATGAGCCACTGGAAACTTACCTTTCGCCCTTTCTTGAGTTTGGTAAGCTAGACTTACCCTTAGTAGGGACTGGGGGTACCATTACAAGCCTTGCCCTTATCGCTCAAAACCTATCAGCCTATGATGAGGCTAAAATTCATGGCTACCTTTTGACCAAAGAAAAAAATTAGAGAAGATGAGCCTAGCCATCTTAGAAAATCCCAGTGTCCTCCTTTCTCCTCTACCAGAGAAGCGTCGAGACATCTTACCCCAAGGGCTAGAAATTTTTGCTCAACATGATGGCTATTTTAGAGAAAACTAGCCTTTTTGTCAGCACAAGAGATGGGCTTTATGGTTTACAAAGTGAAGGTCTTTCAGTAAGATAGTAGAAAATACGCCTAGCCCCAGAATGTGGCTAGCCATCTCTAAGAGGTGATTAGATGAATGTCATGATGGTGTTTGAACAAGTCTTGGTCATGTTTGCCTTAATGGCACTAGGCTATCTTGCAGTCAAACTCAAAATTTTAGCCAAGGAGACGACAAGGGATTTGACGGTGTTTATTATCTCCTTTGTCATTCCGGCAGTGATTATCTCTGCCTTTTTAAAACCGATGGAACGTGATGGTATCGGGGACTTGGCATGGTCTTTCGGGCTAAATATCCTGTATTTTTTGGTGATTATCCTTTTAAATCCACGTCTTTTCTCCTCTCGCCTTGTGAGCGATCCTGTGAGACGGATGCAAATGCGCTATGCCTTTACCTTTTCTAACAATGGCTTTATGGGCTTGCCCATCCTCTTGGCGGTCTTTGGTACAACGGGGGGTTTTTATGCAGGGGTTCAAGTGGCGATTGCCAATGGCTTTATGTGGAGCTATGGACTAGGACTTTTTCGCCAAGCCAGTGGGGAAAAAACCTCTCTGTTAAAGGTGATTAGCCACCCTAATATTGTTGCCTTGGCAGTGGGACTCACCCTTTACTTCACCCAGTTGCCGCTACCAAAGCTACTCGTCACGACCCTAGGTTATGTCAAAGACTTGAATACGCCCCTATCTATGGTTGTGGTCGGGAGTAGTATCGCCATGATAAACTTCCGTGGGAGCTTTTAGAGAAAAAGCTTATGGGTGATGAGCTTGTTAAGAAATCTCGGTGTCCCCTTGGTGCTTTTTAGGCTTTTTTGTCCTTTTTGGACAGTTTATAGATTTTTCACCAGTGGCAGCCAGCGTTATCATCGTCATGAGTGGTTGTCCTGTGGCAGCCATGGTGACTATGCTTTCCAAGCTCTATGGCTTTGATGAGACCTACCCAACAGAGCTGATTTCCTTATCGACTTTGATGTCTTTGGTGACCTTGCCTCTGATAATTATCTTGTGTACCTTAGTCTTATTTTTGATGCCCTAGTAATCCGCTAGGGCTTTTTTTATCTCAAAGGAGGAAGTTCATGCAAGTCAACTTTGACCTTGTGCCTAAGGGTGCAAAACTCTTGATTGCCCTTTCTGGAGGTGTCGATTCTATGAGCCTCTTGCACCAGTTGCACGCTGTCCAAGCCAGTTATCAATTTCAGCTCAAAGCCTTTTATGTCAACCATGGCTTGCGCCCTGAAGCGGAGAAAGAAGAAAGGGCCCTTTATCACTATTGCCAAAGTCTAGGGATTGTCTTTGGTAGCCAAAAAAATTCCTGTCTTAGACTATGCCAAGGAAAACAAATGCAGCATTGAGGGCAGCCGCTCATGAGTTGCGCTTTCAAGTCCTTTACACTTGTTTAAATGAAGAAGGCTTTGACTATCTCGTCCTTGGACACAATCAAAATGATAGGGCGGAAAGTTTTCTCTTAAACCTCCTTTATGGCTCTGGTTTAGAGGGCTTAAGCACCTTGCCTGAGCTTGAGGGGAAGTTATGGCGACCCTTGATTCATACCGATAAAGCCAGCCTTATCCACTATGCCAAAGTGTTTAATCTCCCCTATCACCATGACACGACCAATGATGAAACCATCTATAAGCGCAATCAAATGCGTCTAGAGGTCCCTACCCTTTCTTGCCAACTATCAAAAATAAAATCACCCCTATCTTGGCGCAAACTGCCGAGCGCCTAGAAGAAAGCCAAAAAGGCCTTGGACTTTATCGCCGAAAAAAATACTACCTTGACCATGCCAAATGGGAAGCGGGTAAACTGTATTTTCTAAAAAGCCGACCTTTCTGCCTACCCCCTGGGCTTACAAAAAAAGCAATCCTAAAAATTGCCCTAAGAAAGCACTTGCCCCACTATCGTGGACCAAATCAAAAGCAGTGGGCAACCCTTTTTTTCCTGCCTTGGAAAAACAGGAGCGAAAGTGTCTGCCCTTAGTTGATGTTTGGGCGTTTGAATCCTATCAAGAGCGGTTATATCTGATGGAAATGGAAAGAATGCCAAAGGCGAATTTTACCCCAACCCTATGGCAGGATAGCCCCTTGGACTTTCCTAAAGGGCGCCTACTAAAAAGGCGAAAATGATGATTTGGGACTAGCGACTTGCACCTTTGAGGCTAGCCCCATTATCATTCGCCAAAGACAGCCAGGGATAAGGTAAAAATCGCCAAGGTAGGGCAAAAAAAGCCTAAAAAAACTCTTCCAAGAAAAAAAGGAATTGCTGACAAAGACAGACAAGCCTACCCCATCCTTGAGCAAGATGGAGAAATTATCTGGATACCAGAGGTCTACAAAAAGAAAGACAAATCGTGCTATAAAGTCCAAGTCAGTTGTGTTAAAATGGGAGAGGATAACCATGATCAAGGAGGAAAGTCATGTCCAATAAAAACGTATGGCGTAGGTTTGTCACCTACTTACTCATATTTTTTTACTTATTTTTGACAGGCGTAGAGTATCTTGCGCAAAAATTTTTTTACAAACGACCAATCAAGCCGTTGCCTATGGCACAAGCTATTCCCAATTATTAGAGGGGATTGCCAAGGATGAAGTGGCGTCCATAGAAATCACAAGCTATGATGAGTATCAAGATGTCCAAGGCAAGACCAAAGACGGTAAAGTCTTTAGCATGTCAGTGCCACTCAAATCAGATGAGTTTTTACCACTTTTTAACCGCCCATAAAGTTGACATCGTCCAAAAAGGAAACCCCAAAACAAAGTATCTGGGCATCTATTTTTGACCAGTGTCCTACCTTTATTGCTCTTGATGGGGCTACTCTTTTTTTCTTCTTAAACCAACAAGGTGGTGGCGGTAAGATTTCCCAATTTGGCAAAAAGTCGTGCCAAGCTCAATTTAGACAAGAAAAAAAAGTTAATTTTAGCGATGTTGCCGGTGCCGATGAGGTCAAAGAAGAATTGGAAGAAATCGTTGAATTTTTGAAAAATCCTAAGAAGTTTAATGCCATAGGTGCCAAGATACCAAAGGGTGTCCTCCTTTATGGCCCTCCGGGGACAGGGAAGACCCTTCTTGCCAAGGCAGTCGCTGGCGAAGCTGGGGTAGCCTTCTTTACCATCAGTGGGTCAGACTTTGTCGAAATGTTTGTCGGAGTCGGGGCGTCTCGTGTCCGTGACCTTTTTGAACAAGCAAAAAAAAATAGCCCTTGTATCATCTTTATTGATGAAATTGACGCTGTCGGGCGTCAAAGAGGGGCAGGCGTTGGCGGGGGTCACGATGAAAGAGAGCAGACCTTAAACCAACTCTTGGTAGAAATGGATGGCTTTGAAGCCAATGAAGGTATTATCATCTTGGCAGCCACCAATAGACCGGATATTTTAGATCCAGCTCTCTTAAGACCAGGACGTTTTGATCGTCAAGTCACTGTTGGACGCCCTGATGTCCGTGGTAGAGAAGCCATCTTAGGCGTGCATACGAGAAAAAAACCACTCACTGCTGAAGTCGATCTTTCTGTTATTGCTAAGCAAACCCCAGGTTTTACTGGAGCAGACCTTGCCAACCTCGTCAATGAAGCAGCCCTTTTGGCAGCAAGAAAGAACCGCTCTGCCATCAGTCAAAATGACCTAGAAGTTTCCATTGAGCGTGTGGTGGCAGGTCCAGAAAAGAAAAACCGTGCTAAAATCAGCGATCGTGAGCTAGACATCGTCTCCTATCATGAGGCAGGGCATGCCATCATCGGCCATCTTTTGCCTTTGTGTGATCCAGTGCATAAGGTGTCCATCATTCCACGTGGTGGGGCAGGGGGGTATACCATGTCCCTCCCTGTAGAAGATAGAAACTACATGACCAAAAAGAGCTTACTTCAAGATGTCACCATGATGCTAGGGGGACGTGTGGCGGAGGAAGTTGTCCTAGGAGACATCTCTACAGGCGCATCAAACGATATTGAGCGAGCGACCAAGACCATCAGACAGATGATTATGCGTTGGGGAATGAGCGATGAGCTAGGTACCATTGCCTTTGGTGAAGATGAGTCTCAAGTCTTCTTAGGCAGAGATCTCGGTCATACGAGAAACTTCTCAGAAGCTGTTGCCTACTCCATTGATAAGGAAGTCAAAGCCATCATGGATGCTTGCTATAAAGAAGCCACGGATATCTTGACCCAAAACCGTGATAAGCTTGACATCATCGCCAATGCCCTAAAAAAACGTGAAGTTTTAAATGCTGATGAGTTTAAAGGCCTCATGGAGGGCAAGGACTTTGAAACCATTGATCGTGAAACTGCCGAAAAGCAAGCAGCCTTGGAAGCCCTAAAGCGTGAAAAAAAGAAACTCAAAAAGGCGCCAGAGGTGAAAGATAAAAGCCCCTGAGTTCAAAGAAGTCGCACCACAAGCACCAACGCCAGTGAGCTATGAAAAAAATAGAAACACCAAACCATACTAAGGAAGAAAAATAAACCAAAACTGCTAAAAGAACCACTAGTTTTTCCCTTTATAGACACTAAAAAAATGGGAGAGATCTAGTGGTTTTTTGTTTTACTAATATTAATAATAAATCTTTCTAATTTTTTTGTATGAATTGACAAGCACCACGCTTAGACCTAAAATGTCACATAAGACAGATTTTTTTCTGACAACTATAGACAAAACAGAAAGATTGACTTAATCAAAGGATATGGAGGAGAGGGCAATGTATAAAATCATTTCGCACACCAATCTTGGTGGCACGACTTCAGAAATGGTCGTAGAGGCTCCCTTGGTGGCAAGGAAAGCAAAGGCGGGTCAGTTTCTTATTATACGGATTGACGAGGAAGGGGAAAGAGTACCTCTCACCATCGCCGATCATGATAAAGACAAGGGTACCATCACCATGGTCTATCAGGTAGCAGGACGCTCTACCAAGCAGCTTTCTACCATGAAGGTAGGCGAGTACTTGGCTGATGTCGTAGGCCCATTAGGCCATCCAAGTGAAGTGGAAAACTTTGGTACTGTTGTTATTGTTGGTGGGGGTGTAGGGATAGCCCCTATCCATCCTATTGCCAAGGCATTAAAAGAAGCAGGCAATAGAGTCATTTCTATTATTGGGGCAAAGAATAAAGACCTCCTTTTTTGGGAAGACAAGATGCGTGAAGCCAGCACCGAAGTACTTATTGCAACCGATGATGGTTCTATCGGACACAAGGGCTTTGTGACCGATGTTTTGGATAAGGTGACCGAAGAAGAAAAAAAGTCGATGTGGTTTGGGCAGTAGGACCAATGATTATGATGAGAAGTTGTGTGAATGTCATCAAGCCAAAAGGGCATCAAAATCTTTGTCAGTATGAACCCAATCATGATTGACGGGACAGGGATGTGTGGTGGCTGTCGTGTCCAAGTAGGCGATGAGACCAAGTTTGCCTGTGTCGATGGCCCAGAATTTGATGGCGCCCTAATTGACTTTGACCTTGCCATGAGTCGTTCACGTTATATGAAAGACTTAGAGGACGAAGGCACTAAGCATTACGATCACAAGTGCAACATAGGCATACACTAAGGAGGAAAGATCATGGCAAGCAAAGCACCAAGACATGAAATGCCAGCCCAAGCAGCAGGGGAACGCATCACAAATTTCAATGAAGTCGCCCTAGGCTATACCCTAGAAACTGCTGTAGAGGAAGCAAAACGTTGCTTAAACTGTAAAAAACCACGTTGTATGAATGGTTGTCCGGTTTTTGTCGATATTCCTCAATTTATCGAAGCCTTGGCACGTGAGGATTTGCCAGAGGCAGCAAGACGCCTCAAAAATAAAACCAGTTTACCAGCGGTTTGTGGACGTGTTTGTCCACAAGAAACCCAGTGCGAAGAACTATGCGTCTTAGGGGTAAAGGGAGAACCGGTTGCCATCGGCCGTCTAGAACGCTTTGTCGCTGACTGGGAAGCTGCCAATATGACACCAGAGTTGCCAGAAATCACAAAGAATGGACGCAAGGTTGCCATCATCGGTTCTGGCCCAGCAGGGCTTGCCTGTGCTGGTGACTTGGCAAAAACTAGGCTATGACGTCACCATCTTTGAATCCCTCCACGTCGCTGGTGGGGTACTCATGTATGGGATACCGGAGTTTCGTCTACCAAAGGCAATCGTTCAAAGAGAAATCGACTACATCAAATCCCTCGGCGTCACCATTCGTACCAACGCTATTGTTGGTCAAGTCTATACTGTAGAAGAATTGCGTGAGGAATTTGGCTTTGAAGCCTTCTTTGCTGGCACAGGGGCAGGACTACCTTACTTTATGAACCTCCCTGGTGAAAACTTAAACGGCGTCTACTCTGCCAATGAGTTCCTCACCCGCAGCAACCTCATGAAAGCCTATGACTATCCAAACCATGCGACCCCAATCAAACTCGGGAAACGTGTGGCAGTCATCGGCGGCGGTAACGTGGCGATGGACGCTGCTAGAACCGCTCTCCGCCTAGGCGCTGAAGAAAGCTATATCATCTATCGCCGTGGTAAAGAAGAAATCCCAGCAAGAGCCGAAGAGCTAGAACACGCTATCGAAGAAGGTGTCCAACTCAAGCTCTTTAGTAGTCCGATCGCCTACAAAGGTGATGAAGGCTATGTCCTAAAGGAAATGACCCTCCAAAAGTTTGAACTCGGTGAACCAGATGAAAGTGGTCGTCGTCGTCCAGTGCCTATCGAGGGAGAAACCGAAACCATGGCGATTGATACCGTCATCGTTGCTATCGGACAAGGGCCAAACCCTATCTTTACCAAGAGCGCCAAAGGCCTAGAACTCACCAAAAAGGGCAACATCATCACCAATGACCATGCCCAAACATCCTTAGAAGACATCTTTGCAGGTGGGGACATCGTCACAGGTGCAGCCACTGTTATCAAGGCAATGGGTGCCGGCAAGCTCGCAGCGATTGAAATTGATAAATACTTACAAGAACATCCAAAACAATAGGATAAAAACCAGTTTAGCCCCTTGCGTGCAAGGGGCTTTCATATTGCCTTTAAAAAAACTACCTGCTTTAAGGTGGTTTTTTGTTTGCTCGGTGGTTTTTCTTGACGCTAGATAGCACTATAGGTATAATAAAAAAATGTATATTATAAAAATGGGGGATTTGTATGAAATCAACACGAAATAAAAGTGCTAAGCCTTGCCCTCCTAGGGGGATTGGTGCTCAGTGCTTTGTCAGGTTGTGGTGGTCAAAAGCAACCACCAGAGCCACCTAAAGATGAACACCTTATCAAGATAGGTATTATCCAGTCTCTAGAGCACGCCTCTTTGGACGCAGCCAATAAGGGTTTTTGTAGATGGCATGAAAGAAGCAGGCTATGAAGAAGGCAAAAATGTCACTTTCATACAACAAAACGCCCAAAACGATCAGTCCAACCTACAAAGTATCGCCCAACAATTTGTGGCAAATAAAACAGATCTAATCCTAGCGATTACCACTCAAGCAGCTCAAGCTGTAGCGAGTGCGACAACAGATATTCCTATCCTAGGGACTGCGATTACAGACTATGAAAGCGCCAAGCTTGTCGAAAGCAATCAAAGACCAGGCAGAAATGTCAGTGGCACCAGCGATATGAACCCTATCGAGGATCAGATCGCCCTCCTACAAGAAATCGTGCCAAATGTCAAAACCATCGGTACCATCTATAGCTCCAGCGAGGCAAACTCCGCCCACCAAATCGAAGAGCTTAAACGTGTCCTCGATCGTAAAGGCATCGCCCTAAAAGAAGTGACCGTTTCTAGCGTCAATGACATCCAACAAGTGGCAAAAAAACTCGTCAGCGAAGACATCCAAGCCATCTATGTTCCAACAGACAATACCCTAGCCTCTGCGATGAGTAATCTTGTCGGTATCACCAATGAAAGCAAGATCCCGGTGATGACTGGGGCAACGGCAATGACTGATGATGGTGGTACCTTTGCTCTAGGCGTAGACTACTACCAACTGGGTAAGCAGACCGCGCAAATGGCGGTACGCTACCTTGATGGCAAGGTAAAGATAGAAAATATGCCAGTAGAGACCTCCCACGACTTTGAAGTCGTCATCAACCACGAGGCAGCGAATAAGATTGGACTCAAAAATACCACAGTCTGTCCTCGAAAAAAAGAGAAAAAAAAGAAAAGAAATAGTACCAAGCCCTTTGGCTTTCCAGATGATGGAATGACAAAGGGCTTGATTTTTAGAAAGAACTTGCCAATTTTAGATAATTTTTTTACCAAAATGAGAAATAATAATTATCGCAAAAAAAAATAAAAAAAAGCTTGATTTCATCGGTTTTTTTGTAAAAAAACTTTGTCATTGCTTAGTGAAAAAAATATGTATTTTTTTCAAAAAAACAAAACTAGACAAAATGGGGAATGTTTTGATATGATAAAAAAAGAGTGATTATATCAATCATCAATTTTAAGGAGGGAAAAAGATTTGTTAAAAAAAGCAAAGAAAAATGGTTAAGCTGGGCTTTAGTAGTGGCCTTACTATTAAGTCTCCTACCAGCTAATGTCCAGCCAGTACAGGCGGCAACCTATACCAATGCAACATTGGAAGCGGCTGCCAATTCTATTACAAATAAGAGTTTGCCTGTACTCAACCTCTCTGGTAAGAGTATTGCCGGAGCGGTCAATGTCGGCGAGTTGAAGGGTACTGATGCCAATCAGTTTCCAAACCTTGCGAGAGTCAATCTCCAAGGCAACTTCATTACTAAGATCACTGCTTCACCGGGTATTACAGTCGTATCAGATAACAACTTATTTGATCCTGCTAATACAGCTAATCTTTCTGCAAAGGCAAAGTTGAAAGAATTAAACACTGATCCGATTGTTAGAAAGAAAAACACACCGACACCAATTAAGATTAATGACATTTGGGAAGGCATCGTTTCTCAACAAAGTAATACATTAACCTTAAAAGAATTGGTAGCTAAAGGTGTTGTTGAAAAAATCACCTTAGAGTATTATCTCAATGGTGTTGCTACACCACAAAGAGTAGATACAACTTCTTTATCTGACGTCAACAATGTGAGCCTCGAAATTCCTCAAACAGACGTACCGAATCTTGATCCTGCTCACAAAGTTAAGGTCATTGTGAAGTACAAAGACATTACACAAACCACTGAGGTAGAAAAGGCTATCGACCTTCGTGTGCCAACCTTCAAAATCGAAGGGCTTACAGATGGCGCGACACTCTACAGAGGTGTATCCAAAGTAGATGTTACCATCACTAAAATCGATGAAGATGGCAACGTATTGGATATTCCTGCACTTAGTGATGTTACCTTAGCGCCAGGTGCATTAACTGTAGTAGCTGGTTCAGAAAAATTGGTCAATGCAGATGGTACAACTGCTACTGCCAACGGTAAGGCTTATAAGGCAACCTTAGAAGTGCCTGCAACTGCAAGCACAGGTCCAGCAACAGTGGCTGCAACCGTTAACTTTGCGGCACCAGCTACACCAGTGACCAAAAACATCAATGTTACTATCGCAGATGCTGACTTTGCAACCTTCCAACTCGTTGAGTTGAAACAAAATCCAGATGGCACTGAGGCAGCTGGCACTCAAGATAGTGACTTCTTCCCAGCTTACACAGGTACAGGTGCTGGCGCATCTGCACCAGGGCTTTATATGCTCGCAGGTACCTCTGTCGCTTCTTTTAATCAAACACAATATGGTCATATGCTGAATGGTACCAGCACTGGTAAATTCTTTATCAAAGTCCCTAATGGTACTGGTGGCTACAGATTCCTAAGACCAGATGAAACTAGCCTCATTACTGTAATCAAACCTGGTGATAGCCTAACACCTGGCGGCACCAATGTTGACAAGGGTTATGGTTATACCATTGGTAGTAAAGATGGTAAAGCTTACCTCACCTTCTCTTCTGAATTTAGATCAGAAAGTGGTAGTGCACAAAAATACATTATCGGTTTAAACACCACTGCACCAGCGAAGCCAAAACTCACTATTCAAGGGGTAACCTTGCAAAAAGTTGAGCCGGAAGGTTTCTATATCTATGAATTTGACAAAGAAACGTCTGATGATGGTACAATTACCGCAAAGATCAGTCAAACACCAGATAACTCTATCTACTATGTCGCAAATAGTGCTACAAGTCATGGCCATACACAAGATACTGTGAAGATGACTAGACCGATAAACTTGATCGAAGGTCAAGAAAAGGTCTTGATTCCTGTAGCAGAATATATTGTCAACGGACAAAAAGTTCGTCAAATCATTCCTAACATCAAAAAATTCTGGTACCAAAAAGAAGACAACAACACGGATAAAAACTTTGATACCGTACCAAAGCGTATCCGCCCAGTCTCTTCTGCTATCTATGGCCTTGATGCTGATGGCTATCCAGTAAGTAGTGGCGGTACCAACACCCCATATAGAGGGGCGCCAATCACAGCTTACCTTCCAAGCGCTGGTAACCTCACCAATTATGGCGGTCCGCTCATCGTTAGTGGTCAAGCTATGGCTACCCCAGCTGAAGATAAGTTTGCCAATATCGTACTTTCTTTGAGTGGTACCAATAACCCAGTTGGGTTCTGGTTCCAAGTGAACTGGACTGGCAAGAAGGTTTCCAACTATGTTTTAGTTGATCCTAGCTATTCATTGCCAACTGTTAACAACCTTGATTCCCTTGAGGACCTTGATACAACAACTCCAGGGGTTCAAACCTTTAAGGAAAATTTAGAAGCAGCACTTAAAGTAGTGGATAAACTAGATCACCCACTTACTAAGACACCTGGTACCAAAGAATATAAAATTGGTACCAAGCAAAAAGTTTCTGTTCCAATTGGGGAAGAGAAAACCTGGAAAATCCTTGCAATTTATGACAATGGTAAGGTAGAAGAATTCTCAGGTTCTGTACGTGATAAGACTGAACTCATCGCACAAGCTGGCTTCCAAAATGGTGACATCGTCATCAATAATGGTGCTACTGCTTCAGAAGTTAAGTTTGTCGCAACTGATCGTGCAGGCGTCAAAGAAGTCGCTGGTCTCTACACCGACGGTAGAGCAAACACCAAGGCAGACTTCAATGTCAAAGGCACCACCGACAGCATCGCTGAAGTTATCCTTGCACCATCTCTAGTTAAAAATGTACTATGGATTGCAAATGATGATAAGATGCTCGGCGTGAACCTAGACAACCCACTTAAGACAGGTGATGTTACCAAGGGTACTTGGAAAGGTAACTTAGTCGCTTCTGGCTTAGGACCTGCCGACCCTACTGGTGCAAATAATAATCCTAATATCTATGTAGGTAACAGCAGCTGGAATCCAGAACTCAGCACTAGAGTCTATCTCCTTCCGGTCTATGGTAACAAAGACTTAAGCTTTGATAATATCGTTGTCAATGGTGCAGATGATCCAGATCTTAAGACAAAACTTGCAAAATTTGCTTGGGATCCAGGTCACTGGACTTCTGACATCACTCAACCTGTAGGCTATACCCAAGATGGTAGAGGCTTTAAGGTAGAAACAGCAGGTGACTCAGGTCGTATGGCTGAAATCCAACAAGGGATTCCAAGACCATTGGCCTTAGAATTAGGTGCAGGCATTACAGATCTTAATGGTCATAAGATTGACAATGCAACGCTACCTGCTGGGCATCACGTGCCTATTCTCTACAATGTATTACCAGCTATCTATGATAGAATCGGTGCGATTCGAGAAGTCGTAGATACTGCTACACCTACTAACTATCTAAGAAAAGAAATTGAGAATAACAATGACACCAAGGTTATCGAAGTTGGCTCTGATGCGGCAACTGCTGAAATCATCAGAATCAAGCTCACCAACTCCAACCTCTTTGGTGCGCAAACTTTGAGCTACAACAAGGGTGAATTTGACTATGGGGTCTACTTCTATGGTACAGGTGAAACGACGAGTGCCACTAGCGAAGTTTTAAAAACACCTTCTATGCGCGGCGTTCTTCCTGGGGCAGCACCTGCTGGTAATGAATTGACCGGTGCGGCTCAAACTTATAAAGATATTGCAATGTTGACCCACCTTTCAGGGTATGAGATTGCAAATTCACCAGCGACCTATGTTACCAATATTAAAGCGGGCGCTAACCCATATACTGCACCAGAAACCATAACAGGTATAACTCGATTGGCGACCTTACAAAAGGAAGCAGATAAGATTAAACCTGTTGTTTATAAAAAGGTAACAACTGGCAGCACCACAACTTTTGTTGATGTTACCAATACAGAAGTGACCATCGACCAAGCTGTGAAGACAGGTGGGGCAACAGATACCCCTGGTACCTATAAAGTTTTTGGTAACCAAAGAGGGGTTTACTATGTGACCTTTAATACTGTTAATGGCTATCCTCCATCTACCGGTCCAATTAGCCCACTTGTTCCAGCATTAAAAGATATTCCTACAGGTCAACCACTTGCACCGGAAACTGACATCACAAAGTTCCAAAATTATACTGCTCAAAATGATACCTATTGGTTTAAAATCGCTGTTAACAGTGCACCAATCGGAGCCATCTATAACTATGTTCCTGGTACCAATAAAGCAGCAGTTAATGATGAAGGTAAGGTAGTCGTTACCCTTGATGAACACGATACCTTTACCAACTTTGATGTCTATCCAGTCATCATCGATAAATGGTTTATCGATCAAAAATTAGGTGGCAATGCACCAGCTAAATTGGATAAGGCAGCTAAAGATGCTATCGCAGCAGCTGCTGGCGCACCTGATTTTGAAACTGTATTAAATACCCCGTACAGTGGTGTTAGCTACATGACTACCGCTGACTTTAAATTTAATGCGATGAGACCAGACAACTGGCTCAACGGCAATAGCAACCTTATCACTGCAGCAGCAGTTGACACTGAGCAAAAAACCATCAATGGTCATGCAGTCAATGTCATCAAGCAACAAGTTCGTGTAGAAAAAGGACGTATTGCCAACAAGACCGTTGGTCTACAAGCTTCTAATGGTGACTTCAATAATCTTCCAACACCAGCACCAGCAGGTACTCCGGCAGCACTTATTGCTAGCCCATCTAGCTATACACCTGCAGCGGCTCCTGTTGTGATTGCACCTGTAGAAATCGTTCAAAAAGTAGATGCTGTCCTTCAAGACATCGTTGTCGATCCAACAAGCAATGTTCAAATCAATTCTGGTGGCACTGCTAAGTTCAGAGTTCAATACAGAACTGATGACAATGAGCTTGTGGCAGTTACAGCAGACAACCTCACAAATAGTGCTGCAGCTTATCACTATTTAGATGTTCAACAACTTAGCGGACCTACCGGCGCAACCTTGGTCAAACAAGCACCTGTTGGTAGCACTCCTGCTGAGCTTCAATTCACAGCAACTGAAGTTGGTACCTATAAGTATAAACTACAAACCAAAAAAACACTCGTGGTGCGCTTATACCAAACCTTGCAGATGGTAAGATTATCAGCTTCACAGTTGTTCCAAGCATTAGATCAAACTATGAACTTTTGGGTTGGTGATGAACTCACCGTTGATCTAGGTAGCGACTTGAACCTAGCAGATGTAGAATTTGAACCAACACCAAACAATGTTTTAGATCCAGCAAAACTTGCTCAAGGCAAGCTTGCAATTGATCCAAACTGGCCAAACATTGGCAACCCAACCAACCAAACTGAAACTGTTGAAGTCAAGATCAAAAAAGATGGCGACTACCTCGGCACCTTGAAGTTTGACGTGGTTTGCCACCCAAGAGGCAATGCAACCTATAGCATTGAACCAGTCACTATCTTTGATGATAATGAAACCCATGTTTCTCCAGCGGGTCCAGTCGAACTTGATCGTGCAGGCAATGACAACTTCCTTGTACGTGTGAAGAAGACTTATGATGACGGCACCTTTGAATATGTAGATGCCACTGATATCAACCTCACCAACCAAGGTATCTATGATGCTAATGGTACTACTGACACCAATGACTTCTTGACCTTTGCACCAAGTGGTGACAAGGCAGTTAAAGCAACACTTTCAAGCACCCTTCCAGTTGATACAGAAACCTGGTATGGTTTGTGGGAAGCGACCATCGATGGTCAAACCCTCCAACTCCATGTCAGATTAAACAAAGCTGGGGACGCTGCTGATCCTCGTCCTGCTGTAGATTACAGAATCTACGAATTGAGTGGCAACGACCTCAATGATGTTACAGGTACGACAGTTACCTTTAAGCTCAATGAAAGAGAAAAATATCTCTTTGTCGTAAATGAAGCAACCCCAGGTGCACCAGTAATCGCTGACGATGCAAGCATCTCATTGGATAACAATAGCACCTTAAACTATCGTCTCATGCCTGGTACCACCACTACAATCGCCGGTGGTAATACCAATGACTTGAAAGCAAACCCTGCAAACTACACACGTATCCGTGTGACCCCAAGAGCGACCGGTACAGTTATAGTCAGTGCAACTGATACCTATCAAGCAACCACAGCAGAAGTCAAGTACAAAGTTATCGATCCCTGCTAACGTACTCAAGGTTAACATCTCAGGTGAACCTACAGCACCAGTAGCGAAAGATACTGCAGTAACCCTTACCGCTACCGCTGTTGGTGGTAATGATCCTGGTAGCTACACCTATCAATGGCAAGAAAGCAATGACGGTAACAACTGGATAGACATCGCTGGTGAAACCACCACAACACTACCTGTTGCAACCAGTGCCCCTAGGGCACCCATTTCTATCGTGTCGTTGTCACCAAAGGTAGCGAAGTGGCAAACAGCCCTTCTGCAAGTGTAACTGTTGTTGCAGCAACACCAACGCCAAGCACTGTAACTGCTGCCTTTGCAACTAACCCAGTTAGTGCTAACCTCGGTGGCACTGCAAGCTTCAATGTCGTCGTCAGTGGTGCGCAACCTACTGACACCATCACCTACGAATGGACTGCGAAGAACCCTGCAAACAATGTTGTTACAGCACTTACAGAAACAAGCGATACCCTAACCCTTTCTAACCTCACTGCAGCTGATATGGCGCAAGAGTATTATGTTAAGGTTAAGGTAAATGGTACAGTAGTGACCACAGTTGGCCCTGGTACGCTTGCCCAAGGTCTCATCAACATTACCTTCAACCTCGGTGATGGTACAGTTGTTGATCCTAGTGGCGCAGCAGTCAGCACAGTGGTTAAAGCTTATGCGGCAAATCAAGTGATCGCATCTAGTGATATTCCTGTACCAACCGCTGCAGCAGGTAAGACCTTTGTCGGTTGGGCACCAGCTGACCCAGCGAATCATACCGTTGTAGCACCTAAGACCTTTACTGCAGTGTACAACACTTCAACTGCACCAGCAGGTCAAAGCGAAATCAAATTCTATGTTGGTAATGGTACCATTACTAGCGGCAATGCAACACTCTATAAGCCAAGTGGCGCAACTATCGCAGCAAGCGAAGTGCCTACAGTCACTGCACCAGCAGGTTACAAGTTTACTGGTTGGGACACCAATCCTGTAGGCTACACCGTTGGTGGCAATAAGACCTTTGTCGCACAATACAGAGCATTAAACAACTATCAAGTGACCTTTGTTCTCGGACAAGGTACCCATGTCAGTGGTTCTCCTGCCCTCGTTCAAACGATCCAAGAAGACCACGTCATCCAAGCAAATGAAGTCCCTGGTGTACAAGCACCGGCAGCAGCAAACTTCACTGGTTGGAGTCCATCTAACCCAGTTGGACACAAAGTTGTAGGTAACATCACCTTCACAGCAACCTTCACCACGACTGGTGGCGGCGGTGGCGGTGGCGGTGGCGGCGGCGGTGCTGTCGTACCTCCTACCCCAACGCCAACCCCAACCCCAACGCCAACTCCAAGTACCAGTACCACAACCAAGCCAGCAGAGCTTCCACCTGTAGAACTCGACCAAAACTATAAGTTCGCTTATATCCATGGTTACCCAGGTCAAGTGGTACGTGCTAGTGGTGCGATTACTAGAGCAGAAATTGCAGCAATCTTCTCTAGACTCTTAAAAAGAGAAAATGGATGAAAGCAAGACCTATACCTCAAGCTTTAGCGACATCAAAGCAGGTAAATGGTACAGCAATCCCTATCGGTTACCTCGAAGGCTTCAAGATTATCAGTGGTTACCAAGATGGCACCTTTAAGCCAGACAAACAACTCACCAGAGCAGAATTCGCTAGCGTGATTTCTCGCTTTGCAAAACTTGATACCACTAAGAAGACCAACTTCAGTGACGTCAGTAGCAATCACTGGGCAAAAAGACTACATTGACAATGCAATCTCACATGGCTGGATGGGCGGTTATCCAGATGGCACCTTTAAGCCAAACCAACCAATCACCAGAGCAGAAATTGTCACTGTTATCAATAAGCTCATCAACCGTACGCCAGACAAGGCAGCTATCGATGGCAACAGTGCCAACGCAACTCGATTCAAAGACTTGTCTAAGACCTACTGGGCTTACTACGATGTCATCGAAGCAAGCACCGATAGATAAGAGCTAAAAAAATCCTACTAAAGAAGCCCATGGAGTCCCATGGGCTTCGGGTAGAATTGTGAGCGAATAAATTAAAGGCAAATACTACTTTTTTTGCTTAAAGAAAAAAAGGTGATAAAAAGATGAAATTAACAAGCAAACCCAAGAAAAACTGGGTTCAGAGCTCGACTAGGGAAGACCCTTTTGGCAGCAACCTTAGCCGCTTCTCTCGTCTTGGGTACTTTTCCCGGCAACACCGGCACAGGCGGTGGGAGAAAGTATCACTGATGGGAAGATTCAAATTCAACTCAATAATATGCGAGGTCCTGCCATTAAGATGAATATTGTAGGTCTTCCTAGTGGCACCAATGCTTCAGGAGCACCATGGTATTGGGGAAGTGAAACCTTTAACTATGGTAGTACCAGTAATACTTTCCGTATGATTCAAGGTCAAGCGATTGAAGCCAATCCAGCAAATAAACCTGTGGAGCCACAAGATCCTAGCAATGGTGGTGACCCTGCCTGGTCTACCTACGACCAAGCAACAAAAAAAATCAAAAAAATGGAAGAGTGGCAAGTTGCCCATAGAAATTGGGAAGCAGCACTAGAAGCTTACTACAAAAATCCTGCTACCTGGAAAAAGCCACAAATCACCCTAAATACAGATAATTATAATGGTAGTGGCCATAGTATTTCAGGGAATGCTGTTGACTTTACACCATGGGTCAAGCCTAGCGATCCAAGCTTAAAGACTTTTTGGCTCTTTGATCCAGCGAGTAATCCTACAGTTGAGCAACATGCTCATGATATTACAGTAAAAGGTAAAGTCCAAGGCAATGATAACCTTGATTTAGAATTGGTCTATGAAACGGTACCACGTTTGGAACCGGATGAAAATGATATTACCACTCTCAAAGAAATAACAGACCAAGCCAACTACATCATGAAGATTACCAACAGAAACAAAGAACAAGCGCAAGTTTTTTTGGGACTTCATGGAATGTTGACACCTACATTGTCACCAGTGACAGTGCACCATTTAGAGGCCCTGGGCTAAATGAATTTGGTTCTGATCAAATTGAGATTGGTTTCCCAACCACTAACAATCCTTCAACTACTCCTGGTTACGGTTTCTTAGGAGTAGCTGCAGCGATCAACCTCTTCCCTAATGGCATCAATGCTTACACTGAAAAAGGTACCATCCTTTATCTATGCGTCAGAAAATATGGTCTCTGTACTTGGTTCAAATAGAACCGCAGCTGAACGTCAAACCGCGATCATCTATCCACAACCAAATAAGTCTCGTAACTTCCCAACCCTCACCACTAACCAAGAGGCTAAGGAACACTTTGAGCTAGCAGACTACTTGGGTGTTGGTAGTTATGGTGATATTGCATCAACAAGCACAGATGAAGGTAGGACCAACTACTGGTGGCATGCAACTGGTGGTGCTGGTGGTGGTTCTGACAGTGGTCATATCGTCCGCTACAACCCACGTGTCGTCCTCCCGGAACAAACCATGTACATCGGGGTCACCTATGGTAGAGCAGCGATTGATACCCCAAGTGCTGATGGTCCTTACCTTTTAGTCAATAACCCTACCTACAAGGTTGTTGCTGATGATACCAACAACTATGGTAAGGTTGAGCTTGACCTCTTGATGGGGAATAACCTCAATAAAGCCCTTGACAATGCCAAGATTAAAATGTACTTGCCAAAGGACTACCTCGTTGCTGATGAGTCAATGACCACTGGTGCTTCACCATGGACAGCAGAGCCGGGCGAAGTCACCAAGACAATCAATGGCAAGCAGGTCGTTTGCAAGGTTTGGACCAAGGCTTATACGACTCAAATCCCTGCAAACAAAAAAGAAGAATCTGTTCAAAATGTCGTTATCTTAGACCCAATTGAACAATCAGGTAAGAGAGACAACATCCAAAAAGAGTGATGCAACCTCTGTTACCCCAGTTTATGCTTTTGAATTAGAATACACCGTTGCTGGGGAAACCCAAAATGTTGTACCTGATAAGACAAACACAGCGACAATCCCTGGTAGCACCAAGACCTATGCTAGTGAATACAAGCATACCCACAAGGAAGTCCCTGTACAAATGCCATTTGTAAACCCTGTCAATATCAATGCTGACATCTGGCGTGACCTCAATGGTAATGGCCAAAAGGCAGATGGGGAAGGTCTTGCAGGTAACATTGCTAAGATTACGCCACAAGATCCAGGTAGAGAAGCTAGCACTGTCTCTATCTTTGGCGGTATCTTTAAGTTTGTCCCACAAGGCTTTGGTAAAGATAGAAGCCAAACCTATAAGGTAACCTTTACCAATATTCCAGATAATGCGACACAAGATGAAAAAAAGAGAGATTAAAGAAAGAAAAAGAAAAAAATATACTTGGGTCTTAGATACTGGTTATGGTGAAGCAGCAAATCCTACCAGAACAGGTGCCACCCAAGATAAAGACAAAGTTTTCTACAAATTTAACAACCCAGAACGTAACAACTGGGATCAAGTTTTAGAAAACTTAGGCTTTAGCATCAATAGCACCACAGAAGATCCAGAATTGACCTTTAAGGTCAAAGCTGATACTGCTGATGTCATCAACCTAGACCTTCGTGTTCGTGAATACTTGGCAGGTCGACTCAGCATCAAACCATTTGCTGACCAAGGCGTAGAAAATCATACCTATGATAAAGGTACGGATACCTTGATTCCAAATGGTAAGTATCAAATTAAGACTGTTCCAGCTGACACGAACATCACCAGTGGTGCTGATACAGATGGTTGGGCAAGTCTCCCTGCAACTGGTACTGTCACTGTAGAAAACAACTCACAAAAAGTACCTGCTTTTGCAGACTATGCAATCAACTTTACTACGCCAGAAGGTTTCCGTTATGCGGCAACTGGTGCCAAAAATGTCACCGTCTTCCAACGTAACGTAGACTCTCTCATCCGTACCCCAGAAGGTACAACTGTTCCAATCGAACTTTCTGCAAAAGACTTACGCTTTGCAAGCACTGAAGGGACTTCAAGCATCAATGTCCTTCCAGCAACTGACAATGGTGTAACTGCTGATTTCAAAGAAGTCAATAACAATAAGTACACCAGACTCACCAGTGCAATGGCGACAACTGATAGCGCAGAAAAGACCTTAGTCATCAATGCTTGGGATGGTGTTACCGGATCAGGTGCAAGTGTTGCCCCTAACTATCTTGGTAAAACCCTAGGTACTGATAAGGACAACGCAGACCGTACTTCTCGCTTCAAATGGGAAGTGATCAACGATCCTAACAATATCTTAAAAGATAACACCGTTAAACCCTAACGGTACCTACACCCTTAAAGGCAATGCCTATGGTGAAGCACACGTTCGTGTGAGCTACAAAGACAATCCAAATATCTATGATGACATCTTTATCAGAGTCACCAATGATATTCCACTCAATCCTGGTGAAAGCATCACTGCTTTGAAAGTTGCACCAGTTACAGTTGACGCAGGTGCCCTTTCTGGGGAACTTGAACTTAAGGCAACTGTTTCAAATGGTACCACTACCAGAGAAATTACCATCTCACCTCTACAACTTGAAAGCTTTGGCCCTGCAGCGAATGCATTAGATAAGTTTGTAGTGGATACTAGAGATACTAATACCACCAATTCTAAGTTTAAAGTCAAAGGGCTTGCTGCCACTGTGGCACCTGATCTTGAAGTAGGTTATCGTGCAACCATCAATGGCAACAGCGTACCTGTCACAGGTACAGTTAAGGTTACTGAAGGGGCTTACAATGGCAATAGCTATCAAGCAACCATTAGTCCTAACCCTATCAAGATTAAGTTGGGTACCACCAATGTACCAGTAACTTATCTCTTAAAAGGCCTCAATGGGGCAACTGATAAGACCCTAAATCCAAATGGTCCAAGTGCTGAAATCACACCAACCATTGCAAACACTGCAGTAGCAAACTTTAATGCAACTGATAAGGGTAAGATTGACGCCCTAGCACTCGGTTCTACAACAGTTAGCTACAGCATTGGTAGCCTAAGCGCAACTGCTGACATCGTGGTTTATGATGATGCAACTGCTGAAACTGCTGCTGATGGACGCTTGACCATTGTAGAAGTCACCAATCCAAAAACCAATGACACCATTACAGTTGGTAACAATGCCCTTTATCGTGCATACTTTGATGCCAATGGCAATGGACAAAGGGATAGCAATGAACCATATATCCCTAACAATGCACCAACCACAACCAGTGTAGTCACAGGTGGTCATACTACCTTAGCACCTTCAGGCACCAATGACTTCCAAGTTACTGGTGGTTCTACTGGTAATGATGAACTTACTATCACCTACACCAAAGATGGTAAGCTCTATGTTGGTAAGAAAACAGTAACTGTTATTCCAGCAGGTGCAACTGTTACTGGCTTAAAACTCAACACCAACCAACTCATCATCAAACAAGGTGATAGTGTTGATAACAAACTTAAAGTCATCGCTACAGCAGGTGGTACTGACATCGATCTTAGCCGTCCGGTTTACACAATCGAAGGTTTAGACAGCAGTGCAATTGCTGAAGAATATGGTGATAAGACAGGCAACTTTATCCGTGTGAAGGGTAAAACTGTCGGTATCCAAGAATTTACTGTAAAATATGCAGGTAAAGAAGCAAAAGGTAAGGTTATCGTTATCCCAGTTGATACTAAGCTTACCCTAGATCCAGTCTTTGTGAAGAAAGGTGAAAATGTCAACAAGCCAAAAGCGAACGTGACAGGCACCGGACTCACCCCACAAATCATCAATGAATTAGAACAAATCGTTGGTGTAGATCCAAGCAGCACCCCAGGTGTTATCAATGACACCACCAACCCAACAAAGATCGACGGTATCAATGTTGGTGAAGGTAAAGTTGTCGCTAAGTTAGGCGATACTGGTATCGAAACCACAGGTCCTGCTTATGTTTATGAAGATGCAGATCATATCAAAGTTGATAGTGTGACCATGAATATTGGTGATACTGCTAATGCTGGTGTGAAATTGACAGATTCTACTAACCCAGCAACAGAAGTTGTTGTTCCAGCGAAGTATCTCTCTTTCAAAGTTGAAGATAGCGCTAAGGCAACCTTTAAAGCAAACACCATGGAAGCTCCTGGTGCAGATGGCTTCAGCATCACCAAGCGTGATGCCTCAGGCGTATCAAATGCTGTTAATGTTACCCTAAAAGGTACTGCAATTGGTACAACTAAGTTAACTGCTAAACTTGGCACTGTGACTGCTCAAGGCAATGTCACTGTCAACCCAAGCAATACCCCAGGTGTCATCATTGACCCTGAAGAAATCGAACTCTTTACAGGTGATACCACAGGTAAAGAAATTAAAGCGATTGACAGAGCGACAGGTAACCCAATTCCTGCAAGTGATTTGACCGTTACTTTTGAAGATCCAACTACAGGCGCTACAGTTGCTAACGTCAATGATTTTTGAAGTCAGAAATGGCAAGCTTTATATCAATAGAGTAGGTAATGGTACACCTAATGTTAAGGCTAAAGTAATCTATCAAGGTAACCCTGTTGGTACAGTGATGATTACCAATAGTGATCTTAGCAGCAACCAAAATACCACCTATGAACTTAAAGTACCAGACTACGCAATGTATGTTGGTCAACCAGCTGCAAATAACCCAATCCTCACCCTAAGTGATGTCCAAGTTATTGAAAAGACACCGGGTGCGGCAGATGTTACAAGACCACTTACTGCCTTTGTCAATAATACCAACAAACATGACAAAGTAAGCTATACTGGTAACTATAGCATCCTTGCTGGTTCTGCGGACTTTACTAAAGATACTGGGGCCAATGCAAACCTATTTAGCATTACCCCTACTAGAGAAGGTGCAAGTGATTATCTCGTTAGAACCCAAATCAGCACTGCAAATGGGGTAAAAACCCTTGAAGCAATTGGCCATATTGCAATCTTCCAAGATGATCCTGCAAATATTGTTGGTGCTCCTAAATTAGTTGTGACTGAACCTAATATGAGTAGTGGTGTTGCAGTTGATGTAGCGATTGCAGATACTACCCCTGGTGTCACCTTAAGAGCAGCAGACAGACAAGATGTCAAGATTCATTACACCTATAATGATGGTTCTGAACAAATCATCTCTGGTGCAGATATCCCTGCCTTCTTAACTGATAATGGCTACTTGAAATCTGATCAAACAACACCGATCTTCACTGTTACTGACAATGGTACCTTGATGAACAAGCTCGCTAATACCTATAGCAGAGTAGAAGGTAAAGTTGTTCGTGCAATTACTGGTATTTCTAGTCCAACTGCTGTACCAGCAACACCATCTCAAGAATTCAAGTATGATACAGCAAGCACCCCACAACCAACCCCACCAAACCAATCTTTCATCGTTCAACCACAACGCATAGTTGTCTATGTAGGTGAAACTGCGGACATCACCACCAAGGTGAGAACTGGTGGTACCCCTGGTGTAGGTGAAAGCGATGTGACTGCAAACTTCAACGTTCTCACCCCTACCGTAGCTAGTGTGGCACCACAACTTGGTAAAGGTGTCGTTACAGGTACAACTCCTGGCACCACCACTGTTGAAGTGACCCACAATACCTTTAGAGCAACTGTTGATGTGATTGTAGTTAACCCTTCAACTGCTGAACTTCATGTCAATGAAGGTCCAGCAACGCCAACATCTCAACCTGATCCTAACCAACCAAACTTCACTGGTGGTTTCGTTGTTCCTGGTGAAGTCGTTCAAGTACCGGTTGGTGGCGAAGTACCATACACCATCGACTTAAATGGTGTACCACTAATCGCTGATCCTGTTATCAGCCCTGAAGATCCAACCATCGCTGATGCTGATCCTGTGACCAAGAAGATCAAGGGTAATGCCCCTGGCGTGAAGAAGATTACCTTCAAAGACCCTGCTCACCCAACTGTTACCAAGGAAATCACAGTTGTTGTTACTGGTAATGCAGATGGTCCAACCATCGATATTACTGAAGATAGAGTCACCAGACCAAATCTTACTGCTGCAACTGTAGATCTCCACGCAACTGTTAACTTAGGCACTGCGCCACAAGCGACTGTCCTTTGGGTAATGAGCGATGGTACTATTGCTGACCTCAACGGTGCAACCACTCTTGAAGAAGCAGCAAGCAACAACCCTGCTCACCAAGTGACTGCAAACTGGACCAATGGCGCTCTAGTTCAAAAATTCAGCTAGAGTGACAGCTATCGTTCTTGAAAGTGGTAAACGTGACACTGCTGAGCTTTATGGCGCACCAGCTGATGTTGATACCTTCAGAATTGTTAGCGGCAACCCTATCAAGCTTGAAAAGGATGTTCCAACTGGCTTTGATAGTCTTGGCAATACACCAACTAATCCATTAAAGATTAAACTTGTTGATAACAGCGGCAATGAGTATGATACCAATCTCTCTGACTTCGATGTTATCAGTTCAACTGGTCCACTTACCCTAAGTGGTCTAAATAACAGAACCTTAGAAGCAACAGACGAAGGTCCAAAGACCATTAAATTGAAACACAGACAAAGTGGTAAAGAACTCACCCTCGATGTTGTTATCGATGCTGATAATGCAACGAAGATCGAAGTGAAGTTTGAAACCCCACTTGGTCAAATTTCTCCAGTAGCTGGAGCTGTTGTTGAAGTTAACCAAGGTACGACTTTGACTGCTGCTCAAGTACCAAGCGTTACCCTTCCAGCTGGTAGCACCAGTACCTTCAGAGGTTGGAAGAATAAAGACACAGGTGCTGTGGTCAACCCAGTTGGCCAAACCATCAATGCTGCAACCACCTTTGTGGCTATCATTGATGCACCAAGCACCACTAATGAATTGACCTTTAATGCAGGACCAGGTAATATTGCCGGTCAACCAAGCAAGAAGATTGATTTCCCTAAGGGTGCAAGACTTCAAAAAGCTGATATTCCAGTAGTTACCCCACCAGCAGGTTACAGATTTACTGGTTGGAGTCCAGATCCTGTAGGTACTACCCCAACAGGTAACACCACCTACACGGCACAATTCGCAAGAATTGTTGTTGAAAAGTACTGTTAAGTTTGAGGCTGGTATCGGTACCCTTACTGGCAATAGTGAAATCAAAAGTAGAACGTGGTACAGCAATCAAAGACATCGAAGTCCCTACTATTACTGCACCAACTAACTACATCTTCAAGGGCTGGAGTCCAGCTAACCCTGTCGGTTATACTGTCAACGACCCAAGTGTGACTTTCACGGCAGTCTTTGAAAAAAAGTCGGCGGCACTGGTGGCGGTGGCGGAAGCACCGGCGGTGGTGGCGGCGGTGGCGGTGCGATTGTACCACCCTACCCCAGTTAACCCAACTACCCCAGTTACGCCAACCAAACCAGTTAACCCAACCACCCCAGCAAAACAAGGTGGTAGAGTCGATCCTGTCGAACTCAACAAGAACTTCAAGTTCCCTTATATCACTGGTTATCCGGATATTACGGTTCGTGCTAACGCACCTATCACTAGAGCAGAAGCAGCTTCTATCTTCGCTAGAATCCTAGCAAAACAAATGGAACCAGATACCACCTATCCTTCTAAGTTCAGTGATATCAAGTCAGGCAAGTGGTATAGCAACAACGTTGCTTACCTCGAAAGCTTCAGTATCCTTAGCGGGTACCAAGATGGCACCTTTAAGCCGAATAACAAGATCACCAGAGCTGAGTTTGCAACCATGATCAACAACTTTGCAAAACCTGCTGATGTCAGCGGCGTAAAACAATTCAGCGATATTAAAGCGAACCACTGGGCTAAAGCATACATTGATAATGCTGTTGCCCTCAAGTGGATGAGCGGTTACCCAGATGGCACTTTTGGTCCTGATAAATACATCACCAGAGCAGAAGTCGTCTCTGTTGTTAACAAGCTTATCGAACGTACGCCAAATAAAGCTGATATTGACAGCAAAGGTAAACGTTATAAAGATTTAACTAAAGGGATTCTGGGCATACTATGATGTCTTAGAAGCAAGTACTGACAGAACTGTATTCGCTAAGAAGAACTAGTTTAATCAAAAACAGTGATTCACATTTGTGAATCACTGTTTTTTTGTGCATGGTTAAAAATAGAAAAAGAGACAAAAAGCCCTAGTCACTTTAGTGACTAGGGCTTTTTAAAAGCGAGGGAAAATAGTAGTGTGCTTAGTCTATTTTTTTAATAAAGACAAGATTTTTTGCCTCACTCTGCTCGTGACTGTAACGATAGCCATAAGGACAAAGGGCGATGACATCTTCCTCTGACTCTGCTTCACAGAGGGCAAGGAGGCGGAGAAGCTCACCTCTAGCAATCTTGGCTTCTGTGCCACGAGAGAGGAGTTTGTCGCCTTGTTTGAGTTTGAAATCAATGCTTACTAGGTTCAAGTCCTTATACGATAGGAGGCTGGTGGCGTATTCTTTGGAGGCTAGATTGATGAGGAGGTCTTCTCCTTTGAGAGAGGTGTAGAGGGTTTCTTTCCAGTAGGCTTTGAGACTTTGCCCCTCAATTTTGAGCGGGTTTTCATAGTCTAGCCGATAAGGGCTAATCCCATCAAAGGCACGGAGGAAACCATAAAGCCCGCTAAAAATGAGAAGATGGTCTTTTAGATAGGTGCTTGCCCACCCATCGAGGGACTGAGGATGAAGATAGTGAAATGCTAGCCCGCTAAAGCTATAAAGGGCAGGACTAGTGCCTAGCAGGCTAAAGTTTTTTAGTACGGGGGCAATGTCTTGTGCTTTTTTTTCACTGCACTTGTAAAACTGCTCAAGGGAAGTGGTCTTTAAAGTCTCTGTCAAGGCATCTTGGATGGCTTGGGCTTGGGGCAAAAAAAGAGGGGTAGTTTCACTAGGTAGGGTGGAGAGGTGCATCGTTTTAGAAGGGGAAAAGAGTATTTTCATCAGTCTATCCTTTAAAAAAATGGGCTTTAAAGAGGGCAATAATTTCTTCAGCACGCTTGGCTCTCTGCCTCGGCACGCTCATCTGTTAGAGTCAAGGGTTTGACGGGGATGGGGCGATGATTGTGGACAGCGACCAAGGTCATACCAGCCTCTGCAACAAGGATTGCTTCTTTCCCTTCTAGGCGATGGAGATAGCTCTTGAGAAAAAGAGAGGTCTTACCTGTACGGGTGATGGTAGCAGTCGCCTTGACACGCTCATCTGGAAAGACAGGGAGGTACATCTGGACATAGTGGATGACTCGTGTGGACATAAAGCTATCATTGTACTGTAAGGCACAAAGCCCGCTAATATCATCAAGCAGTTTGGTAATCTCCCCACCGTGCATGGTGCCTTTGCGGTTGAGTTGCTCTTTTTGTGCAAGTAGAGAGGGAATGAATGGTCGTATAATTGGTATAAGCTGACATGAAATAACTCCTTTATCGTGGCTGAAATTGATTTATAGATTTAAGACATAGATGGTATTTAAAAGCTCTTGGTAGAGGTTGGTCTTGTAGCGCCATTTAAAGTTATGCCCTAAGGAGACATTGACATACCTAGTCTGGTGTTTATCCAAGGTCATCCTTTGATGCGAGTGCGCACAGACGCAGAGCTTGACCTGATACTTGTCATAAAGCTTACCATAGTGCTTGCTACCCATAAAAGCAATAGTGGTATTAAAGATGGGTTTTTTTGGATAAAGCTCGGCTAAGGGTAGCATGTGGATGACTGAGCAAATATTTTTTTCGCCCCATTTTCACTTGCTCTAATGGTAGAAAGCTGCTTTTTCTAAGAGGGCAAGGCTTTTTTGGGTGATACGCTCATTGATATGGGGATCTTTTTGACTGTCTTGGATGTACTTGTACTCTGGATTTTTGGTCAAGAAATGGTGACGTTTACGTGCTGTCATAAAGTCGTACTTATTGTAAAGACTATAGTCATACCAACTCGGACCACCGATAATCACCCAGTCTTGATAAACGATGGGATTGAGGTAGAGACTGTAGGTTTTGTGCAAGAGCATGAGGTCTTGATAGTCATCTGCATCCATACAAAAAAAGACATCTTTGGCTTTTTTTTCGCCAAGACAATAAAGCTCATGATTGCCTGGAATTTCCAAAATTTGACAAGGGTGAATTTTCTCCCTTAGTTGGTCATAAAAATCAAGGGCTTGAAAGGCACCTGTGGTCGTATCTCCGCAAAAAACAAGGTAGTCTAGCCCTAGGGTTGCCACAAGTTTTTCAAAGGCTTGGGTAAAGTCATGGTGAACATTGTAGTCGATGTGCAAGTCACCGATAAAGCCTATTTTCATTTTACGACCTCCTTTAACACAGTTTTTTGACACTGTAGTTATGCTAACACTTTAAAACCTATGGTGTCAATTCACTTTAGACATGATACAATAGACTTAACATAATAGAAATCATAGAGAAAGGTGGAAAAAAATAATGTCTACAGAAAAGAAAAAAACGTATTTATAACAAGCTTGTTCGTGATGGTGTACCAGAACAAATCACGCAAGGCGGCGACACTTGTGTGCATTGTGTCTTGGAAGATGAGGATGAATATCGCTTTGCCCTTGATGAAAAAGCTTGATGAAGAAATCGCAGACTATCAGATTAGCAAAGACATCTCTGAACTTTCTGATGTTTTTGGAAGTCATCCATGCTATCGTTGAAGCTAGGGGCATGACTTTTTGAAGAACTAGATGAAATGCGTCTCAAAAAAAGCGAGAAAAAAACGTGGGGGGCTTTACCAAGCGTTTCCTCGTCAAGGAGATTCATGAGTAAGCTCACCCTAGCCCTAGTGCAAATGAGGGTAGGGAAAGATAAAAGCAGATAACCTTGCACGTGCAGCAGCCTTTGTCAAAGAGGCGAGTGAGAATGGGGCGCAATTGGTCATCTTGCCCGAGATGTTTCAAACCCCTTATGAGACAAGCCTTTTTCCTCTCTATGCCGAGGAAAGGGGTGGCATGAGCTACCAAGCCTTGAGTGCCATGGCAAGGGAAAATGCCATAACCTTAGTCGGAGGCAGTATTGCCGAGCTTGAGGATGGTCGGGTCTATAACACTTCTTTTGTCTTTAATCCCGAGGGAGAAGAAATCGCCCGTCATCGCAAGGTACATCTTTTTGATATTGATATTCCTGGAGGACAGTATTTTAAGGAAAGTGATACCTTAACAGCGGGAGAGGATATGACCTTTTTTGAGACAGATTTTGGGCGTATTGGGCTTGGGATATGCTTTGATGTACGCTTTAGTGCCTTTGCGCACAAGATGGCAAAAGCCGGAGCAAGGGTTTTAGTTTACCCTGCTGCCTTTAATCCGACCACAGGACCCAAGCATTGGGAACTACTCTTTCGCTCCCGTGCCAATGACAATCAAGTCTATACTGTAGGGGTCTCTTCTCTCCCTAGTGAAAAAGAGGGCTACCAAGCCTATGGACATTCTCTGGTGGTCAATCCTTGGGGTGAGGTTATCTTGGAGATGGATACAGATGAGGGCATAGGCTATGCGACTTTAGAGAGTGACCTTATTGATGAAGTAAGAGGTGCCATTCCCCTAGGACAGTAGAGACAGTATCGTCTCAAAGGAGGTCTTATGGACAAATCAACAAGAGAAGTCTGGATTGACTATTTCCTTTCTGAGGCTTTGCTCTGGATGTGGTGCTTTATGTTAGGCATTGTCTTTTATGGTCGTATTGTTTTTAGGCTATACGAGTCAAGGTCGCTAATAGCAATCTTAGCGCCTTTGGCACAGATAGCTTTTATCTTAGCGATTTTAGGGGCAACTTGGCTTTATGCCAAGAGTCTGCGTTTTGCTGGAAAAAATCTTAGACGTTTTATCTTATTGACTAAGGGGCTACTTTTTGTCATTTTACTGGTGGATATTATTCTTAGATATTCTGCCAATAATGTGTATAGCTTAAACTTTTCAGGCGAGCCTGAGTTTTACTATCTTGAGATAGGTCTGATGATGGAGGCAGTGTACCTTATCTTTGCCTTAGTTAAACCCAAAAGTGTGACTTAAGCAATCCCCAAAAAAGTTAACCTTTCGCTTTCGTGTCAATGACAACTAAGTCTTCTTCCTGCCTCAACATCTTTAGTGGGCACTAAAAAAGTAAGCGTTTGTTTTTGTAAGGAGGCTATTATGATGAAAAAAATGGTGGCGTTACTACATCATTTCAGAGACTTTACTGTGGTTAGGCTGTCTGATGATGAGCCCTCATCTTTAGTGAAACCATTGTTTTTAAGATGCTTTGGTCAAGAACGCTGAATCCGATTTTAGCACCACTGGCAGAGGTGGTCTTTGTCTTGATGATTTTGGTCGCCACTTGGTGCTATGAGAAAAGCCTCAGTCTTAATGAGCCCTAAGTTGAGACGCTTTGCCTTGTGTGCTAAGGGCGTGATGGGACTTGTCTTATTGGTCTTTATTGCCCTAAAGTACCTCCCAAGCCCAGTGAGCCAGCTAAACGCTCCAGCAGTCATCTGGTATCTTGAACTCACCCTTATATTTGAAGCAATGTACTTTATCCTTGCCTTAGCCAAGCAAAAAAACGTGAATTAAACAATCCCCCCAAAAGTTAGCCTTTTGGGGGGATTATGATAGATGAGTATAAAAAACGTACAGAACCGATACCAAGGCATAGAGAAATCAACGAACAACTGGCAAAAGGCTATTATTAAGAAACTTGGATTAAAGGCGTAATTTTTTAGGAGGGGAATAATGATGAAGGCAACTTATCCAATTATTGTGCATCCACAAGATGAAACAGGTTACCATTTTGTAGAAATTCCAGATTTTGATGGCTATACCCAAGGAAAAGACTTAAATGAATGTATTGAGATGGCACAGGACTATATTAATTTAAAAGTGATCGACTGTGAGGATAATGATACCACTGTGCCAAGTCCTACCAATCTCAATACAATAGGACATGATAGTGAGGTCATTGTCACACTGGTGGTGATAGATACGATAAAATATAGACAGGAAAATAGTACGCAACTCGTGAAGAAAACCTTGACGATACCAATGTGGTTAAATAAAAAAGCAGAAAAAAATAATGTTAATTTTTCTAAAACTTTGCAAAATGCTTTGATTGAGCAATTGTATTAATCAATTGCTGTGAAGCACAAATTGCAAGATACAAAAATTAAACAGTCCTTTTTGTTTGACGATTAAAGCATGGCTGTGATACACTAGCGGGAATATCAGACAAAAGCCCCTTTAGGGACTAAGGTCAAATTGTGAAAGTGAGGGGTAAAATCATGAAAATCAGTCAAAAACTTGACCGTGCAGAAACTTATATTCCAGAACAGGCGAACTGTGACATTTACCTAAATGCCAATGAGAGTTTTGTTGTCCCTGATGAGGTCTTAGAAAAGGCCATCAAAGACGCCATAGAAGAGGCAAGCCAAAATCTCAATCGTTATCCGGATGCCTTTAGTGTAGGGCTTTGCCAAGCCTTTGCAGACTATTATGGCATAGACTGGCGTCTTGTCAGTGCAGCCAATGGCTCTGATGAGTCTATTCTCATGCTTTATGCCTGCCTGCTTGATGCAGGGGACAAGGTACTTACCCTAGATCGTGATTTTTCGATGTATCGTATTACTGGCAATACTCAAAATCAGCAAATTATCGCCCTTAAAAAGGACGAAGACAGTCAAAGTGTTGCGATCGAAACGATTGTAAAGACTGCCAAGGAAGAAGACGTGAGTATGATTATCTTCTCTAATCCTTGTAACCCTACAGGACAGATTTTTGCGAGAGAAGAAATCATCACCTTAGTAGAGAGCTTTGATGGCATTGTGGTTGTCGATGAAGCCTATATGGACTTTGCAGATGAATCAGTGATTGACCTTGCTGGTGGAAGCTATGAAAACCTAGTTGTCCTTCGTACAGCGTCCAAGGCCTTTGCCTTAGCAGGGGTCAGAATAGGGATGCAAGTCGCTTCTTTAGATATCACTAGACGCCTGCAAGCAGGCAAACTGGTCTTTAATGTCAGTATCTTTGGTCAAAAGATTGGGGAAGCCATCTATCGTCACAAGGCAAGTTATCAAAAAGCCATTGCAGAAATCAAGGAAAGTACTGCCTTTTTTTATATGAACATTTGGTACAATTAAGTCAAAAAGTATCCAAGATTGAAAAAAATTTATCAAACCCATGCCAATTTTATCTTCATGCGTGCCGAAAATGCTAGTGGTATCTTTCAGTCTCTCAAGGCAAAGGGTGTCATGACAAGAGATTTTTGGGGTGGATTATTTCAGAGTGTGTGCTGGGACAAGAGAGGAAAACCTTGCTTTCTTGAGGGCACTGGAAGTCGTTTTACAGGAGGAGAGAGCATAATGAAAGTTATTTTACTACAAGATGTGGCAAAGGTCGGTAAAAAAAGGTGAGGTCGTTGACGCCAAGATGGGCCATGCCAGAAATTTCCTAATCCCTAATGGTCTTGCTGTTGAAGCCACAAAAGCCAATCTCAAAAAAATTAGAGCTTCAAAAAAAGCCAATGCACAAGAGGAAGCAGCCTATCAACTTTCTCAAGCAGAAAGTATCCAACGTGATTTGGAGGATAAGGTTATCACCATCACCACTAAGGCAGGCAATGGAGGTAGACTTTTTGGGACGATTACCAATAAAAGAAGTGGCAGAGGCGATTGAAGCAGCTTACCATTTAGCGATTGATAGACGTAAGATTGTCCTTGAAGAAAAGATTAAAACCCTTGGGACTTATCCGATTGTGATCAAACTTCATCCAGAAGTCAAACTCAATATGCGTGTTAAAATCACCGAGTAAGCCTCTTAGGCGTATTTGGGGCTGTTTTTTTATTGCTTGACGATTTTAGTCTAATAGTGCTATAGTATCTGTAGGCAAGAAATGAAAAACAGTTAAGCATAATACAAAAAAACGACCAGTTGCAGCTGGTCGTTTTTTTGTCAGGCTAATCGTTCTTGAAAATACTGTCTAGCCACTTGATGAGGTAATGGCAAATTACCCCACCTATGACAGTAATAGAAATGAAAAAAACATAAATTGAAGCATAATACACACCTCCTCACTGTCGTGAGATTGTGAAGAACGACAAGAATAGTATAGCATAAAGACCTTATTTTTAGAAGATTTTTGTATAAAAAAATGATTTAAAAACTTTTTTTAATTATTAGGTGCCAAATGTAGGATAAAGTTTTTTTGTATTTTTAGTGGTTGACGTGCTTGGAGTCGTGGTGATATACTACTTATGACAAATCATAGATAAAATTCAAGCATAAAAAAACGACCAGTGCCAGCTGGTCGTTTTTTTATTAGACTAGTTGTCGTCTTTGGAACTATCTAACCATTTGATAATATAATGACAAATTATATTAACCATGATAGCTCCAATCATAGATAAAAAAAAGCTCAAGCATAAGGTCACCTCCCTACTGTCGTAGGAATGGTTTGACGACAAGAATAGTATAGCATAAAGACCTTATTTTAGAAGATTTTGTGCAGAATTATCCAATCCATATTCATTATTTTAACGATTAAGCTAACACGTCTCTTAAAATTGTCAAGTCATATGGGAGAGGTAGATTGAGAGGCTATAGTTATTATAGGAAAAGGAAATCACTATATCATAACAACACAAAAAAACCACGAGATGGGCTCTCGTGGTTTTTTATTAGGTAATATCTATTCAATTGTCATCAAAGAGTACCTTAAAGTTAAGGCAAATGGCGTCTTAAACTGCCTTAGAGAGTCATATTGCTTAGCGCTATTTTGCTTTTTTTTCGCTTATTTCTATGTTAGAATAAAGCTAACTTACAATGAGAGGGTCGAGAAAACGATGAATGATCAACTACATTTGGATGTATTACAAAAGGATATAGGCACTCTACTGGAACAAGTCAGACGCAATAGTACCATTGAGCCTAGTCTATATACAAAATATGATGTCAAAAGAGGGTTAAGAAATGCCAATGGTACTGGGGTGACCGCAGGGATTACCAGTATTTCTTCTGTAGTGGGTTATGAAGTTGAAGATGGCAAGAAGATTCCTACAGAGGGGCATTTGCTTTATCGTGGGATAGACCTGGCGGACTTGGTTGAGGGCTTTGAAAAAGAAGGGCGTCTAGGCTATGAGGAAGTGGCCTATTTGCTTCTCTTTGGGGTCTTACCAAGTGATAAAGACTTAAACTTTTTTACCCATCGTTTGAGTGAGCGTCGTAATTTCCCGACAAACTTCAAGGAAGATTGTATCTTAAAGATTCCAAGCCAAAACATCATGAATAAGTTGCAACGTTTGATCCTAGCACTTTATTCCTATGATTCTAATCCTGATGATATTTCTTTGGAAAAGGTACTGGCGCAGTCTATTGACTTGATTGCCAAGGCACCACTGATGATTGCCTATGCCTATCAAGCAAGAGAGCATTATTTTAACAAGGCGAGTCTCGTTTTGCACCAACCTTTGGAAAATGCTTCTACAGCAGAAAATATCTTGCATTTGACCCGTACCGACTCAGATTTTACACGCCTAGAGGCTGAAGTTTTAGACCTTTGTCTTTGCGTACAGGCAGACCATGGGGCGGGGAATAACTCTTGTTTTGCCAACCACGTGGTCTCTTCTTCGGGGACAGATACTTATTCTGCTATCTCCACTGCTATCGGTTCATTAAAAGGACCTCGTCATGGTTCTGCCAATATGAAAGTCTTTAACATGATGAAGGATATTTCTACCCATGTTAAGGATTGGAATAATGACACCGAACTTAGCAATTATCTCTACAAGATTTTAAGGAAAGAAGCTTTTGACGGCACAGGACTCATTTATGGCATGGGACATGCGGTTTATACCTTATCAGATCCTCGTGCCACCTTACTCAAGAAAAAAAGCGGAAAGTTTGGCAAAAAAACAGTGAGTATGAAGCAGAGTTTAAGCTCATCACCAACGTTGAGCGTCTGACTAAAAAGCTCTTAAAGGAAATCAAAGGCGAGGACTACAATATTTGTGCCAATGTCGACCTTTATACAGGGATTATCTATCATATTTTTAGGCTTAAAAGAGGATATGTTTACCCCAATTTTTTTGCCTGTGCCCGCATGAGTGGCTGGTGCGCTCATCGTCTTGAGCAGATTTTTGGACAACAAGATTATTCGTCCGGCTTATGTCTACCTCAATAAAAATAATCTCAAATATGTCCCACTCTCTGAACGTATTGATAGTGGGGAATACATTAGACGTTTGGAACTTACCAAAGAAAACAACTAAATACTTTGACCTTCTAGTGTTAACTAGAGGGTCTTTTTTAGGCTATAAAGTGTAACAAAATCATCATCAATTTAAAAGTTAGTAAAAGACAAGTTTAAAAAAATTATAGCGAAAGAATTAAGCTTGTCGAATTAGAAAATTTCGTTTAAAATGACAAATAAAAGCAAGAAAGGGGAGGGTGCCATGGCAAAGGTGAAAACAGAGTTTATTTGTTCAAATTGTGGTTATAAGGCCTTAAAATGGCTAGGACGCTGTCCAGAATGCCAAAGCTGGAATACCTTTTTGGAAGAAAAAGTCACGCCAAAAAATACACCTAGCGCCCCCAAAGTTAACCTGACTCGTGCCAAACCTCGTCCTTTAAAAAGAAGTCCAAAAGGTCGAAAGTGAACGCCTTAATACCCAAATCGGCGAAGTCAATCGTGTCTTGGGTGGCGGAATGGTACGTGGTAGCTTAATCTTGCTTTCGGGGGATCCGGGGATAGGGAAATCGACCCTTACCATGCAAGTCATGGCAAATCTCGCCAAAAACAGGTCGAGGTCCTCTATATCTCTGGTGAGGAGTCAGCAGGTCAGATTCAAAAACAGGGCAGAGCGTTTAGGGGTAGCAGAGAGTGATATTGTCCTTTTAACGGAAAATGATGTGAGCCTAGTGCATGAATTAGTCCTCAGCTTAAAGCCCACACTCATCGTGCTGGACTCCATACAGACAACCTTTGACAGCGCCTTGAGTGCTAGTCCAGGGAGCGTCAGCCAGCTAAGAGCAGTGGCAAGTTATGCCCTTTCTTGGGCAAAGAATTATGGTTTTTCAACGATTTTAATTGGTCATGTGACCAAAGATGGACAGGTGGCAGGGGCCTAGGGTGCTTGAGCATATGGTAGATACGGTCTTATTTTTTGAGGGCGATCACCATTATCAATACCGACTCTTGCGTGCCTTAAAAAATCGTTTTGGCTCAACCAATGAGCTAGGCATTTTTGATATGACAGAAAGTGGCTTAAAAGAAGTCCTAAACCCTTCAGAAACGTTTTTAAAAGAACGTCCCTTGCATACCTCAGGTTCGGCAATTGGGGTGCTTTTGGAGGGATCACGACCTATTTTACTTGAGGTACAAGCCTTGGTGACCAGTTCTGTCTATGGTCAGCCAAGACGGATGGCAACAGGAACAGATTACAATCGGGTGGCAATGCTTTTGGCTGTTTTAGAAAAGCGTGCGCATCTTCCTCTAAGTGACAAAGATGTCTATGTCAATGTTGTTGGCGGGCTAGTGATTGATGAGCCGGCAGGTGATTTGGCAATTGCCGTTGCCATGGCCTCAGCCTTTTTGGATAAGGCGGTCAGAGGGGACAGTGTTGTCATTGGCGAATTGGGGCTGACAGGAGAACTCAGACAGGTACAACAGTTAGAAAGGCGTTTGAAAGAGGTGGCAAGTCTTGGCTACAAGCGTGCGATTATTCCACCTTTAAAAGACAAGATAGAGGTCAGTGGCGTGGACTTAGTTCAAGCCAAGAGCCTGTATGAAGTTTTTCAGACGATATGGGAATAAGATGACAGAAAGAGAAAAAATAAAATACAACATTATCAAAAAAACCGCACCTGGGACTGCCCTAAGACAAGGTTTGGACAATGTCTTAAAGGCAAATACAGGGGGACTGATCGTTATTGGTGATGAAGAAGTGCTAAAAGAGGTGAGTATAGGAGGCTTTAAGATAGATGCGCCGTACACCCCTGCCCATCTTTACGAGTTGGCAAAGATGGATGGGGCGATTTTACTCCAACCGGACAATTATCGTATTATGGCAGCCAATGTTCACCTTGTGCCAGATTCAAGAGTCCCTTCTAAAGAAACAGGTATCAGACACAGGAGCGCAGAACAGATTGCTCGCCAGACCAATGCCCTAGTGATTTCTATTAGCCAAAGACGTAATGTGATTAGTCTTTATAAGGGTGATATTAAAGTCGTGCTAGCAGAGCCTAGTCAGATTTTAATCATTGCCAATCAAGCCTTGCAAACGCTAGACAAGTATTGTTCTGTCTTGAGTATTGCCCTAAAGCGTCTTTCTGTAAGTGAATTTGATGGGGTTGTCCTTTTGATGGACATCCTCCAAGCCATTCAGCGTGCAGAGCTTGTGGCACGTATTGAGCAAGAAATCAGGTACTACATTATCCAACTAGGGGTAGAGGGACGTTTGCTCAAGATGCAAATAGATGAGCTGACACGAGACATCGAAGAGGAAGAAAGACACCTCATTCGTGATTATATAGCAAATACAGATGGCGATGTAGATGGTCAGATTGATAAGATTTTAAGAAAGCTCAGAAGCTTAAGTTCAGAGGAACTCTTTAATCGAGACTTACTCACCAAGCTTTTGGGGCTAAAGGAACTAAGCGATACCAGCAAGTTGGAGTATTTGGAGACAAGAGGCTATCGTCTCCTCAATCAGATTCCACGTTTACCGAGCTATATCATAGAAAATGTGATTGCGCATTTTGAGGATTTTTCTCATTTGGTCAATGCAACAGCTGAAGACTTGGATGCTGTAGAGGGTGTAGGGGAAAAACGCAGTCAGCAGATTTATGTTGGCTTAAAACGCTTACGTTCTCAAACCATAGAGGAATTAAGCTATATTTAATACAGAGTAAAAAAGGAGGTGGGAAGATGGCTTTAAACATTACTAGAATATTGATGACGCTTTTAGGTATGGGGCTAGGTGGTTTCTTAGGCTATACCTATCATAGTGCCATTAAGACATCACTAGCCATCAATATGTCTGATTTTGGGCTAGTAGCAACTTTTTTAGGGGCAATTATTTTTGGACTTATAGGTATTATTATTTCAGGGCCTCTTTATAAGGTTGGTTTGAGCTTTACTCAGAAAATGGAAAATTATCTTTCAAAGGTCCCTTTCGTCGAGTTATTAGGTGGGACCATTGGTTTGATTTTGGGACTCATGATTGCTTTTTTACTTTCTTTGCCGCTTGCAGGAATTCCTATTGTCGGGAGCTATATCTCTTTGGCGATTTATGCTGTGCTTGGCTACTTAGGGCTAAACCTAGGGCGACGTTGGCGTGAAAAATTCAGCAAATTTTTTGATCGTGGTGGGCAGGCAAAAGCCGAAAAGGCTGAAAAAGTAGAGTCTACCAATCAAGTGCTTGATGTTGTGCGCACAGTACGTCCTAAGATTTTGGATACGAGTGTCATTATTGATGGACGCATTGTTGATATTTGTAAGGCTGGCTTTTTAGATGGCCCTTTGGTGGTGACCCAGTTTGTTTTAGATGAGCTTCGCCATATTGCCGATAGTGGCGACCATTTAAAAAGGGTGCGTGGCAGAAGAGGGCTAGAAATGCTCAGTGCTTTGCAAAATCTTGATGAAGAGGTCATTATTTCTAATCAGGAATATCCGGATATTGAAGAAGTAGACATCAAATTGGTACAACTTGCCAAGGAGATGGGTGGTGCTGTTGTCACCAATGACTACAATTTAAATAAGGTCGCTTCTTTTTCAAAAATATTCGTGTCTTAAATGTCAATGAGTTGGCAGGTGCCATTAAGACGGTGGTCTTGCCAGGGAGAGCTTGAGTGTGGAAATTGTTGCCCTAGGTAAGGAAGCTGACCAAGGGGTAGGCTATCTTGATGATGGGACGATGATTGTTGTCGAACATGGCAAGGATGCTGTTGGTAAAAAAGTGGAGACGATGGTCACCAGTGTGATTCAAACCAACGCCGGAAGAATGATTTTTGTTAAAATGATATAGGAGAAAGATCATGCAAGGGCTGATTATTTTAGCAGCAGGTAGTGGGAAGCGTATGCAAGCGCCCATCAGTAAACAATACTTACAATTAAAGGGACGGCCTCTTCTTTCGTATACAATAGAGAATTTAAGATTAGCTTTGCCAAAAGCAAGGCTAATCTTAGTTTATAAAGAGGCAGATAAGCCTTATTTAGATGAAGTGATAAGAGAGACTAGACTTCAGGCGGGGGACTATGACCTCGTTTTGGGTGGTAAAGAAAGGCAAGACTCGGTCTATTTGGGGTTAAAAAGCGATGCCTGAGGATATTTGTGAGGTTTTTTTATCCATGATGGTGCAAGACCCTTTGTGTCTAAAAGTTTGATGGAAAGCTTAGTTCAAGGTTTAGAAACAGCAGAGGGGGTTATTCCTCTTATCAAGGTCACTGATACTGTAAAAGTCATTAAAGATGGTTTTATTGAAAAGACCTTACCTAGAGAGATGTTGGGCTTGGCGCAGACGCCTCAAGCCTTTAAAAGGCAACTGATTTTAGACTTGCACGAGCGTGCGAGAAAAGAAAAGATGCTTTTTACAGATGATGCGAGCTTATGTGAGTATTATGACATTAGGGTCAAAGCCGTCCCAGGTGAGGCAACGAATCGTAAGATAACAATCCAAGAGGATTTGGCATGGGCAGAATGGAGGTTGGCATGCGAATTGGAATAGGGTATGACGTTCATCGGTTAGAAGAAAATAGAAAGCTCATCTTAGGTGGGATAGAAATACCACATCATTTGGGGCTTTTGGGTCATTCTGATGCAGATGTTCTTTTACATGCAGTGACTGACGCCCTTTTAGGTGCTTTGGCTTTGGGTGATATTGGCAAACATTTCCCAGATACGGATGCACGCTACAAAGATCAAGATTCTCGTCTTTTTCTCCGTCTTGCCTATGCGTTGGTCAAAAAAGAGGGCTATAAGCTAGGCAATTTGGATTGTGTGGTGATGGCACAACAGCCAAAGCTCGCCCCTCACATCGACCTCATGCGAACGTATTTGGCAGAGGATTTACAAAGCGATCTTGCACAAATTTCAATCAAGGCAACCACAACCGAAAAAAACTAGGCTTTGTTGGCAAGGAAGAGGGGATTGCTGCTCAAGCCATCTGCCTTTTTGGAAAGGGTGTAGGAATGGATTTTATTGAGTTACTGAAAAAAATCCCGCACCAGAAACCCTTTCTGCCTTAAGCTTGGCATATCTTGGCGATGCGGTTTATGAGCTTTATGTGCGCACCAGAGCCCTTGATTATACCCACAATGCCCATAAACTCAATAAACTTGGGATTCAGTCGGTCAATCATCTGGCACAGGCTGAGCTTTTGGCACGTTTGGAAAGTGAACTAAAAGAAGAGGAGCTTTTTAATTGTCAGACGGGGTAAAAATGCCAAAGGTATCGTGCCCTAAAAATGCAAAGGTGATCAATTACCGCAAAGCGACAGCCTTAGAAGCCTTGGTAGGCTATCTTTACTTAAAAAGGCGAGCATGAGCGACTTTTGTGGGTACTGGGTGAGATTTTAACATTTAAGGAGGACACAGATGAGCCTGGCAGATGAGCGTTTAAAAGAAAATTTGAGACAGATTTTTAAATGAGGGTGTCTGGGATAAGGGATTAGAGGTTAGACCAAGATGGCAAGATGGCGAGCCGGCGCACACCATCAAGTGCTTTGGTTTGGTCAATCGCTATGATTTAGGGCGTGAATTTCCGATTATCACCTTAAGACAAACTTATTTTAAAAAGGCGATAGATGAGCTTTTTTGGATTTGGCAAAAAAAGTCCAATCGTCTTAGTGACTTAAACAGCCATATTTGGGACGCATGGGCAGATGAAAATGGCACCATCGGTAAGGCTTATGGCTATCAACTCGGGGTAAAACACCGTTATAAAGAGGGTGAATTTGACCAAGTTGATAGGGTGCTTTATGATTTAAAGCACAATAAGACCAGCAGACGTATTATGACCAATATCTATGTCCATCAAGACTTGCATGAGATGGCACTTTACCCTTGTGCCTATTCCATGACCTTTAATGTGACGGGTAATAAGCTCAATGCCATCTTAAACCAACGCAGTCAAGACATGATTACTGCCAACAATTGGAATGTGGTGCAGTATGCGCTTTTGGTGCATTTGTTTGCCCAGGTGTCTGACCTTGAAGTGGGAGAGTTTGTCCATGTCATTGCTGATGCCCACATCTATGACAGACACCTTGAGATGGCAGAGGCCTTACTTGAAAAAACGCCCTTAGAGGCACCAAAATTAGTGATTAATCCAGATAAAAAAGACTTTTATGCGTTTACCGTAGAGGATATTGCGCTAGAGGGATACCAGTATCATGACTTTCCCTATAAAATCCCTGTAGCAGAATAGGAGTTTGTATGCAGTTTATTGTAGCCTGTACTAAAAAAATTGGGCGATTGGCAAGTCTGGCAAGATGCTTTTTCATCTGCCTCATGACTTGGCGTTTTTTCGTCGTGTGACCTATGGTCATGTGGTGGTGATGGGCAGAAAGACCTATGAAAGCTTACCAGGCAAAAAAGCCCTAGAGGGTAGGGTCAATATTATTTTATCCAAAAATAAAGACTATGAAGCGCCAGATAGTGAGCTGGTACACTCTAAGGAAGAATTATTTGCCCTCTTAGCTCAAAAATATCAAAAAGAGAAAGTTTTTTTAATTGGTGGTGGTATCTTATACCATGACCTTTTAGAAGCGTGTAGTGGGGGCTATGTGACCCATATTGATACCACGATAAAAAGACGCTGATACGTATTTTTCCCAATTTAGAGGAAAAGGAAAACTGGCAGAAAAATGCCTTGATGCAAACTGAAAATGATGGGCATCTTGCCTTTCAAATTTGGCATTATGAGAATTTAGAAAAGGAGGAAGCCGATGAGTGAGTTATTTGGCTTAAAACCCTATCAAGGAAGCGCTAAAAAAATAATTTGGAGTTTAACAAGATTTGGGTTGCCAAAAAAATAGCACGCATAGAGGCCTAGAGGACATCTATCGCCTTGCCAAAAAGCCCATATTCCTATCCAGGAAGTGGAGCGTAGTCAGATAGAAAAGCGCTTTCCCAAGGAAAATCACCAAGGCATCTGTGCGAGCCTAGCAGAAATAAAAATATGCTGAAGTAGAAGAAATTTTTAGCCTTTGCCAAGGAAAAGGGAGAAGCACCTTTTGTGGTGCTTTTTAGATGAGATAGAAGACCCACACAATCTAGGGGCGATTATTAGAAATGTTGAGGCCTTTGGTGCCCATGGGATTATCTTGCCAAAAAGGCGTTCTGCCCTTGCCACTGCAACAGTTGCCAAAGCTTCTGCTGGCGCTATGAGCATGGTCAAAATCGCAAGGGTAAGCAACCTCGTTCAAACGATAGAAAAGCTCAAAAAAAGCTGGACTTTTGGATTTGTGGGACAGATATGTCAGGGGATAACCTTTATCAAGCAGATCTTAGTGGCGCCCTTGCAGTGGTGATTGGTGGCGAGGGTAATGGTATGCGTGATTTGACCAAAAAACATTGTGACTTTATGCTCTCTATTCCTATGCGAGGGCAGATTAATTCCTTAAATGCGTCAGTGGCAAGTGGTATTGTGCTATCTGAGATAGCTAAAGGGAGGTAGCCATGCAGACAAACCTCTTTGTAGATGGCTATAATATTATTGGCGCTTGGCAAGAGCTGACTAAGTTAAAGGATGTAGATTTAGAGGCAGCAAGACGCAAACTCATCGATGAAATGGTTGAGTATCAAGCCACAAGCCACTACAGAATTGTCCTAGTCTTTGATGGGCATTTGGTCAAAAATAATAAAGGAACACAAGAGGTTTATAGCAATATAGAAGTGATTTACACCAAGGAGGGTGAAACGGCAGATACCATGATAGAGCGTCTCGTGGCACATTTGCCAAAAGTATCACAGGACTTATGTCGCAACAAGTGATAGGGTGGAGCAAGAGTTTATCCTCACCAAAGGGGCCCTTCGGATTAGCGCCAGGGAACTTATACTTTGGGTCAAAGAGGCGAAGTTAGAGACCAAAAAGATTTTAAAAAGAGGTGTGTCCACCCAAAGAGGCGCAAGAAATGCTCTTGATGCTCAGCTATCAGAAAGTTTGAGGCAAGCATTAAAAATGATGGATTAAAGACGCTTGTTTTGCTTGAATGTTCAGATAATTTAACCTATGATAAAAATAACACTTGTATTTAGGAGAGGAATAGACTATGAGTAGAAAAACGTGTTGTTATCGCTGGTGGTGGCTATGCTGGTTTAGCAGCAGCACATCGCATGCAAAAAAACGATTGCATTTGAAACTACAGAGGTGATTTTTGATTGATCGCACAAGCTATCATCAAAATTGTACTGCTCTTCATGAAGTCGCAGTGGGTAATTCTGCACCGGAGGATATTATCTATGATCTAAGAAAAGCACTTGATACCAAAAAAATCAATGTTTTAGAAGCAGAGATAGTGGATATTGACACAGAAAGAAAGTTTGTCAAAACATCTAAGGGTGACATTAGATATGATATTTTGGTCAATGGTTTAGGCTTTGTCTCAGAAACCTTTGGTATTGAAGGGATGGATACCAATGCCTTCCATATTTCAAATATTATCAATGCAGAAAGCATTGCCAGCCATATTCAAGGACGCTTTAAAAACTATGCTAAAACACCTGAAGCAGAAAGAGATCCTGCAGATCTTACCATTGCTGTTGGTGGGGCAGGTTTAACAGGGGTGGAGTTACTTGGCGAAATTATTGATGCCCTTCCACTTTGGTGCCGTCGTTATGGGATAGATAGAAAAAAAGTGCGTGTCTATTGTATCGAAGCAATGGATAAGATTTTACCAATGTTTGATGATAAGAGTGTGGCTTATGTTCGTGACCTTATGCATAGACATGGGGTAGAGTTCATGCTCTCAACAGCAATTGTAGGTTGTAGTGAAACAGGCTTTTTAATCAAACCTCATGAAGAAGTCCAAGAGCTTAAGGCAGCAACAAGAATTTGGACAGCAGGGGTGAGAGGTAGCCGCTTGATGGACAAGGTCTTCCCAGATGAGGCCAAACGTGGACGTGTTCTCGTCAAACCTGATTTACGTCATCCAAGCAAAAATGATATTTATCTTATAGGAGACGTGGCAGCCTTTGTTGGAGATGGAGAAGAAAGACCTTATCCACCAACAGGGCAAATTGCTGTTCAAATGGGCGTTCATACAGCGCAAAATGTGCGTTTGCAATTGGAGGGCAAGCCAACCTTACCTTTTGTCTTTAAAAACAGAGGGGTAATTTGCTCTTTGGGTAAACATGATGCCATTGCGTCTTTGGGCAAAGGCATTACCCTCAAAGGCTATCCGGCCATTAAGTTAAAACGTGTGGCAGAAACCAAGACCGATTGGATGATTTCTGGCGTGAAAAATGCCATTAGACACACACGTATTTTGAAGTAGTATGGTTAGTCTTGGTAAAAAAAGGCTTTCCTTTTACCAAGTATTATGATAAGATGAAAAAAAACTCATAACTAACGGGAGCTAACAAGCTGAGAGGGAAGTATTCCGACCGCACCTGATTTGGATAATGCCAACGTAGGGATAAGTAAAGTTAAATTTGCGTATTGCTTGATGGCAATACGCTTTTTTTGTGCTTATAGAGAATAGTTATGTTGAAATCACTAGGAGGTATATCAGTATGTACAAGACGCAGATGGAAGCTGCAAAAAAAGGGATTATCACCAAGGAAATGAAGATTGTTGCTGAAAAAAAGAGGGTATCAGTGAAGCCCTTCTTTGTGAAAGAGTAGCAAAGGGTACTATCGCTATTCCTGCCAATGTCAATCACAAAAGCTTAAGCCCAGAAGGTATTGGGGAAGGCTTACGTACCAAAAATCAATGTCAACCTTGGGGTATCAGGGGATGCACGCAACTATGAAGTGGAAATGGATAAGGTACGCCTTTCTCACAAATATGGCGCCCATGCCATCATGGACTTGAGTAATGTCGGCAAAACCAGTCAATTTAGAAAAGAACTCATCGAGTGTTCAACTGCCATGATTGGTACCGTTCCAATGTATGATGCGATTGGTTATTTAGAAAAAAGCTTGGAAAAAATCACCGTTGATGATTTCTTTGAAGTCGTAGAACATCATGCGAAGCAAGGTGTAGATTTCATGACCATCCATGCAGGGATTAATCGTCGTGCCATTGAAATTTTTAAAGAAACCAAGCGTCTCACTAATATTGTCTCTCGTGGTGGCTCTCTCTTGTATGCTTGGATGGAGCTAACAGGTAACGAAAATCCATTTTATGAACACTATGATCGCCTCCTTGACCTCCTTTATGAATATGATGTTACCATCAGTTTAGGGGATGCGATGCGTCCAGGTTCTAACCATGATGCCACCGATGCTAGCCAAGTGACTGAACTCATTGAGTTAGGCATTTTGACCAAGCGTGCTTGGGCAAAAAATGTCCAAGTTATGGTGGAAGGGCCAGGACACATGGCTTTAAATGAAATTGCTGGCAACATGATGATGCAAAAGCGTCTTTGCCACGGGGCCCCATTTTATGTTTTAGGGCCTTTGGTCACAGATATTGCTCCAGGCTATGATCACATCACTTCTGCCATTGGTGGTGCGATTGCAGCAACCTATGGCGCAGACTTCCTTTGCTATGTCACCCCTGCAGAACATTTGCGTCTTCCTGATAGTGATGATGTTAAAGAAGGTATCATCGCTTCTCTTATCGCTGCCCATGCCGCAGACATCGCTAAAGGTGTACCAGGGGCTAGAGATTGGGATAATAAGATGAGTGATGCTCGTCGTCGTGTGGACTGGGAAGAAATGTTCTCCCTTGCCCTTGATGAAGAAAAAGCAAGAGCGTACTTCAACAGTAAGCCACCAGAAGATGAACATACTTGCTCTATGTGCGGTAAGATGTGTGCGATGCGTACTGTCAATAAGATCATGGCTGGTGAATCCTTGGAACTCCATCCAGAAACAAAATAAACCTCCTGAAAAACCCCCTTGTCTTAAGAGACAGGGGGTTTTATAATTGGCTAAAAAATAAAGAGGAGAAAAGATAAAATGATTACTTTATTTAGTAAAGTCGTTGCAACCTTACTATTAACATTTACAGCAATGGGTAGTGGTACAGCTATAGATAATACTTTAGCCTTAGAGGATAAGAATGCTCAAGTGGCTAAGTCAGAAATTGAGGTTTCCTATACAAACCTTGCTGATAATAAAACCCAAGCCCTTGGTAAAACTATCCTTCAGGGTGCGGGTATTAGTCAAGCAAGACAAAAAGTACTCTTTGATCATGTCAATCAATTTAATCAGGTGGTGGGGGATAAAGCACTTGCCAAGGATTTTGAAAAAGGCAAAGCGACTGAGACAAAGTACGATCCTTTTGCTGTAGGCGAACTTTGGCAAAAGAAACAGCCAAACTTTATGGGCTATAACTGTCGCATCACTGCTTATAGCTTATTTGCTGATAACTTAAGCCTAGGTACAGGCAAAATTCCTCAAAAAAGCGAAAATGGCATATTGGACTTTGATTTAATTGCTTTAAAGCAGGACAAGTCTGCCATGGTCGGTAAAAAGGACTTAGAGGGATTTAAAGCGCTTTATACTGATGTCCCAACTAGCCTAACAAAAGATGAGAACATCCATCTCAAAAAAATATGCAAAAAAAGCATGGCAACAAAGGGGATTGAGCTTTTAAGAAAAAAATAGCAAGGTAAGCCCTCATTTCCTTTGTCATTCATGACCTAGCAGAAGCAGATAAGAGTTACCTCTTTGTAGGCCATGTGGGACTACTTTTTTTCCAAAAAGAAGATGGAGGCTTTTACTTCTTAGAAAAAGTGGCCTTCCAAGAGCCTTACCGTTTGGATGATTTTTCCTTCTAAAAAAAGGCACTTTGGGACTATTTGATGGACAAGTATGATACAGATTTCAATCAAGAAACGGCAAGGCCTTTTTATTATGGAAAAATGATCAATTAATGGTGGTATAGCTGAGTCAATTGGTTAGATTTTTTTAAAAAAATGATAAAAAAAATACGTTGACAATAGCGTAGGGTAGTGGTATGATTGCATCAGAAGTTAGATATTTCTAACTTCAACACACCTCTATATACCTCTTTATAGAAGGTCACTCCTTCTAATCTCCAAACTTTGGCAAATGCCAGCTTTTTTCTGTAATACTCTCCGCCCTCCACGGAGAGTATTTTTTTATCTAAAATAAGCGTACAGAACAACAGCCTTTTTTTAGGCTGTTGTTTACTTGACTATTGACAAAAAAAGTTTTTAAAGCATTATAGTACTAATAAGAAAAACTTTATCAAGTGATTTTTATAAATGTGATAGCAAATCCTCCAATTTGTTATAGATTATCTCAACTGCCCATGAGATACAAAAAAATCCCCTCTTTATGAGGGGATTTTTTTGTGTTTTATTTTAGCGGTTGTTATAAGCTTCGATACCGAGTTTTTATGATATGACAAGCACGTCTTAAATCGTCACAATTGAGGACAAAAAGCAAGACGGATTTGAGATCTTCCTTTTTTTCAGTATTTTTGATAAAAACCTTCTGCTGGTGCCATCATGACAGTTTCACCATCAACATCAAATTCTTCAAGCATCCAGATAGCAAAAATCTTCTGCATTATCTACAGGAATTTCTGGCATGATGTAGAAGGCACCGCCTGGTTTATAGGTAGTGACACCTTCAATTTTATTGAGTTCTTCATAGATACAATCACGACGACGTTCGTATTCTTCTTGGACATCTTTATAGTAAGATGGATCAATGTTGTTATAGAGGCTAGCGGCACCAACTTGTTCCAAGGTAGGTGCTGCCAAACGGCCTGTAACAAGCTTGACGCAAGCACTCATGATTTCTTTATTTTTAGAAGCAATGGTACCAATTCTCGCACCACAAGCACTAAAACGCTTAGAAATACTGTCTAAGACGATAACACGGTCTTTGACATCTTCAAAAGTGGCAAAGCTAACAAATTCTGCCCCATCAAAGGTAAATTCACGATACACTTCATCACTTAGGATAAAGAGGTCATGGGCTTTAGCAATATCGGCTACCATGCGAAGTTCTTCTTTGTTGTAGACAGTTCCTGTAGGGTTACAAGGGTTAGAAAGTAAGATCGCTTTTTGTCTTAGGGGTGATGGCTTTTTCGATTGCTTCTTTATTTGGTAAGTGGAAACCATCTTGAACAGAAGAAGAGAAGCTATTCATCTTGATGCCTGTTTCATAAGAGAAAGAATTGTAGTTGGCATAGAATGGTTCACAAGTGAGGATTTCATCACCTTCATCTGTAATGGCTAAGATGGCAAATAAAAGCGCTTCTGAACCACCGGTGGTCACAACGATATCCTCTGGATCAAAGTCCATTCCCCATGATTTGTAATATTTGCTTGTCGCTTCAATAAGCTCTGGCAAGCCTTTTAGATGGGGCATAGGTCAAAACATCCAAATCAAGGTTTTTGATTGCATCCAAAAAGAGATCTGGGGTTTTGACATCTGGCGCACCAATATTGAGGTGGTAGATTTTTTTACCTGCCTTTTTTTGCCTTGTCTGCATAAGGGGTGAGCTTTCTAATGGCAGAATAAGGGAGTGCTTCGATACGGTTGGATAACTTCATGTTTCCATCCTCCTTTGGCTGTTTTTTTAATACTAGCTTGATTATAGCATGAAACTTTTAAATGGTTAAGTCTTTCAAACTTAAGAAAAGATGATAGTAACTAAAAGTACAATTATACATTTAAAAGTACGTTCAAAAATATCTGATTTGGGGTATACGTTAGTAGAGATAAAAAGAGGAGAAAAGAGGAAAAAAACAATGTATCAACAAATTAGTTATACCAAAAGCACCAATAAGGCTCAGCCAGTACGTATCACAAGTGATGTAGCGATTTATACCAATGAAAGCAAAACTGACTTTATCTGGGATATGAGTGAGGCACCCTAGCCAGACCTTATCCAAAAATGGGGAAACTTATACCCGCCTAGCAGTTAAGCAAGCGAGCGAAAGCTCATATCAAATAGACTATGCACGTCGTGGAGCGAAAAACCATGGTGTCGTCACCGTAAAAGTCCTCGACCAAGAAGGCGAAGTCGCTAATGATGTCCTTTGGATTGTCCTTAGAGGCTACACGGGAAACCAAATCCGTACTTTCTATGAAGGTAGAAAGGCAGAAACTGTCTTTGCCTTTAGCGGAAGAAGATGCTTTTATGTTTTTGCACCGCAGATCCTTGCTTGGAGTGTAATTTTTGCTTGTTTAGTCGGCATTGAAATTTATGCTTACTCCAAGAGTCAAGGACTCATCATGGACGGCTTTTAAGAAAAATCTTACGATAAATGATTTTTAGATTCTAAAAAGAGAGGAAGCATTTCTCTCTTTTTTGTGGTGATTTGAGGGAAATAGACTCGCTTAAAAACGAGGGGTATTTAAGTTTTACTTGAAAAAAAGGAGAAAAAAATAGTAAAATGTTTGGGAAAAAAAGCATTTTTTTGCCTTTTTTTAAGTGTTAAAGTGTGATACTATGGGCGTAGGCGGAGCGCTTTTTATAGAACATATAAAAAAATTTTTTTATAAGTATTCTGATCTAAAAAAAGCCCTTTATACTGGGCTTTTTTAAGAGTCTATTAGCTATTCTTATGGAAACTATAAAAGAATGAGGGTTGAAGTCCCTAGGTTCTATTGCTATATTGACGATAGTAGGAGCAAAGGAACTGACTCTGAAGGCCGTGTTGTTTTACATGAATATCCTCGCAATCAAGCGAAGCGATATAATAATTTCATTCAGGAGGAATAACATATGGCAGAAAAAAACAATTAATGACACCAAGTGAAGCGATTGCTGAACAGTTAGTCGCTGAAGGCGTAGAATACGCAGCAGGTATCTTGGGTTCAGCATTTATGGATCTTTTGGATTTATTCCCAGATGCAGGTATTAAATTCATCTCTTGCCGTGACGAACACACAGCAGGTCACATGATGGATGCTTACAACAGAATTTCTGGTAAAGTAGGTCTTTGCATTGGTCAAAATGGTCCTGGGGTAACAAACTTCGTTACTTCTATCGCAACTGCTTACCAAGCACATACACCAGTTCTTTTGATCGGACCATCTGCTGGTACCCCATCAATTGGTTGGGATGGTTTCCAAGAATGTGATCAAGTGCCAATGTTCAAACCAATCACAAAGGCATCTTTCGGTATTCCACACCCAAGCCGTGCAGCTGACTGCGTAAGAACCGCTTTCAGAATCATGCATGCTGATAAAGGTCCTGTTTACCTAGATGTACCACGTGACTATTTCTATGGAGAATGTAACGATGTTATTCTCCCTCCAGAAGAATATCGTTCTGTATCAGGTCTTATCCCTGATCCAGAAACAATGAAAAAAGCTGCTGAAGTTGTTTTAGCTGCTAAAAAACCAGTTCTTATTTGTGGTAAAGGTGTTGTAGAAAGTGATGCTCACGAAGTTGTAAAAGCTATCGCAGCTTATCTTTCTGCTCCAGCAGCAACAACATACCTCCACAACGATGCTTTCCCATACAATGATCCACACTGGGTTGGACCAATTGGTTACATGGGTTCTAAAGCTGCTATGTATTCTATCAAAGAAGCTGATGTTATCCTTGCTATTGGTTGCCGTCTCTCTTACTTCGGTACCCTTCCACAATATGACATCAAGTACTTCAACCAAGATGGTTCACAAAAGATTGTTCAAATCGATGTTAACCCTAAACAAATCGCACGTACACATCCAGTTGAAGTTGGTATCGTAGGGGATGCTCGCGTAACAGCTGAAGCACTTCTTGACCTCTTAAAAGCTGCTGGTGATCGTCCAGTTGACGAAGCTCGTATGGCTGACATTAAAGCTAAACGTGACGCTTGGGAAAAAGAAATCGAAGAACTCGCTATGGAAGAAGCTGCTCCTGGCACCATGCATCCACGTCGTGTTCTCCTCGAATTCAAACGTTGCAAACCAGAAGATGCAATCGTTACTACTGACATCGGTAACACTTCTTCAACAGCAAACAGCTACCTCCAATTCAACAACACCCGTAGCCATGTTGCTTGCTTGACATTTGGTAACACAGGTTTCGCTTACCAAGCTGCTCTTGGTGCTAAACTTGCTGCGCCAGAACGTCCAGTATTCTCAATCGCTGGTGACGGTGCTTGGGGTATGAGCTTCTATGAAGTGATGACCGCTGTTGAACAAAAACTTAACGTTATCGCTTTAGTCTTCAGAAATGAAGCTTGGGCTGCTGAAAAGAAAAACCAAGTTGACTTCTACAACAACCGTTTCGTTGGTACAGAAATCCAAGCGCCAAGCTGGGCTGAACTTGCTAGCGTTATGGGTGCTGAAGGTATCTATGTCAACAAAGTTGAAGATATCGCTCCAGCTTTCGAAAAAGCACTCGAAGCATCTAAGACTAAACCAGTTGTCATCGAATTCCGTACTGATGGTACAAAACTTGCACCACCATTCCGTAAAGATGCACTTCACTTACCAGTTCGTCATTTACCAAAATACGAACACCTTGATGCAAAACACTTCAATAAGTAAGCATCTAAAAAAGCCATCTCGTAAAGAGATGGCTTTTTTATTTTGCTTTTTACAAGTTGGCACTACCTATTGATGATTCGGTATCAAGTACCAGTTCTTTGCTTGAATCGTCAGTATTTTTTAAAATGGTTTTGACCACATCGCCGTTTTTTTCAAAGGCAATTTCAAAAAAAGAGGTATTTAATGACTCGGTGTAGGGAATGACAGGAAAAGATTTGCTTTTATTATTGACCTTATAGTTGAGCTTAATAACTGATTCACTGTTGTTTTGGATTAATTCATTACTGACAAAGGATTTGGTAAAAAGCATTTTTTCTTCTGATGCGAGTATAGGGTGTTGCAATAAGAGGATTTGTTTATTACCTTGTTCTAGGATGACTTGCACATCCTTTACGGCAGTGCCTGAGTGGTTCTCTAGAGTGCAGGTAAAATTACTTTTACTAGGTAACAATAAAAATAGGGAAAATCCTATACTCACGAGAACAATAAAACTGAACACAATTTTTTTCTTCATGATATTACCGCCTTACATTTACAAGATAGGAATAAAGGGGGTCAATATTACCTTTATTCTTCGGATTTTGATACAATAAGCTCAAAAAAATTTAATACCCTTTTTTAAAGATAAAGGAAGAAAACCACAGTAGCGGTAGCCATCTTTTACCCTGTGATAGGTGACTGGCGTAGTCTTTTGATAACCGCCTAAAAAATAGTTTGCCCCATCATACCACTATTTAGATGCTTTCACTAGCTAAAATGAGGGGTCTTAATGGTTATGTAATGATTTATAAAATATAAGATATAAAACCTTGGATAAAAAAAGGGGGATGTAAGGGGTATTTTTTTAATAAAGAGAGATAAGAAGGCGAATAACAGAGGATGAAGTGAGATATACTTTAAACTAAAGAAAAAAACACTTTATATGACTATTAAGAGGTAGAGAAAAAGGGTACATCTATTCCTAGACGCTTTAAAATCATAGGCTAAGGCGTGATTCTGATCATTGATGAAAGGGGAAAAATCTTGTCTACTTAGGGCAAATTGTGTACAATTACCCCTAAGAGGAGTGAGTTATGAACCAAGACGTTTTTTTCATATAGGTATGAGGATTACAAAAACAGGTATTGCGGTGTTTTTGTGTATTCTAATTTCTAAATTTGTTTCAGCAGAACCATTTTATGCTGTCATTGCAGCGGTCATTTGTATGAAAAAGACAAGTGCAGATAGCAGGCACACTGGTGTAGAGCGAGTGTTGGGTACCGTTTTTGGCGGGGCTTTTGGTATGGGGCTGCTCTATTTTTTTAAATTCTTACACCTCGAAATCTATGGCACACGTTATGATGTTTCAGTGAGTTTAGCACTCATGCTTTTGATAAAGGTTTTAACCTTGCTCAAGCGTGAAGATGCTGTTTCCATTGCTTGTGTGGTGTACTTGTCGATTATGTTAATTCCTATGGGAAGTCAGACGATTGTAGATTATGCTGTGGGGAGAATTGCTGAGACCTTACTAGGTGTTGTCGTTGCTGTTGGTATTAATCATTTGTTACCAAACCATCGTTTAAGGAGATGAAGATAGGATGATTATTCAAAAAGGTAGTGCAAGAAAAGAAGTTAAGTCTGAAATGTTTGAGGGTAAAGGCGAAGTCACTTTAGAGATTTTGGTTGAGCCTGTTTATCTCAAAGAAGAAATGAAAATGTTTAATCAGTATGACCTTTCCGCCGGGGGCGTCTTTTAGGGCTACATTCCCATGTAGATAATTTTGAACTCTACTACATCTTAGAAGGGGAAGCAACAGCAATTGATGATGGTAAGGAGGTCAAGGTTTATCCAGGGGATTTAATTTACACCGCAGATGGCAATACTCATGCTATTACGAATACTGGTGATAGTCCAATGGTGATGTTAGCAACGGTCATTTATGAAAATAAATGAGGTGCCTTATGTTCAAAGGAAAGAAAAAAGGCTTTACTTTGATGGAAATGATGATTGTCATCACAATCTTAATTATTTTAATTGCCTTACTTGTGCCAAAGTTCTTAGGCTATTCAGATAAGGCAAAAGATGCTGTTGCTGAGACTAATGCCAAGGCAGTGGTCACAGCGATAGGGCTTTACCAAGCAGAAGAAGGCACGGAAAAGAAGTCATTTAAAAACAGGAGATTTGGATAACTATCTGACAGATGCCCAAAAAAATCTGTTAAATATAATATTTCTGTCAGTGATAAGGGGATTATCAGTGGCACCGTTACCACAGATCAAAAAGTGATTACTTTAGGTGAGGGCTAGACATATTATAAAAATTGATAGTTGAAAGAAGTAAAAATGGCTTGTAATTTAAGCCTTGTTTCGGTATGCTTAGGGGAGCAGAAAAGCTAATTTTTAACCAATTCTCTTCTACAAAAAAAGCAATTTGGTTGTAGACTTGGCTAGTCTGCACCTCCCATTTCGATGGGAGAAGCATAGTTAAGCACACCTTTGGTGTGCTTTTTTTATTTGAAAAATAAGGCTATCCCAAAAGGATAGCCTTATTTTAATAGGAACGTTTGATTTCGTAGCCTCTTTCAGAGAGGGCAGCCATGATTTCTTTGATATGATCTGGACCGTTGGTTTCAGCGGTCACTTCTAGGAGCACTTTTTGATAACGGTCGGTTGCCTTGAATTGGTTGTGGTCAAGGGCGATGACATTGGCACGGAGGTTGGAGAGTATCGTAGCGATTTCCAAAAGTTCCCCCGGCTTATCTGGTAATTCGACCGTAAAGGCAAAGATACGTCCACGAGTGACAAGCCCGGTATTAATCATAGAAGAGATGGTGACCATGTCGATGTTACCTCCAGAGATGACGCAGCCGACATTTTTTTATTTCTGGTATTGAGATGCTTTAGAGCAGCGAGCGGTAGGACGCCACTGGCCCTCAGCAACGAGCTTATGTTTTTTTCGATAAGGAGGAGGACAGCTTCCATGATGTCTTCTTCAGGTACTGTGATAATGCCATCAACATAGTCTTTGACGCAAGCTAGGGTATTTTCACCAACTTTTTTGACGGCTACCCCTTCTGCACAGGTTTGGCAACGTTCTAAGATGGCAATTTCGCCTTTGGCAAGGGAACGACTCATAGAATCGGCACCTTCTGGCTCAACGCCAATAATACGAATACTTGGCTTGATGGCTTTGGCGGCAAGGGCAATCCCTGAAATCAGTCCACCCCCACCAATAGGTACGATGATTTCATCAAGATCGGGAATTTCTGCAAGCATTTCTAGGGCAATGGTACCTTGCCCGTAAATGACGCCATAGTCATCATAGGCATGGACAAAGGTTGCCCCTGTTTCTTTTGAAATACTCAGTGCCTTATGGTACGCTTCATCATAAGAGGCACCAAAAAGAACGATGTTCGCCCCTTTTTCTTTAGCGGATTCTATTTTTAATTAAGGGTGTGGTTTCTGGCATGACGATGGTGCAAGGTGCTTTAAAAGCACGAGACGCATAGCTCACGCCCTGAGCGTGATTACCAGCAGATGCGGTAATAATCCCTTTGGCCCTTTCTTCTTCGGTGAGTTCGGCAATACGATTGTATGCCCCTCTAATCTTAAACGCCCCTGTACGTTGTAAATTTTCTGGTTTTAAGTAAATATGATTGCTGTATTGGGATGAAAAATAGTCGCTATAAATAAGTCCAGTAGGGTCGAGGACACCTTCTAAATGCTTTTGAGCAGATTGGATAGCGCTAAGATGTTCCTCTAAACTTTTATTCGTCATGTTACGATAACCTCCATTAAATTGCTTAATTACATACTATAACAAAGAAGCGCTTAAACAACAAGCATTAGGGGCGAAGTTTCTCATAAAATTATCAAAGATCATGCCTTTTGGTAGTTTGGCATATCTTAAGCCCCTTTTAGTGACGTTGATCACTAAAGGGGGCTTAGTGTAAATCGTTATGGGGCTTCATAGATGACCTTGTCTTCTTTGATGGTTTTGAGAACCTTGAGGGTTTTAATGGCTGTTTTTGGTATGGTGAGTGGGTTATCCGATAAAATGACAAAGTCGGCGAGTTTACCGACAGCCAAGCTGCCCTTGATGGTCTCGTCAAAAGCTTGGTAGCTAGCATTGATGGTGATTGCTTTTAAGGCTTCGTAGATAGGGATACTAAAGGCTTCACCTAAAGGGTGACCAAGATGGGTGTGTCGATTGACGGCAGTATGGAGGGTGCGTATCATATCTGGTGCAATGATAGGCGTATCTTGATGGAGGGTGAGGAGGATGCCCTCGATTTAAGGCGCTTTTTAAAGGGCTGATACGCTGGGCACGTGCTTCACCTAAAGAGGAGTGGCGATGATGCTCACCCCAATAGTAGACATGATCATGGAAAAAAACTCGCAATCATACCAAGGTTTGCGATCTCATCAAGCTGGTCTTCACGTACGGTTTGGGCATGAATCATCACTGGACGGAGATTTTTTTGGCAAGCGGTTTTTGCTAAGGCAAGCTTATAGGTGCGGATAAATTGATCTGCCATGGCATCGCCATTACAATGGCAGAGAATTTGTTGTTCTCTTTGGATGAGGGGTACCATAAAGTTGACCATTTCTTCATCACTGTAGAGGGATAACCCCTATAGTCTTTACTTTCGCCACGAGGTGGGATAAAGTAAGGCTGACTTAACCAAGCGGTTTTTGGCTTGGGGAGAGCCATCAGCGACAATCTTGCCCCCGAGAATTTTTAAGTGTTTGTGATACACTTGTGCTTGACTGGCTGTTTTGGGTAGACATTCAGCTTCTCCATCTAAAAGGGGATAGGCATAGACATCCAAGATGAGTTTATCTGCTTTTTTTGGGCGGCCTCTAAAAGCTTGAGGTAAGCCTTTGAAGAGGCGCCATCTTGAGCGGTGGTAATGCCAAAACTAGCATAGTATTGTTGTGTCTTATAAAAAGGCTGGCAGGAGGTCTTTGATCTCGCCCACGAGTCCAAAGAGGAAATCACCTAAAAGATCAAGGGCTTTCTCCTCAAAGATACCATTGGGATGACCATCTACTTCCCTTTGGATAATGCCACTATGAGGATTAGGCGTGTTTTTAGTGATAGCTTGACGTTGCATTGCCTCATCATTGGCAACAGCCAGATGGAGACTTTTATGGTAGACGATGATAGGGATGGTTTTAGAAACTTGATTTAAGTCATGGCGAGTAGGGGGTGTTTTATCGGGATAATACGCCTCATCATAGCCGATGGCAATAAAGTAGTCACCTGCATTTTGTCCAAGTGTTTTAAAGTGTTCTTTGAGACGATTGATGAGTGTCGGGACATCTAAAACGCCTGTTTCGGGTGCTACAGAGGGATAGGTATTGAGTTGGTTGGTGATGTGGCTATGGGCATCAATAAAGCCTGGGAGCATGGTATGGCCTTCAAGGTCAACAAGATGTGCCTTTGGTGCCTTTGCTTTTAGCACTTTTAAGGTGCCGAGGCCAACAATTTTCCCGTCTTTAGTCAAAAGTGCTGAGATAGGGCTAGAAAAATCACAAGTTTCATTCATGGTCAAAATCGTACCGTTGTAATATAAAAGTTTCCATGAGCGCCTCCTCTAATGAAAAGGGATTGTCATTTTCATCTAAACCCCAAAGTTTCATTTTTTTGATAAAAATGTGGCTTATAGTAAAATTGGTAAATCAAAAAGGCGGCTAAGATGGGGGAGCCAATCAGCAAGAGGAAATAAAAACCATAATTTAAAAAAAGACTGCTAAGTTTGACATGAGTATCATAGGAGTTCACTTCCTTTCTCTTTTCCATTTCATCATAGTGTGCTTTGATAAAGTACCAAATTTCTTTGATGTAGTTACCTTTCTTTTTGGGTGAAGAGGCTACCGAGGATGAGACCTAAGACGACAGCGAGCATGGCAGCATACATTGGTTGGATAGGATTGTCAAGGACAAATTGGCAGATAAATGGTGCAATCGCCCCCAAAAACAATGGCCAATAGCCCACCTTCGACGGTGATTTTCTTTAGGAAAGCAAAGATTAGTGGTAAAACAACGACCAAGAGGATGACGAGTCTAAAGGTAAAGGCAAAGACCGTTGCTTGGACGATGGATTCAACTAAGAGGGCGATGACCATCCCCAAGAGGAGGATAATCAAGGCACAAAGACGAGAGACAAAGAGCTTCTCTTTTTCACTGACGTTCTTTTTTTAAGCGGGAGATAGATATCATTGATAAAAAAATCGTCGGAGAGGCGAAAAAGCATTGGTGCTAAGGTAGAAAGGATGGCTGCCATGACCCCAGCGAGCAAAAAAAGCCGGCAAAGTAAGGATTGATTGCCATAGCCAGTTGAGGTAGAGCGAGAAGGTTAGTCGTTTCCGGCAAGTAGGCTTTGGCGATAACGCCAAGAAGGGCGAAAGGAAAGGAAAAAAAGCAGATAATCAAGGCAGAATAGAAAAAACCCTTACGACATTCCTTGTCACTTCTGGCACTATTGGCGACACTAAAGGTGATTTGGTGCACGATAGGGCCGGAAGAAACTGCCAAAAACCAACCTAAAAGCGTCCCCATGCCAATGCCATCAACCGTAAAATAGCTTTCTGGCAAGGTCTGAATAGCGCCACTGAGCCCATCTTTATAGGTGAGTACAAGCGGGATAGCAACAAGGGCGGAAAGAGACATGACAATCATATGCAGTAAGTTTGTCCAACCTGCAGAAACCATACCCCCTAAAACCATGTAGAAGATGACACTGAGCAAGGTGATTAAAATTCCCCAATGAACTGGGAGGTTAAAGAGGGCGGAAAAAATCCCTGCTGCGCCTAAAAACTGCATAGAAAGGACGATCATATCTTGCATCAGCCAAAGAACAGATGTCAGCCAGCGTCCCTTAGCCCCAAGCAGCTTACCTACAAGTTCTGGTAGGGTGAGGACACCTAGTCGACGTGCAATCGGGATAATGAAAAAAGCGGCGATAAAAAGGCCAAGGGTAAAAAAATGAGGAATAAAAAGCCGGCAAAAAGACCGGAGTCAAAGGCTTTTTTGGGTGATGCCGATGGAAGCACCACTACCTTCCCAAGCGCCACATAAGATGGCAACGATGAAGATGGTGCCAAAACGTCCACTAGCGATTAAAAAATCAGGTGAAGACTTGACATTTTTAGCGGCAAGAATACCAATAAGATTGGTTAAGAGGATGTAGCCGATGATAATAGTTAAAGCAATTTGCATACTCAGACACTCCTTTACAAAAATAATCTCCCTTACTTTCAGTGTAAGAGAGATTAGAGTTAAAGGCTAATACCTAGTTTGATATCCTAAGATAAGCAAAAATAGATAGATGAGTGAGGGAGGTATTTTTATGGATTTGAAGCAACTCGATTACTTTAAAAAAATCTGTACCTACAAACATTTAACCAAGGCAAGTGAGGCACTTTTTGTCTCCCAACCTTATCTCAGTGCCTTGGTGGCAAAGCTAGAAAAAGAACTGGATTGCACTCTTTTTATAAGAGAAAAGTCGGGTTTAAGGCTCACCAAAGAAGGAGAGCTTCTTTTAAGCTATAGTGAGCGTGTTTTTTCTGAATTGGACAATTTAGGCCAAGACTTAAAAAAAGTAGCAGAGGAAAAAGCCTATTTACTTCGCCTATCTTCAGAAAACTCTATCTTTATTGATGAGACTTTACGTGAATTTATCTCACTGTATCCAGATATAGCCTTGCGCCATCTTCTCTTAAAAGAAGATAGACAGCTAGAAAAATTGCGCAGTGGTGAATTGGATTTTGCTATTGTGACCAAGCGTTTTTCCTAGTGAAGATTTTTTTCTCATATTTATTTAAGAGAAGATGCCTATGTTCTTCTGGTGTCTAAAAACCATCCTTTAGCAGCAAAAGAGGCGATTTTTCTTCACGAAGTCGCAGATGAGCCGTTTTTAGGCTTGCCTTTATCAGAAAATTACAATAGACTAATTGATAAAATTGCTCCCCAGGCAGGCTTTAGTCCGAGGATCATTTTTGAGGGGGAAACCCATTTATTAGAAAAACTGTGTGATGCGATGAATGCTTTTTTGGTACACCTCAAATCCCAAGCAATAGAAGGCGGTTATGGCAATTTACATAGCTTAGAATTACAGGATAGTTTCTGTAAGATAGATGTCTATCTTGTGTGGTACAGACATAGAAAATTAAGTTTAGCCGCTGAAAAAAATATTTAGAGTATATGAAAAGAAAAATTTTTCAATCAGATGTTATCCGTGGATAACACTTTGAATTTCAAAAGAAAACTTGTGTTTTAGGCGCTAAATAGAGGGTTTAGGTGAGTTAATTGTGTTTAAATAGGATGAATGAGGTAATATTAAAGTAAGGTAAGCCATGATTTATTAATATTAGATAACGCTAATCTGATGTAGATTATTATGCTTGCTATTGCTATATTTAAGGAAAAGAAATCGTGATTGTAGGAAAGGAGCATACCTTTTGAGATATTTATTTACAGGGTTAGGCTTTTTATTTACTGGACTGGGAGGTATAGGCGTTATCTTGCCTGTTCTGCCTACGGCACCATTTTTTACTTTTGGCGGTGTTTTGTTTTTTTCTAAAGGCTCCGAGCGTTTTTCATGATTGGTTGATTAACACTGAAATGTATAAGAAACACCTTGCTGATTTTTGCTGAACGTCGTGAAATGCCGTTAAGAACGAAGGTAATTTTGTTGGTGTTTTCTTCTGCTATGATTTTACTTGCGATTTATTTTTCACCAAGTGTCTATATGCAAGGCTTTTTAGGCTTGCTGATCGCTTTTAAATATTACTATTTTATCTTCAAGGTAAAAACGGTTAACGGGAGATAGTACTTTATGTTTAATAACTTTTTTTATTAAAAGGTATTGACGGTCAAAAAAACGGTTTATTTTTTTGACCTATCTTGCACAGCTCGTAGGCTTAGTGCTCAATATCATTATGATTTTTTTATCTTTGCCAATGGACTGTATGACGTGCTTCGTGGAGAAGGACAGTTGGGCAAAAGTTTTGGTAGCGATTGGGCTTATTTTTAGTGGCTAGATTTTTTTGTGGTGAGGGCGAGCCAGTATTTTTTTCTTTTTCGCACTTCCTTAAATGTTAAAGAACGTTTTCGTAAAGAGCTTTATGAAAAAGGTCTACAACTTAGGCTATGGTTATACCAATCATATCGCTAGCTCTGAAGTGGTACAATTGGCAGTAGAGGGGATAGAGCAACTTGATCATTACTATGGTCGTTTTTTACCACAGGTATTCTATGCCCTTAGTGCGCCTTTTGTCCTCTTTTGCTTTTTTAGCGCCAATCAATCTTAAGATTGCCGCTTTCCTTTTGCTGTTTATCCCAATCATTCCAATTGCAATTGGCATGGTACAAGCCCTTGCAAAACGTGTGGTAGGCTCTTATTGGACAAGTTACATGACACTTTCTGATCGTTTCTTGGACAATATGCAAGGCTTAAATACGTTAAAAGCCTATGATAATGATGAAACAGCTAACCAAGAGATGAACCAAGAGGCGGAAAACTTCCGTAAGGCAACCATGCGTGTTTTGATGATGCAAATTAACAATATCACGATTATGGATATTGTCGCTTATGCCGGGGCTGCTGTTGGTAGTATGGCAAGCATTTATGCCTTTGCCAATGGGAGTATCAATTTTGCGGAGAGCTTGATTTTTCATCCTTTTAGTGGTGGATTATTTCTTGCCACTTCGTCAGTTGGGTTCTTTTTTTCCATATTGCGATGAATGGTTTGGCGGCTTCTGCTAGACTCTTTAAAAATTCTTGAACTAGAAGATGAAAAAAAGAGACTTACCTCGTTTAGATGAGGGCAAGGTAGCGCTTCATTGTAAGAACTTGAGTTTTTTTCTTATGATGGTGAGAAAAAGCCCTAAAAGACTTGAATCTCACATTCTCTAGCGGTGAAATCACTGCCCTTGTTGGTCGCAGTGGTTGTGGAAAATCAACACTAGCTTCATTGATTATGGGTATTTACAAAAGAATTTGAAGGCGAGCTTTTTGGTACAAGGTAAGCCTATGCCGATTGACAACGACTCTCTCATGCGACACTTGGCTTTGGTTGATTATAATGCTTATTTGTTTACAGGGACAGTACGCCACAATCTTTTGATGGCAAAGCCAGATGCAACAGATGAAGAGATGTTACTTGCTTTTAGAAAAAAAGTGCTTTTTAAAAGACTTTGTCCTTTCTCAAGGAGGCTTGGATATGATGCTCTTAGAACGTGGACAAAAATCTTTCAGGGGGACAAATGCAACGTCTTTTCCCTTGCAAGAGCCCTCTTAAAAAAATGCAGATGTTTATATTCTTGATGAGGCAACGTCAAGTATTGATAACGAGAGTGAAGAAATTATCTTGGAGGTACTCAAGCGTCTCAAAAAAAGAAAAAGACGATTATCTTTATTTCTCACCGTTTAAAATCTACTATGATAGCCGATAAGATTTATCTTTTAGATAGTGGTAGCTTGAAAGAAGAGGGCGACTTTAATACCCTTTTAGCCCAAAAGGGACTATTCTATCAGATGTATAGCGAACAAGCGGAATTAGAAAATTATGCAGGCGGGGAGGTAGAATCATGCAAAATTTAAGAGAACACCTCCTTTTATTAAAGCGCTTGATGGCTCTAGTGAAACCTTTAACTGGTGTGATGATTTTAGCCATTCTCATGGGGAGCTTGGGTCATTTGGTGGCAATTGCCATCCCTACTGGTGCCACCTTGGTACTGGCTAAGCTCAGTGTTGGTGAAATGGTCGACTTGAAATTGGCATTTTGGATTCTCGTCCTCTGTGGGGTTTTAAGAGGGATTTTCCACTATCTAGAACAGCTTTCTAATCACTATATTGCCTTTAAAATTTTGGCGATTATTCGTGATAAGGTTTTTCGTGCTTTGAGACGTTTGGCGCCAGCAAAGCTTGAGACCAAAGATAGCGGCTCGATGATTTCTGTTTTAACAACAGATATTGAGCTTTTGGAAGTCTTTTATGCCCATACGATTTCACCAGTAGCAATTGCAACAATTGTTTGCACGACTGTTTTTGCCCTCATGTGGCATTATCATGTGGCGTATGCGATTTTTAATAGGGCTAGTCTATTTTGTCCTTTCTCTTGTTGTACCTGTGATTACCTACAACAGAGGTAAGGCAACAGGAGATGAACAAAGAAAGGCACTTAGCCATCTTAACAATATTATTCTTGATACTTTCCGTGGAATTAAGGAGTGTATCCAATTTCGTTATAAGGACCGTGCCTTGGGCAATATTGAAGAGGGTTCTAATGCTTTTAAATGGTCTTTCTCGCAAGCTTTCTGATTATATGGGAACCAATTTTTGGGATTTCTTTGGCAGTTGTTTTATCCTCTTATGCCTTGTTTATCAGCTTAGGGGGCCTGGCTTTACCAAAGAGGTGAGGTAGGTGTGGAAGGCTTCATTGTACCAATTGTTTTGGCGATTAGCTCTTATGGGCCAAGTTTAGCCTTATCTAGCTTAGCTAACAACATGATGTTGACCCTTGCTTGTGGTCGTCGTGTCTTTGGTTTACTTGAGGAAGAACCAACGATTGCTGAAAATACGACCGGTGAATGTGTGGCATTTGAAGGCCTTGATGTTCGTGAGATGAGTTTTGGCTATGGTGAGACAAAAAAATCTTAGAAAAATATCAACTTAAACTTGAAAAAAAGAATGAAATGCTTGGGATCAGAGGCAAAAAGTGGTATGGGTAAATCCACTCTGTTAAAATTAATTATGAGGTATTATGACCCCCAAAAAGGTGCTTTGGAGATGAATGGGGTTGACTTAAAGGACTTACAAACTAAAAATTTACGTCAAAATGAGAGCTTTGTTGCACAACGTACCTATATTTTTAAAGACACCATTCGAAAAAATCTTTTGGTGGCTAAGGTAGATGCGACGGATGAAGAACTCGATAGAGCGTGTAAAAAAGCTTCTATTTATGATTTTATCCAAAGTTTACCAAAGGGTTATGACACCTATGCTGGAGAACTTGGCGAACGCTTCTCTGCTGGAGAAAAACAACGTTTAGGCTTAGCAAGAGCATTTTTACATGATGCACCGCTCATGCTTTTTGATGAGCCAACAGCTAATATTGATTCTTTAAATGAAGGTGAAATTTTAAGAGCGATTGATAAAGAAAGGGCCAATAAGGCAATCTGCATCGTCAGTCATAGACCATCTACTTTCCGTATTGTAGATAGATTTTTTTGGATGTTGTGCCAGCTTCAAAGGAGTGAGTAAAATGCTGGACCTAGAATTAACCAATCAACAAAGACAGTATTTGCTCTATCTTATAGAAACCGATAAAAAAGAAACCTTAACGACAGTGGCAAAACACTTTGCCTGTAGCAAGGTGAATTCTAAGAAAATTTTAGATCGCATGATTAAAATCGGGATTATCTATAAAGAGAATAATCGTATTATTTTAACAGACATTGGCTATCAATTGGCAGCCCATCAAAGAGAGACAAGGGATGAAATTGCCCTTGTCTTAGAAGAGGGCTTATCAATTGATGTCATAAAGGCTAAAGAATTGGCGGCAACAATGCTTGTAGAAGAATCTACAGGCATTCGTCTCCATCTTTTGGATGTCGCAAAACATTTTCGCAAGTTAGGCTCTTGCCAAGGGGCAAAAATTAGCAGTGAGGATATGATTAATATCCTTGGCAAGGGAAAATTTAAGGTCTATTTTGCGATTTTTCAAGAAGAGTGTCATAAAGAACATTCCTTTAACCCGTTGTCAATGGCAATGCGTGGTTTTCATGAAGATGCTTTAATTGAGGTTTCTGAAGACTTCAAAGCGACGCTTTCTCTGCGTTCTAGACCTCTAGATAAAGAACACCATGGGGTTAAGTTCACAGGCAAACCAAAGATTGTAGCCTATCGTATCGAAGGTAAGGAAATTTGCGTGCCTGTAGGAGAAACCTGTATCTTACCTTTTGAGCTTTTTCAAGCTTGGTACTATACAGGTGGTGGGATGCTACAATCGTGTGTTTGTTTGGATATGATACCCAATATTGACATTGCGCATAAGCATATAGCAAAGTTTGTCTTTACTATTAATTTATTTAGTTTATAATAAAAGAGCCGTTTTTTTGACGGTTTTTTATTTCACAACCAATTAGCTCTGGTTAATAACAAGATATTGAATTGCTTAGGAGGGACAATGCGTAAAAAGGTCATTTTACTTTTCTTTATCTTTCTTCTGTTGCCCTTTTTCTCAAGCAAGGGCAGATGAGACGGGTCTTGCTGATGGACATTATCAAATCAATGTTTCTCTGTTACATGCCTATGAGGATAAGCTCTCTATGGGTAATGCGGGCTTAGCTGAAAGAGGGGAACTTGTCAAAAAAGGTGAAGAACTTCAGCTGTATTTAAAGATGCAAACCTTGACAGTATCTAATTTAACCACTTCTGTCAAAAGGTTTTTACTTGTTTGATAAAGAAAAGAAAGCTTATGTGAGTGGTAGCCCGTACCAATATGATATTTCGCTTTATGATGGTAAGGTTCAAAATCCGAGTATTTTTTTGTTTTTTTCGCCTCTCAGACAGAGAAGACAATTACCCCGTTTTTAGTCGATCCTGGTGTCAGTGCTATGGGGAGCGATCCGATCAAGGCAAGATTACATCTTGACTGGCAGAGCCTAGTGACAGTGACTGATGAAGGCTCAAGTTTAGAAGCGATGGTCATTAGGATCAAGCCACAGAAGCAAGCCATCAAAGCCAAGCTGCCTATGATGATTTGACTGTGTTTGGGCTAAGTGGTGGTGAATTTACTTATAGTACGTTAACAAGAAAAAGTTTAGAGGAAGAGGGTATGAGCCTAAACCCTCTTAGCCAAGCAAAAGGTTATAATCTAGGCTATTGGTCGCCTATTGTTGAGATTCCAGAGGATCAAACTACTAATATCACCTCTCTTGCTAAACCGATGACAATAGAAAAACCAATTACCCTTGCTTTCCGTAAGGATAATTATGAAGAAGTTTGGCAAAAGGTAGATGGAAAATTCCAAAAACTAGAGAGTGTAGTTAAAGATAACACTCTAGAAGTCAATGTGGTGAGCTTAGGCGTTTTTGCCTTGGTCAAAGCAGCTCAGCCACTTGAGACAGTGACCAGTACGACAACCAATGAAGTGAAAGGTACTGCACTACCGACAAAAGGTAGTTTTTCAACCAAGTCGGTCTCGACGGGTTTCTCAAAAGCAATGGCTAGAACCTTGCCTAAAAAGTAAGGCGCTTCAAACTAAAACAACAACTTCATCGGTAACAAAAGCAAATGGCACCTTGCCAAAGGTTGATAAGGTTACTAGAGAAGAGGTGCAGGCTGAGAGTGCTAAAGCCATTCAAGAAAAGAGTGAGACGAGTGGAGATGTAGTTGAAAGCGCAGCTACTAAGGCACAAGAACCTCGTGAACGCTATGGGATTATCGCACTCATTGCTTCTATTTATGTCATTTGCTTTTTATTTGGACTTTGGCTTTGGAAAAGAGTGTGGGCTAGACTAAAAGAAGAAATTGAAAAGAGCTTACTATGTTCGCTTACTTGAGGCAAAAGGGGAAGAAAAAAATGATCAAGAAGTGTCTTATCTTTTTTGTTCTTTTCTTTTTTCCGCTAACAGCCTATGCCGATAGTGTTGAAATTGCCAATGTTTCTGCCCATTATGCTCATCCTCTGACAGGGGTGGTGGAAGACAGTGGTAATGACAGTGCAATAGGGCAAGGGATGACTGAATCAGTCCTTGACCCTCAAGCTCTTATTGAAACAGATAGTAGTGGCAATATTTATGCGACCATTCGTATCCATATGGCAGATCAGTTGGGTGGTTATAGTGTCGCAGTACAAAGTCAAGGTGAGAATGGCTTTTATAAGGTGAGTACACAAGAAATGAGGCGAGAAGCGGAGTTTTTTTGACTTGCGCTTTTTTTAGTTCCAGATAAAAGTCCAATTATACGTTTGGATTTTTGAGGTCAAGGCGATGGGACGCCATGTTATCTTTTATGGGATGTTTTTGGATAGGGTTGAGGGTAATACGGACTTTGTTGTCAGTGTTGACCCTAATAAAAGTGCCTCAACGCCTTCTTCCAGTACTGCTGTAGAAAGTACTGGTGAAAAAAGCCATACCAGTGCGTTAGTAGCTGCCAATCAAAATGAGACAAATAGCATTAGTCAAAGCGCAAAAAGAGCAAAACCTCAAAAAGCGCTTCAAAGTAAGGGTGAAAAAGTGGACCTTAAAAAAAGGTGAAAAAAATAGAGACAAAGGAAAGTGTTAAGGATGAGGCGAGTGATCTTAAAGGTCCGAGCCTAAGTGGAGAAACTGGTCTTTTGATGAAAGGCGATCCACGTTTAGAAGGGGATTATCTTTCTGCTCATGAAGCAGCAGATGATGACGCCCCCTATGGCCCCCTAACAGTAATAGCAATTTATTCTATTTTTTTATTATTTTTTTGGGGTATTGGCGATTTTAGTTTGCTTAAGTGCAATTATGGCAGCAGTTTATGTGAGGCGTTTACAATTTAGAAATGATTTAAAGGGAGGCAAAGGCTTATGGCTTGGAAGACTAAGGGTTTATTGTGTCTTTTTGGTTGTCGTACTGCTTTTGCCAAACCGCTTGTGGTAAGACGCATAGCAACCGGATTAAAGAAGCCAATGATATTCAAATTTCTCAAAAAAACAAATTGGAAAGAAACACCAGAACGCTTGGTCGTGACTTCTATGGCGACGGCTTACCTGATGGAGAAACTTGAGCTTGATTTGGTCGGCATCCCAGATAGTGAAGTGGATAAGACGCCAGCTGTCTATAAAGATGCGGTCAAGGTTGGCTCAGCAATGACGCCAGATATGGAAATTATCCGTTCTTTACAACCGACTTATGTGTTTAGTCCGATTAGTTTGGTGGGAGATTTAAAAGCCACGTTATGATCAGGCTGGACTAGATTATGGTTTTGTCAATCTCAGTAATGTTGATGGGATGTACCATTCTTTGGAGGACTTGGGCAAGCTTTTTAAATAGAGAAAAGGAAGCGCAAGTTTTGGTGCGTGAATATGAGGAGTTTTTGAGTGCCTATCAAGCCAAACACAGTAAAAAGGAAAAAAAGAAAGTCTTGATTTTGATGGGTTTACCTGGTTCCTATGTTGTGGCAACCGATAACTCTTATGTCGGGAGTTTGGTAAAGATGGCAGGTGGTGAAAATGTCTACCCGACAGGGGATGGGCCTTTTCTCAATGTCAATATAGAAGATATGTTAAAAAAAGACCCTGATATTATCTTACGGACAGCACATGCCCTGCCAGATGATGTCATGGCAATGTTTGATAAAGAATTTAAAGAAAATGATAATTGGAAGCATTTTAAGGCGGTTAAGACGGGTAAGGTCTATGACCTTGATCATCAAAAATTTGGGATGAGTGCAAAGTTTAACTATCGTGATGCCTTGAGTGATTTAGAGGAGATTCTTTATGATGAAGAAAACAAAGATAAAAAAACAACACCTAAGGTCAATGCCCTGCGCCTTTTTCATTGCCTTTGGTTTCGCAAGCGTTTTGCTTTTATGCTTATTCTTTTTTGCTGTTGGCACAGGGAGTTTATCGGTTGGGCCAATGGAAATCATAGAGGGTCTATTTTTTAAGGAAAACACTAATGTAGAAATCATCTATGATGTTCGTTTCCCACGTATTTTTATTGCAATTTTTGGGGGAATGGCACTAGCTGTTTCAGGGACGCTTTTGCAAGCTGTGATGAAAAACCCTTTAACTGACCCAGGGATTATTGGCATCTCTTCTGCAGCGGCTTTGGTTGCCAGTATTATGACGAGCCTTTTTCCTATGCTTTATTTTGCAACCCCGCTCTTTAGTATGATTGGTGGTGTTGTTGCTTATATCTTGATTTATTCCTTGGCTTGGGATGGCGGTGCTAATCCGACAAAGTTGATTTTAGTTGGGGTAGCGCTCAATATGACCTTTTTAGGGATAGCTCAAGGAATTGGGGCGATGGGTGGTAGTGGTATGAGTACAGTACAGTCCATTGTTTCAGGTAATATTGTGCAAAAGACTTGGGGTGATGTTCATCTTTTAGCATTTTATGGTGGGGTCGGACTCGTTTTGAGCTTATTGACGGCTCGTTCTTGCAATCTCCTTGCCCTTGATGACAAGACAGCTAGAGGGCTGGGGGTTAATGTTGATAGAGATAGATTTTTTTGGTGGCACTTGTTGCCATTTTACTTGCTTCGATTACGACGGCGATTGTCGGGGTGATAGGATTTTTAGGGCTTTGTGTACCTCATATTGCACGTTTGATTGTAGGGACCAATCATAAAATCTTAATCCCGTTTTCTGCATTGATTGGCGCCAGCCTGCTCTTGTTCTCTGACACTTTGGGTAGGGAGTTTATTTTTATCCTTATGAAGTGCCAGCTGCCGTTATTATGGCGATTATGGGTGGACCGTTCTTGATTTTTCTTACTTAAGCTAGGAGGTAAAACTTATGGAAATTAGACATTTGAGTTTTAGCTATGGCAAAAAAGAGATTTTAAAAGACATCAGTCTTTCTTTCGCTGAGGGAAAGATTACCACCTTACTTGGTGCAAATGGCTGTGGTAAGTCCACTTTATTTAAGCTCTGCACAAAAAAACTTGCGTCCCAAAAGAGGGATTATCGCACTAAAAGAGGGTAATGTCTTTCACTTAAAGCGCAAGGATTTTGCACAGAAAGTTGCTATCGTTCACCAACAAAACCAAGTCAGTGGTGCATTGACGGTAAGGGAGTTGGTCAGTTATGGACGCACGCCATACTTAGGGCTGATGGGTCGCATGACTAATGAAGATGATGAAGCGATAGATTGGGCACTAAAGGTATGTGATTTAGAGGCAATCAGAGATGAAGCAGTAAATGCCCTCTCAGGAGGACAAAGGCAGAGGGTATGGATTGCCATGGCACTTGCCCAGAGAAGTGAGATGATTTTTTTAGACGAACCGACAACCTATTTGGATGTTCGTTATCAAATCGAGCTTCTCCAATTAATTCGATCATTGAATACCACCTATGGTTTGACCATAGTCATGGTACTTCATGATATAAATCAAGCATTACATTACTCAGATTATCTAGTTGGGCTAAAATCAGGCAAGGTGCTTTTTGCTGGTAAGCCAAATGAAGTCATTACCGAAGAGCGATTTCTGAACTCTATGGTATTAGGCTCAAGGTAGCACATCTAGAAAATCGCATTCATGTGTTAATGTAGAAAGGAGGGTATAGTGAAAGGTTTAATTATTTATTCTTCACTAACAGGTAACACCAAAAAAATGGCAGAAAGACTCCATAGCGAGTTTTTCTTCTACAGGTGAATGGGCAGTGCATGATATAAAAACTGCTCCTGTCTGGTCAGGCTATGATGTCGTTTTGCTCGGTGGTTGGATTGATCAAGGGACACTTGATAAGAGAATTCTAAACTACTTTGAGACGATTGAAAAAGGTAAGTGCGCCTTGGGCTTATTTGCCACGATGGGTGCTATGCCAGATAGTTTTTCATGGCGAAAAAAATGTTATGAAACCCTCAATAATCTTTTTAGAGGGACATAAGAATTTAGGAGTATATCTTTGCCCTGGTAAAGTCAGTGAAGCTGTGATTAAGCGTGTTGAGCAGATGCCAGAAGGCATTTTTACCTAAAGAGGTACAATTGGAGATGATTGAAGCTGGTAAGACTTCAAGAGAGGCAACAGAGGCAGAATATCAACAAGCAGTAGAATTTTTTAGATCAAAATTTTAAGGAGGTTTCAAATGACACACTTTAAAAACAAAGCGGTTGCATTATTAGTTGTCATAGCATTCTTGATGACGAGTGTTCTTCCTCATCAAGTCGCATTTGCAGATAGTGGCTTAGATGCATTAGAAATCACGGTCATGGAAGAAGATGATGATTTAATCATCGGTTTCAGCGGTGCCAATGCTGCAACTTATGCTGGCGCAATGGATAAAATTATAATTAATGGGCATGAACTTTCTGCCGGTACTGAAGCAACAGAAGATACCTATCAAAGAGATGACTTAGAATTTACAGCACTAAGTGCATGGGCTCCATATAAGAAAAATGTCATAGAGCTTAAGACTCGTGGCTATGGGGATAGAGTTATCAATTATGAAAAAAAGCAAATGGAAAGGCTTTTTGCTGATGGTTTTAGTATTGATAGCGTTGTTTCAGCTGTAGAAGGTGATGAACAAGCTCAAGCAGAATCCATTCAAATTGCCTTAAATCACGACGAATTAGGCTCTGGAGAACTCAATCCTCTCTTTAATAGAGTAACTAAGATCTCTATTGATGATACAGACTATAATATGCGTGGTAGTGATGGCTATAAAAAAACTTTATTTTTAGTCAATGGAAGTGCTCGCATTTATGCCAAATACCCTGATGGCAATAAGGCAGTGGCTGACTTTAAAAAACGTGAGAAACATAAGGTTGTCGTATTCTTTGAAGATGGCTCAACTGTTGAATATAAAGACGATGGCTATGTCTCACCAGCACAACCACCTAGTCCAGGCACCCCTGGCACGACGCCTAGCACCCCAGAACCAGAAAACGGTCTTGCAACAAGATACACTCTTGACAGTGTTGCAGTGGTGGATAACTATGGGAAAGATTTAATCATTAAGACAACACCAAGGATAGCACCAGATGAAGTGAAAACAGTTAAGGTGAATAGTAAAACCTTTAATAAAAGTTCGTTTAGATTAAAGTATGATGGTAGCTATATGTCTTCTGATGATGATGTCGTGGCTGCAGGTGAAGAAAAAACACCAATTGATTTGGTCATTACTTTTACAGATAATTCCACTTTAAAAACCAATAATGCACCAACACCACAACAACCAGAACAAAAAATGGGCGAAAAATATCAAATCACTACTTTTTCTCTTGAAGAAGAAACTGATGATGAAGATGGTACGACAGAGTATCTCAAACTCGTGGTTACGCCTGAGATGACAACAGAGGATTTAAAAAAAGGTAGCGTCTATTACAGTTAATGATCAAGTTTTTTTGACTATACAGGAAGTGTCAAGAAAATTGATTGGACAACACGTGGAAAATACTTTAGAAGTTATTTTTCCTGAGGTTGTTACAGCTGTGAAAAAGCAAAAAAACCCAGTGAAAATTACAATTCAATTTAAGGATAATACCAAAATTGAAAAGGAATTGAGCTTGGCTGGCAATACACCACAACCTCAACCTCAACCAAATCCACAACCAAAACCCACAACCAAATCCACAACCAAACCCACAACCAAATCCTCAACCAAATCCACAACCACAACCTCAACCAGATAACAAGATTGCACCAAAATATACCCTTGGTGAGGTTGTTATTAAGAAAAAAATTATTCTAATGAAAAAAAATGCTTGTAATTGGGATGACGCCAGCATTAAATTTTGCTGATAAGCAAAAAGATGACCAAGGTTATTGTCAATGGCAAAGAATTCCCTGCCAACAAATTCTTTACTTCTCTTGTTGATGGCTTCCATACAACAGATGAAGAAGTGGTCAGTAAGGCAGAAACAGCAACCAATATTGGTCTTGCCATTCATTTTGAAGATGGCAGTATCTTAAAAAATCAATACGCTGACCAAGAATTCCCTAAGACAGTGGCAGAAAAGGTACTATTAACAGAACCAATCTTTAATCAAACTGCTCCTGCAGCACTTTCTTTTAAATTGAGCCTTAAAGGCGGCGAATCTGGTGATTTACCAGAAGAAGTCAAAAAAAGCAAAAACTCGTTGTCAATGATGTGAACTTTGATGTCAAGGCAACACGTTTTGAATATGATAGTGCAACCAAGACTTTTAAAACCAAGGATGCAGATGTTATCGCTGCAGCTAAAAAAGCAAATCCAGCGAGCTTCCAAGTACTCTTTGCAGATGGTTCAAAGGTTAATGCTCAAGCAGTTTATCAAGGTAATTCTTCTGAATTGGATAACCTCGCTGATGGCACCTATACTTTAACTTATGCAGCTTATCAAGCAGGTAGCAACCAAACAGAACATTCTGTTTTAGAAAACTTCTTTGATGTTCGTGTGAAATTAGTGGTTGACAATGGCGTGAAAACAGTCACTTTCTTAAATACTAAATTCCCAGAAATGATGGTTGATTTTGCGGTTAAAAAAAGATGGACAATTCACTTCTATGACACGTGAAGAAGCCCTAAATGCTGCGGGTAAACCAAAAAGAAGCGACCTATACCATTACTTTAAATAACTTAAGTGATCTACTTGAAGCTAAAATTTTAGGTACTGGTCCTATGGGTGGTATCTTAAGCGATAAAGGAAACTACAATAGCAAGAGCTATCGTCCTGTTGATCTTGTCTTTAAAGAAGCAACCCCTAACTGGAAAGGTTTTTGAAAAGCACGAAAAAGAACAAGATAATCGTGAAAAAAATAATGCAAAAATTACAAGATTTCTTTGAAGAATACTTTGATACCAACCATGATGGTGTCGTTAGTGATGAAGAATTTGCTAAGGCTAAGGGTGTTAAAAAGACTGAAACCTTTGCAAGTTTTAATAATGCCCTTGATTTAACAGGCATGAACCTCACTGATATCAGCCTCTTGAGCAAGGTTGGTGGAGATATTGACGCAATTTATCTTGAAGGCAATAAGATAGAATCTTTGCCAGCCAATGTCTTCTCTAACATGAAGAAGTTGCGTTATATCTTCTTAAGTGGAAACAATGTTTCTGAGCTTTCTTCAAAAGGCTTTTTGAAGGCTTAACCAACCTCACTTATTTAGATATGAATGCCAGCCCTCTAGGGACAATACCAGCTGGTACCTTTGATACCAATAAAAATCTACAAATTCTTTCTTTTGGCAGATTGTGGCTTGGTATCTTTACCAAAAGACCTCTTAAAGAACAATAAAAAAATTAGTTCAACTTTATCTTGGTGAAAACAAATTAGAACGTTTAGATGATGATTTCTTCAGTGGTCAAGATTATCATTTAGATAGAGTTGATATTGCCAATAACAACTTAAAAGCCTTACCGGCTTCTATGAAGAATTTGACAGGTTTAACCCAATTCTCAGCCCTTAATAACGATCTTACAGAGATCTCTGAAGATGTGTTTGCCAATATGAGAAAAAAATCAAAAAAAGTTGATCTCAGTGAAAACCGTATCAACAAATTCCCACTATCTTTAGCACGCAATCTGATTAACGTTGCCAATAGTGGCACCCTTGCTGAAACCTCTCTTGATTTGTCTTTGAATAATATTTCAACGATTCCTGTAGAAGCGATATTTGAGCAAATGACCATCTTAAATGGTGGACAAAGACCAGATGAAAATAGTCGAGTTAAGGGAATTAAGCATATCAGTATTGATAGAAATAATTTAAAAACTGATCTTACCGAAGCAGAAAAGAGTGATTTAAAACTTATCGGCATAAAATTTGCTGACGGTATGGAAACCTATTATCCTCAAAATGCTGACAGCAAGATGAGAGCAGAAGCAAAACAAGGTAAGATTAACCTCAAGCAAGACTTTAGTATCCTAGAAATGGAATATTGGTCATTAGGTGATCTTGCTTACTTCCAAGGTAAGGAAGCCTTTGAAAGCGGGCAAGAATTCTTAGATTATCTTTTAGATGGTGCGAGAAGATACCATGGTGTTGATAGAAATCTCTCTCGTGAAGATGCCATTGTCGAACTTCTAAAAGGTGGTAAATACGAAAGATTTGAAGGTTGGAAGATTAACACTAAAAATCGTTAAAAAAATGGGACAACCATCTATAATGAAACAACCAATACAGCAAAAGAACCACTAGAACAAGTCTTTAATGATGCTAGTATGCAAGTTGGTGACGAGTACACCTTGAGCAAAACGCTCTATACTAAGGCTAATGCAGGTTTGATGTGGAAGAGAAGCTTAGAATACAGCACAACCTTTAAGGCAACTGAAGCAGGCAGTGGTACAGTGACCCCACAACCACAACCTGCAAACACCATGAAGGCTTATATTGTGACTAAGGATAAAACCAAGCTTTCTATGGCAGACACCGTCTTTAATCATGATGTTGCTTACAGAGTGATTCAACTACCATCAGGCATGGCAGGCAAAGAATTTACCCTTAAATTTAGTCCAATGACCCTACAAGGCGTAACGGCACAAGTGGATACCGTTGAATACGATAAGATGGGCGCATGGGCATATATGAGTAAAGATGCAAGTAAACCGGGTGAATTTAAGGTCAATATCCCAGATATTGCTTTTGCAGCATCTCAAGGTAGAGCCCTTGAAGTACCAATCCGTTTTACCTTAACTCCACAAGTGGCTGGACATAATGCAGCGGTTGAAGCAGTCTTGATCCTAGATGCGAATGGTAACTATCAAGTACCAAATAATCCAAGCAACCCAAGCAATCCACAACCTCAGCCACAACCAAACCCACAACCCAAACCCACAACCAAACCCACAACCAAACCCACAACCACAGCCTGCAAACACCATGAAGGCTTATATTGTGACTAAGGATAAAACCAAGCTTTCTATGGCAGATACCGTCTTTAATCATGATGTTGCTTACAGAGTGATTCAACTACCATCATCAGGCATGGCAGGCAAAGAATTTACCCTTAAATTTAGTCCAATGACCCTACAAGGCGTGATGGCACAAGTGGATACCGTTGAATACGATAAGATGGGCACATGGGCATATATGAGTAAAGATGCAAGTAAACCGGGTGAATTTAAGGTCAATATCCCAGATATTGCTTTTGCAGCATCTCAAGGTAGAGCCCTTGAAGTACCAATCCGCTTTACCTTAACTCCACAAGTGGCTGGACATAATGCAGCGGTTGAAGCAGTCTTGATCCTAGATGCGAATGGTAACTATCAAGTACCAAATAATCCAAGCAACCCAAGCAATCCACAACCTCAGCCACAACCAAACCCACAACCAAACCCACAACCAAACCCACAACCACAGCCTGCAAACACCATGAAGGCTTATATTGTGACTAAGGATAAAACCAAGCTTTCTATGGCAGATACCGTCTTTAATCATGATGTTGCTTACAGAGTGATTCAACTACCATCATCAGGCATGGCAGGCAAAGAATTTACCCTTAAATTTAGTCCAATGACCCTACAAGGCGTGATGGCACAAGTGGATACCGTTGAATACGATAAGATGGGCACATGGGCATATATGAGTAAAGATGCAAGTAAACCGGGTGAATTTAAGGTCAATATCCCAGATATTGCTTTTGCAGCATCTCAAGGTAGAGCCCTTGAAGTACCAATCCGCTTTACCTTAAGTCCACAAGTGGCTGGACATAATGCAGCGGTTGAAGCAGTCTTGATCCTAGATGCGAATGGTAACTATCAAGTACCAAATAATCCAGCAAATCCAAGTAACCCTGGTAATCCGAGCAACCCAAGTAATCCAAGCAACCCAAGCAATCCAAGTACACCAAGCAATCCTGGTGAAAAGATTCACAATATCCCTGTATGGGTGAAAAAAGCAGGTAGTAATGAACCTTCAGTTGCCAACAATGCGATCATTTCTAATGCTAAGGTCGTAGAAAATGGAGGACAATTTACCTATACCGTTACTTTCAAACCACTTAGCCTAAAGTTTGGTGGTAGAGACGTCAAAGGTAATATTATTAGCTTCATGGTTGATGGCAGAAATATTTCTGGTGTTACCAATGGTGAAGAAACCTCTTATGAATTTACTTTAAATAACAAGGTCAATGAACTACCTGTTCAATTTGAAGTTGATGCGATGAGAGATCTTGGCGGTGGTGCACGTGAAGCAGTCTTAGTCTTTAACTGGGATGGTACTTCTGCCCCTAGCGGTGGTGGCGGCGGTGCAATCGCACCTTCTGAACAAAAAGATGATGTTGATAGCTTAATTCGTCGTGCAGAAGAAATTATCAAAGACAAGGCAAATTATGATGCAAAACTCCTTGATAAACTTCAAAACACCCTTAAAAATGCTAAGGATGAAAAGAGCGAAGACAACAGAGTTGCTCTACTTGACGCTGTTAAAGCAATTGAAAAAAACCAAAAAAAAGGCGTGAAGAAAGACGAAGAAAAAGGCAAAAGAAGGTAAAGAACTCACGCTTGTAACAGGCAAAGCCTACATGCAAGGCTATAGTGATGGTACCTTCCGTCCAAATAAAGTCATGACGAGAGCTGAAGTGGCTAGCGTTTTAGCAAGCTTTATCGAAACGAAGGCAACCGATCAAAAAGTCATGAAAGATGTCCCTCAAAATGCTTGGTATGCAGCGGCAGTGAATAAGGCAATGAGCCTGAGGCTACATGAAAGGCTATGCTGATAGTACCTTTAGACCAAATGAAGGCGTCACTCGTGCTGAATATGCGGCAATTTTAGCCAATGTCAAAAAAATCTTAAGGCAAGCAAAGTGATGAAGTTTAAGGATATGAAAGAAAGCCATTGGGCAAATCAAGCCATTTCTGCAGCCGTTGAAGCTGGCATCATGTCAGGCTATGGTGATAATCTAATCAAGCCAGACAAGGTAATCACCAGAGCAGAATTTGTTGTGATGACCAACCGTGCTTTTGGCTTAAAAGATGCTAGTAGCGCAACTAAAAACTTCAAAGATGTTTCAGCTAGCCATTGGGCTTATGCAGACATTATGAAAGCAAGCAAGAATTAGTTAAATAGTAGACCAGTGGTAACATAGTTGTTACCACTGGTATTTGATAAGGAGAGAGCATATTGAAAAGAAAATGGTTAGCGAGCACCTTGGCTGTTGCCATGCTCTTTGGAAATTTTCCTCTAGGCATGGTAGAGACAAGTTATGCTCAAGATGATAAAGAAGCTGCCAGTCTTGAACAAACCTCTAATCCTATCTTGATGAGCTTTTTAGAACAAGCAGGAGATAGATATAAAGGTAAGGATAGTCTCACCCTCATCCTAGGGGTGAATGATAGTGTCATGGCACAAAAAAATATAAGCTAACAGTGCCTAAAAATTGAAAAACATTAAAACAGAAGAAGGCTTATTGGCGCAGATTGCTTATGCAAAAAAAAGCACAAAACATCTTAATCAAACAGATGGATAGCCTAGATATCGACTACACTGTTGGGGAACGTTATGATACCTTGTTGACAGGTTTATCTGTACAGACAACTTATGAAGATGCCCTTAAAATTGCTAATCTTCAAGAAATTGGAACCATTGAAATTGACAATGTCATTCCACGTCCTATTGCCAAACCTTTTGAACCAATTCAAACCCTAGATACCTCAAGCAATAAGATGATTCAAGCGCCAACTGTATGGAATAGCCAATATACAGGTAAAGGGCAATTAATTGCGATTATCGATAGTGGTGCCAATCCTAATCATGAAGTTTTCCAAAACATTCCAGATGATGGCTTAAAAATCGCTTCTAAAGAGGCTTTGGAATCTTTGAAACGAGGTAGAAATATTGCTGTTTCTGGACATTTCTTTAGCAAGAAAATCCCATATGGCTATAACTATGCCGATCATACGATAGGGATTAAAGAAAGCACCAATGCTTCTCACGGGATGCACGTTGCAGGGATTACTGCAGCAAATTCAGAAAAACTCAAAGGGGTTGCGCCTGATGCACAGCTTGCTATCATGCGTGTCTTTGGGGAAGCTGGTCTTTTTGGTAGTGGTGGAACAACACATGAAATCTATAATAAGGCAATTGATGATGCAGTTAAGCTTGGTGTAGATAGTATTAACATGAGTTTGGGGACAACCTCAACTTCTACCAATCGTGTCGAACCTTCTACCATTAATGCCTTGATGGATGCCAAACGTGCTGGTATTGCCGTTTCTATTGCTGCAGGGAATGAAGGCTTTATGGGCTATGATCAAGAAAGTGGTCCAAAGGCTGCAAATCCAGACTATGGGATGCTCTCTTCCCCTGCTGTAGCAGAAGTTTCTTTAGCAGTTGCTTCTGTAAACAACACTGAATTTGATCAACCAATCATGAAAGTAACCTTAGCAAATGGCACAGCAGGTAAGTCAATAGGCTATGTGGCTTCTACTAGCCCTAAGGAACTACCTGAAACAGATGTTGAATTTGTTGATTGTGGCTGGGGTTATCCAGAAGAATTTACCGGAAAAAATGTCAGAGGTAAATATGCCCTCGTTCAACGTGGTGGTAAAGAGGGTAGTGAACCCTTAACCTTTGGTGAAAAAGTAAAAAAATGCTGAAAATAGTGGTGCAGCAGGCGTCATTGTTTACAACAATACTGCCAATACAGATATTTTTTTCTATGGCAGGCTTAGAAGATAGAAATATTCCAGCTTGTTTTATTCAACAAGCCGGAGGACAGTATTTAATTGCCAATCCTACAGCAAAGGTAAGTTTCAGCAAGAACAAGGAAACCGTTGAAAACCCTGATGGTTATAAGGTTTCTTCCTTCTCTAGCTGGGGAGTTAGCCCTGAAGGCGATCTTAAACCAGATATTTCTGCCCCTGGTAGTGGCATTTTATCTAGTTTAAATAATGACTATGGTCGTATGAACGGGACATCTATGGCGGCGCCACACGTTGCTGGTGGTATCGCAATTGCTAAACAATACATTGAAAAAGAACTTCCCACAAATCACTGGGGAGGAAAAAAACATGTTTTTGTTAAAAAAACTTGTTAATGAGTACAGCAAGACCACATATTGATGCCCAAAGCAATGCCTACATCTCTCCACGTAGTCAAGGTGCTGGGTTGATGAATTTGGCTAGTGCTATTAAGAGCAGTGTTACCATTGAAGGCACCAATCGTATTGCAAGCATCAATTTAAGAAATCTTTCCAGTAACACTGTTACTGTTGAAGGGACTTTAAAAAACTATGGCCAAACGTCACAGAGTTTTAGTTATTATGCTTATCTCACAACTGACAGTGTTGAAGATGGCAAGACCCTTTTACGTCCACAAGCTCTAGCCAATACAAAAAAATGCCAAGAAAACCATCACAGTACCAGCAGGTAGTAGTCAAACCTTTAGCGTGACAGTTAGCGTACCTGCGGATAAGATAAGTGACTTAGAAACCACCATGCCAAATGGTTATTTCTTGGAAGGCTATGTTTTTCTTTGAATCAACGGGTCATACAAATGCTGATCTTAGTGTGCCTTTTGTTGGCTTTAAGGGTAGTTGGGAAGATCTTTCTGTTATTGAAGACAGTATCTATGACTTTTCTTCAACCACTGATCGACCATACTATTATAAATACACTGGTACAGGGGCATATCCATTTACCCACATTCAAACCAAAGAAGGTGGACGTCCTGCAGCACTTGGGGAACTCGGTGATAGTACAATCGAGACACCAAAGTTTGATAAAAACAAAATTGCCTTTTCTCCAAATGGTGATGGTAAAGGTGATGAAGTGAGCTTTGTTGGTACCTTCTTAAGAAACTATAGAGACTTTAATTTTAGTATCTTTAAAAAGGATGATACAGACTTTGATCATCCGCTTTATGAAAGTAAATCAGAGGATTGGGGACGTAAAAACTTCTATACGTCAAGTAATCTTGCCATTGCACCAAACTATGTCACCACCAAGACCAATTGGAAGTGGGATGGTATTGATGGTGAAAGTGGTTTACGTGCACCGGAAGGTGACTATGTCATCCGTGTTGATGTTAAACCTGATGACCCAAGAATTAACACCGTTCAACGCAAACTCTTCCCATTAAAACTTGATGTCACCCTTCCTCGTATTGTCAAGAGTCACTACAATGAAGCGACAAGAGAATTTACAATTGATGAATTGGAAGAAAAAGGTTCTGGCGTTAAAAAAATCACCTTTATGGCAGGTAATGAAGAAAAGGTATTCACTGGAGAGGGACCATATACCTTTAAACTACCTGATGGCATGAGTCTCGAACGTGCGAGTGTCAAATTGGTAGATATGGCTTCTAACATGGTGAGCTATTCTCTTAATAATGCCATTCGTTCTGGTAATGAACGTGGTATTGCCGTCAGTCCAAAAGTTAACGTTGGCAATATTACAACCGATAAATTCACCTACTATGTCCTTGATGAAAATGGTCGTAATGCGGATCCATATAATTTAGCGATTGGTAAGTATACCTTAGTCATTGATAGAGTAGATGATAGTTTTGAACTGGTTGGCAATCCACGTATTCCTTTTGAAATCAAGGCAGAAGATACGCTAAAAGTGGTTGATGTCAATTTCATTTCAAAAGAAAAAAAGCTAGTGTAGAAATTATAGTCAACAATAAGAAAAAAAGTGGACTTCTCTCTCATCTTAGTGGATAAGGCGACAGGTAAAGAATATAGCTTCCCTTATCAAGCCAATAAGGAACATATGAAAATGCAAGTCCCTAAGGGTGACTACAAGATTAGAGTGACTGGACTAGACACTGAAAACTACTTTGCAACCCTTTCTACAGATAATGTAAAAGCTTTATACGATCTTGCACTTGAATTCCCAACCATAACAATAGAATCCAAGTCTCCAGTCGATATTACTTTAGAATTAAAACGTAACAACTATGCGGGTAAAGTGGATGTATTCCTCCAAGGTCAAGATACCGAAGGTATTTCTCAAGTCGTCTCATTTGAGGCAAATGAAACGACCAAAAGAGTTAATATCTTGAAAAAATTGAAGTATGACATTTATGCCACCAATTTCAGTCAAGAAGGTTATGGTAGCACACGCCAAACTTACAGCTATCGTTCTATGGCACCAAAAGTTACGGTTGAACTTGTCAATAGGGGCTCCAGTTGAAACCAATAAGCCTAAGCGTGACCTCTTAGGCCTAAAAATTAAGCAAGCCGATGCCATTATTGAAGCTGATGTTATTAAAGGTCTTGATGAATTTAAAGCAGCTTTGAGTCAAGCTAAGGCAGCTTATGCAAAAAGAAAGTAGCACACAAAGTGAAGTGAATAAGGCCTTAGATGACTTGAGCAAGGCAATGGAAAAAAATGCTTGTTGTCGCTTGGACAGATTATGGCGATAAACGTGGCTTAGTTAATCAATATCTTGAGTCCTTAGCGATTTACAATAGCTTGCCAAACGATAATACCTATATGAAGACGACTGTTACAGCGCTAAGAGATGCTTTAGATGAAGCGGAAAGAGTCATTGCTTCTAGCCGATTCATTGATAATGAAACCAATAAACTCGCTCAAACCATTAAACTCTTAAAAGATGCACAAAATGGCTTGAGACGTATTGATGGTAGAGTAGACTTAACAGGGCTAAAACAAGCAGTTAACGAAGCTAAGATTTATTATGAAAATAAAGATGAATTTACAGCAGAATCTTTAGAAGCGTTTATTGACTGTTATGAAGAAGCTTTTGGAAATCATCACCCAAGATGATGGCGTTGGTGATATTTACTCTATTGGTAGCTTGACAGAAAACTTAAAAGACTTTACTAAGGCTTTAGTTTCTAAGGCAGATAAGACTGCACTCAAGCAAGCGATTGTTCAAGCAGAAGCCATTGACCTTTCTGAATATGAAGAGGCTGGACAAGCTGAATTTAAACGTGCTTTAGTGACCGCAAAGGCAACAAGAGATAATACAAGAAGCTTTTAGAAGCGCCGTAGAAGAGGCGACAAGTGCCTTGACTTTGGCAATGGGTAATTTGCACAAAGCAGCTGATCCTCTACCAAATCCACCAACCCCACCAACCCCTCCAAATCCTCAAAAATCCATCTCAACCAGCAGAAAACTTAGAACAACTCATCACTCAAGTTAAAGATCAACTTGATGGTAGTAGCACTAGAGAAAGCCAAGTTGAGCTTGAATTGGCACTTAAGGCTGCTGAGGAAGTGGTAAGTGATGCAAAAAGCATCTGAAGCTTTGAAAGAACAGGCAAAAGAAGCCTTGAAAAAAAGCCAATGACAAACGCATTCAAAAACCAGTAGATAAGACTTTACTTCAAACTTTAACTGAAGTTTTTAAATGAAGCTATTAATCTTGATTCTCCAACCCTAACAGGTGGTGTCTTGACCGGTAGTGATATTGACAGTGGACTTGAGGCCTTAAAAGCAAACTATGCTGCTGTAAAAGCTATCTTAGACAATCAAAATGCTAGCCAAGAGATGGTTCAAAATGCTTATGAATCACTTCTTAGCGCTTATGATGCGCTTGTCGTTAAAGTAGGAAAAGTTAAGCCTGAAATTACGACTCCAGTGGTCCTTGATAAGGCAATTGAAGGTCTTGAACCTTATGAAAAAGGCTAAAGTAGATAAGGTGCTTGATTTGAAAGAAGTCCTAAAAGGTTTAACCAATGAGCAAAAAGCTCAGCTCACTACTATTGATAAGTTAAATCAATTGGTTGAAGAGGCAAATAATACTCTCATTCAAGCAAAAGAAGAAGTGGTGAATAAGGTTCTTGAGACCTTGCCAACTAAGGACACAGTCAAAAAAAGAAAAACCTCACAGCACTTCAATATGCAAAACTTTTAATTAAAGATATGCCAAACAAAGAAAAATCAAGTGAAGTTAATTGATGAAATGTTGGAAAAAAACTTGCCAAAGAAGCGCAAAATCCATCACAACCAGGTAACTCTGGCGGTGGCGGAGGCGGTGGTGGCGGTGGCTACATTGCTCCCACCAAAGAATGATAACAAAGATGACAACAAAGATGTGAAGAAGGATCAAGGTAAGCCACAAACAGGCGTACAAGCACCTGCTTTTAAGTGATAAGCCTTATATGTCTGGCTATCAAGGTAACCTCTTTAAGCCAAATCAAGCAATGACAAGGGCAGAAGTGGCAGCTGTTTTAGCACGTTTTGCTGATGGACCTACTACAACAAGATACTTCCATTTCAAGGATGTTAAAAAAATGATGCTTGGTATCAAAATGCGCTTCAAACCCTTGCCAATAGACATGTGATTAGTGGCTATGAAGATGATACCTTTATGCCAAATAAAGCGGTGACTAGAGCAGAATTTGTTTCTATGCTTGCAAGACTCAAAGGCATTGATAAAGTAGAGCGCTATGCAAGCTTTAGTGATCTTAAGGATGCAGCTTGGGCAAAAACAAGCCGTTAGTATCGCTTTTAGAAAATGGCTGGGTCAATGGCTATAAAGACAATACCTTCAGACCAAATCAAGCTGTCAGTCGTGCAGAAGTTGCAGCCATCCTTGCTAAGGCCTATAAGGTTGAAAAGAGTGGTAATAAAACCTTTAGTGATGTACCACAAAAGCCATTGGGCGTATCAAGCAATTAGCCAAATGACAAACTAAGTGCTTTGTGATAGAATAATGGCAGTCAAATACTAAGGAGGCAGATTTATGAAGAAAAAAATGTTAAGCATCTTACTTTCAGCAGGTTTGATGATGGGGCTTGCAGCACCAGCTTTTGCTGCTGAAACCCTATGAAGTTCCTGTAAAGCTCATGAACTACCATGAGACTGCTAAGGAATCTATGGCGAATAAGTCATTAAAACCAACAGCAGTTGCAGTGGTTGATGGCAATACAACAGAAATCAAACTTGCTTTAAAACCAATGGAAATGAGCGGTATAAAAGAAAACTTTAATAAGCTCTTTGTTCTCAACGGTACAGAAAAAGCTGAAGCAAAAAAAGAAGCTACTCAAGGCGAATATGATGTACTTGCAACCATTAAAGTCAATAGCGTTAAACCAGCAGTTGTTGATCTTGCTTTTTGGATTGATGCGATGGATAAACTCCAAGGTGGCACACCAGGAGCGGGTGAACAAAAAAAGCAAAAATTAAGCCTTGATTGGGCACAAGCAAAGCAAATTAGCGACCAAAAAAAGACAATACCAATAACCAAAGTAAAACCAACACCTAAGGTTAAAAAAAGGGTATGAATGTTTCTATTAAAGGTCAAGACGTTGTCTTTAGTGCAGAACCAATCAAGTTTAGAGGTAGTGTACTTGTACCTTTTCGTGAAACCTTCAATGCCCTTGGTGCAACTGTAACTTGGAATGAAAAAAACCAAAACAGCGATTGCTAAAAAAAGATAATGTGACCCTAACCCTTGTCATGAATCAAAAAAACAGCAACCAAAGAAGTTGATGGCAAAAAAACGACCATTGAGCTTAATGCACCAGCGCAAATGGTAAAATATCGCACTTATATTCCACTTCGTTTTGCTGGCGAAGGCTTTGGAAATAAAGTAGATTACAAAAAAACTGCTAGTGGCGAAGTTATCACCATTGACTAATTAAAAATAGAAAAGTGCCAAAGCTTAGGCTTTGGCACTTTTTTTATATGAAAAAAATTTTTTTAGTTTTTTTAATAGCGTTTAGTTTAGAGAGAGATGGGTATAAGAGTCTTAGGAGAATTAATCATAACCTTGGAGGTAATAAAAGAAATGAATAAAGAGGTAAAAGTATTTAAAAGTGCAAAATGCAACGAGCTAGTATTAGTTTTAAAAGATGATGATGGTAATCTTGCTTGCTGTGGCGAGCCAATGAAGCTCTTAAAAGCGAAATACCACTGATGCAGCAAATGAAAAAAACACGTACCAGTAGCAACTGTTAATGGCAATGTTGTTGATGTTGTTGTCGGTAGTGTAGAACATCCAATGACAGAAGAACACCTTGTAGAATTTATCTATCTAGAAACTGAAAAAGGTGGACAAATCCGCTATCTTAACCATACTGATGCACCAAAGGCAAGCTTTGTTCTTGCAGAAGGTGACAAAGCTGTTGCAGTGTATGAATATTGCAACTTGCATGGTCTTTGGAAAGTAGAATTATAATCGTCTAAAAGCTCCCCCTAGGGGAGTTTTTTTATTGGTTTTTTGAGACTAAGGCGTAAAAAAGTGAAAGAAATCTTTGTTTTTACTTGACGAGAGAGGTCTTAATGTCTATAATAGATGGGTATATGAGCTACATAACCACAATGAAAGAGGTGTCTACAATGAGAGACGGTATTCATCCAGAATATAATGAAGTGAAAGTTATCTGTGCTTGTGGCAATGAATTTACTACAGGTTCTACTTCTAACAAAGACATTAAAGTCGAAGTTTGTTCTGAGTGTCATCCATTCTATACAGGCAAGCAAAGAACCCATTCTGCTGCAGGCCGTGTAGAAGCATTCAACAAAAAATACAAAAGATAAGCCAAAAAGTCGATCCCTTGAGGATCGACTTTTTTTGCTTTTAAGATAAAAATGATAAAAAGTTACTTGACAAATTGAAGTGTCTATCCTACACTAGGTGTAATAGTTGTGATAGTACAGTAAGAGGAGCAGTAAGAAAACTGAAGGGAGAGAAGGTGCCATTGTGATTACAGTGAATTATAAAAGTCATGTTGCGATTTATGAACAAATTAAAGCCAGTATCATTGAATTGATCCTCAAGGGTGTCTTTCAAAAAGATGAGCAACTACCAAGTGTGCGTTTTTTGGCACAAGAACTGGTAGTCAATCAAAATACGATTCAAAAAGCTTATAGTGAATTGGAGCGTGAGGGGATTACCTATAGTGTTAGAGGCAAAGGAAGCTTTGTCAATCTCACCAAAGAGGAGTTAGCACTTCGCTACGAACCACAACTGTTTTCTTCGTTAGCACAGGCAGTTGATGAGCTTTTAAGAGCGGATTTTAAAAAAGATAGAATCGTTTCTTTTGTGTTATCTTACCAAGAAGAAGAGAAAAAAGAGGAGGTTGTTTAAAATGATTAAGTTAATAGGCGTCAGTAAATCATTTTCTTCCTTAGTTGCCTTAGAGGATATTTCTTGTGAGATACCACAGGGGAGCATTTTGGGTATTATCGGCTCCAATGGTTCTGGTAAGTCAACCCTTTTTGCGTTTGATTTCAGGCATCTATCGTCCAGATAAAGGCGAGATTATGATGAATGGCCAAGATATTTATGAAAATGTAGAGGTGAAAAGTCATTTCTTTTACATCTCAGATGATCAATTCCAATTCAATGGGGCAACCATGCGTGATATGGCAAAATTCTATGAGCAAGTCTATGCGACCTTTGATAGAGAATTTTTTGAAAGTCTTGCCAAGCAATTCAACCTTGATATCAGAAGAAAACTCAACACCTTTTTCCAAAGGTATGCAAAGACAAGCCCATATTATCTTAGCGCTGGCGACTAGACCGACTTACTTGCTTTTGCGATGAGACCTTTGATGGTTTAGATCCCTGTAGTGCGTCAAGGGGTAAAAGGCGATTTTTGGCAGAGATGGTTGAGCGTGATAAGATGACAGTGATTATTGCCTCTCATAACTTGCGTGAACTAGAGGACTTATGTGATCATATCTCTCTTTTACATGAGTCAAAGTTGGTGATCAATAAATCTTTGGAGGATATCCAAAGTAATGTCTTTAAAGTTCAATGTGCCTTTAGTGAAGAGATGAGTGATGAAAGTTTAGAAAGCTTAAAAGCCGATTTATACAGAACGTTTTGGTCGCATGCTCTTTTTAACCCTGCGGGGCGATAAGGATGAGGTCATTGAAAAAGTAGAGGCACTATCACCGCTCTATTATGAATTGGTACCACTTTCTTTAGAAGAAGTTTTCATTGTGGAAATGGAGGTGCTTGGCTATGATGTCAAATCGTTCAGCCTTTAGTCAGGGGCGTTTTTTAGGCTATCAAAGCAAACGCTATATCTATCTGTTGTTAGTGATTAGTGTTTTGTCCATGCTTTTAGGACCGATGATTAACTTTACTGTTTTAAAACGTGAACTTTCTCCAGGTTGGTCAGCACAGAAGATTACAGCAGAATATATTATTAATCATGTTGCGAACTATTTTTCAAATTGCAGGTGCCTTTGTCCCTTATTTCTTAGCAGGTTTATTGGGTATTATTTTTTTGCTTTAGTCTTTTTCGTCTTTTTTTACAAACCAAAAAAACAAGCCAATTTTTTCCATGCTTTGCCAGTGAAACGTTCTAGTTGGCTCACCTACCAATATTTAATTGGCTTTCTTTTCTTTACCATTATCAATATTTTAATGCTTATAGGCAATATTGGGTTGCTTGTTTATCTCACCGGGGTAAGTGCCGTACCATTTGGCACCTTGATCGTCCACTTTTTTTCAAGCTGAGCTTTTTCTTTTTGACAAGCTATGCTATTAGTATTCTAGCAGGACAGTTGGTGGGTAATATCTTAGCTCAAGTGGCAATGATTGGTACTTTGCAGTTTGGAATTACTGGTTTGGGCTTGCTTATTATGGGCTATATGAGTACATTTTTCAGGTCTTTTATAGAAAGTCCTTTAGCTGAAAGCTTAATCAAATTTTTCTTTGCCTTCAGGTTATTTGACTTATATGAGTTCAATGCAAACGAGTGACTACAATGCTGGTGTAGCATTGGATGATCTAAAAGAGATTGTTCATTTTCCTTTGCCATTGATGAGCATTAAAATGCTTGTGAGTATGGCTATCGTAACGATTCTTTGTATTGCACTCAGTTATGTGGCCTATCGCTGGCGTGCTATAGAGCGTGTCTCTGAGACTTTGGTATTTAGAAAACTCAAATTTATCTTAAAGCTTTATTTTGGTTTGCTATCAGCAGCAGGCTTAGGGTTGATTTTTTATAGCCTATCTACCAACAGTTTATTTTTCTTAGGTGCTGGGGTAGTTTTTGGGCTAATCCTTTGTCACTTCTTCTTTGAAATGGCAATCAATAGAGATGTACGTGCTATGCTTAGACCAAAGTATTGGCTTTCTACGGTGCTGATTCTTATTTTAAGTAGTGGTTTTTGTTTCATCTTTATCAAGGATGTTTTTGGTTACGATACCTATGTGCCAAATGCTGATTCTGTGGATAGTGTACGTCTTATTGATGACTTGAATAATTTAGCTCTTAGGTCTGATGAGGAGCATATGGCTTTGAAAGACAGAGACAATATTGCTCAAGTTGTAAAAATTGCTCAACTAGGTGTAAAAAATCTAGATAAGACCTCCCTGAGAAGTCAGGCAATCCCTACAACAAAAGAAGTTGTCAATGCAGACGTTGCCATAGATTCTGAATTTTCTGTAGCTGCTTCGGGAACAACTAATGCACAGTCTTTATTAGAGGAAAATATTATAGGCGTAGATGTGTATTATACCCTTGCCAATGGGAGTCAGGTCAGTCGACGTTATAACATTCCGCGAAGCGAATATTTTAAACTTTTCAAATCCATCTATGAGAGCAAACCTTATCGTGACCTTTCTAAAGAGGCAGTAAAATCAATGATGGAAGACGCACAGTACGATGTTCATATTTCAAATGCTTTATTTGATAATGTTGTCGTAGAGTTTTCTAGTGCTACTAACCGCGCCACAGAAGATCAATTAAAGACAACTAAGGAAGATTGGCAAGCTTTAGAAAAGGCCTTTCTAGCGGATATTGATAAGCGTACCTTGGATAATTATGGCAAAAATATTGTGGCAACGATAAGTGGTAATTTTGGCAGTTTAGGGGAGTCTTGGTTTAATGTCTGGGTGACCAAAGAGGATAAGGCGATCTATGCTTTCTTAAAGGATATGGAAGCCAAAAAACACACCCTTGCCAATCAAAGCTTTTATTTTGATAAGTTGCCAGAGTTTAAGTCATTGACCATCGCTAAAGAAGAGGAAGATGGCAGTAAAAGAACAACGGTGAAAACAATTAAGGATAAAAACACCATTGCTACCTTATTGCGTGAGGACAGTGAGATAATCCATACCAGTAGAATGGTTGATCGCGCTTATGTGATTTCAGGGGTAACGGTGAAAGATGAATATATAGTAGATCGTGTATTTTTACCTGGAAAGGCAAGTAAATATCTTGCCGGAGCCTAATTAAGGAGGGTTTAATATGAAATGTCCGATTTGTGGGAAAGGACATCTTAGAGAGATTAGTCCAAAACGTTATTTTTGTGCCGAGTGCTGTCATGAAGTGACCATGAGTCGGAAAAAGATGGTTGCCTACTATCCTGATGAGGAGGGTGGCCTACGTCTTGTCGGCACAGTGGATCAAGTCAGCAAAAATTATCAGACGGTGCATTATAGAAGAACGTCTTAAATCAAACCCTAGCCTTTTGGCTAGGGTTTTGTTGCTATAAATACATTTTATTTAATGTGGACAGGTGTCTACACTTGAAAAACAAAATAGGGAATGATACGATAACTTGAGTAATAAGGATATGAGGAGGGCTATCAATGCATAAACAATTATTTATTCCAGGACCGACAGAAGTTGCACCGGAAGTACTACAAGAGATGACCAAACCACTAATTGGACATCGTACCAAAGAATGTTCTGCTTTGCAAAAGAGCATCAGTGAAAAAGTGCAAAAGCTTTTTTATACACAAAATACCATCATCCTTTCAACCTCATCTGGCAGTGGTCTCATGGAGTCCGCAATACGTTCCTGTACAGCAAAAAAAGCCCTTTGTACAGCAATTGGCAGCTTTGGTAAACGTTGGCATAAGATGGCAGTGACCAATCGTGTCCCTGCGACTTTAATCGAGGCAGAACTAGGGGAACCAATCAGCCTAGAAGAGATTGAAGCCCACTTAAAGACAGGGGAATATGATTTGCTCACAGTGACCCACAGTGAAACCTCCACAGGGGTAGGCAATGACTTAGAGGCGATTAGTGCTTTGATGAAAAACTTCCCTGAAGTCGTTTGGTGTGTTGATGCCGTAAGTTCTGCTGGTGGCATGAAGATAGAAATGGATAGACTTGGGATTGATATCTTACTCACCTCAAGTCACAAAGCCCTTGCCCTTCCTCCAGGTATGGCAATCTGTGCTGTGAGCCAAAAGGCTTATGAACGTACTTTTGAGGTAGAGTACCGTGGCTTATATTTTGATTTGCAAGACCTTTATAAGCGTGTGGTGGAAAAGAATTTCCAATATCCATCAACACCGAATGTTTCCATGATGTTTGCCCTAGACTATCAACTTGGTCGTATTTTAGAAGAGGGTTTAGACAATCGTTTCAAGCGTCACCAAGAGATGGCAAATTATGTGCGTGCTTGGGCAAAGGAATATTTTGACCTTTTCCCAAATGAAAATTACATGGTGGATACCCAAACAGTAATTAAAAATACAAGAGGCATTTCAGTTTCTGATCTCAATGAAGCCCTAGCCCTTCGTGGCAAGACTCTTTCTAATGGTTATGGTGACTTAAAAGAAAAAACTTTCCGTATTGCCCACATGGGGGAAATCACCTTAGATGATGTCAAAGCGTTATTAAAAAGATATTGAAGAAATTTTGGACTTAAAATAGGAGACCTTTGTGATGAAAAATATTGATTACCGATGGTTTAGCCAATGATGCTGTAGAAAAGATGAAAGAATTTGCCCAAGTGGATATGCAGTTTTATCCAGAAGAAACTTTGGGAGAGACTCTAAAAGATTATGATGTTTTAGTAGTGCGTTCTGCCACTGAAGTCAGACAAAAGGTGATTGATCAAGCAGTAGCACATGGCAAGTTAAAGCTTATCATTCGTGCTGGTGTAGGGATTGACAATATTGACCATCACTATGCACGTGAAAAAGGGCTTGAGTGTTCGTAATACACCAAGTGCCAATTCTAATGCGATGGCAGAACTTACCTTGGCACAGCTTTTCGCTGTTAGTCGTTTTGTTGCTGCGAGCAATGTTACCATGCGTCAAGGTCAATGGCATAAAAAAGAATACCGTGGGGTAGAACTTTTGGGCAAAAAGATTGGCTTGATTGGCTTTGGCCATACCGCTCGCCTTTTGGCAGACAAATGCCATGCTCTTGGGATGGATGTCTATTATTTTGATATTGTAGGCGAAGATAAGAATAGTCCTCATACTTTTGTTCCATCAGTGGCAGAACTCATTAAAGAGATGGATTATATCACGCTCCACACGCCAAAGACACCTGATGGCAAGCCTCTCTTAGGAAAAAGAAGAAATTGCGACAATGAAAGATGGCGTACGTCTAGTCAATTGTGCTAGAGGTGGCTTGATTGATGAAATGGCTTTGGTGGATGCTCTAAATGCAGGCAAGGTCGCTGCTGCAGGTCTTGATGTTTTTCTTAAATGAACCAACACCAAATGAGACCCTTGTCAACCATCCAAACGTTTCAGTGACCCCACATATCGGAGCCCAAACCCTTGAAGCGCAACAAAGAGTAGGCGATGAAGTGGTCAGTGTCATCAAAGAAGAAATGAAGCTAAACTAGTAAAAGCGTCCCTCATAGGAGGGACGCTTTTATCTTGCTTAAGGCGCCAAAAAAAGCTATACTAGGGTATACTATTTATAAAAAAAGGAGGTTACTTATGTCAGTAAAAGGTTTTTGTACGTGCTGAATTTAAGCAAAGCGCAAAGGAAAAAAATTAAATGGGAATTGGACAGCTGCGATTGCAGTCTCCATATTTTATGTGGTAATTGCTGGGATCTATCTTTCAGGTCAAGTGGTCATCAATACCCAAGTGGAGAAACTCGGGTATGTTACTGATCCAATGCTAGCGTTTCAAGCACTTAAAGGTGCTTTTATGACAGCATCTATTATTTTTTTCTTATTGGGAGCGCTTTTAAATTGTGCATTTCAATTGGCGGCATCTAAGTTTTTTTCTTAAATGTTGCTTCTAAGTCTTCTGAGGTTGGTATAGGCGATTTTTTTGGGTTATTTCCGTTATGTCCTCAAGGCAATTGGGGCAGGACTATGGCAAACCCTTTGGATTGGTATATGGGTCTCAATCTTTATGATTCCGGCAGCTGTGGCTTTTGGAGCAGGGGGTGCTATGCTCACTGGTTCTGCAATGACAGGAGAGAGTAGCCCAATAGGTATTGTAGCAATTGGTATTGGGGTTGTGCTTTACATCCTAGGGATTGTCGTGAGTATTATCAAGAGCATTTCTTATAGCCAAATGTATTTTTGTTTTAGCAAATGAAGACTCTATTGGGGTACTGAGAAGTATGCGTATTTCCAAGGTGCTTACCAAAAAAATTATCTTGGGGATATCTTTGTCTTAGGCTTGAGCTTTATTCTTTGGTATTTGCTTGCTAGCTTTACCTTTGGTCTAGCGTATGTCTATGTTTTCCCTTATACGATGACGACCTTTGCAGAAACCTATATCTTCTTGCGCAACCGTGCCTTTGAAGAAGGTAGCTTAGAGCCTGAAGAATTTGGTTTAAGAAAAGTTGGTGGCCAAGCTCCTAGTGTAGGTGTGGGAATTCAGGGGACTTTTCCAACTGAAGCGCCTCATACCCTACCTCAGGCAGAAGAAACTTTTCATCAAGAAGTCGAGCCTTTTCACCAAGAGGTAGAACCTAGCCCTACAAATGAAAGTGATAGCAAATATGAGTAACTATGAGCCAATTCAGGCGAAAGAAACCATCAAGAAAAAAAGCAATAAGCCTGTGATTATTGGAGTTTTGGCAAGTGTTTTTATCGCTTGTATTCTCCTGTTCAGTTTGATTGTTTCTGCATTTAGTGATGTTACAACACCAAGTAAGCCCTTTAGCAGTGGTTATGAGAATGTTACCATTCTTCATGTTGATGGCACAATTGGTGAGGATGAAGACTATTACAATCAAGAGTGGATTACCTCAGAGATTAAGCGAGCAGAGCTTGATAAGGATAATAGGGCAATTGTGCTTAAAATCAATTCTCCAGGTGGGAGTGCTTATGATTCTGATGAGACCTATCTCAATTTGATGGACTACAAGAAAAAGACAGGCAGACCAATTTATGCCTATGCAGAGGATCTTATGGCCTCAGGCGGTTATTATATCGCTGCAGCAAGTGATGAGATCTATGCCAATCGTAACAGCTTGATAGGTTCTATTGGGGTGATTGGGTTTCAAAGTGTTGATGCCAGTGCGCTTTTAAATAAACTCGGCGTTAAGGTGACCACTGTTCATAGTGGTAAAGATAAATTGGTAGGTGCTTTATCATCAGAATTGACGGCAGATCAAAAGGCGCAACTCCAAGCCATAACAGATGAATGTTATGAGCAGTTTGTTGGTATTGTCGCTAAAAGTCGTAAGATGAGCTTTGAACAAGCCAAAACCTTAGCCACAGGAGGCGTCTACAGTGCCAAGCAAGCCAAGAAAAAAATGGTTTGATTAATGATATTATGCGCTATGAAGAATTTCTTGATTTTTCTAAAAATCTGATAAAGATTTAATGGATTATGAATTTAATGATGTTTACTATGAAAAAAAGCAAGGATAGCTTTTTTTAAATTACGTAAAAATATAGTAGTCTCTTTGGGAAGAATGAACTTACTTCAAGTTTAGAAGCCTTAAAAAGCCTTGGAAATGAAAAGAACCAATGTATTTGTATCAAGGTTAGTAAAAAAAGCCTATGACGTTAATTCGTCATAGGCTTTTTTTGTGTTTATTCAATGTTTTTTTAATCAGACTATCCTGACTTTCAGCTTCACTATTGTTAGCTTCGTTTTTTTAGAAGATCACGAATTTCGCCAAGGAGATCTTCAACACTTGGTTTTTTTTCTGTTTTTTCCGTTTCTTCCTCTTGTGCTTTAACGAGTTTATTTTTTGCTTCTTGAAGGAGACGAATGATCATGAAGATAGAAAAAGCGATGATGAGAAAATTTAAAATGGTATCCAAGAAATTACCATAATTGATCGCATTTTCTGGAGAAATCACTTTTTCCATCGGGAGCGATTTCTGCTTCTTTTAGGACTAATTTTAGACTGGAGAAATTAATCCCACTTGTAATCATACCTAAAATTGGCATGATGATGTCACTGACCAAAGAAGTGACAATCTTACCAAAAAGCACCACCGATAATTACACCGATGGACATATCGATCACATTGCCTTTCATCGCAAAGGCTTTAAAATCTTTCCACATAAAATAACAAACCTCCATAAATTTTTTTGCTCTAAAAAAAGCCCACTAATTAAAAGTGGGCTGTAGGCTTTTTAGAAAAAAATAGGAACGTATTGATGATAAAGAGTGGAATCAAGAAAGCGACTGACCAGCCGATATAACCAAAGAAGGAAGGCATTTGAATACCATTTTCTTCCGCAATAGATTTTTACCATGAAGTTTGGAGCGTTACCAATATAGGTATTGGCACCCATGAACACTGCCCCAGCAGAGATTGCCATCAAAAGGTGAGGATCAACTGTACCAAGGGTAGTAACAACCCCTTCACTAGCACCTAAAGAACCAGCAGTCGTTAGGAATACAAGATAAGTAGGTGCATTGTCAAGGAAAGATGATAGGGCACCTGTCACCCAGAAGAATTGATGTGCTGAATGCAGACCAAGTTCGCCACCACGAGCTGCAAGGATTGCCATTGCTGGAATCATGGTGAGGAAGATACCAATAAAGAGCTTGGCAACTTCTTCGATTGGTCCCCAATTGAAACGGTTGAATGCACGAGAGTCTTTAGAAGTCGTCTTCATAGAGAGGAAGGCAGCGAGTAGGATAATAGCGGTACGGAGCAAGTCGAGGTAGCTCCAAACGATATCATGACCATGATGACTAAAGAGCTTAAAGCCATAAAGTGTACCAGTGCTTGGATCAGCAAAGACGCTAGAGGTTGATAGTACACCAGAAAGAATAACTGCCCCAACAATCATAAAGATGAAGATAAGGTTGTGTAAACCTTCGATACGTAATTTACCATCACCTTCATCTGCTGGCACCTTACCACCAACTTCTGCTAAATCTTTCTTATACATGTTACTTTCAATAATGAAGTAAACCACTAAGAGAATGACTGAGTTAAGGAGAAATGGCATAAGTAAGTGTGAAAGTGTCCAGAAGAATGGCACCCCACGTAAGAAGCCTAGGAATAGTGGTGGATCACCAACAGGGGTGAGCGCCCCACCAACGTTACAAACTAAGAAGATAAAAAAAGATAACGCTGTGTTTGCTGCGTTTACGCCAAGCATTGGCACGAAGGAGAGGGCGAATTAAAAGCATCGCTGCCCCAGTTGTTCCAATCCAACTTGCTAAAACTGCCCCAATAATAAGGAAAATCAGATTGACCTTAGGGGTGCCAGCTAAAGAACCACGTAATACGATCCCCCCGGCAACTGCAAATAGCCCAAGTAAAAGAACGATAAATGGAATATAATCCAAAAATAACTTGGTGAAGGAGTTGATAAATAGCCTCTTCGGCACCAAAACCGATAAAAAATGGGACGAAGAAGAGGAGGGCCCAAAAGGCACTAACCTTTCCTAGATTGTGCTCCCACCAATGTCCATTGACAATTGGAAAGATTGCAATTGAAAGTAACATACCGACAAATGGGATAATACTCCAAGTTGGTAACAGTAAGCCTAGAGGTGTGTCATCCCCTGTAGCGAAAGCAGGAGATGCGCTGACCAACAACACGAGTAGTAGTGGTATGAACTTCAACATTTTTTTGACTTGAAGATTCATTAACTGACTTCCTTTCTACAATTAAATTTTTTTACTTCTAAAAGCCTTTGCATAGTATTATAGACGAAAGGAGAATATAATTCAATTTATTTTTAAAGATAATAGAAGATAATAGAACAAAAATAGTTAAACTAATTTATCAGAATTTTTCTGCGAGGCAAAAACACCATGAAATATATGTATTTGACAATCTTTTATTCAAGTTTATGTTGTAAATACAGTATGATTTCAATGATTAATTGAAACCTAAAACTTGTAAGAGTCCATAAATAGGATTAATATAAACGATATAAGCGAATCGCTAATGGGCAGAGCGAACTTATCTTAATTATTGCGAGCTGCGCAAAAAAAACGAGTGATTCAAAAAAAGGAGGAAATGCTTATGAGCAATTCAGAACAAAACGTGCATATGCAGCGAAGCCTGCGTGCGATCGACCTATGGAGCTTAGCGCTCGGGGCGATGATTGGTTGGGGATGTTTCGTACTCCCTGGTAACATGTTCCTAAGAGAGTCAGGTCCTTTAGGTACTTTTATTGGGATGATGATTGGGGCAGCAATGACCATCGTTATCAGCTTGAGTTTTACTTATCTTATCCAAAAATTCCCTGTATCAGGTGGGGCATTTGTTTATGCTGACGCAGCCTTTGGTAAATTACATGCCTTTATCTGCGGATGGTTTTTTTGGTTTTAACCTATTGGTGCTTGATTCCACTCAATGGGACAGCAGTAGGTCTTGTTGCTAGATATATTTTCCCAGGGGTGCTTTCTAATGAAAACACCATCCTTTATCAAGTTGCTGGTTGGGATGTTTATGCTGGGGAACTTGTTGTAGCGATTTTATCTATCGTTATTCTTGCTTGGGTTAACGTACGTGGTGTAAGCTTTACAGGTGCAGTTCAGACCGCTGTTGCGATGGGTCTTGTCGGTGCAATCTTACTTCTTGTGGCTGGTGCTTTGTGGCAACAACCAGACTTAAACAACCTTTCTCCAGGTTATGGTGAAGCTGGTGCCCTAAAAAGGTATCTTTGCTGTAGCAGCAATTGCACCTTGGGCGTTCATTGGTTTTGACTCTATCCCACAAGCAGCTGGGGAATATCGTTTTTCTCAAAAGAAGACTATCTTAATCATGGTTTCTGCAACCTTTATTGCAGGTATGATGTATGTTACCGTTAACACTGTTACAGCTGTTGTTATGCCATGGCAAGAGTTAATCAACAGTGACACAAACTGGGCAACTGGTACTGCTGTTGAAATGCTTCTTGGTAAAGTTGGTCTTATCCTTGTAGCGATTGCCATGATTTGTGCAGTTGTTTCAGGTCTTAACGCATTCTTCCTTTCTGCTAGCCGTGTTATGTACACCATGGCTAAGGCAGATGCACTTCCAGCTTACTTTGGTAAATTGGATCCAGTCACTGCGATTCCTAAAAAAATGGTATTGTTTTTCCTTTGTGCTTTGGCTGTTATCGCACCATTCTTTGGTCGTGAAGTATTAAACTGGATCGTTGACATGACTTCTGTAGGGGCTTCACTAGGCTTCCTTTACACTTGTTCAGCAGCAGCAGTATTTGCAAAACGCTATGGCGACAAGAAATTTGTCATCATCGGCGTATTTGGCAGTCTCTTTTCACTTCTCTTCTTAGGTCTTCTCCTTATCCCTATCGCACCAGGGGCGTTAAGCGTTCCAGCTTACTCAGCGCTTGGTATTTGGGTATTTTTTTAGGTGCTATTTTTCTACCTTGTTATCCGCAAGAAATATCTTGTTAGTGACAAATTGAGCAAAATGGTTGACGAAGCACTAGAAGAAGTGGCAAAATAATCTTAGCGTAGATGTCCCTAGGGATGTTTATATATTAAATTCATACTTTTTAATCAGAGAAAGGAAGTTTTTTTAACATGAGTTTTGAACTACCAAAATTTACTCGCGAAGAAGTTTTAGAAATGGACCACAAGTACAATGTACACTCTTGGTCAGCGCAAGCATCTTTAACTAACATCATTCCAGTAGAAAAAAATCTGAAGGGATTTATTTCTGGGATTACAATGGTAAAAGATATGCAGATATGTCTTCTCAACTTGTTAACATGAACATTGGTCATCATAATCAACAAGTTATCGATGCCATCAAACAACAAGCTGAAGATCTCTGCTTCATTGCACCTGGTCAAGCAGTTGGTACACGTGCTGCTCTAGCAAAGAAAATCGTTGAATGGGCACCAGAAGGCATGACAAGAGTATTCTTCACCAATGGTGGTGCAGATGCTAATGAAAATGCTGTTAAAATGGCACGTGTCGTAACTGGACGTACAAAAGTATTTTCTATGTATAGAAGCTACCATGGTGCAACCATTGCTGCTGGTAACCTTTCTGGGGATCCACGTCGTTTCTCTTCTGAAATTGGTGGTGCAGCAGGTTTTGTTAAATTTGAAGGGCCTTTCCAATATCGCGAGTATTTTGACTTTAAATCTGATGAAGAAATTACAAAATACTACCTCTACATGTTAGAAAAACAACTTATCGCTGAAGGTGCAACCAACGTTGCAGCAATTCACCTTGAAACCGTTGTTGGTGCGAATGGTGTTATCATTCCTCCAGATGGTTACCTCCAAGGTATCCGTGCACTTTGCGACAAGTATGGCATCTTTATGATCTGTGACGAAGTTATGTGTGGCTTTGGTCGTACAGGTGAAAAATTTGCTGTTGACAACTGGAATGTTGCACCTGATATGATTACATTCGCTAAAGGGTGTTAACTCTGGTTATGTTCAACTTGGTGGCGTTATCATGAACGAAAAAGTAGCAAGCTACTTTGATGATCATGTTCTCCAATGTGGTCTTACCTATCAAGGTCACCCACTTGCTTGTGCTGCTGGTCTTGCTAACCTCGCTTACTTGGAAGAACACAACGTTTTTAGATAACGTTAAAAAAAGTTGGTAAGGTTCTTGGTGAAGAACTCGAAAAAAACTAAAAAGAAAAAAACACGCTTGTGTTGGTGACGTTCGTTACATCGGTCTTTTCTCAGCAATTGACCTTGTATACGATAAAGCAACTAAAGCACCTATCGCTGAATACGCTGTTGACACCACTGGTAACCAAAAGAAAGTTCTTGCAAAATGTAAAGAACTCGGTTTCTACACCTATGGACGTGACAACGTTATCCAAGTTTGCCCTCCACTAATCATCACTGAAGAAGAACTTCTGAACAAATGAAAGTTCTTGATGAAGTACTCACCTGGGCAGACGAACAATTCTGCAAATAATAAAGTTTTTAAAGTGAAACCTCCTTGGAGGTTTCACTTTTTGTGCAATTTAAAAAAAGTTTGCTATAATAGAGTCTGAGGTGAGTTTATGAAGATAGAACAACTCAGATTTTTGATATCAGTTGTCAAATATGGTTCTATTAATGCAGCAAGTAAAAAAAGAATTTGTAACTCAGCAAAGTCTCAATAAGTCGCTCTCTGCTCTGGAAGCAGAACTTGGGGTAACCCTCTTAAATCGCACAAAAAAATGGGAACGAGACTCACAGAAAAAAAGGAGAGATTGTCTTCCGTGAGGCGCAAGCCATTATTAGTCAATGTGACCGTATGCTAGATAGGTTAAACGAAGAAAGCGGAGAAAAAGGAAGTCACTGTTGGTAAGCTCAATATCCATATTGCCTCTATGCTTGATGTGGCAATCATGCCTCTGGCTTATATGGAATTTATTCAAACCTATCCCAATGTACAAATTTATTCTGCTGAACGTGTCCAAAAAAAGATATTTTTAAGTGCTGTAGTAAAGCACCCTGGAGATTTAGGGCTGTTACTCTCTACAGGGGAAATGACAGGAAGTTTTGATGAACATTTGGAACTTTATCCCTTAAAACGCTACCCAATTTTAATGGCAATGTCACCAAAGCATCCCTTGGCAAGGCACAATAACTTGTCTATTCATACCATCACCGATTATCCACTGGTGATTTATGAGGCAGGTGGCGAAAGCAGACATCCCTTATCTCATCTGGCTGAGATGAAGGTTGCCCTGGCAAGTCGTAATGAACGCATGTGTGAATATCTTTTAAATGAAGAAGAAGCCATCATGTGTTCCTTTGCACCCTTTGTAGAACGCAATATTTTTAAGGATTTCGTCCACATTCCGATTAGTCATAAAAGTGCCTACTATGATCTTTATATGGCGATTCACAAAAATACGTCCAATCATCAACGGATGCTTGCCAATAAGTTTAGTCAGATTTTCAGAGAATATTTATAAAAAACACGTCTAGTACTTTTAGGGTACTAGACGTGTTTTTTATAAATAAGGCTTAATATGCTCGATGATTTCATCGGTAAGGGTTGTGATTGGTTTGGTTGCATCAATCAGTATGATGCTCTCATCTACTTTAGCATAATCAAGATAGTGTTGACGGATGACTTCAAGATGACTGAGGTTTTCGTAGTGTTCTGTGGTGGTGCGATTTTTTTGGATACGCTCTAGGGCAATTTTGGGATCAAGATCAAAAAGAAAGGTCTTTTTTGGCTTTAAGGTAGCATAGCGATTAATACTTTCAATCCATGCTTTATCTAGGGCGGAGGCATTGTAGGCCAGGCTAGAAAGCAAGTAACGATCAGTTAAGACTAGGCTATCTGTTAGCTGGCTTTCTATTTCTTTGAGGTGTTCTAGGCGATCTGCTGCAAACAGAAGCGCTAGGGTGGTTTCCTCAAAGTCTAGCTTATTGACTAGGGCGTCACGGATTAGTTTGCCGATGGCAAGATGGCTAGGTTGACAGGTGGTCACAACAGAGACGCCCATCTCCTGTAAGGCTTTAGCGCAGTGTTTTAACTGTAAGCTTTTACCAGCACCATCAATGCCCTCAAAGGCAAAAAAGGATTTTAACATCTTATTTTACTCCAATATCGAGGTGCATAGCATTTTTGACTTTTGCTAAAGTTTCAGTACCGATAGCATTAGCCCTTGCATTACCCGCTGAAATAATATCTTTGACCTCATCAAGGTGAGTTTCGTAATAGGCACGTTTTTCTCTAAATGGTGCGAGGAGGTGATTTAGGCTTTGGACTAAGGTTTTTTTACAAGCCATACAACCGATGGTGCCGGCACGACACATTTGACAAATATTGTCGTATTCTAGTGGGGTAAAGATTTGGTGATATTTAGAGACAACACAGATTTCTGGATGGCCTGGATCTGTCTTATGGATACGTGCAGGGTCGGTGATGGCAGCACGCACCTTGGTTTCGATGGTTTTTTCATCATCAGAAAGATAGATGGCATTGCCTAGACTTTTACCCATCTTCTGATTGCCGTCCAGACCTTGTAAGCGTCCAAAATCGCCTATTTTCATTTCTGGTTCTTTTAAAATAGGGGCATCTTTGGCATAAAGATCATTGAAACGGCGCACTAGTTTACGCGCCAATTCGATATGAGGACGTTGATCTTCCCCCACTGGGACAAGGTCAGCATTACAAAAAAAGTAATATCTGCTGCTTGGCTGACAGGGTAGCCGATAAAACCATAGGTCATATCATCATAGCCGTATTGGCTAGCTTCTGTCTTGGTGGTAGGATTGTGACGCAAGACATTTAGGGTCACAAACATAGAATAAAATATCGTTAGCTCTGCAATGGAAGGAATCTGGGATTGCAAGAATAAGGTGGTCTTATTAGGATTTAAGCCCACAGAAAGGTTATCAATTGCCACTTGCAAGATACTGTCACTGATTAATTCAGGACGTTCAAAGTGGGTTGTTAGGGCTTGGACATCAGCGATTTCGATAAAAAGTATCATACTCTTCTTGTAAGAGAACACGATTTTTTTAAACTGCCGACATAATGTCCAATATGTAAACGCCCTGTTGGTCTATCTCCGGTAAGGATACGTTTTTTTGCACTCATACTTCTATCTCCTTTGTCAAACTCCAATCAGTATAGCAACAAAAGATAAAAATTTAAATAGCAAGAGAAAATAAAATTAGCAAAGACAGGAGCAAACTTCTTTATTCCTAAAGTTTAAAATGCTTTTCTTAGGCTAAGGTATGGTATAATAGGGGCATGATAAAAATGAGGTGATGAGATGAGTTTGTTGGCAAGTCATGCCCGCGACAAGGGTGGACCTGATTTGATTTTTAAAGTACAGCACTTTAGCCAAAAAGAGAGCTGAAGCAATTGGCAAGGACAATATTCTTGATGCGACTATAGGTTCTTTTTTAGATGAAGATGGCACCTTGATGGTGATGAAAACTGTAGAAAAGGCCTTACAAGAAGTGAGTTTTTCAGAGGGTGCAAGCTATGCGCCTACCCTTGGAGAACCCGAATTTTTAAAGGTCTTGGAAAAGACTGTCTTTTTGGACAAAAAACAAAAAGCTCATCTAGGGACGGTGACCACCCCAGGAGGGACAGCAGCCCTTAGAAATGCCTCTTTTAACTATCTTGAATTAGGTGAGCGCTGTATTACCACGGATTTTTATTGGTCAAATTATAAAAACCTACTTGCTGAAAATGGACGCTTTTTGGAAACGTTTACCACTTTTGATAGGGAAGATGGTTTTAACCTTGATGCTTGCTTAAAAACTTGTCAAGAGGTTGCCAAAAAACAACGCAATGTGATGTTGCTTTTAAATACACCAGCACATAATCCGACTGGATTTGAGCTATCCTATAATGAGTGGGAGACCTTAGTAGAGGGCTTAAAGACCTTGAGCCAAAATGGTAAGAATAATATTATCTTGGTGGTGGACGTGGCTTATATTGACTTTGCTGAAGAACAATCTCGAGACTTTTTCCTCCTCTTTGAGGGCTTGCCAGAGAATTTTTTGGTCATTGTTTGTACGAGCATGAGTAAGGGATACTCTCTTTATGGCTACCGCCTAGGAGCGATGATTGCCCTCAGTCAAAGTCAGGCAGTCATTGACGAATTTATCTTAGCAAATAGTGCTTCAGCACGAGCGACTTGGTCAAATAGTTCTCGTCCTGCAATGATGGCAATTTGTAGTATTTATAATGATCGCGAGCGTCTTGAGGCTTTTTCGCCAAGAAGAAAAAAATATCTGGCAAGCATCTTAAAAGAACGTGCCACGCTTTTTTTAGAGGAAGCAAGGGTATTAGGGGCTAAAACTTTGTCCTTATCAATCGGGCTTTTTTTGTGACAGTTGATTTAGAGAGCCAGGAAAAGGCACTAAAGGTGGCGGATCAATTAGCGAAAAAGGAAGTCTTTGTCGTCCCTCAAGGCAATGGTATCCGTCTTGCCATCTGTGCGATTTCTAAAGCAAGGTTAAAAGGACTAGCAAAAATTTATTCAAAATGTCATTTATGAGGTAGAGTAGAGCTTCTAGGTAATTTTAGCGGGCTGATATTTGAGAGAAAAAAGCAGTTTTTTTAAAATTACTTGACAAAAACTGGAAAAAAATGGGTATTATCTTTATTAAGTTTATATTGGCGTTGAAGAGGACGCCTTACTTAGGACTTATTTGAGAGAGAAAAAATGTCGTGGCTGGAAGCATTTTAAATAAGGAAGTAAGGATACCACCTTGGAGCCATGGTGGGAAAACCATCATCGGGTTATCTCCGTTAGCGGATAGGAAGAGAGGGTAGCTTTTGGCTATCAATTTGGGTGGAAACACGGGTACGCTCGTCCCTATTTTGGGGGACGAGTGTTTTTTATTTTGTATTTTATTGGGGAGGAAAGAGAAAATGTTAAAGATGACCATGCCTGATGGTGCGATTAGGGATTATGATAAGGAGAGCGTAACGCCTTTAGAAATAGCGGAATCTATTTCTCATGGTTTGGCAAAAAAAGCTTTGGGGGCTAGTGTTGATGGAGAAATTTATGATCTTTTGCGTCCAATCACAAAAGATGCAGAAATCTCAATTCTAACCTTTGATGATGAAGAAGGGCAAAAGATCTTTCACCATACCAGTGCCCATCTTTTAGCACAGGCGGTAAAAAACCTTTGGCCAGAGACTAAAATTGCGATTGGGCCAGCAATTAAAGATGGCTTTTATCATGACTTTGATAGCCCGCATACCTTTGTACCAGAAGATATTGAAAAAATTGAACAAGAAATGAAACGTCTAGTCAAAGAAAAATGCTGATTATAAGAGACGTGAAATTTCTCGTGTAGAAGCAATTGAACTTTTTGAAAAAAAGGTGAAACCTATAAAGTTGAGCTAATTAAAGACATGCCAGAGGAAGAAGTCATCACCATTTATGAAAGTGGTGATTATACGGATCTTTGTGCTGGCCCACACTTGCCAAAAGCTGGCATGGTCAAGGCCTTTAAGGTCATGAGCCTTGCCGGTGCTTATTGGAAGGGTGATGAAAAAAATAAAATGCTCCAACGTATCTATGGCACGAGTTTCCCTAAAGAAAAGGAATTAGAAGCTTATCTTTTCCGTTTAGAAGAAGCAAAAACGTCGTGATCATAGACGTTTAGGTAAGGAGCTAGATTTATATAGCTTTGTTGATGAGGCTCCTGGCTTTCCGGTTTTTCATCCAAAGGGTATGGTGTTAAGAAACCAAATTGAGACGTTTTTGGCGTCAGTGTCATGCACGTGGTGGCTATGATGAGGTGAGAACCCCATTGATTATGGACAGAAAACTCTGGGAAAGATCAGGACATTGGGAACACTATAAAGAAAACATGTATTTCACCGAAATTGATGAAGCACCTTTTGCTGTCAAACCAATGAACTGTCCGGGAGGCATTTTGCTTTATAATGAAAGCATGCATTCTTATCGTGATTTGCCACTTCGTTGGGCAGAGCTTGGCTTGGTTCACCGTCATGAGCTTTCTGGTGCCTTACATGGTTTGATGCGTGTTAGAGCGTTTACCCAAGATGATGCTCATATTTTTCATGCTCGAAAGTCAAATTAAAGATGAACTGATTGGGGTTATCCATCTAATTGATGAAATTTATAAACCTTTTGGTTTCAAATACAAAGTTGAACTTTCTACGAAGCCAGAAAAAGCAATGGGTTCAGATGAACTTTGGGAAAAGGCAACTAGTGGGCTTATGCAGGCTTTGGAAGAAGTGGGTATGTCATACACTTTAAATCCTGGGGATGGGGCATTTTATGGACCAAAAATTGACTATCATTTAGAAGATTCCTTGGGTAGAACCTGGCAATGTGGTACCATTCAACTTGACTTCCAAATGCCGGAAAAAAATTTGATATGACCTACATTGGTGAAGATGGGGAAAAAAACATCGTCCTGTCATGGTGCACCGTGCTATCTTAGGTAGTATGGAAAGATTTATTGGTATCCTAACGGAGCACTTTGCTGGCGCTTTTCCTATTTGGCTCAGTCCTGTACAGACGATTATTTTACCAATTACAGATGATCAAGCAGATTATGCAAGAGAAATTGCTCAAAAACTCAAAAAAGCGGGTGTGCGTGCAGAAGTTGACTATCGTAACGAAAAGATAGGCTATAAGATTCGTGAAGCACAGATGCAAAAGATTCCATACATGCTTGTTGTGGGTAAAAAAGAAGTAGAAAGCCAAACGGTTTCTGTTCGAGATAGAAAAGAGGGCGATGTTGGGATTAAGACGATAGATGAAATTTTAGCTCAAATTGTAGAAGAAATTCAAAAATAAGGTCGTAAAGTAGGTGTTTGATGTTTAAACGCAAGATGACAAAGACGGCGGGCAAGCCAATGGGTTTTTATGGGATGCTCATGCTGCAAAAGATGAACCTTTTTCATACAAGGTTATCCTTTTGGGGACTAACCCACCTTAGCGCCCAAAATAACCCTGATATTCTTGAAATTGGTGTTGGTGGCGGGAAAAATATCAAAAGAATTTTTGAACGTTTTCCCAAGGCCAAACTATGGGGGATGGATATTTCCCCATTAGCAATTAAGCGAGCAAAGTTAGAAAATTTCTATCGTTGCCTAAGTGGTAAGGTCACCCTATCCTTAGGCAATGTTTCTGCCTTGCCTTATAAAAAAAGAAGCCTTTGATAAGGTAGTGGCTTTTTGAAACCATTTATTACTGGCTAGATTTAAAAGAAGATTTTTTTCTGAAGTTTATCGTGTTTTAAAAACCAAAAAGGTGAGTTTTTGATTTGTAATGAAGATTATCAAGATCCCGAGAGACCTCATGAGCATGATACTTTGAAGGAAATTTTACCGATTACCATTTATGAAAATGAGGCGGTTATTTCTGCCTTGCATCAAGCAGGGTTTAAAAAAAGTGACCCTTTGGTTGCATCATAATGGTGACTGGGTAAGCTTTTTAGCACAAAAGTAATAACCAAACTTTAAACTAGTGTACTTAATTGATATAAAATATTGAGCCACTATTTATATTGTGCTAAAATGTAATTATCAAAGTAGAGAGGAGTAGGCTATGTCAACTAATCGAAATCTTCCAAGAAAAAGACCGCCTCAACGCATGCAAAATGCGCCAAAGCGTCGTAAAAAAGCCGCGCCAAATAAGCGTTATCGGTTAGCGCTTCGTGCAAGGCTGTTTTTGCTTGTGTTATTCCTACTTCTTGTTTTTGGTGTGAGTTCTTGTACAAAGGCAGTTTTTTTGGGTCAACAGAAACCACCAAACCAACTGAGACTGCAACCACAGAACACCAAGAAAAAAAGGACGACAACCACCACCGATAGTTTTGCGAGCAAATTATTGAGTGAATCGGCGATTTTAATCAATGCAGATACGGGAGAAGTGCTTTATCAAAAAAATCCTGATAAGCCTTTAAAACCAGCGTCTTTGGTGAAACTGATGACAGCATATACTGCTTTGGATTTGACGGGAGATAGATTAAATGATAAGGTCGCTGTACCGGCAGAGGCTTTTAATGATGTGGAAGAGGCGGCTAAGAGTGGCTTACTACCAAACGAATTGGTAAGCATTAAGGATTTATTGTATTGTGCGATTCTACCTTCCGGAGGCGATGCGGCCCAAGCCCTTGCCCTGGTAACAGACAGTAGCATTAGTAGCTTTGTTGACAAGATGAATGCTAATGCAGAAAAAAACTAGGCATGAAAGAAACACACTATGTCAATGTTGTAGGCTTAGATGCCCCAGGACAATTATCGACAGCAAGAGATATTAGTAAACTCATGCAAAAAGATTGTCAATGATGATAGATTTTTAGAAATTTTATCTGCCGATCATTATACAACAAGCCAGAGTGCAGAGCATGGCAATGGCAAGCTAGTCTTTCATACCTTAAAGTCGAAAATCAATGACTATCTTAAAACAGATGCTATTAAAGGCTATAATATTATAGGTGGCAAGACAGGTTATACGACTGATGCTGGGATTTGCCTGGCTTCAGTGGCGAGAAATGATCGAGGAGATATGTATATTGCCGTAACCCTAAAAGCGGGTGGAGATGTCAATAATTACTATCCGGCAATCAAAGACGCCGTTTCCCTTTATAATCTCGCCTTTAATCAGTAGAAATACAAAGAGACCTTTGTTCTTTTGGACAAGGGTCTCTTTTTTACACAAGGATAGACACGCCCGGATCGGTTGATTTATTTTAGTAAATTTATATTGACATAGTGATTTTTGCATGGTACACTACTCTACGCCTAAGAGATGTAGGCGAGTTGCGCCCTTTCATGGCGCAAGCCATTAAAGCGGCGTTAGGCGCTGCTGCTTATGGCGAAAGCCAGTATATTAGACGAGGAGGTGGCAGTATGCCAACAATTAGCCAATTAGTTGCTAAAGGAAGAAAAACAGCAAAGAAAAAATCTGGGGCTCCTGCTTTGAGCAGCAATCCACAAAGACGTGGACTCTGTACAAGAGTTTATACACAAACCCCTAAAAAACCTAACTCTGCACTTCGTAAAGTTGCTCGTGTACGCCTTACAAATGGTCATGAAGTAACTGTTTACATTCCAGGGATTGGACACAATCTTCAAGAACACAGCGTAGTACTTGTACGTGGTGGTCGTGTTCGTGACCTACCTGGGGTTCGTTATCACTTAGTTCGTGGTACTTTAGACGCTGCTGGTGTTAACAACAGAATGCAAGCACGTTCAAAATACGGTACAAAACGTCCTAAAAAATAATTGATTGTGTAGAGAAAGGAGGATACTATGTCAAGAAAAGGTCAAGCACCAAAAAGAGAAATTTTACCAGATCCAATTTATGATTCTATCCAAGTTACAAAGCTAATTAACCAAGTAATGTTAGCAGGTAAGAAAAGCATTGCTGAAAAAATCGTTTACAATGCTTTTGATATGATGAAAGAAAAAAACTGGAAAAAGAAGCAATTGAGGTTTTTTGAAGAAGCTTTTAAATAATGCTATGCCGGTTTTAGAAGTTAAAGCACGTCGTGTCGGTGGGGCAAACTATCAAGTACCAGTAGAAGTACGTGCAGATAGACGCCAAACCCTAGGACTTCGTTGGCTAGTAGACAGTGCAAGAAAACGTGGCGAAAGAACCATGGAACTACGTCTTGCTAACGAATTAATGGACGCTGCAAACAATACCGGTGGCGCAGTGAAGAAAAAAGATGAAGTACACAGAATGGCTGAAGCGAATAAGGCATTTGCACACTATCGTTGGTAGGATATTCTGGTATCAATCATACTAATAAAAAATAAGATAAGGAGGAATACTAGTGGCAAGAACAATTAGTCTTGAAAAAACAAGAAACATTGGTATCATGGCACACATTGATGCAGGTAAAACCACCACCAGTGAACGTATCTTATACTTCACAGGTAAGTCTCACAAGATAGGTGAGGTGCATGATGGTGCTGCAACAATGGACTGGATGGAACAAGAGCAGGAACGTGGGATTACCATTACTTCTGCTGCAACAACCACCCAATGGGATGGCCACAGAATCAATATCATCGACACACCAGGGCACGTTGACTTTACTGTTGAAGTAGAACGTTCTTTACGTGTCCTTGATAGCTCTGTTGCTGTATTCTGTGCAGTAGCTGGGGTACAACCGCAATCTGAAACAGTATGGCGTCAAGCAGTTCGTTATAACGTTCCGAGAATTGCCTTTGTCAACAAGATGGACAGAACAGGGGCGAATTACTACAACGTAGTTGAACAAATCAATACCCGTCTTGGTTCTAAAGCTGTAGCGATGCAAGTACCAATTGGGGCTGAAGATCATTTTGAGGGCCTCATTGACCTTGTAACACTAAAAGCTTATAAATTCCTTGATAGTGCTGAACTCGTTAACTACGAAGAAATCGAAATTCCAGCAGATTATCAAGATAAGGTTGAAGAATATCGTCTTATTTTAGTTGAAACCGTTGCTGAAACCGATGAAGCATTAATGGAAAAATACCTCGAAGGTGAAGAAATTTCTGTAGAAGAAATGAAAAAAGCCATTCGTAAGGCAACTATTGCCAACGAATTGGTACCAGTTTTTGCAGGTTCAGCTTTTAAAAACAAAGGGGTACAATTCTTACTTGATGCTGTTGTCGCTTATGCACCAGCACCAACTGATATTCCAGCTATTTTTAGGGACTTTGCCAAATGGTGAAGAGGTTGCAAGACATGCTTCTGATGATGAACCATTCTCAGCGTTGGCATTTAAGGTAATGACAGACCCTTATGTTGGGAAACTTACCTTCTTCCGTGTTTATTCAGGCACCTTAAAGAGCGGTTCTTATGTTTATAACAGCGTTAAAGGTAAACGTGAAAGAATTGGTCGTATTCTCCAAATGCACTCCAATAACCGTACTGAAATCGATGAAGTTTATGCAGGGGATATTGCAGCTGCAGTAGGGCTAAAGGATACCACAACAGGGGATACCTTAAGTGATGAAAACAATGAAATCATCTTAGAATCTATGGAATTCCCAGATCCAGTTATTTCTGTAGCGATTGAACCAGCAAGTAAGGGCGACCAAGATAAGATGGGTATCGCGCTTTGCTAAAGCTTGCTGAAGAAGATCCAACCTTCAGAGCTTATACCAATGAAGAAACTGGTCAAACCATTATCTCTGGTATGGGTGAGCTTCACCTTGACATCATCGTTGATCGTATGAAACGTGAATTTAAGGTAGAAGCTAATGTAGGTAAACCAATGGTTTCTTATAAAGAAACTATCCGTAAGGCAGTTGAAGGTGAAGGTAAATTCATCCGTCAATCTGGTGGTCGTGGTCAATACGGTCATGCTGTCATCACCCTTGAACCACTTGAACCAGGTAGTGGTTTTATCTTCGAAAGTAAGATTGTCGGTGGGGCAGTACCTAAAGAATACGTTAAACCAATCGAAGAAGGTATTAAAGAAGCTATGGGCAATGGTATCTTAGCTGGATACGAAATGGTTGATATTAAAGCAACCTTAATCGATGGTTCATACCACGATGTTGACTCTTCTGAAATGGCGTTTAAGGTAGCGGGTTCTATGGCATTTAAAAACTGTGCTGAAAAAGCAAAACCAGTTATTCTAGAACCTATCATGAAAATCGAAATTACTGTTCCAGAAGAATATATGGGCGATGTTATGGGTGACTTAAACAGCCGTCGTGGACGTATTGAAGGTATGGAAGCACAAAACAATTCACAAATTATTCGTGGCTTTGTACCACTTTCAGAAATGTTTGGTTATGCGACTGACCTTCGTTCTAAGACTCAAGGTCGTGGTACCTATACTATGCAAAGTGACCACTTCGAAGAAGTTCCGAAATCTATTAGTGAAGAAATCATCACCAAACGTAAAGGTTAAATATAACTTAATTTCCTAAGGAGGCAAAAAGATATGGCAAAAGAAAAAAATTTGAACGTACAAAAACCCCATGTAAACATTGGTACCATCGGACACGTCGACCATGGTAAAACAACAACCACAGCAGCAATCACAGCAGTATTAGCACAAGAAGGTAAAGCAAACGCAACCAAGTTTGACGAAATCGATAAAGCACCAGAAGAAAAAGAAAGAGGTATTACCATCAATACCGCTCACGTTGAATACGAAACCGATGCACGTCACTATGCACACGTAGACTGCCCAGGACACGCAGACTATGTTAAGAACATGATTACCGGTGCAGCACAAATGGACGGCGCAATCCTAGTCGTATCAGCAGCAGACGGCCCAATGCCACAAACAAGAGAACACATCCTTTTGGCAAGACAAGTAGGCGTACCATACATCGTAGTCTTCATGAACAAATGTGACCTCGTAGATGACGAAGAACTCTTAGAACTCGTCGAACTCGAAATCAGAGAACTCTTAAGCGAATACGACTTCCCAGGCGATGACATCCCAGTAATTAAAGGAAGCTCATACCAAGCACTCCAAGACCCAACAGGCGAATGGGCAAACGGCATCAAAGAACTCATGCAAGCAGTCGATGAGTACATCCCAACCCCAGAAAGAGATGTAGACAAAGCCTTCCTCATGCCAGTAGAAGACGTCTTCTCAATCACCGGCCGTGGTACTGTAGCAACAGGCCGTGTCGAAAGAGGCCAATTAAAAGTCGGTGACGAACTTGAAATCGTAGGGATCAAAGAAGAAACCAAAAAAACAGTTTGTACCGGTGTCGAAATGTTTAGAAAACAACTCGACTACGCAGAAGCAGGGGACAACATCGGCGCCCCTTTTACGTGGTGTCGATAAAAAAACGAAATTGAAAGAGGCCAAGTCCTTTCAAAACCAGGCACCATCACCCCACAAAAAAATTCGATTGTGAAGTTTATATCCCTAACCAAAGAAGAAGGTGGCAGACATAAACCATTCTTCGATGGCTACAGACCACAATTTTTATGTCAGAACAACAGACGTAACCGGTGTGATCAAATTACCAGCAGGCACAGAAATGGTAATGCCAGGGGACAACGTTACCATGACAGTAGAACTCATCCAACCAGTAGCAATGGAAGAAGGTCTACGTTTCGCTATCCGTGAAGGTGGCCACACTGTAGGTGCTGGTGTTGTAAGTAAAATTATCGAATAATTGTTTTTTTGAGAGGCGAGCAGGCTCTTTGAGCCTGCTAGTCTTTTCTGTATTGGATTAGGCTTGACCTCAAGTTATATTTATGGTAGTCTAATATGGTACGAAATTTGTACGAGGAACTGAAACTCGCGTGGGAGGTGTCCATAAATGCGTGTAGGCATTACTTTAGAATGTACAGAATGCAAAAAGAAGAAACTATACCACCAGAAAGAACAAAAAGAACAATAAAGAACGTTTAGAACTTAAAAAATATTGTTCTCATTGTAAAGCCCAAACCCTGCACAAAGAAACGAAATAAGGATGAGATAGATGAGCAATAAAAAAGAAACTGTAAAAAAGGATACAAAAAAGGATACACCAAAACAGAGTCTAATCGCTCGTACTAGAAAAAACCTTAGAGTCTCTTTTGCGGAACTTAAGAAAGTTCATTGGCCAACACTAAATGAAAACCTAACCTACACAGGTGTGGTTATGGTGACTGTTGCTATTATGGCAGTTCTGATTTGGGTGGCTGATAGTGGTATCACAGCTTTGTTCAGCCTTTTTATCTAAGGAGGAATAAAGATGTCAGATATCCAGGGTGAAAAAGCATGGTATGCCGTCCATACCTATTCTGGTTATGAAAAAAAGGTTGAAAGCAATCTTAAAAAGCGTATAGAAACGATGAATATGGAAGATTATATCTTTCAATGTATCGTTCCTGTCGAAAAGCTGATTGAAGATAGAAATGGTAAACCTAAACAAGTGGAACGAAAAATCTTTCCAGGTTATGTTTTGGTTGAAATGATTTTAAATGATGAATCTTGGTATGTAGTAAGAAACACCACTGGCGTAACTGGTTTTTGTCGGTTCAGGCAATAAGCCTGTTCCTTTACAAGATTACGAAGTCGAAGATTTATTAAGACAAATGGGTGAAGACTTACCAGTACGTGTCTTTGACATGGAAATCGGCGATAATGTTAACCTTTTAGAAGGTTCTTTTGTTGATATGGTTGGTAAGATCATTCAGATAGATAGAGAAAATGAACGTGTCGTTGTTGAATTTGAACTCTTCGGTCGTCAACAGTCTGTCACGACAGATTTTTCTAAGGTCAAAAAAGCAGATTAAATACGGGGAGGTGTAATAAATGGCAAAAAAAGCAATTGGATTTATTAAACTACAAGTTGAGGCAGGAAAGGCAAATCCAGCGCCTCCAGTAGGTCCAGCACTCGGTCAGCACGGTGTTAATATTATGGGCTTTTGTACAGAGTTTAACGAAAGAACAAAGGCACAAGCAGGGATGATTATCCCAGTAGAAATTACGGTTTATCAAGATCATAGTTTCTCTTTTGTGACCAAAACACCTCCAGCTGCAGTATTACTTAAAAAAGCAGCAGGTTTGGATAGAGCGAGTGGCGAGCCTAATCGTAAAAAAAGTAGGTAAGGTTTCTCTTGCTCAAGTACAAGAAATAGCAGAAACAAAAATGCCAGATCTTAACGCTGGTAGCTTAGAAACAGCAATCTCAATGGTTAAAGGAACCGCACGTTCCATGGGTATTGAAGTCGAAGGTTAGTTTTTAAGATGTGGGAGGCTTAGTGCCGTTTGTACCACTAAGGAGGAAAAAAATATGGCAAAGCATGGTAAAAAAAGTTTCAAGCATTAGCAAAAACTTGTTGATGAAGAAAAAGCTTTTATACTGTTGAAGAAGCAATTGCACTTGTAAAAAGAAACAGCAAAGGCTAAATTTGATGAATCTGTAGAAGTTGCATTTAAATTAGGGGTTGATCCACGTCACGCTGATCAACAAATCAGAAATGCGCTTGTACTTCCAAATGGTACTGGTAAAACCCAACGTGTTTTAGTATTTTGTAAGGGTGAAAATGTCAAAATCGCTGAGGAAGCTGGCGCAGATTACGTTGGTAATGATGAGCTTATCACAAAGATTCAAGGTGGCTGGTTAGACTTTGATGTCGCTGTTGCTACACCTGATATGATGGCTAGCGTAGGTAAACTTGGTCGTATCTTAGGGACTCGTGGTCTTATGCCAAACCCTAAAACAGGAACTGTTACACCTGATGTAAAAAAAGCAATTGAAGAAATTAAAGCTGGTAAGATTGAATATCGTGTTGAAAAAGCTGGAATTATCCATGCTATTATTGGTAAGGCAAGCTTTAGCAACGAAGCTTTGGTAGAAAACTTCAATGCGCTTGCTCAAGCTTTAATCAAAGCAAAACCAGCAGCACAAAAAGGTGTCTACATGAAGAGTATCGCTGTTAGTGCGACAATGGGACCTGGTATCAAAATCAACCCAACTCAAGTCGTTTAAAAAATTTATATAACTGCCAAAGACAACAGGGAGCCTAGCTTTAAATAGCCTGTCGAGGTAAGAATGTGCAATTTCTGCCTTTGTGTCTTTCTGCAAAGGCATTTTTTTATGGCAGTTATTGATATTATTATAGAAAGGGGAGGTGAATCTGTTGAATCAGAAGGAAGATAAAAAACAGATTGTTGCCGACTTAAAAAGAAAAAGTTTGAAAAAGCAGTTTCTGTTGTTGTCGTTGACTATACTGGTGTAAATGCAAAACAAACAACAAATATTCGTAAATCATTTCGTGAAAATGGTGTTGAATATGTTGTTAGTAAAAAAATACACTTTTAAAGCGTGCAGCGAATGAAGCTGGTATTACTGGACTTGATGATGCTTTTGCTGGTGTAACTGCTGTAGCATTTTGCTATGATGATGCTGTTAAAGCAGCAAGTATTGTCAGCAAATTTATTAGTAATGAAAAAGTAATGACAATCAAGAGCGGTTTGCTTGAAGGCGAAGTGCTTGATGTGGCTAAGGTTGAAAGATTGGGTTCTTTGCCAAGCAAAGAAATTCTTCTTGCTCAAGTGGCATCTTGCTTCTTGGCACCACTTCGCAACGTTGCTTATGCGCTTGATGCTGTTCGTAAAAAAAGCTGAAGAAGAAGCTAGTGCTTAAGCTAGCGATTTAAAAAGGAGAGAATATAATGTCTAAAAATCAATGAAATTATCGATTTAGTAAAAGAACTATCTGTTGTTGAACTTGCAGAACTCGTTAGTACTTTCGAAGAAGAATTTGGTGTAAGTGCTGCTGCACCAGTTGCTGTAGCTGCTGCTGGTGGTGGCGCTGCTGCTGAAGAAGAAAAAACTGAATTTGATGTTGAACTTACTGATGCTGGTGCATCTAAGATCAAAGTTATCAAAGTTGTTCGTGAACTTACAGGTCTTGGTCTTAAAGAAGCAAAAGATCTCGTTGATGGCGCACCAAAAAAATGGTTAAAGAAGGTATCTCTAAAGAAGATGCTGAAGCAGCAAAAAGCGAAATTGGAAGAAGTTGGCGCTGTTATCACCATTAAGTAATTTTACAAAAGGCATTTCTCCAAGTGGAGAAGTGCCTTTTTATGGTTGTCAAAATGTCAATGGATTTGAATAAAAATTTTTCTAGTTGCGAGGGTAATTTCCCCACTTGATGGGCAATTAGTAGCTATACAAAAGACAAGAGAATTTAAAAAAATACATATTTTTTTACAAAAAAAACAAGGATTGTAACTTTTAGTTGCAAGCCTTGTTTTTTTGTTTATTGGTCGGAGTTTTTCTGACATATATTCATAAATGAAAAATTATCGCTCTTATAGATTGCAGGAAGATTGCAACTATAAAATGCTATACAGATGGGAAAAGAGTTGTTACAATGACCTTGCAATAAATAATATTTATAGAAAACATTACTTGCGGTGCAATCGCAAGGCAAGGGGCGTGAAGATATGACACAAGAAAGAAACGACAAAATTGTCGTGAAAAAAACTTGACCAAACGCTTTGGTGATTTGACAGTACTTGATGACATCAACTTTACTGTTAAAGAAGGAGAGTTTTTTTGGTCATTGTTGGACCCTACAGGTTGTGGTAAGACGACTTTCTTAAATCTTCTTTCAACTTTGTACGAACCAACAGAAGGGTCAATCATCATTGATGGTGAACCTGCTGATCCGATTAAGCACAACATTTCTTTTCGTTTTCCAAGAACCATCCACCTTACCTTGGCGGACAGTTAGAGAAAAACATAGCCTATGGGATGGAAGTAAAGAAATTCCCTAAAGATAGGATAGAAACTGAGCTTAATAAGGTCATGGACATCGTTGGCTTGACTGAATGTGCTGATCTCTATCCAAATCAGATTTCAGCGAGTATGGAGCAACGCGTAGCTATTGCACGAGCTTTCGCTGTAAACCCAGACTTGCTTCTCATGGATGAGCCGTACGGACAGTTAGATGTCAAGCTAAGATTTTATTTGGAAGATGAATTGGTAAGGATTTGGAAAGAGTTCAAAAAAATACAATTATCTTCATCACACACAATGTAGAAGAAGCTGTCTATATTGCGGAACGTGTTTTGGTACTCACCAATAAGCCAACAACGATTAAAACCTCTATACCGATCGATCTACCAAGACCTAGAAATTATCTCGATGATGATTTCGTAGAGTTACGTAAACAAGTTACCGATGCCATCAAATGGTGGTAAATTTAAAAAATCTTAAGGAGAGATAACGATGAATAAGGGTGTTTTTAAGAAGCTAACTGCTAGCGTACTTGCTGGTGCAATGATGTTCTCTTTGGCGGCTTGCGGAGGCGGCAGCACAGGTGGTGGCGCCTCAGAATCAGCAACAACAGAACTCACAGGTGCTTTCCTAGGACAAATTGATGCTTGGCCAACTTATCAAGGTGGCGTAGATGGTACAGCAGATAAGTATGGTGTGAAGATGAACATGACATATTTTGACTCTGGAGCACCAGCAATTGAAACAGTACCAGCACATCAATGGCAAGTCGCAGACCTTGGTTCTACACCATCTCTAATGGGTGTTTTAAGACACGATGTTAAGATTGTTGGGGTAGCGTCAGATGAAGCACCAGCAAATGCAGTTGTTGCTCGTGCCGATAACCCAGTATTTGGGAAAAAAGGTGCAGTTAAAGAATTTCCTGATATCTATGGTGATGCAGAATCAGTTAAAGGTAAGACCTTCCTTTGTACTACCGTTTCAAGTGGTCACTATGCATTAGCAAAATATCTTGAAGCGCTTGGCTTAAAAAGAAAGTGATGTCACAGTTAAAAAAACCTTGAACAACCACAAGCAATCAAGGCTTTTGAAGGTGGCGAAGGTGACTTCCTCGTTCTTTGGACGCCTTTCCTCTATGAAGCTTTTGAAAAAGGTTGGAAAGAAGTTGCTAATGGTAGCCAAGTAGGTGCATATTGCTTAATGCTCTATCTCGCTGACCCTGAATATGCTAAGACTGGTGAAGATGGTATCGCACGTTTCTTAGCAATGAACAGTGTTTTTCCAAGATAAATACAACAAAGAAGCAGATGCTTTAGTAGGCGATATTACTGACTTCTTCGTCAGCTTTGCAGGTCTCAAGATGACTGAAAAAGATGTTAAGTTAGATATCGAAACCCATAAGCTCTACAATGTAAGTGAACAGCTCAAAATGCTTAAGAGCGGCGAACTTGAAAAAATGCTTGAAGACAATGCATCATTCTTTGTTGCACAAAAATAAATTTAGTGAAGATGAATTAAAAACCCTCAAAGAAAAACACTTTAATATTGATCCTAAGTTCCTTGAAGCGGCTCAAAAAGTACAGCCAACGGCGTAGTAAATTGACAAGAGGGTAGGCTTTACGGCTTGCCCTCTTATCGTTTGGCTTTTTGAAATGGAGTGATAATATGTCATCAAAAAATATTATGCGAAAAGAACGCAGTACCACTTTTTACACAATAATTTCTGTAATAACCTTGCTTGTGTTCTTTGGCGTTTGGGAGATGATACCTCGCTTGGGTATTGTGCCTCCATCTATGCTGGCAGCACCAAGTGATGTTGTGTTGCGTTTTATTGATAAGCTTAGCAATCCTAACCCTGATAATGCTGTTTTATGGGTTCACGTGTGGGTGAGCTTAAAAGAAGCCTTGATTGGTTATTTGCTTGCCTTAGCGATTGGTATTCCTGTAGGGCTTGCGATGGGTTGGTTTAAAGTCTTTGAAGGACTTGTACGTCCAGTTTTTGAAATTATTCGTCCTATTCCTTCTCCTGCATGGATCCCACTTTGTATCATTTGGCTCGGTATCGGGCTAGCAAGTAAGGTCTTTATTATCTTTGCCGGGGCACTCGTACCATGTGTTATTAACTCCTATTCTGGGGTTGCTATGACAAACCCAACCTATATCCGTATGGCGAAGACCTATGGGGCTAGCGACTGGCAGATTTTTAAAGATATTTGTATCCCATCTGCCCTACCAATGGTGTTCGGTGGACTTCAAGTGGCGCTAGCAGCAGCTTGGACCTGTCTTGTTGCAGCAGAACTCGTTGGTGCTGATGCAGGACTTGGTTACTTGATTACGATGGGTAGACGTATGATGTTACCTGATCTCATCATACTCGGGATGGTTATGGTTGCTTTAACTGGGGTAGCTGTAACGATTATCATTGCTTATGTTGAACGTCAACTCGTCAAAGGCATGAAGAAGTAGGGGGGAAAGATAATGGCAGAATTTGCAATTGCGGAGAAGAAAAATCAGAGTCCGTTTATAAAATTTATCACCAATCAAAGAGTTTTAAATGTTTTGTCTATTCTTATCTTCCTTGGTGTATGGGATTTACTCTGTATCACAGGGATTTCAACACAGATGCCTAGACCTCATGAAGTGTTTTATGAATTCTTTGATTTATTTGTCACACCACTTGCTGGTAAGACTATGGGTCAACACATCTTGATTTCTTTTAGACGTGTTATGATTGCCTTTGGTATTGCGGCATTGGTCGGTATCCCTACAGGGGTGCTTATGGGCTTTAACAAAACAGCTCACGCAATTATTCGACCAATTTTTGAATTCTTTAAACCAATGCCACCGATTGCTTGGATTTCTCTTTCTATCCTCTGGTTTGGGATTAGTGAAACTTCTAAAGTTTTCATTATCTTCATCGGGGCAATCGTACCTTGTATCATCAACTCTTATAATGGGATTAGATTAGTAGATTCAGAACTTTATGATTGTATTAGAAACTTAGGCGGAAATTATTGGCAAGAACATTTTTCAAGTCACTTTCCCAGCGTCTTTGCCAGCAATTTTTGCAGGGCTTCAAGTTTCTCTAAGCTCTGCATGGACTTGCGTGGTTGCAGCAGAACTTGTTGGGGCACGTGAAGGTGTAGGTTTCGTTATCAACCAAGGTGGTAATATTGGTAATATCGCCATGGTTATTGCTGGGATTGCAGTTATCTGTTTAACAGCATCCTTGAGTGCACTTGCACTAACTTATATAGAAAAGGGGTTATGTCCATGGAAACGAAAAATCTAGAAAAGGTTATTGAATGTAAGGGCATTTCCAAAGATTATGCTGATAAAAAAAGTATTAACTACAATGGATTTTGAAGCCTATGAGAATGAATTTGTCGTTATCTTAGGCCCTGGACAGTCTGGTAAGACTACCCTTTTGAGATTAATTGCAGGCTTTGAAGCACCAACAAAAGGTACGGTAACTGTTAACAACCAGCAAGTACGTGGCCCAGGGGAACACGTGGGTTATGTTTTTCCAACGCTACATGCTCTTTCCATGGCAAACCGTCATGGGCAATGTGTGCATGGGACCCTAAATTGCATGGGATAAAAAAAAGCAGAACGACAAAAAAAGAAGCACAAAAAAATACATCGATCTTGTAGGATTGAATGGTTTTGAAAAAGCATTACCCTGTACAACTTTCTGGTGGGATGAAACAACGTGTAGGGATAGCAAGAGCCTATGTCAATAAGCCAAAACTTCTTCTCTTAGATGAACCATTTGGACAACTAGATGCACAGACTAGAACCCTTATGGAAGCAGAGATTGAACGTATTTGGCAAGAAGAAAAAAACGTACGATTTTATTCGTAACAAGTAATGTTGACGAAGCAGTTTACCTCGCTGACCGTATCATTGTACTTGATGGCAAATTGCCTAGCCATTTGAGTAAAATCTACAAAATTGATTTACCACGACCAAGAGATATGACCAGTAGAGAATTCTTGGAACTTCGTCAAAAGATTACCGATGAAATGTCACTAGTACTCTAATCACAGTGAAAGAGGCAAAAACAATGCCACTATTTGGGATGATAAATAATATTAGTTCGGAAAGTTTTTCTTTATGTGATTGCTTGTATCGGACTTTTGGGCGGTGGCTTTTGGTTGACAAGGACACTAGTGTTCGGTGTAGCAAAGTATCTCACGAAAGAAAAAAATAAAAAAAATATCTAAATTCACTACACTTAAAAAAAAGCCTTGAGGGGAGAGAGCGCCTCAAGGCTTTTTTTGTTTTTGAAAAGTGTTAAAAAGGGTGTTAAAAATAAATTTGGTAAAAAGCTCATGGAGCTTAAGATCATTTTCAAGAAAAATGGCTGGTAAGAAGTTTCATAAAAAAAATATTGAGGTAAAAAAACACTACAAAAGGTAAGAGTCCCCCATAATAAGTCGCCATAAATTTTTTTAAGTTTGCCTTTAATGGCTTGGGCGAGTAAAATGATTAAGCTAAGGAGATAGCTATAAAAGATAGCTAAAAAAATGAGCTGACTGAAATATGTGTTAGAAAGAGGGAAAAACACTTGGAAAAGAAGTTCTTAAAGAAGATAATAGAGACATAAGTGTCGCTGAAAATTCTGGATAAGTGGCATTTAAGGCGTAAAAAAAAGTAAGCTTGTAGAAAAAAATAATCGCTAAAATAGAATAAATATATTTCATAAGTCCTCCATAAGTATCGTGATAATATCAAAAGGATAAGAGTTTTTTTACTATAAGGTGTCAAGTCTCTAAGCTAGGTTGATGGGTATGTAATGGTAAGAGTTTGATTTAAAATTAAAGAAGATAGGAGGCTAAAGATGGCAAAGGATAAGGATATTGCCGTGTTGGAAAAAATGGCACGTATTTATTGTAAAGGACAACATCATACAAAAAAGGGGCTTTGTCCAGAGTGTCAGGAAGTACTCGATTATGCTGTGGCAAGACGAGAAAAATGTCGATATGGGGATAATAAGCCTTTTTGTGCCCATTGCCAAAGTAAGTGTTACAAGCCCAGTATTCAAGAAGAAGTGAAAAAAATCATGCGTTATGCAGGACCACGCTCCATTTTTTATGTTCCGCATTTGGTCATTTTGCATGCCATAGAAGGTATTAAGCATAAAAAGAAAGCAAAAAAATAAGTGCACATGAGATGCCTTATTTTTTTGTCTTAAGACCTTGCCAAAACAAGGATATAGTGATATATTTATCTCATAAAGATACAAATATATCACTATACTAGGAGGGTCTAAAAATGAAAAGGCGTAGACAAAAATCTCAGTACGTCGGTTTTTTTGGTTTCTTAGGGTTTCTATCGCTAAGGTATTTCTTTACCCATGATGTGACAGACTTGTACTCTATCATGTATTTTGCCTTCTTTGCTTATTTTTTGGTTGGCCGCTTAAATCTTAGTCTTAGAGATGAGGCTTATCTGGAAAATGAACGCAAGGCAGGTAAGTTTATGGGACTTTTGGCAGTGTTTGCTCTGGCGATCATTCATATGATAGGCATCTTTTTCCCGACTGTTGACTTACTTCTTTTGGTGGATTTGGCCTTTGTTGTCATTTTGTTAGGCTATGCGATTAAGCTGTATTGTCTGGAGCAAGTCTAATGGAGGTTTTTATCTGTCATATCAAGCGCTACCGTGTTGCTAAGGATTTGACTCAAGAAGCTTTAGCAGAGCGTGTAGGGGTGAGACGAGAAACCATTATGAGACTAGAAAAAGGGAAAGTACAACCCTTCTTTGAAGTTAGGGATGGCAATTTCCAAAGTATTAGAAGAACCTGTCGAAACCTTATTTGAATTTAGAGAAGAGGCTGAGTAGAGCCTTTTGGTTCTTCTTTGATAAAGATAGCCAGCCAGAGCACATAGTCAGAAACGGTACTGACACGATGTCTTTGATGAGGTGGGAGATAAAGACTCTCACCTTTTTTTAATGTGATACTTGTCTTATCACTAAAACTAAGCTCTGCTTCTCCCTCAAGAATCAGTACCCATTCACCATCTTCTTGGTCATAATAAAAGTTTTTTTGGGGAGGGTTGTCCTCTAGTGACAATGCGTTCGATTTTGACTTGGTTAGTTTCAAAGAAGGTTGTAAAGTCTTCATCAAGATAGCCAAGCTTTGTCGTGTCAAAAAAATTGGGATTCATTTCTTCGTCTCCTTTTTGGTTGTCTCAGAATTCATAAAAATTGAGTTAAGTTTTAACGTGTAAATATTAGGGAAAAATAGAAAGAAATACGCTAAAAAAAGGTTTGATAAACCTAAAAAAAGATTTTTATATACTAAATGCGAAATAATACTATCTATTTTTTTTAAGGAGGTCAGTGCATGAGCACAAAAAAACCATTTAAACTGGGCTTAGTACCAAAGCTTTTAATCGGTTTGGCACTTGGTTTAGTGATTGGCTTAGTTGTGCCTGAGGTTGTCATTCGTGTTTTGGTGACTTTTTCTGGCGCATTTTCTACCTATCTAGGTTTCATTATTCCTTTGATGATTGTAAGCTTTGTCACTGCCGGTATTGCCCATCTTAGTGCTGGTGGTGCTGGTAGAATTTTTGGGGGCAACGGTAATGATTGCCTATCTTTCCACTTTGGTGGCGGGTACCCTAGCTTACACCATTGATTCTACTATTTTCCCAAGTTTTATTACAAGTGATTTGATTGATAACTTCCATCAAAGTGATGTTAGTATCGAACCATTCTTTAGTATCCCCCTTGAACCTGTATTTACAGTAACTTCTGCAATTATCTTGGCATTTGTACTAGGGATAGGGAGTGTAGGCTTGAAACTTTCAGGCAAAGAAGAACTCAATGAATTAATGGTCAAAAATTTTTTTGATGGATTAGAAGGTATTATTGTCTTTATTTTGAACAAATCCATTATCCCAGTCTTACCATTTTTACATTGCCGCTGTTTTTTTGCAAAATTGAGTTTCACTGGTGAAGTTTGGAGTGTCATGAGTGTATTCTGGAAAGTTTATGTGATTGTCATTTTCCTCCATTTTGCCTATCTCTTTGCACTTTTCATGTTGGCAGGTGGGGTTTCCAAGAAAAATCCTTTCGCCCTCATGAAAAACCAAATTCCAGCTTAGCTAACTGCAGTAGGGACTCAAAGTTCAGCAGCAACCATTCCTGTCAATGTTGGTGTAGCGGCTAAAAAAATGGTGTGAGTAAAAGCATTCGTGAATTTACTGTGCCACTTTTTTTGCTACCATTCACCTTGCAGGTAGTACGATTACTATTATTTCTTGTTCTACGGCGGTCTTATTGATGAATGACATGCCTCATGGTCTCTCAACTTTTGTACCATTTATTATGACCTTAGGTGTGATTATGATTGCAGCGCCTGGTGCCCCTGGGGGTGCAATTATGAGTGCTTTGCCATTCTTAGCAATGATTGGGATTCCAGCAGAAAGCGAGCTAGCAACTTTGATGATTGCACTTTACCTCACTCAAGATAGCTTTGGTACCGCTTGTAACGTTTCAGGGGACAATGCCCTTGCTGTCTTTATTGATACCTTTAAAGAAAAAATTGCTGGTCATAAATTTGATGAAGAAGAAGCCTAAAAAGCAACATAAAAAAATCTCTATATGGCAGTCGCCATATAGAGATTTTTTTATAGACTGTCAATATACGCTTTAACAGCAATACCAGCGATGGCACCATCACTGGCTGCAGTAGCAAGTTGACGAACGGTTTTTTTACAGATATCACCACAGGCAAAGACACCAGGGATTGTGGTTTCTTGATTTGGTTTAACTCCACTGATGTAACCACCTTCAAGGGGTAAAAAGATCAGTAAAAAAAGCTCATTGTGTGGTGCATTGCCGATGAAGATAAAGACGCCGATACCATTTTCATCACTGACTTCAAAAGATTTGCCAGTTTGTTGGTTTTTGAGTTCTACAGTTTGAATGAAATCTTTACCAGAGAGCCGTGCTAAGGTCGTTTCTAAATGGATCTCAATATTTTTCATGGCCTTGGCTTTTTTTCTTGGAAAAACTGGAATGGCTTCTAGTTTGGGCAAAAGCATGAATTAAGTGAACTTTTTTTAGCAAGGCTAGCGATGTAGTGGCATTCTTTTAAGGCAGCATCTGAGCCACCAACAACAATCACTGTTTTATCTTTAAAAGCAGGTGCATCCTTTGGGGCGTTGTAACTTAGCCCCTTGCCAAGATAGGCTTGCTCTTGAGGGACGCCGAGTGGTTTTGGATAGCCACCTGTTGCAAGGATAATGGCTTTGGCTTGATAAGCCTTACCATCAATAGTCGCAATTTTTTTGGTGCTTTCTAAGACAAGTTTTTTTCGACCTTGCCAGAAAGGAAGTGTACGCCTTCTTCTTTGGCTTGAGTGACCATGCGTTTGGTATAGCTGGCCCCAGTTTCATCTGTCACTAAACCTGGAAAATGGCTGACCTTTGAGGCACGAAAAATGGTTCCCCCTAAGTCCCCTTGTTCAACTAAAAGGACAGAAAGATTACGGCTAGCAGCATAAATAGAGGCAGTGATGCCACTCACACCTCCACCGACAACGATAACATCATAATTCATAAGACGAGATTACCTCCTGCTAATTTGATTGTTCTATTATAATACTTTTTTTCTAGTTTTTAGGCTAGGGCATATAATAAACATAAAAAAAATTAATACAATACTATCATGATGAAGCGTTTAGCCTATTTTTATAAAAAAGCTAGAAAAAATGAAAAAAGTTTTCAGAAAGGAGTTGACAAAAAGAGGAAAGGATGATAATATGACTAAGCTGTCTTGAGACAGCTCTTTGAAAATTGAACAGCAAGAAAAGAAAACGTCAGAATTAAACGTAGGGTAGTAATACTCGTACAAAAGAAAAAAAGTGAATGAGCAAACAAACTCGAAAGAGAAGAATATTTTTGGAGAGTTTGATCCTGGCTCAGGACAAACGCTGGCGGCATGCCTAACACATGCAAGTCGAACGGACAGAACAAGGAAGCTTTTCGGAGTGGAACTGGAAAGTTAGTGGCGGATGGGTGAGTAACGCGTGGACAACCTACCTTGTAAAGGGGAATAACCTCGAGAAATCGAAGCTAATACCCCATAATAACCTTGCTTCGCATGAAGTAAGGAGGAAAGGCGGCCTTAGCGCTGTCGATACAAGATGGGTCCGCGTCTGATTAGCTAGTTGGTGAGGTAAAGGCTCACCAAGGCGACGATCAGTAGCCGGCCTGAGAGGGTGAACGGCCACATTGGGACTGAGACACGGCCCAAAACTCCTACGGGAGGCAGCAGTGGGGAATCTTCCGCAATGGGCGAAAGCCTGACGGAGCAATGCCGCGTGAGTGAAGAAGGCCTTCGGGTTGTAAAACTCTGTCCTTATCGAAGAGAGAGTGTTGTAGTAACTGACAATACTAGGACGGTAGATGAGGAGGAAGCCCCGGCTAACTATGTGCCAGCAGCCGCGGTAAAACATAGGGGGCAAGCGTTGTCCGGAATCACTGGGCGTAAAGGGCGCGCAGGCGGTAAATTAAGTCAGGTGTGAAAGTTCGGGGCTCAACCCCGTGATTGCACCTGATACTGATAAACTAGAGTGTTGGAGAGGTAAGTGGAATTCCTAGTGTAGCGGTGGAATGCGTAGATATTAGGAGGAACACCAGTGGCGAAGGCGACTTACTGGCCAATAACTGACGCTGAGGCGCGAAAGCGTGGGGAGCAAACAGGATTAGATACCCTGGTAGTCCACGCCGTAAACGATGAGTACTAGGTGTCGGTTGTTTCGAAACAATCGGTGCCGGAGTAAACACAATAAGTACTCCGCCTGGGGAGTACGGTCGCAAGACTGAAACTCAAAGGAATTGACGGGGGCCCGCACAAGCGGTGGAGCATGTGGTTTAATTCGACGCAACGCGAAGAACCTTACCAAGACTTGACATCCTCTTGATTGGATATGTAATGTATCCTTTTCTTCGGAACAAGAGAGACAGGTGGTGCATGGTTGTCGTCAGCTCGTGTCGTGAGATGTTGGGTTAAGTCCCGCAACGAGCGCAACCCTTGTTGTTAGTTGCCATCATTAAGTTGGGCACTCTAACAAGACTGCCGGTGACAAACCGGAGGAAGGTGGGGATGACGTCAAATCATCATGCCCCTTATGTCTTGGGCTACACACGTGCTACAATGGTCGGTACAGAGGGCAGCAAGAGAGTGATCTTGAGCGAATCTCAAAAAAAGCCGATCCCAGTTCGGATTGTAGGCTGCAACTCGCCTACATGAAGTCGGAATCGCTAGTAATCGCAGGTCAGCATACTGCGGTGAATACGTTCCCGGGCCTTGTACACACCGCCCGTCACACCACGAAAGTTGGTAACACCCGAAGTCGGTGATCTAACCTGCAAAGGAGGAAGCCGCCCACGGTGGGATCGATGATTGGGGTGAAGTCGTAACAAGGTAGCCGTATCGGAAGGTGCGGCTGGATCACCTCCTTTCTAAGGATTATATAGACTGACGTCTTGACTTGCTGTTTAATTTTGAGAGAGACACCTACTAAGGTGTCTTTTTTTATTTACGTTTAAAAAAATTTTTAGTTGACTGTAAAATACTATAGTTATCGCATAGTTATCATAGAGAGGATGATTTTCATGGTAAGGAAAGTATTTATAGGAAGCATGCTTTTAATTGTTGTCTTGGTTGGTGCTTTTATCTCTCATGTTCCTGTCGCCTCAGACGCTTACCCAGAGGATTTGAGTGTGGCACAATATATCGAAAAATTATCGAAGTGTTTTTAAAAAAAGCATCAAGATGTGGTGATGCATTCAGTCAAACCCACTTATCAAGAGGCAGAGGCTTATTTCAATAGCATTGCCCGAACATTGACTTTTCCACCAACGGCTTCTACCACCTTAGAGGCGGTAGGGAAAGTTTATGAAAAGGAAAATAAGCTCAGCTTACCAAGAGGGAAAAAGACAGAGGGGCTTTCTTTATCTGAACGTTGGACACGTTGGCAGTTTAATCGCTTTTTTGCTAAAAATTATCCAAATGCTAAGGAGATGATGGCCTTACAAGAAGAATGGTTAAAAGAAATTGACCCTCAGACTTTTTGAGAAAGACAAGAAAAACCTGCCCCCTTGATTTAGCACCCTATACTTATAAAGATGGTACAGTCATAGGGTATAGCATGGGTGTAAGTTATGTGATAAAAAATGGCAAATGATTAGATTGTAGCAAGTGAATGATTCCAAGGTTGTTATCATAAGAGAAAAAGACAGCTTAATTAGGCTGTCTTTTTTTGTTCTATACTTCAGTTTCTGAATTGACAAAATGGATTTTTGGTGTTATAATGGAAGTTGCTTTTTAGCAAACTTTATTTAAGGAGATGTTATTCATGAAAAAATTATCACTAGCCTTAAGCCTGCTCTTGCTATCTACATCGTTTTTGAGTGCTTGTGGCAATACACCAGCAGAGGAGAAGGAAGCACCTTCGGCACCAGTGGTAGAGCATGAAGATCAAGGGGCGAAAGATCATGATGACGAGAGCAATGAGTGATCAACCAACACTTAAAATGTGGCAAGGAAAAATGGGTCAGCATGAATAACTTTATTAATTCTGAGGCGTTTAAGGCGCAAGCAGCATTAGAAGCCAAGAAAGAAAAATGTTGAAGTTGCTAGCTACATTAAAGTGATTGAAAATCGTCTTAAAAACAGCAATCACGAACATAGAAATCACGGATAACGAAGTCTTATTAAAAAGATGGTAAAGATAATTCGGCAAAAATATCTTTTTGTTGAGAAAAAAATGGCACCACGTGGTGGCGATCAAACAGAATGGGCGATTTTTTAAGGCAAATGGTGAGACACCATATACCTATATTGCTTTTTAGTCACCTTCACGGAGAAGAAGGCTATCCTCACTTCCATTTTAAAGCAGGTCAAACCATAGAGGAGATGTTTGCAACCCCTGAAAATGATCCAACTTTTATTGAGGCAAGTACACCAGAAAAGGCTATTATTGAAGAAATTTTTGAATAGAGGTTATGATGAAACGCACATTGAGCATTTTTTTAGTCGTTTGTATTTTTGCCTTGGGGCTTTTTGGTTGTGGAAGCACCAAAGAGGAAACACAAGAAGAAGTGATTTATACCTCTTTTTATCCTATCTACCTTTTGACGAAAGAAGTGGTGGGGGATAAGGTACCTGTAAAAGTTTTTATGCCCCTAGATAAGGAAGCACATTTTTGGGAGCCAACCGCAAAGGATATTGCCAATCTTTCGCAGGCGAAGGTTTTGTTTGTCAATGGCGCTGGGATGGAGGCTTGGTTAGACAAGGTAAAAAGAGAGTTTACCTGAGTTAAAAATTGTGGATTTATCTGAGCGTGTGCCTGTAATCACTGAAGATGGCTTGGCAAAGCGACTTAAGACCTATTATCTTTCTACTTTATCACTTCAAGGAGGAAAAACCTATACCTTTGAATTTGGGCATACTCATGAAAAAAATCTTGAAGTCTTGTTTTTTAATGAAGCTAATCCAAAAGAAAGTCTCATCTTATCAGCTTCTAAAGAAGAAAAATTTCCTGTTGCTCAAAAGGCGACCTTTGAGGTAAAGAATGGTCAAGCTTATCTCTTAGAAATGGCACACAATGATGGTAAGATTAGTTTCACCTTACCCAAAGATGCAACAGGTGAATGGTCCCTTGCGTTGAGCGAAAAAAGTGATGAGCACTTGCCTTACACCTTAAAAGTTGATGGAGAGAGTGTGGACTTTGGTGCTGGGCGTGAAGTTCAGACTAAAGAAGAGATTGAAGGCATCATGGATCCACATAGTTTTATCTCTCTTAGCAATGCTAAAGCCTATCTAGCAGAGATTAATACGACCTTATCTGAGCTTTATCCGGAGAAAAAAGATAGCTTTGAAGAAAATAAGGTGTTGGCAGTACGTAATCTTTCTAAGCTTGAGCATGAATATAAGGATAAATTTACCCCATTTAAGGGTAAGACATTTATAGTTACCCATGGTGCCTTTGCCTATCTTGCCAAAGATTTTGACTTGGTACAAAAGGCCATTCAAAATACCAATGCTGAAGATAGTGCAAGCCTTAAAGCAATTAAGGATACTATCCAATTCGCCAAGGAAAAAGGAATTAAGACGGTATTTTATGAGCTTGGTGGTGACAAAAAAGGGGCGGATACTATTGCCAGTGAACTTGGGGGCAAGGCCTTGCCTTTAGATACGATGGAGTATTTACCACAGGGCAGAAGTATTGATGAATTGACTTATGAGATAATTATGCGTGAGAATTTAGAGACCTTATACCAAGGTTTAGAGGGTAAATCATGATAAGTGTAGAGGATTTGAGTTTTTCTTACGGTGAGAATAGTCTGCTGTCCCATCTTGATTTTAAAGTTGGACAGGGGGAATGTGTGCTCATCTCTGGGGCCAATGGCTCAGGAAAATCTACCTTTCTCAAATTGCTACTAGGCGAACTGTCTCCTTCTATGGGACAGGTTCGCCTTTTTGATGTATTGATGCCAAATGAGGCAATTTTGGCAAAGGTAGGCTATGTACCACAGTTGCAAACGATGAAACAGGTGACTTTACCAATTACTGTGGAGGAATTTATTGTTTTTGGTCTCTATCGTTCTTTTGGTTATTTGAAAGTTCCTAGAAAAAAGGACTATGTCCGTGTCGCACAAGCGTTGGAAGAATTTGGCTTAAAAGCTTATCAAAAAGCAAAAATTTAACACGTTATCAGGTGGCTTAAAACAACGTGTCATGCTCATGCGTGCGATACTTCAAACACCAAAAATTATATTTTTTTGATGAGCCAACAGTCGGTGTCGATAAAGAGAGTAAAAAGACGTTTTTTACCCTTTTGACAAAGCTTAGAGCAGAGGGTAAAACGATTGTCATGGTGAGCCATGAAATCAATGAGATCAAACTGTCTTGTCCAATTGATGCCCATTATGAGCTGAGAGAGGGGAGGTTAGGTCGTTGTTTGAGTATGATTTCATGCAACGTGCCCTTTTAGCAGGCATTTTTTTATCTCTGACCATTCCTCTCATTGGCGTGGTTATGGTGAGTCGCAAGACAAGTATGCTAGGAGAAGCAATGTCTCATGTTTCCTTGGCTGGCGTTGGCTTGGGCTTAGTGTTTGGCTTTAGCCCTGTTTTGGGGGCAGTGGGGATTTGTATTTTAGCAGGGCTTTCTATTGAGCGAGTCAGAAAACGCTTTTTGGGCTATGGCGATATGGCAACAGCTATCGTGACGAGTGTAGGCTTGGGTTTGGCTGCAATTATTTCTGGGTTTTTGCCGAGTGGGAGCAGTCTAGAATCTTATTTATTTGGGAGTATTGCTTCGGTGAGCCTATGGGATGTCATCGTTTCTTTTATCATTTTTATTTTAGTAGGTAGCTATAGTTTGGTGTATTACACTGCCTTAGCCAATTTGGCACTCAGTGAAAGCTTTGCTTATATTTTAGGGGTTAAAGTCAAGGTGGTTAGTACGTTATATACTATTTTGGCAGCCCTGACAGTAGCAATGGCAGCAAAGATGATAGGTGCACTTTTAGTGTCTTCTTTAATCGTGTTACCCGCTGTTTCTGCCTTGTGTTTGGCAAAGAGCTATAGGCATATGATTATTTTTACCACTGGCTTCGGTGTGCTTTATATGATGAGTGGTTTAGTGCTTTCTTATTATATTGAAATCAGTCCAGGGGGAGCGGTTGTGGCAATCGCACTCTTTTGCTTAGGTCTTTTGGCATTGGGAAAAAAAGTATTAACAGTTAAATAGGCTCTATAAAAAGATGACAATTTTTGTTATAATTAGAAAAAAAGGAGGAGAAGAATGAAAAAACTACTTACAATAGGCCTTTTAATTTGTTTATGCTTCATTGCTAAGCCGGCAGCCGCTGCCACAGATCCTGGTATTCCTATTTTTAATGTATCATCATTTTACAACTGGCAATGACACCAATGCGATTACAGTTTCCAAAAAAATAGCTTTTAATGAACAAATGAATTATTTGGCTCAAAATGGCTATAAGACTTTGACTTTTCAAGAGTTAGAGGCTTATTTGGATGGAAAAATTGGCAAATAATGGGAAAAATGGTCGTCATCACCATGGATGATGGTTATCGTAGTAATTACGATATTGCTTTTCCAATCTTACAATATTATGGCTTGAAAGCAACTCAGTTTACCATTGTATCTGCTATTGGTGGTATTGATGAAAAACATGTTCAAATTAGGCTTTTTATGGTGGCAGCCATTGTAGCCTAACCGAAATGCAGAAGATGAAAGGGGTTTTTTTGAGTTTCAATCTCATACCTATGATCGACATTTTCTTTTTAATGGAAAGTCAATTTTAGCACAAGATTTTACAGTTGATGTTCGTGAGGATCTAAGTGATGCAAAGCGTATTTTAGAAGACAATGGCTTTAAACAGTATGTATTTTCTTATCCTTATGGCGAATCCTCTGGTTCTATCAAGCAAGTCTTAAAGGAACAAGGCGTTAGAATGGCAGTAAATTGTGTGCCAAAACGTGCCAAAAAGAGGGGTAGATAAGATGGAACTCCCTCGTCTCAATGTTTCAGGAAAAATGAGCTTGGAAGACTTTAAAAAAACTTGTTCAAGCACCAAAATAAAAAAAATAGAGTGATAAAAATTAAAGGTGTAGTCAAATGAAAATTTGGCTACACTTTTTTGGTAGGTTATATAAATTTCTTGATGTCTTATAGATTACGGGTTATAATAAATAAAGAGAATTAACAGTTCAGTCATTTTAAGAAAGGGTGGTTCCATGTCTATTTTTACAAGAAAAATAAATGTCCTTCTTGTGGAGGTGGCTTAAACTTTGATTCTAATTTACAAAAAAATTGAAATGTCCATATTGTGATTCAGAATTTGATGTAGAGGCGATGCGTGCGAGAGATGAGGTTTTAAACCAAACCCTAGAAACCCCATCTGTGATGGATTGGGAAATACATGGTGGCAGTCAATGGTCAGAAGCAGAAAAAGATAATCTTTGTCTTTATAACTGTAAATCCTGTGGAGCAGAAATTGTTGGAGACATAAACATGGCGGCAACAGAATGTGCCTATTGTGGCAATACCCTGGTTGTGATGAACCAATTTTTCAGGGATGCTCAAACCAGATTATGTCATTCCCTTCCAATTGGATAAGAAGGCAGCCAAGGAAAATTTAAAAAAAAGCACCTTAAAGGGAAGAAGCTTTTTACCAAAGGCTTTCACTGATGAAAAATCACATCGATGAAATCAAGGGGATTTATGTCCCGTTTTGGCTCTTTGATGCTGATGTTGATGCTGATATGCTCTTTAAAGTGACTAGGGTCAATAGCTATAGTGATTCACAGTATAATTATACAAAGACAAGCCATTATGCCGTAAAACGCTCTGGGCAAATGAGTTTTAATAATGTGCCTGTAGATGGTTCGAGCAAGATGGCTGATGATTTGATGGAGGCCATTGAGCCTTTTGATTTAAATGGACTAAAACCTTTTGAAACCGCTTATCTTGCAGGCTATATGGCAGATAAGTATGATGTGGATGAAGAAAAAAAGCATTACTCGTGCCAACAATCGTATCAAGAAGAGTACAGAGGAGATGTTTAGAGCCTCTATAACAGATGCAACAACCGTCGCCGTTGAAGGCTCCTCAATTCGTTTGTCTAATTCAAAGGCAAAATATGCGCTCTATCCAGTCTGGATTTTAAATACCACTTATAGAGGGGACAAATATGTTTTTGCGATGAATGGACAAACAGGAAAATTTGTGGGTGATTTGCCAATGGACAAAAAAAGCGTTATTGGATGTATGTCGGCCTTCGTGCAGGTATTGTGGCACCAATAGCCTTTTTGATCAGTTGGTTTATGTTTTAGGCTGGCTTAAGCTAGGAGGCAATGATGAAACAGATAAAGATAAGTGTAATCCTCTTTTTATTCCTCTTGATGTTAGGTAGTTTACCACTAACATCATTGGCAGGTGAAAGTCATCTCATAGATGAGGCGGGCTATTTGACAGAGGATGAAGTTGCGACTTTAAGTGCACAATTAGATGAAGTCAGTGATAGGCTAAATGTCGATGTTGTCATTGTAACAGTGAACGCTTTAGAGGGTAAAACAGCGACTGCCTATGCTGATGATTATTATGACTACAATGGTTTTCGTCCTGATGGCGTTTTGCTTTTATTGAGCAAAGAGGATAGAGATTTTGCTGTTAGTACGACCGGTTTTGGTATTACCGCTTTTACAGATTATGGTTTAGACAAACTCATGGAAAAGCCGCTTGATTATTTAAGAAAAGATGATTATTTTAAAGCTTTTAGCGTTTTTACAACAGAAGCAGATCACTTTATTACTGAAGCAAAAAATGGTAATGTCCTATATGCCGATGGGGCAGAAAGTGAAAAACCAGTGGGGCTGATGGGACTTATTGCCTTAGGGCTTGGTGGTGCAGCGGGGTTTTTTTAGAACAGGAGCAGATAAAAAAAGGCTTTTAGAGACGGTGAAATGTATGCCTGAAGCCAGTAATTATCTTCTTCAAAAATAGTTTAACCATACCAATTAAAGATGAGCATTTTTTTATATCATACGATACAAAGAACAGAAAGACCAAAGTCTAGCAGTAGCAGTGGGACATCAACACATATTGGTTCATCTGGTACCAGACATGGGGGGTCTTCGGGTAAGTTTTAATGAAGTAAAAAAATTAAAAAAAGAGGAGAATGATTATGGGATTAGTCAAAGCAATTACTGGCGCAACAGGTGGCGTTTTAGCGGATCAGTGGAAAGAGTTTATTTACTGTGATGCCTTGCCTGCTGATGTTTTAATGACAAAAGGGAGAAAAAAAACAACTTCTCGTTCAAGCAATACTAAAGGTGATGAAAATGTCATCTCTAATGGTTCTGTGATTGCAGTTGCACCAGGGCAATGTATGATCATTAGCGAACAAGGTAAGGTTGTTGATATTTGTGCTGAACCTGGTGAATACGTGTATGACAGTTCAACAGAACCTTCTATTTTTTTCCGGGGACTTGGGCACTAATGTAAAAGAAGTTTTCAAAAATATTGGGAAACGTTTTACCTTTGGTGGTGAAGCGCCAAAGATGCAAGTGGTGTATTATGTCAATACACGTGAACTCATGGGCAATAAATATGGCACCCCACAAGCGGTACCATTCCGTATTAAAGATGATGCTATCAATCTTAATATGACCATCTATATTAGTTGTTTTGGGGAGTACAGCTATCGTATTGTTGATCCAATTTCTTTTTATACCAATATTGCTGCTAATGTGTCAGAAGATTTTACAAGAGATAGCCTTGATAGTCAGTTAAAGTCTGAACTCCTTACAGCCTTACAACCAGCCTTGGCAAAAAAATTTCTCTCAAGGGAATTCCTTATGATGCCCTACCACTTTATACCAATGATATTGCTGACGCTTTAAATGAGGTGTTGTCAGAAAAATGGAGCGGGGGACGTGGGATTAAAATTGTTTCTTTTGGGGTCTCTAGTGTTAAAAGCAAGACCGGAAGACGAAGAAAAGATTCAAAACTTCCAAACGTTGAGCAATCCAACCTTTGCCGCAGCACATATGACTGGTGCAACTGCTGAAGCATTGAAAAATGCAGCCGCCAATCAGGGTGCAGGTTCAGCAATGGCATTTATGGGGATGAATATGACACAAAAATGCTGGTGGGATGAACCTAGGCAGTCTCTATGAGATGGGCGCAAGACAAAATGCCGCAGCACAGGCAAATCAAGCACCTCAAGGTGAACAAGTACAACCTACGCCACAAGCGCCAAGTGGCGATACTTGGACTTGTGCCTGTGGTGCAGGTGGCAATACATCGAAGTTCTGCATGGAATGTGGGCAACCAAAGCCAGCAGCACAAAATACATGGACATGTGCTTGTGGTGCTGAGAATAAAGGTAAATTCTGCATGGAGTGTGGTCAGCCAAAACCACAAGGCGTGCCACAATACAAGTGCGATAAGTGTGGTTGGGAACCAAGTGATCCCAAAGCCCCACCAAAATTCTGTCCAGAATGTGGCGATCCATTTGATGATGGCGATGTAAAATAATAAAAAAGCTAGTCTCTTTATAGGAGACTAGCTTTTTTGAGGATTAATCAATAAAGACAGCTTTGACTTCTAAGAATTCTTCAAAGCCCATAGGGCCACCTTCTCTACCAAGGCCACTTTCTTTGTAGCCACCAAATGGTGCCATAATGTCACGGACGCCACTATTGAGGTAGATTTGACCAGCTTTTAGACGTTTTGATGCAGCTATGGCTTCTTCTGGTGCACCAAAGATAGCTGCAGCCAGACCATAATTGGTATCGTTGGCAAGGCAAATCCCTTCTTCTAGGGTAGTGTAAGTTTGAATGACGAGAACAGGGCCAAAGATTTCATCACGGACGATGCTCATCTCTGGGGTGACCTTGCCAAAAATTGTTGGGCCAATAATGTCTTTGCCATCATCGACAGGGATATTACCAAAGAGAAGTTGTGCGCCATCTGCAAGCCCTTTTTCAATATAGCCTTTGACTTTTAGAAAGGCTTGGTGGTTGATAAGAGGACCGAGTTTAGTGCCTTCATCTCGAGGTAGACCGGCTTGCCAAGTTTGAGCAATAGGGGCAAGTTTACCAATAACTTCTGTATAATCTGACTCCGGTACAACTAATCTTGTGTAGGCAGCACAGGTTTGGCCACTATTGGAAAAACAAGATTGGGCAACGATCGGCAAGTATTTATCATAATCAGCATGAGGTAAAAAGAGGGCAGGAGATTTACCACCCAATTCAAGAGAGAATTTTTTGATGGTGGAAAGGGATTCTCGACCCACCTGTCTGCCTGCACTGGTGGAACCAGTGAAAGAGACCATAGTAACATCTTTGTGTAAGGTAAGGTAATGACCGACTTCACTACCAGCACCAGTAACCAGGTTAAAGACACCTTTAGGCAAGCCTGCTTGTCGAAAAAGCCTCTAACATATAATAGACCGTTAGAGGGGTATGTTGACTAGGCTTTAAAACGATGGTATTACCACCTAAAAAGGGCAGGGATAACCTTTTGTACTACTTGCCCAAGAGGATAATTCCATGGGGTGAGGCAAGCGACGACGCCAACTGGTTCGTAGCGGAGCGTACTTTCTCTGGTGCCTCTTTCATATTGGAAATTTTTAGCGACTTCTAAATAGCTTTCAATGCGAGAAAAAAATTTCTCAACACATGGGTTTGATGTGTCCAATCATAAGGTTGACCAAGTTCACTAATTTCAATATCTGTGATTTCATCTTGGTGTGCTCTTAGATAGTCAAGGGCTTTTTTTGGACATAGGCAATACGTTCTTCTGGCGTTTTTCTCTTGCCAAGCTTCTTGAGCTTTTTAGAGCAGCACTAACAGCGAGATTAACATCTTCTTCATTACCTCTAGGGACACGTGCCATGACTGCTTTGGTCCCAACATCAAGGACTTCGATAAAGTTGCCACTGGCACCATCTATCCATTCACCATTAATAAATAGTTTTTCAAAGTTCATTATTCAGACCTCCTTAGTGCTTTAAGCATAGCACATTAGACTATCTAAGAGCAATGAGAAAGGTATTTTCTTTAAAGTATTGACAAACAAATCGTCTCTCGTTATAATAATTTGGGTTAAGGGCTTACTTTCTACTTGCCTTGGAGGAGTTATGCAGTTAGTTTATGATTTATCAAAGGTTAGAGGACGTTTGGGTAGGACTTTCCCTTTTTCTTTGTCAACCGAAGGCTTTAGCCATGGTGGCTATGAGCTTGTAGGTTCTCTTGTTTTTAAGGGAGAATTAAAGGCGCTTGCTTTTGAGATTGCTTTAAAAGCAAGGGTAGAGGCAACGTTAAAGGCACGTTGTGGAAGGTGTTTAACACCACTAGTCTATGAGGTAGAAAGCCAGATAGATGAAATTCTTATTTTTCAAGGAGAGATTAATCGCTTTGAAGATGAGGATATGGCTTTTGGTGAACTAGGGGAGAAATATTGGGTATATGACAAGATGCTCTATGATTTTTCGCCCCTTGTGATAGATAGCCTTTTAGAAAAAAATTACCGCTAGCACCTGTTTGTGAGACAGGTTGTGAGATAGTGGAAGTTGTAGAAGATAAGATAGAAGATTTGCGTTGGGCAAAAGCTTGCCCAACTGAAGCAAGACGGGGAGGTGTAAGAAATGGGTGTACAAAAAAACATAAGCGTTCTAAATCAAGAACACACAAAAAACGCAGTGCTTGGTCAACATTAACTGTCACAAAAGCGATGACTTGCCCAAACTGTCAAGAACCGAAAATGCCACATCATGTTTGCCCTTCTTGCGGTTTTTATAAAGACCGTGAAGTTGGTAAGCGAGATAGTGCATCAACTGAAGCTGTTGCACAAGCAAAGTAAGAATATAGAGCCAGTCAAGGAAACTTGGCTGGCTTCTTAGTTTTAAAAAAATGGAGAATTAAAATGTTAGTAAAAAGAAAATATCAGAAATATCGCTATTATCGCCCATGTTGACCATGGTAAAAACAACCTTAGTCGATCAGATGCTTCGCCAAAGTGGGACCTTTCGTGATAATGAACAAGTGGTTGAGCGTGTGATGGACTCCAATGATTTGGAAAGAGAAAAAGGGATTACCATTTTAGCGAAAAACACCTCAATTGATTATAAAGATTATAAGATTAACATTGTGGATACCCCAGGGCACGCTGACTTTGGTGGCGAAGTTGAACGTATCATGCGCATGGTGGATGGGGTTTTACTTGTGGTAGATGCCTTTGAAGGTTGTATGCCACAGACACGTTTTGTCTTAAAAAAGGCTCTAGAAGCACATTTAACGCCTATTGTAGTTATCAATAAGATGGATAGACCTTTTGTGCGTCCAGATGAAGTTCTAGATGAAGTGATTGACTTATTTATCGACCTTGATGCCACTGAGGATCAACTAGAATTTCCAGTCGTCTATGCCTCTGGACTTAGTGGACTTTCTTCTTTGGATAAAGAGAGCCTTGGCAGTGATATGGTGCCTTTATTTGAAACAATTATTGAAAATATCCCTGCACCTAAGGGTGAAGAAGAGGGGTCTTTACAAGCGCAGATTACCTTGATGGACTATAGTTCTTTTGTGGGTAAAATTGCGATTTGTACCATCAATCGTGGTGAAGTCAAAGCAGGACAAAGTGTTGCTATGATGAATCGTTCTGGCAAGGTGCATCAAGCGAAGATTACCAAACTTTATAGTTTTAAGGGACTCAAACAAGTTGAAACTGAAAGAGCTAGTGTTGGTGAGATTGTCGCTATTGCCGGCTTAGGTGAAATTGAAGTCGGAGAAACCATCTGCGAAGTCGGTAAACTCGATCCCCTTCCATTTATCTCTATTGAAGAACCAACCTTAGAAATGCTATTTTTGGTCAATAATTCACCTTTTGCTGGACGTGATGGTGAGCCTGTGACCAGTCGTAAGCTTTTGGCTCGTCTTTTGAAGGAAACAGAAAGTGATATTGCCCTTCAAATCAATGAAACCGATAGTGCAGATATGTTTAGAGTGGCAGGACGTGGTGAACTTCACCTTTCAATCTTGATTGAAAAAATGCGTCGCGAGGGGATAGAGTTCCAAGTGTCCATGCCTCAAGTTATTCTTAAAAAAGAAGAGGGTAAAACCCTTGAGCCTTATGAATATGTTGCCCTTGATGTGCCAGAAGAATATATGGGTGCCATTATGGAACACATGAGTAAGCGTCGTGGTGAAATGAAGAATATGAGTTCACGCAATGGACAAACAAGATTGGAATATATTATTCCATCTCGTGGTTTGGTTGGTTTTAGAACCATCTTTTTGACCGAAACCCATGGCTATGGCATTATGAATGCAACCTTTGAAGATTATCGTCCATTTAGTGGGGCAATCGAGGGTAGACATAGTGGTGCCTTGATTGTCTTTGAAAATGGAACAACGACAGCCTATGGCTTAAAATCTGCTGAAGAAAGAGGCACACTCTTTGTGGGGGCAGGTCTAGATGTTTATGAAGGTATGATTATAGGCGAGAGCAACCGTGACCAAGATTTGGCAGTCAATGTTTGTAAGGGTAAAAAACTCACCAATATTCGTTCTGCTGCCAAAGATGATACCATTCAACTTAAGGGCGCTAAGGATATGTCTCTAGAACAGTGTTTATCTTTCTTAAATGATGATGAATACCTAGAAGTCACGCCTAAGGCTTTGCGCCTAAGAAAGCGTTTCCTTAATGCTCAAGAACGTAATAAATACAACAAACAAAGAACCTACGAATAAAAAAATCCTTACACCATTATGGTGGTGTAAGGATTTTTTTATTTATGTTTTTAATGTTGGAAAGAGGAGGACGTCACGGATAGATGGTTGGTTGGTGAGGAGCATGACCAATCTATCAATACCAATCCCTCAAACCGCCTGTAGGTGGCAAGCCGTATTCTAGGGCTTGGAGGAAGTCTTCATCCATTGGATGGGCTTCATCATCGCCTTGGCGTTTGGCTTCCATTTGCGCTTCAAAGCGTGCGCGTTGATCCATTGGATCGTTTAATTCACTAAAGGCATTACCATGTTCACGACCGACAATAAAGATTTCAAAACGATCGGTTAAGTTAGGATTATCTTTTTTGCGTTTGGCAAGTGGAGAAATTTCCACCGGATAATCTGTGATAAAGGTTGGTTGGATAAGATAAGGTTCAACCTTTTGGTCAAAGAGTTCACCGAGAATTTTACCACGAGATAGTCCATCTTCAAATTCTACCCCTGCTTCTTTTGCTGCTTGGGCAAAGGCTTCATCACTCATATCGCTATTATAATCCACCCCAGTAAAGAGGTTGACACTTTCTGCCATACTCATGCGTTTCCAAGGTTTACCAAGATCGATATAATCATCATCGTAAAGAATAGTGGTGGTACCAAGGACTTTTTCGGCAACGTATCGAATCATGTTTTCTGAAAGATCCATCATGGTTTCATAGTCGCCAAAGGCCTCATAGACTTCAAGCATGGTAAACTCTGGGTTGTGTCTAGTATCAATGCCTTCATTTCTAAAGACACGACCAATTTCAAACACTTTTTCCAAGCCACCGACAATGAGTCTTTTGAGGTGGAGTTCAAGAGCGATACGCATGTATAAATCCATATCAAGGGCATTGTGATGGGTAATAAAAAGGTCTAGCATTTGCCCCGCCTGCAATGGTATGAAGGACTGGAGTTTCGACTTCTAAATAGTTTTGTTGTTCAAGATATTCTCTTAGGGCAGAGATGATTTTACTACGAAGAACGAAAGTTTGTTTGACTTCGTTATTCATAATCAAGTCAACATAACGTTGACGATAGCGTAATTCCACATCAGTTAAACCATGGAATTTTTCTGGTAGTGGTCGGATAGACTTGGAAAGGTGGGTATATTCCAACACTTCAATGGTAGTTTCACCTTTTTTTGGGTGATGAAGAGTTTCCCACGAATACCGCAAATATCACCAATGTCTGCTTTTTTTGAAAAGCCAATGGCTGTCTTCTCCAGCGACATCAATTTTGGAATAAATTTGGATGTTGCCACTTAAGTCGGTAATATTGGCAAAACCAGCCTTACCTTGACCACGTTTAGCAAGTAATCTTCCAGCGATTTTTAATATCTTCACCACTTTGGATAAATTTTTTTCTTGATTATCAAGAAGTTCTTTGATGTGGTGAGTGATCTCGTAGCGTTCACCAAAAGGATCAATACCTTTTTCTTTTAAGGCAGTCACTTTTTCAAGGCGAACATTCATCAGTTGCTTTAAGCCACTTTCTACTTTATTTGACATAATTCTCTCCTAATTGGTATGTACTTCAACGATTTCGTATTGGATGGTGCCGATTGGTGCAGGGACATTGACGATATCACCAGCTCTTTTACCAAGGAGACTAGCCCCGACAGGAGATTCATTAGAAATTTTATTTTGCATAGGATCGGCCTCTACTGTCCCAACAATACGATAAGTTTCTAATTCATCAAGTTCAACATCTCTGACACTGACAGTGCTACCAATAGAAATGACATCTGCTTGAGTGATTTCTTCATCAATGATTTGGACATTTCTAAGCATCATATCAAGTTCTTGAATACGACCCTCGATAAAGGCCTGTTCATTTTTAGCATCATCATATTCAGAGTTTTCACTGATGTCCCCAAAGTCTATTGCCTGTTTAATACGGTCAGCGACTTCTTTACGACGAACAGTTTTTAATTCTTGAAGTTCTTTTTCAAGTTTCTCTTTACCTTCTTTTGTCAAAATGACATGTTTTTCCATTATTTATTATACCTCCCATAAAGGACTTGCCTTTATCATACATCATCCGTGCGTATCCTCATAATTATAGATATTGACCGTCTTAAAGTCAAGAAAACTAACCCTTTAATGTATGATGTCTAACATACAGGGGTATGGTATACTATAGGTTAAGGAGGGAGTAAGATGAAAATAGGCCTAAGACAACAACGCATCTTAGAAGCGATTATTGCCTACTATGAAAAAGAAGGCTTTTTACCTTCTTATGAAGAATTGACAGAATTGACAGATTTAAAAAGTGTTTCCACGATACATTACCATATGACCCACCTCATTGAAAAAAAGGTTTCTTAACTAGGGTAGATGGCAAATCTCGTGCCTACAAAAATTGTCTATAATGCCAAGGGAGAGCCTTATCATTTTGAAACGCTAGAGGAAAAAAATATTGTTACGATTCCTGTGATTACCAGTACCATGACAGGGAGTCAAATTTTTGATAAAGAAAATATCGTTGCACATTTGTATTTACCAGAACAAATGCTTGGTGCAAAAGAAGGCTTTGCTTTAAAGGTGAGTGGAGAAGAGATGGTATCAGAAGGGGTTTTATCTGGAGACTATCTTTTGTTTGTAGAGTCTCAAGAGGCAAAAGACCAAGATTTGATTATCATCTTGAGTGGCAATGAGATTGCCTGTGCCAAATATCACTACCATCATGGTGAAGAGAGTATGTCTTTTTTTAATGCAAGGGAGACGATTTATAGTGATAGTGCCATGATGATAGGACGAGTGGTCGCCCTTTATCGTGATTATAAAGGTAGTGAAATCCATGCCTAAAATAGACTTTGAGCGGGTAAAACATTTTTTTGGTACGTACCAATTTTTTTAGTACTATTTGCTTTTTGGGTACTTATGGGGACAAGGGCAAAATCTTGAAGAGGATGCCTTTGATCAAGTTGATGGTAAGGTCGTTAAAGTGATAAAAACAGATAGGGAGGGAAGCAATGAATCTCAAAACCTTGTTGAAACTAGCCAAGCGAGTGAAGATGAGCGATCTCATCAAGTTGGCGAGGCTCATTTATCAAATCAAAAAAACGACGATAGCCAATCAAACTATCGTCGTTCATGTCGCTGGGGCGGTTGAAAAAGCCTGGCGTTTATGAAATGCAAGAGGGAGATCGTATCTATCAAGCGATAGAAAAGGCGCTTCCTAAAACAGAGGCCGATATTAATCTTTTAAATCTTGCGAGCCATTTATCTGATGGACAAAAGATTGTTGTGCCTAAAAAAGGCGAAACCCCAGCCTCTGGTTCAGTAGGGCAGGAGGCGTTGCCTCAAGGAGAAAGTAATACCGATAAGATTTCTTTAAATCAAGCGACAAAGGAAGAATTAAAACAACTGCCAAGTATTGGCGATAAACGTGCAGATGATATCATCGCCTATCGTGAAAGTCATGGTGGCTTTAAAAAGATAGAAGACTTAAAGGAAGTCAGTGGCATAGGTGAAAAGACTTATGAGAAATTAAAAGATAAGGTGAGTTTATGAATCAAGCCAAGTTTGCTTTTGGGCTATGACCAAAATCTTTTGCCACAAAACGTCCACAGCTTTCAATCAATTGGACATGATCATCAAAAGTTTCTTTAATGCTCTTTTCGGAAGAGAGCTTATTGGGATAAATTTCATAATATTGCCGTGTTTCTTGAGGTGAGATATTTGGCATGATGACATCGGCACCAGCTTCTAGGGCAAGCACCTTTCCACGTGGGTGGAGACTAGCCAAAGAAGTGGTGGCAGGAAGCATACAAAGAGGCATCAAGATACGAGCGAGGGCGACCATCCGACAAGTTAAGAGGGGGTCGCCTTTTTTTGTGTCTTTTTAGAGGGGTTTCTTGGTGAGGGATGAAGGGACCAATGCCACTCATTTCAATTTCATAATCACGCATGAGACACAAGTCATCTGCCAAAGTTTCATAAGTTTGATGAGGTAGACCAACCATGCTGCCACTCCCTACTTGGTAGCCTAGTTGGCGCAAAACTTGATGATGAGACAGGCGCTCTTTTAGGGTACGGTTTGGTCTAAGATAAGCATAAAGTGCCTGATTGGCACTTTCTTGTTTCATGAGGTAACGATTGGCGCCAGCCTCTCGCCAAAGCTTATAGGCACCTTCGTCCCATTCTCCACAAGAGAGGGTAACTGCTGCCCCAAGCTGGCGAATTTCAGATACAATTTTAGCCACAAGTGTCTTATCGAGCTTAGGGTCCTCGCCACATTGAAGTACAATGGTGCGGTAGCCGACTTTGATTGCTTCCTTGGCAGTATTTAGGATAGTGTCATAATCCAGTCGATAACGTGTGACTTGGTGGTTATCTCGACGCAATCCACAATAGAGGCAATTTTGACGACAGTGATTGGAAAAATTCAATAATCCCTCTGAGATTGACCCTATCCCCTATAGCATTTTTTCTGACTTCAGTGGCAAGGGCAAAAAGCTCATAGCTTTCTTTTTCATTTGCCATAAGGAGGGCAATAATGGCGGTGCGAGATAGGGGCTTTTCTTGGCGTGCAAGGCGCAGGGCATCGTAAAATAATAAACTCATAAAATTCCTCCTTTGGTATAGGTCTATCATAATGGACTTTGCTATTTTTTGTAAAGCAAGATACACTAAGACGAAAAGTTGATACCAATTTGCTAAAATCAAGAAAGGATAATGATGAACAAGATTCTAATCGTAGAAGATGATGAGCTGATTGCTCATTTGGTTAAGAAAAATTTAGAAAAGTGGGGCTATGAAGCGACCATAGTAATTGATTTTTAATCAAGTCTTACAAACTTTTTAGTCAGTATAAGCCCCACTTGGTGCTTATGGATATTACCTTACCCTTTTTTAATGGTTATTATTGGACGCAAGAAATACGTAAAGTGTCCACCATACCAATTATCTTTTTATCTTCCCATGACCAACCCATGGATATTGTAATGGCAATTAATATGGGTGCCGATGATTATTTGACTAAGCCTTTTTGAAATGAGTGTCCTTTTGGCTAAGGTGGCAGGGCTTTTGCGTCGCTCTTATGAATTTAATGGCGAAATGAACCTACTGGAATATGAGGGCATTATGCTTGATCTTAAGGCAATGACTGTACATTATCAAGGCGAGAGTCAGACTTTGAGCAAAAATGAATTTCAAATCTTAAGGGTGCTTTTTGAGCAAAGCAGAAGTGTCGTCAGTCGAGATACCTTGATGCAAGAACTTTGGAATAGTGAAGTCTTTATAGATGATAATACCCTAAGTGTCAATGTGGCACGTTTGCGCAAGAGGCTTGGGGAGATGGGGCTAGAGGGACTGATTTTTGACCAAAAAAAGGGTGTAGGCTATATGTTGGGAAAAGGCCAATGAATAAACAAGAAATTTTTTGCTTTACTTCCTTTTGGCTACGGACACAAAGGGCGTATTTTGTGTTTTTAGGTGGACTGTTATTGATGTTTATGATTGTTGCCTATGTCTTTTCCTTTCAAAAAGAAGTGATAAGTTATCTCGCTGTTTTGATTTTACTGATGGCTTGTTTTTGTTTTATTTGGGATTATGGCAAGTCTTATAGGCACTATCAAGTCATAAGGGAAAGAAATGGGGAAGGATGCTTACCCCAAACCTTAACAGAGGCGTACTTGCTTGAGGGCCTTGCAAGTACAAAAGGAAAGTAAGGCTGAACTTCGAGAAAATTTCCTTGTGCAAAAACAAGAGCTTATGGACTACTACACCCTCTGGGCGCACCAGATAAAAATACCAATTTCTGCAGTGAAGCTTTTGGTAGGGGAGCTTTCTCCTTCTGATGAGGTGCGTGCCTTAAATCAAGAACTGTTTAAGATAGAACAATATGTCTCCATCGTGCTCTCTTATTTGAGAATGGATGATTTCCATAAGGACTTGGTACTGAAAAAAGAAAATATAGGTAACTTGGTCAGGCAAAGTGTAAAAAAATATGCCCTCTTTTTTATCAACGGTAAGGTGAGCCTTCATTTAGGCGAATTGGATAAGGTCATAATTACAGATAAGAAATGGTTTTTTTGATTATCCTAGAGCAGATTTTATCAAATGCCATCAAATACACCAAACAGGGTGAAATCGACATTTTTATAGAGGATGAAACCCTAATTATCAAAAGATACGGGGATAGGTATCCAAAAAAAGTGATTTAAGTCGTGTGTTTGAAAGAGGTTTTTTTCAGGATTTAATGGGAGAGTGGATCAAAAGGCGTCGGGCTTAGGCTTATATCTTTCAAGAGAAATTGCCCAAAAAGCTTGGTCATGAATTGAGCCTAAGTTCCCAATTGGGTAAAGGCACGGTAGTGCGTATCGGTTTAAATCAAAAAACACTTGCCCAAGAGTAGAAACCTTACAAAATTGTAAGGTTCAGCGCCCCAATTGAAAGGTTAAGTTAAGGCGAGCCTCATGCTTTTTTTGTAAGATAAGTTTACCAATTAGAAAGGAGCATGAATTATGCCATTACTTGATGTACAACATGTCAGAAAAAAATTTATCAAACAAGGTTTCGCACCAATCAGGTGGAAGCGCTAAAAGATATTCATTTTAGTGTTGAAAAAGGAGAATATGTCGCTATTATGGGGGAGTCGGGCTCAGGTAAGACGACCTTACTTAATATTTTAGCCATGCTAGATAAGCCGACTGAGGGAAAGGTTTGGTTAAATCATACTGATACGAGTAAATTAAAACACAAAGAAATCGCGACCTATCGTAGAGAAAAGCTGGGTTTTGTTTTTCAAGATTTTAACTTATTGGATACCCTATCTGTTAAAGATAATATTTCATTGCCCCTTGTCCTCTCTAAACAACCAATTCATGAGATAAAAGCTCGCCTAGAGGAAGTGCTGGCTAAGCTGAGCATCACATCCTTAAAGGAAAAAATGCCCTATGAGCTTTCAGGGGGGCAACAACAACGTGTGGCAGTGGCGAGAGCCTTGATTACTAAGCCTGAGCTCCTTCTAGCAGATGAGCCAACAGGTGCCCTTGACTCCAAATCTGCCAGCACCTTACTGGATATTTTTGAAGCAATTAATCGTCAAGGACAGACCATTTTGATGGTGACCCACTCGACAACGGCAGCCAGCCGTGCCCAGCGTGTTCTTTTTATCCATGATGGGATTTTTATACAATCAAATTTTTCCGTGGGGATAAGACGGATAGGCAGATGTTTGCCCAGATTTCGGATACCTTGACAGTGATGGCAAATGGAGGTGGGCAAGTATGATAGGCTTACTTGGTAAACTAGCCTATGCCAATCTTTTGAATAATAGGCGACTTTATTTACCCTTTGCTTTAGCGACAATAGTTTCTTCTGCAATTTTTTTATGTTTTTTTGTGCCTTGGCAGCTAACCCCTTTCTTTCTGAAGTCTATGGCGCGGATACCATAAAGGTTGTTTTGAGCTTAGGTACAGTGGTTGTGGTCATTACAGTGGGGATGATTATTTTTTATGCCAATGGTGTGGTGTTAAAAAATCGCTCTCAAGAACTTGGTTTGTATGGCATCCTTGGCTTAACCAAATCCAATTTAGTGATGATGCACGCTATAGAAAGTATTTTGTTTTCATTTACAACCATTTGTCTCGGTTTGGGTATCGGGGTCTTGTTGGACAGACTTTTTTTATGCTCTTTTGCTTAAGTTGATGCATATGGAAGTCGTATTGACCTCTGTATTTCAGTTTTTCTGTTTTACTGAAATCTTTTATTCTCTTGTCTATTGTATTTTTTTCTTAGCATGGTTGATTAATAGTAGGAGGCTGATGTTTTGGTCATCCTTGGATTTTTAAAAAAAGAAAAAAACGTGCTGGTGAAAAAGAAGGGACGTTTTTTTACTTTTTTTCAGGCGTTTTTTTGGGTCTAGTATTCCTGCTTTTGGGCTATGTGATGGCGCTTTCTGTTGAAGACCCTATCAATGCCGTTCTATTCTTTTTGTAGCTGTCTTATTGGTCATCGGGGGAACCTATTTTTCTCTTTATTGCGGGGACAAATGTTTTTCCTTAATTGGCTCAAACGACGTGAAAAAAATTTTTATTACCAAGTGCAAAAATATGATAGCCGTTTCTAATTTGACTTATCGTTTGAAGAAAAATGCAATAGGTTTAGCAACAATAGCGATTTTTATCTAGTATGATTTTTGGTAACGATGGTAGGCAGTAGCAGTATCTACCTTGGGACTGAAAAGACCTTGCAAAGAAGTCACCCTTATGACTATGGCTTTGAGCTTTATGGTGAAGAGGAAAAAAAACTTCCAGAGATAGAAACGATAGTAGAAAATTACTTAAAAAAAGAACAGGTTCCTATTCAGACAATGACTGCCTTCAAATATGAAGAAAGTTTTGCTCAAGCGATTATAGACAATAAGATAGACTTGCTTGGGGACTATCATAAGGCTTACCAAACCAGTCAAATGCCAAAGGCGCTAATTTATATTTTTAGCCCTTAGTGACTATCAAGCACTAACAGGTGATACAAAAACTTTAGGCAAAGATGAAGTCTTGGTTTATGATAATAAAGGGCAGTTTTTCGCCTAAAGACCAACTAGAGTTAGATAAACTTCCACTGACAATCAAAGGAGAAGTGAAGGATGATGTTGCACAAAGGTATCTGCCAAACCCTCTTTTGGCAGTGATGAATAGGGAAATAGTCCTTGTCTTAAGTGATGAGAATCGCTTTTTTTAATCAACAAGGGGACAAACGTTTTTGCCAAAAAAACCTACATTGGGGTAGATACGACCCTTAGTCGGGAGGAAATGACCAAACTTGACCTTGAATCAACGACTAGGGATAAGTTAGGCAGTCAGTTGTTTACCTCAGAAGAGCGAATGAATCATGATTTTTTTATTTCCATGATAAAACAGCCTTTCAAAAATGGTATTTATGCCCTTGTTGGCTCCATACTTTTTTTATTGGGATTTTATTGTCCTTGACCTTTACCCTTGGGGTTGTCTTGGTGATTTATTACAAGCAGATTTCTGAAGGTCTAGAGGATAGAGCTAACTTCGTTATCTTAAATAAGCTAGGGTTAGATGAAAAACAAGTAGGGCGTATCATTCGCCATCAGGTTTTGACGGTATTTTTCTTGCCTTTACTTGTGGCACTTGTTCACTTTGCCTTTGCGTTTAAGATGTTGAAGCTCATTTTGCAACTCTTAGGTGCAGGGCAATTGAATGTGATTTTGCTCTCAGTAGGTGTTGTTGGATTGAGTTTCGTGGCGATTTATGTTTTTGTATATTTGGCAACCTCTCACAGTTACAAACGTATCGTAATGAAGTAAAAAAAGACTTCTACTTTAAACAGACTAGAAAAGTTGACCGATGGTGTTGCTTTTTGCTAGTCGGTTTCGGTAGAAGTCTTTTTTGGCTTTGTGTATACTTTAAGGCGTAAGGGGGTGAGAAGATGTATCCGATTAGGCGAGTGCAATTGGCGTGTTTGGTGAGTTTTGCCTTTGGTCTCTTGGCAAGGGATAATTTTAGTCAAGGTTACCTTGCTTTTTTGTGTTTTTTGCTTGCTAGCGTTTTGGTAGGGTATACCTTGCCAAAGAAAAAAGGTTGAGCAGGCTAGCACTTTATGGCCTTATTTTCTTGGTGGGCTGTACCTATATGCACGTTAGCCAGTTGGCAAGTCATCATTATGATGCGTTTTTAAATCAAGAAGTTACAGTTAGGGGAAAGGTCATCAGTAGCCTAAAGGAAAAACCTACCCTCTTTTTGCGTGTGGAGACCTTGGAGGGTAGGAAGTGAAGCCTTTTACCGTACAAGTCAAAAAGGCTTACCAAGATGAAAGACATTACTTATTAGGCGAGCATCTAAGTTTTGAGGGGAAGTTGACTGCCCCTCAAGTGGCAAGGAACCTTGGAGGCTTTGATGAAGCAAAGTATCTTAAGAGTAAGGGCGTTTTTTATAAGCTGAAAGCTAAAAAAGAGGGTGTGAACTTAGAAGGAGCTTCTACTATCTTTGGACTGGTGAATCGGACAAGGGCTCACCTGACGAGCCTTTTTTTGAAAAAGAGCTTAGTCCAAAAGAATGCACGGTTTTTTTAGAGGGGTCCTTTTTTGGAGAACGAGGGCTCTTAGAAGAAGACTTTTTATGCCCTATCACAAAAAAATGGGACTGGCGCATCTTTTTGCTGTTAGCGGACTCCATGTTGGCTTTTTGGCACTCTTTATTCTCTTGATGTTTCGCTTTTTGCCTTTTAAACATTTCTTGCTTTTAGGTGTCTTAGCGATACTACTGATTTACTATACCTTGCTTGCTGGTGGAGTACCCTCTGCCATTCGGGCAACAGGCTTAATTCTTTTGGCTTTATTACTTAAGAAATGTTTGCATTACCAAGACTTGCCAACGCTACTAGGCTGGATATTTTTTTGTTCTGGTTTTGATCAACCCGTTTGCCTTATATGATATTGGTGTGATTCTTTCTTTTTTCTCTAGCCCTGGGCTTGGGTATTTTTTTAATGCTAGGCTTAGAGATTATCTGCCTAAAAAGCCAAAGGCATTGTGGAATGCTTTTTGGTATTAGTTTGACGGCTGAGCTGGTGAGTTTACCACTTATAGCTTACTTTTTTTATTTGGTCACACCTTTTAGTGTGCTGTACAATATGATCTTTGTACCTTTATTCAGCATTTTAGTGCCGCTTGCACTTTTTGAGCTGTCTTTTACATATGGTATCAGGCGTGCTTGGTGCCTGTGGCTTTTGGCTTGTGGATAAATTAATTTCACTAATCTTTTTTTTGATGGCACATTTGGAACATTTTTTTGGGACGGGACATTTTTATGTCGGTACCCCAAGTTTGCTTTTGGCTTTTTGGGCTATGGGCTTTTTTTCTTTTTGTCTTATACTATGTCTTAAGGTCAAAAAAAGATAAGGCTAGTGATGGGTATGGGACTAGTCTTTTCATGCCTAGCCTTTAGCTTGCCAACAACACCACCAAAGGCATTGAGTCTTTCAGTGCTTGATGTGGGTCAAGGTTCTGGGGCGACCTATCAACTGAGCAATGGTAAATGGCTTGTTTTTGATACAGGGACCTCAAAGGATACCTTGGCGAGTGATTTGCGCTATAGGGGTGTTGATGAGATAGAGGCAATTATTTTTGAGCCATGGGGATCAGGATCATGTGGGTGGCTTGTATCATCTTTTGCGAGATTTTTAAAGTAGACCATCTTGTTTTAAGTCAGTATGCTTTTGAGCATTCAGAGCATTTAAAGGACTTGCCTTACTATCTTTCGGATAAGGCAACTAAGGTGCATTTTATAGAGGGGCAATCTCATCTAGCCCTGACTGATAGTGAAAGTCTGGATTTGGCACTGATTGATCAAATTGAGGCACCAAATTCTCATGAGGTGGTTGCCCTCCTTTGTGATGAGGGCATCAATTATTTATTTCCAGGAGATACTGAGGGGAGGGCTTTGGAAGAAATCCCTTTTTCTAGTAAGGTGGATGTTTTGTTAGCCCCTCACCATGGGAGTAAAAATTCATGGGATGAGGCATTTTATAACAAGTATCACCCAAAACTTGTAGTGGCTTCTGCGGGTGTGGACAATCGTTTTCATCATCCTCACCAAGAGGTGGTAGAGGGATTGGCAAAGCTTGGCTACCCACTTTTGCAGACACCTAAGGGCGGGGCGGTGTATTTTTTTATCAAGAGGCTAAGTCGCTTGCTTTACCAAAAGAGCCTTACCAGAAGTGGCGGATGATTGACAAAGAAAAGCCCCTTAGGTAAAATGAAAACTAGCATATTAAGTAAAAAGTCCTTGCCAAAAAAGGGCTTTTTTTGTGAAGTGCCATAGGAGAAAAAAAGAATGTTAACGACGAAACCAAGAGGTACTCAATGATTTTTTTGCCAGGCGAGATAGAGGACTGGCAATATTTAGAAAAGGGTTGATTAAGGATTTATTCAAGCTTTTATCATTATAAGGAGTTGCGGACACCAATCTTTGAACACACAGAGCTATTTTTGCGCAGTGTGGGTGAAACATCTGATATTGTGGAAAAAGAGATGTACTCTTTTGAAGATAAGGGCTATCGCCATCTTACCCTAAGACCAGAAGGGACAGCAGGTGCTGTGCGAGCTTATTTGGAAAATAAGCTCTTTGCGAAAGCTTTGCCACAAAAGCTTTTTTATATTGGCCCAATGTTTCGCTATGATCAACCACAGGCGGGACGCTATCGTCAGTTTCACCAATTTGGTTGTGAGGCGATAGGGACAGACAATCCAATGATGGATGCTGAAGTGATTAGCTTTGCTTTGGACTTATTTACGAGGTTAGGATTGAAAAGTCTGGCAGTCAAGCTCAATACGGTAGGTTGTGACAATTGCCGTCCTGCCTATTTGGATAAATTAAGGGCATATTTTGAGGATAAAAAAGAAGAACTTTGTCCGACATGCCAAAGACGTCTTGTGGAAAATCCTCTTCGTGTGTTGGACTGTAAAGAAGAAGGTTGTAAGCGTCTGGTACAAGAGGCACCAACTACCCTAGATCATGCTTGCACAGAGTGTCGGACCCACTTCGAACAGGTGCGAGGCTATCTGGACGCAGAAGGGGTTGACTATCAAGTCGACCATACCTTAGTCAGAGGACTTGATTATTACACACGTACAGCTTTTGAAGTGATTATGAACCATGTCGGCTCTAGACAAAATGCTATTTGTGGTGGCGGTCGTTACAATAAGTTAGTCAGTGAATGTGGTGGTGAAGAAACACCAGCCATTGGTTTTGCTGCAGGGCTGGAGCGCATTATTCTCACCTTAAAGGAACAAGGGATAACGCTTCCTAGAGAAGAAGGTATTGATCTTTACATGGTCTCTTTGGGGGAAAAGGCAAGTCAGGTGAATTTTCACCTTGCCCAAAGTTTTCGCCAAAAAGGCTTTAAGGTTGAGCTTGATTATTTGGGGCGTAGCTTAAAGGCACAGATGAAGGCAGCCGATAGGGAAAAAGCACGTTATGCTGTCATTATTGGTGATAGCGAACTAGAAAATGATGAAATTATTGTGCGTCAAATGGCAAGTAGTGAGCAAGTTAGTATGCCTTTGGCAGATGTTGTGAATTATTTAGAGGAGAGATTGTAATGTTACCACTTAAAAGAAGTCACCAATGTGGCTTAATTCGTGAAAGCCTTATTGGCGAAGAAGTGATTTTGACAGGTTGGGCACAAAAAAGACGTGATCATGGTGGCGTTATCTTTATTGATATGCGTGACCGTAGTGGCATTGTCCAAGTCGCAGTAAATCCAGAAGTTGCCTCAGAAGCTTGCTTTAAAGAAGCTGAACGCATTCGCAGTGAATATGTGATTGCTGTTAAAGGTAAGGTTGTTGCACGTCCTGAGGGAATGGAAAACAACAAGCTAGCGACAGGGAAAGTCGATGTTTTGGCCAGCGAAATCATCGTTTATAACGATGCAAAAACCCCACCTTTTTACCTCACTGATGATGTTGATGTGGAAGTTGATGAAAGCGTACGTTTGAGATACCGTTACCTTTGATTTACGCCGTAGCGAAATGAAAGAAAACCTCAGACTTCGTCATAAAACAATTAAAGCAATGCGTGATTATCTTGATGATGGCGAATTTTTGGGAAATTGAAACCCCAGTTTTAATGAAGAGTACTCCAGAAGGGGCGAGAGATTTTCTTGTACCTAGCCGTGTTCATGAGGGTAAATTTTTTGCCCTTCCACAATCTCCTCAACAATACAAGCAACTTTTAATGGTCGCAGGTATGGAAAAATACTTCCAAATTGCAAGATGTTTTTAGAGATGAGGACTTGCGTGCTGATCGTCAACCGGAATTCACCCAACTTGATATGGAATTATCTTTTGTGGATGAAGATGATGTGATGGCAGTTACGGAAGGACTTTTGGCACATGTTTTTGAACAAACCCTTGGTCATAAGGTGAGCCTTCCTATCGAACGCTTGACCTATGAAGAAGCGATGAATCGTTTTGGCTCCGATAAACCAGATATGCGTTTTGGACTAGAACTCATTGATTTGAGTGAGACAGTAAGAGACTGTGGCTTTAAGGTCTTTGATGGTGCCCTTGCCAATGGCGGGGTAGTCAAAGCTATCAATGCTAAAGGGATGGCAGATATGAGCCGTCGAGAAATTGACGCCTTAACCAAGTATGTTTCTATTTATGGGGCAAAAGGGCTTGGCGTATTTTTGTCATGCAAGAAGATGGCATTAAGTCTCCTATTACCAAATTTTTAAGTGAAGAAACTGTTGCCAAGATTTGCCAAGCGACCAATGCTGAAGTGGGCGATATTATTTTCTTTGGTGCCGATACCTTTAAAATCGTTTCCGATAGCCTTGGACACCTTCGTCTAGAAATTGCCAAACGTCGTAATTTAATTGATGAAAACGAATTTAAGTTCCTTTGGGTGACTGAATTCCCACTCTTGGAATGGAATGAAGATGAAAAACGTTACACTTCTATGCACCATCCATTTACCTCTCCAATCCCAGAAGATTTAAAAACTTATAAGGATGAGCCACTAAAGATACGTTCTCGTGCTTATGACATCGTCTTAAATGGGGTAGAGCTTGGTGGCGGAAGTATTCGTATCCACGATAGAGCTTTGCAAGAGCAAATGTTTGCCCTTTTAGGGCTAGAAAAAAAGAAGTCTATGAAGAGCAGTTCCAAACCCTCTTACAAGCTTTTTTGAATATGGTGCCCCACCTCATGGTGGTATTGCCTTTGGGATTGATCGCATGATTATGCTCATGGCTAAGAGAGACACCATTCGTGATGTTATCGCCTTTCCAAAAACACAAAGTGCGATGGATGTCATGGTGGATGCCCCATCTTATGTACCACGCCAATCTTTGCGTGAATTGCACATCAAGTTGGATGTTAAAGAAGAGAAAAAAGAAAGTTAAACTAAAATGCCACCCTAGGGTGGCATTCTTTGTCTAAAAGATTGTATGAGGAGATAATTATGAAAACAGTAGCGTATTTTGGTGAGGCTGACCTTTATAAGGTGACTTGGGACACTGAAAAGCCTATCGGTGTGGTGCAAATTGTACATGGGATGGTCGAACACATTGAACGTTATGACAGGTTTGCACGGTTTTTTTAAATGAAAAAAAGGTTATGTGGTCATTGGCCATGATCAAAGAGGTCATGGGCAGAGTGTCCATCATCCAGATGAAGTAGGGGTCTTTCCTTTAGAAAGTGAGAAACTCATAGATGATGTCAAAACCATCCATCATGACATCAAAGCAAGTTATCCGGATTTACCTTGTTTTTTACTCGGTCATTCTATGGGTTCTTACTTAGTTAGATGTGCGATAAGTCAAAATGATATGGCACTTGATGGCGTCATTATCATGGGGACGGGGCAAATTTCTCCTCTTTTGACGAACGTTAGTGTCGCTTTGGCTTACTTTGGGGTGAAATTATTTGGAGAGAAATATACAGGAAAGTTTTTTTAATCGTTTGACGATAGAAAAGTATATGAAGCTTTTTTTCCAAAGAGGTGAAACGTTCGGATTGGATTAGTCGAGATAGGGCAATTGTTGATCAGTATATGAAGGATAGGTTCTGCCAATTTATCCCCTCGCTTAGTATGTATTTGGGTATTTTTCGCTTTGTACGATGTGCGTGTGCCAAAGGAAGTTATCGTCATGTAAAAAAAGATTTGCCAATTTTGCTTATTTCTGGAGATAGAGACATTGTAGGTGAGTTTGGTAAAATGATCTTAAAATTAAACTACCTCTACAAGCAAGCTGGTTTGAGTCAAGTTAGACTACGTCTTTACCCTCAGGCAAGGCATGAGATTTTAAATGAGCTGAATTATCAAGAGGTTTATCAAGATATTTATCATTGGTTAAAAAGTTTAAGCTAATGATTGTCAAGGCGCATATTTTATGCTAGAATGCACCTATAGAGATCCTGCTACGTGCGTATATATGTGCTTCGTTTTGTTCCAACACCTTTTAATAGGGAGCCTGACTTCTGGATAAGGGATTGAAACATTTTTTATCAAATGACGACGAATTATCGAGAGAGGCACCCACCTGCTTTTGCAGGTTCAAAACATCGCATATATACGGCGGTGTGGGTTTAGTAAAGTTATTGAGGCGATTGGCGTTTTTGCCAATCGCCTTTAGTATTCTATGTCAGAAATGAGGAAAATCATGGAGTATATTATTGCCCTTGATCAGGGGACAAGTAGTTCAAGAGCGATTTTATTTGATAGTGAAGGTAATCTCATTAGCAAAATGCAGCGTGAATTTTCATTGGATTACCCTAAAGATGGTTGGGTGGAGATTGACCCTGAGATACTTTTGGAAGGTGAGCTTAGGGGTCTTGACTGACCTTTTGGATAGAGAAAAAAATACCACTAGAAAAAAATCAAGGCGATTGGGATTACCAACCAAAGAGAGACGACTATTCTTTGGGATAAGCAGACAGGAAAGGGTGTCTTTCCTGCGATTATTTGGCAATGCCGTCGTACGGCTTCTTTATGTGAAAAGATGGAGTCTGAGGGCTGGCTAGACTATGTCAAAGAGAAAACAGGGCTAGTGATAGATGCTTATTTTTTTCAGCAACAAAACTCAAATGGATTTTTAGATGAAGTCGATCCCAAACGTGAGCGAAGCAAAAAGGGAGAGCTTTTTATTTGGGACAGTCGATACCTGGCTCCTCTGGAAATTGACTAAAGGAGAGGCACACAAAACAGATTACACCAATGCGTCTCGTACAATGCTTTTTTTGACATCAAAGCGCGTCAATGGGATAAAAGCCTTACTGGACTACTTTGAGATTCCAGATGCCTTGATGCCAGAGGTGTACCCTTCAAGTCATCTCTATGGCTATTTTGAGTATATGGGGCATAAGATTCCAATTGCCGGCATTGCTGGGGATCAGCAGGCGGCACTTTTTGGACAACTTGGGGTCAAAAAAGGTGATGTAAAAAATACCTATGGCACAGGATGCTTTATGCTCATGCACACAGGAGATGAACTGGTGCGCAGTCAAAGTGGGCTTTTTGACCACCTTGGCAGCCAGCGTCAGTGGTGAGGTCGCCCTATGCCCCTAGAAGGTTCTGTTTTTTTATCGGTGGCGCAGTGGTGCAGTGGCTAAGGGACGAACTAGGGATGATTGCAGAGGCTAAAGAAGCTGGCGAACTGGCACAAACCTTAGAGACTAATGAAGGGGTTTATCTTGTGCCTGCCTTTGTTGGCTTGGGTGCACCGTATTGGGATATGTATGCCAGAGGTGCGATGTATGGACTGACGAGAAATAGTGACAAGCGCCATTTCGCTCGTGCTAGTCTAGAAGCAGTTGCTTACCAAAGTTATGATATCTTGCAAGCGATGGAAAAAGATATCAACTTGCCTCTTTCACAGATGATGGTGGATGGTGGTGCTAGTAGTAGCAAATTTTTGATGCAATTTCAGGCAGATATTGCCAAGATGACCTTAATTCGCCCTAAAACTACCGAAACCACAGCATTAGGAGCTGCCTATCTCGCAGGCTTGGCGGTTGGCGTTTGGGCATCTATTGAGGTTTTTGAAAAGAAACATCAAATTGAGACGGTTTTTTTATCCTAGTAAAGTAGAAGCTTGGCGTAAGGAAAATTATAGCGGTTGGCAAGAGGCGCTAAAAAAACGCTAGAAAAGTAGAAAAAAATAAAGTTGACATAGGCTAAGTGCTGTGCTACTATACGGATGAAGATTAGTCAAAACTAATTTTTACAAACCTTATACACCTCTTTACTCCTTTATCCTATATGATAAATTCAATAGGAAAAGATCGTTGCTCTCCACAACGGTCTTTTTTTTTGTGTTATGATAGTTTTGTAAGGAGGCATGATGGATGATTGATGAAGGATTAATAAGAAAAGCTTTGACCAGTGAAGTGAAAAATGTCCACGATCCAAGATGTTTTTCTGTACTGTTGCCTTTAATCTCCTTAAAAGAAGGTTATGGCTTACTCTATGAGGTGCGTAGTCAAAATATTAGTCAAGGGGGAGAGGTATCTTTTCCAGGTGGTCGTGTAGAAAAAGGCGAGAGTGCTTATGAGAGCGCACTTCGTGAAGCTAAAGAAGAATTGGGTATCAAGATAGAGGATATTTTGCCTTTGGGACAAAGTGATTACTATGAGAATGAAAGTATACGCATTGATGCCTTTGTTGCCATTTTAAAAGATTCGGCTTGGCAGAAGTACCCTTTTGCTAAAAATGAAGTTTCTTCTCTTTTGTTGTGCCTTTAACAGAGTTACTAACCTTGGAGAGTAAAAGTTATGATTTGAAAGGTAAAATTGATAAAGGGCTAAAACCCACACTTTCCTTTTGCTAAGATTCCTCAAGGGGAAGATTATCATTGGAAAGGGATGAATAAACGGATACTCTTTTATGATTTGGGTGAAGATAGACCAATGATTTGGGGACTAACTGCAATCTTAACAGAAGGTTTTTTAAAGAAATTAAGGCAATATGCTCTAATGTAAGGGCTTGGTAAGTAAAATAAGCGACCTTTTGGTCGCTTATTTTTAATTTTTTAAAAAAAGTTTTTCAGAAAGGAGTTGACAAAAAGAGGAAAGGATGATAATATGACTAAGCTGTCTTGAGACAGCTCTTTGAAAAATTGAACAGCAAGAAAAAGAAAACGTCAGAATTAAACGTAGGGTAGTAATACTCGTACAAATAAAAAAAGTGAATGAGCAAACAAACTCGAAAGAGAAGAATATTTTTTTGGAGAGTTTGATCCTGGCTCAGGACAAACGCTGGCGGCATGCCCTAACACATGCAAGTCGAACGGACAGAACAGGGAAGCTTTTCGGAGTGGAACTGGAAAGTTAGTGGCGGATGGGTGAGTAACGCGTGGACAACCTACCTTGTAAAGGGGAATAACCTCGAGAAATCGAAGCTAATACCCCTATAATAACCTTGCTTCGCATGAAGTAAGGAGGAAAGGCGGCCTTAGCGCTGTCGATACAAGATGGGTCCGCGTCTGATTAGCTAGTTGGTGAGGTAAAGGCTCACCAAGGCGACGATCAGTAGCCGGCCTGAGAGGGTGAACGGCCACATTGGGACTGAGACACGGCCCAAAACTCCTACGGAGGCAGCAGTGGGGAATCTTCCGCAATGGGCGAAAGCCTGACGGAGCAATGCCGCGTGAGTGAAGAAGGCCTTCGGGTTGTAAAACTCTGTCCTTATCGAAGAGAGAGTGTTGTAGTAACTGACAATACTAGGACGGTAGATGAGGAGGAAGCCCCGGCTAACTATGTGCCAGCAGCCGCGGTAAAAACATAGGGGGCAAGCGTTGTCCGGAATCACTGGGCGTAAAGGGCGCGCAGGCGGTAAATTAAGTCAGGTGTGAAAGTTCGGGGCTCAACCCCGTGATTGCACCTGATACTGATAAACTAGAGTGTTGGAGAGGTAAGTGGAATTCCTAGTGTAGCGGTGGAATGCGTAGATATTAGGAGGAACACCAGTGGCGAAGGCGACTTACTGGCCAATAACTGACGCTGAGGCGCGAAAGCGTGGGGAGCAAACAGGATTAGATACCCTGGTAGTCCACGCCGTAAACGATGAGTACTAGGTGTCGGTTGTTTCGAAACAATCGGTGCCGGAGTAAACACAATAAGTACTCCGCCTGGGGAGTACGGTCGCAAGACTGAAACTCAAAGGAATTGACGGGGGCCCGCACAAGCGGTGGAGCATGTGGTTTAATTCGACGCAACGCGAAGAACCTTACCAAGACTTGACATCCTCTTGATTGGATATGTAATGTATCCTTTTCTTCGGAACAAGAGAGACAGGTGGTGCATGGTTGTCGTCAGCTCGTGTCGTGAGATGTTGGGTTAAGTCCCGCAACGAGCGCAACCCTTGTTGTTAGTTGCCATCATTGAGTTGGGCACTCTAACAAGACTGCCGGTGACAAACCGGAGGAAGGTGGGGATGACGTCAAATCATCATGCCCCTTATGTCTTGGGCTACACGTGCTACAATGGTCGGTACAGAGGGCAGCAAGAGAGTGATCTTGAGCGAATCTCAAAAAAAGCCGATCCCAGTTCGGATTGTAGGCTGCAACTCGCCTACATGAAGTCGGAATCGCTAGTAATCGCAGGTCAGCATACTGCGGTGAATACGTTCCCGGGCCTTGTACACACCGCCCGTCACACCACGAAAGTTGGTAACACCCGAAGTCGGTGATCTAACCTGCAAAGGAGGAAGCCGCCCACGGTGGGATCGATGATTGGGGTGAAGTCGTAACAAGGTAGCCGTATCGGAAGGTGCGGCTGGATCACCTCCTTTCTAAGGATTATATAGACTGACTTCTTATCTTGCTGTTTAATTTTTGAGAGAAATCTCACGTTTAGGCCTATAGCTCAGCTGGTTAGAGCGCACGCCTGATAAGCGTGAGGTCGATGGTTCAAGTCCATTTAGGCCTACTAAGCACTTACCAATTGGTAAGTGCTTTTTTCATTGCACAGCGCTTGGATGGATGAAGTTGTTATTCTGATCATTGAGGCTGTTTTTTCTAATTTTTTAATAGAAAACAGTAAAACAGCTTGACAGACATTACTAAAGATGATATAATTCATTCTGTTCTGATATGGACTGGAGAGATGTCCGAGAGGCCGAAGGAGCTGCCCTGCTAAGGCAGTATACGGGTGACTGTATCGAGGGTTCGAATCCCTCTCTCTCCGTTTGCGCTGTTAGCTCAGCTGGATAGAGTGTTTGGCTACGGACCAAAAGGTCGGGGGTTCGAATCCCTCACAGCGCGGAAGACCATGACAATCATGTCATGGTCTTTTTTTATTGCCTTTTTTAGGTAGCTTATCAGTGCTTTTAATTGTCTTAAGGACTTGTGCCTTATAAAGTTAGACTAATAGGCGTAGTAAAGGACTGCTTTTGGATAAAGCTTCCTATTCTTTGATACTTAACTTATCCATGATACAATACAGTTAACGATTTAAAATGTACAATTTAAAAAGTATGGTCAGAAATGAGGTTGTTAAGATGCACTTAAAAAGTCAGCATTATCCAAATATTGAATACGAAAAAGGGGAAGAAATTTTTTTCTCCCCAGAGGAGATTGGCACATCTTTTTACTTTGATGTTGAAGAAGAACTCACTTTAGATGATAGAGCAATGAGCCTTGTGGCTTCAATGCTTGATGAAGTCGATAGCTTAGTAGAAGTCGCTAAAGCGTCTTTAAAAAAGATACTACAAGATAAAGAAAATCAGTATTATGAAACTGTTGCTTATTTTATGGCATTTTATAAAGATGAAATGGATGATGATGCACTAGTAGGACTCTTTCCATCAAGCGATATTAAGACGATGGGGGCGATAGAAATGGTGGATTTTTTAGCCATCAAACGTTTTGGGAGTTTGATAGATGCGACAACACAGACCCAGGCTTTTTATTATGGATTTAAGTTTTAATCCAGAGCTAACAGATGAGCTAATGGTGATTTATTTTAATTTAGAAAAGCAAATTGTTGCTATCAGTCATGAAAGTTAATCTTACGAATGGTAATTTAGGTGAATTTTATATCAATTTATCACCTTGAGCTGGGCTTATAGATAATTGGTATATGTGCATTTATGGAGAAGGTTTATTATGAAGATATTAAAGAGAATTTTAGTTTGTGGCAGTATTTTTTTGGTTTGATGGTGTTGTTTTTTATAATCAATCATGTTGAGGAAAATTTTTTATGGCACTGGCTGAGGCTACATGGTATTTTTTTTGACTACGATAGTGGGTTGGATGGTACTAAAGGGAATAAGGATTGGATGTTAGCTATTTTTGGTGTATTTAGTGCCACTTTGTTGGGTTGGTTACTTAGCCGAGAGATTATCTTTCTTCGCTCAGATTCGCTTAAGCCTGTGTGTATGATATTATGCTTTTTTCCTCATGTGCTTTATCTGATTAGGGGGCTTGTCTCTTGGAATGTGCTTTGTATTTATCCACTATCTGATAGAATAGAATTTTTGATTCCACCACTACCAGTGTACGTTCTTTTCAATATTTGGCTGACACCTCTGCATTATTATATGCTTTGTCTATTCACTTCAGTGATATTTTTTTGCTAAAAGAGGTGGTTCAGGAAGTGGGAAACTTTCTAGCTGAGGGACTTTTTGTAACTATTGCTTGTATGCAAGATACAGGTGGTAGTCAAAGTATTGAGTTGAAAAAAATTATCTATTACCTCTTTTGATAGATTACTTATTTTTTTATCAAAAAGTTCTTCTTCAATTTTTTTTATAAAGGAAGGGTAGTTATGAAAAACGCTTAAGACTGTCTTTATTTGTGGTAGTATTTTTTTGGTTTGATGGTACTATTTTTTTATATTAGAGCAGTTAGGAACACAGACTTGGTCTAATGGTTTTTTTGCGTTTTTAAAGAATTTTTAGGCTTTCGGGACACTATCCTACTTGGGGAAAACAAGGTATGGTTAGTGCCTGTCTTAGGCGTTATTAGCTCTACCTTGATGGGTTGGCTATTTGCTCATCATGTCCGTTTTACCCATCAAGGTAGTATCAACCGTGTGCCTAGTATCGTTTACTTTTTTTACCTCATCTTTTGTATCTTGTAAGGGCACTTCTATCTTGGAACTTATCTTGTTGGCTAGATCCTTCTGATAGAATAGATTTTTCTGGTACCACCAGAGGGGTTGTATGTTGTTCTTACTATTTGGCTGAAGCATATACATTACTACGTTGCTTGTTTGTTGACCTCCCTGATGTTTTTTAGTAAAAAGTATTCGACTCCAGAAGGAGTAAGGGGCAAGATAAAAATCCTAGTTGAACAAGAGATTTTATTGAGATGTGTTTAATTTGTTAGGGAAGTGATGACAGTTTAAATTTATGTATGAAAAAGGATATTCGTTAATGGAAAAGTCTACTAGATTGATATTACGTATCATTAGTTTTTGGCATGTTTTTTATGGGCGTTAGGAAATGTTTTTATATGGTCTTTTTTTATGATTGGACTTATAATGGGATTCAATTGTTTGGCTTTCCTAGACATTGGGCAGAAGCTACGATGTTTGATATCAGTTATCTCTTTGTCATGGTGTTGCTATTTATCTTCTCTTTTATCAAAAAGAAATGAGAGAATACTATTGATAGCATTGCAAGATGAAACTAAACAAGACAATAGCCTAGGCTATTGTCTTGTTTGTTATATACCATATAAATTATAAAAAAATGATTTGGGTGAGTATTATGGTATTTTTGTGGTGGACAAAAAATACCATCTCATGAATAAGTAAAGTTTATAGTTATTAAAAAATGAGGTATAATCTGCCTAGGTAGGCTTTAAAAGGGATTTTTTAATGTTTTTGTCATGTAAATCTGACAACTACAGTTAGAAAAATTGTGTGAAGTTTGTTGCCAAAAAAATCTTGGCATTTTGGTATAATGGAAGTGCTATTTGATAAGTTTTTCTAATGGCAGGTAAGCCTTGTTTTTTACTCTTTTTGAGTAGATGGAGATAATACTATTTTATAGAGGAAGGTGTCAAAATGAAGATTCATTTATTTTCCCAATGTATGGTCGATATGTTCTATCCAAAAGTTGGGATTGCCGCAGTAGAAGTGTTGGAGCGTTTGGGTTGTGAAATCGTCTTTCCTAAGGCTCAAGCTTGCTGTGGTCAGCCATTGATTAACTCTGGCTATGTACAAGCCTCTAAGGCAGCAATGAAAAAAACACCATCAAAGCTTTTGAAGGTGCAGAATACATTGTCAGCCTTTCTGGTTCATGCGCTTTTGCAATGAAGGAAGAATACCCTCATCTTCTGGCAGATGAACCACAATGGGCAATGCGTGCAAAGGAAATGGGCAGTCATCTTTATGAATTTACAGAATTTATTGTAGATGTTTTAGGTGTGACTGATGTTGGGGCAAAACTCAACAAAACATTGACTTATCACAAATCTTGTCACTCTACCCGTCTTTTGGGTGTTAAAGAACAACCAATGAAGCTTTTAGAAAAGGTAGAGGGCTTACAATACATCGAGATGAACCAAGCGCTTAGATGCTGTGGTTTTGGGGGGACTTTCTCAGTCAAGCAACCTGTACTTTCTGAACAAATCGTTGTTGAAAAAGGCACAAAGTGTTGTGGATACAGGCGCAGAAATCCTTTGTGGCTCTGATCAGGCCTGTTTGATGAACATTGCTGGTCGTCTTGATCGTATGCGTGACAATGGTCAATTGAATCGTGACATTAAAGTCATGCACATTGCTGAGGTCTTAAACTCAAGATAGAGGTAAGGAGGGGTTAATATGGCTATTTTATTTAATCAAGATAAAAGCTTTAAAGAGCGTGTTGATATTGCTGTCCATGACGAATTTAAGCAAAAATGCAATTCGCACAGCTCAAAAATGTATTTTTATTCTAAACGTAAAGAGTTAGTTGATCAAGTTGATGAATGGCAAGATTTCCGTCAAGAAGCTGCAGACTTGCGTGACCATGTGCTGGCAAATCTTGACTACTACCTCAACCAATTTGCTGAAAATGCAGAAAAAAATGGTTGTAAGGTTTACTTTGCACAAACAGATAAGGAAGCTTCTGCTCAAGTCCTTGAAATCTTCAAGGCAAAACAAGCCAAAATGCTTGTGAAATCAAAATCAATGATGACTGAAGAAATTGACCTAAACCATGTCCTTTTAGAGGCTGGTATTGAAGTCAATGAAACAGACTTAGCAGAAAGTATCCTTCAAACAGCGGACTGGGATCCACCATCTCACATCGTTGTACCTGCACTTCACTTTGAACGTAAGGCAATTCGTAAAATCTTTAACGAAAAAAATTAGGTTACGAAGGTACAGAAGACCCAGAAGAAATGACACGCTTTGTGCGTAAGAGAATGAGAGAACGTTTCCTAAAAGCAGACATTGGGGTAACAGGTTGTAACTTTGCTGTTGCTGAAACAGGTACCATGACCCTAGTCAGTAACGAAGGTAATGGTCGTATGAGTACTTCTATTCCTAATACTCAAGTTGTTATTCTTGGGATGGAAAGAATTGTACCTAGCTTTGAAGCCTTAGATGTTATGATGGAACTGCTTATCCGTAGCTCAGTAGGGGCGAAGATTTCTAACTACTTCTCTATGGTCACTGGTCCACGTAAGGCAGATGAAGTCGATGGTCCAGAAGAAGTCCATATCGTCATTGTGGATAATGGACGTTCTAAAAATTATTACTAGCCAATTTAGAGAAATGCTCCGTTGCATTCGCTGTGGAGCTTGTATGAATATCTGTCCTGTCTATCGTCATATCACAGGTCATGCTTATGGTTCTATCTATCCAGGACCAATGGGTGCAGTACTTACCCCACTTTTGGTAGGCTATGAAAAGGCAGGTGCCCTTCCTTATGCTTCTACCCTTTGTGGTGCTTGTACAGACCATTGTCCGGTAAAGATACCGATTCATGAGCTCTTATTGCTCCATCGTCAAAAACTCGTAGAAGAATTCCACTATCCAGGTTTTATGGAAAAATCTATCTTCAAGGTAGCTGGTATGGGTCTTGGTAGCAGTGGCATGTTTGATCTTGGAACTAAGATGGGTGCCTTTGGTATGGGCATCATGGGTGGTAAAAAAAGGCCGTCTAGGTGAAGGTACTAAGGGTATTCCTGTACTTGGTGGCTGGACGAAGTCTCGTGATATGGAACTCCTCAAAAAAGAAAAATTCCGCGATTGGTTTGAAAAGAGAGAGAAAGGCGGGCGTAAATAACGATGTTAAACGAACAAAATAAAAAAGCTTTTTTACGCAATGTATCTTTAGCGTTGGGGCGTAATGCTGTGCCTGATCAAGTTGAACCTTTCGACTTTTTCTAAAGGACCACAAAACTTCATGATGAATGACCTTAGTCAAGAAGAGCTTTTTGGAAGTTTTTTTCTTAAGGAATGTGATCGCCTAGGCACAAAATATAAAATGGCAAATGCAGAAAATCTAAAAAGATGTCCTCTTAGAGGTTATTGCAGATTATGGCGGCGGAAAGGTACTTTATCCACAAACCGAAGAAATGGAACGCTATGGTATCTATGAAGCTTTTGAAAAAGCGGCTCAAGAAAATGATAGCACCACTTACGTGATGTGGGATGCCGAAAAAGGTAGACAAGCCAATATTGATCTTGCACAAGATGCCAATATTGGGGTAACTTTCCCTATCGCTGGTATTGCTGAAACAGCAACCATCTTACAACAATGTAGCCGTGGCAGTGGACGTTCTATTGGGCTTTTACCACTCACCCATATTGCAGTGGTAAGAAAAGATACCATTTATCCAAGAATGACACAAACGATGGCATTACTTCGTCAGAAATTTAAAGAAGATAGAAAAAGCTTTCCCAAGCAACCTTGTTCATATCTCTGGACCATCCAATACAGCAGACATTGAGCTTGTCCGTGTTGTTGGGGTACACGGTCCGATTAATGTCACCTATATTGTTTTAGAAGACTAGAAAAATAACGCTCTCTATAAGAGAGCGTTATTTTTTTACTAAGAGAGTTTATAGCTGATGATTATGGTTATATATAATTGGAAAGCTGATAGGAGGAAGAAATATGCATGATATAGCGATTATTGGTGCTGGTCCTGCTGGACTGACAGCGGCTTTATATGCGAGAAGAGCAGGCTATTCAACAATTGTTTTTGAAATGGGTGTCCCTGGAGGACAGGCTGCCACTACAGAAGTGATTGATAACTATCCTGGATTTCCTAATGGTGTAGGGTGGTTCAGAACTGATGATGAAGTTTTTATGAACAAGCCCTAAGCTTTGGTGCAGAAATCAAATTTGAACAGGTAGAACACTTAGAGCTCAAAGGTGAGGTTAAGACAGTCAAGACAGTGGCTGGCAAGGTTTATGAAGCTAAGGTTGTGGTCTTGGCAACAGGCGCTCACCCTCGTATGCTCGGTATAGAGAATGAAGGCAAACTTCGTGGTCGAGGGATTTCTTATTGTGCGACTTGTGATGGCTTTTTCTTTAAGGATAAGGATGTTTGTATCTTTGGTGGTGGGGACACTGCTGTTGATGAGGCGCTTTACCTTTCTAAGATTTGTAAGAGCGTGACAGTGTTTCATCGTCGTGATGAGCTTCGTGCTAACAAACATAGCCAAGAATTAGCCTTTGCCAAGGATAATATTCGCTTTGTGTGGAATAGTCTTCCTGTTGCTTTTTTAGGAAAAGATAAATTAGAAGTGGTTCGTACCAAGGACAAACTTTCAGGTGAAGAGACAGAATGGCAATTTGATGGTGCCTTTATTTTTGTAGGGTACTTGCCAAATGCTGAGCTCTTTAGTGATGTGCTTGAAGTGGATGCTCTAGGCTATGTTGTGACAAATGATGAAATGGCAACTTCTTTAGAAGGTGTCTATGCTATTGGAGATGTGCGTGCTAAAAAAGTGCGTCAAGTGTCTACTGCAGTAGGTGATGCAGGTAGTCTTATTCACGATATTGACCGTTATTTTTAGGGAGAGAGCGTAATGAATTTAAAAGCATAGAAATGCCAAGCAAAAAAATTGTTGTCTATATCTTAGTCATCTTACTTTGTATCGGTCTTTTGTTACCATCTTTTCTATCAATTTTTTAATAGTATTTGATTAAGACGTTATGGAGGATTAATTATGTCAGAAGAAAAAAATATGCATACTTATCAATGCCAAATGCAAAATTGCGGTTATATGTACAGCCCTAAGCATGGTGATCGTAAAAATAAAATTCCAAAAGGTGTACCATTTTCAGAACTACCTGATACCTATAGATGCCCACTCTGTGGTGCAACTAAGGCAGCCTTTGTAGAATTAGACTATTAAAAAAATGGTTCTAGCGTAATTGCTAGAACCATTTTTTTTATTTTTCCAGTTTACCTTTGTAATCTTTAATACCACCAAGGTCAATAACTGTCGTATAGCCTAATTTTTTTCAAAAGGCTTTTTTTAGCTTTTTTACTACGATTGCCGCTTTGACAATATACATAGATAGGAAAATCCATACTTACAGTAAATTGAGAAAGATCTGGAATCTTTTCAAGAGGAATATTAATGGCATTAGGAAGATGCCCTGCCTTAAATTCTTCTGGTGAACGTACATCCACTAGAACAGCAACATCATTTTTTGCCTCAGTTAAGACAGTTTCTGATATTTCAACATTAGGGGCACTATTGCCACAAGCTGTAAGAGAAAGGGCAAGAAGTAGGGTAAGGAATAAGGCTTTTTAATTGTCTCATTTTGTCACCTCGTTAATTTGACCTACGGTAAAAGTCTTTTTTCTGTAATAAGTTGGTTGATTGTATCTTTTGCTAGCGTATCTCGGCTAAGGATAGTGGCTTTTTTATCCTCTAAACTCACCTCAACACTTTCAACACTAGGTAGACTTTCTAGTACTTTTTTTACAGTTGCTGAGCAATGAGGGCAACTCATGCCAAATACTTCAACAGTTGTTTCAATCATTTTTTTCTTTCTCCTTTAGTTTGAATTGGGAGACTATTCTCCTTCTTATCTATCTTAAACTGTATCCCTCTAAGACGCAAGGCATTGCTGACAACAAGCAGAGAAGATAGGCTCATGAGGGCAGAGGCAAACATAGGATTTAAGGTAATTCCCCAAGGGGAAAAGACGCCACAGGCAAGGGGAATAGCGACAATATTGTAAGAAAATGCCCAAAAGAGATTTTTCTTTGATATTGCGTAAGGTTTTTTTGGAGAGGGTGAAGGCATTGACGAGACTGGTGAGATCATCACGCATTAAGATAACATCACCACTGGCAATGGCAACATCTGTCCCCTTACCGATAGCAATACCGATATCACTGGTGGCTAAGGCTGGGGCATCATTGATCCCGTCCCCTACCATTGCGACAACATAATCTTTTTGTTTTTCTTTAATGGCACTGGTTTTCTTCTCTGGAAGGGCTTCAGCAATGATTTCATCAAAGGGAAATGCCCTACCAATAGCCTCAGCAGTTTCTTTTTTGTCTCCTGTGAGGAGATAGAGTTTTTTACCTGCCTTTTTAAGAGACTCTAGGGTTGCCTTAGCTTCTGGCTTTGGGGCATCTTTTAAGCCAAAAAGTGCCAAAGGTCTCCCCTCCTCTAAGAGGATAATAGGGGTATGCCCACTAGTCGTGAGTTTATCAAGATGGGCTTTTAGTGAGGTATCTACTTTTTCTAAGAGGCTAATTGCACCCAAGGTATAGGTTTTCTCCCCAATCTTACCGATGATGCCCTTGCCTGTCAAGCTAGTAAAATGAGTAATTTCTAAAGGGCTTAAGCCTTCTTGTTTTGCTGAAGCAATGATGGCAAGGGCAAGGGGATGTTCGCTTTTTAGTTCCAAGCTATAAGCTAGGGTCAACAAGTCGGTTTTTTCTAAAGGACTAAGGGGAATAATGCTAGTCAGTGTGGGCTCTCCCTTAGTAATGGTACCAGTTTTATCAAAAAGATTGCCTCGACCTCACTCATTTTTTTCTAAGGCTTCACCGGATTTAAAGAGTAGCCCCTCTTTGGCACCAACACCTGTCCCTACCATGATAGCAACTGGAGTTGCTAGTCCTAAAGGCACAAGGGCAGGAAACGAGTAAGACGGAAATGGCAATGGAAAAGGCAAAGGCAAAATCCTTGCCTAAAAAGTATCCAGACGATAAAGGCGAGCAAGGCAAGCGAGAGGACAAAGGGTACAAAAAAATACCTGCAAGCTTATCTGCTAGGCGTGCAATAGGTGCCTTGGTCTGATTGGCTTCATCCACTAGACGAATAATTTGTGCTAGACTAGTGTCTTCACCGACTTCTGTAGCACGAAAAAAATAAAATAGCCACTTTTTATTTAAGGTAGCAGAGGTGACCCGATCACCGATCTGCTTATGTATAGGGATAGCTTCGCCTGTCATCGCACTTTCATCTAGACTGGTTTGGCCAAAGATAATAACACCATCGACAGGGATACGTTCCCCTGGTCGAATTTCAATTTCATCACCTACCTTGAGGTCTTTACTGGCGATGGTGACGAAATTACCCTCTCTTTTGACACTGACTTTGTCTGGCATGAGTTTAGAAAGTGCCATGAGAGCGGTATTGGTCTTGGCTTTAGCACGGGCTTCAAAGTATTTCCCTAAACTGATTAAACAAAGAATCATACCAGTAGATTCAAAATAGAGTCGATCATGATAGTGATGAAGCAAGCTGGTATTGTTTGTTGCAAGTGCATGGCTTAAAATAAAGAGGACAGCAATACCATAGACAAAGGATGCCCCGCTACCAAGGGCAACTAGACTATCCATGTTGGGGCGTCTTTGAAATAGTGCCAAAAAGCCCTTTTTATAATAATCTTGATAAATAAAAAGGATGGGCAGTGTGAGGAAAAACTGAATAAGGGCAGCACTTAGAGCGTAGCGTTCTTCTAGCAAAAAATGAGGTAGGGGCAAGGCAAGCATCTTACCCATAGAAAAGTACATGAGGACAAGGAGAAAAGTAAAGCTTAGGATAAGCCCATGTTTTTTTCTTTTTGATAGCTGATTTTTCTTCCTGATTTTTTTCGTTAAAGGAACTTCTCCTTTAGGGTGTATGGTAAAACCCAGTCCTTCAACTGCTTCGATGATACTTTCGCTTGTTGCTAAACCATTGACTTGCATTTCACCTTTTAGGAGGTTTACTTTTACGCTATCTATGGTATCAAACTTATTGAGTGTCTTTTCAATTGAATTGACGCAGGCAGCGCAGCTCATGCCACCAACGACATAGGTTGTAGTATTCATTTTAACACCTCGCAATATGGTCTTACTTATGACTTACCCTAAATAAATGAGATTTAAAGCTATACTTAATTTTTAGAAAAGAAAAAAAGATGTGGAGGTAGGTATGAAAAAATTTGAAAAAGGATTGCTACTTTACTCAGCGACATATCTGTTAAATTTTATTGGTTTCTTTTTTTCTTCAGCTATGATATTTTAGAAGCGCATGGGAGTGAGATCAATACCTTAGCAAGAACTTATGGCGGATTGACAGGACCTTTATTTTTACTCATTTTAGTTTTATTTGCAGTCTTTATCTTTAATGAAGTACGTCGCAGTCGCTATCAAAAAAAATTGCATAAAAGGGCTTGTCTTTGTCTTGCCAATTTTAGCCACTTTAGGTCATGGGCTGATTATACACTCTGCCATTGCCCTCTATCAATTTGTGCATTAAAGAAGGCTTGCAAAATTTTTTATATCCTGTTAAGCTAAGAAAAAACAGAGATGTCTTCGGGGCAGGGTGAGATTCCCTACCGGCGGTTATAGTCCGCAAGTGCATAGTCACATGATTTGGTGAAATTCCAAAACCGACAGTATAGTCTGGATGAGAGAAGATAGGTAAGTAAAGTCGTTATCATACCAATAAAAGCACCCAAAAAGACAAGGTTCTTTTTGGGTGCTTTTCTGTTTTTAAAAAATAATTGGGGGTTTTTTATGGAATCAAGAACACGTTATATTACGACAGTAGGGATGTTTTTGTGCCATTGCCTTTGCGATGGTAACTGTGGGTCGCATCCCGGTGGTACAATTTTTAAGCTATGATCCTAAAGATATTGCGATTGTAATCGCTGGTTTTATTTTGGGACCAGTGGCAGCCATTGTGATTTCTTTTGTTGTCTCACTAATTGAGATGATGACCATCAGTGATACAGGCTTTATAGGTTTTTGTGATGAATTTTTTTCTCGAGTGCTGTCTTTGCAGGTAGTGCGAGTATTATCTATCATAAAAAAACAAAAAGCCTCAAGAGTGCTGTGCTTGGCCTTTTTGGTTGGTTGGATTGGAATGACAGTCATTATGCTTCTTTGGAATTATATCATTACACCATTTTTATATGCAGGTACCAAGAGAAGTGATTGAAGGTATGTTACTCACTGTTTTTTTGCCTTTTAACTTGATTAAAGGGGGCTTAAATTTTGCCATCACCCTTATTCTCTATAAACCGGTAGTTGGTGCGCTGAGAAAGGCAAATCTGGTGCCTGGCAATACAGCTAAGGTTTCGGTGAATAAGTCGATTTTAGCTTTAGCTTTTTTAATACTGATTAGTGGACTTTTTATTAATTTTTAATTTTTTTCAAGGAATTATTTAAAAATTTTTTTCTGTACGGAGTGAGAACAGATGAAAAGAGATTTCCGCAGTTGGTTGATTGATGCCTTAAATGGTATGGCAATAGGTTTGTTTTCTTCACTGATTATTGGTCTTATTTTAAAGCAAATAGGTGTGTATCTTCATTTACCGATGCTAGTTGATTTTTGGACAGCTCGCCCAAAAGATGATGTGTCCGGCCATTGGTGTCGGAGTTGCCTATCGACTGAATGCTCATCCACTGGCGATGCTTAGTGCAGCCACTGTTGGGACTATTGGTGGTGGTGCTGTTGTGGTAAAAGATAGCATTGCAACCCCTAGCCATAGGGGAGCCGGTGGGCGCCTTTGTCGCTGTTGTCTTTGGGATTTTTGCTGGGCGATTGATTGCGGGCAAGACGAGCCTAGATATCCTCCTTGTGCCGGCAGTGAGCATTTTGGTTGGTGGGAGTGTGGGGGTGTATTTATCGCCTTACATTGCCCGTCTAATGACTATAATTGGTGAAGGGATTAACTTTGCAACGGAAAGAGAACCTTTTTTGATGAGTATCCTTATTTCTCTAATTATGGGTATTTTTACTAACACTACCGATTTCCAGTGCAGCAATTGGGATTGCTTTAGGTTTAAGTGGCTATGCAGCAGGTGCTGGGGTCATCGGTTGCGCCTCTCATATGGTAGGCTTTGCGGTAGCTTCTTATAAGGAAAATGGCGTCGGTGGCTTGGTCGCTCAAGGCTTAGGCACTTCTATGCTCCAAATTGGTAATATTATTAGAAATCCACTCATTGCCTTGCCCGCAATCATTAGCTCCATTTTGGTGGCACCCCTTGGTATCTTGGTCTTTAAGATGAAAGCAGTACCCTTTAGGCTCCGGTATGGGAACGAGTGGCTTAGTGGGTCAATTTGCCACCATTGAGGTGATGGGATTGGAATCATGGTGGAAGATTCTACTCTTGCATTTTCTCTTGCCTGGACTAATTGCCTATTTAACGAGCCAATTCATGCGTAAAAAGGCTATATTAAGCCTGGGGATATGAAGCTTGAGTTGAAGTAGGTTAAGTGACAGTTTAAAAAGTTAAAATAAAAGTTAAAGCCCCCTTTGCTAGCGCACAGCTAACAAAGGGGGCTTTAACTTTTAGAAATAGAGGATGTAAAAATATTAGCCATCTATGGTAACAGAGAAGAAACTATCCATTAAGCCACTAAATTCGACATCAATGATATGGTCACTATCCAGTTCATGATGACAATAAATGAATCTTCCTCCAATTTCATCAATGCGAATGATGGGCTGGTGTAGTTTTTTCTACAATGCTTTCTACCGTTTCACCAGGATAGAAAGAGTCAAACGAATTTTTACAAAATTGTGCTAAGTCATAGACTTTAGTAGGATAGATTTCAAGAAGTGCCTCGACAAAGGCAATTTTTTCTTCAGAAAAAGCGTCTTCGCTTATCTCTATCTTATAGCCTTCGATTTCTGCAATGTATTCGCCATTACCGTAAGGGCTGGCTTCAAAATAAAAAAAGAATTTTTTTATCCATTTTCTTAATCTCCTTTTTAAGGGTAAAATCATATTGTTTACTCTAGCATCAGAAAGGTATCGTGCTTACTGTAGTAAGTGATGGCCTCCAGTATTTTTTTCTGGTGTCACTGCACTATCTTGATCTAAACAGTTCATGATGACATCTTGGAGGAGCGAATCCATAAACATAAATTGTAAATTGTTTTTCACTGATAAATAGGGGATAAATCTCGTTGTCCTTATCATCAATGGTAGGGTACTGGTCGATAAAGCAGGGACTATCAAGGGTAAGGTTATCATCTTTTGCGTAGAGACACCAATCATCATCTAAGTAGACTGCTTCTGGATTATGGTCTTTATATTGTTTGCAAATCTCTTTAATCACATCACGCAGAGACCATGGGACTTTTGAGGCTAACATTAATGCACCTCCTTACGCATGACATAGTCTTTTAAATTTTTACCTGTTATTTTTTCGACCAAGGTGATAGGGATGTAAAACATATTGTTTGGCTCAGCCTCACTGCCCTCAATCTCATCTTGGTAATTCAATTGGTACTTTTCACCATCTTTACCGATAACCGTACATTTTTCTGGATTGCCTTTAATGCTCAAGCCCTCATCACAAAAGATAAGATAGACTTCTGGGAGGGTAAGGTACAACTGGCCATTGCTCGTCCTTTGGGCAATTAGATAGCGTTTGTCTGTTTTTAGCCAAAGCTGTGCCAGGTAGTTACTTTCTTCTCCTGGCAAATAGTAAATACCATCTTTACCAAGCTCATAATGGGTTTTGGCAAAATCCGTTTTCATGGCTTCAGTGATACCGTTTCCAACCTCCCCCATTAAGATGTAGTAGCGCATCATACTATACCTTGCCCTTTCGATACTGCGCTGGACATCTTCTTGTGACCAAAGGCTTGTCTTTAGGTAAGTGACCTTGTCATAGATAGAGCCAAAGTCAATGTCATCTTCCCAATAATGCCCATAAACAAGATAACGCTTGTCAAGGGGCATGACCAGTTCAAAAAGCAATATCACTGAGTTCGGGTGCAGTTTGGTGTAAATAATCATAGGTAGTATTCATCAAGTTTTTGGCTAGGGGTAAATCTTGATAATTTTCTAGCTTTAAGGTAACGGTGAGATTAGGTGGCTCATCCTTATCCTCTTTAAAACCATTTTTGGAAAAGCTTGCCCAAGAGACCCCATCCCAGAGTTTAGCGGTGTGCTCATCTAGCTTGTTTGGCATTGATTTTACAAAATCTTTAAGGACTTGTTCACTGACGGTGGCATAAGCATTGTTTCTAAGGATGACGATGTTGTAGAGAAAGGGGAGCATATCGCCACGTTTGAAAGAGCAGACTTGAAAGGTATAGCCAGGGTAGTCACTTAAGGTAAAAGTCCAAGAACGTGTATACTTGTCTTCTTCATAGGTAGGCGAAAGCATGATGGTTTTACCTGGAAAGGTTTCTTCTAAATAGCTTTTGACCGTCTCAGTACTATGAAATTGTAACTTATCCAACCCTAGGCCGCAGCCAGAGAGATTAGAGAGTAGGAGAGCGCTTAACATAGCAAAAAACAGATGTTTTAACCATTTTGTTGGTCTGATTTTCATGAGACTTCCTTTCTTGATAGGGGTAATGACAATAGTATAGCTTAACTATACCACAAAAAAGAAAATTCGGAATAGATGCTTTTACTTGATAGAGGGCAGGTCAATATGGAATATTTTCTAAGGGATTTTTGTATTTTTGACTTGTCAAAATCTATCTTGTATGATAGTCTTTTAGAGATGAAGAAAAGTGCACAAATTATGGTCATCGGGCTAAATTTTTTTAGTATTGAAAATGCTTAAAAGTTATACTTTGGGAGGGTTTTTATGCCAATTCGTGAGGATTTTAAAAAAGTATTGATTATTGGAAGTGGTCCTATTCGTATCGGTCAAGCTTGTGAATTTGATTATTCTGGTACTCAAGCTTGCAAGGCTTTACGCAAGATGGGTTATACGATTGTTTTAGCAAACTCCAATCCTGCAACTATTATGACTGATGCCAATATGGCAGATAGTACCTATATTGTTCCCCTCAATATTAAAAATTTAGAAGAAATTATCATCAAAGAACGCCCACAAGCTCTCCTACCGAATTTAGGTGGTCAAAGTGGGTTAAATTTATGTCTAGAACTACATAAGGCTGGCATCTTGGAACGCTATAATGTAGAGGTCATCGGCGTACACATTGATACTATCGAAAAAGGTGAAGACCGTATTGCCTTTAAAGAATCGATGAAACGCATTGGTATTGAAATGGCGCATTCGGAAGAAGCGTATTCTGTAGAGGAAGCCGTTAGTATTGCTAAAAAACTCGGCTATCCTGTTGTTGTTCGTCCAGCCTTTACTATGGGTGGTGAAGGTGGCGGTCTCGTCTACAATGAAGAAGAACTTCGCTTGGTCGCAGGACGTGGTATTGCAGTCTCAATGATTAACCAAGTTTTAATCGAAGAATCTGTACTTGGTTGGTTAGAATTAGAGCTTGAAGTGGTACGTGATAAAGATGGCAATATGATTACCGTCTGCTTCATTGAAAATATCGATCCAATGGGTGTCCATACAGGCGATTCTTATTGTAGTGCCCCTTTCCTCACAGTTTCTGATGAAGTCGCACAACGTTTACAAGAAGCGTCTTATAAGGTGGTTGAAGATATTGGGGTTATTGGTGGCTGTAACTGTCAATATGCCTATAATCCAAAGACAGATCGTTTTGTCATCATTGAAATTAACCCTCGTACCTCTCGTTCTTCAGCCCTAGCAAGTAAGGCGACAGGCTTGCCAATTGCCAATATCTCAGCACAGCTCGCTTGTGGGAAGAACCTTGCGGATATTCCTTACTATAAGGGCGAGTCTTTACTCGATTACGTACCAGGTAAAGACTATGTGGTCATTAAATTCCCAAAATGGAATTTTGAAAAGTTTAAAGATGCTGAAGACTTGCTTGGTACTCAAATGCAGGCTGTTGGCGAAGTGATGAGTATTGGACGTACTTATAAAGAAGCGGCTCAAAAGGCAGTACGCAGTTTAGAAATGGGACGCTTGGGCTTTGGTCTAGTAAAAAAACACGAAGAAAAAAACAGCAGAAGCTCTAAAATCTGCCCTTGCTAAACCAACCAGTGAACGCCATTTTGAGCTTTATGAGGCCTTGAAAAAAGGTGTTAGTGTCGAAGAAATTTGTGCAATCACAGCAATGGCACCATATTTTGTCAACGCAATGAAAGAACTCGTTGACAGTGAAAAAGAGATTGTTAACTACAAGGGTAAAACCTTGCCTAAAGAAGTCTTACTCGAGGCAAAAAAAGATGGTTTTGCAGATGGCTATCTTGCTCAACTTTTAGAAGTCAGTGAAGATGAGGTGCGTAAATGGCGCCATGACTATGGCATCTTGCCACAATGGGATGCTATTGATGTTAGTGGTGTCCAAACAGATGAAGCGTATTATTATAGCACCTACCATGGTGCTAAAAAACCTGTCAAGGTCAGTGGCAAGGAAAAGATTATGGTCTTAGGTAGTGGACCAAATCGAATCGGACAAGGGATAGAGTTTGACTATTGTTGTGTTCATGCTTCTTTGGCACTTCGTGAAGAAGGCTATGAGACTATTCTCATCAACTGTAACCCAGAAACTGTCTCTACAGATTATGATACTTCTGATAAGCTTTATTTTGAACCATTGACCGTAGAAGACGTCTTATCTATTTATGAAAATGAAAAGCCTTTGGGTGTGATTGCTCAGTTTGGTGGACAGACCCCGCTTAATCTTTCCAATAAGCTAGAAGCAATGGGCGTCAAGATTTTAGGTACCTCGCCAAATTCTATTGACTTGGCTGAAGATAGGGATCGTTTTAGAGAGATTATGGAAGCCCTTTCTATTCCTATGCCTCAATCTGCGATGGCAGTGACTGTTGAGGAGGCATTGGATGCAGCAAAGGCGATAGGTTATCCTTTAATGTGCCGTCCATCTTATGTACTTGGTGGTCGAGGCATGGAAGTGGTGCATGATGAAGGCAGTCTGATTGACTATATGAAAGCAGCCATTGATGTGAGTGCAGATCGTCCGATTTTAATTGATAAATTTTTGAGCAATGCCCTAGAGTGTGAATCTGATGCTATTAGTGATGAAGAAGAAGTTTTCGTGCCAGCAGTAATGGAACACGTTGAGCGTGCAGGGATTCACTCAGGAGACTCTACAGCGATTATTCCATCGGTCAATATTAGTCAGACCCAAATTAAACGTATAGAAGATTACACCAAAAAAATTGCACGTGCCTTAAATGTCTGTGGTTTGATGAACATGCAGTTTGCAATTTACAAAGATACTGTCTATGTTCTTGAAGCCAACCCACGTGCTTCCCGTACCGTTCCTTTGGTTTCGAAGGTTTGTAATATTAACATGGTTGCCCTAGCGACTAAGGCGATTGTCTCAAAACTGAAAGGACAAGTTTCACCAATAGGCTATCTCTCTCAACGTGTCCTAAAACACTATGGGGTAAAAGAGGCGATTTTCCCATTCAACATGTTCCCACAAGTCGATCCTATTTTAGGACCAGAAATGCGCTCAACAGGTGAAGTTTTGGGTATGGCAGAAAGTGTCGGACATGCCTTTTTAAAGGCGCAAGAAGCGACCAGTACCCCGCTCCCTTCTTCTGGGACTGTCTTTATCAGTGTCAATGATAATGATAAAGAAGATGTTTTGGCGGTGGCTCGTGATTTTGCTGAGCTTGGCTTTGACATTTTGGCAACTGGTGGGACCTATAGGGCATTACAAGCGGTACACATTCCTTGTAAAAAAATTGATAAAGTTTCTGAAGGTAGACCAAATGTTATCGATGCGATGACCAATGGTGAAATTGATGTTTTAATCAATACGCCAAGTGGGTCAAAAAAATGTAGAAGAAGATGGTAGATTGATTAGAAAAACTGCCAATAAGTATAAAATTTGTGCCTTTGCAACCATAGCAGCAGCAAGAGTGGCGATAGAGGGACTAAGAGAACTCAAAGAAGATGATAAGAGTGCAGAAATCCATACGCTTCAATATTTCCATGGACGTATCCATTAGAAAAAAACAAATACCCTGTATAATTACAGGGTATTTGTTTTTTGCATTTGATTTTGTTATACTTCACGTAGAGATGATTGTTTTTATAGTAAAATTGTTTTTATAATCAAAAGGAGGGATTTTTACAATGAAGAGAAAAATAGCAAGTTTTTTGTTGGTTTTTGTCGCTTTATTAACATTTTTCCGGTTGTTCACCAACAACAAAAGCCTACTTAGAAGATTCTAAAAAGGTCAATCAATGGAATAATGTTTCTATCAATGGGGATATGAATGTCCAACTTACTATGGAAGGAAAGACGGTAAACCTTCCTCTTAACATCAAGCTAGATGGCTCTGATCTAACAAAAGATGCGCCAATGTTGGCTTATCAAGTGACCTTTGGTGAAGTGAAAGGTCTTGAGGCTTTAGCACCTGGAGAAGAAGGGAAAAAATTAAATAATCTCTTGAGAGGTAAGTCTGTACAGTATTATCTCGATCTTAAAAACATGAAATTCGCTTATAATAAGAATTTTCTTTTAGATATGATGAAAGCGACTGGCGGTGAAGTACCTAGTGAATTTGCGGGTATCAAAGAAGAGTATATTGGTATTGATATGGGCGACTTACCTCAAGTTTCAACCCAAGCATTTCTGACCGGTACGGCGATGGCTAATACAGCCAATAGTGATGAAATTTTTGAAAAATTTTTTTGAAAAAGACTTTTTAGTGATTTTGATCATAAAGCCTTCAATATTACCAAAGAAGATGACACCTATCATTATGAAGTGGGTGGTCTTGATCTTTATAATGGTTTAATGGCAGGTGCAAAACATTTTGTAGCGAAATGGCCAAGTATTAAAGGTGATGTTGCGCCACTACTCACTGCTATGGTTGGAAAGTCTATTACGGATCAAGATATTAGAAAAATTCAAACTGCTTTAGCGGAGCTTGAAAAAAATGATGAGTTGAAACAATTGATCACAGGCGCAAAATTAAGCCAAGATGTACGTTTTGGTACTAGTAGCTATACTACTAAAGGTAAACTCAGCTATAATGCACCAGATGGTCAATTTGCACTTAGCCTAGCTTACGATTTGACAACTAAAAAAGATGATAGTATCAAGGTGACAATGCCAAAGAGTGTGTACTATATTGATTATACTGAGCTTTTTGGTGATGATGTTTACTATGATGATAATACTGCAATTGTTGAAGTTGATGGTGAGTTTGTGGCAGAGGGTTATGTTGAAAATGGCCGTACCCTTGTAAGATATCGTGATTTTGCTGAAGCTATTGGTGCAGAGGTTAACTATGATGCCAAACGCAAACAAGTTAAAGTGAGTAAAGATAAACAAACGATTACTTTGACCCTAGGTTCTAAAAAGGTTTTAGTCAACAATAAAGTGAAACAATTAGATGTTGTACCTGTGGTTAAAGAGGGTGTAACCTATGTGCCACTTCGCTTCGTTGCTGAAACCTATGGCTATAAAGTGAGCTGGGATAATGATCTTTATATTGCAAGCTTGAGTAAGGTTGCTTAGAATAATTTAAAGAAAGTAAAGAAGGAAAGATAGTGTTAGGCAAGGTTTTAAGAGTTGATGTCGGTGAAGTTGTGATTGGAATGGAAGATGCAAGTTTAAGACAAGTGTCTCTTGACAAGTGTAACTTTTACCCACAAATTGATGATCAGGTTCAAATATTTGAAAATGGTGATGAAATAATCGTCTCTAAAGTAGAAAGTGCAAATCAAGAAGCAAGCTATACTCAAGCTTCAAGTACACCAGTGGTAAAAAAAGGTCAGCCAGTTAATAAAATCGCCTATGTTCTTTTTAGCGTTCTTTTTTAGGTGGTTTTTGGGGTGCATAAGTTTTATGCTGGAAAAATTGGACTAGGTGTACTTTATTTACTTTTCTTCTGGACCCTTATTCCTGGTTTTGTAGCCTTTGTTGAAATGATTCTTGCACTTTGTACACCACAAGATGAGTATGGTAATATCTATCTTTAAGCTTGACAAAGTGAAAATATGATGTTAAAATACTTTGGTATTTAGGTAAAGTAGAAACCATCCGTTTCTCACCTTCCGCCACTGGTGTAAGGTTTTTTGCATAATGGATTCAGTATGTTAATAGACGGGTGGTTTATGCCCGTCTATTTTTTTTATGATAAATTTATGCCGGAGGTGAGGACAATAAGTAAAGAATTACGCGTTAATGATGAAATAAGAGCTCGTGAAATTCGTTTAATTGGTGTCGATGGTGAGCAACTAGGGGTAATGCATCCAAAAAGATGCTCTTAAGATTGCCCAAGAGAGAGACTTGGATCTTGTAGAGATTGCGCCAAATGGAAAACCAGCTGTATGTCGTATTATGGATTATGGAAAATACAAATACGAACAAAGCAAGCGCGAGCGTGAAAACAAGAAAAATCAAAAAGTCATTACTATCAAGGAAGTAAAACTTCGTCCAAATATTGAAGATCACGATTTTTATACTAAGGTGCGTAATGCGGCAAAATTTCTTGAATCAGGTAGTAAAGTTAAGGTGACCATCATGTTTCGTGGTCGTGAAATTACTCATGCAGAAAATGGCAAGGAACTTTGCAACAGAGTAGCAGAAGAACTTGTAGATATCTGCAAGGTAGAAAAAAACCTGCAAAGGTTGAAGGTCGTAACATGACAATGATGTTGACACCAACCAAATAAATTATAACTTGTTTGAAAGGAGCATAATTATTATGCCTAAAATGAAGACCCATAGAGGTGCAGCAAAGCGTTTTAAAAGAACTGGTACAGGTAAGATTAAAAGACGTCATGGTTTTACTAGCCACATCTTAGAGAAAAAATCTCCAAAGAGAAAAAGAAATCTACGTAAGGGCGCAATCATGGCTAAGGGTGATGCAAAACGCATCGATCAATTAATCTAAGAAAGACGGAGGGTACTATACAATGGCTAGAATTAAAAGAGGGGTTTCTACCCGTAAAAGACATAAAAAAATTATGAAGTTGGCAAAGGGCTATCATGGTAGTCGTTCTAAGACTTTCCGTGTTGCCAATCAAGCAGTTATGCGTGCTTGGCAATATGCTTATGCACACAGAAGACTAAGAAAACGTGATTTCCGTAAATTATGGATCGCACGTATCAATGCTGCTTGCCGTCAAAATGAGATGAGTTATAGCACTTTTTATCCATGGTTTAAAAGTTGCTGGTGTAGATATCAACCGTAAAATGCTTGCTGATTTAGCAATCAATGATGAAAAAGCTTTTGCTGATTTGGTACAACTTGCAAAAGAAAGTAAATAAAAAAAGCCCTGAGGGGCTTTTTTTGCTTATATAAGAGGAATTTTTAAATATGAAAAAAACACTTGCCTATAGTCTTAGAATTCTTGTTGCTGTTTTGGGTACCCTTGGGGTTGGTTTAGAGTTGTATCACAAGGGCTTGTTTATGTTGACTTATTATACTTTGCTCTCCAATATTTTTGGTGGTGGGCATGAGTTATTATCTTCTCTTTCGTATGGTAAAAGACTTTGACAATATGATGCAAGATAGCACCTTACTACGTGTAAAAGGTGCCCTTACCATGGGTATTTTACTGACTTTTTTTAGTCTATCATTTTTATGTTGGCACCTTTTGCTGATGCAAGTAAGTTTTTTTAGACTGGAAAAATTTTTTTGGTGCATTATATTGTGCCAATTTTATTTTTTTATTGGATTGGCTCATTTTTGGATAAAAGGGGCGTTTATAAAGCTAAAGATGCTTTTTATTGGACGCTGTTACCTTTTAGGCTATTCTATTTTTGCGCTTATTAAAGGCTATGTTTTTTTCAAATTGAAATTCCTGGTCAAGAAAATAGCCCTTATCCTTATTTTTTTCTCAATATTGATCGATTTGGCTTTTTTTGGGTGTGATGAAATTTATTCTTGGGATTTCGATTGCTTATCTTGCAATGAGTGGAATCTTATACTTCATTAAGATGTTTAGAGCAGGTGAAAAAAATGAGTCTTAAAAAGACAGCTCTTAGAAAAAAATTGTCAGAAGACGAGTTTCTTTCAGGGAGGCTTTTGCCAAAAACACAGAATGTGTCTCGTGCAGCGATTTGGAAAGCGATCAAGGCCTTAAGAGAAGAAGGCTATAGGATTGAAGCGATTCCTAAAAAGGCTACCGCTTAAGAAAAACAAGAGGATCATTTAGAGGTTAAAACAATTTTTAAAAACATTATCATGGGCAGGAAAAAAACTAACGATAGAGTTGCATGAAACCATTACTTCAACCAATGATAGAGCAAAAGCCTTGGCAGAGGCTGGTGCCACTGAATGGACGGTTATCCTTTCAGAAATGCAAAGCCTGGGTAGGGGGCGTCTAGGAAAGAATTTTTATTCTCCTAAGGGAAATGGGATTTATCTCAGTGTGATTTTACGTCCTAAATTAGCCATAGAGAAGGCAACCTTATTAACGCTCCTTGGTGCAACTGTGGTTTGTGAAGTGATAGAAGAGACTTTAGCACTGAAAAGTCAGATTAAATGGGTCAATGATGTTTTTATTGCGGATAAAAAAGTTTCCGGTATTTTGACAGAGGGGAGCTTATCCCTAGAAAGTCAAATCTTAGACTATTTAGTACTGGGGATTGGGGTTAATATTACCTTAGATCAAAAAAGTTTACCTGATAGTCTAAAACCTATTGTAGGTAGTTTATTTGAAAATCAAACGCCACCTGATGATTTTTCGTAACTATTTTATTGGCATCTTACTCACCAAACTTAGTCGATATTATCTAGATTTTTGAAAAAAAGGTGAATTTATAAAACGCTATAGAGAACGGCTAATGGTTTTGGACAAATGGGTAGATTTGCATCAAGGCAAAACTGTAGAAACGGTCAAAGTTTTAGCGCTTGATGATAAGGGTGCTTTGATTGTTAAGACAAAAGAAGGTCTTCAAAAAAGAGTCACTTCTGGTGAAGTCAGTCTCAGACTAAAGGAGTAAGGATGAAAAAAAGAGAAAATACAAAAAACCAATGCTATGCGTCTTTTGGATAAGGCAAAATTGGACTATCTTGTCCATCATTATCCCTGGAAAGAGGATGAGCTAGATGCCGTTCATGTTGGACATGCCCTAGAAAAACCCCTTGGACAGGTGTTTAAGACCCTTGTCCTTGTGGGGGATAAGACGGGTGTTATCGTCGCAATGCTTCCTAGTGAGGCTTCTATTGACTTTAAGGCGCTTGCTCGAGCAAGCGGCAATAAAAGTGTAGAAATGCTTCACTTAAAAGACTTAGAAAAAACAACAGGTTATATTAGAGGGGGCTGTTCGCCTTTAGGGATGAAAAAAACTACCCTCTCTATCTTGCCAGTGAGGCGCAAGCTTGGGAGACGATTATTTTTTTCAGCTGGTAAACGTGGTGTTCAAATCGAGTTAAGTCTTCAATCATTGGTTAAGATAGCAGAGGCTAAAATTGTTGATATTATAAAAAAAATCATGATGTATTAATATTTCTTTCTAGACATTTGAAAAAGAAGTATAATGGATAAAGTAGTAGAGAGTTACTACAATATTTTTTTAGAATCCTAGGGGGATAATGAAATGAAAAAAATTAATGGCAACACTTTTCGTGTTAACTTTTGCAATGAGCACATTAGTTGGTTGTGGACAAAAAGAAGAAGCGCCAGCTGAAGAACCAGCTCAAGTAGAAGCTCCAGCTGAAAAAAACCAGCAGCTGAACCAGCAACCGAAACAAAAAAACTGAACCAGCAACCGAAACAAAAAAACTGAAACAACAACCGAAACAACAACCGAAAAAAACAACTGAAGCGCCAGCTGATGGAGCTCAACAACAAGAAGCAAAAATAATTTAGTTTAATAGTAAAAAAAGAGTGCCGAGTGGCACTCTTTTTTTATTTGATTATTTTTAAAGCTTGATCAATAAATTTAGCCAAATCAATAGTACGATTGCTATAGCCCCATTCATTGTCATACCAAGCGATAATCTTATAGAGATGGTCGCCTATTTTTCATGGTAGAGAGGGCATCAACGATAGAAGAACGCGGGTCAGTGTTGTAGTCAATAGAGACCAGTGGACGTTCTTCATAACCTAGGATACCTTTTAGCTCCCCTTCACTCGCTTTTTTAAGAAGGGCATTGATTTCTTCCACACTTGGGCTTTCTTCTAGTTCAAAGACTACATCAGTAAGAGAGACATTTGGTGTTGGTACACGAAGTGCAAAGCCATTCATCTTACCAGAAAGTTCTGGGATGATTTTACCCATAGCCTTTGCCGCACCAGTGGTTGTAGGGATGATAGATTGGATGCAACCTCTTGCACGACGAGGGTCTTTGTGTCTATTATCAAGATTTTTTTGGTCATTGGTAAAGGAATGCACTGTGGTCATAGCTGCAGCCTTAATGGTGAAGTTTTCATGAATAACCTTTGTGACTGGCGCCAGACAGTTTGTCGTACAACTTGCATTAGAGATAATGTTTTGTGCTTTGTCATAGTTTTCTTGGTTGACACCCATAACGAGCATTGGGGCATCTGGACTAGGTGCAGTGATGATGACTTTTTTAGCCCCTCTTTGAAGATGGACTGAGGCAGTTTCTAAGGTTTTGAATTTACCTGTTGAGTCAATAACGATATCTGCGCCAACTTTTGCCCAATCAAGGTTGTTAGGATCTCTATCTGAGTAGAGGAAAATCTTCTTACCATTAATGATAAGATGTTCATCATCAAAGCTGACTTCCCCTTGAAAACGACCATGAGTAGAGTCAAATTCAAATAAACGTGCTGTGCCTTCTGGATTTGATGTGCTGTTTAAAGCAACAACCTCTATTTCAGGATCGTTGACAGCAACACGAAGCACTAAGCGTCCGATACGACCAAAGCCATTAATACCAATTTTTTTGTCGTCATAAAAATTCCTCCTAAAATTCTTTTGATCTACTTATAACATAACTGATTTTTACAGGAAAAAGAAAGCACTAAGCCCTAATTTCTTTTCAAAAAAGCCCAAGGGCTAGTCTTGACAGTTAAAACATGAGGTTATACAATGAAATGAGCTCATAGGAAACGGTAAGATAGTTGTCAGCACTTTTATTATTAGGTATCGATACGAGTCAATTTGAGTTGACTCGATTTTTTTATGAGCAAATGAAGTGATAAAAATTTTTTTGAAAATTTAATTTTTACGAAGAAGGAGGAGAGATAGAGTGATAGACTTTTCGGTTTTGATTATTATTTTAACTTGTATCATTGTTATAGGCATAATTGGTCTTGTTTATATATTAGCAAAGCAAAAAAAGCTGGTAAGTTAAGAGTTGCTGCTGCTGAAGCTGAGGCAAAGCATATCTTAGAGAGTGCGCAAAAAGATGCTGATGATCTTAAGCGAAATGCGGCAATAGAAGCAAAAAGATGAAGCTTATCAAATTCGCAATGAAGCTGAACAGGAAGCAAAAAAGAAAGACGCCATGAAGCTAGTATGGTGGAAAAAAACGTTTAGCACAGAAGGAAGATGTGCTAGAGCGAAAAAGTCCAAAGCTTGGAAGCTAAAGAAGAAAAACTTACTAGAAAGAGAAGAAAAAAACTAGAAGTTGACAAAAAAACTTTAGAAAATGCTAAAAGAGAGCAAGAAATTGCCCTTGAAAGAATTGCTTCTTTGACTGCAGAAGAGGCAAGAGCAGAGTTGTTGAAAAAAACAGAAGAAGAAATGCGCCATGAATTAGCTATAATGGTCAAAGAAATGGAGCAAGAAGCAAAAGAAAATGCTGAAAAAGAAGCAAGAGAAGTCCTCTCAGTTGCCATTCAAAGATGTGCTGCAGACCATGTTGCAGAAACAACGGTCTCTGTAGTCAATTTACCAAATGATGAGATGAAGGGTCGTATTATTGGACGTGAGGGTAGGAATATTCGCACCATTGAAAGCCTAACTGGTGTTGATCTCATCATAGATGATACGCCTGAGGCAGTTATTTTATCTTGTTTTGATCCAATTCGCCGAGAAGTGGCTAAGCTTGCGCTAGAAAAAAATTAATCAGTGATGGACGTATTCATCCGGCACGTATTGAAGAAATGGTTGCCAAAAGCCAAACGAGAGGTGGATAATATTATTCGTGAGGGCAGGGGAGCAAGCAACATTTGAGACAGGTGTCCATGGTATTGCGCCAGAGCTTATTAAAATTTTGGGACGTATGAAATACCGTACAAGCTATGGGCAAAATGTCCTCAAACACTCTATTGAGGTTTCCCATCTTGCAGGACTAATGGCTGCTGAACTTGGTCTTGATGTGAAACTCGCTAAGCGTGGTGGGCTGTTACATGATATTGGTAAGGCAATTGATCATGAGACAGAGGGTTCTCATACGACCATAGGGGCTGAAGTCGCTAAAAAGTATCGTGAGTCAAGTGCTGTGATTAATGCCATCTTGTCTCACCATGGTGATGTGGAACCAAGTTGTGTGGAATCAGTGATTGTAGCAGCAGCAGATGCTGTTTCAGCTGCACGTCCAGGGGCAAGAAGAGAAACACTAGAATCTTATCTCAAACGTCTCACACAACTGGAAGAGATTGCCAATAGTTTCGAGGGTGTGGAAAAAAACCTTTGCTGTACAAGCAGGGCGTGAAATCCGTGTTATCGTCAAACCAGAAAGCATTGATGATATTGCAGCCGTTCAACTTTCACGAGATCTCACCAAAGAAATTGAAAGTCAAATGGAATATCCTGGACAAATTAAAGTGGTTATTATTCGTGAAACACGTGTCATTGATTATGCCAAATAATAGTAACGCTCGTGGTATTTTTTTGCCACGAGCGTTTTTTTACAAGGGGAAAAATATGAGAAACAATCAAATTGCCATTATTGGTGGTGGAAGTGCGGGACTTTTTGCAAGTATCATTGCAGCTCGCTTAGGTTTAAAAGTGAGTGTTTATGAAAAAAACACGAAGTTAGCACGCAAGTTAAATATTACAGGCAAAGGACGTTGCAATATTACCAACATCAGTGATAAGGAAACTTTTTTTAAGAATATTCGTCGCAATGGTAAGTTTTTTTATTCGTCCTATGCTAAATTTAATAATAGGGATACGATGGATTTTTTTGAGAATTTGGGCTTGGCACTAAAAGGTGGAACGAGGTGGGCGAGTTTTTTTCCAGTTAGTGATAAGGCAAGTGATGTGAGCCAGGCACTGATTGATGAGGCAAAAAAATTGGGTGTACAATTTTATAAAAAAATATGCCTTTGTTGAATTTAAAAGTTGATGAAAGTGGCACTTATCGCTTAAAATTTTCTCAAGGAGAAAGGCACTATCCTGCCCTTATCATTGCCACAGGAGGTAAGAGCTATCCACTTACAGGCTCTACGGGTGATGGTTACCAATTTGCTAAAAAGTTAGGCCTTGACTTAGAAACACCAAGACCTGCCTTAGTCCCATTAGTTGTTGAAGAAAAAAATGGTTATATCGTTTACAGGGCTTGAGCTTAAAAAATGTTCGCTTGACCTTAAGCAGCAAACAAGGCAAGAAAATCGGTACAGATTTTGGTGAAATGCTCTTTACCCATTTTGGAATTAGTGGCCCAATCACCCTCTCCCTTAGTGGCGCTTGTAGCGACTATTGGTTAAAAGAAAAAAAGCACCTATCTTGGCAGAACTGGATTTAAAACCTGCCCTAAGCCTAGAGCAACTTGTAGCAAGACTAGAAAGAGAAATAGAAAAAGGAACCGAAAAAAACCCTAACCACTTTGATTCGTCATCTCTTGCCTCAAAGTATGGTAGAAGTATTTTTTTACAATTTGTAGCGTTAGATGCCAAAAAGGTCAACACAACCCTAAGTAAAAAAAGGACAAGGCGAAGTTGGCCTGGGGATTTAAGCATTTTTTTCCTTTACCTTAAAAAGAAACGAGACCATTTAAGGAAGCGATTATTACTTCAGGTGGTGTGAGTATCAAAGTTCTGGATCCTAAGACGATGATGGTAAAATCAAAACCGGGTCTTTTTCTTTATAGGTGAAGTGATTGATATGGATGCCTATACAGGAGGCTATAATTTGCAGTTGGCATTTTCTACAGCCTATAGCGCTGCCAATGGTGCCTACGCCTATCTGAGCGAGGAATGATTTTAAAGGAGGAAAGTAAAATGTATGGCAGTCAGGCCATTTCTAAGAATGCTTTAAAAATGGCGATTACAGAAACAAGAGAAGAAGAAGAGGCCTTACAAAGTCAACTGCTAGAAAAAGGTATCTTAGCAGTGGCAACAGATTTTGGGGGCAATTATTTGGCAAGTGTCAATAAACTTATCGAACGGGCAATCCTTTCTGCTAAAAAAGCACATATTATCGGGGCTTCTCACTATGAAGAAGGTACAGTAGCTGGGGCAACAAGGGAAGCTCTCTTTCAATTAATGAATAAGGCGAGTGGGTTTAATGTTGGTGGTAAACTCAGCATTGTTCGTCATGAGGAACATTTGGCAGTCGCCATATTTATGAGTATAGGTGTTGCCTATCTTGATGAAGTTGCTGTAGGTTTAGCACATCGCAGTATTTACTCTGGAGGAAAAAAATGATACAAATCGCCATTGATGGACCGGCGGGGTCTGGTAAAAGCACTATTGCTAAAAAAATAGCGAATCATTTAGGCTTGATTTATATTGATACAGGTGCCATGTATCGCACTCTAACCCTAATTGCGACAGAAAAAAAGGTATAGGCGCTACTGAAGATGAAAAGTTAGCGGATCTTTTTAAAAGACTTTCCTTTTCATTTTGAGCCAGTTTCAGGCAAGCAAGGGGTATTTTTGGGCGAACGTGATGTCACATTTGAAATTAGAGGTGAAAGCATCAGTCAACAAGTTGCCCAATATGCTAAAAATCCTCTTGTAAGAAGTTATTTGGCACAGCTTCAAAGAGAGATGACCAAAGAAAATCCTGTGATTATGGATGGCAGGGACATTGGTACAGTGATTTTACCTCATGCAGATTTTTAAATTTTTTTCTAACGGCTAGTCCTGAGGAGCGTGCCAAAAGACGGACGAAAGAATTAGAAGAAAAAGGAGAAAAAGTCGATTATCAGTTGATTTTAGAAGAGATTATCAAGCGTGATGATGTGGATAAAAAGCGCAGTATTTCTCCCTTGAAGCGGGCAGAAGATGCTATTTTTAATTGATACAGATAATAAAAAAATATTGAGGAAGTTTTTTTCACTTGATTTTTAAATATTATCAATCAAGGTAAAAAAATCTCTAGAGTAAGCTCAAAAAAATGTTTGGCAATAGAGCGAATATTATGTATAATGGATTAGTGTAAGTGAATTTAAATTAAGGAGTTTTTGCGATGAAAATTGATGTTGCCTCTCACGCTGGCTTTTGCTTTGGCGTAAGAAATGCCATCAATAAGGGTGAGAAAATGGCACAGGAGAGAAAGTTGCCAATTGCTACTCTCGGGCCATTGATTCATAATCCTCAAGAGGTTAAACGTTTGGAACGTTTAGGCATCCGCTCTTATGGTGGTTTTGAGGAAATGACTGAACCCTTTGTTCTTTTTAGGACACATGGTGTAACTCCTGAGGTTTATCAAGAAGCTGAAAGACGAAATTTGACCTATTTTGATTGTACTTGCCCAAAAGTACATCACGTTCAAAATTTGGCAAAGAAATACGCTCGTGAAGGCTATCAGGTTCTCATACTGGGTGATAAGGCTCACCCTGAGGTAGAGGGAATTGTAGGTTGGTCAGATAATATGGCGGTCGTGTTTTTCAGCCTAGATGAACTAAAGTCGCTAGATCTTATAGGCAAAAAGGTCTGCCTAGTAGCTCAGACAACAGAAAAGAAAGAACGCTTTGAAGAGGCGAAAACTTACTTGGAAAGTCTTTTGTTGAGTGAACTCGAAATATTTAATACGATTTGCTCAGCAACTAGGGAACGACAGGATGACGCATTTAACCTTGCAAAGACAAAGGATCTGATGATTGTTGTTGGTGGTTCTAATTCAGCCAATACAAGAAAGCTTGTTGGCATTTGCGAAGATGCAGGTGCGATAACTAAGCATGTAGAGGAAGCAAGTGAATTAGATCCAAGCTGGTTTGAAGGTGTCGAATCAATTGGCTTAACAGCAGGGGCTTCAACTCCTGACTGGATAATTAGGGAGGTTTTGAACAAGATGGAAGAATTAACAATGGAACAAGGGTTAGAACAAGGTTATGGATCACTCGAATCCCCAAATCTTTTTGATGTCATCAAGGGTACTGTGGTAAAGATTGGCACAGATGAAATTATGGTTGACATTCGTGGGAAATCTGAAGGGGTCGTTCCTGTTAAGGAGCTATCCTTCCAAAAAAAGATCCAGTCATTGAAGATATTGTCAAAATTGGCGATGAAATCGAAGTGATGGTCATCAAAATGGAAAATAGCGAAGGTCACATGGTACTTTCTAAAAAAAGCGCGCTGACCAAGAAAAAAAGCAATGGAAGTTTTTAAAAGAAAAAAATATGAAAAAAAGGCGAATTTATTGAAGCGAAGGTTATTGGCGCTGTCAAGGGTGGCGTTATCGTTGATATCGGTGCTAGAGGGTTTGTACCAGCTAGTCACTTAGACAATAAATATGTAGATGATATTAATGCCTTTGTAGGCAATACCTATAAATTCCAACTCATCGAGTTTGATCCTAACCCAGAACAAAGAAAGATCATTCTCTCTCGTCGTGCAATCACAGAAGCAGAAGAAAGAGAAGCACGTGAAGCACTTTGGAGTGAAATCGAAGAAGGACAAACCCGCCGCGGTAAAGTACAACGCATCGCAACCTTTGGTGCATTCATTGATCTAGGTGGTGTTGATGGTTTACTCCACATCTCTGAAATGGGTTGGAACCGTGTCAAACAACCAACTGATGTTGTAAAAGTTGGCGATGAAATCGAAGTTTATGTTTTAAGTGCGGATAAAGATAAAAAAACAAAAATCAGCCTAAGCTTAAAACAACTACTCACCAATCCTTGGGATGAAGTTGCTGAACGTTATGCACAAGGCAGTGTTCACACAGGTAAAGTAGCAAGATTGGCACCATTTGGCGCTTTCATCAATCTTGAAGAAGGTGTTGACGGCTTAGTACACATTTCTCAAATCGCTTGGGAACATGTTGAAAAAGTTGAAGATGCGCTAAAAGTTGGCGATGAAGTGGAAGTTAAGGTACTTGATGTTGATAAGGAAAAATAAACGTATTAGCCTATCAATTAAAGAACTCAAAGAACGTCCAGTGGTAGAAAAAAACCAGCACCAAAGCCAAAGAAAGAAGCACGTCCAAAAAGCTGAAGCACCAAGTGTTCAAGAAGAAATTTCAACCAATCTTGGTGATGTTCTTGGCGACCTATTAGAAAAAAATAATAGCTTATCGACTGACTGTAGTCAGTCGGTTTTTTTATTTTATCGATGAAGAAAATAAGGCGAGTAAAAAATAACATAACCTATTGACTCATACTAAAAAAAATAGTGCTATTATGAACATAATAAATTAGCTATAGCTAATTAAAGAATATCTTTTATTTGTCAATAAAAAAATAAAAAAAGGAGGAGATAGAACAATGGATGAACAATTTAAAAATGCCACTTATTGGTGATGATGCCCCAGCCTTTACTGCTGTGACAACACAAGGTAATATTAATTTTTCCAGAGGATTATAAAGGTAAGTGGGTGATTTTGTTTTCTCACCCTGCAGATTTTACACCAGTATGTACAACAGAGTTTATGACCTTTGGTGCAATGCTTGAAGAATTTAAGGCCATTAATGTCGAGTTGCTTGGAGTTTCAGTAGATTCTTTGTACTCTCATATTGCCTGGCTGAGAAAGATTCAAGAATTAGAATGGGGTAAGTATAAAAAAACATCAATGTCACTTTTCCGCTCATTGAAGACATCAAGATGGATGTGGCGAAAAAGTTTGGGATGATTCAACCTGGTGCTTCTACCACACAAGCTGTACGTGCAGTCTTTGTCATTGATCCAGAAGCCAAGGTCAGAGCAATTTTATATTATCCGTTATCAACAGGTAGAAATTTTTGCTGAAATTAAACGTCTTGTGGTCGCCTTGCAAAAATCAGATCGTGATCTTTGTGCAACCCCAGCTGACTGGCAAGAGGGCGATGATGTGATTATCCCACCGGCATCTTCTTGTGGTATTGCCAAAGAAAGAATGGATGATTCAACTGAAGGACAATATTGTTTAGATTGGTTCCTTTGCTTTTAAAAAAAGAAAAAAATAATATTGCTTGATAAAAAGGTGATGATGACTTTGGTCATCATCACCTTTTTTTGTACTTTTTTTAAGGTCGTTTTGAAATGGCTAGTCATCTAGGGTGCTTTTTTTGTTACAATACTATCAAGAGATAGAAAGAAAGAGGTAGTATAGATGAATAAAGTTTTAGTTATAGGGCATAAAAATCCGGACACCGACTCCATTATGAGTGCAATCAGTTATGCCTATCTTTTAAACCAAACAGGTATTAGTGCTGAGGGCTGTGGCTCAAGGGACACCGAATGAAGAAACCCAATATGCCCTTGATTATTTTTGGGCAAGAGGCACCTCGTGTGGTCGATGGTGTTTCAAGTGAGACCGATACAATCGCTTTAGTCGATCACAATGAGGCACAACAAAGTGTTGATGATCGTGCTAAGGTACGCATTATGAGCGTTATCGATCACCATCGTATTGCCAATTTTGAAGTGGCAGAGCCTTTGTATTATCGTTGTGAAACGGTAGGTTGTACCAATACCATTCTTTACAAGATGTACCAAGAAAAGGGTGTAGCGATTCCTAAAGCGATTGCTGGGCTAATGGTTTCAGCGATTATTTCCGATACCCTTTTGAAAAAGTCACCAACTTGTACCCAAGAAGATGTTGTTGCGATGGAGGCTTTGGCAAAGCTTGCTGAAATTGATCTTGAAGTCTATGGGCTTGCCCTCTTAAAAGCTGGTACCAATCTTGACAATCAGTCTCCAGCCTCAATCCTAGAGATGGATGCCAAAAGTTTTCCTATGGGAGACAAAAAGGTGCGTGTAGGACAGGTAAATATCGTTGATGAAAAGGATGTCTTACAGTACAAAGCAGAATTAATGGCACTAATGGAAGAAAAATCAAAGGAAGAAAACTTTGAATTATTCCTCCTCTTGATTACCAATATCCTAACAAGTGATTCCACAGGACTTGTTGTAGGTAATGTACTTCCTGTAGAAGAAGCCTTTAAAGGTAAGGTAGAAAATAATCTCATCAATTTAGAAGGTGTTGTTTCAAGGAAAAAACAAGTCATTCCTCAGCTCACTAGAGCGATAGAGGGTTAATGTTGCTTTTTAAGAAAGGGGAATATCAATGCAAAAAGAAAAATTAGATCAAGTCATAGCGTACATCAAAGAGAATTATAGCGTGCCTTGTATCAATCTTGAATTTGTGGAAAAAGAAAATTTGAGTTTAACAGAAAGTAAGGTAGGAGGGCTACCTTACTTACCAGAAGATCAAAAACAACCAGAAGATAAAGAAGGCAATCTCTTGTATCTTTTGGCACAGATTAATTGCGCAGACCTGCCAGCAAATGATATCTATCCTGAGGCAGGTTTGGTACAGTTTTGGATTCGTGATGATGACTTGATGGGACTTGATTTTGATGCGCCAGATGCTCAAGATACTTGGCGTATTCGCTATTATGAGACAGTTGATCCTTATCTTAGTGAGGAAAGTGTCAAAGCAAGATATAAAGATGATTACACTTACATGCCACTAGACAGAGGATTGGCTTATGGCCTTTCTTTTTCAGAAGGTATTGATAGTCCACTAACCTCCTATGAGTTTCAAGAAAAATACATCGTGGAGGCTTGGAATACCCTATTTCCTGAAGAAACAAGAGAAGACTATTATGATGACTTCTCTGATGAAGAAATGGATTATATTATGGAGGCTGGCGATTTTTGGTGGACATAAAATCGGTGGTTATCCAAGCTTTACCCAATCGGATCCAAGAAGAGAAGATGAGTATGAAACCCTCTTACTTCAAATCGACACAGATTTAGATCTCATGTGGGGAGATAGTGGCATAGGTAATTTCTTTATTCAGACGAAGGATAAGAAAACAGGCAACTTTACTAAGGCGCTCTATAACTGGGATTGCTATTAATAGAAGGTGTATGATGAAAATAAGTTTACAACAAGTGATTTATCTGATTAGTGTTTTTAAATTCAAAGTATGATAAATTGGCAAATGAAGTAGGCTATGAGTATCTTTTTTTCCTTTAAAGATTAATGATGAAGTTTTTAGATAATCAAGAAAAAAAGAAGCGCAAATGCAAGAAGATATCCTTGCCCTAGAGGTCATTGGAAAGGATATCCTAACCCTTAAGAAGGCACTAGGTGATGCTAATCATGCCCTAAGAGAAGACAACACTAGTCTCTATCTTTTTACTAGAAGAGGTTAAATTAAAACGTAACTTGCTTGCATCGTATGGAAAATGCCCTCACAGGACATAGAAAAGAAGTGGTTTCTGGTGTGGGTGTCATCACCTATGGTGTGCTCAATGAAAAGTTTGATACGTACAAAACTTGATGGACTTGAAAAAAAGAGGTCAATGGTTTGTCTGAAAAAAATTGACAGGATTAATAGCACAACCTTAATTGATGTTGAGTTAATAGGAGAGTATTAAAAAAATTTTTGGTAGATAGTCGGATATTTTTTTGTTCAAGAAACAAAAAAATCATCGAACGAAAAACATGTGACGTTTTACTTTTTTTATTACGACTTAGAAAAAAACGAACGGTAGAGTTTAAATTATAGTCTGACTGTCTGGGGCAAATATTTGCCAAAAAAATTGGGGAGGAATTTTTGCCTTTTGTCCCCCTTTTTAATAGGCAAGCCTTAGGGCTTGCCTATTTTTATTGGTAGCGTTTAAGTCAATTTTTAAAGAGAAATGATGAGATGATGTAGAGAAGCGTTAGGCCATTAAAAAAACATCATAAAAAAAGGAGTCAGTGTGATGAATTTAGAAAAAAATATAAGGTTTTTTTATGAAAAAAATTTTTTAGCCTCTGCTATGGCAACTTGGCTGAAATTTATTTTAGCCGTTTTGGCACTGGGGCATCTTTTGTTTTTCTGAGTAAGGGTATCCAAAAACGTTTTTGCCAGAAGTGTTGTTGAAATATTTTTATCTATGGGACACCTATCGTCTTAGTGGTGATTTTTTTGTAATGAGTACATACTGTTATAAGAGTTATTGGTTAAATTCACTGGTGTTATTTTTTTGATTGTGGTTTTTTTATGTTTACCAGTAATGTTGCCCTTGTCGCTTTACAAGAAGAAGGTTTAGCCCATACCTATATGGGTTTGGTTGGTGCTTTTACTTTATTTGGGATTATCAATTATATTAGAACCTATCCCGTCAAAAATGCGTCTGAAAAGCAAAGCGATCAAGGGCAAGATGAAAAAATTAAATGATGGGTAAATAAAAAAAGCTTGTTTCCTCAATGACTAGGAAACAAGCTTTTGTGCTTTCTGAAGATAATTTTTTAAACTTCTTTTTCTGTTACAGGGGCATTATCGAGGAGCTTTTTAAGGTAGTGACCAGTATAGCTGGTTTGATGTTGTGCGATTTCTTCTGGCGTGCCCTGAGCAATGATTTTTCCGCCACCATCACCACCTTCTGGACCAAGATCAATGATGTAATCAGCACATTTGATCACATCAAGATTGTGTTCGATGATAAGCATGGTTTCACCACTAGAGACAAGACGGTCAATGATGGTGAGGAGCTTTTTAATATCTGCAGAATGCAGGCCGGTGGTAGGTTCATCGAGAATATAGAGGGTTTTACCCGTCGGTCTTTTAGCGAGTTCACTAGCGAGTTTGATTCTTTGCGCCTCGCCTCCTGAAAGGGTGGTGGCTGCTTGACCTAAGCGAATATAGCCCAAACCAACATCTTGGATGGTCTTGATTTTGTTGTAAACTTTAGGAATGTTGGCAAAAAATTCTACTGCTTCATCAACGGTCATCTCTAGGACATCGCTGATGGTTTTTACCTTTGTAATGCACCTCAAGAGTTTCTTTATTGTAGCGTTTGGCCTTACAGACTTCACAAGGCACATAGACATCAGGTAAAAAGTGCATTTCTATTTTTTTAAGATACCATCACCCTTACAAGATTCACATCGTCCACCCTTGACATTGAAACTAAAGCGACCAGGCTTGTAGCCACGCATTTTGGCTTCGTTGGTTTGGCTGAACAATTCACGAATGCCATCAAAAAGCACCTGTATAGGTGGCTGGATTGGAACGAGGGGTACGCCCTATAGGGACTTTGATCAATGGAGATAATTTTATCGATCTGCTCAATACCTTCTAGGCTTTTGTATTTTGCAGGGATGGCTTTGCTTTGAGGGTAGAGCTTACGCTCAATGGCTTTTTTAAAGATTTCATTGACCAAGGTGGACTTACCTGAACCACTCACGCCAGTCACACAGGTAAAACAACCAAGGGGTACGGTGAATTTGACATTTTTAAGGTTATTGGCACTGGCACCCTTTAGCGTCAACACACGTTTTTTGTCAATTGGGCGGCGATGCGCTGGTACAGGAATACTTTCACGACCGGAGAGATAGGCACCTGTGATTGAGCGTTCACTTTTCATGATGTCAGAGACACTGCCACAAGCAACGACCTCACCACCATGCTCCCCTGCATAAGGGCCAATATCGACAATATAGTCACTAGCACGAATGGTATCTTCATCGTGTTCAACAACAATAACAGTGTTGTCCAAATCTCTTAAATGTTTTAGGGTTTCAATGAGTTTATCATTATCCCTTTGGTGCAAGCCGATACTAGGCTCATCAAGGATATAAAGCACACCGGTAAGCCCAGAACCAATCTGGGTAGCCAAGCGAATACGCTGACTTTCTCCACCGGAGAGGGTGCCGGATGTACGTGAAAGGGTGAGGTAGGTCAGACCGACATTGTTTAAAAAACTCAGTCTGGCTTTGATTTCCTTGATGATTTGTTTGGCGATGAAAGCCTTGCGCTCATCAAGTTTGGCATTTTCAAAAAAATGAAGGGCCTCTTGGATAGTCATATCAGTGATCGTGGCAATAGATTGTCCCGAAAATTCTACTGCCAAGGCTTCTTTTCGGAGTCTTTTGCCTTTACAATTAGGACAAGGATGGCTCACCATATATTTTTCAATTTCTTCACGCACATCTTCTGAGCTTGACTCTTGATAACGACGTTTAAAAATTGCTAATCAGTCCCTCGTAAACCGTCTCATGCTCTTGTTGATTTTTTTGAAAAAGATTGGTATAGGAAAAAAACGAATGGTTTCTTGGCTACCACCATACAAGATGGCATTTTTTGTACCTCGCTTAATGCTTCCCAAAGGGGTATTGAGGTCAATATTTTTCAAGCTTGGCAAAGGCAAAAAGCCTACGTTGGTAAAAATTACTGACGCCGTTTTTAGACCATGGGGCGATGGCGCCTTCACTTAGGGATAATTTGGGATTAGGAATTAGGAGATTGACATCAAGTGCCATCTGATGCCCCAAACCATCGCAATGGGGGCAAGCCCCTAAAGGACTATTGAAAGAAAAGAGTTGAGGGCTGAGCTCTGGTAAAGAAATATTACACTTAGGGCAGGCAAAATGCTCACTAAAGGAGAGTATTTTTTCACCATTGACTTCTACCATAGCAAAGCCATCAGCCATCTCCAAAGCAATTTGTAAGGAATCACTGAGACGTGACTGGATACCATCTTTTAGCTTGATACGGTCAACAACCACTTCGATGGTATGTTTTTTTGGTCTTACTTAAGGTGATTTCTTCACTTAATTCTTGCATCTCGCCATTGACACGCACACGGATAAAACCATTTTTTTCTCAAATCATCAAAGACTTTTTTAAATTCCCCTTTGCGATTAGTGATGATGGGCGAGAGAATGACAAGACGGCTCCCCTCTTCTTCTCTTAGGATTTGTTCGACCATTTGGTCAATGGATTGCTTGCTAATCACATCACCACATTCAGGGCAATGGGGGTACCGACACGAGCATAGAGCAAGCGTAGATAATCGTAGATTTCTGTCACCGTACCGACAGTAGAGCGTGGATTTTTGCTGGTGGTTTTTTGGTCAATGGAGATGGCTGGGGATAAACCACTGATTTCATCAACCTCCGGTTTATCCATTTGCCCCCAAAAAAATTGGCGAGCATAAGAAGAAAGGGATTCCACATAGCGCCTTTGTCCCTCGGCATAGATGGTTTCAAAAGCTAGGGAACTCTTGCCGGAACCAGATAAACCTGTCATGGTCACAAGCTTTCCTCTAGGGATTTCAAGATCAATATTTTTTAGGTTATGAACCCGTGCACCTTTTATTACAATTTTTTTATTATCCAAGGTGACCTCCTTTAGTTACTTTGTATTATCGTTTTTCAATGCGAGCGATTTCATCACGTAATTCGGCTGCCAGTTCAAATTCTAGGTTTTTTTGGCGGCCTGTTTCATCGCACGTTTAAGGGTTTCAAGGTGAAGTTTACGTCCTTTTTTATCCAGTGGCACTTCTTTAGTGAGTGTTGGTATCTCAGAAACTTCTTGGGTTGCCTTTTATTTCTTCGGCAACTTTTTTTAGAATGGTTTTTTTGGGGTGATACCATGGGCTTGGTTGTAGGCTTCTTGCAAGGCGCGGCGGCGTGAGGTTTCTTCCATGGCAACTTTCATGGAGTCGGTAATCTTATCAGCATAGAGGATGACACGACCGTTGGCGTTACGTGCCGCACGTCCAATGGTCTGAATCATAGAACGTTCTGAACGTAAAAAAAGCCTTCTTTGTCAGCATCAAGGATAAGGACAAGGGAGACTTCCGGTAGGTCTAAGCCCTCCCTTAAAAGGTTGATGCCAACAAGCACATCAAAGGTTCCCAAGCGCAAATCACGGATGATATTCATGCGTTCTAAGGTTTTGACTTCGGAATGAAGATAGCGCACCTTGACATTGAAGTTGGCAAGGTAGTCTGTCAGGTCTTCTGCCATTTTTTTGGTCAAGGTGGTGATTAGGACACGTTCTCCTTTTTTGGTGGTTTTGGTGATTTCATCTAAAATATCATCGATTTGTCCTTCGATAGGACGCACTTCTACCAGTGGGTCAAGGAGACCTGTTGGACGAATAACTTGTTCCACAACTTGCATGGCAGTTTCTTTTTCATACTTACCTGGTGTGGCTGAGACATAGATGGTCTGCTTGGTCAGATGCTCAAATTCATCAAAAACGCAAAGGACGATTGTCAAGGGCAGAGGGAGGCGGAAACCGTGCTTGACAAGGTTTTCTTTTCTCGCCCTATCCCCTGCATACATACCTCCAACTTGAGGGACAGCGACATGACTTTCATCAATAAAGAGGATGAAATCCTCAGGAAAAAGCCTAAGAGGGTATCCGGTGTCGAATTGGCAGGTCGTCCTGAAAGGGGTCTGGCATAATTTTTCTACCCCGGAGCAAAAAGCCGACTTCAGTCAACATCTCAAGGTCGTAGCGTGTACGTTGCTCTATCCGTTGGGCTTCTAAAAAAATTTATCTTCTGATTTAAAATAGGCAATTTGTTCTTCGAGTTCTTCTTCAATGGCAGTGATAGCTGTTTTTTTAGTGTTTCTGGATCAGTGGCATAGTGGGTGTTTGGATAAATAGAGATATGCTCTCTTTTACCGGTAATCTTGCCAGTTAGGCGATCCACTTCACTAATGGCGTCAATTTCGTCCCCGAAAAGCTCTAGGCGAATGACCTTATCGCTACTGGATGGGGGCAAGATTTCAATGACATCACCACGCACACGAAAGGTACCTCGTTTGAGTTCTAGGTCGTTGCGTTCAAACTGAATTTCAATGAGTTTTCTTAAAATATCCTCTCTTTGCATTTCTTGACCAAGGCGAAGGGAAAGGACTTGGTTTTTTTGTAAAAATTCAGGTGACCCTAAACCGTAAATACAACTGACAGAAGCAATGATAATGACATCACGACGTTCGAGCAAAGCAGCTGTTGCCGAGTGGCGAAGTTTTTCAATTTCATCATTAATTTGGGCATCTTTTTCGATATAGGTATCTGTAGACGCCACATAGGCTTCTGGTTGATAATAATCATAGTAGCTGACAAAGTATTCGACAGCATTATTAGGAAAAAAAGCTTTAAATTCATTATAAAGCTGAGCGGCTAAAGTTTTATTAGGTTCTAAAAATGAGGGCAGGGCGGTTGGCTTTGGCAATGATATTTGCCATGGTAAAGGTTTTACCAGAACCAGTCACACCAAGAAGAATTTGCTTAGGGTAGCCAAGATTTAAGCCCTCAACTAGGGCATCAATAGCTTGAGGTTGATCACCTGTAGGCGAAAAGTCGCTGATGAGTTCAAATTGGTTCATAATTCTATCTCCTTTATGTATCATTTGCTACATACCCAAATGAAGCTTTTTGTAATTACTAAGGCAAGATGAGAAAGGGGGCTATAAATGCTCAAAACAGTATTATCATGGTTTTTTCCAGAGCCAAGTATGTGCGTACTCTGTCAAAAGCCTTTGACGGCTTTAGGTTTATGTCCAACATGCCAAGCCTATTTTAAATGTAGAAAAGAGGCGCTAGGTCATTGCGGGCGTTGTCATACTTTTGGGCGTCAAGTAAATCTTTGTGATAATTGTCGCAAGTGGCCAAAGGATTTTTTAAAAGTTCATGCCCTCTACCCTTATGAAAAAAAGAAGTCAGAGAAGCACTGAAAAAGATAAAGTATCACCACGAACCCTGGCGAGGGGAAGCCATGGGCAAGCTTTTAGCGTCCCTTGTACCAGAGGGGGATTGGGTTCTTATCCCTATCCCTTTGCACCGTAGTAAGGAAAAAGAGAGGGGATATAATCAAAGCCTTTGTTTGGCAAAAAGGTATAGCAGAAATCAAAGAAATGAAAATTTATACAAAGGTCTTGTATCGCAGGAAAAAAAACAAAAAGTACAGGCAGGACTAAGCTATTATGCACGACAAGAAAATATCAAAAAAATGCTTTTTAGCATACAAAATGAAGGCTTGATTGCTGGAAAGAATGTGCTTTTGATAGATGACATTATGACAACAGGTGTGACCTTAGCAGTAGCGAGCAAGGTGCTTTATGCCCATGGGGCAAAAGAAAGTTGAGACGGTAGTTTTTTTGCCAGTGGTATTCATTAAAAATAAAAAAATATGAATTTTTTTATAAAATAATATTGAATTTTTATGCAAAACCTTGTATACTGTGAAAAATGATACAGGAGGTAGGACATCATGAAATTAAAAACAATATTGGTCACGACACTTATGGCAGGGCTAACAATTGGTAGTCTAGTGGGTTGCAATGCTGCAAAAGACGGTGATACGGCTCAGCGTGCAACAGAAAAAGAAAAATTGTTGTCGGGACTGACCCAGAATTTCCACCATTTGAATATCAAGATAAAGAAGGTATTATAGGTGGCTTTGATGTAGACCTCATGAATGCCATTGGCAAGGATCAAGGCTTTGAAGTCACTTTTACGAGTCTTGAATTTGATTCTTTAACAGGTGCTTTAGCAACAGGTCAAATTGATGCAGCGGCAGCGGGCATTAGTATTACACCAGAGCGTAATGAACAAGTGCTTTTTTCAGAACCTTATATGAATGCTTCTTTAGGGATTGTGGTGCCTAAAGAGAATACCGATATTAAGAGTGCTGAAGATTTAAAAGGCAAGGTCATCTGTGCACAACTTGGCACCACTGGTGCGGAGGCAGCAACTAAGCTAAAAGAGGATGGGATTGTAAAAGAAGTCAAGCTACTTGCCAATTTCAGTGTCTGTATACAAGAACTTGAAACAGGCGGTTCTGATGCTTGTGTCAATGATATGCCAGTTAACTTGAATTATATTGCAACCTATCCAGATAAAATAAGGGTTTTAGATGATCCGTATGCGACGGATTATTATGCGATTACGATTAGTAAAGAAAATAAAGAATTGCAAGCTAAGATCAATGCAGGTCTAAAGAACATCATTGCCAATGGCGAATATGAAGCCCTTTGTAAGAAATACAATCTACCAGTTTCTCCAGATCTTTTAAAAGGGGAAGTGACAGTAGAAAAAAATTCTTGGCATGAAAAGTAAAAGCTAAAGTAACTTAGGTTATCGTCATTGGCGATAGCCTTTTGCATAAGATAAAAAAAGCATAACAATAGACGTTTTAGCCTAGTTTTTAGGCATTTTTCTACAGTATTAATAAAAAAATGATGGATTTTTTTATAAAAAAACTATTGCATTTTTTTATACAAGTTCTTGTATACTATGAAAAAAACATCGCAGGAGGCAGAACATCATGAAATTTAAAAAAATATTTGCCATCACACTTATGGCAGGATTAGCAATGACAAGTTTAGTAGGTTGTAATGCAGCAAAAGAGGATAGTGGTAACGCTGAGGGCAGCAAAGAAAGTGGTTGTCGGAACCAATCCAGAGTTTCCACCATTTGAGTACCAAGATAAAGAAGGCAAGATGGAAGGTTTTGACCTAGATCTTATGACTGCTATCGGTGAGGATCAAGGGTTTGAAGTAGACTTCCAAAGTCTTGAATTTGATGCATTAACAGGGGCACTAGCAACAGGACAAATTGATGCAGCAGCGGCAGGGATTAGTGTTACCCCAGAACGTAATGAACAAGTGCTTTTCTCAAACCCATATATGAATGCTTCATTAGGTATCGTCGTAACTAAAGACAACACAAGTATTAAGAGTGCTGATGACTTAAAAGGAAAAGTCGTCTGTGCTCAACTTGGTACCACTGGGGCTGAGGCAGCAACTAAGCTTAAAGAAGAAGGCGTAATCAAAGATGCTAAGCTTCTTGCTAACTTCAACGTTTGTATGCAAGAGCTTGCAACTGGTGGCTCTGATGCTTGTATCAATGATATGCCTGTTAACTTAAACTACATTGAAGCGCATCCAGACACAGTAAAAGTTTTGGATGACCTTTATGCAACCGACTACTATGCAATCACTGTAGGTAAGGAAAACAAGGACTTACAAGATAAAATCAATGTAGGGCTTAAAAATATCATTGCTAGTGGTAAGTATGAAGAGCTTTGCAAAAAATATGACTTACCAGTTTCTCCAGATATTACTAAAGGAGAAATCACTTTAGAAAAAAATCCTTAGCATGAAAAAAAGTAAGTATAATCCTAGGCTATCGCAATTTGCGATAGCCTTTTACAGAAAGATTGTGAGGCGTGTCAATGGACAAGTTTATAGAAATTTTAAGCATCGTAATTAAGGGCGCTGGCTTTACTTTATCAGTTGCGTTCAGTGCTGTTTTAATAGGGATAGTGATAGGTTTAGTGATGTCACTTTCCAAATTGAGTCATAATATTATATTGAAATCAATTGCCAATGTTTATATCGAAGTCATCAGAGGAACTCCGCTCTTTGTTCAGATTTTTTTCTTTTTCCACTTTGGGGTAGCTTCTATCGTTGGTCAGATTATAGGCGAGAAATTTGCCTTTGACGTTTTTTTACGACAGGGGTTGTGGTCTGTGGTTTAAATAGTGGGGCTTATGTGGCAGAAATTTTTCCGTGCTGGTATTCAAGGTATTGATAAAGGGACAAGTTGAGGCGGTACGCTCTTTAGGGATGACACATACACAGGCGATGCGTCACGTTATTTTACCGCAAGCTTTTAAAGCAGTTATTCCAGCACTTGGCAATGAGGTGGTGGTACTCTTAAAAGATACTTCACTCTTATCCGCTATCGGTGCCAATGAAATTATGAAAAGAGGACAAATTTATAACTCTCAAATGTTTGAGCCTTTTGCTACTTATGGAACTGTTGCCTTAGTCTATCTTGTCGTGACCTTTAGTTTGACACGTGTGATTAATTGGTATGAGCGCAAGTTGGATGTTTCACGAGCATAGCTAAGGAGGTATCTTGATGATAGAAGTTGTTAATTTAGAAAAGAGTTTTGGTGAAAATAAAGTTTTAAAAGGTATTACGGAGACGATTGCAACGGGTGAGGTTGTTTCTGTGATTGGACCATCAGGTTCAGGTAAAAGTACTTTTTTGAGATGTTTAAATCTTTTGGAAATGCCAACTGGTGGTAAGATTGTTGTAGATGATGAAGAAATCACAGCTAAAAATACTGATATCAATAAAATGCGTGAAAAAATTGGTATGGTGTTTCAAAGGTTCAATCTTTTTTTCCACACAAGACAGTGTTAGAAAACATTACTCTTGCTCCTGTTCATGTTAAAAAGATTCCGTTGGAAGATGCTAAGAAGCGTGCTATGGAATTACTAAGTCAAGTTGGCTTGGCGAATAAGGCAGATAGCTACCCACAGGAGTTATCTGGTGGGCAACAACAAAGGGTTGCCATCGCTCGTGCCTTAGCGATGGATCCAGAAATCATGCTTTTTGATGAGCCGACAAGTGCTCTTGATCCAGAGATGGTTGGGGAAGTACTCAATGTTATTCGTTCGCTTACTAAAACAGGGATGACTATGGTTATCGTGACGCACGAAATGGGCTTTGCTAGAGAAGTGAGTGATAGAGTGTTTTTCATCGATGAAGGTATTGTCATGGAAAAGGGTAGCCCTGACGATATTTTTAATAATGCCAAAGTGGACAGAACCAAAAACTTTTTGGCAAAAATTTTGTAATATCCCCCTAAAATAGCGACTATCACTAGTGGTAGTCGCTGTTTTTTTGTTATGATAAGGAGAAGCCTTATCTATAAAAAGGAGGGAAATGATGATTACCATAGGCAATTTAAAAAGTGAGGTCAAAAAAAGCGCCTAAAAAAACCTTTCAACTAGGGAATGTTTTGGAAATTACAACCTATAAGCGCAATAGAGGGATTGTGGTTATAAAAAAATAGAAGAAGAAAGTTTTTTTCTTTTAAAGAATTTGGCTATGAAGCGCTTGATGTTGAAAGTATGGGATTAGAAGATTTGTTAAAATTGATCCAAAAAAAGAGCCAAGGTAGAATTTCCTAGAAGTCAGCAAATTAGGCTCTATGCCCATGACTCTGTGGAGGCAAATTTAATTAGTGAAAAATATTGCCATCAGAATTTAAAAAAAATACAAAAAAAACGTCTTGACGAAATAACTAAAAAAATGGTAGTATAATACTCGTTCCACAGAGGGACGTTTTATGGGGGTATAGCTCAGCTGGGAGAGCACCTGCCTTGCAAGCAGGGGGTCAAGAGTTCGAATCTCTTTATCTCCATTGAACCTGAAAGATGGTTCAAATCTTTGAAAACGACACAGTAACAAACAGTAAGTATTGCGGATGAGCGTAATACTTACAGAGGTCATATCTGAAATAAAGCAGAAAGTAACCGAGAGAGATTAAGAAAGCAAGGGCATACGGTGGATGCCTAGGGCGCTAAGAGCCGAAGAAGGACGCGGTAAGCTGCGAAAAAGCTACGAGGAGTCGCAAGCAGACAGAGAATCGTAGATATCCGAATGGGAAAAACCCTGCTGGAGTAATATCCAGTAATCCCATGCTGAAACAAATAGGCATGCGGAAGGCAACCCGGAGAACTGAAACATCTAAGTACCCGGAGGAAAAGAAAGAAAACTCGATTCCCCAGTAGCGGCGAGCGAAAAGGGAAAAAGCCCAAACCGGATTTGTCCGGGGTTAGGGACATTCAAAAAGTATCAGAGCCCAGTCGAATGGTGTGGGAAAAATCAGCCAAAGAAGGTGAGAGCCCTGTAGACGAAAGGTAAAGATATGGGAATGAATCCAGAGTAGCACGGAGCACGAGGAATTCCGTGTGAAGGAGCAGGGGACCACCCCGTAAGGCTAAATACTCCTTAGCGACCGATAGAGAACAAGTACCGTGAGGGAAAGGTGAAAAGCACCTCGGAAGAGGAGTGAAAAAGAACCTGAAACCGTATGCTTACAATCAGTCACAGCCCTTAGGGGTAGTGGCGTACTTTTTGTAGAACGGACCAGCGAGTTACATATACTAGCAAGGTTAAGAAATACGGAGCCAAAGCGAAAGCGAGTCTGAAAAAGGGCGAAAAAGTTAGTGTGTGTAGACCCGAAACCAGGTGATCTACCCATGAGCAGGTTGAAGCGTTAGTAAAAATAACGTGGAGGACCGAACCAGGACACGTTGAAAAAGTGTTTGGATGACTTGTGGGTAGGGGTGAAATTCCAATCGAACCTGGAGATAGCTGGTTCTCCTCGAAATAGCTTTAGGGCTAGCCTCGAAGAGAGATATATGGAGGTAGAGCACTGAATGGGTGCGGGGGCTTCACCGCCTACCAAATCTTATCAAACTCCGAATGCCATATATCATAATCAGGGAGTCAGACTATGGGGGATAAGCTTCATAGTCAAAAGGGAAAGAGCCCAGACCGCCGTCTAAGGTCCCCAAGTGATTGTTAAGTGGAAAAGGATGTGAAACCGCAGAGACAACCAGGATGTTGGCTTAGAAGCAGCCATCATTATAAAGAGTGCGTAATAGCTCACTGGTCCAGGGGTTTTGCGCCGAAAAATGTAACAGGGGCTCAAACAATACACCGAAGACGCGGAATGACGAATGTCATTGGTAGAGGAGCGATCCATAGAGGGAGAAGCTAACGTGAAAACGAAGGTGGACAATATGGAAGAGAGAATGCTGGTATAAGTACACGATAAAAGAGGTGAGAATCCTCTTCGCCGAAAAATCTAAAGGATTCCTGGGGAAGGCTCGTCCGCCCAGGGTAAGTCGGGACCTAAGGCAAGGCCGAAAGGCGTAGTCGATGGAAAACAGGTAGAAATTCCTGTACCACCGAAAGCCGTTAAGAGAGAAGCAATGACGCAGAAGGATAGAGTGAGCGCCCAGTTGGTGAGGCGTTTAAGTAAGTAGGGAGAAACGTAGGGAAGTCCGCGTTTCACATATCCTGAGATACGAATACGAGTGAAAAGAAGTAACGAAGTCCTCGATTCCCCGCTGCCAAGAAAAAGTTGCTATCAAGGCTGGAGGTGCCCGTACCGCAAACCGACACAGGTAGATAGGGTAGAGAATACTAAGGCGCGCGAGATAACTCTTGTTAAGGAACTCGGCAAAATAAACCCGTAACTTCGGGAGAAGGGTTGCTCTCCATTGTGAGTACGCGCAGTACAGAGCAAAGGAGAGTCGCAGAGAAAAGGTCCAGGCGACTGTTTAGCAAAAACACAGGTCTTTGCAAAATCGAAAGATGAAGTATAAAGGCTGACGCCTGCCCGGTGCTGGAAGGTTAAGGGGAAGAGTGCAAGCTTTGAACCCGAAGCCCCAGTAAACGGCGGCCGTAACTATAACGGTCCTAAGGTAGCGAAATTCCTTGTCGGGTAAGTTCCGACCCGCACGAAAGGCGAAACGATCTGGACGCTGTCTCAACAAGGGACTCGGTGAAATTGAAATACCGGTAAAGATGCCGGTTACCTGCGATAGGACAGAAAGACCCCATGGAGCTTTACTGTAGCTTGATATTGGGTTTCGGACATTTATGTACAGGATAGGTGGGAGACAGAGAGACGTGTTCGTCAGAATGCGAGGAGTCAATGGTGGGATACCACCCTTAAATGTTTGGAATTCTAACGAGGCGTGTTACCCACGTTTTTGGACAGTGTCAGGTGGGCAGTTTGACTGGGGCGGTCAGCCTCCCAAAAAGGTAACGGAGGCGCTCAAAGGTTCCCTCAGAACGGATGGAAATCGTTCGAAGAGTGTAAAAGGCAAAAGGGAGCTTGACTGCGAGAGCAACAACTCGAGCAGGTAGGAAACTAGGACTTAGTGATCCGGCGGTTGCGAGTGGAAGTGCCGTCGCTCAACGGATAAAAAGCTACCCTGGGGATAACAGGCTTATCTCCCCCAAGAGTTCACATCGACGGGGAGGTTTGGCACCTCGATGTCGGCTCATCGCATCCTGGGGCTGAAGTAGGTCCCAAGGGTTGGGCTGTTCGCCCATTAAAGCGGTACGCGAGCTGGGTTCAGAACGTCGTGAGACAGTTCGGTCCCCTATCCATCGCAGGCGGAGGAAATTTGAAGGGAGCTGACCCTAGTACGAGAGGACCGGGTTGGACATACCGCTGGTGAACCAGTTGTCTTGCCAAAGGCATAGCTGGGTAGCTAAGTATGGAAAAAGATAAACGCTGAAAGCATCTAAGCGTGAAGCGAACCTTAAGATGAGATTTCCTGCGAAAGCAATAAGACAGCAGAGAGAATAACTGCTTGATAGGGTCAGGAGTGTAAGTGTAGTGATACATTGAGCGGACTGATACTAATAAGTCGAAGACTTAATCGAAAAAAAGAAGTTTGTTACTGTGGCGTTTTTGAGAGATGAGAGCTTCTCTCAGATCCGGTGATAATAGCGAAGGGGAAACACCTGTACCCATACCGAACACAGAAGTTAAGCCCTTCAGCGCTGATGATACTTGGTATTCTTTTTCCTGGGAAAGTAGGTCATTGCCGGAATTAATCCTCGATAGCTCAATGGTAGAGCACTCGGCTGTTAACCGAGGGGTTGCTGGTTCGAGCCCAGCTCGGGGAGTTTCTTAGAGCGATTTTTTTAATCGCTCTTTTTTTAAGGGAGTATAGTTCAGCTGGTAGAATAACGGTCTCCAAAAACCGCAGGTCCTGGGTTCGAATCCTAGTGCTCCCGTACATGGGAAGTTAAGAGATGTAAGCTTTATGAAAAACATATACGCTAGAAATTTTGAGATGATCAGATGGATGGTAAAGTGTTGGAAGTGGGCTTAGGATAATTTTTTTATATTGAAAGAGTTGTCAGATCAGAAAAAGAAGAAGTAAAAGCTTTTTAATTATTTGTAGTAGGTTAGTTTACATCAGTTGAATATTAAAAATTACTTGTGATATTCGTAAAAAACTAATCGAGTAATGCAAAACTACAGACAGAAAAACAATTAAGTCTATAGGTGTATCTAATGATATGCGTTAAAAGCGATATTTCAAAGATAGTAAAATGAGATATTACTGCTCCACGAAAGAAAATTACTTTCGTGGAGCTTTTTTTACATATTATCTAAGGGAAATAATATGCAAAAATTTAATGCCGAGATTGAAAGGAGAGCTATTAATAATGATCAATTGCAGCAAAGATTATTTTAATGATATTTTTAATCAGAATGGCATATCATTCTAGTGGAATAGAAGGTAATACAATCTCTTTACCTGAAACAGTGACTATTATCCTTGAAAATAAAATGCCCACAAGTGGAAAAAAACTATCCGAGAATTTTTATGAAATTGAAAATCATAAGCGAGCCTTTGAACTTATTTTTTTAATTCTTTGGGTAGAGATTTAGATACTGGATTAATAAAAGATTTTTCACAAAGCACTAACAGATAGATTACAGTATGATAGTGGGCAGTTTAAATCGTCTCAGAATGCTATTGTAGGTGCAGATTTTTGAAACAGCTCGTCCTGAACAGGTTCCCTTTTTGCTAAATCAATGGATAGATAATTTATCATATAGACTATCTATTGGTAAGACTGAAAAAAAGAAAAAAATTAAACTGTTTGGCTGAGAGTCATATACAATTTGAACGTATTCATCCTTTTTAGCGATGGAAATGGACGCACAGGACGGCTACTTTTATTTTATCTAGCAATTAAAGCGTTGAAAACACCTGTCATTATTGCTAAAGAGGACAGAGCTTCTTACATGGAATATTTAGCAAATCAAGATTATATGAGCTTATCTAGTTTACTGGAAAAAAATCATTATTTTTATGAGAAAGAAAAGAGTATTACAGTTTTTCTTATAAAAAAAGAAAATGAAATGGAGCTTTAAACATCAAGATAATGAGCTAATTTATCACCCAAATCAGATTTTTAGAACATGGGTATAGTAATTTAATGTTGTATTAATATCAGCGTGTCCCATGCGCTGCTGTATTTCTTTGATGTTCCCTTGATTTTTCAATCAAGAGACTACAATGTGTATGTCTTAAGATGTGAGGGGAAAAAAAATGAGGTAGATTAGAACATCTACACACTTGTTCAATCCACTTAAATGGGGTTGAGAGGAAACATGAGTATTTATAGCTTTTTTTCGTGAAGATATATTGCTTATGTGGTGCTAATAATTTAATACCCCTTGCTTGAAATTCTTCAGCTTGAATACTTTTTCCATTCACATAGAAAATCCAAGGTTTTTGTATCAATTGTGATGATACGAGAAGATGTTATATTTTTAGTATTAGAAATAACTTCAGTACCATCTAAATCATAAGAAATCGCTTTATTAATATCAATATAATGTTCATTAAAGTTGATATTGTTCCAGGTCAATGCCAATATTTCTTGTCTTCTTAAACCAGAAATGGCTAAAAAGACGGAAAAAAAAGGATAAATAAAGAACCTGGAATCATAGAGACAAGCAGATAAAAAAAGTTTGTAATTCGTTTAAATCTAAAAAAATAATTTTTCGTTTAGGTGGCATCTTTAAAGATTGTGGTAATACGACATCATTGCAAGGATTAGCTATAATATAATTTCTTTTTTTCAGCGAAATTAAAGCATTTTTTTAGATAGTAGTACTGTTTTTTTGTAACGCACAAAGATAGTGTTAAGATAGTAGATATATTGTTGTATTTCACTAGTTGTAATTGAATTAATAAGCCTTTCATTAAAATGAGGGATAAAGTGATTATAAAATAACCCCTTAATTTTTCTTAAATGAACTAGGCTTAACTTGATGAAGGTAATCATTAAGAAATAAATTTGCTAATTCATTAAAAAGTAAGATTTTGCATAAAAATACACTCCTTTAGATTAATAAAAAAATTAGGAGGTGATTGTATGAGTAATAAGATAAACATACTATATTTTTAAGCTAAGAAAAAAACAGAAGATTCATTACTCAACCAAATTATTTTTTTCACACAAATGTACAACTTCATATTATTCAAAAATGAGAACATTAATATTCTAATGTTTCTCAAAAATAATAGGGAATACTTTATTGAAAAAGTATTCCCTTATTTTTTTATAGATTTAGATTATTTAGCAGATAATGTAAATAATCGGAATCAATTCGTTTTGAGCCGATGGAATAATAATTTAGATGATGTTATAAGAGAGAAAATTGTTGTATTAAATTACAACAATTTTCTAGATGGACACTAATCTGGCCAAGATCAAAATAAAAAGCATTTTTATCAAAAAGAAGCTCTACTAGAGTTTCTGGATAATGAAAAAAATTACTGAAAGAAAAAGTATTTTTACCCCATGAACAAACTTCTGTCATAGAAGATGAATTTTTGTATTTTTTTAAAAAAATCCAGATAAAGAAGATTCACAAAAAAAGAAGAGTTAAAAAGACGATGAACAAGAAAAATAAACATAATGCAGAAAGTAATTTAGAAGGTGAAGAAAATACAGAGACCTCCAAAACAGTTGAAGATAATGAAGATAATCAGGAGATAGATCAAGAACAAGAGAAAGTACAAGAACAAGAAGATTTAACAGCTGAGGAAGAAGAACAAGAAGACTCAACAGAACAAGAACAGAAAGTTGAGAGTGAAGAGAAGCAATCTGACGAGCAGCCTCAAGGTAGTAAAGAGAAGCTTCCTAATCAAACTCAAGAAAAAGACTCCTGAAGATCTGTTTCAAAATGAAGCTTTCAATACACAAACAGATAACAGTATAGAGTTAAATGATGCACAAGAAGATGAAGAAGACGAGGGAGATAGTGTAGATAGAAAAAGACTTAAGACAGTTTAAAAGAAAAAGACAAAAAAACTGTTATCAAGTCAAGTTGGTAATCTACTAAAAAAACGAGTTAAAGAAAAAGAACCTAAGAAAGAGAGAGAGAAGAAACAACCAAAAAAACGCTCCCAGAATCAGAAATTAAGGTTAAAAAAAGAGATAAATAAGATATTTCCTGAAAATTTACCTTCCAGATACATTGTTAATGTATTTGGAACTAAAGAGAAAATAGGCACAACCTATACAAGCCTTTTATCTTGCTTTAAAAGCTAAAGAAGAAGGTTATAGTAGTTGCCTTATTGTTGAAGATAACGATTATAAGATTTTGTCATCTTCAATACAGTATAGTGCAATCTATAAAAGCAAGTCAGAAACGAGAAGCCAATCAACATGACATCATTGTTAATGATATTGGTGTTTATGACGTTAATGATAGTGAATTCTTTGAAAAAAATTTTTACATGGGGAATATGAGTGTTTTTAGTTGTTGCAATTAATTATCCTAATACATTTTCCCAGCATAATATCAGAAGATACTTGGAAAAATGAGAACGATTATCCGAACATTATAGCCTTAAATTTCAGTGATGAAGATGAGTTTAAACAGTTTGAAAAAGAATATAAACGTCATACTAAAGTGATTCAAATACCATTTAAAGCCCTAGATTAGCAAATAAAAAAATTAGATTTTTTTAAGGAGGAAATAAAAAAATGAAAACTATCAGTATTGTCAACCAAAAAGGTGGCGTTGGTAAAACCACAACAACCTTCAACCTTGCTTATGAACTCACAAAGCAGGGAAAAAAAGATGTCTAGTGATTGATCTAGATCCCCAAGCTAACCTCACCATACTATCTAATCTTAATCCTATAAGAATAGATAAGCTGTATTCCATTAATCAATTACTACAAGATAGTATGAGTTTAATGGATATAGATGATCAAGGACGACCAATAAAAGATGAGGCAGATGTCCTGAATAAAGTGCAAAATTTGCACAAAAACGACACATGGGTATGATATTCTACCTACTAACATTGATTTGGCAAAAAAATAGCCGTACAAATTGATAGTTGTACAGCTAGAGAGCTTATCTTGAAACGAGGGATTGAGGTAATTAGAAAGACAGATAAATACGATATTATCTTAATTGATTGTCCACCAACTCTTGGTTTACTTATGATGAATGCCTTGGGCTGTTCAGATGAAGTATTAATTCCAACGGAACTGGAATACCACTCAGCAAGGGGAATCGAGGAAGTCTTTAAGAGCATCTATAAAATAAAGAACTGCATTAACGATAAGGTTGAAATTGGAGGACTGATTTTAACAAAGTATCGAGAAGGTACAAAACTAACTAATGAAGTAGAAAAAAATGCTTAAAAGAAACCTATGAGAAATATGTTCCTATTTTTTTAAGAATACTGTACCTAATACAGTAGCTGTAGGGAAAGCAATCTTAGATAACTATCCTTTAAGCATTTATGTGAAAAAAATAAATATGATGAAGCTGGAGCAAAAAGCTCAGCAAAGCTTACCAAGGTCTTGCTCAAGAAATTATAGCTAAGCTATAACTAAACTTGTGTAGTGGAAAGGGGTTTAAATAATGTCAATGTCAGTAAGGTTTCCGTTCCATGATTGTTACACAGATGATGAATTTGAAGTCTTAGACTATATGCAAGAATATATAGAAGAGTCTTCAATGGAGTCCGAAAAAAATTCTGGGAAGATGTACAAAAAGAATATCCATCTTTTAACACCTGAGATGAAAAGAGCTGTTCTTTTTGAAATTCCCGGAAGAAAAGGAACAGGACATCACGCAAGAAGAAATTACTGACTCTAATTCAGAGACAGATAAATCTGAAGTAGAGTCTAATAAACCAAGTTTGATGAGTAGTCAAGAATTAGAAAGTATAATGAATAAGAATAAAATTGATGAAGATAGTTTTTTTATAATTCATCAGCTATAGAAAATGAAAAAAATTCAAAAAGATACCTTTGAACATGTTAAGAGAGTATCATAATAATATTTTTCAGTCCCCAAGATGATGATACTTTTTAACAGTCTAGTTGAAAGTATTAGAAAAAAAATGGTGTCAGAGAGCCAATAATCGTCAGATATATTGACGATTTTAATTATGAAATTCTGGCAGGTCATAACAGAGCAAAAAGCCTGCCGAGAATTAGGTTTAAAAAGACATTAAAAGCCATAGTATTATATAATTTAACAGATGAAGAGAGCGAGGGTATTTACATTGAGTCTAATCTTGTGAGACGGGATATGAGTCAACGCCCTCCATCTGAATTAGCCAAAGTCTTTAAATCCTATATGGAGTTAAAAAGACACGATAGGGGAGAAAAAAAATATGAAGAAATAAGATACAATCTAGCTCATGAAAAGAATATGATTGACACCAAAAAAAGCTAAGCACAAGAGATATCATTGCCTACCACACAGGCATATCAGCAAGAAATATTGCTAATTATGTCAGATTAAATAATCTAATTGATCCATTACTAGAAAAAGGTAGATAAGGATAGAATCTCTTTTAGAGCTGGCGTGGAATTAAGTTTTGCTGATAAAAGGATACAAGAAATTACTAATGAAATATTAGACGAACTAGAAGAAAGAAAATTAAGTATTGCCCAAGCAAGAGCCTTACGTTATTTAGAAAAAGATGCTTCTAATGAAAGAATACGTCGCATTATCATTCCGACGAAAGAGTCGGAAAGTAATGTGATGCAACTTTATCTAGGTCGAGAATTTCTACTAAATTTTTTTCCCTGTAGATGCTGATAAATCAACTATGCGTGAAACTATCCGAGAAGCATTAAAACAATATACCAATAGAAGTTAACATAAAAGCTTTAGATAGGGAGGAAAAATGAAAGACAAATATCATATGAGTGTTCCTCAAAATATAGAAGTAGCGAAAAGACTTATGATAGATAGCATCTGGAAAAAGCACAGTTTTTTTGAGGGCTTTGCAGTGACTTTTCCAGAAACCTCAGAAATTTTTTTGAAGGAAGAATTGCCCAAGCCATTGAACTTAAAAGCAGTTTTAACAATCAATAACTTAAAACGAGCGTGGAAATTCTTATTAGACAATATAGAATATCCATTAGATTTAAAGTATATTTGTCATCTCAATTATCTTGTAGGTGGAGATGACCTTGTCAGAAAAAAAGCAGGTTATCTCAGAGTACAAGGTGAGGATGTTCGTATTGGTGGAACATCATGGAAACCAAATATTCCTAATCAGCATGAAGTTGAAATTGAGTTAAACCATATATTAGACAATACAAGCATGAGTCATACCGAGAAAGCTTTTACGCCTCATGGGATACCTTATGAGGAGTCAACTTTTTTTCTTGATGGAAATAAAAAGAACAGCAATGTTAGTTGCTAATCATATATTAATTCAAAATGGTGTAGGTCTTATGCAGGTAGAAGTAGAAAATAATCTAGAATTTAAAAATAAATTAATTCAGTATTATGAAACTAATAATATTGAGGATTTTATTCAATATGTTTTCTCAACTTGTCTATATGGAGAAATTCATGAAAAAGAACGAGAAATCTTAAACAAAAAGAAGTCTCTAGAGACGATTTTTGAACGATGAAATACCCAGTTGGCACAATGTGCCAAACGATGGTTGAGCGATGAAGTAGCAAGTTGGCACAATGTGCCAAACGATGGCTGAGCGATGGCAGTAGCAAGTTGGCAGAATCTGCCAAACGATGGCAGAGCGATGGCAGTAGCAAGTTGGCAGAATCTGCTAAACGATGGTTGAGCGATGGCAGTAGCAAGTTGGCAGAATCTGCCAAACGATGGCAGAGCGATGAAGTAGCAAGTTGGCACAATGTGCCAAACGATGGTTGAGCGATGGCAGTAGCAAGTTGGCAGAATCTGCCAAACGATGGCAGAGCGATGAAGTAGCAAGTTGGCACAATGTGCCAAACGATGATTGAGCGATGGCAGTAGCAAGTTGGCAGAATCTGCCAAACGATGGCAGAGCGATGAAGTAGCAAGTTGGCACAATGTGCCAAACGATGGTTGAGCGATGGCAGTAGCAAGTTGGCAGAATCTGCCAAACGATGGCAGAGCGATGAAGTAGCAAGTTGGCAGAATCTGCCAAACGATGGCAGAGCGATGAAGTAGCAAGTTGGCACAATGTGCCAAACGATGGTTGAGCGATGGCAGTAGCAAGTTGGCAGAATCTGCCAAACGATGGCAGAGCGATGAAGTAGCAAGTTGGCACAATGTGCCAAACGATGAAATGCCAGCTGGTCATCGTTTTCTTTTTCGGTGAATTTCCAAGGTCTTTGTAGGGGCTTTCGATTTTTATGAGGGTCTGAGAATTTGTCAGATACTGGCAAGATACCTACTCATATATCAAATGTCGGACATTGCTATATGAGTAGTACCTACTGCGTAGAGCTGAGAGGTGATATTTTGAGAGACAGGCGATTAAGCGTTCGAGTCGATGAAATAGAACATCAACTCATTGAAAAAAACGCTAAGGCGTGGAATATGAGTGTTGGAGAATATTTAAGATATAAAGCACTTGATAAGAATATTGAAGATGAAACTAAATCTTTGCCACTTAAAAACCTATAATAAAAAAAGTTGAATCGAACAAAAGGCATTTACTTCAGATGCTCATACACTGAAAAAAAGAAATAATGAAGGAAGAAGCAAAAAAAGAGAAATGACCCTTCAAGAATTTGTCTTATATGCTACAATGAATTATAAGTCTGTAGCTTTTTCCAGAAAAACTTTAAAGAAGATTTAAAAGACCTGCATTTACAAATATTGAGACTTGGTAATAATATTAACCAACTTACTAAGTTAGCAAATGCCAGAATCATAAAAAAAGTGTGAACCTTAATGAAGTAGGAAAAAGCCATAAACAGATCATACAAATACTTAATGTTTTTATATGATGAAATGGCAAAAAGCAAAATAGGAAGGAATAAGTATATGAATGGCAAAAGCAAAGAAGAGTTGGAATTAGGCTTAATACTCATGCGATTAGTATATCTTTGTTTGAAGAAGAATTGAAATACTTACAAAAAAACTTAGACCTCATCAATCAGTACAAGATGCTATTAGAAATATTTTTGTTTAAGGATATGTATAGAGAAAATTTTTTTACAGCTTGATACTTTTTCTTGGTGAGTTTAGTGAAAAGCTTATGTCAAGATAAAAAAAGCGTAATGTTCAAACCAATTGTCTTTTAGCAAAAAGAAGATAAAAATTTTTCTGGAAAAAAATGCTAAAAAAATCATCATCTGGGGAAGAGAAAGTTTCTTTTTGAAGTATTAAAAGAAAAAGAGTATTTCAACCTCGACATCTATGATACTTAATGATGAAGATGACTTTGATGATTATCTTTTTGATTATTCTCATGAGTATAAAAAGATTGGTCAGACATTAAGGTGCAAGAAGAATTTGAGGGATATAGTTCTATTAATATTTTTGACTACACAAGAAGAAAAAAATAATGCTCTTAAGATTTTCTAGAGCTTGTGGCATAGGAACGGGTAAACTCTTCTACGAAATGCTGAAAAGAAAAGGTGTTTTTTTACAGAGGACTTTACTTTTAGCTGAAAAGCTTGAGAGTAGTGTGATAGAAATTCCATAAAATAAGGACTATGAAAAAAATTCATAGTCTTTATTTTTGTTTAATGTAAAGTTGAAAGGAGAAAATGAAATGAATGCTGTAAACTTAACAGGGTATATTAGTGAACACTTGAACCTGAGATATACCCCAAATGGTAATGCAGTTGTAAGTTTTAACCTTGCTGTAAAAAAACCTTATAAGGTTGAACCTGGAAAGCAAGATGCTGATTTTTTTAGGATTGTAGCTTGGGGAAAACTAGCAGAAAAATCTTGTTGAATACACAAAGAAAGGGAGTTTGATTGCTGTGAATGGAAGTCTTAATAATAATAACTATGAGAAAGATGGCGTAAGGAATTATAGTGTTGATGTTGTAGCAGATAAGATTGAATATCTTGTTTTAGATTCTAAGAAGGATAATTCAACAACGTCATCAGGAAATCAAAGTGATGTTCAGTCATCAGAAAATGAACAGGACTATTACTACGATGACTTTCCAGGCGACTATGATGAGTTTGATGATGATCTACCTTTTTAAATAGGAGGTGATAACATGATAGTTGCTGTTTTTTGGTCAAGGTAATTCTGGAAAGACTATGACAGTCAAAGCTTTAGCAAAAAGCAATGACTGAAAATGGAAAGAGCTGTACCATTGTAGACTGTGAAAGCAGGTTTGGTGCTTTTCAAAGAAATATTAATCAAAGTGTTCCTTTAGATCAGAGTTTAAAGAAAGCTGTTTTGGATACCCAAAACATCAACCTATATGAGAATTACTGGGATAATGTCAGTTATTTCTCTATGGCAGATGAAGAGGGTATAGACAGTTACTTAGCGAGCAATGAAGGTATGTTAATATCTTTTATAGAAGCTTTAAAGGAAACCTATGATATTATCATCTTTGATTGCACGCAAAACATTAAAGATGATTTAACGGCCTTTGCAATGAAATATGCAGATGTAATAATTAATCTCATTACCTCCAGCGTACAAGGTTTGGCCTTTGAAAATGCACATAAGCCCTTATATAAACTGCTGAATAAAAAAAGAAGATTAATATATTAAATAAGAATTTAGCTAATAATCTTAATAGCTCAACAGCAGAAGATATTATTGGAGAAAAAAATAAATCTCGTGGTGCCTTTTTCATATACAAATCTTAGAAAGCAGCCTTTCTTTAGAAGATCATCCTAAATTTAGTAATAGAATCAAAAAAAATTCTTCCTTTGCTGGAAGAAGATGATGGTGGTGTGAAACAGGAAAGGAAGTCAAGCTTTCTTCAAAGATTTAAGAGATAAGATTAATGGCAATTTTAAAATTTGCTAAGAATAGTTATAAGACCCAAGGTGCTATAAAAAAAGCTAATTGATTACATTCAAAACCCTAAGAAGACAACGCCAGAAATTGGAGGTGGTGTCTTTTGTGGAAATGATAGTGAAACTTATAAAGAATTTATAAGTGTTAAAAAAATGTGGGGAAAGACAACAGGAAGACAGCTTGTTCATCTTACTCTTAACTTTGATCCAAAAGATAAAAATTACACCTCAAAAAAAGCTAAAGATTTTTGCTGAGGATTTTTTTAAAAACATCCTCAATTTAATGGCTTTCAAGTTACCTTTCAAGTCCATACAGATAAAGACCATATGCACATTCACTTTATTATCAACACAGTAAATGTGGAAACAGGTAATAAGTGGCAGCAAAATTTAAAAAGATCTGGAATCGCTTAAACAGTATTTAGATCAGATGTGCCAAGAAAGGGGTTTATATACGCTTGAAGAAAGTCAAGAACGTATTAAAAAAATGACCCTCAAGTCGATGAAAAAAAGAAGGAAGGTAGAGGAAAGGAGAGATAAAGATGAATTAGTCAAAGCAATTGCCCTAGCAAGTTGCTATAGCCGAAGTAAAAAGAGAGTTTTTTTGTCAATATGAAAAAAAGCTAGGCTATACAGCACTGTGGCACGATGGAGAGCGAGTTTTTAAAGTTTGTGATACCAACTAAAAAAAACGTTATGAAATTGGGCAAATCAGGCAGTTTAGAGAGGCCTATAAAAGCTTATCAAGAAGGTAGACAGATTAAGCCTTTTAGTTAAAAGAAACTAAGCTGTCCTTTGATGATTTTTTTGTAAAAAGCCACTTAGATGCAGTTTTCAAATTTAATGCTGAAAAAAAGTGATTTTAATTATGCTGAATTTGAAAAGATTGTAAAGGATATGGACAAGGTGAGAGAAGACAATGTTGTTGAGCCATTGGATTATTACTATCATTATTTTGATGATATAAAAAAGATATTTGAAGAATTTGGATTATCAGAAAAAAATGAGAGTCCTGCTCCAACTCAAGGATTTAACTATATGCCATTTATTTATTTCTTGAGACTATTGGAAAGTAAAGATAATCAAGGTAGAAATACTCAGTCTATGAAGAGAGGTAAAAAAATAGAAGCAAGGAAGATAAAATGCACTTCCGAAGAAATCTTGAAAAAAAGGTAAAGGTTTGGATTGGGAAAGATAATTGATAATTCAAATGAAATATTATACAATTACCAATACAGGTGATTGTATGAGTAAAATAAAAATTCAAGGAGGGATGTGATTATAAAGTGATATAACCTTAGTCTTTTTATTTAAGGGGTTTTATAGCGTTAAAATAAAAAGACTAATACTTTTTCCCTAAAGAGGTAAAACCCCTCCCAAAAAAACAGAATTTAAGCGTTTTGGGAGGGGTTAGTTTATAAAGAAAGGGGAAAGATGAAAATAAAAAAAGATGAACTTACTATGGAATGTTGAGGTGGAAGAATATAAAAGCTTATCTTGATACTTTGACAAGAGCTAAAAATAGAAAAACTTGTATTATGATTATATTAGCAGAATAGACATAAGAAGTCAGTCTTTTACGGCTTCTATTCGATTCACGATATTATGTACGATTGTCGCTATAATGACAGCTTATGGTCTCTTTGTTAAGGATTTGTGCTTAAAAGTTTATTTTACTGACCCCAAGGATTTCTATTTTTTATTCATATCTTCCTCAATCATGCTAGGTGTATTCTTATGTATTTTACTAGTTTTTGCTTAGAATCGTTTATCTTAGACGTATCAATATAATTAAAAAGACAAGAAATTATTAAAGATTATCTCATTGAGAAGAAAAAAAGGAGAGTGTCATGTTAAAGAAAAAGCTAGTTGCCCTTGCCCTTGGTTTTGGTTTAATGTTCCAAACACTTCCAGCAAGTGCAGATATTGTATTAGGCGAAAAAATGATAGGTATTCGTATCAATGATAATCATTTGTATAGCTATACAGATGGTAAAGAAAAATCGTCCAATCATGGTAAATAATCGTGTTTTAGCACCATTAAGAGTGGTATCAGAAAATCTAAATTCTACAGTGGATTGGAATCCAGGAGCGAACACCATTACTATAGATGATAACGAAACAAAAAGCACGTTATATTTTTTTAAAAACAGGACAAAAAGTATTTCACTAAAAAAATGGTACCAAGGTTGCAATTGATCAGCCACCAATTGTTACCCAATCAGGCAGAACTGTTGTACCAATTCGTGCTATTGCCGAAATGTACGGAACAGTTACTTGGGATCAGGTCAATTACAATGTTATTATTAAGACCAATAGAACTATTACTAAAGTAGTAGATCAACAAGGTACAACAAAAAAAGCAAAGAAGAAAAGCCACATGTACGTTCTGCATTTGATAATGCAAGTTACATCGGTAAAGGTAGTGAAGTTTTAACACAGTATCTTACCAGTGGAGATGTAAATACTAAAAACTACATTGGTAACACTTCCAATTATAATCACTACTATATAGATGGTAGTGCTTTTTTTAAATTTAAGGTACGAAAAAGTTTTTAGGACGTTTTTTTGGATAGATTCAGATTACTCAGCCAATGCTCCTGTTTATGGTATTGACGATAATGGGAAGATTATCAGTGGTGTAGATGGCTGGGGTGGTAATGTTGTATTTGACCAATTTACAGCAGAAGATGCAGTACAAAAAAAATACGCTATATTATTTTTAACGGAGATGAAAAAAATGGTGAAAAAAAGAAAATATATTATTAAAGTTGATCAACCAATTCCTAAAAAAATAAATCACTTCATGTCTAAAGGACAGTCAGAAAAACACTGACTGTCCTTTTTTTATTTGATAAAAATAAAAAAAGGAGCAATTATCATGATAAAGAAACTAAGTAGTATTTTATTCCTTCTTCTGTTAATTTTTGCCACTTCACCCTATACAAGCTGATCAGGGAGAAGAAGTGGTTAAAAAAAAGCTAATATCATGGGCATGATGTATGACTGGCAATATGGTCAAGTTAATGCCAGTGGACAATTTCAATGGAATGGTGATACCACACCGAACACTGCCTTTTTCTTGGCGTAATGCAACTTTTGACCTAAACTGGTTAATGAACAGTCAAAAGTATAAAAATTTAACACCAAAGCTTGTCCGTTTTGCTCCTGTAGAGCGTGTCAATGATAATGAAACGAAAATTAAGCACTTTGATCTTACAGATGCCATGAGTCGCAATCCTAAGGAAAATTATTGGTTTTTATAGTGACTTAATAGGGGATGATGTTGAAGGTTTTTTTAAAAAAAATACTATTACAAACGCTATATTCCTGTAGAATATACTAATGTTAGCTTGGCAAAGAATGGTAAGATTACCTACCAGTACAAGGGCAAATACAATGTGGAAACATTTTTGGAATAATGAACAAAGTTATTTGAGCTTGGTAGATGAGGCTCTCAGAAAACAAAGTGATAAGACAGTCCTTCAAGGCAACAATGTCTTATTAGCTTTCTGGGAACAAGTAGGGGATCAGGCTAATTTTAAGGCAAACTATCCTAATGAATACAATCGTTTGATTAGAGATTTTTAAAAAAACAAAACATTTGACCCTAGTAAAGTTAAGTTTTATCTAAAAATTCCAACCCCATGTTGCCAATATAGAATTTCGAGAAGAAAATGACCTTGCGGTCACTGAAATTCAAAGTGGAGACTTCCCAACTTGTGAGCAAATTACCTTGTATGCTAAAGTGGCCAACTTCGGTAAAAGTCAAAAAGACCAGCGAGGTTGCTTTCTTTTACAACCAAACCAAAATTGGCAGTAAGGTAGTTACGCTTTTACCAGGAGAAACTAAAACGTTAACTTTTTAATCCAAGCTTGCCTTGCACAAAAAGGTAGTGCAACAGTAACAGCTTGGATTAATCCTGAGAAAAAAATTGTAGAGATTAACTACAATAACAACAAAAAAAGACAGGGAACATTAATCTTATAGATACCACCCCTAAAACTGTTCCAAATTGCGTGAAAACCTTCACTTGGACAGAAAAAAACAACAACATACAAGGTGTTCTGGCAGTGGTAGAAATCGCACATGTTGGACATATTACACCTATCACACCTACAAAGCGACTCTAGAAACGACCTACACAGTTAAGGATGATAGAAGTGCATTAAAGAAAACAGATTTTCTCTTAAACCAAAATGGGACACCACATAATTTTTATAAGAGCAGGTTATGGCTTCCAACTTTCTGGAAATACCAAAAATAACTGTACAACAAATTAGTGGTGACCCTAGAGCTTATACTGCTACCATTACCCAACCAAACAAGGTAGATGTGACTTTAAATTGGGATATGAAGAACTCAAGAAACTTAAAAACAAAACAAGCTAAAACTACAGTCTTAGAACTCTATAATGGCAACTTTGTTTTTACCAATGGACAGCGAAAAAGAAACGTGTCCTATACACTAATGTTAATCTCAAGGATGGTAACCATTCTATGATCTTAGATGCTCAGGGTGGTGCTGTTAAAGCCAATGGTAAGACCCAAGTCCTTTGTGGCAAAAGAAAAATATTGAGATTAAAAATCAAAGGCGATATGTATGACGATATGAGAGCAAGATAATTTTTACTTGGCCAGTCAGGAAAAATACTGACTGGCTTTTTGTTTTAGCAAAGAAGGTGAAAGGATGAAACTACAATATAAATTCAAAAAGTGGCATCTTATACTACTACTGCTTTTTCTCTTTCTTGGCCTTTTGACACTATATGGCAATTTGCCAAGGGGAGAAGAGCATACTGTAGATATTAAGGATGCCAATTTTATTAACTATGATATTAAGATGAATGCTGTCCATTATGAGAAAAATGGCCAGCAAGGTGGCGTTTTGCTATTTGGTATTCACGTAAACCATAAGAATGTCATGGTAACAGATGGAGAGTATGCAGCTAAATTAATTAGCCCTATTCCTCCAGATGTTTGGATTGATTATATTTTAAAAGATAAAAAATTGGAGATAGAATTTCAGAGTGACAAAACACTCTGGGGGCTTAATGGAGGCTATGTTTTCTTTTATAACGAAAATGGAGAACGTATCTTTTTGCAAGAATATTTGACTAAACTTGGTATTAGCGAGGCTTTTTAATATGGGAGTCAAAGATGATTATAAGGCGAGGATTAGAGAAGCTTACCAGTATGCCAGAGAACATCAACTTGGAATACACATGAAGACCAAAGGCGATGTACCTCAGTCTCCAAGTTATGATGCTTATGTAAAAAATGGAGGGTAATAATGTCAGATTTATTCACTCAACTTATGCAGAATTCTAAACCTGAAGAAGAAAAAAATGTTATATCTGAGAAAAAGAATAATAAAGCTTACGAAAAGGATTTGCAAGCAATTAGAGAAGAATTGATAAAGATCCATGGCGATAGCATTAAGAATGTGATTGGTGAAAGAAATGCTAAGGAAAAAAACTAAAGGGCTTTTATCACATCTTTAGTGAATGAAAAATTTCCTGCATATCGAGAAAAAGAAGATATTGAAAAGAATCTATCAAGATATTTTTTTGGTTTTTTTCTTTCATTAATGACTATATTGCAGACCCTGACTTTGAAGAGATGAATGGAAATGCGTGGAACGATATTGAAATCCTAACAAGTTATGGGTACAAAAAAAGTTAGACACATCATTTAATTCCCCAGAACATGCCAAAAAAACATTATCAAGAAGATGATGGCGATAGGAAATGCTATTTTTAAATGAAGCTGATCCAACCTTGGATAGTTTTTATTGGCACAGGGCTTCGTTTAACAGCATCTATTTATCCAGTGATTGATGAGGATGTTGGCGTCACTTTCTCTTTGCGTAAGCTAGCTGGCAAAGAGATTAGTGTGAGGGACTTAGTTGAAAAGTATGACAGTTATTCTTATGAAGAAATAGACTTTATAGAAACTTGTTTGAAACATGGGGTGAGTGTTCTATTTGGTGGAGCAACTTCATCCGGTAAAACAAGTGATATGCAGACTATTGTGAAAAAGAGTGACAGCCGATGGCAAATTAAGAGCTTTTTTTGTATCGAGGAGAATGCGAGAGAGCTAGATTTTATCCATAAGAACAGAGATGGTAAAATCCTTAGCCGAGTCATTCATACTAAGACAGTTGAGAGTAAAAATACTGATAAATTGAAAGTAGATAGTGATCTCTTAGTAAAGACTTCTTTACGGTATCACCCAGACATAATTATCCCTGCTGAAATGCGTGGAGGTGAAGCACTTAGTGCTGTGGAATCAGCCCCTAACAGGACATACAATAGTGTCATCAGCACACATTCAAAGTGTGACAAAAAGCATATGAGCGTCTACTCATGCTATGTCAAAAGGCCAATCAATCTATTTCTGAAGATATGTTAATGTCAATCATTGTTGAAGCCATACCGATTGTGGTTTTTTAAAAAAATATTTTTAAAGAAGATCGCTCTAGGCGATGCTTAAAAAAATCTTTGAAGCAACAGGCTATAACAAAGATAAGAAAAAGATTGAGGGACAAATTCTTTACAAGTTTGTTCGTAATGGGATTGAGGATGGAAAAAGTATTAGGGGATCATGCCAAGATTAACCCTCCAAGTTTTAAACTTTGCCAAAAAAATTCTATGAAAATGGCTGTCCTTTAGAAGAAGTCAAGCAATTTAATCCTTCTTTTTTTCAGTGTCTTTAACTGATGATTATGTTGAAGACTTTATAGATATTACTACTAAGGAGGAGGATAGATGAGTAGGTTAAAAACAGCGTCGCAGTCGTAAAAAGAAAAAAAATAAGGTGCTTAAACATAGAGAAGGTTTTTATTGCTACTAAGAAAAAAAGAGATTTTAGCTAGTTTAGAAATTATGGCTAAAAATTAACTATAATGTCAGTTTAAAAACAAGTAAAATGGATATTGATTTTTAGCCAGTATAATAGGTTTTTAGTCTTGGTTTATTGGTTAAAAAAACCTTTATTTAGCCATTACCTTTGGCTGTTTTTTTCCATATTTTTTTGTAGAGTGGCTTAAAATACAGAAATCTTCCATTCAATCTATGTTAGATGGGCAATCAATTAAATATGCTAATTTGATTAAGAATAGCTACATTGCTACTAATCAGATTAAATCAGCAATTGAGCAAAAATATTCCTTTACTTGAAGAACCAATTAAAACTTTGTTTGAAAAGTGGATAGAAGATGTTGAACTGTTTAACTATTCTTATCAAGAAGCGTTTGAACGAATGCACAAGAATTTTACAAGTAAGAGCTTGAGAGATTTTTACGGATCAGTTGATTATGTGTGATAAAGATAGAACTTATCTTAGCAGTCTAGAAGCAACTATTTCTCAACTGAATGATAGAAGAGCCTTCATGGCAAGATGGGAAAACAAGAAGAAAGATATGTTAAGAAAATACTATTTTCTTGCCGGAATAATGGTAGGCTTGACTATATTCATCATGTTTGCTTATGGCGAAGTTGCTGAAGTATTCTTGCAGACAGATTTTTCAAAAATTGTTATTGCCATTTACAGCTTAGTAATTTTGGCTTCTACAGCTTATGTTTTGAGACAAGTCAATAATATTGAACTATAGGAGGCTATGATGTTAGATTATAGAGTCTCATTCTTTCTTTTTACTCTCATTAGCTTTCTATTACTTTTACCAAGTGGCTTATATAGCTTTTTGGTATAGAAGATAGTAAGAGTAAAAAAACTTTATAAAAAAAGCAAGAATTTATAGAATTAAGCCTAAAAAAATTTTTTTCTTATATTTTTGGCACCGTATATTATCTTGCCTGAGTATAAACGCCTACAATTACAAAAAAATCTATAGATAGCTTAGGCTTTAAAGAAAAAGCTTACTATTGAGCAATACTATTCAGAAGTAATTGTAAAAATCACTGCCATATTACTTTGCTACTGGAGCAATTTTTTTCTTAACTGGTTTACCTCAAGAATTAGGCGTAGGGTGTCCTATCTTATAGCCTATATACCACTCAAAAAAACTTTATATGAGATTACCAAGAGCCTTACAAACAAGACGCTTAAAAATTGAAGAAGAAGCACCGAGTTTGATTAGACATTTTCTAGTTGCTTTAAAGTCTAATTTTTGACATTGAAGAACATTTTTAGAGCATATCTGCCTTTTTGCCAAATATCTGAAAAACAGATATTGAAATTTTTATTGACAGACATGGCAACAACAAGGCATGACATTAGTAATGAAATTTATGCTTTAGATAGATTTAGTGAACGATGTAATACCCCTATCATCACTGATTTTATTGCTGGGTTAATTAACACTAGTCAGGGCAGAAGCCAGGAAACGTATTTTATGATGCTAGAGCAAGAAATAAAGGTCTTGGCTTTAGATAACATGATGAGAAAAAATCAAAAGATTGATGGCAAAATCAGACGTGTATTCTATATTTTAGTCTTTAACTTTATGTTTTTCCTTTTCAGTTGTATTGGAAGTTACATTGTAACGACCTTGACTACATTATAAAAAACAGCAAGCAAATGTAATACAGTAGCTTTACATTTGCTTGCTGTTGTAATACACTGAAAGAAAAAAGGGGGAATAGACTATGGCACAAATTAGTATAAGAGTGGATGATGAAGTCAAACAAAATGCAGAACAAGTGTGTGAAGAGATTGGTATGTCTATATCTACAGCGATTAATATTTATCTCAAAAGGTTAGGTAGAGAAGGACGTATTCCTTTTGAAGTCAAGGCAGATCGACCAAATAAAGAAACCATTGAAGCGATGGAAGATGTCTTACATGGAAGAAATCTAGGTAAGACATTTACTTCTGTTGAAGAATTAATGGAGGATTTGAATGCTGAAGATTAGGTATGCTAAGTCTTTTAAAAAAAGATTATAAGCGAATCATTAAACGTGGCTATGATGCAGCTTTACTTAAGATAGTTTTAGAACAACTTGTGCAAGAGAAATCACTCCCGGAAAGCTATAAAGATCATCAATTAAGTGGCAAGTATGCCAAATTTAGAGAGTGTCATATCACACCGGATTGGCTTTTAATTTATCAGATTAATAATCATGAATTGATATTAACTTTGATGCGAACAGGGACACATAGTGATTTATTTTTAGAGATATTGTAGGACGATGGATTAATTTCTATCGTCCTTTTTACATAACTATAAGGATAATGAGCAAAAAGCTTGTTATCCTTTTTTTATTGTCCTAGATATGACAGTAAACTGTCCTTATTAAAAAAAGAGAGAGGAGAAAAAATAATGTTACAACGTTTGAGTAATTTCTTAAGTGCTGTTGTGATGAGTTATTATTACACCTTACTTCCGGTATTAACCAGTGAAGTCGGTGCAGATGAATTCAACGATGGTGGCTCTAGCAACTGGGTAAGAAATATGGCAATTGGCTTTGCTATAGCAGGAGTTATTTTTGGTTTAGCCAAAATATTCATACCTGAACTTGTCGATGCATGGAAAGCAAAAAAATTTTTATCATTCTTTTTAAGGGACTTTTAATTGATGGTAGAAAGATAAAAGGCTACTATAATTGTATAGTAGCCTTTTATCAGATACCTATAAGGAGGAAAAAGCAATGAATTTAGAAGAATTATTAGAAAATGATTGTGTTATGGCTTGCCTTCTTGAAAATGCCAAGAAGCAAGATGCTCTATATTATGAAGAAGATACTTTGACGGAAGAAGATTTTTGAAGAAGTCGAAGGCTTTATTGCTTTTTGAAGAAATCAGAATCAGAGAGAGAAATGAGGAAGTCATATGAGTATTAGTGATGAATTAGCAAAAGAAGACCTTTATAAAAAAAGCTCTAGAAAGAGCTTATGCGATGAGTCGAAAGGAATTAGAAAAAGCTTGTAAATAATGTAAATGAGTTTAAAAGTTTTTCTCATCTTACAAGCAAAAACATCCTAGATTTAATGCTAGGAATATTTTTATTGATAAAGGCTCAAAAGCCTGAAGGAACCCTGTTTTTTTGATAAAAAAACTTGGGCAAGTGACATTTGTGGTAATAGAAAAAAATTAAATTACAAGAGAGCAGTGTTAGACTTATTGTTCCTAGATCAAATAATCGTGGTCAATATGAATTAAAAAGCTGTCTTTGATATTAGCCAAACAAATCACCCTAAAGACTATGAGTTAAGTCATGTAATAAAAAAAGAATATTAAACGTCTTGAAGAATCTCGAGTGATTAGTCAAGCGATAAAAAGAATGTGTTGAGCCTCAAAAAAATTAGAACCTCAAATTCAAAGCCCACAAAAAGAACCCAATTTTCAAGGATGACTATGAAAAAAAGGGCAATATTACATCAATAAACACTTAGAAAAAAACGAGGGCAAGATGAGCAGTTAAAGGAGAATCATTTACTTTCTAAAAGCCATTGCTTTTTGTCTTAGCAGTAAGATACTTTGAAAAATTTCACTGAAAAAAAATAAATGAAGATGGAAAATCTTTAGAAAACAGTTTTTCGTGTTTGGCAACAAAGGGGTTCAGGAGGTGATGGCAAAAAGATCAAAGCGAAGGATTAAAAGCAGTTGGAATTGTGGCATCTACAGTGAATAAGCATGCTAGGGATATGATTTACAAGATAGATAGTAAATTAAATGATAGATATTTGCAGCTAGAGATGAAAAAAAGAGCTTGTAAATGACTTAAAGAAGACACTGGAGAAAGATTATCTAAGAGATAAATCCATGGAAATTCAAAGAAATCTTCCTAAAGGTGTCACTTTAGAATATGGTGATTAAAATGAGAGATATTCAAATTAAATTTTTTTCCGAAAAAGGGAAAAAGCGAAAAAAAGGCTATGTTAAACATTTTATTAAGCGTGCGATATCCCCTAGAGGTGGAATTTGCTTTGATATGCACCTTATTTTTAATTCTTTATGTATTTTTTTCTTATGTATTGCTCTTTCAATTCCTTTTTCACAAGCTTTTTATTACCAATAGCAATCTTAATGCTATGGTAAAACTTGTGGTAGAAGATGTGGAATTTAGAGGTAAGGTCGATGGAGAAACCACAGCCTTTATTGACCAAAAAAACTTGTGGATTTTTAACCTGAATGGAAAAACATCCAACCTATTCTTTTTTTCCGGTAATATCAGGGGCGATGGGAAGATACAACTTCAAGATGAATTTGTCTTTGAAATTACTGTTACAGATACCTTAAAATTTGCCAACTTTTTTTGATGGGGGCTTTAGTGTAGATGTCCCTATTACGAAAAAGGTAAAGGGCTATAGCCAAAAATTTCTATAGAGATAGTGAACTATAGGGAGGTTATAGCATGGATAATCAGAGTTTTGGCTTTGAAATAGGTTTATCTAAAGTTGTTATAATTTTTAATTTTACTAGGAAGTTTTTTTGTTTTTAGTTTTTTTATGACGGATTATTATCAAGTGATGAACTTGAAAGAAGAGGCTGATAACACGGTCAAGCGTGTTATCACAATGGAAATGGGGAAAAAAATAGAAGATGAGATGTCTAGACAGAGAATTATCTCGTTTGACATCAATGATTTAAAAACAAATGTACAAAAATCAAGTGGAAGCCCTAAGCCAAAAGTAAGCTGAAGAGCCATTTTACGCTTACAAACTTAAAAAAATAGAAGAAACGGATAAATTCTATTTTTTTATTACGAGGGAATTATTCAGTATAAACCACTGCTTTTTAAATACTAAGCTACTAAAAGATGATATTATCTTTGATATTCCCATTTATGGTAGAAGTAAATTTCAGCGTTTTTGACTGGGAAGATCGAGCAGATGGTAGTGTGATTACTCAATGATTACCTTTGAAAATTCTATTTTTAATATTAATCATTATTTTATCCCTTGTAGGTTGTTTGACAGATATAAAAATCTTTAACTGTACCACTTATACTACAAGGGATTTTTGTTTTTCTTTGCTTGGTATATCAGGTAAAGTTTCAAGCATTTTATCAAATGAATTTACTCATTAACCTTATTGCCTTTATACTATACTTAAAGACCAAAATAGGTGGGGCAGATAAAAAAACTAATCCCTATTCATGGATTAGTAATACCTACCTTTGGTTTGATTATTTATTATATTTTTTTCTTTCAGTGTGCTTTTTTTGTTTTTATACTGGTTTTTAAGAAATATAAGGCGATTACTAAACCACTACCATTTTATCCTGCTATTGTTGTTTCTTGCTTTCTAGCTAAATTATTGGCTTATATTGTGATGGAAATGTAAAGGAGAGAGAATATATGGCACTAACATTAGATGACATTTTTAAGTAAGCAAACCATGCCTGAAGATGGTTTAATAGATTATCATGTTACTTATAATACAATTGAACGAGAAAGAGAAAAGGCAATAGAATACAGTGTTAAAAAAATTTTTTTCTCAAACAAAATAAGAAACGAAGAGCAAAAAGCGAAGTAAGATGGCAAATACAATTTCTTTTTCAAGAGAAGATTTGTATGAACAAGCTAAATATTTAAGACTAGAAGAAGGCTTAAATATTGCTTATTTAAAGCGATTTATCAAAAAAATGCCTTACTAGAACATAGTGCTTTATTGGAATTAGCTCTTGATTATGCGATAAATGAAGTGGAGAGTGAGGATTATGTTAAAGAGTAATAAGATAAATAAATCTATCTATCAAATCTTTCATAATGAAGAAGACTTTTTGTGATTTTTTTACACTACTATGTTTATCATACCAATCAGTCTTTTTAAGACAAATCTTATTAAATTTTATTATGCTAAAGATGATACAACTAAAGTTGCTAAGATTACCTTAAAACCATCTATAGATCAGGAAGATATAGAAGCATATATCTCAAAAAAATATTCCTAATATACGAGGTAGGATGCGAACAGTTGCTCTATATACCTTACGCTTAACAGAACTCTTACTAAAAAAATAAGATTAAAAAAATAGCACCTAGATGGATGATAGCAAGGTTTAGAGAGAATTTTTTTAGAAGAGGAATTTCCATTAGCTGCTACTTTAGCGATTTTTTTCGTTTTGCCAGTGATTATATCAATACAGTAGAAGAAAAAAAGTAAAAAAAGGGAGAACATCCTTGCTTCTTGCTTTCTTATAAAGATTTAAATGAAGAACCTTATAATCTTATGCCAGAAAAAAAATAAAAAAACCTATATTCCTAACATTCATGAACAAAATAATCTATCCAATCAGGATAAAATTGTTCATGTAATTTATTACTTGGACAATGAAAAAAATGGTTGTATTATGTAACTGAATACGACCCTTTAACTGACGATTGTTATGGACTATTAATTGATAATGATGAAACAAGATGGGCTTTTTTTAAACCTTAGAAAATTAAAAATATTTAGGCGTTAAGCGTTCAGTGATTGAGTCTTTGCCATCATCTTTTTTTCTGATTTAAGAAATATTTTGACAAAACATACTTACCTTAGTAAAAAAAGTTTGGATAAAATAGTGAACTGAAATAGTGAGGTAAATTATGCCAATTAACAGGTTTAATCAAATCGTTTATTCTCAAATACAGGCTTTAAAAGACAATCCTGAAGCGTTAATACAATTTTTTTAAGACACTAGGGAGAAATGAAACCTATGGCTTTAAAAACCAAATAAGTATCTACCATCATAGACCAGAGGGCAGAGCTTTTGCGAACATAGAATTTTGGCAAAAAGCAAAACTATACCTTTAAAAAAAGGGCAAATTGTTGGTGTGCCAATGTTGGTTAAAGACAGTAGGGGAAATATTTTTATAAAGAATTACTTTGATATGACTCAGACTGAGCCTAAGCAAAAATAAGAATGCCAATATTATCAAGATGTGGCGTTTTGATGAAAAAAAGAGATGTTGGTATTTTTAGATAAGGTACTATCTGAAAGAAATATCTCATATGAGAATTTGAGTTTGACTGAGAAATTAGAAGAACTTGTAAATCTTTCTTTTGAACATAATCGTCATAAACGTTTGCAAAGGCTTGGTTTAAGTGAAAATAATGAGTATTATGCTAAATTAATTAAGACAGCCACACTCTTGGCAGTATCATCCAGACTTGATATTGAGCCAAATATCAATATAGAAGCTGTAAAAAGATATTTTTTTCAAAAATATCAGAATACAGATAAACAATTTATCGCTATAGGTAATGAAGTAACTCAATTAACCTATAGCATGATAAAAAGCGATTAAAAAAACGTTCTTATGAACTGAAAAAAAGAAGAACAGATTTTTAGAGACACAGAAGTCTAATCAATTATCTATAGAGCAAACAGAAAAAAAGTTAATACGCCATTTCAACATGAAGATTTAAAAAGAACATACATCAGAAAGAGAAGAAGCCAGTCAGGCTTCTTTTTCTTTTAAAAGCCGAGGAAGAGCCTTTAACACAACAAGTTGAAGATAATGAAGATAATCAGGAAAACAGTAATGATTATTGGATTGTTGAATTTCATGAGCGTTCTGAAGCAGTCTCAAAAGATTATACCGGTCAAAAAGCTTACTAGAGATTTATTAGACGAACTTAGCATTTTAGATGAACAAATTCATGTTCATAATGAAACTAAAGGTAAAGATATTTATGATGCAATCAATGACAACTGGTTAGGCTGTTTTAAATTTTACTTTGACCACGTTGTTAATAATGAAACAGTAAATCACTATAGGATAGATATTGGCGATGGTGAAGCAGTTAATGAGGATAGTTTTCGCTATTTGCTTAAAGCAATAAATCATACACCAAGCTTAAAAGAAAATGACAGGGATAGTGATAAGCCCATTACTCGTGAAGAAATCATGAGTGTTATTAGTGATAAGAATTTTAATGTTATGCTGGATGTGATAAATAGTCATAACTTAAGTGATTTGCAAAAAAACACTTATTATACAACGTAGAGTAGCAAAAATCTTAGAAAATAATGATAACCAAGAGTTAGATGCTAAAAAAATAACAGAATTTATTAAAAGCTTATGTTTCTTCTAAATTTGATTTACCACACGATATAACCAAAGCAATCGCCGTGGAGGCAGTCTTAAGTGATAAGGAAAAAAATCTTTATTTAAAGAAGAAGTTGAGATAACTCAAGGTGATAGTGTAGTACAAAAGAAAACACTGAAACAGAAAAAAGAAGCTGAGGAGGCTTCTTTTTTTCTTCTGTTTCTTCTTTATCTGAACCTTCTTATGCACAAATGAAACTTACCCTCCCCTTGGCCAAAAAGGAAATAGATTCTTTTTCTTGTTAATGGGGGAATCATGATGGTGATAGGCTGCCCCTTATTGCAGAATTTTTCTAAAGAAAAGAATGTAGAAGAATTAGGAGAATACCTCAAAGATACTTTTCAAGGTGGAAATGGTTTTTACATTGATGGCAAACAAGTTTCTTCTTGGTATTCAGATAAGGGCATTCATTTGGCTTATGGAACATCAGCAAGAGAAGATGATACGCAAATTTTAAGCTGGAGTGATGCAGCAAGTAGAATAAACGAGCTTCTTAATAGTGGTGAGTTTGCTACAAATGTAGAGCTTTTTAGAAGCTCTTGATTATGAAAAGGGATAGAATTTCAGAATCCCTATGGTATCTATCTCATGATTTAAGTGAAGAAGGAAAGAAACAAGGTTATTTTTGAAATCCTGAAAATAGATGATCGAGATTTTCCGGAAGAAACCAAAAAAATTATCTGAGGCATTAAAAAAATCCAGATTATCTAAAAAGAAGTTATTAAAGAATATGATAGATTTCTATTGGGATATAAAGAAGATAGAGAGATATTGAGGTTTCACTATCATAAGTTAGGTAGTCTTTATCAGAGATTACAGGAACTTGAGCTACCACGAAAGGAATATACTTCTCGTCTTATGGAAATTTCAAGGCCTCAAGCTTTTTATTACAGACGATGAAGTCCTTACTACCATTTTAAGGGGAAGTGGAGTAGATAGAGGAAAAGAGCGAATTACCAAGTTTTTTTCAAAAGAAAATCATATGCTTCAAGAAAGAGCAGACTTTCTTAAAGATGAATATGGAACAGGAGGACATGCACCTGCTATATCAGGTGCAACAGGCAGTGGAGAATGGCATGATGCTAAAGGAATAAAACTGGAAAAAGATAATTGTAAAGATGTATTTCTTACTTGGTCAGGTGTGGCAAAAGCATATTGATGAATTACTTTCTAAAAAAATCTTTATCATAAAGAACAAACTTCAGAAAGTGTGACTAGGGAAGAAGAAAGTAATCTAGATGAACCAGTTATTAAAAAAAGATAAAAGTGTTGACTTTGATGAAAAAGAAGACAGTATAAAAAAACAAAAACTCATAACTTTAAAATTACAGAAGAAATACTCCCTGAAAAGTTAAGCCCAAGCGAAAGGTTAAATCAAAATCTTGAAGCAATCGCTATGCTAAATCGAGTAGAGAGTGGAGAAAGAGAGCTGGACAGTACAGCCCAGGAAGTGTTGACAAAATATGTTGGTTGGGGAGGACTTTCTGAAGTCTTCGATGAAAGCAAAGAAGGACAATGGAAAGAAGCAAGAGTTTTTCTTGAAAGAGAATTTATCATCATCTGAATATGAAGCTGCTAAGGAATCTACCTTAACAGCTTTTTATACGCCTAAGACAGTGATTGATGGCGTATATAAGACACTTTCTGATATGGGCTTTAAAAAAGGAAATATCCTTGAGCCATCAATGGGCATTGGAAACTTTATCGGTAATGTACCTGATGAAATGAGTAAGTCAAAGTTTTTATGGGGTTGAGCTTGACTCTGTTAGTGGTAGAATTGCAAAAACTTCTTTATCCTGAAAGTGATGTACAAGTTAAAGGATTTGAAGAAACTACCTTTTCCAATAACTTCTTTGATGTAGCAATTGGCAATGTTCCGTTTGGTGAATTTAAGGTTAATGATAGGGAATACAATCGTAATAATTTCCTAATTCATGACTATTTCTTTGCTAAATCCATTGATAAGGTGAGAAATGGTGGTGTTATAGCATTTATTACATCATCTGGAACAATGGACAAGAAAGATGAAAGTATACGAAAATATATCAATGCAAGAGCAGAGTTTTTTTAGGTGCAATAAGACTTCCAAACGATACTTTTTAAGGGTGTTGCAGGAACAGAAGTAACCTCGGATATTATCTTTTTGAAGAAAAGAGATAGCATCAGAGAAAGGGATGATGATTGGATACATCTTGCTAAAGATGAAAAAGGGACTTATCTATAACAAATATTTTTGTGGATCATCCTGAACAGGTACTTGGCTCTATGGAAGAAGTATCGGGAAGATTTGGCAATACTCTTGCTTGTTTGCCGAAAGAAAATACGGACTTAAAGGAACTATTGACAAAAAGCAAGTGAAGTAATATCTAAGAATATCAAGTATGAAGAAATCGAGCTTTTTAGATGATGAAATTACATCTATCCCTGCCACAGACGATGTAAAGAACTTTTTCTTACACAATTATTGATGATGATGTTTATTACAGAGAAAACTCACTATTCATCAAAAAAAGAAGTCACAGAAAAGAATAAAGAAAAAAATTAAAGATTATCTTGAATTAAATGAAACACTAAGAGATGTCATTTATAAACAAAAAGAAGACTTTACTGATGAAGAAATTAAAGCAGCCCAAGGTAAGCTCAATGAAGTCTATGATAGTTTTTTTCTAAAAAAAGCATGGTTATATCAACAATACAAGTAATACTAAAGCCTTAAAAAGAAGATAGTAATTTTTCCATTAGTATCTTCTATTGAAGTTCTAGATGATGAGAAAGAATTTAAGGCAAAGGGAGATATTTTTTTCCAAACGCACTATTACTAGAGCTAAAATCATTGATCATGTAGATACTTCTCTTGAAGCACTAGTATTGTCAATGTCTCAAAGAGGACAAATTGATTTTTAAGTATATGGAACGTTTGACAGATAAAGATAGACCTACCCTAATAGAAGAATTGAAGGGAGAAATCTATCTAGACATTAGGAGAGAAGAAAACCTTTATCGTTATCAGGACTTAAAAGAAGGAAACTTACCTTTTTTTCAGTGCTAATAAGAGTAATTCCTATAACTATGGCTATGTAACGAAAGATGAGTATCTATCAGGAAATATCAGAGAAAAAGATTGCTACAGTGGACAGCTGTCTTATAAAGCTAAGACAGATAGAAAGGGAATTCCATTATCTCGGTTATGAAGAAGATGGGAAAGAAAAAAAGACTTTTAAACAGTGAAATTAATCACTTGGAATACCAAAAAGGCAGAGCTTAATAAAAGTACTCCCAAAGGAGCTTGAAGCAAGTGAAATTAATGTGAGACTTGGAGCAACTTGGATACAAGCTGAAGATATTGAAAAAAATTTGTTTTTTTGAAACGTTAAAAAAACGCCAAGGTGGTCAAGATGGGATATTAAAGTTAAATTTTCTGAGTTTACAGGTGAATGGAATGTTGAGGGAAAAAGTAAAGACCGAGGCAACGACATTGCTGAAATGACATACGGCACAAATAGAGTAAACGCCTATAAGCTGATTGAAGATGCTTTGAACCTGAGGGAAACTAAAGTATTTGATCAGATTATTGAATCAGATGGATCGAAAAACATCTGTACTGAATAAAAAAAGGAAACCTTGCTTGCTGGACAAAAAGCAAGAACTTTTTAAAAGAAGAATTCAGAAATTGGATATTTAATGATCCAGAAAGAAGAAATAGGCTTGTAAAACTTTATAATGAGCGTTTTAACTCTATCCGTAACAGAGAATATGACGGAAGTAATCTTTCCTTTGAAGGAATGAATACGGAAATCAAACTTAGACCTCATCAAAAAAATGCCATTGCAAGAAGCCTTTATGGGGGAAATACCTTGCTTGCTCATGTAGTAGGAGCAGGTAAGACTTTTTGAGATAGTGGCGTCTGCGATGGAAAGTAAAAGGCTTGGAATGTGTTCCAAGTCTTTATTTGTTATGCTGAACCATCTAACAGGACAAATAGGCAGAGAGTTTATGCAGCTCTATCCGTCAGCAAATATCATGGTGGCAGATAAAAAAAGACTTTGAGCCGAAAAAAACCGAAAGCGTTTTTATTGGACGTATTGCCACAGGGGAATATGATGCCGTTATTATTGGTCATAGTCAGTTTGAAAAAAATTCCTATGAGTAAGGCATATCAGGAAAAAGCATATTAAAGATCAGATTAATGAAATAGTAAGTCATATAGAAAAAAATACAAGCTTGATAGAGATCAAAAATTTTTACGGTTAAGCAACTTCAAAAAGACCAGAAAAAAACTAGAAACAAGACTTGAAAAAAACTAAACGATGATTTTTAAGAAAGATGACGTTATTACTTTTGAGGAGCTGGGTGTTGATAAGCTCTTTGTCGATGAAGCACATTCTTTTTAAGAACTTGTTTCTTCATACAAAAAAATGAGAAATGTGGCAGGTATTGGGCAGTCAGAGGCCTTTAAATCCTCAGATATGTTTATGAAGTGTCGTTATATGGATGAAATAACAGGTGGCAAAAGGCATTGTCTTTGCCACAGGAACGCCTATATCAAACTCTATGACAGAGCTTTATACTATGCAGCGTTATCTTCAGTATGAAAGCTTAAAGAAAAAAATCACTTAGAGCATTTTTGATGCTTGGGCTTCTACTTTTGGAGAAACACAGTCATCCTTTGAACTGGCTCCTGAAGGTACAGGATATAGAGTGAAGACAAGGTTTTTCCAAATTCTATAACCTACCTGAGCTTATGAGTATATTTAAGGAAGTAGCTGACATTCAAACGGCAGATATGCTAAATCTTCCGACACCTAAAAGCGCACTATGAGGTTGTAAAAAAACAGAATCAACTGAAGAACAAAAAAAGAACTACTAAAGAGCTTATCTGAAAGAGCAGATGATGTGAGAAATAAAGTAGTTGAACCTTATGAAGATAATATGCTTAAAATTACAAACGATGGTAAAAAAAGCTTGCCCTTGATCAAAGATTAATTAATCCATTACTTCCTGATGATCCTAATAGTAAGGTTAATGCTTGTGTGAATAATGTCTTTAGTATTTGGAATCAGACAAAAGACAATAGGTCAACACAACTACTCTTTTTCTGATATGTCCACACCAAAAAGGTGATGGAGAGTTTAATATTTACGATGACATTAGAGAAAAGCTAGTTGCGATGGGTGTTCCTAAAGGAGAAATAGCCTTTATCCATGAAGCAAATTCCGATAAGCAAAAAGGATGAACTATTTGCAAAAGGTAAGAAAAAGGAGATGTGAGGATATTGCTCAGCTCTACTCAGAAAAATGGGAGCCGGTACAAATGTTCAAAAATAAGCTGATTGCCCTTCATGATTTAGATGTGCCTTGGCGTCCTGCCGATTTAGAACAACGTGCAGGACGGATTATAAGACAGGGCAATGAAAACAAAGAAGTGAATATTTATCGTTATGTTACGGAGAACACATTTGATGCCTATCTTTGGCAGACAATTGAGAATAAACAGAAATTTATTTCTCAGATTATGACAAGTAAGACACCTGTCAGAGTGGCAGAAGATGTGGATGAAATCTCCCTTAACTATGCGGAAACTAAAAGCTCTTGCCACAGGTGATCCAAGAATTAAAGAGAAGATGGATTTAGATAATGAAGTGACAAAAATTAAAAAAATGCTTGAAGCGAATTTTTAAATCTAATCGCTATAAGCTAGAAGATAAAATAATAAAAAAACCTATCCTGAAGAAATAGAACGCACTGAAAAAGCTAATACAAGCAGTTAAAAAAAGATCTGGTTAATGTAGAACCACAAGGAGAGGGTGAAAATAAGTTTACTTCGATAATTATAAAAGGCGAGCAGATATTTGATAAAAAGCTTGCTGGAGAAAAGCTTCTTGAAGCGATTCAAACCGTAAAAATCAATGAAAGTAAGGTGATTGGAAAGTATAGAAACATGGACTTAGAAGTGAGTTACAGCGTATTTTTCAAATGAGTACAACTTTAGTTTAAATTCTGCAACAAGACATGAAGGTGAGTTTAGCACAAATGCAGAAGGTAATCTCATTAGATTGGATAATGTTTTTGAATAAAATGCCAGAACAATTAAAAATCGTTAGAAGAAAAAGCTTGTAAACACAAAAGAGCAACTTGAAAATGCTAAAGAGGAATTAAAAAAAGCCTTTTGAAAAAAATTAGATGAATTGAAGAAAAAAAGTCATTAGACTGACAAAATTAAAACAAACTTCTCGATATGGGAGAAGTTAAAAAGATGGAAGTTTTAGAAACTGAGCATGAAAAAAACACAGATAAAAATAGTAAAGACTTCCAAAAAAATTGAAGAAAATGAAAATTCTTTATAAAATTCACTTGCAAAGTCTTAAATGATGGTATATAATAATCCCATAATTGTTAAGATCAAGCGACTGAGTAAAAGAAATTTACTTGGTCGCTAGTTCTTTTTTTCTTTAAAAAAATTCATCTTAAATTTAAGAGTGCCTAAAAAAATTGCACAAAAAGGAGTTTAAGATATGCGAAAAAAATAAAAAAAGTTATTACTATTCTTTATTGCCTTAGCTGTAACAGTTGTTACAGCTTTTTTTAGTTTTTTTCCTTACTTTAAAGAAGGCTATCTGGGTGAGACTAAAAGAAGTCGTTGTTGCAATAAAAGATATAAAAAGAAGGCGAAAAAAATCACTGGAGAAAACATTAAAGAAGTCAGTTTTTCCAGTTGGTTATTATGATGCTGAACAAATTGTCTCTCTTGATGAGGTGACAGGACAATTTGCTTTTAGGTGATATTTACAAAAAAAGATGTTATTACTGCCCGAAAAAAATAAGCGATAAAAGTACTCAACAGCGTTATGTAAGTAATGTTACTGCCATCACTGTAAAAAAACCTTATCTAGTGGTGCTGGTGGTAACATTAAAGCTGGAGATAGGGTTAAAATTTATGGTTCTTTAAAAAGAAAGTGGTGATATTGTTTCACCTTCAGAGCTTTCAAACATGGTAGTAGTTGATGTAAAAAAATCAGATGGTACAAAAAAATTGAAAATGAGACAGGTATTCCTGCTGTTATTGTCTTTGAGACAAATAATAATCAAGCAAAAGCATTGATTGCTTTGGAATATCAAGCAGAAATACATTTAGAGCGATTAAAAGCATCTAATCAGTAAGATGTATCACTCTAAAGCCCCCTTAATAAATTTATTAAGGGGGCTTTTTTTATTTCACCAAAGGAGGTGAGTAATCATGGAAGCATATAATTACTATCAACAAAGAAAAAAAGTGAGGTAGAAAAAAACTATCAATTATTGATGTCATTAGACAGTTTGGTTATGAAGTTGAACAGTTTTTCTAATCATGAGTATAAGGTTAAAGGCTATGGTGGTTTAGTTATTAATGCACAAAAAAAATAACTTCTACTGGTTTAGCCAAAAATAAAGGAGGTGGTATTTTACAATTTTTTTAGACTATGTTCATGGACTGAACCATATTGAAGCATTAAATATTTTTATTAGGGGATCCTAGAACTGGAGAGAAAAAAAAGGTGGTTCAGTCGCAGTTAAAGCCTGAAGTACAATCTAGAGAACCTAGGCAAGTAACTGAAAAAAAGATGTTTTTCTTTACCACCAAAAATTCCAGGAAAATACAGGAATCTTTATGCCTATCTTCTTCAGACGAGGAAGATACATAAGGATGTTGTTTCTTATTATGTTCATCAAAGAGATATTTACGAAAACAATAAACATTCTATCGTATTTGTTGGAAAAAGATGAAACAAATAAGGCGAGAAGTGCTTCTTGGCGTTCCACTAGCTCAAATCAAAACTTTAACATAAGGGGCTGTGTGGAAGGAAGCGATAAAAAGCTATCCTTTCGCTAAAAAGGGTTATCGAACACAGTGTATGTTTTTGAATCACCAATTGACCTAATGAGTTTCCAATCTTTTAAATTATTGAAAGATGGAAAAAAAGTTTACTGTTGAAAATCTAGAGTCTCATTACATTAGTCTCGATGGATTAATGTCAAAAGGTCTAGATAGTTATTTAAAAACGTGAAAAAAAGACATTTGTAATATCGTCTTTTGTCTTGATAATGATCAGCCAGGGAGAGAAGCTAGAGATAATTATGATAAACATTACAAAAAAACTTGGTTATAATGTTTTTTTCAGTGAATTTACCAGAAGGGGTAAAAAGACTGGAATGAATTTTTTTAGTCAAGGAAGAAAAATGTCAGAGAGAAATCTAAAAAAACTATGATATGGAGCATTAAATATGAAAAAAATTTCTGTTAAAAAAATTCTCTGGAGTTTTCTTATAGGACTTTTGCCAAGTTTGATATTAGCGACTGTTATGACGAAGACTTTAATGGAAATAGGGATAGAGACTTGTACTTGGCAACAGGCTTTTTAGGGAGATATTTTTCTACAGAGCATATTAAACTAACATTTTTTTAATGATACTAGGTGGTGCTAGTGCAGTTTATATTTTTTTGTTTTTTTGATCGTTTTTGATTATTCAACAAAAGAGATTGAAATTGCTCATAATATTTCTATTCCAGAACCCCATGGACAGGGACAATATGGTAAAAGCATGGTTTATGAAAGAAGAAGAAAAAGAAAAAGAATATCCTTTACAGATCTTAAAACAAGACACTGTAAAGGATATTTTTAGATCAAGTAAACAAAGAGGAAATTGATGATGAAATATATTAAGAAAGGAGGAATGCTTTTTAGATTATGTTTTAAAAAAAGAACGATGTAGGATTTAGGGCAGTTACTGGAAATCATCATACTTTAACTGTCGGATCAACTCGATCAGGGAAGACAAGGTGTTTTTGTTCTTCCTTCTATTGGTATTTTAGGTCTAGCTTTTAGAGAGTATGATAATCTCTGACCCTAAGGGTGAGCTATATGAGTATACTTCACCATTTTTTTAAGAAGTTTAGGTTATGATGTTTGGGTTTTTAGATTTTAAGAATCAACGTTACAGTCAAAGATATAATCTTTTTACAATCTGTTATTGAAGCAATGGATGAGATGGATATGCCAAGAGCTATCGATAAAGTTTGGGACTTATGTAACATGTTTGTCCCTAAAGATGCTCATGGCGAAAAAAATTTGGTCAAATGGGGAAATGAGTATTTTTAGCAACAGCAATTATGTCTGTTGTTTATGATAATCGCCGGCCTGATAGTAGAAAAATATCAAAAATATGACGAATGTTTATCATTTTATTGCTAGAATGTGCCGCATTACAGCAACAGATGATGGTAGAGAATATATACCATTAGCTTTGTATATTGATGATTTAATGAAAAAAACAACCCAATCATCCTGCTATAGGATTAGCAGATATTTCCTTTTTATCTCCAGAGCGAATGCGTGCAAGCTTTTATGCTTCAGCCTTAACAACATTACAACTCTATACAAGTGTTGGCGTTTATAATATTACTTGTGATTCTGACTTTAAAGCCAAGGATTTTGGTTTAAAAACCAACAGTACTTTACTTTATCTTACCTGATGAGAAAGAAACCTATTATCCTATTGTTAGTACTATTGTTGATCAAATTTACACTGAATTAGTCAGTGTAGCGGATAGAATGGGTGGAGTTCTACCTAATAGAGTTAATTTTTATCTTAGATGAATTTGGGAATTTTTAGTAAAATCCCAAGCTTTAATGCTAAGATGACCGCAGGAGCAGGACGAGGAATTAGATTAAATATGTTCTTACAAGGTTTTATGCAACTTGAAGAGAAGTATGGAAAAGAAAGTGCGAAAAATCATCTTAGGTAATTGTGAATATCTTATCTATTTACGTTCTACTGATTTAGCAACACTTGAAGAAATCAGTAAGTTACTAGATAACTACACAACAAGGAGCTATACAACTGGAGGTTCGATTCAGAATAGAAAAAGTAGTAGCAACTTCAACCTTAACTTGGTAGGACGAAGATTAATGACAGTAGATGATATTAAAAAAAATTAAGACGACCAGATACCCTTGTTATTTCTAGTCATGACCCAATGATTACCCATTGTCCAGATATTTCTAAAAACGGTCTTCAATGATTTTTTTGGAATGGGTGATGAGGAACATAATATTAATTTAAGACAAAAACGATTTAATGATCGGCCAATGTACTTTATGAAAGACATTGAAATTTGGAATATAGCAGATAATTACACAAATTAAGATTGGAGAGTAAACAATGAAGAGACTTAAACATTTAAAAACAATATATTTTTTTAGTGATAACACTAGTATTTTTTTAATGATATCAGACACTGCTTGGGCAGCAGGGGAAGCAATTGAAAAAAATTGAAGACAGGTTCATTAAATTTAATGAATGATTCTTATGCAGCACTTATGGTTATCATTCCTGCTGCCGCAGGGCTAGTGGTTGGATATTCAGCATTTAGAGTAAAAAAATGGGTGATGAACAGGAAAAGAAAAATTTGGAGCAATCGTATAAAAAAACTGCATTTGTTTTTTTGCTGTGGTTGGTATGTTGGCTATGACAATTGTTAAAACAATTTTTGTCTTACTTTAAATAAAAAAAATAAAAAAAGTAGGGATTACTATGGATTTATTTTTCCTATTTGTTCACTCAAATGATGAGTAATTTGTATACAAGTGTTTCAGAGCAATTATTTGAAAGCTCAAAGGACACTTCCAAAATCTAGCACAGCTAGTATTTTTTTAATTGAGGAGAGAATTGGTGATATTACAGGGATTTCTATTAATAATATGATTGATCTCTTTTTTTCAGTTTGGTGTTTCACTGATCATTTTTAAAGTTTTTTTATATCGTGGTTTTTATGATTTATATTGTTGGAATAGATGGGGATGATACAGCATCGGTGGAAGGACTAGTATTAAGTTTTTGCTAAAGCGATTATTTTTAGCAGCAACTTTTTCCAATATTATATGATGCGTTGATAAATATAACCATGAAACTAATTAATGACTTGGGTGTGAAAATCCAAGCCGATCATTCAAACGTTTTTGGAGCAATTGATTCTCTGTGGGTAGCTGTAGTTGCAATTGTGTGGCTAATATGCTACTTCATATTTAGGCTACAGATGGTGAAAACAGGTGTAGAAATGTTAATCCTACGCATAGGATTTCCTTTAGCGTGTGTAGGGATTAATGGATAGTGATGGTGGAATTTTTTTACTGTTTACTCAAAAAAATTCTTCCAGATTGCTGTTGGGGTAGTCGTGCAAATTACACTAGTCCAATTAAGCATCTCCCTAGCACTTGGAGGTGACCCTATTATCTCTATTGCAGTATTGATTTCAGCACTTAAAGCACCAAACTTCTTAAGAGAGTTTATGCTGACTGGTGCAGGAACCGGTGGTGGAGGTCTGAGCAGTAAAATTCATGCGATGTCTTCTCTAAAACGTTTATTAACTAAAAGGTAATAGGGCTAGTTTAGTAAATTAGCCCTACTTTTCTTATGGAGGAGTTTATGCAATCAGTAAATGAATTAAATAGTTTAATTAATATGCTATTAATTGTTATTGAATCAGGAGTAGGCTTACGTATCCTTTTTCCTTGGCTTTAAAGGGATTCTTACAGGTGAAGTTGATGATATTAAAGCTAAAAGCTAAAAAAACAGTGTATTTTTTTGGAATTTATTCAGGAATGGCAGTTCTTATTGCTAAAACGTTAATTTTTTTATTTTTAGATAGGAGGTTGCAATGCAAGAAAAAAAGAAAAAGGAAGAATATCTCTACTTTCCTCAGAAAATACGAGAAAAAGAAGGAGATAGCAAAAGGTTTGGATTCTAAAAGCCTTTTTTTGCTTGCTTGGTAACTGCATTCAGTTTGAGTTTGATTATTTTAATGATTTATTTTATCACCAATCGAGCAATGATTTGTTTATTAAGCTTTTTTTACTGCTGTTAGTGCTTCATATTTTTGCTTGGGCAACTTTAGATGACAGTAGAACTTCATTGGTTGATATGATGAAATATTATATTCAATTCCTGAAGGGACAGAAGCGATTTTTACTATCATTATTTTTCCTGAAATTGTTTTTTTACTGTAGATGAAAGTGAGGAAAAAGATGATGTTTAATTTATTTGGTAAAAAAAGACAATATTAGATTGGATACGACTGCAAAAAGCAACTAATGTAAAGAAAAATTGTAAATTATTTCTTACACACACTTGATGGGCAGATTATGGCATATTTAAAAAGTTGAGCCAATTTCCGTTGAGCTGTTCAGTAAGATGGAACAAAAAGTCCTTAGAAAGAAAAATTAACCAATGAACTTTCTATAGATAGAAAAACCTTGAAATTGCTCGCTGTACCACGACCTTTAGATTTAAGTAATTTGGTACAAGCGTATCAAAGACGCTATACAGAAGTGTCAAATGTAGAGTTAAGAAGACTCATTCGAGAAGAAATTATAGAGATGGAAAAAAATACAATCTAGATGGCAGCATCACAACAAAAAAAACTTCTACATTGTTTTTTTGGGACAAAGATAGTGAAGCTGGTAGAACACGCCTGAAAGAGCGTGTTACAAATTTTTATAATGGACTATACAAATGTGGCTTATCTGTACGTTTAATTGAAGAGAGTGAGATTATTGAGTTATGTAACTTAGTGAATAACCCAAAATTTGCTATATTTGATCACGAAGATTATTCAAGTACGATTCCACTATTAAAGAGTTAAGGAGTCTAAAAAAATGAAAAGCAATAAAACACTGAATAAAAAAAGAAGGGTGCTAAGAAAAAAATAATAAGAAAAAAAGACAGAAGCACATTCTGATATTGATTATGCACTTTTTAAACATTATCTCTCCTTTGAGTTTTTGAAGTGAGGAGAGATAGCTTTTGGGCTAGGGGATGTCTTTGGTAAGTATTTAGGCATCATAAAGTACCCAGAGAAATTAGAATATGGGTGGCTCGGTAAAATACTAAATATACCAAACACCATGGCAAGTGTGAGTTTTAATCCCATAAATTCCTCAGAATTTATCCAAGCTTTGAGTATAAACACAGCAAGACAGGAATTTATTGCTCAAACGACAGTTAGCCCTTTAGAACGTAGTAGAGCTCAAGTTTCTGCTAAAAAAATAGTGAAGAAACCATGCGGCAGATTGATAGTAACAACGAGCCAATTGGATACATTTCATTAAATTTAATGAAATTTGGTGATGAGAGAAGTATTGATTTAAATGCAAGAAATGTTGCGAGTGCCTGTTCTTATGCAAAATTAAGAACAAGGGCTTTGGTAAGTTTACAAAAAGATAGTTATCAGCAAAATTCACCGGCATATGGTATCAATGATAAGGTTGAAAGGGTTACCGGACGGATAACCCTACTTTCAACCTTACTGGGTAGCTTCCCTTCTCGGCAAACGGTTTTAACGATAACCAAGGATATATTCTTGGTAAAGATAGCAATCAGGGTTTAGTAATTATTGATCCATGGTTACGTCATAATGACAGAACCAACAGTAATATGATAATTACTGGGATCGCAGGTACTGGTAAGTCTACAGCAATTAAATTAATTGCTGTTAATGAATTGATGAATGGGACAAAGATTATCTTTATTGACCCTGAACGGGAATATAAAGATTTAACTCTCAATCTGGGAGGTACCTGGTTGAATATTGGTGGGGGTAAGAATAAAATTAATCCCCTTGAAATTCGACCTATTCCTGATGCAGATGAAAATGAAGATGAAGACTTATATTTAGATGATGAAAAAAACAAGCCTTTTTTCAAGGAGGAAATCAAGGGATTAGGGAGAAAGCCCTTCATATGAAAAACCCTTGAAGTGTTTTTTTGGATATTTATTTAAAAAAACTTAGATGAAGAACATAAAGCGATTTTTAAAAAAAGAACAATTATAGAGCTTTATGATAATTTCGGAATTGGTTGGGAAACTTCAGTTAAAGATTTTTAGACCTGAAGACTTCCCAACCTTTTTTTAGATTTGTATAAACTTTTACTTCAAAAAGTAGATAATGAAAAAGATGAATTACAGGGAGTTTATAAAAAGCTAAGCATCTTACTTGAAGATATAGCAATTGGTGCTGATTCTCATGTATGGGCAGGGGCAACAAATATTAGTCGAGACAGTAATTTAATTTGTTTAGATACAAATGACTTGCAAGAAGCACCTGCCCACATCAAATCAGCTCAATATTTCAATGCCTTGTCCTGGGCATGGCAACAAATGAGCAAAGATAGAAGTGAAAAAGGTACTTCTTATCTGCGATGAAGGTTACTAATGGCAGATAAAAATGTACCCTTAACTTTGCTCTATTTAAGAAATATAGTAAAGCGTAATAGAAAATACGAGAGTGGGCTGATATTTGCAACCCACTCTATTGTGGATCTGTTGGATCCATCTATAAAGATGTATGGACAGTCTTTGTTAGATATTCCATCCATTAAGCTTTTTGTTCGGTACAGATGGTGAAAAACTTAAAGGAACAAAAAAACCTTATTTAAGCTGACTGATGCTGAAGAAGAGTTCTTGGAAGGGAAGGTAAAGGGGTCAGTCATTACTACTCGTAGGAGCAAAAACGTTTAAAATGCAGCATAGAAGTCTCTGATAGTAAATTAAAAAAATATTTGGGAAAGCTGGAGGACGTTAAGACCAATTTTTCTCAATAAAAAGGACTAACATAAAGTTAGTCCTTTTTTTCTTTAGTCAGTGAAATACCTTCAATGATTAAAAAAAGAGGCACCTCCCACATGGCATTTATGAGAAGTGCCGAAAACAAGTCAATATCAGTATAAGCTATTTCTAGAAAAAAAGTCAAGTGTTTAAAAAAATTAAATTAAAAAGGAGAATTTTTTTATGAAGACAAGTCAGAAGTTTATTATGGCATATACAGAAAAATAGAAAAGTATTAAGAAAATTAGGCATGAATATGATGGGCATTGTTTTATATGAAAGTCTAAGAGATAGAGAAAGACTAAGTATTAAGAATAATTTTGTCAATGAAGAAGGGCGTACCTATATTTACTATACTCTTGCTGAAATTGAAGAAGAATTTGGTTTTTAGCAGTAATACGGCTTCTAAGTATCTTAATGCGTTAAAATCTTTAAATTTAGTCGAATTTGAAATGCTAGAAAACACTGGATTTAAAAAGATTAGACGGATCTATGTCAATCGTGTGGAAGAACTTTATGCCAATATGTTTTTTGATGGAAGCTCTTGTCATATTGAAGTATTAGTAAAAAGAAGAAGCTATTTATCAGTCAGTTACTAGTAAAAGAAACTTATCAGGAGTCTGTAAATAACAATCCTTCTTATGCAATTTTGGGAGATGGTGAAAAAGATAACATTGATGAAGATAAGGAAGAGAAGGTCACTACTGAAGAAACTTTAGAATTAGAAAGTGAGGAAAGTACTGTTAGAGATTTAGAAGACACTACCCATGAAATAGAGCATAATGGCTTCTATCAACTGAAAAAAGGAATTAAAGCTGAGTCAATTTACCTTAAATATAATCCAGTTTTCCATACACAATTAAGTCTTTATTCAGATTCTCAACAGTTGGAAAACATATTAGCTCGCAATATTAACTATGTTTCATTGGTGGAAAAATATGAACCAAAGTGGGTAGATTATCTTTTAAATTTGATGAAGAACCTTTTTATACGCAGTTATCCGTCTTATATGATACAAGGTGAATGTGTATCTATTGATGATATTTTTGATGGAAATTTTTAAAACTTAGAGAAGAACATATTGATTATCTATTGATGTCAATGCAGAGAACAACGACAGAGATTTCTTATAGAGATAACTATTTTATATCAGCTTTATACAGTATTAATAAGAACTTGAGTCTTGATAGACGACCATACTATAGAGCCATTGCTTCTTAAAGTTAAATAACTAGATAATAAAGTTATTTTTTTACCTGGTGAAGTTGCGTGATTTAAAAAAACTAAAAAGATTATTTATTATAACTCTTATCGAGACTCAAAATTTGAGTATAAATCATATATAAATCTACTGAAAAAGAAATATAGTATCTATATATGTAATATAGTATATGTTTCTTTGTGGGTATATTTTTGAAAATTATTAATAGAGATAAGAGAGATACAAGAAAAAAATGTATCTCTTTTTTTGAATAAGGAGAAGTAAATGAAATCATTTTTTTGATAAAAGAAACTCATCGAGGAACTCTTGAGAAAAAGAGGACTTGGGTGATAAAAGCAAACAGATGGCTAATGTATATCTTAATACCAATAATCATCATTGGCTTTTAGCTTGACCACTGTGTTTGGTTGGCTTCAGACAGATATTCACTTAGTTAGTGAAGAAGAGAAAAAGAGTGCTATGAAAGCAGGTAAACCTATTCCCAAAAAGCTACTGGATAACGAAAGATAAGAAGGGGAATGAAAAAAAGTTGGAGTTTCAAACTGAGGATTTAGCCAAAAAAACATTATGATTTTTCAAAAAGATGCAACACTTTCCTCAATGTTATTTGATGCCCTTAGTGGTGGTGCAGGTGGTTCAATTTCTGATGGACAAGGTGGAGGTGGTAATTATACTTGGGATGCTAGTAAGGGATCTTTGCCACCATATCATCCTCAAGGAAATTTATATACCAGTAATGGTGGCTTTCCTGGACAGTGTACATGGTATGCAACAGATAGGGTTCTTCAGCTCTATGGTATTCGCTTACCGGCTATGGGAAATGGAGGTGACTGGGCAAATAGTGCTAGAAGGCTAGGTTATACTGTGGATAAAAAAATGCCAGAGTAGGAGATGCTGTCTGTTTTTCCAGGGGGTTGTAATGTTAAATATGTTCATCCAACGTATGGACATATTGCTATCTTAGAGAAAAATTAATTCAGATGGCTCAATAGTTTGTAGTGAATTCTGGGGAAGTGTAGTAGATTTTTAAATTACACTATACGACTTATAGTGCTTATGAAGCAGGGCAGCTTTGGTATATTCATTTTAAAAAGTAAAAAATGGCATATGCAAAAGGTGAGCTATTTAGTAAAGTATTGGTATGAGAGTATATGATTAGAAAAGGCGTGAAAATAATGCTAAAAAATAAACTTGGTATCACAAACAGTAATGAGTTAAGACGAGTAGAAGAAAAAATGACAAAAGAAAAAGCTGTACAACTTTATGAGAAGGGTATTATAGATAAGCTACCGGCAGGAACTTTTGAAAGTTTGAGAAAGATTCATGAGTATTTATTTTCAGATTTATATGATATGGCAGGTAAAATAAGAGATGTAAATATTTCCAAGGGGAATTTTCGCTTTGCATCCGTATTGTATCTAGCAGAAGCTATAAAACAGGTAGAACAAATGCCACAGAATACTTTTGATGAAATTGTCAAAAAGTATGTTGAGAATGAACGTTGTCCATCCTTTTCGTGAGGGGAATGGTAGAACGATGCGACTATGGCTAGATGCTATTTTTGAAAAAGGAATTAAAGTACTGTATTGATTGGAGTAAAGTGTCTAAAGAAGATTATTTATTAGCCATGGAGAGAAGTCCTGTAAAGGATCTGGAATTAAATGCTCTTTTGAAAAAAATGCTTTGACAGATAAGATTAATGATAGACAAATTTATATGAAAGGACTGGATATGAGCTATTATTATGAGGGTTATGATGTCTATCAAGCTGAATCATTCTCAAAAGCAATTAACAAAGAAAAAGGATCTTGGTTGGGATATGGAAATGTAGAATAGTGAAGTTGAATATTGAGTAAAAACAGCCATTATGGCTGTTTTTTTGTTAGATAAAGGAGGATAAAATGTTTAAATACATTTGTTTTGAAAATGATGTTAGTCGAGGTCGCCTATTATTTTTTTAAAAGAGATACCATTTTTTTGATACAACCTTGATTAATTATTTATTGTTACTAAGTAAGAGTGAATTTTTCCATTAAGAATGTACAGAAGAAAATAATGACATTTAAAAATGAAAAAAATTAGTGTTTATAGATTTTTGATATAGTGGAATTTGCTTATGAAAATGGTAAGCAAAATGATATTTTAGCGTTTTTTTGACTAGCTTATTTAGAATAGAAAAAGGTTGTTTGTTTTTATTTGTGAAAGTAATACACAAATAGCACCTTTTGTCGAAGATATTAAAGAGTGCTTGCACGATAAAAACATTAATCAATCAAAGATTATTATTCATTGAAAATAATAATAACAATTTTTCAAGAAATGGTTTTTAGATGCAATTTGTGAACATAATAATTTACCTGACGAAATATTTGAAGCAAATAATGCTGTTATTGAAAAAAAGTAATAGAGCATATTCCTTTAAACAAAGCTGTCAATATTTTTATTCTATCGACCAAGTGTATTGACTCGAAAGAATAGTTTTGTGACAAATATTTCAATGACATTGCCAAGAATTATGAGAGAGATTTTTACCATCTAAGTATTCTATCGATGTTAATTTTTCTGTCTTTGTATAAAGACGATAGTTTGACAGAAATTAATAGCAACTATTCTGTATCTTATTCTTTATGCAAAAGAATTTACAAAAAGAAAAATTTAGTAAAAAAAAGTGAAATTAACAGGTGAGAATATTAGTTACACTTTTTACTGATTTTTCTTGACGAAAAAAAGTAGGGATGGCAACTTTGTTTTTGATATTGTTTATGAAAAAGAAGAGATTAATTTTTCAGAGCTATCAGATGATTTTTACTATATTGTAAGACCATCGAAGAGCTTGAAAAAAAGCAAAGGATATCTTGAAAAAAATCAGAAAAAAATGGATTTAAAAAAATCGACCTAAGAGCTTCAAAAATATTCCTGTTAATTAATAAAAAAATGATATTAATGGACTGAATTGGATAGATGCTAACAAGCAAGATTTAAATGATTTAAATATTAAAATACTATTGCCAGAAGTTCTAGGCATTAATGAAAGCTTTTTCACATAAGGCACAAAAACACTGAAAAAAATAAAAGAACTAATTCCCTGCTGGCAAGAAGTCCTCGATGGATTAGTTGCTGAAGAATATACCTTTACAAATGTTACACAAAGTATTAATAAACAAAGTATTAATAATTAATAGATGGTTATATAAAAAGCCTTGCTATTAACTGAAACTGAGGGTAGTAGGGCTTTTTTTATTGACAGAATAATCCGTTTATGGTATCGAGGCGTACAGTAAATAGAACCATTTTGGAATGTAAATTTTTTTAATTCAAATTTCAACAAATTACAAAAAAAGAAGCCTTTTTCCTTAATTAGGAAAGGGCTTCTTTTTATTTAAAAAAATAATAAAAAGTGCTTTAGGCCAAGCAGTATAGTGAAAATATTAAGCATGTGAAGCTTGGGTTTTTGTCGGAAAAAAATCTAATGATTATTTTAGATTGGTAAGATTGGCGACAAAAAGAAAATATTGAAAAATGGTAATTATGAAGATTTAGACGATTTAAATAAGATCCTTGAACAGTTTAAAAGGATTTGTTGTAAATTCTATAAAGATAAAAAGCCACTCTATTTTTTTGAAGAGTGGTTTTTTTATATGTACTAATGTAAAAAAACAAGAAAATAATATAAATTGTAAAAAAATAATAATAAAAAAATATTGAAAAAGGTTAAATATAAGTGTATAATTAGCTTAAGATGATAAACTAAATATTATCTTAAATTTTTAAATCTTTGAAAAAAACTAATAGATCTTAACAATTATTGAGCGATATAAAGCTAGTTAAGAATAAGTCTAAAAAAAGTGTGTCCTGATGGTTTGACTTTTTTAGACACTGTATATAATACAGGTACAGCATTTAAAGACACATATAAATGTGAATTTTAATAATGATGTTTTATATAAGCTAGCTAATAGTATACCGAGAGTATAGAGGTGAAATTCCTTTAGTTTTTAATATAAAGATTATTTGAATCCTAGTGCTCCCGTATGGGTAAATTTTTGAACGTCACGAAGAAAAATTCGTGGCGTTTTTTTGCATTTTTATTAAAAAAATATAAAGTCGAGGTTTGTTTTTACAAAAAAAGGACAGTCAGAAAACTGACTGTCCTTTTTTTAGTGATTGAAATAAATTTATTCTTAAAAATAAAACTTGACGATAAAAAGTATAATAAGGTAGTCTAAGAATAGAGTTCTAAAAACTATAAAAAGGAGTAAAAAAATAAAATATTATCATATTGAAATCTAAAATTTTTACAGTTTTTAGATTAGTATTAATCGTACCAAATTGGATGATTCTAGAAAGGGAGGTAGGCAATGAAATATCACATCAAAATCGCCTTAAAAAGACAATCAATTTAAAATGGACTATCGTCGCACAATTATTAGTTTCTTTAAGAAAGCCATTTCCAGTTACATGGATGGGGCGTTTTATCAGGATTTGTATGAAAATGGTGCTTATCAGAAATCTTTGGTCTGGGCAATCAAGTTTAAAAAGCCCAAGTTTGAAGGAGAGACTATTTTTTTAGAAGAAGGTAGCTTTGAGTTGACCTTAAAAATCAATGATGCTGAAACAGCGTTGATTTATTATTCTAGTCTTTTGGAAATGAAAGGGGTAGCTTTTCCCCTAGAAAAAAAGGCAATACCATGACCTTGGAAAGCATTCGCATGGTACGTGAAAAGGTCATTGCTGAAGAGGTCGCTGTTTTTAAAATTCTTTCACCAATTTGCTTAAAGGTACACGATTCGAGCAATAAGGACAACTATCTCAGTGTTGAGGATGAGGACTTTTCTATCGAGCTTTTGAAAAAACTGCTAGAGGACTATCCAGAACAACAGGCTAAGGTAAAAAGCCCTACGATTTAATTTTTGAGGGGCTGAAAAAAAGATTATTATTCGAGCCTATGGCATGAAGATACCAGTGACAATAGGTACCCTTGTTATCCGAGGAGATATTGGGCTTTTGAATGAGATTTTGAAAAAAGGTATAGGCTCCAAGCGTAATTCAGGCTTTGGCTTAGTGGATGTACTCATACCATGAGAAAGAGGGTGAAACATTGATTTATGAAGTAGTGTTAGAAAAAAATGGCAAAAGGATTTGACCGACGTATTGAACCATCTGATTGGCGATTTTCAGCAACGATAGTGGGTTTGGTGCGATACCTTGACTATAATCATTTGCCTTATGAAAAAGAAGGTAGGTCTCTTTATTACAATTTCAGTGATGTTGACTTGAGTCAAGAAGGGGTTGAAAGCCAGTATCTTCGTCTTGTGGAACATCGCTTTATTCATTTAATGCACCATATTCAAGTCAAAAAGAATACTTTCTGATGATTTAGTTGAGGACAATGGTGAACTCAAACTTCTGAAAGATAAGCTTTTTAGGCAATACCGTGATGAAAAAAAGCATTTTTTTCTGGTTTTTAAAGAACCTCTAGTGCAAAAAAAGATGACATACTTCATGTGCTTGCAAAAAAAATAATCTTGAAATTATCAGAGAAACGTTCAAAAAAACTCAATATTTGGTTATCGAAAATTTATCAATCAAGCCATTTATGCTAAGGGGACACAAGAGCGTTGCCGGCTATGGGGGCTTTTTATGTTGATACAGGAAGAAAAACGAAGTCTTTAGGATTTTGCTTTGAGAAAGCAGCAGCCAAGGTGGTGGATTTTTCCTGAATTTGACTTTTTTTACCTTTTTGCTTTTTTTCGCTAGGACAAAATTCTGTCTTTGTGAATAATAATGTTTCTGTTGATCGTTTACTCAAGTCTAATAATGACCTAGATGACTATCTACAGAAGGTTGAGGAAAAACGTGCCCTTTGGAATAATATTTTTTATCAGCTAGGGGAGAGTGGTGCTTTTATCGCCCAAAATGTCGAGATGATTTTGAAAAAAGTTGAGGAAGATGCTTACCATACGGTGATTTTACGTCAAAGTGCCATTGAAACGTTTAAAAGCTTAAGACAAAACAATCTCCGAGGGGATAACACCACAGCCTTGGATAGCCTGTTAAAAAGTAGTATTAAGGTCACAGATGATTACTACCTTAACTTGAGTGAAGAAATTACAGACTGCATTCTCAATGAAAAACTATTGGATGATTTGATTGAGAAAATCTTTAAATTAGACAATAGTAAAAAAGATGGTGCAACAAATGGTTTTCAACTGAAGCAATTGATTCGGGTCAATCTTGTATTATATCGCCAGTTGAAAAAATTGGAGGAGACTATGGAAGAGAAAAATTATTTAAATGGTGCCTATAGTGCAGCACAAATAACGAAAAGATATTTTTTAGAAAAGAACTTAGAAAATAAAATGAAAGGTTATCGCCAAAAACTCACCAGTAGTATTGTGGCAAAAGGATTATGACCGTTTTATTGAAATCATGCTCCAGCTTTCTTCTTACACAGAGACAGCATTTCCATTTTTTTACATCACTTAATCAAGGATTTTGAGGGCAACAAAAATTTAGCTTATGAGTTTATCAATAATCTCAATAACTTTCAAGATAGAAATTAAACTAAGGAGACAGTAATTATGAACTATCAAGCATTAACTTTAACAGTCGTTGCTAATATGACTTCTAATTATGGTGAAGGGCTAGGCAATATCGGCAGTATACAAAAAGTCTATCGCAATGGAAAATCTTATGCCATTCGTTCACGTGAAAGCATGAAAAACGCCATCATGGTGCAAAAGTGGCTTGTATGATGATTTGAAAGTAGAAGTGGATAAAAAGGTCAACCAAAAAAATCTGTCTCAGAAGAGGTCAATGCCAGCAATCACCGTGCCTTGGAGGGTGGTTATATGAATACCTCAAAGGGTACAAAAATAAGAAAAAGCTCCTTTTACCTCACTGATGCCATTGCCTTTGCTTCTTTTTATCAATGATGCAAGATTTCATAATAACCTTTTTTTAGCACAAACCTATGCCAAGGCACATGATTTTTAATCTTCAGGATAATGCCAGTGAAGCAGGACAAATGGTCTACCAATACGAATATGACAAGTCTTTAAAACGCTATAGTATCACCATTGATCTTGATAAGGTTGGTGTGGATGACAATTACAACCAAGTGGCAGATAAGGAAGAACGTATAGCACGTGTCATTGCGATTTTGGAAGCAGTGCAAAATCTTTCTTTGGTGGTACGTGGCAATATGGATAATGCTGAACCAGTCTTTATTGTCGGTGGCATTGGTAAACGCAAGACACATTATTTTGAAAATGTTATCCAAATGGATCACCTCAGTTTGAAATTGGGCGAAGATTTGAAAAGCAAGCTAGCGGAAGGCTATCGTGCGGGCTTATTAGAAGGCTATAATTTTGATAATGAAGATGAAATCAAAGCAGAGTTAAATACAGTAGGGATAGGGGAGTTTTTTGCTGACCTAAAACAAGAGGTGAGAGCATATTATGAAAGCCTTGAGGATTAAACTAAGACAAAGCCAAGCCAGCTATACAAGAGAGGAGACTGTTAACAATCGCATGACCTATCCTTTGCCACCTTTTTCAACGATTATAGGTGCCTTGCACAATGCCTGTGGCTACAAGACCTATCATCCGATGGAGATTTCTGTCCAAGGGCGTTATGGGGCTATGCAAAGCGAGGTCTATACCAATCATGCACTATTAAACTCTACCTTAGATGACAGAGGGACTTTGATATGGCTCCCTAATAGCAATATGCTCTCTACAGGCTACATCCCTGTTGCTGAAGCCGTCAATGGTACAGGTAATAGTTTTGAAAAGAAAATCACCATAAGAGAGTATCACTCTGAACTTTTAGAGCAATATATTGGACTAAAAAGCACTAGATAGAGTTTTTCAAAGAACGTGAATCTGCGGAAATCAAGCCAAAGGAAAGTGCTTGGAAAGAGGAAAAAAAGCACTAAAAAGCCCAAGCAAAAAAACGTTGGAAAAAAAGGCTCAGAAGAAGCCCTAGCAATTAAAGAAAAAATAGATCATGGGGATAAGCAAATTCAAGTCCTTAAGTCGATCTTTAAAGAAGAATATGAATGTATGTATAAAGAGCCCTATAGCCATTTTAAGACGCTGACAAAAGGACCTCAGCACCAAGAGGTCTTATATGAGGTGGAACTTGTCCTCCATGTCAGAGCAGAAGAAAGCGTTTTAAATGATATCATGACCCATCAGTATGATTTTATTGTTCTAGGGCGAAGTGAGGACTTTGTCGAAATCGAGGAAATGAAGCTAGTCACCTTAGAGGAAGAAATAGATGAACAATTAAAACTGCCTCCAAGATATACTATGGCAGTCAATATGGATCGTATCGAAAAAGGGGTTTATATTCTTTATCTTGCTGGTAATCAAGAAAAGCAAAATGCTGAGGGGACAGTCTATTATATCTCAAAGGACTATACCATCATTGATGGGCAAAGGGTATTTAATCGGATACCTTGCTTATATACTTCTAATATTTCTATTGATGAGGAGAGTGAGGGCATACTCTGGGATAGTGATGGTGATTATATTGTTGATTTTAACTGAGGTGGTCTAATGGAGAAGATAGAAGTACCGATATTTTATCAGAACTTTCATGCCAAGCCTAATGAAAGTCTCTATAGCCACACCAAACACTTGCTGGAAAATTTGGAGCGTTTAAAGCACAAGGTAAGTGAGGAGGATTTTAGGCTGATTGCCCTAAGCTGTCTTTATCATGATATTGGTAAGATGAATCCTCATTTTTCAAGCACGCGTCAAAGCAGAAAAAAACACTTCGATTTGATGAGACCAAAGAGATAGGTCACAATGTGCTTTCTTATTGTCTAGCGAAGTCGCTACTTAAGGGTGTCCTTGATAAAGAAGAACGCAATATCGTTTTTATATGCTATTCTCAATCACCATCATTATGTCAATAATCGTGAGGTACTGGAAACAAAGGGTGCCTTGATTGAAGACAATATGGCGGATTTATTACCCTTATTTGAACTAAAAAAGCCTAAGCAAGTTGTCACTATCAGACAGCTTGACACCCTACGCACCTTGTCGATGAGTCAAGATAAGCAAGCAGTTTTGGTCAAGGGCTTTTTGCACAAGTGCGACTATTCGGCAAGTGCTCACCTACCTGCAGAAATTGAAAATACAGACTTGTTGGAACGTCTAGCAAACTTAAACTATCAGTGGAATAATATGCAAAGCTTTGCCAAAGCACATAGTGAGGATAATCTCATCATTATTGGCTCAACAGGGTTGGGGAAAAACAGAGCATCACTCCTTTGGCAAGGCAATCATAAGGGCTTTTTATGTCTTGCCTTTACGTACAGCGATTAACAGTATGTATGACCGGCTGAGAAAACAACTCTATCAAAGTGACTTTGACGCTTATTTGGGTCTTTTGCACAGTGAGACAAGAAATGTCTACCTAGAAAATGAACAAACGAGCGAGGATGAAGTCGCAGAGGATTATTATGAAAAAACAAAACATCTGACCTTGCCATTGACGATTTGCACCCCTGACCAGTTGTTTCGCTTTGTCTTTCGCTATCCAGGCTATGAGCTGTTTTTTTGGCAACGCTCAGCTATTCCAAGGTAGTGATTGATGAGATGCAGGCATATTCACCAGACTTGTTGGCAGCCTTGATTTATGGGTTGCAAATGCTTGTTAAGTTTGGTGGCAAGTTTGCCATCACCACAGCAACACTGCCACCTTTTTATTAGGAATTTTTTTGCTGAGAGGTAGCGAGACAGCTATGCCATGGCAAGAGGCAGTCTTTCTCAAAGAAGAAGTGCGTCATAGGGTGAGCCTAGAGGATGAGTCTTTGACAGCGGAAATTATCGCAAGCTTTTACCAGAAAGAAAAGACGGAGAGCAGAAAGATTTTTGGTCGTCGTCAATACGGTGAAGAAAGCACAGGCAATTTACCGAGCCTTTAAAAAATGATTTAGGGGATAGGGAGTGTCAGGTCTTTTTTTACTCCATTCAAAATTTACTGTTGCTGATAGGGCATTGAAAGAAAAGCAAATCAAAGAAGATGGCGCATTTAATTGCAAAAAAGAAGTGATTTGGGTTGTCACCCAAGTCGTAGAGGCGAGTTTGGACATTGATTTTGATTATCTTTTTACAGAATACTCCGATTTGAGTAGCCTGTTTCAGAGAATGGGACGTTGCAATAGAAAAGGCAAAAAAAGGAAGGCGTGGAGGCAAAATGTCTTTGTTTATTTGCAGATTGAAAAAGGATTAATCTGCAAAAAGCTCCAGTCGACAAGCAAGTGGAAAAAAAGGCTTTATCTACCAATCTTTACATGAATTAGGTAAACAAGCTTTGCTTCAATGGCAAGGAGAAAACAAATCAATAGAAATGTCTGAAGAGGATAAGCTAAAGATGATAGATACTGCCTATACTTATGAGGCGATATGTGATTATGAGGCAGGCTTATCAGGCGAAGTATGCAAATTTATTCAAGACTATGAGAAAAAATATCATCAGCTTCAAGCGCTTATCTCTGGGGAATTAAGCCAAGAAGATGCCAATAGAGAATTTAGAAATATCCTATCTTGCCGTGCCATTCCCAAAGCACTTTATGAGGAAAAACTATGATGACTTTATCGCAATCGAGGAGAAGATTACAGCCTTAAAAGAGGAAATCAGAAAGGCTCAAGAGGAGAAGGCAAGAAAGCAATATAGGAAGGCAGTATTAGCCCTACAAAATGAAGTGATTCAATACACTTTGTCGGTAGAAGACTATCGTGTCGATAGACAAAAAACACTGTTTGATAAAAGCAGTAAGCTCTATATCTGTAAAAAGGAATATCAGTATTCTCCTGAGCTGGGCTTATATTTTGATGATAATACAGAGAATAATACGGAGCCTCTAATATGGTAGAAGATAAGATAACAGGCGTGATGATTTACTACTATTTTTGTCTGCCAGAGAAAATTGTGGTTTTCTCTTCATGGGATTGCCATGGAAAGTGAAAATGAGAATGTGCAGATTGGTAAGACGTTGGATGAACTGAGCTACAAGAATGAAAGAAAACACATCGCCATCAACAATGAAATCAATCTTGATTTTGTGCAAAAAACAGGCATGATTCATGAGATTAAAAAGAGTAGAAAAATAGAAGAGGCCTCTATTTGGCAAGTGAAATATTATCTTTACTATCTAAAAAAAGAGGAAGGTTACTGATTTACAAGCAAAAATAGACTATCCCTTGTTGAAAAAAAGAGTCTTGAAGTGAGCCTCTCCTTGGAAGATGAGAAAGTTTTAGAAAAAAAGCAATCATTAATATTAAAGATTTGAGCCAAAAAAAGCCAACCTCAAAAAGTCAAAAAAATCTAAAATATGCCTAAAATGTGCCTATCATGACCTGTGCTTTGTCTAAGTGTGGAGGTACCAATGAAAAAAATAGTTTGTATATTTATCAAAATGGTGAGCTAAAAACGACATGATGATACCTTGCAATTTATCACTAGTGATGGCGAAAAGCGACATATCCCTGTCAATAGAATCTCAGAGATTTATTGCTTTGGGGAAAATACCTTAAATACGAAATTAATTAATTTTTGTTGCCAAGCATGAGATTCTAATCCACTTTTTTTAACTATTATAGTTTTTTTATACGGCAAGCCTAATACCTAGAAAAAAACGAAGATAGCAGGCAAACTCTTGGTCGCTCAAGTCAGCCACTATACAGATGAAGCAAAACGCCTTATGCTGGCAAAGGCTTTTGTCTTATCCGCAGGGAGCAATATCTATAGAAATCTCAGATACTACCATGGTAGGGGAAAGGCTGTCAGTCAAACCATGTCAGAAATTGAAACCTTGGTCAATAAGATAGAAGGGTGTACAAGCATCCCCGAGCTTATGGGGATAGAGGGTAATATTCACAAGTGCTACTATAAGGCATGGCATCAGATAATTAATCAAGAGATTGACTTTCAACAAAGGGTCAAAAAAATCCTCCGGATAATAGGATTAATACGTTGATTTCTTTTTATCAATACTTTGGTTTATACGACTGTTTTTGGGAGAAATCTACAAGACGCAACTTGACTCAACAGTTAGTTACTTGCATGAACCAGGCACCAGTCGATTTTTCTTTGAGTCTCGACATCGCAGAAATTTTTTAAGCCCTTGATTGCTGACAGACTCATCTTTTTCGCTTTTTAAATCGTAATCAAATTCAAGAAAAAGCATTTTACCAAAAAAACTTGGAATACCTCCATTTAGAGGAGAATGGCTCAAAAAAATTATTCTTGCTGAATATGATAAGTATCTTAAGCGAACCATCCACCATAGGGACTTGGACAGAGAGGTAAGCTATCGGTATTTGATTCGTTTGGAGTGCTATAAGCTCATCAAGCATTTGTATGGTGAAAAAAACGTATTTTTCCTCTTATTATGTGGTGGTGAGTCATATGTATGTGATTGTAATCTATGATATTGCCGATGAAAATCATGGGCAAAAAAGATGGAAAAAAGTCTTTAAATTATGTAAGCAATCTTTGCGACATATACAAAATTCTGTGTTTGAAGGGGAAGTGACCCAAGCAGAGCTATTTACCCTAGAAAAGCAAATTCAAAATGAGATAGACCAGGACTTGGACTCTGTGATTGTCTTTAAGAGCCGAAATGAGAAATGGCTTGATAAGGATATACTGGGCAAAGAGATGGCTGACCCTTTGTTTATTTGAATATTTAACTAATGCTAATAATAAATCGAAATAAGTATTTATTTCTTTGTCGACCTGTGATAGACTCAAAACATAGGGGGGTCGACAAAGCCCTTTATAGATAGGCAGAGAAACCATTTAATGCTTAAAAAAATTATTGAAATTTAGAGGATGATAAGGGTAAAAATCAGAGGTCGACAATTCGCACCATTGAAACCCTTGTCAATCCTAAGCAAAAATAGGTCACGCCTTTAAATCGAACCATACTGGAATGTAAATGTAAAGTCACGATTAGTCACGTTGTTAAGAAATAGACTTTAAATCGAACCATACTG